>Ga0307408_100000001_pt1 | contig 942061 bp, 1020 predicted proteins | sample 322Cmetagenome_FD_202116 | JGI IMG/M metagenome (GOLD analysis project Ga0307408, IMG submission 202116) | Maize rhizosphere microbial communities from greenhouse at UC Davis, California, United States - 322HYB-C-3 | ecosystem: Host-associated > Plants > Roots > Rhizosphere > Soil | place...
ATCGCGAACAGGAAACCACCACCAAGGCTTTGCGCGACAAGGGTGTTGCTGTTGTTGAGACACAGTCGATTGACGCTTCCTCAACTCGCAACTCGACCGGCACGAAGGAAACCTGGGTTGCAACAACACCTGTTTACACTGCATGGGTGAATAGCGGCGCAGTCTCTGGGTGCTCAAACTGGTCACCTGATCCTGCGACGATCACCATTGGCTCAAGCTTCACTCAAACCGCTACCAACTGCAGCCAGTCCCAGACTCGCTCCCGCCAGGATCGCGAACAGGAAAACACTACCAAAGCCGTGCGCGACAAGGGTGTTGCTGTTGTTGAGACACAATCGATTGTCGCTTCCTCAACCCGCAGCTCGACCGGCACGAAGGAAACCTGGATTGCAACAACCCCTACCTACACAGCCTGGGTGAATAGCGGTGCGGTCACTGGGTGCTCAAACTGGTCACCTGATCCTGCGACGGTCGCAAGTGGCACAGGCTTCACTCAAACTGCCACCAATTGCAGCCAGGCGCAGGTAAGATCGCGCCAGGATCGTGAGCAAGAAACCACCACCAAGGCTGTACGCAATAAGGGGACTGCTGTTACGGAAACGACCTCAATCGTTGCCTCCAGCACCAGGTCTGCGGTGGGCACCAAAGCTGTCCAGCAGTGCCTGTACAACCTAAGCACCTACAACTTCAAATACACTTATACCCAAGTTGGGCAAGGGGGCATGGGAGTTGTGCAAACATACAGGGTGATCTGGGGCGGCGCCATTGTCTCCAGCGGCAACGGGTGGCCTACCAGTGTTGTGGCGGGTGGATACACTTACACCCGAGGCGCTCCTCTGAGCTCAGGTTCACTCGAAGCAACCGTATGTCGTCAGTAGACAAACCCTGATATGCGATGCAGAGCGCCCTGCAAATCGCCTCAAGCCCCGGCCCTGTGCCGGGGTGGTAGGCCTCTGAACAAGGCAGGCCCGAAACAAGGCACTTCCACGGCGACTTCCCTCATAAATTCTTGCTGATTAATGCGAGCAACTCACGTATCGACGCCATCCTTGTGCTGATTGTCGTTGCACTTAGGGTTCACGTCGGCACATGCTCTAGCTTTTCTGAGACAGCTTGCTTATTCAATCCCCCAATCAACCTGGGGTTTGTCCAGGCTTTTCAGTGACCTTTCGGCTGGCCTGCTGGCTTTTGACTTTCGCAGGGGCCTGATTGTCTCCCCAGAGCGTTAAAACGCCATCTCGCTAATCACCCCAGGGGTGTGCGACGCATGACGCTGTGCGAGCACTGTGTGGCTCGCTCGTTAAGTATATGGCTCATTAGAAGCTCGATGTGCCTATCCAGCCGGGTGCTAGCCACTTCTGGCCCTCAACCAGCTGTTTGGAGTCAGGGCAAGGTGAATGTGGTGTTTGGGGGTTATAGGGGGTGTTGATCGAAATTGGAAAGATTGCTCCCGACCGAGCCTCTCGCCTAGGGCTTCGCCCACATCCCTGCTTTCTTTCTCGTTCAAAATCCCGGTCGGTGTCGGACAACACGTTAATGCTTTGGATGCAAAAAAGCCCCGCATTTCTGCAGGGCTGTCAGTTGTGTTGAAAACTACAGTGGTTTGAAGTTCAGTGTCACGATGAATCGCTTGGCGATCTTCGCGTTTGCATAGTCGGTAGCGCTGTGTGTCCAACCTACGTAGTAGGGTGAATAGGGGTAGTTATCCCGTATGGCATTACTGGATATCACATAAAATACAGCCCCAGAGCTGTCTACCATTTGGATTTTAATTGAGTCGTAGCGTGATGCAGGTGTTCGAGCTCCCGTTAGTCCCACCAGAACCTGGTTCTGATACCCAAGGGATACGTAGCTGAGTACGTAATTTGGATTGGTGCTGCTGATCATCGTGCCACGCCCTGTGTTGGTCATGTATCCCCACTGGGTGGAGACATTGTCGACGGTCACGGTGAATTCTGCGAGGATGCCGGCAGTCTTCGTGCCAGTGGCGCTGCGGGTGCTTGAGGCAGGGACTATCTGGGATTCAACAGTTGCGGAACCGGCATTTCGAACGACAAGCGTTTGAGTGTTGCGCTCAGTAGGCTGGACAGTTCGTTCTTGGGCTTGCTGGCAGTTGGATGCTGATTGCAGGAAGGATTGTCCAGAGGTAACGGTTTCGGCCAATGGTGTCCAATTGGAACAACCGGTAGGGACGCCAACGTTCGACCAATCGCTGACGGCATCTTGCCATGGGGCCCAGGTGCCGTGCTGTTCGTTGACATCGCCCAGGAGAATAGGCGCCTTCATGCGGATGATATTGGCCGCTTGAGAAGTCTGAGTTGTAAGAAGAATGGCCAAGAATAGAGGTAGAAACGTAATTTTTTTCATGGTCGGATGCATTGTCATTCAGATTGAGGTCAAGGGATTGGCCGTTCTTATAAGTATCCAAATGAGCATCAATTGAGTCAATAATCCCTGCTTTGAACCGGTACTGCCGCTTTACCAGACATCCGTTTCGAAGGGCTGGTTCTTGAATTCACGACGGATCTCATCGATCGTTTTGCGATTTTCTGGGTAAACATCCATCAGTGCTTTTTTGCCATAAATGTTGAATAAAACCAGCTTGACCACCCCGTCACAGAATTTCTTATTCAGCTGTGCTTTTCGATTATCATTCCCATGGTTCTGGCTGAGGGAATCAAGCGGAATGTCGCTGAGAACTTTATGTAGATCATCAATGCGCCCCAGGATCTTCTCAAGCTCACCGCTGATGGCTCCAAGCTTCAAGGCAACCTTGGCCTGGGCAACCGGAGCAGGCGTTTTATTCTTGGCCTGGCCAAAGATGTGAATGCTGGTCATGGACAGCACCGTAGTCATCCGTCCCTTCATTTCAATTAGCTGATGCACCTGCTCCGCATCTGGTATGCCCTGCGCAGGCTCATGCAGACATAGGATAGCGCTACGCATTTCAGCATCGAACGCCCGCAGGAAATGAAGCTGAGACATCACCTGTTGCTGAAGGAACGCTTGCTCATCCGCCGCACTTACACACAAAATTTTGTCATAGGACTGCTGCAATGGAAGAGAGATGTGCACAGGCCGAGGTGACGACATCAAATGTGAAATTCGCTTTCTTAGGAAGTCGCGAAGTCCCATGGCTATCTACTCAAGATTTTCAGGATGCATGAGGTCATAGGCTGCCTTAGGGGACTTGCCAGAAAGCTCAGCCAGGTTAGGCGACAGGGTGTTGAGCACATCCCATGCTTGAGCTCTCAGCTTATGTCCCTCATTCATGTATTGCATATAGACCAACTGGCGCAGGGCCTCATTGAGGCGTTCATCGGTGATCTCACCAATGTCGACCTTGGGGACATATTCGATACCGCCGATGACGACTTTCATAGGAAAATATTCCACGCATTGAAATAAATTGGCTCCTTAAAGCCTAGCTCAGAGAGGAGATAGTGGTCAATTGAACTAAAAGTCCTGTTAAAGTGTTCAATTGGCAGGTTTTCTATAAATTACCCTGAGGCGGGCCGTTCCATCCGCCATCTAAAAATATCCGCGATAAACCGGCTTTACCTCGGTCACGGTTGGCAGCTATGTATACTCTCGACAAGCAGCCATCAGCAGTATGGAATGTATGTCGTAGACCAATGCAATCGTCAGGGCTAGGCACGGCAGATAAAACAAACCCCGGCCTGAAGCCGGGGTATTTGTTCAAGCCCCGCTGAAGGGGCTGTTGATCTCTGATCGATCAAGCTGCCTTTTGATCAAACTCATTGTTTGGGATTGAGTCTTCGAGGGTCGTGATTGGAACTGCATTCGCAGCTTCGTCAGCCTGGCGCTTGAGCACCTCCATTCGAGCCTGCTCAGCCTGCATCACATTGTTGAACCGTTGCTTGCGGGTGTTGCTGTCGCGCACCATTTCAATGGTTCGCCAAATCTGTACGAGGACAAATATCGCCAGGGCCACCAGGCCGATAATAACAAATGGGGGTGCAGACATTTTTACCACCTGTTCTTGTTATTTTGCCTGAATCACCAGGTTGCCGTCGTCGCTGATGCGCCAGCTATCTGCGCCAAGCAGTGTCGGGTGCTGGGCAAAGCTCAATGTCTGGCCAGGGCGAAGCCGTGCACAAAATTCAGGAAGCACAAACTGCGTTGCCTGTTCACGCATCGACTCGATGACCTCAAAAGCGTTGGCCTGTACATCATCCAGGCATTCGATCCATTGGGAGTCATGATCAGACACTTTCGCGTAGGTGCCACTCAGGCTTAGAGGCTCTCCTGGAGCCTTACCATGCTGCATAAAAGCCTGGGTGTAGGCCATCGGCCTTTTGAACACCAGCACTTCGTGATGACGGCGGGTAGCCTGGCAATGTTTTTCGTAGAGGGAAGGGTCTGCCCGGAACGCTTCGGCTGCCTCTGGCTTGAGCCATTCTTCATCCAGACTGAGCCATGTGTCGACGCGAAGCGAGATAGCCAGCAGGCCGGGCGACCCAACTGGAAGCAGCGCATCGACAAAGGTTCTTACCACATGATCCAAATCAATTTTGATCATGATAATTCCTGAAAAATTGGCCACAATTGAGAAAAGTATGTGGCATAAAAGCCACCTAGTCAATTTATGTCAAAAGCGCTGATCAGCACTTGCCAGCTCTGATTCCAGGGTGCTGGCGAAGCGACGGGCATCAACCTTGTGAAGACTGCCGATTCTCTTTCACCACAGCAGCAAAGTCTTCCATCATCTGCTCCAGCTCATCCTCAGTCACCATCTCATCGAACTGTTGGTCGACCGGAGGGAATGTTCGAATGTAGGCAAACGCCTGTTGTGAGACTGTGTCTGGATCCTGGTCGAAGGTGTCGATTAAGGCAAAAATCTCTGCAACCACCTCGATTCTCGTTTTTAGCGGCCAGTAGTGTAGGGAGAAGGCATCGCGCAGCTCGGCGGTGTCTTTCATCAGGGACATGAATGCACGAGCCGTGCGGTGTTGCCAGCTACGTGCAGGTGTTGCCCCCTTTCGGGTCTTGATAACCTCATCCGGATCATCAAAAGGAGCTAATTCGCCTAGTTCTTCGTGATACCACTTCATGGCTGAGTCAGCCTTATATTGATTGGGATAATGCCGGCACTGCCGGCGAAAGCGGCTTTTTGTGACCAAACAAAGGTGTCAAAGCCGCTTCAGGGGTTGGTGATTTCCGTCAATGAGTCGATAGCAGTCATCCATCATCACATGGATTTCGTGCTGGGTTTTTCGGCGGCGGATATCCTGCTCAACTGCGGCGTCGGTGAACAGTCTGTCAAAGATGCGATCGACAACGCCTGCCTGGTCATCGTCGTAGGTGTCCACCAGGCGCTCCAGATCGTAGACCAGCAACATGCGCTGCTCAGGGGCATAGCGCTCGAATTGACTATCGGCACTCAGGGCATCAAGCAGGTACGCCATGATTGCCCTGGCGACCCCATGCTGCCAGGAGCGTGGAGGGCTTGCGCCGACCCCTGACTGTCGGACAGAATCGGGGTCATCAAAGGGTCTTAGGGCACTGATCGCTTCGTAATGGCAGGGCATGGAGAGCTCCTAGATCAGCCTACTGGTCTTGGACGGGAACACTGATATTCTCTGCATCCACCTTTGGGTCAATCATCTTGGACAGTATGCTCTCGATGTCCATTACCTGACATACGCTGAACAGCACACCCAGCGAGATGCCGGGATCACCCTGGATCAGGCGGCGGTAAGTCTGGGGTGTGATGCACGCCTGCTGGCATATTTGCTTCTGATTCAGCCCGCGAACACGGCGGGCGGTTTCTATGTTCTGGCCGAGGTTGATCAGGGCCTGCGTGCTTTTAGCGTTCAATTCTTGCATGACATATCATCGCTTATCGTTGTTAAGGGATGATACATCATTCTTTTGAGGTAATTCGTCGGGCAACTTGAAGTCCTTGAGGTACTCGGCGTTATTCGACAGGATCAGATCAAAATATTTGCGCTCGGCTTCGGTGAGTATCAGGGTACCGCGCTTCAGGGCCCACTGGGCGTAAAAGACGACGCGGGCCTCCTTGAGCAGCATTTCCTTGTTGTCTGAAGAACCTGCGGCCCAGGCACCCAGCAAATTGATCTTGGTCGCATAGCCGATCATGCGCAGGATCGTATTGACGTCATTGGCTTCAGAGCGTGTGTCGTGCCAGTTAGGATTACCAGTGTTGGGGTTTACATCCTCGATACCAAAGCACAGGCCTTTGCCCACACACTGGGCAAGCTCGCCACATTCTTCACCCAACTTCCCGTAGAGGTATTGGGGCCAGGTCAGAGGGTTAGGTCGAAGCATGGTGCGCAATTCCTTGTGTAAATTTAGAAACCGCGAGTGCGGGCGCGAAAGCCAGAGGTCGCAATAACGTCAAGCAGCACATCGAGCACTTTCTGGGTGTCGGCGGTATCGGTGACCCACAGCGTCCAGTTGGCGCCACCACGGCGATCGTTGGCCAAATCAGCTTGTGTGCCATCCTCAAGCTGGAAACTCCAATGCCAGCCACCCCATTCTTCAGGGCTTTCCGGGCTGTCATCAACCTCAGGCTCCCACAGCGCCGCCTTGAGCTTGTCCGGGGCAATGATGATGGTTTCATTGCTGGTGTCGGCGTCACAATCTGAAAACGCGATCTGGGTGATGGACTTCCCAGACTTCTTGCCGGTGAGCGTAATGGGTGAGGTCATTGCTTTGGGTTCCGAAGCGAGATGGCAAAAACTCGATGGTAGCGTTAACGCCGAGCAGATTCCTGGGCTTTTACCTGGTAGGTGCCTGGCGCCTCACAAATGATCTTGAAACGAATGCCGCAGCTCTCGCAGCGGTCGATGACACCCTTGTCGGCGCCCATGTGTTTGGCGCCCAGGTAATCCTCAACAGGGTCTGACTGATTGGCCTTGCAGACTGGGCAGCAGGCCAGCTGGCCGGTGGTAAGGGTGATCAGTGGCAGTGTCATGGCGAACTCAGCGGTCGTAAGGGGTTGGGGAGAGGTCTGGCATGCCGCGTTGCTGGCGGAAGGACTTGGCCATGCCCTTGGCACGCAGCTGCGAGAGCTCTTCAAAGAGCTCCTCGTATTCTGGATTGCAGTCTCCAGTTTTGGCGTAGGCTTCACGCACACGCTGGGCGAGCGCTTCTTCTTCGTTCTGGCGAGGCATGCTCTGTCTCCTTGATCAATATCGGCCTGAGGCCATGGCAACCTTGAGTGCGTCCAGCCCTTCATCGGTGAGTTCGACGGAGGGTGTGAAATCGAAAGGTACTTCATCTGGGTCGTCGGTAAAGCGAACAGGTTCCTCTTCTGTCTGGTAGCAGTAGCCGCGCTTGGCCAGCTTTCTGAAAATGGCCATGCCTGGAACCGGATTGCCGAAGACATCGTGCTCGGTCTTTTCTGAAATCATGCTGATCAAGTTGCAAGCGCCGCTGCTGAGCCACCGCAGGCCCTCGAATTCAGCTTGAGAGAGGGGCTTGGCGCTAACGCTCATGATTCTTCATCCTGCTCAACCTCGGCCTCACTCAGCGCTACCTTGGCGATCTCTGTCCACTCATAACCGGCTCTGTCGATCAATACCCTGTGATTGAGCCAGTCGATGCCCCACACCTTGTACCGACCGCCATCGCCCTTGACCTGGGCAATTAGGTTCGTGGCGGCTGGCATGTTTCCGTATTTGCTGGTGCGTGGCATCGGGGTCAACCTTTCGGGTCAGAGATTGGAGGCTTGAGGTTCGGCATCGTCTACCAACTCAGCGGTGAGCCTGATTCTACGGCCTTCATTGGCAAACTGGTAAGACAATCGACTGACCAGGTCATCGGCGCTCTTGCTGTAGTGAAAACCAAGACCCTTGCTTGCGCTGTCCCACTTCACGGAGTGGTTGAACACATGTTTCTGACCCTCCGGGCAGCAGACGCAGTTGCTCTCTTCAGAGCGCTTGAAGACAACCTTGCCTTCGATGTAGAAAACCTTGTCCTCAGTAGCGTGAGGATGGGCAGGCTTCTTGATTTCGGCGTAGTACTGGACGGTACTCTCCTCACAAAAATTGCCTAAGTTGCTCGCATCGACGGGGTCAAAATGATAGCCATCGATTGAGCCATCAGGCTTGGTGTGAACGTCAAGCCACACCAGCGCCGTGAATTCTTCAACCGCTCCGGTGGGATAACCTACGGTTTGACCCTCATCGCCAGCGTCAATGTCGTAGACAGGGCGTGTGCCGGCAATCCAGTACATCCCGGAATCTGGCATGTTTTTGTAGTCAAACGGCTGAAAGTCGAGGTTCATGCGATTTCTCCGCAAGCAGTAGTTTCGGGGGCGGTGAATGTCAGGCCTGCGCTATTAACCCAGCCGGTGACCACCTTTTCAAGCAAGGAGCGTGCTTTGTCGCTGGTTTCGCAGTGGCCAAGGTCGGCGCGAACACCCGGCAGCCTGCAGGTGACCGCAAAGCTTGCCCTGGCACCCTTGCGCAGCTCTGCATCCAATTGCCATTCGCCGACAGGGTATCGCCCCATGCGCAGGGTCTCGCCACTGGACTGCCTATGCTTGGATGGCTCCCAGACCAGGGACTGAGCTGCCAGCGCCTTAAGCTGCGGCGTGGTAAGGGTTTCAGTCATACCGATGCTCCTTTGCTAGTCAGCAGCGCGGGTAGGTAGTCCTGACCGCAGTGGCCAACGCCACGAATAGCAGCCAGGTTGCCATCGGCATAAAAGACCACGATGTTGCCAAGCAAATAATCAAGTTTTGCGGCGATGGCATCGGTTCGCGCATGAATGTAGAAGTCGATGATGGCGGTACCTTTCTGGCTCAGCTCAACGCCTTTGCGAAAGGTCTGCCAATCAACACGGTCAAACAGATCGGTATCCGACCAGTCGGGTAGGCTGGAAACCTGGGCGATGTTGAAGCTTAGCGGAGTGTCAAGATGGACGGTATTGTGGCGAACGCCAGGGTCGAGTTTGATCTGGCCAAGCGTACCCTTTGGGCTCGACTCCAATACTGCCGCCTGCTTGATCAGGTCGCACTGAGCTTGAGTAGGTTTCCAGATGGCCATCGTCCAGCCTCTTCAGTTATCGGTTTAGCGAGATATTGATCATCCCGAAGACAACTGAAGTATGGCTGACGCGAACGATGAACTCAAGAAAAATGATGATATTTCATCATTTTTATCGAGTGGGACAGGGTTCAGTCAGGTTTTGGCTCCAGCCAAAGGGGTTGCTGCGAGCTGCTGGAGGGCATTGAATTCGGACAATCTATCAGCGCCTTCCTGCGCATTGATCCGTACGATTCCACAGAATTGATCCAAACGGCCTGTTAGCTCAAACCAGCGTCCTTGATCATCGCTGCATACCACTATGTCCCTGTAGTAGGACGAGTCATCTTCGTCAATCACCAAAAGCCGCTTGCAGACATGAAACTCAAGCGACTGTCCGTGAATGACATCAGGCGTAACACGATCACCTTGGACACCACGAAATACTCGAAACTCAAGAAACAGCTTCCAGCGTGGTACTTGCTGCTCACTGTAGGCAACGATTTCCTTCGCCTCGCGAATCCTTTTGTTCTGCGTCCTCAAGGCCTTCAGTGCAGCGCGCTTCTCTAGGAAGGCATGGATCTGTTGAGCCCATGACTGGGGCAAGATGCAATTGATCAGTGCGGTCATTTTTTTCTCCGGCATGCGCCAGTGGTTCGCAAAGGGCGAAATTGGCGCTTGGATAGCTGTCAGCGACGTTTGGGTTTGCCTGTCCAGTTTTTGTTGTGCCAGGGCTCGCTGGCGCGCCAATTGTGGTAACGGTCAAAATAGTGGTCGGTTCGAAGCAAGCAGTCCGAGGCATGAAAAAGCAACCAGGCTTCGGGGGCTTTAGTGCGGCAGCAAGGGCACTCGATAAAGCCTGTTGTATAGACCCCATCGGCGGGTTGCGCCAAGGTCAGTCGAGTAACGCCGCGTGGGCCACGCTTGAGGCGCTTGGCAGTGGTCAACTCACTGCGCCCCATGCCACGGATGCGACTGACAACCACCTTGCCTTCGGCAACCAGCCGTTTGAGGTCGTCATTCATCGAAATGCCGCCCTTGCAATTTACCCCTCGGCCATTCACGGTGTGGCGAATTTGGCGAAGCAGGTACTCTCGGCGTAGCTCACCAGCTGTCATGCGATTGCTCATAAGTACCTCTTAAATTCAAAATCACCGGAAGGCTGGTGGGATCAGCCCTGCATCAGTTCATCAAACGCCTGGCTCTGCCTTTGGGCCAATGTCTTCTGCACGATGGCGTCATCAATGCCCAGGCTCAGATCTGGCTTGTTTTTGACGGCCTCTTCTGGAGGCAGCCAGTAGTGTTTGTCCAAGGCGGCAAAGGTGTAGAAGCCGATGTTGAACCCCTGGGCATCAACTGCACGCTGTAGATAGCCTTGTGGCACGCCCTCTGGGGGGTTGGAGGTCTTCTCCCGGAGCATCTGGTCGAACGATTCGCGCTCGATGGTAGCAAACAGGGATTTGATTTCGTATCCCAGCTGAGAACATCCAATGGAGTGAGCTACGGATCGAGCCCATTGCTCCCACTCAGCAGGATTGCCGGTGAGCATGGGGTCGTAGTTGCCGTGGATTTTTGCGTGCTTTTCACGCTGGGCGCGAATGGCCTCGAACATCGCTTCGAATATCCGCGCTGGGTTGGCCATCAGTAAGCGCGACGAATACTTGGTGGCCATGCCGCGCAGGTCGGCTTCGGTGAACAGGGACTTGATCATGACGGTCACCACGTATGCGAGTGTTTGAGTGATAACGCAGTGTGGCCACCAATTGCCAATTTGTCAATAATTCGATGATTTGGCACAGTTAGCAGTTTCGCCAGCTTTCCCCGATGCTTAAGCTTCATCTGATGAAGACTCAACTTGAACAATCAGGACATCTTTCTTTCTAGCCACGGAGCATCAATTTCATCCAGGCATTTCCCATGCAGACGCAAGACCTGCGTGATTTTTAAGACCCAGGCTTCGTTGGCGCGCATGATCACTTGAGCCTCCCGAAGTGCCTGCTTTCCAGCCTTTCGGGTCTCTTTGTCGTTTGTGGGGAACATCATCATCGCGGCTTTTGCCTGCGCCTGAAGCCCCTCCAGTGCGGCGAATGCTGCAGGAGGTAGCGTGGAGGTAGCCTGTCTTGTTGTGGGGGCAGTATTCATGCCGGATATCCTTTGAAGTTTGATTCTTCAACAATATTGGCCTTAAGTGCTCATATCGTCTACTTAAATCCATAGCTGTAAAACGCTGAAAGGCGAACATGGTAGTTGGTTTCATGCGATGGTCACAGGAAGGCATGAGGTAACTCAAGTCCGTTTTTTGACCCATGCGGCATCCATGGTGCGCTAACCTTCAGAAGGTGTGGCTGTATCACCCTGGGCTTTTGCAAGGCGAATGATCTCGGCAGCCTGGTCGACAATCTCTTTGCGAAGCTCTTCGTCGAGCTGTTCCAACTCATTACCGATCCCACCGCGACCCTTGAGGGTTGCTCAGGATGCCACGGGCCGCAGCATGTGCCCAGTCGGTGGCTGGTATTGCAAATTCATCGTCATCGGGTTGGTCGAATGGGTATTTGCGGCCCGAATCAAGATCATTTTGTGCGGTCATGGATAGTCTCCTGGGAAATGAGTGTGGTTGATTGAAGTGTGTGAGTAGGCCTGATCAATGATCTGGTTGACCGCCAGATTCAGGCCTTGCCGTTCAGTTGGATCATGCGTGGCGAGTGGCGACGCACTGTCCCGTGTCGATACCAGCACGCTTAGGAAATCACGTAGAAATGCCCGATCACCCGGTGGCACAGGCACAGTTTTTCGACCTAAGCGCTTCACTGATCATTCACCTCAGTTTTTGGGAACAACCAGCGATCGACGCGGTGATCAAGCTGCTTTCCGCAGCACAGGGAATCGCCAACGTCATTCTCATATGCGGCCCGGTAGTCAGGCTTTGGATTGACCATGACAACCATCGGCGCAGTCACGTTACTATTGCTAGCGCGATCGCGCAGGTACAGGTAGCGGTCTGAATTGCGACGGATCTCATCGAAGTTCAGGGGCGTGTCCAGCCAGGGATCGTTTTTGAACAGCTCTTTCAGGTGGATCAGGGCTGGTTGCTCGGGCGTTGTCGCGGCAAAGGGTGCCAGAACCGGCGCCAGCTGGTTGCAGATGTCGCCCCGTTCGAACGGGCCATGAGTGCTGCTCAGGGTTTCATCGATCAGCATCCAGAGTTGTTGGCGCTCAGGAGGCGGCAGACGACCTCCCAGGGCCTCAGCAGGCTTGACGACCTTGAGGGCAGGGGTCAGTCGGCGGGAGAGCTGGTTGAGGGCATTGTGCCCCAGCTGGCGCGCGTCATAGTGCAGCACAATCTGGCCAGCATCGATGGTGTGCGGACAGTTGATGGCGCGCAGATAGAAAGAGGGATCGTCTACTTCAGCTTCCAGCTGCCTTAGCTTCTTCTGGGTCGCATCGGCCCGATTGACGGTCATTTCATAAAGCGCCAGCAGCTTGCGGTAATCGTCGGCATGTACTGTTGGTGTTGCCGGTGTCCAGGCATCGGCTGCGTGTGCTTTTACGGCTGTTGGGTCGAAGTTTTCGAGTTCGTGCGACATAGGTGCCTCAAATTCAGAAAGGGTATTGGGTGATTTGGGCAATGCACCTTTTCTAGTCGAGGCCCAGTTCCGAGCGATCGAGCTGGTGCTTCCTTAGTAAATCAGCCTTGCGTGGCGTTATGGGTGGCCGGATCAGTGACTGGGCAGCCAGCCACCTCAAGCGCTGTGTCGATGGTAGTTTTAAGCATTTTCATCTTGAAGCTTCCGTGGCAGAGGCTCTTGCAAGTGGGTGTGGGGACAACTGTGACGATCTTTTTGAATTCGATCTGGCCTGGTCTAACTCATGACGCATCGAGTCTTGGTTGCTGCGCCATTTTTACATATATTGATCAGCCTTGATAGAGTGATATATCACTATTATTGCTGCGATTTAGCATTCATGGTTGGCGATGTCCGCAGACAAGGTAAATAGCCAGATGCTGGGGCTGATTGTGAAGTTTCAATTGTAGTTTATCGATCATTGATTGGCTGATAGACCGATTTCACGCAGCGCGGCGCCGAAGTCCCGTTTCTTTAGCTCCACGTCCTGATAAAGACCGCGTTCTGAATGCCCGTGAGCTGTGCGCAACGCGCCTGCCATGCCACCCTGAAGAACCTCATCGTGATCCAGCGCCAGCAGGGCAGTGTGCATAGGGCCAAAGCCGAACAGATCGTCTTCGTTGAAGGCGGGTGACTTGCGATTAGCCTCGTAGAAGGCCACCTCCTGGCGGAACCAGTAGAGATGGATCGCCCCAAAGCCTGGGTCAGAATCGATTATCTGACCCTCCAAAGTCTCCCAGTAGACGGCATCCCCCTTGAGCGCGTAAATGTCGCCGATCAGACGGGTAGCGTCATACCCAAAGCGCTCGCGTTGAGCCGTGTCCAGGTACAGGCTGGCATGATGGTGGGCGAGGGTGTCGAGCAGCCTCGCACTGTCCTTGCTGCGCTCCTCAGGGGTCTTGTGCTCACGGATCACGGTTCGGATCGAGCTCAAGTCCTTGTGAAAGCGCTGAGGGGTGATGCCTCGGTGCATGAGTTGGGCAATCAGGCAGGTTTTGTACTGGTGGTGATCCAGACCAATGACGATACGCTCCCACAGTTCCGGCAGTGTAAATGGGTCGGCTTGGTCACTGGCTGTGGCGTAAGCATTGGCGTCGTGCCGCGCCAGGCCCTCCACGCCCTCTGCCTCGAAACGTTCTGGCGCAAGTCGACTTAATGCCTGAAGCTGGTCACTGAGCAGAGATTGGAAGAGAGAATCGAACGTTCGGCAGGCATCGCCGCCTGTTTTAGCGTCATCAGCACGCAACGTCTCGCGGAAGACTTTGGCGTAGTCCTGGTGCAGCTCATAGGTCTGATACAAGCCGATGAGGGTCTGGGCGCCGTCTTCAAGCTTTCCGGCTTCCACAATACGGGCAAACAGGCCGGCATGATGGGCTGCGCGGTCGGCGAGGGTCGTGGCGTACTGGCGTGTTTCGGTCATTGCAGGTGTCCATACGAATTTAAGATGTATTGTCGTATGGATCCACGAAGACGTAAATGTTGAGCGCGGGTGTATTTGAGTCTTTAATAGCGATTTCATTTTATATTGACAGTTTTCGCATTCTCTCTGATCATCAGCGCCTCATTCAAGAGCTAATAATCCGATTTTTCGAGGGCGTTATGGACAAAATGGTTGGCAACAACGATGGCATGGGTGCTTTTTTGGGTCGTTTGATAGCAGTCTGCATCGGGGCCTTTGCTGTACTTGGCTTGCTCTTCTTCTGGTTGTTTATGGACAGCATCACTGTCGAGGCTGGCCATGAGGTGGTCGTTTTCGACCGGCCTTTCTTCTTCGGTCATGAGGGCGTACGTAAAGAACCTTTGGTCAAGGGTCGCCTGGTGGTTTTCCCTACGACCTATGGTGTTGCGGTTGACATGACGCCTAAGACCTACCCGATCGAATTCAACGACCTTCCGACCAGTGACAACAGCTTCCTGGATTTCAACACGACCATCCAGGTCAAGGTGCTTGACTCCGTCAAGCTGATCACCGAGTTCCGCGAGCAATGGTTCGAGAACAATCTTCAGCGCCCTTACGAAGCTGCCTTCCGCGACATCTCCAAGTCATACACCATGACACAGATCATCTCCAGCCCGAAGGTTTCTGCTGAGATTGAACTGAAGATTCTCAAGATCTTGAACGACAAGGTCAAGGCCGACGGAATCCCAGTATTGGTCATGGACTTCAACATGGGCCAGGGCCGACCTAACGCGAAAGTGGTCGATCAGATGGACGATACCGTTGCCAAGGAGCAGGCTGAAAAAACCTACTTCAAAACCGAATTGGCTGAAAAAGCCCGTAAAAAGTCGGAAGAGGCTCGTGCCAATGCTGACAAAGCCTATGCAACCACGATGAACTACTCGCCGGAGCAGCTGGTTCAGTTGCGTGCGATCGACAAGTACAGCGAAGCCTGTGCCAAATCTACTTGCGTGATCATGTCCGGTGGCGCGATGCCCGTAACCCTGCCTTCGGCATCGAGGTAAACAGCGAAACCTAGCTGTGGCAAAGCCCAGGCGAACCAAAATCCTGGGCACGTTCGCAGCAGGCACTTACCAATATATCGACTACCAACCCTTAAAATCTACAGGAAAAATCATGAAAAAGTTCTCCGCAGTCCTTTTGGCTCTCGGTTTGATGGCGAGTGCAGCTCAAGCTGCACAGGTTGCAGAGGTTGTACAACAGCGGGCTGTGATCTCCGTCGAAGCCAAAGGTTTCTCCTCGACTATGACGACCCTGATAGGCAACCCGGTGACGATGACCTCCGGCGATTTGCAAAAGGCACCCAATCAGGCGCTCTGTGTGATCGTCGATGTCAACAAGGTGAAAAGCACCCTCATTGAAAAGATGAACTACCTCAGTTCGACCTCGGTGACCGTGCTTCCGGTTTCGAGCGACGACAAGACCGTCAGAGCCTGGGTGAGTTACTCGCGAAATGAGCAAAAAGACCCAGATGTGGCGGTGATCGACAAAGATTGCTCCCTGGCCACAGGGTTGATCTCAACCACTACTGCCCGTCAGTTGATCCAATTCGATTGGGGCGTTGAAAAGAAAATCGAGCTGCTGGGTGGCCAAACCTTGGCGGTGACAATCAACAACCCAAGCCCTTCCGAGAAGTGATGGTTGGGAGCCCTCAGCGAATTAATCGCTGAGCCTCTCTTCGCCTCTGAATTCTTTGATCATTATTTGCCCTTGGAGCCTCCGATGAAGCGTTTTTTTGCCGCCCCTCTGCTGCTGTGCTTGATTTCAGGCTTGGCCCACGCCGGGGAAGAAAAAGTCCTAATCACCGTTGAGGGTAGTGATTTTTCAACTAGCCAGGGCGTTTTTGTCGGCAGTTCGATGACCACCGGAAACGGTGATGTTCAGAAGATTGAACATTCGGCTTTCTGTCACGAGGTCGGCAAAGGCCTTCCGTACAACCCTGCTTATGAAATTCCTGACCTTGGCAGCGGTAACCAGGTAATGATCATGCCAATGGTTACTGATGACAGTGGTGTGAAAACGTTCGTGAAGTACACCCAGCAGGAACTGAAAGACCCAGTGATCGAACAGGTCAGTGAAGGGTGTACCATGCCAACAGGCCTTGCCCATGCCACCTCAGTTAGCCAGATCGACAAATTCCAGTGGGGCGTGCCGAAGAAGGTCAAAGTCCTGGGTGGGCAGGTTTTGACCATTAGCATTGAGAAGATCAAGCCCGAAAGCAGCAAGTAGAGTCATTTCTACTGATCAAGGCTCGGGCGAATTCTCGCGCACGGGCCTTTGGCGCAAAACCTTGGCCAACCCATTGTTCTCCCTTTTCTTCTCGGCATCCTTCGCTTCGAAGTACTCGCGCACTGCTTCCTCGATCCGCACGTAAAAAGGCCCTGACCAATCCCTGATCCATGACTCAACGTTAAGGCCCTCACGAAGCACGTCGGATTCGTAGCTACTGTCTTCCAGCGCCAGCGCCTTTTCTCGACCCATGGCTTCAATCTGATCCGTGATATCAAACTTCGTCATTCCTGGGTCAGCGTCCATGGCATAGTCGCCTTGCCACATCTGGGGATGGAACTCTGCTCGGCAGAGGAGTTGATCCACGGTGCTGGCAGATTGGGCCCGAACCTGGATCAGTTCTTCTCTGGCAGCATTGAGCTGCGCCTGGCTGGCGGCAATCTGATCCGAAATTACGTTGATCTTGGATTGCAGGCCCTCGGCATGGTCGGTGAACAGCTTGTTGTTTCCCAGAGTCCTGTATCGCGTTTCCGGGGTGGCTGTTGGGGTCGTCATCAGCACATCATGTTCGCGGGGACAGCGGTAGTATTGCTCAAGGTCGGTTCCTGTGAGCACCCAGACTTTTGAATGGTTGGTGGACATGGTATGCAACTCCTCTAAAAGGGTACTTCGCCATGCTCACTTGAGCGACGGCGAATAACGGACATTCGATTCGATGAGGCTAGGGAGCTACGTCGAACGAACGGTCGAAGCGCGCATTGCTTTCAAGCCACTCGGGATGGCTGGTGTAGACCTCGTATGAGATGTCGTCATCCCAGGCGGTCTGCCAGCCAGTCGCTTTGACCGAAGTGACTTTCATCGCAAGCGCTTCAAACATTTTCTGAATGCGTGGGTAGAGCATTTCCGGGCGAGTAGGGTGATAGCCATGGTCATCCTCCTCATAGCTCATATGGGCACGCCCTGAAACAACCACGTGCCACTGCAGAAGGCCGGTACCATTGTCATGGCGCATGGAAAACCCAGTGGAGCCCAGGTTGGTCGTCCATCCCGTGATCTCACCGCCAGTGAGTGTGCTGGTGCGCGGCAGTCCGATCGCTTGCATCGCATCATGGATGAATTGAGCGGCCTGCTTGCCTGTTAGCTTGCCACTGGGTAGTGGGGCTATCGCGGTGACAGGTGGCTGGGTGATCGGAGCAGGGTCATTGTCAATTCGTTCAAGTACAGTGTCACCCCTGGTGTCATTGACCTGCTGCACAAGGCCCACATCAAACATCCTACGCCAGAAGGGCATGTTTTTTTCGGCAGCATCAATTACCTCTACCCGGTTAACCTCACCATTGCTGGTAATCCACTCAAGCGCCCGGCGCGAATGCCCCTTGCCTTCGATGGCAGAGTACCAATCTTGAATGACCATCACCCCGTCACGCAGGGAGACGTCTGCAAAGACACTGTTGTCTTCATATCGATGATAACCGCGCACCGGGTAGATTCTTGGCTGAAAGGGCGTGTTGTCGGGCATCAGGTGATCACTCTACAAAGGGTTCTGCTACATACCCTAACCATGGCTCGTGAGAGCCCTCAAGGTCAATGGGCACGAGGGTCTAGCGCGGAAGAAGGGGGATGTCAGGTGCGTTCAAACATCCATCAATTTGTCTTTAAACCGATACCAGGCTTTGCTATATTGATGGCGAGACAACAGGAGAGATGATCATGAAAGAGATGACCATGAAAATCGCAATTGGGCGAGAAGAGGAGTGGGTGTAATGCACCGCACTGAAGAGGATTGGATCTGATGAAACCGAACGAAGAATGGGAAGGTTTCTGAATGCCATCCATGAATAACCTAGTGGCCCCGATCACACGCAGGCCCTCTCCATGTTGGGGAGGGCGCGCAGAATCGGTGATCCATGTCCCAGGACAAAAATGCACGTCGTGTTCGGCGTGAGAAGGCCCGCAAGCAGATCAAGCGTCAGCAGCGGATCGTTCACTTCTACTACTCGGCCACTGTTCCGGATGCTTTCAGCACCCAGCCAAAGGGCGCTTGGCGCAAACAGAATGCGCTGAACTGCGGTCGTTCAGGGTGCCATATGTGCTGCAATCCACGGCGCGTATCGAAGGCTGTTACACTTCACGAACAACGTATTGAGCAGGCGCTCAAGCAAGATCTTGAGGCCCTCTACCTAGAGGATTGAGCGATGGCTCAGCGAGCGGCGGAAGATATTGAAGACATCGAGGTGGTCGCCCACCTCTTTTCCCTGGCCCGAAGCGAGCGGTATCGGCACCTCAAGCCGATGTTCGAACAGGCGCTGCTCGATTTCCCGCAGATTTCCCGTGAGCGTATGCTCAGCTGTTGTGATCAGTTGGGTACCCGTCTGGCCGATTCCGATTACCAGGGCTTTGGCTCCGAATTCAATCGCAGGCTCTCCAAAAAGCAATTGGCTGAGAAAAAGCAATTGAGGCAAGAGCTTTTAGAGCCAGGTTTGTAGACAAAAAAGGAGGTTCTATGCGTTTTGCTTTGGCTTTTCTCCTGCCAGCTTTGCTGGTGGGGGTTTTTAACTTTATGGACATTGCCCACGCAGTGGGCCGAAGCATGGCCAATCTTGATCTGATAAATATCGAGCACTGGACATTGCCAGCCGATGAGCCAGTCATGATCGATGGTAAGCGATTCCTGATGTCAGGGCATGATCGCTGCCCAAGCATCTGGCCGCTAACGAGCAATTTACAAGATTGTCTGGAGTTGTCCGCTGATCGGCAGATCATCCCGGTAATCCTATCGGGTGATGAAGGGGTGAGCCAGGCGCTGCTGGTGTCAGCTTATGACGATGGCCGATTCACGCTACACACGCTTCAAGGCATACCACTTTTTTCGGCTCGCTAATTTCCAGCCATACTCACAAGGCGTAGTTATGCTCACCGTTAAGCCAATCGATAGCCTCGACAATCCAGATGCGCCTGTCGAAGCGATCACCCAGCGAGTTCTGCACGGCATGTACTTGCTGGCCAAGATCGAAGGCGGTGATGTTGAACACATCGTCATGTTGATCACGGGCATGATCGACTATGACATGCGCTGTACGATCTTCCATATTCTGCACAAGAAGTATCCTACCCAGGTGCGCGACCTGATGCAGCGCGAAATCACCAGCACCTTGGAAAGGCATAAAGATAGCTGGCGCGCCGCCCTCAATCATGCCATTTCCTTGGAGGAGCGGCAGAGAATCCAGGTCAAGGAGCGTGAGCGCCAGGAGCGATTCTCTATGGCGACCAAGCAGTTCAAGGCAATGAGCCTGCCTGCGCCGGAAGGCACTGTGGATGAGCTCAGCAAGCGATACGGCGTCTCCAAGGGGCATATCCGCATGCTCAAGCGAGAAGGGCGCCTGCAGGAGCTGGTGGGGCAGCAGTAGCCTTGATTAAAGTGCTTGAGCTAACCCCTGTGCGCTATGGACAATGAAATCAAGAGGAGATTCTTGATGACTATCCACATTGCGCCCATCACCGCCCTATCAAGCTACCGCTGGAGCGACCCCAAGTTCACGCAGCACTACCGGGTCTACCAGATGTACCGCCAGACCAACAATCCTGCTGCGACCATTCGCGAGCAAGATACGTTCTGGTGTGGGCAGTCCTTCATCACCGCAGAAGCGATGGAGAAGGCCCTGGGTGATGATAAAACGCTTGAGTACATCACAAGCGAACTCAAACGCGAGGCGCTGGAAAAGCAGTGGCAAGGCATGGAAGTGTCCAGCACAGTGGTTGCCTTCTACCCCAACTGGGACAAGGGTTACGCCATGGACAATCTGGACAGTCGACATCTCAAGCGCGCACTCAAGCATCATCAGTCTGATCCAAAGCCTGGGGTCGGCAAAAAACCTCACCTTGCCTGGAATATCACCAAGTCCGAGGGGTGGACTCAGGCGGTAGAGCTCAATTTCCAGGAGAAGATGCAGAATCTTCGCAACAGGACTCGTCACCTGGAGAACCTCGTCTGGCACAAAGATGAGAGGATCTGCGCTGATTTCAACAAAGTAGCGAACATCTGGTTTGAAAAGAGCAAGGGGCTTGAGCGAGTGGGTGATTTCTTCCTTGCTCTCCTGGAGAACAAGCGTTTTGATGCTCATCGCCATTGTCTTGAGATCTGGGGTCAGACCATTGGGATGAAGCCCGAATCTTTGTACTACAACCTCCGGGTAGGCCTCACCGCTGAGCAGCGACTCAAAAGGGGTGAAACCAACCCCCTGATAACGCCTCAAGATAGCTTTACCGTGCTGAACACAATGTTCGCCATGTTCCCAGAAGCTTGTCTTTCAGGGAAAGAGCTCCTGAGCGACACCTGGATCAAAGGCTTGAGCAACCCAGATAAGCGTGATGCCGCCATAGTTGCGATCTTGTCAGGTTATGCCAGATATCAGAAAAAAGTGGGTCAGTTTGAGTACGCCAGGCACAGCTACGAGGATCGCAGGGACGGGAAGTCGCCGACCGAGGAGAGCATCTGCATCGAGTTCTGGCGTCGTCTGGGCTACGCGAGTGGCATGGGGCTGAAGGAACTGCTCGATCACATGGGGGAATTCCCTGAAGGTGGGAGCAAGACCGTTGCTGCCTACGTAGGCCACGAGATCAAAGCTACCAACCAAAGCATGTTCGCTGACAGCTATGCTCAGCCGATTGTCCTGCAAAGCGCCAAGGAGCTAAGTCTGCGCTACGTGCCAGAGGCCCTGGATGTCCTGATGAAGGCCAAGCTGTTGAGCCTCCCTGCTTACAATGGCCACTATGTGTCCAGAGTCGAGCAGGATCAGGACAGAGCCTATTTCATGCGTGTCATCAATCATCCGTATGCCACCCTGGAGCAGATCAAGGGCGTCATGCCCTATGAGCGCTTCACGCGTGCCGAAATTGAGGAGATGGAAGCGGTTGACCCTCATCTCGCCAAGGACTACATCGCGGGGATGAAGGAAAGCCAGATCAGCGATCAGATCTCAAAGAACAACATCCCGGCCAAATATCTGACCAAGGGCAGGCATCGTGATGACTTGCTAGGTACGGATCTGGGCCTCTAAAGAGCAGCACATGAGCAAGAAACCTCAGAAGGGAGCCTATGCCGTCGAGATCCTTCTCAAGGACGCTGAGTGCCTCTTGGAGAGCTTTGCCGAGGATGTTGGCGAAGGAACGGTAGAGAGTGCTTTGATGCACTATCTGACCTGGTGGATAAGCGCCTCCAGGAGGCCGGCTATCAGATTCTGCGTCGCACCATGAAGGCCGACTCGCAAGACTCATACACACTCAAGGTCACTGGCCTCATTACCGATGAGGCTAAATTCAAAGCCGAGTATGTTGAGTGTACGGACGCCTGCTTTGGCCCGGCAGGCGATATGGCCGAGCAGTAGCTTTCAGAAATGCTCGGGTGGGTGTTGACCGTGGCGAACGCCAGCGACTCACCCTCCAATCTCGGCTTCGCCATTGCCAGAATCTCGGATGCTGAGCCGCATCGACAGCCTGCAAATAGCCCCCCGCAACCATCCTTCTAATTCTTTGCGTCGTTAGACACATGTGCAAGATTGGGGGTGCGATTTTGAATGACAAGCTATTGTGACTTTAGGTGTATATTGATGATAATGCATTACCTACCCCCTATTTGATCAAAAAAGAGACTTCTCAATGTTGCTCAGGTCAAGCCTTATCACAGCTTTGTGTTTATTCTCGATGGCCCCTGCCTTGTCCATGCCGGACAACAATCATTCGTCAAACTGCGCCGATCAAGGCGGTCATAAGCAGCGTCGAGCCGCCAGGCGAAACGACTGATCCAGAGGCGCCACCCGAAGACACAACCGGTGAAGTGTCTAGATGAAGCTAAATAATCGCCATCTTGGCGCAAATGTCCATTTTTTGACGGGAAATATCCCGTGGAGTAAGCATGAAGCCATTGTTCCGATCGATCGCAAGCATCCTTTTTGCCACCTGTGTGCTCGCTGGTTGCGCCACTCTTGCTGAGGAGCCCAGGGCCGCCAGGGTAGATGCTGTGCCAGCAAAGCCGAATCTAGCTGAGCCGCTCCTTGATTCAGGTGGTGGTGAAAATGTCCAACCCTCCTCCGCCAGGGTGGGTGAGTTAATCCTTGTGTGGGTTGCGGGGTATTGCGAGGGTTGGACGAAAGCCACAGGTGAGGATTTCGAGCGCTGCGTGAACACAACCGTCGATTTCACCATGAAGCAATATGAAGAAAAAATGAGCGCTAAAGCAGCTGAAAAATCGAAAGGGCTGTAGAAACTGGAAGGGATGGCATTAGTCGAATCGCCATCCCTGTGGGTGCGGTGTCAAAGCCCCAAATCTGAAGCGATGATTCCATCCAGACGTTTGTCGTCTTTCATGTTGTTAATGTGAGTTTTGTCGCCCGTGATGGCATAAATCATGACGCGATTATAGTCATCATCTTGTGCGACCTCGGCAGTGACCTCTAGGGGCAAAGCTTTGAGGACAGATCCAATTACTGTGTGTTCGGGCCAGCGGGGGTCATATCCTTTGGGTGATCCTTTTTTGAAGGAAGCCATGGCAGCTTTCATCCTTTCAGCAAGGGGCTTGTCGGAGTAATCAACCACTTCCCCTCGGGTGAATCGTCCAGCGATCATCATGGCGATTTTGCATAAGTCATCAAGACTTATGTTCATCATTGAGTAGAAGTCTGTGAAGTTTTTGAGATTTGGTGAGTAGTCTGGAGGCTCGCCTGTGCGATCATATTCATTGTCAGCCGCATCGGTGGCTTTTTGAACATAGCCGATCACATCTTCGATGAAGGCATCATGCATGTAGCGATCGTTCATCAAGATGGCGCGGGTATCGATCTCCTGATCAACCTGGCGGCGAGTACTGAAAAACCGCTCAATGAGATGCCGGCATCGTTTAGAGCACTCAACACCGGTTGGCATGATCTGGCCTAGGGCGTAGTCGCGAAGATAACCCAGGCCTTCAACCGGCTCATCCATCAGACGTTCACGCAAGGTGTCCTTAACTACTTGCCCAGTCTCCGGAGATGAGAGATAGGTTTCGTGAATCTTCTCAACCCAGGTGCGCGCACTTTCTGGATTCTCAAGACAATCCTCAATAATGTTGACAACCGCATGGTTAACTTTGCGTTTGTAAGCAAAATCGTGTAGCAGGCCGTCCCGAAACTCTCCGCGTACGTAGAAGGCTGGCTCGCGGTATTTTTCACCCTCAAGCCCAGCATAGTTGTTTGAAAGTTGATTGTACAATTCTCGGATGCGGTTCAGTGGCGAGTAGTTTTGATCCTCTTCGCGGTGTGCGATTTTGAGCGCTGGACTCAGCCACTTTCCTAGCTCGGTCAGGTGATTCGACTCCAGAGTCATCGCAAATGGGATGATCTCCTGAGTGACCTCCGGGATGATAGTCAAAGTGCAATCGTTCTGACACCAGTTTAAAAAGGCTTCTGGAGTATGAAAGATGCCTTTGGCCTTGATCAAAAGTGCCTGACACGCTTGGCTAATCGTAATGTAGTAATCAAAGTTTTTGGCTTTTTGGGATTCGGTATTGCCGATGTTGAAGGTGGATCGCTTGTGAGCGCAGTCTTTAGCGAGCCGAGCAATCGTACCCTCTAGGGTTCTGGTGTCGCTGGAGCTGAGGGTAGGCATCTGAAAATCCTGGGATCGTTTTTGTCATATTAGGAGGCGAGCATGGTGCGGAACCAGGCTTTTTGGGGGTCAAATACCCAAATCAGTTGCCATCACATCATCAAGCTTCTTGAGGTCTTTCATCCCGGAAAGGTGGGCGCCGTTGCCAGTGATCGAATAGATCTGAGCCCTTTGAGTGTCGCTGTCTTGAGACAACTCCAGCACCAGCTCATCGGGCAGTGATTGCACAACCGAGCTCAGAACAGCATGCCCAAGGTCTTCCTCAAATGCGAGTGGATCATCCCTCTCCCCGTTGATTTCCTTGAAGACTGCGCGCATTTGGCTAATAGCATCCTCAGATTCAAGATCAAGCATAGTTCCGTGGTTGAAGCCAGCTACCACGCCCATTGCAATCCTGCATAGATCGTTAGTACTAAGGCCCAAGATCCCGAATAGCCTGGCCATCAATCGGGCATCGCGTACACCCGTCTGGTAATTAACGCCGTACTCATCGGTAAGATTGTTATTGTGATGCCTTAGTGTTTCCCTGGTGAAGTCAGCCAAGAAAGCGTGTTTCACATATCGGCTATTGCTGGCCAACACAAACGCGTCAGAGTCCAGGTCGTATCCTGGGTAATTGTCAAAGATGCTACTGAGCATTCTTGCGCACCTCAGTGAGCATTCGGCCCCCTTCGGCTGGATTTGTCCCAGAATGTAGTCGCGAAGATCATCTAGACCCTCCACAGGTTCTACCGACAGCTTTTGTGCAAGGTGGCCCTTGATTTGAGCGCCCGCAAAGGGATCTCTAACATAGCAGGTGTGGATTTTCTTGATCCAGCTTAGCGCTACTGATGGTTCGTTTCGGCTGGAAACAAGGATGTTGGCGATGCAGGTGCGCACTTGATCTGGGAAGCAATGATCGTGAAGGTACGAATCTCGGAACTGACCATCGGCATAGAATTCAGGGCTCTTGTAACCCTCTGGCTGCAGCCGACCGTAATACACCGTGAGGTTATCGACAAGGCTTTTGGTCGCGTTCAAGACCTCGTGGGGTACGAGCTTGTGGGGCTTGGCGTGGAACCAGGTAGTGCCCATCCACTTGCTGAGATCAGTGAAGTGTTCGGACTCTAAGCTTAAGGCAAAAGGGATGATGCTGGTGCTCAGCTCCCTGGGGAAATTGGGGATCTCCATGGACTCGTTATGAAGCAGCATGTCTTGGCACGAGCTATGTCTGCCTCTCAACTCAACAAAGAGCTTTAGACATTCTTTTGCTACAAGCTTGTACCGGCGAAAGCGGGGCAAGCTTTCCTCTTGGGTGAGGCCCAACATGAAGTTGCTTTTCACGTGTGAGCAATCAGATGCAAGCGACAGAATTCTGCGTTCAAAATCACGTCTTTCTGCTTGGGAGAGAGGGGTGTTCATGCACTGAGCCTTACGGATGTTTTCTACATGGTAGGCATTGAGATAGCCTCAACGCCATTAGGCGTCGTGTCATAAGCCCAAGTCAGTCCCCATGAGATCATCGATCATCTTGCTGTCCTTGATGCCTGCAAGAAACTGGGCTGATCCAGTGATCTTGTAGATTGAAGCTCGGTCATCGTCACTGTAGCTGGCCAACCTGGATAGGATCTTTTCAGGAAGGTTTTTTATCACGGCGCAGAGCACGACGTAGTTGAGCTCTCCAGCGTTCATGACGTGCTGATCACGGAACCTATCCATGGCCGCCTTGAACTGTTCCTGCAAAGGTTTTTGCTGAAGGTCTTTTCCTGCACCTCGATTGAACGAGGCAGCCGATCTCAGGGCGATGACTGAGAGTTCCCCTGGGGTCAGCTTGAATGCCCGGAAGAGCTCGGTCATCAGTTGCATCGAGGCCTCCCCACCGGTAAAGGTGTCTCCCCCATCATTTTGTCGGTAATGGCGGTGGAAATCATCCAGAACCTCGATTAGGTCATCTACCAGCGCTTCTTGACGGTAAAGCTTATTGGAGGAAATTACCCCGACCTGGCTTTTGATGTTGGCGTTCAGTTGACCAAATACAATATTTCTTACCAGTTCATCCACTCTGTTCGAGCACTCGCCGCCCTCGGGTCTAGTGTAGCCAAGGGTCTGAAGGCGCAGACCATCCAGGCCTTCGAGGTCATAAGTAAGTAGCTTGGATGTCAGCTCGGATTTCAGAATTGGCCAACCCTCAGGGTCATTGGATTCGACCTCTTTGAGCTTAGAGACCCAGTATTTGGAAAGCTTCTCGGATTCCCTGGACTCGCCAATGACCTTGAGAAGGTGGTTGTGCATGGTGAGGGAGAAAAGTCGATTCTGAACCCGGATTCCACGGTACTGCCCATCCACGAACATCTCCGGAGTCTTCCCATGCATGGCGGAGCCAAAAAACTGCTGAAGCTTAACCGCAAGGTGTGCGGTTTCGTACAGCCTGAAGCGGCGATCGTCCCTAACGTATCCTATTCGGCCATCGTCATCGTCTTTGAACCAGGGCGCGAGCCAATGGGAAACCTCAGTGTATTCGGGACTTTCAAGCTGAAGTGCGAAAGCCGAAACTGCACTGAAAAGTTCCATGCAGGACTCAATGTTGGAACCAGGACGGCTGTTTTTTTCGAAGTAATGAACCATCTCTGGAATTGACGGAAACAGACGCTTAGCCTGGAGAATCAGGTTCTGGCTCAGGCTAGCCAATTCCTCGAAGGACAGGAGGGCTGATCGTTTGGCGTGCTCGTCCATTTGTGTGGCTACAAACACATCGTTGATGATGTGTTCATTGAACATCTGGCTATCCCGCCCTAGCTTAAAAATCTGCTTGAGCAGTTGAGCTCTTGATTCGTCTAGATCGTTTGGGTGTGGCGTAATATTCACTGTCGTAGTCCGTTCAAGGCTTCATTATTTTGGGTGCGCAGATCGATACCAGCCAGTAGGAATGCTCTAGACATAGCGACTCAATTTCTTGGTATTCTTAACATAGCGTAGCCACAAAGATCACCGCAGACCAAGGCCAAGCTCATGCCTCACCGAGTCAAGCCACGGCTGTTTTGGTGACAAAAATAACAAAAAGGCAGCCCATCCAGTGAGCAATATTCTGCAATTCCCTCCAAAGTTCAACGCCCATGATTTCTCAACCTACCGTGAAGCAGATATGGAGGAGGGGATGATGGTCATCCTCAACACCTACTACGAACCTGAAAACGACGACCTGTTGGAGCTGAGGTTGGACAGGGGGCTGCTTGGGCGCTTCATGGCCTTCATGACCGTGAAATGCGAGGGAAGTCTGGCTTGACCTTGACCATGGATGACAGTGACTCAGCTTCTGAGGCTTTCACCCAGCTCTATAGGCATCGCAGCTTTGCTGTTGATTCCCCTGACTGCTGTCAGAGCCCCAGATCACTGCCGATGACCGAGTCGAGCATCTTCCTGTCCTGAAGTCCTCGCAGATGCTTGGTTTGGCCGGTGAGCTTGTATGTCAGCAGCCTAGATGCATCGGATTTCTGAGCGATTTGCGAAGCAAGGTCTGCTGGCATGCTGTTTAGCACAGCCGACAGAACGCAATGACGCAGATTACCCTCCGGATTCATTGTCACCAGAGAATCCCTGTGAACATCGGCTAATACTTGCTCCATCTGGTCTGCGATAGGAAGCTCCATCAAGTCCATCTGCTTGCCAGGGCTATATTTAGCTGTGACGCTCATCGCGATCACGGCTAGTTCCTGTGATGAAAGTCGCAGCTGAGAGATAAATTCCCTGAGCTGGCTAACGCCTTGAATGCCGGCATCATATTGGTCACCACGCTCGTTATTGTCGAAATGCTTAGCGGTTTCGACGAGCCATTGGGTCAACTCCCTGAAAAGCAGAGATGAGGAGTACCTTTCATTCATCCGCAATATGTCGAGCCGATCGGAAATATCATTAGGGCTAAGCTGGCGGTAAACCAGTAGAGAAAAAAGCCTGACGGCGCGCTCTGAGCATTCAAGCCCGCTTGGGGAGTGGCTGCCTAGGATGTAGTCCCGAAGCGTCTCCAGGCCACTCACAGGGGTATTCATGAGCTGCTCTCTCATGAGTGTCTTGATTTGTTCTCCTGTGGACGGATGTTCAACGCAAGTTTTATGGAGGGTGTTGATCCATCCTGCTGCTTTGACGACGTTGTGCCTTGAACTTTCACAGATTTCGCGAATGCACTTATCTACCTCAGGACGAAACAATTGCTTCTGAAGGAAGGCATTACGGAATTGACCATCGGAGAAAAATAACGGGCGGCTGAGTGGGGGTTCCATGCTTGGATGATTGCCGGGGTAAGGGGCATTCATGGAAAGACTGCGAGACATCCTCAGGGCATCCGAGGGGTGACCCTCCAACTGATGGATGACTTGAAGGCCATCACCAACCCACTGACTTACTTGAGTGAGTAGACCGGACTCAAGGCCAAGGGAAAAGGGGATAATATAATCGTCCAGGTATTTGTTGAGATCGTTAGCTCGACCCCAGGAATCCATCTCCATAAAATCCTTGAATAGCCCCTGGGCTTGGATCAGCAAAGTCTGGCAGTGGGTTGCCACGATCCTGAATCGTTCCAGGCCAGCGACCGCTTCATCAGGCGACAGAGGCTTATCCTGGCAACCGCTTACCCAGTCCAGGCTATAACATTCAAAAGCGAGGGTTTGCAATTGATCGGCAATAGTCTGTCGAGTTACTGGAAGATTGGTAAACATGAGTGGGCTTTCCTGGCGGTACTTTTTATCAGTTTACGCATTGAGCAAATGGCCAGGCCATGGGCAGATGGGATCTCTGCCCACTGCAAACCTTTGAGTCGAGTGCATGTGTACCGATAGACTGTCAATATATGGTTTTAGGGTGGAGCACCGTGTGAATACCGAGCTTGAGTTGCGGTTAGGACGATTAGTCAAAGTCAGTCGAGATGCGTTCAGTTACCTTACCAACTCCCTTGGAAAATTGGCATCAGGCGTCACTGCTCGGCGCTTGAAGGAGCATGGCAATGAATGCCGCCGTTGGCTGCTTGATTGTGCCAGCGTCCCAGTCGGTATGCATTGGCTGGATAGCATGACCAGCTCCCAGCGTCGTGACTTTGAGGAGTCCATTCTGCCTTACTGCGTGCTCATCAACGGGAGAGATCTGATTGAGGCATATGACATCCTTGCCGATTGCCTGGGGGATCAAGGCTTTGATGACCGATTCCCAACGAGTGCTGCCAGCGAATTGCTGGAGTTGCTGCAAAGCACCAGGATGGATGCCTCTCATCACCAGATTAAAACAAAGGATGGAACGCTCGCACTCTCTGTCGCTGTGATTCCTCCCATCATCAAGGATGAATCTGTTTTAGCTCCTGGGGTATATGGTGCGGTAGTCAGGTTCAATCAATTTCGCAACTTCAAGGCAGTTGCTCATGCCGCGTTTGCTGATCTCATCGATGAAGCGATGGCTCACCGAGCTCTGGATGCGATTGCTTGGGAGCATGCCGGCAGCAAGAGCTATAAGCTCATGCGTACTGAGCTGCTGACCTATGCTCCCAATCAGCTGCCTGGATTGAGGGCGCGCCTGACTGGGTCTTCAGGCCCCACGCCAGCCGAGTGCAGTGAGCGACTTTTCGCTGTCGTCGTTAGCCTCAACGCAGGGAGCTTGAATCAAAGTGCCGATTTCTTGGTAGAAGCAATCAGCTCAACGCCGGAGTACCGAGAAGAAGTTCTTATCTTGGATCTGGCTGAGATTATCGCCGACAAGGTTCGGGTATTTTTATTAGCAGAAGAAGATGAAGCTAGGGGCGTCAAAAGCTTTATTGAGCTGTTTGGACGTCTTCTGGATAGACTCAAATTGAGCGTCCGGGAGCTCAACCTCATAATGGCAAAGTCGGTTGGAGGTGGCTATGCCAACAACGGAGGTATCTACGAGATGATGAAAGGGGATGAGCACGAGATGCTGCGCCGCTTTCTGCGTTACAGCAGTTCATCAGGTAGCCATACAAAAAACAGTCATGCTTTCGCCATGCAAGCAATGCTGATAAGCCGCTGCAGCTACAGCGACATGGTTGACGCTATTGGGGATAACTCAAGCCTTGCAGCGTTCGCTTACAAGGTGACGAATGACCGCAGCTACCTGGCGCTTATCAAGGATGGCCGTGACCTTGATGATTGCCTGGGTCGAGATCTCGGCCTTTAAATCTAGCAGAATCAGTCTTCTATCTGAATCCTTGCATCATAACCCCAAGTCTTTTCCAAGTATTGAGTCTCGAAGCTTGGCGTCCTTGATGCCTTGCAAGACATTAGCATTTCCTGTCATCTCATAACACGTGCTTCGAGCAAGATCGCTGACGGAGGCCATCTGCTCAACCAGCTTATCTGGAAGGTTTCGTATGATCGCTGCAAGCAGCGCGTAACGCAGATCTTCTGGCTTCGCTGCCAAACGCCCTGATTGATGGACACTCACCATGACCGACTTGAGCTGTTCGCGCACCGAGAGGCTTTTCAAGTCTCTCATTTTACCCCGGCTATAATCGGCGATCGTTGACATGGCCATGTACGCAAGGCTCTCCTGATTGAGATCAAGTGCTTCAAGGGCTTTGCTGATCTGTGAAATCTTCGTTGGGCTTCCATCAAACGAGTGATTGCTTTCATCGCTGTAGGTGGCGAGATCCGATTTGAAGAAGTCGCAAACGTCCTCAAGCATCACGTTATCCATGAAATCGCAGTTATGCGAGAGGGCGGTGACGTTGTCGCTGAGGGCCTTGATAGCCTCTTCATGCAATTCGTAGTGAACGGCGATGGTAAGGATGTTTGCGAGCCGCGAAGAGCACTCCTCTCCTGATGGCTGAGCTTTACCCAAGATAAGCTTGCGAAGGCCCCACAATCCATCGACAGGAAGCTTTCTGAGCTGGGAAGCCAGCTCTGCCCGGATGGTTTTGCCGGGTTCAATGCCTTTGTCCGCTTCACTGACTTTATTGAACCAGAAGTCTGCTGCGTCCGCGTTGCGCCGAACATCGTCAGCTATCTCGTGAAACTGCTGGGCTACAACTTCGCTGAAGAAGAAGCGATGGAAGGTTAAATTTCGAAATTCATTGTTAGCGTAAAACCTCGGCTGCTCGTAGAGGCCAGGCTGAATATTATCAAAATGCACCTTTACCTTTCCGATCTGAAATCGAAGATTCGGCAGGCGGTTGCTTGAGCTGGCGTGCGCATCCACTTTGAACCACTGCCGCAGCCATGCACAGGTCTGAGAGAACGCGGGGGACTCATGCATCAACGCTGCACCAGCAATGCTCAGGTAGTAACCGCGCTCATTACCCTCCTGGGTTGAGGTACTTTGGCGAAGGCTGAAGGTGTTTAGGAATTCGTTCATGGCCTCAGCTGTACCAAACAACGCCTTGCTCAACAGGATCAGCTGCTGAGCCTGGTCGGCAGCCGATACAAAGCGTTGGTATGCTTCAGGGCCAGGCTTACCGTGATCCCCACGGATGATCGCGTAAACGGCGTTGCACTCCCATGACAAGTGCCCGATCTCTGAAAAAAGCATGAACTTTCGTTGCTCATCACAGATGTTGGGGGATAGGAGTAGTGGGTCAAGGGTGTGGGGCTGCATCGTGATGAGATCCAGAGGTTTTTTTTCAGCTTATAGGCTGCGTTGCCGTGGGGGCAATTTTCTAGGAGTGGTCGTAGCCATAGACGCAAGGGTGTTAACGTGAAGCGATGCTGCAATCCTGCCCAGCCCGCCAGCAGGCGTACGCTGGTGAGCTCCGCTCGGATTTACTGAACCCGGTGCCCATCACCACTCCATCAAAGCCATTCCAGAAGGCCAGTGCCAAGGCATTAGCACGATGAGGAGCACCCTCTGGCGTAAACAGGTACGGGTCGCGGCGCTGGTGGGCTTCAACCATGGCGTCGTATTGCGTCCGGAGCAGGTGGTGCCGAAAGCGATTCATGACCGAGCCTGGCCATCGATAAGTCGTCGACCTGCTTCGTGCAATGCTTTTATCTCTTCCAGTAGGTCAGAGGGATCCATGGACATGCAACCATCACGGACTTGCAGGGTTGGAATCTTGCGAAGAGCCTGGATGAATTTTTCATCCTCGCGCTGTTCACGCTCGGTACGAGGGCCAATTGTACTTCGGAACATGGGCTTACCCCTTAAGGCTCGCAGTGCCAGCACAGTTCACCACGGATCATCATCGATTGCACATCCTGGCTGCTGACGCGCTGAACGAGGGCCGTCAGGTCGTCAGGGTGCCACTCCTTGATCTGCTTTTGCGTCCAGTAAAACCCGCCGCTGCTACCTTCCGCCCGCTGGACAATCCGTTGAGCGGTTCGGTAGATGGTGGTTCTGTGCTTTCGAGGGGGGATGTCTTCAGCTTGCATGGCTTCCATGGGTAACCTCAAGTAGTCGGGGGCGTGGTGACCAACTCATCAGCCAAGCGCCGGGCCATCCGCAGACGCTTTTCCAGATCTGTAAGTTTACTCTGGGCGTATCGAACCTCATCCAGGGCAATTTGTTTGACTTTGGCTGCCGCTTCTTCTGCAGTAGGCCAGCACTTTTCGATGCGATAGGGAACCTTTGCACCATCAGCCTCGATCCAGAACTGATCACCTTGTTGATAGCGGGGGTTCCTCAGAATCTGAGGTGGTCTGCCAGCCCGAACTCGCTCGGGAGTGACAAGGTAAAGCACCGCTGGAAGTGCAGCAGGGTAGGTGGTATCCACAGCAGATCCTCAATCAATAGTCTTATCGGCGTTCTGTTCCCAGAGTTCCGGGCTGGCAATTCCTAATACAATGGCCATGCGCATGCCCACGGTGGGCATCCTGCGCTTCCAGAGCACAGCCGATGCACCGGCACACATCTTCTCGGTACCAGCAGCTTGGTAGCCGCCTTCCTCGTCCTCAACGCCGTCCAGTGTCTTGTGGCACAAGAAAGGCTTTTTGTCATCTGCCATCAGACCTTCAAGAATATCCTCCACCCGACCGGGTCTGAGCTCAACGCCACCTTTTTTCAGGAATGGGCAATTGGGACACGGCTTCTTCATCTTGTAGAAGTCGACCATGTTGAAGCTAGTGGTTAATTCGTCGGTCTGGTCGCACATGGAGTATCACTCTTGGGTCAGATGTTCAGTCTATCTGATTCAGAATTGCAGGTAATGCCCCAAGGCCCTGATGGCGTCGTCAGCCGTGCAGTCCTGGTGCTTGATTTCATAAGCTTCGTCCGACTTTCCTTGAATCTTCCGGGCAATGTCGTACAACCCGCACATGCGCTTCTGCACGCGAATGGTCATGCCCTTGGCATCATCCACCTCAACCAGCGTCTTGATGCGAGCCAGGTAAGGATCCTGCTCTGTGGTGATGGCGCCAATGCCGCGCAGGTAGGCATATGCTCGCTCATCAAAGAGGTGGCGCTGATCAGTAGGGGCTCCAAAAGACGTCCAGTGCATGGTGGTCATGGCCACGCCCATGGCGTCCATCAGGATCTCGCGCTCGTAAGTGTCCAGGGTGCCGCCCGTGAAATCCTTGGCTGCTTTGACAACCTTCCGGCTGCTATTGCGGTTGAGCACTGCACGCGTGGCTTTCCACAACGTTTCAGCATGAGGAGTACTGATCTGGAGTTCAAAAGCGCGAGCGATGATGCTTTGGATGCAAAGAGCGGCTGACATGGTCGATATCCTTGTGCGTTGGATCGGTTGCGAGCGCCGGCTTTACTTGATCTGTGCGGAAGCCTGGCTGGCGGGAGCAAGGCGTTTACCCGCCTGCCATGAGCTTTCATACGGCCTGGCTTCTAGTGTGCACTCGGTGTTGCGCGAAACTTGTCTCGCGAAGGGGTAGCTATGTGGTTTGCCGTCATCATCATAGCTCACAATTGGTGTGATCCAACGCTGGACTTGCAGGCACTTCGGATTTTCAGGCGTGCTGTCTTTGTCGAACATCATGAAACTCTCAGCGACCGGCTGTACCTCTGCGTCGATATCCAAGGTGCTGATAGGCGCGGTCTCAGCAGCATGAGCGGGCGATGTCGCCAGACCAGTGCAGAGCACCAAGGCAACCAGGAAGGCTGCGGAGACTTTTTCGAGGTTCATAGTGGGATTTCCATGGTATCCAGAGGGGGCGAGCACGGTATTCTCGCCAGGTATGGAGCTAATAATAATTACCATAATGGTAATTGTCAATATTTGGTTTAACGAGTATATGTCGCCAATATAGAGATAAGGCGAGCTTAGTGGCCGGGGTCAGAGGGCAGCATTTTTCACTTCGAATGAATTTGAGTGCGCTCAGGAGAATGGCTCGGGCGCTGGAGTCGTTACTTCGCCGGCAGGCGACTGCCGTAGATTTCTTTAGCTGATGCCGGCAGCGAGCATCTTGCGATCCTGGCCTGCCTGGGAGCATGAGGTTTGCTGGTAGGCCTGTTCGAATCTTGCTTCGAGTTGTTGTGTGGGCGCGCTCATCCATTTTCCTTGGGGTATCTGTGGTCGGTGGTGATTTGGTGTGTAGTGTTCAAAGACCAAGGTCTGTGCCGATCAGGTGGTCACGCAGCACGTGATCCCTCATGAATTGTTTGGAATCAAACCACCGGTTGTCCATGATTCTGATAGCAGTCTTGCGATCTTTCTCGAAAAGGTACCGGGTAAGGAGAATGGCTTTCTCTGTGAAAAGGTCTTCTTTAACAACATTTTCATAGGGAGAATTAAACACTGGGCTCAAGGCAAGCACAGACACCGCCGACTCAAACCCCCTTGAAGCTTGAGCCAGGATCGACGAAAAGGACTGGCTTTCAACTTGGGGTGATACCAGCAGGTAATGCAGGGCCGCTACCCGCTCATCTTCAGTTGCAATCTCTCGAAGCTTTTGTCCAGCTTCGTCAACGTCCACTGCAGCACCCAATCGCTCAGCCCAGATCAACTGTCTAACGTCGCGCATTTTGTAAAGGCTACTGCTTGCCAATTCCACAATGACATCCATCACCCCTTCATTGCCGGGGCTGTGGTCAAGCCAAGCCCGCAGAACACCCATGGTTAGATGGCCACCAGAAAAACCGGCCTTGTACTGTCGGTGTTCAGCCAAAATCTGGAAAGGGCGCTGAGTGAGTACATTCAGGATTTCAGCCGGCAATGCAGGCTTGGTGATGTCAGATTGCTTGAAGGCATTAAGATGGGTCAGTACCTCAACCCTCAACGGATCAGGTTTGCCGCTGGAGCCATAGCTCTGCTCGTGTAAGCGCCTTAGGCACTCATCCAGAACCCGTGCAAAGGCTTCCTGGCTGCCGATCGCGCCTAAATGCCCAAGGAGGGTACTGAATTCTTTGGTCTTGAGTCTGTAGTTGTTCCAGCCGTTGCTGGAGTCATGGCGGATCAGGCTTTGCGCCAGCATGGTATCAATGACTTTGTTGCGCTTCTTGAGGGTCAGGTGATCTACGCTGGGCCTGAAGTTATAGAGCAAAGCTCGCAGGTAATCATGATTTCCTTTTTTACCCTTGCTGGCGTCGATCACACCTAGAAAGTCGATAGCGCTGTAAATCTGTTTGACCCCAGTCTCGGAGATCCTGGCGCCGCCGCTCATTCGACAGCAATCGTCCAACGTGGATCTCATGGCCTTTATGCCAGCAGACAGCATGGCCTGATCTTGAAGCGGCTGGGATTGAGTGATGAGCGTACACGCCTCATCGAAGCGAGTTTGGATGTCTTTCTCGGTGAAGTTACGCATAGAAATCTGCTTCCTCACAGGCCCAAGTCACCCGCCAGCAGCAGGTCTCTCAACGCCGGGATTTCCAGGACTCGTCTGCGTGGAACCCCTGGCAGGTCTAGCAATTGGATGGCGGTGGCGTGAGCGTGTTTCTGCATGACGTCTATGTAAGTGGCAACCTTGTTGTCAAACTCATCACTCAGGGAGTGTTGGGCCTGGATCGCCAGTCTCATGGCCTCAAGGTGAACGGCGGGGCTGTTCCAGTAGGCTGCGGTTCGTAAGGCGCTTGAAACTTCATCTGCTGGAAAATGACGTGAGCACAATACGTAATAAAGCATGGCGATTTTCTCGTCATCCTCCTTGCTATAGGAGTTGAGCTCGCCTCTGAGAACCTTGTGATCGATAACTGTCCCAGTCAATTCCTCGATCCGTACCAGGTGATCGTGTTCAACGAGTTTGAAGGCCGAGTGGCTGGCAATCTCCAAAAGAACATCAGTCATCACCTCATCTGCCGCCGCACGCTTGAAAAGAACCTCAAGCACGGCGAGCTTGAGAACACCCTTTTGTCGATGATGACGGTCTTCCTGGTGCAGCGCCAGAAGCTGCAAGGGTCGCCGCTGAAGGATGCTCAGCACTTCCTCTGGAAGGCATGCTTTTGCCGTCGGGGCTGGTGTATAGGCCTCGATGGCAGAAAGAAGGGAGATATTGAACTTGGGTTGGGAGCCGGCCAGCTGGTGGGCAGCGTGGATCTTGAAGCTTTCCTCCAGAGCTATAGCGAATGCTTTTCGGCTGCCACAGAGGCCATACTCACGAAGCAAGCTGGAATAGTCACTGGTCGAATCCAGGCGGACGAAGCTCTTGATGAGTTTTTCATCAATGTCGATGGTGCTTTTTTCTATTCGGCCAATTTCGTTCTGATAGGGCGCGAAGTAATAGAGCACACGATCAAAAAATGCTTCTGGTGTATTTTTTGCTTTATAGCTCTCCACGAGACTCTTATAGGTCACGCAGCTTCTCACATGGCGAATTCCATCTGCCATCATCTCCAGCTTACCCATCCCCATGCAAAGACTAGCGGTGTCGCGCATGAGCTTATAGCCCTCATCGAGCTGGGCAATATCCTTGTTGCCTAACGAGCCATTGACCAAGTTGTAGGCTGCCTTGAAGCGGCTATCCAGCTCGGCATTGGCGGGTGTGTGGCTCATCAGGTTGGACTCCGAAGGGTTCTTTTGCCCAGCATGGCACAACGGCAGGGTCGGGCCAACAGGCCGGGGATACAGAAATATGGACTTGCTGAACTATTTTATGAGAGGCGGTGACTTTTCGTCTGATTTCAACGTCTATTTATGTGTAAATTGACAGAAACCCTCCCTTCAGGTGAAATAATGAAAGCCCGCATCATCAGCACTCTGACCCAGACCTCAGCCAGTCAGAGTGTCACGCGTTCCAGCCAACCAACAATTGTTTCCACGCTCAAGCGCTGGAGCACCAACGTATACAACCGTAGGGCGCTTGCAAGTCTTGATGAGCGAATGCTGCGAGACTGTGGCATCTCTGAAGCTCAGCGACAGCATGAAATCTCCAAGCCTTTTTGGCGATAATTGACGCCTGCCGACAGTCTCGGCATGGCCGACCGAGAACTATAAAATGACCGAACTCGTCCTGCTGCTGGGGTGTTCCCTGGCCTCCATCCTATTGTCCGGACTGGTCTCATGCCTTGAGACCGTGGCGATGCTCGCTGACGAGTTCAAGGTTCGTTCGCTGGTGCAGAAGACCCCCGTGAGTCCCTTCAAGCTACGCATGATCAAGGCGGTGACCGATCGCCGTGATCAGCACATGGCCGGGGCCATGATCCTGCAGGTGGTTATTGGTGTGGTGAGCAACAGCACCATCGGCATTCTGGCGTTCAATCTGTTCTCAGGCTACGCCATGGCGATCTACATGGGGTTGTCGATCTATGCAAACATTGTATTCGCCCGCTCGCTGCCCAAGGTGCTGGCGCGAGCTTATTTTGAGACAGTGCTGGTGAATTTGGCCTGGCTGATGCGCCTGGTCTTCTTCATCACCTACCCAGCAGTCATGGCGACCACAGTCTGGATCAAGCTACTCAAACTCGACCGCAAGCGTGCCCTTCGGATGTCCGAGCTCAAGAACATCGTCTCTTTCTATCAGGAGAAAGGTGTTATTGGGCATTTCGAGGAAAACATCTTCCAGAATGCCCTGTTGCTTCAGCAGGTATTGGTCAAAGACATCAAGCCAAGCCGAGGCATGGTTAGCGTCGATGCCACCACCCTCCTGTCTGACCTCGAACCTCAGATTGCAGGTCGGCATGACACCTACTTCGTCATCCATGACTTAGAGGGCATCATGGGCGTTGTCTCAGCACGAGATGCCGCAATGGGGGTTATGTCCAATCGCCAGGCCACTGCCGAGGACGTCGCAAGACCGGTTGCTTTGGTGGATGAGGAGATCACTATCATTGATGCCCTAGTCACTCTGCGTGAGGGCAAGTGCTCCCGTCTGTTGGTGACCCGCAACGGCCTACCGCTAGGCGTACTCTCGGCCAAAACGATCTACAAGCGAATCTTCCAAACGCAGCAGGCAAAAGCGGTAGCCTGAACCCATCTCTCAATGCCAGGAATGCAAGAAAAGCATAGAAGCTTTTTTGGGGACAAACCAAAACGCCTTTATGCTTAATTGATCATTTTTCACTCATTCGGGCATAGTTTTACGGCTGGATATGTGCAATTCTTTTGACATTACCACCCCGATAAAAATAAGAAGCCTGGTGGGCAAATCATGTCAAAGATTCTTGAACTGAAGTACTTAGCGGCAGCTGTGATGATGGCTTTGTCCATGACTTCGCATGGTGCCAATATCATTCGCACCCAGGCCCCAGTGAACTATGTAGGTTCTTACCTGTGGCAACCGACCTATCCGCTGGTGGGCAACTGGATCGAGGGGGCTACATTGGGCTGCGACGGCTGGACACCTGATCCTTTGATTCAGCCATTTGCCTCAACTTTCCAGCAGCTTCAGAGCTGCCTGGTTGAGCAAAGCCGAATCATCCAGGCCCGCGAGGTCAATCAGGATGGAGATATACGCACGAAAGGCGAACCAACCACGGAGTCTCAACAGGCACCCAAACAGACTTCTCGCTCTCTGACCTGGAAGGCGGTTGCCGATGACATCAGGGTGGTCGGCACAGAACCTTCTACTGTTTGTGGCGATTGGATACCTGGCGCAGACACAGTTGCGTCAGGGCAGTCTTTTGAGCAAAACCGCTCATGCACCACCACGACGTCTTATATTAAGCAGCCACGTGAAGCAATTTCCTCATTAGGGTTGCTACGAGATGCTGGAAATCCCACTTACTACAATGGCACCACACCCTCTACCGAGACCCGAGGGGCTGTAGGGGTGATGGATGTCTGGAAGAGTGCTGACCCTGTCTTAGGCAATTGGGTGGCCGGTGCAGATACTGGTTGTGATGGTTGGGCGCCAGACCCACTGAGCCAGGCTAACGGCGCAAGCTTCCAGCAGAATCAGGTGTGTCACTTCACTCAAACCCGCTCTGTCCAGGCGCAGGAGGTGAATCAGGATGGGGGTTGCGCAATGCTGGCGCTGCTACCACAGAAACTGAGCCGTCGACTCGCATTGATGCTCGTAACCTCACTTGGATTGCAATTGCTGATGAGGTGAAGACCTCTGGCACTCCAGTGGATACCTGCGCTGAATGGTCACCTGCAGCCAATACCGTGGAGGTGGGGGTATCGCTCACCCAGACACGCACCTGTACCTCGTCCATGCCCTACGTGAAACAGGCCCGTGAATCGATCGCCAGCCTGAACCTGACGCGCAATGTAGGCAACCCAGTGCCTTTCAGTGAGAGCACGCCTCGCTCTGAATCTCAGAGCGCAGTAGGCACTAAGCCGATCACCAGGGCGATGTCGATCGTGAACCCAGTTCCTGGCATGAGTGGGATCTATTCGATCAACGATGGTAACGGGGGCACGTATAAAGCCTATGTTGATATGCAAACCAACGGCGGAAATTGGATTCTGCTGGCCCGGTGGACGGGTTCTGCTGCCAACCAGGTCTGGGGTCAGGTTGGCTTTAAAGGGAGTGCAACCAGCGGATGGACAAACGATGCGACAAACTATCCCGTGATTAAGCCTGGAGCGATCAACGCGTCTTCTGAGGTGATGTTTGTGCCAGGCCATCCAACCTGGATTGCAAAATACGGGGCCTGGCAGACGCTCAGTACCTTTGCATCAGGTGCGGTCATTGGTCAGGCTGGCTTCTCGGTCAAGACGCCAGGAGGTAACACTACATTGTGGGCCTACAATGCGGGTTGGTCGATGGCTACTGGGGCGGGAGGTACGTTTGGCCTTTGGACGGCATGGGGGAATGGTGGGCCGTGCGGCGGCGCTGATGTCGTAGCACCCACAAAGATGTGCGTAATTGCTTCCTACAGCAGCACGACTAACAACCACTTCGACTACACCTACCTGAAGCATATCTACCTCAAAGCCACTAACTGAGGCTGGAGGGCGAGGATGCAGAGCCTGGTTTTGACAAGCCAGCGCTGTATCCGTCAATAATGAGAAAACCACTACAAAAAGGGCTTGCCCATGTCCGAGATCAGTCGTAAAGAAGATCTCCTTGATCTATTTAATAATCCCGACTTCGTCGATCTTCTTTTCATCGATTCTGAGCAGGAGTTTGACGATAAGCCTCAGGCTTTCGGATCCACCTACGACCAGTACTATGCAAGAGAGTGGGATGAGCACGCATCCGGGGTGGATCTTTTCGCAACGCCTCGCAGAAGCATTGGCGGTGGTGAACCATGGGGAACTTGGCTGGAAGTGATCAAGCTTTACGACGATCATGAATTCCCATACCGAGTAAGGGCTTTGGAATATGCACCGTGGGGTCAGGATGTCGAGTCTTCCACCGTTGGAGATTACAAAACCCTGGGGCAGGCCCTTGATATGGCCATGGGAATTCATGAGCGAGGAAGGGTTGAAATCAACGTAATCGAAGAGGATCTTGAGCGGGGACGCTATGTTCGTGGAAGCTCAAGGATCGAAGGCCCCGAGGATGATGAGGATCAGGTCATAAGCAATGTCGGTTTGGCGGTCAATCAACTGGTGATCAACCATGCTGCGCTGCATCAAGCCAAGCTCGAATCCGAAGCACGTGAGCGCGAGATTCTCAAGATCATCGAGCGAGAGGTCTGCACACGACCTGTCACGCTGGAGGACGCAAAACCCATCCTTGCTCAGTTCAGAAAGCTTCTGGAAGAGCGCAAGCTGACCGGCTCCACCGAAACCATGCATGCAGCTGCTTCGGTTATCAATGATGAGCTATTCGGCGGCAAGGCCAAGTTGATCAGCTTTCAGTGCGATTTCATGATGAACCACTACGATCCTTATGGTGACTATGGTGCAGTTTTCGCGGTGCTGGAGAAGGAAGAGGGGGGTTACACCTACGTGAGTGCTGATTGCGGCATTCAAGAGGGCTTTGAGTGTGCCATGGCCGCTTCTACTGCACATCTGGAAGCACGGTATGGGAAGCACGAAGTGGAGCCAGGCATGTATTGGCTTAACGACGAGCTATGGGAGTTCGACTTCAAGGCGCTGAATGTCTATGAGGAGAAGTCCGTGCAGATCTATGAGCCTGATGACATGGATTCTGTCGATCCTGATCAAGCTTATGAGGTTTACAGGGCAATGTTGGAGGCCGTTAAACCGTACCGGGAGGCTCTTATAGAGAAAATTGGGCCGATGATTAGGGAAAGGGAGGCCAAGAAATCGCATCTTGCGACTCATTTCGACAAACAGATTAGCTGTGGGGTTTGACCTGGGCATCCGCTTCGTGAAAAATTGGCAATATATTAATAAATAAGGAATCGAGTGATGCGCTTGCGCCCCATCGTCTTTGCAATTGCGGCGCTTAGCGCTTCATTTCAAGCACAGGCCAATCCCAACATAATCCGAACCGCGGCGATGATCGGGATTTCGGATAATGATGACAGCTTCTGGCGGAATATCGATGATTACGCTTCGGACTGGGCTAACCTTCGTTCCGAGTATGGGTGTTCTGCCTGGACGCCTGATCCGTCGACTCAGGCAGTGGGTGTGGCTTTCCTGCAAACGCACTCGTGCAGTCAGGATCAAGAGCGTACTGTTCAGCAGCGTCAGCAGAACATCAAAACTGACGCAATTCGCAACGTGGGCACCGTTCAGACTGAGAGCCGTACGCTGAGTCCCTCTCATTCCCGTCAGGCTGTTGGTGTTTTGGAAACCTGGATTGCTACTTCACCTACCTTCACTGATTGGGCTTCTGTCAGCGGGGCGCATGACTGCAGCAACTGGTCACCAAATCCCTCCAACTACACAGCCAGCGCTAGCTTCAATCAAAAAGCCACCGACTGCGTGATTGACCAAGCCCGTACTCGGCAAGAGCGTGAGCAGGAAACTACCACGGGCGATATTCGTAGCAGCGGCTCCCCGGTGACTGAATCGCGACAGCTGACGGGCCAGGCTGCAACCAGGCCCTATGTCATCACCATTGGTGATTGGGCGAATCAGGGTGTCAAGCAGTCTTGTAGCAACTGGGCGCCCGCAACCACCACTGTGAGCCTGGGTAAAACCTTCACCCAGACAGCCACTGACTGCCAGCAGGCCCAGGTTCGATCGCGCAATGAGCAGTACACCGACCACCTGAGTGGGCAGAAGGTGACAGCTCTCAATACCACCGAAAAACAGACAATTACTGTTTCGGACACCCGTGATTCTGTGGGCACGCGGGAAGACTGGATCGCAGCGTCCCCGACCTACACAGACTGGACGAAGGTCAGGGGGCCATACGGCTGTGGCAATTGGACACCAAGCGGATCTGGATACACCAGTTCGGCGAGCTTCACTCAAATGTCTTCGACCTGCGCGCTGGATCAAACCCGCAACCGCCAGGATCGTGAGCAGGAGTCCAACACCGGAACCTACCGCGACAAGGGCACTGTAGTCGCTGAAAACCGCACTCTGAGCAACCAGTCGGCAACCCGTTCTTACCAAGTTGTCCTTGGGGCCTGGACAAACAATGGCGCGCTCACCAGCTGCACCAACTGGAGTCCGGATCCATCCACTGTGACAGTTGGCGCCAACTTCATCCAGACCGCCACTGACTGTGTTCAGCCGCAGAACCGTACGCGGGTTGAGCAGTACACCGACAACGAGACTGGCAAAGTTGTCACTCCAGTCAACACCAATGAGTCGCGCAGCATTACGGCTAGCAGCACGCGGACGTCAACTGGCGTCAAAGAGACGTGGGTAGCCACGACCTCCACCTACACGGCTTGGGTTAACAGCGGGGCAGTCAGCAGCTGCTCGAACTGGGCGCCGGCAACCTCGACCGTAACGGTTGGCCAAGCCTTTACCCAGACCGCTACTGACTGCAACCAAGCTCAAACGCGCACTCGCCAAGATCGCGAGCAAGAAACCACAACCGGTGCCGTCCGCAACAAGGGCTCGGCGATAACCGAAACTCAAACGATCGCAGCATCGTCGACTCGCAGTGCTACCGGCACCAAAGAGACCTGGGTAGCAACTACCCCTATCTACTCAGCTTGGGCTAACAGCGGCGCAGTTACCAGTTGCTCAAACTGGTCTCCTGATCCGTCGACAGTGTCTGCTGGACAATCGTTTACTCAGACGGCAACGAACTGTAGTCAAGCACAAACGCGCACCCGCCAGGATCGCGAGCAGGAAACCACGACGAAAGCCATCCGCAACAAGGGTTCGGCGGTTACTGAAACGCAAACTGTTGTCGCATCCTCGACGCGAACCGCTACGGGTACAAAACCTACAGCCCCAGTATGCACCTACGCAGGCCCGGCAACAGGCGTGGCGGGTAACCCTACTACTGGCTATCTCACTTATATCGAATTCACGTCTAGTGGAAGCGTGTATCGATACGAGTACTGGCTCAATGGAGTCAGGATTGGCAGCATGTCAAGTGAGAAAGCTTCCTTGAACTATGGTGGTAAAACCTACACCGTGGGTGCTGCCGCTGGTGGTTACAATCAGCAGTTGAGCTCAACTCAATTCCGCAGATGGACGCGATTCCAGAGTTGCGCACTGTAAATCATAAAGCTGAGATCTCAAACCGCCCTCCTGGGCGGTTTTTTATTTGATCTGGGTCGATCTGACCAGCTTTGCGGTGAGTGAGAAGATTGCGGCGGGTAGGATTTAATCAGGCCTAAACCGCGAATAACGTGTAAATTGACAGCGAAAGATTTTCGGGTATTATCGCCTAAATTGCTCATTTGAAGATTAAGCCGCCATGAAGATTCTTGCCTCAGCCATTGAGCTGGGTAGCAACATAGTCCCATCGACCGTCCTTGATGACCAGCAAGGCCTTGATCCTGGCACGTGCGAGAAGCAGTTTCTGATCAAGCAGCGCACCTATGCGGGTGAGGGCCAAACCTCTGACCGCATGGCTGCAGCCGCCATCCAGGGCGCGTTGCAGGCTGCAAATCTCTCCATCGAAGATTTTGATTGCCTGATCTCGGCCTGCGGCACCCCAAGCCAAGTGCTCCCTTATGATGCTGCAAGCATCTATCGCCATCTTGGCTCGACCCGCCGCCTCCACACCTTTGACGTCTGCATGACCTGCCTCTCGTTCGTTCAGGCGTTGGACGTTGCCAAGATGTACCTGGATGCTGGCCGCTATCGACGAGTGATCGTGGTGTCCAGCGAAGTCGCTTCTGTTGGACTGAATGATAAGCAGCTGGAAAGCGTGGTCATCTTTGGTGATGGCGCAGCCGCTTTCCTGTTCGAGGTCAAGGATGATGTGAGTCATGGCTTTGCAGCCAAAGGCATTTCCCTTGATGTCAAAAGCGTGCGCTTTGAGACTGTGGCTGAGGCCTATGATTTCTGCACCATCCAGGCTGGCGGCAGCACCAACCACATCCGTGATGTAAAAACCCCGGAGCAGCTGGAGCAGTACCGTGAAGACTGCCTGTTCCACATGGATGGCAAAAAGCTCTATCGCTTCGTGGCCAAGGAGCTGCGAGGGTACGTCGATGAACATTTGTCCACTCAAGGCCTGACGTTGGATGACATCGACCTGGTGATTCCACACCAGGCCAGTGGTCATGGACTGAAGCATTCGCAGCGCCTGCTGGGGGTTGATGACTCTCGCTTCCTGAATATCTTCGAGAACTTCGGGAACCAGGTTTCGGTGTCGATCCCGCTCGCGATCCACAAGGCCATCGAAGAAGGTCGCATTCTTGCGGGTCAGCGGATCTTACTGCTGGGTACCTCGGCTGGCATGTCGTACGGCTCGGCCATCATTGAAGTGGGGGAGTGGGTATGAACAAGAAGCCTGAATTAAGTTGCAGCGCCCATCACCTCAAGGCGGGTCTGGGTATCTGGGCTGGCAGCGCTGTAAACTCCATCCGAGCGCTCAGACTGCTCGATTTTTGGATGGGGCTCAAAGTGCTCCTGGCAGGGGTTTGCGCTTGCCTAGCGATTGGATTTCTTTTCATTGTTTTTTGTGTTCTGATGCACTTTCCTGGAATGATTTACTTGTCGATGACAGACGACACGATCCGCTTTCAGGATATGTTCCAGGGCATTCTTCCCAAGAGTGTGCGAGAGTCAGCCCTAGTGGCAAGCATGGTGATCTACGCCGTGCTGACTGCCATTTATTTCTTGCCTAGAGTTTCTCGGCGCCTCTGTGAGCTTGGCAAGAAAAAAGTCATTGATTCAGAAGAGGTTCAGTCATGATTTTGGTGACTGGGGGCACGGGTTTTCTGGGCCAAAACTTTCTTGAGCAATCGGCAGAGCCTTGCGCGTTCACAGGCCGCAACCTGGGCAAGGGCACTCGAATCCAATTGGAGACGGGCCACAAGTTCATGCAGGTCGATCTCGTGAACGATCCACTGCCTTGCATGAAGGTCTTCAAGGCAATTGTCCATAGTTCAGCCTTGTCCTCGCCTTGGGGAAGCTGGAAAGAGTTCAATGAAAACAACGTGTTGGCGACTCGCCGCCTGCTTGAGCAAGCTGCTCAGGATGGGGTCAAGCAATTCGTCCACATTTCAACACCCAGCCTGTACTTCCGATTCAAGGATGCGCGTGACATTACTGAGAACGAAGTGGGGGTATCGCCAGACCTGAGCAAGTCTCGTGGCCTGTTTGCAAACCACTACGCCTACAGCAAGTACCTGGCAGAGCTTGAAGTCCTGAAATTCCAGGATCGCATGCACGTCACAATTCTGCGTCCACGCGGTATTTTCGGTAAGCACGACACCACTATTTTCCCTCGTGTAATTGCCATGGGTCGAGGAGCCGGTATTCCACTGCCGCTCAAAGGTGAAGCTGTTCTGGATGTGACTCATGTCGACAATGTGACCCACGCCATTCGACTAGCCCTGAAGGGTGAGCACCGCAATGGGCAGGCGTACAACATCACAAACGGCGAGCCACAGAACCTGATGGAGACGTTGGACAAGCTCTCCTACGGCCTTGGCGAGCCGCTGAAGATGCGCAAGGTCAATCCCAAGATTCTGATGCTCCTGGGGCGCCTGGGGGAGCTCACGGGTCTTCTGACGGGCAAAGAGCCGCAGCTGACTCGATACACGGCGGGCATTCTCTGCTTTGACCAGACTTTATCTATCAAGAAGGCTCAGCGGGAGTTGGGATATCAACCCGTGCGAAGCATTGTGGATGGCCTGAAGGACTATGCTCATGTCTAGCATCCCTGTCGGACATGTAGAGGTCGAATTCTTCAAGGTTGGTCAGTGCTCCCACCCTGGTTGTGTGGCTGAGCGCGGCTGCGGCCTGGCACCCAAGTCGTTTCCGAACTACTGCACACTGATTCGCCATCCATTGTATGGCGACACCCTTTTTGATACCGGCTACCACCCGGCCTTCTTTGAACAGACCCGCCGTTTTCCCGAGCGATTGTATTCGCTGACCACGCCTGTTTCGTTCGATCAGACCTTGCGCCAGCAGCTGGAGGCCAGAGGTATCAGCGGCGACTCGATCAAGCGGATCATCCTTTCGCACTTTCACGCTGACCACATTGCTGGCTGCATCGACTTCAATCCTGACGAGTATGTTGCGGAGGAGTGGGGCTATCAGCGGCTCATGGCCTTGTCGCGTTTCGGGCAGGTCAGGAAAGGTTTCATCAAGGGGCTGTTGCCATCCGACTTTGAGCGTAAGGCTGCCTGGGTCAAGCGCTACCCGCAAAAGCTGTCGGGGATCTTGGGCGTCAAACTCAAGCACGACTTCGATTGCTGCATGCTTTTCAAGGATGGCTCTGCCTACCTGGTCAGCCTCCCAGGCCATGCGGCTGGTCATATGGGCGTGTTGGTGCGCACAGCTCAAGGCTTGATTTTCCTGACCGGCGATGCGTTTTGGACAAAGGGGAATTTGACCGGGCGAAAGCCCAGCTTCCTCGCCCGACTGATCATGGATGAGGTGCGCCCATTCATGGTCACGCTGGACGCTCTTTCTTACCTGTACGCCCAGCATTCAGAACTGGTGCGATTGATTGGCTCACACGACGAGGCAGCATTTCAACCATGAAACAAATACTCCGAAACACCCTGGCAATCCTTGGTATGTGCGCAGCCGCTTCAGCTGCACAAGCCTCTGAAGGAAACTACTTCTTTCTCAAGGGGGAACTCTACCGAGGCTCTAACCTGGTCAGCGTGTTTTCAGCCCCCTTGGAAACTAAGGGCCACTTCGATCTAGCGACCCGGTCAGCGTACGACTCTGCGATGAGTAATTCTTCTGAATCTTCGACAGCAGATGATTCTCTGGCGCCTGGTAGGCATGAGGCTAACTATCACTTCTATGTGGAGCTGAGAGAAAGCGCAGGAAGCTCTGCGAGTGTCGGTCTTGGTGTCCAAGTCAGAGAAGGTTTCAGGCAACAGAGCACACGCACTGGTCAGTATGCCGATCTACGCCAAACAGTTGATTTGAATATGAGCACAGGCTTGTTTCTATGGCGTGATGTGCCCGTAGAACTTCCTCTGGGCGCCTGCGCGGAAGGTGAGGGTGCCGAGGGCTGCTATCGAATTTTGCTAGAAATGAGCAGCGGTTCAGATCCTAGGGCTGCTAAGAAAGTCGTTGCGAAGAAATGAGTAGGGAGCGCTTCGTGCCATGGGAGAGCACCTGTCGAATCCAGCGTGTTTTTCAGCGAGACTCAAGCGACTGTGGTGTAGCGTGCCTGGCGATGGTGGCCAACATCTCCTACCTGGCTGCTCGCGGGGTGTTTGATGCGATCGGCATCCCCAATATCAGGCCACATCTGCCCTATGCCACCAACTTCAAGCAGTTGCGCCAGGCTCTCACTGAATTCGGTATCGAGTCATCCCTTGAACGCTGGCTCGGGTGGGGTCATTTCTCAGGCATTGGGATATTGGCTGTGAATGCCGGCCCAGGTTCATCACCAAGAAACTGGCATTGGGTAGTCGCAGAAACGCACCCCCTCTATGAGGTTGTGGTGCATGACCCTACACCCAGCCTTGCGATCATGAAGACGGCGCCAGAGGGCTTTCTTCGTGAACAATTCGAAGAGCGATGCCAGCCCCGCAAGAGCTGGATTCGCATTCATGAGGAAAAAGCTCAACACTGAGGTCAGTCAGCATCGAAATAGCGCCCCGTGTTTGTTCAATAGAATCGCCTTTCCGTTCGCCTTTCTAGCAGGAGTCGGATAATCCAAAGCATGCCACTAGGGATTTGTTAACTAAAGGCCGACATCTATGGCCAATTTCAAATCACGCAGGGTAGGGTGGTGATTGATCAGGCCTTCTGGAAAATAATTCAGGCCCAGGACGGCTGTGGTGAAACAGTTTTCCGGAGAAACTAGTGTAATGTCGATCGTCCAAATAAGCATGAAATTGACCTTTCTAACAATTTCTTTGTCTTGCTGGCCTGGGGAGTTTCCGTATAACTCCCTAAAAGACAACCAAACTCCTTTGACCAAGGATTTCTCTATGGATTCTCTTTCCTTATCTTTGTAAGACCCGATTGTATTTTTAACAAAGACAAGGTCGTCCAGATCGATTTCCTTGGAGGTCAGTGCGTAATAGATTGCCTGAGGCAGTATGAATGAGGTTTGACGACCATTTAAATTTCCTAGGACGAAGTCCTTGTCAAAATTAATTCCCATCTCCATAGCATTGACAAACTCCTTGATATCATCTATGTGAATTTTATCTACGTTGTCGTGCCCATTGAGCAGCTTTATACCGCACGCGGGAACGAAGCGTTCGAAACCTGCATTTTGCAGGTGTGCAGCTGCTGCAAATGATAGACCAGCCAACGTGTTTCCCGGCTGTTTGATAATGCGGTTGATATGGGCAAGCGCGATGTCTTGATTGTTGAGTAACACCCTCGTCATCAAAGGAAGGTGTTTTTCTTCAGTGAGCCTTTGGCTAAATATTTTGAAAATGTTCTCACTGCCCTTGCAGTAAATTTTTCGATAAGCAACGTCATCCAGTTCTATTGTGCTTTTGAGTATGTGCTCAAAGTATAGGGTGAAAGCTTGTTGATGTAGAGGGTCGTGCAGTTTTGACAGGATATGACTGACGTCATTGAAATCCAGAGTATTGAACCTGATGTAATTGCGGGCGAGCATCAACGACAAGCGGCTGGACATCTTGGAAATGCCGGCATTCCAGATATAGTGGGTTGGAGTCGGAGAGGTGTGTTCCAGAACAAGCTCCAGAATGTCCTCCGAAACATCTCCGCTAATTACCTTTGGCAGCAGATTGTACTTGGAGGATGTGTCATCGACAAAGACCATTTTCAGCCCTCTTACAACCTTCTCAAGCATGTGGTATTGCTTTGCGTCCATCGCCTCTTTGATAAGCTCCGGAAGCGCCAGTAACGCGGTATCGACCAGCTCTAATGTGTTGCTATTGATGCCGCTGTAAAGCAGATCAAGCGCGGCGTCTACCCGCTCAGGAATTTGCTCAGAGGTTAGGACGGAAGGTGTGGTCATGGCTAAAGCCTTTGTGCGTTTATTGCATTGTCTCACGACAATAGCAGGGCGAAAAAGCCTTCACAGCCACACAGGTTCAGCCAAAAACTTTCTCCATCGGGTAGAGCTGATGGCGTCGCTGACATCTTCCAAAGTAATGGCAGAGCCAGCAGCGTGTCACAACAAGGCCCAGCCCGCTTGGTTCGATGTGATCCTTCGATTCATTGGGCTTGGGGTTTGTTGTGAAGTCCATGGTGAATTTCTGTAGGTAATGATTTTTCGATTGCATGGGCATCGCATAGATCTCGCCTGGCGGTTGTTATAGCCCGAGGTCTGAAGCGAATGCAGCATCGCGCAATATCAGGTTTTTGTGGATGATGGTTTTTGGCAGGTGCTTGAGACTCATCAAAGCGTTCATAAGCTCATCCGTGAGGCCATTGGGCTCGTAGCGCAATGCCCAGTTGACCATAAAGCGCGTTTTCTTGATTGTAAGTTCGCTGGTCTTGTTGCGTTCTTTCCCGTATAGCCCATGCAGTGCTTCGGCGACATCAGTGTTTAGCATGCGCTTGATGTCTCTGTTCGTTTTGCTGTTGGTGCCACAGACAGAGGCCCTGATCCACTTGATGTCATCCATGGAGAACTCATCGGACTCAAGCATGTAGACGATCGCGTCTGACGCCATCCGCTCGTAGGCTACGTTGTTAGGCCTATAGGCTTTGGAGAGGAGCTTGTTGATCACAAAGTCTTTTTCTATGGCGATGCCAGCCTCCTGTGCAATCATCAGTTGGCGGGGATCTTTGACCATCGAAAATAATTCAGATCCAGCGTGCTCCACGATGCCGGTAAAGCCTTGAGCATGCAGCTTGCAAACGATCGATGAGGCCAAAGGACGTTGTGGCAGACCGAAATCCTTGAAACTTGCCAGGTGATTGAGGTGCTTTAAAACAGCGTCCTGATTTTCCAACATCACTTCCAGGAGGGCAGTGGTCAATGGGCTGTCTTCATTCTTTTGAGCAACGTAGAAAAGGTTGTGCTCGCCGTGAAGATGATCGCACCGGTATTTCTCAGTGCTGATATCTGCGGTTGCGTTTAGCATGTGGGCATACAGGCGCTTCCAGTCGCCGTGGTGTTTTTTGTTCTCAAAATGAGCCAGGATTTTGGTGTAGTCGTAATACCCGTGCTCATAGTGACGGATCAGGCTGTCGGCGATCGCTCGGCTAAGGCGATCGCTCATCTTTTTGGGGCTAAGGAATGACAGCTGATAGATTGCAATGTCAGTGTGTGCCAGGAAGAGTTCTAGCACTTCGCCTGAAAGGTGACCTGACATCACGTGCTGGACAACTGCAAGGTCACTCAGGGTGGAATTGATCTCGCGGACAATCTCTTGGGCAATATCCGGAGCGTTTCCCTTAGTGGCTTGCGCCTTTACGGCTTGAAGGGCGGTCAGTGCGTCTTCCACTTTGTCGGGCCGGTTTTGTCTGACCCCTGATCGGAGCAAATCGCGAGCGTCCTCGATGTTCCACATCATCTGCTTTTGCTCAGAAGTGAGGACTTTGCCCTCGGCTGCAGGGCTTTCAATGACATTCATGGCTGCTCAGATCCCAAGATCTGCTGCAAATACGGTTTCGCGCAGGGAAGGGTGGCGCATGAGGATCTGCTTGGGAAAGCGCTCCAGCTCCAGAAGGGTTTTGGTGAGCTCCTGTTGGAAGGGGCCTGGCTTGTTTTTCAGCGCCCAAGCAACCATCAGCTCGGTTTTTTGTACGAGCAGCTCACTGGGCTCCCCCATCTTTTTGTCTCCATAGATGGCCCTCAAAGCACTGGCGAGTGAGCTTGGCATGCGTAGGTTCAAATTCTTGTTCACCTTGTCGCGGCTACCAGCAATCTGAGCCCGGACTTCCTCCAGATCTCCAATTTCGAAATGATCGGAGGCTAGGGCGTAAACCAGGGCGTCGACGGGGATGCGCATCTTGTCTTCACTGGCGTACAGGCGCTCAGCAGAATTGTCCTTGAACAGCAATTTGCTGATAGCGAAGTCCTTCTCGATGGCGATACCCGCCTTTTCGGCGTTCACCATCTGCTTGGGCTCGATTTGATCATAGAAAATGTTAGGCCCCCATGCTTCGGCCAAGCGATCGAAGCCCATTTCATGTAGCCTGCAGATCATCCGGATGTTGATGGGGCAGGATTTGATGTAAGTCCCCTGGCGTTGAATATCGAGGTGCTTGAGCACTACTTCTTGATTTTCAAACAGCACTTGGGCAATGGCTTCGAGCAGAGGGCTGAAGTGCTCAAACTCATTCATGAGAGTGACATCGAACAAATTTGCACTGTTGATTCTGTGGTTTTTGCGATACTCATCCTCGCTCAGCAACAGCGTCGACTTGAGCAGATGCGTGTAAATCATCTTGTAAGTGTCGAGATGCTTTTCCCTTGTAAAAGGAAAGAGCAGCTCCTGGTAGTCCTTGAGGCCTGTGGGGTAGCGCTTGATCATGCTGGCGGCAATCAGCTTGCCCACCCGAACACTCATGCGGTCTCGACCAATACCGGCAAGATCGGACACATGAGGGGTGGCGTGACCCATTAGTTGTTCAAGGATGTCTTCCGAAACAGTGCCGGCCACCACCTTGCTCAGCAACTTGTGCTCGCCGAACACAGCCATCATCTTTCGATCGACCTGGCCTAGCAGCGGATAGCAACGAGCATCAATGGCGTCGTGCATGACCTGAGGCAAGGCGAACAGTGCCGTATCGACTTTCTCGGCGTCGTTCTGGTTGATCCCCTCGTACAAGATCTCGAAGGTATAATTCAGGCGCTCATACAGTGCTTCGTGGGAGTGTGGACTAGGGCTGCTCATGGGATACCTTTTCGTTTATACCCCATGATGCCATTTGAGTGCGGGTGCCTGGAATACAGGGCGTGCCGGATTCTGGAAATCTGTGTTGACAAGGGATCAATATCTGTCATAATCGACTTTACCAGGTCAAGCCCTGGTGCGAGAAAGAAAGCCTGTAGCCAGGCAGACTGATTGATGCCCCAGTTATCCTTGGGTGGTTTGGCTCTTTTTGGGTCTATATGCCGCGTACGAAGGGAAAAGGGGTTGTGCTGGAGTCGCGCCCACTGCGTAAAATTCATCATTCAAGCCCATTCCGGGGCCCAAACTGCCATTGGCGGTAAGGCGTGCGCAAACGAGATATGAGGGTAACCGGAAGCTATCAGCTCTGCGCTCATGACTGCCTCAACTTTGAGCCGGACATGAATGCGGAAGTAGGGCATGAAGCAGTATGATGGAATCTGCTGCTCGGGAGTCGCGCACCGAGCCTTTCTCGATTATTTGCGGAAGTGGCGAAATTGGTAGACGCAGTGGATTTAGGTTCCACCGACGAAAGTTGTGGGGGTTCGAGTCCCCCCTTCCGCACCAATTTAACGGATAAGCGCTGGCGACAGCGCTTTTCTTGTTTCTGGGTAGTCAACCTGGAAAACCTCACCTGTGCGGATAATCACGATGCGAAATGAACAGTTTCTGTCCAGATGGCCCACAGGTCGTGGCGAAGGCTACATCGGCTACTCAAAAAGCCTAAAAATGGCGATCGCTGCAACTGGCCCGTTGTGTTTTCCGAAGCATCAATTCGAAGTGATTGCCGTCAAAGTTTCCAATACAGGATCGTTGGGAAACGGAGGTACTGAAGCTTGGTCGAGGTCAGGCGATCTGATCGGCCCGCTTTTTCTGCCCGTGTCAGCGATCTTCGATACCGAGGCAGAGGCTGCTGCCGATATCAATAACACCCTGCAATGGGCAATTGAAACAAAGCAGAGGCAGATTGAAGCGCTTCAGCATGAAATCGATGCGATAAGCATCTGGAAAGTCACCTGACATTTAAGTTGTAGGGAGTAACGCGTATGTCTATCAGGCTCAGGTGGAAGCTAAACCCAGAACAGAAAGGGCTGTCTCGCATTGGAAGCCTCCCCAGGGGTTCTAAACTGACCGACGGGGCGAAGACCTATGCAACGATCAGTGCGCTGCGCGAGGGTGGGTGGTTCTGGATTGCTGGATGGGATTCTGACGTCCCCTACCAGAACACCTGTAATGAACCATCGAGCACAGCTCAAGACGCGAAGAAAGCGGCCATGACTTACGTCAAACTACATTCCAAGATTGCAGAGTGAGGGTGAAGATGTCATTTCGCAGATTGTTGTGTGCCTTGCTGCCCTCGCTAGTCATGATACCCACTGAGAAGCCTGACACCGGACTGATGGCCGAGATTATTGTTCGTCGTTATTCGCGAGGTAATGACAATTTGCAGCGGGGCCGCTACATCACTGCTGATCAGCTTGAGCTTCGAAAACGTCGATTGGCAGCTCATAACTTCTAGCAATTTTGAGAACATAGCAAGACTGAATCTGCGGCTGCCGCTCTAAAAACGCCTCATGTCAGGCACTTCCATGACCTGAAGTTCACCGCTGTGGCCATGAATTTTGAGGGATATGTCGAATTCGCTGTCTACGACATCGAAGGCTATCTGAATGGCGATCAGGCAAAGCCTTGCTGGCCCCGCATGGGCGCCAAGCCGTCACCAGATTCCGTCGAAGACCTGTTGGAAGCTGATATCTACGTTCATGGCTCCGTGAAATGGGACGGGTGCAGCAGCTGGTACTTCAACGAGCAGGATCGAGTGATGCTCCACGGTTGTAGCCGGGAAGATATTCAGCGATTTGGCGATGTCATGGGGCGCTGCTGGGATTGGGCAGCAGAGTACATGCCATGCATTCTTGGCTGACTACCCTATCCTGATCCACCTCGACACTGTGAATGCTTTGGGCGGAAGAAATGAAAAAAAGTGACCTAAACCTTAATTTTTGACTCATAACCTGCTTTAAGTGCAGGAAACTCACATGGCGAAGCTCGATACTCCCCTAAGCCTTGGCCTGCGAATCGAAGCGGTTCGCAAATCCAAGGGCCTGACTCAGGACGAGCTGGCTGCGTTTTCAGAGTGCTCCATTGGTACCATCATCAAGCTGGAGAAGGGTGGTAACATCACTACCCACACATTGTTTCGGGCCTTGGCGGCGCTTGGCATAACGATGTGCATCCTGGAGCAGACAACGGATTTTCGCGCCTTGCGGGAGATTCAAGAGCAGAGTGATAGGTGAAGAAAGAGACTATCAGTCGCTCTAAATGTGACTTATAATGCACTCTAGATCTTTTTCATGGTTAAAAGTGCAGGATATTACACATGGCGCAGCTCATCACCCCTCTCTGCCTCGGTCAGAGAATTGAATCAGCCCGCAAATCCAAAGGCCTGACTCAAGACGAACTCGCCGAACTGTCCGACTGCTCCAGACGAACCATCATCAAGCTGGAGCAGGGCGCCAATGTCGCCACCCACACGCTGTTCCGGGCCTTGGCGGCGTTAGGCATGGCTATGGATATCATGGACAAGAGAACTGATTTTCGCGCATTGCGCGAGTTGCAGGAGCAGGATGAATGAAGATCAAACGGGTCAATGTCAGCGTACCCCAGGGTGATGCAGGTCGTCTCTCCAAGGGCTCCCAGTACGTCTTCGAGTACTTTGATGAGAGCGCTCAGGATCGCGAGATCGGCCTTACCCATCCAGGTTTTCAATCCCCGTTCGTCAAGAATTTCCTGCAGCCCATCTTCACCATGAACCTGCCTGAGGGCTACCTGGCCGAGAAAATTCGCCAGCGTATGGCCAAGACACCCTACAACGACCTGTTTCTTCTCTCGCTGATCGGTGATAACCAGATCGGTCGGCTGAGCTACAGCTCGGAGGAATTCACGCCAGCACCGCGACAAGCAGAGGTGGGTCTGGGAGACATCCTTTCCGCCAGCACGCCTGGAGAGATCTTCGAATTCCTGGTGTCGCAGTATTTTGCCTCCGGCGTATCCGGGGTGCAGCCCAAAGTGCTGGCGCCCGACAAGGATGATGAAGCGTTTGGTCGCAAAACCATGATCGCCTCCAACCTGATCGTAAAGTCCGGGCTTGAAGAGTATGAGGCGCTTTCGCAGAATGAATTCCTCTGCATGGAGGCTGCCAGATTGTCTGGGATAGCTACGCCAGAGTTTTTCCTGTCGGATAACCGCGAGCTGTTCGTGATGAAACGATTTGATCTGGAGGCTGACAAGCGTCTGGGCTTTGAGGACATCTCGGTGCTGTTGGACATTCCGGTCGAATCCACCGGCAACTACAAATACACCCGCAGCTACGAGACCATCGCTAAGGTCATTCAGGCGGTGTGTCCAAGCGACTGGGGGCAGGTGACCAAATTCTTCGAGTACCTATGTCTGTCGCTGATGGTGCGTAACGGCGATGCACACCTCAAGAACTTCGGCATTCTTTATGAGCATCCAGGGGAAGAGGGCGGTAGGCGCCTGTCGCCCATCTATGACGTCACGACCACCTCGATCTATCCCAATTACAGCAGCAAGCACTTGCGCGAGGTCTTTGATGACACCATGGCCCTGCGTCTTCGCGATGGCGACAAGCACCGCTACTACCCGACTCGTGAAGAACTCATTAAGTTTGGGCGTGAAGTGGTCATGCTCAAGGCGCCTGAGAAGATCATCGATCGCGTTGCCGATGGCATGAGACAGGCGCTGGCGCTACACAAGAATAGGGTCGACTCCATCCTTCATGCGAAAATGACAGTGGAGTGGGACAAGGGCATCTTCCTTGCTCAAAATCCTTCTGCTGCGAAGCGAGATGCGAGGCGTCCCGCCAGTGGAGGCCAGACAAAAGCCCGCACTCAACCAGAGGATCCACAGCCATGAAAGGGCAAGGTCGACCTGGTCGTTGGCTAACGACCGCAACTACGTCAAATACACCTACCGGAACGATCGAATGGGAGGGGATTCCTTCACGTGGTTACAGCGCCATGGTGGATGGGAAGGTCGTAGGCGTAATTCGCTACTTCCCGGCCCACCGTCATTGGCGTGGCCAATTGAGGGGCTGGCTGTGGTTTGTAACCTCAAGCATGGGTGCTCATCGCCTCGGCATCAAGGAAAGCCCAATACGGCATTTCAAAAGCAGAATGGAAGCTCAGATTTCTATGGAGGCTGTGTGGAACATCCCTCGCCATCCAGGCCCTGAGCGCAAAGCAGTGGAATAGGTGCAGCATTCAGATTTTCAGACCTTGTGGTATTATCCTATAAATTGATAATAACGAGGGGGAAGACCCGTGAAACTTCCATTTGGATTGCAGATCACCCGGCGCAAGAGTGCCTCCAGCGTTTGCCTTGACAACAAGCCTGTAGCGTCTGATGACCATCCTGGCCTGTTTTACCGAAACGATGGCGAGCATGCCGTCTACTCCTACCGTCGACCCAATGTCGGGTTTGACATTATCTGGCCAGAGCCACCCCAGGACATGAACCCAGAGCTGGTCAATCTGTCTTTATCCTCCTTGGTACTGAAAGTCGAAAAGATGCTGCGAGGTGATCACTTCGACATCTGCCCAATCACCAGCATCGTCAGTGATTTCAGCATCGATAAGAGCGAGGACGCTGATGTTGCCATCGAGATTCTTCGCTCCATTCACTGTATCGATTACAGGCATTTGCCCAAGGGGATGAAACAACGCATACCCTCGCTTCTGAGTTGCGTTTTCACTGGGGGAGCATTTCCTCTCAGCCAAGCCTCAGGCGGAGCAACTGCTGCCGAGACAGCACATCAGGAGACAGCTGTTGCCAAACCCTAAGCCGCCACGTCGACTGATTCTGCCACTCAAGGCTGAATACTTCGACGCTATACAAGCCGGCACCAAGCTCGAAGAGTACCGCCTGGTCAATGACTACTGGCGAAAGCGCCTGGAAGGACGCGAGTACGACATGATAGAGCTCACCAAGGGCTACCCCAAGTGTGACGATGCTGAGCGCAGTCTGGTGCTCCCCTGGAGGGGCTACACGATTAAAACCATCGTCCATCCTCACTTCGACAATGTGCCCGTTGAGGTATTCGCCATCAATGTGTAAGGGGTTAGTGACCTCCTCGAAGCATGAAGGGCTTTAATGATAGTGAGCAGCATCATTGATAAAGCTTCGCGGCCCATGCAATTATCGACTTAAAGCAATCTGCAAAGGGCAAAGCAATGAGCATGCTTTTGTGGGTATTGGCCGCATACATCTTCTTTATCTGGCCAACCTACCTGTACACCAGTCGACATTACGCCTACCGATACTACTCACATGCCATGGCTTTCACCTGGCCGTTGAGTGTCAGCTTCTTAATCCTGTTTGAAGCTTGGTGCTTGATCGATGAATTTAGGTGCCGGAATGAACCTGCCCTTGAAGTTACAAAGGGTTGCCCCCCTGTTGTTATACCCTCAGAGAAAACCGACACTGGGGTTCACTCTGCTTTAGGGGATACTCATATTTCCGCAGAGCGAGGTGAATAGCCAGGGGCATGGTCGCTCGTCGAGCCCACGAGAAAAGAATCACCACCTGTGCCATCAAATTATTCCGTTTTGGTTTTGATTTCTGTCTGGGATTTTTTGTTTAGTACGGGGGAAGCCAGCTTCGCCCAATGTGAAATACCGCCACCCAGAACAGTACGATGTTTCGCCCCATCTGCTTGAGGTAAGTGGGCTCATCAATTTTTCGGTCGTGATTCGAGGCCAGGCAATCGGCGTGCTGTTCCAGGTATCCTTGGCAAACAGGCCAGTCCCGAATCGTCTTCATGCTTCCTGCTGGAAAATAATGTCCCGATGCTGCGCACAAGGCAGCTGTGAGCGCAGCAGTGCTGTCAGTATCGCCACCTTGCAGGATCACCGCGTTCGTTGATTGAACGGCATCCTGGTAGCTGCTGGCTATAAAGGCCGAGGCTAGCGCGCTGCGGTACACATAACCATCGACTCCTTTTTCACAGCCAATTGCTTTGAGCGCAGTATCAACCCCGATGTCGTAATCCTTCGCATCATCCAGGTGGTCGAGGAGCGTATTGAGCTCTTTGACGTGCTTTTCGTCTTGAGGGGTAGCATGACGCTGGGCAGCCTCGCGAAATAGCTTGCTCATGTCCAGCCAATCGACGGGCCCTGTTGAAGATTGGGCTACGATGTCGGCGATTCCGATGGCCATGAATAGGGCTCTTGGGTCGCGGTGGGTCATCAGGGTTGAGGCCTTTACGAATTCATCGCGAAGTGCCTGATCCTGGTTGTAATACAGACCAATGATGGGTGCTCGCATCAGTGGCCCATTGCCGGCTGAAGGTCGACCACACCGTGAGGGTGCCCTGAACCACATCGAAACGATCGATATCAGGGTCGCTTTGCCTACCCCTGGCGCCATCGCGATAAGCCAGCGCTTCAGGCGCTTTGATAATGCCTGCTCGAAGACAGAGGCATTGCCTTGGGCATCCATCAGTGACCTGGCCGTTAGCAGTGCATGCTCCGTATCGTCGCTTATCATGCCTTTCCCGAAAAGGAATCGCTGACCGATAGGCCCTTTTAAACGCTGTCTTATCCTGCGTTTTGACATATTTTCGAAGGCCAGCCCCAGACTGTCACCCATCGCCGTAGCAATCAGCATCTGCAGGTAGTGATTGGATTTCGCTTTACGAGCATCGGAGGGAGGGTTGGTCATGGCTGATTCCGGGCAGGCAATTATTTGGCTTATAAGGGATAGTCGTAGAATTGAACTCATTTTGCAATACATGCTAAAACAATAGATACATCTGCCTTGGAATTACCACATTGTCCACTCTCTTGCATGTCATCGTCATCTATTTGGTGTCGATTTTGCCACTGTATTACCTCTACAACAGGAGCTATCTGTGGGAATGCTTCGCACCCATGATGGCCGTTATCTGGCCGGTCAGTTTGCCCCTCGTGATTGCTTTCAACGTGTACTGCTTTGTGAGCGAAAAGCACTACCGATACAAGCATCGCAACGACCCAAAGGTGGACTGGTCTGAGGTTTTCAAGGCCGACTCTATGATGGCGCAGATTGCCGAGGCACAGCCTACCGTCGAAGAGACGCCGGATCTCCTTGAAACCAAGCCTGCTGAAAGGATCTAAACGTGCCAGCTTACCTCTCACAAGCGCTTCACCAAGAACTCCTGGCCCGCACTCAGCGGCTAACCAATGACCCAGCATCCGGTGACGCGCTGAAAGCCTGGATGAAGCTCACAGGCATTACCCGTGAACAGATTATTCGTTCGATGCTCATCGATAACGACCTTCAGGTCAGGATTGATGATAATTTTGATCCGGCCCCCTTTGAATCGGAAGGCGGTAAACAATGCCTCAAGGCGTTTGACATGCTGCTGGGCCATCCGGATTTTCGGGAGGGTGTAGTGGTTTATCTGAGTCGGGAGCTGCGAGGCAACCAGAAGCAATGGCTTCAAGCTTTTTGCGGGAGCCTGCAGACACAAGCGTTGAGCAACCTTTTGTTGATCAAACCTTCCCCCAAAGTTATGGCCAGGCTCAGCGGGTGGCCACCTTTGAGGGCGCAAGTCGCCCCGCTCGTTCCGAATCAACTGCGTGAAGAGATTGCTGACGATGCCCGTAAACGCCGTCAGGTCTCTGCGCTCTACAACACCACTGGCTGGGCTTGCTGCCGGGACAGGGCAAAAGGGGCGGCTTTAGACACCATGATGGCTGGCGACCTGGGGATGTAGAGATGGGCAAAACCTATGGCAGGTACGATCGCCAAAGCCTTGTTGAGCTCTCCTATGACCTCATCACCGAGCCTTGGGATCCAGATGGGCTACTGAAATGGCTTCAGTCCAACCGGATAGCCAGAAGCGAGCTCATGGAGTCCGTGTTGTGCGCCGGCAGAGGATCGGTATCGATTGACAGCTCATTTCAGAATTGGAAGTACAAGACCGATCTGGCCCATGCATGCGTGGATCTATACAGGGAAATGCTCAATCACCCCAAATACCGAGAGGGTGCCGTGAATTATCTGTGGGCTAACGTTCATGACACCATGGCGGGTTGGCTCGGTGCTTTCTGCTTAAGAATGGACGCAGGGGCCTTGTGCAGCATGCTTGTGAATGATCCCACCAACGCTGTCAGAAAGCTGAGCTGGAATGATTTCAATCTCCTCGCGTTTGCGCGTGTCCCTGAGCACATGAAGAGCCAGGTGATCCAGGAGGCAGTGCGCCGGGCCAAAGTCAGCAAGCTATTTGGCCTGACCGCCTGGCCAGAGTGCCGGCAAGTAGCCAAGGGCGTTGAGCCGGACTCCATCATGACAGTTGATCTTGGTTTATGACATGTGGGTCACACCATTGGAGAAGTAGGGTATGGGTAAGCCAGTATTTTTGGATCACCTGAGGCTTTGCACGGCGCTTGCCAGCGGCATCCTTGAAGGTGAAGTGATGTTGGACAAAGCCAGGGCAGAGCTGAGCGGACTCACCGTTGGCAGGTTCGAGCTGGTTGAGGATATTTTTCGGCTAGGCCTAATAGCTCCTGACGCTCATGTCAGGGAGGCGGTTGACGTCAGTAAATGGGAAACACGCTTCGTGCCGCACACCTCAACCAAGGCCATGCGGGCTCTTGAGGTCATCAATGAAATGCTGATCCACCCTAAGATGCGTATCGAGGTGCTCAATTATCTGTGGGAGAAAACCAAGCCTAAGGATCTGGGATGGCTGGAAGTGTTCTCCAAGCACCTGACGGTAGAATCTGGCTACGCCATCCTGTTGAACCTCCCCAAGACAACGTCGAGGAACAAGGGAAAAGTCCTTGTGCCCATCAAGGTGGGTGAGTTCCTGCCGGAGGATAAGCGTGAAGGGGTGGCCAGAATCGCTCGCGCCAAAAACAAAATGGAGCTGCTCTACAAATATACCGCCTGGCCGTGCTGCCATGACATTGCCTCGGGCAAGAGCCGTGAGCATCTTATGGCCGCTGACCTGGGGCTTTAAAATGCCGAATTTGACCAAAATTGAGTGAGAGTGGGGTATGGGCTGGCCAGCCAACTTCTGGATGGCGAGGTCACGCTTAAGTTCGCTGACGATCATTCGAGGCTTCAACCTCACCCGCATTGACATGATTCGCTTGTGGTTAAGGTTGGGGTTTTCGAAATCCAGGGGGCGGAAAGCCGAGATCTTAATGATGCGAAGTCCAAAAAGACTGCCAGGATGTTAGGAAGCTTGGGTGATCTGGTGCGATTTCCTATCCATCAGTATCTGTTTTGCAACCCAAGCATCGGCAGCGCTTTGGCGCCTCGCGTAGCACGCTCATTCGGTGCAACCGGAAAGGCGGAATTGGCACTGCTTTGTGGTGGCCGCACTCCAGGGTGAGAAACCAAACCTGCCCACCACGCGTTCCCGCAGTATGTTCGATATGAACGTCTCCTCTCCATGGGCGCTGCTCTGGTGTGATAGCCATTGGTCACGTTTTCCTACACCGATTTGTCTGTTGCCGGAGTTGCTGAGATTTCTTGTCGCTCAAGCACTAGGATTGCGTTTACTGCATCCGCGCTCATCCCGCTGTTTGAATCGCGAGCCAGCGCGACCAAGGCCATAAACCCTCCCTTTGCGATGTAAAAATTGCGCAGTTCTTCTTCGCTCTGATCTTCAGGATTGATGATGCGATCCTTCACCATCATGTAATGCAGAAGGATTTCCGCGAGAAACCCGTGAGCTGTTGTGAGAATGATCGATTCAAGGTGCGTCATGTTCATTTCACTCAACTTAGACCTGACGTACGATTGTGCAACCTAGCTCCACATATTTCGGCGTTAAAGCTTCCGACGTGATAACAATCAGATTGGGCTGGCTACAGGTAAGCGCAACCGGGGTTGTGGCTGGTATTGGGCTGGCCGATGCCTGTTGCTCCACAATTTTCGCTGCCAGCATCAGGGAGTCACCGTTCGCAGCTACGCTCAACGCTGAAGCTTGTTGCGCGTTAAGTTGGACGTGCTCGTAATCCCACACAAGGTGTTGCCCACCCGCGAGAGAGCGAAACAACAAATCGCTGGCACTCACTGACTGTGTTTTGGAGGCACAACCTGTGAGCGACAACAAGGCCAGTGCGGATACCGCAAGAGTGATGCCGGCTTTCATCGTGATCAGTTTCTTATTGAGGTACAGGCCACCCCTGTACGCTTCTACTGACCAAGACCCCCATAAAGCGAGGCTCGGGATGTACCTGGTGAGCGTTTCCGTTTCGTCTGTGACTATTTAAAACCGGCTTGAGGAAAAGGGCTTTCGACTGACCCGGCGAACCGAGGAGAGCTGGTTACTCGGAGGTTTCGTTTTGCAGCTCGTACAGCTCCGTGCAAAGTTCGCGGTACCGTTCGAGCGTCATGCTCGGGTCTTCCGCACCGATGTCGTAAACACATTTTTGATGTACCAGACCGACAGTTCGGCGGCGGTCATGTTGTTGAAATCAGGCATGGTCGATTTCCCTTAACTCTTCTTGGCTGCCTTAGCAGCTATTTCGTTGACTCGTTGCACAACCACATTGCCGGTCAGCAGAAGCTGGAACTTCCCAGCGATGTTTTGCCCTGGAACATGGTTTGGATTGGGAAAGAAGATGTCGAACTTGTTCTGGTTCATATCGGATCGACCAATGCTGGCCTCGACGCCATCTGCAAACACGATTCTGATCTTCTTGCCATCAACTGCAATGCTGGTGATGCCGTCAATCTTGGCCAGCTCGACGCCGGGGCTCAGTGCAATCTGATTCACGGTGTTTTCTTTGGTTATTCAAAGAGTGCTTGGACTCGGGCCAGCACATCGTCAATCACTACCTCAGGAACCGACTCGATGCGCTTGGCGCCACGTGCCTCAAGGTCAACGGTGCGAATCTGGTTACACAGAACAACCCCCTGCGTCTCTGTGCCTGAACCGCTCAACGGCACCGCGAAACCGGCGTACCGGGCAAAATCACCGCCCTGCGTGATCGGCGCAATGACCGCGAGGCCAGATGCGTTATAAGCCGCAGGTGTGAGGATCAGCGCCGGACGAAAATCACCCTGCTGCTCGCGGCCAGCGGTTGGATTCAGGTTCAAGCGCACAATATCCGCCCGGTTGAATTTTGCCCGCTTCAAACTTCACGTCCTACTGGCTGCATTGCGTTCCACTCGGCCAGTTCCGCAGGCTCAGGCGCATTCAAATCACACTTGGCCATCAGATCAGCCAGCCGATAGTGCAGCTTGGCTTTTGCCGGTTTGAGCGTCATCACTTCAGCGGACGCATCAAGCATCAGCACATCACCGCTAACCAGGCTCATTTGCTTGAGCACTGTTGCTGGCAGACGAATCGCAGCGCTATTGCCCCACTGCTGAATTTTCACTTCCATAGAACACCTCATAAAGTAGAAGCATCGTATATAGTTCGCAAAGAAAATACCAGCGCTTTGTTTAAACATAGTATCTACATTGCCAGTTCGTAAGCCCGTCGTATAGTGGCCTGATCGACGGTCAAATAGGCCTTGATGTGGTCGAGACACGTGTGGCCGAGGATGGTCTGCACCGTCTCAACATCGCCGGTTGACGCCAACACCTTGGCCGCAAGGGAGCGTCTGCCGCTGTGCGACGATCCCTGCTTGATACCCGCCTGCCGGTAGAGCCTACTGATGGCCTGCTGGAGCGAGTCAAAGGCCCTGCACACCTCTGGCCCACTGTCAAGCTCGCGATCCTTGAACACTAGCTCAAAGGCTTGGCCCTTGTGTGTGGTGACCAGCTTTGAACCTGGGCGCAGGCCACGGTGTTTGTCAGTGCAGGAAAGGCCCCAGCGGCGCCGCAAGCGAACTGCGATCAAGCCGTCCAGGGCGGCAAAGCATCGTGGATGGGTCAGGTACACATTGCGCGGCAACCCTCGGTGATGTCTGCTCGTAGATACACCTCGCGCTTGATGGCTCCGCTGGGATACAGCACGTCTGCGGCCTCCAGCAAGGCAAGCTCGATGACGCAAATGCTAGTGGTATGTGTGCCACAAAAGCATTACGTGACGTTCTGGCAGGCGGCCAGCCACTGATTCGACGCGGATCAGGTGCTTGAGTATCCATGGCGAAGGGATGTTGCGCGGCGGATGGATGCAGTCATGGCACTCTCTGAGAGGGTTGATGACGAATCGCGGGCGTTACTGAGGGAGTAGGCACGGGCCTCCCTAATAGCTTACAGGCCCGTCTGCCGTGGTGTTATAGGAAAGTGATGCGGTCGCTTTAGAGCGGACTATCGACGAACACCTCGATACCCTTCGCAGCTTCTAGCTCCTGGGCGATCCGGCGCATTTCACGCAGTTGCGTGCCGCTGGCTGCCGCATCGATGCGGAGGCAGATTCTGTGCGGATCAAGGCGAAGACAATTCTCAATTTCCTCCCTCACTTCTTCTGATGACATGTCGGCTGTCACACAGACGGTCGCTTTGGCCCATTTCGCCTTGATTTGATCGAGGCTGCTGAGATTTCCGGCATCAGCAGAAGCGAGGCCTTCCGCAATGGCGCTGGAATGCCAAGCAGTGTCCTTATTCAAGGTTGCCACGGCAGTGTTCCAGTCGCGAAACTCACGCTGTGCTGCAACAGCTTCGAGGGATTGGGCTACAGAAAGGGTAATGTCTAAGGACTTGAAAAAGCTGCGCAGACGTTTAGCATCAGCTTTCATTTGCTCGATGGTTTGCATAGAAGGATCTCGGTTAACCAGCTCACAACTGTGTGTCGGCCCCTCCATTGCGACGTGCCGGTCAAGACCATTCACGCTGTTTGTTACGCCTTGCTTTCACCGTGCCATTTGGCGGAGGGGGCAGGCAGCAAGTGGCCTGTCCCAAGGCTATTCCAGCCACCTGGAATTAGCAAGTCCAAAGATCACGGAAAATTTCACGGGCAGTCGCAGCTATTACCGACAGAATCTATGGCACTCGCATTAATTGCCCCTTAGCAGTCGCAGCTATTTCGGAAATCTAAAGCCGCCGATTGAAGCCTTCGCCAATCAGATGTCGCATTTATTTCAAAAACTGACATCGCGTTTCCGCATGGGAATGTTTACCTTTTTGCTCTGGGTGCACTGTTCTATCTTTGATGTGGTCAAGGAAAACACAGAGGTGCAAAGGGTCGCGCAAAATCTTGATGGTCAATATCTGAAGAGTGGAGAGCACGGGGTGCAGTTTGTTATCCCTGATTCGCTTCCCGGCAAGAAATTGTTGAAAGACCCCTCCAGCGCAGATTTTTCCATGAAAATTGGAGACAGCCAGGTAGCGGTCGGCAAGGAAGGCTTTTAGGCTGGGTGCCGACTAATGTCAAAAGAACTTCTTATTTGGAAAAGCTTATAGGTCGTCTCACCAATTGGAATGATTGCCGCGAGCATGGTGAGGGGACAACTCGTGACAACATACTGGCTCACGACCTGGGCTTATAGCTTGAGCTGTACCAGGCCACTTCTAGGGGCTCTCAGTTATCCGACTGATTGCTTTCGTCCGAAAAATATCTATCTAAAGCTTGAAGTTCAGTGAGCTTATTTTATTGCACGTGCCCTGGACATCTGCGTAGGTTTCACTTCCAACTGGGCGGAAACAATAAACGGTGTCAGACAAGTCAGGTCTAAAATTAAAATGCACACTGACAACAGACGCTTTATCAGTTTTGCTGAGGTGGATTGTTCTGTTTGGCGGTGTAATCACTCTGCCATCCGAAAGCGTCACCACTGATAGGCCTGGCATGGTTTTTACAGTGAGCGTTTCGGAGTCGGCGTCATAATCGAATGAGAAGCTGGGAGAGTACCAATTGGTCTTATCCGGCGAATAGGAGAAAGTCCTTCCGACATAGCTCTCTCTGACAGGTGAGGGAGCTGGAGGCTTCTCATCGGCAACACGAATAGGAACATTGATTCGGATGACATTGTCAGCATTCGAGAAAGATGAAGCGAAGGTAAGCGATATGACTGCTATTTTTTTGAATGGCGACATGATAAAATCCTATTATTTTTTCCATAATTGAGCAATTGCATGGCTTGGTCAAAGTAATTAATTCTTTTCGAAATCGTTATCCAATAGGTTTTGCCTATAAATTGATGGATTAAGTCCCGTGATTGATAATCAACCTCATACGATACGACCGATTGACGTTATTGTATTTGCAGATATATTGATTATGTGTTGTGACTCATCATAGGCTTCCGATCATGAATACTTTGAACATCCTGCGCCACTATCTAGGCTTTCGATTCTCTTCCTTCAGGAACCAGGAGTCCCTTGCAGCCTGGCAGCACAAGCACATCCGCAAACACCTGGACTGGGTGAGCCAGAACTCTCCTTTTTACGCGGATTTCAAGGGGCTGCCCTTGAGCCAATGGCCGGTGATGAACAAGTCGACCATGATGGCCAATTTCGACCAGCTCAACACCGTGGGTGTCACCAAAGAGCAGGCTTTTGATTTTGCGTACAAAAGCGAACAGGAACGTCAGTTCGGCGGGACGTTGAATGGTCTCACGGTGGGGCTGTCTTCCGGAACCTCGGGCAATCGCGGCATCTTCCTGGCAAGCCCTGCTGAGCGCGAGCTGTGGGCGGGGGCCATCCTAGGCAAGATGCTTCCTGATCTGCTGTGGAAAGGGCACAAGGTGGCGCTGTTCCTGCGTGCCGGCAGCACGCTGTATGACTCAGTCAACTCGCGGCGCTTGAGCTTCAAATTCTTTGATCTGGCCTTGGAGGTCGACCAGCATATCGCTGCGCTGAACACCTTTCAGCCAGACATCATTTTCGCCCCTGGCACCATGATCAAAATGCTGGCAGAGCGGGCTGAGCTTCTGAACTTCAGGCCCAAGCGGGTGATCGCCTGTGCCGAGGTGCTCTACCCAGATGCGGCCTTAGCCTGTGAAGGCAAACTAGGCGTCGAGCCTGAGCAGATCTATCAGTGCACTGAGGGCTTCCTGGCGTGCAGTCAGCGCGGGGCACTGCAGTTCAACGAAGACCTGGTACACATCGAACCCCTTTGGCTGGATGAGGCCAGAACGCGCTTCAAGCCAATCATCACAGATTTTCGGCGCACCTCCCAGCCCATCATTCGCTATGAGTTGGATGACGTCGTATGCCTCAAAGAGGGGAGCGAGAGGGTTTTCAAGGAGATCTCACGTATTGAGGGTCGATGTGATGATGTGCTCAAGGGGGTCAGACAGGATGGGAAAACAGAGATCCTTTTTCCGGACTTCCTTGTGCGCACGATCCTGTTCAGCACTGAGATTTGTGATTTTCAAATTCAGCAGCATCCAGACCTTTCGCTGACCCTGTGCGCCAGCCCGAATGACCAACTGTCACTCGCGAGGATGGTAGATATCCATTTCGAAAGTAAGGGGCTGGTCTTGCCGCCGATCAAATTTGCTGATTTTACGCCTGTCGATCGGCTGGCGAAGAAGCGCAGGGTGATGCAGGTTCGCACGTAGATGGCTTGGCAATTTGAGCCTGTGATAAATTGAGAGATATTCCGACTTTCAGGTTTTTTCACCATGAATGCTGCATTTGATAAACAATTTACCCAAGCCCTCAAGCTGGTGGCCAGCCAGTACCAGCAGGTTCTCCGCAAGGTGATCTTCAATCCTGAGCAATTGGAAAGTGTCCGCCAGGTCATCACTTCCTTCATGGACAAGCTGGTGGAAAACAAGCTGATTTCCAGCTATCAGCTCGACGGTGGAATCCAGCTGGCTAGGCAAGACTACAGGAAGGGCCCGCGAAGCCCTTATCCTGCAAATCCGAACTACCTTTCTATTCCACGGATTGCGGACACCTTGGATGCTTTCCTCAAGGAGCAAAATAAGCTCAACGAAGAAAGCCCAGATGACTCATGGTACCGCTATAACGAGAGGCAGCTGACCCGCGACATTGCAAGAAATTTTCAATTTACTGGCTTGATCAAGGATTACGCCGTAGCTGGCGACAAGCTTGGTGTCGTTGCTCAGGATCCCAAGTGGTTTCTGACCGATCAGCAGCGAGCCAGATTCAATGCGCATAGCCATGATGACTCGCCATCTCCTTGACAATATATGCACAAAGCGTATTATCCTGAATCAATGCGACCCGCTTTTTAGCGGGTTCATTTTTGACCAGGGATTCGGCATGAGGGGTGAATTCCGCTCCGCCTGCTGATCCGCATATAACAATAAGCAACTCAGTCCACCGGAGTTGATCCGCGATGAAAACGCCTTACGCATCTATTGTTGCAATTTCAGATGAGTCCCAAAAATCAATCGGAATGTCCTTCGTCGATGCCAAGTGCTCCGGTGTTGATTTGATTGAGCAAATTCGGTCAATGGTGGCGGAGCCGAAGCGGAATCAGGTGCAGCTGGTGAAGTTCTCCGCAGCAACCCAGCGAGAGGCTCTATCATGAAGATTCTGATTACTGGAGCACGCTCCTACGTGGCCTACTACTGGGGCCTGGCGCTCAAGGACAAGCACGAAGTCCTGTACTGCGACAGCCTGAGTCACCCCTACTGTCTGTATGCCCCCTTTGCAAAGCAATACTTCAAGGTTGCCCCGCCAACCCAGGATTTTGAGGGTTTCAAAGCCGACATCATGCAGATTGTGCTGGAGCAAGGGGTCGACATGGTCATACCCACCTGCGAGGAGGTCTTTTACCTGTCGAGCTTTGCTGGCGCTTTGGACTGCGAAGTGTTCTGCCCTGATCACCAGCTTCTGGCAGACCTCCATCACAAACACCATGTTTTCGCCCAGCTCCCTGGGAACACTGAGATCAAGATTCCAGAAACGCGCCCGGTCTTCAACGTGAGCGACGTGATGCGTCTGGACTCCACGATTCTGAAGCCAGCCTTCTCACGCTTTGGCTCCAAAGTGATCATGAATCCCGGAAGCGATGATCTCTCGGCCATCGATGGTAAGCAGCCTTGGGTGCAGCAAGCCAAGCTGGAGGGGCGATCGCTCTGCAGCTACGCCGTAGCAGTCAATGGCAAGATGGTCGCCTACAGCTGCTATCACGCCCGCTACAGCATCGAGAACTCGGCAGCTCTGGCGTTGGCACCTGTGCAGTACGCTCAAATCGAAGCCTTTAACAGGGCATTCATCGAGCAGCATCAGTATCACGGCCAAGTGGCCTTTGACTTCATTGAGGACGAGGTGCGTGGTGGGATCTATGTGATCGAATGCAACCCTCGGGGCACTAGCGGCATTCACCTGATGAACCTCCAAGACCTGCAAGCAGCGGTGTTCGAAGAGGGCTCACAAGCCAGAACCCACCAGCGCCTTATGGCTTTCAAGCCAATTCTGAATTGGTACAACCTGATCGGCAAGCTTCGCGGTGGTTACAAGGCGACGCTCAGAGAAGATCTGACTGACTGCATGGACATCCTGGCCCCAGAGGGTCAAGAAAAAGTCTCCAAGCGTCGTTGGCTGCTCCTGCTTGAAATGGGCTGGCGTATGGTTCGACACCGCATGTCGTTGGCCGAAAGTACAACCTATGACATCGAGTGGAATGGCCAGTCGCTGACGCGGGTTGGCGAAGCACCCATGCAGGTTCAGAAGATCGGCAAGCAGTCTGATGGCTCCGAGGGGTATCTCTACGGAGCTCAGGGCGTCGCTCAAGGCCATTTTATCATAAAGCCACCCTTTGCCAGGGTAGAGATCATGAAGACTGCTGAGGGCGACTTTGGAGCGAAAGAGGCCCGGCGACTGGCGCGGCTGATTATCGATCAAATGCCCAAGTTTGAATCAACACTTCTGGCGGGTCAGCGTCATGGCTAACCCCGGCGATCTGGATAAAATCCCAATGAGCATTCAACTCAAGCCAATCGAGGGTAAGCTCTACCGTTCTTGCCCGAGCTGCCAGGAGCCACTTTTATGGGTGACCACTGGCAATGAGCAACTGGTCGACAACGCTCGCTGGGTCACTGATGGTGATACCATTTTTGGCCTGTATGAAAAGTTGGTTGAAGCTGGCCTGGAAAAATCCATCGACACCTCGAATCACCAGGTTTGGTACTACCAGAACTACGATTACATGCTCTGGCTGGGCACTGCCATGAGTGCGAGAATGAGTTCTGCGTGATCGAAGCCTCTTTGATCGATGATTGAGTGGCCGTCAATCCCTGGTTCGTTGAGTCCTATTTCCATCTCAACCTGGAAATCCCAGCCCCATCCTACTGCCTTGCTGTTCAAGGCAGTGAGCAATGGATTGTAACCCGACACGAAACGAAACTTGGCGTGTGCCTGACCCACTCGTTTGGGCCATTTAGAACTGATGAGGCAAGCATCTTCGGCCACAACGGGGTTTCTTTATGTTCGGGCATATCGACCCTATCTGATTGTGCCGGCAGCCTCCTGCTTGAAAAGTGGGTTGCGCTCAAGGTGCTAGCCAGAGCGGTAAATAGTGAGCATTGCGAAGGAGCAAAATCGTGACGAACTGGGGTGAATAAGCATTTGATTGCTACATGGTGTATGCGATTTGGTCGATACCCGCGATTGGCCTTTTTACCTGGCTCCACTCCGCCAACATGGATTTGTTGGCGAATGACCTGGAGAAAGCATACCGTGAAAGCGCCAACAGCCCAGGTCATACTCTCGATCCTCAATTTGACGTCCTCCCCAGCCTCGATCTTCGATCGCCGCCAGAGGCGGGAAGGAAAGGGATTTCTGCTTCATTGAGCACAGCCTCAGGCTACTTGAGCCATCGGTCTTACACGCTCTCCACAGGCTAGCACCGTGAGTCACTCGGCTCTTATGTTCTTTGCTGCATTGGTATCACGATCGTGGTCTTCACCACAGGTTGGTGTTGGCCAACTACTCCTCAGGGTTGAGTGCATCCGGGATATTCTCGAATTGCCACCACCCCAGGTAGCGTTCCGGCGTTTGGCCTTGTATGACCGTTGCCAAAGGGCCTCGTCCTCGTCTGTACATTTCCAGGACTCAAGTCCATACCGGCGCCTCGCCTCTCTCGGCGAAGTAATCCTTCCATTGTTCTGGCTTTGCTTCCTTTCAGTTGTAGAACCCGATCGAGATCGTAGACTGGCCAAGGCTCAACTCGGTCTTGATCACAGAAGCCCTGGTTGGCCCGAAGACCCAGTCATACTCCCTCAGAAAAATGGGATCTTCCCCGGTGTTTGAGCCTTCACAGGCGTACGGGAGTTGGTCGCCATGTTTCTTCCAAAAAGTTTCGAGGTCGGCCATGGTGGCGAGGCTCACCACCACAGTCCCGTTGGGGATTGCCTGCTCCTGAGGAAGCGCTATGGCGACAGGGTTGACGGATTTGGGCGGTCTGGGCTTTCCGGGGCATGCGCACCCCTGGACGAAACGGTAGGGCATCTTAGATCACTCCGTATGGCTTTGGGGCAGGGTTTTGCCTTGCTCATCGCAATGGATAGTCATTGACATTTTCACCTGGCTGTTGTTGCTACTGCATTGACTGCCAGCCATAATGGCAATAGCCCACAGGGACAATTTGATCATGAGCACCTCCAGCGACCACTCCCAGCATGACATGCGAAGCCTCTATACCCACCGCCTTATAGCTAAGAAGCTTCAGGCTGATCCTGGGTTACTGGCGAAGGCTTGGCAGAACATTGCTGCTGCTCGTGAAGTGGCTGACCTCGATGCATTTGTCGAATGGGAGGTCGTCCTTCGCTCCCCCCTGGATAAGCTTTGCGACTTCATCAGCAAGCCAAGCCAGGTCGCTACGCGACTGCGCCAGTCCAGTCCGTTCATTGGATTTATCACACAAGAAGAAAAAAAGAGGATAAATGAACAAGTCAAGTTTAGAGCATCTCATTCGAGCAGCAGCGAATATCACAGGTGATCATGAAATTGTAATCATTGGCAGTCAAGCCATTCATGGCTCTCTCCGAGTTATTCCCAACGCTGCGCAGATATCACTCGAAGCTGACATGTATCCAAAAAACATGCCGGAAAAATGGGAGCTGATTGAGGCCGTCCTTGGCGAAGATTCAAATTTCCACGAAACTCACAAGTACTATGCCCAAGGTGTTGGCCCAGAAACTGCGATCTTACCTACTGACTGGGAAAGTCGATCTATCCATATAAATAACGAATCTACAGGTGGCGCATCTGGGGTTTGTATTGGTCTTCATGATCTTGTTATTTCCAAGTACGCTGCAGGTAGGGAGAAAGACTTCATCTATGTTGGTGAAATTATCGCCCTCGGAGCTGTTAATAAGGATCGGCTCTTGAAACTTCTCGACAACCTCCCAGCAGACAGATGCGACCCATCCCTGATAAAGACCCAGATCGAAAGAGACTTTCAGAGTGTTTCCTTACTCAGGGCAAAAGTCAAGGTCTCTCAGGCTGAGACGTTTGCAATTGGGGCCATATCAAGGGCGGATCCTGCCATTGGCCTCGCCTTGCTGGAACTCAGGGATGTGCCTGGATTTCCAATTGAAAAAGCAATATTTGAAAAGCCGAATGACGATTTATCCATCGCCGTACAGCGTGTAACATCTAGCCTGAGCAAGGGCGAGATGCTACACATCAATGAGCTGAAAAAACATTGGGAAAATGCCAAAAAAATTGCCCCCTCCATAGCAAATACCCAAGTCGCCTCAATCACAGCCAGTGCTATGAACATGAAGGAATCTTTTCTTCCGAAATCCTCAATGTCAGATGCTATTTCAGCAATTGACAAGGATGGCAAAAATAAGGGCTCTGATTTTGAACCAAAATAGCAGCCCGCCGATGGCGTATGATTGACTTCTCTACTGCACCTTGCAGATCCCGTAATGCTGGGGCTCCACAAAAGGCCCTTCTTTGTTCTTGAGATCACACGCCAAGTTCAGGTCACGGTCACCGGACGCCCCATTCTTCTCGTAATGACGTTTCCATAGATCACTGCACTGCCCTCAAATAACTAGCAGATTATAAAAATTCAATTCTGCCAAAAATAGAGTATGAAACGTGCTATCCTAAAAAGAAAAAAGGAAGAAAGGTCTTGATGACTGTGCACAAAAGCCCTAGGCAAGAAATAATTGAAGCGATCCCGGAAGTAGTGAGGGGAATGATCGAAAAAGGCATTAGGCCAGGCCATGGAAATGTTTCATCAAGCCTTATCGAGATGGGTTTCTCACCGCCAGTCACGGGTTCTAACTTTGAGCATGAGGTCGCATCCGCCCTAGTGAGTATTTATGGAATCAGGCTTTTCGGTGATTTCAAAAACACTAACTTCGGAAAAAGCGGATATTCACACGCAAAAGCCTGCTATCTAGGAAAAATTTGAGCTAGCAGCAGCGAAGGCCCCATTTAAACTGTTTTTCTTGAAGGTCTATCAAAACCTGGAAAAGCTTTAGTGGTTGACTCTGAGCCAAATCGCCAAGCGAAAGAATGCCTTTTGTCAAAGTGAATGTCAGGCCTATTTTAGATCTGCCGGTGGCTTCTCTGAACTGATCGAGGCATGGCTTGGCGTGCTGCATATAGAGCTTGCTGCTCATCCTAAGCGGCGTTGCATGTGTCTTTTTGCCATAGTCCTGTGTGCATGAATTCAGAAGAGCAAGGCTGCCCTTTGGCATCTGAGAAACATAAAATATAGATAAGCTCATCAGATCATTTTTGCCCATATGGCTAAGCTCTGGCTTTGATTTACAGAGATCCAGGATGGTCATGATTGCTTCAACGGTATGGTTGGTCAACCTAACCGAAGTTTTATATTTGCCTGGAGCTGCTGATGATGCCGAAGAATTGGATTGCCCAGACGGGCCCGATGGCTTCGCCTGCTGTTTTCTTTTTCTGGATCTTGTATTGGTAATTTCCATGCTGGTGATGTTGACAGATGTTGAGGTGATATGTGTCAGGCTCATTTGATTTTCACTATTATTGTTTTGTTCTGGGATCAATATACGAATGATCACACCTGACATACAACAGCGGAATTTAGTTATTTATATAGTGGCTTAAGATCACCTTCTCTAGTATAAAGAAATCCCGGCAGCGCCGGGATCGTTTTTGCTTGCAAGCCTACCGCCCCAGATTCTTGTGCTGCCGTTTCCGCTGTCCAAGGGTATGACGTTATGAATCTGGGTCTCGTGAAAGTACATTTGATGGCATGCTGCTCTCAGGAGTGTGGAGTGGGAGAGTAGGTTAGGCTCTTTTCGGCATTCTGAGCAGGGGTTTGCCCGTGGGTTTAACTTGAGGTCTCTCAGGAGGTTGTGGCGAGATAGATGTGGCTTTGACTTGAAGGGGTACTGGATTTTTGCATAAGCAATCATTATATGAGGTGAGTTGGCTGACCGTTACCTTGGAGACGTCGAATTTAAGCTCTTTGTAATGTTCAAGGTCTTCCAGATCACGATTGCCGGCAAAGCGCTCGACAAAACTCATGACTGCCCCTTTGCAGTTGGGACACCTCACAACAATCACGTGCTCATCCTGGCTGATGATGGGTGTGTAGGTCACGATTTCTTCCTGATAGCGTAAAACGGGTGAGCAAGGATATCCCGTCCTAGCTCATGAGTCCAAGGGGGCGGTGGTCTGATGTCAAGAAGCGGCTATGGGGTAAAGCCGCCCTAGATTCAAATCAAACTCGCTGGCAGTTTGCCAAAACCTTCTCGGCGCGCTGGCCGTGACGGGAAATGAGCATTTGCGCTGCGTTTTCGCTCAGCGCGACCTGAAAGCCTACAGACCGCCCTTGTTGAAGAGTTCCTGAGATGCGTTCCAGGCAATTGAGCAGGATGTCAGCATCTTGTTCGACTTTTTTCTGCAGCTGCCTTTGGGGTGACATGATCTCTTGGGCAGCGGGCATGGAAGGGGGAGGATTGAAGTAGGGCTCCTCATTGGCCAGAACTTCGTCGGTCAGCCCAAAGATGCTTTGTACTGTGCTTCGGGCAACAAAGCTCCATGCTCCTTCCGGGTCTGGGGTTGATGTCTTTCTAACATCCCGCCATTTTGTTGAGGCAATGCTCCAGCTTTCATGGAGCATTTTGTGCTTAAGCATGGGGCGATGAAGTCGCGTGACTAGTGCCTCCACTAATACACCGAATCGCTCGAAGATGACCCTGGCCACCCGCATTGTGAGTTCGCTAGAGGGGTTTACCTCTGTTGTGTAGGGCTCTCGCATAGTGATCAGCGCGATGCTTCCCTTGCTCGTTTGCACAGGCCAGTCAAAGTGAGCTTGCAGGCCAGGCTCATTGAGGAGCAGGTAGCGTCGTGTTGGCGATGTTTCCACCGACGGAAGTTCTGGTGTCGCACCTACGGGGAGGTCATATACTTCGAAAAGGTCTTCTTCCATGCCGAGGTGATAAGCAAGATCTTCTTTGGTGCCTCGGTGCCAGGTCAGACCCGGCTCCCAGTGTGAGGTGTGGCGAACGCCAACGAGGCTGAAATCTTCCTTTCCACCTGCTGTGACCTGAACAAGCAGCTCGCTTGTATCAGCAGACGCAAGAGCGCTGATCAGCGGGATCGCCATCTGGACGATGGTTTGAACCCTTAGGTCATTTCGCTCGGTGTGGTCGAGGTTGATTTTCAGGTACGCGATGTCGCCATGGAATGACTGGATGGGCCACAGGATCGTTGCCTGTTCCCCCTTGGCAGCTGGGATCAAATATTGTTTGAGCATGGAGCCCCCTAATGGTCTTCGTGCAATTTACCATATAATCGAATTATGGCGTGCTCAGGGTTACCTGATCATCTGCAAATCATGAGGTTTTGAGGAGCCCATCAGTCGGGTGGGGCGGTGAATGAACAAGGTATCCGTCCACTTTAAGCTGCAGCCCATGTGTTTAACGGGCTTCAGACCAATCCTGTCGAATTCCTTTCCGTTTGATCAGGAATGAGGCTGGTACTTGGAGATGCTTAAACCCCCGTATTCATTGGGCCAAATGAAGTTATCGGCAGGAAGCGCGAAACATGGACAAATTTCTAGGGTACCTGGCAAACATGGACAGATACCTTGTCCTGGATCACGCCATTGCGCTTTTGTCGCTTATCAGATCAGAGGGACTTGTGCATTAAATCTGGAAAGCGCTGCCGCAGCTCCTGGTTTTAGAGTCCCAGATCGCGCCCCATCATTTGGTCTCGGGCTCCTGGACTCAGTCCCTGAGCAAAGCCGCTGTTGCCCGTAATCTCTTTCGCGGTTAACAGTTGCTTGTCACTCAAGCCGTAGCTCATCACTTTTTCGACCCCCTCGTGCTCCAGAAGCACGCTGATAATCGCCAGCGCTACCGGCTGGTGGTTTCCTTTTGCAGCTGAATTGAGCGTGACTTTTACCCAGAGTTCTGTCATGTCCTCGCCCCGGTTGAGACTGTCCTGGCGCCAGTACCGGTTCATTTGGAAAATGCTGGTGAAATGGATGTCTTCAGTGGAGTAACCAGCCTGCAGGGCTTTGCGGGTCATCATTTGGATCAGATCGAGCTTGCCCTGATCAATTGGCATATGGGCTGTACTTTGAGTTGTATTAAGCTCCTGAAGGAAATGGAAGCTGTGGTCGAGAAGGAACTGATCCAGATCTGGGATGGCTTTGATCTCTTCAAGCGTGACATCGGTGTGCATTATTTCAATTGACGGTGTAAGCGAAGGGCCGTCTGCCCAGTATTCGTTCTTGAGAATGCTGTCGAGCATGGTGAACTTGGACTCGGCAGGTCGCATGTCGGCCAGCCACCCGAAGAATTTTTTAAGACGCCCGTGGATTTCCTCGTGGCTCAATCCAAATCCTGGATGCAAATACTCTCGCATTGCAGAGCTGTGGGCGAAATGGGCCTTGCTTATGTAGTGATTGAAATTGTAGCGGTGCATGTAGCTAGCCTTCCGTTCTGGCGTGTCCGCACATCGTTCCAGCCTCTCCAAGCGTTGTGCCAGGTCTGGGTCATCCAGCAAAATGACATACTTGGTTAGCAGCTCATGCACCGGTTTCATCATTTGGTAGAACTGCGGTTCATTGCCATGCAGCTTGATAATTTTCGCCAGGTTCAGGGGGTTGTAAGCCATCAGACTCTGGAGTTTACAAGCCGTGCGACCTTCAACTCGAAGTCCACCTTCGCTACTCTCGAAAAGCTCAATACAGTAAGCGAACAGATCCAGGTGCCGGGAACAGGGGTGAGACAGGGCCAGAATGGCGTTTGCGGCGGGCCTGGTGTACTTAGGAGTCAATAGGGCTCCCAAGGGCTTGCCTTGATCCCGCAGACGCAGGAGCGCTTCCTGGCAGCGTCTCTGAAGCTCACCTGACTGAAAATCTTTGCGACGAAGCAGTTCCGGAAGATGTGTCTGCCCTAAGGGAAGATCGTCGGGAATATCGTCGATATCGACCTTAACTAGGCCATCAGGGTTGAAGATTTGGTGCAGAAAGCTCATGAGGGTGTCCTTTATTAGGGAAATTGCCGGTGCTTTAGAGCCCGATGTCTGAGCCAAAAACCTGGTCGCGTCCGGTGCCAGACATCTTTAAAAGGAGTCGCTTATTTCTGAAAAGGGCATAGGCTGCTTGTAGCTCTTGATCGGATTCGCAGGCCTCAATGATTACATCCAAAGGCTCGGACTTGATTAGATGTTCCGCGATCAGCCGACGACCCTTCGTGTAGAAGTTTCCTAGAGACCTCAGCATTTGCCTGATGAAGTGATTATGGAGGGTCGGTGCGCATGCCTCTTGATCCAAAAACTCAACATGACTCAGTTTCCCGCAAAGCGTGTAAAACATTTCTGGGTGGCTTAACCCACCTTTCTCGCAGACCTCGACTAGCTTGTCGATCAGAGGCACATAAGCTGTGGTATTTGCATCAAGCACTGGCCTGATGCCCTCGATGAATGCCTGGGGCACGACCTTGATGGTTCTGATTGTCTCATCAAGATCGAGCACGCCATGGTCAACCGCCGTCGATTTAGTGCTTTCGAGTGACCAGCGATCGTTCAGTGAGGGATTGGGCTGATTGAGCAACAAATCACGGTCGTACAGAAAGAGGTTATTGATCCCCATCATGGCCTTAATCTGCACAGCCACTTTCGCAATAACTTCCCGATGCCCAAGATACTCAGGCTTCTGGTTTAGATATCCAAATGGTCGTGCCGAATAGTGCTTGACGCTGTCCAGGGCCAGCTCCCTATCATGCGTGCTGGCCTCTCTGACGATTTTGTGGGCAACTTCTTTGTCATCCATAAGGTAGGCCAGGATGCAGTCCTCAACACCGACTGGAGACACAGTGGTCAACAGCCCAACATCTTTAGGGTCGAGGGCGGCGATGACCGCATATTTACGCAGCGGGTTGTAGTCAAAGAGCCTTCGGAGGTTTTTCCAAAGTCCTTCATCAAAATTGCGCGTTGCCTCTCTCACGTAGAGCAGCAATTCCGAAATGCGGGGGTGCGGGATCGAAATGGATGCTGCGCAGTAGGCAAGCACGCACTCAAGAAGCGCGTCGTCGTGCATTCCGTACTCAGAATTGTCCAGGTGCTGGCTCACGTGCTCAAGGCTCAAGCCGTGCTCCATATAGGAAATGAATGCATCCTGTACGACCTTGATGTTCGTAACCGAGATTGGCCAAAGCTCACCATCTGCTAGGTTTTCTTTGAAGAAAGACATGGTGTCTAGCAGCGGGAGAGAGTTGGTCATTTCTAGAGCCCCAAGTCGCTAGCGATGGCCTGATCACGACCTTGTGATTGCATGCTGGCAAGCAGACGCTTGTCTTGGACGATGCTGTAGGCCGCGTTGAGCAGGCGGTCACTGAAGCAGTGCTTGACCAGATCCTCGACAGGCTCTTGGCTGATGATGTGCTCGACGATCTGGCGGCGGTGTATGGGCCACTGCGATTGGGTGTAGTTGACGGCTTCACGAATGAAGTCCCCTTTACACGCACCTTCGCGCTCTTGGAAATCTGTGAATTCGATCAATGTCATGTCTCGACACAGCATGTAGAACAGCTTTTCGCCACTTATGCCGGCATCCAGGAAGGTCTGAGTCAACTTGCTCAAAGCTTCTTTTTGGCCTGGATCCTGAGATTGAAGCTCGGCTGAGATGGCACTTACGCACTCACTGGGGAACATAGCGATCGTTCGCTTGGTTTCAGGCATATCCAGAACCGCAAGGTCGAGCTCCTCGGTGAGTACATCTTCCAGGCACCATTGCTCACTGACATCGATCTGACCACCCCAGAGCTTGCGATCGTAGGTCTCTGGCGCAGAACCATATTTGAAGCCAGAAATGGCCTTGGCCAGACGGGTAAGGCGCGCTTGCACCTCCGCGTGAGGAATGCGGTCAGGATCGCTATCGATCCAGCCCATGGCCCTTCCAGGCGTATGAATGACGCTGAGAATGCCTTCTTTTCGAGGCGAAGCTTGGAGGTAGCTGCCCACCTTCTTGGTCAGTTCTTTGTCGTTGAGCAGGGAAATCAGCGTCGCATCGGCGGCGGTCATGGGGGAGAACCTGATGAATTGATCCAGACCCACATAGTCGAGGGCCTTAATGACCATTACCTTTCGCCCGAGATTGAATTCGAACAGCGTATCGAGCACACCTTCAATTTCCTTTGCGTGATCTGCGCCTATGTCGGCAATGTAGCCGACGAGGTCAAGGATTCTCGGGTGGGGAATCGAGAGCGCGACCGCACACATTGCACGTGTCGCGTCTTCCACGCGCTCTGTTTCGGCGTAGAAGAACTCTTCCTCATGGCTTTCCATGTGCTCCATGAGCTGAGCGAAGCTCAGGCCTTCCTCCATATAACTGACAAATGCTTCTTGCACCTGCAGGATTTCTTGAACAGGCAGAGTCCAGCAGAAGCCTGAGGTTTCATCCTGGAGATACAGGTCGGCATTGAGCATGCGAGGGGATGTCATGGCGTTTTCTCTTGGTTATGTCTCAATTGTACGTGCTGAGAAAAGCGCCAGCCAAGCCAGAGGCACAGCGGATCACTGGGTGTTGAGTGCTTTTGATGAAGGATCAGCGGGCCAAAACGTGCATTCAAATCAGAAATCTATACACTTGTGCGCTTCAGCGTACCCGAGCCGGTACGAGCCATACTGGAGAGAGAGTTGAGCCTTTCAAATCCCATCGCCCTTCGAGCCTTCCAAAAAGCGCTGACAAAAGTCAGGGCAGGCCCCCGACCACGTCCGAAGTTTGACAGCCGAACAGCTGACAAATTTGTCATCAGGGGGTATGTGGAGTTGTTCGAAGAGCTCAAAGGAATTGGGTTGCACCAAGGACGCAGCATGAACTCTGAAGCTGTGGCGGCAATTCTGGACAGCTTAGAAGGCAATATTCGTACGACAGCGCGGGTAAAGGTTTTGCAAGCCCAGCTCGGCAAGCGATTGAGTGCCGAGGTTATGGCGGAAGTGGGCGAATTCGATCTTTCTGTGTGCGTTAAGCCAAAAAAATTTGTGGTTCGCCTCCCTCCTAGCGTCCGGGACATCATTCGTGATGGCGTCAGGAAGGCGACTACAGGGAAGGGTGGAGCCATCTTCATGCGCGACTGGATTCTTGAGGCGTTGGTGAAGTGGGTCAACAATCAGCGTCAGGAATTCGCCTTGCTTACCACCATTATCGAAATGGATAAAGATTTGCTCGAACAATTTTGAACTTCAAAAGGCCGGAGTTCGTGGCTCCGGCCCTCAAGGACTACAAGCCGATATCATGCCCCATCAGTGAGTCTCTTTGATCGTGGGTTAGGCGCTGCATGACCACGTTGCTCCTGATGTGCTTGGCAATGACCAGCAGGTCTTCCTGCTGTTCGACCAGATCGAGCACATAGCTCAGCCCTAAGCGCTCAATAAAAGTCTTGGCGATGTAGTTGCAAAGCACATCCTTGTCCCGAAGCTTGCTCAGCAGGTTGTGAAGAATATCTCGATGAAGGTCTTCATCACTGCTGTAGTATTGCTTTGCGAGGGTCACCTTTTGCTGGCTGTATCCCATGCATGCCTGTAGATAGGCTTGGTCTGCTGGCATCCCGCTCTCAAAAATTTTGGCGAATGCTTTTCCCATATAGGGGATGAGGGCAGATGCCTTGCCTTCCAGGCGGCTGTGCGACCCGTAGTTCAGGTTTTCGGCAAGTGTGTTGAGGCTTTCTCGGCCATCCATAAGCCACTGATCAAAGCCTGGCGTGTCGCAGACTTTCAAATCCAATAGATCAGCATCTTTGAAGTCATAATCGGCGTAGAGCGGGGCATTCTCCAGGCTATGCTCTGAATAATTGTAGGCCTTCATCCTCCCGCCCAGCATCCCTTTTTGCAGCTCAAGTCGAATGCTTATCTCGTGGTTGCGAATGTCTTCGAATTGGCTGACCAGGAATGAACGCACCTTTGAATCCCTGTAGGGGAAATGCGCCACAGACCCTAGGTAAGTCATGGTGTACTCGAATTTGTTGCGTGCATTCGAAATAAGCTTTTCAGCCATTTTTTCGTCGTCGAATGCGATCGACATGGCAACGAAGGGGTGAGTCTCAATCTTACCCAGAAACTCAAAACGATCCTTGGTCTCAGGTGACTTGCGGTAATGGCTCATGTAGCTAGCCATCGAAAACGATCTCACGATGGAGTCGTACGCAAATCTGACGTTGGGCAGAAGCTTAAGGTCATTGATCGCAGTGATGACATAGTCACCCAGATCATTTTCATCGCCCATCTCAAGTACCGTGAGTGCTAGATAGCAAGCAAATGACTCAGCATGCCCAGTCATGGTCTCAAGCTCGTACTGCGCCAGCTTTGCAGGAGTGCCAGAAAGCGAAGCTTGAGAAACGTAGTCGTAAGCCGTCCTGGCGATGACACCGTCGACCCAATCTGGACATTCAGAAAGGCTCGGGTATTCCTGATTGTTGAAAGTGACGGGGCGTTTCCCTTCCATCTGAAGGCATGAGAGAGCGTAGTGCATGAGAAGTCTTCCAGGGTCGGTCTGCTCTTAGTCTACCTAATGCGTGCAGGGTAACCCAAGTGCAGGTGCCTGGCTGCAGTTCCCAATATATGGTAAAAGGATCTTTGGAATTTATTGAAGTAACGGAGAACAGATCGTGACTGACGTGAAAATAAGCCCCAATCCCCGCAAAGGCCTGGTGAAAATATGCATCATGGCCGGCCTCGTCGGCATACTGGTTGGCATGGTTCTTAACGGCAGGAGCGATGCAGAGCAGACCAGGCGCACGACAGAGACAATTCACAGCTGGATCAAAGCCTACTATGCAAATGCCAATGGAAAAACTGCCAAGGTTTGGTTCAAGCCAGAAGGCACCAGCGAATGTCTGAAAACCCTGGAGCGTCTAGGTAAAGTGGGCTTTAGCTTCAAGGTCAATGACAAGGTTATGGATGAGCTTGGGTTGCTCTTAGCCTGTCGATCATCAGAGCCTCTTGCGGTCACCTACTGGGACTGAAACACTTATGCCGGCAGTGGCTTTTGTCGTGGAATGCGGCGCTGGTATGCTCAATATATTGACAAATGCGCATGAGGGCTGAGGCCGTGAGCTACGACAACTACAAGGCATTCGAGCACTCGATGCTCGATCCACAATTCGACGTTCGCAACAGCCTGGAGCTGCTGGCGCAGACGCATCCAGACTCTCTTTATGAAACTATAAAAAACGTCATGCATACGGCCAACATCTATTCTGATGTGGATCGCCTGCAGTTGACTGAAAGGATGTTCGAGGTTGTCTCACTGCGGCATCAAGAACAGCGAGTTGCAAAGCCCCTCTATCTCCGGCTCCTTCTGGCGTACGGCACGGTGCTCAATCCTGACCAGCTCAAGAAGCTGATGGGTGAGGAGGAGGGTGTCTTCAAGTTCGATGTTGCGGATCTGAACCAGTCATTTGAAGGGGTGTATCTGCACCCGGCCCTGGCCATCAACTTGAACGCTCGCCATCCCGTGAACGGTGAGTCTATTGGCTACATCTGCAAGCGTCTTTGGGGCTGGTATGCCCTAGAGGATCATCTGATCCGACAGGTGGGTCGCTGCGAGAATCCTGAGGTTGTGGGGGCAATGCTTGAGCATGAGCCGTTTGCCATGTCGGCCAAGCAAGTAACCTTGCAAAGAGCTGTGCTCGAAGATCCGAGGGTGCTGGCGCATGTCATCACTCACAAAGCTTACAAAAGCAGCGACGCCTTCCGCGTCTTGAGCGCCGGCATTCGAACGCCGGATCCAGTACTATTCCAGGCCGCCCTGGATGCCGTATCTGGGTGGTCGAGAGATGAAAGCACCTACTACATGCAGCACGCCAGTGCACAGGTCATGTGTGTTTTGCTGAACAAGGATTTTCGGGGTGCCACGGGCCTTATCAAGGAGCGTGTGGCGATCGCTGACTCCATTTTTTCAGAAATCGGGAATGGCGCCAGGAAAGGGCGGGAAGAGTACCTTTCGCCCGTAGGCATGTCTCGATAGGCCTGGGCGCCATTGAGCCAAGTGAGGAAGCCCCGTAAGGGGCTTTCATCTAGTCTTTTATTAGCCAATAGCCGGGCCAGTGTGGGACAACAGGTCGTTGCCTTGATGTTTGCGATGGGCTAGTCTGCATATTCACCTGATTGGCATTTACAAATATATTGGCTCTCGTTTGAGGAAGACTCTTGGAAAAGATGTATTGCTTGACGCTGCACGAGCCCTTTACGCAGTACAGGGTTCATGCGCATTCAAAATCCCAAATCCCAAATCAATCGGGCGCGTGGTCGAGCCATGGTTGAGCTTCGAAACGCCACCATCCGCTAATATGGTGTCGGTGAGCATGTAGTCAACAATCACTCGACCCTGAGAGAATCAGTGGCTCTTTCTCTGTGTTTTTTACGCTTTTGGATGACTGGATACCCGTACTTGTCCGTGTAGTAGGGGTGGTTGGGTAGCGTGTTAACAAGCACGTACGTGCCAGCGTGTGACAGTAGCAGCAATGGCAAAAAAGTGATCATTAGCTTCACACCCATAGTGACTTCCAGCAGCGGAGGCAGGGGAATTCTACTGGTTTCCGCCATCACCTGGATCATCATCGTGGCACTGATGCCGGCAGTCAGTAAAACATGCATCCACCCCGCCCTGGCAAACCTTGGTCTGTACTGGTCGCTGTCACGGAGCATTTCAGCAAAGATAAAACCAGCTACGAGGTTTGATAGCAAAATCAACAGCGCAAGCCCTGCAAGCGCTGCCATGGCGAGAGCACCCTTGAACACGAACCATGCCTGGATCATAAGCAAGAGTTGCAGCATGGCTGTGAAGCTCAGCCCGACAAAGGCCAGTCGCGTGGCTTTGGGGGTGTAGAAAAGGGCTGAGCGATACATCTTGGGATTCACCGTTGCTGGTTTGCTGTGGTCAGGAAGGGAAGAATGACCTTCATCGCTTCGTTGACTTTGCTGGAAATGCTTCGAACATATTCATGTTTATTCACTAAGTTAGGGTGACCCTGCCAGTGCAGGGCTTTGGGGTTTAATTGCCGAGGGCGTAATAGAGATTGGCCTGGCTGATCAGCTTGCCGTAGCGCAAACCAACGTCAGCTTTCTTGGCGTCGAGCAATGAGCGCTGAGTGTCCAGGAGGGTCGAGTAGTCAATGATACCAACCTGGTATTTGCGTTGGGCGAAATCCATGGCCTTCTGAGCGGCGGCGATCTCATGTTTCATCCATGGACTCTGTTGCTGGTAGCCATCGAGGTTGATCAGAGCCTTGTTGACGTCTGAGAAAGCCGTGAACATTGCCTTTTGGTATTCAGCTGCCAGTTCTTGCTGAAAAGCCTTTGCCTGGTCGATCTGAGAAAGCCTCAGGCCACCATCAAAGATCGGTAGATCCAGGGTGTAGCCGAGCGTCCAGAACGAGCTGCTGGAGCCAACCAGTGACGACAGGGCGCCACTTCGGCCACCACCCTGAGCTGTCAGGCTGATGGACGGGAACAGAGCGGCACGAGCTACAGCGACATCAAAGCCGGCAGCCTCAAGCTTTTTCTCGGCCATGACTAGATCAGGTCGACGCTGAAGAAGGGCTGATGGCATGCCAAGTTTTGGGGCTGGAATCAGATCAGGGATGCTCGTGGACGTGGCCACCTCAAGGTCAGGCTTGCCAGCAAGGATTGCGAGGCTCTGTACATACACATCCCGGTTTGTTCGGGTAGTGATGCGCGTGCGCTCAAGGCTTGCCAGGTCAGCTTTGGACTGCTCGACATCAAGCTCCGAGGTAACGCCATAGGTAAGGCGGCTTTCGGAAATGCTGAGCTGCTTTCGGCGTGAATCGATCTGCTCATCGAGCACGGACAGCTCTGCATCCATTTGGCGAACCGTCCAGTACTGCGTAATAACCTCGTTTCGAATCAGCTTTTGAACATAGAGGATGTTCTTGATCGCTGATTCAGCGGAGCTCACGCTTGAGTTCGTGGCGTTACTGAGGCGACCCCACATGTCGAACTCATATGAGGCGAGACCTGCGATTTGGTGACTGGAAACATGGTCACGTACGCTGGCGGTATTCGCGGAGGTTTTGCTGCCAGTGCCGCTGGCTGAAAGATTTGGGCTCTCAGCAGACATTGTCTGCCCCAGCACGGCCAAAGCTTTTGCAAACTGAGCATGTGAGACCGCGATGTCTTGGTTATTGTCTTGAGCTAGGCCTATGATGCGCGATAGCTCAGCGTCCTGATAGTGATCCCACCAGTCACTCATGGCTCGCTCGGTCTCTCCAGCTTGCTGTTGGGCCTGGACATATTGCTCTGGAAGCTGGACAGGCGCTGGCGCTGGGGATGGTTTGAGTGCGCAGCCACTGACCATGACGGCGAAGGCAAGAGGGGTCAGCAATCGGGTAGAAAGCACGAGGGGGTGTCCTATTTTTGTTCTATTACCCAAATTCTCGCATGTAGCAGTGAAATCGGCAATATAAGCAAAAAACGAGCTTGGTTTGCGGCGTAACTTTTCTGATTTGCCCCCGATCAACGGGGTGCAACCGCTAGAGTATCCAGCGTATAGTCGATATAGGCATATATTGCATGTGTATGCCAATCATTCAAAAACAAGAAATCGACGGAGCGTTGGGCCATGAGCGGAATCGCCCAGGTGCTTGCCCAATTTGGGCATGCTGGTGCAAAGAAGCAGGTGATATCGAGCCTTGAGACTGATGTGGCATCATTGCGTGACATATGGAAAACTCATATAAAACAAGGACTTATGTCTTTTGATGTCGCCACAATCGAGCGTGTTGATGCCTCGGCTGCATTGAGGTCTTTGGGCATAGCGCTGGCAATCGAGCATCCGGACGTTGACGTCATCCTCAATTACATCGACAGCGACAAGTCAGGTTTCCGCGATCCCGGTAGAGACAATGCTTTGGATGATCGCATGCTGGCGGCAGTGAGCAACGGCTTTAGCCAGGCCCGCATCTACGGCTTCAAGGCCCTAAACAACAAGCCGCCTTTCGAAATGAATGAGAAGGACTTGGCCAAGCACGACGGGGATTATCTGCAGCATGCCCTGTCAGAATACGAAACCCACATCAACCGCCACTTGCCAGTTCCAAGGCTTTACACCCAGAAGTCCTTCGGAAACTGCCAGGTTCGCTCGCCCAGGCTTTATGACGCGATCTTTGACTCCGCGATCTGCATGACGCAGCAGCAGTTGACTGATCTGTCCTACGCCATGGACTACGACGCTCTCGAAAAATTAGCTTCATTCAAGGAAACCCCGGATTCGATCCGCTCCATTGTCCATGGGCAGATGCAGAGCTTTGACTACCTGACCTCCCTGGATGCCCGCAGGAGGCTCCTGGGTAACGGCGAAATGACGATGACGGAATCCAGGGTTAGGCTGGAGTCGGCCTTTCGTTACCTAGGTAATTACGGAGGAAGCAGCGATGTAGCTCCGACCCTTAAGGGTATCAAAGCTTTCGAGTTCAGCCCCTCGTTCACTCAAAGCGGCTTGCAGCACACGGTCGATAATATCCTGCTTGAATACGCCCAAAAGCCCGTCTCCCTGTCTGACCCTGCAGCTCCTGAAGTGTATCGAGAGGTTTTCTCGGCGTTGGCAGGGCAGGGCCTTGAGATCGATACAACCGCCATCATGGCCAAGGAGCGGGTAGACTTCTGCAGGGCCAAAGACATGAAAGAACAGGGCGGTGGTTTGTTACCAAAAATTCTCAAGGGTCTTGGAGCTCCCTCCAACAACCTGGTCAAAGGTGCGCTGATGGCCGCAGTGCAGGCGTATCCACTTCCCGAGGTGCTCAAGCTATGCGATCAGGACAATGAGCGTCAGATGAAAGCCTTGTATGAAGTGACCGGGCAGACCGAGTTCTTGCAGAAGCTTTCAGGGGCTGCAAGAGATAATGCGTTTGCGATGGACATGGGGCTGTAGAATTGACCCAGGACAGAGCAGGGGGGGGCAGTGAAGGCTTATGAGGTGACCCTGCAAGGGTATTACAGCGGCAACGACATGACAGATGATCTCATCCTGTGGGTGGGCGCCGCTTCTGAGGAAGCTATCTACCTGGCGGCAGGTGGCTGCAGCTTCAAGATTCGGGATATCCGCCAATCCGACGTTGAGGTTGATGACTGCGAATGGCTTCTGCCAAGGGATGCGTCCGAAGTTTCGATCGCTGTGGCTGAGCGCGCCATCATCTATAGAGACAAGGAGGTTATCGCGATCGATGAAGGCCGTCTTGTCATCTGGAACGAACAGCGTCAGGCGAGTGCAATCCTGAGCTACGGGCCAGAGTCTCTTAACTCAAACCGCCTGAGCGAGCGCGAGAGGCAACTGCTCATCAAGTACGAGATCAGCCTTGATGGATCGCAGAGCCCTCAGTTCTGCCCTTGGGATTGAGCCTGCCCTCAAACTAACTGAGGCACCTCAAAAAGGTTATTCAGATTGATCAGCGTTTTTCGAGCGAGATGCGCAAAAAGTCTGCAGCGTCATACAGACCGAAGTGGTCGGCGATAACTTTCAGATCTCGCAGCTGGTCGTTCAGGCCGTCTTGACGCTGTGGCAACCGGTCGATGCGGGCCAGAGCATCGCGAATGCTTTTCGGGGTGCCAGGCTCTCTGGGCGCAGCAGTAACCACACGCTCTCCGGTCTTGGTGAATTCGACGCCAGGCTCTGCATCGTAGTCGTGTGCTTGCTCTGCCAGGCAGCGCTTGCAGGTAGGGCCGCAGGTGCGGTTAGGGTCGTCATCCAGTGGAGTCAGCTCATCACCACACTCGACACAATTGCCTCGTTCATTCGCCATGCTCAAGCCCTCAAAGGTTGGTGTTGACAGAAAGTATACCGAGTGTACTATTGAGTCAAGAGAAACGAGGAGAAAGGACATGATCAATCAGGATCTTTTTGCTATCACCTACAACGCTGACCTCACCGAAGGCCGTGGTCACACGATCATCCTGGGTTACACGAAGACCTTCGAATTGGCCAAGACTATCGCTTCCGATCCTCGATTTTCCCGGTACTGCTGCATGGGCCATCAAAACCCTGACGATTGGAAGCACAGCGTCAGCCAAAAGCCTGTGTTGATCTTTGAGTCCGTCGACGAGCCCTTTGAGCTTGAAGAACAGAAGCTTCGGGAAAAGGCATTGGCCAAGCTCTCGCAAGAGGAACGCCGCGTGCTCGGCCTGATCTGAACTACCAAAGGATTTCGTCATGAGTAGCCTAGACTTATACGCCATTACCTATAACAGCGACGGTACCGAAGGTCGTGGTCGGGAACTGACTCTCGGTTACGCCCGAACCAGAGCGGTTGCTGATCAGATTGTCACTGATCCACGCTTTGCCAAGTACTGTGTGATGGGCGTGCACAACCCTGAGTCGTGCAAAAAAAACAACGTTCACCGATCCCAGATCTCTATCTTCGAATCGGCGAGTGAGCTGTGGGGCAAAGAAGATGAGGCACTGCGCGAGAGCGCGCTGAACAAGCTCACCCTTGCTGAAAAAGGGGTGCTAGGTCTTGTCTAATCCAATCGTCATTCAGCATTCCAAGGTGGTGCTAGTCGAGCGCCTGGGTTCCGCCATGGCATTGGGTGCAGAGGCTGGCTTAAAGCTCGGCATTGAACTCTCTAACCTGGTTTACAGCAACCGAGGGCCTCATGTCGTTGAGCTGTCCATGGAGGGCATCAAAGCTCTCGATTGTGCATTCTTTGAGGAGGCAGTGTACAAGCGTATTGCTGACCTAACCCAAGGAGCTGCGATCTATCTCTCGGGGGTTGAGTCCTCCGACGTGGCCAGAACCTGTGAAATCACAGCTCGCGCACTGGGGCGTTACTTGGTTATCGAGGGTGAGCAGACCTATCGCATTGTCGGTGCTGATCTTCGCCCTAGCGATGCAAACCAGGTGGAGGCCGTGTACGAAAAAGGTTTCAATAACTCACGTGACATTGCCGATGCATATGATATCTCCGTATCCACCGCCAGCATGAGGCTTAAGGACATGCTACAGAAAGGCCTGGTGCTGCGCGCAGAGGTTGTCTCTGACACAGGTGGGTACGAGTATCGTTACTTCCCTATTGGGCATCCAAGACCCTACAAATGCTGACCCATAGCTATATCCATGAAGCTTACCTTGCTTTACGGTAGCTGAATGAGTATTTTAGGCTAAATTGACGAAGGAGAGAGTAATCATGAAGTTTCCCAAATTTTTTACTGTTCCGTTCTGGGCCTACCTGGCTCTTTTGGCTATGCCGCCAGTAATACTGTCAGCGTTTCTATTCTGGACGGCAGGGCTGCTGAGTAAGACTGTGGCAACGGTGCAATTGCTTGCGAAGGTTTCCAGCGCAGGTTTGTTTGCCCAGCCTGGCGTCACCGACATGGCGCAACGAGTCTTGCAATCTGGCAATTCAGACACCGTAATGGTCTACGCAATTATCGGCGTAGTGGCCGTGAATCTCCTAGTGTTGGCGTTCTCACGTCCAGCACTCAAAACCATGACTGCCTGAGAATGACCTACCAGCCGACAATCAAAACCCCGGAAACCGACTCGGATCACGAGACCATTGGCCAAGACTTTAAAGGTCATGACGGCTTCGTGTACTATTGCGACTCTTGGCAAAGTGACCTTGGCTTTTGGATGACCCGAAAGGATGCTCCTGAAGACCGCAAGCAGGACAAGCATTCAGAATTTCGCCGCAACGTGTCAATCAATGCGATTGGCAGAACTTTCCACCGAATCTACTGATCGGCTGCACAGGCAAGGGAAATTCAGATGGGCGACTGCATCAAGACTGCTGTTGAAGTCCTCGGGCCCAAGGGCTGGGTGGAGAACAAGAAGGCTGTCTTCACAAACATTCCGTCCTTCACCCGTCAGCCAACGGGTAGGTTTTTTGAACACGGGTTTTTCTCGCAGAACTACACCATGTTCAACCTATTTGCTGGTTTCCGAGCGGGGGAGGACGGCATTACGCCCCTGGCTCTTGACCGTGGGCTGCCGGAAGACGCCTGCGACGATTCGCTGTACCGTCTTATCGGAGGCTGGGGAAGTGATAAGCATTGGATGGACGATAGCCCTGATCCTGAAACGGTGTCCGAGAAAGTGGCTCATCGCAACGATTATGAGATTTTTGGGTTTTCCTGGGTAGGTGCATCCGAGCTACTGGCTGTTGACTATGGTGTCCCGGTCAAGGGCAGGAACCCGCCATTTGAGACCACCTCGCTAAGGGAGGCTTTGGGCTCTTTCTACTGGAAGCACCTGCAGCAGCTGATCAAGCTTGGTGACCCTGATAAAGTCCGGGTACTATTCTGCTTTCATCAATAGTATTGTAATACCCATCCACTGGGCAGTGATGGTTTATCAGTAAACAATTGGCGGGCACGCTCTGCGAGTTTCATTCTTGCTTCCTCGCCAGTCACCGCTGGGGACACATGAACAGCGCATAGAGAAGGCTTGCGCACCAGGCGTCTAGTTAGAATTTTGCGCATGCATGGCCTCCGGATTGGTTGGTTGATGTTTTTTCAGTATCTACCCATAGCAACGACCAGATCAAATGATAGGGGTATGCGACGTGGCACAGACACAAACCATCAGCGTTACTCTCGACGACCTTGCTGTTGATGACGAGGTGGTCATTCAAGACCGCGATCATAACGCCCATGGTGCAAGAGGGATGGTCTACCACATTGACCTAGACACCAAGCTCGTCTCGGTCGTCACAAAGGGTATGGTCGACACCTGGGAGGGGTATGTGGATGGGGTGCAGAAAGTTCTTCGTGAGACTGCCTATCAAAACAGCCTACTGACTAGCTGATCACCGGCTAGTCGATGATGTATGGCTCAGTTCCCCCCGGAGGGTATCCCGGTATAGCTCCATTCGTTTTTCACGGATAGCTATGGCGGTGGCGGGGTCAGGAACCCTTAGCGTCTGATACACCGGAATGACATCACCCCGACTTACAAGCGTTTCAAATTCTGCCATGCCCAGGCCGACCTCATCCAGCATCCACCTAAAGCGCATCATGGGGTCTATTGCATGGAAGGCGATAATCACCTTGCGTCCAGCACTGGCTAACGCGACTGCTTCGAAAGCACCTAGGCCTGTACGCAGTTCGTCGATGCAGACGATAGTTGCCCCGCTGCGTGCGCTACCCAGAGTAGTCGTACCAGGGTGATATTTATGGCACGTCACGCCAGGTGGATACTCAAATTCTGAGTCGGAAGTATAGAGATCAACCCTCTCGTGCCCCAGCTCTCTGGCTCTTTCAATTATTTTGGCAGCGGAGGTCGTCTTGCCATGGCATGTAGACCCAGAGACTAACATCAGCCCGCCCGACTTACTCATCAGGAAATCTTGAATTCTTTCTTTGAGCACCGCTGCTCTAGCGAAGGTCGAATCAAAGGATATCTCTTCACCTCGTCGGTGTAAGATTTCAACGTTATGAGTGATAACACCCTTTTTTGCGCTGGATGGCGTGGCACTGCCGAAGGATGCGCAGGCGGCATCCCAATGAGGGTAATTTTCCTCTTGGGCCACAAGCTCCAAGGATTGGGAATTGGAGACTCGTACACCGTACATGCGCTCGATAGCAGGGCGCAGGCGCTTGGCCCGAGTTTTTAGCTGTTTGATGGTCATGGCGATAGGTTCCAAACGACCAGGCTGGCGCATTGCGCTGTCGGAGTCCTCGTTCTCGAAGCCTGGATAATGGTCACCTAGGCTGATCGGTACACCCCGCATTCACCATGCCCTTGTGGGCGAGGACGACAGGCTGCGGATGGCCGACTCAAATACTACCCAAGGGGTTTGAAGCTGTCAATATTGTCAATACCCTTCAGGTGCCGACGTCCGGGGCAATGGGCCCGATAGCCTTCCACTTGCTGATATTAGTCTACTGTGTGTACTATAGAGCTATCGGAAGGAGTACCACACCATGACCATGTTCTTTTTAGGCGAGCAATTTCGCAACGAAGTCACCACCAATTTCTCTCTGCGCCGCCTTGAACGTAGCAGGAAGCCCGTCGATCTGGGTCTCTGCCCGCTTGAATTTGTCGAAGGCTTGTCGGTGAACAATCTGCTGATCAAGCTCAAGCAAACACTGGAACCTGTCTTCCCGGCCAACCTTCCGCAGTCGCTGCGCGATATGGTCACCCAGTGCATCACCGATGCACAGGAGAGTGGCTTGCCTGTGCGCAACCGCTTCGTCTACCTCACCTACGACACCCGTCCATTCAAGAAGGGTCACACCCAGCGAAACCCTGGCTGGCATTTCGACGGACTTCAGGGAAATGAGGTGATGCTCAAGAAGCCAGGCTGTTACAGCTTTTTGTGGACAAACAAACTGCCTTTTCTGATCAGCGACCAGAGTTTCAGCTTGCAGGGGCTTGATGTTGGCCAGCACCACATCTTTGATTCCCTGGCTACCCAGGTGTTCGACGATTCAGTGCATGAGTCACTGCCGGGGCATCTGTACCTGATGTCCTGCTATCAAATGCACAGGGCCCAAGTCGCACAGGAGGATACCAATGACCGCCTGTTCTTGCGTCTGACCTTCTCGGAACTGGCGTACACTTCCACTTCCATGACGCTAAATCCGGACATCGACTATCCGTTTCAACCACACAGCACTAACGGCGAGATTCCAAAGAACCTGGCGGTGCTGCAAGGCATTGGAGCGCCTATTCGGAATCTAGAGGTGCTTTGATCATCTCGGTTGGCTGTGCCGTAGATTGCGCCGCAGCCTTACCTTGTTCGACTCGCTTGGCGCTTAGAATCAGCCCGTATCCCAAGCCAGCGATCATCATCATGATCATACCTGCCATGATTAGCTGATACAGAATGTCGATCTGCGCCATCGAGACAAGGCTTCTGTCTGAGAGTACTGGCGCAATCATGGTGGTAAGGCCGCAGCCAGCGCAGGTAATGGGCATGAGACTATCCTTTTAAGCGTAGTAGTCATGCGATTACGTCATAAATTGACGATGTACTAAGAGCTATAACCCCAGATCAATGCCTAGCATATCGTCAAACTTGACTCGGATATGACTGCCTCGTTGGCAATCGTTCAGGGTGCCCAAGATGTTCTGACGGCTGATGCTGACACCATTCCCCTCCTGAGGGCTTATGTTCTCAGGCGTGAAGCCTGTCGAAGTCAGAAATCCGCTCAGGATCCGGATGTTGCGAAACCTGACGCTGACCTGACGCTTAAAGCCTGGCTGGGTTTGCTTGTCAAAGACCGCGAGCAGGCACTCCCTAAGCCCTGAGTAACGAGTGCCTGGATTACTGAATTCGAAATCAAAGAGCTCGGGGTGGGTAAATCCGAGCTTGTAGTCCAGCTCGCTGTCACTGCTACCGTAAGGATAAGGATCACGCCAGTAGTCATAATCATCATCGTTCATGTCATCGTCTATATCGTTTTGCTTGATGAGGTTCTCACTTCCGATGGCCATCGCGAACTGATGATAAGCAACATCTGATCTGACCATCGACTCCAGATGAGGGCAGGTCTGATATGGGTGTCCCTCGGCAGGTGTGAAAGGCTCCAAGGATTTGATTGAGTGCTCCTGAAATAGTGCCTTGAAGGGCTTATCCATCAATAACTTGAAAAAGGCATCCACTTGCAGCCTGTCAGTGGTGTCCAGGCGCTGATACAGATGGGCAAAATCACTCCAGTAATGAACATTTTCCTCTTTCCAAGGAACGTGATTGCTCCCAGCAATGAAGTATCGCAGTGCCATAATGGCCTCATTGTGGGATCTGGCCGCAACCTTGGGTTCGTACCACTTTCTGACCGGCATTTTCTCCACATGACTGAAGTAGTCAAACTCCTCATGCGTAAGGAAACTCACGCACGCCCCTAAGAGACCTTGATCCATCTGGGAGGTACACCTCATCTCCAGCTCTTTACGGTTTTCGTGTCCGTAGGCCAAGCGGTTTAGTCGATAGATGTTCCGACAACCAATCTTAAGCGCGTAGGTCATTTCTGAATGGTTGTAGAGCGGGATGATGGTGTATGGCTGAGTCAAGGCGCCGATCTCGATATGTTCGCTGTTCTTACTTTCGCACACCTGTCGGGCCTGCGCCAAGAATGCTGGCAGGGATAAGTGGTTTTCCGATATATTGCGCTCAGCCTGGCGCCAGCTGCGCCGACATTACTCATCTTCTGGGAGAGATACCGTGGAGCAAGCCAAGTCGCATCAGACCACACTCACCATCATCAACGCCTTGAGTGCCATGTGCCTGGGTGTTCTCTTTGCCTTCTGCTCACAGAAAGGCCTGCTGTCGTATGGTGTACAGCCGGGAGCGTGGCAAACCCCTTTCGTGACGATTGTGTACCTGGTGGCTTTCTATCTCAGCTGGAAGCTCATTCAAAAAACCAGCGTTGGTGTCGTCGATGCGCCTGTGGCTGAGGATGTATCGTCTGCCGAGGCAGTAAAAGAATCTTCAGTGACCTGAATTGCGTTTGCAGTGACGCAGCCGTCAAGATGAAACATCAGTCTTTGCTACAGGATTATCTCATGCCAATCCCACTCTCCCAGCAAATCAAAGAGCTTTTCGATCACGCGAAGCTCTTCGACCTTACCCGTGAGGAAATCGATGCGCGCTCCAAGGCATGGGAGCTGGGGCATGATCCTGTGCAGGTCTACCAGCTGATGCGTGCTGCAGACCCTCAGCGACAGGTCTTCAGGTACCCCGTCAGTAAAGAGGAAGACCTGAAGATCAAGCTCTCCCAGCTTTTCGAGCAAGCAAAGGTGCTGGGCTTGAGCAAGGACGAGGTTCAGCACAGCCTGTTCGATCTGATTTCGGATGGGCATGGTGCCGACGACCTTAAGGCTGTAATGGCTGAGCTTGATCCTGGGCGCCTGGTATTCGATCACCCGATCAGGCCCGAGGAGAAGGGCGTTCATGGCCTGGAGCTGTGGGAAAACCGCTACCGTAACGTAAGCGACACCTATGGGCACAACATCACCAGCACAGAAGAGATCTCGGGCGATTTCGTTGAGCAGTGTGAGCGTCTGTGGGAAGAGGGTACTCTCTATCATCACGGCGGCTTGTCTGTGGATCGTCAAAGCGGGAAGGGTGGGTACGTCGTGGTCGTAGGTATTGATCACCGCCCTAAGCCAGCACAGGCCGATCTTGACGCCTTAAAGGCCAAGCACGGGCTTGAGTTCGAATGCATCTCCGCCAACCTCAGGCACGACCCCATGGCCTTCGGTGCATCGGTGATGATTGCTGCCTTAATTACCGACTTGGCCAAGCTGCCAGAGGTGCCTGCCATTGCTGAAAGCATGGAAGAGGTCGCCGAGAAGTGGCTGAAGCGCTATGAGCGAAAAGCACCGCTTGATGACAGCCCAAGCCCTTAATTTAGATAGAAGTCACCGGGAGTCGACATGAGGCTTTATCACGGTACGACGAAAGACAAACTGGCCTCAATTCAAAGCGATGGGGTGACGGCTCCCTCTTACTGGGGCAGCCAGGAGACCGCCCAAGGCTATGCGGACTCGTTTGGTGATAATGGAGTGGTATTGGTCGCAGACATTGATGAGAGCGATCTTGAGGCCAATTTGCTGGTGGCCGCAGCGCTTCATGAGAGTGGTGATCTGGAGGATGATGTTGATCCACGTGACCTCGACTACTCGCTTGAGTCTCTTGAAGGAGTGGTCTGCCACATCGATTTGATGGATTTTGAGGTTCTCAGCACACCTGTGATAACGAAGCGGATTCGTCAGGTCGATGATTGTGACCCTTCGCCTTGATCAAATCCCGCCACGCGCTGGCATCAGTACCATTCGCCTGAGGTTACGCCAATAGCTCAGGCTAAATTTTCTTGGCTCGATGCCATTATTGCTAGGGCTCTAGGCCGGTCTCAGGCACTTTCGTCTTGTGCACTGTATCCTTGATCGTATTGACGATGCTGGTTGCTTTCAGGAAGGCCTCCGGGGACGGCGCTCCGAAACCATCGTACTCAAAAGAAGTGCCTCCGTCTCGATCGCTAAAGAGCACCAAATTTTCATCATCGGTCAATTTGAAAATCCATGTCTGCCATGGATGCTTGCCGTTGAGAATGAAGGCAGGCTCTCCCCATAGTTTTCTGTATGAGCTGGTATGGCTGACGCCCAGGCGATAGTAACCATCACGATCGGTGTCCATCATTTCGCAGATGAACTCATGGAACATGTCGACCATGTACAGCGGGTCTGTGCGGGCCGTATCGAGCCAGGATCGGTCTACCCTGAGTTGTTCAAGATTTTTAAGGTCAATGTGGTCAGTCATGTGTAGCTCCAGAGCGTTTAGTATCATTCATCATCGCTGGTGTCGCCTTGAGGCATCAACTTACATCAGTCCATTTTTTGAACTGGCCTGCTTTGCTTTGACCATGTCATGGACGAGGCGAGGATTCTTGGTCATCTAACGCCCGCTGGTATTTGACCCCAGTTTTGTCGCTGGTATAGAAAGCCAGGTATTCCTGATTATCCATCTCGACAATTTCTCCTCCTGCGCAACCTTCTTTCAGAAAGAAATCGCGCAGCAGTTCCATTTGCTCCAAAGCATCGCCATGCTTTTCCTGCCCGTAGGTTGACCAGCCAAGGTTGCACGCCTCTGGGAAGCAGCTCGCATCACAGACAGCCACGTCGAGTTCATCGAGGCAATCCTCAAGTCGATCGCTCAGATCCCCCTCTCCCCTGAGCAAGTCGGCATAGGCCAGGTTCACCGGCGCTTGGAGCTTAAGCACATAGTAAAGTGTGCCCATCTGCTGGTTCATGTCTGGCGTATGGTTGAACTCAAAGCTGACGTTCAGAGAGCGTTTCAAAGCGCGTCTCCTTGCCACAAAGCTCCAAGAGGCCGGTCTTGGAGCTGTCGTAACTTCATTGTTGACCTGGAAGGTAGATCGATTCAAGACGCTGAATAATGGCTGCCAATGGCTGACGGACACCCAGAGATTTCAAATCGAGGCTTTCCGCTGCCAGTTTTTGGAGGAATGCTTCCATATCAAGCGCGATAGATACCGAAAGTGACACCGCAGATCCGTCGAGGAGCCCACTGAGCACGATCACATCGTTCCTGTGCTTGCGTATTGATTTACTATCGACGCTATCGCCAGCCTGCTTACGTGCACTCAAGTCCAACCAGGCACGGGCCTTAAAGGGGATTAGTCGATCAGCACCGATGTAGCTGATGTCATTTCCTACCTTTCTGCCCTCAAGCAAAAATTCGTAGTAGGCCTGATCGAGCAAGATCGCCGACAGACTCGAAACGCTTTCATCAGTTGGGATTGGAGTGAGTGTCGCCGATTGTGGGTGGTTCAAACCTTCCGGTGTCCGGGAAAATAGCTCCAGTTGCTGAGGGTAGCTTTCGTCTTCAGGATTCTGAAATCGGTAGAAAATAGGTTTTTCATGACCGGCCTCACCGACTTGGCGGATCTTGTAGCCACCGGCATGCACAAAATCCCAGAAATGACTGACAAACTGGGTGTTCAGGGCTTCAATGATCAGGACAATGTCGAAGTCCTTTGTGGCGCGAAATTCAACCGCAAGCTCGTCTGCTGAGAGGGATGAGGCTACGCCCCCAATCAAGACATACTGCTCCTGAAAGTCGCGAAAGTGATGCTTGAAAATTTCCATTCCTCTTATCGCAGCCAATTGACACGCTCCTTGAGTTCTTCCAGGGTGATTTGAATTCGCTCATCTGGATTTTCTTCCAGGCTAAGCAATAGGGAAACCTCATCTGCCGTGAAATCTTGGCGGTTGAGGTTTTCGTATGCCCAGACCTCTACCCAGGCAATTATTTCATCAGCATGGGGAGTGATCTCGAAGGTTTTCAGTCGCAGGTAGGCGTCGAGTTGTGCCTTGGTCATGCCATAGACAGGGGTGTTAGGTTCCCCAAGCATGGTGTAGCGTGCCAATGCACTTTCACCGGCTCGGAAAACGAACCTGTCAAGATCAAGTATCTTGTTGATACCGACCTTACGCTTGACCGGGTTTCTTAGATACGGGCGTGCTCTGTTATAGATCGCTGCCTGGTCGCCCCGGAAAACCCAGGTATTGGCGAAATGCTCGCTCTGAGTGAGTTCGATCAGCCCTGCCGATTGTAGCTGCTCTACGACCTTGGAAAGGGTTACTCTGCTATAGCTTTGGCCGCCCATGATGGCGTTGGATGTGAATTTTTCACCTTCTCTCCAGCCATCGTACAGCCGCTCGATCAATGTGGCTTGAGCAGCCGGGGTAAATGACTCTAACTCGTCAGGGTGCTTCCTTTGACGATAATTCTCCCTGAGATCCATTCCGATAGCAGGTAGAAATAGCTGGTAGCCCGCCTGTATGAAGTTAATCTGATGATTGATCAGGCTTCTGCGCTCTACAGCGGACAACGCATGGCAGACGTATACGACGGGCAGATTGGCAGACTCTCGAACCAGCGAGATCGTTTTGTCGAGCTTTACAATCCCAGCATATTCCTGCTCAACCTCCACCATCAGCAGAACACTCAATGCCGGAGTATTCCGCAGTGGAATGCTGAGCTCGAAGAACTCGAACGCGTCTCTGATGGCAAATGGCACCCTGACTTCTGCAGGATAGACATTGGTGTGAACGCCCAGCGTCCGGTCTAGGTATCTCTGGGCTTCTGATAGAAGTAAGGACATGACGGGGTCTCTGTAAACCTACTTTTTGCACTGTAAAGTACCTAGGTTTACAAGTCAAAAAAAAGGTTTACAGGTGTCGTTTTGACCCTATAATCGTGCTCAGTCATAGTAATGATGTCTCTTCTTGCCTTTTAAAACAGATTGGAGATTTGCGATGAACCAGCAGAAAGCTGAGATCAAACTGGCCCTTCAGGCCTCGGTTGACGTTCTGAACGCAGCTAAGGATGGGCCAGAGGCTGATTGGCTTGTGCTAGACAATGAAAAGGCCCAAGCGGCCATGCCCCTCATCGAAATTGCGATTGCTGTAGCCAACAAGCTCTACAAGCAGCCAAAAATCAAGAAAGCACTGATTGAGTTCTGTTCTCGCTCTATCAACACGCTGACCTACACCGAAGCGACGATCTCAATCTTGAACAATGACACGAGCGAAGCTCACCGTGGACGCACTGACTCTGCCCTGGAGCAGCTCAATCAATTGCTTCAGCAGATCGACGAAGCTTTTTTGGTAAATTGAACTCATTGCCGAAAAGACGTTGCTAAATGTAGTATTTATCAATAAATTGACGTCTTTTCCGGCTGGAGTATGAAAAATGTCCGTAGAGCGGATTCATAACGGAATCGTGAAGACACGCTATTTTCTTCAGGCGTGCCTGGTTGCGAACTGCCTCTACGGTGTGATCAATCAGGCTTATGCCGCCTACGATGCCCCAGAGCCAGCCCGCACAAGCCAAGAACACTTCACTACTGATCAGTTGCGCACTGCTGTGACCAACGGCGATACAAAAGCGTTAGAAGCTCAGTTTGTAGGCAAAAAAGCAGAAGCTCTTAAAGCTTTTGGGATCACGAGCGTTCCGGATGATGCCGGCACGTTGCATTACACCACCGGTTACTCGGTTGACTATTTCTATCCCGGAGATGGGCCCAACTGGCCCCGCCATAGCGTTAAAGGCGTGGAGTTCAAGGTCAGTGACGGCCTCATCTTAGGTATCAGTTTGTATGGATTCCAGTGAAGGGTGCCGACAGCGCCTTGCAAACTGGTACCCTTCACCCAATTTTTTGAGATGCAGTAAATGACCCAGATGAACGCCACTTACAATGCCGATGCGATTGAAGTCCTCTCGGGCCTAGATCCGGTGCGCAAACGTCCGGGGATGTATACCGACACCACGCGCCCCAACCACCTAGCCCAGGAAGTCATCGACAACAGTGTTGATGAAGCCATGGCGGGTCACGCCAAATCGATCAAGGTCATCCTGCACGACGACAATTCGCTGGAAGTCATCGACGATGGCCGAGGCATGCCGGTCGACATCCACCCTGAAGAAGGCATTCCGGGTGTCGAGCTGATCCTGACCAAGCTGCATGCTGGCGGCAAGTTTTCTGGCAAAAACTACCAGTTCTCCGGCGGTCTGCACGGTGTTGGTATCTCGGTTGTGAACGCCCTGTCGACTCGCGTCGATGTGGAAGTTACCCGTGGTGGCAGCGTCCATCACATTGGATTCGGTGACGGCTTCAAGTCTTCCGACCTGAAAGTCATCGGTTCGGCTCCCAAGCGCGCTACCGGCACCAGCGTACGCTTCTGGCCTGATGCTAAATACTTCGATACCCCGAAGTTCTCCATCAGCCGCATGAAACACATCCTCAAGGCCAAGGCCGTTCTGTGCCCAGGGCTGGCAATCTCCTTTGAAGACCTTGCCACTGGCGAGAAGGTGGAGTGGCATTTTGAAGATGGCCTGCGCTCTTACCTCAATGATGCCTGTGGTGAGGTTGAGCGCCTGCCTGAGGAGCCGTTCGTAGGTGCGCTGGCCAGCGAAACCCTGGCCGTTGAGTGGGCGCTGACCTGGCTTCAAGAGGGCGGTGAGGGCCTTCTGCAAGAAAGCTACGTCAACTTGATCCCTACCGCTCAGGGCGGCACCCACGTCAATGGTCTGCGCCAAGGTCTGCTCGATGCAGTCCGCGAGTTCTGTGAATTTCGCAACCTTCTGCCTCGCGGCGTCAAGCTGGCGCCGGATGATGTCTGGGACAAGGTGAGCTATGTGCTGTCGCTCAAGATGTCCGAAGCCCAGTTCTCTGGCCAGACTAAAGAGCGCCTGTCCTCGCGTGAGGCCTCGCCTTACGTTGCAGGTGTTGTGAAGGACGCTTTCAGCCTGTGGCTCAACTCCAACCCGGAAAAAGGCCTGGAGCTGGCACAGCGCTTCATCGACAACGCTTCGCACCGGCTCAAGGCTGTCAAGAAGGTTGAGCGCAAGCGAATCACTCAAGGCCCGGCGCTTCCTGGCAAGCTGGCTGACTGTGCGGGCCAAGATACCACCCGTTCGGAATTATTCCTGGTAGAGGGTGATTCTGCAGGCGGTAGTGCCAAGCAGGCTCGCGACAAGGAGTTTCAAGCAATTCTGCCGCTGCGAGGCAAAATCCTGAACACTTGGGAAGTTGATGGCGGAGAGGTGCTGGCGAGCCAGGAAGTGCATAACATTGCCGTGGCAATCGGCGTTGATCCGGGCTCTACGGATCTGGCGGAACTGCGCTACAGCAAAATCTGCATCCTCGCTGACGCCGACTCCGACGGCCTGCACATCGCAACCCTTCTGTGCGCGCTCTTTGTGCGCCATTTCCGTCCGCTGGTCGAGGCTGGTCACATTTACGTCGCCATGCCACCCCTGTACCGCGTGGATCTGGGCAAGGAAATCTTTTATGCCCTGGATGAAGGCGAGCGTGATGCGATCATCGAGCGCATGACCAATGGCAAGAAACGCGGCACACCTCAGGTGACCCGATTCAAGGGTCTGGGTGAGATGAACCCAGGGCAGCTGCGTGAAACCACCATGGATCCGAACACCCGTCGCTTGGTGCAGCTGACGCTGGACGATATTGACCTGACCCATGGCGTGATGGACATGCTGTTGGCCAAAAAGCGCGCTCCAGATCGCAAGGCCTGGCTGGAAGACAAAGGTAACCTGGCCGAGGTGCTCTCGTGAGTCAGTCTGAAGTCCCGGAAACACCTGCTTATACACAGCTGCTGCCGACCAAATCGGGTTATTACTGGGTGCTTTTTTCTTTTGATCGTAGTCCATTGATGGAATATCTGATCGTTGAGGATGGCGTCGTTTACAGCTTTGACTCTGATTTTGAGCCGCAAGATTACGCCCTGACTGACGAGAACTGGTATGCAGGCCCAATTCCAGTGCCAGAGCTTCCCCAGCGTCCTGCTGCATCATCTCTGTTGGGCTCAAAGCCTTCAGTTCATGGATAAGGAAAAAATGCAGGCCTGGTTGCGCAGTGTTTGCAAGTCTGCGGTGGCTGATCAGATGTTAGAGCAAGCATCCACCACCGGCAGAAGTGAAGGTCAGCATCGAGACGGTCGAACGTTCAAGCTGGTCTTCAATTCTGTGCACAACGAGTACATCGTTCAGTGGTAATGCTGGGCGAGAACAGTAAGTAAGATCGTGATTGGAGGGTTGTACGTGAACATATCCGAGGCCTTGAAAGAGAAAGGTCTGAAACTGGTAGCTGGTGAGCGTCGCTTGAAAAGCGATTTGGCCGCCAATGGCCGCGCAATCATTTCCGTGGCTGATAAGGGTCAGCGTTGGGAGGTTGTGGTCGAGGAAGGTCTAATGCGTATTGCCGAGACCGACAAGATCGAAGGCGCACACCCGGCCAAGCAAGTTTCTTACTCGCAGATGTTTGGCCTTAACCCCCGTAACCTGTCACGCAACCCAATTAACGTCCGCACCACCGCTGACGACAGCCCAAGCCTGTAAGGAATCCATTCGATGTCCGATACAACCCAAATGAGCATGGATGGTGTGGAGCGCCGCTCGCTGGCCGACTTCACTGAGTCGGCTTATCTGAACTACTCCATGTACGTGATTCTCGATCGCGCACTTCCGCACATCGGCGACGGCTTGAAGCCCGTACAGCGACGTATCGTCTACGCCATGAGCGAACTGGGCCTGGATGCAGACTCCAAGCACAAGAAGTCGGCCCGTACCGTGGGTGACGTACTCGGCAAGTACCACCCTCACGGCGACTCAGCGTGCTATGAAGCCATGGTGCTGATGGCTCAGCCATTCAGCTATCGCTACACGCTGGTGGACGGTCAGGGCAACTGGGGAGCCCCGGATGATCCGAAATCGTTCGCTGCGATGCGGTACACCGAAGCACGGCTATCGCGTTACGCTGAAACCATGCTCGACGAGCTGGGTCAGGGCACCGTAGATTTCGGCCCCAACTTCGACGGCACCATGCAAGAGCCGCTGACTCTGCCTGCACGCCTGCCCAACATTCTGCTCAACGGCACCAGCGGTATTGCTGTGGGCATGGCCACTGACGTGCCACCGCACAACCTGCGCGAAGTGGCAGCGGCCTGTATTCGTCTGATCGACCAGCCTACAGCCAGCCTGGAAAACCTGCTGGAACACGTAAAGGCACCGGACTATCCAACCAGCGCCGAAATCATCAGTTCGCCCGCCGATCTGCACAAGGTCTACTCCACGGGCCGTGGCTCGATTCGTATGCGTGCTGTCTACAGCGTCGAAGATGGCGATGTGGTCATCACTGGCCTGCCTCACCAGGTTTCCGGCGCGAAGGTTCTGGAGCAGATCGCTGCGCAAATGCAGGCCAAGAAACTGCCGATGGTCACTGACCTGCGCGATGAATCCGACCATGAGAACCCTTGCCGTATCGTGATCGTGCCACGCTCTAACCGCGTCGACACTGAAGGCTTAATGGATCACCTGTTCGCCACCACCGAGCTGGAGTCCACCTACCGGGTCAACATGAACGTGATTGGCCTGGACGGTCGCCCTCAGGTCAAAGACCTGCGCACCATGCTGTCGGAGTGGCTGCAGTACCGCATCACCACCGTTCGCCGCCGTCTGCAATACCGCCTGGACAAGGTAGACAAGCGCCTGCACCTGCTGGAAGGCTTGCTGATCGCGTTTTTGAACATGGATGAAGTGATTCACATCATCCGTACAGAAGAACACCCTCGTGTTGCGCTGATGGCGCGCTTTGAGCTCTCCGAGGCCCAGGCCGACTACATCCTTGAAACCCGCCTGCGTCAGTTGGCCCGCCTGGAAGAAATGAAGATTCGTGGCGAGCAGGAAGAGCTGCTGCGCGAGCGTGAGACGCTGATGGGTTATCTGGGCAGCGAAACCCAACTCAAAGGCCTGGTGCGCGAAGAAATCATGGCTGACGCTGATTACTACGGTGACGACCGTCGCTCGCCACTGGTTGAGCGTGCGGAAGCCAAGGCTCTGAGCGAATCTGAATTGATGCCATCGGAGCCGGTGACTGTCGTCTTGTCTGAGAAAGGCTGGGTTCGCGCTGGTAAAGGCAGCGATGTGGATGGCAGCACCCTGTCTTACAAGGCCGGTGACACCTTCAAGACCTCCGCCTCCGGTCGCTCCAATCAGTTTGCAGTGTTCATCGATAGCACAGGCAGAAGCTTCTCGCTGGCAGCACACACACTCGCTTCGGCACGAACCCAAGGTGAGCCGCTGTCTGGCAAGCTGACCGGTCAGCCAGGCGCCAGCTACGAGTGGGTGGTAATGCCTGACGATGAGGCGCTCTACGTCCTGGCTTCCGATGCCGGCTACGGTTTCCTGGTCAAAGGTGAAGACCTTCAGGCCAAGAACAAGAATGGCAAGGCGCTCATCAATCTTTCTGAGAACAGCAAGGTCATGATGCCGGTTCCGGTAACAAACGCTGATGAGCAGTGGATTGTTGCTCTGACCAGCGAAGGTCGCTTGCTGATGTTCAAAGCCTCTGAACTGCCGCAGCTGGGCAAGGGCAAGGGCAACAAGATCATCAGCGTTCCAGGTGATAAAGCGCAAGCCCGCGAGGAGCTCATGACGCAGCTGCTGGTGCTGGACGAAGGCAAAAGCGTGGTTATCACTTCTGGCAAGCGCACCATGACTCTCAAGCCTGGCGATTTGGAATCGTACAAGAGCATGCGTGGCAAGCGCGGCAGTATGCTTCCTCGGGGCTACCAGAAGGTCGAAGAGATCGCTGTCGGCGAATAACACCAAGCGCCTGGGGCAAGCCCCAGGCGACACACCGAGGTCGTGCAGGATGGAGATCAAGCTGAGTAAAGCGGGGGAGTACCAGTACATCGACAAGAGCATGCGCTGGCAACCTACTGGTGGCGGGTACTACGAAACCACGTTGGCTGGCCAAAGACTCAAAGCTGTTCAGTACGAGGATGGACGCATCAGGCTGGACTACATGGGTTACGAGTCTTTCGGGTTTGACTCCCTTGAGCAAGCGCGTAATTCTGGCAAGGAGTTTGCCCTGCAGGTGCTGGAGTTGGTAAGGCAGCGGATTCTGGACTTTCCTCCTGTCGAACCTCGCCCGGTGATGAATCTGGTGGTCAATGATGATGTTGAGCCATGATCATCAAAGGGCTTTGTAGGCTGGTAGGAAGGCCTTGCATGGAAATCTCATTAGAAGCTAGAAAGGCCGAACCAAGATTTTCCTACGGTGTGACTCAAGTCCATGGGAATTTCCATTTTGAAAGGTAGCAGGTTTGATGCCTCAAGGAGAGGAAGAACCATCTTCGACATGATGTCGTGAGTTGCGAGGCGGATCAGCCCCAATCTCTACCCACAGGGAACGGAAGGAGGGGGTTTCTGGCTCGGCAATTGCGTCGACGATGACCGCTTGCCCGTTTTCGACCGTCAACTGCCAGCACCTTCCTGCTTCGTTTCGAAGCATGAGGGTTCCGCCATTTTCACTGATAAGGCGCATTCGTCTTTCACCGTCCATGATAGTCAGATTTTTCTGTGCCAATGCTTGTTTCGCGTTCATTCATACCTCGTAAGTGCTAGCTTTCTTATGTAGTGTTCAAGAGGGCGATGGTTCTGAGCCAACTTTCTTATGGCCTATGGTAGTGTTTGTGCATATATTGATTCAAGGCGAGTAGGGCTATGAGTGAAATAAAAGCCTTTAAGGAAATGACGGACTTGGCAGTCAACAGCATTAAAAATCAGGTTGGGATCGTTGTAACCGATTTGAGGGTGCTGCATGGCGCAAATCATGTTTCCGTGCCGGATGAACTGGCTTTTGAGGAGTTGCTGCGGAAAGCGACCGACCAAAGTCTCAGGCTGTAATGATCAGTCTTCAGGTTTTTCCCTATCTTTATCCGTCGCGTGGCTGGCCAGACGCTCCAAAGCCGCCTTGAGGCCTGGGTTCGTAATCCCTTCAGCAGCTTCATGCAGGCTGGCCGCAGCACGCTTGGATAGCTCAATCGTTCTCTTGGGTGGCTCCTTGGTGTAGGAGGGCTCAACCTTGAACAAGATGCGCATCAGGTTGCTGAATTCCGAAAGCTGCTGAAGATCTCGGTGCAGACGCTTTTGCTGATACCGCAGGCGAGTGGCCCAGCCGCCATCGGTGACGATAAGCAACAGGGTGCCTTCTCGCCAGGAGGCGACTTTGCAATGAGGGCGGGCAGCAGGCTGTATCTGGCTTTCAAGCAACCGCTGCAGATGCTCGATTCGATCTGCCTGGCGCAGTAGGTTCTTTAGCCCTTTAGTTTCCCGCAGTAGGGAGCTTGGCTGCTTAGCGGGGCTCTTTTTGTACGCCATTTCAATGAACCTGCGGTCTGGAATCCCGCGAGAATAGCATATGCACTGTCTAGATCCTTGGCGATCGCCTATAGATCCCGATTACAGTGGGCTGTTAATCTGGGTTATACTGAGGAGCCCGCCGTGATAGATCTGTACATTCCCCACCTCCAGCGCCACTGCTCAACGTTTTTGCCAGTCAAAAAGCACGCATGGGATAGATTCGATGTTGCCGACTTACTCCAGAAGTGCATGGAAATTCAGAGTTCGACGCTCGTCAATGGATTGAGAGACGCGATTGTCACGGCGGTAGGGGATATGTGCCAGGAGAGTCCCACAATCGCTGAGATTTTTTTGCAGGACAGCTTTACTCGCCTTGGCTTTAAATTCGCTTGGGGTCTTTGCGAAACTCACCGCTTGAGCATCTCTGCGAAATTCATGGCAAGCAACCTTGACGTACTGTTGGCCAACATGGACAGCCACGACCATGACAAGGAGCAGCTTCCTCAGCGAATATGGACTTCGAATATCTTCCGCCATGTCGGAATCGTGGCCCTCAAGGAGCCTGTCATCAACCCCCTGTTGCTCAAGATGCTAATGGGTGCCAGTGGGTCGGATCATGAAGCCAGGATTGAGAGTTATTTCAAGGCCCGTCCACTCAATCCTGCTCACGTTGAGTTGATACGTCTCGTTAAGGGCATGGACGCAAAAATCCATTCAAAAATTTCCCATACCATCGAAGGCCCGGATGTTACGATCTTTATGCAGGGATTGGCGCAGCTGGAAGAGTTGCAACTGATCGACCCCGAGCAGGTGCGTCGCTCATCCGAGCGCCTACGTGTTTTCGCCGCAGAGTCCAGGGATTTGGTGCTGGCGCTATACGATGATGAATTTGCCCGTGGTGCGCTCACTTCGATCTACAAGCGCAATTTCACAAGCACCAGGGTTTCCATTAGTGAGTCCCACCCCCTGAAAGTGAAGAGCGTGCTCAACATCATCGACAACCACGTAGGTGGCGTGCATGAGGCCATTGAAGTTGTCCGCGAGTCCGTGATGGGCATTGGGCGCTTCCAATACTCGCCGACGGATGAGGCACCTGAATATGCGCACTTTGCGCATGCGCTTTTGCAACTGGCAACACAGTCGGAACCGCTCGCGGTGCAGGTGCTCTCTGAGCTCTGCACTGAAATTGTTAAGCCAGGGATCGTTCGAAAAAAGCAGCGTGACTTGGGCAAGATACTCTTTCAGGTGGGTTGTGAGCCTACCTATAAGCTTTTGATTGGGGTTTCTCCAAAAATGGATGCACTGCTTGGCGATTTGACGTGCCATCTGATCAGATTCGGTAGGGACGGCGCTGCGTTGAAGGCTGGAGAGGAGGAGTCGCCCGTGAGTTCCCAGATTGCACAGCACCTGCTAGATGCTGGGGTTCTCGGTGAAAACCATATCAAGCGGCTTTTGAAACACCCAAATGGCCGCAAGCTTTGCCAGAGCGTAAGAATACCTCCCGAGATGCTCCAGCGCCTTCCTCCTCGCTTCCGTGATGAGGCCTTTGGCGGTGACTTGGGGCTTTGAGACTGGCAATTCGAAAAGGAAATGCCTTCTGAGGATATTGGGTGTTGTTCAGTCGCTCAAAAATCAGGTTAAGGCCCAATAATCCAGTAACGTATTTATTGACAATATGGCAATGCGTCGTTTAAGTTCCGCTCAGGGATTCACCCTGCAAGCGAGGAGCGAAGCAATGCGTAAAGTTCTCATGGCCAGCCTGCTGTCGGTAAGCATCAGTTTGGCAGGCTGTTCCAATCTGGGCATCGACAAGTCCACCCAGGGCACCGTTCTTGGTGGTTTGGGCGGCGTACTGATCGGCAGCCAGATCGGAGGCGGCAATGGCAAGATCCTCGCCGCTCTGATCGGTGCCGGCGCTGGCGCCTACCTGGGCAACAAAATTGGCGGCATGCTCGATGAGCGTGACCAGAAAGCGTTGGCGCTGCGCACCCAGGATGTACTGGACAGCCCTGTAGTCGCTGCTGGCAGTCACACCACCTGGAAATCCGACCACACGGGCGCTACTGCACACATCACCCAAGGCCAGGCTTACGAAAAGGCCGAAGTTGTCGAGGTCAAGCGCACGGCCAAAGTTCAAGCCGCGCCGTCGCTCAAGCTGATCCAGGCTCCGTATGTCACCCTGAAAAGCTCCAACGTTCGGGCTGCGCCAAGTGCGAACGCCGACAAGGTGGGTGGCCTGCAGGCCGGTACCGAGTTCAACGCTGTCGGCAGCACTGGTGACTGGATCCTGGTTGGTCGCAAAGGCGTGACTGTGGGCTACATCAGCAAATCGCTCGTTGCCCCGAAAGCAGTGGCGGTGGCCAAGGTCAAACCTTCCATGAATTTGGATGACATCAGTGTTGCCAGCGCCGAGACCCGTGGTTTCGACCTGGACTCTGTGCCAACCACCAGCGCCAACATCGCGGCTTCGACGACCTGCAAGCCGGTGTCGGTTAGCGTGACCTCTGCTGACGGCAAGTCCGAAAAGCAGGACAGCACCTACTGTAAGAAAGCCAATGGCTCCTGGGAACTGATCTAAGGGTATCACTATGAGCAAGCGATTCATTTGCGTGCTGGCGCTCGGCGTCGCCGCCGTCGCCCCACAAGTCATGGCTCACGAGCTGGCGTACTCCAAAAGCGAAAGCGTTCGGGTCACTGTGCCAGGCGAAGCCAACAACTGGTGCAAGGACAGCCTGACGCTCAGCTTTGAGCGTGATTCATGGACAGACTCGGGGCCGCTGGATCGCTTGCTGCCCAAGATTCCTTTCATTCTCGGTCAGGAATGCCCCAAAGCCAAAATCGCGTGGACTGCCAAGGACAAGGCGGGGGTCGTGTACGCGGATGGCAGCGGCAACGCTGATAACCTCGGCCTGATCAACCTCCGGCAAATGGTTGCTCAAGCGCCAGCTGTCGCTTTGGCGGCTCCTGCGCCAGAGCCAGCATCGGTCGCTGCACCCCCAGTTGCAGCGCCACAAATTCAGAACACCGCACCTGCTCCAGTAGTGGCCGAGCCAGCGCCGGTTTCGACCCCTGCTACAGCCCCGGTAGCCTCGGTAGCCCAAGTCGAAGCACCTGCACCTGCGCAGCAAGCAAGCCTTGCGGCCCCTGCACTGGTGTCCAGCGACCTTGGTCGAGGGTACCTGCTCTCGACGGGTTACTTCACGCAGATCAAAGATCAGAATGGCTGTAACTGGCTGGGTGACAATGTCCAAATGGACGGTCAGGCGGATATGTACAGCGTCAAGAGCACCGGGGGCAGTTGCGTAGGTGGCAATGCGTTGGGTGTCTTCAAACGTGGTGAGTTGAACCACGTAGATGGCTCTAATCGCGCTAGCGATTACAACTTCATGATCCTGCCCAGCGGCCTGGCTTTCAGCTCGCAAATGGGTGAGTCTGTTAAGCATCTGCCTGTCACTTTCATCAACGACCGCAAAGACAAGGTGGTGATGGAGGTCGGCTCGGTGCCTGGTAAGGATATGAAGGTGTATCTGACCTTCAACCGAGGCAGCAACAACAACCTCTTTGGTGAATTCAGCTACTCGCCATCGTTCGTTGCCATCACTCAGGACGAATCCTTTGCGTTTGACGATCGTCAGTTGCTGGAGACCCTGCGGGCCATCCACGCCACGGTTCGGGCGAATTACAAAGGTCGCCTTGATGGGGTCTACACCTACGTAGCTAAGGACATCAAGTCCCTGTACCCCAAGCGTAACGAGCAGTCTGATTCGAGCCAATGGATCCTTCAGACGACAATGACCGAGCGTGATGGTCAGATGGTTACTGACCTTCGACGTGTTGACAACTATGCCGTGCGCCGCAAGCAGCAGCTTGATCGTGCTGCCCAGCAGAAGCTTGAACAGCAATACAGCCTTCATAGCCAACTCATGGAGCGCTACAACAACGCTCGCGAGCAGATCGGCGCCGGCACTACCGAAGTGGAATATGTCGCCAAGATGCAGGGCATCGCAACCAAGCTACCTGGGTTTGATATGTTGATGAACCCGGCGATGGCCAAGACTCCGTACAAGGTGCTGGTAAAGGTCGAAGATCGCAAAGGTGACTACTACCCCGTGACTATGCCGGGCGTTGCTCGACTGTACAGCGAGAAAGATCTGGAGCCGGGTTGGTACATCATGCCGGTGGTGAGCAAGTCTTTCGTCACGCCGTATGAGAAAGGCCGTGCTGTGGTCTCGCTGCAAGGCTACCCAAGCACTGGCGCTTGTGAGCAGGAAAAGTGCGCCGAGGTATTGAGCTTGGCCCGTGCCGTTGCCACCGATGTAGGCCGCTGGAACAACAGTCTTGAGCTAATCAACTGGTCGCCTGAGGCGAGCCAAAAAGTCATCGACGCCTACAACGCCATGAAACAGCAGCAAGCTGCCAACTGAGGATGCCCAGCATGAAAATCAAGCTTAAACCCATGCACATCGGCGTCATCGCGGCGATCGTGATCGTTGTCATCGCCTTGGCTATCCTTATCGGTGGAAGCACCGAAAAGGAAACTCGCAAGCAATACGATGAGATCAAGGAGCAGATGGGCTTGACCGACTACCTGCAAGAGGAGGACGTGCATTACAGCCTCTTCAGTCGCACTCTGGTGGTCGACAAACCCTCCATCAAGCTGACACCGGATATGATCGGTGGCACCAGTGCTGACATGATTCGCGGGCTCATGGGGCTGGTCGATTCGAGTATGGCTCGTCAGGAATCGGTACTCGGCAACAGCTTTATGCGTGCCTTGGAATCCCTGAACGTGCGAGAGCGCATTGCCCTGTCGTTTGAAGCCAAGGAAATGCGCCTCAAGCGTTCCGGCGATGACAAGGATGGCGAGCTGTCGCTGGAAGTCCTGGGCGTTGATCTCGGTCGACCTTTCATCACCAGCATTGCCGACGAGCTGGTAGGGCCGCTGGACAACCCTGACGAGCTGTCGCCACTGCCTGATCTGGCTTCTGGCAGCACCATGCAGAGCAACCATCGCTGGTATCACAACGCAGTGAACAAGATTCCGGGTACCGGCAGCTTCATCGTCGACAGCCTGGGCCTGTTCGGCGCGACCCTAGACGCCAAGGTGGTTATCAAGCGCTCCAGTGGCAGCGAGGGCGAGGTGGTTGTAACGCTGATTCACCGCGTCGATGGTTCCGAGGTTGGTCGTATCGAGCGCAAGGCGGTGTTTGCCACCATGCCAAATCTGGATGAAGTCAAGACTGTGGCGCTCGCCTACATTAAAGGTTATGCACTCTCGGCAGTCGGTGCTGGTCGTGTGGGTGGACTGGCAGCAGGGGTTGCAGGTGAAAAGCTGCTGCGCAACAGCAAGCTTGAGAGCTATGACCTGGTGTACAAGGGCTACAGTGATCTGGAAGACCGCCTGGTCGATGCCAGCTCCAGGGATGCCCAGAAGGTGGTTGCAGGCTGTTCTGAATTTAACCTCTCGACCGAGGCGTTGACTCGATCCAGCAAGCCCAAGGCCAAGATCGATGACTCGAATTGCGCCGTGGCGGTGAGCCTTGCCAAAACTGGCAAGTACGAAGAGTCCTACACCTTCAACGAAGACAAGACTGCTTTCAGCGAGATGATGATCAACGAAAGCTACAAGGTCGATATCAACTGACCCGCCGTTAAAAGCTACGAGAGCCCCGCTGATGCGGGGTTTTTCGTTTGTAGTGGTTGTGGAGGAGCAGGAGGAGGAAATACCTCAGGCAGCAAGCCCAGGGTCATCCCTCTGAAGCTTGAGGTTTGGTTTGAGGGCGATCTCTTTGCTGAGTGCGTAGATCACGCTGGATTCTTCAAATACCCGATACTCAGGCTCTAAGGCATTTTCTCCGCACCCACCATAGATGGCGCCATCAAAACCCTTTGCTTTCAGAATGTCGCTAAATTCTGGATCATCCAAGAACGGATAAATGCTCGCATAAAGCTCGCCAGCTCGCTCTGGGTGGAGCTTGAGGAATTCCCGTACACCCGTGAATTGATCGTCCCCATTGATTTCGCTGGCCCAGTTGTCGGTGTGTTCGGCATGGTCTGCGTACCTGTCGAAGAAATGCAGGGCGATGTCTCGGCCCAATTTTTTCTCAACATGGCTGAAGTCGAGGAAGGGATCATGCTCAGTGGTGAATGGGTTATTGATAATCAGGTAGGCCGGGTAGACCCTGGGGGATTCAGCAGTCATGCCTCGGACGTTTGGATGCTGAGCGTAAGTAGAGGCAGCGGTAGCGCTGCCAAATGACAGAGATCCCAGTCTGGTTTGTAGGCCAGGGTTTTCCTCATCCCGGAGACCATGTTCTCCCCGATACACAATCAGGGGTTCCCCTAGATGGTTCCTGACAACTGTATTTCTCAGGAGTAGGGCCATTTTGCGGTCGGTCAGCTTTCTCATTGCTCGGGCATCTCTTTTCTTTCAGTCTAAGAGCTGAGTAAAAAGGCCTGCAAGGTCAGCGCTTGAGAAATGCGGCTAGAGGGGAAATGGCGGACACGCAAGGATCTGGATCTGTCATGCAGAGTGACCCAGGGGTTTTAACTGGCATTGGGCATCGGGGATTTGGGTTAATCTGAAGAATGTGGTCGGGGAGTTCTCTCAGCATTACCGCGACGTGCAGGGTCGGTTTTTTGCCATTGGCGATCTCCATGATCAGCCGCCTGTCACGCTGATTTTTCATCTTAGCTGCGCAGGACAAAGCTGTTCGCCTGATGGCCTCGTCCGTGCCATGGATTTCGGAAGCCAGGGAGATGCAGAGGATGGCATCGAGAAAGCGCATGATGAGGTGAACCAAACCAGATGACGGGGCTGGATTATACATGCAGGGACTGGATCATGATCAAGCTCACGAAAAGCACGGCATCCTGTCGCCTTCCCGGCCACGTAAGCCAATCAGCACATTGCATTCCCTTATGCCAACTATTGCCAAATTGTGTATGCTGGTGCCTATGTGTTGTGAGCCACTTATTTTGGCAAACAAGCGCTGGTATGTCACCCTTTCAAATCACCTACTGTCAGGAAAACTTCTCGTGAGCGAAGAGAAAGCCAAAAAGACCACATTCCATGTTGAGATAAACGGTGGCGCGGAGCAGAAGATCGAGGTTGTGACCAGCGAGTACGGCCTTGCCGCGATCACTAGTCTTGGGATGCTTGAGTATGAGCAGGCGGATCATTACCAAGTGGTCAAGATATGGATCCCTGACCTTCTCGAAGACGGATATGGCCCGTATTTTTATGCCTGGGATGGTTTTAAATCAGGAATCCCTGAAGCACATCGCAAATGGTGACTTCGCTGTCGACGTCAGCGCGCTGGCGCTAGCCTGAACGTTGGGCGCTATACGCTCCAGCCGTGAAGCCCGGATGGGAGCGACGTCAAAAGCGTTTTGGTTTGAAATCAAAAAAACTTTTAAAACTCTCGACCTTTTATTTATGGGTAAATGCCATTGAGCCGAAGAATGCTTTTATATAGGATTTAAAAGAAAAAGAGTGATTTTAATGAAAATTGTGCCGCTGGCGCTAGCAGTTACCCTGTCATTCCTTCCAGTGCTGTCTCAAGCCAGCAATGAAATACGGATGAAGGCCCCTATTTCAGAGTCACCGATTCCCGACAGCTGGGTCGCTGCTTCCCCGTCAACTGGAGCCTGGGTGACTGTCAGTTCTTCTGGTTGTGTTGACAGCCCCAATCGTAGCGCTCTGAATGCATCTGTAAAAGTGCAATATCAGAGCTGCAATGCGGTCGCAAAGACCCGCACCGTGCAGCATCGTGAGTATAACGCCAAGCGTAACAAGTACAGGGATGTCGGTGAGCTAACAACCGAGAAGCAGACGAGCAGCACCCTCAACGAACCGCGCTATCTAGATTGCCGCTACAAGGAATCTAGCCCACCTAGCAAGTGGTCGGTAACGGGCGCTGGCAATACCCTGCCTCAGCTGGTGGCCTACGATGGAGTTTATCTCAAAGGGGCTCTTTCTCAGTTCCAGCTGGAAAGCAATGGGCAAACTTATCTGCGTGGAGCCATGCAAGCTTCTAAGGGAGGTTCCTCCGACGCTTACTCCTACTACTATGTGTGCAAGGTGCTTGCAGGCGAGCAGGGAAAATGAGGAGTGAGTGCCAAGCCTTTTGGGGCGTCTAGGAGCCTGGCAGAGGTTTAGGTAAGCATCTCCCGGTCGCCAAGACCTTCTTTGAAGTCCTTGAGAGAGGAGGAAAAGGTGATGTGCACACGATTAATCCCTGACGGTGGGCTGGGGCAAGCAATCAATAAAGCTAAAAGTCGTTTTTTTGACTGACACCTTCATCACTCCATTTGCGGAACTGGAATTTCTGATTCAGCTGGCTGATCTCGCTGGGCGTATAGGTCTGGATGACCTTTTGACTACTGAGGATCTCAGCCAGCGTTTTCTCGCCTTGTGCAGCCATCCAGGGGTTCTTTCTCACCTTTGCTTCCAGATCTGCCAGTGTCTTGGACTTGGCACCCTCCAGAATGCCTTTCCCCTCATGAATGACGATCGTCTTGATGATCTTGCGACCCACGCTGGATGTCGCCAGATCCACACGCCAGTCAGCACTGGCGATCGGGAGGTAGGACAGGAGGGCAAACGTCATGAAAAGAGCGGAAAGCGCTTGGCGCCAGTTCGAAATACGGCGGAGCATGGTGATGATTCCATTTTTCAATTAATGGCTAAATATATACCAGATCAGTCATCTCGATGCCATGGGTCGCATTCACAAGCGGCATGGTGGGTGGCGCACCGTTCTCAGTGCGAGGGTAATCGCATTCGCGTGCAATCAGGAAGCCCACAGCGTGGGAGTCAGGACTGCCCACCGAATACCCCCGCTCGAATTCCTCGGTGGCAGGTTTGCCCTTGAAGTAGGGGAGCAGCTCCTGCAGATCTTCCTCGCTGACGGCGTCGAAACGGTTATTGGAGTGCTGGTGCAGTGACCCATCTGCCATGCGAATCAGGAGGTTGTGGCTTTGGAAATCCCCCTGTTTAAGCCGGATTTGAACCACGAAACCCACACGGAAGAAAAGGGGTGCCATACAGTGGCCCACAAAGAGCATCTGGCCGCGCGCCGGCAGCCTGGCCATGTCGACGCCACAATAAGAATTGACCCAGGTGGATTTTTCCTCAAGGCGCTTGTATAGCGCCTGTTGTTCGGGAGTCATGTTCATGCCAACTCGCCTTCTTGGATGTAGGTTTCGAGTTCTTTGGTCAAGTCTTCGATCCGCGTCTTGAGTTGGTACTCATAGGCGCGAGCGCGGGAGTCCTCACCGGCAAGAAGGCGGCAAAGGTGCTCGACAGCGATCATCTGGGTTGGTTGTGCACTGGAAAAGCCAACTTGAACAGCCATGAGGATGCGGTCTGGTGGCAGCACTGCGGAGGCGAGCTGGCTGAACATCAGTTGAATGTCTTGAATTTTGGGAATGGGTTTGCCTTCGCCACGAGCCTCGTAAACGCCAACCATGTATTCCAGGCTTTGAATGTGCTGGCTCTTGAGGACTGCGTGTTGATTGATCTTGTCACGCTCGGCGCCCAGCAAATACTGAGCAATGCTGGCTTTGATCATTTTCCCTGCCGGCCCTTTCTCGCCGACGACCTTGGCCATGCAGACCACATCCTGGGGAAGGGTAATGCCGGCAGCAAACTTCTCCACATGTGGAGCCCACCCAGGTGAGCGCTCATCGGCGCCCTCGGCGTTGAGCCATGCGAGCTTGGTAGGGATCCCGGAATCACAGGCTGTCTCAGCACACGTTTGGCATACGGCCACATCGTTTGGCAGGTACCAGTAGCGGGTGGGCGCCTTGCACAGGCAGCAATGTTCTGCCCCCATCCATTTCGGTTCGCCGTCGTGCATCACTTCGATTGCCATGTGAAGCTCCCTGTGGATTCGTTTAATTGTCGGGGATTATGAAGAAAAGCAGGAATCTGTCAAGAAAAATTCCCATTATGGTAATTCTTGCCTTGGGGCTAATTTGGCGTATATTGATCGTATCAGCCTAAGCAGGCTTGTTTTTCTCGCTCATCATCCGGGCCTGTCTCGGACAACGGAGGACATATGGCAGCGCAGCTCTATCGGGTCGTCGAGACCAAAGTCACCGGCAAGGGTCAGATCCAGGAGGACATTGGTTGTGACTGGAAGCCAGAGAAGAAGGCCAAGGAAGAAATGAAGACCATGAAGCTCAAGCAACCCCACCGCTGGCTGTCCATTCAGAAGCAGGGCAATTGATCGAGATGACGCCCATTCGGCGTTTCGATACACTCACGAATACCGCATCCAGGAGATCGACATGACATCCACCACAGACACCCCTGAAATGAGCCCTTGGCTGCGCAAGACGGTGGATTTCCTGAACGGTATCGGTATTGTTACTCGGCAGGTTGAAAGCATTGAGGGCTTTCTGCCCTGCGTGCGCATCGCGAAGGGCGAGCTTGAATTTACCGCTCAATGCGAAGTGTCTGACATCTTGCACGAGGCGGGTCATATCGCCACAGTGCCAGCCCAATTCCGCTCCTATCTGGATGGTGATGTCTCTCCAGCACAGCGCAAGATGCTCCAAGAGATTGCGGATGCAGGCCTCCATCCTGATGAACCTCTGTATCGTGCGGTGATCCAGTGCAGTGACCCTGAGGCTACAGCCTGGGGTTGGGCTGCAGCAGAGCACATTGGCATCCCACTGGAGATCAGAATTCTGGATCATCACTTTGACGATGCGGGTGCTGATCAGCGCATGGGCCTTGAGCTAGGGCATCACTTCGGTATCCATGGGCTCTCTCATGCCGGATTCTGTGTCACAAGTCGCTCTATGGCCAAGCACACAGGCAGGCCTCTTTATCCCGACCTTGCGTTCTGGACGCAGCCAGTTATTCAGCCTCAAAATGGCTCGGTCAGGTGGCCAATGCAGGCGTGATGGTTCTGACCTCTGGCTCTGATAGTCGCGAGCCTAGCCTTCATGCGCTCCGCTGGAAGTGTTCTTCTCTCACCTGCCATTATGGAGGCTATAGGAGAGCCTGACCCATGAGCCGATTTTTCCGCACCGCTAGCACCGACCTTCTGACCCGTGAGCGCCGACAGCACCTTGAGGTGATGGCCGAGGACATGCTCAACTTCGCAGTCACCCAGGGTCAGGACTACGATTTCGCCGTCGATATCATTACCTCTGATGAAATCCTTCACGAAGAATGGGAGCAAGAGCGTAAATGCGCTGGAAATGACGCCTTCGATGAAGGTGGCGACGGAAGATTGGATCTGCTTGGCATGATGTTACAAGAAGGTGTCGATCTCGACAAAATGGAAAACTTCTATGGTTTTGACCATATGAGGCTGGCCGAAGACATTTCAATGAATGGCCTGCACTCATTGCATTTTCGCTGTGAGTTTCCAAGCTTGGCTGATCGCATGTTCTACACCGAGCTGATTTCAAATAGTGTCAGCGATATCCATGGATTTCCACTGGATGCTTTGTCCTGTGTCATGAAGGATGATGCCGAAGGTGCAGTCAACTCGTATGACTACCTCCCTGAATCCTCCCCTGACTACCGTGAGCTATCATCGGATCAGATCTATACCCTGTTCCGCCTCGACTCTAGAAAAGCGCCCAAATGGACTCAGGAGAGCTTCCTGGCAACGGTCGACTACTACCTTGATCCACCAGACTCTACGTTTGCAGAACTCATGGAGCAGGATACTGTCGTTGGTGTGCCAAGTGTCGCTTCAGCAAGGCGGATTGAGAAGGCGTTCATGCACCTTGTATACAACCTGGGGTACAGATTGAAGGCCATGGGCTACGACAACGTCACCATCATGGATGAGGTGAGCCCGACCATCGATCACTTGATCGGAAAGGTCACCCAGGATAAGGATTTCAGCGAAGCCCTTAAGCGCCAGGTGCTCATCAACCTGTTCAGCGCCTTCACAGCCGGCCTGAAGCTGCTCGACGCTAAAGGGGAAGAGTTGCAGGGTGTCATTCTGGATAAAGCGCTGATCTACCATCCCCTGAGCGCGTCCTTCGCGTCGACCCTCAAAGGGCCAATGCACCTGTTCTCTAGCAGCACTGAGACCACCCATAGTTTCCATGTCGCAACGCCCATGCTCCGCTTCTTCAGGAACATGGGTCACGCCATTGGCATCGATACATCGATCGACGGAAACCTGGAAGAGAATATCCAGGTAAACATCCTGCTGCAGTCCGATCACCCGCTGAAAATGGTCGAGGATAAAGGGGCTGATTTGCTCAAGAATCAAGAGGGGTGCTTCCGTAGCTTCAAGGTGCGGCAGATGATTCTATCGGCGTCTATCCTTGAGAAATACGACGACAAGACAGCTGTTTCGTTACTGTCGGCTGGACTGGCTGATATCACCAGCACGTTCTTCAACCACAAAGGGATTCCTGGATCGACTGGTTACACTCAGCTCAAGCCATTTTTCGACGCCCGTCCGCACCTCAAAGCAATCGTGCTCGATGAAATGGTTGCGCAGAATAAGGTCAACACCAAGCTGTTTGAGGTGTTTGGTTTTGGAGTTCAGGAGTTGCGGGTGCTAGGTTCGAGAGCGCCAGCAACTTTTAGAGATTCCTTCATGGGGGCAGATTTGGGGCTCTAGTTTCGGGCTCTGGGCCAGGCAGTGCATGCAAGCCGCAGCTGACCCACAGTCTTGGTTAAATTGACCATTCTTCGATGAAGGCCAGGGTGAACGCTTCGTTTTCTGCGGCTGAGCGCTTGCTCGACCAGGTGACAGATTCAACCACTAGAACCGGTTCAAGGCGGGGGTAATATTTGCCAGTCGGGCTATGCTCGCAAGGCGTCTCCTTTCTCCAGTCATCTGGGATACGAGTGAACTGCCTTGTTTTTCTGTCTTGCTCGGCTGCTCTGGCGTTGAAAGTTCGATCATCATCGGTCTCGATCATTGGCATCTGCATGATGCGAGTGATCAGCTGCATCTCAAGCGTGCTGTCCTGGTTGATGTCGTAATGGTTGGCGCTGGACGTTTTGTCGTGATCATCATCTCTGTTTCTGAATGATGTCAGATAACCGTAATAGTCGCTGTAGTCTTCACCTTTCTTAAGAACTTTCCCGCCGTGCAGGTAAACAACATGGGTGGAGCTTTCCTGAACCCAGAGCACTGGACGCTCGAAGGACTGCATTTGGTGCTCGCCGCCAACGGTCAAGGACTGGTGGAAGGTCTCTACATTTCGGCGTACTACGGGGCATCGGGTGGTTTCAGATGTCATGGTCATCTCCAGATGGTGATGCTGTTGGGTTCGAATGGCGATACTGGTGTCGGCATGTGTCATGCAGCTCCTCACTCGGCGCTGCTTGATCATGCAACATCGCCATCAATCTTGTATTTGAGAGTCTTCTTGTAGCGCTGGCGATGTGCTTGCCAAAGGGCAAATTGCGCCATGCTCCAGGAAAAAAGACAGATAAAGGCTGCCGAAACAATCAGGGTGAGGAGACCTGCCAGTTTCAAACCCACCTTCATGAGCTCGATGATCTCGTCACTGGGGCGTTGAGTCTTGATCAGGTCGACCATGCTATGCCAGTTAATCACAAGATCGGTCACCAGGTCGTACACAACCACGCCAAGCGCCAGGTTCGCCAGGATGAGAATGATGACTTTGTGTCGAGTTTGCATAGGATCGCCCCTGAGGTATAGATTCAATATACTCCAAAACCGTTTTTTGTCAATATTCTCGTATCTGCATGATCTATCAGCTGATCACCATTATTGACAGGAGGTAAGTGGTCTATTTAGCATGCCTGTAAGAAATTTTAACAAATGCCTAAGGTGTAATACATGACAAATAACAAACAAGCTCCTGTGAACTATCTCGACACAGGCGCATTCAAAAAGGCTTTATTGCAGGCCGGTGAGTATCAAAAAACTGCGGAAACATTATTGTCTCTACCAAACAAAAGCCAACTTGGCATGCAATTCGAAACCTACGTTTAAGACGGCAATAAAATTCGACTTGAATCGGTGAATGTCGTAGGGCTTCACCATGTGATCGCCAGAAATCCTTCTCCCATTGGATTCGATGATGCGAAGGGTCACCTATACAACGAATGGCTCATTGATTCTGAGGTTGTGAGGAAGAATTATGGAGACCATGCGATAAGCGTTGTCATGGAGAGCGAGGGATTTACGGCGCACCGGAAGGTCGCCACTGTGAAAGCGATTCTCCTAACTCGGAAGCTTATCGAAGCTATCCAACCAGGAAATACAGGAGATTTCCTGGCAATCAACGTTTCATGGAGTGATCAGCCAATGCTGGCGCAAGTGGGCGACTACCTTACTAGCGGCGGTTACTCGATTTCAAATCACGATATGAATAGCTATGAAGAAATATCAAGCCGCCACGCTTCAGAAAAACCTGAGCAGAAAGCAGCCAAAAACCCCACGGATCAAGATAGTCAACTTGATATTTGAGGGTACAAAAGACCTTGTCTTCGGCAGGGTCACCCGGCGCAGTTGCCAGCAGCACTGATCCAGCGCCATGCTTTAAAGAAAAGGAACACTTCCGTGAAACCATTTCATACCGACCTCTCCATCACCGAGGAAATCCAGGCTGTCGCTGATTTCTTGGCGCTCAAATGGGAGCCTGTCGACAATCTCACGGCTATTGTCCAATCGGTGCAGAAGGCTGCTTTTCACGATGGGCGAGCCGCTATTGACGGCGCTGAGGTAGGAGGCTTCATTAGCGACATCATGCGTCGCCGAGCAGATATTCTTCAAGGCATGATGGAGAATCCCGTCGAGAAAATGTTTGCGACCATGTTTGATGGCCCGACACAGGTGCTGATTGCATTTTCAACTCATGCTCGCCAGCTCGCAGAGGTTGGGCTAAACGTTGATGGGAAGTGGAGCTATGAGCGTCAGGTTCGTGCAGCTCAAATCAGGGTGGAGAGGAACTTTCCTGGGCTGTCGACCGCCTTGCCTGCTGGGTGGCAAGAATTTAAGGACAAGGTGAAGGAGGGTAAGGAAAATATCGACTACTCCCTGGCTGAAGATAAGTTGTCCTTCGCAGGCAGTATGCTTGAAACATGTCGCTCACTGAGCCTTGTTGAGCAGTTGGCTCTGCATAATCTGCAGTATGGAGACGAGGGCCAGGGGCGCACGCCGCAGTACGCTTTGATCAGTGCGATTTATTCTCACTTCTCCAATATTCAGCTCAAATTGACTTCTCATGAGCTTATGTCTGCCATTGATCGGATGACTGACTGGGATGTTCCAAAACACTGCTTTAGAATCCCTGAGTTGAAAGAATCCGACAATGTCTTCGCGAAACTGCTCATCAGCAAGGTGGGTGAGGCTCGCCAGGAATCTGAATTCAGGCAGGCAGTTGAGTCGAAGCTGGAGTTCGATGCCAAGCCAGAAGAGGAGCGCATTGCGATCCAGCAAGCCAATCGCGAACGCATGAAATCCGAGATGACCCCGGCCTATTGGAAGGCAATGGACGAGCAAATCGAAAGGGAGAGAGCATCCTCCTTGGTGGAGTTGCGCCAGGCGTTTGGTGTGTTCAAAGAAGCGGAGCCAGAATCACCGAGCCTCTAATATCAGCCGAATTTCAGTGCGGCCCTTCCATGGGCCGCGACTTCATCAGTCCACTGGAAAATCTGCGCAAGAGCCATCACGATTAAAATCGCGTATTCCCTCAAAGGTTGTGTACTGCTCGTAATCTGCTTTGCCGTCTCTGTATGTGGTGCGTCGCAGGTGATCTTGTAGATAGATACAGTAATTGATGTTGTTGAAATAATTATTGATATTCACCCCATATGGAGCTCTGGAGAATAATCCTCGGCGCACACCCTCGTCTGTGATTACGACGAACCCCACTACTTGTTGTTTGGCACCCCTGACCTCTTTGACGTGCCCATGCACGATCTCAAGTCCGCGTCCTGTGCTGACATTCTCTGTCTTTATGCTGGCAGCGCCCCCTGCGATCAGCAAAGCGATGCCTCCGAGAAGTGCCAATACGCAGAAACATGCTAGTAAAGATGCGGCATTGGGCGGGTTTTGCGATGACGTTGATTTATCAGGCATGGCAGGAGCTCTCAAAGGTGAATGCAAGTGGACAGATCATCAATCGACCGGGAATGGTGGGCAGCTATCGTCAGCATTGGGCTCTCGGATTCCCTCAAAAGACACATGACGACTAAACCTCTGATGGGTCTCAAATGACACTGTCTTGATCAGGTGTTCCTGGCTGTAAATGCAGTAGTGCCTAGGCTCATAGAAATACCCAGCAGGCATTTGCTCCAAGGGCGAGATGCTCCACTCCTTGAGGCTTTCATCCTCGAACACAACCTGGAACCGATGTCGGTTGCTATTGCCCTCAATGATTCCAGGCACACCCATTGATCGGGTAGGTACTTTTTTCAAATACCCCCGCTCAATCGTCAGCGGGACACGAGGCGAGACCTCTTCGGTTTTTGTGTTCAGGCAAACATAGGCAATTGCTCCAGTCATGCCGATGAGGAAAGCAATGACGAAAATGTTTCCCCAGGGGGCTTCTGCAAGCCAGCGCCGTTTTCTTCCGACTGGTACTGGCGGGTAATTGAGCATGGGTTTCTCCTGAAAAAAGGCCAGTCCGGTATACCGGCTGGCCGTGTTGATTACCAGTATGCCCAGGAGGCGTGTTTGCCGAGGGCGCTGAGGGCTACGTCGAAGTCTCCCGAGCGCAGCGCCTGGTGAATCAATTGCTCATGCTCTCGGCGCTGGCGGTTGACATCGATCTTCCTGATGATACGGGGAAGACCACGGCTACGCTTGTCTTGGTGGTACCGACGAACTTCCCCTGCCACGTACTCGGCGTAGGATTTGGGGTCGTCCCAGGTCTCTTTCCAGTAGGCGTAACCGCCGCCCGAGAGGCGCGCTTCGTGCCAGATTTCGCCCAGTTGCAGGTAGTGCCTGAGGTCACGCGATGGGGTGCCCCGGCGTAGTGTTCTTGCCATGATTGCTATCTCCGATTTGACTTAAAGATCGAAGACGCGAGAACTGGGCGTGGATGAAGGTCATGGTGTGGCCTCGTTGATGGGTGCTCAATATATACGATAACACTCGATCTAATTTTTTGGAATGCCATGGCTTGATGATTTTCAGGCGCAGGCTTAACCTGAAATATCCAGCCTGGCGCTGGCGCATTCGGAAACGCACCATGTCAAAAGTCACTGCATTTCATGCTGCGGTATCCCGCAAGCAATACAACGCCGCAAGGCGACAGCACACCAGCGCTGGCTATGCTCCGCGCTTCAGTGAAGACCTCACTGGCTACTACCCAAGAGAGGCCTGCTACATTGCCAAATGCCTGGGCGTTCCCTACCGCACTATCATCATCTGTGACCATCCTTGCGGGGAGTTGACGATCTTCGTTCGTCATAACGGCAGGCTTAACTGGCAAGGTTATCTGGACTTTTGGTTCTACGAGGACATGGATAACAAGAGACCGATGCGGCAGTCCATGCCGCTGGGTGACTGAGAGTCCTTTTGCCTTTTCCAAGCCTAGGCTTAGAAGCTCTGATATTCCTGCTTCAAAACCTCTGAATTGTCGATTTTATGATTGTGCGGGGGATTATCGGGCGCCAGACAGATTGCGACTACCACTGCTAAGATCACCGAAACCGCAGTCCAAGCTAGATTTGGGCCCACTTTTAGCGCTTTGGTGTCAGTCTTCATGGATTTTTTGACCCTATCTTCAAGCATACACACAGGTTTTTCCTTCAACTTTTTTGCTAACGCTATGGCAAGACAGATAATACTTCCACAATAACAACTTATTGACAAATTTTTATGCTCAACGAGAAAGGCCACACCCCTGATAGCTGGGTATGGCCTTTACGTCGACAGAAGCTTGCGCCTTGGCGTTAGCGGCTGCGGATGGTGCGACTTTCGTTCATGGTGCGTTTGATTTCGTTCAGCACCAGCACTTCGGAATCAGCCAAGTGGCCGTTGAGCTCCAGGCGCTTGATGCGATCGCGAGTTTCCTTTGGGTTCACCTTGTGGGTGTTCGCCTCAGTTGCATTCGAATCCATCGCGTGGATCTTCTCGATCACTTGATGCTGAGCTTCCTCGTTTTTCAGGATCTCCAGCAGCACTTGCTTCATCTCAGCACCCACAACACGGGATTCCATCAAGGCCAGATCGCGGTGACGAGCACGCAGCTTCTCCAGCTGACGGCGGTATACAGCAACCCCTTCCAGATCGTCTTCCATTTCGCGGATCTGCGCTTGTGCTTCTTCGATGCGACCCATGATGCGTTCAGCCCTCATTTTGTAAGTGTCGCCGATGCGCGGATTTTCCAGGTGCTGAGCTGCGGTTGGGAAGTCAGCAGGGTTCAGACGCTCAAGATCACGCTTGTGACGACCCACCAGACGCTCCAGCTTGCCGATTGCGCTCACTGCAGGGCGACCACGGTTCGACAGCTTCACGCCAGCCAGCGCTTCTTCCAGGTTTTTGATTGTACCGCTGGAAAGAACCTTGCAGTCCATCAGCAGGCTATCAACCTTCTCCTGCGCTTCAACAATCTTGGCTTCCAGCGGAAGAGCAGGACGACCAGCAGGGCGCATTTCGCGGCGCTGCAGGACAGTCAGAGCGTTCCACTCACTGAAAGTCATGCCCAGATCAGGCAGAGCCCAATACAAGGCAAACAGACCTTGGCGAATTTCTTTTGCCTGAGCCTGAAGACCAGTCAGCTTGCCCAGCAGGGCCTTGCCCAGATGCGGAGCGAACTCACGTGCCATGCGGCCCAGGCTGTTTTCCAATTTCAGTGCCCGGTGATAGTCGGCAGTGGCCAGCTTGCGCACTTCAACCACTTCCATCACGGAGTCTGCTTCGGCCTTGCTCAGGAATTCCAAGCCCAGGCTGTTTTCGAATTCGGCGGTCAGATCCACCAGCGCAGTGTGTGCCTTGAGCAGGTCACGGCGCGCCAGTTGGATGTCGCTGGCCGGGTTTTCTTTTGCAGGCATGTTGGCCAGCAGTTCGGCGCATACGGGTTCCAACAGGTTCAACGCACCGATCAGGGTGTTACGATCCTGGAATTCGTTCTGGATCTTGCTCAGGGCTTGCGTATTCATGGTGACGGCTCCTACCTAGTGATTCGATCGCTGAGGCCTCTAGCCTTAGCTTCAATGCTTGGTCATCAGACCCGCGTCAATCGTTCAATCAATTTCCTTCTAAAGCGCTTCGTGGATTCACGTTCTGCTTCAGATGGGATTGAAGTTATACGTTGTCCGAAGCTGTGTCAATATATGGTTAACAAAATATTTGTCTCAGGGGTTCCCCATCATTCACAAGCGTTCAGTGGATCCCGCACTAATAGATAAGCTAAGGGTTTCGGAAATAATGAGAACTATTTGCATAAATTGACAGCGCTTCTGGGCCTGAGGCTGAGCGACCGTAGGCCTTCGACTCGCGCCATTAGGATAAAATCTGGTTAATGAGAAATTTCTTAGTCGTGTCAATACATGGACAAACATTGACAATTTGGCAATGGAGGCCTAGCTTGACGTCATTGAAGATAGCTCCTGATGAGCACTCTACTACTTAGACGAGGTCTGGCCATGCGAGTGATCTTAGAAAGCAAATCTGGACACCGTCTCCAGCACGAGGAAACGGTAGTAGCAGAAGAGCTTTTGCTTTGTGGGCAAACCTACAGCAAAGCTTCTCTCTCCCAGCTTCAGCGCAGCAGGGTAGATGCAAGAGAGGCAGATCTGGTGGTCGGCACCTTGCCGTTCATCAAGGCAGCCCTGCAGCAAAGCAAGATCAGCATGCCACTCGATGATACTTACCCCACCGTCCTGTCTGACCTGATGCACCGCAAGGTGGTAAAGCTATCGTTGCGGGAGGTTCTGGCTGACGTTGAGCGGGGTTCTGTTTGCTTCGTGAAGCCCGCCGATCGACCGAAGCTCTTTACTGGATACGTGTTGCGTCCAGGTGATGATTATCCCATCAAGCATGTACCTTTGCGTGAAATGGTCTGGCGTTCGGAAGTGGTCAGGTGGGTAAGCGAATGGCGCTTTTATGTTGTTTGCGGGCAAATCCAGGCGAAAGCCTGCTACAGCGGGAATGCCAGTGTTGTACCTGATGAAACTGTGGTGGTGAAGGCACTTGATCGCCTTGCTGCTACTGGCACTTACCCAAAGCACCATGCCATTGATTTTGGGGTGCTGGACAACGGTTGCACAGCCCTGGTGGAATGCAACGAAGGTTTTTCGATCGGCGCCTATGGGGGCATTCCAGCGTGCGTCTATTTTGAAATGCTGCACGGTCGCTGGCAGGAACTGACGAAACAGGCGAAGGAGGTGCGTGATGGCAAACCCAATCAATGAGCAGCCGCTCGACTATCACAGCGACAATGGTACCCGCTTCAAGGCTACCCGCAAGGACATGGCTGAGGGCCTTGAGATCATCAAGCCAGCGGGCATAACAGAGCTGGCATTCGCACAGGACATGTTCGAGTTTGGCTGGTACTTTACGAGCGAAATCAACAGTCATCTTTCCGGATTCCGGGGTTTTAAATTCACACAGTATGCGACCATCAAGACAAGGGGCGAATGACATGAAATTCGAATGGGAAGAGCAGGACATCAAGTCGGGCCGCAAGGTGGATTCGCACAACCGGGCCGAGCGCTACATCATTGGCTATGATCCTCGCAGCATGGGCAAGGACAATCTCGCCCTTATCTCTTTGCGTGATGGCATGATCACCTCGTGCGGGAAAACTCATGCAGAAATGGCCGAACATTTGACTGAGGCGAAATATCGCCCAATCGATATCGACCTGGAAGACCACTTGCCCGTCAAGGATTGAGCCATGACCGACACAATGTCTTTACTCATGCGGGAGGGAGTGCCTGATGTAGCACTCCTGTCTGACCCAGGCAGACTGCTTGCGCTGGTGTCTTCTCCTGAATTCTTTGAGGCGGTGTCCGGTGTCAGCTATGTGCTGCGCGAAACGGACGCCCAAGGTGAAATCAACTACTCGCCGCTGATCGATTTTGCGTGGAAGTCGCATCGCGCTGCGGCAAAAGCATGGGTTGAGCAGATCACCGGGGTCTTTGCCAGCATGGCGGAGACACAAGCCGCACTTCTCGAAGACAACCTGGCTTTGGCACGCAACCTTAAAGGCTCACACCAGACGACGGGGGCTACCTACGAGCTTCTGGTGCGCCAAAGGGACAGCCTGATTGAGGAGCTGGCTCAGGCGAAGGCTCAGAGCGCACCCTTGGTCGACAAGGCATGATCGCTGGCGTGCATTGGCTTGAGCCCTTGCTTCCGTCACCTTTGAGTGATCGCCTTTTGGTCAAGGCTGGTACGGTGCTCGATCATGCCCAACGCGTTGCGCAGTCTGCCTGCGCCTCTGCGCTACGTGGACAGATGGCCAGAGCTCGGGTAATCAACAGTCACTACAGTAACTTGATTGAAGGCATTGATTCCGAGTTATCCAGGCTTCATGGCTCAGTGCTGTGGGGGCCGGGTGGGCCAGGGCTAAATCCCGTCGACGCCCATATTCGGGCTCAAGCTCATTTCGAAAACGCTGCCGTGTTCTCCCCTACGGGAGGTCATGACTTTGGCGATACCTTTTCGCCGCTGCTGATCTCTACGTTGCATCAGTGCCTACTTGAGTCGGTTGAAGTCGCTGAGCTTCGCCTGCCTTCAGGGCATTACGTCGTCCCCGGTCAATTCAGATCACTATCACAGCGCCAAGTGAAGGTTGGTCGGCATGACGCTCCTTGCTGGAGTGCTGTCGATGCCATGCTACGACGGATGCATCAAGCCTATGGGCGCCAGCGTGATCTCAGGTGCCAGCTCATCGCTTGCCTAGCCTTTCACCACCGTCTGGCCTACGTGCATCCCTTTGATGACGGCAATGGCCGTGTAGGGCGCCTGCTGCTTCATCTGCAGCTTCAGCGACTGGGCTTCGGCTCATCGCTCAATCCGATCTCCAAAGCCTTGTATGAGCGTCGTGAGGGCTATTACGCTGTGCTGTCGTGTGCTGATCAGCCTCGTCGGGGCGATTTGGATGGTAGGGGGCAGCTTTCCCAAGCAGGGCTGGTGGGTTTGATAGAGTTTTTGCTTTCCGCACTCGCCGATTGCTTGAGAGGAGGAGAGGATTAAAGCGTCAGCCCACTGGGTGAGCAGTCGAGAGATAGGCCAGCCAGCATGCCCTGATGTTTCGTGCATCTGAAAGCGCCCGATGCTCCAAGGCATCGTTTCCTCCGCTGTGGTAATCAGGAAGCCTGAGAACATCGACCTCGGCCATGATGTCTTTGATTTCGAATTCAGGCTGGATTCCGGCAGCCTCGAAAAGAATGTCCACCCATAGTGCATCGTAATGTGAGTTTGACCACAGCACCTGGCCAGAAAAGCGGTCATTGAGCTGCTGGCACAATTGGATGGGTGCGACCCCCTGAGATTCGATTAGATATCGGGTGATGCCGTGCATGTCCTGAGCGTCATGACTCCAGTATGTCCAGTACCGAACAGGCTGAATGAGAGCCTCAAATTCAAAGTCAGGGCCGACAATACCAATCTCGATAGGGTAGCTATCGGGGTGGATACCCGAGGCTTCGAAGTCGACAAAAATGCGATCGGCAGGGCCCTGGGCTCCATCTTTAGTAGCCACAGCTAATCTTTCGAACCACGTTGCCGTCTTCGCAATAACTGACATCGATGTCAACGAAGATGCCTTTTTTACGAAGTCCAGACACAACGGTTGAGCGATTGGCGAACCCCTTGCGCCAGAATTCGACAGGTTCTCCATCAGCCCCCTTGTACTGGAAGTGCGTCCGACGGGTCTGGAGGAAGCGCCCAGCGGCCTCATGGCCAGCCAGCCAGTCTTGACGCCTGGCCCCAATCAAATGCTCAGGGGGAATACGATCAATGAGCACAGAGCCGCAGCGCTGCTGGCCAAGCAAGCCAATTTCCCAGCCGGAGCGAATGTCAGTGTTCAGACGCCCAACATAGCGCTCGATTACCTCGATATCCTTACTCATCATCGACCCCTTTGCAGAATATTGCTGATCTTAGGCGGATGCGGTCAACTCTGCAACCAGGGATTCTTTGCGCGCCTTGCCCCGCTTGCTCATCACATACCGAAGGCGGTTCTGCAGCTTTTCGATGGATTCCATCTCTGGCATCGGCATCCAACAAACGGGCGTTGAGGCGAGTGGGCGCCACGTAACCGGCAGCGGACAGTTACCGCCCTGGCCAGTAAGACGAGAGGGGACTACCGCCCACCACCCGATCGAACCAATCTTTTTCTCCCCAAACTGAGGAATGCCACCGCCATGATTCATGAACGCTGCCGGCAGCACCTGAAAGGATTCGCCATTGGCGGTTTCAGTTACCAGGATGATGGTGCCATCCATGGGAGCCTTGCTCATTGCGAGCCACCCTGAAGACAATTCAATACTGCCCATTTTTTCCCTTTCGAATGAAAAATACTAAGAAAAACATAAATTTGCTTTTAAAGCAGGCGGTACGAAGATCATCTGGGAATCCGCACAGCATTGGCTATAATCGCAGAGCGTTTTTTGAACTCCGGCTGATGGATTTGTCCTTGCTCGCAATGTTGATGGCGGTCAATACAACCACAGAGATTATGGACTGAACAACCCAGGTCGTAGATGCAGAGAACCAAGGCTCTGCCCCACATAGCCGCATCCCAGCATGCACAGCAACTATCACTAATGGGCCAATCACGGCCATACCCAGACATACGGTTTTTTTCTGCCCTGCCGTAAATTTAGACCAGCGCCGAGCCATGACGAAAAAAAGCGTTCTGACTTTCATGAATTTTGATTTCATAATCAAATATCCTCTTTTTAGATTTACTGAAGCACTGCCGTTACCAACACCATGCTTGGAAGCACCATGCCTAAAGCTGCATAGTCGTTTTAACGATTCTATTCATGGCAGCTCTCGACCCTAATCTGGCCCATTCAACTGTGGAACCAGCATTGGCACATCCGTCAACTTGGATGATATAAAGTACATAGACCAATAGGTCACGATACTGGAGTGGAGCTGGTCGTCACTCATTTCTAGCATTTTCTTGACGAAGCCATCCTCACCTTCATGCTTGCGATACGCTTTCATGAATACGCCAAGGCTCTCACCTCGCAAGCCGGTGAGCTTGGTGACCACACCGCCATTAAATCTCATTCTGAAGGTGTCCAACGCCGCCATCTCAGCGAACAGCGCATCTCGCTGTCTTTGGGCATCAGGGAATCGCTTGTAAGCCTTGGCCACCCAGTCAGTTTCATCAGCTGGCGCTTCGAGCGGGAGACCGCGTCCTTTCATCCACTCCAAAAAGCCCAGGTAGGTAGGGCGATCCATGTCCTGCCCACGACCACGGGAGGTGCGATTTTCCCATTGGTACATATTGCTATTGAAATTTGGGTGTTTGGTGACGAATTCATACATCGCTTCGAGATTGGCGAAGCCTTGATTGAATCGTTCAACGTCAAATCCCAGGAAGTCCAATGCTTCGTTGAAATCATGGGTAAAGGTTACTCGCCCAATGACCTGACCCTTATGCTTGACGCTACGGCTCAGACCATCAACGCCGAAGTTCAGGCCACTCATTGTGCGTCCAAGGATCTGCATGAGTTTGGACAGGTCGTTCCAGGCGAAGTAGTCTTTGGCGTAGTCGAATGTGAGCTCCGGAATCATCTGGAAATCGACCTGAAGAGCACCACCCTCCTCAAGCGGAATGGCTGTGTGAAACTGCGGGGCTTTGGGGTGAACCTGATAGTAGGGGAGATCATGACCTAGAAGAACGCCGAGCTCGCTCACGATCAATTCTTTGCCGATAGCTTCTACCGCCTCTTGCTGGACGAGCAGGTCGACGTCACCAAAGGTAGCTTTCTCCCGGTAAGCCCTGATCACATGACAAGGCCTCGGGCACCCATGCTTGGCAAGCACTTGATCAAGCGCCTGGCTAACCTCGTGAGCTTTACGGTGTGCAAGGTCTGCATCGACGCGCCTGGCGCCGAAGTCCTGCATAGCATTTCCACCCATTTCCATTACCTCAATAAACCTTGGTGTCGCCGGTCAGTGCCGGGTCTTCTTGGTGTCATATTCTGCACTCAACCGCTCCATCTCTGAACTGGCTTGAGTGTATGAGTTCGTCAAAGCTGGCGCCTCGCACTTCATGCTGTACAGCCGCTCGCTCATCGCAACCAGGGCGGCAGAGAAATCCGGATAAGCAGAGCCAAAGGCGCTGGCCGATACGGCAATTCGGTCGGAGCTTTCCTCGATCGCAATCTTGATCTTCTCGGGTGTGAGACCAGCACAACGAACGCGCTCCATATCCTGTGCAAACAACGCTTCGATAGCGGGAATCATGTCCACATGCCGAGGAAAATGCCTCAGGACAAAATCTTGGCCAGACGCAATAACCAGTCGAGGGTAGGTGCGATGAATGACGATCATGAATGCACCCTCTTCGGCAGAATGAAGAAAGTGAACGCTCGAACACTCAGGGCTGATAGCGGCGAACACGGCACCCAGATCCCCGGAGTGCTCCACCTCGTAACCATAAACAGACAGCATGATGAACCTCAAACTTAAATTAGGTTGGATTTGGCGATGAGCCGCGCCATGTTGCGGCTGTCATTCAGGGCGTTGTGGGCGGCGCCCTCAAACTCTAGACCTTCACTCGCCATGGCCCGCTTCAGCCCAATGCTCTCGCCGATGTGGCGCTTGCGCAGCTGGTAGAGCAGGGCGGCATTCAGAAACACCATGTTCGGAATGAAGAAATTCTGCCGGCGCGCCATCCGGGCCAAGTAATCACCATCATCACCCCAGCAAACGTACGGGCGCTTGGTTCCGAATTTGGCGGTAATCGAGTTAACGACCTCATTAAGCGGACGACCCTGACGGTTGACTGTGCGCTGGGTGATCCCGGTCAATTGGGTGCAAAAATCAGACACCGTGTCAGTCACTGGCTTAACGTAGTGATGGGCCTCACGGGTGATCTTTCCTGTCTTAAGGTCAAGCTCGCACAGACCGAATGAGATGATCTCGCCAATCTGGCGCGCATCTTCCCAGCAGCACATTTCGAGGTCGAAGCAGGTGATCTTGCTGTGGTCGGCGCTCATGACCGGTATCTCGAAGTAGAATTCGCATTCAATATATCACTAAAGGGTGCTGCCCCGTATAGGGTTTTCATACTGGGCATCATTGGATTTGTTTGAGGGGGTCAGGAGGGCAAGAAGAGGATCGCCACGTCAAACAAATCGTAAATTTTCCCATAATCGTGGAATCCTGCGCGGGGCACGCAGTCAAATCGACAAGCGTCCTAAAAGACGCTTAGCGGCTCGGCGAGGGAGCATGGAAGCCACCCAACCCCAGGCTCGTCGAGCCGCGCTGTTACTTGCCGTAGAGAGCCCATTCAGGCTGAATGGCCACGATGGCATAGTGGGAGCCCAGTACATGCCCCCATGACTCCGTGAAAGCCCGCCAGCCCTTCTTGCAACTGCCATCGATACCCGGCTCATCAGGATAGTCTACGTTATGCAGCCAGCCCATGGCATTGTCCACGCTATTGTCCAGATCCATGGGAAACATGGTTTTCTGACCCTGGCCCTTGATGGGCGCGGTTGAAAGAATGAGTGTGGGAATGCCTTGAGGGTCTTCCTTGAGGATCGAGCTTTCGATACCGTACCCTGTCTCACCTGGCTTGGCGCATACAAGGCGAAATTCGCAATAATGCGTGGCCTTGATGTGGGTTTTAAACAGAATTGAGAGGGCTGCGCGGAGGTCATCCCGACCCTCAGAGACAATGTTGATCGTACGGTTGTCCATGGGTATTCCTCTTTTATGGGCGCGGATTATCAGACTGATTGTGAAATAGAGGTCGAACAGGAAGTGGAGCCGGCAAAAGAAACAGCGCGAGCCCCAGCGCATGCCGCTTGGTATTCATCCAACCCGTGATCTCTAGGGGCTCCTCGCTGAGATGTTGGCTGTAATAGGTGGTGGCAATCAGGCGTGAGCTCCAATAACGCCCGCAAAACAACGGCAAGTGATGGGCAGTCCAGGCATTGAACCGCTGCCAACGAGAGTCGGAATACTTAAGGGCTCCCTCATGATGACGTTACCTGCAAACAGTGTTGACCCAGCGGGAGAAACGGTCAATGTGGGTATCAAAAGCCTCGCGCACAATCACCGATGGAGGACGCTTCTCACTGGATGAGTGCTGTTCGGCAAAGCGAGTAAAGTTTTCATCATGAGGAAGATCATCGTGGACGAACTCATGCGCTTCGCGAGCTCCGTGATTGCCTGCCAGAAGCCAGAGGTAGTCATCCAGGTTGTTGGCAGCCACCATGTGCTCACCTTCGAGGCCCAGGAAAATGATCGGTTGATCCTCAACAGCCTTCTCGGTATCGATGATCCAAAAGCCGACCAGCCCACCAAAACTATCACGACCGAACACCGCGAAGTTGTCTGCCTTGATCTCGTCGTTTCCTGTCCACTTCCTGAGGAAGGACTCTACTTTTGAGGCATCCAAGAAATCCTGGAATGGCTCGAAGTCAATACCATCGCCGTCTTTATGCTCGAACGGCAGCTTATGCAGTTCGGCAAGGATAGGTGGGAACATCAAAGGTTGGGTTGCTTTAGTCATGTCGAATTCCCTTCTAAATTAAGGATTTGCTGCCGCCTGGTTTGATGCCTGAAGCTGCTGACGGTGCTGCTCTTGGAGAATATCTCGCTTGATTTTTTGCTGTCTGGTGATTTCTTTTCGGCACTGAACCACGAAGTCTTCACCTTTTCCAGTGCCCAGCCAGCCGATCAGATTTTCAATTGTTTCGGCGTCATCAAAGCTTAGAAGGGGGCGCTCAACCCTTTTGTCGTCAAGAGGATTCGGACTTAGAACAGCTTCGATGGTGCGCCAGCCATAACAGGTTGAGAGGCGACGCTCGTTCTGCAGGGCCCAAGCTGCAACATAGCCTCGCTCACGGCTGCGCAAAAGGATGGACATATCATCCGCCTGCTCTAGGAATGCCCGACCGTTATTAGTGCCCAGCCACCGGATGAGGCTAGCGCCGACTTGTGCGTGACGCTCGGTCAATTGACCAGGCACATCCCACAGGATCTTTTTGAGCATCTGGTTGGGAGGGTCAATGTCGTACTCAAAATCCAGAGGAGTATCCATCAACTCTTTCCAACGAGCCATAAAAACCACCTCACCCAGCACATCAGTGCGAACAGGTCGTACAGGATCGTGAGTGAATACACTTTCTTCCTGACTTTGCTCGCTACTCATAACGCTTACCTCTAGGGTCAGATTTCAGAATGAAGCGTTGAGGCAGGATTCGTAGAACGATGATCCAGCCTTGTAGTTTGGTGTAGACGGCAGCAAAGGGGGTGCCTGAAAGCAAAAATTCCCGAGTATCAGGAACAACACCATTGATCCCAGACGAGGGGTCTAGAAGCAGCACCTCAAGCTGACTCAAGTCGTCGCAAGCTTCTGGATACAGGTCAAAAAGGGCCTTCAGGTCAACTTCAGCCTTGTTCGTTAAGGCGATCATTGCGCTTACCCATCCACTTGGCTTTGACGTCTTCCAGGGAAATCATTCGTCCAGTCTCGACATCTGCCATTCCTTCCTTGACGGCTTCAGCTTGCCATAGCTCAGTTTCGAGGTAGCGCGCTAGCGCCCGAGTAAGATGATAGGTGCGATCACGCTCCGTCGCTTGGCACAACTTGTCCAACGCTTCGGCTGATTCATCCGAGGCTCGGAAGGAGAGAGTAGCAGGCATAATCTAAATATCCGCCGAGTGATCTGTATGCTGTGTATGCACTGTCACACAAGCGGATAATCGTGTCAATATTGACGGAGCTTTTAGGCAAGGAATCGCTTGAGTTGCTCGCCCGAGAGAGCGCCAACCTTGGTGCGATCAACCTCACCATTTTTGAACAGCATCAGGGTCGGCACTCCACGCACGCCGTATTTCTCTGCAATGCTCCAGAAGTCGTCAATGTTCACCTTGCCAACAACCAGACCGTCGCGCTCGTCTGCAATGCGACTCAGGGTGGGCTCGATCATCTTGCATGGGGCGCACCATTCAGCCCAGAAATCCAGCAGAACAGGCTTTTCGGAGCGCAGAACTTTTTCTTCGAAGTTTTCGGCAGTGATGGTGATGATACGATCGGACATGGAAGTCTCCATTTTTGGTTAGATGTTAAGAGTACCTCACCAATCTCGTGTTTACACATGAATTGAGCCGATGACGCCCATTGACGATGCCGATAAAAAATGCCCCCGAGAGGGGGCACTTTCGTTGGGCAGAGGTTACTGCCTGCACAGGTTCCAAGTCTGGGCGTTGTATTGTGCACCACGGATGTATGTGTACCCACCGTAGGCCATGGTGCCGTCAGAGCCGTTGTAGCTCGCATTGGTGAACATCAACGCGCCAGCCCAGTAGACGCGCAGTACCGGCCTTGGGCCCATAGGGCCAATAACCTCAGCAGTCACAACCCATCCACCAGTTTGGCACTGCTGGGTAGTTTTTGTACCAGTAGCAGTTCGAGTGCTATAGGATCCGACAGTTTGCCACTCGGACGTATTAACCGCTGTGGTTAGGATTCCAGTTGCGTGGTCATTGTATTGCTCGACACGACTACGCACCTGGGCCTGTGTGCAGTTGGTGGCTGTTTGCGTGAAGGCAATGCCGGAGTTGACCGTAGATGGGTCTGGGCTCCAGTTCGAGCAACCTGCAACACCACCGCTGTTTTGCCAACCTCCGATTGTGACTGCATATGGGCGAGTTGCCGTTTGGCTTGTAAGTGTGCGGCTTTCAGTCGTCGCCGCGCCCACATTTCGGTAGGCACCTGTTGTGGTTTCTTGCTGACGCGCTTGAGCAGATCTTGTCTGATTCAGGCTGCAGTTGTTGGCCGTCTGTGTGAAGCTGGCGCTGTAGGTGTAGGCCGAACCTGCTGGAGACCAGTTGGAGCAGCTGTACAGCGCGCTGCTGTTAGCCCAGTTACCGTACAATGCTGCTGCCGCAACCCATGTTTCCTTCGTGCCAGTAGCTGCGCGAGTTGACGAGGCTGCAATCGATTGCGTTTCGGTTACAGCCGAGCCTTTGTTGCGGATCTCACCCGTATTGGTTTCTTGTTCGCGATCCTGGCGGGTGCGGGCCTGGGATTGAGCGCAATCAGTTGCAGTCTGGGTAAATGACTGACCAATCGTTACGGTTGAGGTTGCCGGCGACCAGTTCGAGCAACTGGTGATTGCACCACTGTTAACCCAGGTCGTGTAGGTTGATGTTATTGCAACCCAGTCCTCCAGAGTGCCCACAGCGTTACGGGTGTTTGAGACTACAATAGTCTGATTTTCCGTTGTGTTGAGTGCGGTAACTTTTTGTCCACTCAGATGATCAGTGTACTGTTCATTGCGTGTACGAACTTGAGCCTGCTGGCAATCGGTAGCAGTTTGAGTGAATGCCTTGCCGAGGCCTACAGTAGTGGTTGCTGGAGCCCAGTTGCTGCACGATTGCTTATCACCCTGGTTTGCCCAGTCGCCGATGGCAATGACATAGGGCCGCGAGGCGGTTTGACTATTGATCTGGCGCGACTCAGGAACAGGGGAGCCGCTGTCGCGAATAGCGCCCGTGGTCGTTTCCTGCTCGCGCTCCTGGCGGGTACGCGCCTGGTCAACCACGCAGTTAGTCGCTTTTTGGTTGAATGTCGCGCTCTGGGTGTAGCTTGAAGGGCTTGGCGACCAGTTGCTGCAATCATGCGCACCGCTGACCGCCTCCCAATTGCTGAAGGTCGGCGAGGTGGCAACCCAGGTTTCCAGGGCTCCTACGGCATCACGGGTGTGGGATGGGCTGAGCGTGCGACTCTCAGTCTGGGCAACGCCTACATTTCGGATCGCTTCAGTTTTGACGTTTTGTTGGCGCTGCTGAACCGTGCGCTCTTGATCCTGGCTGCATGATTGTGTCTGCAAGAAAGCAGTGCCGATTGTTTGTGTTGACGGGTCAGGCGACCAAACAGAGCATGCATACTCAGACCGAATATTCGTCCAGTCCGTGGCGTAGGAGTCAATCTGCGCCCAGAAGCTATCGTCATTGTCCGACAACTGAATCATTGCCGGCGTACGAATGATGTTGAGATTTTCCGCGTGTGCGGAGAAGGGTGTTGCTGCAAGAATGGCAAGATAGAGCAGTGCACAGCGTAATGGTTGCCGCGAATTCTGCCAGCCAAGCTTATTTTGAGATTTCATATCGAATCCCCACCGTATATATCAGTCACTCAATCGAAGCGAAAGTGCCGCAATTTGTAGCTAAATTCTATATTTACAGATGTATTGCTAGCAATGGTGACTTTGAAATAACGGTTTATCGCTGTTATTGCACTAGCTCCATATCTTCCAAATCTCCCAAGATAAAAAACACGCAGGTCGGGCAGGAGAAAAAATGTAGCAAGGCCACCATTCAACCACACGGATTTTCTCTGCGTGTTGTGACGGGGGCAGATTAACTTACAGTGTGAGAGTGAGTATGACTGAAGTGCGAGTAGTGTGTTGACAGGCTGTGAAAGGTGTGCGACTATTTATGCACTTCTTCACGACAGCATTCATACAGGTGATGCAATGAAAAACACCCCAGTAGCACTCATCCAAGCCATTGACCACCTTCGCACTGAAGAGGGTGTCACCCGCGTTACCCATGGCACCAACGCCCTGATTGAAGCTATTCGTCAGGAATTTCACCTCAGCTATGAAGAAGTTGCCACTGCCGGCAATGTGAGTGTTGCGGGTCTCGCTCGTTGGCGCAAAAATGATTATGGAGATCATCATCGCGTCTCCATTTTGGTGAAGTGGGCTCAGGCTCGAATTGATTCTTCGGCAGAGCCAGCCCTCTGTCCAGCGCATGCAGTTCGTAGCCACTCCCTGGGTGAAATCGAAGCGCATCTGAGCATTGCGCTCAGAAAGCTGATGGGGGAGGGGGCAGTTAATGCGGTGAAAATTTCCGAGCTGAAACCATCCGAGAATGGTGAACTGGAGCTGATTATCCGGGTGGTCTGATTTTAATTTGGCCTTTTGCTAAGGATCCAAGCGCGAGGTCTGACAGGGGAAAGGCTGCGTAGAGAAATGCTGGTGACTCCTTGAGTTGCAGTGAGGAGTCATCAGGCATCGATCTTTTTTGTCAGCAAAGCAGATCCGCTTTACCTCAAATCTGCTTGGGGAAACTTGCAGCTCGGGATATATTCAACCAATCAAATGCAGTTAAGCAATGACTGAGGATCCGACCATGACCCAGACAACCACCCAGACGAAAGCACTCTTGCTGCCAATTCCGGATAACTGCTCTGATCTTTATGCGGCGGGATGGGCGTATGCAGATCACCACGTAAGCATTGGGGGAGACCTCAATGCCGAATCACCTGGTGGCTGGAGTGAGGAAAGAGTAGGTGGCTTCTGGGATAGGTTGGCGGCGGAAAGAAAGGCTGTTGCGGAGCAGAAAAAAGAGGCTGCTGGGGCCTGATCAGGTAAAAATCACCCTCAAAAGCTGCTTGAAGAGCTTTCAGGTCAATTGCTGTTCAAGGGCGACACGGCATTGTAAGTCAACGGCATTGTAGAAAGGCATTGTAGGTCAAGAGCATTGTAAAATCGTAGAGGTTGGACAGGTGATAAATTGTAGGCTTCCTGTCGTCAGCCAAAAGAAGGTCGCCTCCGGCGAGAATTTTATATTGTAAACGGCGGGCGGCTTGCGCCGCCCCAAGAGCCTACAGCCCCGGTTCGTTTTGCTGCTCAATGTGCCTGCGGCGCTGTTGGGGTAAAGCAGCAGGATCAATGATTACCCCCTGGCAACGCCAAGCTTCCAGGCTGCGATGTGCGCGGCATAACCAGCTTCGCTGAAGGATTGCTCATCCAGGCCTGATGTCGACGGCACTCCAGCCCATTTGTAAGCTGCAAGAATCAATTCGGCACCCAAACCTTTCCCTTGGTGTTCGTCGTGAATGCAAATTGCGCCTGGGGTGCTGTAGTAGCCGAGTACGTCGAAAACCGATTCTCTCTGCCTGAGCAGTAGCACCGCGTTTGATGATGGCGCCAGCCAATAGTAATCTCGCACAGCCACTAATTCAGTTCGATCAAAAGAGGTGTCAATATCCTCAATGTAGTCACTAAAGTGCTGTTTGCAACACGGGTCGGGGCCCCTGGCCTCACACAGGAACTGATCCAGGGTTAACATTTGGGTGAGCGGGATTGATTGCTGGGCATTGCATGGTCTCTTTCTGATTATTAGGGCCGCATTGAATGCTGCCAGTCAATCCAGAAGAGTGGGGCGGGGGGCGCAATATATTTCAAAATCGAGATTGCATTTGAACTCCCAACGGAAGATCCTTACCTAATCTGAACAAGGAGATTCCGCATGCCCCCCTCATCCTGGCTGACCTCGCTGGCCCTGGCAGCTTGTTTCGCAACCTCGGCACAGGCCGAAACCAAATTCAACCTGCAGGCCTCTGCGGATCGGGCCGTCCAAAACGACACCATGACGGTCATTCTCTCCACCGAGAATGACTCCGCTGACTCCCAGGCGCTCTACGCCCTCACCAACAATGCGCTGAGCGACGTTACGGCCAAAGCCAAGGGTCACATGAGCGTAAAGCTCAAACCCGCCTCCCGGCGCATGCTGCCAGTGTATAGCGGTAAAGAAGGCGAAGATCAAAAGCTGGTGGCCTGGCGGGAGAGAGCTGATCTTCAGCTTGAATCGAAATCTTTCCCTGACCTCTACAGCCTGGTGGAGGAAGTCCTGAAAGATCAGAAGGCAACGCTACAGGTGAGCAGCATCAACTTCTCGCTGTCCGATGAGGCCACCCAGTCTGTAGGGGATGAGTTGTACGCCACTGCCCTGAAGAACATCAAGCACAAGGCAAGCGTGGTGGGCGAAGGCCTCGGCAAGCCTGAGATTGCGATCGACGAATTGTCCTTCAACGGGCCATATGCCTTGGGTGGCGCTCCAGTGGTCATGTTCCGCGCCAAAGCAGCAGCAATGTCGGCCCCAAGCGGGATGGAGTCGGGCGAGTCGAAGGTGCGTGTTGACCTGAGCGGCTCGTTTAAGGCCCAACAAGGGCAGGCTCACTAGAGAGTCGATGTTCGCCATCGGCGGCTTGTCTTAGACGTTGATCTTGAATCCAGTCCCAACCCACTCCTGCTCTCTACGTAGTGAGCAGGAGCTAAACTCCCGGAACACCCATGACTACAGAATCGAGCAAAAACACTGGCATTTCGAGCCAGATCTACGACGCTTTGATCGAGTCAAAGCAGGCGGTGACGTTCTACACCATGGGGCTCCAGCCCATAAGCATCACCGGAGTGATCATCAGTAAGTGCGGAGGCGAAATTACCTTATCTCAAACCTGCGGGCGACACATGACAATCATCCTGGAGCATTCGGTGTTGTCCCTTAACATCCCCAATTTCGTTCTCGACCAGGTGCAGTCGCTGGCAAGCTAGCTATCGACATACCCCTCAGACCGCCGATGCCAATGCGCCCGCATTGCAGGGCCCTCAGTGCAACTTGGCCATGCATAGTTTCATGGCCAGTCGGCCTTCTGCGTAAGCGCCAGCGCACCTCGAAGCCCATTTGCCTCAGACTTCCCAACCCTCATCCAACCCCCAAGGTCATTGATGTCCGGCTGATCCTGGATGAGCAGCCAGATTTCGAAGCACGGCAATACCTATTTGCCTCTCAGTTTGGAAACAAAAAACAGAAGAGCGCTGCATTTCTCCTGAGCTTGGAGTGATTGAATTCGCTTAAGGTGACCTACCGTACCTGTTCAAGCGCCGGACTTTGGAATATCCTGTTTATACCTATATTGAAAAAGATCAGATGCAATGTCAGCCAAAGCACCGGATAAGCTTGAGATTCACCCTGCGATCCTGAAGCGACTTGAGCGCATCAAGACAGCAAGCAAGCCGGATGCCATGGAGCTAAAGGGTGGGGCGATTGCGTTTGCTGAGGCCCAGCTGGAATCAGGTGCTGTTTCCATTGATTACCTGGAAGAGGTCAAGGATCGCGCATATGCCCTTGCATACGAACGCATTGACTATCTCGACAGGGTGCCTACTGCCCTTATTTCGTTTTTTACACTGATTGCCTCCGCTCCCAACCTGATCTTGGCGTTGCTACGACTCATCTTCGAAGAGGGTTATGACTGGGGGTTTGGCGCGTATTTTTCGCTCGGATCTGTAGCTGTCGGCTTAGTTGGCGTGTTTTGGAGTATTGGTTTCCGAAATTGTTGGCTCGAAGTCAAAAAACGCAAATGGCGGTGGATTGTGGGGTTCTTAGTCTACATTCTGGTCACGGCCTGGCTTGCCTCGATTCTTGTGAATGATCATGGCGAATGGGAGTCATGCAGCCAAGATCCAACCTGCACCTTGCTGCAGGGTAAAATTTACTGACGCGTTCGCGGACGCTCTGGACTGCAGGTGGGAGATCCCGTCGTCGTTCCGGGTGAGGAGCCTTTGAATAAAGGACACCGACCACGCTTTCCTAAATCCCACATTCCTAAGCCGGAGCTTGCGATGACTCAGCGTCCAATCCACCCGAACTTTCCAGACCAATTCCTGGAGGTCACCCTGTCCCTGTGCGACGACGATCGAAAATCGACGGTTGAGTACAGGCTCAAGGAGGGCAGGCTTGCTGATGGCATCTACCACATGCCTGGGGGCTTCAAGATCCAGGCTTCGGCCTTCAATAGGCTGATTCGCAGTGATCCCAGCGGCAAGATATCGCGATCCACTTATTGCCATGTTCATGAGTTTACGGATACGGTAGAAAAGCTCCGCCACGACCTTATGCTTGAGATCGACGCAAGGCTGGCGGAGTTTCAGAAGATGAAGGTGATGTTCACCAAAGATCCCGAGTTGGTGGAGGATGAATACCGTCATCCGGCCTTGAGAGCTTCCGTAATCACCGAAAGCCCTGAGTTATAAGATCCTCGTTCTTGGCATGGAACAAAGCTTGGGCAAACCATTTACTCAGGCCCCATCAACGAGCCTTTCGATCACCTGGACAAAGATGGTTACCGCTACACCAGGGGCCAATTCAAGGATTCTTCATTCCTGAATGAGCCCAAAAAACTTTACTATTTCAGACATGAGATCTGCAGAACCCCGCTTTGAGTAAGCTGGGCTTGATGTGATAAACCGCCTGGGATGGCCGGGCGTGTCTTAGCCATTACTGGTGCTTCGGGCACACTGACGCACCAATCTACTGGCCCAGGCTACCCAACAGCCTCAGATGCCTTGGAATCCCTTTGAGCAGGCCGCTAATTATTGCCTCGTTGCCGGCATTATGCCATTCTTCGGCCCCAACGAATTTGGCAGCCCCCTCATCATGCTGACATTGCGGGGCGTAGCGTAAGGCGAGGTAAAAGTGGCTCACACACGACCCCATTCCCACGAGGCTCTGGCATTGGCGGATAGAATTTATCGCCGAATCATGGGAACCTATGAGTTGACCCATGGCGATGACATTCTGACCTTCGAGGCAGCCCTGCACGTAAACCGAGATTTTTTCAAAATTGCGTACATGCCGGCCAAGTGGACGCTGCTTCACAGGTTCACCCTGTGCCACTCGTGGCAGGAGTGGAACCATCTTCGAAGAAAGACCGACGAAGAGTTCATCACACAGGCAGGTGCCGTGCTTGAACATTTCATGGTTGGCTTCACGACCACAAGGCACCGAGAAACCGCAGACCTCAAGCACTATCTCTTCGGAAAGCTCCAGGAGCCTTTGAGAGAGATAGCCCACGAAGTATTTTGCATCCTGTTCAACAACAAGGATCTCATGCGCCGCTTCAGTGAGCGAGTTGCTGAAGCTATCGCCGACGCGTGCCCCACTCAGTACCCTGCTTATCTTCAAAGCAAAGGTCGGCTCAAGCGCGCCAGCTATTGGCCAATTTGGCTCAGAGATGCTCTCTTCTACAGGGAGAACGGCATGTGCGCCGAGTGCACAAATAGCCTGACGGGTGTAATTGACCCTTCGCTCAAGCCCCAGATAGACCACATCGTCCCTATTGCCAACGGGGGAACGACAGACCCCACTAATCTTCAGGTGCTTTGCGAGCCCTGCAACAAGAAAAAGGGGAATAGCAGCAATCAGGTTGGGAAGTTCATCTATGTCCCGTGGCTTTTCAGAGAGTAGCCCATCATCGTGCAGTAGTCAGGGCTTGCACTGCCAGGGAGGCCACCCCAGCCTCAACAGGCATGGCTCTCCAAACGCCACCACCTGATCAGCTTTCCAGCAAAGCCTTCGACGCCAAGTAGGCTAGGTAGCGCTTACAAACACCTCTCGCCCAGCCATCTTGGGGCTCTGGCTCTCCACAGCGATGTCACAGCAGGCTGTCCTGGTAATGTTGCTCATGATCATCGACCCTGCCTAAAGCTTCTGATTTCGCCTCAACAACCGGAACACGTGAATTCGTCTTCCACTGAAAATCGGGAATTACACTCTCGATATTGCCCCCTTGACCGAATAAAGGAAAGGTCGCTGACAGCCCTTTGGTTTGGAATCAAAAACTCAAGAGCTGAATGCGACCTTTCACTTTTACCAGGACATTTTGCCTGGTGATGGCTCACGCCTTTTCCAGAAATTCGATGATCTCTCGCTCGAACAGTCGAGGCCTGCGGCCCTGTTCAGCGATGGATTGCATTAGTAAAACGCCTAGGGCCGAGGTGACCGAAGATTCACGAAGCATTTCCACTTCGGAATTGAATTCAGGAATTTCGGTGCAGTTGAAATTACCAATGACGATCTGAACCCTGCGCAGGGGGTCAAACTGCTTGTAGATCAATGCAGTGATTGCGACACCGACTAGCAGGAATCCACCCATCACCGCCGTTAGCTGCACTAGGGTTTCGCCAGCAGGGGTCAGGTGCCTCAGCATTAAGGCGTAGAAACCAAAATACCCAACGCATATGGCGTAGCAGAAGAACATGTAGCTAAACCTGAATTTTTCTTCGTCGGCGATCAGATTCTCGATGGCCACCAGCACATCCTTGGAGAGAGGCTTGGCGCAGTATTCTTCAATTGTGCTTTCGTGATGTACGTGACTCATGTCGACTCCGGAAACGATGATTGGCCCCAGAGAGGAGCCGCAAGGCTGTGATTCTGCAGATTCTCAGAAGGCGCAAAGCTGGGTCACTATTAGCTTCTCAAACTTACGCATTGTACGGTCTTGAGCCTGGATGGCCTGGATGAGTGTCTTGGCCAGCGGCGAAGCCACAACAGTGTCGTCGGGCATCTCGACTTCCTCAAGGAATGTATCGGTTGATGCGTAGTTTTCGCCCTGAACCTGCAGGATAATGCCATGCCTTGGCGAAAGATTCTCCATGAAAAGACATAGGATGCCAAACATCAAAAAGCCAAAGAAAATACCCAGCAATACCTCCGCAGAGAAGCCATTGCACAAAACCCACATGATAACGAAGGCAATCGCAACCAGCGCTGAAAGCAGTAGCCTGCGGGCCCAGACTTCTTGAATTTTGCCTCTCTCTGACATCAGGCTGTCCATGGCCTTCAATTTTTCGGGACTGATGGGCTGCTTGCAGTAGCTTTCGAGTGAATTGGAGTAGCGCATGATCGCTCCAGGGGTAGGATAAAGTTTGTAGCAATATACACCGTAATCGTGTTTATGCCAACCGCCTGGGGTTCAGTCACTCAAAGCGTTTCCAATTTGGAGAACGGCTTTGTGATAAATTGTCATTCAAAATAGAATCTGAGCATCCATAAGTCAGGCGCGATTCCGGAATACCTCGCACGACACGACCTGGTGGTTTTAGGTTTACCGGGATGTGGCTCTGCAGCTACCGAGGTATTGATGATTCCACACCGCACGCTCTGCATCTGGCTTATCAGGCATGGGTCGAATATTCAGGAGCAACGATGACTAGCCCAAAAACCAACATCCCCGAAGCCAGGCACCTCTATGTGTGGGATGGTGAGCGCACGAGCGTTAATGAGTGCTTTCTGATCATACAAATGCCAGAGGGTCAGCGCCTTACTGTCGACTCCTACCTGCATGGCTACTGCCAGTTGATGGCGCTGGCGCTTCACAAGGTAACTGGACTCCCGCTCGGCGTTCTTGTTCATGAAGGCGCTTACCTTGACGATGGCGGCAACCCTATGGATGCACTAGGTCACGCTTACTGTGTCATGCATCGGGAGGGCATGGAGCCCTTGGTTCTGGATGCAAGGGGCTTTCGAGAGCACAGGGAGATGCTCGCCGAGTACGGTGATGATTTTGATTTCTCCGAAGCGCATGGCAAAGAGGCTGCTGATTTTCTTAAGGACTGGATGGGGGCAGGCCTGCTCAAGGATTTCAGCCCCCATGAAGAAGAAGCGCTTATCGCCTACGCCCAGCGCCTGAAAGACCTCGGTGTTTTCCATACAGAGCCACTGACGGAGGCGGAAGCAGAGAGAATCGAGTCTTTCGAGCAGCACTCGCAGAGCTGGCAATCGCCTTGCTTTTGAAGCATCATCGACCCATGACGACTAATACCCCTGAAGCCATTGAAACCCCACATCTGAACCTGCAGCTACTGAGGGATTTCGTGACCGAGAATCACAACAATCAGTGGCCCGCCAGGGCAAAGATTTTCTTCGGGGAAATTGAGCTGTACGCCAGAATGACCACCAGGGTGATGGGCACCACCTATGGGAAGACAATTGACCTTGCTGACATCACCATCCCGGATAACCTCCGTGGCCGTAAGCTGTTCAGCAAGATCCTTCTTGAGTTTGAGCGCCTAGCGGTTCAGCACGAACGATCTGTTTATGTCGAGTCGATCAGCAGCCCCATCATCAGAAGCGCACTGACGCGTCGAGGCTATTCTTTCAAAGATGGGCTATTGGGCAGCGCATGGAAGAACCCAGAAACCTTGAAAGCCGACCTGGATTCAGTGCAGTCTCTACACCCTTAATTCTAAATTGAAGTTCAGATGGGTGAGATCGGTGCGGGCATTACGCCTGGTTTGGGAGCGTATGAGTCAACCGCTACAAAGTAGCCTGTTCCTGCCTCCTCGTTGTAATCCCCGAGGTAGTAATCCGGGTCGACCGCCTGAAGGGCAATGGATAGCTCCAGCGTAGATGGTCTCTTTTTGCCAAGGATCTCAAACCATGCGGTGTCGCTGCCGGCGCTGGAGAAGAAGTGGCTAGGTAGATTTCCGTTTGGCGCTGCATGTCTTTCCTTGATCAATAGCATGTAGGCATGTTCTTGCTCATGCTCCCTAAAGTACCTAATTTGGTAAGCTAGGTTGAGTGGCGCATCCCAGGCAAACAGTGATGGGTTCACCTCCTCTTGGGCCTTCCTGACAAGCTCAGAGGGATCTTGGTCTAAATTCAACCCTAGTGATGTCACGTACTCGCGAAAGCGAGCATTCAGGGGACTCGGCCAAGACTCACTCGCTTCCATTTCTAGGAGGGCAGAGCAATCGGCCTCTTGCAGCCTTAACCTTGGGAGAGCAAAGAGCGGGCGATCAGACGCCGTAATAACGAAAAACTCTTCCAGGGATCTAGCTACGCAGCTGAGGTCACCCGCACCCCCCAAAATCACTATAGGCCAGGTTTCAGGATTTGAATTGTTGTGCCGATTCCATAAGCAATAGCCACTTTGGCTGTGCTCACAGTAGGCGAATTGAACAAGCCTGCTAGCTTCATCGCCATAGATTTCTCCGTAGGGTAGTCGCACTGCATCAATACATGATGTCAGAGAATGCTCGACGCCCACCGCCTGCTCAAATTGAAGGATGCTGAGCAGCAGATTAGGGATTGGATAGACCCCAAAATTGACCTGAAGATCTTGCAGCGTGACAGTGCTTTTTGCGAAAATTCGAGGCTGATTTACTCTGGAAGTGACCGCAGATTCTTTTTTCGAAGAATACATAGCATAACCCCTTGTTATTATTGATTATTATGGGTTTTTTTTGTGTGTAAGGCTCACTTTAGAGAACCTTATGGATCATAAGCAGTGCTTTGGTGACGCTTAAGTGGCTGTTTTTGCCGTCAAAGCAGGTCTTTAATTCAGATTTTTCCGGGCTGGGGCCAGCAGTCATTTGCCAGAATGGTTTTTGAAAAAACCAGACACCACACTGAAAGACTCATCATGCATTGCCTATCTATCAATATATCACAAAGCCAATCGAGAATTTTCCGTTCCATTTTCGGATTCGTTTGGGATCCCAGTGACTTTTCGATTCTACTTGCTAAAATTCCACCACAAAGGATGACGTAGTCGTTTTTTTCTGCGCTGATTGAAGGATTTACCAGGCAGTGACGGGGGAGGGCGAGCAGCAAGCTCTACAGAATTAGACCCTTGCCTCGCTGCAGCCAGGTGAGCGTTTGTCTCCTCCGAAAATTACAGGCTTCTCTAGAAGCTTCGTTGGTACAGCCACCACAACACCTGTTCCGTGGTGACGCGCACCCGCTCTTTCTTCGAGTAGTCAAATTCGACTGTTACCAACCAGCCTTCTTCGGATTTCTCGATATCGAGCCTCATGAGCGCATCCACGTTCTGGCTCAGGCGATTATCGGTGGTTTGCTCGAAGCCTTCACGAAGAAAGTGATTCATCAGGCGCTCAAAGCGTTCAGGATGCCTGGTTCTCTCGGGGCGCATTGTCATTCGTCTCTTTTGAAGCCGATGGCGAGACCCTGCTTGATCAACAGGGCTTTAAAGGCTGAGAGCTTCTCACCAGTTTCCGATTCTGGCCAGTCGCACATGAGGAAGAAATGAGCCACGGCAAACTGGAGACCCTTCCTGAGTTCATTAGATCTGTAGGGCTCTGGAATGCCCATGGTGCTTACCACCGAGATGCGCGAAGCAGGATAGAGATCAAGGAGCATTCGGGTCTGTTGGTCGGTGAAAACGAGCCCGCTGAGCTCTGTCAGCATTGCCTGCGCGTACCGATATTGATCAGCATCAGGCACGAGCTTTGAATTTTCCAAACTCAACTTGGCGCTGATCGCGGTCTTTTTAGATCCGATCATAGTGCCGTTTGAGCGCGGTACGGTGCCGGGGTCGCCACGCTTATTGGCAAGCACTTCTGCAAATTTCATGATTCTCATACTGAAAATTCCTTATCTGTGAGATGCGTATGTCGGCTATACGCGCTTGGTAAAGCCAACCTCAAGCGCTTGCGCCTGAAGCATTTGCAGAAACAGGTCAATGTCCTGGTTTTCACCGTAGGTTGGCCAGGAGCAGCCGAGGAATAGATGTGCCACTGCGAAAGACAGCTCGTCCCGCACATCCGTATCCCCGATACCGCCGTATTTAGCGATCTTTATTCTTGCGTGCGGGTACAGATCGAGAAAGGACTCGGTTTGCTTTCGGGTGAACTCCAAACCAGAAATTTCTGCGAGGTATTGGCGGGCATCCTCGTAGCTCTCGTCTGAAGGAATGGCTCCGACATTTTCCAGGTAGAAACGGGCCGCATCCTGACGCATCCTTAGCAGGTAATGCGTGCCCTCAGTGCCTTGGCGCTCATCGCCAGCTGCAAGCCTCAGGGTGTTTTCGGGGGTATCGATGAACATGCACTAAAACTCCTTAGTTTGCTGCTCGGTTTCAAGCGCTTCAGACTTTTTCTGACGCTGGGGAATTGCAGATTCCGCGATATAGGCCGCACAGACGAGAGGGAGGACGTACGCCAGAGAGATCATGGCAACGAGAGGATGCCAGGCAACCTCAGAAAGACTCAGACGAATCTCATGCGCAAAGAAACGAGTGTATGCAAAAGTCAAAATGCCCCAAAATCCGGTAAAAAATAGCCAGAATACGAGCCCTTGATACCATGACTCCCCCATGTAATGAGCAAGGCCCATCATGGGAATGACGAACCAGTGCTCGGTCATGATAGATGGGATTGACCGAAAGGATTCGAGCACGATGGGTACACACTCGCGCATGCACAGTGGATCTGCATTAGTTTTCATGAGTCCGACTTACCCCTTTTGACCGTTTCGGTGAGAGCGATCCTGGCGCCGGGCATTGAGCAGCTTAGGCATGTCACTCAGGAGGAGCATGCATGTAGTCACCGGACTAAACAGGAAATGCTTCCACTTAGGTCGATCAATAGCAGGAACCAGCCACCAACTCAGCAGAAGGGCGATGAGCCCAAAGGGGAGAAGGCAGCCCAACACCACCAAGCTCAGGCCATACCAAGGGGTGCCAAACATTGCGTTAAGCATCATGGATGCAAACAGCATCATGAGCGAGAACAGGGCAGTGATCTCAACTTGACCACCTTTATTGGTGTCTAAACTATGCAAACCTTGTAGCAGACCTACCTTCATGAGCACACCTCATTGTTAAATGGCTTCCAGGTGAAGCCTGGGGTTGCCTCGGCGGTGATCAGCACCTGACACGCAGGGCAGTTGGGATCGCGTGCATCGAGGCCGTTAATGACGTCAGGGCAGCTTTCCACGTGACGATGAGCCATGTGGCCAGAAGCAACGGCGTAGAGGTTCATCAGGATGACAGGATCAACGTTCATGAGGCATCCTGATCTGACCGAGGCTTGCGGTTCATCAGCTCAGCCATGTATTCATCACGGGTTTTCACAAGCAACGGATTTTTGGCAGCCCTGGATACGACTTCGTAGTAGTTCAGAACCGGTACCAGGTGTTTGATGATGGCTGCGTGTAGAAGCGCCGCCGCTGCATCCAGATCGTCTGGACGGCAAATAACGTAGTAGTCTGGAAGCATGCCCATGGCAAGCGATTTCACTTGCATGAGGTATTCTTGTGGAAAGCGCTTACCCTCACTCGTGAAGAAGGACTTGCCCTTCATTTGAGCGTCAATTTGGCTTGTCACAACAACCAGTTGATCCATCCCCTCGTCCAATCGATGTTTCATGGGCACATCGAGAGAAACCTTGAGTAGCTGAACGTCGAACTTTTCTGTGGACACGAAACACCCCAAAATCAAAATGGATCGGCGAGCTACTACTGAATGATGGGCAATATTAGTTTAAGTCGAGGTTGGTGTCAAAAATATAAGGGCTTGGATTCTGTCTGGCGGCGAGCGATGCACACGAGATGGGAAACCAGCTTGGCCTGTGTGACCAGACATTATTTCCGGACGCCTTGGCTCACTTCCCCAGCATGTCCAAACGACGCTTAAGCGAGCTGAGACCATGCCGCCTGCTCTCAAGCTGGTCAATTAAACACTGCTCTTCAGCGGTAAAGCGGTGCTTGTCATGGGTGATTAGCTGGCGTTTTTTTCCCGCCTCGCTTATGGCGCTTAGGATTGATTCGCAGAACTAGATGTCGGTGACACATCGCTGAAGTTTTTCTTTGGAAGCTGCGCTCATTTTTTAGTGCTGCCGGCAGAAATGAGAGATGCCTCACCACAGCAGTGATTGCTAGTGTCAGCCAAACCTGTATGAGGGGACATTTCGCCATTGTGCTTTGGGTGCTTCTGGTCTGGCGTAGCCATATGCATTCCCAGCTTACAGGTTTGGTTAGAGGGCATGAGTATAGAGGTCTTGCCCTGCGCCCATCCAGACCCTTTTAGCCCCTCACGCCCCACCATGAGGCACTCAGCCATCAAAGCCCAAGATCACCCGCAAAGAAATCTTCCCTAAGCTTACTGTTCGTGTCGACATCAAGCTCCGCCAAGACTTTGCCATCAAAGCCACACCATGCAAGGTTGTGGTGGGTCAGCATCTCCGGAGATTGCTTGAGGCGGGTCAAAAGCATCTCTTGCATGACAGGGTCAGCTTTGAGTTTTTCCTGGTAATGCTCGTGCTCAACCAAGCGGTTTTCGAGCGAAGTCCCAGTGAGCACCTTGGGTTGATAGGCTGTGTTTGCAATGTCCAAGAGCATCACCACAGTGCCAACCAGGGCCTTTTGGCTAAGTTGAACTTTGTCGAGTTCGAACTCGTAGCCCTTCAGGGCATTCATAACACCCTCATTGACTTCGAGGTTGTCGGCGATGCGGGTGAGATTGTAATCGAGAAGGTCACACCTGCCTTCATTCACAAGGAGCGTGCGGAAAATATCGTCATCTACAATACCCTGCATCACCCAATCAAGATTGAAGGGAATCTGCTGGTGCTTGAAGTAGGCAAATACGTCTTCGTGGTAACCGAAAACCTGCAGGGGGCCCTTGAGTTGACATACCGGGTTGCGGTTAGGCCTGAACCAAATGCTCGGCTTTTCCTTGTCCTCAACGAATTCCTTTCCTGGGTGACCTGATAGTTCTGCGGGGTTCACATCCAGCTGAGCCAAGATCTCTGGGAAGGGGCTGAACAGATTCAGGAAAACCTGGCGCCGAAAGAGTGCGTATTCTTCATCTGTGAATTTGGCCCAGGGCTGGTTCAGGCCATCTTCGATAATTTCAGCCAAGACGGGATCAAGGGCTTCGATCACAGCCCCATAGTTTCGTGTTTCGCGCAGTAGGCGTAGGCCTGGATTGTAAACCAGAACCTTTAGCATGTAATCGAGTACGGTTGCGGATTTGGGATCTCGACGCCCAAGCTCTGTGCGAGCATCACTGACCATCCATTTTAGGGTTTGATCAGGGTTGCGGGAAGATGGCCCAAAAAAGTGGTTCCAGAAGGAATTTGTGCAATCATCGTCAAGCAGAGAGGGATCCGCAGGTCTCTTGAAGAAGCCCTCGATTGAAGCCCTCTCCAGCCCACCCTTTTCCTTTCTGCGATAGTTAATGTGCGTGCTAACTGCTTTAGCAATATGGGCCGCGCCTTCAAGGTTTAAGCGAGAATCGCGAAGATTCATCTGGAACAATATCGAATGCAGCCCATACTCCTCGACCTTCTCAGCTATGTAATCGATCGATGGCATGGCGTTGATCTTGAATAGATCCCAGCCTTCGACGGCTTCGCCCCCATCCATGAGCCAGCAGCCATACAAATCGATGCCAGTGACGTCTCTCCAGGTTTCGACCCCCTCGGGCAAGCCACCCAGATTAAATACATGCCTCAAGGCGCGTGGTAGCGCATCAGGAGCCTTGGCGTGCAACTCAACTAGATTCTCCACATCACCCAAGTAAGTGTCGGGAGCCAGGAATGTATTGATCTCCCTGAGTAGGAAGCTTAATACCGCTTGGCGAGGCTTCGAGAATTGACCCATGGGTGCTGACGTGAATAAGGACTTGAGACGCATGTTGGTTACCTGGCAGTCTTTGGTGCGTATGAGTGGCCTCAAGAGGCCCTACACCCATAGTGCAGCAGGATAACCGATGGCATCCACTTACAAGCCGAGGTCTTGACCCAGCGCCTTATCCAAAACAGCAGAAGTGGCGCTCTGGAGGTACTGCGTGTTTGCCGTTAACGCATACAGCTTTGAGACTGCCGTATCGTTCTCGCACAGCGCCAGCAGATCCCTTGCAGGCTCCAGCCGGATAAATGCCCTGGCTAGCATGTTGTCTGCAGCTTCATCGCTCAAAGCGCCATCGATAAGCATCTGGAGGTAGTACGGGCGCCCACCATTATGGGTGTTAAGAATGTCACTGAGCCAACCATGGCTCTTGCCATGCGCCAGTGTGCAGAACGCAACCATGCGGTCGCTAGCGCCACGCAGCAGGGGGCTAACGATCGCTCGCTCAATCTGCGCCATCGCATCGAGACCCTTGTCACCACCTTGGCCACACTTACTTCGCAGCACCTTGAAGTAACCACTCATCACTTCATTGGCGTTTGCGACGATGTTTTTGTCGAAACCAGGCATCCCCACGATCTCTTCCAGTGAGGAAGATTCCTCAGCCTCATCATCGAATAGGCCCTTTTTGAAGCCGCCTTCTTGCCAGAAAAATGAAGTGAGGCGCTCGGTGAATTCAAAATTAGACATGGCAGGTGACCCTGTAAGTCGCTCCCTGAAACCGGAAGCCTGCTTGTCTGGAAAGCTTGCCAAGGCGCTGTCGACCATGGTTTTGAAGTCCTGCCTGAAGACCTTGGCCAGACGCTTGACTACCAAAGGGTTTCCATGCGGCGCGACCAGCCTTGGGGCTTCCTGGGAGTCCAAATTGAAAATCTCGGTCAGCGTCTTATCGTGTGAGTGTTGAGCAATGAAGAAGTGGTAAAACGACTTCGTGAAGCGAAATTTCGAGATCACCCGCCCCAAAGCCTTGGTGATGTCCTTCGCTTCTCTGACCCCGCAGGCATAGGTCAGCAGGTTGTCATAATCCAGAGTGGGTCGGCTCAAGGCGATTGCTGCGATGAAGGTCATGTTGTCTATGAAGAGGGTTTCAGCGCCCATGGTCTTGATACATTTATCGTCAAGGTAATCGAGCCCACTCGCAGCCTGGGTGCGCAGGATCTCCACGCAAGCTTCATATATCCGCCCAACCCTGATGCTCTTCAGTACCCTGTCGGTAACTCCACCAGGCTCTATCGACCGCAAAGTTATCAGATGCAGTTGGCGAAGCGGGTTTACAGGATCATCAAAATTCATTCAGCATCTCGTGACTCAAGAGGGCGCACATAAGTAATGGGTAACCTGATCACAGGCCAAGGTCGCCACCAAAGGCCTTATCACGACCTTTGGGGCTGACCTCTTGCAGAAAAGCCTTGTTTGATGTGATTTGGTGCAAGGTTGCCAGGGCATCATCACGAGGGGAGAGCGCCAGCAAATCCTCAATGGGCTCAAGTCGTACAAAGGCGCGAGCTACACCCATGGCTTGTGTTCTGTCCCTTGCCACAAAGTCGATCAGCATCTGTAGATAGTAGGATCTCCCATGATCGTCAGATTCCATCACATCAGCAATCCAGCTTTCATCCTTGCTCAAGGCCTGGCTGAAAAACAACGCGACCCGCTGCTTTGGATCTTTCAGCAAGGGGGCAATGATTACATTTTCGACGGACTCCAGAGCTTGAGCCGAATCGCCACCCCCTGCAGCCCGAACGGCCCGGTAGAACAGGTTGACCACAGTGCCGGCGTTTTTGGCCATCTTCACATCAAAGTCTGGAAGGTTCATCATTTCCTGAGCGGTGTAAACCTTCACGGTTTCTTTGCCATCTGACCCCAGCGTAAGACCCGCCTTCTGGCTGAAGAATTTGTCCATACGGGAGGTGAACTCAAAATTGGACATGGTTGACGAGTTGGTCAGCTTCAATCTGGTGCGCATGGACTCATCATATGGAAAATGAGCCAGCGTCCGACCAATCATGGTCTTTTCATCTTTAAATGCAGTAATTTTGGCTAAGCGGCGCATGGCTGCAAGGTCGCCATGAATAGCAATGTCCAGAGCTGCGCTGGTGTCGTCTCGATCAAAAGTCCGAACCATGAGTGCGTCATGTGATTCTTGAGCGATAAAATAGTGGTAAAACGCAGGACGGTAATTGAATTTATCAATAATTGTGTGCAGGTTGTTTCGAATGTCCCGCTCTTCCCTCAGCGTCATCGTGTAGCTCAGCAGTTCGTCATAGTCCATCGTAGGCCTACTTATTGCCACCGCCGCCGCGAACTCCAAGGCATCTGAGTCAAGGCTACCCGCACCCAGGTGGGAAATGCAGACATCATCGAGAGCCTTCTTGCCTGCAGCCATGTGCGTTCGCAAAATCTCCAGACAAATCTCGTATACGGCCCCTCTTTTGATACTTTCTATTATTGGTGCGGGATAGGAGCCAATGGAGAAGCTGGACAGCCCGGAGATCAACTCAACGGGCCTGCGAGGGATACTGAGGGACATGAGATGCGCCTGGTTTGTAATCAAATATGCTTACAGTTTAAAGGGTGCAGGCCACCGCCCTCAAGAAATGCTCAAAGACCCAGGTCGGAGGCGAACACCTTCGTTCTATTGACATCGCTACTGATAGCTCGGAGCAGGGCGATGTCGCCAGTAATCGAATAGAGCAGCATGGCTCGTCTCTCATCGCTGGCTGCCGCCTGAGCAAGCACTTTTGGGCTGCAGCACTTAACTAGCGCGTACAGTGATGTCTTGGTGGCCCCACCCGACAGATTAGGGGCTTGATCCAGGCGGATCTGCCAGGTCAACGCCTTCTCCAAAGTGGCAGATGCTTCTAGCGACTGGATTTGTGCGTAGGCCGATTTAGACATCAGGCAAACACCGATCCCCATCACCTGGTTAACCTCATCCTGACTCAAGTCGAGTCCCTGGAAAATCTCCTTGAGCACGTTCACCCGATCAGCTTCAGTGGCCAGGGTCTTGAGGTATTTCTTGCCGAGGAGGGCGTCAGTGGAAACCTCTTTCAGGGCATCGCAGATGTCAGCAATCAGTTGCTTCGATCGGTAATCCTGATCAGCCATGACGGTTTCGATGACCCAGGGTATATCCGGCATGATGCCAATGCCCTGCTCGATGTTCTTCACGAGGTTGAACACCAAGCGTGATGCGGAGCTTACTTTGTTCATTGATCAGAGCCCCAGGTCACCAGAAAAGATCACATCCCGCTTTGCTCCACTGGTAACAAGCTCCAGGAAGTCAGGGTTCCCGGTGATCGAGTAGAGAGAGATCGCATGTTCCTCGCAGAGGGCTGCTGCTTGCTTGAGTAGTGTGTGGCTGCTGTGCTTGAGCAGTCCAAGCAAGAAAACTTTGTTCCGGTAGGTTTCTTTCGTAGGCCATGACTCTTCATCGCAGTGATGTTCGAGCATCTTGACAATGGCCTTATCTGGCCCAGCTTCACTAAGCTCCAGGAAATCCCCAGCGGACATCTTCAAGACGCCAAGGCAGGCTATGCGATCAATTTCTGACTGAGTTAGCTTCGCGCTCACAAGTAGCTTCTCGAATGCAGCCAGGCGACTAGCCTCGAACCGAGGCTTACCATCTGGGGCTCTCAAGACCCTCTCGCTGTTGATCTGAAGGGCGGCGATCAAGTCTGTGATCAATGCGTGCTCTCGATATGAGGGGCAGTAAGCAATGGCCTTGGCGCAGTAAGAGCTGTCGATCGCGACAGTTTCTTGCCCAAGGCCTTCAATCAGGGCTTCAAGGCGCCGAGAGCACTCTGATGGAGAGAGGCTTTTCTGGCCCAGAATTCTCCGCAATGATGGCGTTGCATCGTGATGAACCCAGAGCTGAAAATCAGTGACGATTTGCATGATAGCCAATCGGGCGCCTGGATCAATCTCCAAAATTTGGCCGATCTTTACTTCCAGTTCAGGCTCCAATTCAGGATCGGATTCCAGCAGCTGCAACTGAGCCAAAAACCACCGCCTTCCCGCATTCTCGTGAAGATGATTGAACATCCCGAAGTGCAGGGGTCTACCATCCACAAACAAGCTGGCTGGTTTGTAGGAGAACGGCTTGCCTTCAATTTGCGCCTTGGATTCAGCCATAGCGTAGAACAGGCTATCATGCCGAGAATTGTCGCCTGAGAATGAAGAAAGGCTCAGCACCTTCGGGCCAAGTAGTGCTCCGAGTGAATTGATGGCCTGGTCGTGCATGTCGCCAGGCATTCGAGCGAAGAAAAAAACTTCAACCAGCGCGCTAGGTGAAAGCACCTTGAGGAATTTGAAGGCAGCCTCACCATCATCAAAGGTGCGGCATACCTCTAGTAGAAACCCTTGTGCGAAGCAAATCAGCTGGGGAAGCGATCTTTTCCGCAGATTGGGGAATTCGTTCAGAATTTTTTCAGGCAGCTTCGACTCGATATTGAATGCCGTGCTCTCTGCGACTTCAATGAAGCGCGAGAGGCAGTCTTTCAGCTCGTCAGGGGAAAGGGGAGGTGTTGCTGGCGTACTCATGGGGTTCTCCTGTATGGGTACAGTGTAACCTTGGAGCACCAAAAATTGACTACCCCGGCATGCTCACTGTCGAGTCATCGCGTGCCGATATTTCAACCACGCTTGGTACGACGCTGGCGCCACTCACCCAAACACGCGGTCATGGCCGAACCAACGGCAAGGCCCGCGACAAAGCAAATTGCACCTAATAGAAGGATGCCCGGTAACTCAATTGAAGGCAGCGAAAGCGTCATGTGTTGCACCCCTATCCATGTTGTCCAGAATTGGAAACTAATATGCCTTAAATTGACGGAGGTGTCTATTGAATGACGTAGCTATTGAGTTTTTTTGCCGACAAAAAACGCAGCCTATGCTGCGCTTTATGTATCGCTGGAAATTCAGGGTTTGGACATATCCAGGCGCTCAATAAGCCTTTCCTGCATAGCCTGGGACAGAGCTACTTGAGCAGTCGCTTTGGCATCTCCAGGCGTGCTTGAGAACTGTTTCACCCAAACCCCAGCAAGAGCAAGGGTCTGATTCATAAGCTCCGTGCGGGCCTCCAGAGGATCGCGCTCATCACCCGGTTCTGGCGTATACCCTTGAATAATTTCGAAAAGGTCGGTTATCGTGCTTTCTTGATGTCGCATCAGTGATTTTTCGCCACTGGTTATAAAGAGAAACTCTTCTTCAGCGTCATAGGCACGCAGAATGGCCCGGCGATCGATAAGCTCGACTTTCTCATTGGCAAGGGCTGAGCCAATTGCAGAGCCAAATTCCGCTTTCGATCGCTTGCTGAAAAGCTTCAGGGCAAAGGATAGCTCTTCAGTTGATACCTGTCCGTCTACCAAAGCCATCAGCGCCGACACACGGCCAACAATCTCGGCCCTTGGATCTGCAGCGCTAGTTGGCTTGGCCACCAGGCTGAACGAGGTAGGTTGCTGACTTAGATCTCCTTGCAATACGGCTGCCTGGCTGATCGGATCTGCTGATTTCCGACCGTTCATTGCTGCAAAGCCGATAAGGCACGCGATCCCCAGCAGAATTATCCATCCAAGCTTGTAGATTCCCCCTAGAGACTTGCTGACCTCATCTTTCACTATGCCAGTGAGAATGACCTCTGCTTCGCTTTTCGGAAAATGGGAATTAGTGCTGTTGGACATGGCGTGCTCATCATAAGATTACGAATGATCTGCAATATATCATCAAATCGAATTAAAGCAAGGCTCGACCTTTACCGGTTGCAGCCAGCTGCATCTTGAGCGATTCGGTCGACGCTACTGTTCGCAAACATCAGGCTAGATACGAAAACAGCCGCCATTTGCTGAGCTAGGCTGCATTCTTTTGCGTAGCTGGATGCGCAACCGTTAAGGCACAGGGAGAGAGAAAGGACGACGGCGCGCAGAGATCGCTGTTTCATGAGGGGTACCCGAGTGGCTGCTGTATGAGCTCTTGTTGTAGGCTCAGTGTACCAGCTGGTTTTGGGTGACGCATCTGCGCAATAGCTTGACAAATTGTCAATTAATGCGGAAATTGCGTCTACAGCCAACCGGAGTGAGATGTCATGATCAACGCTGTCGAAGCCTACGAGCAGGCTAAATCTGCCCATGAACGCCGCCCGCACTACAGTGCTTGGTCATTTCTTGACGTCAAGGCTCGGCGTACCCAAGAGTACTTGGAAAATTCCTTCGGCTGGAAGCTGCGCACCTGCACAGCCTGCAGTGGCAGTGGTTACTATGACCACAACGGAAGTCCGAGATGCAGCTCCTGTGCGGGCAGTGGCCGTGAAAGCTATCCAGGGCCTAAGGCACTGCCTCGGGACTTCCTGTTTGAACTCAAAGCTCGGCCTTAAGCCGGGCTAAATAGGCTGTTGCCCCTATCATCACAAGCCCAGATCCTGCCCCAGGAGTTGATCCCCAAGCGCTTTGTTCTTTAAGTTGCGTAGGTAGATCGGTTTTCCGACTGCCCTGTAGAACAGGATGCGCTGGTTATCGTCTGCAAGTGCCGCCTCAACGACTCTTGTGGGATATGCCTGGTGGATGGCCTTGATGACCAGAAATGGCTTGAGCTTGCCAGCAACACCAGTGACCCCTTCCACAAGAGCACCATCAGCGTAGAGGGTGTAACTCTGATGGCTCAGCCAGGTGATCATCGTAGACAGTGCCCCTTGCAGATCCGACTTTTCGGTTTGGTTGAATCGAGTCAGGGACGCCAGGTTGCGACCCTGAGTCCTGGCCATCATGGCAGGGTAGAAGTCGTGCCTTTTGAACAGCAGAACCATGGTTTCGACCAAAGCCTTTATGGAACGCTGTTTTTGTGAATCGCTGATGTGCTTGATCGTGAAGTTTGACTTGTTGATCGCGTCAACCACCTCATACCAAAGCTGATCCCCATACCGAGAGAAGAACTCCGAAGGAATGTCGTCGTCCTGTACTAGGAATGGGAATTCGTCATCTATCATTGCGATTGCGCCGAGCAGGCGACCATAGATGTCCTCATCCAGCGAGCTTTCGTTGGCGTCGTAGAGGTATTGCCGTATAGCCTGGCTATCAGCAAGAGAAACCTCACCGACCATGTTCTTGATTAGATCCCCATTGTTCTTGGATTTGAACAGGCAGAACATTTGCCTGAAGGGGTCAACCAGCCCTTGTGAAATTACCTTCCGAATTGTCGGCTCTCCGATTTCAAAAAGATCATGATAGAGGCCGTAGGCTTGCTCAGTTACTGGCAAATCCAGAAGGCTTAGGGGCTGGTGACCACTCCCTTTCAGATCTTGAATGGCCTGCTGGAATTTGGTTGCATTGACGTAATTGCCTTCGCATGCCTCATAGATGAGCTCTAGAAGCTTGAGCTTGTCTGGTTCGGATGAGCATGCGGCGCCCGCCAACACACTCCGGTAAGCAACACCAGCTACTTCATCCTGGTAATCGTCATCATCGTCTTCCATGGAGTCACCTCCGCCAAGGGTGCCCACACTTTCCTTCACATCAGGCCAAAACATTTTGATGAAGTGCTCGTAAAGGCCCTGCTTGTTCAGCGCGCCATCTTCTTTTGCTGCGAGAAGCGTGGCATAAGAAGAGTCTGGATAGCCTGGGTGAGAGGTGTCAATCAAGTTACCTGTGTGAGCGATGAGTAACTGCTTGTTCCTGTATCGAACCAGCATTTCTTGTGAAAGTCGCAGCGGAGCCCAGGACGCTGAAGGAGTTGGATTGAGCATGCTAGATAGAGAGGTCATAGGCCAAGGTCACTCGAAAAACAGGTATCCAGGATTTCACCATCCTTCAGACGATGAAGGTGCTGGTCGTTGTGGGTCAATTTATACATAAATGAGTTCCGGGCGTCATCTTCACCGGCCAGTTCCAGCAAAATTTCGGGTTTGACGATTTTCAACATGCTGCAGACAAACTCTGGGATAGAGGCATCCTTTCTGATGGAGAGATAATCACGATCGACAGCCAACGCCACAATGGGCTCAAGGCCCACACTGGCGCGCTGCTGGTCTAAATCGTAGAGCCTACCTGTGGTGCATCCCCCAATTAGCTTGTGGAGCAGAAAATTGATGTCATGCTGAGACACTTCAATGGCTCGACAGATCTCGGCGATTCCTGCACAGGTCTTAGGAATGGACGTTCCGGGTTTTGGGAAGTCAAGCATTTGCTTGATTGCCTCAATCATGTCTTCGCGCATGACTCGTTCGCGATACTCCGGACACATGGACATCGCCTCAGCAAGCATTGGCACATGCGGGTTATCCTGGTTAGCGGCGTTGACACCCATGGCCAAGCCCATTCGCTGGCTGCACTCATCCATCGTGATCTGGGTATGGCCTAGCAGCTTCTGGCGTATGCCGGGGCATTTTGAGGGCGCATAGTACACGACTTGAGCTGCCAGCTGACCCAGGTGTCGCCGCGCCATTTCTGGCTCACATTGCTCGGATAGAGCCGTTAACGCACGGACGCCGCGCTCGTCGGGCACCCACCCCGTATAGGTGCAGGTCAAAATATCGCGGTAGACCTTCGACTTGACCTGGCCTTGGATTTGCGCGAAGAGCTCGGGGTGCAGCATGGATTGAAAATCATCTGGCACAAGCTTTGGCTGTAAAATGCCTGCAAGCTGGCCTGATAGGTCGCCACCGCTCTCCACAAATGAGTTTTTCATGAGCCGTTGGACTTCGCTAACCATCCCCATTGGGAATTTGTCTCGGAAACTCACACCTTGAAGCGAGTCTCCAATCATCTCATACACATTTGGCGTAAATGAGTGATGAACGAGAAGAACGAAAGGCAAGATCGCCACTTCGAATTCACCCCGGTCATCAACGCTCAGACGATCAATCCAGGGGTCGAAATCTTCATAACCAACGGACTCCATCAGCCACTGTGCACAGTCATCGGCGTGATTGTTTAGCATCGAAACAGCCTTCACTGGCACGCTGTTTCCGCTTGATTCCCCGAGCCAATGCAGAATGCTGTCGCTTCTGGCGATCAGGGCTCGCCGTTGTTTTTCAAGATCCAGTCGCTGCTGAGTGTCATGAGTCATGGTTATAGTCCGAGGTCGGCGCCGAATGCCTGGTCAACTAATGACTTGTCTTTGAGGCCATTGAGCAGGAGACGGTTATTGGTGATTTTGTACATGACGAAGCGACCCTCATCGGTCTGAAGCGCCTGCCCCATGGCGAACTGGCTCATGGAGTGCCAGATGCCGAAAGCAATGCTTTTGGCTGGGTCTGTCTCAATTCGCTCCCTGATGGGCTCCTTCCTAGAAAAGATGAACTGGGACATGGACAGGGCTCCAATGGCCGGATTCTCCAGTGCCTGGTCGTATGCACCACCCAGGGAGGCTTGCCGCACTGACATAAGGGCAATTACGGAAAGCTCATCATCACCTAGCTTGAGCGCCTTGAGGAAAGCAGAAAGGCGCATACAGGCTTGAACCCCATAGTCGAAATCATCGGAGGGGTTTGCCTCATTGCTCTGTATCTCCTCCATGAGTGAACAGGTCAAATCCTGAACCAGAAGCTTTTCGTAATAGAAGTCGTTCAGACGAATCGTTTCGGCAAAATCCTCCAGCGTGCCCTCCTGAGCTGACAACCCTGTAGGCAACATGATGCTTCTGATCGCATTCACCAGGCGCTGGGAGCACTCTCTGTTTGACGGAATGGGTGTTCCAGTTACAGCCAGCCGAAGGTTGGCATTCGGTAGGTAGGGGCGTTGACCTAAGATGAACTGAGCATGCAACTTGAAGCCCTGCATCCATTTTACGCCAGCGTCACCCTCACCTTTGAGCAGATCCAGGAGTTTATGAACACTGTTTAGTGGAAGCTCTCCCGACAGTGCTTTCTCAACAAACTGGTAGGCGGCGGGCTCTGCTTTGTTGGGGTAAAAAGCCTTGTAGACAGAGTCGCCATCATCAAGGATGAATTTTACGGGCAACGGGTCTTGGAAACCTTCTGCGTTATGACCCTGCAGATGCTTCAGGCATTCATCCTGGTAGGCTTGCTTCACATCAATCAAGTCTTGAGGCCCTAGCTCATCATGCAAAAGCTGTATCGCCGATGTGAGCTTGGAGGTGCCTGCCACTAATGCGTATGCCATGACCCTGGGCGCGATGTCCTTCTCAGAGTTGTAATTGATCCCCATGTGATCGATTACGTCTGAGCGAAGGTTCTCCAGGCTGCCATGGAGCAACTTGTAATCAAGGATCAGCATTTGGGCCCGCTTAGCGACATCGTGAAGCTTCAGGAAATTCTCCTGGGTAAGCCCCTGGGTTGTGCCTTCGGCCTTATTGCCCAGCTTGGGGTCAATATGGGCGAGCTGGTAGATTTTTGGCTTGCCCATGTACTCGAATTCGTACATGAGCTTTCTGTGCTGATCGCTGTTACGCATGACATTCCCCTAATCCTATGCTTCGAGTTTAGGGGGTGCGAGCAGCGTAGTGCCAGGCATTTGCAGGGCAGAGAGGTGGTTTGGGGTAGCAAGGGGCTCCAGAGTCCGCCTCAGCACCCCGGAAGCTGATTACAGTCCGAGGTCAGCCCCCAGGAGGCTATCGAGGCGTGCCCTATCCTTGATGCCGTTAAGGTAGGCCCGATCACCCTTCAGGCCATGCATCAAGATCTTGGCATCATCGGTGTCCATAACCTGGGCCAGCACACCCTCACTCATGGCATTCAAAAGCCCCAAGGGGATATGGAATTTGGATTTGGTGTTGACTGCATACTTGATGTCATGGGTCTGAGGGGCGAGCAACTCCACTACTCGGAAGCCACCAGAGGCTGGATTGGAAAGAGCCTTGCCATATGCTTCGCCAGCTCGATCCTGATCAACCTCCATGAATATAAGGGCTGAAATGTCGACGTCTGATAGGCCCAAATCCCTGATGAATTCAGAAAGCAGCTTCGAGCACTCAAGACCTTCCGTACTGTCACCGTCCTGTGGGTTGTAGTCATAGTGGGTTACGTCATGAATGGAATCCTTTATGTCCATGACCAAAGAAAACTTCGCATAAAGCTCGTTAGAGCGAATGATCTGAGCATTCTCACTCATCGAGCATTCATCGGCCCTAAAGCTTGGGCCATTTAGAATTTGAGCAAGCACATTGTTTAGGCGCCTGGAGCATTCTTTGACAGAAGCAGCTGTCGTTCCGAAGATGTGTTCGCGCAGCTCAAGATATGGCTCGAATGAGGCCTCAATGAGGTAGTCTTCAAGACCTGAGTGGGCGATTTCCCATGTTGTTGGTTTTTCTGGGTCAGTCTCGGACAAAAGGTCAACGAGGGGCTGTAACTCACTTACAGAGAGCTCCCTGTTCTTGATTTTTTCCAGGATCATTCTGGCGGGTCGGTTACGACCAAAATCGTAGAAAAACTGGTACGCTGCATTGCCACCAGAGCGGATGTACTCCAGAGGGAATGGCGGAAGGAAGCCAGAGTTCGCTTTGAGCATCGGCTCATAATCACCCGTCTTGAAGCCGTTCTTGACATGCGCCAAATCCCTGGGACTCAAGTCATTGTAGAGATATTCAATAACCTGGCCCAGCATGGGGGTCTCGCACAATAGGGCGTATCCTGCGCAGGCAAGCATCCCGAAATTGAGTTCGTACAGGTGCTCCCGTAGCCCGCCAAGGGATCCGTACATTTGCTTGTAGCGAAGCAAGAGGGTCTGGGCCTGCTCGCTGATCACGGCAAGCTTTTCGAAGTCCGCTGGGGAGAGTCCCTGCTTGCTGGCGCCAGCGGAACCCAAGGCAGCATTCGAAATTGAGACACGACTGGTGATCAATCCGTTACCAAGTCCCTGGATGTCCGCCATCAAGGCCTGGTGTTGCTGGCTTCTGTGCATGGTGCCCCCAAAGTTATTTCTCCCATTCTATGGGGCGCGAGATCACAGGCACTAGTGCAAAAGTCAGGAAAAAAGGCTCTTGCAAGCTTAGTTGACTCGACATATTATCGCATCAATTGAAAAATTCACAGATCAAGAATAAGCCATGAGTGATTTAGCTAATATTGATGGTGAAGATACCCTACGAGTCAAGTTTGGCGATTTGGAGGAGATGGGTGAATATTTTAGCCAGTTTTTGATCGACATGAACAATCGTCACAGAGAATTCGGTCTATCAAATTTATTGTTCTGAGAGCGTACTTAGGTTCTTTCAAAGAGCCATTGGCGCGGTAATTACACATACAAGCGAATAGGCAGGAAACCAACGATGGCCACGCATTTTGATCCCTACCCTGACGACGATGAAGCCGAGCAGGCGCCGTGCGGCACTTGGCTCGGGGAAACCAGTGGCAGCGCCAGCAACTGGGCTGATGTAGATTGCGGTTTGTGCCGGAAATTGAAAGTCAAGATCAGCGCAGAGCACGAAGCAAGCGAAGCCGCCATCGTCGAGCAGATGGGGGATATGGCGGCTTACATGCGCGCAGGCATCCCAACGGCAGACTTGAAATAAGGCAGCGTGGACTGCATTGATTGCGGTTCGATTCATGATCGAGACGTCAACGTTCCACATGCCAGACATTATAGCAAGAATCACCGCAAGGCCTTGCCGTATCTAGAGGCCGAGATCAGCCCCGAATGCGTCATCAAGCAAACTCTTATCCTTAATCTCCTGAAGAAGCTTGCGGTCACGAGTGATGTGGAACATCACCATTTTCCCAGCATCAGGGACTAGGGATATTTCGAAAGTCTCTGCACTCATGGAGCGCCACAGGCCGTAAGGGATTGCAAGGTCAATTCGACTGGCCAATCGATCCACCAGGAATGATGCCTGAGCGTGTAGTCTGGACACCACTTCGATCGCGCTTGCCGAGACATCAGCCATGGCTTGATCATGTGCTCCGCCCATGAACATGTTATTCATGGTCATCTGAATGACCACCGAAATCTCGAAGTCCGATAACTGAAGACCCTTAATGAACTCTGAAAGCAACTCTGCCGAGGCGATTCCGCCCGAAAATTGGACATCATTGGCTGAGTTACGATCATCTAGCTGATTTCTCAATGCCAAGACCAGATCCTGGGCAAGAAGTCGATCACAATAATAGGTGTTCTCGCGGATGAGATTAGCGAAGTCTGTCAACGTTCCGTTGTGTGGCTTGAGCTTTCGACCTGGCTCGAAGATGCTCTTGATGGCCCTGTGCAGACGATAGGAGCATTCTGCACCAGTAACCTGATCGGTGCCAAAAACTTGCTTGCGCAGCGCCATGAAAGGCTCAGGAGGAACCTCATTTAGAAAGAGCCTGGTGATTTCCAAGAATTCATCAAGATGAAGGTCATTGTTTGAAAATTCAGATCCATTTTTAACGAGAGCCTCGATTGTTGGCACCACATCTTCAGCGCCGATCTGTCCAGCCTTGACCATTTCGCACAGCCTTCGGCTGACTTGCTCGCTGGTGACTGAATAGAGGAACCTGTAGGCTCTCGCTCCCGAGATCTGAATGAACTTTGCTGGAACTGGGTGAATTAACCCCTCATTCTCAAACGAAATTTGGTAGAAGACAGTATCGCGGTACTCGCGTCGAACATCCCGGCAGTCCTCAGAGAATAGGCCGTCGTGAAGGTACTCAATGACCTCCGGGAGCAGGGGGGTATCACACAGCAGGGCGATGGCTGCAACGGTAGGGAATGAAACCTGCCTCTCCCACAGATCAAAAGTGATGTCAGCAAGACTTCCCTTCAAATATTGGTAGCAGAGGATCAGTGCTTGAGCCTGCTCAGAAACCTTACGCAAGTGTTCAAAACTCTCAGGGGTTAAGCCTTGGATGCTTTCAAATGCCAGATCCGCAGGAGGAGCAATCAGCGCCTTGGCTTCGATCCATGCCGGCTCGATCAACTGAAAATCGTTCATCAACCTATTGTGTTCAGCTGAATGGATCATGCTTTCTCCTGGCATCGGTAATTCTAAGGCGAGGCTGTCTTCTTCACCATACTGGGCAGTGAGCCGTGGGGGCTAGCCTAATCCTCAGCCATAAGGTTTTCTTCCGTGGATTTCGCCTCAGTCTCTTTTTTTGCCGCAACATACCCCTCCAGCCAGCAAGTTCTGCCGTACACCCGACCCATAATAGCCGCAAAAGCCAGGGCTCCGAAGGTTATCCACCTGCTTTCAGGCAGTAGGAGTACGCAGGGAAAGGGCGCAAGCATGATCACCAGCACAATGTCGTTCGCGGGCTTTTTCATGAAAGCCCTGAGGCTAGTGAAAATACTCATTGGCCTGGCTCCTTAGAAGTGATCAACCGACCGATTTGATGGACTACCCGAGCATGGTGGTATTCATAGGCCAGATCATTTTCGATTCTACCCAGAAGATCATTCAGGCGAGATTCAGCGTCCATCTCCCAGGGTGCCGGGCAATACAGCTCCCCCATGGAGAGATTTGGCAGCAAAGCATGCATAATCAGGTCGCGACCGTCACGTACGTAATCAACGCAAAAGCGAATCACCTTGGCAATTAGATCTGGAAGCAGCGGGGGCTTTTCTGGATCAAACACATGCGGATAACGCAGCGCCTCTTGCAGGATGCGCTCAATCATTCGGGTCAGGTCTTTCTGTGCCATGTCTTTGAGGTAAACACGGTCTTCGACCAATATGCTGATTTGGGCATCAATTCCAGCATCAAGATTGTCACTCAGAACCTCTGGGAGGAGTTGGTGCTCGTCAAGTAAACCTTGAGTGGCAAACTCGAACATTAGCGTGAAGCGCCGCGAGGCCTCCCAGGTGCCCATGCAGGGTTGCAATCCCAGTATTGCACGTAGGCGGGGAGCATCATTCTTCCCAGCCACCAAAAGCGCTCTCACGACGTGCTGGCGCATGCGCTGGGCGACCTTAGGCTCAAGGGCCTCAATCATCTGGCTCGCAATCGCGTGAGCCCTTGGATCGGCCAAGGTGCGCTCAATCAGACTGGCCTCTGAGACCAACCCAAGCCCAAGCAGTTGTTCAATGTTACGCAGGTTGCCGCGAGTGTCGACAGGCTGAACAAATCGATGGGGTTCTGGCAGACCTCTGCACCGCAATTGTTGAGAGATAGCAGTCATATCCTTTAGCATCTGGGGATCATGGTCTTGCTGCAGCATAAGTGCTAGGCACTCATCAGTACGAGGGTGCTCCACGCAGAGTGCAAAGGCGAGTTTTTCAACCAGATGGAGCTTATAGTATTTCTCCGGAAAGCCAGGAGCTACGTCCCGCATCTGCATGAGCGTGGTCTCAAGATCAGCCATCCAGGAAATATCGGATTGGGCCCAGGCGAAAGCCCTGCCGCTCTCGTAGTCAGCTCGCTGCTGGGCAGCCAGGATGCGATCCGTCCCCACATGCATCCCATTCAGGTAAATGGGGTAGGGGTATGCGGTAGCGCGCTCGGCGGGGTAGCTGATCATTCGGGTCTCGTTTGACATCAAAATTTTGGTAAGGGCTAAAGTCTGGCGACATTGTAGAGAAACTGCGCATGACAGGCAATATAAGCTCAAAAGCCTTTTATCATGCACAAGTCACTATACTGCTTATTCAATATCTGGCATTATCGCGCAACTCTATTAGCAATCAATGTAAAAACTTCAAAGGGATATCTAGATGAAGCGCATCATTATTGGTTTGTTGGCCATCTTACCCCTGGCCTCCATGGCTGAGAATTCAGTCATCGTCACCGGAAATGGGAATAGCGTCTCGGGGGCTCACGGCACCGTTACCATCAACGGCAAAACCTACACGGGCAACAACATCAGCATCAACGGCAATAATGTTGTCATTGATGGAAAGCGGCAGAGTGGCGCCCTGGCAGGGCCGATCTCGATCGTAGTCAACGGCAATGTCGAATCCGTAACAACATCATCGGGCAATGTCCAAGTCGCCGGCACTGTGGGGAAGGTCAAAACCATGAGTGGAAACATCCGCACTAAGGGTGACATCCTGGGCAGCGCCAGCACGATGTCCGGGGATATCGACGCAAGCTCAATCCACGGCAATGCTGAATCCGTGTCTGGAGAGATCAGTAAGGATCGTTGAACATGCGCAAAGCCCTGCGCGTGCAGGGCTTCTGCGCAAGAGATTAGCTTGATCTCGCAATAAATCGTACAGTTAGATTAGCAGGCGCCTAAGGCCTAGTTTCTGCCGGCAGCGCCTTACGTCACAGGGCATAGTCGAGAGGGCGGTGACCGGGTTCAGTTAGCACAAACCCGCTCCTATTCGAAAACCTGACGCCTGGTTGGACTGAGTTTCTTGAGCCACCCAGCCAATGAAATCAGGCTGCAGCAGTTGCTGCCGGCTCCGGAGAAACCTCCGAGTTTTCAGATGTAGGTGCAAGCGCTGAAATATTCGCAGGAATGGCCCGCTTCCAGATCTTGTGCTTGAGCTCCTTGGCATACACCTTGTGCTCATCAGTCACATGGTTGACTACATTGCCTTCTAGGTCAATGCGGCCAGTTGCTCTCTTGAATGCCTTCAGATAGAAAGCTCGCGTCGTCCAGTAGCGCAACACCGCCCTGACGTCGTTGTAGCTCAATCCTAAATTGAGCTCACGAGACTTGACCAAGATGTCCTTATGGATCTGCTCTTTGAGCGGTTGTACCGCCCGCGCACCTTTCTTACGAGGAAAGGCCAAGGGGAATGCATCCTGGAGCTTGGCCAGGTTAATGAGAAGGGTTTCAAATTTGTTGGGTGCCGGGGTCTGCTGAGTCATGGTTTTTATCTCGGAATATTGGCTCGGGCGCAAGGCCTGCCTTCGACTTGAAGGTCTCCTTCAATATACCGCAAAACCGTTTCTAGTCAAACGCTTACAGGCCCAAATCAGTTTGGAAAATGGCATCCCGGATACCAGGCGCGCTCGTATGGTGAATCACCTGAGGGGAGGGAGACAGCTGATAAAGCAAGCCTGCGCGTTCGATGGTTAGCTCGTCCCAGCGCACCAGGGATTTGTCGATTCTATCCCCAATGATTTGCACAAGAGGCTCTCGAAACCAGTTTTCCTCATAGAGGGGGCTTGCCAGGATGTATCCAACACACAGCGCCCGCTGGTGATCGTCAAGTGGCCCAGGCGGGCACTCAGGAAATTCAGAATCGCTCTGGGCGCGCATGCACTTGAGCATAAGATCGTCCAAATGGAAGCCTACCCCATCAAAGGCATCAAAGAGCTCCCGGATCGGCGTCATTGGATCATCCAGTTGAAAGAACTCCTCGCTGAGCCACTGAAAACTTCCTGGGGCGCTGGGCCGCAGATACAGTCCAAATCGCTCCGAAATCAGCTTGTGGAGCTCATTGTGGTCATCACGAGGGAACACCAGCAGCGCCATGGAGAAGCGCTCAACGCTCCCACATCTTGATTCAAGGCTGTTACCCAATGATATCGCTTCAGCACCTTGATTGACGGGCATCATTAGGTGGTTGATCACTGCAGAGACGCGCTGATCCATTTCCGAGCAGCTCGGCACCTCTGGTAGAAAAAGTAGTCTTCGAGGGTCATCAACGTTAATTTGCCGATTAATCAATGTCTTGCTGAAGTCTTGTCTCAGTCGCTTAAGTCTCTCTGGGCGTTTGGTCTCAAAAAAATCCAGAAGACGACACAAGTCCGGAAAATCAAGGAGGTCGCCCAGGCAATGATAAGCATGCAAGTCAAGCACCTCCTCAAAGATTTCCAAATAATCATCAGGATCAAACCGAACCTCGCCATCGTCCTTGAAAAGACCAGGATAGCGGGGAGCATAGAAGTCACCTCCCTGTGATGCATAAGCCTCATCTCGATCGTAGGTGAGCTCCTCCATGACTCCATGCAAGCCCCACTTGATCGAAGCCAGCGGAAACTGCCACTTGGCCTCACGAATCTCTTGAGCCAGCCGGGTGATCAGGCATGACAGGTGACTCCCCTCGGTAAGCAGCGCGATGTTGATCAAAGTAAGAAAATTACCCTCATCCTTGATCTTCATCTTGTGACAATAGCTAACGCCAGTCTCCAAAACAGTCCGGATTGAGCCAAAGGCGTCAATGAGAGACAGTCCCAGTGCCACCAGGGCACTCCGGTGTTCCACTATTGATGGACGGCAAAGCTCGTATTCCTGCAGCCTTGTGACCTTCTTGAGGAGTGTGAGCTGCGCATGTGAAAAATCAGAGGCCAAGGTCGGCTCCAAATGCCCGGTCACGGACTGCCCCTGATCGAATTCTCTGCAGATCTCTGACCTGCCCGGTGTGACGATACAAGCCCAGTGCCTCAAGGTCTGTCAGGGGTGCTTGCTCAATGACCTGCAAATCGAACCGATCGATGAGTTTCGACAAGAACTGACCCAGCCATGGGGAGGCGTGCTCCGCAAGAGTCAGCCCGGCAACTAAGCACTTCAGGCGACCAACAGGGGTTCCAAGGCTCTCGTATGACACTGCGAGTGCGCAGGCAGCCTGGATCTCCTCATGGTCAACATCGTTCGTTGCGCTGAGTGCTCCGTTGAATTTTCCCATTTTCTGGGCGGTGACAGAGAGAGATTTGAGGTAATCCATGCTTCTCGCAATCACCTCCTTCTCGAAATCGAACCCGCGTTGACCCAGCTCATCAAGTAGATAGAGAATCATGGCGCTGAGCCGAGTGGTGTGGATGTCACGGGCGTTACCGCTGAGTGCAGATGAGGTAATCAGAAAATCACAGCCGCCAGTGAATAGATCGGGTGCTAGACCATGAAGTCGAATCTGATTGTCGACGAGGTCAAGAAAAGTGGAGGTCTGCGAAAGAGAGAGGTCGCCTGTTTCGGCGGAAGCCGGCTCGATCGCCATGCATCTCAATCGCCCCAGAATTTCAGCGGAATCTACGGCCTCTCCCAGTACTGCCAGGCGCATAACATTTGAATACCCCAGAGCCTCTCGGTAAATATGCGGCTTGAGCTGCTCGGCAAGGCGCTCGAAATGGTGATCATCCTTGTCATGAATGGCGTGCATGATGAATGCAAGAGATTCATGTTGAGCCTGATCTTTGATGGCTTCCGGCATGCTGCGCTCAAGGCTTGCCTGGTGCACCGTTAAGTAGTCGTCAAGGCTGAAGCGGAGTTTGCGATCATCATCCAAAAGGCGAGGGAGGACGATGCCATAGAATTTAGCCTTCGGTTTTTGCATCAACAGATTAAGAGGCCCGGTTGGATTTGCCCTGATCTCTTGGGCGACGATTGTCATCAGTTCTGGAAGCCTGAAATCATCGTGCGAAATGCCCATCATGAACATCTGTTCGCTGAAGTCGTGGTACGCCACAACAAGTGAGCCATTGTAGGTGTCGATGGCATCTCGAAAAATACGATAGGCCCCGAACTCAAGGTAAATACCCAGCACATGCTCGAAGCACTTGGCCGCATAGGCAGGGGTGTTGTGGACACGCTGCTCAGCATGAAGGTCGAGGTTTTTCAGCACGCTTTTTTGGGCGGCAGTGAAGGTCATATGCAAGCTCCTGGGCAATGGAGGGCAGGGTAAGTATTTGGATCGCTTTAGTCAAATATTGATTAGCGTTTGGGTGCCAGCAAGACGCCGAAAGGTTGTCTGTGGTTGCCCCGTAAATTTAGATCGTTATTGACTGCGCGGTCTACGCCTGCATAATGATCTCCTTTGCCCAATGGTAATCAGGGTTCGAAGGGTTTGCGGGGATGGACATGAACAAGGACTGGATTAGCAAAGCGCTGGTGGTCGCCGGGATTATCTATGTCATTGCTGAAATCGTCGCCAATGGCAACCTGCTTAGCGTGGTTGGCAGCCATCGTGTGAACCACGAACAAGTCGAGCACATGGAAAAGGTGATGCGAGTGCTTTCGGGCTGCGGTGCAGTCATCCTCCTGTCCAACCTGATCTTGCCGATGTTTCGAAAATCCAGTCACCGCATTCAGGCACTCGTTCTGATCGCCGGGCTCATGGGCCCCTTCACCTATTTGGGTGTCCAGCTAATGGTGGATGGCATCGTGGGCAACTCTACTCGCCAAGATCGTGATGCTGGGGTTATGGCCTACATCTATCGAATGGGCATGACCAACGGCGGTATCGAGCACTCTGCAGCGCTGGTGGATGATCAATACGACCCCAAGGGCAAAGCTCTATTGGCGAGTCTTGGGCTGTATGTTTTCCCTGGCAGCGTGCTTGGGGAAGCTATCACCAGCAAGAAATCTGCCTATGCCAACGTGATTTTCACTGCCGAGATGAATCGCAATGACCTCATGCCCCAGCTTAGCAAAGGGTTATGGGTTCCTTTTGATGACAAATACACCGCTTATCTCAATCACTACGCCGAGAAAATCAACATCCCAAGCCACGATCAGGTTATGGCCGATGTGCGTCGACAGCAGGATAAGTGCATTCGCTATCGAGCTCGCAAGGACTGCAGTCAGCCTGACTTCCTCAACGGCGCGTATGTGAAAGGGGAGGTCAACAAGAAGATCAAGAAGGAATCCGGGCTGACAGTCGTCGAGGATTACTGGCTAACCGATCGGGACAGCTTCCGTCGAGCAATGCTTTTCAGCGCCATCAAGGCAGCGAAAGCAAAGGGTAAGGCAAATGACGTTGACTACCCGATGGGGCGCCAGGAATTCGCAGGCTCCCCGGACGTTTCCCGCTGGCTATCCGTTATCGGCTTCCCTTACTACTTCAAAGGAATGGGCATGTCACCCTATTTCTATGGCTACTATTCAGACAAACCAAGGGCTGTCGCAGGACTCACCCGCAATCTTGCCGCAATCGATTTGGATGGATATCAGGCTGAGCAAATCTATCGCAGCATGATCATCCCGCCGATCGCTTTGTTTCTCTCATTGTTCTTCGCCACGTTGAACATCATCAGTCTGCTAGCATCCTGGATCACGGTGAGAGTGAAGGGACGCTGGAGTGGGCTTGGGGTGCGCCTGGCGCTGGTCGCATTGGCTGCTGTCGGCCCGCTTTTCATGACTAATGCGATAAGCCAATCGAAGTGGTACGAAATGATTACAGTGGGTATGCCTCAAGCATCACCGATACGCTATTATGTGGCTACTTGGATTCTGCACATCGAACCCTATATTGGATACTTGGTGCGATAGCGCCAGCACTTAAGGATTGTGTCATGCCAAATCTTCTGCCAGAGAAGATCCTCAACGGCTCCATGCGTTCCTACACCATCAGCCACCTGCTGGAAGGAACCCATGTTTCTCCAACCATTCCATCGGAGCGCGTGGTGATGAATCGAGTGCTTCCGCCATGGCAGCGTCCGTTCGTTTGGGAGCGCCACCGTCAAATCGCCTGGATGGAGGGTGTCTTCCTCGGTCTCGGTACGGGTTCATATTGCGTCAATGGCTCGGACTACGAATATGGCGGCGAAGAGCGCTTTATGTCGGGTTGGGTGATTGATGGACAGCAGCGCCTGACCAGCTTGGGCCTGTTCCTCGAAGATGCTTTTCCAGTGTTTGGGGACGTCTACTACAGTCAGTTGTCGCTTCCTGAGCGACGTCGACGCGTTCTGAATCAGCCATTCCCGTGCTTCGAGCTTGACTACCAAGAGGACGAGGAAAAACTCAAGGAACTCTACAAGCGCCTTAGCTTTGGTGGCGTTGCCCACACTCAAGCAGACATGGATCTCCTGAATGGAAAGGGGGCCTAAGGATGGATTTCATTTTGACCCTCGCTTTAGCCATTTGCCTGGCAGTCTGGATGACCAGAACCAAGAAGGAACGCTCCCGCACTTTTAAGTCCGCCAGGACGCGAGGGCCTTCCAAGGGTGGTTGTGACACCTGTGGAGGGAATTGCGGGCAATGCGGGAGTTCGCACTAGGCGGTGACAGAAGTGTGGAATACCAGTATATTGATCGAGTGACACTGTAGAATGGCTTTGAATCGTTGTTCAAGGCGTGCACTTGAATAGCCTTTGATCCGTGAAAACGGCTTAGTGAAAGGAAAACCGAGAAATTCCGCCTTCAGTAGCGTTCCGCACCAGCGGCCTCTTGCTTCTGCGGGGATTCCAGACGGCCTTCAATGCCGGCCTGGCTTAGCTAAACAAAGATAAACTGCCTGAAACTCTGGCTACCACCGCTTCAAGCGGCTTAGTGATTGGCCCCGTTGTCCCAAAATTCGTCGATGGATCACCGCCTTGCGCGGCTTAGCAATAGGGATCATACCCAAAGCTCTTGATGCACCACACCGCTTTAGGCGGCTTAGAAATAGGGCCTCTAACCCATATTACACAAGGCTTTTCACCGCATAGGCGGCTTCCGATCTGTATAGCCTTGGTCGATTGTCACTATTCCAAAATTCGATTTCTCAAAATATTGAGTTTGTCCTAAATTGGAGATACAACAAATCAGGACAACATCATGAAATCGTATGCCCCCATTATCGCCATCGTCGCCGCCGCATTTGCACAGACAGCCATTGCCGAGGGTGGTGGAGATGCCCGCAGTGAAGCCATGCGCCAAGCCAGCGAGAAGGCGATGGCGCAGTACCGCGTAGACCACACCTCTGAATCCCCAAACCTTGCACCAACAGCCGTGAAACCGGCTCAAGAAAGCGCTCTGGGCTAAAGCCCGAGATCCTGGCCCATGACACGGTCAAGATGACGCCCGCGCACCTTCTCTTTGAACATAGGACTCTCGGTGAGCTGATACAGCTTGTACCACCCTTCGTTCTTGAGCTTAAGGCTCATGAGAAGCTCTGGCGGGTGTACCAGGATGGCGCCAGATAGCCAGACATCCCGGTTCCCCAAGTATTGGCCCGGCAGTTGGTCGCTGACTTCATCGACCATGGACTCCAGCACACGCTCGATACTGCTAAATTCCTGACCCTTGTAGGTGGCATAGGATCGCGCAACCAGGATACCGGTCGGATCAAGATCTTTGAGCAGCATAGCCGTCGACATGTGCGGGTCGTGCAGCTCCCACTTCATATCCTCGTTGCTAGTGAAGTCGAGCTTGCGATCGAGATACTGCGCGATCGCTTCTTCATCCAGCCGACGGAACTGATCAATACCCTCGTGAGCGGCATCCAAGATTGCTCTCTTTTGGTCAAGAGGGGTATTGCCCAGGATAATCGAACTAGCCAGGTGGTCGATGTAGCCAAAGATTTCCTCGGGACTGATCACGTCACCCATCAGCGCTCGTTTGAGAGGGCTGTTGATGGGCAGAACCTTCATGGAAGGATGCTTCCTGATCGCACCAAGTGTCTCCTCGAAGCACTCGGCATGAGGTGATGCCTTGATGGCCTTGACCATTCTGGAGAAGCGCTCAGGATCATCCTCCATAGCCTGCGTGATCTCGCTCCTCAGAGTATGGGCATGAAACTGCATGTAGGCCTTCTCATCGAAACTGATCTTACCAGTCTCATCGATCAGACTTGGTGGCAGGTTTTGAGGATTGTCCTTGCAGACCTCTTTGGCCATGTTGTTGCAAAAGTAGCCAGAAATGGCGGTGAGCGGGCCGCTAAGAAAATAGGGCGTCTCACGTTGCAGGTCTGCGTGACCTATGGCCAGGTTGGCGCCAAAATTTGCGGAGTTCATGCTCAGCGACCACAGCATCATGATCCCAAAATCTTGGGCAGTAGATAGGCCACTGTCTTTGGGCTGCAACTCAAAGAGGGTGGCCAGCTGCTCTGCCGTCACCCTGGATGAATGTACGATATCCATCACTTCAACCGATGCCATGCCTCGCCCTGGATGATCCATATCCAAAGCCCCTACGGCCTTGAGTTTTTCCATCAACTTTACAGTCTGTGCTGCATTCATAATCCCAGGTCACCGTTGAAGGCCAGATCCCTGTGTTCGGCATTGAGATGCTTGAGCAAGGGCTTGTGGCGAGTAAGCTGATACGCGAGCAGTAGCTCGTGAGGTGACAGCTGCTTGGGCAATTCATCGAAGCACTCGCTGTCCACTGTCTCCAGTATGGACAGGTAGTAATGGAAATGTCCCGTGCCATTTCCAGATTGATATGAGCCATCTGCGCTCTTTTGGCAGCGCTTGGCTATTTGCCTGAGCAAGTCGCCTGCAAAGACCTGTTTGGTGTACTGACTTCCAGCCACAACCCCAACAGATTTATCGCACAGTGCGGTACCAAGATACCGGTGAAAATTTGGAATGTGATCACGGAAAAAAGCGAAGACCGCTCTGGTCTGGGCCTTATCATCTCTGCTCGACTTCCAGTCCATTTCCAAGTCTTTGGCTAGCGCGATATTTTTCCCAACGCTATGAATGGCCCAGTTAGACAGGAACTCGGGCGCCTTGGCCAACTCTGGTAGGTGAATGTCGTTGACCAAAAATTTCAGATGGTCAGCGGAGCCGATAAGATGAATTTTCTGCTCCAGAGGAGGGAAGGCGCCCACCATGACCTGGCTCAATCGTTCGTCAGCTTCGAAGGTCGTAACAACATCACACCCATGGATTGCGACGCGCAACGCTGAGGCCTTTTCGCCAGAAAAGGGGAGGATTTGATAGGTGAGTTCATCAATGTCCATCAGCTTATGTTGGGCAAGCTGCGCGATGACATCCAATTTGCCGTCGCTTATGAAGAAGGGGATGCACGCATCCCACATCACGCGCAGATATCTGTCCAAGGCCAACAGGTCACGGCGACTGCCGTCCGGGTTGCTTGTAACATCCAAGGGCTTGATGTTGCCTCCCCTTTGGGCCTTTTCGTAGAAATCGTCAACCTTCTTGTGGAATTCGTAGCTTTCAAGGCCTTCCGGGAAGATCTCCGCCTCGTTATCAGCAAGGAATTTCAGGATGCGTGACACGTCCTCATGCTCAAAGCTCAGCGCCATGGCGAAGCGGTCAACCAGTAGAGCCTCAAACCTCAAGATGTCATCGGGATCGCCGACTCTGTAGTCGAGGGTCTGCATGAAATATTCCTTCATTTCCGACAGAGGCCTGCCAGACTCGATCAGTGTGCCGATGAAGGCCACCGCGTTGCGCTGGGGTTTTGCACTACGAAACTCCATCTCATCCTGAAACGAGCTGTCGCCGAGCTTGTATGTTTTCCCTGAGCCACCCTTCATATGCTGAACTGATACGTGCACAGCTCCAGCTTGGCTGGTTAAGCTAGGGAGCTGTGTCGAAAAGGGATGATGTCTCGTACTCATGTCAAAGCCCCAAATCCGAACCAATCACTTGGTCGTGAAATTTCTTGTTTATGATTCCCTCCAGAAACTCACTGGAGCGCGTCATCTCGTGCAGGAAAACACGGTTCTCATCCTTCAGGGGAAGCGCCAGCAGCTCACTCACCGGAGCTGTCTTGATGTACCAAAGCCCTAAGAGTGCATCTCGGTTCGGGGAGGAGAGCTTTGGCGCACGCTGCGCAGCATTCAAAAGGAATATCGCAGAATCACGGAGGCCATCCTCGTCAGAATCAAAACCCTGCCAGCTATTGACTAGGCACGCTGACGCCAACTTCAACAGCGGGAAGCCCATCGCGACCACCTGCTTGATCATCGGCAGCATCAGCGCGTGATTCTTGTAATCATCCGAGGCTTTTTTTGACATCAAATGACGGAACATATCCTCCGGCAAGCCTCTTTGGATGTAGGCGGGATTCTTGAACATCAGTGTGGCCAGATTTTGCGGAGCATCGGCAGACTGCCTGCTTGTCTTTTCCGCACTGGCGCTGAGGAATGCCGTCTGCACGCAAGCACCCATGTACATGCCGGGCCTTGGATGTTTGTGCAGAATAACCGAGTTGTACAGAGGGCTCTGGCTACTGGTAAATCTCGCAACGCACTCAGCGGCGATGACTGCGGTCACGTTGTAGGCGTCCTCAGGTGAGACCTGTCTCAATTGATTGATAGCTCGCGCAGTGGCAGCCTCGTTTTTGAAAGCCATGCTCTGTAACTCGGTACGTAGTATGTAGCCTGGTACGATACGTACAGTAAAGGACAGATCGCCAATTGCGTTACCCTGCTCGTCGAAGATTTTGAGTTGTTTAGAGGGTTCGGTAACTTCAAATTGGTTCACGAAACTCCTGTCGTAGCTTTCAAATTGATCCTGCAGCCTAGCTTTGTCATAAAACCAGCCTGGCGGGCCCGAACGTCGAGCCTCATGCAGCAGAAGATCCATCTTAGCGAAATGAACCGCATTGTCCGGTGAGTTGGTCGCCGCCTGAGCCAGGAAGCAATCAAGCCAGTGTTGGAGCACCTGAATTTCACCCGCCTTCTCCTCGACACTCAGTCCGGCTGTTGTGTCGAAAACGTGATGAATGCTGATCACCAGATCGAGGTAATTTTCGAAATGCTGATAGCTTAGTGCAATGACCACCTCATAATTGAGCTCCGGCGACCAGCCATGGTCTTTGCAGTGCTGGATCAAGTCGTATGTGAAGTCGATCTGAGCGTCAGTTGGATGGTAGGTGTAGCTCATCAAGGGCGTTCCAATAGGGGGCTGGCCGAAGCCACATAGACCCATTTTACGGGGCGCCGGAAGCTCGGTTCAATGAGCTGTGCTCGCAATGCACCTGCCTGGGCATGATCGTCATCGGAATGATTGCGCCCAATCCGCTGGCGCTGTGAAAATGAGGTAAAAAGAAGGTAACCCATGAAAGTCCTGCTGAACCTTAAAACCTCCCAAGCGATCGATCTTGACGACCTCCAGCCGGTCAATTTCAATAACCCGTTGACGCGAATGATCAAGGCTTTAGTCGAATTGATTGGCCAGCACCCTGATCTTCAGGACGTGCAGCCCGTCCTAGCGCCAAGCGACTTCCTGCACCTTGAGTTTCCTGCGCCAGAAAGCTGCCAGACTGTGGAGATCCATCTATGTGCGAATTCAGAGGAAATTGATTTGATCCTCGATCGTAATATGGGCAATTGCCTTGGGGTATTTGCAACCTCATCAGGCTTTTTCGACCGCGAGCGCTGGAGTGCCAACCGATTCAGGGTTCTGATGGCCTGCGACGAGCAGGATCTGAGCGAGCACATGAAGCTGGAGGCATCGGAGGATCGCGATAAAGGGCGTCCACCCCGGAATGAGACCTACCTGGTTGCTTACTTGATCACCCTGACACACGAGCTGGCGCACGCGGTGGAGTTCATTCGCCATGGCTCTGGGCTAACTCCGGAAGAGGTCGAAAGCGCCTGGGAAGACGGTAGCCTGGATTTGTCAGTGTCAGACGTCTGCAGTGGCCGGGGTATTCGCGAGGATATGCCCTGCGACATGGATGAGAATACGGCCAATGAGGTTATGGAGGACAGAGTTGAGGATCAGGGCATTGAATGGCTTGAATGGGCTGTTGCAAGGTTACCCCCTGAGTTTTTAAGTGACTGTGTGAAGGCCTATGCTCCGCGCCATGGCACATCAAGGCTTGAGGATGAGTCGCTAGCCCCCTGACGTCACAACAAGGCTAGGGCAGTCGTAGGTATTTTTGGCCAGGTGCAATCTGTTGGATGGCGGCGACTCCTTTCTGCCGGCATCCTGAATAAATGCGAAATTCAGAAAATTAGCTGCTACAACAGAAAAGGCCCGGATGTGGGGCGATGTTCTTTAGCGGATCTTTCCCTTAACTAGGCACTTGCTTCGCTGACCCAATGCCCGTACAGATCTTTGATCGCTCATCCGGAGACAAATTCATTTGATGGATGACCGGTTGGATTTCACCGGCAACACTTGGGTAATGCTTGGCAATGTTAGCAAGCATGTAAACTTGGCCACTGGTGATAGCGCCCACCTTAAGATTCCAGCACGACTCAGCGAACGGGGCAGTGGGTTCGATGCTATCCGCTGCCTGGACAACTCCGGCCACCATAATAAATACTGCAGCGATCGTAATTTTAAAAACATTAATCCTTCGATTCAGATCAAACCGAAACGGATTCTTCACCACGTTATCGGTTCCTCTTTTATGGAAGAGTTTATTGCTTGCCTAGGCAATTTTTCCACTATGCGCGAATTTTAACTATCTCCTCATCTTCATTAATACATACAGGAATGGTGGAACTGCGCCTAAAAACAAAATCAGCATCAACCTATGAAGAATCTCTCGACTGCGCTCAAGCTTTTCAATCCTTGTATCTTCTCCTTGGTGCAGCTCATATCCACCGCTTGAATGAAATCGTTGATTCACATCACCAGTATACGTGTTGCTTGCCAACATCGACTGTTCATAAGATCCGCCAATATCGTCAGCTGCTACTCTTTCGATAGGCATGATCAAGACGGTGATCAAAAATAACCCCCCAAGAATCGTATTCAGCATGGTTTTCCTCTGGAAGACTAGCATATTGACCGGCGCGCCGAGATCATCGAGTACCAGTCGAGCATTGTCTTTCAGGTAATTAGTGATCCTGATTTTGTCGATCATGCGATCAACCTTTGCTGAGAAGCTTGTTCAAGCGCAAATCCAGCTTGTGTGCGTAGTCTGTGTGCCCACAGGCTGTGCGCTCCAGCATGACGACCGCAGGCAGGGTTACCGCTTGCTGCCCCATCGTCTGTAGCTGCTCATGCAGCGCCTTGCACATACGTACTACGTAGTTCGGCTGGCGGAAGTGCGGGTCAAGCCTCATGTCGTCTTCCTGCTGACCACGCTCAGTCAGCGCCTTGGAGATGATGGCCTGGAAGGAGGAGGTCGCCACATTCGCGTTAGCGGCTGCTTTGGAACGCGTGAACAGCTTCGAGAAAGGCCACATCGAGATATACCTGAATATTTGGTTGGAGGTAAAAATATAGGCATCTGAAACGCTGGTCAAGGACAAAGCTCTTACGAATAATAGATATATTGATTTCGCTGGATAGGCCCAGCCCATTAATAGAGACCCTGCTATGAAAATGCTTCCACTGATTGCACTGTTGATGTCTGTTTCCTGCTCGACCTGGGCAAGCAATATCATGCGAACTTACGCACCGATCGCCCATGCTCCTGCTGCCGTCGAAGTCCCTCCGGAAACCTCAGAGCCAGAAGCGTCAGAACCGGAGCCAACCACACCCGGCTTCAAAGTTCTCAATGCCGTACCCGGACAAAACGGTATCTACAACATTTCGGTCGACAATCAGACGTTCCCTGCTTACGTCGACATGACCACCAATGGCGGGTACTGGGTGCTGGCATTGTATTGGGGCACACCAATGACACCAGCCCCTCAGATGAGAGAACTCGCGGTCTCCAACGCTCCATTGAGAACCTGGAGCGCGAATACTGGCAGCTACCCAGTGATTCCTAGCGGCGTTTCTAACGTAGCGAAGGAAGGGATGATCATCAGCACCAATCCGGTCTGGACGAGCTCATACGGGGCCTGGCAGAGCTTTCAAACCCAAGAAGCCGCGAGGGTTGTTGATGCAGCAAACCCTATTGCGGTGACTACGCCAAGCGGCAGTATTAACATGTGGTTGCCAGCGAATGGCTGGAGCTCAACCACGTTTGGTGGATCTGGTTTTGGTTTGTTTACAAAACCCAACAATACGGGTGAATGCGGCGGAGCCAACGTGGCTGGGAGCAAAAGAATTTGTCCGGGCTATCAGGGTAGTGGGAGCGCCAGCCACTTCGATATGACTTATGAGAAATTCTATTTCCTCAAAGGCCATTGATCTGGGCATGCCAGCAGCTTGACTATGCACTTCCCTGTGCTTAACTAAATGGGCTGTTCGTAGTCATCTGCTGGGGAATCAACATGAGAAAATCGTTAAGACAAGGCATGGCTGAAGGCATTGCAACCGAAGTTGTTGATGGCATCTCTGCCGTGCGTACCAACGCCCATGTCATCGCTCGCATCACCGGCTGCGATCTGGGCAAGGCCTACGAAGCGGCAAGCGAGCTTGCCGTGGAAGGCGGGGAAGCAAGAGCTCAAGTACTTGGCCGTTATGGCCACCTGAACTGCGCCGAGATCGCTTCGACACTCGCGAATCGCCCTTGCGAGCAGGTTGAAAGCCCTGAGGTCGTTAAGGCCTGATCTGCCATCCGTTTTGCAGGGCCCGCCTTCTTGCATCAAGGGGCGGGCCTTGTTCTGAAGCCTATAGACCTAAATCCTTGGCAAGTAATTGCTCCCAGCGCTCTCCGCGATCAAGGCTGACTTCAAGGGCAGCACGAGGGTAGTGAACAAGCGCAGCCTTGAAACGTCTCTCTGGAAGATCAGTGAGAAGCCGGCGCTGCAGATCGTGATCTTTGATCAGCACCTCTGCCAGGTGATAGTTGCACGGGTCGTTGTCTGCGTCATCCAGCCAATCCTCCGGTACGAACATTTGCTTGAGGGCAGGCAGACTCATGAAGTGTCGCTCCATGTCCTTTGCCACTAAGCCAACAAACTCGACTGGATCGATAGGGGAGTGCCCCTTGGCGTGAAGGGCCTCAACAAGCCGGGAGGTTTCCCGCATGAGCTTATTGCCGTAGAGCCAGTCGTGCTCCAAAAAGTCAGTTACGCCGGCAACCATCTCGCTCACCATAGACGGTTCGAAGCGGTTGTTGTTGAGCTTCATCATTGCGAGCAGGTGCAGTACAGGCCACTTTGGCATGCCCACCCTTGTTCCATGGAGTTTATCCATACAGCCGGAGCGGTCTTTCCCAAGGGCATAGGGCTCAAAAATAGAGCGCAATGCCTGCGTATCCCTGTCGTCCAGATGTCCACCCGCATCGAATACGAAGGGCTTGTTGAGTAATCTGAAGATAAGGCTGTACTTGCTCACAATCCCAGCTCTTTGCCAAAACGTAGATCTTGGCGGTTGGGTCGATTCATTGCAATTGCCAGAGCTTCAACCGGGTAGTGCCTCAGTGCCGGAATAAACCTGTTGTCTTTGATTTTGGTCAGAAGCTTTTCCTGTAGCGCAGGGCTTTTCAGCAGAGCTTGTCCAAGGTGCTGAGTGGCAGGATCCTCAATGGCCTCTTCGTGCCATTGCATGGGAATCATAAACTCTCTCAGCGCTACACGCCCCATCCGATGGCGATCCATCGCCTCAGTCATCAGCAGTACGAAGTCGGATGGCTCCATTTTACTATGCCCGGCATCATGGAGGACGACGACCAAGCGAGCCATGTCCCGCGCCAGCCTGTTTCCGTCCTGCCAGGTTTTATCAAGAAAATCGGGCACGCTAGCAGCCAACTCGGCGACAAGCTCGGGGCTGTAGGTGTAGCCATCCCGCTTGATCAGAGCAAGGAGATAGAGCATTGGAATAGCATCAAACCCGATCTTCATTTTGTGAAGACGAGAGAGACATTCTGGGCGGCGGTCATTTTTTGCGTACGGCAAAAACACATCTTTGAGGGCCTCGACGTAACGATCGGAAGCCCAATTACCTGCGTCAAAATTGGTGGGATTTTCAATGACTGGAATGATGCTGGTGTAGTCCCTCATAGCCCCAAATCCTGCCCAAAGACGATCTCTCGCCCAGTCGTTGTCTTGAGCAGCGCCGCTCTGATCCCCGGCCCCTTTTTGCGGATGGATAGCTGAGCAAGATCTCGCTCGTTCAAATCCAGTGACAGGATGAGTTTTTCGTCAGCCGCAATAATCGCAGCTTCCCGCCAGGCGACGGCCATGTCGATGTCATCTGGATCAGTGGTGAAACCCACTCTGATCAGGTCTTCGAGTATGTCCTGTTCTTTAAACTCTTCCCCTTGAATCAAGTACTCCCTGTAAATTTGCGGAAGAGGGGAGTATCCATAAGCGCTTGCCGACTCAAGAATTCTGGCCAGCCGAAGGACGCTTTGCTCTGGGCAGTCTAACTTGAATTGCACATCATCAATGCCACCGTTCATGCTTCTTGTGATGCAGTCATCAATGGCTTTGAGCACCCAATCTGCCTTGAATTTAGGCAGAGACTTTATCAGAGCAAAGGCAAATTCGAATCGTTCTTCAAATTCAGATGTAGACTCAAAATCAAGTCGTTCGATGAGATTCTCCAATCTGGCTCGACCATCGAAACCCACGTTGAGCTTGTCGGCCAGCAATACTCGAAGTGGATGGTCTTCAGATAGCGTCCACTTGTACACCATGTAACACAGTTCGGCATCCATCAGTTTTCGACTGGATTCATTCATCAACTGGTAGTCATCCAGGATTTTCTGAATGCCTGGCACCCCCTGATTCCAATGCTCGGTGATTTGTCGATAGAGGGTGTTCAGGTTCATCTGAGCATAAGCAGATGGGCTGTACTTGAGGGTGCCATCCTCTGCCCAGAGCCTGGGTGGAGAGACTGTATTTAGAAGTGAGCCCTTCCAAAGACTCTGCATGGAAACCTGAGCTTTGGGGTCAGTACCATCGGCGTAAAGCTTCTCCAGTTCCTCCATGATCAGACCCATTGCTGGATGTTCTTCGACGCACGCATAGAGAAACACGTGGAATACCTGACTCGGCAGCTTTTCTCCAGGCTTGCTCAGATGCTGGGTTTCTATAGAGACAGCCTCCAAGGTCTGGTAGTGTCCCAGGATCTGCTCAGCCAACTTCTGTGCAGTGTCAGTTACCTCCCTCCAGGTTGCTTTTCCCACAGCGTTAAGGATCGGCATGAACTGGGCACAAACCTCTACCAGCTGCTCTGGCGTAGTATTTTTGGAGGCGCTGTATAGATCAAGACTGGGCATGGAATTCTCCTATACGCCCAGTGTGGAGGCTGAGCCCCCTTTGCATCAACCACCGATGCCAAGCATCAAAGACCCAGGTCAGCCCCAAACACCAGTTCCCGACCCTCGCTAGACTTTACGAGCTCAGCGCGAATCAATGGTGCATCACCTCGAAGCTCAACGAGCTTCAACAGTGTGGCTTTTTTAGTCCAAACCCAAGAAGCTCTTGCTTATCTGCTGCGATCAAAGCTGCTTCGGAGAGGGCATTGGCGCAGGAAAGGTTTGTGCGGCTGGTCTTCATCAAGCAATCAACCAACACCTCGACATACGCTCCAATCGCTTTTTTATCCAGGTCGTACGGCATGTGTTTAGCAATCACTGTCAACGCATCAAAACCAAAGCAATTCAGGCCTTTGAGCAATGTGGCGAGTAGGGGTATCCCGGCATCCGGGTGCTCGAAGGCACTGTAGCCCCCAGCACTGGTTTCCATCCACTGAGAGATCCTATGGCTGAGGTGACCGAAAACTAGGGCTTTCTGATCCTTGGTCAATCGCTCTAGCATGGCAAAAGCATGCTTGGTAATGGCTGGAGCGCCCGCATCTCCCTCTGGCGTCGCCTCCATACAGGACTCCAGGGCATTCAAGACCCTGACTCTTGCATCCAGGGCGTCATCCAGGTGCGGCCTGAGTACGATCCGCACCGGGCTGTCATCTGGCAGCAGAGAGCCATAGACATTTTTGCCGATCTCCAGACCCAGGAGCTTCTGGCTAGCGGTGTCTAATCGGTGGAAATCTGAAACCAGGTGCTCAATTTTGCCAATGCCAGCATCAAATATCTGGCGAATTTCCGCTTCTAGGCTTTTGCCGTGTGGATTGGTTGAGTGCGCGTAGAGATCAAGGGACGTCATAGCAATTTCCTTAAGCCCGAGTTAGGCGAGGTGCTTTTAGTGATTCAATGGTCGTCACAATCCGAGACCCTCCCTAAGAAGGCATCGCGCTTCTTTGGCGAAAGGTAAGGTAGGCAGTCGTCCATGATGATCTCAAAGGCCAAGATCACCGCCGAAATAGGCATCACGGGCTTTTCCGTTAAGGTGTGGCAGGCACTCTGGCCATCGGCTGCGCTGATGTAGGACATCAAGCCTCTTGGCCCCGATCGCTTCCTGGATGATCAATTCTCTATCAATGCAACGATCAAGGTACTTGAAAATACGGTCATTGCGCCCCTTATCCATTCCTCGCGACAGAAAAAGCATTGCCGCCACGGCGCTTCGTGACTGCAGGCCCAGATAGACCTGGCTGAGAGCATCCTTTTGACCTGCTGGCATGTTGTCGCTGATGTCCACGCCGCTGCGTACGCCATCGAAAATCGCCTGGTGAAGGGTATTAACCAATTTTGTTCTCACACTGGAGGTTGCGTGTAACAGCAACTCCACCAGGACATCCAATCCACGCTCGTAACGAGCCGCTATTGCACCTAGTTTCTCTTCAGCCGGGTTCAGGAGGCCACTGACGAACACCAGGTCTAGTAGGAACTGGGGCTGGTGAGCTGACTTGAGCTTGTCACGGCGCTCAAGCGCTTGCTGTGAGTTCAGCTTGCCATCCAGGAGTTGACGGGAAATTTGCTGTGGGCTCAAGATTTGGTGACTCCTATTCGTCTTCATCGTACGCAGGGAGCTAAGCAGCCCCCTGGTCAACCTCAAAGCCCTAAATCACGACCCATGTGAGCATCTCGCCCAGCAGCCGTGAGGTGTGGAAGGCATTCCTCCCATCCACTTTTCTTGCCCAGGATGTCGATTCGATCAACCTGGATTGCGGCATCAATCATCAGGGGCCTGTCAATGTAAGGGGCAAGAACTTGGAATATCATCTGGGTTCTGGCATCAATCAGCCCTCTGGTGAGGAACTGCACTGCTGCGACAGGGCTTTTTGCCTGCAAACCAACAAACAATCTGATCAGACCCGCCTTGCGGTCTTCGGAGAGCTCATTCCTTTTGGGAGCGCTCGGTGGGTAAAAATTGAAGATTCGATTGTGCATGTCGTGGGTGAGATGTGAACCGTACTTTTTCTGCACCAAGGGCAGAAGCTCTGCGATGACATCCATCCCGCGCTCGTAATGGGTCGTGGCAGAACCAGGCTCTGGGTCTGACGATAGGAGCAAGTCCGAGCGGTCAATAATGCCATCCATGAACTGATGCTTGTCGACGGGATCAACCTGGGCTAAACGCTCCAGGGATTGCTGGGCGGTGAGGGTGCCTTCAAGAAGGCGTGTGACGATTTGTTGTGGAGAAAGCATGGGCGATCGCCTTTTTTTATTATTGGTTTTGGCTGGTGTGTTGCTCGCCGTGATGGTAGAGCGAGTAACAGCGCATTTCCTAAAGACCCAGGTCGGCGCCGAACACGCTCTCGGCCCTAGACAAGTCCTTCAAGCTCGCAAGCTCTTTCGCTTTGCCAGTGATCGAGTAGGCGATGATCGCCCCAGAGTCATTGGCATTAGCTACGGCTGAAACGACCTCGGGAGTCGCGCAATTCAGAATCAAGTGAAGGAGGGCGTCTTTCTGATCCTCTTTTGGGTCGTAATGCTTATGGGCGCGCTCCTCATACTCTTGCATGATCAAGACCATCTTTTCCGCATCAGTCAGGTTGCCCATGGGCTGAATCACATCACGGGGAAACCTCCCGATGACTTTCATCCCTAAGTGCACCATCTCGCTGGCGCTGATACCTGCCTCACGAATAACGCGCAAGTACTGGCTCAAGGCGCGCATATCGATGCCGGTTATTTCCGCGTTTGCTGGGTCATCCGTGGCGAATTCCTGCAGGGACTGCAGCACTTGGGCTGGGAATTTGCGACTCATGAAGTCCTGATTATGCTGAATGGTATCCAAGAGCTTGTTGAGCGAATCCTCAGTAACAGCTTTTCCCTTTGCGAGAAACATCAGGATTTCCCAGGAGCGGTACAGGCACTCATTCTCAGGTGGAATCACGCTCCCGTAATAGTGCTTACGCAGCGGCTCACTGCCCTCGTAGGGGAATTCTCCCAGCTGTTTTTGGACAATCGCGCCAAATGCAGCCGCATAGGCTGGGCGGGCCGTCTTGTATTGCGCCAGCGTATTTGCCCAGTCTTCACCGACCCCTTCCATGATCGACTGGTGAATGATGCTGCCGGCCTGCTCACGAAGACCTTGAGTGAAAACGCGGTTGTAAAGGTAGAAATTTCTGAAACGACCACTGTCGAAGAAAGAAGGCTGTAGCTTCGAGCGATGAATTGAATCCTCGAATTGGAAATAGTTTATTTCTCGTAGGGATTCAATTTCTTCTATTTCTTTTGGCGGGTTGCTTCTGTCCTGGCCAGGCAGTGCCTCCAGGCCTTTGCCGACCCAATTGAACACCGAGGTATATCTTTTGAAATCATCGGTCTCGAAGACAATGGCATAGGGAAGTAGTGTACGTTGAAGCTGATGGGCGACCCCTTGAGTCGAGGCCCATTCGTGCAGGTCTCGATAATCATCGAATAAAGCCATGGCCTGGGACAACACGACCTGGCAGCGTCTAGCTTGGATAAGCTTCTGATCCCACACCTCATCAGGTTTCGGTGAGCCTGCAATCGCTGCAAATCGACTGAGCTCCGCCTGGATCGAGTGAACCTTCGTCATGCGTTGTTTGAGGTAGTCGAGCGCTTCGGCTCTATCCAGCTTGGCGAGATCTTCAGGTTGGATTGAGGTCGTCACGGTCAGCTTCCTTATGTATTTCCTAGATTGTAACGGGTGCGCAATGTCCTTTAAAAGGATCCGTGAGAGGAGGGCCAATGTAGAGAAGTCGGCTTTCGAGCCGAAAGCGCGCCTACAGGCTCTCGCTTTTTGAATTTATTGCAATACTCATAAGGGTTAGGGGAAAATAGTCAGAGCGGACGCGGCTTTCAAAGGTTGTGGAGCTACCCAATCAAAGAAGGCGCTTCACAGTGATCGACTCTACCTCAGATGCCCCTCAAGTCTACGTCCAAATGGTCGACAAGTCTGACGTCAAGGTGAACAGCCTTCTCGATGAGGCAGTGATCAGGTGCCACGACGATCGCTGCCGAGAGCGCCTGAACCAAGCCATCAGAGGGATCTATCAGCGCGGATACCAGGCCTACATTCCAAGGGACTCCCTTCGACGGTTTGACGTTACCGCCCCGCATGAACCGAATCACCCGGCTGAGACCATGCAAACTACCATCATGCGGCATGGCGCTTTTACTGAAGCCGTTGGGCCCGAAGACTATGCCAAACGGTACGAAGCATGGATTCAGGGTGAAGAGATGAAGGAGATCAATAACCCCCGTGAGCTGACCGGCCAGGCCTGGGATCCTAGTGAAGAGCCAGGCGGTATGCACGACTGCATTGTGACGTTAAACATAGAAGGGAAGGGGCCGCTTCACGAATACACCTTGCCGACAATGCCGGTTCTCTTTCCTCAGCATATGACCAACTTTATGATGGGTGCTCATGAATCAGAGCACTGCCTGTATCGAGCCAAGCTTTCGCCGAACGAAACCAGTGATGACAAGTACTCATCATCCGTCCGCGAACTTGCAGCTGACCTCAGTGCGGCCCTGTACTACGCGAGGGAGACAGGTTCTTTCGACATCTATCCGCTTTTGATCAGGCCAATGCGCTTGGCCAACCCAGTGGATCTTGGGCACACGACTGCCAATGCGCTGAATGAGCTTATCAGGGGGATTGATCCTCAAAAGTTCCAGGGCGTTGACCCCGAGCTTATCCAGAAGCAGGTGCTTAAATCGATGGCCGAAAACTTTGAGGATGAGCTTGGCTACATCAAGACCAGAGGTGATGCCAATCCAAGCCTGGCTCAGCAGATGATGACCAAGGAAATGGCGATTAGAGAGCGATATGTTGATTACCAGTCAGGCATGCAATGGCCCTGGAAGTCTCTTGGTGACGAAACCAAGTCGTACAGCCGGGACATCCTCCTCTCCCTGCGAAGGAATCATCTGGCGTTCCGGCATCTCGGAAATGAGCCTGAGCAGGGAAGGGCGGCATACGCGTATGAGAAATTTGTAGAGCTCTGGGGCATGGAAGATGTGAACGATAGCCTAGCGCTTACCCGCGTGCTTCAGCCAAAGGAAAAAGATCCCAAGCTCGATCGTGTGCTTGATGTGATGATGGGGCTATGAGGGCAGAATTCGTTTAAAAAACATTACAAAATGCCCTCGCACTTAGCTCGGTTGTATGAAAGGAGTAAATTTACATGGGCTAGCCTTCATTGGTGATTGACAATGAAGGCTAGCTAAGCCGATGGTTTAAAATCAGCAGGAAAAGTAACAAAGCAATTGAGGGCCGTAATGGAAGAGTGCTGAGCCAGCCCAGTGCAAAATATGCAGTAACCTCTGGAGTTTCTTCCATTGACTCCACATGGTATGAGCATTAGCAGGTGACAAACCTCGAAACAGGGCCCATACGTAATATGGTGGCTTTTCCCCAAAAAAAGAAAAAGATTTTACCGTTATATTTTTGAGAAAATACAGGCGCTTTCTGAATTGTCGATCAATTGTTCGATGATTTACTTGTTCTGACGAGGTCATGAATGCCTTCTAATTTTTGTTTTGGGGGCGACCAGTTCTCGACACGAGACTGTCGACGCACCCCTACATATAATTTACCACGACGTAAATCACTAAATGTGAGGTTGGCAGCATATATTTCAATTAAATATTCATATTTGATAGACTTTCGCTATCTGCAGGGTTCGCTTCTACTGAGGAATGGCAAATGCATGGTCGGTATTATCAGGCAACTGGTAGAATAGCCTTGGGTCGAATCGAAAAGATTTTGTTTTGCCCTGCAGTGAACCATTGCGATCGCCAATTCGCGCATCTATTCGATCACGGATGTCAAAGCCAAAATTCAATATGTATTTATCTAGAGGGGATAGGCTTGAGCTTTGAATACCTGATGATCAATCGCATCAAGAATCGGATAGTGCTTAATCTGACCTCCAAGGCGGCGACAGCTTACCCCTCATCGACGCTGGTGCTCTGGTTGCTATCGACCCTGGAACAGTACCGCCTGGGTGGCATGCCAGCTTCCCTTTCAAGAGAAGATGAGCTTTTCCTTCAAGACAATGAGCGGGCTGCTCACGTTGCAGTAAGAGAATTTTCCGAGCCAGGAAGACTTCTCGTAGACGCGGTTCTATTTGCCAGCAAACAGCCAGTCAACGGAGATTTCGATCGCAATTTGAAATTGATCCATGTCGCCTGCATTCACGCTAAAGCCATGAGTACTCACGCGGTTCCAAAGCTGAAGATTTGCTTTACGACCCGCATGCAGAAGGATACCAAAAAATCCAGGCTGATGACCGTGAAGGGAGACCCGGTGGGCATGATGGGCTTGGAAGCCGCCAGCCTGGCGCTGTCGGTCATTCGCCGAGCAGCTGAGCGAGAGGAGGGTGTTTCCCTTTATCTGCTGAACTCGAAAGAGGTTTTCGGTGAGGAACTGCGGGGCTCCAGGCCTGCGCAGGAATATAACGATGGCTCCATCAGGCTGATCCATCATTACCTTGTGAACTACCTGACAAAGCAAATCGACCTCCCTACCGCCAAGGGTTTGGTGGGGGCAATCAAGGTTCTCAGTGACCATTTCGTCCAGCGCCAGGTGTCTAATCAGGAGTTGACCTGACCTGTCTTCAGGGCTACGGGCAAGCTTAATTAAATTTCTGAAGTAGCAGCAAGCCTGGCCATAAACTTACAGCCCCAAATCCTCACCCATCCGACCTTCAATAGTCTTTTCACTCTTCACTTCCAGCTGGCGCAGCCCAAGCCCCCAATTGCTGAGATTGGCCTTGGCATCCTCATCGAGACCCCTAAGGCTCGAATAATCTATTTCGTCTCCAGATAACCTGATGAGCAGCTTCACTTCTTCCGTAACCGGGTCGATCATAAACGGCGCGTAAAGCTCTAGCTTCTCATGGTTTTCGGGAAATAGGGTTGTGGCAGCCTTTGCCATGTGCCCAAGGTAAAGTCCAAGCTTCTCTGGCGAAATCTTCTGTCCGACCGGATGAAGGCCCTGGAGAAAATCCCACACCCGGAAATGGGATCGGCTGATATGCTCAGGCTCGATTTTTAGATGGCTGTCCATCACGCGATCAAACAGCTCCGGCCCCAGAGCCTCAAGCTCTTTGAAGTATGCAGCCAATTGATGGTGTCCCAGCTTCGCCTCAACCCTAGAACCTTCCGACCCAAAGGGTAGAGCAGCACCCCTTGGCAGCGCGCTGGTCAAAAAACCGATCTTGTAAGAAACGTCACCTATAGTTGATTGCATGCCAGCCTTGGCAAGCAGATGCTCAAGAAAGTCGATCGTCCACGACGAGAGCCTCGCATCTGACTCTTGATTCAACGTATCGAAATCAAGTGATCTTAGGATGCGTGAGGCCTGCGCAGGATGATTTTCAATGAGCTCTCGCAGGATGGTATCGAAGACAAGGTGGTGAGAGTCAGGTTGGCGATACATGATCGACTCCCAAAACCCCTGCCCGAACGACTTCCGCAAAATGATTGGGTGCAGGGCACCTGAGCGTTGAAGGAATTTTTCCGGACTGCTACCGGGTAGGTGCTCCAGCTTTGAAATTGAATCAAACATTCCATTGAGTGCTTCACCAAAACCAATATGCTCGAAATCAATGAATCCCGGATAAGAAAACCCGCGCAAGTATCCGATGTCGTCATCCAGTATGGCCTTCATGTCCAAGCCTTCAAGGCCTAGATCCATAAAGCCGAGCGCGAAGATCATCCGTTTAGACATCAGCTTTTTCATTGCGGGAAAGAAATCCGGATCATTGCTATAGGCGGCTGCTAGACCCCTGGCCAACCTCTTCGTGAATTCAACTCCATCGACGTCTCCAGCCCTCTGTGCGGAAAAAACCACACCTGGATTTCTCAGGTCGAAATACTCAGAAAGCCTAAGGATATCCAGCTCGCAGCGCAGGGCAATACCCCCTACGACATGAGGCTCACAACCAAGCATGCAGGCTGCAAACACAGGAATAGCTGAATCAGTGACAAAGCAATTTGCACCGATGCCATTCATCCCGTCACGAGCTGGGTCGGCAGGTTTGTAATCGTCCCACTTGGCGGTCGCACCATGCTGCAGGAGGCGATCGATAATCACCTGCACTCTGTTACTAATCACTGAATATCCCCTGTGTATCTCATCGACCAGGCGCTTATGCACCTAGCCCACCCTGCGTGCCTCACAAGCCCAGATCTGAACCCATGCGGTCTTCGATCGTTTTTGTGCGATTTACCCCAAGCTCCCTCAAGCCCAAACCCCACTTGCTGAGCATCTCCTTGGTGTCTTCATCCATACCGCGCAGCGGTGCGTAGTCGATTTTCCTGGTCAGCTTTGCAACCAAACTTCCGATTGAAGACTCCACAGGGCTATGCACGTAGTTGTCATAGTACGGTATGTGCTGATGACCCTCTGGCAACAGAGATTTCATGCCGGAAGCCATGTGCGCCAGATAGAGGCCTGCTTTTTTGGGGCTGACCTCTTGAGGCTCAGGCTTAAATCGAGCCAGGACACTCCAGACTGTCAGGTGTGACAGACTAATATCGTCCGCAGGAATTTTCATGTGGCTGGCCATCACCCGCTCGTATAGCTTGGGGCCCAGATCCCGCATAGCCTTGAAGCGATTGGCGAACACCTCTGCCCCCAGCTTGCCAAGAATAAGGCCCTCGTGATCCTGGAAGGTGAGATTATCCTCCTCGTTGACCTGGCTGGTAATGGCGCCGATCTGGTAGGAGATATCGTTGATGACGTCACTCAGTCCATTCACCCTCATGAGGATTTCTATTGCCTGGAAGGTGTCGGCGACCGAATCGATTTCAGGCAGCATGTCCGTGGTGTTGAAGTCCAGAGACTTCAGGATTTTCGAGGCTTCATTGGGGTAATCGGTGATCAAGCTTTGGAGCAGGAGCTTGTAGACATCTGACTTTTTACAGCTGGTGACTTGATAGATAACACCCTCCCAGAAGCCCGAAGCAAAGGTTTTTCTGGTGATAAAGGTATCAAGCCCACCCACCTGGCGGATGAAATCCAGAGGACTGGAGTTTGGCAGGTGCTTGATCTGCTCGATGCTGTAGAGCACATCACGCAGGTGGTGCGCACGGCATTCAAAGTCCGGCACTTGGAGGTTCGGGTTTCCAGGCTGGTAGCTCTGAAGGTATTTACGCTCGCGCTTGATGATCTCTGCAAAGTCTACCCCTTCAACAGCCAGGTGCATGATGCCTAGAGAGAAGAGGGAGTGCTGGGTCTCCAAAGCTCTAATCAAATCATCCTTGTACCAGCCCTGTTCTGAGTGAGTGTGGGCGTAGGCTTCAAAGATCTTCTTGGCGAACTCGACAGGATCGAGCTTGTGAACGCCATCAAGGACATGGGTTTCAATGCCGTTGACCTCTACGTAACGACCTATGTATTTGATGTCAATTTCAGCCTGCAGCATCGCCTTGGCAACCAAAGGTGTCGAGTACCCTAGAAGCGAAGCCACATAAACCGGCAGCATTGACTTGGTGACCCCAACTGTCGCTCCGAAACCCCAGATAGTGGCGTCGAGGTCTGGGGCGCAGGGTTCATAGGGGTAATTATCGATGGCCGCGACTCCATGCTGCTGAAAATAGGCAATGGCGCTTTCGAGTGTGTCAATCTTGTTCATGGGTAGAGCCGGATTCTAAGTGAGTGCATACCTCGATTGTAGGCAGTGCGAGCGGGATGCCTCAAGCAATTGGTTCTGATCACTTCATTCGACGAAATAGTGTAGTATTGGCTGGAACACTAAGGGGGCCTAGATTTCGGGTGGCCAGGGTTAATGGCACAGCGATCCGATAGGTAGCCTGTGCATCATCTAGCGAGCTGAACAGCGCGAGTGAGAAAAGTCATGGATTTTTGGAGTGATGTTAGCGGCAGAGAAAACTCGGGCTATTGCGTTTTGAGACTCGCTAACGAGAGACGAGGAATGGCGGCACTCAAGGCCATGTTCCCTACCGGCGATGCCGACGAGATGAACTTTGTCCTTTTTTCTACCTCGGGCACACACGGCTCTTATCAAACCCTTGAGGAAGAGGAGACCGAACCAGGCACAGGGGTGACCTTCATGGTTGTTCAGCCGCGCCTGGTGATCACGCGCTACGGTGTCGTTTATCCCGAGTCCGATGAAGATTTTGCTCTGCTGAAAAAGCTGCGAGCCACTTCACGTGAAGCATTGTTGGGTATTTCCGGTGGGGTCTGAGGGCCTGCAGTCATGACTCGTCCTGCATGAACAGATTTTTTCAAGGAAACTCGGATGCGCCTGAAAACCAAGAAACTCAAAGACCGCGCCGGACTGGAGGGGTACGCCCTTTGGATGCTTGCCCAGCGCGATATGACTCGGCACTCGGTCAAGCAAAAGCTAGAAGGTTACGCTCAAGATCGTGGCGATATAGAGCCAGTGCTCGAACGCATGGAGGTGCTGGGCTATCTGGACGATCGTCGCTTCACTGAGGTGTACGTGCGCTCGTGCCGAGACAACCGTGGTTACGGCCCAACCAAAATCAGGATTAAGCTCAGAGAGAAGGGTGTTCCGAACAATCTCATCCAGGAATTTTTGGACGAGAAAGACGACTGCTGGGCCCTGAAGGCTCGCGAGCTGCGCGAGCGGCGCTTTGGCGAGGCACCGGTCGAGATGGTAGAGAAAAACCGCCAGATGAGCTTCCTGGCGCGCAGGGGGTACAGTTTCGACCAGATTAAGCAGTCGTTCGTAGCCAGTGATGAGATGTACGACTGATTTGAGGTGTTGGCTGAGCTTGCCCAGCTATTTCTTGTGCTTTCCTGCCATGGCCTCGATCATTTCCAGCATCGGGTCGACATGCACCTCCTTGACGTCCTCCCCACCTCGATCTTCGATCGCCGCCGTAGGCGGGATGGAAGGGGATTCCTGCTTCACAGAGCACAGCCTCAGGCTACTTGAGCCATCGGTCTTACACGCTCTCCACAGGCTAGCACCATGAGTCCCACGGCTCGTATGTTCTTTGCTGCATTGGTATCGCGATCGTGCTCTTCGTCACAGACTGGGCATGTCCAGCTGCGATTGGAGAGTGCAAGTTTTTCCAGCACATGGCCACAACCCGAGCAAGTCTTGCTGCTCGGATACCACTGATCGATTTTGACCAGCTGCCGCCCGGCCCAGTCACCTTTGTAGCAGAGCTGGCGGACGAGCTCGCGCCATCCAGCGTCGGCGATGGACTTGGCCAGTTTGCGGTTCTTGATCATGTTTTTCACTTTCAGCGACTCGACGCAGATCACTTGGTTTTCGTTGATCAATCTGCGCGACACCTGGTGAAGGTTGTCCTTGCGAGTATCCGAAATCTTTGCGTGAAGCCTGGCCACCTTGCGCTTGGCCTTCAGGCGGTTGGCTGAGCCAAGCTTCTTTTTCGCCAGCCTGCGCTGCAGCAGTGCCAGCCTGGCGGCGTATTTGGCTGTGTGCCGTGGGTTGGGCTCCTTCACGCCATTGCAGCGTGTGAAGAGGTCGGTGAGGCCCAGGTCAATACCGACCATCAGTGGTGAAACAGGAAGCTTTTCAGGCTCAAACTCACACAGGCACGAGACGAAATAACGACCCGCCCAATCCCTGGAGACTGTCACAGTCGAAGGGTCACTGGGTAGCTCGCGGCTCCATCGCACGTCCAGGGGAACCTTGCTCTTGGCCAGAAAAATCTGGCCCCCCCACATACTTGAAAGCACTTCGGGTAAATTCAGCTGATTGGCGATGATGCTTCTTCTTGAACGAAGGATATCCCGCTCGCTTTTCGAAGAAATTGGTGAATGCAGTCTGCTGGTGACGCAACACCTGCTGAAGCGGCACGGAAGAGACCTCGCTGATCCAGGCTTTCTCGGGGTCTTTCTTAAGCAGAGTGAGCGCTGCATTGGCCTCTTTGAAGCCGATTCGCACATTGTCCTCAGCGTAAGCCTTGGAGCGGAAATCGAGGACATAGTTGTAGACGAATCGCACGCAGCCAAAGGTTTTCTCCAGCAGCAGCTTCTGCTCCGCAATCGGATAAAACCTGAATTTATAGGCGCGTTTGCTCATGGCTCGATAATGCCATTAAGCTGTATATCTGTACAGGGCTACGCCGCGCTCCTTTCCACTCCTAGCTGAAGGAAGGGGTTTCTCGGAGCGATTTGGATGAACCAGGCCACCAATTTGCGCTCCTTGTCTTGAAGAAGAGCGACCGCCTTGGCGTAGGACTGCTTGTTCCTCATGGCCATGAGCTTAGAAACCCGAAGGATGTCGGGCACTCTACAAACCTGCTCGGAGAGGAGCATCTCGTGCCACCGGCCTTCGACCCTGATTTCTTCCCAGTAGCTGCATGGTTGTCACCGATGGATAGGGGAGAGCTCCAGAAAAGCAGCGGGACATCGGCTGTACTGAGGGCGTTAAGCATCCCGGATGCCATCACGGATTTCGTTTGCCTGTTCGTAATCAGTGTCATACGGCGTTTTGGCGGGCCCGCCGACGAAGACGGGATGCCGAACAGCGTCTTTAAAGGCGTAGAATTTTAGATACCAGGGCTCTTCTCGTAAGGTCTCAACGGGCTTGATCTTGAAACCCAGGTGAGCAAGCATCTTCTGCCAGCCGATCGGATTGACCGGGCGAATGAGCCGCATCTGATCCATCATGCTAGCGCCGGCAAAGAGAATACCCAGTATCTCTGATGGGTCGAACTAAAGATCTTCTTCCTAGCCCTCTTCGTCATCAGGATCATCTTGCCTGAGCGGGGTGCTGATGTAGGAGCTGATGAAAACAGACGACCTATTTATGGTGAACGTCTGAGAACGTCCTGAGGGTTTTTGTTCGCAAAATGAACCGTGGCCTGGTCGAGGGCAAACTGCAGATGGCATTGTGTAGAGAGCAGAGGAGGCATCATGCACTACACAAAAGACCCCGAATCACTAACGTCCGACGTCCTGTACTATACGACCAAGGATTCCCATTTGTATTGGACGCGTGTCGCAACTTATCTGATGCAAAAGGATCGCCACGGAGAGCAAAGGTATGCCATTGACCAGCTCTTCGATGGCCCCCTTGAGTCACACGCAGCTTTATTTTTCATTGCCGGGGTGATGGGCCTTATCCCAATGAAGGGGAATCGGGGAGTGGATGGAGCCCCGGTGCTGTACGCACTCGAAAAGCCATTGATAGGCGCTCGGGTTCAGGCAGTGAAGCCTGTTGAGGACTTCGTGGCGACCGTAGCGCATCTACTTACGCACCAAGTGCTGCGCCACCGTCTGATGAACTCTCTGCTTGAGTTTCACGACTACCTGAAGATCGTTGGCTCGCCCCAGGCCGATCGTTTTATTGGCGATTTGGTAGAGGCGCTGTTCCAGCGAACAGGCGACCTCTCTCCTCTGCTGGACATTGCTGGGGACGATGAGGATATGGGATTGACCCAGGACTATCCTGGCACGCTCTACAGGGCACTGATATCCAGAAATCTGCGGGAGAAAGCCATTGGGCAGGTCAGGGATTACAGAGCACCTACAGCGCTTCTGCGCTTTGGCTGGCAGGAAATGAGAATCAGGGCATCCAGTAAAGCCAGGGATGCCTCGCTTGCCCAGGATCTCGGCCTTTGAGCCTGGGCAATGGCGCTTATCGGCCTAGATCAGCCTCTAAGGAGGGTTGGCGTACTGCCTGGGTCGAAGGGTCAATAGCCCGGAAGGCAGTTCGCATAAGCACCTTCATCTCCTGAATTTCCTGCCTTCGCTTTTCCATCAGGAGCTTTTCTTTTTCCGGATCAATTGCGAATGACTGTTCCATCACTGCCTTGATCTTTACGGCGTTGGCAGATCTGCGCTCGGCTTTCTCATCGTCACTGAGAGCTGCGAAATCACGGCCGTTTTGCACGCTTCGCTCGTACATTTCTCTCGACGGAAGCTCGCTCATACTAGCCAGCAGCACATCAATATGCGGGTTACCCGTGCTTGGAGATAGCTTAAGACCAAAGATCAAGCCTGGCTCTTCGAGCGGAAAAGCGTTCTCAACCGCCGAGATCATTTTTTGGGTGTTGATATTCTCGATCACAAACAGGAAATGACTGTAGATAGAGGAAATAAGCATGTAGGTCGGGGTGCGACCTTGCTCTTTATAGTCATACATCAAATTGGGTAGCGCAAGTTTCTCTACCAGGTGCCAAGTGCGAGCCTCGGGATCAACGCCTTGGAATAGCTGGCGATCGGGCCCAAGATCATACTCTGCTGCGGCAGAACGATCACCGTAACTCTTGGACAATGCAGCCCAGCCGACAGGTTTTGACTTGGAGAATCCTGGCAGATCTTTGATCAGTCGCTTCGAAAGCGGAACCGTAAAATCATCAAAATTCTTGTTCTCGTGATCTACATCCAGCGTGAGTGCGGCCTCACGCATCGTTGAACATGGCCGCCTGATTTGTTCAAGCCCTCGCACCACGTTGTCATATAGGGATGATGCGCTCTTCTCCTCAGGATCATCGAGCAAGGCCTCAAGCAGCTTCTCCCGCTGCTCTGCTAGGTCATTGACTGCAGCGCTGAACTTCCACTCATGGAACCATGCCCTCGCGTTGTACAAGGCTTGATCACGCACCCTGGTGACCAGTTGCTCCAGATCGGGAATGGGGCTCCACTTTTGCTTTACGAAGTCGACAATTGCCGCGACTTCAGCATCCATGTCCATGTCTACGCTGATTTTTTTTCATCTGAATTTTTTCCTATGCTGTTAACCCAGATTACCGGGGGATCAAGGGCACAAACAATAATGGAGAGGATAAGGAGGATTGGAGCGGGGGCCCCCAGAATGAGCTCCCGCTGCTGGCATGACCTGTGATGGCCATGCCTGGGGTATCAGTTGAAGCTATCGTGCCGGGCGTTCGCCCACAGCTCCCGATAATCCGTATGCGTCGAATGACCTTCCAGTAGCTCACCATGATGAAGGAAGGTGTAAAGGCTTGCGTAGCTGACGATCTTGCTGTCGGACACGCGCTTTTGAATGCGCTCCGGGGTTAGCTTCTCGGAGGAGTTGATCCCCGCTGCGCCTAGGATTTCAGCTACGGATTTCAAGGTGTTGTGGTGATAGTTGGTGACGCGGTGGCTTCGATCCTCGACATCCAGGGCACGCTGGCGGGAAGGATCCTGGGTCGCTACGCCAGTTGGGCACTTGTTCGAGCCGCAGCTTTGGCTCTGGATGCAGCCAAGCGAGAACATAAAGCCCCGCGCCAGGTTGCAGTAATCAGCGCCGAGAGCCAGTGCGCGGAGAATATCGAACCCACTGATGATCTTGCCGCTGCAACCAATCTTGATCCGGTCGCGGATGCCGGCACCGCGCAGCAGGTTGTGCATGAGTACCAGACCGTCTCGCAGGGGCATGCCGATATGATCAGAGAACTCTTCTGGAGCAGCTCCTGTACCACCCTCTGAGCCATCAATGACGATGAAGTCCGGATAGATGTTGGTGGCCAGCATCGCTTTGACCAGAGTGGCCGCTTCAGTTGGGCGTCCGATGCAAAGCTTGAAGCCAACTGGCTTGCCTCCGGACAGGGTTCTCAGGGTCTGGATGAAGTTCATCAGACCGAGAGGCCCCTCAAAAGCACTGTGCGCTGCCGGCGAAATACAGTCCTCACCTTGCCTTACTCCACGTGCCTGAGCGATCTCTGAACTGACCTTGTGACCCGGTAAAATACCGCCTTTGCCCGGCTTGGCGCCTTGCGAAATTTTCGCGAGGATAGCCTTTACGCATATATTGCCAGCAGTCTCTGCGAACCTATCTGGGCTGAATGTACCGTCCTCATTTCGGCAGCCAAAGTACCCAGTACCAATCTCCCAGATGACGTCATTTCCTTCTGCTAGGTGATACTTGGAGCAGCCACCTTCACCTGTATCTACAGCGAAATCGCCGCGCTTGGCGCCACGCCCCAGAGCCATTACCGCGTTGGCAGAAAGGCTCCCGAATGACATTGCACTCACGTTCATCAGCGAGGCGGAATAGGGGTGAAGACAATCTGGCCCGCCGAGCGTCACGCGCAGTTCTGAAGGGTCAACCTTGACCGGCATAATGGAGTGACTGATGAACTCGTGTTGCGGACTGTAGAGGTTGTCCAGGGTGCCAAAGGATTTCTCTGCAGGGATATTTCGAGCTCTGCGATAAACCATCGAGCGCTCCGATCGGGAGAAGGGCAGCTCTTCATGATCACCCTCAAAAAAATACTGGCGCAGCTCTGGGCGGATGGCCTCCAGTAGGTACCGCATGTTCCCGATGATGGGGTAGTTTCGCCTCACGGCATGCTCTTTCTGCGATAGATCAAGGATGCCGACCACAATCAGGGCGACCCAGGGCAAGGCGACCCATGGGCTGAAGGCGTGAGCGGTAATGGCATAGAGGCTTGCAAGCAGAAGGGCGAAGCTCAAAACGAGGGCCCATTGACGCTGAATCACATTGATCATGGAGGCTAATCCCAGGCTATAGAAATTCCCAGAAATCAGACGTGAATAGGGAGGTTCCACGACCTGGAAGGCTCCGGGTATCCATCCAATATACGCTATAATCGAATTACGATTCAGATCTAGAGTGGAATTCCAGTGAAAATTTCATGCTTCCGCATGGATCGCAGGGTGGAGCTTTCCGTGGGAATGCTCACGCAGCAGATTTTGGATTTTAAACGCAATTGAAGCCTAAGCAGTGACTGAGCTAACCTATGACTTTCACATCAGGAGCCAGGAAAAGCAGTCAATCGAAGTGAGGGGTGCCCCCGTTTCCAGCGCTCGCACCCTGGCCCTAATGAAATACCATAAAGAACACCCCGAAGAGGGCACTTGTTACGAAAGCTCCAGCGCTTTCTTCGAGTCACTGGGAATTGGCGCAACCAGCCAGTCGAAACCCGCTTCCTGAATTGGGAAGAGGTTCCTGGTGTAGCGCCTCAGTGGGTCTTGCGAACTTTTCGCGCCACGGCGTAGTAGAAGGGAATATTCCGACCCAGCGCTTCGAGATCGAGCTTGGTCGGCCCACCCCAAGTCTCGTCGTAGGGATTCCAGGCCAAGTCGCCTGGGCGCAGGTTTCCCTGGGTTACGATCTGAAAACCCTCGGGTGCTACTGGTAGAGTGGCGAGAGTCATGTTGTTTTCGGCTTCCGAGGATGAATGTCGAGCAGGCCTTGAATTTGCTGGCGCATCGTACCGCCTTCTTGTGCAGTGTGGATCAGCTCTTCAGCCCATTGACGAAGCCACTCGCGCCTTACTCCAACAACCTCACTTGCCGGCGTCTTGTCTACTTCCAAGGGCCAGGCATGCAGCACCTTGTCGCCCTCATGTACTAGAAGAGGCTTGCCACACTCGGTGTAAGTCCAAAGACCTGCCGGATCGAGCTGAGCAAAGCTTGTGCAGATGTCTCGTTGACCATCCCAGTTGTCAATGTGGCGGACAGCGTATTTGCCGGGACTGAAGTGCGGAAGCTCTTGGGTACTCATGGTGTTCCTCGCAAGAAGTGACGCATGACAACATAGGAAATCGTCAGTGGACAACCGCAGTAGGTTTTGTGCTGGCCATGGCTGCTCTGAAATTCACATGCACCTCGGCTAGCACGGCAGAGTGAGACGCCACCCACTCATACAGTTCATCGTCCTTTGGCTTGTCGCCCAGGTCGTAGCCAGCCTGAAGACGAAGCATCTCACCGCGTCGCATCTCAATCCACTGCCCGAAGGTTTCTGGACTGTTCACGCCGGCATGGGTCATAAAACCATCGAGCGGTGCACCGCGCAGCAACTCAGCGACAGCAATCATCCCTGCGTCCTCAAGTCGCTTATCCAGCTGCGCAGCGACCGACTCAGGATGCGGAGCTGCCAATACAGACAGCCCCACGCGTGTCAGCACCAAACCCGTACCATCAACAGACCGAACGAGGCCCTCATGCTTCAGAAATTCCAGGCGCTCTGCAGGGATGAATACTTGCGAAGCGCAGGATTCACTCTGATGCAGTGCACGAAGGTCTTGTAGTTGATGGCCATCCAGCGACACAGACACATCAAATCGTTGACTGCACATGGTCACAACTCCAGAAAAAACATAGGCGGAAATACTATCCCAATATGGTTGTGTACTCAATAATTGAGTGTGCGCCAGATAATTTTTTGTTGATTGTTTGACCCCAAAAAACCGAACTACTCCCTGCCTTATGATGTAGGTACAGAGAGGATGGCGAATTTAAATTGGCTTGTCTCGATCGATTTCAGGAGTAAAATGTCATCCAAAGAAGGGGAGTCGGATATGGCAATTACCAAACTCGAATCAAGGATCATCGCTCTGGCCGAGCACTCGCTGCGCCAGTTGCAGGGCTTCACTGGAAAGGCCTTGAGTCAACAGGATGAGTGGGATGTGGATTCAGCCTTCCTGGAGGCCACCAACATGGTTCAGCTGGCGCTGATTGCCGACAACGGCATGACGGAAGAGGCGACAGCCAGGTTAAAGGCCCTTGAACCCCAAATAGCCTCAGCCATGAGCGAGATAAAACAAGAGCAGAAGTATCTTGCTTCAATTCTGGAAAGCTCTGCCACGGCCCCCACCAGACACTGATCAACATTCCACTATTAGTTCTCATCGGTCTGCCCCCTTCCTTCTGAAAAGCTGAAGGGGCAGGGGTCATATGCGGTGGCGCTATCTCATCTGGCGCTGAGCTGAATTGTTCCAATACACTATATTCTGAGGATCACCCGGCAATGCTCTGGTGTCTGATATACAGCCACAACCAGGGATCAATGTGGGCCGTCAATAAGATGCGCTCCGGAGAAGATAATGGAGATGGTCTACCGGATTGAGGACTCCACAGGTCGGGGTTTTTATGGCTACCCGAGCAATTTGGATTCACTTTCAGAGCGCCTCGGATTTGATTCAGGTCACTATGAGAATCAGCCAGCACCAAAGTTCGACGGTCTAGGTGAATGCAGTTCAGATTCCAGCATGCACTTCGGATTCAAAAACGCTGGCCAAATGATGAGCTGGCTGTCTGATGTGACCCTGAGCGAGCTCTATGAGGAAGGCGGGGTAGTTTGGCTGATCGAGGTTTCTACTGCGCTGCATGGAAAAAGACAATGCGCCTTCAAAATCCAAGACGTAATTTGCAAGCAGCTTTTGACCCTTACCGAGATCCTCGCTCACGCTCAAATGCACCACGTTGATCCGTTAAAGATACTTCAGAACGCAGAAGCTGGGCCTCGCGAGGCTAAGAAGCTAGCCACACAACGCGAGCCCCTGCTTACTGAGTCTCCACATTTTGGATGAATTACAATCCACAGAATCCAAGACCATTAGCCATTTCGTCAGGCTGCGTTACCTCGGGATCTGGCGAAAGCCAGCTGAGCCTTCAGAGATTCGATATCCTGCAGCGCTCTCTTCAACTGCAATTCGGTCGTTACCCCGCTAGATCCTTCTGAGGGGACTTGGTAAATCGGCAGGACGTTGCGAGGATCCGGGGTGTGATGATCGGAGCCAGTGACCCGACCGAGGTCGCGCTGGGTGTAGCGATTTACGCCTGACTCGTCTTCCATGGTTTCATGGTTTTTGCCTTCGTTGTGAATCTTCACAAAGCGAACCAGCTTACCTTCCAGCGTGCGATAGAAGTTACCCAGCTGGAACGGCGCCGGCACCATGCCTTCAGCCTTGTCTGCCGTCTGAATTACTGGGGCCACATATTGCGCCAGCGCACAGGCAAAATCGCCCGCCAGATCATCATGGATGTACTGGGTGTAGTCCTGGCGCTCTAGGCGTTGGCGGAATAGGCGTACGAGGAACTCACGACCGCCATCGGTTTCCTTGAGGTCGAGGCCTTCGATCAATGCTTCAAATGATGGAGCGGTAGCGTTTGTCATCGTATTTCTCCGAACTCAGGCCCTCTTGAGAAGGCCTGGTAGTGTTTAGGCATTGAGGGATAGATGCCGAGGAATTAACCAAGGCTCAGATCCGAAGGTTTGAGCGAAGCATGCAGTAGGTCAAAGACGTCCCTTGCCAAAGTGTTATCGATGAAGGTCTGGCAGGCGACCGTATCCCCATCCTGAAAAACCTTGAGAGTGTTGCCTTCGACAACAAGGCCGCTGAGATCACCGTCACGCAAACGTTTCATGACCGCACCCATTTCCTTCCCGGTTGTAAACCCACGAGAGATCAATAGCACGTGCCCATCGGCGTCCTGGCACTTGAAATGAAACTTGAGACTGGTTTCGCGGTAGTTGACGAAGCTCAGAGTGTCACGCTTTTTGACCTGCGAATGCACCTGGGTTTTCGCAGGGGCTGCACTGAAGCTGCGCAGCCCCACCGCCTCACGTAGCTCTTGCAAGAAGGGGTGCGCCACCGCACGCGCTTTCTCGGCGCCATGCTGGAGGATCTCCTCGATTTGCTTTGGGTTGGCCAAGTGATGATGGTATCCATCACGCATTGGAGCAAGTCGGGCTTCCAGGAGGTTGAAGAGCTGCTCTTTGGCTTCACCCCAACCCATGCCCTCATAGAGGCTGTTTTCAAACTCAAGCGCTGTCCCAGGCACGGTAAAGGCACTGTAGAGGTCAACCAGGGCGTTGCTGCGCGGATCCTTGGGCTCACCCGGTCTTTTTGAATCGGTGACGATAGCCATTACTGCCTTCTTCAGCTCTAGGGCCGAGCTGAACAGCGGAATGGTGTTGTCATAGCTTTTGGACATCTTGCGACCGTCCAGACCGGGCAGAGTGGCCACGTTCTTGTCGACCACGGCGTTCGGCATACGGAAGAAACTGCGCTCGCCTTTTCCGAAAATGTGGTTGAAGCGCTGCCCAATGTCTTTGGCCAGCTCGACATGCTGCACCTGGTCGCGGCCCACTGGGATGTCATGAGCGTTGAACAGCAAGATGTCAGCAGCCATCAGCACAGGGTAAGAGAACAGGCCCATGGTGATCCCAGCTTCTGGATCATTCCCCTCAGCAACGTTCTTGTCGACGGAGGCCTTGAAGGCGTGAGCACGATTCAGCAAACCTTTCGCCGAAACACAGGTCAGCAACCAGGTCAGCTCAGTGATTTCTGGAATGTCGGACTGGCGATAGAAAGTAGCGACATTCGGATCGAGCCCAGCAGCCAACCAGGTGGCAGCAACCTCAAGGCGCGAACGCTCGATGCGCTCGGCATCGTCGCACTTGATCAGTGCGTGGTAGTCAGCCAAGAAAAAGAATGCATCCACATCCTTATTTTTGCTGGCCGCAACGGCTGGGCGAATGGCGCCAGCGTAGTTGCCCAAATGAGGGGTGCCGGTGGTTGTAATGCCGGTCAATACTCGCCGTTTCATGGTTAACCCTCTACTGATTCGTGGCTCAATATTACCCATAATGGTAATTTTCAGCAACGTGGCAAGCACAATTTTGACCCTATTTCGCAATCTGACGGGTAGGGAGAAAAGCTCCTATACACCGCTCTATTAGTTGTGTATATTGGCTCGCAAAGATGGTTTGAGAAAAATCGTCTCTACGTCGATCTAGGCATTCCTAAAGACGATCAAGGGCAAAATCATTTAACCCTCTATTGTTTCGGTGGGGCCTAATTCGCAGGCCCATCGTCCTTCGCCCATCTCCTGCGACATCAATCTACCGATACCCCCCCACGGTTTAGCCATCACATCCCATAAGGTATTCTGGTGCCAGCTGTCTTTTGTCTGGCGCGCTAGACATCGTGTCCGTAATTGTGACAGCATTCAATTAACGACTAATTCGAATAGCACACTTGCCTGATTTTTTGGGTAGGTGCGCTACCACACGACACCAGTTTCGTTGTGAGAAAGCCTCACCGCGACGTCCGAGGGTTAAAAGATGAACGCTGCCAAAAGCTGGATTTATACAATGAGGGGTTGGCGCGCAGTCCTTCTTGCAACCTCGGCCCTAGCCCTTATCCCCCTGCAAGCGCATGCTGATCTCGTCAAATTCAGCTACGCCAACAAGGCTGGAGATCAGATCACTGCCGAGCCAGGCTCTGGCTATATCAACCCCAACGCTGGGGTCACCTTCATGGTCAGCGGCGGCATCGATCGAAAGCTGCGGCTCATTGTGACAGCCAAGGGCGCTTCCACCCCGGTCTTTACAAAGGAAAGCACCAAAGTTCTCGGTGCCAGCGATGTGCTCGTCTACAACGGCAAGAGCTACTACGCAGAGGATTTTGTCAGCCCCAAGCTAGCTGACGGCGCTTACGTGGTGAAAAGCCAGATCCTTTCCAGTACGGGCGTCATCGTTCAGGAGGATCAGTCTCTCCTGACTGTCGACACAACGGGCCCGGCTGCCGGCAGTTTTTATCCACGACCATATGTCTGGGGTGGGCCAGTGCTTACCGGAGATGTATGGAAGCTCGGCATGGCTGCTGTCGATGCGCTCACTTATTCGAGTTTTGTGCTGGAGGGATTCTCCGACACATCGGGTATCGACAAGATCTCAGCCAGGGTCTACCGCGAATCGGGGGTACTCTACAAAGACTACAACGTTCTCTTTTCTGAGGAGACCAAGACTGCGTCAATCCAGTATCGAACTGGCTTTTTTCCGGATTCCGACTTGGACGAGGTCTTTGGGTTGGAATTCGTGATCACCGACAAGGCTGGCAACCGCACCGCGACTAAGCGCCAGAAGGTGATGTTCGACAACATTGGAAACGCCCCAGCCGAGCCGTTTGGTGTCTACGACCCTTCTGTAACCACTACGCTGGCGCCTGGCCTGAAGGGCTTTGTGCCTTACGTGGCGGGATCTTCGGTCAAGACCAACCCCATCAGGCTTGCATGGCGGATTCCCAAGACCAACTGGGCCACCTACCGCCTGGGCGGCCTTTACTTCGTAAACAGCTTCGGTGAAAACCAGGTGGTTGGTGAAGATTCGACTTACGTTTACCTAGTGGGATCGCTTCCCTACCGCGCAGAGGATGGCAACTACATTCGCTTCTATAACTTCGGCGAATGGGGTACCCAGGGTACGATCACGTACAACCTGATCCTGCACCCAGACGCGCCGAAGACACCGGTTATCGCTAAAATTGAGTACTATTTCAGCGACATTGGCTGGTCACCCTATTCCAGCCGCATTGTCACGCCGCAGCAACTGCCACTCACTGTTAGCCGGGTGAGATACACCGTCGAACCCCGTCCCTTCGCTCAGGTTGCGACTCACATGGGAACCTGCACCATTCCTGCTGGCCAAACGCAATGCGAAATTGCCGTCACCAAGACACTGGCAAAAGGCACGTCAGGCTACCTGCACGACCAGGCTGTGCTCAAGAGTGCGGACGGCAGCTTATCTGCCAGCGGGCAATGGGCCAACGTGTGGTGGAACGATCAATACAAGCCCGTCCTGAGCTCGTCTTATGATGCATCCCGAATGATCCTGACGCTAGGAGTCCAGCAGCCTGGGCAGGGCATGTACCAGAACATGCTGGGACACAAATCGGCGTGGATTGAGGATTCATCAGGCAAAAATCTCAATGTCACCCAGAAGCTGACCTCCTCGGTAGGGGACAAGTTTGAATATGAATTTGATCTCAAAACTGTCCCTGAAGGCAAATTCAACTTGGTTGCGGCAGCCAATGAAAACATGGGAGTTGTCACCAAGCTGCCTTTGTTCTCCTTTGATAGCGACCGCACAAAGCCAGTCATTACGGTAACCAAGGGCGACAGCGAGTCCGTTGACACCCTGGACAAGCTCAGCTTCTCCGTGACTGACAATATGGATCCCGCGCCAAAGATCATATCGGTGAGCCTGACAGGCGGGCCAGCAAAGGAGTCGATCGCACTCTCTTATCGCAAGGTGGGCACAAACACCTATGGTCTTGAGTACCCGATTCTCTTTCCATCTCTTGCTGCAGGCGAGAGCTACACACTGACAGTCAATGCCCAGGACGCTCAGCAGAACGTAGGTGTGGGTTCTACAACCTTCCTCTACAGCCCAGCAATGGCAGGAATCATCGGTCATACGGCTGGACTGGTCAATGTGCCGGCAATTGCGACCGAGTTCAGACGAAAAGACGGTACCCGGCTGATCAACAGTGAGCAGCTTAAGCTGGCTGACGGTACGCCGGTTTCCGGAATCTACGACCTGATGGCGACCTTGCGCTCCGATGCGGTTACATCCCTTAGAATCGCAGGCGCCGAGGTCAAGCCTGGAGCGACCATCAACCTTGGCCAGCTCGACTTCACCAGCACGAGCGGCAAGATCTCGCTGCCGGTGGTACCGGTTGTGCGGGGGGCGTCTGGTAGCAATGGCGTCATCATCTCGACCTCAGCGCCGAACTCACCTGTGGTGTACGCCAACATCAATACCTGGATGCCACAGGTAGCGCTGAGCATCAGTGATGAGCAGCCCATTCAGGCCATGACCCAGATGAGCGTTAAGCTGGTGCCAACAGGGACGAATGTCTGCCAACTGACGACGTCGGCTGCTATCGCTCAGGCTGCTGACCCCATCCTCACTCCAGTTTGCCTGGTTGAATGGACAAGCCTTCCGCGTGGACTCAAGCAAATTGATGTCGGGAGCAGTCAGCAACCGATGACCGAGCTGTCAGGTCGCGCTCTGGACGTTGGTAAGCAGAGGTTGGCTTACACTATCTCGATATACAACGCCGATGGCGAAAAAACGCTGTTGAGCACCAATGAGCAGACCGTGACTGTGCAAACCGCAACTTCGACCGCAACCTTTGGCCACTCCCTGGAGGGCAAGAGCAGCGTCAGGGCGGTGGAGAAGGTCTCCTTGACTATGAAGCAGCTTAGCGGTACCACCTGCGCTATCACAGGTGATGAACCGGTTGCCAGACGCAATGGCGTTGCAAGTGGCGACCTGACCTGCCTTATCGAGTTTACTCAGGTGCCTGCCGGGCTCAAAACCAGATCGCTCGATCCACTTGAGCTGGAGGGCGTGATGACGATAGCGGGCCAGAATTCAATTCACTGGACAGCCAGCATTTTCGATTCATCGGGCCAGAAGATCGCACTCGAACAAGGTCAGTCTACTGTCTTGGTCGTACACCCAAAAACCAAATCAACGCTGGTCTTTGATGTAAACGAGAGCGACTCGGCAAAAATTACCTCAACTGAAGATATTCCAGAGGCCTGGGGCAAAAAGACCTACTCGGTGACCACCACGGCGCAGCATGGCGTTGCGTCTGCCACCGCTGAAGGTTTCGCATACACTCCGACACCTGGTTATGTTGGTGCGGACACGTTTGCCTACACCGTGCTGGATGAATCAGGCATGAGCACTGCAGGTGTTGCGGCGGTGAGTGTTGTGAAGTTCAACTACGCCCCTACTCAAACAAGCATTGCGCTTCACACTCGCGAAGGAAAGGCCAGCGAGGCCTTGACGCCGACCGTCCAGGACAAGAACCTCTGGGACAGCCATACCTTCAGCATCACCGGGGCTCCGGAGAATGGCACAGTGCTTATTGATGGTGACACCATCTCCTACACACCATTCCCTGGATTCTTTGGCCAGGATGCGTTCACCTTCACTGCGATCGATCAGGGCGGGTTCGGCATTGAGGGGCAGGGTATCGTCACTGTCGACCAGTACAATATGGCGCCGACCAGGATTCTGCCGCAGGAGCTCGTGATGTATGCCGGCATGGGTGGCTCAGCAAGTCTGACGGTGGCCGACCCCAATCCACGGGATACTCACACCTTCAGCGTCACGCAGCAGCCCGCAAATGGCTTCGTGAGCTTCGATGGCATGAGGCTGCTCTTTGAGACGAACAGTGATGAGAACGCTTCGGTGGTTGTCAGAGCAACTGACCAGGATGGGCTGTTTGTGGACGAGGCACTGAGCATCACGCTTGTGCCTCAACCGAGTGGTCAAAACCGAATCAGAATCTCAGCGCCCATTCAGAAAGCGAAGATTCAGGAATAAGGTTCCAGAGCGCCAGGCCCGAGAGGGCTTGGTTACTCCCGATCTTCCTGTAGCTCTACCAGCCACTGGTAGTTGTGCGTCTCACCCTTCTGAACCCACTTGGTACCAGAGATCAGAGTAATCCCTTCATCTCGGTCGACGTAGACCCTGCAGGTGACATCAGCCACTTCACTACCAGGATTTGATACTGCCTGGCCCGTGAAAATATGGCCGTTGTTACGCTTTAGCAGCACGGAGTAGAGATAGCCGTCTGAGTGCTTCATATCGAACGCAATTTCGTCACCACCCTCCCGAATGACGGCTTGGTGGACGAGCTCACTTTCGCCGAGATCGTAAAATTTTCCGGTGATTGGCATAGCAGACGCCTCGTTGGGTGAGGCCTGCAAATTACCCCAAAAGCGAGGACGGCGCCAGTGGCTGGCAGGTCAGAGAGAGTCGCTACTTCCTCGGAAGCCTTACCTCCGAGGACTTTTTTCTTCGCCTAGTCGCACTAACCATACGCCGGCATTGCTAGTCAGCCTTATTCATAGCATTGGCTTTGCGAGTCTGCGACCAAACCTGGAGTAGAATTGATACAGTTAATCGCAGGTGTCAAATCTACTCTTCTTCCGCTCCCCAATAAATTCGAGCTTGAAACACTCGAAAACTGCCATCAGGTACTCGAAATTTGTGAGGCACTCGCAGCAAGTTCGGCGCTTCAGTAGGAACATCACGCCATTGAAAAACCCAACAGGAGGAATGACAAAAGCGATCGTCGCTCTGATGTACTGACGCTTTTCCCAGTACTCAATAAAACCCAGGATCCAGTAGGCGCAGACCCACACTGCTGCGAAGGCAAAGCCAATCAAGCATGTGATGTATCCCAAAAACATTGCCCAGATTTTCACTTCTTCCACGGTTCTGCTTCTCTGCTTCTTCTCATGCGTATTTCACGCCACTCGACCCACAAGCAGCTGCAGCCACAGATCAGCCCATAGGGTGGAAAAACAAAGGCCAAAATGCCCAGCAAAAGTGATTTTTCGAGGCCTTGATTGATGCAACCCAAAATCCAGGCCGAGATTAGGACGAGGACTGCCAGTAACCCAGTCATACCACCCACCATTTTCAAAAGAGCTGTGCAGATCACCTGTACCGCGAGTAGCAATTCCATGTCGGAGGCCCCAAAGCCATGAAGTCGAGTCAGGACTATGGTGCGTCAATGCCAATTTGTCAATTTATAGGTAAAGGGTTTATGGCGCGTATTCGTTCTGGAGCTATTGAGGGCAAACCCGCACCACAACCGGTGTACAGATTGCCCTGAGCACGTTGAGCTACAGCCCCAAATCGCCTGCCATCCATCTGTCCATGGCCTTTCCACTCACCACTCCTAAAAGGCGAGGATCAATGCCCCAGAGCGCCAACATATGCCGAACTTCTTCGCGCTGCTGGAGGAGGGGTTCTGTCTCTACAGATCGACCCAACGAGCTGACAAGGTCGCGCATGCACTGATCGAGCGCTTCGTAGTTCTCTCGAAGAACAGGCAGTGCCTCATGGCCCTTCAGCTTGAGTGAGAGGGCAGCGCTCGCCATGTGAACCAGTAGCTCTGTAATCAAAGCTGGCGTCAGGTCGCCGCGAACCAGGCCGTAGCGAGCAATGAAGCCCCATTGCATGAAATAGGTCATGGGTACCTGATCGACAGGCGTATCCAGATGGGCCTTCATGATGTCTGTTGTCAACTGCGCATTCTCAGCAAGTGCTGAAATGTCATCGCGGATATCAACCCTTCCCGAAAATATGTGTTTGAAGATTTTTTCTGGCTCCCCCGCCTTCCGGAATCCTGCGGCAATCTTGAGGAAGTCGTTCTCGTCGGGGTCATCCACCTCATGCAAGCATGCACCCGCTCTAGCCAGGTTGAGCATGATGTCATGGGGCTGCAAAACGCCGCCGAGGTCTGCTGCTTCAAGCCTTCTGACCAGACAGTCGAGGGAGTTTGCGAGTGTATCAAGATCTCGCATGCCAGATGTGCCGTCATACTTGATTGCAACTCCCATGTCGAACGACCGAACGATTGGGAGTGCGAGCTCCGGATGCATGGAGAGCACAAGATCTAGCAGCGGTTCGAACAGCTCATTTTCTGACAGGCCATAGATGACATTCGACCAGAAAGCGGACTGCCCGCTAGCGTTTCGGAGAGTGAGCTCATCGAGTGCTCCACTACCCTCAAGCAGGTCAGCCAGATGCCCTCGATGACATAGCCCTTCCTCTGGCCAAGCTTCCAGCATCCGACTGGTGCTAAACGCAGCCTTGAATGCGGATTCATCCCCCTGACCCACCTCAGCAGCCTCTAGCAATGCGACCTGCTCACGCTGAAATGACGCGAATGACACCTCCTTGCGCCCCATAAGGGTAATTGCAAGGGCCAATCGCCCAGAGCGATCGAGAGCGTTGCGAAGCATGCCCACCCAACCACTAGGGAGCTTGGATTGGCGAGACCAGCAGTTGCGGGCAATGAAAAAGGCGTCCAAGGCCTTTCTTAGAAAGTCGATCAGATCGGCTGTCTCATCATCGATGACAAGCTCGTTGCCGATCATATACCTGATGTCACTCAGGAAGGACTCAAGCTCCAGCTCTGCGCTGATCACTACTTCTGCCATCTGGGCACTGCTAAAGCCCGCAAAGTGAGCGGCGACCAGGGGGAGCAAATTGTAATCAAAATCTGCGCCCTCAAAGTGCACAAACAGAGGTTTCCCATGAGGTTTTTTCCATGTCTTGCAGAGATCCAGTGCGCCAGAGCCGTGCCGAGAGAAGGCTTGGAGCATCTCTGAAAAACTAGGTTGGATATTCATGGTGAACTCCTGATTATTTGAGGGCAAAAAACAGTAACTTCAGCTGGCAAAGGTAGGCGGAGCCTGGTCGTGAAATGCGTGTAGCAAAGGGCGACTAAACTCTCGTTCCTCATCAACATCAATGATCCTGACTGCAGCCAAGACGCCTTGTACAAACCCCAGCCAGCGGTTGAGCTTGTCGAAGGGGTAGCGATGATGGTGATCAATCGCTTGCACACACAAGGCCTTCAAATTCTCAGGGCAGCAGGCTTCAGAGAGGTTCGCCAAGAGGTGCGTGTTGTCGACGATGCGTATTTGATAGCGAGAGAAAAGCGTCTGCAGGGCAGTGACTTGGGTTGCGGTGTGTTCAAATTGATGGTCAGCACAGGGGTTGAAGCCATGATCCTCAGAGACACCTGGAACGCCAGCAGCGGTAAGCACGCCCTGGGTGAAACCCAGCCATCGACTCAGCTTGTCGATAGGGTAGCGATGATGGTGAGTCGTTGCCTCCTCACAGAGCCCGGCGAGTCCTTCAGAGCGACACCGATCAGGAAGGTTGGCGAGGAGGTGGTTATTTGAGGCAATACCTATCTGAGAGCGCGAGAAGAGCGCATGGAGGGTGATAATTTGTACATCGCTGTGCTTGAAGTGCTTCAAAGGCCTAAATCCTTAGCCAGAAGATCGTCAATGTTGAGGCCGCTTGAGCCCACGCCTGCCAGACTCAGCTCACCGCCACTGAATTCAAGATCGCGCATGATTTCGTCACTGATAACCTGCGCATCTTTCATGCCTCGGATCATCGTAACACTAAACCCAGGAATGGATTTGCGGGAAGAGTCCGTATTCTCACGGAATTTTTGAACAGCCTCCTCCAATCTGCGTTGATTGTAGGGGGATTTCACCCTGAAGAACGATTTGAAGGTGAATTCTGCGTAAAGCATGACCAGTGCGCGCTGTGCTTGAACGCTGAATTTTTCAAGACGCAGGGCAGGGAACACTGATTCGATCACGAACGCTGCAGGCATGCCGTGAGGCGATTGAACTAGATGATGTTCTAGCCAGGCATCGTACCCATCTTGAGCAATGAGGTAGGCAACAAGCTGGTGCTCATTGATTCTTCCCGCGCAAAGGGCTTTCAGGCCAGGGCTTTTGTTCTCGAAGTCCAGCATGCGCAGCATCGCTACGGCTGGCATTGAATAGTCTTCGAAACCCTGGGCAAATGCATCGAGCGGCGTGCTCCAGCCGGGCATGGCACGGTTGGATGTCACGAGGTATTTCGGATCGTAAAGGATTCCGAGCCCTTTCTTGAGCACCACCGCTGAGTCCATCTGATCGATATGGACGCCGATTTGGTGAAACAATGTCTTGGCGCGTGCCTGATCACCACCAAATAGCTCGCCAGCATCAGGCTGGAGCAGATCGTAGTATTCAGGGAAGGGGGAGTAGAGGCATAGCTGGGCTCTACGCCACAGGAAATCAACATCTTCAGCCCGCAGTCCAAAGGGAGCCATCAAGCTGTTGAAGACTGGCCGAAGTGATCTTTCGATGGTGTCCATGGGCGCCTTGCGCAGCATGAGCATGAAGCCCGCATTGAAGACCATCAACCTCATCAAATCACGGAGGTTTGCGCTATGACCATTCACTTCGTGTGAATCGAAACCCTTGATCCGCTTCAAGCTATCTATGGCAACCTGGAGGTCGGCGTCACGACTCTCTTCTGGCAACTCCAGATATCCGCCCCGGCAAAGTGCAAGGTGCCGGAATGAAAAGCCCTCCACTGCCGATTCAGTTGCATCAGAAGACAATCTCTGGCTTTCCATACCACTCAGAATGGACGCTTTGTAGACTGTATCAAACTGACCTTTGGGGCTGGAGTTCAGTGCGACGAGCTTGGGCACCAACAACCCCAGAAACCCAGGTTTGGCATCAATCATTGTCGCAGCCAGATGCAGACCACCGGATAAAACCCACTCACGCCCGACGGAGAAATATCTAAATTTCGACAAAAACTCCTGTATGACCAGCCAATGGCAGTCATCTGACGCGCAGGCTAGTGCGATCGTTAGGCAAGCCTTTGGCGTAAGCGTTTCATTGACCTGATGCTGATCATACTGTCGACGAGGAACGCAATACGAAATTAAAGTGTCGCCGTGTCGAGCGATTGCATCGACCACAAATGGGCTATCAGGGACTTTGCGCGACTTGGTCTTGAGCAAAATCTTCCTGGCATTAACTAGGTTCTCAGCAAAAAGGTCGTGAAGCGCCAGAGCTTCCTCACCTAGCGCTTCCCTGGGCGTATTCTTGAAAAGCCAAATCATACTTACACCTTGACCGCTAGCGTAGCCTTGAGGCGCTGGAGCTGCTCGTCATGAGCCACGATGAAGGAGGCTTCACTGTGATCATGTCCGTACAACTTGTTCAGAGACTTGACGAGCTCGCTCACGGCACCTGTGACATTCAGAACCAGCTGGGCTCGCTTCAACGCCTCTGGTGACAGGTTGGGGCATTCGCCATCACCGTCCGGTACGCCGTTGCGCAAAATTTCGTCTTGCAGCTCATCACGGAAGATGCGCAGTGCAATTTCGATGCCGTGGAAGTGGGTCATGATCGCAACTCCTAGTGGGTTTCAGCCTCAGTACTATCAATGGGGTAAGGCCTGTGAAATCTACCGGGTTGCAGATCAATATTCCAGCGATAAACGTCAATTTTTGCTAAAATAAAGGCAGTTAAGCCCGAACCCATAGGCGGCTTAGCTGATTATTGTCTTTTGCTTTCTGGGCACTAAACAACAATAATGACAGCCATCCAGGACTATCTCGATGATCAAAAAAGCATGTGAACTTGCCAAGAAAAAAGCTTCCGAAGTCGCACCAATTGCCATCACCTCTGTCGCAGCGATAGCTGTCGAGAAGGGGCTGAGTCGCTTCGCACCAGGGCTTATGCGGCGAAATCCTGTCGGTGCTATTGTAGGCCTGGCCACTGTGATCACCTACAAAGCCGCAAAGGGCGAGCTTACGGCCAAGAACGCTGCGGGCGATTGCGTGAAAGTGGGTGCCGGCTGGAGCATGACGCAGGCTGGCATGGCAATGGGGGCTATTGCGGGGCCTGCAGGCATGGCAGTGGGCGGCTTGATTGGCGGGGCGATCGGCGTCTTTGCTGGCGATCTTGTCTGCAAAAAATGCAATCTCGAATAGCCCCGTGATGGGCGCTATTTCTGGCAGGCCTGCGCAAAGTTGGTCACGCAGGAATAGCTCAGGCAAGTGAAAATGCCAGACGCCACCAAGGTTAGGATCCCTCGGCACAACCTAGTCTGATCAGGCATGAGCGCAGATTGCAGCAAGGTAAAGGCATCTTGAGCTGCGTTTCCGGCTACGAGGGCGCAAACAACTGCTGATACCCCCATCAAGGCGAGATAGGCATGTGCCGAAATTTTAGGGCCGCTGTCCATGATTTCTTGCATCTTTGATACTCCATAATCAAGGCCCGCTATGCTACTCAAACATTTCAGTATCAGCAATACAGCACGTTGAGCAAAAAGTTCAATCGAAGGTTCTGAGCTTATGCTTTGGTTCAGGTGTTTGGGGGATTTTATCCTGGCTTTACTAGTACACTTGGTTGGCACACAATCTTGCTAACTGAAATTCTCAGGCAAAAGTGCTCTCAGATCTGAACCAGTGCACATGCCTGAAGGAACACTCTGCGTTTGCCCTATGGCACCAAGTCTTCAAGCGCGTAGTTTTGCCTTTGCTGCTGCTGGCGTGTGGGTTGTCGGACATCCAGGTAACTCTCGGCACGGTACTCAATACCCCACTTTTTCGAAAACACTTCAGCTCGGTGCGTGTAGTCCCTGCTCTGAGCATCAGTGAGGTTGAACATGTGCTCTCGATGATTACGCGCAAGGCTGATGCTGATGTCTTGACGCAGGCGCTTGATGAGCAGAGGGTCGACCTTGGCGCCTTCTGGTGGCTTGCCCTCGGCCTTGAGCGCCAATTCCCTGGTCGCTGCAAGCTCATCGAGCACGGCCCTCATGGCAGGCTTGATGGGCGCTCCGGGGAGGTCGGGATTTACGATCATGCCCTGGCTCTCAAAGTGTTTGGACATGAGCAATATGAGGATCTCTGACACCTGCTCGGGTGTTTTGCCAAATACCGAGGTGGGGTTCACATCAGCAACGAGAATGTCCATCGCCCAGGCTGTTTGGTGATCGAGGTGCTTCGAGTGGTTGCCGATCAACCGGTCTGGGCGCATCAGGTCATCCCAGATATCAAAGGTGCCTGTTTGACTGGCGTAGTGGAGCGCCATACCAAGATCAGCGGCTGTTTCCATAACTGAGCTGAGATAAGGCAAGGCAAACCCATCAGGGTCTTCAATGTTATGGCCCTCGGCGTAGTTGTAGATGCAATGGTAGATTTCATGCGTCTTGACTGCGTAGAAGGTCTCACGCTGGGGATAGATCACAGGGCTCTTTTTCGTGTCCTTGAATTCGAATACTTCACCAGGCGAGACGTTTCCGTAGGGAGGTGCAAACGTGCGGACTACGCAGACGCCTGGCCTTTCAGGCTTGCCATCCTGATCAAAGAAATGCTGATTCGTGGACTTTCCACCCAGGGTTGTCTGAGAGGGATTGAGTGGATTTTGATCCCAGGTTTCATCCCATACCTCAAGCTGGGTAATCAGCGGAATGTGCGTGCTCAGTTCGCCGGCGTTGAAGACACGGATAGGGCTAACGTTGGCCTGCATCGGCACCCCGTCCTGATTGATTTGCAGGAAGTGACCCTGGGTACTCCGGCTCATGTGGCCGTAGTGGACAGCTCCGAAGGTTAGGATGACGGCGCCTGCCAAAAACTTCCTGATCGAGCTAATCTCTGTGCGCTGTCCTGTCGAATATGATGGCATTTAAATCTCCTTATTATTCATTTTGGCCTAAAACCTGCCATGAGCGCAATTGAGCTCTATGCCAAATAGAAAAAAGCGAGAATTCAGATTTATTAATAGGATGCCATTATTTGATGAGCCAATTGCATTAATACAGGAGCAATACTGATTCGGTTGACGCGAAATTGGCAGGTTCAATACAGTGCTAATAACAAGAAATATTGAGGGTGCTGGGCATGGTGAAAACAACAGTTTTAGCTCTGTTTTTGATGACTTCTCCCATGGTGGCGTTTGCAGGGAATGTCATTAGAATCGCGGCGCCCATCGTCAAAACCGAAGGTGGTGTAAAAAAATCCAGAGCCTTCGCAACCTGCTTATGGGCCCCCGGTTTTCTCCTACAACATGGGATCGCCAGCCGCTTATTGGGTTGAGGGGAACAAGGATAACCCTGCCTACTACTACCAATATGTCGCCTACGGAGATTATCTCAGCTACCTCACTCCTGACCCAAGCGCGGCATTTCCAGGATCGCTTCTAGACCCTGTGAGCAAGTCAATTTTTACAAAAGGGATATACGCCTCACCTGGCGGGGTCTCAGGCGTGAATGCCTATGAAATTTGTGTGAGCAAACTGATCCCTTGATGTTGCCGGAACCAGGAAAGCAGAAGAATTTGCCGCACAGTGAAAACGAAAAGCCCCGCAGAACGAGCCAGCGGGGCTTGATCTGTTTTTTCAGCTATCTGATCGTACAGCGGATAGCGACCACCATGCGGTTCAGCCTCCCGCCACCTGCACATAATGGGGCGAAGGACGTCAGATAGCCCACATTTACATGAGGCTGGGGTGGCGCCTCTGCCAGGGCCTGGCGGGCTGCCAATTTATCGCGCAGTCGCTGATCAGCCTGGAAGAACCTGAGCGATTCGCGAATCCCACTCCAGAACTGCACCGTATTTGCGAAGGACTTCCCGTGGCCTAGAAACTCCGGGCCATTATCATCCAACCAAGAACGGATATCCGCTGCTGATCGCACGTTGGACATCTCGATCATGAAAGGGGAATGGTTACTTGCGCCCCGCGCTCGCTAACCAGAACCGTCAGTAGGTTCGAGGCCAGCTGACCCTTTTGGCCTTCAGTCATGGTGACCCTCTGCCTTTCCCCTTCGCTTTTTTCCATTTGAGCAATGGCGTCCTGCACCACCGTCACGGCGCCTTTGACCAGCATTTGACGGGCATCCATCATGGCAGCGGCCTGCTGGCGCTGAAGCATGACCGAAGCGATTTCTGGCGCGTAGCTGAGGTTGGTGAAGTTGGCGTCCAGGACTTCCATCCCAATCTTCGTCAAGATGGACTGCATTTCAGTTTTGAATTCAGCCGAAATTTGGTCAGAGTCGTCACGCAGGCATGGCTCTTTGTGTTCATTGCCGTCCGAGCTTGTGGCCAGATCATAGGCGTATCGCGATACGGTGCGACGCAACACGCGATCGATTGCATTCATCACCAGAGTGGTCGGGGAATCTGCGTTGAAGGCGTAGGCTTCGGGGGCAACCACCTGACAGGAGACAACGGCGGCAGCCATGATCGGTGAACCGGTTTTGTCGTTGACCTTGACTGGAGTCGATTCAAAGTTCTCGATTTTCAGACTGACCGAAGTTTTGCTCAGCAGGGGGTTCATCCAGAAGAACCCGTTTTCCATCACAACGCCACGGGTTTTGCCGAAGAACACCAGGACTTTGGCCTGCTTGGGTTCGATGACACAGAATCCACCGATTAGAATCAATCCAATGATGAAGATTGGCACTGCTAGGAAATCCATGATGTCGCCGTTGAAGAACACCTCCTTGCCGTTGTAGTCATTGATCGCCGTGAACATGAAGGGGCAGTAAATGCCAAAGGCCAGAATGGCGATCACCATCAGCATGCCAATGGAGCCAGGCATCAAGACGACCTGGGCTTTTTTAGGGGGGGCGGAAATCTCGTCGTACATTGCTCAATCCTAATGGTTAGCTTGGTTTGGCGTAGATTAGCCATATATTGATTGGATGGCAACTTCTGATCAGTGACACTTCAGGCCTAACTAATTTATGGCGACAATTCAGCAATAGGGGCGGGCCGCAGAGTTTTTAAAATTGGGGCCAGTATTGTCATGCTGCCTGCATCATCGAGCTGAAACTCAAGCCACTCTTTCCCAAGCCGGCAGCTTTCGAGTCGCGCCATTGCGTAAGCATGGGGTCGATTGGCGTGGTAACGAGCGTCTGATGTGGAAGAAAGGGTTATTTGGTCATGACCAAACTGATCTGCGGTCAGATCCAAGATCGTACCAGATTGATGGACTAGCCAGTTATGGGAGTACCAGCGACCATCAACAGCAGTCATGCCGCCAGGTTTTTCTTCGCCCTGATCATCCTGGCCAACCCCCTCTGCTGGCTCCCAGCCTTCGAGGCCCACATGCTTGATAGCCAGTAAAGGTAGGTTGTTGAAGTCCCACCGCATGGGTCAAATGCCATCCCGATGCATTCTCGATGTTGGCCAGCATGGATTTGGCTGGGCGGGCCTTGAAAATGAGTGCTAGGGGTTAGCTACTTCGACAGCTTGAACCCCTGAGATTGTCAGAAAGCCTGACTTTTCAGACTTTCATTCCGGAATAGGAGGGCATCCTTGCCCAGGTTCATCAATCCTGAATGGCTTGCTGTTTGACTGCCGGCTTGCGCGACAGCAGCAAGAAGAAAAGCGGCACAAACACAGTGGCCAGGAAGGTCGCCAGGATCATCCCGCCGAACACCCCGGTACCCATGGACTGGCGAGATGCGGAACCGGCTCCTGTGGATACCACAAGCGGGTACACACCCAGGGTGAAGGCCAGGGAGGTCATGACGATCGGACGGAAGCGCAGCTTGGCAGCCTCGACAGCGGCCTCAGCCAACTCGAATCCTTCCTCGACCTTCTGCTGAGCGAACTCAACGATAAGAATGGCGTTTTTTGCTGCCAAACCAACAAGCACAACCAGGCCAATCTGGAAGTAGATGTCGTTAGGCATGCCGCGAATCAGCAGTGCGCCATAAGCACCCAGCAAAGCGAAAGGAATGGCCAAGATCACCGCGAGCGGCAATGACCATTTCTCGTACTGCGCCGCCAGGATCAGGAACACCATCAGCACCGCAAAGCCAAAGGCAAGGTAGGTTGTCGAACCACCGGCTTGCTCCTGGTACGCCTGACCTGTCCATTCGATCACGTAGCCATCCGGAAGCACCTTACTGGCTACTTCATCAACAGCCTTGATCGCGTCGCCGGAGCTGATGCCCGTGGCGGCACTGCCACTGATCTTGGTGGCGACATAGCCGTTGTAGCGCTGAATCATCTCAGGGCCGTTTTTGAACGACACGTCCACGAAGCTGGCAATCGGGATCAAATCACCTTGGGCGTTGCGCACGTACAGCGAGCGGATATCGTCTGGATCGTCACGGTACTGCTGATCAGCTTGCAGCTGCACACGATAAGTCTTGCCTGACTTGTTGAAGTCGTTGACATAGATCGTCGAGAACACGCCTTGCAGCGTCGCATAGACATCTGGGATGGCTACCCCAAGAGCGATTGCCTTCTGCTCATCAACGTCAACGTAGAGCTGCGGTACGCCGGCACGGTAGAAGGAGCTCACCGAAGCCATGCGAGGATCTTTTTGCAAGGCGGCAATAAGGGTGTTCATGGCATCCGAAAGCGCCTTGGGGTCGCCATCATCACGGTTCTCCAAGAAGAATTCGAAGCCGCCCGTGCTGCCCAGGCCCATGATGGCTGGAGGGTTGAAGACCATGGCGCGACCTTCGGTCTGACCCATGCCAATGCCCATGAACTTGCCAGCTAAATCCATGGCTGAGGTTTCACGCTCATCCCAAGGCTTGAGCTTCACGAACATGGCGCCCGCGTTGCTCTTGTTGCCGCCGCCGATAAAGTCCATGCCGGCGATCACAAAGGCATCGCTGACGTTTGGATCGTGAGCCAGAATCTGGCGGTACTTCTCACCAAACTCGTTGGTGCGTGAGAGGCTGGCGTTGTCTGGCAGCTGAATCGAGCCCATCAGCATACCCTGGTCTTCTGCCGGTACGAATGAAGTCGGCAGCTTCACAGCAAGCACCCCGGCGCCTACGCACACCGCCAGGAACATGCCAATGCTGATGAAGCGATGGCGAAGAGTGGCTTTGACCAGGTACAGGTAAACGCTGGTCAGGTTCTCAAACTGGCGGTTGAACCAGGTGAAGAAACGCCCGTTTTTTTCAGAAGGTTTGAGCAGAATGGCGCACAGTGCCGGCGTCAATGTCAGCGCGACAATGCCAGACAGGAAGATGGCAATGGCCACGGTCACAGCGAACTGCTGATACAGCTTGCCGGCGATGCCACCGAGGAACGATACCGGGATGAACACCGCGCAAAGCACCATCACGATAGCGATCAGTGCGCCCGACACCTCTTTCATGGCTTCAATGGCTGCATTCCTGGGACTGAGCCCTTTTTCATGCATGAGCCGCTCGACGTTCTCCAACACCACAATCGCGTCGTCGACCACAATACCGATGGCAAGCACCATGGCGAAGAGGGTCAGTGTGTTGATCGAGAATCCAAAAGCCCACAAGCCAGCGAGTGTGCCGATGAGCGATACCGGTACTGCGAGCAGGGGGATAAGCGTGGCGCGCCAGTTCTGAAGGAAGGCAAAGACAACAATGATCACCAGGATCATGGCTTCGATCAGGGTTTTGACAACCTGGTGAATACTGACCTGGATGAAGGTGGTGGTGTCGTATGCAATTTTGAAGGACATGTCCTCAGGGAAGCTTTTCTCCATCTTGGCCATCTCGGCCTTCACGGCTTCTGCAACGTCCAGGGCATTGGCACCTGATTGCAAATTGATGCCAATCCCCACTGCTGGCGCGCCATTGAGGAAAGTCGCCATGCTGTAACTGGCTGCACCCAGCTCAACCCTTGCCACATCGCCCAGCTTCACGACACCTTTCTTGCCGTCTTGCTTGAGAACGATATTGGAGAAGTCCTCGGCGGTCAGGAGGCGACCCTTGGCAGTCACTGAATAGGTCAACTGCTGATCCGATGGCATTGGCTCATCACCCACTTTGCCGACAGCGTACTGACTGTTCTGAGCGCTTACAGCATTCGATACGTCGGTGATCGTCAGACCCATAGAGGTCAGCTTCGGCACCTCGACGTTAATGCGCATCGAGTAATCACGAGCGCCAAAAATCTGGGCATCACCAACGCCATTGACCCTCTTAAGCGAGTCCACAAGGTTCAATTTAGCGTAATTGGATAGATACAAAACGTCATGCGTTTGCTTGGGGCTTGTCAGGGCCATAACCAAAAGCATGTCATTGCTGCGCTTGCGCACATTGATGCCGTTACGGCGAACATCCTCTGGCAAGCGAGCCTCTACAGCCTTCACCCGGTTGTTGGTATCAACCATCGCCATATCAATGTCAGTGCCAACGTCGAAGGTGGCGGTGATGCTCACTTGGCCGTCTGATGACGAGTTACTGGTGAAATACAGCAGCCCCTCGATACCGCTGAGCTCGTCCTCAATCGGTGCAGCGACGACCTTGGCCAGGGTTTCAGAGTTAGCGCCCGAGTAGGTGGCCGAGATGCTGACCGTAGGTGGTGTGATCTGGGGGTACTGCATGACCGGCAAGCCGAGCGAGGCTAGAAGCCCCGCCAGGACAATGACGATCGACAGTACGGTCGAGAAAATGGGTCTGCGAATGAAAAAGCTGGTCATCAGTGATTACTCCGCCGCTTTCTGGGCGTTTGGCTCGACAGAAGCACCTGCGTGCATGTTGAGTAGGTTGTCGGTGATGACCGCATCCCCTTCAGCCAGGCCCTTGTTGATTGTCCAGTAGGAGCCATCCCAATTCTGGGCATCGACCTGCCGGATTTCAGCCTTACCGCCCTTGGCAACAAAGACGTATGGGCCTGTCTCAGAAATCTGGACTGCCTTCTGCGGTACCTTGGCCACACCGCTCAGTGGGGCGCCCATTAGCCTGGCGGTGACAAACTGGCCTGGCTTGATCAAGCCTTTCGGATTGGGAACCGTGGCGCGCACAGTTAGCGACCCAAAAGCCGAGTCAACTGTTGGCGCGACATAATCGAGCTTGCCACCCTGCATGACCTCGCCATTTTCGAGGAACACTTCAACATCGGCACCCGTGGAGCCTGCTGGATAGAGCTTGTCGAAATCGGTCTGCGCAATTCCCACGGATACCCACACTGGATCGATGGAGGTCAGGGTGTTGAGGCTGCTACCGGGGGAGACATAGTCGCCCTGGGCAATGCCGGCCTCACCCAGTAGTCCGGAGAAGGGCGCCTTGACCAGAGAGTCGGTGTATTCCTTGCGAGCAAGATTCACGCTCGCAATGGCTGCATTGACGGTTGCCTGCTGCACAGCCTTGGCACTGACTGCATCATCGAAATCCTGCTGACTGGCGGCTTTGTTTGTCAACAAATTGGCCTGGCGGTTGGCCTCTCGGGTGAGCTGCACGAGGCTGGCCTTCTGGGTTTGCAATTCAGCCTGGGCTTTGTCGAGCGCCAGCTTGAGATTTTCTCCCTCAATGGTAAACAACAGATCCCCAGCCTTTACGTAGCTGCCATCCGCATGGTGGATTTGCTCCACGAGGCCTGTGGTTTTTGATTTGAGCTCGATGTCAGCAGGGGAAATAGCCCTGGCCAGAAGGGTCTTCTGGGGCCTCTGATCGGAAAGTCTAACGTGCTCAGTAGAGACCTTCATGGCGGGCTGTATGTGTGCTTGTGAGGAAGCTGGAGTGCCGTCACAGCCACTCAGGAGCGCAGCGGCAGAGAGGGCAAAGGCAAAAGCAGTTCGTTGGAGTCTCATAGGGCTCTCTTGTGGGGTAAGGATCGTTAGCAATGCAATCAATTTTGCCGTTTACGGTTATCTAAATCAACGCTTAAGCTGTAAATTGACGTTAAAGAATGGTTTCCAATGTAAATGCCCTAGAAAGTTGCCTGGCAAGTCGATCAATATTTGACTAAACTGATGCGACTGTGAGCAAAGGACGTGGCCATGACACCGGAAAAGCCCGAGGGTGAAGAGACACACATCAAACTGAACGCCGACAAAAGGGCTGTTTTGGTTCGACAGATCAAGGAGGTTAGTCAGGGCTTGGCTAGCCTTCTATTCTTCCTGGATTCGGAGGATGGCCTCCCCATCTCCGCTGCCGGCGCTATCATCTCGACGTCCGAGCATCGATTCCAGGAGATTGGTCAATCGCTGAATGTTCCCACCGAGTCTGGCGACAAGATCGAGAGGCGCAGCCGTGATCTCCGTAGAGCGAACATGCGCGTTCGCGAGCTGGAAGAGATTATCGGCAAGGGGCACGGCCCGGAAGCCACCCAAATGGGGATCAAGGTTCTCTATGATCAGATCACCAGCTGGTGGAAACTCGAAGGCTTTGGCCACATCAGCGACTTTGGGTTTGGCGAGTACAACCTTAGAGTGACGTTTTCCTGCCACCTGTTTGGCAACTTCCCGGTGCTGAACTCAGAAAGACCAGTCTCTGACAAAGAGCGCAAGCAACTGTGGCTTGAGTCTCTGCGCCAGCGTGGTTTCGTAATCAAAAAGGAAGATCGCGAAAAGCACGTGGAGGATTGCCAGCAGACCCGCGATGCCCTCAAAGCTCTGTTTGCAATGCGGCTTCCAGGCTCAACCATTTGGAAATTCGAGAGCCACGAAACTAGAAGTGGGTCAGAAATGGATTCGGTCACTGTCGTCATCCGCAAGATCGAAGAGATCCTTACCCTACCCGTATTGCCCGAAGGGGCTGAGGAGTAATTGATGCATATTTTCAAGAAATGCTTGGCGCTACCCTTGCTGGTGCTGGCGCTTCACCATGGCCAGGCATTAGCCAGCACCGAACCAGCCCCCAAGGACGTCACCATCAGCTTTTACAAGTGGTATGTCGATGAGTACCTGGCAGATCACACCCCGGTTGAAGACAATGCTCCCGACCTGATGCGCTACGTCTCCGAAAAGGCGATCGCCAAGATTACCAACATCATGCAGAGCCCTAAAGGCCTAGAGGCTGACTACTTCCTAAAAACCCAGGACAGTGGTGCATCCTGGAAGGGTAATATCACGGTGGTGGAGCAGTCTCTCACTGAAAAGACTGCCCTTGAGAAAGTGACCGTAGGGCTTGGTTACCTGGATAGAACCGAGGTGCAGGTGGCGCTTGAAAAAGAGATGGATGGTTGGCACATCGTCTCGGTTACCGACCTGTCCCATAGGGCTGCGCAATAACGGGCAACTACTAGGCTTATCGAAATATTGGGTATGCCGGTACTACAACAATTGATGCTCACCGCGACGTCAATGCCGCAGGAACATTCTCGCGCTCTGGCATGAACTTCGTGTTCTAGGAATTTCAGTCCTTTAGAGCGGGAAGGATGTCAAACGAACACATTGCTCTAGAGCAATGGCGTGCTGCTTGAATGACGAAACGGGATTCCTTTAGATCGGTTTATGCGTTAATTGACATGCTTGGTTGACGGCGGCATACTTGAGCGAAATTTCAGGAGTCGTCACCGTGGATCACCGCCAGCTCAATCGTGATGAAAAAGTCGTATGGGAAAGCAGCCCTTCGCAATGGGTAAACTTCGGCGTTTATGCCAAGTGGCTTCTCTGGGCAGCGGCTTGGATTGGAGGTCTGGTTGGCGTGCTCCTCAATGAAGATCGCGTGTCTGGCCTGGCGCAGGCAGTGCCGGCCCTAAAATCGATCAGCCTTGAACCCCTGCCTTTTTTCGCCGGCATTGTCGCAGGTGCAATTTTGGTGGCGATGGCCTGCTCTTTGTGGAGTTATCTCCAGGTTAAGACCAGCCGCTTCGTGCTGACAACTGAGCGGCTATTCACCCACAAGGGTGTACTGAGCAAGCAGATTGATGAGCTTGAGCTTTACCGCATTAAAGACTACGCGCAATTCAAGCCATTCGTTATGCGCCTGGCGGGCCTGGGCTGCGTGTCAGTAGAAACCTCAGATCGTAGCCATCCTCATGTCAGCATCGATGGAATCAAAGAACCAGATGTCCTTCAGGGATTGTTGCGCCAGCATGGCGAGCGATGCCGAAATGCACGTGGTGTTCGCGAAGTAGACATGTAGGCCAATTCATGACCGCATCCTAAGGCCTCGCTAAGAGTGAATACAATGCAAACATATGCCTTTATGCAGGGAATTGATTCAGTCAAGTCACTGAGGGCAGAATGCAAAGGCATTGTGCAGCAGGATAAGGACGCGTTCATGTACGACGAGTACAGCGAAGTTGATCTTTTTGATTTTCACAGTTATCGGTAAGCATTTCGCTGATAAATAACCTTTAATGAGGGAGCCCATTCGCGGCCCCAGGAGCGATTTTATATGACTACCCGTGCATATTTGAAGGGTATTGAGGCTGCCCGCACCTCGCCAGGGTCACCCTCTGACGGCGTTTGCAGAGATCTTCACGATGAATGTAAAAGTCTTTGCAACCGAGTTCGTGACGAGATGGACAAGGCGATCATCCCTGTGCGAGCTACCCATATTGGACTTGTTGTGTTCGCGCTCATTTTTCTTCTTTGGGGTTTTCTGCTGAGCCCAATCATGCTCAAGGGAGAATTCAATCTCGAAAACCTGATTTGCGCCGTTGTGTGGGGTTTTGTAGCTGGCGTCATGGCCTTCATTTTTGCTCTCAAACAAAAAGCGGGACAAGAAGTTTCCAACTACCTGTATTTGCGAATCTGTGAAGAGCGAACAAACTACCCTGACCTTGATGGACTCCGGCTTGGTGGCGTTCCTTTGTCACTGGGCACTCTCAGTGGCCATTTGCATGATTTGATGCGTGCCCTTGAATCTGATATCAACCATCCAGCGCGTCACACTTTTCGCTGGAAAGAAAGTGAAGGTGTGGAACTTTTCCAGTTCAACCATAATTCAAATATGCGTCACTGAAATATTGTTCAGAGAATTTAATCAATGAATTTGATCACACCGCAAACTCTCAATAAGCTAATCGATGACACAGGTCGTATTGAGATAAGCAAATCCTTCAAGGAAACGCTGGTGGCAAACACCCTTGGCGGTTGCCTGATAGCAAGCGCACTACTCGGCTTCACCAATGCGACACTTAGTGGTGTATTGATCATTGGTCTGGTCATCTGGGGCCATCGCCAGGTGCAGGTTAGTCAGGTTGCTGCTGTCCAGATTCAGCAGGCTTACGTCGAGCGAGGGCTGCGCGCTCCGGAAGCCCCAGCCCACCGCTGGAAAGCCGAAGCCTTGGTGGACGCGCTGCGCGAATACGATACCGCAAAAGAAATCGTAAGAATGGGTATCTGATATATTGACAAGGTGGCAAGAAATCCATAGAATTCGAATCTTACTGAAGAGGCCGGGTTTTGCCGGCCAATTACATTGAAGTTCGATATTCATAAGGATAACCCTCATGTCGACCCCAGAAATCAAAGTTAACCATCCAATCTACCTGAACTGCAGCAACACCAATTCCCAGATCCCTGGCATCGTGCGTGAGGTTTTCGAGCGCCGCGCCCGCGTCGAGCTGGCACGCCAAAAAGGTCGCCGCTGGCTGTTCGAGCACCGCGAAGTCGAGCTGTCGTCCCTGATTCACCGCCAGGGTGAGCACGGCTCCGTTGATCTGCGTGACTTCCAGGTCTGCTAAGGATCACATCATGCCCCCTCCCAGCGCTCAGGCTCAAGGTGCAGACAATCCCGTCAGCACCAGACCCTTTGCCCAAGGTGACAAGGTGTGGTGGAGTTACGCTTCCTGCGCAGCCTTTGCTCGAAAGCAGATCCCTGCGGTTGTCCTTTACACGTGCAAGGCCCGCGTAAGAATTGAATTCGCGCAATGGGTTCGGGAAAAGTGGATCAGGGAAGTGCGCACGGTGGCGTACTCCAATTTATCCCCAAGGGATGAAACTTGCCGTGGTATTGACACATTTCACCCCTCAAGCTCACCCAGCCTAGCGGCTTAAGCCAGCTATCTGAGGCTGCATGCGAGGCCTGGGCTCGACCGGCTTGTTCCCGTGCTCTTGCTCACTGACCTCTACCGGGACGCCGCGACCGTTCTCGTACTCGACGTTGTAGGCAACACCCATCTTGGGCTCCCCACGAAACAGCGAGCGATCGTGTCTTACGATGCCCTTGTCTCCGCTGAACTGGTAGACATGCTTTTTGTCTACGAATAGCACGTTTTGATTGAAAACCTGGTGACCAACCCCTCCAGCTGCAGGCTTGGCGTCAGCCAGCTGGTGAATGCCAGTAGGTACTCCACTGTTTGAAGGCAGCAGTTTTTCAGTTAGCCACTGTCCGTCAATAACCCTATCGACCTGAATGGAATTGTTCATGTGGCAGATCTTAATGGAGCCTTCAGGCTTCATGAGGATGAGTGGTTTATAGGCATGCATGACATTCACCTTTATTGTCGTTGTTTTCTCCATTATAGCCTCAGATATGTCAATATATCCATAAACAAGCATTGCAAGGTGGGGAGCTCAGCATGGACATTTGATGAGCACCTCACGGAGCTCAAGGCTCTTTTCAGCCTCTAAAGCCTAGGGGAATCAGGCTCTTGTAAAAAATCAGGGTGCAGACATGTTTGACGAGTTGATGCTTTACAATATTTCTACTGGGGTTGTATTCAACGACGTGGAGGCGATGAAGAAGCTCATCACGGATCTGGGAGAATCTACCCTGATTCCACTGTCTCTGCATTCCACGCGTACCGGGTTGAGCTTCCCACTCAAGCATGCGATGTACCAGATTGCCATCTCACATGCTCGTTCAGACACAGCCTTGAACAAGCTGATCAAGGACATTGGCGTGCCCATTGAAATCCCTGGCGACATCAATGCCGCCGATCTCCCCGATGGGTTTCATCGAAAGCTTGGGCTTCCCTGCAATGACAAGACCTTCAAGCAATGGGGTGAGGTGAAGCTTGATCGAACCCTGGCGGTAATGAATCGAGTAGAGGTGGAGCTCAAGTTCCGGCGAAACTCGTTGATCAAGCACATTCTAGAGCATGGCAGCCCCGAGACGTTTTGCGCGGCAGTGTGCTTGGGCAATCCAGAAATCACCCTCGACGATGTCCTCAAGGGAGTGAAGGATGCCGACGATCGTTTCGATCTGCGTGATAGGCTGATGAGCAGGGCACCTTGGGTGATTCGAAAGCTCAAGCACCTGGGCTATTCCAAAGTGAGCGAACTAGTCTGTCGGATGCAGCTCCTGGAAGCCAGAAACCCACAGAGGTTCGAGTTTTGGGCCGCTATGTTTGAGCAGCTTCACCCCGGAAAGGGGATCTCGCCTGTAGCAGATGCTTTTCTTCATTACCTTCTGCATGAGGCGCCATCCATTGATGAACAAGGCTGCCGCGAGATCTTGCGGGGGTTGACGTGGGGCGTTTCGACGGACAATAGATCAACAGCGATGGCTGTCTTCCTTGATCGCCTGGAAAAGTCGCCATTGCGGGATATCCAGGATGAATTGCTCTTTCAGACCACCTTTGCAGTGAGTGGTAAGAAAGCCATCCAGTCAAATATTGGGAACAAGCTTCCTGAGAGGGCGCTTGCCTGGCTACACATGGTGCAGACCGACTCGAATTTGTGTCCTAGGCTGCTGGAAGCTTACCTAAACTTACCTACTGGCCGGCACAACGATCAGGCCTGGACAATCATCCAGCGCCTGTTGGATGCCGGGCTCATTCAGAAATTGGAATGCCCTCACGAGCTTGTCTTGGCCTATGAAGAGAAGCTAATCACTGACTCGGCTGCGACGCTTGATTACCCGCCCAAAGCAGGAAAATTCATCCGCTGGAATCGGCATGATATTAGCGACCACGTGGATTCGATCAGATATCTTGCTGGTTTTTAGAGAGTTTTGGAGGAGCGTTCGTGGCATGTTCCTCATCCTGCATCTCGCGATACGCTAGGCACTCATCGTTGTAGTCCAAGGCTGACCCGCAGTCTTGGCAGTAGGCCCAGCCACACTTGCGGCATTTCCAGCTGCCCCAGTTGTTTAGATGATCCTTGGGGTCATCAAGCTTCTGGCCGCACTGGCAGTGGGTTCTGAATTCTGGCTCAACTGTCACTTAGCACCTCAATGGGTAAAACACCTAGCTTGCGACAGGCCACCAGGAACTTAGCCAACTCGACCCCATCCTGGGCGTACGTGGGTAGTTGAGGGGTGCGAACTCATACACCCCGAACAAAGCTCTATACGAATACTCTTCACAGCAACCCCACAAATGATCCCGACTTAAACCTTTCAAGCTCAAGATTAGGATCTCAGTCTGCGACCACTTGCTGCATTTTGGATGCAAGAAATGCTTTGTTGCAGCTCATTACCCAAGGAGCCAAACCTACGGAGATGGTGAGTCATCGAGCGCCCGGCGTTGCTTTCTAACAACAGAGAAAGCCTGATCACGGGCCTTCTGTTCATCATCAAACTGGCCATATTCCTCGCCGTCCTCGCCACTGACGAAATGCACTTCATGCGCGACATTGCGCGTCTGTGGAATCAGGCAGGAGTAGGCGGAGATACCCTGGTCACGAAAGTACTCCTTCTTTGGGGTCTGCATGGCCACGTCTCGGTGAACATTCACGACTTTGAAGTTTGGCATGTTGATACTCCGTATTTGATTTCCAGACCTTTATTCTATCTCACCCTGCGCATGGGAAGGTAGCCCCGTCCCCGCGCCTGGGGCGGCATTAAGGGGTTGGTATCTAATGCGAATTATCGATAAATTGCTGCTTTCACAAGGCGCTGTCTTGAGATAGATTGAGGACATTGCTTTGGGAGAAACCGTATGCAACCTGCTCCACACCTCAAGGGTCTTTCGCTGACCAGCTCGAACAAGACCAAAATCGCCGAGTACACGCGACTCAGCCTTGGCGCCATTCCTGTGATCCCTGGAAATGATCTCAAGGAGATCTACGGAACACCCGATCAGATTGCCCTCTACAAGGCTCTCTCTGCCGAAAAAGGGCTGATCGTTGAGGATTCCATTCTCATCGTGGATGGTGAGCCTGTCATCGATATCAAATGGCGGATTAAAGACCTCAAGCTGCGGGCAGAAACGGAAACAGCGAAGCTGGTCTGGGAAGTGCGGCTGGCCTTTGTGAAAGATGGCATGGTAAACGTGTTCAAGGGCTCTTTGGAGGGTCAACTGCGCCCCTTCGATGTAGCAGGCTCAGGCTATGATCCGATTTTCAACGTGACTGGAGTAGGGCAAAGCCTTGCACGCCTGGAGAATCGCGGTCTGAAGGATCAATACTCGGCACGCGCTCGTGCGTTTAAGGCGCTCCTGGCGAACGAGCCTCACCTCACCGTACCTCAATCTGAGTTGCCAGAATGGACAGGCTCGTACCAGAACGAATAGCCGTCAAGTAGGCGTTACTGGGGCTACTAGGAACGCTTAGCGGGAGATGGAGAGGGTGAGACACCTTTACAGTGACTGAAAGCCACTGAGTGATCTTTGATCAGTGTGTGCTCCTGTGTATTCTGATCAAAATTGCACATGGAAACCTATATGAGAGTTCTCACCTGCCTTTTTGCGCTTTCGGCTTTACTCGTAGTCAATCCAGCTCAGGCCGATAACATCATCAGGGCAGGCGCACCCATCTATGCGCCCTCTGGGGGCGCTGCGGAACCACCCTATACTCCCGATCCCCCAGAGGATGGCGAATGCGGGCCTGATATTGGTGTATGGGCCGACTGGGGTAGTAATTCTGGCGAGCACACACCTTGGGCGACAAATTACATTGATGTGGCCAAGGATTCGGTTGGCAGAATCTACAACTCCGCTGAGTCTGGTTTTTTTGAATCCAACAGGCGGCTTACCAGCTATTACTATAGCGAATGGGGCGTAATGAGGGGCAAAAAGTCTGGTCAGGACTCTAACCGCATCTATTACGAGCTTTGCCGCTATCGCTTGCAATAAGCCCTTTACCATCTCATCCCGTCCAGGGACGACTGCAAAACTGACTCTTGCTCACCGGTTGATCGGTCTTTCGCTGGGACTAACTCCGTGAGATCAGAAGAAGAGATCCTGGGTCTTCCCACGGATCAACTCATCTGCATCTTCGTCGCCCATCCGCCAGCGAACAGCTTCCTCGGGAGAGCCAAGGCGCCCAAACTCCTTTCTGTGCATGCACATGCACGCCAGGGTTTTCTGGCTAACCTCTACCGCCCCTTTCTTTATCGCCAGAGCCCTCTTGCTTTGGGCAATGTCGTAGTGACTGTGGTGTCTCGGTGGGGCCTGGTGATGACTGCGCGAGATGCCCAACTGATCGGCCATTTGGTGCAGTTCTGCTTCACTATCGGCGATCATGTGACACATCACCATGGTAGAAAATGAAGCCTTCATATCATCAACATAGACGGTCATTGCTCAGCCCTCGAATAAGGTAATCAATATAGCAGAATTTCGTCCAAATTCAGCCTTTGCAACTAGCACCGCCCAGGGCAAACATTTAGAATCAAAGGCCTATACGCTGGATTTTACAGGAGCAAGGCCGTGAGTGCAGACAAGTCCACCGCTGAAAATTATCGCCCGACCGCGAATGCATTCATCGCAGCCAATAGCCAGCAATTGGCACAAGACCTTCTGTACTGGCGCCGAAAGACCCAGCTCAAAGAAGATGCCTTGTTTCACGAGCTGGCCAGTATCTGTCTGCCAGCCGCCACTGCTGATGATCACTACCAAATAGCTGAAAATCTTCTGCTCGCGTTCATCATCCGCCAAGCCGCAGGCGAAGACACCGCAGAGCCTACAGCGTCGTGATCCAGCCAGTATCCCAGAAGCGCGTCGACAACATGCAGCGCCGGGCAGTTCGCCTGACAGGGTTGGTTGAGGACTCCCAGGGCGGATCTGATCGTCTACCACCCGGCCAATCACTGGTCAAGCAAGGTTTCCCGGTTCTTGATCTTGGCATCCACCCAGAAATTGATCTCGACACCTGGAGCCTTGTAATCTCCATCCCCGGTCAGCCTGACGTCACGTATGACTGGATTTCGTGGGGTAAATTGCCAACCATTGAGCTTATGCACGACATCCACTGCGTAACGGCTTGGTCAGTGTTTGATGCTAACTTCATCGGGGTAGCAACGCAGGAGATAGTGACTCGATCGAACTTAGGGCCTCAATTCACGCACGTGTTAGTACACAGTGCTGACGGCTACAGCGCCAACCTGGCCATCGAAGACTTTTTAGCTCCTGGGTGCCTGTTCGCAACCCATCTCAATTCGGAGCCCTTGTCGGTTTCTCATGGTGGGCCTTTGCGCTTAGTCGTTCCCCATCTCTACTACTGGAAATCCCCAAAATGGGTGGCGCGGGTAGAGTTTCTGACCGAAGACCAGCCAGGATTCTGGGAGCAAAGGGGTTACCACAACCGAGGGAACCCGTGGCGGCAGGAACGATACGGGCCTAAACAAAAAGTAATTCAGAATACGGAATCACTCGAAGCTAATACGACACCGGGGAATCAAGCTCTGCCATCCCTTACCCGATGGGAGCGAATCAGGCGCTGGTATGTCGAGCATTTCGGTTAATCCACTGCTGGGGTTGTGCGGTGTGCCTGCAACAGAGAGGTCGCCACTTCCCGCTTGCGGGGCTGGCTGTTGGCTCTCAATGTTGCTGCCGGCCACTCGAAACTTCTACACTAGGGCATGCCCCTGGAGAAGCCTCGATGCCACGTACGACCAAGCCAACCCTGAATGACATCAAGCCACCTAGCTTGTTCGTCGTCAGCCCCCAGCATCTCAAAGACGCCGCCTACCAGCCCCGGACTATCGAAGGCGAGCTTGTAAGCGATGCGCCAGCACCTTTGTCTTTCGAAGTGCCTAGACAAGCTGAAGTGCTGTCAGATGGCGAAATTTTCAGAATGTGGGTTGGCTATCACGACACGATGCCATCAGGTGCTGAGCCGGTGATCTCGGACTTCCTGCGAGATAATCCTCGCTACCTGGGTCAAAACAAAGCGAACATCCTTGGCGATGCGAAATCGACCCCTCGCACCTGGACGAGTCTTTGCCATCTAATACAAGGCATGAACAGTCATGTCACCGTGCCTGGCGCCAATGGCCAATGGATTGCTCCGGAGCGATTGGTGTGCCAAGTGGTCGGCACTATACCTGGGCTCGCGCTGCTGCAATACGCCAAGGGCAAAGGCCTGAATGTTTTGAACGAAAAACCAAAGGTTTCCGCTCCAGAACTCTCGGCACAATCCGACCCTCAGGCGGTCTGGTAATCGATCTCTAAGCCGGGCGTTACCCCTAGTGCCATACGCCCGGCTCACACTGATTCCCGGTCTCGTCTCACCATTCGATTAAATGATATATTGGTCTAAATTACTCGGTGCAGATTCAATGGTGCACCCTTGATAAGGACTCATCATGTCTGCAAATCCAACATCACAATCGACCGTCCTGACAATCAAGGGGCTGGCCAAGCCGCTTTCCAAATATGAGCGCTTGGAATTCTCAAAGCACTTGGTTGAAATGTTGGGCTCGCTATTACGGTATCCAGGGCACACTGTTGAATTTCGCTACTCAAGCTCGTCTGAAGTTGCGACCTGGCAGGGGGGATTCGCCGCCCCGTTGCACATACGCCATTTGAGCATTCTGGCATCGATAAAGATCACCACTCATGTTGGTCAGAGGATTCCGACGTCCAATCTAGGCGACGCTCATGAGTATTTCACTAGCCACTTGAAGTGGGGGCTCTCTCAACATGTCCTGATTGAGGAAAATGCCGAGGACTCCTTATTCAGCATGAAAGCGCATGAGAGCCCTACGGTTGAACTGGATTCCAATGGTTGTGCTGGCGGCGTGCTGTTCGAGGATTTGACCGGCAGTCTTGGCTCGACCATTCCATGGTCAATGACATTCAGACTGCAATCCGGTTGGGAGGCAGGGCTTTCACTCTTGCGGCAAACATCAAGAATCAAGCGTTGGGTAAAGGCCGCCACAGGCATTTCCTTGCTTGACCCTTATTCGCAACAGCTATGGGATGAGCAGCCGATCGGTGACATCGGTAGTCAAGTGATACGCCACCAGATGGAACTCAGGGCCGAGGACGATAACGAGCGGGAGGTCATGAAATACACGGCGATGATTGATGGGCACCTCTCGCACACCCCGGCTGCTTCCGTCGTAAAATCACAGGTGGTGAGCATTACTCAGGCTGCACTTCTGTTACCTATTCATCAGGCCGGCTCGCCCTGGAAACTTGAGGAGCACTCGGTTCCATTTCTAACCCATGCCGGACAGATTTTCCCTTTCAACCCCCGCTCAAACCTCTTCATGGGAAATTGTGAATTCGTTTTCGACCCCGACCCTGAGGCAACTCACTCGACCGATTACCACACGTTGGTAAACAATGCCCTGATGGTGCACAAAGCCCCTGTTACGCGCATGGTGACAATCGATTTTGAAAAAGGCACCCAGGAGCCCAACTCTGATTCAACAACAAGCTGGATCAAGCTTCATTTTGAAAAAGGGCAATCTATCAACCTCATGGATACGCCCATGGGAATTCACCGGCCAACCGACCGCATCCTGACTGACCTTGCATGTTTGTTCGCAACGCTCTGCGAAAATGAATCCCCATTCATTGGTTGGCACACAGTCATCCATAAAGTCGCTGATGAGGCCTTTGACCTGTGCTCGCTTAACGCCTGCCCAAAGCCCTACTATCCCGGCGTGGATTCTTTGGTAGACAATGCCATGCTGTTGCTAGGTGATTACCACCCGGTGACATGGCGTGAGGCTTCTGAACAACTGCTGAACATGGGTTTTGTTACCGAAGCCGAGATTGCTCACTGCCAGGCGGTGCCGACACTTCGTGATGTGCTTCTGGTTTTGCAGTCAAACTACATTTTTCGTGAAATATGCGGCGAGCAAGTGGCGAGCCGGGTTACCACAAATTTGGAGTCGTTGCTCGCCAGCAGGCCGACGTTTGGACAGCCGACGTCACTATGGATCCGGCAAGCAGACCCTGTGACCATCACTATTGATGAGAAAGTCCAAATTGAAGGGCTGTCCAAGCCATCGTCAAACGCTTTGCAGTACCTTATGGCGCGAAAGCTCGCGACCATTGGCTTGCTGGAAGAGGTACATCCAGACTGTGAAGAGGCTTTCATTCCATACCACCAGAAGCAACTTGAGCTTAATCTCAGCACCCGAAAAGTCAGCTTTTTTGGTGTCGAAAAGCTGCTGGGCTCAGGCCATTTGATCAATGCCCTAGTGGGTGATTACCGGAGCTCTCGTTCGCAAGGAGTGTCAATCAGCCTGACCACCAGGAAAATGGATGACCGCCTTCAAGGGCTGCTGGAGCTAAGCACGGTGTTTGCAGCCTTCGGCCTGGGCTATCTTGGCCGTCAGGAGTTTGAGACCGCCATCAAGACGAATCTTGAACACTATAACGTCCCGAGCGGACATCCCTGCGAGATTGATGGATTCCTATTCCGGGCTCAATTTAGAGGGGAGCCTTACCACATCTCGCATTTTCTGAGGCTTCCAAGTCACTTTTACCCATGAGAACCGAGAGTGGCTTTTGTTATCGGTGATTTAAGCTCATCAATAAGTTTTGATAGAAATTGACACTGTGGCAATCACTAAGGATAATTTGTTTCCTCAAGTGGTTGTCTCATTGCGGTTCGGCACCTACGTATAACGCACCGGAGTTATTTGAAATGATGCTATCTCGGCTTGTGTTCGGCTTTGTTGTGCTGGCGTCAGCCTCTCTAGCAGTGGCAGCCGAAGAGGGTGGCTGCCCAGTGGGGAAAGAAGCTGCTTGCGCAATGGCCCATTACCAGGCTGAAGGCTACAACACGGGGGTCATCAAGCGTGAGGGGCAGCTGGGCTTTGATCGAGCCTTGGCTGAAGGTGAAGTGGTGGTGATTCGAATTGGTGTTGATTTCGAGCGCCAGGGGCCTTCTGCGGAGAGCTCCAGCCGGGAAACCCAGATGGTCAACATGTTTTCAAAACCGGCCAAAGCACTCTGCGGCAGTGCGGCGCATGACATGCTGATAAATGCTGGCGGGCGGTACGAAACACAGATTTTCGACAAGCACCAAAAAAAGTGGATGACCATTCCACTGGATTGCCAGACTACAGGAAAAACCGTTGTTGAACTGAACTGACGGCTGCTGGTTTAGAGGGCAGCTGAGGCTGCCCTTTGGGAGCTAGCCACACAGGTAGGCTGCTCCTCTTCACCGGCCCCTCCGGGTAGGTGGTCACCCACGACACCCTCTGGCAATGAGCCATGTAGGCGCTGTAGGACATCCAGAAACCCCTTGGTCGAAGTAACCCAGGCGGAGTATGTCCACAGTGGCCCGATCAAGGTCTTCCTCACGGCGCCGATGGGGTTTGATATTTGCCTTGGCTGCTTCCACGTCACTGTCGAGAGCATGAGCTTGCCCTCAAAGGTCGAAAAGACTGGCTTAGGCTTGGGCTGCCCCTTCTTCGGGCCGTGAGGCTCCATAGGTTTGAGACTAGCCCAATTCGATTCGATTACCTTGTTCAGCGCCTGCGCCAGTGCTTTAGGCTCCGACGCCAGTACACTGTCAGTAACGCGATTCAAACCCTCGAACGCCTTTTCCGCTTTCTGTCGCAAGGCCAGCTCAAGCTGCAGTTTGCGCTGGCGCTCTGCTAGTTGATGTTGGAGAAACTCCTGGGCAGCCGCCTCACGAGCGCGCTCCTGCTGGCGAGCATCCTCGCGACGCTGTTCGGCTTCCGCGCTCAGGGCGGGCTTAACAATGGTGCCAGGCGGAGCTGCGAAATTCATTACCAGCGAATTACCACCGCCATCGACAAGGTCAAATGCCTGGCCATCACCATCGTAGGCAGTGAGATAGACGTTTGCCCCATAGAACTTCGCATCAGGAACCGACAGTTTGAGCCTCTCAACTGCCGCAGAAAAGGCTTCCATCAGCCGTTCAGCAGTCACTTCGCCTTTAATCTTGAGTCTCACTCGAATCTCCTTGCCGCTTGCTTTTCTGGCGGTGCCCACATGGTGCCATAACTCCGTTTATCAATCATCTGCAGCTTCGTAATCGATCAGCAGCGGCTTGATCCAGGGTAGTGAGCCTGCTGTCGGGTCGATCTGGGAATCCAGCTTTTCAGCTGGTTTTTGATGAAGACGCACTAGCGCCATGATGTCTGCGCTAAGCTCATGCATCCTGGCGTGCAGTCTGGTCAGCAGGCCGAATTGTTCATCGGTGTAGGGCAGCACGAGAAGGGCGAAGTTGCCGGTGACTTTGCCGATGGCTGCAAAGCCTTTGATTGTGTCATCTTGATCTCGGCGCTTATCAACATGAAAACTTCCTTCCTGGATAATTTCACCGGCCTCGGAAACAAGGTAGCAGGTGGAGTCGAAGCGGTAAGCGATGGTGAATTCAAATTCGAACTGGTGCCTTACGATGCGGCTAAGTAAGTCGGCTCCGAAATTATGACCCACTAGCAGAGAACCGCTGCGCTCGTCCTGGGCAACCTTGAGCAGAATGACTTTCTCGCCATCGTCAATACGCAAATTGTATTGCTTGTAGGCTTTACTGATCACCCGCAAGGGGGAGTCATCCGCGTCTTCACGGATGGCGCTGAGGGATTCGTACAGAAGCCCCAAATAAGTGCAGGCTAGGCCTGGCGTCTTGCCGACGTGCTGGTACTCTTTGAATTTGCCCTTGTTTTGAAGCTTGAAGAGATCAAGCTCAGAAGCGCTAATGTCACGCAGAAAGCGCTTGTCCATCAAAACCACGAATCGCTCCAGCTTGCTGTCGAAGAAGACAGGCGCCGATTGACCGTAGGTCACCCCATCGGGCTTTCGGGCATAGCGGCGCACCAGGGACATTGGCATTGGCAGCCAGATCTTGATCGATTTCTTTATCGACACCAGCCCTGACTCGCCGGCACTGGGAAATTGAAGAACCGAATTGGCTGCTTTCGTTTTTGTTTCGACGCTAAAGCTTCCCCTCACGCGCCCAGGCCCAATGCAACGTCCATTTGGGTCGCGGAACATATGGGCTTCCACATCCGAAGCCGGGTCAAGGCTCAGCACTTCGACATAGGTGTCGTTGTCGAACTTGTCGTAGGGGCGATCGGACATGGCTATGCTCACAGCTGATGGTGGTGTGCGACACGCTACCACCTTAGCCGAGTCGAGAAAAGCTTAAATTGCAAGATCGCTTTAATGGTATATTGACATACAGTAATTCTAGGGTATGATTGCAAAAATCATGGGATATAACGACGCATGAAATTGTCTGCAGTCCGTACTAGCAACCCCGCAAGGTTTCGATTCTCGTACGGGACTGAATCGCACCCATGATCGAGGTTTTGGCCACAACTGCGCAATCCGTACAGGGTCATGGCTTTGGTGCCTGGCCCACAAAATTCTGTTCGGGAAAATGGCCTTTCTACTTGCTTGCTGGTGGATCATCAGGGCTTTTAACAATCTCTCTAAAAGGGTTAGCAATGAAAGCAAAGAATTGGATTTTTTTGGGTGCTGGCGTCTTTATGTTCCTACTGCTCTTTCAGGCCCAAGCTTCTGAGCCTGTTGTAGTAGAAAACTTTTTCATGACTGAGGCTGTTTCTTACAACCCTGTTATGGTATGCCCCAAAGAATCCTGGCCACACAAGGACAGTGGCGAATGCAAAGGCTTAAAAGGCCAAACATTCCAGCCGATAAGGGTGGCTGAGTACCTCCAGGAACAGTGCCCAGGTGCCATTCTTAGATCACTAAGCCCCGCGCCTTACACAAGGGCCGCACAATTCGGTAGACTTTTCAGGACTGTTATTGGAAATTTTGCTATTGGTTTCGAGCCTCCCATCGGCGGATGCCGACACGCGGAAAAAGCTGATAAGAAAATCACTGGCTAAGCAACAGCTGCATCAGCATCGCCTCCAGATGCCAAGGACATAGCTGATGACGCAAGTCGATAAAAAGGCTGATCGCATATGTGGCAGATCCAGATCCTGCAGAGCGATCACCCCAAAACGCTGCGGGTTAGCCTTTTGCGACATACAAGGAATGAAATGAAATTATCAAGCACTGAAAACCCATTTTCGAACGGTGATCCAGAGGTTCTTTCAAGAATGCTCGTTGAGTTGATGCCACAATGTGAGGCATCGTCTACCAAAGAAACGGCAAATTTGGAAAGGACTCGCCGTGAATCGAGCGCTAATTTCCGTGAGGCGCGCTACGGAGTTTTGCCTTCAAATACTTATCGTATTTTTGATCAAGGCAGTCTTTCAGGCTGGTTTTATGAGGTTGAGGTCGGCGGGGAGGAAGTTGTGCTTAGAGAACCTGGAATTCGAAACAGCGAATATCGACTCTATTCCGATCTGCCTCGTGTTGAGAGCCTGGCTCGTAGCGAAATTGCCAGACGGTTCGGCACACAGGCCGCTGAGGAGGCTTCGTTTCGAGTAGTAATCGGCGGATCACTCTGATTATCAGAAGGCCACAGGTAGCCTTTTTGCTACGATATAAAATCGACCAGGCACTCCATCCACCCGAAAACGAATTACCAAAGCACGCACATTTGCCGTCAGAGAAGGAAAGGTTTTCGTGTCAGGATCCATCACAGCCAGTCGAAAGCGCAGACGCCTTGAGCCCACGCTTCACCTGATCGCAGCACTTCAGGCAAAGCACCCCTTGGCCTTTGCTCCCAAGAATGCCCACCCCATGCAGCCGCTCGCGACCTATGTTGCCACCGAAGCTTATAATTCATTGCGCCTCACAGACAGGCGGTTACACGCCAGGAGGTCAACCAGGCGCTGGAATATTGGGAGGGTCGTAAGTTTTATCTCAAGTCCTTTGAGTCGGCGACACATCGAATCAACCTTGCCGGGGAGCCCATCCAGATTTTGGATGACTCTGACCGAGAAAAGGCATTATCTCGTAAGCGAAATATTGTCACTCAGCGCCAGATGAATGAGTAATCTATGCACATTCCAGGTATTGCTGGCCGTAGCGCCAGAAAAGCTCCACTGATCGAATTCTTCACCATGTCGGTGCTCCAGGGACGGAGGGTGGGTTTCTCCCTGTATGAGGCGCCCACACCGACACAGGTGCGCGTACGAGCGTTAATCGAGCAAGCACACAAGTACGCAGCTGAATGCCTTCTGGTGGTCGACGAGGGCGCTCCTGAGCTGCCTGATGTGTCACTCAACTCACAGCAGCTGGCCAGAATCTGCTCTGGTTGCATCAACGCCATGCTGGCGCAATCCAAGACTGGAAAACTGGCGCACCAAGAGCGTGAATGGCTGACGAAACTCTTTAGCGCCCATTTGCCACAGGTGAACGTAAATGAGCTTGAAGCAATATCAGCAGCTGCTACCAAGCCACCTTCAGGCCAGATTGATTCTGAGGAGGTTGGTGGCCGATACGCTTACGAGATCTCCAAGGCGTCGCCAGGGCTTGCCAAGCTTGCTGGGGGCCAGGGCCTGGCCGTGCTCATTGCTCATCAGGAAGCCGCCTGTGAAGCCCTTCACAGAGCGAAACACAAGCACAGCCTGCGCAGCTATCCGAAAGTGAAGGTTCACTCACCAGGAAAGCAATAGTCCGCATCAGGGCCTTTGGAGAAAATCATGAACAAACCCATTAAAATCAACAGTCTCCCGGCGATTCATGCTGTATTGGCCCACTCTCTGTTTTCCGTTGGTTTGACACTGGTCGGTTGCGCCATAGTCACGAACCTTACCTTTTTGGCAGCATGGTGTGGCCTGGTATTGTGGGTTATCACGGCAGCACTGTTCTGCCGTGCCATGAAGCAAGTGACAGGTAAGCCTCAGTTCCTGCTGGGTTTCGCATATGGGATGCTGATTTTCTTCAGTTTCATGGCTTGTGCGCACCTATTCATCTCGAACATGTCTCCTCCCGACGGCATGGAGGGTGTATATTTCTTCATCCTTGGATTCGTCATTCCGATGGTCGCTGTGGATATCGCCCGTCGCTTGGTCAAGCGATACATCTGGGCTGATTTTGATGCCGGTTGGCTAGGTGATCGCGTGGAGATCGCCCCTGAAGACCAATTTACTGGTAAAGAACCATGAGATTTCGATCGTGCTCCACTATTTTTATGAGTCTGATGATCGTAGGCGCACTCTCCGGAGGCCTAATCAAAGGCGCAGAAATCATTGCCATTGGCCCTTGGTTTTGGCAAGTTTTCGCCTTGATCATCGTGTATGCGCTCTGGGCTATCAACCACGCTGACGATGACGGCAGATCCATGCGGCCTGTCCAGACGATCTTCTTGTGGCCCCCGCTGATGTGCGTTGGAGGCGTGTTCTTGGATTTTGTTCAGGACATGCCAGGTTCGCAGATCTTGCCAGAGTGGGTGTGGATCACAATGCGCCTGATAGCATGGGCCAGTATTCCAATTATTGCGGGGAGATCGACATGGATTTTATGTCGACGCAGACCTGCCAAAAGCGCCTGAATGAAGCATCAATGGCATCCAGATGGGTAGGACAACGATCTGACGTTCAAGCGCAGCCACAATCTCGGAGTCGTACCAGGAACCGCGTTATTAGGATTGTTGAGGACAGCCCTTCCTAGGAAATTGAGCAAGACCTCAACACAAAAAAACCGCTCTAGAGAGCGGTTGTTTTTCTGCACAGCATCTGTCAGGAGCTAATGATAACGTTTCTTTTGTTCGTGTCGACATAGCGCACCGAGACTACAAGCACGTTCCCCTCAACCTTCGCCGTGACAGTGCTGATCGGCGCATCCGCCTGGTATTCAATTTCAGCAGAGCGCAGGCGATAGTCCCGAGTGAAGTCATGCTTTATGGACTCACCCAGCATTTGCATGACCTGCATCAACAGATATCCGTGCTGTTCGTAAACTTTCGGTGGTAAAGAGCCGTTCAAAGCATCATCTTCGTTGTAGCCAGGCAGGGTGTCCAAGTACTCCTTGAGCGCCCCATCAAGGCTTGAAGACAGCTTTCTTGATTGGCGAAGATCAATCAGGAAATCGAGGGGCACTGAGCTCCTAATCTGTTGGGCATCCAGTTTTTTTCCGCTCGCAGTGGATAGCTCCAGGGCAATTGAGGAGACGAGCTCAACTAGCAAAGCGGCTCTATTGGCCCAAAAATCGGTGTCGGCAGTGCGTGTGGAAAACAAATCGCGAAAAAAACTCTTGATCTCAGAGCTTGTGGCGTTATCCCAGCGCAGGTTGGCGTACTTTTCCATCAGGGCTTCGGTGAGAGGTTCCGCACCTCGCTCCTGAAGCTTTTCAAAGTTTGGAATGAGGTATTCCTGGCAGAGTGGCACGATTTCCAAGGTCAATCTGTGTGCGTCATGCTTGAGCTTAAGCTCCTTAACAGAAAGCCGCTCCCCTAGAGGGTAACGCAGTTCAGAGTGGTCACTCTGGGTGACTTCCTCGAATTGGAGAGAGTGAGGAAAAATACCCTTCCACTCCGATTTCTCTTGCGCCAGGGCATCAATCACTACCGCTGCTTTGCGAAAGAGGTTGGAAATAGTGTTGGCGGCTTTCAGGCGCAGGTCTTTATTGGACATGAGATTGACTCTTGTTTTTATTATTTCCTCAATTTATACCAAAAGCGTCCATGGCCTACAAGCTTTAACCTATCAGCTGGCCCAGTTCGGAGCGATTAGGTCGAATTTCCCAGGTGTCAGCAGAAATAGTCCGCCAAAGAGATCGGGGATTGCTTGCGCGATGAAGAGAGTCAGTCGGGTTTAGGCTGAGGCCCTTGAAGCATCTGCAGGACGGAGCTCAATGGGCGATTCAAAACCCCATTCACCTCGTCAGCGCAGATCGGTATATCCTGCAGCTCTTCCTGCACTGATTCAGCAATAACCTCTGGCACGATCTGGTCAATGGCATTGTATGCCAGTTGATTAACAAGGTCTATAAAACCCTCTGGTTCTCTGAATGGCGCCAGGGCTTTGGATAGGCTCATCGAGGCGCCGCTCAGGCGCTTTAGGTGATCTATTTCAACCAGCTACACAAGAATCAGGTTATGCCTATAATCTACGAGGGGATTGTTTTGTTTGAATTTCATGATGAGTTGTTCCTTATTCTTATTTTTTTAAAAAACCTAGCGGAGTTCTCTCTTAAAGATTCCTCTAGATTCAGTGGTATGCAGGTATTCTCAAAAAAATCACACTCGGCTCGCCGAGAGAGCTTGGAAGTCATTACCTGTTGGATGCTGATGCACCCGAAGGCCAAATTCAGGCAGTATTGCCAGTATCGCATCAAAGATGTCGCTCTGTACTGCCTCGAAAGCAACAAACGCGGTTGAGCTGCTGAAGCAGTAGATCTCAACAGGAATGCCAGTAGGCGTAGGATCGAGCTGGCGAACCAGCAAGGTCATGTCCTGTCTGACCTCAGGATGGCTACGCAAGTAGCTTTCCACATAGGCTCTGAATGTCCCAATGTTCGTGAGCCTTCGGGTGTTGAGTGGTTCACGGCCTCGATCCTGCAGCCTTCGGTTCCAGCTGGCCACTTCGTTGTCCTTCGTTTTGAAATATTCCTTGAGCAGGGAAAACCTATTCAAATGCTTGCGCTCTTCAGAACTTAAGTGATGGATGCTAGTTTGATCTACATAAATAGACCTTTTAATTCTTCTGCCGCCCTCTATATACATATGCCTATTATTTTTAAAACTTGTTGTAATAAATAATACGGTCGGAACACTGATTAGCGTGTGATCAAATTGCTTTATAGAAACTGCATGAAGAGCAATATCAACCACCTCTCCATTGGCATTAACCTGAGGCATTTCTATCCAATCTCCGATGCGTAAAATGTCACCCGATGTGATTTGCATGGAGGCACTAAATGATTTGATTGACTCCTGAAGCACGAGCATTAGAACTGCAGCCATTGCACCAAGTCCAGACAATAAAATCAGTGGGCTTTTGTCAACTAAGGCCGCTATGCAAAGGATTGCTGTGATTAGATAAAGAACTATCTTTACTACTTGCATATACCCTTTGATGGGGCGGAGTCGGTTCGCAGGATTCTTGTTGTAGAGGGCGCTTCCCAAATCTATAAGGCCGGAAATGAACAGGCTGCAGCTCAGCAATATGAACGCCGTACATACATTGCCCAGAATGGTCACAAACGCAGGCTGAAGGCCGGGTATGAACGAACTCCCGGCAGAGATGATGAAGGCTGGAGCGGCATTAGCCAAGGGGGCTATCGCCTTGCCGGGCAACGATTGATTTTGCGTGAAAAGGGTTTTGCTTAACACATAGCTAATGCCCCGCATGATCACCCCTTTGAGTGCAGTATGTGCCAGCCAAGCTCCTGTGAGCAGCAGGACACACATGCAGGCGGTATAAGCTAAGGGATAGTGCTTGAGCCAGTCGTTGGCAGTATCAATTGGGGAAAAAGCAAGCAATTCGGCAAGCAAAGTCATTTCTGAAGGTTGTCCATTGGCATTGAGGCCGCACACCACCGGCATGCTCGGGGCCACTGGGCACAGGATTCAAGTGATCGGCCACAGTTAATCAATATTAGCTTATATCGTATTTGTGCGTAACCTCGATTTGTGCTCCAAGCGCCGCCAGCACCGTTCATCCAGTCATCCAATCCGGTATCAAAGCATGTTTAAAAGAAGCAACCAGGTCAGCAGGATTGGCTTTGAGTTTTCGACACAATTCGAAGCAGACCTGAAGGCCCTAGAGTGCTCCTGGAGCGATTGGGGATTCATCCTGAACCAACTAGATTTCTATTGGCTAGCAGCCGCCAGACGCGATCTCTCGATGGAGCAAGCCTGCGTAAACTGGACTATGCACAACACTTCGGCTCTTGATTTCAGTGAGCAGATTAACAAGGCAGGTTCTCACCTGGCTGAGCTGATTCAAAGCCATAAGCTGTCGTACGCCGAGGTAAATTTGATCATCGCTTCTACACGCCAGTCAGGGTGCAAATGGCAGTTGCGCGATGAGCAAGGCGTTCCTGGCAAAGAAAGCTAATGCGACGAGAGAATCGCTACTTCAGCGTAGCTGACTGTTTTGCCGGCCTCGGGCTGAAGACAAAAATCGTAGTTACCGCTTTGACGGAGAGTGCTCTCCAAGGGCATCCTAAAAAAAATATCAAGGATTACACCCATGCCTGCCGACAAGAAGCATTACTCCCTGGACGACATCAAGCCCATGTCAGCCCTGAGCATTGAGCCAGCCGATCCAATTTCCAGGTCATTTGAGATGGAATTCTCACGAATTTTTGGTGAGCCAACTCCGCACAAAAGCCGGGAAGTTTCCGCAAAAAATCCTGGTGCCGTAAACCTACCCAAAGCAAGCGCCGACCCTCTTGAAGTCGCAGGGCTTCCCCGCGAAATGACAAAGTCTGACATCTTGGCCGAGCTCCAGTCGGATGTGGTTAGGATTCCCAAAGCTCGTGCTGATCGGGATGACATCTTGGGTCTGCCCTCGATGTAGCTCTCAGCGTCGGTAGGGGGGGCAGTCAAATTCAAAAAGCGGCTGGTTTGTCCTCAAAGAACAGATCAACAGCAGTCGACTAAGGTCGAAAAGCGACTGTCTTGAGGTGCCCGTAGTCGCCGAATCTTAAACTGCATGCCTGGGAGATAGTAGTCACCTCTCAGGTGTCTTGGCGGTTACTCTGTTGGTTGTCCTGCGGCGATTCTACGCGACTCCAGCTCTTCAATACGTGCCCGCAAGGAGAGTAGGAGACCCTCTACAAGAGGTGACCCTCCCATGCGATCATTCAGCGCCAGATACTCCTGCTGGTGCCTTCTGGCGCGTGCAAGAAACATCTCGATGTCATCAATGCTGATGGCCGCGTAAGGAATGCTTGGCAAGCTGGCAAGGGATGAGTGGAATTCGGGTTGTCGATAGTCACAATATGGGCAGGCAAGACCCTGCTCGTTGGCGAGCAGAACACCGAGGTCTCCGCCTTCCTCTCCATGTGGGCTGTCGTGGCGCTGCCGGCAGGTGAATTTGATACTGGCCAAACCATCTTTGATCCACATCTGGTGCTGGTGGACAAAGTAAATTTGATCTGGAGTGAGCGGCGCCCCAATCAGGTCTGGGCCATAGTTGAGAAGTGAAGGGGTCATTGTCGTATCCTCAATTTATCTTGAAAACACCATAACATGATGATTTTTCGAGGTAAAATGAAAACGACCAAGTGGAGCAGCGCTTATCAATAGATACGTGATTTGACGAGCTCGGGGAATTTTTTCGTCATGGGTATGCGCAGAAAGGGGGAGAGGGCGAAAGAGAAAGTCTCGAAAGCAAAACCTTCAGGCACAACCGCCACTGCCTGCAGCTGTACCTCAGGCGTTCGCTCCATATCCACATCAAGAACCAACTGATCAATCCACTTCTCGGTGACCAGCCCTGCGACAACAAGGATACGCTCAAGCCCAGGCGATTCAAAATGATCCAGTATTCGTCTGGTCAGCGGTTCGCTGTCGATAGGAAGGGGATCGACGATAGACAGAGCCGTCAGGTGATTGGGGTGGTTTTCGCGAAACCTGGTTTGAATGTGGGAAAGCCATATGCCTCCCCCAATGCGCTGGGTTTGCATCCAATCTGCATACAGGCCAACTGGGTAGGCGGCATCATCAAGAATTCTCTTGCCGAGGCTATCCACATCTTCTGCTAGCACAGAGCAATGGGAAGGCGAGAAAGCAAGGGCGGCATTCACCAAGAATGCGCTTAAGATATCCGCTACCTGTTGGGTCACATCATCTGACAGGGCGCCAGGCGCTGATAGCATCAACCCAAGCAGATCGGCCTCAGAGGCTCCAAGCTGCTGGTTATAGCGGATGCTCACTGCCTTTAGTGTAATGACACGCCGAGACTGGCCTGCCGGCTTGGCAGAATCACCAGACGGCTTATAACCGAGTCCAGGAAGTTCATTGGCATGTTGGTCATCATGACATCCCCATCAAACCCTTCGAAGCGGTAGAAACATTGGACGTCATCGCCAACAACCAGGTGATGACAATACATCTGCTTGATCACTTCGCCGGGCGACATGGCTTTCAGGTCATCAACCATGGCCGAGAAGCTCTCCATCCAGGACTCATAGGCCTGCACTTCACTGGACGCCATCGATTCACGCTCTTGCCCGAATCGGTACCGACTTTCAATCAGGGTGTCGGACAGCAGGCTTACGGCGCGCATCGCCGGTTCGCTTGCAATATCTTCCATTCCACTGCTGAGCATTTCAAAAAGGTAATCGGCTGCGTCACTCAGGCGGCGAAAGCGATCGTAGCAACTGGAGAAGTCCTGCGCAGGCTCAGATGTAGGGATGAACACCTGCACATGGCGCCCAGTCTGCAGGTCGGTCAGAACACTGGAGAAGGCATTGGCTTGGTCATCGAAGAGCATGTGCATTTGAGGCCACTCGCGGCGAGTAAGGTCAGTGCAATATATAGACAAAGGAAACCGTCTGCAACCCTCTGATGGCGCTGGATATCCGCCGATAGCGTTGCTTGAGTCTTGGGTATCGCAATACACTGGTAAACACTAGAACAAGATCGGTGATTTCCATGCTTATCAATAATGTCAGGCGTTTCCTGGCAACAGCCGCTGTGATTGTGTGTACCTCAGTGTCTTCCCATGCTTCTGCTGATGCTGCCGTTTCGTTGATTTCCAATGCTGAAGCGGGCTTTTCGAGCCTGGAGATAAGCAAAAGCCCGTACCTGAATGGGGTCGACGTCGAAGGGCGATCGGTACGACTCATTCCTGAAACATCGATGCCACCCCAATATCGACGTGCCCTTGCCAGCCAGGAGGGGGGTGGAGCGATGAAATTTGATCTGGGGGATCAATCCTTTTGCTCAGTCTTGGTGCAAGGCAGCACGACCGAAGGAATGGTCAACCGCTACTACATCATGCGCAGCCACGAGGACTCACAGAACACGTTAGTTGATTCTCGGTTAAATGAGTTTTATCTAGCCGCACATGAGCTTTCTCACTGCTTCAATAACAGTACGGGCAAGTCGGTCGACCAGCTGCTCAAAATCTACAGGGACAAAGCCTACACGGGCTACGCAGAGCCAATCTCCATGCTGGAGACCAGCATGCGAGAAACCTATGCAGACCTTGCAGCAGTGATGCTTGGAGCGAGCAAGACAGGCGACTGGACGGTATTTACCGACGCAGTTATGCCGTATCGAACAGGAATGCCAGACACCACCCATTTGACGATCAATGCATTGTCCTCGATCATCAGTGGCGTTGATCCTCGGATGGTCAAAGGCATGAGCTTCAACGAAGTGAATGTGCTGGTCAATGATCTGTTCCAAGCCAATTTCATGAACGCCGACAAGCATATTGACCTTAACAGCTTAGGGGCTCGTCGCATCGCTCAAGAAATGGAGTACTCAGGTGAGCGACTGCGCCTGTACGCCCGAATCAAAGGAGTTGAGAAGGATGACGCCGAGACGATGGTTGCCAAGGCCAATCTCATGCGCGGTTTCACCCGACAGCTCTACGGCAAGACCCTGGGCAATCCGACCGATTACGCATTCCTCTCAGCCTTGCAGATTGTTGACGCCCGGAGTCAGCAAGCACTGGCTGACAATACAGCGCTGACCAAAAAGTCAGAAAGCTGGATATTGAGCGGTGTGAAAAATGGCTCTGACTACCGCGAACGCGAAGCCAGGGTTTTTTATGAGGAAATGAGCAAGGGAATCCTGAACGGGGTCAGCCTTGATCGACAGGTATCTATCGTGTCGACCTGGAAAAACCAGCTCAGTAGCGAAATCTCCGCCTCGCTGATTACTGACTCTCTCGATACCCTGATTGCTCAGGGCACAGTGCCTGGCATTGACCCAACTCAGGACAGCGTGAGGGATGCCGTTGCACAGAGCATTCAGAAGAAGCTGACGGTGTTGCGAGCAGGCATTGTGTCAGCGGCTGCCAGTCCGTCTGCCAAGGTATCCCTTCGCGAAACCTCAACGCCTGGTCTGGACTGACCATAAGGAAATCCCGCCTTTTCAGGCGGGTTTTGATCTCAAAGCCCGAGATCTGCACCAAACTCTTTCTCGCGAACCTGGTGGCCAGCCGCACTCAACACGATGTTTTTAGGCAATGCCCGAATCAGGCCGTCGTAGCACGGTTGCAGCTCATCAACTTCATGCCCTTGGAAGTAGAGCTTTAGCACTTCCACCAGCATTCGGTCATGTTCCGCTTTTGAATCGAAGCCATGGGCGTCAAAGACCGACTTTATGACTTGACCCTGGCTGGCAGCTTCATTCGGAATGTCGTTGATCGTGTGACAAGCTGAAGGGGATCGGGCTAAGCGGAACCGGCTCCCTTCGTTGTACTCATGGGCGAATGGCCAAGCCATCTCTTGATGATTGAGCCAGTACTTCAGGGCACTACCCAGCCAGATGGCTGATATAGCCACATTACCATCTCGGTGTGAGCCAATCATCAAGATGTCTTCACGGGTGAAAGGCTCGCCAATGGAGGCCTCTAGGGCACACAAGTCAAGCGGCTCTGCGCAATAGCTCCCATGCCTGAGCATATATTTGGCCAGTTGAGGTGCCCCCATCTCTGCGATCCTCTGAACATCTTTGATCTTCGCCGGGATATGACCATAGCCACACTTTCGACTCACAGATGACACATGGATCAAAGGATCTTGCCAGGCTGCCATGAGTACATTTGTATCGAACCCTCTACCATCAAGCCTCGTGATGGCTCGGGCGAAATTCTCGTCGACGAAGAAATCGCTGGTTTCAATGCGCTCTGCGTTTATCAGTCCATCAATGAGGCTCACAGCGGCCTGGTCATGGTGCTGATCCAGGAGCAGGTGCATAAGATCAATGGTGTATTTGGCTGTCAGGCTTGGATCGCTGTCGCCATCATCTTCGACCCCCGTTCGATCCATGACTCCACGACGCACAAGACCTTCCACCATCACCTTGGCGTTAGCCGCAGAAATGCCTTCGGCCAAATCAACTGCCTGCTCAGGCACGTATTCAAGATGCTTGGTGATGAAAGCCTTCATCTCCGGAAGCTTCCAAAGCCCGTTATAACCTCCAGTTTGTCGGTACTCACTGGTGTATGCGGGGTTAACCAGATCATCCAGCCGCTGTAGGCAGGCGTTAGCGACGTCTCGGTACCCGGCACCAAAGGCGCTGTTGATGTAGCTGTTACATTCAGCAGCAAGGCTTGCGGCAATCACCCATTCACGCTGGGTGACTTGTTGGAACAACTCTTGGAACAAAGCCTCAAAGGCTCTGCGGGTATAGACGGTAGTCATGGAAAACTCTGTCGAAAAGATATAACCCATCCTAGCGCGGTTTCCTTCAGTTTCTCAATAATATGTAAGCCGGGTTAATGATTAATTGACTGATGCTCAAAGGCCTAGGTCGATGGCCATTTCCCGATCCCTGTCCGGAAAGATCGCTACCTGGAGCATCCTGGGCAAATGCTTGCGCATGACAGCCTCTAGCTTTTTTGCTTGCTCACCATCAGGGTAGCCCTCCATGTAGAGTTTCGCGGCCTGGCGCATCAGCCGCTCCCGCTCTTGCTCGCTTACGAAAGGCCTGCACTCACAAGTGTGAGCCAGCACATGGGCGTGATCTTCAAGCTCTCTAGCCTGGAAAGAGGTGTAGGCAAGGATCGATTTGCGTAGTCGGTCTCTGGTGCTGTCGCCTGCATCGAGCTTATTGAAAAAGGGCCATGGTGCCTCAGGGTTGTCCAGCCAGTAGGACAAGGCATTGCCGAACCAGATCCGGGTGTCACCTCTGAAATCGATTCGATAGTTGCCCATGTCGATCAACTCATCGCGACTAAAGGCACCACCTAAGGCGCAAGCTACAGCGGTAAGTTCAACCGGTTGACTGATGTAGTCTCCCGTGACAAATAGCCTACGGGCCAACGCAGGTGCTCCAAGCGCTGCTAGCGATGCCAGGTCTTTCAGGGGTGGCCGATTGAACAGGGGCTCAATTTTTCGGTTGCGCATAAGGTCAGTGACTTCGCACAGTGGGCCCTCAATTTTTCTAATAAGGGTCGACATGTCTGCGTCGGCTCCACTTAGGCGCAGAATTGCCTGGACGAAATCCTCATTGACGAAGAATTCGCTGTCACCAAGGTTGTCATCCATAGCAAGCGCGCCAACTAGATCGCTAGCAGTAATGTAAAAGCCCTTGTCGAGCAGGACATGGATCAGCCGCATGGAAGACTCAGCCTTAGGCTGCGGCTCATCGTTGGGATCAGCCGCTTCAGGCATTTCAAGGACGCCCCTGCGCATCATTCGCTTGACTACGGAGTCAACATTGCTGGCGCTGATCGCATCGGCAAGCGAGAGAACGTGAGAGGGGGTAAGATCTAGATGCTGGAGAATGAAAAGTTTCATTTCCTGGGTGTCCCATAGCTCAGCCATTCCCTCTACGGAGCTGAATTGTGCATGCTGATGAGGAGCGACCAGTTGATCGAGCAAATGTCTGCACACTACCACCTGCTCAACCTTTTTTCGCTTGCGGGCCTCTTTGATTAGCCGCTGGCACTCTTCGGCGATGGACGCCGAAATACCCCACTCCTGCTGCATTAGCTGCTGGAACAGCTCAGCATGCAGAGCTTTGAAGGTGTCGAGGTTGCCGGCAGTACTCATAGGAATTTCCTGAATTGTTTCTTTGAGCATAGCGTGGGTTGAACGTTGCCCTCAACGCGTGAGAGCCTTGGTTGCCAGGTCGGTTTAGCCATATAATGAGAAAACAGCAAGGCAGCGCTCAACGGGGGAGTCATCATGTCCAGGTACAGCTTCTTCAAGGAGGCCGATCCATCTATCCTTTCGGTCGAGCGCCGCAAGCAGCTTCAAGATTTTGCGAACTACTTCGTCCCGCTGGCCAACTCTTACGGCTATGTCGATAACGAGGTGGTTTCCATTCTTCACAACCTTCAGCCGGATCATACGTTTCTTACCCATGAGGTTTGGAGCGCTGACTTTTTCAATGCCGACGATCCTTCTGCTGATCTGATGCCTCTGCTGCTGGATGAGGGGCTGGATCTCAGCATTGAGCTGACTCAATATTACGATTTCGACATGACTGACTGGAGAGATGAAACCAGCAAGGGTGGCCTGCACCAGGCTCACTTTCGCATGGCGCTCCCCAATCAAAATGATCGGGTTGAGGCTACCGCGAGGATGGCCGAATCATCCGCGATTTCGGGTCTTGCTGGTGATGCAGGGGCGCTCACTATCACGCAGCTGTCGGCATTTAGCTTCGATGGAACCGATCTGAGCCAGATTGAAGATGAGGAAAGTGATGTCGCCGGCTTCACCCTCGGCCAGATCGCTAAAGGGTTTTGGCTTGATGAATCAGAAGAGAAGTGGTCGCTGGCCACCTTCTACAAAATCATGTCGAGGATGGTTGAACTCAGGGTGAAATCAATCACGCCAAAGAGCCGCGAGGATTGGACTCAGCATCTCTCAATGGTTTGCCGTGAGCACCTGCCTATTGTCTATAACATGGGCTACAGAATGGCCGCTTCAGGCAAAGAAATGCATGAGGTCATCGCCCAGGTCGAGAAGATGATCGTCAAGTGCACCAAGACCCTTCAGTCACGTCCCGAGCTTTGCTCAGCTATCCGGCGACAAGCATTGGTCAACTTTTGCAGTGCATTTCCAGAGTCGCTCATGCTCATTGACCTGGATCCTTGCGAGCTTTACGGCTGCACGAAGGATGGAACCGATCTCGGTGAAGCGCTGGATCAGGCTCAAGAGGTCTTTGGTGGCCCCCTGAAGGCTTTCACGTTCGATGCATTGAATGTGGCCAACGATTTCCGTTCCCACATCGCCAAGACGCTCAACCAGCAGGGGCTGGGCTTCAAGCTTGACTATCTACAGCATGCCCGCAGCTACGGCTTGCTGTTCAACATGCCAGAGATTTTTGATGGCCTGGAGCACCCTTCGCCAACCATCAAGGAAAAAGGCCTGGGCTGGCTGTATGAGCTCCACGGCAAGCTTCAGGCTGTTGCCAGCATGAAGGACTGGGTGAAGCACATTTTCACGCCAGATAGTGTTCAGCACTACGAGGACGTTGAATTACTGGCGGTGATCGAATCTGCAGTCGCCCATAATAAACCGGGAGACCTCAAAGCAATTTTCAAAGCAAGGCCACAGCTGGCTGCTCCTGCTGTTGATTTGCTGATTCAGCATGACAGGGTGAACGTCCAGTTCTTCGATGCTTTTGGTTTTGACCGCAAAGAGCTTGCATTGACTGGAAGCAAAGCCACTGTAGAGTTGATCGAACGGCAGCTAGGAACGGATTTGGGGCTATGAGGCTAAGCGCGCTGTTTTCGGTTGTCAGGTTGGAGGCCTTTGGCCAGGATTCTCAGGCCAAGATTGGGCTGATTCTTGAGGCATTGAATACCTATCTGGTCGATAATCACGCGGATGTTGACGCCACCTATAGCTCTTTGCGGGCGATGTGGATGCATCATCCCCAGGCCCTTCTTGATGTGATGATTCCAGGGTTGGAGGGTGCGTTGAGGAATGAGTCGCCCACCGAACCCGTTAAAGAGGCATTTGACCTGCTTACTGGATTTCGCCTGGATGGAGGGGATCCAGTCTTTCTTTATTCGTTTCTTCAGCCTTACCTGGTGGGGGCAAAGGCGGGTGCTGCCCCAGAGCTTCTGTCGAAGGAGTTTAGGGAGGGCGTAAGCAAGCTCTTAGTCGATCAGAACATTCTTGATCCAGGTATTGCGCTCGATGGTTTGCGCACATGGATCCGCTATTGTCTGCCACAGGCGCTTGAGAGAGGCGGGGTGATTCCTGGAACGGGAACAATGGCCTGGGCTATTTTCGAATCCAACACCCAAATGCGAGCGACAACACCCATGCATGGCGCTTTCATCTCATACTTCCTCGATCCCGGCATTGACTCAGCCGAGCTTGTTGATATGGCTCAAATGCTGGTGGTTCAAGCCTCAAAGGACTTCTCTGAATACGATGTGGGTGGCTTTGAGGGCTGGCTCAGAAACGACTACCTGATCGATATGTTGGTTTATCACCCCGCCATAGCCTGCTGCCTAAGGAGCTTGCCGACCGCACACATTGTTGAGCGGGTATCACCTCTTATCTCGATCTTACTGGCATCCATTGATGCCCAGAACCAGGTTTCCACCAACGGGATTTTGCGAACCCAGGCAGGATTGCGTCAAGCACTGGTAAATGCTTTTTGTTTGTTCCCCGATCGACTCAACGAAATTGGCGTTGATGCTCATGAGCTGGCGGGTGATAGATTACCTGCAGCGAGGGCAATTAGTCTGACCCCTACTGTGTCTGACAGGCTCCGCTGTTCACCTATTGATGCCCTTCAGGTGTCAGGTTGTGAACGGTCGCTGGCGGTTCGAATGCTTGCCAGACTCAGGGAGCGGGGCCTCTCCCCTGATGGAGAATTGTCCGCCCAGGCTGCACTTGAAAACCGCGTCAAGCCGGTAGTTTTGCTTAGCTTCATTTCCGAAAAGGCTGGCCTGCAAGCGGTGGAGGCGTTTTATGAGGGCGTTGATCCAGCAAGCATCCCAGATCTGGATCACGCGCACATCCGTGGAGTGATCAATCACCTGAACCTGCCGGCGTACAGCAAGCAGTCACGGCTCAACATGGCGCTGATCATCGTGCATCGTGCAATCGATATTCATCAGTCAAGGATGGACAGGGGCATGAAGAAAAACAATCTGATCTTCACCGAGTTCAGAAGCCCGAATGAGATTGTGTCTGACTGGGACTCGACAATGCATGAAGTGCTCAAAGTATTTGAGCAGAGGGGCATGTACTCTCATGAAATGTTGGTATGGGCAGGGTTTGATAGCACAGTTCTGAAAATCATGAGTCCGAAAGCACCACGCCAAATTCGTGATGCCTTCATGGCCCAAGACCTAGGACTTTAGAAAGCAGCAGAGGCTTCAAAGCTGAGGTTTCCAGCTTGGTAATCTCGTAGATAGGCGCGAATTCCGGATTGCTTGAGCAGCTTTCCCCAGTCTTTGATTCGATAGGTGTGGCCGACCATCTCAATGTCCATTCCATAGTCGGTCACGAGCTGACGGATGTACGTTTTCACCTTGCTTTCCTGAAGGCCTGTCAGCTGAGCAATTGTCTTGCCCGTCGGTTTGTCCAAGGCATCAATGGCGCCAGCGGCAAGGAAAAACCGAGCTGGATGGGCCTTGGGTATCCGAATCATGCTTGTCTCACTCACTGGTGACTCCTTATCACTTTCAACCCTTCATTGTGGAAACGTGTTCGAGTATAAGTCTGCTGGGCAGGTTCGCCTCGTTCAAGCGCTTCGATGTAAACACCAGCCAAACTCACTCCCGTTTTGCGATCATGCTGACGGGTAAGGGCAGTGATGGTGTGCACAACCCTCCTGGACAGCGCTGCAAATACCGACTTGGTCTGCGGCATAGTTTGCTCCCAGAAGTCGTAGCGATCAGGTTCGCTGCCCAGCAAATCATAGGTCTGGCCAACCCTAAATTTCCAGCCAGCAAACAACAGCCACATCTGCTCCATCGTCACGCTGGTAGCCTGTCTGAGATCTATTGCCTCAGAAGATGCCTCATCCAACAGCAGCGCTTTCAGCTTGCCAGCCGAGATTTCCTGACCACTGTCTAGGGCCAGCGCAGTGGCAAGTTCTGCTGTGAGGTCTTGCACTGAAATATTGGCATCTTCCATCGAGATCACCACATCTGAAATTACCATTATGGTAACATTAATTTCTACATAAATGGCGAAATAGGAGAGTGCCAATGTCTACGTGGTTAGAGATACGCTGTGAGCACCAGCAGGACTCTTCTTTCGGCCCTAATCCTCACGAGCGATGCTGGTCAGGTGACGGCAAGTCACCAAATTCGGTGTCGGATGATAGCCAGGCGGCTGTTATGCTGACCTTGCGCCGCATCTCAGAAGAAGCCAAAGCTGCAGGGTGGGTGAAGAGAAAGAAGGGCTGGCTTTGCCCATACTGCCAGGGGTTCCCCGATCAGGAGTAATGAGTTTTGGGCCGGCGTCACCCGGCCTTGGAGTGTGTGGTTGGCTCAGTTGGTTTTGCAGACTACGTAGTAATTCCACACGCCATCACTACTGGTCTCGCCAAACTGCCCGGCAAAATAGGTGGTGCCATTCCAGGTAAATTCGCTTACACCAGTGTCCCTGTTCCATACAGCACCACCACCGCCGAAGCTGTTGTTGTTCCAGGACAGGCCGTTGTAAGCATTGTTGCTGGCGGCTGCCTGCCACTCATAAAGGCTAGTTGCGCCATTCTTGTTACGGTCATAGCGGCACTCACCACTACGGTAAGTGTTTTTAACATAGCTGGACGTCCGGTATTGGGTCGAGGGATCACCAATTGGACGATATTCTTTCGAGTAGGTGTTGTATTGTTGCTGTTGAACGGTTCTTGTTTGGAACTCGTAGCAGCCTTTTTCCTGTGTGAACGATCCAACCCCAAGATCCTTGTTGACAGGCTTAACGCTGCAACTGTCATACATGTAGAATTTCCATTCGGTAGCGGCCATGTCGGCCTCAACCCAGAAATCGTCAATATTCACCTTGGCAGCAGTAATAGGGGCACTGATGCGGATGATATTCTCCGCATGCGCAGCAGTGGATATGATGGCTCCAAGCAGCAGCGCCAGTGTTGAGAATTTCATGAAAAAGTGCTCCTTTTTACACTGAGCTTAACAGTGACGATTGAGCGTGCGGTAGCACGCAGATCAATTAACGGCTTTTTCGGCCAATTGAAGGTTTACCAAGGGGATGGTTTTCTCAAACCCAGGCTTACCCTCGAACTCATCGAATTTGACCACATACTGCTTGTTGCCTGCGTGGTACTGGACTACGCCCACACGGCCCCGAAGTTGATCCTTGGTGCTGCGAACGTAACAACGCAGTCTTTCTTTGGGCACCTCAACGCGGTCACCGCCCATGAAATGCGGGGCCATCAGGAGGTTAAGCATGTACTGGTTGACTTTGCCAGCGGCGATTGCGGCTTCCAGGCTGAGATCCATAACTTGTGGCATACAATTTCCTCGTATCGACTAATCAACCCAGGGGTGAGGCTTGATGCTTAGTGTGGTTTGAAGCCGCCAAGTGAATTGACGGCTAGCCGCGCCAATAATAGACATATTCGACCTACATTCCAAGCTTTTTGCCAGACTGGTGATGCGCCTGGTTTTTCCTCGACTTATCTTACCCGCATCTTCAAACTTTTTTTGTCAACAAAAGCAGCTGCTAATCTTGCGCATCAGGTCAAAGCTATCGCTTTCTAGACAAGCGAATTCCGGAAATCCCTGAACCAAAGAGAGTTACCTCTGACATGGTGTAGACGCGAATTGCTGCTCCCCTCGTTTCTTCGCCAGCATAGCGAGTAGCGAACCTGTGCGAAAATGTCAGCGACGAATCGAGGATCCGAAGGGGATTCTGATTCCCAGTCAGGCGGAAAACCCTCGGAATTGAGTGGCATGACCACCTGGGTAGGTACGTCACTAGGCATGTAGCATGGATAATCATGCTCCATGACGTACGAGAGATCGACCTCTTCAGGTTTTTGGCCACGTAGGGTCACTTGACCAGCTAAGATCAGCCTTTTGGCGGGGATCTGCTGGTTGAGGCAAAAGCGAGCCACTGTTTCGAGAACTTCTGTTTCATCTTCAGGCTGGAGCCTTGAGAATTCATCAATCAAGACAGACCCTATAGGCTTCGTAGACAGGTTCGACCCATGCGAGCCCATGAAGGCAAGAAAGGCCTCCTTGAGTCCTGTGCGATCGCCTCTTGCACGAGAGCGGAAATTGATCATTGCACCTAGGCCGGAGCTGCTGGTTGGCTTAGTCACATGAAAGTAGCCATTTCCGTCATACTGAATCTCCCAGCGAGATAGGCTCGGAAGTCTTCTATCTAAGCCATTTTCATCGATATGGGCTGCCCCAGAAAGGCAGATGAAAACAGGAAAGAACGAGCGATCTGCAGTTTCAAGTTCGACAATGGTCTTGAGCACGTCTGTCTTGCCCGAGCCCGTTCTCGAAACCAGCATGCAGGTAGGCAAAAGGCCGGAAACAGGGGTTTTATCTACTATTCTTTTGACGGGCACGTCAGAAAGCTTTGCTTTCACGCGGTTCCAGTCCGTCTGGGCTTGAAGATTTGAAATAACCTCAAGTGCCTGGGTTCTTTTGATCGTGATGCCGTAGCGGCGCAGGTGTTCGATCAAAATGGTGGCGTGCGATTTCACCGCGCCAACGAGTTCGTTTTGCATGGTCGGATGCTCCAAGGGCCAGCAACTTCAAATGGGGCGCTTGCGTTACCCAATCGCTGGCAGGAATACCGAGTTCGATTGAGGGCGTTACCATCTCCTTTGCCATCCCGACTGGGGCAAGCTGCAGGTGGAGATAACCTGCAGTCAATTTAACACAAAACCGAGTCCTGTAAACCCTATGTCGCCAACTGAAGCTCTTGTTGCGCTAGCTATCAGTGTCAGCGGTGCCCTTTGCCGCTCATGGGGAGAAAAGCAAGGCAACCATGCAGTATTGCCAGCCGCTGTTGGATTTCTCTATTCTGACTGTCAGGCTACTTTTGGTGCAGCCTCCAAGCTGAGGTAACACCACGACTTGCAGTAGGCATTTGGAAGCCTCTAGAATCAGTCAATACTATGGCAAACCGTTCGTTTGCGCCAGCGCTAAGGTGACGTGATGGGTTGCAAAGTTTCCTCGATTACAGGGCAATCTCATGCTTTTTCATTCCACCCCGCTTGCCGCGTTTAGACCCGAAATCCAGGAAGTCCTGGTAAAGCTTGATGATGCCGTCCGTGCTGACATGGGGCAAGCCGGGCATGAGATTGACCCATCATTGCCAATCAGCCACTACGCTCGCAATCAGCAATTTGACGCCACCTTGATGCTAGACGAGCCTCTCATAAGCCTATTTCGATACGAAAACGTGGAGTTCATTGCCGCCTACCTCGCAGACTTCGAACAAAACGGAGGCTGGGATGACTTCATGATATTCGCTGATGAAACAGGCAATAGCTTCGCAACTGAGCTGAGCCTGGAGCGATCCAAAGGCGGGCTGAGCGGTGTTCTAAGTCGAGTCTCTCTCCAAGATGAGGGGGTGCGCTTTGCAGCTCTGAAAGCCTTGATCGAATGGCATAACTTCTCCCACACATGCTTGGACGAAAATGAGGTTAGCAGGGGCATCCATATGCTGCACACAGGGATCTCTGCCTGCTTCGTGACGATGGATTTGGCCAATCCGATCAGCATGTCTTGGGGGGCGCCGACGAAAGATCTGTTTCAGCGAGTAGTGGGAGCAAAAGACCTCGGGTTTGACGGTGGCGCATATCGGAAAGCATTGGCAGAGCTCATCGAAGATCAGCCACACGGCATCACCCTGAACAACCTCGTGCCTCACCTGCTGTATGACCCGATCGTTTACATGTGCGAGCTTGGCTATTCGACTGACGAGGTAGTCAGCAGGATTGAGCCAGCCTTTGATATTTTGCTGGAATCCCTGAGACCAGACATCAACCAGAAAAAGGTTCTTTTCCAGCAAATGCTTTACAACGTGTTCTCGCTTTACCCTGAGCGGCTAAATGAGTTGCTGATCGTAGCTGATCGCCAATTCCAACTGGGTAATCATCCATTGCTCAGGGAGGCTGGCTCCCTTTCCCCACTCACACGCATCCTTGCAGGGCCCCTGGGGGCGTTTTCCAGCGATTTGTTAATGGATGTCCGTGACCCTGAAAGAGCACGCCAGCTCGCAGCGGGCGGTGTTGTGGATCTCCAGGGGGTGATTGACTCGCATCTTGTGCGCACGCCGGCAGCGGGCTGCCTGAATGTGATTGAGGATATTGAAGACCTAGTAATGCTTGATTACCTGCTTGCTAGACAGCGAGTGGCCAAGGAGACAATCCATTATGCCTGGCGATCTATTGCGCCAGCGATTCAGGATCTATCTCCGCAGGCTCAACTGGCTTTGATAACAGGGGAGCTTGATTTCTGGATTCAGCGCAACCGGTTGAATGACTCGACGCTTCACTCGGTTGTTGAAATGCTGAAAAAGCTTCCTCAGCTTGTACCTGCGATGAGTGTACACATGCTTTCGCTACTTGAGCGAGGAGAAACCGAAGAGGTGGTGTCGCGTTGCTGTCAGCAGCTCGGACTGCTGAATGTCGAGCTCTTGCGCAAGCCAAGCATTGCTAAGCGACAGTCCTTCCATGAGGCAATCTTAGGGCAAGACCTGGGACTCTAATGAAAAAAGCCCATTGTCAAATTGGGCTTAACCAAACACGACGTCAGGGCACTGATGTGTCAGGCGCAGATTAGGTTTGCATCAGCAGGTTGTACACAACCATAACGGTCGGTACGGGCTTCATCTCGCCGAGACATGGAGATTACAAGGGAATCACCCTCCCTCACTGCCGTTTCGAAATTCCAGTTGAAGTACAGCAGGCTGCAGAGTGTGTGACTTGACTCTGCGGATAGCTCGACACCGCATGAGTCCAGGAAGCTTGCCACAAGACCCTGCTCTTTGAGGTAAGGGTATGGCTTGACTGGTTCAACCAGGGGGCGCCAGCCCTTACTGGTCAGCTTTTCAGTATCTGAGTCTACGCCTCGCAGAACGTTTTCATCATCCCAGCGCATGGCAGCTAAATCGTCACCAGATTGCACTCTAAAGACTACGCATTCGAGATGATATTGACTTATCTGAGGGAAAGCCTCCCTGACCCTTCTTGTCACCAATGTTCTATGTACCAGATCGCTAGCTATAAACGGGATAAAAAGTATTGCTGCAAGCAGAGCAAGGGTAATCCAGATAGCAAAAGGTGCCAGCATGGCCCAGTCACCAACAATCTGATGCATGCCCGTAACAAAAATACCGTAGAGGGCTAGCAACATCAGTGTGAGCCACATGCCCTGATCAGAATTCTTTCGTAAAGAGCAGCATAAAAATATGCAAGAAACCACTCCAAAAAACTTGTAGGCGGAGAGGTAAATGTCAGGGTTCATTGCGGCGTCCTCATAATCAGCTAGCGGCGGCTAGCCACGGCTGGGTTGTCGTAATGATCAATGCTCCGCCAGCCAGGATGAGTGCGGGCCCAAATGGCATTTCAGCTTGCTCATGTCGGCGGTAGTACACCAGCCAAAGCATAATCATGGTGACCGAGGCACCGAGCAGAAGCATGGGAATCATGGGGTAGTCCAGCCAGGCAGCCAGGGCTGCGAAGAGCTTGTAGTCTCCATGGCCCATCATCTGGATTTTTCTCAGGGCGCTGTAACCTTCCGCCAGGGCGTAGAGCGAAACATAGGCAAAAAAGGCCGCAATGACAGCTTTCTGCGGCTCAGGGTTGAACGCAGCAGCCCAGAGTAGTCCTGACCACAGCAGAGTAAAAACAAGAACATCTGGGAGAACAAAATGCTCCAAATCCACCCTCAACATGAGCAGCATCAGCACACCCATAGGAACCAGAAGGAGCTGCTGATGGTTTGCTCCTAGCAAAAATGGCGTCATGAACAGCATGGCCGTGGTCACACTCATCAGAGCCGACACTTTGCTCACTGGCCAAGAAGTAGCCCACTGTGAAGCCGGCAATTTTTGCCTCCAAATAAGGCTCACCAGGCCAGGCTGGCGCTCAAGGATTGCCTGAGATTGAGTCTCGTGCTGCCACTGCATTTCCATCCCATGGATCAATGCCCCAGATAGCCAATTTAGAAAGCGTCCGGTGAGCAGGCCTAGCGCTATGGCTGCGGCCAGGTAGAAAAGCCACATAAGCGATACCAGTGTGGAAGGAATTGAGAAATCTTAGGTTTAGGACACGATTATGTCAAATATTGCCAGGGCACTTTATGTGTATATTGACGTAAACCCATTTCATGCGAATAATTCATTGATCCGAATAGAGACTCCATCATGCATAGCGACAGCAAAGCAACGCCTGCCAATACCCTGACCTTATTCGTCATTCTCGCGACCGCGATAACCCTGCTTTTCTTGGTCGCAGTCGCATTCTTTGGAAATTTCAAGAGCGACAAGCCGTTTTTTGATCATCTTGCGCAGCTTGAAAGCAAGAGCCAGGCGCACGGGATGATCCTCAATAATTTCAGAAAATGCATGCAGGAGGAGCATGAGCCTGAGTCCAGCTGCATCACCAACACCATCCTCCTTGCAGAGGTAAACGGCTACAAAAACAATATTGCAGAGGTGTTCCATGACGCAGGCATCCCACGAAAGTGACCCCATTCTGTTATCACCTGGGGAAACCTACGGTGAGCGCGCCGAGCATGCAAAAAGCGCAGAAAAGATGGTTCGGCTGAGCTTGCGAAATCAGAAGATAGCCCTGGTTGAATCCTTCGTCACTTGGCTGGCACTGCTATGGGTTGCTGTAATGACTCAGGAAACCCTGGCCGCTCTTTCAAGTGCGGCCTGGCTCGCCTTCGTGGGCTGGTACTATTTGCCAGGGGCAGGTAAGGAATTGATGCGATCTCGTGAACATCTGCGCATCCGAGCCGCCTATCTGACGGTTGAGGATGCAGAGCTATTCATCAAAGAAGAGAAAGGGTATCCGCTGATCGAGGAGATCATTTGCTACCGCAAGCAGCTGACCCCTTGCTTCGAATGACCACGAGAAAGCCTTCCCGCCAGCCTAGAAAATTACATTAGTCGCTGGCGGCGGCATGGCTTATTGGCGCCTTCTCAGCGTCCCCTTGACGAATCCAACCGCTGGCGCCACGAACAGCGTAGGCGTCTCGGCGCATGCAGCCAAGAACTCGTTCCTGAAGAAGGCAAGGGGCGAGGGCGGTGGTGCTAGCAGGCGCTTTTCGAAACGATCGGCTGATCCATTCCACTGGGATCTGGTTTCTCGCACGGCGCCGGAGAGTGGTGAAAATAGGCGCTAATTTTGCTTGCAAGGTAACGCATCGACTCCTTTGCGTTTTTCATTGATCTAAATCTCCTTTTCTTTTCGGTCTGACCTCAAGTCACTCCTCAGTCAATTTCCACAACCAAGGGGCCCATGATTCGAATCGCTTTGGATTCCCCATTGATAGTGTGGTGATCAACGAACTCCTGAGGGCTGGTAAAAACATGCTCGCGATCAGCGGCTGACCGCAGTAGGTCGGGATTACGTGGCTGCTTGCAGCGATTGCTAAAGTGCACGGCTCGACCGACACACTGAGGAGCTTTCTCAGCATCTGCACGCCACTTTGCAGACTCATAATCAACGTGCAAATGGCATGGCATCCTATGCTCTGCCTCAGAGGTCTGTAGGAACTCGACAGGGGTAGAGTCACCCAGCCACCCTCGTGCTGAGGTTTTGCGCCAGGGGCAGGCCCTGCAGGGCGTCTGGTGCTGCTTTTTCATCGGGCCTTCCCCGTGGATCTGGTGCCGAGAACGAATTCTATCAAACTGCGACCGTGCGCACGCTATATTTTCGGCCATTGTGTAGATAGTCTTGCAGGGTGGTTATTGGCTTGCCAGCTTTCAGCACTGGTCTACCCAAGTCCATCGCTTGGCTGCCCAGGGAGCGATTTCGTTCCGCTTCGAGATAACGCATGGGCCGCTGGATATACTGGGCGCGGTCTTTCAGTGCGGCACTGAATGCGCGCATGGCTCTTGCCTGAGTGCTGGCAAGTTCTGGCGGTGCGCCGTTGAGGATGAAGTAGGCAATGCTGCTACCAATTTCTTCAGCAACATAGTCCCCACAACTCTTGTCCTCAAGCTTACCCAGGGCAAAAAGAAGGAAGCGATCATCGCGCATCACAACCACCCTCCTAAATCCAAGGGTTTGGCAAAAATCGCCAAAATGGTGCCAAATCCAGGACGACGGTGTTTTTGAAAGCTCGGGGTAAAGCGCCTCCAGTTCTTTGGCCTCATCACATTCATCAGGGTCAAGCATATACGGGAATGGGGGATGCGTAAGGGCTGGCTGGTTGGAGATTAGCCCCTTCAGTTCCTCCAAGTGCTTTTGGACATAGGCGTCAATTTTTCCAAGGTGATTACCCCATTGCTCCTCAGCCCGCAAGCACTCTTCGTACGTTGAGCGCTCAATCATCGCATGGCCTGGCAGCCACCCATCATCGCTTAGAACCCTTGATCGACTTGTTGCTGTGATCTCAATCTGAGGTAACTCTGGCATCTGCGGCAGCTCAGGCAAGACACTTCGCGAAGCGGTGAGCGGCTGACCAAGGCAACACAAATTGCCTCCTTCGCCAACCGCTCGGCCCATTAGTATCTGGGCTATAGCCCCCATGGCGGCATGCTTCGTGGGAAATGAGCATGGAACGATCGCCTGGAAGGGCTCATGAAAGATCTGCCAACCCTTCTGTGAATCCAGTTCCTGAATCTCATAGCCTGCAGGCAATACCCCCCAAACCCGCACCGCCTCATCCGGACACACCCAGGCCTGTGCCGACAAGTCGACAATCCCAGGCTGATCTTTTGAGGCGTCAAGCCCAGCATCCTTCACCAGCTTTACCAGTTTTTTGAAGACAAATACGCGGGTTTCTGATACCACATAATCTGCATTTGGAATGCCCTCAATGGCACGCAGCGCCTGAGAGAGATACCCTTCCTGAAATTGAGCAGCCATGAAGTGGCCGTACTCATCAAAAATTACGGTGCGGCTGGAAATGGTCATAATTGGATTTCTCGTAGACCTTGGTATCATTACCATTTGGCTGGCAAAACTCTCATCGACCAGCACTTTGGGTGCCTTGGGCCATTTGCCACAGCAGGGATAACTTGTGATGAGGGATTCTATCGATTAGGCAACAAATTGCCAAGGGCAGGTGTGTATCGCAGAGGCCAGGGATGGAGAGAATAGCGAGGTGGACTCCTGCGGCGCAGGAGCCTCAAACCTAGTCCCTTGCACCGCTTCAGTTGCGCGGGAGTGGGGGTTCCTAGGGCTGCAGATCAATTTTAGCCCAAGACGCTGATGCATAGGAAGCGAAATGATTCTTATAAGAGGCATAGAAGGGGATTATGCACCGTATAAGAATCATCATCGCCATTACAGCGTAGACCATTTGCCAAGGCATGGTCTAGGTCATGACCATTTCCATTGCCTTCTGACGACGATATTCTTCGCGGCGTTTTTGGTCACGATAGTTCAGCATTTCTTCAATCTTGGCCTTGCGCAAAATGAGGTCGAGCTGAAGACCGCGTAGCCGCCAGCGGAACGCCCTGCTCAAGGCTGCGTCATCAACCATCTTCTCCTCAAGATAATCAATGAATGGATCGTCAACGAGAAGCTCTCGAAGCTGATCTAGATTCAAGCGACTGTATCGGTCTCTGCCGCTTGTCAAACTCACTAGATCCTGAAAACTAGCCCTGGTGTCGAGCCGATTGACCCGATCGATGTCTTTTCTCACCTTGCGCTCATGCTCGACCATTGCCTGCACGGGCAGTTTTGGCCAATCTGGAATAAAGGGCACGGGTTCCCGGTGGAGTGCATAGCGCTCCCCTGTGACATCGACAGCACCATGAACCCAGTCATCTAGTAGCAGGTGCATCATTTGATTGTACTCATGCACCCAGCCCCTAGGGGCCACGGGCTCGACCGACAGATCAATGTTCAGCCATCCTAGCGCCAGCGCAGCCTGCTTAAAATCGGATGGGATCTGGTTGCCGAACTTAAGCATCGCTGTTCGGCCATAGGGCAGGGTATCACCCTGGCGCGAATCAATGATGGGAAAACCCTTATCGCAAAGGGCTGATACGTAACCCGCTATGGCCCGATCAACTTGAAAGGTGTTGCCTGTGATCAGGGTTACTTCAACCTTCTCATACACAGGTGTTTGAAGCCTGAAATGCTCACGCCATTCGGGGCAGTATCTGAAGTGCAGGATGAATTTTGCCAGCAGCTTGTTGCTGAAATCCTCTTCAGGCAGTAACGCCCTGTAGGCATTGTCTCCCACGGAAATGTTCCAGGCCATCAGACCGACTTCAGCCCCCTGCGAACTGGCACCGACCATTTGGAGTTCTGCCTTTTCTCCCTCGTACGTCTTGAAGCGCCACAAGGTCTTGGTTGAGTAATCCATTGGGTTTACTGCACCTTTTGAGTACTGTTGAGGGGAAGGCGATCGAGCTTGAACCCGCGAAGCAACAGATGGGTAAGGAGATATTCCTCACTCATCACCCAGTAGTTGCGATTGAGGTGAACCAGGTGAGCGGCATCTCTGTAGGCATTTTCAGACCCATCCGTGGCTAGAAGCATGTCTGCTACTGTCGCAAGCTCTCGCCTGAACCAGTCTAGCGCAGGCTTATCAAGTACAGAGGCTACGCTTTCTATGACGTTCAGCGGAATCTGATGATGGGTGTAGGAGCAAACAGGCAGTCGCTCTTCAAAAATCACCGCATCCCTGAAGCCAGGCAGGCTATCAAGGTATCCGCTCAGGGTGTCACGTAAGCTCCTGGGCAAGGTGGTGTCAGCGTAAAGTCTCACCAGGCCTGGCAGGCTCACTTGCTCGACAAGCCGATAAAGACTGAAGGGCCTACCTTGCTTGTCACGCATGAACACCAGGATGCGAACAGTGGTCTCCACCAGCAAGTGGATTTTTCCACCAGATTTCGAAAGCGGATCAATACCCATCAGGGTTTCCAGGAAAGCCACCAGGGTATCAGGGTGAACCTCTGCGTACGTTTGCCCGCCATACTCTCTGCGCAGTCGGCGTACCTGCCGGCGCCCAAAGTGTCGATAGGCATGAGCGAAATGGGCAGCGTTAACAATGAGGTAACCCAGGCGATCGGGATCATGGTCAAGGGGCTTCTTGGAGCCCACTAGCTGACCCAATCCCTTGAGGAGTTTGGTGATCATCAGGGTGTCTTCGCTGTTGTTTTTATTATCCTTTTTGAAGTGTATCCAGTGCAGGCTGCGGGTTCAACCAAGTGTCGTTTGCATACCTCATAAGTGGCGATATGCAAAATGAAAGGTTAGGGGTATAGACGAGCTTTCAGCCTAAGTGACCTCAATATAAGCGTAAACCGTTGATGGCAGCCACCTCGGCTGATATCCTTGCCCGACAACTAAGGATGCCTTCCATGCACCAGATCACCTTCCGCGTGAGCCTTGCCGAGTCTTCTCACTATTTTTTTCAGGCCGAAAACGAGCCGGCGTTACGCGATCGCTTAAACCAGGATCGGTTCTGGCGCCAGCATGCACCTGAAAACATCCTGGTCGAGCCAGTATTGGGCGATCGCAGGGGTATTCTCGGCGAAGTGATGAATACAATGCCGGAGAGCTGGCGGTACAACTGGTGCGAGTCGGGATTCTGCGGCTGCATGGGCTGCTCGAACATCTCCGGTAGCTTGAGAGGCCTTGGCTTCACCAAAGAAGATTGGCTTGAGTGGTGCGCAGCCAACCCAGATCCTCGCCCACCCGTCGACCATGAGGCTATGAAAGAAGCCCTTTTTCGCGCTCTCAGCACAAAACACTGACCAGGGTAGAAATGGATCAACGTTGGAGCTACCTGGGCATTTAGATTGCTTATTATTGGCTTGGCGAACTTCATTGGCTTCATGCTGCTGAGCTTTGCTGCGCTTTTTTCGATTCCGGCGTGGATCGAGGAAGTGGAAACAACTTATTCTTGAATCTGAGGCTTGGATTGGTTTCTGACAGCCAGAGCTTCTCGTTCAGCGCGGGCGCGCTCGGATCGCATTGTCAGAAGCCTACCTGAAAGGAAGCCCAACCCGGCGATAGCCAATGAGGGGTAGTGAGGGATGGGCGTACCCATCCCCCAATCCCACAACACGCACAACACTGAGTTCACAAAGAAACCCGCCCCGATCATGACAGCCAGGTCTCCCTCTTTGATGGGGAAGTAGTCCTTGATGCTCATCGTGTCAGCCCGCCTTCATCGGCCAAGTCGCGCTCATTCGCCTTGTCCATACCCAAAAAATGCTTGAGCGGGGAGCAGAAATCATTGAGCATGGACTTGGCCAACTCGTAAAAGTCCCGCTGCGCTGGGAAGGCGATGCGAGCATCCTTGGCCATAGGCAGGAACCAGTCGTCGACCTCCTGCACATACTCGACCATTTTTTCCGGGGGAAAAACCTTCACCATGGTGGAGAGGTTGTGCAGGCGGTCAATCAGTTTCACCGCCGAGGCGACAGGGCATGCCGCCATCTCGGCGAAATACTGCTCGTAGGGTACTTTGGCGCCGTCGCGAATCTTGGATAACTTCCAGCAGTAGGGGAATGCCTCCGGGAAATTGAGCTGCACGTACTCTTTGTGCTCAGGATAGTCCTCGATGACGTCGTGCCCAAAAGCAGCCTGATACACAAGATGAGGGTTTTGCAGGTTGGCGTGCTGAGTCAGTAGCACACCGACAATGCTCAGCTGGTGATAGAACTCTTTGGTCACACCATCCTTGCGCAGGCCCTTATGCACGCTCCTGGCGAACTCAAGCATTCTCAGGCAATCATCGTATTTTGGATCCAGGCGGCGCAGCCCGATAAACTGGGTTCTGATGTTGGTCAGTAGCTTGCCAAAATCGGTGGTGTTCATTGCCCGGCTCCTCGGCTTTAAAGCGTGAATGCTTGTCTTGGAGCCTACCTGATCGCAGGCGCCTTATCAATATTTGGGTAAGTCGCTACAGACCTAAGTCCTGTTGCATGCGCTGATCTTGAAGCCACGGATTTTTATGCCGCTTGACCGCCTCAGGCCATACCCTGCTGAACAAGCGTGCCTGTTGGGAGCACTCAACCTTATCGAGCGCTTGGAAGATCTTATCGGCATTGCTGGCGCCTTTGAACAGGTTATCCAGGTATTCCCTCAGCTTCTCGTATCCCTGCTCTGGATTTCTGAGATTCTCTACTGGCAAGTTGCCCAACTGAGCCAGAGAATCGGCCATCGTGCCATGCCCCATTTTGAATAAGGGGCCAGAACCATTCAGAGCTGACGCGAATTCGGCCATCAAGCCGAGATTCTGTGCATTTTTTGGCTGCTTCGCTAAATTGAGCGCGCTACTCATCATTGATGAATATTCCGCTGGGTTAGCTCGCATATCCTTCACAAATTTATTTTCAGGTACAAAAAACAGCCTATGGAACTCTCGGATGGCATAAACGAGCCATTCATTGTTCTTGTCGATTTCACCCGTTTTTTTGGGAGGGGTCAGCCTTTGATAAAGCTGGACGTATATTTTGCTGAGCTCCTCGGAGAATGAATGGATTTTTTCAGCCTGTCGGCAAGAAAAAAATCCATCCAAAAGCTTCAGATAAAGATCCGTCTTTGTGCCCATGACAGGGTCTGTCATTTTCTTCAGGGATTTTGGGTAAGCCCAGGCATGAGGGCCTTCCGGGCCTTCCTGTAGCAGGTGATGGGTAATGGTTATGGCTATTGGGTTGCTATTGCCAAGCTCAAAGCCGACCGACTTCCGGTACCAGTGAGAGGAGATTGCGTAATTTTTCCACGCATCATGAAACAAGCATCCCATTGATGTTGCCAGGCACGCCTGCAGCACCTGTGGCGTAACGAAAAGCGCAGCCTCCCTGCAAGCCCTCAACCTATCCAGGAAAACACCCTTCATCTTGCTGTTGCTTCCGATGGCATCAGCTGCGCGGTAGACATCATTGTCTCGAAATATATAGACATCGATAGTCTCTAAGGGCTCTTTGGCGACATAATTGTTCATAACGGCACCAGAGAGCGGCCTCAACAGCCCCACCTGAAGGTTCAGAATGGCTGGCATAACCAGAAGGGCGAGCACCTGCTGTGGCAGATACTTTAGCATTTCACATTGAGAGTCCCATTCCGCTCCAAGATATCGATGCTTGAGTGACGGGGTGGCCATAGCCTGTGTCATGGCATCTGTGATGGATTTGTAATCAAAATCTTCACGTAGTTGTGCCAAGTCAACCAAGGCCTCTATAGGCTGGCGCAGAAGCTCAATCAGCGTCCCTTCAGCATCAGCTGCAAAGGCTGCAGAGATGCCAGTCAATGTCTTCTTCATCACAACCCCAACTCTCGTGCGAACAAATCGTCCGCATCCTCCAATCTAAATTTTTTCATAAGCGCAGGCGAATCTGCTGGGCAGAGACCGTTTTCAGTCAGGTCATCAAGCGTGATCACTGGCTTGCAGTCGAGCTTCTCCACGATCACTGTTCGGGCATCAGGGCAACCCCTGACGATGAGCTGGAGTAGGCGAGCATCACTGCTGTACCGGTCGCCTTCTGGCGTCTGATAGATTTGGGCGGCAATGTATGAAAGACCTGCAGGGTTGTATCGCCGAATGCTTTCTTCATACACGAGCATCTGGGAGCCAACGCTTCGAATAGCAGCCATGGTCATTTGACGGTCTTGGAGGATTTGATCTACGACTGGGTGATACCCACGATCATCAGCGAGAACATTCTTGAAATAGGGGTGATCTGCCTCAAGCATAGAGACAATGGGAGCTGTCAGCTCATCCCCATAGTGTTTGCTGAAAAACTTGTAGGTCGCCGTGAAAGGGGCTGACTCAAAGCCCGCCATGCCCGTCAGGGCGCCTTCCAGCTGGGGAACCCCCAAACCATTGGGGCGATACCAGTGGCGGGTGGGTAGTTGGGCGCGATGAAGCAACTGCGGGTCGATCGACAGCAGCATGAACTCAATCGACTCTTGAGCAAATACGGGGTCAAAGCCACACTCTAGCGCCCAGGCTGCCGCTTTAAGCCGAGTGCTCTCCTGAATAACCTCCAGTCTTTCGCCGGCAATCATCATAAAGAACCCCGGATTGAGGATGGTGCCGACCAATAGGTTTTGAGCCGTTTCTACCCGACTGTCATCACAGTTACTGCCTTCGCTGAGGATCTGCTTTTTCGCCATAGCCAGGGCTTTACGATAAGACTCAACCTGCTCAGCCCCGACAGGCCCAAAAAGGGCGTTGAGCACCTCTGAGTTGAACACCGGTTGCTTGCGTGGCCCAAATTGGCCGTACACGCCAAGACGAAGGCTTTGCAGATGAAGCTCGACTGCCGAACGACGGGGTGTGATGAGTGGGCTGGCCAGCGGATTGTCATCTTTGTGAATGAAATGGCTGGCAATGGTCGCCTCCGCCTCAAGCAAATTGGCCACCAAAAGCTCAAAGGCTTTGACCTGCGCAATTCTAGGGTCGTGGCGATTGAACCAGGTTGCAAGTGATGGCATCCCGTATAAAAACACCTGCCCCAGCAGGCAGTCGGCTGTCACAGTGTCTCTATCGACAGAGTTTATGAAAGAGCTGAGTCGGTTCCCATCCATGCAATACGCGTGGATGAAGTCAATGTCGCTGGCACAGAAGCCTCGATCGTCGATCTCGAATAGCGGGTACCGCTCATCATCCTGGCTGTTGAGATGCAGATAGCCTTCCCAATCATCCGAACGCACGAATTCGCCGAAGCTCATAATGCTGTCGGAATCTATGCCCTGGGATTCAAGATAGCGATTGATCGCCTGACAAATGCACACCGATCGCTCCCGCTGATCAGGATCCATTTGAAGCTCAGTGGCAGGTGAGAAGAGGGATTTCATGGCAATGCGTGGGTGCTCTGGCGGTGGCCTGTGTCTTAGAACCAGTATACGATGGGATTAACCCCTTTAACGAGCAGAGAAAACCATGGAAAAGCTGGAAGCTCCTTTCTCGAAACCCACAGCGCATGCGCTGAACCAATCCCAGGTCGGTGTTGGTAAAGGCATGGTGATTCATCCCTTCACCTGCGCTAATCGGGGTGACGGTAACCACGGCGAAGAGGGCGGTGATACCGGGGTTCTGATAGCCACGTTCACGGGCTGGGTTTGCCCTCATTGTGACTACACCCAAGATTGGGCTCATCCGGTGATGGCATCTAGCACACCTCCTGGGCTCCCTGACTGGCTACAAAAGCATCGTAATGATCGGTTGCCCGACATTCTCGATAGGCGCCTTCAGGCCTATCGCATGCTTCAACTGAAACGACCAGGCGCACCCGGCGTTGGGGAGATGATTGAGGCTCTGGAAGTGCGGCACCAACAGATCGATCAATCTGCTTGAGTTGCCTATGATTTAACTTTATATTGTCCGTGTTTTTTCAATTCGCATGGACAATATGGAACCCTGTTTACTTGGCCTGACCTACGCATTGGCATTTTGGTTGGGCTGCACCACCCTTATGATGCGCATCTTTTGGATACGCGACAAATCAACGTCATTAAAATCGAAGTGCTTTGGCTGCTTCCTGGTGCTGATCGTATGGCCTTACTTGCTCAAGAAAATGTCGACCGCGTCTGCCACTGGCTGAAGCTGAGAAGGCTTGCTTTTCGCTTTGACAGCAAAATCCGGTTCTTTTGCCTTCTGGGGTTCGTGATTCCCGGCATGATGTCGATAGGCTCGATGTGGATGATCATATTGTCTGCTGCCATCGGCCTGGTAGTTCTGGCTGTCGCACCTGTGCTGGCCGGTCGCCACATGTTAACCGTGATCCGAAATCGGTTTGGTGAAGCGGTAGCTGAAGAGGCTTACAAGCATTGTCAATTCTCACGCTTTATGGCCAACAGGAACTTCACCATTGGTGATATCCAGAAGGATCTTTCTGCCCGCTGGGAGCGCGAGCAGGCCGAAAAGGACGATGATCTCCAGTCTGCAAACGCCTAGAGTTGCCATCCTGTCAATTTATTGCTAATCAGTGTTGACTTCCTGCGCGCTGGCGCCAATAATCGCCCTCATCATCCATTGAGGGATTCTCCCATGACAACTGCACAATCCGTTCTGGTCAGTGGCGTGGAGCACGCCCTTTTTGAAAAACTGGTGATCCAGGGCATGAATGGCTCGCCAGCCAAGAATGAAAGGCAGGAGTACGCGGATCCCGTCATCCGAGCCCTGTTCGTGGGCTTCGTCTGGGGGCATATCACCGGTTTTGCTCAGGGTGCCCACGCCTGCCGGGAAGTCTTCGATGTTAACTTCAAGAAAGGCGCAGAGACTGCGGTCTTCAACCCGACCGAGGTTGGCACAACTGCAGGCCTGATGGCCATCGACACCTTCCTGAAGGCTTCCCTGGGAGACATCCAGGCGATGCTCGAACCAGCCGGCAGCGAAGCGGTTCTCCAGATCTCTCAGTTCGAGCACCTGCTGGCCAAGCTGCTACAGGCTCAGTCGGATACGGAGCAGCAAAAGATCGCCTCGTGATTTTATAGATAATTGAGTGCTAGGTAGGTTCCTGGTATTTCGTTTTTCCTAGCTTTGTCATTGAGGGCTAGCCTTTGTTCGCCAATCATAGCGTTGCCAACGTCCTGGGCTGGATCAATAAGGGGCGCTCTCTACTGAATCAAAATGGTGCTCTGCCAGAGCAGAATCATAGCGTTGAGCATCATTTGGTTTCAGGTTTCGTCAGTGATCAGTGCGAACATGCGACTCTCTTGGCGGAACACATGCCAGAAGGCCAGGTTGAACAAGTGAAAGCTTGGGTGATCGCCGTTCTGAATGACGTGCACTTCCTCGAACCGCTGACCATCGGAACACTCCATGTTCGTGTTGCTGGGGATGAGGAGGGCAAGAACATCCTGATTGAGGGTGGTGGCGCGCTGGCAGAGATATGGTACAGCGCAGATGGCATCATCGAGAGCGCTCAACTCAGCTTAGCCAATGGCCTGGTGATTGACGGGTGCGAAAAGCCCCGCCAGGTTCGGGTAGGCGAATGCTCCTGGACACTGCACCAGGCTAAGGAGCTCGCCCAGTTGCTACAGGCTTCCATCTTACTTGCTTCGCAGAACAAGTGGTTGAGTGTTGAGGGAGCCGATCAGAGAGAGGTCGTCATTCCCGAAGGGGCTGCTGCCGTGGTCGAAGTTGGCCTGCATGGCTCAATCAAAATCCTGTGGGCCGAAGATGTTCTTGCCCACTCCATCAAGAATGATGGGTTCATGGAAATATTTGACGGCATGTCAGGGCTGGCGCCAGGCCGGTATTCCTGTGCGGCCTATCACTATTGGGAGGAAAACGACCTCCACTCTGACAGTTACCTCATTTCCGAGATCACGGGGCACAAGCTTCTCTTCAGGGAGCAGTCTGTTGTGCGAGACGTGGGCGATAAAGAATGGAAGGTTACCGACCCAGGGGTGAAACCTGAGTTCAGCGCGTTAGAGGAAGACGGGTATGTGCTTGTACGCTTGCATAGCGGGGATATTCTGCATCCGATGCACCCATGCGAGGTTGAGTGGGGAGCATTGGGCCTAGGAACAGTAGCCCAATACAAGCTTTCCAAGTCATCGACGGCTCATGATTTAGTGCTGACGCGCAGGCTGTATGAGATTTTCGAGAAAATGCAATCGATGCGACCGTTTCTGGTAATCCATTGCAGCTACACCCGCAGTGAAGACTGGGTCATTGATATCGAAGACCTATCACCCTCTGCAGAAAGTTCTTTGAAGGTAGTAGCCAGCCACACCGATCACATGGTCTGTCATTCCCTGGCCATTCAGCGGCTGCTTTCATTCGTCGAGGCCTAGAAAAAGGGACTTCGAGTCCCTCTCTGCTATTTACATTCCGCTGCTAGCTGATGCCCAGGTAGGGCTGTATCTCCCTCATGTCCTCATCGAAGCCATCCTGGTGAGGGTAGACGCCGGCAGGGTCAGGCCAGATCAGCTGGCTGTAAACAGGCTTGAGCCCTTTGATTCGGTAGTACTCATCACCTTGGATTGTGTAGGCACACGATTTTACGGGATCCGTAGCATGGACGAGCAAGGGCACAGACAGGATCTTCTCAATCAAGAGCTCCCTGCCTGTACGTTGGCCCTTTCGAAGTTCACCATGAACCTGGTTGAAGACCAGTCCCGCCAACTCATCGGGCAGACCGATTACCAATAGTTCAGGATGACCGATATCCGTCATGCCGATCGTGTAGGCAAACCTTGGGCCTTGGCCTTCCTCAGTCGGAAATGCGAACTGAATGGCAAGCCCATACTTTTCTACTCGGTCACGGATCAATTCTTGCGCATAGCTCATCAGGGTTGCTCCACGGTGGTTGAGGCTGGAGCAGGCGTCTCAGCATGTTTATTACCGGTCTTGCCCCTGCCTGAGAACAGAGAACCCAGCGTCTCAGAGGCCTTCTCTACGCCCGGAAACCTCGACAACACCTGACCAGTGCCTTGACCCAAGGTTTTGAGCGCCAGGCTGATGTCGTCCAGGTTGACGAGAGAGGGGATCTCGGCCTGGGCGCGTGCTAGCAAAGCCTTGGCTCCTGCTGACTGGAGTTGCTGTGCTTTTTCACGAGACTTATCGTCCCGATCAGCCTGCTTGCGCCGAGCTTTCTCGGCTTCCTCTGTTTTCCTGGTTGCAATTTTATGCTCCAGCTTGACCCACTCCTCAGCCTGTCCAACCGTGATGAAGCCCTGTTTGGAAAGATGCTTAGCCAAGAAAGCGAGGCCTTCTCGCGATGCCTCGGGGCTATCGGAAACTTGGGCCAGCCACTCATCTGGCATGTGCTTCTTCTTGGCCTCAGCTTCATTGCTGCCTGAGGTACTGAAAATCGCGACGGTGGCGATGAGGATTGCTGCGGGGATCACGATGGGGGCTGCGGCTGTCGACATGACGGCAGCGCCAATGCCCAAGGTTGTGACCTCAAAAATCAGATGTACCCACCATTCACCTCCGGTATTCCTGGCTGACTTGGCTTTTTCAGTAGCGTTGATGACCTCAGTCACAGGATCTTGGCTAGACATGGTCTACCTCATGGGCGAAAAATTGACTGCGCTCTTTAACCAGGGCATGAAACTGCTTCTCTGAGAGCACGGATTTTGTTTTGATGACAAAACCGACATCTTCCTGGCCCCCCACCACCCTGAGGCGGTGTTTGCGAAGGTAGTCCTCGAAGGGGCGGCGGCGTGCTGGCCCAAACGCCCTGAATACGAGATACATAGCGAAAAGGTAGAGCAGGAACTGAGCGAGGAGGGCCAGTCGGTCTGAGTAACTCATTGGAGAACCTTGAACAGAGCGGATTTCGGGGTGCTCGCTGTTGGAACAACTAGGCTGAGGATGTCGAGGAAATCCTTGCCCTTGATCCCACCGCGTTCAATCAGTGCATCGCGAAGAATGATGAGCACCTCTTCGTTCTCCAACAGCATCTCGCGCACAATGGCTTTCTGAGCTTCCTTGAGGTCATACATCACTTTGGCGTTGTACTCCTCATGCCATGGGGCTTTGATTTCATGGAAGTACACCAGGCTGTCATGCCCTGAAATGTATTGATCGGCGAGAGCTTGCCAGTTGCGATAGTCACTGCTTCCACCCAGGCTTACCTCACTGAGCATCAGGCGCTCAGCTTCAATGCCCGCCAGGCAGAAGAGCATATTCCATTCCACAAAGGTTTTGTTGCTGATCTGGTGCTTCCACAAAACGCCCGTGCAGTGGCCGAGAGAACCGTTGCCTTCAGCAGTGGTGCGCATGACAAGTTCTGATGATTCAGGCAAGGCCTTATGCAGACCCAATAGCACCGCATGCCCAGCCTCGTGCACTGCAATGATGCTCTTGTCCTGCGTGGTTACCGAAGCTCGTTCTGCGGATACAGCAGGCTGTCCTGTTAAGGTCACCAGGGTGCTCGTCAGCCCATTGGAAAATCGCGAAGTCAGATTCAGCAGTAGATTGCTAACACCGAGCGCCACCAAGCAAAGCAATACAACCTGTTGGTTTTGCTCAAAGTAAAGGGTGATCTGAGCCAGAACGTCGGGATTCTTTTTGGCCCAACTGTATGCACTGGCTGCTGTCAGGGTGCCCACGGCCAGGTTGATCGGCAGCCACAGGTGATGGCCTGAGCTGTTGAGCCAGCGAAAGTAAAGGCCTACCAGCGGCACCAGAAATACGCCTGCCAATAGCTTCTGCTCAAGGTTAGGAAGCTCCAGGATCCTTAGCCCGAACATCAGGGGCACGAAAACAGTCAGCAGGCCACAAATGGCGGTTGTCAGCGTGTTCTTCCAGCTTTGCATATGCATTCCCTGTGGCAGAAGGCTCTGTCGTTAATGGAATGCAATATATCAATAAACCGTGTTTGTGGGTAGGGTGTAGTGAACCATCTGCTTATCAACGAACCCACATTTGAAGATTGATGCGAGTTCCCTTGCTCCCGGCACCAGAGTAAGTGATGCTCGTTCCATTGCCTGCGCCCCAACCGTAGTCCGAATAGCCCGGTGAGGAGGAGTAAATGTAGAATCCGTTATTACCCATCCTGTCATGGATACCGGCAAGACCGCTCACTGAGCTTCCATTTCCTTTCGCACTACTGGCAAGCCATGCTTCACTGGAGTAGCTGATAGTGCAGTCGCCTGAGGCAAGATCAGTATGGCGATAAACACAGGATCCTTTCCAATATCGGGTATTAGGATAGCCGGTTGATATAACCTTGTAAGCCCGCTTTGGAATGGCATTGATTTCGCCATCGCTCATCTTGAATGTAGCCGCCAACCCTGGGTTAGGAGACACCGGCCAGTTGTATAGGCCGCTAGTCGTCGCCCATGCTCCAACCCTGTCCGAAGCCGCTCTGCCAATGAGCGTCCAGCCACCACCATCAGTGGCCATGTCACAGTAGGTTGAAATCTCAGTTCCGGTGAGGGTTAGGGTGTAGACACCGCTTTCACTGCTTGGCTGTTTGGTTTTGATGGAGAGGCAGGATTCGTATTTTGGAGGCCCCTCGGGCTCGTTTTTAGTCACAGAGGCGATTGGAGCCTGCATACGGACAATGTTGTCAGCAAATGCACTTGTTGTTACCGCCAGACCTAGTACTACGCCCAACCCCAGCATTTCAAAAGTTCGCATGATGGCACCTATTTGATTTATGGATATATTGACAAATAAGCACGAATCTTAGCAATGCGCATCGTCAAGTTGAATTTTCCACCCCTCCAGCCCTCCAGCCAGAGGGGTAGGCATCAAAGCCCTAGGTCAGCGCCTATGGCGCAGTCGCGGTACCGATCAACCGTCAGCGCCACTTGCTTGACTTTCCGATCCTCGAAGAAATCCTTCCCTTCATTCGGATAAAGTCGGCCAAAATCCCCCATGAGCTGCTGTGCATAGGCCTGGTTAAAGCCATCCTCAGCGCATATTTTGATGAGCATACGTTTGGCTGCACCCTTTATGGCGCTATCTGTCAGGTCGAGCGAAGGGATGTCCGGGTCGTTTCGCTCAGTTAGCAACCTGTAGGCAAAGTAGGCCTCTGCCCAGCCGGAGTTTGGCTTTTGGGCAACCCTGCCGAGGATTTCCTGAACATCCATACCCAGGGTCTCCATCTTTAAGATCATGCCGTCATTCAGATGAAGAGCGCGAGGGAACACCGCCCTGGCAATGGTATTGGAAGCGTCGTGATATCCAGCTTTTGCGAGGCCCATTGCAGCTTCGAGCCGTGGATACGAAATTTCAAACATAACACGATTTTTCACCAGGTATTCTTCAACCAGGTTATGCAGCCTCTGGCCCGGCACGAAAGCCTGTTCAGCTTCAAGCACACCCTCGAATGTACAGCAAAGGGTGGTTGTGAAATCGCTTTTAGACATGATTTGGGGATCATGCCTGCTGATTTCCTCCATCAGGTTGAGGAAGTAATCCACGGATTTTTCCATGCCCATGGACGCCATGCGGCTTGCCACCGAAGCTGCGTCGTTCTTCAGTGTGTAGGCTGACCGCACCTGCATATGCGAGGCGTAGGAGCTGATCGCTGACATCATCACATCATCGGTGGACGACAGGAAAAAATTGAGGCCATTCACCGTGTGGACGGGGAGATTTTCAGCGATCGCCTTCATGATCAAAGGATCTCGCGCTTCCTCCATGATTGTGCGCTCAGGCGCTTCGCGGTAGAGGCGGTCAATACTGTCCATTCCACCAATGTAAGCGCCGATATTGCCTTCAACCCGAAGTCGATCGAGGCAGCCGGCAACAGCCATCACCCGATGGAGCACAACATCGACATCATCAGGATTTTCAAAGTAGGAATACTCGAATTGGCCAAACAGGCTTTGAAGCTCCTTCACCGCTGAAATGCTCATCTACAACCCCAAATCCATCATGAAATTCTTTTCCCTGACCATTTCAACCTCAAGGAAATCTCGTGGCAACCCGGCATCGAGCAGGCGGTTTGGCATCTGATCATCCGTCTGCACAAGCTCACCAATGTAGTGTATCGCTGCAGCGCGAGGGGAGTCGCCTTTTTCGCACAGTTCCGCCAGCAACTCGATGAATTGCTTCATCGTAACCGTGGGGCCGGGAACGCTTGTGGCAGCCCACGGCTTGGTTTTTGCCCCCGTCAGGTTGGGCACACAGACATCATGAAGCTCAATCAGCTCACCGCGTGACATCAGAAGCCGGAAAGACTCAAGCCACTTACTGCCTGACGCCGAGTATTGCATATGCGAAAGGAGCTGACTGCGAGTAATGGCGATGCCCAGGTCGGCCAGATCTGAATAGAAATTGATGGGAGGATTGCGCTCCTCAAGGAAGGTGTACTCGCCGTAGCTGGTGAGTAGTTCATCAAGCTTTCCACCCTTGAGGGCACTTAGGTATCGAAGGTTGGCTGGCGCAAGCCCCCGAACCCCAGAGCGATTCATATTGATGCAGTGCAGCAAGTCCGCCTGGTTGTGCTCCAGAAACGACTTGAGGCCTGTGCTCGGCATTACGGACGTGTAATCCATCCCATCCTCAATTGATCCAAAAACCAGCATGGCATAATCGCGCTGCCAGTGCTGGTTGTTGAAAGTGGCTCGCCGCCAGGCATCGAGGGCTTCCTGTGCGGCTCCGTACCTGTGCCACCTCAAGGCGTTTGTGGTGATTTTTGCTGAAATACTAGGGATGAGCTCCTGGGCGCAATTAAGGGCATCCTTGGTGTACCTCAAGGCGTCGCCGCCAGAAAAGTGGCGAATGTTTTTCAGGAAAAACCATAGAGGAGGATGCGAGACCTGACTCGCCCGGAGGATCCAGATCTCAGGGTTGATCATGTGGTAGGTATTGCTTGAGATCCAACCCCACAGGCAATCCACCGTTAAATCGTATTCCTCCGGGCCAACGGAGTAAGCATCATTGAGCATGCTTTCAAGGTAGGGCAGATAACGCTCAAATTTTTTAACGGGCACGCAGTCCCAATTTTTCTCTTCTCCCGTGACGGGAGGCGGGGGCATAATCTCGTCACCAAGCTCAAGGAGAAATTGCTCCATCTCCAGCGAGATTTTTTGCTCAGGTTTAAGGTATTTCATAGCCCGAGATCAACCCCAAAATGACCATCTCGGAACGCCGAATTCACCTGGAATTCCTTCTTGAACTCGGATCGCCCCAGAATCTCAATACCCTCTTCTGTGAGATCCTCCTCACCGAGGTTTTTCAAGATGCCACACAGGATCTGATTCAGGTGGGCGGGAATCGCTTCGATGTCATTTTCTCGAAGATAATACATTGCCTGCACCAATGCTTCCGCAGCCTCGGTGTGCTGACCCCCAACAGAGTCAGGGGCGGGCGAGTCATCGAATGCGAGGTGATAGATCATCATGGCTTGCAGGGTTTGCTCACTCCAGCCCATTGAAGATCCACGGCCAGACCATTCGGCTTGTAGGCGTTCCGAGGGCAGTATTACCCCAAGTTTTTTGCGCATCTCGTATAGGTCTGACCGATTGGGGCTTTGCCGGCTGTTGTTGGTGATGAGCCCAGCAAGCTTCGCGATATGCAGATCAAACAGCTTTACGCCACGGTGAAGCCCAAGGTGGTGAAAATTGGTGGTATCGCCATCACTCAATGCGATGATCTTGTCCTGATGGCGGGCCACCCAATTGAAATAGATGTCCTCATGATCCCCCATACGCCCGAAGAGGTCGCGCAAAATATCAGCCTGCAGCTTCATCTTCTCGCCTGGCTTATCCAGCAAGGAGGTGGCAAAGGTATTGAATATCTCGTGATCACCACTGCAGAGCCAATAGGTGGCCAGATAGAAGTCCGAGACCTGCTCCTCAGTGACCGCTGGCTTGTGATGCATGAGGTTCGACGCCACCGCCTGATTAACGAGCGGGCTATCGTGCCTCTCAATGATCTTCATCGCGGTTCGATTGTCGATACCAATCCTTGCGAGTAGCGCTCTCAGGGCATCATCACCCAAATTCTTGGTGCCACGCATCGACTCAAGAAGCTGCTGATGGGCACCATGCTGACTCACGAAGTCTCCGCCCATCAACCTGGAAACCAGGGACTCCTGAAGATCATCAATGTGCAGATGGACAGCTTGGCCATCATTAACCTTGAGGGCGGTCAGGATGTCATCCACGATTTCTTTGGGTTGCTTGAGCATGATCAAAGCCTGATTTCCAATGCGGTAAGGGTGGCAGATGTGGCCCGCTAAAGGCCGAGGTCGCCGCCGAATGAGTGGTCGCGGTATGTGCCGCTTGCCAGCAAATGCTTGTGAAAACTTGAATCCCTGAAAATATCCATAATTTCTCGAACGTAGCCTGGAGTTTTCTCGTCCTCCAGAATCCGGCTAGCAAGGCCGGCAATCTTCAGGCTTGGCAAAGGAATCCCCTTGTCCTCCAAAAAATTCAAAGCGTGAATCATTGCATGAGCCCGGTTAAGAGTTTGACCGGTGATCCTCACTGGCTCTGGAGAATCTTCAAATGCCAGGTGGTAAGCAGTCATGCCGGCGAGATGACTAATTTCATCATTTATCGTTTCTGTAGAGTCCCAAGCTCTTAGCAGGCGTTCATCAGAGAACTTGAAGTCCAGCAGTGTTCTTGCGTAATAAAGCTCGCAATTGAACGGATTGAGCTGACCATGCTCGATGAGCACTCGCCCAAGGTTTTTTGCTCCATTCTTGGCCAGAGTGATACCAAGATCCATCTCAAAACCCTGTAGGCAGGAGAAATTCGAACCGCCGAGCTCAATTATCTTGTCTTGATGGCGAGCGACCCAGGCAAAAAAGATCTCCGACTGCCTTTTATCTTCATTAGCCACTTGGCATGATTGAATGATCTTTTCCTGAAGATCCCAATCCGTAAGCCTAGCGTTAAGCAGATGGGTAGCAAAGCGCTCAAACAATTCAAACTGGTCGTTGGCCAACCAGTTTATGGCCAAAAAGAATCTGCTGGTGCTACCATCATCTGCCTGTTTGAGCTCAAAATGCATAAGATTCTTGCACACCGCTGCATTGAGTAGGGGGCAATTGTATTTGCTGATGAGCTCGCTAGCAGTCCGATGATCTATTGAAATTCGCATTAGAAGGCCCCGCAGGGCATCCACACCTAGATTCCTTTCTTTGGCGACCACATTCTTGAGTCTGGCCATTGCGTGCCCCTGACTCTCGACGTCGCCGGCCATCACCCGTTCTACCAGCGATTCCTGAAGGTCGTCGAGATGCAGTTGAAGGGCAGGGCAGTCGTTGGCCCTAAGGTCGAGGACAATGTTCTCAATTACACCCAGAGGCCCTTGGGGCTTGTTCATGTTTCAGGCCCTACGAACATTCCGCACGACGCTTTAACGTCCATGCCCACTTTTGGGACTACGCGTGTTGCTGGCGCATTGATCAGAGTGCTCAACAGCTCGGCATTGCGGTTCACCACCGCCTCTGTCGGCTCTTTGCCGTAGCGGTGATCGTAGGGGTTGTAGCGAACGATATTCAGGCTGACCCGCAGATCCAGCGCATTGATCGCATTGGCAATCAGATGCATGTCTTCCTCTGAGTCGTTCTGCCCCTCAATGAAGGCAAAGTGAATCTTTGGTATCTTGCCACTGAAGTCTTGCCACTCCTTGAGCATTTCCAAGCCTTTCTCGGCTGAATGGGCTTTGGCCAACCAGCGGCGCCGGAATTCCGTCTTCATGCTGTAGATCGAGTAGTAGATCTCAGGATGCACCTGGGGGAACATCTGGGGCAGGGTCAGATCGCCCAAGGCCCTGGGAAAAATGGATGAGATCAGGAATTTGGTTTCCAGCCCGCGCTGATCCGCCAGGCCCTTAAGGGCATTAAGTAAGGTGGCGCTGTCATGACGAATCAGAGGGTTGTTCAGCGGCTCGCCTCTGGCCATGAAATTGTAGTGAACAAGATCGGCGGGGGCTTGGGTGTCGTAGTAGGCAAGCACCAGCTTGGCTTGCTCAAGAAAGTCCTCAAGCGTCGCGTTATCAAGCTTCACCTGGCCCGTGGTCGTAAGGTGGCAGAACCTACAGCTTTGGTCACAACCTGACTGGCTCGACAAGTAGGTGATGAAATAATCGAGCTGTCGACGGACAAATCTTGCCTCCAACGTACCCACGGTTGTCGACGGGTATGTGAAGTTGACGGACTGGTCGATCTGGCTTTTCAGGATGGTGACTGGCTTGTTCATAGGATTACAGTCCAAGGTCGACAGCGAAATTGTGGTCGTGCCAATAGGGCAGGGTTTTGACAATCGGCGCAAGCTCTGGGATGCCCGCCATCTGCTTGAGCATGCCAGGGTGCTGACCCAAGTACTCACACATCAGCGCTTTGACATTGGCCATATTTAGCTTCTGGGTCTGCGCATCATAATACGCCGAATACTCGTTTTTGAGCATAGGGGCAAAAAGGTGGTAGTCGCTTGAGGTGAACTCGATTTGGTCTGGCACCACAGGCGCGTCGCTGACCATGTAGTAACACATAAGGATGTCTCTGAAATCGTCACGATCAGGATCGTGAGCTGCAATTTTGTGCGAGAAGGAGATCATCACGCTTGCCACATCAACCTGGGTATGGCGCTCAATGCCCGTCAGAAGCTGCTTGAACCTGTCTGGGCAGTAGTTGTTGTCGAGCCCCATCTGAATGAGCGGCTCGACCTCTTCTCTTAAGCCAGACGCCGCAGCATTGATCATCGCACTGTAGAAATTGTCAGGATCCTCTTTAATCAGCTTCTTCGCACTACCCTGATCGCTTACTGCAAGCAGGGCTCCCAGCGCTGCCTTAAAATCCGGGCCAGCGGGCTCACGTTGCTGACGGAAGCAGCTCATGAATAGAGCAACCCGCGTGTAATCGGAGACTGATTCTGGTGCGATAGCTGCAAATTCATTGAGACCAGCGACCAGGTCGGTGAGCAAGCCCTGGCGCTCAGCACTGGCTAAATTGCTTAAGACTTCAGACAGCGCGTAGCCCTTGGACTGCGCAGGGCTGGACTCATCCTCGTAGTAATCGCTGCGAGAAAGATCATATGAGAACAGACCAATTTCGCGCTCAAGGATACGTTTGACGAGGTACGCATCGAATTTTATATCGATGCCAATCAGGTTTTTTGTTTCCCAGCCAAGGTCAATCTTCAGCGACTCGACGACGCGGATAGCAAGGGCAGCAAAGCCTTCCGCAAGCGCATTTTGCTCGGCGCTACCATCACCATCGAGGTTTCGCTTGGGCCACTGGCCAACGTACCAGCGCAAAACCCCAATTCCCTCGTTATGGGAGATCGCCTGGGCAGAATCAGGCGATGCGTCTGCCTGATCGCACAAGTCAATCAGCATGGGGCGCAGTGTGTTGAAGTCACCCTGATCGAAGCGTCGGCCATCACTTGCCATCTCGTACATCAGAGTGCTGAGTGTTTTGTAATCCTGACGAAATCGGTGGCGAGCCTGGATGTCAGACATGGTGATTTCCGTATAATCGATTTATCCTAGTATTGCTTGCAAAGCGGTGCTTTAGCAAACATTTCGCGTACCACGATCGGTCTTGCCAGATTCATGCTGCACTGCTGAGCCCCAGACACTATGATCATTCTCAATGATAAACTACAAGCCAAGATCCTGCCCAAAAAACAGGTCTGAGCGCTCTCTGCCCAGTCGAGTTTTCATTACAGTTTGCTTGCCGAAGCCTTCCGCAAGCTCAAAGAGACCTGCTTCTTCCATGGGGTGGCCACGCAAAGCCCTTGTGGTTGCTTCCAGGACTGCCATGAGGCGCTCATCACTCACAGCATCACCTTTATGGCGAATGGTCTCCAAAGCATGGTGCAACCCCTTTACCGCCCAGTCCCGCTTGTTGTCGTAACCCTCGACCAAAGCGGAACTCAAGCTTTTGAGGTCAAAATGCTGATTTTCCAATGCCAGTGAGAAAATGAAGGTGGCGTGCTGGTAGCCAGTTCTGAGCCAGTCAGTAATCTCTTTCTGGCTGAACCCCAGGGGGATGTCGCGGATAGGGGCGTAATCCTGATAGATGCCCTTGAGGGTAAGGGGGTTCCAGAGCTTGCGTCGAAGCTCTGCTGTTCCGTGCTGGGTGATTACATTGATCGTTCGGGTATCAAGCACCTGTCCAAGATTATCAGCATGATCTTTCCAGGACTTCAGGATGCCGGCCTGCCAGTGCTCCAGAAATTGACTCACCAATGGCTTGTCATCGATGTAGTACAGGATAGGGATGATCCGATCAAAGCCGTAGCCATCAATCTCTCGAAGGAAGGGGAGGTTGAATTGAATTAGCTGAGTGAGTAGATCGGGATCCTTTTTCTCCAGGTGTTCGAAAATCCATGCGCCATCATCACGAAAATGAGGCTGTAGAAGAGGAAGGATTTCCATCGGTCTCTGGCGAAAGTGATCCACAATGTCGCCATGCAGTGATGGGTAGTGCTCATGCACAGCCTTGAGCGCCCCATGATGAAAGATCGCGACCTTCATACAGGACTTCAAAATGCTCTCGGGCATGAGGTTTTTGTTGGTGATCCCTTTGCGCAGAGCACGATTGCATGCCAGACGAATTCTGTCAGGGCCCAGCTGTCCATCCTGAATCAAATCAAAACGACCCTCTTGGGCCAGGACGCTTCGATATAGCTTGTAGGTGCCCAAGAAGGATTCAAACTGCTGCTCATCGTGCGCGAGAATGCACTCGACCAGATAGTCCATCGTGCGCCGCATGTCATGCTGCTCTTCAAGGAAATTCATAGTCCAAGATCCTGGCCGAGCAGATCGTCTTTCTCCTTGGCTGAATGCGCAAATACCGAGACAGGCACATCAAGCTCGCGGAAGAAAGCTGTCAATTCAGCCTTGAATGCAAAATCAAAGCCCCTAGGGGCAGAATCGTTCTTGGTAAATTTCCATACGCTGTCGACAGCGTATCTGATCTGGGACGCAGGGAGCGTTGAGTACTGAGCAGCAATAGCCTTGATGAGTGCACGTGCAAAATGGTCGCGAGTCTTGCCCATTCCCACGGCCATGAAACGCTTGAACTGAGAGCCTGTAACGCCAGTTTCAAGAGCCACACTTGCAGCGAAATTCAGGAACTCAAACGTGTAGCCCTGATGGATCGCTTCCATACCCAGTCGTGCCAGCTTGCGTCGAGGGCCAATGGGCAAGTCAGCAAGGTCTTCAAACGTGCCGCCGTCATAATTGGCTGACAGATGGCAGAACTCCGCCAGGTGCAAAACAAGCTTGTCGATGCCTAGGGCGTTCAGGTCAACCAGCCAACCGGGGTCTACGAAATTGGGCCTGCAGTGCCCCTTTATCGAAGCCTCGTGCTCTGCATATAGGCGCGCAGCTTCCTGCAGGCCCAACTGCATGAGCTGGCGAGTGTAAAGCTGAAAATCGGCAGTAATGAGCCCCTTTGCAATCTCGACACAAGGGTCGTCACTTGCGTCATCAAGTGCCATCTTGAACAGGTCGGCCAGGTCGCCAGCGAATAGCTGTCTAATCCGATGGTGTTCCTTTGTCGGGTATTCAGAGTGGTGGGCTTTAACCATCTCACTGATGTATTGCTGATACATAAACAGATCCGTTTTTTCTTCAGCTTACAAGGTGAGCAAGCTAGAGGCCTAGGTCTGCGCCCATCCGCTGATCACGCAGATGGTCGGACGCCTGAAGAACCTCCATAGGGATTGCCTGGGTGAAGTTACTTCGTTGCTTTTGATCCCATTTGCCGGAGCAGTGCTTGAACCAGGTGCCAAAAAAACGAGCTGGGATTGGAAGCTTATCCTTGAATCCTGCCAGCAATGCCATCCCGGCATTAAATGTAAGCTTTCGGGCCGAAGCTCTAAGGCTAATTTTGAATTCAGCTTCGAAGGGGGCGAAATCTATAGTGACTCGGTGGGTCTTTGCAATTCTTAGGGTATCTGCGAACTTTTCCATATTGTGAACATTGCTGGCAGCTATTTCATTGAGCACTTCAGCAACCCAAGGCTTGGACAGAGGGAAGCCTGCCTCCCTGTAGTCCTTTAGAAGCTCTGGCAGCATCTTTGCTGGATCTTTGCTGGCACCGTGCCGCACATCCAGCCGGGCGATCTCATAGACTCTTTCTGGTCTGACCCTAGCAATCTGTTTTACCTGACTGATGGTCTTGAGTGTGCGCACAAGGTTGTTGTGTGAAAAGGTTTTCTCGTCATTGCCGTACCGACCGATAGGGTAGGGTGTCAGGAAAAGATAGTAGGCCCATTCATCAGGATAGCCGGTAGGGTTGCCGTCTAAGTTCAATGCTGAGCCCTGGATCCCTTCCAGATTGATCAGGTCTGAGCCTGTGCCATTGCTAAGATTTCTGGTGGCCATCTTAAGACCAAATTCCCGAACGCCTTTTTCAAACCAGCTGATGCCTTCGCCAGGCAGGCTGTTGACTGTGATGCCTCCCTCACAATCCAGATCAAGCAATTTGCGCTCGTTTCTAGCCACCCACTTTTGCATCACATCGTCTTTTCGCTCATGAGAAAACTCGGTGGCAATTGCAATTAGATCGAGCCCTGCGCCTTTTACATCGCCCTCTTTGACAATGGCGTCAAGGATTGTGATGACGGACTCATGAAGATCACACCAGGCTAAATCCTTTATGACCTGCTCCATAGTTGAAGGATCAAATCGCCACGTACGATTACCCACCAGGTTGGAAATGACTGCCTCAAAAATCTCCTGATCCTCAGATCCGTTCTGAAGCAATACCCCAAGCACTGAGGGAGAAAAGGGGAACTGAAGGCTGCAAGCAAATACCGCCTCCCGATTAGGCTTGTACATAAGGTGCTCTGCAATCTTGTCTAGCAAGACGTTGACCAGCAGAAAATCCCTGGACTTGGCCAGGCTGTCGACCTGATCACTTACCTCTTGGGCTAGGGACAGAGCTTCGCTACGCTGCGTACAAGCAAAAAGCTGATCGATGAGTGCATGAGTATTCAAAGTTACAACCCTAGGTCTGCTGCCATATGGAGATCGCGGTAACGCGAAGATTGCATTAGAACATCCCGATGCAACTTCAGTCTGGCTTTGTCACTTGGTGTCCAATAAACACAGAATTGATCAATCATCCACGCAGCTTCTGGCGATAGGAGCTTGTGCGGTTCGGTTTTGGCCACATCGGCAAGCGCTGATGCAATGCCATCTTTGAAGGACTGATATTCGTTCGCATCTTCACGATGCTTCGGATCATTTTTCCCAAGCTCATTGCCGTACTCAATCATGTATAGACCGACAGCATGAATAGCATCTTGAGTCATGCAGTCCCAGAAGCCGTCAAATTCCTGTTGCGAAAGCACGTGGCCCATCTCGTTGCGCGCATCCACCAAGTCTTTGCCCTTGGCTTGCCTGCTGGTATTTTCCAGCATAGCTGCCAAGGCAAACCCACCAATGCCTGCGCGATGACAGGCGATCAGCTCGTTCCAGCGATACCGGCCTGCAAACTCACCACGATGCCTAAGTAGCGCCTCATCAAGCTCCGGGGCGTAACCCCCAAGCTCGGCCCTGCACACGGACGGGGCAATCACCCGAGAGAACACCATAGATATGCCTCCAAGCTCAGCCCGACGCTCGATCGCGAAAAGTGATAGGCGCATGTATTGCTCAGGGGTGCATTGCTCCTTGAACATGGGAGCCATAGTAACCAAGTCAGTAGGTGCAAGTTTTTGCTTGGTCAGGGCGTTGAGGATCTGATCGTTCAGACCATGATGACCCCAGTAGTTTGCCGCGACTTTTGGGGGGCAGCCAAAAAGATGGAAAAAGTCATTCAGCAACCTGAGGCCCTCTGCATCCCCAGGGTCGATCTGCAAGAAGTGCTTTCCAAGCTTGTTGGTCAGCTCTGGAATGAGCTGGCGCTCCAATTGGAAATTTTTTCCAGCAGTAACTGCCATCTTGTCTCGGTGCAGGGCAAGATTTTTCAAATCGCGCAGCGCATCCTGGTAAAGGCCGGCCTTGATACGCGCCCCTACCCAGACAATCATCTGCTCCATCAAAATGTGTTGTTCTTTCCTGCTCACGATCACAATCCCAGGTCAGTGGCCATTGCACGGTCGGATATGCCGGTAGGCAGCTTGAAGTCAAGCAGTCTTAGCACCGCACCCGATACCTCCAGAGAGGCAGAGAGCTTGGGATCAAGCATGTTTTCCTGGTGTGCCAAGGTCAATGCATGAGCCGTCATGTGCGGGTCTTTTGCCAGACTGCGCTTCCATCCATCATGCGCAATGATCATCGGCCCGTACAACTCGTTACGGTCACCTGCATAGTGGAATGTTTGCCCCCAATGCCAAGCCAAAGCGAGATGCGGCTGGAGTGGGCGCAGAAGAGGATCCAGGGACAATGCCTTGGCGTTGGCGATCAATGCAGGCCACAGCTGCTGTCGATAGTCAGCCCGCAGGTGTTGACCAATGAAGTCTTCAAGCGCCCTTTGGCGCACAGAACAATCCAGTTCGGCATTCATGGCGGTCTCAAAGGCCTGCAGTCCACTCTTGATGTCGCTGGAGGGTCGATAGACCTCAATGTGGGTCGAATAGCCAATGGTGCAAAACACCGCCATCAGCGTCTGACGATCCTCTGCCGAGTAACTTTCCCACCGCTCCGCAAGCTCTGCATCTACTGCATTCAGCGTTTCCTGGCGCGGGAATAAAACCCCCATTGTCGATTCCACATCCCGCACGACCATGAGCGCAAGCGCAGCCTTCATGTACTCATCAACGGGCTTGCGCTTGGTTGGAAAGTAACTGGAAAACAACGAGCAACGGCCTAGGGCAATCCGCCATAGGCTCTCGATATTGCCATTTTCGATGCACTCGTAAAGCCTTGGCATGATGACAGGGTGCAGGCAAGACGCAGCCTGCCTTGGCCTTGCCATTCTACCGTAGGCGTCGCTGTCAGATGCAGTGAGCCCCTTGTACTCGTTATCTAGCCGATCAATCAGGTCAAAGCGATCCCTTTGATTCTCGTCGTCGGATTCCTCGCCTGACAGTGCCTGATCATACTGACTTCGGATCTCCTCATGGGCGGAGAGGGCTCCTAAATGGAATTGAACATCATCATGGGGGTTGTCACGACGATAGACGTCTTGCTTAGCGCTGAACAACCGGGGGTGAAATAGCTCGTCATCGCACCCAGCTAATACTGAAACCGCTTTCAGGTCGTAATACAAAAGATTCTGATCGGGCTTGAACTGCTTTGTCTGCAGGTATTTGCTCAAGCTAATAACAGCCATTCTACCTGATGAGTTGCCGGTGAACGCGTCTTCGATGTCGGCCTTGGTTGCTGTCGAAAACAAATGCCTGCAAAAGCTCACGGTGAATCTGAATGCCTCCGGGGAGCGCAATAGCCCCATTGATCGATAGATGCCATTAACTCCTAGATTGATCAGATCTCGAAGAACCACGGTTCGACGCGGTGCATCCATGTCCAACGCCTTGAGCTTGGCAATGGTGCCGCCGTCCTGAACCCAGGCCCAGTAGCCACCCAGCCAGTCATCAGCAATGAAGTGATCGATGTCCAGCACTGGCCAGCCCATTTCGCCAGCGATATCACAGTACTCACTTGCCAGCTCGGTTTTCTTGAGGAAGTCTACAAAGCAGGCTGTCCGATCAGGGTTCTTACCTCTCGAAATCAGGAAATGGTTGATGTGCAAGCACAACGCCTCAGCGTGCTGGCGCAGCTCGTGGCTCATCCATTCATTGGGGAGACTGCGAAAAAGGTTGTGCATGGTTATAGACCCAGGTCGGCAGCGAACACAATATCCCGAATGGCATCAACGCGCATCAACAGCTCTTTTGGGAGGGCGCCCTTTGCTAGTTTTTGCTGGTTACCGGGATGCTCAGCAGACAAGGCCTGCATGACTTTTATCATGCGATCCTGCTGAACCTCTGAGTCAACATGCAGCTGCGGCAACCTGTCGATGATTTTGTGCATCAGCTGATTATCATTCTGCTTAGCTTCCAGGGCTTCCAGAGGAAGTTCAAGCTCAGGATTTTGAATGGAATACAGAACGTCTTCGCAGAAAATTTGCCGCTTCCCAAATCGCTCATTGAAGTAAGAGGGGGCGGGGGCCTCTGACATCGCATTTAGATAGAAATAGTGGTTGGGGTCAGCAGCCTGTCGGCACATTACCTTCACCACCTCTCTCGCCAAATCGATCTCTCCGAACCGATAAAGCGTCAGTGCGGCTTTTGGACTCAAAAAACCGACACCCACTGCACCAGCGGTCTTGGCCTTGTAGTCCGGAATAGCCCACAAATACTCCCGGTGTGTCCGGATGATATCGCAGAGCCCCAAAACGTCGACATCCGGATCGGCTATGCAGATGTTCAGCGCTTCAAGCAGGCTTGGCCCGGACGGTTCGCATTTTTGCGCCAGCATGCGGTCAAGGAGTGTACTCAATGCCAGGCTGAAACCGCGCCTGGAAACATGTGTAAGCATCCGAGCTGATTTCAAATCGGCGATCAGCAAAGGATCGTTCGCCATGAATTCGACGATCGAATCCAGAACCTCCTTGGGGATGATTCGAGAATAGATCTTCAGGAACTCGTCGTTGTAGCCAAGGTACTTCACCATGACTAGCACTGTCCGCCCATCCGGCTTGAGATCTTCCCGAGGCTTGGTCACGATCAACGATAAGAACTGCTGCGTTAGCGGTGAGATGGCTTGAGGGTTTCCTAGCGCCGGAAGCTCTGCGATCCGCTGGGCAATCGTTGAGAGCATCGGTTCCAAGACCTCTGGGCTCACGCATTCCCAGATGGCGTGCTTTGCCTCTGCAATCAGAGCCTTGATCTGGTGAATGGGGTGAGTGGAAGGCTCCGGGCTTTCCAAGGCTTCAGGGGGCGAGGTGGGCAGCATGAGAACATCCAGCAAAATTGGTGTGGCTAGCTTAGCAGAAAGAGTTCAATTATTGCTCTAATCGTCTCAGAGGCCCAGGTCAATTGAGAATAGAGTGTCGCGGGCCTTTGCGGGAAGCAACTGCCGCCAGGTTGGCGATGGATCTGACAGCGCCATCATAACGATTTGTCCCTCGCTCAGCATTTCGGGTGAGAAACTCATCAGTTGCGGGTGTGACTCAAGCCACAGATGATGCAAAGCGATCTGCTGCAATGGCTTAGTCAGTGCATCTTGACTATTCCATGCCCGCAAAACCTGGGTACTACTCACCGATCGGCCATAGCTCAATAGCTGTTCAATGCTCTCCTGGGCTTGGGCGAACCGCAAATGAGGAAAGCAGAGTTTGGCAATTACCGTATCGAATCCACTGTTCAGCCATTGCGGTGGCAGGGCGAGCCTCTTGCTTTGGGCAGCAACAAGAGCCCAAGCACGACGCTGAAGCTGCAAGTCAGCACCCTGGCTTAGCTTAAGCACAAGATCATCCCATCGGCGAGATCTCACCATATCGATGATCGGGTAGGGGCTTTTCTTCAATAAGCCCTCGACTATAAGGCCGCTGTCATCAGGCAAGTCCCTCTCCCAGGCATCCGTTTTTTCTGTTCGATAATGCTTCAAAGCTGTCATGGGTAGCGCTCCGCTCAGAGCCCGAGATCGATTGAGAGCATGGTCTCACGGGCATCTGCAGGCAAATGGTTCTTCCAATGTGGAGAGGGGTCTGAAAGCGCCATCATTAGAATTTGACCCTCACCGAGCATCTCAGGGGTGAAGCTGTCTCTCTGAGGATGAGACTCAAGCCATAGGTGGTGTAGGGCGATCTGGTATGAGGCTCGCCACAATTTGTCTTGCTGAGCCCAGGCGGTTAGCACCTGGTCGGCGGTCAGTGATCGACCATAGTTGAGCTGCCATTTGAGCTCATTGCTCACCAGGGAAAATAGAAGGTTTGGAAAGCAAATCCTGGTGATGGCCTCATCAAAGCCCCTACAGAGCCAAGAGGGGGTGAATCCCTGCCTTGCGGCTTCGACCGCAACGATCGACCAGGCTCTCCGCTGAAGATGGAGATTTGCGCCTTGGCTCAGCATTTTTAGCAGTTGCTCATGATCCATCGGCGATTGCATGAGCGAAATGATGGGAAAAGGGCTTTTCTCTCGCAACCCCAGTGCAATCAGCGACTCGTCTGTGGGAAGTGTTTGCTCCCACGACTCAGTCTCAGGTGATCTATATCGGTTGATGGCTGTCATGGCGTGCAATATATGCGATAATGAATCAAAAAAGAAGGAGTGAATCTGTGAAGCTTATCATCCCGCGCCTCGGCGACCTCTTGGTGCTTACCAAAGATTGGTCGTTCCCTGTCATGCATGAGTATCGCAACAAATCTATCATTGCCCACGATGGTGTTGAGTTTGTTCCAACGGAATATGTGACAGGCACCTGGGAGCGTATCTATACCTACTCAGATCACACTCTCAAGGCTGGTACTGTGCTTAGCATCGCACGATACTACATCCGCCAAGGTGCTGGCGAGTTCGACTCCATCACCTTCGTCGTGCACGCTATCGATGGCGTCAAGCTCAAGAAAAAGCTTCGCTTCTTCGTTAGCACTGACGCGGCGGCACAAGCTGACTTCGAGTACCAGAATTGACTTGGTTGCTCCTGGGTTTCTACTGGGCTGGCGCTACCGCTGGCGCAGTGGCAGTGGATCGGTTCTGGCTGCGACGGATAAATCCATACGTAGCCTGCTCGATCATGCACCTGGTTCTGATCGGGATAGTCGCCGGGCACCTGGCGATGACAACAGATACTGAATTCGATCGGATGCCAGTGTGGCTGATGGTCTCTGCACCATTCGCATGTGCCTTTTTTGCGCTGAGCTGCCTGAGCCTGGCTCGCCGACAGCAAGCCTGAAAGCTGATGGGTGAGGTGCTAGCCTTCCTTGGCAGTGAGGTGCCTCACTCTTTATACTGGGCTCATACGTGAGATGGCAGTGGCAAGTGCTGATTCAATATGTCAGAATTCCGCACCTTGCTGAACACCCAGCCCAATCCATCAATGAATCAAGCATGCACCTGACCTTTTCTTCGTTGCTTAGCTGACGCCTCCTTCATGATCCGGAAGGCAGCAGCCTTTTTGGATACAAAACCATGTCGATTTCAATTCTGCTTTCCCCGACTCAATTTCAGGAAGCCATCCTGGAACGAGACAAGCATTGCTGCGTCATGTGCCAGAAACCAGGTGCAGGGGTAGCCCACCTCATGGATAAGGCCCTTTGGTCTGACGGTGGCTACTACCAGGAGAATGGTGCCACGGTTTGTCTGGAGCACGATCTGGCTTTCAGGCGGACTCAACTAAGCGTAGAGGAGGTTCGCCAGGCTGCAGGAATTCGCACCATTCTGCTTCCTGAACACCTGAGTGTGGATTGCCAATATGACCGATACGGCAATCAGCTGGTGGCCAACGATCAGCGTCTGCGCGGAGATATTTTTGACCGACCTGATGTTCAGAAGTACCTGGGGGAGGGTGGTTTCCTCGGTGACTTCAGTGTAGCTGTCAGCTATCCAAGTACACCCCATCTTCACTGGTCTGACGGCGTTCAGCGAGACGACAAGCGGATGCGGCCTCAAGACTTGGCCAATTTCATCGGCAAAGAGATCGTGGCCACTGAAAAGCGAGACGGCGAAAACAACACGCTTTACCCTGATCGCATCCATGCTCGATCCGTCGATGGTCGCCACCACCCCTCCAGGGACTGGCTGAAAAACTGGTGGTCGAAGTTCAGACATGAAATCCCTGAAGGTCACCGCATTTGTGGTGAAGGTCTTTGGGCCAGGCATTCGATTGCTTACCACCTCGGCAAAGACGGGATTTTCTTTGAAGGCTTTTCCATGTGGGACGATCGCAACCGTTGTCTGTCATGGGACGAGACAATGCTCTATTTCGAATTGCTGGGCATCAAATCGGTACCGGTACTCTATCGCGGCATTTTTGATGAAGATGTCATCAAGAAGCTCTATGACCCCAAGCGGGACTATGAGAAATCTGAGGGTTATGTGATTCGCCTGGCCGAGGGCTTTCACTACAGCAAGTTCCAGCAGTCGGTGTGCAAATACGTACGCAAGGATCATGTTCAGACCAAAGATCATTGGATGCACAGCGAGATCGTCCCGAACATCTAAGGGTAGCTGGCAGAGAGAGGTCGTCTTTCGCGTGCAGCGCGCCTGCTTTGGGGGCTTGAAGCGCCCGGCAAGCCGGGCGAAGACGTCGACCTCTCTGTTGATCGGCACCCCCGCTGGCTATTTTGGTTAGATGTTTTCAGGGCCAAATCCACGCTCTTTGAGGTAAGCCTCCAGTGCGGGGTCTTCCTCAAGCAGCTCAGCCACCGTTTTTCCCTGGAAGTGCTGGTCAAGCTCGCCAAGATCTTGATACAACTTTGCCAGCCGAGTTTTCAGGGCTTTCGGAATTTCATGGGCAATGATCGGGGTATTCTTCAAAGCCTCTCTTAGCAGATAGCGGCCAGTGTGAATATTTGCTTCCGGCTCACTACCATCAAATACGACCAGAATTGTTTCCATCGAACTCAGGTGCTCTTCGAAGTCCTGTACTGATGTTCGCTCATCAATGCCGGGGCGGATGGAGACTACGTTGTCCAGTCCACCAAGCTTGTGTCTGTGCATTAGCTATCCTCTTGCGTCTGAGCAACCCAATTGACTTCGTTTTTGGGTAGGGCGGAAGTATACACGAATGGTGGGTGGTCAGGTCGACCATGGGGTCAGCTGGGAGTTGGTCGCTTGTGAGGTGCGGTGCTTCTCGATTTTCGTAGCCACCATTTGCAGGAAGCGCCTGCGATTTGCGGCCTCTGCTGGGGGCAGCTACTGCTGGAATCACAGGCTTGTGTCTCAGGTATCCATGGAAAACCGTGTCAATTTTGACCTGGCAATCCAGATTGCCCATAATACTCTCCTTATTTGAAAGGGCGCCGGCGTGTCAGATCTCAAATTGCAGCACGTGCTTCTTCGCAAGCTTGTGCGGCTCCAGAAGCTCAATCTGTGTTTGATCTCGGGGGCGGGCATTGTATGGGCGGTGCATTTTCTGCAAGGAATGCTGTACGCGCCGATTCTTTGGCTCTTGCTGCCATTCCCAATTCTTATTACCGCCTCGATTATCTGCCGGCGGAAATGCCAGCGCATCAAGGCGCGGCTTAATGCCCTTGGGTTTATCCCTGAGAAAATTTTTCGCTGGGATGCCTGAGTCCATACAAACGATTGCGTTGCTTAGTGACCATTGCGGTCGATATGCTGGATCAAAGACCCGACAATTCGATAAGGCGATGTAATGGACTTTTTGATTTTCAAAACTCAGGGCCAAGGTGTCGTTACCACGATGACCGAGGCTTTCAAACAGCATGACACGCTGGTCACACTCAATCCCGCCAAAGAACATTCAGCAGATTTTGGCCGGCAGGTGGCAGACAAAATCAGGGAGGCTAGCGGCAAACCTCTGACGATCCTAATCGACCTGTCCGATGTTGACCCCACCCCTTTCATGAGACCGATGCTTGGCATTGTGGCTAGCCGGGTGATTGGTGGTAACCCACTGCCCAAGCAAAGCAGTATCGTTCTGGTGATGGATGAACTGGCTCTTAAGACGCCTGGGACTATCCCTTCGCCTATTGAATCGCGTTTTGTGCGTCTCGACATGACCACCCCAGGTTTTCGAGCTGCACCAAATACGCAGATTAGCCAGGAAGGGCTTTCGAAGCTACAGGAGCGAATAGCAGATGCCATTCTGAACATGGCTTCCGTAATTAAAGATGAGCAAGGATTAATGGGTGAATTCAAACGCCGCCCGGCAGAGCCCGAGACTCCTGATCTGAGCTAAAGCAAAAAAACCAGCCGCGAAGCTGGTTTTTCCTTTGCCACCCCGTAGATTAAGCGGCTTGGTCGAAGGGCTCTTCGATATCCATCGCTTCTACGTCACGAGCGATAGTGAGGTTCGTGAACGGCACCATGAGTTCGTCAGTCTCCATGTGTTCCGTGAGCCCATCGAGATGGAAAAAGGCCTGGACGTGAGTTCCGCAGATGACAAGCTTGCGCATGTGCAATGCAGCTATCAGAGCTGACACCGACTGAGACATATAACCCTTGAGAACTGGAATCTCTGAGTCCTTCATCGTCTGGTTGGCTCGCAGCAGAATGTGCTGCATCTTGGCTTTATTCATCTCTTCGACATGGCGATAGAAATGGCCGAGCAAGCTTTGCTGCACCGCCATGTAGCGGGCAACCTTGCTGTGGTAGCGGCAATCCTCATCATTGGTACGCACCATGATCTGGATTTTTCGCCCCTCACGGAAAGGGTCTTTGATGCTCAGGGTGATGTACTGCTCGACGACGCTCTGTTCCTGTTCCATGTTGCATTCCTGTAAGGATGTGCCGGGGTGGCGATGAAAGAAATCTACCATCCCCTGCAGGAATGTCAATAAGTGTATAAATCGTTTTTTCAGAGGCCCAAATCGGCAGCAAGGTGGCGATCAACATGACTCTTGTTCTCAAGCTGGCTGAGCAAGCTCTTGTCCCCAGTGTGGCGCAGCCGCTCTAAACGATAGGTGTCGTTTGTAAGTAGAGCTCTCGCCTGTTCTTTTGAAAGCTGATCGAGCAAGTGGTTGCAAAATACGTCAGCCATTGAGTGGTGAACGGTATTGGATCTAGGCCTGGTGGATACGCCTTCCTTGCCATAGCCCAGGTGGTGGAGGGTGTCTTGAATGGCTTTAATGCGATCGGGTGTGCCCTTATCCTCCAGGTAGCCAATGCCAAAGCCATAGCGCTCCTGCGTATAAACGCCACGCTCCAGGTTCACGCCGGCAGCGCTGAGGCGCTTCAAACCCTCAAGAAATACCTCCGCTCGATCCAGGTTCAGTACCCCTCGATATTGATCAACGACATCTGAGACCACGTCCGAGAGAATTCTACTTTCGAACACTGCAAGAATCTGAGGCTTAATCGCAGGAACCTGCGGCAAGTCTCTTGGCGTGATGATGAGCTTATCCAGAAATGTCATGGCCCTTAACAAGGTCTCTTGGTGGCTAGGCTCATCCTTGCCAAAGAAGAGCGAGCGGATCTCGGCATATGATCCATCAAGAGGTGTCTTGGACAGCGATTTCATAATGATTTCGCCTATTGGCTTGCCACCTTGATAGCCCCTGCGAAAATCAGCTGGACTCTCCAACCCAACGCCCTCACAAAACGCTGTGGCATGCTGAGAAAGCCCGTACTGGATGATTTCTACGATGACAGAGCCCTGGGGTTTTGAGAGCCGCTCATACGCACCAAGTTCCAGAGGATTTGGGGCTAGGCGCGTAAGAAGAGGTGCACTGACGCAGTTTCTGATGGACTTGAATGAAGCCCCCAATCCCTTACTACTCTGTGGATGACTTTCGGCGGCACAAGCGACAATGTGAAGAAGTGGGATTCGCATCTGGCGACCGGTTTCAAACGAAGCCTTAACCAATGAAACCAGCACGCCATTCAAGCTAGCGGCATATCTTTGCCCGATCACCGACTGGATCACGGAGTAAATTGACTGGTGATCAGGATTGGCTGGATCAATACACTGATCCAGGAATCGCTCGGGATCGAATTCGCTTTCACTGACACCCAGATTATTAATCAGATGCTTGATTAGGTTGCTCATAAACCCAGATCCGCCCCGAAAAGATTTTCCTGCACCCGACTGCTGCCATTTTTGTTCTCAATCGCCATCAGCTTTTTCATCAAGTCCTTGACGTTGAAAGGGTACTCGTTACGCCAGTAAGCTGGGCATTCATCAGTGTCAGCCTCTGGATGCATCCACTCCAAGGTGCCATTGAGGTTCCAGGCCAGTAGGATGTCATTGCCGTAGTATTCCACACGAATGGAATCCTTGCTCGCACTGTCACGCAGTACAATTTTGACAGCCTCTGTAAGAACGGTATCTAGACAATGCCCATGTGTCTCCAGGTGGTTTACGAAATCTGGAGTTGGGTCATCATAACTGCCAGATATCTCAACGACCCTGTAGACGGTGAATCGGTATGGCAGCAGGTGGGCCGGCACCCACTGGTTTTCATACTCGCAAAATATTTCAGATTCATCTCCGAAGCCAACATCAACGGTCTGCTGTTGAAGGTTGCTGAGATCGGTCACTGGAACGGCTGCAGGGGCGCTGAGCAGGTCTGGCAGGGTAAGGCTGCCCAGCATACACACGAAGAGTCTGTCGAGCTGTAGGCGCTCTCTGTGGCTAACCTGCTCATACAGGTTAGCAAGCCGGTCAAATCTTAAGACACTGTTATCTCTGGAGGGCCATATTTCGCTGCGACACATGAATGAGGACATCAATGAAGTGAGGTGTTTGCAGCTGATGTCAGGGCGCATGTGCTTCACATGGTATCCGCCGACCCCCAAGCAATAGCGCACCTTTTGGCAGAGCTCTGAATCTTCCTCCAGCCATTGGTTGACCGCTTTGGCATAAGGGGATGTGTGAGCGCCATGGCTCATCAGCTGGGCACGATCTACGAATATTTTGGTCAGTGGAAAATTTAGGTGTTGGTTAAGATGCATGGCGATCTCCTTGACTTTAGTATTTCACCGGCAAGGGGCGCGTGTCAGTACGGATTTGACCTGCACAGGGCGCGCCAATCAGAATGGATCTATAGCCATTTGAAAGGGTTGTTCGTCTGACGACTCCCTCCGCCACCAGGATGCCCCCATGAGTCGCCGTCGCCAAGAAATACCAATGGCCAAGCCAGCAACCGTCTTGTTCAATGCCTATAAGACCGTAGCCAGTGACCGCACAGCCAAGCTGACCCCGGACACGAAGATAGGTGATCACCTGGCAGCGCTAGGTGACACAGAGGCGACGATTACCTGGAAGCAATTTGTCTTCAGCATTGCAGAGAAATTCGACAACAAGCATTTCTCTCGCTCATTTTTTTGGATAGCGTGCCTGAAGCAAAATGTTAATCCGCTGCACGTGATAGAGGGGATCAACAAGCTAAGTCAAGAAAAGGGCAAGGCCCCACCCGTCGTGGATTTTTGTGTCTACCTTGATGCCCAGCAGGAACTTGAGGATCTTCAGGAGGCCTTCAGAAAGCTCGATAAGCTGGTTGGTGTTGCACTGGCATTCAATGCGCCATACGAGCAAGCAGAATGGTTTCCTCTGCAGAACCTGCAAAACCTAGACGCCATTCAGCACTTCACCCTGGCTCGGCACGTGGCAACGACCGATGAAGCATTTGCTAAATTCATCGTCCATTCGGCGAATGCCAAGGCATTTTGCTTGAAGCACATCGAGAACATCATTGATTACTCTACAGGAAAAGAGCAGGCATATCTTTTGACCAGGCTGATGGAGTCCACAACCCATATCACACTGACCTATGACACCAACCACCAACTCAAGTTGAATGGAGTGGATATTCAGGACAATTTTGAGGCTTGCCTTGAGCTCATCAGTGAGAAAGCGACTCCATCAAGTGAGCACGAAATGTACAGTTACGGTCACTACACCGGGAAGTACATTAACCAGACCTACCCTGAGACTTACGAGTACGAGCGCGTTGCACGGGCCCTTGGCAAGACCGGAGTCAATGGGATGACGCGCTCACTGGGCCAGGAGGTTTTTCAGAATCCAGGCCGGTTCATGCCACTGGCTGTAGCGATGGGTGATGAGGATGCAACGCGCCTGTTCGCCCAAGTTGCCCACTTTGCGTCTTCGATTCCACCGCAAGACACGCTTAGGCTTGTGGATGAATACGATCGCTGGTACCAAAACCTCGGCCTGAGCACATTGCTTAAGCCTGAGGCATTGTTCACCTTGACCAGCAATCTTGAGCTGACCGAACTGCTTCATCAGAGAGGGCTTGTCGACTACAAGGCCATGAGCCAGATCCAGGACTTCAAGACTGAAGATTTCTGTCAGCGGAAGAATGGGGAGTGGAAAGGCTTTCTGAAAGACCGTGCCGATATTGAGCGCTGGGTAAGGCTCTGTGTTGAGGTCGGAGCTGAGGCTCATCTTCAGCATATTGTTGATGAAGATTTGGTAAAAGGGAAAACCAGCAAATGTCTGGCAGATGAGAGCTTGAGGAAGGACTTTTTCGAGGTGCTTTTGGAGACAAAGGCAATCGATCCTGACGAGATTCTTAAGACCCCAAAACGCATCGAGAAAATGATTGCCCTCGGCGTTTCTCCCCATGCGCTTCAGTCCTCGAAGAAATATTCGAGTAAATGGGTGGATACGTCCTTAGGCTCCGACTTAGGGCTCTGATGCTCCAAGAGGTCAGGTAGGGAAAAGGTATTCAACCCCGCCACCTGTTTGACCTCACTGCTCTGCCACATCCAGAATGATCCTATATCCCTAGGCGCTTGATACCCTTCGAGGCCTGCTTGAACACAGGATCTCCAAGATGAGCCGCAAGAACCCCACCCCGATTGCTAAGCCTGAAGTGGTGTTCCTCAACGCCTACAAAGATGCGTTAAAGCACCGTAGCCTAGGCTATGACAAAGGCCTCAAACTGGGAGACTGCCTAGCTCAGCTTGATAATCGTGAAGCCCAATATCTGTGGCACGATTTCATCGTCTCGATGGACAACAGGTTTTTTGAAAAGGATTTTTCTCATGCAGCACTGTGGAAAGCGTGCTTGGATCACAAGGTAAATCCTCTGCACATCACCCATTCAATCGCTCATGGCCAAATTCTAGGTCGAAATGCCGCCAGGCCGAACCTGGTGATCTACCAAGACGGGGTAGGGGAACAAGGCGATCTTGCTGATATGTATGGCAACCTCGATAGCCTTCTTGAGTCAGCCGTAGCATTCAAGGCACCCTACGAGAAGGATCCGTGGTTTGGCCAGTTCAAACCCGAAGATCTCGGACGAGAGTGGATTCGCCTCATGTCCCTCGATGTGGGTTACGGCTTGGCGATGTTGCAGAGCTTCTTGATTCATTCTCGGCATGCCCAGACTTTTTGCCTCACTCACGCAGGGGACATTCTGGAGCACTGCCCAGACAAGGAAAAAAGCGAATTACTGGGTCAGCTTTTCGACTCCATTTGTGAAGTGGGTTTTGATCTCAACAAATCAGATGACAACAGGCTGACCCCTACCGGCGAAGGGGACTTGTTCGAGGTGGTTTTGAATCTCGCGGCTGAGCTAACGCAACCGATGGATCAGCTTGATGAGTTCTCATCCTCGCTGTTTGTTGGTCGGTATGTGAAAGCTCGCTTCGCTTCCAATGAGGATTTTGGCAGAATTTGCGATTCCCTTGGAAAGACCGGAATCAATGAGTTCACAGGGTCAGTGGCCTTGGCAGAGTTCGGATTTCCCGAGCGGTTTATGACCCTTGCCTCAAGCATGAGTGCAGATCTTGCACGAACCCTCTTTAGCATCACCGCCGCCCGCTTCCTTTGCTCGTACTGCGCAGAAGATCAATTTACGATTCTCAGTGAATACGATGATTGGTTCCAGGGCAGTGGCCTTGGTAGCGTTTTGACTGCTGATATGCTCGATCGTCTGACAGTGGATTTTTCCATGACGAAACTGCTAGCCGAAAAAGGTCTTGTGGAGTTTCCAAACTATGCCGATAAGCCGTATTTCAGCCATCAGTTTTTTTGCTCGCGAATTGGCGGCGAGCATAGGAATGTATTTGCTTGTGCCGAGGATGTTAAGGATTTTGTCGTGATGTGCAAGGAGGTTGGGGCAAAGGAGCACATTCTCTATGTTTTGGCCGAGATGCTGTCCAAACCTGGTGGCGATCCACGCTTGCAGAGAGAGTCGGACAAAAAAGCCTTCATTGAGGCGGTGCTTGAGACTCAGGTAGTCGATCCCGAAGAGGTCATGAAAACCGACAAACGTGTGGAAAAGCTTGTGGCTATGGGGGTCAGGCCGGATCTGCTGGGGCTCTCTAGTCGCTACGCGGGAAAGTGGCGCGATGCCTCGCTGGGATCAGATCTGGGACTCTAGTCACTTGAAGTGCCCCACAGGCCTCATGGGTCTCTGCGGGGCTCTTTGCTTCGACGATCAGGTTCGGGGAAGGGTGACGCCGCGCTGCCCCTGATACTTCCCGCCACGATCCTTGTAGGATATCTCGCACTCTTCATCGGACTGCAGGAACAGGAACTGTGCCACACCTTCGTTGGCGTAGATCTTTGCCGGCAGGGTGGTGGTGTTCGAGAACTCCAGGGTCACATGGCCTTCCCATTCCGGCTCCAGCGGCGTGACGTTAACGATGATGCCGCAGCGAGCATAGGTGCTCTTGCCCAGGCAGATCGTCAGGCAGTCGCGAGGGATCTTGAAATACTCGACGGTTCGCGCCAGGGCGAAAGAGTTCGGTGGGATGATGCAGACGTCGCTCTTGACGTCGACGAAGCTGTTGGGGTCGAAGTTTTTCGGGTCAACTGTGGCTGAGTTGATGTTGGTGAACACCTTGAATTCGTCTGCGCAGCGCACGTCATAGCCGTAGCTTGAGACACCGAAGGAGATCATCCGGCTATCTTCCGCGCCACGCACCTGGCGCTCGACGAAGGGTTCGATCATGCCGTGTTCCTGCGCCATGCGGCGAATCCACTTGTCAGACTTGATCATGCAATATTTCCTGAAGCATAGGTGATTGAAAGGACTTGGAAATCCTATCACGCTCTCAGGGATGTGGCAATTTATGCGTAAACCGACCTTAACCAGGCCTTCTGAAACAAATGCGACTTTTTAGAACAATCGGGGCTTTAAAGCCCAAAAAATGCCGCATAAGATTGCGTGGTTTTGCAGCTGTTTTTCACTAATTCATAGCGACCGTGTAGGTGCAATGGCCTAATCGCCGGCCTTCTGAATGACATATGTCAGCGACTCAGAACCGAATTGTGCGGAGCATTCAGCGAAAGACAATGGTTGATCCCCACTTTTTCGTAAAGCCGATGGCCTTGGGCCACTTTCGCATGCTTGGCGGTAGAGACTGACTATCTCGCTGCCGTTAGGGTTCTCATCCAGCCAATGCTGTATCGAAACTGCGCGAGCTTGCTGTGCTTGATAAACTGCGCTGTAGAGATTAACAAAGACGACAACACCACCGAGGGCGGCAATTATTGTAAAAATGGCAGCTATGCGAAAAATGATTCTCAGATTCATGGAAAGCCCCTTCTTGTAGACGCCAGTTGGCGTCCTTCTGCGCACCAGCCCCAGGCTTGTGCCAGGGATTTGGAGTACGCGGTGTGATTTAATGACTGCTTAGGTGGTGGCAGCTAGGACTCGCCGCAGCGGCTAACGAATACGTTGCTTGCACCTAACTCCCATAGCCGGATTGTACATGGGTGGTGCATGATTATGTGGCCAATGAATTTCGAAAGTCCAGGCTGTCTAGTCTTGGTCTTTCGCCCATCAGATGGCTGATTTATTCTAGCAACCACCACTTAGAGCCCAAGATCCTGTGAAAGACAGGAGTCGATGGCCCTTCCATCAAGCTGACTTAAAAGAGCTTTTGAGGGGCGGCGGTGTCGAACGGACACTTCCAGCCATTCGCTCTGGCCGCTGTCATTGAGACCGATAAGCAGTGATTCGAAGCACTCATTTGAGAGGTGCGAAATCCAAGTGCCCATCAGGTCGCTTCTAGCTAGGTTGAAAATTTGGCCATAGTTCACTTCAGCGCTTGGCTCACCTAGCACAAGGTCTCCGATCAATTTTAGCAGCAAGTCGTCTCCGAGCTTCGCAACAACCTGGGGGTAGTTCAGCGAGGAATCAATGCGTGGGTTGGATAGCACTGTTCCCGACTCGATTTCAGGAGTGAGGGTGGCCACAACCCTCTCCACCTCGGATTCTGGAATGTCGTCACCAAAATAGTAGCTTGGAACCGCATTGGGAAAGAGGGTTTCGAGTTTTTCCTGCGCCGGTACGCTGATAATGCCACTAAGGCCATAGTCGCCCGTATAGCGCCCCATAGATGACCTGGCGTTCATTTCGTCTTCTAAGTGAGTCAGGATGGCTCGATTTCCATGGTAGCACTCAGGGGTGACGCCAAACTCCTTCCAATGATGTTTGAACGGGAAGAGGGCGGTCAGCAGCATGTTCTGCGACAGGGTTTTGTTCAGATTTGGAGCGGCTGGCGAAACAGCTTCCAGCGCCAATCCACGCCGCTCAAGCTCTGTCATGACCGTGGTTACGTTTTCGCCCTTGATAATCATAAGCTGGGCGGTATTTACAAGGTCTCTCATTAGGCTCGTGACTTCAGGCCGGTCGTAGTCTCCGAAGCCATCACTGAGCGCTCCCTCGCCATCCAAGGAGCGCATGGATCTTTCCGCTAGAACATCAGAGAAAATGGCTTCAAGTTGGTCGCAACTCAGGCTCCTCCAAGCTTTCAACGTGATCTTGAAGTTGGCATCAAGGCCGTAAACCCCTTTGGCTATTCGCGTAAAAGGGGTTTCCACACTGTTGGGGTGTGAGGGCACGGCCCAGAAGGGGTGCATATTGCTCCAGGATACGAAGCTGTGCATCTGAAGCAATCTTGACATTGCGCGAGCGTCGATTCGGAACCGATCGCGATCCGCTTCTGGGTGCTTAAGCTCTTCCTGCTGCTCCATGAACAAATTGTACATTTTGATCAGACAGTCATCGGCATCTGCAGAATAACCAATCATCAGTTTGTTCAGTAACTCCTGAGACAAGCGTCGAGTGGCCACCCCTGCAAATTGACCGATCCACCTTTGAGCTACCTTGTAATCATCGGGCGCAAGGTCTAGGGTCTCAAGCAGAATGGGTGGTCGACCCATCAATTGAAGCTGACTACTGCCGACTCTATTGCGTAAGAAGATGCCCATATTGTCGAGGAGGGCAGGGCCATGCTTGAGCAGGAACTTGGTCATGGGGATGGCGGTGAGCGCATCATGAACAGGCTTCAGCATCGAGCTTAGGTAGAAGGGGTTATCCTGCTTTCTCTGGTGAATCAGCGGAGCTAAACGCTGAGCACACTCGTTTAGGCTGAGCTCTTCCCCCAGGATGTTCTGAGCCTGGGTCTTGAAACCCATAATGTAGCGCGAAAGGTTGCTATCAACCTTACCAAGTGCTTCCAGGTCAGCTTCAAAACTCATGTTGTGGCTCACAAAATAAAAATGCCGATACCCTAAGGTATCAGCCCCTATGCACACAGGACAATCCGGTCTACGGAGTCTCTGAGGCCTCCATAGCCGCCATGGACACCCTCACGTACCCGTAGAACAAAGCAATTGTCAGCACACCAAAGAGCGTGCTCAACAGTACGCCTACAATGTAGGAGCTGAAGGCTGAGTAGTAGATGGAGCACGCTTCAGCAATCAGTGAGCAAATGCAGAGAAAACCCAGGATCTTTCGTAGCTTTGGGTATATGTATCGACGCAACATGTTCATCGCCGCTCCTTATGCTCAGCGCATTTTCGTAAAGTTTTACCGGTCATACAACCTTCCTCGACTTATTGCGAACTCCAAGAAGGTAATTGCGCACCCACATTTTAGTGTTCATTTCTTCCGCTTCCAGCACTTGCTGGGTGACCAGGCTAGCGGTGATCAATGACTCGACTTCATCATCAGTCAGCAGAGGAAGTGGGGCATCACTACCTACCGGAGCAATCGCCCGAGCCACCTCCATGTAGGCCCCACGCAAACCGTGTCGAGAAATACTGCAGGTGATGCGTTTACTGCCTTCACGGTACAGCCAGAAGGGCTGACGACCGGGGCTGCATTGCAAGGTGATTCCGTGCACACAGAATGCATTTTCAAGCGCCTCCACTGGGCGCAAGCGCCAGGCAACCAGACCCTGCTCAAACTCCAGCTCGTCGCGGTATTGATGAGCGTTGCGGGTTGCCCCCTCAAAACCATCGTGTGAGGCGAAGTAGAAGCTTTTCTGAATGCGATCACGAGTCGAGCCCGAGCCTTTCTCATGTGAAACACGCCAGCCTTTGATCTCGACTTTACTCTTGTCTAGGCGAGGGGTGATGCGGCGTTGTGCAAAACTGAGCTCAGTGCGCCACCGCTGTTCGACCATGTACGAGTCGAGATCTTCATAGCTGATGGATTTCAGATCTTGCAAGGTGAGCGGGGGAAGGGCGAAGCGCATGGTTTGACTCCAAAGCAAATTCTGTGAGACCTGGACGGGCTTTCACACACCCAGGTTTGATCGATGGTTTAGAAGCCGTCGCTGCTGGTGAAGCCGCCACCGCCGCTGTCGCCACCGAAATTGTTCGAGGTGGTGAAGCCGTTTTCGTTTGAGCCACCGCCAAAGCCATTTGAGCTTTTGAAGCCGCTATCGCTGCTGGGCGCTGTGTACGTCGGCGCTGGCCGGATGATCTCCGAATCCCGATCGCACCGGCTGCTGAAATCGTTCAAGCTCAGATTGCCAGCCATGTAGCCCAGCATCAGGGCGTTCATGTCAAATCCAGACCCATATTCCCTATCACTACGATCGTAGCCGGAGTTCTTGAACTGATCACGGGCCCGCTTGGCACGACGGAACCGATCTTCTGCATCGGACAGCTGACCGCGAAGGGTGATTTCTTCTTCACCCAACTGTTTTTCACGGCGCACAGCCTGCTGATAGTTTTCCAGCGCTTCATCATCAGCAGAGGTGGCCGTGCTGCTGACCAAGCGCTCAAGTGTGGGCAGGGAGAAGTTGCCCATAACTTCTTTCACACGGTCGCGCACACGCCCCATCATTGCATCAGTCTTGTTCAGGAATGAGTTAATCGCATCCTGGTCACGATTGATGTGCTCCTGACACAGACGCAGCTTTTCCGAAGCAGCATGGAGCTTGCGCTCAGCGCCCTCCAGGTTATGCGTCGTTCGAACTAGCTTGATCGACGCCTCCAGCTCAGCTTTTAGCTGCTCATAAGCCCTTTCGACATCGGTTTCACGGCCTTTTGCAGCACTAGGCAGGGCCTGCATCATGTCGAAATCATGTTTGGCCTGCCGGTAGTTGATCGCACGACCCAACCAGCCGTCCAAGCGAGCGTAAAAGCCAGACCCCTGGTAGTCGTTGGTGTCGTACCCACGACGTTTCAGGTGCTGGAATACAGGATCGTTTTGGTAAGCGACCAGCTTGGCTTTCACCTCGGAGGTGATCGAATCGGTCAGCGCCTCAGCATTCTCAGCAATATCGCGAGCACTTTCGACACGCTGACGCAGGGTTTGAATGGTGGGGCTCTGCGCGATTTCGGTGTAGATGGTTTCCTTCAGCGCACCAAGAGCTGCTTGGGCCTGAGCATGGCCATCCTGTGCGACCTTGAGCTCTTCACGATCTCCCTCAACGGTGGATTCGATCTCCGCATAGTGCTTTTCGCGCTGCGCCAGGAGGTGCTCAATGTCCGCCGAAACGGCACGAACATCTTTGCCATCCTTTTTATCCAGGATGCTTTCAAGATAAGTGTCCGAGATTTTGGCCAGCGAATCGAATTTGATCCGACGCTGTTCCTCCTGGGACTGCTCATTGCGACGCAGCAGGCGTGCAATGGCGGTTTTTTTGCTGTCTTCCTCATCAACCACGCGTTGAATGTCGGAGACTACTCGGGTTCCACGAACGCCCATGATCAGTTACTCCAACGGGTGACTTGGGTTTTCAATACCGACTTGCGATAGTCGACGGTGTAATTGCCAGCAGCTTTGTCGCCAAGATCAGCGTCATCAAGGATGCCGTCAGATTTCTTGTCGTCACGCACCTTCTCGAACACAGTTACTGGAACTTCCTGGCCCCACAGCGCAACCTTTTCTGTTTTGCGCGTTTCTGAGTTATAGATGTCCATCTTGTAGGGAGAGCCAGCAGCGTCAACCGCCTCCACTACGAGGTACCAGCGTTTGTTGCCGCTGGCGTCGTCGGTGCGAGCGAAGCCAGTTTGCACGCCTTGACGGTTTACGAACTGGTAATGCAGTTTGGTCGTGACGAACTGAGCAAGGGATTCGATTGCCTGCGCGGTTGCTTGGTACGCTTGCTGGTCGCCACGCTCAGCTTGTGCTTTGGCCTGAGTGATCAGGTCATGGAATCGCTTGCGCCCTTCATCGTCTTTGAAGTTTGGCGCTAGGCGCGACTCCAGCGTTTGGATGGATTGACTCAGGACACCAACAGCGGCTGACCGGGCAATCGCCTTGGTCAGGTCATCCAGCGCAGCATTTGCCTCAAGATCATTGCCTTCGGCCAACAGGCGCTCGGCGCTCACGATCTTCAAGGCAACGTCAGTTGAATAGCCTGAAGCCAGCTGATCCTTTTTTTGCTGCAGCTCTGAATCGACGCGGGTCAAACGTTCGACGCGGGAGCGCTTGTCTTGAATGCTTTCGCGCAGGATCTTGAGTCGGCCACCGACCGATTCAATATGAGGGTAAACCGTGGTCTCGAACTGAGCCAACGCAGAGCGCGGATCTTCGCTCAACACCTTTTCCGGTAGCAGCACGTTGATTTTACCCCAGGTGTCCAGGTCATCACGCATTTGGAGCAATTCATCGTTGCTGCGCGAGATGTCTGCCACCAGGCCATTGACCGCCACAGTCGACAGCGAGCGGGCCTTGATCGCCTGCTGCTTGCTCAGCCACGAGGCGTTCTCAGCTACCTGTTTGTTCAGCTTGTCGAGACTTGCTTTGTAGTTACCAATGTCCTCGGCCACCTTGGTGCGAGCAGCGGTGAGCTGCCCTTCGGTGCGCGACTTGCTGATGTAATCAACGCCCATGTCTCCCAGGTACACGGCTGCAACCAGAGCAGCTGCGCACGCACCTACAGTGAACGTGCGAGGCTGAAACCAGATGTAGGCGCCAGCAATGGCCCGGCCAATGCTGCTGCCTGACCAGCCTGGGAATGTGAAGCGATTCTGCTTATAGGTCTCGATGGCCTGCTGAATCATCTCTTGTGTAACGTCCTGAACTCCCTGACGAGCATAGAACTCGGTGAAAGCCGTTTCCAGCTCACGACGCTCCTGCATCAGGTTCAGGTGGCGATCGAGCGACTGGCGATTCTGCCGAAGCTCGTCGATCTTCGAAGAAATGCGCATGGCGCTGGCGCTGTTCAGTACGCTGTCAGACATGATTGATCAAGCCCTTAGAAATTAGTGATTCGGCAGGGGCGGTGTTCCACCCCATTCGAAATTAGGCTGCAGCTGCTTTGTTGACCGCAGCGATATAGCGACGCTTACCCTCTTCGCTGATCTGGGCAATCTTGTTTGCCTCGTCAGTGGAGAGTCGGCGCGCCTCTGCTACCAGCTGGATGCTGCTTTCCTGGTACTCCACCACCGAGTCGATGAACTTTCGCAAGCTGTCGGCGCGAACCATTGGGCCGTAGCCGACACTCAGCGCTTCCTTCAGGTTCTTCGAGCCCTGATTTGACAGGTCAGTCAGCATGTCGTTGATGCCGTCGGACATTGCCTTGCCCACTTGAGTAGCTTCATGCATGCCCGCATTCTGGGTGTATTTCACAGCCAGGCCGGTCAGAACGCTCTCGCCCGTGGCGAAGAACGTCGTCGACTGGTTGAACAGGCGGTTTTTGACCTTACGGGTATCGTCGATCGACTTGAAGATGAACTCCGAAGCGCCATAGGAAACACGCAGTTGGTCAGCCACATCCTTCGAAATCTGGTAATCCTCGTCCATTTTCTCGAACGCAGCACGGGCCAGCTCACGGGTTTGCTCCAGGCGCGCTTTTTCTACGTGACTGCCATCAGCAGGGAATGCATCGACCGCAGCCTGTGCGCTGAGCAGCACCTGCTTGGTTTCTTCCAGGCGCTTGGTGGCGGTTTCCAGCAGGGTGTAAGCCTGGACTTCAGCCTCTTTGAGGGCAAATCGAAAGTCGGTGTAGGCCTCCACGATCGCGCCTTCACGCTCAACCTGACCACCCAGGTCGGCTGCGACAGCCTTGTAGGTGTTGCGAATTTTCTCGAAACGAGTTGGAATTTTTCCGCGAGTGGTGTCCATCCACCACAGTTGGGTCTTGCCGATGAACCCTACTTTCCCACCGTCGATGATGGTAAGTTGCTTGTTGGCGTCGGTACGCACGCTGGTGAACAGGGCCACAATTTCTTCCTGCCGGCTGGCAATCTCCATGCTGGAGATCTGTTCGCGAACCATGCCACTGAATGCGCTCTGATGCTGGAGTACCGAGGAGATAATCATGGCCTCGTCAGTACCGAACTGACTGATGCGGGCCAGCAGCTTGTCTACCGGAGCTTCATCCTCTTTGCGCAAGGTCAGGCCCAGGTCGGAAACCTTGCTGACCGCCTTGTTCAAGAAGCTCAAAGCATTTGTAACGGCAAGGCCAGTTGGAGCGGTTTGCGTCATGGTATACGACATTTGGATGTACCTTGGCGGAGGGATATGTACGCAGTATATCAATTATTGCCTAAGCGTCAACGAGCCACATGATTATTTAGCAATAAATTGTAGTTGGCTGTGATGGCTTGTTTTGTCGACAAAAAACCCGGCTAGTGCCGGGCTTTTTCAAACCACCCTCATCAGAGAAGGCTAAGCAATCGCGAGGTGTAACGCACTGACTCGGCGCCCATTACCTGCGCAACATCTTCAGCAAATGCCGGCCCGATGACCAGAAGCTTGTTTTGCCCCATGATCATTCGAGAGGTCTTCACGGACGCTTGCGCGAGGTCGGCCTCAAGCTCTACCAGGGCCTGATCTGTCTTGATGCCCATGCCGATCTTGCCAAACCCATCAGTAAGCCATGCTTTAAGAGCTGGATTTTCCAGGGGAAGGGTGAGGCCAACATCGCGATCGCCGATCATCATTTCACGAAGCTGCACCAGGCAGCCCAAAGCTGCGAGTACAGCAGCATCGTCCTTACGAAGCGGATACTCCTTGGAGAACACCAGCCACTGGCGAGCATGGATTGGATTGACTGCTGTCGGCACAAAGCGCTTAGGTTCCAATGGAAACAAACCTTCCGCCGCGCAGGTCAGAGTCGGCACACCGCCAAACTCGGTCAGGCCACGATCAATGATCTGGCTGGCATTGTCTGGGTCGGTCAGTGCAGCCTGCAGCCCCTCGACACCATCTACCAAAGCGAAGTCCAGCATCGGGTTGTCCAGGAAGTCGAGGAAGTGGCCCGAGCGCTCCGGGTTCAAATAGCGGCTTTCGCCAAGGTCTTCCATTGCGTTCAGAAGCTGAGCGCAAGACGCATGTCCTTGTTGTGCCGCAAGTTTCCCTTTGCGCATGGACAGATCCTGTCTTGCGTATAGCCTAAGTGTGCGTTCCATTATTAACGTCCAGGCAGTCAAATAAATCCGGATATTGCCATAATTGACGATGTTTGACTACATCGCTGGCTCAAGCTCGAAATCTTCAACAGGCCGAGACAGAGGGTGAATTTTTTCATACTCAATCATTAGGCCGTGAGTGCCTAAACCAGTCTTCACGTGACCCAGTGCAGGCACATGGATCTTGTATTTGGCAGACTTTTCATCGATGCCAGTGACTTCCCCGTCTAGTCGCTCGCCCTGGCGGTCAATGGCAACCTTGTCACCAAGCTTGCGCAGCGGCCTGACGTTCGCCTTCGCGACCCATTCAGAAATAAGTGCGTCATGGGCTTCATCAATGAAGCTCCCGTCAAGCAAGGTCTGCATGACATCATCGTTGATGTCGAAACCTTGATCCGCCAGCTCCCTGGCCCTATCGAAGGCGTGAGATTCACTCAAGGCCCTGCCGATATTGATATTTTCATCACGGCTCTGTTCGCCCCAAGAGATCTTTTTCAGAAAGGCTTCGCCAGCAAGGGCGTACGTATCAGTGTCATGTCGCGAAGGGCGTTTTAGAGTGCTCATGCTTATTGTTCTCTGGTAAGGGTAAAGGTGAAGTGAGGGTCAAAGTTGTGCCCTTCCACTGCGCGGCTGCCTCTGGGATTGCAGAGTATTCGAGTGCTGCCAATTTCGTAGTCAAGGTGGGTGTGAACATGCCCGTGCACCCATACATCCGGGGCATAGCCTTCGATCAGGTCATCCAGGTCTGAGGCATACATGAAATTGGAAGGGAGGTTCGCAAACCTGCCTCTACAGCTTTGGAATGAAGGGGCATGGTGCGTCATGACTACAGTTTGTCCGCTCCAAGGCTTGTCGAGCTCTTGGCAGATGTAGGTCAAATCACGCTTATGCCGATCTAGGATTTCTTCCGGCGTCACTCGCCCATCTTCCTGATCATTGTTGATGTACAGGTAGTCCTTGACCATGCCAGAGCCCTGGATCATGGAGAGGGGGTGAGCCCGGTTGAAGTCCGTCCATAGGGTGGCCCCTATGTAGCGCACATCTTCAAAGATCACCGTGTGGCGATCCATGAAGTGGTAATCCTTCAATCGCGCCATATGCTGTCTGAACAGAGCGGCAACCCGATTGATACTGCTGGTATAGGCCTCGTGGTTACCCATGAGGTGTAGCACTGGCCTGACTTCCAGCATACGCTCGATAAAATCAATGCCCTGGTCGAGCTCATGCAGATCGCCAGGAATGATGCAGACATCGGCATCTCCCTCGATGGGTACTTCGAGGATCGGATTAACATCCAGGTGAAGGTCGCTAATCAGCTGGTTTTTCATGATGCCGCTATCCGCAATAATTTCCTAATTCTACATTTGGAGACAGCTCGGATGACAGGGTTACGGCATGATGGCGCAGGCTTCGAGCGTGATGTCGTCCCATACTTCAACCGGCACGCCATTTTTTGAGGCCAGCGCGAGTAAATGAGCGACATCAGGGTTGTCGCGGGATTTTACAATCAGGCAGGTCGGCTTTTTGCGCAGGAACAAGCGGCTCGCTTCACCAACGCCTGGTTTGATGCGAACCGGATCGCTGATTTCTGTGCGATACGCTAACACAGTCATGAATACGATCATATCTCGCTGAGCAACCTCAACAGACTTGATGTTTGCGGACGCAGCTTCTGATTTTGAATGCAAACCACGAACAGCCTCCATCATCACTTCGACAAACCAACGGCTCATGTCATAAGGCGCCAGGTAGTCGAGCACCGCAGCGCCATGGAACACTTGCTCATTCTCACCACGGTAAAGGGTGCGAGAAATCAGGCCAGATACCGGGCCGCTCAACAAGGCACTAGGAATGAGGACATCTTCGCGAGTGGCCGCAAACTCTGCTACACCAGCAATGTCACTCAGCACAAACAGGGCATCATGGAACATCCCGCAGATAGGCTCCAACTGCTTCAGCGCCTGAGAGAGCTCACGACGAACGACCCCCTTTCCAGTCCACCCATCCACGAAGATGAGTTGGTCGGCACGGTAGCCGTCAGCCAGAATGTGCTTGATCGCCGCGACGTCAAAGCCTTTACCCTGTACGATCGAAACGGTGTAGTGGGGTGCTTCAATGCCTTTGTGGGCGAGGGTACGCTTGAGCACTACGCCGGTTGGGGTACCTGCACGAACCAGGGAAACCAGCACTGGCTCAACGCCACGGGCTTTGCAGTCTTCAATGACCAGGTTTGCCAGGTTGTCGAACAGTTCGGCCATGGGCGCTGCCAGTCGCACAGCCTGCTCCCGGAACAGGTCGAAATAGAAAGCATCAGGCTCAGCTTCGCGGCTGATCAGCTCGTTATAGTGCACGCCCGAGGCGATGCGCTGGGCTCGCTCTTCTGCAGACAGGTATTCAGGCACGATTGGGTCGAGCAGGACGGTGACATCAGAGGGTTCAAAAGTGTGTGGGAACATGATCTTCTGCCTTAGAGGAACGGGTCGAGCTCGCGGGCGCTGGTTTTATCGGCGCTACGGGCAATCGGGGAATGGGTTGGGGTCAGCATGAAGTCACCCTCAAGCATAAACGGCAGATCGCTGTGCGAATCGCCGGCAGTCAGCGTCAAGGCGATACCGGTTAGCTGGGCACGGGCTTTTTCGAAGCTCTCATCATCCAGACCAGACTTGAGTGCTTCAATCAGGCGCTTCACCGCAATTTTTTTACCCACGTAGGTTGGCCAAAAGCCTATGGTGGTGTCATTGAGGTGGTGGACGTAGCGCTGGCCCATGCTTTCGACGATTGTGCGCATCGTTCGGCTTTCGCGGATACGGGCCATGGCATCTTCATTGCCATGGATGCCGGCATCCTTGAGCTGAACGCTGAAGTAGAAGGGCACATCACCGGCCAGCTTGTTCGCAGTGAGCTCAAGCCGACTGCCCGCAGGCAGGTGGAAAAAATTGCGCAGGCCAGCGTTCAGCTTGTTCACATCATCCATCAGCATCTGATGGGCCTTGCGTGCCTGGTCGATATAGGGCTCACCCCACACGCGAATCTCGCTCCAATCCTGACCTACGTCTTCACGGTAGAGAAGAGTGGCGCCGTGGTTGACCAGGGCGAGTTGGTGTTTATGCTCAGGCTTCCACCCGATGGCCCGGCGCATCTGATCAGGCGTTCTAGCAGTGACAGCGATCGAGAAAGCGCGGTGTGCAACCATGCTGAACAGGGTGGCTTGTGCGTCCGATGCAAAGCAGTGCGGCGTGCCATCAACCTTAACGGTCATAGGATGCTTGCCGTTCGGATCGACGCGCTTGCTCTGAAATAGGCAGTGGTCGAGATCCGACAGGAAAAGTACGTCTCGCATAGCTTGGACTCCGGCTTTAGGAGCCGATAGTATTCCAGTGGGATTGCGGGATGTCAATTATCGCCTAAAGGGTCATCAGGGTGTTCTCGGATGCCCGGTAGAGTCAGGGCAGAACACGCTGCCGAATCAGAAACGAAAAGCATGTATGGGCTCAGCATAAGCCACCTGCCAGAACCTGGGTTGCGAGTTGAACACTGGTCACTCTAGACTGGGCCAATTCCTATCAATCAAGAGCAAAAAAATGGCCAATCTGACACCTGAAGTCAAAAAAGCATTCAACGACTTGGTAAAATCAAGTGGAACACGCCCAGATGATTTTGTAGCTCATCACTGCGGGACGATTGAATTCGAGACTGATCTGCATGAACGCCAGGGTTTGTGGACATTCGAGAAAACCAGCAAGTCCCACAAGTACAAAGGCTTTGCGAAGACAGACTATCAGTATGACTCATCCAAATACCCCTTCTACATAAAAATGCAAACCAAAGCCGCACCCTTCAGCTATGCAGATTTTGGAGGCGCGTCGATCAATCCAATCCTTACAGCGCTTGGTATTCAGCATGATCAAGGGGCTAAATTACTTACCGCGTGGGCCCGAGATCGTGGTTTTGACCTTGTTCTAGGCACCAACGGAGACCCCGATGAGATCGTCATCGTCAATCCTGTGGATGCACTTATCATCTTGGAGTGCCAGGATCTAGTGACTGGGGTTTGGCGCCTGGGTGGCCCCAATGGTGTTGTGCGAAATGCCACAGTGCGCCAGCAATCAAGCCAGCCGCAGCTGCCTCCGCCCCAGACCCCGACGACAGCACAATCGGAAACTGCACAGTCTACAGGGGCAGAATCCAAAAAAACCAATGGTTTGCGCCGGATCTATGAGGTAGTAATGAAGGCCATCACCCCCAAGAACAAGCGTTCAGGGTATGACGCAGACGATAGCCCATCACCTTGAAGAAGGCATTCCACGCTACTCAACAATACAACAGATAACCGTCGCGCAGCCTAGGCTCTTGGCTGCCGAAAAAATCCCCGCCTGCCTGTGGGCACACTCAAATTCTGGTGTTATGATCGAACCAACCTTTGCCGGGCCTTCATCTTGAAGCCTTGGCAATATACGTGAAAATGGAAGGCAGACAGCACGCCGCGAGCCCGCTATCACGCCCTCTCGCCGCCTGCTGAAAGCCATGTCGTGCGAGTACAGTCATGGATCAAGTAAAGCATTTCTCGTTGCACACCGCCGAACAGCCCGCGATGAATATCGCGATGTTCATTGATGCCGACAATGCCCCGAAGGGCCATATCGGTGATGTCCTGGTCGAGCTGTGTAATCATGGCTGCGTTTCGATCCGCCGCGCCTTCGGAAACTGGAGAAAGCAAGCGCTTGACTCCTGGGTTCCCGTTTTGCACCAGCACGCGATCCAGCCTGTGCAAGTCTTCGATTTGATCAAGGGCAAGAACGCCAGTGATATCGCCATGTGCTGCGACGCTATGGATGTGTTGTATAACAAGCCGGTGGATGTCTTCTGCCTGGTATCGTCGGATTCGGACTTCACCCCTCTGGTTACAAAGCTTCGTTCCGAGGGCAAGCAGGTGATTGGCGTGGGTGAGCGTAAAGCGGTAGCCGCGTTCGTGGACGCTTGCTCCTTCTTCATTTTTCTCGATGACATCGCCGCTGAAGTCAGTGAAGCTCAAGCCATGCTTGAAGCCTTCGAAAAAAACCAGGCTCAGGCAGCAGCCCCGGCACCAGCACCTGGCCCTCCTGTACTGACCGCTTCGGCCAGCCCCAAGCCAAAAGGCAAATGTCAGGGCGTTGACATGAAGAACGATAGCACCCTGGTTGCCTGGATTCGGGAATCGATCAAAGAATTTAAAAAGCCCGATGGCACCGCAAGTGTTACCACTATCGCGGCGTGGCTGAAGAAAGAGAAGGGCTTGTTGCCAGGCAACTACGGCTACACCAAGCTATCGGATCTGCTGAAGGTGATTGACCTGTTTGAGGTTCACCAGGATTCAAGCAAGCACTTCCGGGTCAGTGAGAAGCAGCGCTTGTGTACTCACCCTTCATTGAAAGCCGCGAGCTAAAGCAAAAACGCCCTGAAGGGCGTTTTTTGTTTCTGGTGGCATTGTCGATCGACGCCAGAGGCTACCGAGAAATATCTAGCGCGACGCGGTTAACCTCGTAGGGGGCATGAGACGCCTGTTCAAATTTAGACGCGTCCTTGGTGATCCTTGCTGCTTTGCGTTGAACGCAATCAATCAGCTTCCTGATGGCCTCGTCGACAAAGCCGCTGTCCTCGACATGTACTTCTTCGTGGATGAAGAAACCGTTATGGCTACCGGCAGACCGAAAATCCTTCTCTGTCGCAATTCTGATTTCGCCGTGGAAAGTTGTTAGGCCATGCGCGACACGTTTGCAGGGCACCTCTCTGACATCCACTGATAGTCCTTGCTTCTGAGTCAACATCACTGAGATTTTGTAAGCGGTGAGGGGGTATTCGCTGTTCATGGTCGATCCAAATGTGGGGGAAGGTGAGCACATACAGCGCAATATCTTCATGCTTTATGCGATCAGTGCTAAAGGAAGGCTTAGCTCAAACTCGATTCGCCCTGGATTTGGGAGGTGCACAAATCGATTCTTGTTTGTGTCATACCTGACCTCATCCAAATAGGCGGTACCCATGTTTTGCACATCAAGGAATGCCTGCGCCGCCAGATCCAAGCTTTGAAAGCCAACCGACCAATAGTCAAAGCTGTTGAACCCGAGTCTACCACCCAGGTTTTGATGGCAGGCCACAACCTGAAACGGATAAAGAATGTTCTCGTCGCTTTTCATGAGCGCAGCATGGGAGGCCCAAGACTGGCCATCTGGCTGTATTCTAGGTGAAGCATGAAGCAGGAATGGGGCGGCATGAATGTCATAGCGCTTGAGCACATCTCGCAGCGAGGGGTCTGCCTCGATGGCTGCGATCAAATCTTCCTTGGTCAATGCTTTCACGATGATTTACCCGGTGTTAGGCGTGAGGGCAGGGGGTCTTGCCGCCAATAATGCCCTCAATGTTAAATCGAGTCAATATATGCAATAAACGCCGATGGAGGTTTGTGCCATGCCCAATGCATCACCTAGTAGGGCGCTCAAGGTGTTTTTTCAGCCAGCCCTCAATGAGCTCAACCTTTTGCTCTGCTGATCGACTGGAATCATCGATGATTGAGTTCAGCCGATAGATAAGATCGCCACTCTTGCTCAAATCATGCTTAAGCTTGGCCAGCTTGTCATCCGCTACACCAAGTGGCTCACTGGTCTCCAGGAAGAGGGTGCTGCTGCTCCAGTCAAAGCCTGGAGTCATTTCAACGACATCGACAGTGTGGCCTGACCCAATGGCGATCGTGCCCCGATCGAACCTCAGGCGCACTTTGCGATGACCCATGCCTTGCCTTGATGCTTCACCAAATCTCTTGGCCATGTCAGACACGGTCAAAGGCTGAGGTTTGCGCGGCTCCTCAATTTTGAATTCAGGAACACTGAGCACTTCGAAAAGGTGAGTAACTGCGGTCTTACCATGGGTTTTGGCTTTGTCGTGGACTTTTCCCCGGACAACGGCAATCCAATGGTCTTTGGTCGACAGGATATAGGCCTTGTCGTTATCCAGTGTCTTGAGCATCCGGCTAAGTGAATGGTCTCCCACTGGAGCCTTCATTGCAGAGACAGTACAACCTACGTTCTTCAACAGTGACCAGCCAGCTACCGGGCTCATTCCTGTTTTAGGGTCATGGCCCACTTCGCCAGCCATGATAAGAACTCGATCCAAGGGCAATCCCGTCACCACGTGAATGGCGTAAGGCACACAGTCAGTCATAAAAAATCCTCATGCAGCCCATTGAGGGGCATTGTCAAAGTCTTCTGCACTCATTGCCACACCCACCCGACAGATACGCAGGAATGCGTGCCGCGCCTGCTCGGGCGTAGCATCCTCAATAACGGTGGCCACCACCCGAGCACCCTGTAAAGCCCGGCTACAGGCATCCCAGAAGCTGAGGAAATCATCCTGCTGAACTTCGGGAAAACCAGTCCATGCGGTTTTTTCTCGCTCGCGCATCAAACGCATGGCCTGACTATGCACGGTTCCCGAGGCACTGGTGATCGTCCACACAGGTAAACGAAGGCCAATATCAGCTTCTGCTTTGGGTACAAAGATGATCGATTTGGTGGCCCCGTCAACCACGAGGACTTGGCCATCCAGCCATGTGTCACGCTCAGCCTGGCTGTATTCAAGATCCGGAGCCTCGCCCACAGCAAAAGCCCAGGCGATGGTCGCCAGGCGGTTTTGCCCATCAAGCAGTAGTTGCCTTGGGCTCCAGGCATCGACAGCAGCAGAGGCTGTGATTGGCCCAAGCCGGGTCTTTCCAAGCTTGCTGAGATCAGCGCGCTGATCAGGCTGCCAATACAAGAACCCGCCAACAGGAAAGCCCTGAAGGATCGAGTCAAAGAAAGCCTCAACATCAGCCTTACCCCAGACGTACGGGCGTTGCATGCCGGCTGGCAAAACGTGACCTTCAATCACGCCGCCGAGCAAGGTGGCCAAAAACAGAGAATGCTGCTGAACGCGCATAGCTGACTCCTGGTAAACAGCAGGCCGAAACAACAGGCTCCAATAGGCATAAATCATAACAAATTTGGCTGATTATTGCGAGTGTTAGGCCTTATTTCGCAGCATTTCTCAGCATTTACTTGGATATTTCTGGTTCCTCGACCTGGCTATTCACGACCAGATCCAGGATTTCAAAATGAGACACCAGGCCCAGTCCTGGTACGTAGGCACATCCATCCTTTTCGGCGACTAAGAGGTCTTGAAATTCGGTTTCCCTGATTGTCAGGGGGGCAGCCATTTCAGTGGTCGAGAGCCCATACCGTTGCATCAAAATTGGAAGGTCGTCAGGCACCCAAAGAGAGCTTGCCTCGCCGAAGCGAAGAATCGGTAATTCAATCGAAGATTGACTTCGCAGTTTGCCCCCGCTGTTTTGTACTTGGACACGCCAGTAGGAGCCTAATGCGCCCTTAGCGTGCACGTCGGCATTATCTGGGAAAATCGTGACGTTCTCCTCAGCCTCTCGAAGCACGCGCTTTTTGGGGTGATTGGCGTTCAGAATGGCCATATTGCAAGACGCATAGTGCAGTCCGTGTGGCCAGTTGAAGCGCAACGGGGCTTTTAGCCGAGGGATGCCAGAAAGGTTCATCGCCTGGTTGGCCAGCTCCGCCCAGCTCATCACGGATTTGGAATAGATCATTCGGCCATCCTTGTCGGGGATTCCAAAACACATGCCGGCATGGACGTCTGCTACGTACTTGCTCTGGGGTCTCGAAAAGTCGTGGTACCAAAGATCGTTGGTGTTCATCAGGTGCTTGTTGTCCATGCGCATCGCTGCTGCAGGGCGCCCCACGGTGACATCCAGCGCTTTGAGCAGGTGGCCCATCCTCTTCATCTTGTCATTCCGAGACTCGATGTCACAAAAACGATAGAGCAACACGCCGGGAATGTTTCTCTCCTCCTGGCTGTCCTCGATGCCAGGATAACGCCACACCTGCGAATCAGGCTCGTCGAGCAGGTTGCGGATGGGAGAACTCATGATCAATCCGTTATGAGCATTATCAGGGAGCTGTTTTCTGCGATGACGCCATACCCTGCCAGCAGCCTGCACCATTGAGCGGGTAGAGCTTGGCTCCAGGCACGCAAAATCGTAATCGTGGTCACGCCCAACCTCAATAATGCTTGTAGTACATAGCACATAGACAATGTTCTTGAGGCCAAGCTGCCGAGCTTTGTCCACCGAACCCTTTACGAAAGGATGCTCGAAGATGACATCATCACCACTCTTGTCATCACGCCCTTTGCGGGTATTGATCGATAGCAGCATCTCCTCAATGGCTTTGCGCTCTGCACTGTAGAGTTTGGAGTGATAGCAGAAGGGTACAAGCAGGGTGTCATCGACCTCCTGCAGGTTCAGCCAGGCTGCGTAGTACTGGGCGTTCCGGATGTGGGTGAAACGAATGAATCCCGTGCTCAGCTTCAGCCCGTCCAAATGGACACCAATATGGGGCTCGCCATGCATCCCGAGGATCGCTTTGTCGAGAATCTCCCTACACTGCTTGTCGGGAAGGAATTTAGGCTGCTTTTTCATTTCCTTCTCGATAGTCGATACATGCACTTTCGAGATTTGGGCAATCTTGACGGCGTGTTTGCGTTGACCTGGGTGGGCGGAGTGCTCGCCGACACCCTTGAGGTACTCCCACAGACTCTTTTTGAAGTCCTCAGGCTTCACCAGCAGCGTTTCAAAGCCTGGGACATGGCTTATCAACACCGCGCGCGGTTTGATGCCGTAATGAAGCCCCTGGCGCTTCTGAACCCCGAGGTACCACGCGTTGTACAACTCCTGAATGATGACTCGGCTGGCCGTTGCCGACGAAATGATGAAGGATCGACCAAAAAAGCCAGAGATGAAGGCCATGCGACTGATCGCCGGCAAGCTTTTGGGGTCGTAGTCATCGATCTCGTCAGCGATGATGTCTGTGGCCATCAGGTGGAACAATTGCTTGAGACCTGACGCCAGCTCCAGACTAGCCCCCGACATCAGATGGTCGATCGTCAATACCTGAACTGGGGTGGTGAGAAGCTTGGCCTGCTTCTTGGGGTCATACATGAATTCCAACGGGTGTTGAGCCCGTGAGGCGCTGGTGATCTCGAACGTATCTCCGAGCAAGGCATTATCAACGTTGATGTCATTGCCTGTGCCATCTGGCATAAGGGGGTCATGCCCAGGGCCTTTAGCGTCCATGATTGCTTGCGGATCAGCCTTGACCTGGCTACGCTCTCCAATCAGTAGTGCCACATTGGTTTTGTCCAGACCAATGAAAGTTTCCTGGTAGGCATCAAAAGTCTGCGTCACCAGTGCACGCAATCCAATCGCACAAGTGAAACGCAGGGTTTTTTTCATGGCATGCATGGTCAGCACGTTACCACGGGTCTTGCCTGAGCCGGTCTTGCCGATGACACACCCAAAAAAGGGCTGATCAGATGCCTGGCTCGCCAACTGCTCATGAATGCGGTTTTGCCACTGATAGCGCGGATCATCAGAAGTGAATTTCAAACCCTTCATCTTGCGGGCGCGGACTGTTCTGGACAGGGTGGGTGCCTTGTCCATCAAGGTTCGCTTGTTCAGGAACATCTGCTTGAAAAGCTTTTCCGCATAGGCGCCCGTATGCAACAGGTGCTCATCAAGGCTGTCCGCGAACATGCCCGAGAGCGTATTGGCAAAGACTTCCTCGGCGGGAGGGTAGTCGAAACGTCCGATTTTTTCAGATGAGTCCCGGTAATCAGCAAATACCAGTGCCGATCGCCCCATCAGCGCCAATACTTGCGCAAAGGGATTTTCTTTGGCACGGATATCAAAGGCGACGGATCGCTTGGCCAGCTGGCGAGTGGCGAGTTGAATCTTCCGGTATTGGTTCAATACGGCTTGGCACCATTCGAGGTTGTTCCAGGGCAAGCCTTTCGCAGCAATGGAGGATTGAGGAAAGCGCAGGTTTTCACGCACCTCATCGTAGGTCGTAGGGTCTTGACCCTTCTCTCTGATACGAACGAAGTAGCCCTCTTTGCGGGTGAAAGAAACCCAGGGGGCTTCTTCAAGCTCCTCGTTATCAGCGCCTTCCGGCAGGCGGTGGTGACTTAATGCCAGCCAAAGAGCGCTCGTCAGTCCGACCTTGTCCGTCACCCAATTTCTGCTGCACAGGCGCTCATTGACGTGCAGCCGAATGTGCTCAAGGATCATCTCGGGTTCAGGTGATATCATTAAAAAGTGAGCCAAGCGTTTCTGCAGGTGGCGGTTGCACCAATCTCGCAGGGCTTCGGGTGAATCAAAAAGGTCAATGAAATCAAAAATCTGAGCAGCCATCAGAAACGACATGGTTTCGTGCCTGATAGGTTCAAACTCAAGTTCGTGGGCAAGCTTTTTCTGAAAGCTCACCGAGGTCTTGCCTAGGTCGTGAATCAATGCCCCCATCACGGTGATGGGCGACATTATCTTGAGGTAGATGTTCATGAACAGCTCGGCGAAATGAGGCCACGACTAGCCTTAGTCATGACCGACCTTATGGAAGGCGTCAATATATCTCAAAAGTCTGGTACCGACACCATCATCTCCTTGCAACACAGCCCGTAGCTGCTGAACTCACCCAGCAGACGATCAGAAACCGGAACCTTCTTGACGAACATGTTTACCGTTTTCGTCGGCGTCATAAAGCGCAGGCGAGCGGCAGGGTCATCGCTCTGGCGATTGATGCTAAGAATGTTTACGGGCTTACCAGTGGCGCGCTTTAGATCGCGTGCAGCCATCTCGGCTTCGCGATTTCGCACATAGCAGACGTGGCTGGCATCGACCGGTACCTCCTTGATCTTGGACACGGCGATGTCGCCGGCAATTATCTGGCAGGTGAACCAGGCGTGCCCGCGCATTTCAAAGAGCGCGTTGGCGTCTTCACTGACCACCCGTACGATCTTACCAACCTCAGGCAGGCTGCCAGCGCCAGCCGCATCGCGCCATTGTGGAAACGCCACTCCTATATTGGAGCGGTTGGTGTTACGCAGAAAGTGATGAACCCCTGATAGGACAACGCGGGTAGTCAGTGGCGTCATCTGTGACGCATCGGGTTTCTGTTCCCGCTTGATGAAAAAATCAAAGTAGTGGATCGTGACGGTGGTATTCATTTGGCTTTTTTACCGGCAGGTTTATTTTTGTCTTTAGGTGCTTCAGCGGCGTCTTTCTCGCTGTTGAACAGTCCTCCGCGAATGAAGCAGGCAGCCAGGTAGTGCATGTCGTCTTTGACCTTGGAGAAATCATCGATCGAAGCAAGGTCGACGCTTGTTGTGTGAATTAGCGTGCGCAGTAACGAGAAAAGGTCAGTGCCCAGTGCGAGGCGATAGGCTTGGTTCAGTCTTCGCTCAATGCCTAGGGGTTCGACAGGGAGCGCTTCAAGCTCCAGGGTACCGTCTGCAATCTTGGGCATCAGGGCCCGAAGATCCTTAAAGTGCTCATTGCCCGACTGAACCTCCTTGAGAAGGGGGTTGACGTACCAATTATCGATTCGGCGAATCGCATTACCAACCTTTTGAGAGTGCAGGATGGCCTGGCGCTCACCTTGTCGCGTGGCAAGGTAGGCGAGTCGTTTTCCTTGCTCATCCATGTTCAAGATCTGACTCGGATACACCGTCATCCCTTGGCAGACGCTGATTCTGGCCTCAATGTCAAAGAAGCCAGGGGTTGGGACACCATCGGCCCCTTTGAGGTTGCCATCGAGCGCACGACTCATCAAATCCACCAAGGGTTCAGCGCCATCAATGGGGGCGAAATCCGTGAACGTGGACATACCATCGTACGTGAACTCGAACGGCTCAACCCCAAAAGCCCAGGCTCTTACGTTGATTTGTCCTTCATGGCGGAACTCAAGGTTACGATGAAGCCACAATCCTTTGAGGATGTTGCTGATGTAGCGATTGGCTAAATACTGCGATCCTCCCAGCGCGTAATAGCGTTGGATGAACTTCATCGCCATGGTGGCTATTTCCATGTTGTTGCAGGTGTGCGGGCGAAGACTGTTCGCATTGATGATCATTCGGTACCGCACCACCAAAGTTTGTGCGCCTTCCTGATCAATAATGGCCTTGTCTACACGCTGGGGATTCATCTGCGCCTCATAGGGCTTGCCGGGGTTTGCGGCCATAAAGGCTCGAAGCGCCGTGGCATTGTTGTCCGAACCCTTGATGCCCAACACGCCTTGATTTGAGATGCGAACCGGGTGCTCATCACCCTGGGCGTCAACAATCGACATGGTTGCATCGGATAGCGCGATACTGCCTGTGTAGGTGAACAAAGACGGAATCTTGTTCTTGGAGATATGAGTGCTCATAGGGCTTTTCCCGAGGAAACAAGATAGGGGTGGTTCTGCTGGCATTGCCAGAAAATAGGGGCGTTGTGTTTTCGGCAGCTGGCCACGATCTGCAGGCGCGCAAGCCCTAAAACGGGCTCCGCGTAGGCATGAAGATAATGGGGTTGTTCACTGAAGCGATGGGGGCGCTCGACCGGGTTTTCTAGAAGGCGATAACCGATGTCGACGGCGATAAGGCGTCCATAGTACTGCTCAATCCAGCCTTCACAAGCAAGTACGTCATCCTCACTGGCGTCGGCCCACTCCTCGGCATCCAGGAGGCTAAAATCGAAGTCTTCTTCGACTTCGTGCTCAATACGATCAAGCTCAGCTTCGATCAAGTCCTCATCGTTTTGGTCAATCCATTCCTGGTCAACCTCAGCTTCACTTTTGGCTTGTTTTGCAGCATTCGTTGCGACAATGACGTTGTCTTGCTCATGCAGCCGCGTCAACTTCATCAGAGCCACTAGGTGATCGACCTGGTGCGTTGCTGCATAACGATCGATCAGGCTCGTGTTGTCGACGTATACGCGAGCGTCATAAGGAAGGTGCTCAAGCGCTTTAAGGCCGAAAGGGTCATCTTCGAAGAACTCAATATCCTGGATTTCCGGGAAGAAGCGTCCACCAATAAACCGCAACTTGGCGAGATCAAAGCGAAGTTGTGGCAGCTTGCGCTGAAGGGCGATTATTGCCTCGTCCGTCCCATCGACCCTGACGACTACGAAGCCTTTGATTGCGCCCACGCGATATTCTTGAATGGCAGCGCCGCCGACGACTCGCTCCATAACCCCCGGCTTTGACCATGTTGGCTTCTGATAGCCAGAAAAGTAGTTGTGTTCGGAAACGACAAGGGCAGTGCCCTTATCGAGCAGGTTGTGCCCGATACTGGTGCTCATTAGACGGATTGCAGCATGCCCAAAACAGGCCAGGCCCATCATGGAGACCGTACCAAAAACATGCGGATTGGGGCTCATGTTGACTTGGCTGGCGCTGAATGGAATCTTCAGGGTTTTCAAAACAAGCTTCTCGACAGTGAAGCAGCAGCCCTGGCGATGGCTATCTTTCGACGCACCCCCAGCCCTGCTGCGAAATCCTTGTAAATCATGAAACGAGCTTCAATCATTGAGGCGACGTGCTGCCCGAACGCAGCGTAGCTTTGGCTGCTGGCGCGTCGACCCAGCAGCTGCTCGGGGAGGGTTTTGCACACAAACTGCTTTTCAATTTTGAATTTGAACGTCGCGTCAGCCAAATTGACGCTGTTGCATTCTCGTAAGGCTGCGATTGGCTCAAGCACCGGCATCAGTGCTGCCGGCAGTAAGGCCACCCAGCGCTTGAATTCCTTGGGATTGCCATAAGGCTCCCTAAAATGGCCTAGCGCCTGCAGGCTTCTGATCTCCAGCGCAGTCGAATAAGCGAAGCTGCGCTCACGAAGCTGATCTTCTGTCGCATAGAGCCTGGCGCGCAACGGAGGCACATAGGCGCGCATCGGACGAATATTTACATTGCCCTCGCCGCTGACCTTTGTGCTCAGGTTGGTGACGGTGCTTCCCATATTATGGGGCTTGCTGCCACCCAGGCGCATGTACTGGTATCCGCGCCATTCAGACCCCCAGTGCAGCTCCATTGCCTGATCCAGGGCGTAGATCATCTGCACCGAAGGCACTGGTGTTAGCACAAGGTAATGATCGTTACGCACGCTTGATTCGTCAGTCGGAACGGCCAGTTGCTTGCCCTGTGCAACGTTAGGATTGGAGGATGCTACACGCGCTTGCGCCGAATCCACGAGTTTGTGCACCAGCGTCTGCAGTCCAGCTTCAGACAGAGCTGCAAGCAACTGATGGCGCAAGTCAGCAAGTGATGGATCAATTAGCACCTCAAACGAGGATGTCAGGCGTTCTTGGTAGACGAAGAGGGTGCAGAAGAACGGGTAAAATTTCGTAGCGCTTGGCGCAAAGCAATGACTCATGCGTGGAAATTTCAGCTGATCTGAGCATAGTCCGTGGGGACGTCCCCCAGGTATCTGTTTGACCAGATGCACGTTATCGTAGTCGGCGCGCACGGCTTTGCTGAAATATTCGGTCGCATGGGCGTTGCTAAGCAGCTGCGCAATAGCCTCGCTTGTGGAGTCTTTCTTAAGCTCTTCCGACACCGCGATGACGTCGATCGGAAATACCTTGCTCATTCCAAAGCTGACAGCGTGCATCAGAAGACAAGCAAGCTCGTTGCCATCTTGGACTTCTGCATAAATCGATTCTCTACCGCGCACCGCACAGCGAAAATTGTACTCATGCTGACCGATCTGCTGATCCAGAGAGATCGCTTTGTCTGCCAGCTCGCTGGGGGCATCGGGGCCGTCTAGCTCATACTTAAGGAATCGTTCGAGGGGCTGGCTGCGCATGATGTCTCCAATAAGATGGAGACAAGTCTATTTACACATATATTGGTGAGTCAAGCGAAGCTTTGAACCCTAGGCTGAAAATTTGCTCAGCGAACTGCGCGGGGCGCACTCTGCGCCCCTTTATTTGTGAACCTTGCTGATCAGTCTTAGCCATTATCTTCATCGATGTGGAGGTGGAAGGTGTCAATCTGAGAAAGCTCATCAGCAATCGTAGACACGTCTTTCGAACCCTTGGATTTGTCCGCCAAAATCTGAGCCAGGCATTGCCCTTTCTCAGCTGTAGCCTTGGCGATCACTGTAAATCCCCTTAAGGCTGTCGAGACGGCAAGTTCGGCGGATTCAGGGTTTCTCAACTCACCGAAGAACACCTCATCGGGTACGCATCTCATTGCACTCAAAAGCGCATCTTTGAACGATTTCTTATCCTCCTTGGTGGCCTTCATGACGGCATCATCATGGGAAAATTCGTCTCCATGTGCGACCGATACCCTACTTTGTTTCGGCTCACTAACACGAAGCAATTCCATGACGAGCTCGACACTGCCGCTCTTACCATCACCGCTGATTACGATCATGGAGGAGGGTGATGATGCGATTTTTTTCAAGATGGGGGCGAGGCGAGGCTGAAATTTAGCCAGTCGTTTAATGCTGAAGCCCCCAGGCTGACTAGGGCTGCCAATTACAAGGTGTTCAGCATAAGTTTTTCTTGGGCTGCCCGATCCCACAGCACCAACAGAAGGCTTGGGGCTTAGGGCGTTACTGGCCACATCCCAATTTGCAAAGCCTTCTTCCTGGGCGAGTAACTCATACGCCTGGCTCAGCTTGACGGGGATTTTAAACATAGCTTGCGCTGCGCGCTGCAGATTGCGGGCGCGGGTCTGTAAGGTGTCGTTGGACATGATGGCTTCTCTGTAGTGCAGGCCCACAGCGGGTTCGATGCTCCCTTTGTCGACTGCCTGCAAGAAACTGACATGCCTGACGAAGAACCCATATTCACCATGCCTATTTCGGCGGGAGCGACGGGCCATGGGCAGCCCTGCCACGTACTGTAGTCGCTTGCCGGCTGTTGGTCAATATCATGCTTAACAGCCGATAATCCAATTGACCTCTTAAATATGCCTAGTATACTAAGCCTATACTTCAAGCATTGGATTTGAGCCATGAATATCGAAATTACCGCGAAAACACTCGACGTCTTTCATGCATTTTTCACTGAGCAGGATCGCAAAGACATCGCTTCTACCATCGATGATCGCAGAAGCTGGCTTCGGGGTGATTCCACCCAACTCATTCCCCTTCCAGCACCCACTCTGGAGCTGCTGGAAAACCTGCGGGCACTCTGCAAAACAGAAGGGTTCCGCTCACTGATGATGCAGTGCACCTCCTTGATCAACATGATTAAGAATCCAAAGGAGGCCATCGTTGGCAATCTCAAGGCGTTGCCCTTGGCACTTGAAAAGTTCATCCAGACCGACGCCATTGATGGCTGGCTTTACCAGGCCCATGACAATTTCTACCTGCCTTACCTGGTAACGCAGATTTCCTTCATGCCGGGAGAAAAGAGCCGGGGCCATGAAACGCCAGCACGGGTGGTGGTTGAGATGGTGGCCAACGTCGCGTCCACCGCCAAAGAATCCAAAAACCTCAAGCGTAAAACCATCAGTTTTACTCACGACGAAATTGCCGGCCAGACCATTCCAACTCTGCTGATGAGCGAAGGCTTTCATCATGAGAATCCAGAGCTCAAAGCCGAGTACGTTACCAACAATGAGCTCTTCAAATCTTATTTTGCCGGCGATTATAAACAATTCCTGGTCAAGGACGCGGCCTTTTCGATCGGCAGTTACGATACGATCGGAAAGGCCCTGGATGTTAACGGGGGCTTGTTCAAGGTCATTAACGATGAGCCAATGATCTCCCGCAAATTCTATAGCGAGATCGCCAGCCCATTCTGGGAGGAAAGGGGTGTGACAGACTTCACTCAAATCCCTTTCCACCCTTTGGTCTACTGCTTTTTCCTGGAATTGCATGAATATGCATGGGCTCATGTCGCCAACATGAGTGAATATGTCTACCAGCCAGAGTTGCGCGAGAAGCTGATCCTGCCAGAAGATCACAAGGATCTGATTGATATCCTCACCAGCGATTTGACACTGTTAGAGGACATCGTGACATCCAAAACCGGAGGCACTTCAATCATGTGCTCCGGGAAACCCGGTACCGGCAAGACTCTGACTGCTGAAATCTACTCAGAAGTGATTCAGAAGCCTCTCTATCGAGTGCATTCGGGCTTGCTGGGCACATCCCCCGATGAGGTTGAGAGACAACTCAAAGTCGTGCTGACCCGCGCTCAGCGTTGGCAGTGTTGCTTGCTGATCGACGAGTGTGACACCTGGGTCAGGGAGCGCGGCAACGACATTGAGCAAAATGCCATCGTCGCGGCATTCCTGCGGACACTTGAGTACTATTCAGGGCTGCTGTTCTTGACGACGAACCGCTCTGATGACATTGATGACGCTATTCTTTCCCGCTGTATCGCGCACATCAAGTACGCTCCGCCCGCAGGTGAGCAGCGGAACCTGATTTGGCAAACGCTGTCCGACAACTACAAAGCGCAGCTGACTGACGAAACCATCATGGGTGCCATCGAAAAATGGCCCGAAATTGCAGGTCGTGATATCAAGGAGCTTCTGAAGCTGGCTCTCAAATTTGCCACCAAAGCAAACTCCAGCATCGACCTGGCTGTACTAACACGTTGCGCTCAGTTCCGAGGCCTGTGAGCTTAATGGTTGGTGCCCCTCGTCTCTGCGTTTTGAGGAGGGTCACCATCGTAGATTTTCACCAGGAAGGCTCCAATTTTCCTAACCCAGCTCGGGATTTCAAATGACCCAGCCTCATGTAACCAAAGAACTGCGCTCTGAGATTCTTGCCTGCAAGGGTAAATTATCCCTATCAGTAGCTGCCAAGCAGTTTGGTGTTTCGCGCCGTACTGTGGGCCGGATCTACCATGCTGGAGAGCTGAGTTCAGCAAAAGACACCAGAATTGAGGATCTCAGCCATGAGGTGACAGAACTTAAAAGCCTAGTGAGCCAGCTTTTAGCCTCGCAACCTAGACAGCGCCTGCGAAGAAATCCAGATCCTGCTTTTGGTGGGAAATCTCATAAGTCTTCGCCTACGGACTATTCATCCCCCTATAGGGAAAGCCCAGGAATGGAGATACTGCGTGTTCACGGAGTAGATGTTCCAGTCCCCTTCGGCTGGCGAAGCCTTTGCGAGGAAAAGTGGTTTTTATTGAACAATCCCGCATCTCCTGAGTGTTCGGTGTACCCATACCCTCAGGCAACAGAAACCTCAACCGAGTCTAAAAAATCACCGGCCAGGGAAATTACATACGAAGACCCCACTCCTGGTACGGTATGCACTTGCCAAGCCTGCTTGGACTGGCGCTTGCGGATTGCATTTGAAGACCGCATGCAAAGGAGCTTTGTGCATGCAGTGGCATTGCTCGAAGCCTGGAGGCGAAGGTGACGCAGATGCATTGGATCAGACTGAGCTTAGAGACCCAGGTCTGAACCAAAAGCCCGATCTCGATGAGTATCGTTAACAAGCCGGATGCTGCTCATTGAACTCGTCACATGGGGCATTATTGCCCTGTGAGCACCAGTTTTGCGCCTATCTAATAGCACTTGTGTTGCAAGAGCGTCGAATCTTTCTGGTTCGCTAATCGCGAACGCCTTCATGAACCTGTGAACGTGGTCTGCATCCGGTTTTGACAAAATTTTGCGATGACACATTTCACCCCAACTGTTCCCGCTCAAGAATTCATCCCAATGGAGAAAGACAGGAACAAGCGGATGCCTGGGTGAGCGTTGAGTCGACTGGAGATGCCAATCTGCCAGCCCCTGTCGAAAGTTTTCGCAGCTTGCGAGAGGCCACACTTCTTTGTGCTTGCCCAACACCCAAACACCAGCCCGGTTGACGGTGTCACTGGTCACTGACTCCTGCCAAGGTCGTCCGAGCATGCGACTGGCATAGTCGGGCTGGCAAATGAACTGCATTGAATCTTGTATCGAGGCTACGGCGCTGGGCTTGATGGGCTTGAACATCGCCATTGAGCCTGCTGTCGCAACTGGGCAATATTTGACGACGTCGAGGGTCTTCGCGGGCCCTAATTTCTTGCAGGTCTCAAGGGTTATGCCCCAAAGACTTGCTGGCGTAATCTGCTTGAGCTCATTGAAGGGCATGAAGGCTGCCTGGACTGCTGCATCGACCAACTCATCAACGGTCTTGTAGTCAAATTTTGTCATCCCCCAATAGCCTCTCACGCGCCGATCAATGATGTCTTTGACGGTTTCTGGGTTATGCCCTTGCTCAATCCAAATCTGCGGCTGAGTCACGGTCAAGGCTACAAGCAGAGGCCCTGAGTAGGCCAGGACATCAATGCCATCCAGTGGTTTGCGTTTGCCGGATTCTTTCATGATCCGTAGCCTGAGCTCAGCATGCACCAACGAGTCGATCGCAAAGTCGCTCTGGTTGTTGCTTATGGCGAAGCTCTGCTTACCATCACCATCCAGGCCAAGCAATTGGAAGTAGCTGGGGTGAAAATCCTTGATGGCCTTCAAACCCTGTTCTTGGGAGAGGGCGAATCGGCATGCTGCTACCCCGAAGCGCTGGCAGATGTTGATGATTGATTCATTGGCGACATGTCGAGTCGGGTCTTTCCACTGAGTCATGTTGGGCAGGGAAGTGATGACTTCCAGCATATTTAGAGCCGAGGCGTTACCTGCATGCGCTATGGCATAAGCAGCCAAGCTCCCAAAATTACTAGGAATCTCGCTCATGGAGCCATTCCAGCCATCAATGCTGGCCGACATGTACTGCCCCTCCAGGGCGCCAATAACGAGCGCACTGGGCATGGTGACCTTAGCCCTGGAGTTTGAGCCAAGAATCCCCCGCAGGTTGTCATGCCCCTCCTCCAGGCACGACTCAAGCCCGAGCATGAGCTCTGGCGAGAATTTCTCGATACGGTCGAGTGATACGTTGCGAAAAAGCGGGGGCATGGGGATTTCACCTGTGGTTTCCATCAGGTTATCTTAAGCGTATGGGGGAGACCAATATGCTCACGATCAAAGAAATAAGGCGATGCGCCAAACCCAAACTGACCATCAACCCGGCTAACCTTGCGCTTGCTCAAGAGGCGCTCAACCATCTCTGGTCTGAACGGCTAGAGGAGCGGGGATATGAGAAGCTGCCAGGCAGGGGAGGAAGCTGCAAATTTGCTGCATTGCTGGCGCGTGAGCTTTTTGGAGGTCGTCTGGATGGGAATCTGGATCACGTGTTTGTTCGCAAAGATAAAGCTATCTTCGATCTGAATGAGCAAGAGGAAGATGTGTTGATCTTAGGGGCCTCTGCGCACCTCTCAACGCCCTGGGTGCTCCATCACTTGGATTACAGGGAGTCACTGGGCTCTTGCATCCCCAGGGTGCTGCGCTGGGCACAATGGGTTTTACAACACCCGGATGCCCAGCTTGTAGCCCTTGAGCGACAAGAACAGAGCCCAGCCTCCATAAATGACTCAAAAGGGCTACAGGTCAACGAAATGGGCGGGCCATGACAAACCAGCAATAATGAGCTCCTTTGGTTAGCGCGCCTGCGCCGAAATCACAGCGAATGTTCAACGAGGTGAATTATTGATATATTGTCTGCCATAAGGAGAAATCATGAAAACCCTACAAGAAAAAATTTCTTACACTGCAACAGTTCAAACCACACAGGTTGCAACGAGCCTGGTTGAAACCGGACAAGCCAAATCACGAGCCCTGATGTTCCATGACGATGGTTTCAGGGTTATTGAAAGCGATCAAAATGGTTTCATTCACGTGGTTAGGGGCTACATCGCTCGCCACAAGCCTCGTGCTTATAGCCTGATTTTGGATGCCAGCTTTACCTCTGATCAGCGCGAGCAGACACCTTGCTTGCTGTGCGCAACGGTTCGCGATGATGGGAAGGCACGCACTATGCAGACCCCATACACCCGGACTGCGCAAGGGGTTGAGCTTCAAGACGAGCGAATGGTGCCACTGGACGAGGAGTTCTTGAGATACTACGAGAACCCCCTGGTGTTCTCGGAATTTGCCCTGGCGCTGGGTGGCCTGGTTGCCGCAGTCGCCAAGCAGCCGCTGCAGCCCTACCTGGACTTTTTCGTCGTTCAATCGTAAGCATGCGTTAGAGGCCCAGGTCTTCTGCAAATACCCCGTCTCGTGACTTTCCGCCAGCCCTTTCAAGGGCTGCTGACCATCCCAGGCGCTTGTAGATGGCCATGCAGGTATTGGCAGGAGCCTTCTTCAGCAGCGCTGGGCGATTCTCTGCAACGTATTGCTCCAGTGCTTCACAGTAGTGCGATGGCAATGAGGTTTTGTTGATCCTGCCGGCCCCCTGTTTGTAGGCTGGCGCACCAGAGGTGAGAAGGGTCAAAAGATCTTTGTCCTTGAGATGATTCAATCCACTGGACAGTGCAGTCTTTGCGATAGCCGGGTCATCCTGGTGAATGCAATCGTAAAGCGATCCCAGTGAGAAACTAAACGCTGGGATTCTGTTTTTGGGAAGCTGCAGCGCCCGAGTCAGAAGCGCAGAGAAGCCCACCGGCTGCTCGATAGGGCAGATTTTCAGCCTCTCGATGAGGTAGCTCCAGAAATGGCTTATGTCAATCGTTGGGGCATTTTGCAGCAGAAAGCCAGGCTCATTGACCAAGAAATGCTCAGGTGTTTCATGAAATAGGCTTCGGAAAAGTCGCTGATGCAACCCTTCAGCCTCTACGTACTGAGCATTGTGGGAAGTGATGAATTCTATTATTTCCGACATGACAGGTCTCCTTGCCCCATTTTAAGCATGGAGACAAGGAGATTGGCCAGGCTTGTGTCAGCCGATCAGGCGATCAATCTGCTGCTCGATGCCTCGCCCTACGGAACGAAGGTACCCAAGCTCAGCATTGCCCATACGGATGCTTTCATACGTTCGAACCTGAGTGATTTCTTTCCTCAGGAGGGCTTCCATACCCTGAAGGCTATCGCGAGTGCTGTGCAGAATAGCTTCAAAGTCAACATGCGCGGCTTCGGTGTTGTAATTCATGTCATCGGCAATGTCGACGACCTGGTCAAAGGTAACGGACTTGAGATCAAGCCCTCGGAACAGGGATGCTTTTGCCGGCAGTGTCGGGCTGGACAATTCGCTTGACAGGTCGTAAATCGGCATCAGTTCCAATTTCGTGTTTCTCTGCTCGTCAACACTCATCGAGAATGAAAGATCATTGAGAGCAAGGTCACTGTTGCCAATGATGGTGTTGTAGCAGACCCAGGCAAACAGCCGACGCAGCACTTTATTGGGCTGCGACGTCTGAGTGGACAGTTCGTACAGGGACTTGGCGGTCAGTGCCTCGAACGCTTGTGGCTGACTAATGCCCAGGGCCTGACAGCCATTAATAACCGGCAACCTGTCCACAGACCCATTGACCCTCATTCGGTCGAAGCGGCGTATGATCATCGAGCCGCCAAACAACCGACTGACCTCAAAGAAACTGGTATCAAAGCCAATCTGCTTGGCCAGGCGAGTACAGTACCACTCATTGAGCACTGGTTCGCTGATGCCTTGTTGTCCGGCGCTGCCCGCCTTAATGATCAGTCTTGAGGCGTGCTGAGCATCCAGGGTACTGATTACCGTGCCATGCAGATCGGCAGAAAGCTTAGGCTGATTGCCTGGAATGACTCCTGAAGTTTCGAGCAACCTGGAGAAATGCCGCATGTTGGGAAATGCCCCAACGCTCAGGCGCTGGGTGCTTTGAGGTTGGGCAGGATGGCGGTCTTGTGATTGAAGGCTCAGGCTCCCAGGTAGGTCATGCCCCATTCTAGTGAGCAAACCCAGGCTATCCTGCTGACCACTGACTTCTGCAACTAGGGATCGCATCGACCCATCAGGCAGCATGTTCTCAAAAAAGTCCTGTACTGGCTTGCTGGCGCCAGTGTCCACGAAAGGCTGCTTGCGCTTTGCCAGGTGGGGCGAGAGACCGGGAGCGTAGATCTCAGCACGTAGCCAGACGTCATCGTAAGCGAATTGCCAGCAATCGCCATCCACCCGTAGCTCGCCTACCAGTCGCTTGTCCTGAAACACATTCAAGGCAGAATGATTCATCGTGGTTCCCTCTACTTCACTGCAGCCCGATCTTGTCGTGCCGGATGCACAAGGGGCGCCTGAGTTTCGATGTATAAAAACCCAGGTAATTCCATCTCCTTGTATGGAGAGTAGCGTCCGTTGACCACTCGTTGAAAGTGACGAAGAGTCGAAATGACAGAAGGGAGTAAAAAATGGCCGCAGAAACTACGGCTCACAAAAGCCAACGCTTTTGAAGCTGTACTCCAAATTGCCATCATGCTCGTCTTTTTTGTCAATTTTTACGCTCCTGTCAATGCGCAGACATAGTAGCTTTTTTCAAGGGTGATTGCCATCCGATGCGTCAGTCAAACCTGAGGGGGTTTCGCCATTGAAACCGGGTTTTCATAATGTGACGTAAGCAACAAAATGAGACATAAACGACTTACACATAAATTGGTGGTTGGCGCCTTGCCGACATGCCTTTCACGTAGTATTCTTCAGGCAAAAGGGCCACAGCTCTGTCTTATTTTTCAAGGAATTACATGTTCAAGAATAACGCCGCACTGATGGCCCTTAAGGCCCGGATGCAAGTTGATACCGGCCAGCCACCGGCTGATCTGCAGTCAAAAGAAGATGAAGGAAATGTCATTTCGGGGCGGGTCGAGTTTTCTGCCAATGGCGCCTTCCTTTTCACGGATGAGGGCGTGCGCTATCCCGTGCAGCAAGCAGACTGCAATCGCTGCCTCCCTGGCGACATGGTCGAGGCCATTTTGACACCAGGTGGTGTTGAATTGGCATTGGTGCGCTTGGTAGAAGCTAAATCACCGACTTACATTGGCACTGTGCGCTATCGCGGCGAACACCGGTTTATCCAGGCTGAAGATCGTCGAATCAAACAGAACTTCTTCATTCCGCACTCTGGGCGTGGCGATGAGCTCGATGGTGACATCGTGCTGGCCAAGGTCACTCGCCACCCATTCGAGAACGGTAAGTCAGCAGCTGTAGTTGAGCATCTGATTTCTCACGGTGATGACAAGGCAGCAATCTGGAAACTGGCACTGTTCCGAATGCAGGTGGATCGAGAGTATCCAGCGTTCGAAGCCAAAGCAGATACTGCGCCACGCGCTGATCTCACCAAAATTCCATTCGTCACCATCGATGGGGAGTCTTCACGCGACCTTGATGATGCGCTCTATGCAAAAGCCCGCGAAGGCGGTGGCTGGGATGTATGGGTGGCGATTGCAGATCCTGATACCTACCTGATGGCAGGCAGCGATCTCGACCGGTGCGCCTTTCACAGGGGGGCTACCAGCTATCTGCCTGGCATGATTACCCCAATGTTGCCACATGAGCTGTCCGAGGACGCCGTGTCACTCAATGTGAATCAGGATCGCCCGGTGCTGGTGGCCCAACTGGTTGTGGGTGAGCATGGCGACATTGTCAGCCAGCATTTTGAATTGGCGACTATTCGCTCGCAATCGAAGCTCTCGTATCTGGCGGTCAATGACTACTTGTCCGGTGAGACTGACATGAACAAGGCGCGGGCTATCAAGGAAAGCCTTCGCTGCCTGTATTGGTTCAGCAAGGCCCGCCAGAAATGGCGCCAGTCTTGTGCACTCGTGCACCAGGGTGAAGATGCTGACTATCGCCTGGATGTCAGCGATCACCAGGTCAACAAGATCGTCAAGGAAGTGCGCAACGACGCCCACAAGCTTGTTGAGGAGGCAATGGTTGCTGCGAACATTGCCTTTGCCCAATTTGCCGATCAGCATGGCATTCAGGTTTTGTCTCGGGTGCAGCAAGGTTTCCACCCCAAGGCACTTGAGGCGGTCAACCACATCGCCGAGCAATATGGGCTGCCGGCATTCAGTGAAGAAGACCAGGGTTTCGATCAAACCTTTGCTCTGCTCAAAGCCATTCAGGATGGTGGAGATGTTGCTCATCAGCTTCGCATCCGATCAGCTTTCCAGCCTAGCGTTTATGCTGCTGGCGGTTTCCACGCAAGCCTTGGCCTCAAGCGCTACGCAACGTTCACTTCGCCGATCCGTAAGTACGCTGACTTGATCAATCACCGCCAGATGAAGGCATATCTGCTAGGAGAGCCTGTGAAGGAGATTGACGTCGAAGTGATCGCCACGCTCAATGACCGGAACAAGGCGTGCGTGCAAGGTGAGCGCGAGGTTATTCGCAAGCTATATGCTCGGCACTTTACCTTCCTGGCTGGCCAGCCCCTTGAAGGTGTTGTCATTGGCATTCGCAAAGCCTACCTCGATGTCTTGGTCTGCGGTGCGAAGGTGTCAGTGCAGGTGCGATTCGACAACCTGGAGGGCTTCCAGGCCGTAGACAACGATCCCGCTCAGCTCAGCCTGATCCTCAATGGCAAGGAATTTGTACGCCTGGGGGATAGCATCAAGTTTGAATTTGATCTTCGCTCGGCAGAGTATGGCGAGCTCAAAGGCCGAATCCAGGCGGCATGATCACAAGCGCAAATGGCCTGAATCTCAGGCCATTTCATGGTCAGCAAGTGCAAAATCAGCACAGTCAGTAGGATGGTGGGCCTAAAAGCTTCCCTTTTTGTTCACAAATTCTGGCTTTGCTCAGCCTGCGCCGCTCGTTTTTTCACGCGCAGGAGCTGCTGCAAGTATGGCTCTGGGTCGCCGTAATAAAGGTGCTTGAGCCCATTTATAAAGCCAAGAATAGACTCCTGGTCGTTGAAGATCTTCGTCGGCAAGTGAAAGACGTATTCGCCCTGGTAGTTGAATTCAATCGGCTTCTGGTCAATGTAATAGGTCAATGCTACACGCATGATCGTTCTGACCTTGTCGGCGCTGCAGGGCCAGCCCTCATGTTGCTCAATCAGCTTACGGATATGGCTTGAAACAAACTCACGCTGCATCAACAGAAAATCAGCCGCCTGAGACCTGCCCACTTGCTCGTTTACAAGGCCCCTGACAACCTGGGTGAGGGGGTAGAGCAACGCAAGATAAAAACGATCCGGGTTGCGATCCGCCAGGGCTTTGATCGCCTGCTGGATTTCCGGTAACTGCCTGGTTTCTTCAACTATCGTCTGCGCATCATCTCTGGCAGAGTTGAGGAGAGATGAGAAGATGCTGCTGATTGACTTTGTGTCCATAGACTGGCTCCTTGGCCATGGCTGGAATCAGAGCGAGCCTAAAGTGAGTGGTACTGCTCAAGATCCGGGGCTCGTGAAATTTCTTTGGTATCCTGGCGAGGTTCTACCTGATGTTGGAGCAGGTAGCTGATAGTTGTCGGCGTGCCCTCCAGTTCTCGAAAGAAGACGTTGTCGAGAACCTCTCCGGTATAGAGGGACTGCGTGTGTTGCAAATATTCACGCAGCTCTGCAGAGGAGAGGTCGGGGGTAATGATGTCCCTAATTGCGCGGTGTCCCGAAAGGAAAAAAGTCATGACAACTGCTGGCAACAACCCGACTGTGGTCATAGCGTTGGGGGTGAGCGTCACAAGCAGCGTAAATACGGTAATGGTTGTCACCGCACCAATGAACAAATGGGTTTCACTTTCTGGCGGTGCTGCAGGCTCCTCACGTTGAATTTCTCTGTCATCCATCATACCCGTCAAACGACGGTGCAAAACACACGTCCCCCAAAAAACAACCCCCAGTGTCGCGATGGTGACACCCATTGAGGTAATTTGCGCATAATGAGTGGTGAAAGCAGCCCATTCCACCAGCCGGCATGCGCAAGCGATTATGTTGAGCATAAGAAATGTGTTGAAAATACGGAATAGCCAGGTATGGTTCTTCGCCTGAACCATTGCTAATTCAAGATTGTGGTGGACGCGGTCGGCGATGTAGGCTCGATTGACTTCAACCAGAGTGCTACTGTCCCCTGCGGGGGAGGGGTGCCCATGCCAGGCAAGCTCCCTGGCCAGTAGCCGCCCAAGTACCTTCTTGAATAGCCACTTGTACCCCTTGATCACCATGCTGGTACCTACAGTTGTGAGAGGGCTTCGCGAACTGGGCGGCGGTTCGTCAATCGCTTGTTCTTGCACATCTTGCGCTCCAGCTCAGGATGATCGAACAGCCATTGAACAACGCCATTGGATTTGCCACGACGACTACGGGCCTTGGCAACGTAACGCTTGATCTCTTGTGGGGCTTTCATAACCATATTCCTTGACAGTTGTGTCATCGATATTACCACAAATTGAAGCCTCGCGTATCGAAAACCCAACTCTGGCACACACAGTTAGATCGTTATTTTCAAAAGGCTTGTATAACAATCCAAGATCTTCTGAATACTCAGTAATCATGTTGAGGGGGCAGAGAGGTCGAGCCTTCCCCGAAGGGGACTAGTCCATTGCCGCCCCATGACATTACTGATATATTGCTTACATGAATAAAACAACAGCTTTTACCGCGCTACTTTTCACCTTGGCAGTGAGCCAGGTGAATATGTCATGGGCTGATGTTGCCAAGCCCCTCGGTAAGCTAGCCTCCGAGTGCGGGCCGGTTTTTGCGTCCGTCTCGGACATCAACCAGCTTCACTACTCCGAGCGCTTGCGTTACAGCGACAAGAAAGCTTCGGTGATTCGTGAGTATTTTGCAGCTCAGCGTCGCACTTTGACTTTCAAGTCAATTGCACGGGAACTGCATGGGCACGATTTTAAATCGATCGCTTTGACCGAGCAGACTCCTTTGGTTGATGGCTGTTTTAGCGCGTTTTCGAAAGCGACCAAGGAGCCAGGCTGGAACGAGCTTGCTCTGAAAGTTGATGCCAACAAGATCGATCAGGACATTGAAGACTCAATCTTTGAACACGCTCCAGCTGGCTATCGCAGAGTCATGGTGGGGAGCAAACGTTTTCGCAGTGCCATTCCATTCAAAATGGGCGCGCTGATAGCCAGGCGCATAGTTTTTGACCCGCCCTCTCTGATTCTGTTTGCAGAGGCGCCTGCTGGCCTTATTGCTAATGGCCTACCGTTCGATGCAGCTACCCCATTCTGCTCCGCCCTGAGCTTGATGAACTTTGACAAGGCGCTCTATCCGCTCATCAAAGTCCGCGTCCTCGAAGGAAATGGAGACCAAACCTTGGCCACCGCATCAGGTAGCCAGTGCCACTCATAAGAATAAGAACAGCACACAGACATGGAAACCCTTTCTGGAGTCATCAGTCACGTCATCTACAATAAGGGTGATGGTTTCATCATCTTCAGGCTCGAAAACAGTACGGGTGGGGGAGTCGTTCTTGGTGACGATGTAGGGCTATATGAAGGGGATCTCGTCAACTGCGAAGGCCGTTGGGAAGATCGAAAGCCTAATCCAAATGCCAACCGGTTCGACCCCAATGTCGAAAAGCGACAATTCCGAGCCAAGAGCATCGTTCCTGACATTCCAACAACTGTGGAAGCCATCTTGGCTTACATCGCGGCAGGCCGAGTAAAAGGCGTAAGCACCAAGCTGGCCACCAAGCTGGTTAACACCTTTGGTTTGGACACTCTCAACGTCATCGAGAATCACCCTGATCGTCTGAAGAAAGTACCCGGCTTTGGGCCTGCGAAAATCGAAGCCCTGGTTGAAGGTCTCAAAAACGATCTTGGCATGCGTGCGGTACACCTTTTCCTGCACAATTTCGGCCTGGGTAGGCGGCACATCAAGCTGATCGTCGACGCACTTGGCATAAGCGCTGTTGAGCAGATCAAGGCCAACCCCTACCAGCTTTATTTCCTGGTCAAGGGTGTTGGATTCAAGATGGTCGACCATATTGCTGAGCAGGTTGGTGTTGCTGAGGATGATCCCTATCGGGTCATGATCGCTTTGCTTACTGGAATGGATCAGGGCGTCAACGGTGCAGGGGACACGTGCTTCACTGAGCAGGAGCTTTGCCTGCAAACCTGGAAGATCCTTTCAAAAACGAGTCGCCCTCTGGGCGAAGAAACGATTCGCCCCGCAGTTGATTTACTCAAAGATAGCAATCTGGTCAAGACCGATACGATCGATGGCCAACTGTATATATTTCCCAAGGAGATGTACTTCGCCGAGAAGCAAATCGTCAAGGATCTGTATCGCCTGCACACCGGCATTGGACATTTTCTTGATGAAGCCAGCGTCATTCAAGGTATTGAATACGTGGAAAAGAACTTGGCCATCACACTGTCCACCATGCAGCGCGAAGCGGTCACCACTTCCCTTTCAAGCCCACTCTCGATCATCACCGGGGGGCCAGGCACTGGAAAAACGACGATCATGAAGGTGTTGCTGCTAGCGTCGGAAGTATTGTTCCGGCAGAAGGCGGATGCGACGCTGTTATGCGCGCCTACTGGCAAGGCTTCAAAGCGCCTATCTCAGAGCTCACAGATGCCCGCGATGACGCTGCATAAAGCCCTGGCTTTTTCTCCCGAGGATGGTGAATTCCACTACAACGAAGAAAACCAATTCCCGCAAAGCCTGGTCATCATTGATGAGGCGTCCATGGTAGACACGTCACTGGCGGCTGCTTTTTTTCAGGCAGTCCGCACAGGCGCTCGTGTGGTGATTGTTGGCGATTATGACCAGATTCCTTCTGTGGGCCCAGGCAAGGTTCTGCGCGACCTGATCGAAAGCGAGCAGATCCCAACTACGCGGCTAGACAAGATCTTCCGCCAGGCTGAAAAAAGCCTCATCAAGTCCAACGCACACATGATTCGTACTGGGCAGATGATCAAAAAGCCCGAGAAGGGCGAGGAAAGCGACTTCTGGTTTATTCCATCGCCAACGTCGGATGACATTGCAGCAAAGGTTGAGGGGCTGATGGCGCGTTTGTCCAAGCACTATGGGTACGATCCTTTTGAGGACATTCAGGTGCTGACGCCAATGCGAAAGGGAAGTGCCGGCGTCTATGCATTGAATCGTCGCCTACAGAAACTGCTCAACCCCAATGTGGGAACTGGCCTTCGTTGTCATCAGGACGGGGAGGAGATCGAATACTGCCTGGCTGACAAGGTTATGCACATCAAGAACAACAGCCAGCTCGGCGTGATGAACGGCGAAACAGGTCGTGTCGTGCTGGTGGACATCAAAGATCGCAAGGTTACGGTGGAGTATGAAGGGCGTAGGGTCGTCTATGAGTTCCTGATGCTTGAGGAGCTCCGCCTGGCCTATGCATACACTATTCACAAGTCGCAAGGCTCCGAATACCCCTGCATCATCATGGTGGTCAGCACCGATCACCGGCACATGCTGAACCGGAACCTGTATTACACAGGCTTGACCCGAGGGAAGGCGACCGCCTTGATGGTCGGACAGATCCGCGCTATCGAGATCGCACTCACCCGAGAAGCCACCGAGAGTCGTCGCACTGCGCTCAATCACTACCTTCGCGAGATGTGGGCTCGACAGGGCAGAAATAAAGTTGCTGCCTGATAAAAGCTCACCCATAGTGGCGGCATTCCACTGACCGAGCTTTTTCCATGCCAATCGCAATCTCCCTCCAGCGACTCGTTGAGCTTGCCAACCCTCTAGGGGAGGAGAGCGCGTGGGGAGGCCCTGTTACACAAGCCTGCATAACCCTCGCACTGAGCGAGCACCGGCTTGACCCTCTGCCCGGTGGCGATGATCATGCAGCGAGGATCGCCTTCCTGGTAGACAATCAGGCAGCCGAGCCCATCAGCATTGATGTTGGTGTTCCGTCAATGACTGCTGCCGCTTGGCCGATATTAGATGGTAATCATCGGGTTGCCGCAGCGATCTTCAGGGGTGATGTGACCATCGACGCTGAGATCAGCGGCTGCATTGATCACATCTGCGAACTGTTCGGACTTAGCGAAGCTGAGCTCGATGAGCTGTAAACGACGGATTGCCTTGCTGGTATACCTCAGAGATGGTAAAACCATAACCATCATTTAAGCGTATATTGATCTCCAATGAATACCAGCTTTCCAAACCTTTCACGGCGCGGATTCTTGATGGGCGCGCTGGCCACTGCGGCGACTATCATCACCGAACCTTTGATGGCACAACCCGGTACCAGCGATTGGCGCAAGCGCCTGCTGGATCAGGACAGGGTTTTAAATCTATACCGGCCTCAGACAAAAGAACGACGAATCTTTTGCTACTGGAAAAAAGGCCAGGGGTTTCAGAAATCTGGCTATATGGACGGCATTTGGTTGCTTCGTGACGCAACCTATAAGAAGCGGTCATTTATTGACGCTAACCTGCTCGACGTTCTTTTTATAATCCAGCAGTGGCTCACCATTGAAGGACGAAATCCTGAGATCCAGGTGCTATCCGGCTACCGAACTCCTGAGCATAATTTTCGCCTTGAAGGGGCAGCAAAACAGTCTCTGCACATGCAGGGCAAGGCCTGCGACATCCACGTACCTGGAGTTACCACTAAGCTGCTGGCCGCGATGAGCATGATGATCGCAGCGGGCGGCGTTGGCATCTACCAGGACAAGGGCTTCATTCACGTCGATACCGGCAAGATTAGAACCTGGCGCGGTTGACATAGACAAGAACTATCAAGTCTATTGGCACGAATTGTTTTAGCTATTAATTGCTATAGTGCAATATAAGTTAAAACACCACGGAGATAGACCATGCTCGTCAACAAAAAAGCCCCATCCTTTACCTCACCCGCCGTCCTGGGCTCTGGTGAAATTGTAGATTCCTTCAGCCTGGCAAATCTAAGGGGTCGCTACGTAGCGCTTTTCTTCTGGCCAATGGATTTCACCTTCGTGTGTCCATCCGAGATCATTGCGCATGACCGCAGGCTTGCAAGGTTCAAGGAGCTAGGTGTCGAGGTTGTCGGAGTCTCAATCGACTCTCAATTCACGCATTATGCCTGGCGCCAACTGCCTGTAGAAAAGGGCGGCATAGGCGAGGTGGGCTTCACCATGGTCGCGGACATCAAGCACGAGATCACCCAAGCCTACGGCATTGAGCATGAATCCGGTGTGGCATTGCGCGCCACCTTCCTGATCGACCGTGAGGGCGTTGTGCAGCACCAAGTGGTGAATAACCTTCCCATTGGCCGTGATGTGGATGAACTGATCCGCGTCATCGAAGCCTTGAAGTTCACAGAGGAAAACGGAGAGGTCTGTCCAGCAGGATGGCGCAAAGGTGATCAGGGCATGAAACCAACAGCCGAAGGTGTCTCCAGCTACCTCGCAAATCACGGATCTTCCCTCTGACCATTCAAGCCCGTCAGTTGACGGGCAATTTTCAGGAGCATTGAAACATGCAAAAACACTCGAAAGTCATCATCCTTGGCAGTGGCCCAGCGGGCTACACCGCCGCAGTATATGCTGCACGTGCCAATCTCAAGCCCATCGTCATCACCGGCATGCAAATGGGTGGGCAGCTCACCACCACAACTGAGGTCGACAACTGGCCAGGCGACCCCCACGGCTTGACCGGCCCGGCGCTGATGGCTCGGATGCAAGAACACGCAGAGCGCTTTGAAGCCGAGATCATCTTCGATCACATCCACACCGCTGATTTGAACTCAAAACCTATCCGCCTGGAGGGTGATTCTGGTGTCTATACCGCTGACGCCTTGATCATTGCCACAGGCGCTTCGGCGCGTTACCTGGGGCTTGAGAGCGAAGAGGCCTTCATGGGCAAGGGTGTGTCAGCTTGCGCGACCTGCGATGGGTTCTTCTATCGCAACAAGCCTGTAGCCGTTGTAGGGGGAGGGAATACGGCGATTGAAGAGGCACTGTACCTCTCCAACATCGCCTCGCACGTCACGTTGATTCATCGCCGCCAAACGTTCCGCGCAGAAAAAATCCTGCAAGACAGGCTGATGGAAAAGGTTGCTGCAGGCAAAATCACCTTGGCACTGGAGTACGAAGTCGATGAGGTAATGGGCGGTGAATCTGGCGTTAACCGCGTAATGATTAAGTCAACGCACATCAACTCGCCCAAGGCACTCTTGAATGTAGACGGCTTATTTGTTGCGATCGGCCATAACCCTAACACCTCCTTGTTTCAGGGGCAGCTTGCGATGAAAGATGGGTACTTACTTCTGAACAAAGAATCAGGATTGGGCGCGACCGCAACCTCGGTACCTGGTGTCTTCGCAGCCGGCGATGTGGCCGATTCAGTCTACCGCCAGGCCATTACCTCTGCAGGAGCCGGTTGCATGGCGGCATTAGACGTGGAAGCCTTCATTTCGCGATAGCTACTCTGCTATCGTAGATGTATCAAGATCTATTTGGATACAAGGTGATAGTCATGATAAAAAAAGCTACTTTTTTGCTTGCGACAATGGCAGCAAGCCAAACAGCCTTCGCTGTACTTCCTGTAGGCATCGAAGTTGATCTGCAGAGCAAGTGGGCAAAACAAATACTAAAAGGATATGAGATCGAGCATGGCAAGATCTTAAACGCGAATATTCTTCATGACATTACCTATTGCGACCCTGACTCAACGGGTAGCTGGAGGCTCGTTTACCTTAGCAAGCAAGAGCTGAGTGATCTTTCAGCAGGTAAGGATTTTGAACGGCCAAGACCCAACCCAAAGCCAGTTAAAATAATGGACTCTGACCCCTCCTGCTCACCCAGCTGATGCTGTCTATGAAATCGACTCCGAGGCGGGCAGGTACAGCTCGCCTTGTTTTTGTTGTCCAAAGATGACAGCTCCAGATTATGAAAACATCTGGCAAACTCCTGTGTGTTTCAAACGCCTCCCTCTACGTCATCTTATTGTGTAAGTAATTGCTTGGGGTTCACTCGATATCCTGGCTCATGCTATGGACGCATGAGGATCTGGTTTTTCCTTCAAGAATGCTCGCTCGATCATACGCCGGCATCGCTCAACAAAGTGCTTTTGAAACGTCAGGCTGATCAGGATGACCAGAATGAAATAGATTGGGTAATGCCAAGGGGTTTTGCCTCCTGCCGCTGCAAAACAGCCCATGAGGTCAGTCAGGCAGAGAAGCGGCTCTCCATCAAGCACCCTCTCTGCCCGTGCGAAAATCATGAACAGAGGGATGTGCAAGGCGAACATAGACAAGCTGCAGTTACCCAGCGGCTTGGCCAACTTAGCCCAGCGCTGAGAGGGATTGGGGATGTGCAAAAGGACATAGATCAGAGCGACTTGCGCCGGCAGCAGCAGCCCATCATGCAGAAGGAAGTAGGGGATGTTTCCCTTCTGGCTGAATTCTCCCGCTACGTTGAGCAGGTAGGCAGCCGCCAGAATGCTTGTGATCACCAAGAACCACAGCGAGCCCAGAACAGTCTTGGTCACGACGATCCCTAGTTGCTGCTGACGATGGAAAACCGCACACAGTGCGATTCCCGCAAAAAACTCGGGCGCCCTGACCAGCGGATTTCGGTGAAGAATGCCAGTCGCGGGTGAGCCGTACCAGTCCATGCAAATGAAGAGCACTGCAGGTGAGAGGCATAGCGCACAAATTGCCGCCAGCAGCCACCCAGGACGCTTGAACCTGTGGAGGTAAGGGGCAACCAGGGGGAACAGCAGATAGAGGAACATCAGGGTTGAGATTGACCATGATGGGATGTTGAATGTCAGGTAGTAAGGGTTCCAGGCGTGGAGCAGCAATGCGTTCATGCCCAAAGCCACACCCAGCTCCGTCGAGCTCATGCGATGCATGACAGCGGGTTTCCAGTCGTTTGTATCTGGATAGACGCTCATCAAACTCATGTACTTGTCATGGGGAATAATTCCGAGTTTCGGAAATATTGCAAAGATCGCGACCACCAGGAAAAAACTACCGACATGGATGGGGTACAGGTTGGCAAAACGCTTCACCCAGAATGTCTTTTTACTCCCAAGCATGACGGCGGTGCCTGACGCATGATCTTGGAGATACACATGGGCCAGCAAGAAGCCGGACAGTACGAAAAAAGTACTGGTGCTAAAGAAACCCATCTCGCAGATTTTTCGTATAGCAGTGGGCAATTCGGGGTAATTGAAGCCATTGAGCGTATGGAAGAGCACTAGATACGCACCCAGGCCAAAGCGCAGCCATTCGAGAGAGACAAACTGGCGCTTATGGGAAGCAGCAGTGGCTGGCGCGGGTACTGGGCGATCCATGATTGGTCTACGTCATAAGAGGTGATGAGTAGAATCATATACGGTTTAGGCATATATTGCTAAGGCATCATATCCGAAAATCGTAAGCCACCACCCGGAAGCCGTCATGCCCCGTTTTGTGCTCTACCTATTGCTGATGTTTGCAACCTGCATTGCTCATGCGGGCGTCTTGGAACTGAATCAACAGTCCTGGGCCACATCCAATCCCGACCCCGAAAAGGGGATGAATGTCGGCTTTGCTCAACGTGAAGGGGATGGCATTCACGTAGTGTTGGCTGTTCAGCCAGGTTTTTCAGTCTACAGGGACTCCTTGTCATTCGAATCTTCAGGCCTGGCCGTCAATCCCTTGAGCATGCCAAACGGCAACTTCAAAGAAGACCCATCCTTCGGCAGGGTCGAGGTCTATCATGACGGTGCCCAAATAATCTTGCCTCTGGTCTCTAATCGAACACTCAAAGTGCGCATGCAAGGCTGTCTTGATACAGGTCTGTGCTTCGAGCAGCAGACCAGAATCGTGCAGATCGAGGGAGAGCTTCCGACGGCAGCAGAAATCGCCCCTCAATCGCCTGGGTCGCTTTGGTGGTTCTTCATGGCAGGGGTTTTGCTGGCGCTGACGCCGTGTGTGTTGCCTACCCTCCCTCTGTTGTTGCACGCGATGTCCGGTGGGCATGCCAGTCGCCCACGGCAAGCTTTGTACGGTATGGGTTATGTGTCGGCTTGCGCCTTTTCTTATGCAGGCCTTGGTGTGCTGATTGGCTACTTGGGATCATCTTTTGACTTGCGTACTGCGCTTCAAGGGCCCATTCCTGTCTCGCTCATTACGTTGTCGCTGGTCGCGCTTGCAGCCGTCAATATGGGATGGAGAGTCCCAGGGTTAGGCTTTATCAGTTCCGGCATCGGCCAAGGTTTGCTTGATAAGATCAAGGGCGGCAATTTGGCCAGCGCTGCAGGCCTCGGGGTTGTCAGTACTATCATGCTATCGCCCTGTGTATCTGCGCCTTTGGCAGGAATCATGATCTACCTCGCCCAAACAGGTGATTCGCTGTATGCAGGCGCTTGCCTTTTCTTGCTAGGGGTTGGGATGGGCTTGCCGCTCCTGATCCTGGCACTCGGTGGGAAGCGCTTCATTCCAAAATCTGGCCCTTGGTTGATCGGGATGAAGGAGGGAAGCGCACTCATGCTGATCATGGCAGCTGCCGTGAATGCCTCAAGATTACTCACCTCATCCCATACACTGATTCTGATAGGCGTCATGGCGCTTGCGGGGTCGATCTACCTCAAATTGCGTTGGCCCAAAAGGTGGTACAAGCCGATAGGAGCAACACTGATCTTCATGGTATTCGCCTACGGGTTCCTGTGCATTTCAGGCGGACTCAACGGCCAGGATGATTGGAAACAGCCTCTTTCGGCAAAGCAGATCTTGGTAGATGAGACCTATGACAACGTTGCCAAACTGACTCAGGCGCTGGCAAGACCAGGGCCAAAGGTTGTCGTGGTCTCGGCTCAGTGGTGCCTGAACTGCAAGGTTGAGGAGCGTGAGCTACGGGATTCCAACACCAAATCCCAACATCCAGGCGTCATCTGGATCAAATTGGACATCACCCACAGCAATGCAGAGGTCACTGACTGGTTGAAGAAAAAGGGGCTGTTCGGCCCACCGGCCCTGTTGTTCGTGGACAAACAAGGATTTGAAGACAGAAGCCTTCGCCAGGTGGGCAACATTGACACGACCCAGGTCAGCAAAGCCCTGGATTCGCTAAGCGCCGAGTAGCTTAGAAAAGCGACCCTTGCATGCTCGACTCCTGCTCAACCTCTTTTTGCTTGGCCTCCAAATATGCAGTATTGGAAGCGTCAGCCTCAGGGTTGAGCTCTAGGCGAATAGCCTCAAGGTGGGCAAGAATCCACTCTGAATCAGCAGGCTTGGTTCCAAACCCCTTGGTTACATAGAAGTGGGTTAGTGGAAGACTTGAAGCGCCTAGCGCTTCGAGAAGATCAGGATGCTGGCGAATCTTCGCTTCATTGCCCATGTTGATGAGTCTGCGGAACTCGGCCTCGGGCAACTGGGGCTGTACAAGCGGCAATTCTCGACCGACTTTTTTGGCTTCAAATCCTGCCAGGTAACGCAGAGAGTCATCGCCCGTACGCAGGAAGTACCAAAGCCCCTCGACGGAGTCAAAATAGCCGAGCTCTGGGTGCATAAAGCGCCTGAGGGTAAAGTGAGATAACTCTTGCCCTAGCCAGGTGATACCACGGCTGTAGACGTTGATGTATGTCTGGCCATCAAGTTCAAGCTGGCGATGGTATTGGGGTAGGGATGCCATGGTCTCGATCTCACTAAATTTTCACATTTCGGTTTACCAATATATTGACACGGAAGTGAAACGGTAGCACTATTTCCATGTTTGCTGAGCAAAGCCCAGCATCAACACACCTTTTGCCGTTATCCATTTCCAACGGGAAGTTCCATGTCAAGTTTCGATATTCGCCGTTTTGTAGGGGATCTCAAGGGCGCTGGTGTTGTCATCAGCAACGAGAGTGAACTGATTTCCAGGGTTTCTGCCGCCAAAGATCCAGAGCGCGAGCTGAGCCGCCATTTCACTCAGGGTCGTACCCTGCACGTCTCTTTCGCTGTTGACCACAACCGCCCTGAAAACGGCCTGATTCAGGTCTTCAAGGATAATGGCCTGGATGACGGCTGGTCGTACCGAGAGTTCAAGCAAAACGCCAAACAGATCGGCGAGTAATCGTCGCGTCTGTGCGCCACAAGCTTTTGCCGCAAAGCTGAAGAAGTAGCCTAAAGCCCAGCGTACAGGGCAGATAAATGCCAATCACAACGACCCAGCATCCGGGACAACGAAGGTGGCTCCTTCAATGCTTGTGATTGGTGGGGCCGAGTACCCTTAAAATGACGTGCGCCGGCAAGAGAGCCCAGCTTCGGCTGGGTTTTTTATGTCAGGTGTTTATTGACACTGTAGTGTCGGGTATCAATTGTGCTCAAATTCATCATCCCATTTGTTTTTGCCTTGGTGGCCATCCTTCAGGATGCGCATGTCATTATCGACTATGACGGCTGCACCAAGGATAATCAGCTCTTGGCCATTCTGATTTTTCTCTTGCTTGGGGCCATATCAAGGCGCCTAGTGGTGAGGGGTTTTTGGGTAATGATGGTCGTTTTCCAAGTGGCGTTCTTCGCAAGCGACACCTACCTCAGCGATTTCCTCCCAGATACCTGGTCGGCGACCGAATCCAGGCTGTTTGATGGCTACCCCATCATTCAGGCTGGATCTGTGCTTGTGGTTGCTGTCCTGTCATTGGCGGGCTACCTTCGCCATCAGATAAAGTCCGCCGAAGCTATCAAATGCGTCCTGGGCAGCCTACTGATCATCATTTCTGCTCAGCTATGGATCATTGGGGATCAAAACGTAGAGAAGGCTCCTTGGAGAGGTTGGAACAGTGCTGAATCCACCGAGCGGATCTTGATGACTGATCATCAGAATCGGTTCATTGGCCAGAAATGGGTGATGGAGAACACGGACTACAAACGCACAATGATTGAGCTCAAGGCTTTCTGGGTATCGGGTGAAAGCCAGCACTACTTTGTAGCTCCCCATCAGGGGCACAGATATCCCTTTATCTACAAGCTGGGCCGAACAGACACTAACCAGATCATCCTGGAGGCCCAGGCTCGCGACATGGAGTGGGGAAAGGGCATGGTCTGGATTTGGGAGTATATGGCCAGCTTTGTCTTGGTGTTCCTTGAAACCTTCATGGTCACTCAAACGTTATTAGGTCTTCTGATTGAGCGTCGATCCTTGTCAACAGTTAGAGGAAGCAGTATTCTGTAATGTTCAATGGCGAACAGAAGAATAGAGATGAAGATTCATGCTGATCATCCGGGAAAAGCCAGACTACTACGACAGCGCGGTTGGCTTCGGCATCGATAAGGCGGTTGTCTACCATCGCAAGACCCGTAAGGCAGAAGACCCTGCTGTCATTCGAGACATTGAGGCTGCGATCGAGAGAGCAGAGGCGCACAATCCGTCTCTTCATCGGAGCACTTTTGTGCCTTTTCACGTAGGCATCTGCGGGAAGATATACACCGGCACCTTTGCCTATGAAAATACCAAAACGGGAGAGATGAAAGGGTCGCTTTACCGTACGGAGGGCGAGCACTGGCAGCGCCGCCATTTCTGGGTTGACAAGGATTACCCCAGCGGGTCGCTCGATAAGAAGAGCAAATCCGGCATTTACCTCTGGGATGGAAAGCGTACTTCCGTCAAAACTCTGAGCGAGTGGCTTGCAAAGACAAGCCAGGGCGTCGAGTCCATGGACGTGTTTCTTCAGCACCGCCTGGTTAGCTTCATCTCTATAGACCGCCAGATCTACTTGGAGCCTTGCCTCAAGGATTTTAATTTCCAGCGCATGATGGGAGGCGTCGAGACGTTTCAGGAGATTATGATGTTCATTTCCGGAGTGCTTGGCATGCTGGAGCGCGAAACACCGGTCACTGAAGACAAGTACATAGCGCTAAGCAAAGGCTTCGACGAACACTCTTTCCGCAAAGGCCCAACCAAGCATTTTTGATCCGGGCTTCAATCATCAACCAACACAACCAGGAGGTGCCCCATGGAGCATTAGAACCCCCATTAGGAGCAATACCATGTCGCGTACAACGCGCTTCCACTACAGAAAAGGGCTGATGCGAGACCGCGCCAGAAAAGAGATCTATGCAGCGAACAGCTGCTCGCGCCACGGCGGTTGCGGCTACTGCCTGGGCAATCGAATGCATCGTCATGCCCGCGCAAAGCCGATCGTCGCTGTCGATTTTCACTTGATGATGCCCCACGACATCCACTTTGAGACTGACTGGGTCAGGGATTCTGAGTTTCCCTGATGACCTAAGGGGAGGGTGAATGCCCTCCTGCTAGCACCGAAACCCTCGTCATTGCTACGCTAAGAAAAAAGCGAAATCCTCACCATGTTCGACAACACTCCTGAAGTTAAAGCCCGCAAAATCCTTGGCGATACCCTCTACGATGAGCTGCGCTTTCACTTTCACGATGATCTATCCAAGTCCGGCCTATCGCTGAACATGACGTTGGCTGAGCACATCAAAAACCGAGAACGCCCACATAACGTCGCGAACTCGGCCTTCAAAAGCTTCCGGTTTTCGCATTTTTTGCGGGACAACATGGGCCACAAGCTGATCATTCTTCTGGCGCGTGACGGGTATGAGTTCAACCACCAATTCCCAACGGATCGCGAGTATTCCAGCAAAGAGGTAAGGCAGCACATGCCATTCTTCGGATTGGGTCTCTACGACAAGTCAGGCCTCACCACGGGGGATTTGCAATACTCTTCCGCTGTGATTGCGGGGATGCAGTTTGCTAACCCCAAGCTGGAAGCGCAGATCCCAGAGTTTTCAGAGTTTCGTCAAACGTTCCCACAGATGGACAAGAATCGCGATAATTTTGCCTACCTGTACCTGTGCGCATTTGCCGGCGTTGCGAATCCTCAAATACCGCGACTAAGTCCAGAAATGGCACAGATGATGGGCCTGAACGCCCAAGGGGATCTTGATCCACATCTATGGGCTATTGGCGGGCCTTCACTGTATGACTTGTCGCTCAAGACATTTCTGGAAGTGAAAAACCCCAACGGGAAGGACAAAGAGGCATTGCTGAAAAACCGCTATGAAGTTATGGATACCAACCTCGCCTCATTGACGGTGCTGCCAGCGCAGATCCTGTATCTTCGGGGTGTTCCGCTTGAGGATATCATGCAAGGCCTTCTGAGTCGGGTACAGGCCATTGCGGCTCACACCCTTGGCCAGTATCCAGAATACGACCGCTATGTCGAATACGCGATCAAGCGCCCCTTCATGGCATTCCCCGAATGCTGGCCAGAGCTTGGGATTACCAGTGCAGACTTCCTGGGCAAAACCTTTGACGAGCCCCAAATGAGTGACATTTTTCAAAACACTCAATTCTGCCAAGGGCTGGGCCAGAAATTTCACTGGAGCGACCACTATGTGAGACTCCCGAGCATCCTTGATGGTCTGAACCACGAAGGTGCTGATTTTTACAATCCAACGTACCTGAGGCATCACGGATACAACTCAGCTTGCAAGACAGATCTGTCGCAGATAAATAGCGATGCCCTTAAAGACCTGTTTGACACCGCAACAGAACTGAATGCCGGCGCCCCGGTGCTCATCAAACCTTACAAGGCGGATAGGAACGCCAAGGTCGGGCTGGAATCCACCCTGATTCCGATCTGCGACAAGATTGGGGTGGAGTCCATGGCGCAGCACGTGCACTCACTGTTCAACGCCAGGGGTGAAAGAATCCTGCTAGCAGATGGATCTTACATGGTAGTGAAAAATGACATTGCTAAAGCCCTGTCAATTCATCTTCCAGAAGTCTACAGCCGAGTATTCGATCTGATCATGAGCGAGAAGAAGCCGAAGAAAACCCTGGTTTCCATAATGCTTGAGTACGGAAGACCTGATCGCGAGCATTTCAGAAAACTCACCGGAGCAAACCAGGACAAGGTTTTTGCGGGGGACTTGGGCCTGTGAGTCAAATCCCTGATTTGCTTCCAGGCTGAAAGCCAATTCATGGCATAATCGGTTGAAAATGAATGAGGGCTGATCGTGAATATTTTGGCAATCACTGGGGCAGGCTTGAGCGTTGGCAGCGGCTTACCCACCTACAGAGGGGCTCAGGGCCGGTATACGGCACTTGAAGCTGAATATGGGCTGCCAGTGGAGAAGATCGTTTCGGTCGACACTCTGCGCAATCGCCCTGAGCTTCTTTGGAAATACTGGCTGGCCATGCATGCCAACTACGCGAAGGCAACGCCTTCGATTGGCCATTACGCGCTCAAACGCCTGTCTGAGGCTGCTGGAGAATATATGGAGGTCACCCAGAACGTCGATGGGCTGTCACTCAAAGCCGGCGTTGACCGCAAGAATGTCATTGAGCTGCATGGCTCAGCTTTGCGCTATGTCTGCCAAAAGTGCGGACATGTCCACCAGCTCGGACTCAGTCCAGAGATGGCGATTCCGCCGCGCTGCTATCGCTGCCGGGATCCTGAAAATGCTTTGATTCGCCCTGATGTCGTGATGTTCGGCGAGAACGTTAACGAAGATCATTTGTTTCGAGCCATTGACTACGCAGCCAAGACTGATCTGGTCATCATCGCTGGCACCACATTAAGCTTCTACTACCTGATAGCGATCCTGGCCACGGCGGTGGAGGCGGGCGCCAAGGTGATCTATATCGACCCGGAAGCTGATCGTGAGCACCCAATGTTCTACGCTGCAGCCGATCACGAGAAAGTCATCAAAGCCACCACAGCCATCCGCTCTACGGCTGATGAAGCGCTCTGCAGGCTCGTTCCTGCGCTGATCGAGGGCGACAGGGTTACACTGGCAGAGTTCGGGCTTTAAAGAGCCAGAAGGCCCTTAGAGGGCCTTCAACATTTCTGCGTATTGTGTAGCATTAGGCTGCTGCTTGATCATCTCAGCGGTCTGCGCCATCAAGCAGGCATCATCACTGGCAAACGCCGGCTTTACTTGGTCGTAATCCTCAACATCCAGCATCGGATCGTATGTCGTTTCAAAGGCTGTACTTACCTCAGGCTGGGCTACTAAAACGACAGGAGCGGTGTTGGTGGGAGCCTGCGCAACCGCCCCTTCATCCTGATCAACCTCTTCATTGGGTTCATCGTCAGTATCGCCGGGAGTGGCGGTAGTTTGACCGTCAAAGCTCAACAAGTGAGGGATGTAGATTGCGCCAAACAACGGCTCCGCTGTATCGATATCGACCAGTGAGGGTTGTTCGATGCCGTCCATGATATCGCGGCTTTTGACCACAAAGCGCTTTTTGAAACCCTTGAGTTCAGTGCCTATCGGCAGGGCCAGGAACTGTTGAAGCTTCATGTGATAAACCTGTGTTGGGTATGCCCTGGGGCGTAAAGAGTCCGGACGATTTTGCCAATATATAGCAAAGCCGTCCAGCCCCTTCTTAAGGCTCAAGATCCAGAACTTGCTTACGCGAGGTCTCGTTGATCCGATATTCAACTGAAGCAGCCTCGGTCGGAAGGGGTACTTCCCATTTGAACAGCATTTCTCGGATACCCTCATTCTTCAGAGAGGTATCGCGCTTGCTGTTGCGCTGGTAGATAACCTTCTCGGGCTGCTCCAGGTACACAAGGCGGACATCGGCATGATAGTCATGCAGGAAATCCAGGGTCTTGGTGCGCATCTGGGTCGAGAGCAGGGTGGTGTTCCACACAAACGGCTCCTGTCGGCGTAGCAGGGCTTTGGCCTTGTCGAATGCATAGTGAGCTGCGGCGCCATTGTTCTTGCCGTAGCGCAGGCCAAGTTCATCGCGGGCATCATCTACTGACACTACCGGTAGGTTCGGGAAATTCTGGCTAACCCAGTGGTTTTTCCCCGATGCCGGCATGCCGCACATGACCACCACCTCAGAGCCTTTTCGCTCGCGGTAGAAGGGATAATCCGGGGAGATTGCATCACCCAGGAGGTACCGCAGCTTGGTGTAAGAGTCCGGAAACTGCTTGGCGCTGCGCAGGCAGCCTTCCTCATCAGCCAGCATTCTGAAGAGTTCGATGTCGGCTAGCACGCCTGCTTTGTCGTGATATACCCGACCCTCCATGTCGGCGGTGGCCATCGCGCACAGCATCCATAGGTTCTGCTCGCAAGACAGCTTGTGAATCAGAAACTCTGCAGGCTTACCTGTGCGCTTGTCACCCGCCAGGGCAAAGAAGGGCAGCTGATGCACCGTGATGATCCGGCAGATCTCTTCACGCAGGCCAAATGGGACGCCCGCCTGCCAAAGCATGATGCGCGCATCGATCGCACCACGTCTTGAGTGACCAGGCTGACCGATTCTGCCAGTGATTTCATCGATGACGGTAGTGGAAGGCTTGGCAATGTCATGCAGCAACGCAGCGTAGAAAAGCATAAAACGCTCGTCTTCGCTGGCTGTGCTGTAGTCAGGGCCGTTCACCATCGCTCCAACCACCATATCGGTGTGGATAAACACGTTACCCTCACCGTGGTATTCGGGCTCTTGAGGCGTGGCCTCCAGTAACCCCAGCGCCGGAATCATTTCGACAAGCGCCTTCATGTCATGCGCCTGCCCTGGGCCTGGCACGAGTTTCTGCATATCTTCGTACTTCATGATTTTCTGCTCAATCGGGACTTAAGGAGACGGAGATCGACCAACAAATGAGATCTTCACGCCTGGTAGCTTTAGCCGCTCGAAGAGTGGCTCATGTTTTTCGAATTGTGGGACAAGCGAATGCTTGCGTTTGCTGAGCTTGTCACGCTCGGCCTCTGTGTTTCGAGGCGCATCTTGCATGTCAAGGTAGAGGATTGCGAAGTAACCCTGGTCGTAACCGAAGAAGGCCTGAACCTGTGCGCCGCCGCCAGCTAAGACCCATACAGGGCCCCTGTCGAGTGATAGGCAGTAATTATAAACAGATTTTATCTTCTCGTGATAGCAGTCAATCATCATCTGCCGATGGCTTATTGAACGATGGATGCCATGATCATCACCTTGTCTAACGAGTTTGGAATGCTCATCTACGCAGTACGGAACACCGTCATATTCAGCTAGCATGAGGGAGTCGCTGAATTCGCAACGACCTTCTGGCACCGAAACCTTCAAGCCATAACTTGCCCACATTTCAATGCGCTCGTCATCCGCCTGCTCGATCTCAGCCTCACACAGCCCCATGGCCACAAGGTGTCTGCCAATGGTCTTGGCCTGCCCAACAGTGTAGGAAGGCTGAGCATTCCTTTCATCCTTGTTGGTGAAGTACCGTACCATCAGGATCATCTCTTCCTCTGGCAGCGCCTTGATATAGGAAAGAATGGGGTGCTCTGATTTAGGGACTGTAGTCATCGTGCTGGCATCTTCTAAGCTCGGTGATAGTTCCTTGATGATAGCCTTTGCATCCATTCAATATCCATGAAAAAAGGCGCTTTCGCGCCTTGTCTCATTCACAAAACAGCGGTTTGTGACCCACGCTTACAGGCTTTCCATTATCCGAGCAGCTTCACGATTTGCTTGCCGCGCTTGTCAATGTGCTTCCACTTGATCTTAAAGGAGGTGCTTTCAATTCCACCAAACATCGAAGCGTTGGCGTGAATCTCACATAGGCCTGCGATCAACAATGTGGCTGCTTCAGGACGCTTGGCAAAATCCTCCTGACCCTCGGCTTTGAGCAGGTGAATGTCCATGTCCATACCCATCAATTTCGCTGCTTCCTCAGAACCGCCCACGTGCAGCCAGGCTGCCCCTGAAGCCTTGGCATGGTCAGGGAAGTGCACCTTGCCATTTTCATCTGTTGTACGAACCAGTGGCTTGGAACAGTCATGGTTAACCATGTACTCCTCGATCACAGCTTCGTCCTTGCGCAAACGCCACAGGTTTTTATCTGCAAACCAATCAGGCATTTTCCATTCATACTGCAACTGAGCGCTTTGTGTTACGTAGTTGCGTAGATCCAGGTAGTAGGCGTAAACCATCTCACCATGGGCGAGAACCGACATGCCTTGTGTCTGTTCGCAATCCTTCATCATTTGAAGCAAACTGTCTCTGTCGAGATCCGGCCTGATATGCCGTGGGAAAGAGCTACAACATTTCCGTCACCAGTAGAGTTGGGGGAGGGTAACCAGCCACCTGGTGAGGCAGCTGGCGCTTGTGGATGATTAGCTGGCCAGGGCTGCAGCTACAAGCTGTTCAGCCTCAGCCAGTACGCTGGCGTCCTTCACATAACGAGCCCAGTCGTGCGGCACCTTGACCTCCTGCTTCGCCAGGGCAGCCTTGAGCGAACGCTGCAGGCCCTCCAGGATCTCACGAGCGTTAGCACCGTCTTCCAGGTGACTGGTTTTCCTCCAGTCAGCGCCACGCAGCACGGCGTAGACGACATAATCCTTGAAGAATAGCCGAGGTAGTTTGTTGCCGTACTGGTTGCGCGGGATTCGCAGGTTTTCCGGGTCGGTGAGCATAGCCTTGAGGTCGACGATCAGGGCTTTGCGGGTTTGGGTGAACGGGGTGAAAGTAGTCATGGTAATTCTCCGGTATTTTGAATTTTTGGTTGTTACAGGCATTGGAATTTTTTGGTGACTTCCCGGCATTCGGCTTTCGTGCAGGGGCCAATCCCCAATGCCGTAATGATCGGAGAGCCGTCGAAGTGAGGCGGTAAGATGTGGTGACGATCGACCACCAGAGCGCAAGGAATGCCCATCTGACGGGCCTTGTTGAAGGCGCTGATCAGCTGTTGTTGGTTCTTGGCTTTGAGAGTGACCTTCGATCCGCCGTGCGCAGCATTCCGATAGCGCGCAACACGCTCGGGATCCATACGTTCAGCTACATGAAGGCTGTCACCATACGCATGACCTGTCTGAGCTGAGAGCTTGCCAGCCGGCATCTCCAGAGACGAAGGAATAATCGCGTATTGGTAGAGATGATCTACATCAGCAACTGGCATATCATCAGCCAGAGCCAAGGCAAGATCCTTGGGGGAGATCGACTCAAGGTCGATATTTGCAAACTTTTCCGTTTCCGGATGCGGTCGGGCCCGTACACAAGAGCTACAAATGGTTCATGATGACGTTCTCTTCATATGGTGGCCTCTCTTAGAGGGGAGACCAAACCTCTTTTTTATGCTACCGTCTATACTGGGACAGTAACGTCTGTATGGTGATCACAGGGGGATTCGAACCCCCAAAAACCTTCCGGGTTAGCACCCCGGCTGCTCTACCAATTGGAGCTATGTGACCAGATTTGCTTCAGTGATTCCAATATTACCAGGCATTGGATTTAAGTCAATACATTGGAAAGGCGTTTTTTATTATTTTTATCGCCTTGCGGATTTTTTACTGCAAATCCAACAGGTTACGAAGCACTGTCAACGACCTGAACGAGGCGTCAATGACCTGATAGTCCGTTTGGTCGACCAAAAATACCTGCCCATCAGCCACCTGCAGCAGCAAGACATCCAGCATGTTCCCAGTGCCGATGTACAGGAAGCCTTTTTCTTCCAGCTCTTGCTCCTCCGTGTAAGCCATGATGTCTTCAGGGCCATAAAGAGTGCCTGACTCAGATCTCGCCCCATCAGGCCTTTCATTCAAATACTCCACCAGATCTTCCGGCATGTCGACGCCGTAGGTGATCTTAAACCAAGATTTGAAATTACTCATGGGTATTCCTTGGGCGTTTGGATAGAAAGTGGTTTGATGCTGCAGCCCGTAAGTGATGGCCTTATATGAAGTGCGGGCGGCTCAAGAGGCTTGGCTTAGGCAGATTCAGTCTGCACGGGTGAAGACTCGGCCATCAGCTCACTAACCAGGGCTCTGGCTTCCTGCGGTGTCATCATATCGAAGTTCACTGTGTGCTGGATGTCGATTTTGAGCTGATGCAGAGGTGCCCAAGAGGCTCCTTTTTCATGATTTCTTTGAACCCAGGTCAAAAGATTTTTCAGGCTCCGCACGTTTTCGAAGTGGCGCTCGATGAGATCCTTGATGGCCTTGATCTTGTCTTTTAGGCACTGGTCGAATCGAGGGTTATCCTTATTGACGATGGTGTGGTAACGCCCGTTTCCGGAGACGCAGTCGTCATGGTGTTTGCCCAGCTCATAGGGATAAAGCACATCGATGGATCCATCCATGTGCTTGCCAAGAGACTTTTGGTTGGCCGAAATGGCTTGCCGGTGCCGCTTGATGGCCCACAGTATGCCTACCGGTGAAGACTCAAGTGGAGGCAGGTGGGATCCGCCACAATCTGCTGGATCAGGATAATTCCAATCAAGAAAATACAGCTCTGCACGGCGATCTTCGCTTTGAAGTACACCCTGGTGGCACCACCTCCTGAATTTCCATTCAGCCAGGTTCTCACGGTGCTTCTTCAGATTTCCGTCAGATCCCAAGATGTGAGGGTGGAAGCAGATTGGGCAGCGCCCTGTTGGCTTTGGGCTCTTCCCTGAAGACATCTGGAAAACCTTGGGCACAACCCCCAAGCTATCGACCAAGTAATCCTCACCACCGTCCTCTGGAGCTTCAAAGGAGAACGTTGGGGCGCCCTTGCCCTCATAGTCTACCCCTGGGAACCGCAGATCGAGGTGCACAACGTCCGGGTAGCCTTTGCGCACGAAAACCTTAGCGCCGTTAAGCGAGTAGTTGGCGGGCGAGGCTAGGAATTCAAATCCGGCCAGTAATCCAGGATTAGAGGCTTCGACTCGTATCAAAGGTGATTCAGGATGAAGGGCGCTAAAATGTTTCCACCCTGTTTGTATCCGTACCTGACTCACGCAGCCAAGGGATTTGGTGACATCGATACCTGCGATGCTGACGTCCATCGGTAGCTCCTGCGATACGAGTAGGCGACTCAAAGGTTTTTTGATGGCATGTTCACGATGGCCAGGCGCGGCCCATCTACAGCCTCATATAGCCCCAGCCACGTGGTTCTGGCAGGGTTTTCGAACCGAACCAGCGAGCTGATCTGAGGGTTTTTGAATTTGAATTCACCACCCTGACCTCCGGAAGCAATCACCCATTTTCTGTAGATCGGATCACTTGTCGCAAGGAAGATTGGCATCGACCTGACGCGTTTGGCAGAGATCGATACCTCACGAATGAAAGCTTCCGTAGGGTCGCCGACCAGTCGCTTAGAGCCAACTATCGTCAGGCGTCGGACTTTAACGCCTTTGCCATAGAAATCCTGAATCATCTCGCCGAACATGCTGGCCTTTTCTACGCCGGTTTCAACATACTCTAAAGGCACGTCCTTAACCATGACAGGGCCTTGAAGGGACTCTTCCAGCGAGCGGGCCAGACACCAAGTCATTTCGGTAGCGCACCGATCTTTCGACCGCATCAAAACCCAAGGCTCCTTTGGCTTGAGCATTTGCTTGATAGTTGCGTAACTGACCAGATTCGGAATCCCTGAACTTCTGTCAATGATCCTTGATTTCGCAGAATCGTTGACTGGCAAAAACATAAGGAAAAATGCCGTTAAAATACCAAGGCAGACAACCAGCAGGGTGCCTATAAAGCTGGCTGTTATTTTGTGCTCTATATTTTTTTTCATGGCGTTCGCACAGCATCCCTAAAGTAAGGCTAGACCAAATGGGTCAAAGACCCAAGTTAACCGCAAGCACTGCATCTCGCATCTTGGAAGAGAGCTTCTGCATTTGTACTGGAGAAATTGCGATCAAGCTTGCCAGTCGTTTGATCTGACTCACCTTCGCAACTGCCGCGAGCGCCCTGTCACCGATGGTGGGATATTGGCTGATCACAGCCGCCGCACGCTCAAGGTTTGCATTGCCACCTTTGTCCAGAAAAGTCATCACTGCGGCCAAGCCAGCATCTTCGCCAAAAAGATGATTAAGGCGCTTGCGCTCAAACCCATAATGCCACTCACCCTTGCTCATCATGTCGTTAATGATGGCACGAGCCGGCTCAAAGTCCTTTACGCCATTGAACCATTTAGCCGTGCATGTGCCCCATTTGCGCGCAATGTGAAAAGGATTGTAAAGGTCAGGATATCGCTTGCTCAAAGAGATAAGCATGCGGTCACCCAGGTTTGAGCCGGTGCGGTTCCTTGGGATCAGTGAGTCGTGCCAAAGGGAGTTCACCCAAAGCTCTCTGTGATCCTCATTTCCAATAATTCGGTAGTCCCACCCAAGAAGATCACCGGTGGTTAGCTCGAATTCGACCCACATCTCAGGGCAATCCCACAAGATGTTCATCAGCATGAGTCGCTTGTACGCCTGTTCGATAGGGGTGACTACGCGGGCACCAGACTTTTCACTGTAAGCATCCATAATGTCTGAGCAGCGCTGAGCCACAAACCGGGGACAGATCCCAGCGTGCTTGGCCAGCGGGACAGCCTGGGACATGATCTGACCGAAGATACGGCTCTGGGTGAAATCATACTTCTCTGCCTCATTGTGAAGGTCTGAAAAAGCTGACCTCCAGGCGTCGCCTTGTTCAAAGCTGATTAGCGTCTGAACAGATTTAGCCGTGACCTTTTCATTCAGGTCTGGCGGCAGCAGCGCGCCACTGTAATGAGAGAAAATCACTGCCGATGCGTAGCAATGCGCTTCTCGCAGCTCTTGAATTCGTCCACGCTCAATGGGGAAGAGCGGGTTATCAACCAGACCCTTTGACCAGAACGCATGAAATGCACCGCTTTCGATCGCTATTTTGAACCTGCCGAGAAGGCCTGAGATGTCGAACGCGGAATGCTCTACTAGGATGTTGTTTAGGTTGGCACCAGCCACCAGATCCACAATGGAATACGAGTTATAGCGGTGCTCGCCTGTACGGTAGTTGCGAAACCATAGATAGCGCAGTTCATGCTGGGTAGATACACCCAGCGAGGCAAGCTGAAGGCCCATGGCATCCAAAACGCCACTTTGTTTCCAGCCTTCTACAGTGCGCCGTTTTAGATTGCACTCGTAGAGCGATTGGCCAATGACCTTTTCAGGCTCGGTTGTCGACTCCAAGCTGGAGTTGGGGATGACTTCACCCTCATCGGTGTAATCAACCGGTAGCAACATCGATTTCAGATCAATCAGGGCTCTGCTTTTGAAATATCCTTTCGGAAGCCCCTTGCATAGCCATGTATCAAAACCCTGATTTTTCATTTCAGATACCCTCAAGCTCGGTGCGAGCAGCGTCTGAGAGTTCATCGCTAGCCAGTAGGGACTCTAGAATTTCTTCCGATGGGTAGCGATCCTCATGCAAGATCAGAGGGAATTGGTTCAGTGCGGCCAGATAGGCACCAACTTCGTCCATTTCCTCATCAAATGGCAGACTTGGATCGATCTTACAAAGAAGATTAATAATGTCCTTGTCGCTCTCGTAGGCAAGGTTGTGCATCATGAGTGCATCTTCGAACATGGCAGGTTCAGTGCAAGTGTCGAGCACAAGGCCACGATGACCAGGCACGTTCGGCAGGATTCCGAGTAGGGGGGCGAAGTCGTTCAGAAAGACATATGGCGTACCGATCGTCTTCAAGCGTGCCCAGTTGTTGCTACCGCGCTTATCCAGCCATTTATCGTTGCCCCACAGAAGTGCCAAATCCTCAATGCTGCGTGGTTGATGCACGCTGAAGCCTTCGGACTCCATGATGCGAGTCTCCTCAATCACCTCAATCGTTTGGGTGACATCAGCCAGGCGAGGAGAAAGTCGATCGATGTCGTAGGCATGCTCTGCCAACAAGGATCTGACTTCCTTGAATGACTGATAGGACAGGATGTTGCGCAGTTCGACGGGCAAATAACGCTTTTTGTCCTCAAACCAAGCCAGTGCCTGGAAAGCCCCGAGACCGGAGTCCAGATAGCAGAGATCAAAAGGGTTATCCTCAATTTGTTTGGAAATGCGCTCGGTAAGCCAGCGTTGATAGCGGCCTTTCGAAGTTGGGTCGCATTCCTTAAGGTAAGCGCAGAACGCTTCGAAAGTGAGCGTCAGACCCTGGTGCTTCACTGCACTGTTGAAGGCAGCAAGCTTGGTTTCTTCAAAACTGCGATTGGTCATGATGCTCTCCTGATTTGTACGGGAGAGATTACCCTGGCAATGCAATATATGCAATAACCGAGTGACGTCAAGGAGCGACTAAGCAGCAAATTGACGTCTTCGGTTAGCTCTAGAGGCCCAGGTCGGCAGCCAACATGGCGTCGCGATCAGCGGATTTAGCTGCCAGCATAAACTCCTTGCCCAGACCTCGCTCAACCATGATCTTGCGTACCGATAATGCGCCTTCCTCGTGCATCATGTGTTTGGCCAGAACTGATGGCTTGAGATCGAAGGTATCAATCAGTTGCTCCCAAGCCTGATTGATGAAGGGAGACTCAGCAAATTCAAACGCATTGAGCTTTTGCAGGTAGCTGAGCGCCTCCAAAATCCTGATCCTGTCTGCAACCGAGCATTCCGCCCTGCGATCTGGGGCCTCCTGGAGGCTTTTTATCACTTCAGCCGCTTTGGTCTGGTACTCATTGGCAGGGGACGTAAATTCTGGCCAGTAGACCTCGGCAGCCTCATACAACCGATCGAATGTACTGTATTTCATGGCAGGCATCTTGGCGACGATACCAAAAATGTGGAGCATGAAATTATTGCTTATCATGCCAGGCTCTTGGCTGCTTGCGCCTCCGAACCTGTCCTTGGTATAGGGGAGTTCGTGAACGTAGCGATCAAGTGTGTCAGCGCTAATTTTTGTAGTCAGCTCGTTCAGCGTGATTGCCCCAGAGATGTCGGACTTGCGATGCGCTTCAAGCATGCGCTCAAACATCGTCTCGCTGTAGACAGCATCGTTGGTAACGCAAAGGTTTTTGATGAGTCTGCGGTAGGGGGATTTGTCCACCCGCAATGGCTCAATCAACGACTGAGCTGAAAGCAATGCCCTTACAGACTCATCTGCCAGAATGCCCTCGACAATGTCTCCCATGTGCCCAAGGATCATGCAGCCTTTAGCTGCGGTATCAAACGGCATGAATGACTCAGTGATCAGCTTGTGAAGCTCAGCATAATCCTCGGGGGAAATAGGCTGTTCTGGGTCTTCAGGTTTGGCGCGTGCTACCCATGCAGAAGCCAAAGCCCTGTCAAGATGAAGCCGCTCTTCTTTCGCCAATAGGCCGGTGAGGTCATCAGCATCAAAGCCAGAGTATTTCAATACACTGTCAACGGTGTACTCACCCAGCAACAAGGGCCTAAGATCCTCAAGCTCCATGAATCCGGTTTTTAGCATCTGAGTAAAGACCCGCAGACGGCCATAGGTGGCATCTACGTGCTCAGCTGCAAAGCTCGCAAGCACAGCGCCTAATCGGTCACCTTCTTGGGTCTTGAAGTCCTTGAATCCCAAATTCTTAAGCGCTTTATTCACCAGCTGAGGATCATCATTTGCCTTCAGGCTGTTGATCAGCATTCGAAGAAGCGGTAGCTGGCGCAGTTCAGCCTTGATCTGACTGGCAGTTCCTCTCTCAAACACGGCAAGGTCAAAATACTTTGTTCCTTGCACCCAGGACAGCATGTTTACGTCAACGCTGATGTAGTCTCGTGGGTATGGCTGGCTCGCTCTGGCCCCTATCTGCAGGTCGATCACTTGTTCGATACGCTGAGACACCTTCTCGGGCGAATAGCCAAGGTAAGCCAGGATAGGAAGCATTGGGGATGCATCATCGATTGTGATCCCTCGCGCCTGGGCACTAGGATGCAAAGCGCTGTAGGCTACAAAATTTTGACTCAGCAGTGCCCTGGCTTCAGGCATGATTTTCAGGTATTCGCGGAAGAAAACCCTGACCCCGTGGGCTTCGTCGCTGTCATCTGGATATCTGGCATAATCCTCTTCGAAGCGGGCATTTAGAACGCCGTCGTGATCCTTGAGGAAATTTTCCTTGTCGGATTTTCGCCAGATGCCAGTAATCCCTCCTGCCCCGCATATCTTGTGAATCACCGACATGGAAGGATCAGTTTGAAAGTAGCTGGTAATGGCTTCTGCCAACACTGTTGATTGCCGATCGATCATGAAACCCATGGTTCGAGCGAAACGGGTGTCGTCATGACCCATTGCTGTTACATAACCTACAGGGTCTTCGTGGAATTTTCGTTCCAGCATCAGCCCGGTCGCTTTTTCCAGCGCTTCTCCGATATTCACGGAGCAGGACTCTCGCTGGCGAGTACACGAGGCTTGTGAAGGGTCTTGAGCACGTTCGTGGCGCCGATTTCGACACGTAGGTGATCAAGCTGCTCGACTGTCATTTCAGCGCATGCTGCACGGAGCAATTGGGGAAGCTCATCCAGGGGGCGCTGGAACAAGTAACGACTGCCAACCTCTTCGCCACCGCGAACCACAGTCGCTTTAAGAAAAATCCCCGAGCTCAACGCTTCTAGGGTTTCATCTCCACAATCCCAGGTGTCACCTTTGTCTCGATAGGTGAAAACGGTGCCGAAGATTGGCACGTCATCCTTACGCAGCAGGGCGGTGTTCACCACTCGGGTGAGGTGATTCATCGACTCAGTTCTTGTGTTCTGCATGAGGACTCCAAAAAGGCAGCAAGGGCGCTTTACGTATATATTGTCATGTTCTCATGATCATGATAGAAATAACCATCCCTAATAATGCCAAAAAACGGAGTTTCACATGCGTTTGCAAGCCCTGGTAGCCAGCGCGGCCCTGACTTTTGCGATCGCTGCGCAAGCCGCACCGCTCATAGAAGGCAATACCCTGATCTCGAACGAGGTCATCAGCCGCAACCTTGGTTATGCCAAGCCCAAAAATGCGGAGGAGGCTGCTAAAATCATCGTGGGCCTTTATGACCAGTACGGCTACGTTGGCGCCAAGGCTTCGATCGAGGGCAACACAATTCGCATCATCGAGCCTGGTGCGACAATCACAGGCGACTACGACAACGCTTGGCTGAACGAGCAGGGCGGTGTCATCGAAGTTGGCACCATTCAGAATTCTATGATGATGTCAGATGTCGCCAACCGCTTTGAGGTGTTGGACGTCACGGTAGGCAACCTCAAGCCTGATGGTACCGTCGATGTTGAGGTGAAGCGCAACAAGTCCAGCAAGCCTTACGAAGCCTCCATCAATTACAGCACCTATGGCCAGGAAACCAGTGGTCGTGACGTTATCACCCTCGCAGGTGCAACCCACGTGGGTGGCGGGGTGCGAGTTGACGCCTCAATCACTGAAAGCGCCGCCGATCTTCGCTCAGAATCAAAGGGCGGGGAGTATCGTTCAGCTACCATCAGCGCCCGCAAAGCTACCCCGTATGGTGAGGTCTACGGCTCCTATAGCAATACGCATAGCGAAATGGGCGGGAAAGAAGCTTCCTACTACGACTACTTGCTGGCCGGTGACACCCAGCGAGCAACCCTCGGCCACCGGGTTGTAGTCGGAGGCAACACGACTCTGCAGAACAGCTTAGTGTGGACGAAGCGAGATCTGGACTTCGGCCTGTTCGACCTGAACGAGACCCAGAACTACCTCGCCTGGAACGGGCGCATGCTCTATAACCTGGGAAACCATCGATTCACAGTGGGGGTTAACCAGGGTCTTGGTGGCAAAAATGATTACAACATGATCCCACTGCTTGGATCATTCAACGCTCACTACACCTCCGGCCAGATTGGCTATGGCTACTCATCCCTGCTGCCTGGTGGTTACCTGGGCGCATCGGTATCGGCCAACGCCTTTGCCGGTACCCGTGATATGCCTTCTGCCGAGCGGATGTCGGTCGGTGGCCCAGGTCGTGGCTCATCTCATGAAAATGGCGTTGTGTCTGGCGTCAAGGGTTACTATGGCGAAGCCCGCCTTTACGGGGTAAAAACTCCGCTTGCAGATTTTGGCCTCAAACCTTATTTGTCGGTCAACGGATCTTCGGCCACCAGTACACTGGGGGACGACATTGCAGTTTATTCCGGCGAGGTTGGCCTTATTGGCAAATGGGACAATGTCACTGGCACTGTCAACTATGCACGCTCACTCAAGGTTGAAAACCTCGACAACGATGAGCGCGTAAACATGAGTTTGGGCTATCAATTCTAAGCACAATCGAATCATTGAGCCGGCGAAAGTCGGCTTTTTTTGTTGTATATTGCATGTAAAAGATCGACAATCGCCTTAGCAGGTCGCCACTGACCTCCCCAAAAACAATAACAAGGCTCAAAGCCAAGGGATCGCATGAAATTCAAGCTTAAGCCGCTTGCATACCTCACCATGCTTGCCATTTCGAACTCTATCATGCCGGCATTCGCTGCAAATGACGTTTCACCTCCAGTCACCAGCGCCTACCCCGATGCGCTAAAGGATCAATTGCCCGACTTTGAGCATGCTGCAGGCAATGGCGTGACCTTCGATGGCCCGGTCTCGACCTATACGGGCACGACCCCGCCAACACCAACGCTGGACGTAAACACCACCGAGAAAAACACCCTAATCAATTGGGGCGGGAGAGGCTTTGACGTCGGCGCCGATGCCTCCGTCAACTTCCGGCCTGGGTTGTCAGGCACAGCAATTTTGAACTACGACACCTCTGGCAACATGTCCATCGTAAATGGCGCCGTGAACGCCAACGGTGCGAAGCTTTTTCTGGTGAACCCTGACGGGATTTCCGATACCTCGGGATCGTTTACAGCGTTGATTTCAAATGACGCCGAGAATGTGACGCTGGGCACTGATGGTCGCCTTCGCATCAAGAACTCCGGGGATCGCATCTATGGAGCGGTCAGTGGTTCTGTAGACACCAGCAAAGATCTGACTGTTGATTTGGTAAATGGTGATGGCATCAACACTAGCAACATGATCCTTGGTGGCGACAATACAACAATCAACATCACAAACCACGATGCAGGCAGCAACCTGATTAGCAACACTGAATTCGCGGCGAAAAGCACCACCATCACCGCCTCTGAAGGGTCTTCTGCGACTCTGCGCCTGGAGAAGACCACAGGCGGCAATCTCACCATCAATAATTTCGACACCACGACTATTGCAGGCGAAACCGACCTAAGCAATGTGACAGTCAACAACTCTTCAGCGCTCTCAACCTTCAGCTCCGACTCGGCTACTGGCAAGCTAACGGATTTGGCGGTCAACAATGGCTCCGTCGACCTGACGCAAACTGGTGGCACGCTTATCATAGATGGGATGCAGCACAACAGCTACCTGGGCAACTTTGAGGCATCCGTGCAGGGCGGTGCTGTGCTGGACATTCGCAACTCGCGAGTCAACCTTAACAGTGATGGCGACATCGAGGACACTGACAGCCTGCCTGCCGGAGTTGAAGAGCGCGAAATAGAAAACAGCGCGTTGTTTTCTACCGATGCCGGTGGCGGCACGATCAACCTGACCAACTCGGCAATCATTGCAGAAGGCAGCATTTACTTCGAAGACAACCTCAAGGTCGGCACTCTGAACCTGAAGGACACAGACCTTCTGGTGCCTGAAGGCAACGTCTTGATCACACCAGGCACCAAAATCACAATGGGTGACGGGTTTGCTCTCGATTCCGACTTCGACCCTAGCGGCTACACGCGGGGTGTCATCGTAATCGACACAGCCAAAACCGAGGGTACGATTGATTCCGGCAAGCAGTATTACCGGGCGGGTGATGACTACTCGGAGTTTTCCAGCGACAAAACGATCACCCTGTCGTTTAACCAGATCAACGCATCTGGTGGCGGTGCCATGGAAAATCGATCGGAATTTGAAAGCGTAGCCAACACGCCCTCTGCCCCATCTGATGTCCCAAATTCAGGTGATGGCCAGGAGATCGATCCGCCCATAGTCGACATCCCCGAAACACCTGATGATGGCTCCCACACCACGCCTGGAGGAGATGGAGCGGAAGTCGACCCAGACACAGATCAAGGTGGCGATTCTGGAACCTCTCCTGGTGATGGCGGCGAAACAACCACCCCAGGTGATAGCGACACCACACCAGGCACTGGCGGATCAGAAACAACCCCTGGATCGGGTGGCACAGAAACAGGGACTGACCCAACAGATGGTGGGTCAACCGATCCTGACAATGGGGATACTGGCACCACACCGGGCACTGATCCTGGCGATGGAAATAACACCGGCAATACGGGTACCGACCCATCAGAGGGTGGATCCACAGATACTGATAATGGTGGGACTGATACGCCCAGTACCGACCCTGATGATGGTAGCCCAACTGATCCAGACGACGGCACTGGCACCACGCCTGGCACAGATCCAGACAGTGGCTCTGGCTCTGATTCTGGAAACACAGGCACCGACCCGTCTGATAATGGCTCGACAGATCCAGACGACAGCGGCAATGGCACTACGCCTGGCACGGATCCAGACAGTGGCTCGGGCTCTGACTCTGGAAACACAGGCACCGACCCGTCTGATGGCAGCGGTACCACACCTGGATCTGATCCAGATGATGGCTCTACAGACCCTGATGGTGGCGAAATTAACCCTGGTGGGAGCGAAACCACTCCTGGCACTGGCGAAACCGACACCGATGCAGGGGAGAACGGTTCTGGCACTACGCCAGGCACAAACCCTGGTGATGGCTCAAGCGAAGAGGGTTCGGGGCCAGGATCTACGGATCCTTCAACCGATCCTGATGATGGGGGCACCACAGTTCCTGGCGGCGATGGTACCGAGACGACTCCTGGCGAAGTGGAAGAAGGATCGGATGGCAACACGGACACTAGTACAGGCCCAGTAGATGGCGGATCCACTGACCAAGACGGCGGTACTCCAGGAAAGACTCCTGGCAGTGACAATGGCTCGACAACCGAACCTGGTGCAGGTGGAACCGACACATCGCCTGGCACAACCCCTCCAGACGGCACTGGTGGCACTGACGAGGGCGATACTGGCACTGGGGGAAATCCAGGTACTGATCCCAATGAGGATGGCAATGCAGCACCTGACGCTGGTGGTACAGAAACCACCCCTGGGGGTGAAACAGGCTCGGAGGCGGGCGGTGGAGCCGATGAGGGTGGGAGTACTTCTCCAGGCACAAATCCTGATCAAGGTACCGGAGGTGAAGGAGCAGGGGATGACAACAGCTCTGGAGCCAATCCTGGTGGCGATTCAGGATCAACTCCTGGCGGCAACTCCGGTGGCTCAGATGGTGATCATGGTACTGGCGGCACAGATACGCCTGTAACCGACTCTGGAAGTGAAAGCGGCGGGAATTCTGGCGCTTCTGAGCCAGATCAATCTGGAAATGAGGGTTCTGGCCCAGCAACACAGCCAGGTGGGAACGATGGTAGTTCTTCAGGCCCTGGCGAAAACGGTACAACTACACCAGGGCAGTCAAACGATGATCACAACTCCTCAGAGTCATCGAACGATGACATTATCAATGGAGACGATGGCGACCCTCTTATCGATCAATTGCTGGAGTCGCCTGAGGAAAAGCAATCGACGATAGACGAACAGGGCAAGGAATGTGAAGACCCTGAGAGCTCGCAAGACGGTAGCTGCGAGCAAGCCGAGGCGGAATAGGGTTAGCTAACGACGGTCAGGGATGGCCGTCTACGCACTTCAGTGGGTGAGGGCAGTTCCACCAGGAAGCCCTCACCCCTTTTGCTTTCCTTGGCGTAAAGCAGTAACACAGCCTGCGCTGGGATTCGAATCGATTGAAACGTCCCTGAAAAAGACGCCATGAGACTGATCACCGAGGTTTCCAAATTGAAAGCCAGGCCTGTCACCATGGAATTGGACATGTCGAGAGTCAACTGACCCTCGCGAGTCGAACTCACTTTGGGCACCTTTACGCCAGGAAACTCGGTGCTAAAGGACAACAGCGGAGATTCCCCCTGACTCAATATCCATTCATACAGCGCTTTGAGATGGCGAATGCGAAAGTCTATGCCTGGGGGATTCATGGTACCGATCCTAGAAGTAAGTGCCGTTGGCCAGCATGAAGGTAATCGCCGACAAAGTATGGCTGTCAGTGATTTTACCCGAAGTGACTTGCGCCAACAGCTCTTTAGGCGAATATTTCACTTCCCGGATAACCTCTCCATCGGTCACATCGGTTAAGCGCCGAGCACCAACGCCCATAAACAGCATCATATGGCTCTGCACTATGGAGTTGTTGGTGTGAAGCTTACCCAAGACTACGAGCTGATCCACCTCATAGCCCATTTCTTCCATCACCTCGCGACGCGCCGTATCTTCGATCGTCTCATCAGGATCGTGTTTGCCCCGAGGGAATTCCAACGAAACTGCGTCGATGGCTTTGCGCAGCTGCTCAACCAGGATGTAATTACCCTCCGGGTCACGGGGAGCCACCATGGCACCGTTACATTCGAAGGGCTCCGCCACGACAAAGTGGCCATTTTTGTCGATCACATTGAAAATGCGGTTGCTGTGCAGGACTTCATACATTGCGGGCGCTCCAGGGCGGGGGCATCCGGCAATACCGGGATGCGAGGTAAGTACACCTAGTATATTAAATACCCACTCTTCCGGCTACCCCTAAAGCCCCAAATCGCTGCCAAGAACGAGGTCTCTCTGGGTTGGTGTCATTTTTTGCATCACTGCTTTAGGTAGCCTGACACCGGCAACGGCTTCCTGCACGCACTTCATTTTCATGGCAATGCGTACGTCCTCCTGGCTCAGCAAATCATTAACCAGAAAGAACACTATGTTACTGTCAGGAAAGCTGGACACATCATACTCACTGCCTTCTCGGTTGATCATCTGCTCAAGCATGGTTGTAACGAGATTGATCATCAATGGGTCAGTGCTGAGATGTCCAAACTCGAACGTCATCGAGGTATCAATACTCTCGAAAGCACCACGGTGAATCTGAAGCAAGCCCGCCCCTAGTCGGAAAGAGACGATCTCCTCGGACTTCCTGCTGGGATACTCGGTGAGCATGCCGACCAGGCCAATGGTGATATCGATCTGAAAAGAGGCTGATTCAGCATTGAAAGCTTGGATAAAATATTCAGGTGCCCTTCGTGCAGCGATGTCCAGCAACCCTAGCCTCTCCTGGAATTGGAGACGGCCAAGCTCAGCGTCAATCACCTTTTGCCAAAAGCTGGGCTCGAATGCATCAATTGCCGCAGCGATGCCGGCTTTTGAGAAGGCCATCTTCATTTGTGTGGCGCCCGCGACATAGGAGCCCTGGATGGGAAACCTGTCGGCTAAAATGTAATTAAAGTGCTTGTCCAGAATGGTCTGCTCCATATCCATCAAGCACTCCAGCAGCTTCTCATGATCGCCGGTAAGCAACCAGGGGTATTGAGCCTCAGTAGGCTCCTTCAATGCTCTGTTCACACGAGCAAACAGGGCTTCAGAAGCTGGAAGCCTGCCCTTGAGACCCAGAGACAAACAGGCCTCATAAACGGTGTTGTGAATGTAGCGATACTCGGCTGAATGGTACTGGCGCGGAGTAAAAGCGTTGTACAGAGACTGCCTTTGCAGAAGCACTGCCTGCAGTTCATGTGTAGCATTCTTGTGCAGGTACAGGGGCCAGCTCAAATCGGGAGGTAATCTTCTGGCGCGTTCTACGAGGGCACAAAATCGATTGCGATCCTCGGGGGTGTTCAGTAGATCCATCACTTTGAGAATAGGAGCGTCATGATGAGGTGTCCCCTCATTGGAAAAATCCAACTGAAACCCATCTTCCCGCATCAATTCCCAGGCTAGCTCTGCATCATAGTGCACCATCAGGTCAAAAATCTGATTGGTGCCCGCCTGGAACACTCCGTCCCAGATGTGCTTTTCATTCGAAAGAGCTGGCGCGTACTCCAAGAACGTCAGGTCGCCGGCAATCTGAAGCTCGCGAATCAATGCGGGTTCTTTGCTCAGCAAGCGTCGCAGATGCCCAGCAAACTCACTCGCTGACAGCTTGCCAATATTGGCAGGGATGTCATCATAAAGGTAGGCGCGAATCACCTTCGCGACTCCAGCCACCATTTCCTCGTGTGTAGCGTGGTGGCCAGGCAGATCGAAGTGTTTCATAAGTCGAGCCCAACCCAGGAAAATCTGCATTAGAGTACTCTCAATTGTCGTCTATTGCGATTATCACTCGCGAGTAAGGACAACAGCAAAGCGCAGTGCAGATTTGGACACAAAAAAAGCACGCCAAGGCGTGCTCTTTTCAATCCCGGCCTTTAGCTGAACGGGGTGTAGGGCAGGGCGCGCTTGTGAGCGGTGGCCCGGTAGAGCTTGGTGAGGATCGTCACAGCACGATCGCTGACAGGCTTACCCAGGAGGAAATCATCGATTTCGTCGTAGGTAACGCCGAAAGCCACTTCGTCAGGCTTCTGCGGATTCAGATCTTCCAGGTCTGCAGTAGGCACTTTTCCAACAAGGTTGGCTGGTGCACCCATGTGCTCGGCCAAAGATCGAACAAAACGCTTGATCAGGCCGGTAAGAGGTGTGATATCTGCCCCACCGTCGCCGAACTTGGTGAAGAAACCACAAAGGGCTTCAGGGCCTTGATCGGTGCCAATAACCAAGCCTTTGTTTTTGCCGGCGATGGCGTACTGGGCGATCATGCGCTGGCGGGCTTTGATGTTGCCTTTGACAAAGTCACGCTCGGCGTCAGTAGCAAACGGCTCAACAATAGCCTCCAGCATGCCGTCCACAGCCGCCTTGATATTGACCGTGACCACGCGATCCGGCTGAATGAAGTCCACCGACTGCTGAGCCTCATGCTCGTCGGCCTGAACACCATATGGAAGCCGCATGGCGATAAAGGTCGCGTCGTAGCCTTCTGCACGAAGCTCAGTGGCAGCACGCTGCCCAAGAGCGCCTGCGGTGAGGGAGTCAACGCCGCCGCTGATGCCGAGCACCAGGGCGTGCAAGCCGTTGTCTTTCAGCTGGCGCTTGATGAAGTCGACGCGACGGCGCAACTCTGTTTCGGCATCGAAGGGATTGACGATGTCGAGTGCCTTGATGATCTCTGCTTGTACATTTTCCATGGTCTTTCTCCTTTTTCGTTAGGCCTGGATGCCGTTTACTTGCTTCAGGTAGGCCAGGAATCCTGGGTCTTCGCAAACCGCCTTGATTGGCTCGTCGCTGATCTTGGCAACCGGGGCGCCGTTGCAACTGACCATCTTCATCACGATGTTCAGGGGCTTGACGTTCTCCACACCGTTGGTGAGGTAGGTGCCGATGCCGAAGGACACATTAATGCGGCCACGGAAGTGACGGAAGATTTCAAGCGACTTCTCGAAATTCAGCCCGTCACTGAAAATCAGCGTTTTGGTGCGAGGATCGATGCGCATGCTCTCGTAGTGAGCGATAAGGCGATCACCCCAAGTAAATGGGTTGCCACTGTCGTGCCGGCACCCGTCAAACAGCTTAGCGAAGTAGGGGTCGAAATCACGAATGAAGGCGTCCAGGCCAATGCAGTCAGTCAGAATGACACCGGCTTCACCGCGATATTCCTTAATCCAGGCATCGAAAGCCGCTTTCTGGCTATCAACCAAACGCGGGCCCAGTTGCTGGTGGGCCTGGAACCACTCATGCGCATTTGTGCCGATTCCCTTGATATTGAATTCACGGGCCAGCTCGTAGTTGCTGGTGCCGACGAAATCACCAGGGAATTCGTTTTTGAGCAGGCGAACTACTGCCTTTTGCGCATCAAACGAGATGCGGCGTCGAGTGCCGAATTCGGCCACCTTGAATTCGGCCAGTTCATCGACACTGGCATTAGCCTTCAGCCATTCGAATTTGCGGATCAGGCTTTCGTTGACCTGCTCGATCGAAAGATCAGGGTACACGTGGCGGTTACGGATCTCACTGACGATCGAGAGGATGCGAATTTCGAAAGGCGAAATCTCCATCCAAGGCCCACGGGCCCGGATCTCCAACTTGCCGTCGACCACTCCAACCTTGACCATGCGTGGCTTGAGGCGGAAGTTTTCCAGGTGGTTGATGTAGGAAGACTTCAGGAAGGGCACCTTGCTCAGATGACGCAGGCTGTCTTGGCTGTAGCTGATATCGCCCATGCGCTCGATTTCTTCCTGAATTTCACGCAGGTAAGGCGTCAGGTCTTCGCTGGTGCGGTTGATGAACTTGAACTCGGCATCAGCGTTGCCGGCGCCCGAGTGATACATGGCCTGACCCATGTGAAGCTTGTAGGCATCGTCGTCCAGAGCGCTGCGGATGATGCGGTGTTCGCCGAAGTTCTGCGGCTTGGGGGCGTATACGCTTTCCATGATTTTCTCCTTAGATGTCGGCTACGGTGTTAACGATAATCACACCAGCCGCTTTCAGTTCTTGAGTGGCTTGATCTGCGGTTTCCTGCGAAATTGCACGCACAGCTTCAAGCGGGATGATGACTTCAAAGCCAGCCTTCGCCAGCTGAAGAGCAGTACTTTTCACACAGTAGTCGTAAGCCAGACCACCAACGATTACGCGGGCGATACCTTTCGAGTGAAGGAACTCGATTACGCCGGTAGAGCGAGTTTCGCTTACATTGTGAAAAACCGCGCCGAAAGGGTGAAGGTGACCTTCGATTCCCTTCCAGACGAAAAATTCGTATTCCTCGGGGGCCGGCAAGCCATCCAGCAGCTCAAACCCCTTGGTACCAACAACACAGTGGGCTGGCCAGGCCAGCGGCGCTTCCTTGATTCCGGTAGCGGTGGCAATTTCTGAAGGGTTTGAAGTTACCCAGGGCGCGTTGGGAGCATGCGCATCTTTGGAGCCCAGGCGGACGGATCCGAGGAGGGCCATGGCGTTCAGAGCGCCTACGATCTCATCCCCGCCTGCGACTGGCAATTCATCTGGACAGACCGGGCTGAACCCCTTCTGGGCATCGACGTCGAAAGTGGCGGTGATGGACTGCTTGTTGTTCATGGTTTTTCTCCTCGGTATGGGCATATAGTGCACCAAGTGTACTTATGAGTCAATACACTTGGTTTACTATTGCTTGAGGTTTTTCACAGCCCGTAATCAGGGCCCTTTAGCGAGGGGCCTCGCTCATAGTCATAGCCCTCGGAGGCCATGAGCGCCTTGATGACATCAAGGTCGCTGCAACCGACCTCTTTGATCAGGTCGGAAAATGGCATAGGCCGCTGCGGCAATACGAGGACGTCAAGCTTTGCTTCGTATTGACGGATGATCGCCCGCTGCTCAGGGCCTAAGGTGCACAGCGGTCGGAAGCTGTTCAAGTACTCCCCCGACTGTGGATCATAGGGGAAGGACTTTCCAGGCTTGCCTGTTGCGCAATAGCGAGCCACATCTGCAAGCTTTGAACGCGACTCCTGGTCGCTTCTCCAGCCCCATGCATCTGTCTCGTACACAAAGACGGTAATGCTCCCCTGTCCAGGTTGGACAGGTGCTGGTGCAGATTTATTGAATGAATGCTTGAAAGAACGATCGTGAAAGGGGGACTGATTATATCGGGCCTTACGAGCGATCTGCTTGGCCAGGTCTGGAAACTCAGTGGCTTCCTTGAAGGACAGATCGTATAGGCCATACATCTGCAAAATCATGTCGTGTGAGACCAGGATCGTGTTCGTTGCCTGGTAGTCGGAATAGCTGAACGACAGTGCGGGCCTGATATCAGGTGCGCTGCGTGAGCGGCCATTCGATCGATCATGCTTGTCCCACTCACTGGCAAGCCAGGTTCGTGGGTTGTCAGTGTGTACGCTTGCCTGCAGACCCAGCCAGTTCAGACAGTTCTCATCAAGCCTATCCAGATAGGCATGATTGACTGCGAAAATTACTTGGGCTCCCATTGGGCACTCCTTGCTGGCGCTGCACCACGAGCCACTTCAAAGCCAAAGCATTGGGCGACAGCGTTCATGCCTGCAAGCTCCAGTGCATTATCGGCGTGGTTGTAGCGCCGCGAGGCTAGATCTTGAACCATAGCCGCTTGCTCTTCTGGAGAGATTTCCAAATTTCTGAAGGGCAGGGCGAAGTGACTGAAGGAGTTCCTTTGCATCGTGACCAGGCAGCTAACGTTGGCCGGGAACGACCCAAAGTATCTAATATTTGACCAATGGTCGCGTAGGCGGCTGGAAACCCGCCCAGTCAGGCAGATGTCCAAAATTTCCGGGATAACCCTAACGTCCTTCTCAATCTCGGAGTAACGATCAGTCAGATAGCCAAAAACGGAATAGCCTGACTGGCAGAGGTTTGGAGGCTGAGAAGCTGCCGGGGCCCGCTGCAGATGAATAGGATGTTTGATCGGCGCCCTTTTTACCGCATGGCGCAATGCTTTGATAAGCGTTTTCGAGTCATGGGGAGCATCCTGGTCTTCATTGCGCTCTCGGCGAGCCTTTATCTCTTCAGACATGGCAGCTGGAACATCCAGTCGATATGGGAGTTTCACCATCCACTGATTGGTGAACAGCAAATCGGCTCCACCATCAGCATGATGATAGTAACTAGATAGGATCGCCGGCACATCAGAAACCTCGCAAAGCTCAGGCAGCCAAATATCGGAAGCAGCTGAGACCTTGATCTTGTTGTCTGTCTGGTTGTGAAGTTGGCCGATGGTATCAAAATCCAGACAGCCCAGCCCACCGACCAGGTCGTGATTGACGCTGAATGCAACCATGTTACCCATGGGAAAGACCCTAAGCTTTTTCTCAGGCTAACATGGAGCCGTTACAGCGGGCTAGCGGCGACGCAGCAGGCTTTTGAAAAGACCACCAAAAGTCCTGGGCTCAACAACGATTTTGCCTGCACCGTATTTGCGTTCAAATTCACACAGCATTCCCAGTAAGGCCGGGCTGTGCTTATTCAGCATATTGACGGCTTCGTTTCGCATGGTCTCAGGGATTCCGTACAGAGGCTCTGCAATGGCTCCAGCGATGGCGAGCAGGGTGTCAGTATCTCCCCCGGTGTATAAGCCGTTTCGCATGACCTGTTCGAAGCTATCAGCCTGCATCACGCAGGCCAGTGCTACCGGCAAGGTACCCTGGCAAGACACGTCAAAGGTGTACTCCTCATGCAGGGTGTGCAGATCCGTGTACTCTTCGTATTCAAACCACTCAAGAATGGTCTCGTATATCTCCTTTTTTGGGACGCCTGTTCTGGCCATGTAAATGGCAAGCGCTGTGGCTTGGGCTCCTGCAATTCCATGGGGATGTGCGTGGGTGATGCATGCAGATTGCTGAGCTTCGAGCATCACTCGCTGAGGACTATCAAATGCCCAGCCAATTGCCGAAACCCGCATCGCAGAGCCATTACCCCAACTGTAATTTGGCGTGATGTAGTTGTTGTGGACATGCGCCCAATCCAAAAAACTGCCGCCATACCCATAGGTTGGATAGGCACGACAGTAGCGCTGATAAAGGTCTGAGTAATGTTGAGTGCGCAGAATGGCCTCAGCCGTCGCGATCGAAAGGATTGAGTCGTCAGTGATACTGCTCTCGGGCCTGAAGAGCGGGCCCTCATGATCCTTCTCATCACGGAATTCATGATACGACCCGACGATATCACCAATAATTGCACCAATCATTTCACTCACCCATTTTTATTATTTAAAACAATAATATGAATGAGCTTGAGGCGTGGCAAGAACCCGGTTGATAACTAAAGGCCGAGATCGACACCAAATTTGTGGTCGCGTACGGCTGGCGGCAAATACCCTAAAAGCCGAGGCGGAACGAACTCCAGGATAGCCGCCCCCTGCTCCAGGCTGAGTGTCGGTAGGGCGGCTGCAAAAGACGCAGGTTCCTGCCCAAAAGCTACTTGCAGTAGCGACCTGCCGTTCTCGATTCTTGGCAGCAGCGCCACGGTTTTCAGCAGATACTCGGCTTGCTCATCCTGATCAACCAGGCAAATGTTCAGCCGCGAGCGCCAGTTGAAGTCCTCAGCGTGAGGCGTGTCTTCACTAAGTGTGGAGCGGTCATGACACTGATTCTTATCGAAATACCAGCCTTCTCGCTTGGTTTGGAGAGGTGCTGGTGAATCGCACGCATGAATTCTAGACCTCAAGACCTCCGATCCCTTCAAGCCCTCAATCGCCCGGAAGATCCCCTCGCGCTTAGGAGATAACCGCAAGCGAATTGGTGCTGTAGTGCTCGATACAGCTGCCTTGAGGTAATTGGCGACGTAATCGTCCTTGGAATTTTGGACAACCACAGAAAGCTTGAAGGGCAGGCTGTCGTAAATCTCTGCAAATTGAAGGACATTCCTCGGCGAAATGTAGCAGGCGTACTCCTGAGCCACTGCCAGGTAGTCGCAAAAGGTCGGCGCAATCTTGCTGCCTTCACCCCTGGTAATCCAAAAGCCCTCGGCGATCGCTTTTCTGAAGGTTGCGATAGGGTCGAGTGCGATCATCACGCTGGCAAGTGATTTGCTGATAAGCCTGGCCTTGTTGAAGCTCATTTCGCGCAACGCCTCCTGCAGCAGGTTGCGCTGATCCTCTGGGAGCTGCGACCACAGCGGTAGCTCATCAACCTGCTGACCATCAAAATGGACAAGCTTGTGGCTGGAGAGCCCATTTTGCGACAGGTTCTTGAGATCCGCGTCACTCGGGATCTTATAGGTGAATAGGCCAGCAAGGGGCCGTAAGCGGTGCAAATCGTTCATAGGGTCTCCTTTTCAGCAATATACACGGGCAGGGACACCTGAATCCATTCTGGCGGTTTGCCCAGGGCAGGTGTGCGCTGATAACCTGGAACTACAATTATTCTAAGAATTTAAAGACCCTCATGCATAAGATCAGCCCGTATCACTATCCCTTGATTACGTCGCGCCTGGCCACTACAACCGGCATGGAATTGTTTGACGAGGTCACCAGCAATAAAGCTTCCTTCCGGACACGACTGGATCCCTTGATCGAACGCATTGGCCCAACCGTACTCAATCGTGTATTGCCTCTGCTGTCGCTGTCGATCAACGACAAGCCCGTCTACACCTGGGCCAAGCTGAAAGAGATGCAGAAAGCCCACCACGTCCCACTTGATGTTGACTACGAAGAAGAGGATCCATGGGACATCGCAGGAAGGCCTACAGAGCTCACCATGATGCTTACGATCGCATTCTCAGCTAGGCCCAAGGCTGCAGACTGGAACACCTTACAGCGCCTGCATGAAGGCTTGGATGGAAGTGATCGCGCCGATCTGAAAGCCTTGTTTTCAGCTTTCTACGGGGTTGACCTGGACAAGCTTTTCGACACTACCAATGCCTTGTGGGCGGTGCCCGAACAGATTAAAGACATCCCCCAGGCCAGGGATATCCTTGGTCAGCAATTCGTGCAGACCGGTGTTGCGCAATGGAAACGAGCTGATAGGGTGGTAAACGCGCACAAGGTTTTCTTGGCTGAAAGCTATATGGACTATGACGAAGAAGACGGCACTAGTGAGCGTCGCCTACAACATATTCAGGTAGGATGCGCCGCAACGCTTGAGGGCGCGATTGAGGTATCGGCAAAGATCCTCGATCAGATTTCCATCGAATATGCGAATGATGAGAACGGAAGGCTTGTTAGGTCTGGCCCCGATTACCGGGCTTTGCAAATCGTGAATAAAGAGGGATGCACGGTACTCAAAGCCGCGCTTAAAGAGGGCCCAGAAAAAGTGCAAGGTAGTGACTCGAAAGCCTGTGAATACCACGCACAATGGATTCACCCCTATGCTCCCGGCGAAGTTGATCAGGTGAATGAAAAGATCAAGGCTCTGTACCGCGAGGCTGCAGATGAGAGCCGATGGGACAACTACAGCACCGCCCAAAGCCTACGCAAGCTGGCGGCAGCCTTGGAAAGTCGTCTACCGTCCGAAAAATATGACGCATATGCAGCTCAGGACGCACTCAGAAAAACCATGGCCAGAATTGGCGATAACCGTCAGTCAGCCTCACTGCTCGGAGTCGATTTAGGGCTTTAATGATTGACGCCAAGACTATAGATAGTATACTGGGTGTATCTTATCTTGTAGCCCCTTGGTGATGTCATGGTTCAGTTCGAACGCGAAGACTGGATGCTTTTCCGCAACCTGAGCACCCTTACGCAGAAAGCAGGCGTTCCTCAACACAGACTCGCCCTTTTGGCTGCCAAAGAGCTGGTCGATAATTCGCTTGACAGTGCTGAAAACGGCCATTCCGCCTGCGTCGAATTGACTGCCATTACTAACGGTTTTGTGGTTCAAGATCAGGGTCGGGGCATTTCCGCTGATCCGGAAGTCATTGCTAAGCTTTTTTCCATCAAGCGGCCATTGCTGTCTTCAAAGTTAATTCGCCTACCGGCGCGAGGTGCACTGGGTAACGGGTTGCGCGTCGTTGTTGGCACCGTCCTGGCTTCTGAGGGCTCGATGACCGTTGAGACCTGTGGCAAGCGATTCGAACTGTACCCACAAGATACAGGCGAAACCCTAGTTAAGACATCCGATTCTGATCTGATTTTAGGTACTCGGATCACCATCGTCTTTGGCCCAGCTTTGGCAAAACAACGAGATATGACAAGCTGGAGCGAGTTTGCGATTTCGATTGCCGATATGGGTTCTCAATACAACGGTAAAACGTCTCCATGGTGGTATGACGAAGACGCCTTCTTCGAACTGCTTTTCAGCAACCGAGCTCCCCTGGAAGATCTGTTGAAGATGTTCCACAAGGTTTCTGCGCGTGAAGCCAAGGAAATTGCAGCGGTGATGCCAGCAGAAATTACGCGGCAGGCTGCGAAGGGACTGCTTCTCAGCATGCGACAGTTCTCACCAGCTCCAAAACCTGCAGCCTTGGGCAAACTAGGCGATGTATTTCCGAACTTCGGCTATGCCAACATCAATGGGACGGTGGAGCTTTCGGGTCGAGGTGAATCCTGCCAGGTGCCTTTCAGCATTGATGCCTATGCGCAATGCAGCGATGAGCTGGAGGAAGACAGCATCATCATGATGGTGAACCGTACGCTCATTACCGGCGAGATGCGCCTTATCCGCCAGAAAGCCCATGAGCTCGGCATCATCGGCGCAGGCCTGCGCAATCTCTTTGACGTAGGTCGGAAAAAGGTCTCGCTCATCGTGAATGTGACGACTCCCTACATGCCAATCACGACGGACGGAAAGGAACCAGATTTGCTTCGTTTTCACGACCCTTTGTCGAAAGCCATCAAGAAGGCTTGTAGCCGAGGTCGAGCGATGGCGCCGAAGGACGACAGCAAGGCGTCCCAGCGCGCTGTGATCGAGCATCATCTTGAAGAAGCGATTGCAATGGCTAGCGGTGACGGTGCATACCGCTACTCTCTGCGTCAGCTGTTTTACGCGGTTCGTCCACACATGCTCGAAAAATTAGGGAAAGAGCCCGACTACAACTACTTCTCAAGTGTAATCACTGCGATTGAAAGTGAGAGAGGGGCTGATCTGCCAGGCATCTACCGCGATAGCCGTGGCACGATTTACCACCCGCACACGGGTGAAGAGATCCCTTTGGGCACCCTCAATGTTGAGCGCTATAAAAGACCGGAATATACCATTAACTCAGTGCTTTTCTGCGAAAAGGAGGGCCTTTTTAGCATATTACGCGAATCTGGGTGGCCTGAGCGCAATGATTGCGCACTTGTCTCAAGCAAAGGTTTCGCATCTCGTGCAGCGCGAGATGTCCTTGACTTGCTAGGGGATTCTGACGAACCAATTTATTTCTATAGCCTGCACGACGGTGACAATGCTGGCGGTCTGATCCACCAGTCTCTAGTTGAAGAAACCAAGGCAAGGAAGGGCAGACGCGTATACATAGAAAACCTCGGAATCGAGCCCTGGGAAGCGGTCAAGATGGGCCTCCAGGTCGAGCATCATCGTGAGGATGTACCTGGCAAACGCATGCTGCCAGTAGCTGATTACGTAGCGGCTAAGGACAATGGTTACTGGGCAGATTGGCTTCAGACAAAACGCGTAGAGTTGAACGCCATGACCTCGCCTCAATTCATTGCCTGGCTGGATGGCAAGTTTGAGGGTCTGCAGCGCAAGCTGGTGCCAAACGAGCAAGTAATTCGCCGCACGTTCAACCAACAAAGCGAGGATGCGATTCGCCAGGCTTTGACAGCAAAAATCTTGAAGGAAGCCGGCATCAACGAGCTGGTAAAGGCTGCCATGCAGGAGCTGCAAGGTTCGATCGAGGGCCTGGATCTTACTCAAATTGTGGAAGATGGCTTGGCAGAGAATCCTCAGCACCGATGGGACAAGCCACTGGACAACAGGGCTCTCCAGGAAACGCTCAAGCTGATCGGCAGCGAAAGCGAGTGATTTAACAACAGGGGCGGGACATACTCGCTCCTTTCAAAATTTCTCAGCAAGGTAAACCGCCATGGGCAAGCTCTACTTTCACTGCGGTGATTATCACAACATCCCTGAGGGCACGCATGTTCTGGGCTCCCTTAAGTTCACTGGTGCCCAGATGTCTGCTATCGGTTACGAGCTGCGAGCGCCGGCAGATGGCAGCTCCCGATCAGTGTTTAGCAATAACTGCAACGCCTTCTTTGGCCTGCGAGTGGCCGTTCGAGAAGGGAAGGTAGACCCAGACAGCGTCTCCTTCGTGTTCCACTCGAAGGGAGGTCAGAAAGAAATTGGTGTAGGGGTTGATGGCGATCTCAAAGACATGATGCCTGGATTTTTCGATCAGAATGAGATCGACCTGTTCAAGCTGTTTTAATCAGGCCGATTCATGGATTCTGTCAACGAATCTGTTAAATATAGACTCTTTCGGATAAGTCTTATTATCCGATATTGGTTGCCATTGACAGTGTCGGGATGAAGTGATTTTTTACATACAAATCAGTGTATTGGCACGTTTAAAGTCTGGCGGTGCGTGAAAATTTCCTTGTCAACGTTGACTACATAGACTCTCAATCCCCATCACTGATTTATCAACAATTTCTCAAGGTACCCAAATGACAATTTCAGCCCAGATATCCCTACTCGCCAACAAAATCTCTCCCGACGAGTACGTAGCCGAGATTCTAAAAAGGTCGATGGCCGAAGACATCTCCATTCAGATCGGGAAAGTTAGCGCCTTGGCCATCAAGGGCAAGATGTACGATGAGAAAGTAGGTCGGATCATACAGCTGAGGGCGCTGAACGACAGCAAGATCGACATTGGGGGACAGCTCCATACGATCATCAGCGCCAAACCCAGCACAACCACCTACATGGCCTACGATTTTGAGGTCGCTCGGGAGGATGGTCATGGCGAGCCAGTGTTGATGGAGCTTGAATACGCGACCGTACGCAAGATGATTGAGCGAAAGACAGCCAGCTTTGATCCTGATGAAGACAATAGCCTGCTGCAGGAGCTCAATGACATGCATGAAGACGCCTTCACCATCAATGGTAAGCAGTACTACATTGCTGGGGAAGAGTGGACGCAGTCGCGGCCAGGCTGCCGTGACCTGATTCTGATCCCAGCTGGCAGAACAGACAACAGCCAAGTGATCAAAAGTGTGCCAGAGTCGCTAATCAGAAAGCTCATCAAAACCCGCCAAACAAGCTTCAATCTCGATGAAAATGGTTCAGAGATCACCATTTCATCAGCAACATGAAGGTCTTTCCTACATTGCTTAGGTAAGAGAAAGTCCGACCCTACCTCGCGAAATTCTGTTTGTCTACTATACTCATCCGTGCAGCAAATACTGGGCGGTAGTCTAAGTGACCCAATGCCACTGAGAGAGGTCAGAATGAATTGCCTTTCGCCCCAAACCGAAAGGACGCCGTGAGCAAATGGATGTCACCATTTTGACGTCAAATAGCCACGGTTTCTTGACTGTCGTATTTACGTCATAATTGATGCGCATATGAGTAGGGTTGGAGCCATTTAGTGACCAGTTTTAGCATAATTGACAACAGCGACAAGCCCTTTTGCCAGCTTTTCGGTGAGGACGGCGACTCCATCCAGCGGGACATTATCTTCAACAGCCAGGTCAACTCGGGCCAGCAGCTTCCAGAGGGTAAATGGGAATACCGCCGCTATGCCAATGGCGCAATCGCCTTAGTCTGCGCTGATCGATGTTTTAAAATTCCAGTAGAGACAAATGCTGGAGAGTCCCTCATGGTTTCCCCTGAAGCCATTTCACTGTCTGCAAATCTGCGCGTGCTGCAAGAGAAAGCCGAAATCCAGGATGGCTCTATGATTGACAATGGGCTGCTGGTGATGCACCAGGCTTTACAGGAGGCCATCATCAGAGACATTCCCTCTATCCTGGTGACATCGATGATGCCCGCCATCCAGGCTCGCAAACCAAGCAGTCCCAAAGAGGTGAGGGTGAGTCCTCATGCAGAGGCGCATTCAATAGTGTTAATGTCCAGCTAAGCGTGTTCGCCATCGCCGCTCTCCCTGTACAATAGGCGAATAAAACAGGAGAGCGAGACGGTGCCCACCCTTTACGAGTCTTTCACCAAGCTGCTAAGCGATAGAGTTGATTCCACCTTTGAGAAGGTGAGTGGCCAAAGCCCTCTGGACGGTGTTCTGGCCGTTGATTTGTTGAACTACCTGGACACCTCGGCAGCCAAGATTGGTGCAAGCAAACCCATAGCAAAAGCCTATTTTGAACTGGCCAACTCGCGAGTCGACCTTGTGACATTCACTCGCAACGGCCTCAATTTGTTCTGGGCACCTTCTGTCAAAATGCAGCACCCATACGGATCGAGCCAGATCTTGGGGTATCACCCTTCAGCGGTGAGTTCGCCAAATGGTTTTTCGGTTTTCCTGGATCACTCTGAGGAGGATCAACGAAAACTGTTGACTCTGAATAGGAAGACCAATCCCAACGCCTACGCCGGCACGATGGCCAGGCTCATGGCATCTGGAACCCTTAATGCCTTCCATGCGCTTTCGACCCTCAAGCACGAAGACCTCGATATCTTCAACAAGCCTGAATACCAGCAGATTCTGCTGGACATCATGCGTTGCAAGGAAGGGGCGCTGAGCAGCTCCCCCCGCAACAAGCACTCCATTTGCGAGGTGCTTTGGCTGACTGGGCATCAGGGTTTGGCCCAACAACTCCTGCATCTGCAGATCTCTTCCCCTGATCAACCTCAGCCTGATCTAGTTACAAGCCTGCAGATGGCCCTTCAGGCAGCCTTTTTGACTGATGATGACACTTATGTCAGCAAAATCATTGAGATGGCGACCGATCTTTATGCTGTTGATGAGCAACATAGCACCTACGATCTTGCACTCGCTCGCTTCATAAAATCCCCACTCGCTGATCAAGCAAAACTAGGATCAATGCTTTTGGCTAGGGCCCGTCAGGCCCATGAGCTTGGGGAAATTGATCGCATCCGTGCGTGGTTGCCAGGTTTTTTGAGTCAGCCAAGCAATGAGACGAAGAACATCCATGGCTCCCCATTCCTATGGACGGTGCTGGCGCTTCATCCAACCTGGATCTCAGGCAATAACAAGCTTGCTGAATCAATGGGAGATGGCCAGTACCTAAGGACTTCGGTGAGCTTTACGGATCCACAGTCGTGGCGCGAGCTTGTTGAGCTTTCAGCTGCTGATGGATCAGATTTGTTCTGGTGTCTTTCCAAGCTCAATCCGGAGGTAGTCGTTGAGCTGAAGCTTGAGTCCACGGTAGTGTCCATGTTCCTGGAAGCCGTTACTCAAGAAAAACAGCATTTTTCCACGCTGAGCAGCGATCAATCCAAAATCTGGGAGCTCGCACGTAAGGCGACGACAAAGTTGGCATTCAACCTTGGGCTCTACTGCCGCCAGGAAGCGGATCAAACCCAAATTGAGGCTGTGTTTGAGGCGCTGGGTCAACCTGAGTACAGGAAGGCCTTTCTGGAGCCCCTGCCGCGCTTTCCGCACCTTGTGCGACGCTTACCAGCCCAGGAAGTCGACAGCCTTATGGGAGGCGATCTGGGCCTCTAGAGAGAGTCGCAATTCAGCTCCGGGGAACCCGGAGCTACTGCTTGTTTCATTGCCAACAAACAATCAAGGCTCAAGGTCGTTCTCAGCCTTGATTGTTACGAGATCGACAATGTTGACGCAGCTGCGATCACCCTCGGCCATGTCGATGAGCCAAAGCTTTCCATCCTTGCCCCGCAGGAAGTCCACACTCCAATAGCCACCCAGACTCTTGCTGATCGCTTCAGCGTGCTTGGTCATGTACTGAAGGTCTTCTTTCTTGGGCTTTTTGATGGTTGCCAGGCGAGCTTCCCAGTCCTCGACGGAAGGATTTTCAATTGCGCTCACAGGCCAGTAAGGCTGATACGCTTCGAGTTTGCCGTCACGTGCAAACAGGCGGAATTCTTCGGTGACAGGCATCCCCATGAACGCCTCAAAAACTGGCTCCACCTCAATCATCTTGCGCACGATCAGTTCAGGTGTGAACAGGTGAGGAGAGCACATGGCCTGGAACTCCCAAAGATTGTAGACCTGGCGCATTACGGTGTCTCGATCACCGTCGGCAAGGTGGCAGGTCTCAGCCCAGTAGTGCTTGTTTGATGTGAAGCTGGTCTTGATGAAAAGGGGAAAGCCATGCTCATTCCCAAACTTCTGAATCGCAGCAACCAGCGCGTCAACCTCAGGAGAAGGATCTTCCTCGATGGGTTCACCCATCATGGAGGTCTGGAGGTTGATTGAGAGGGGGTAGCTCAACGTGGCGGGATAGTTGACTCCGGAGCCTTCGACCGCATGGAACCAGGACGCGAAAGCGTTCTTGTTGGACTTGGCATCTTCATAAGCGCGAGTCTTGGAATTGGGATCTGGGGTGAAATCCGGCATGGTAATTTCAAGAGAGCCGATTTCGAGAGGGGTGTTGGACATCGGTGGGCTCCGGGATAGGATTGATCAATAAGTGATTGTCGCATGCTATATACGACTTATCAATATATTGGAAACCCGAAGGGTGGAAGCAAGGGGGATGGTAGCGAAATGGGGAATTGAACCCCAGACCTCAGCATTATGAGTGCTGCGCTCTAACCAGCTGAGCTATTTCGCCAGTAAGACTTTATCGAAAATGGTGTTCTTATCCGGACTCGAACCGGAACCTATCGCTTAGGAGGCAATTGCTCTATCCTGTTGAGCTATAAGAACGTTATTTGGATGCGACCCGAAAGATTCGAACTTTCGCTAATAAGGGCAATGAACCCTCAGGCATCAACCAGACCGCCGAGATCGCACAAAACATAAACTAAAAAGCAAGATATGGGGCCACTGGCGGCGAATCGAACCCGCGACCCACCGGTTATGAGCCGGTCGCTCTACCTGCTGAGCTACAGTGGCATTGCATTTTCGTTAATCTGACTCAAGGCCAACTTAACTTATGTGGAGCGGCAAACGGGACTCGAACCCGTGACCAACAGCTTGGAAGGCTGAGACTCTACCAACTGAGTTATTGCCGCAAAACTTTTTACCCTTGTAAGAGGGTAGGGCTAGTAGCCCAATGTATGGTGCGCTCGGCGAGACTCGAACTCGCACATTCTTACGAATACCACCACCTCAAGGTGGCGCGTCTACCAATTCCGCCACAAGCGCATGTATCTAGACTACTAAACAATCGACATAAAGTAAAGCCTTCAACCAATTGTTTTTATTGAGTAAATGGTCGGGATGAGGGGACTCGAACTCCTGACATCCTGCTCCCAAAGCAGGCGCGCTACCAACTGCGCTACACCCCGAAAAACAGCGGGAAGCCTTTCTAACTGCATTTGGCCGCGAGTACACCGCCTGCAATCTTGAGACCCCATTGCTGCCCAACTCGAAAGTCAGTAGGCTCATATTGAACCTCAGTCATCCGGCTTCTCAAAAGTCCACTAAGCTGAGCCCGGCGCCCACGCGAAGTGTAATGACGTTTCGGTGCCAAACCTCTCAACCCTAAAGCTTCAACGAGGCTGTCGCCTCTCCACCGACCGGATTAAACCAATCCAGGGCCCCTTCACGAGATCAAAGAGCGGTGCAAACAGCGGCGTGAGGAGCTACTGTCGCCCATCCTTCTGGATTTGCCAAGAGGACGCTCGGGGAGGGTACTTCCAACCCTCTGCCAGGACAAAACCGAAGCGATGTCCTAACTGTGGTGCCGCCAGCAGGTTTCGAACCCGCGACCCCCTGATTACAAGTCAGGTGCTCTGCCAGCTGAGCTATAGCGGCAAATCTTTATTGCATACTTCTGGAGGAAGGAATGGGATTTGAACCCATGTAACCGTAAGGTCTCCCGCGTTCGAAACGGGCCCGTTTAGCCAGACTCCGGCATCCTTCCATAAACCATATTGTTGTCAGCCCAGAGCGATCACTCTGTCATCTGCCTAACCCAATTTGTTGCTATCTGACGCCCTGTTGATTCAGCCAATGAAATGACCTCGTCTTGAAACTTTGGCGAAGATACGATGTTCATCAACACCTGAGACCTGCATCGACTTGCCGCCAACTCAGGGAATTTATCCCAGGTGAATTTTTCGCCTCGGTACTTTGGATTGCACATCATCGACATTAGATCTCCAACGATTGCGTAGCAATTGAGGGATATCTCTGCGATCAACTTTTTACCGAGCACTGGTGCCACCAACTCAATTATCTTTTAAAGCATGTGTGGCGGGAAAACAGGGAGTCGAACCCTGGGACGCCATAAGCGTCAACAGCTTTCAAGGCTGCCGCAATAAGCCACTCTGCCACCTTCCCGTAAAAGTGTTTACAGCAACGCTGTGTCAGCCGTCATGTAATTCAATATATTGCTAATCCGACCTGTCGTCAAGTGGATTTTTTCTTTGTCTTCAAAAACTTGAAGACAGAAGGTGGTGCGCCGAGGGGGACTCGAACCCCCACGCCCGTAGGCACATGCACCTGAAGCATGCGTGTCTACCAATTCCACCATCGGCGCGCTTTTAAATGGTCGGAGTAACAGGATTCGAACCTGTGACCTTTCGCCCCCCAGGCGAACGCGCTACCGAGCTGCGCCATACTCCGAATTTCTTAACCGGGCCTAGACCCGCTGGTGCACCAAGATAGAGAAATGGTGCACGGTAAACTCAATCCACCGTGCACCTTGGTGCACCGTGAGCGATCGTTTCAATATGCTGATCTGCTTGAAACAGAAAGCGCATTTATTTCTACAAGTCTGCCCATTTTCAGGTGGGCAAATCGTGAATGGTGCCGAGGACAGGACTTGAACCTGCAGCCTTCTCATTACGAATGAGCTGCTCAACCAATTGAGCTACATCGGCAGGACAACCTGGTGGGCCAGGTTATCGAAAAAGGCACAATATCACCGTAAACCGCATGATACTGTGAGTGGGGCGGCAAACCTTGAGCTCAATGCTCCCATGTTGGCCCACAATCCAACATGAATGTATCTCATGTTAATGCCAGTATCGGCACCACGTCCAGAAGCCCGGACACGCTGAGACACACCACCTGAAACAGTGGAATTTGCCTGTATTGGCGGTGAAGGAGGGATTCGAACCCTCGATGCCATTGCTGACATACCTCCTTAGCAGGGAGGCGCCTTCGACCACTCGGCCACTTCACCAAAACTACTTGCTTCCACATTCTTAAAGAGCGGTAGGCGTAAGCCCAAAACTGGCGGATAGCAGGGGGCTCGAACCCCTATGTCGCTTGCGCAACACCGGCTTTCCAAGCCGGCCCGTTGACCGATTCCGGCAACTATCCGAGGTAAATCGTTAGAGCGAGGGCGTAAAAAAACCCGGATCAAAGTCCGGGTTTTTGGATTGCTAGTCCCGGACTGCGCGTCCGAGAAACGAACACGCGTTAGCTTGCCATCAGTGATGGTGTCGGCATTGAGCTGGAGAGGCTGAGCGTGTTCATTTGGTGTTCCTCGTTGAAGTAATTTCATAGTAGGGGTGCCATTACTGCCTGTCAACACCTTTTTTACGGAAAATCAAATCTTTTTCATTTTGATAGATGCTTGACCTTTTCCCCACCATAAGTATACTTGGTGGACTATTTGGAGGCGCCGACGATGTCCTACATCCTTCCCGAAAACCTGCGGTACCATAATGACAAGGTTGATGCCCTTGATCACCTCCAACAGCTCGCTCTCAGCAGCGACGGCGATGATCGCATCCGTGAAAGCATTCTTGCGAAGATCGCAGCCATGCAAACTCAGTTGGCGGCTCGCATCAGCGAAACTACTGAAGCTGATGGCTCCGTACGTGTGCGCCATCCTTCGATCGGGACTGTGACCTTCAACCAGAAGCTTGAGAAGGAACCGCTTCAGCTTTTTGGTTCCGCAGTAAAAGCACTGAGTACTTTCGATGTAAAGATCGAGCTGGCTGATGCCTTGATTTCCCCGGAGGGAGTTTTGACCTATGAGTCTTACGAAACTCTAGCCAGCTTCAAGCTTTCTGAGTCGGCGCTCTCGGGGATGGTCACCGACATCGGCGGTTCAGGTAATGCCATCACTGTCCAGTCAGTCAAAGGTTATGTGATTGATGATTACGTACCAGACGCGACCACCAACACGGCCACCCGCATGCGAGAGCATCTGGATGACACCCTTGAGAAAACGGCGATCAGAGTTGACGAATTCCTGGCAGATGTAAAGGAGGAGCTGGAGAAGGGCGGCAAGCTTGGCAAATCCGCCGCAAAAGAGCTTTCCCGCGAAGCCTTAAGCATCCCAGCATCCATGACCAGCAACCCAGCTTTCTCGCTCAAGTGCCTGGGTGAATACACTGACGGCGTGCGCCTGAGCGCGCAGCTTGAAATTGAGGCTGCTATCCGCCTTTCGCTGAATAAGGAGATCAAGTGATGCGCTACGTCAACATTGCAAGCCTGTACAACCTGGGCCTTACGGAGGAGGAAATCAATTTCCTCAAGCCTCAGGCTGAGAAATTGCATCAGCAATTCTGCACTGCTCACCAATTCTCGGACACGCGTAAGTTCAGCGACAATCTCTACACTGGCTCCAGCCGGGGCTCGTTGGGCAGGCTCCAGAGCCGTGGCTTCGTCGAGGCAGAAGTAAACTACTACCTGTCCACCTGGTCACCCAGAGAGGTTGCACGAGGCACAGTTGAGCCAAGATTCGATGAGCGTGGCTTTGGCCTTGAGCACAGCAGCTACGGCTCGATCTCGGTCTCCAAGCCTTCCAGCAATCGAACTGATCTGGTCGGCAGTGCGTCGCTCATGGGTTACTACCTGGATATTCGCTTCAGCTTTTGCGAAGTGAATGTGCGCGATGTCCGCGAACCGTCGCTGTTCCCACGCAACGAGCTGCTAACGCTGTCGCTGAGCAGCGAGCAGTTCTTTGCCCTGCTAAGATCTAACAACCAGGCCGTCCCTTGCCGTGTTCAACAGATGATGGAGAGCTACACAGACCTTCCTCCTATTCTGTATCCAACCCTGGCGAAAGCCCACGATTACGAAAACCAGTTGAAGGCCATCTGCGCCCCCTTGGCCGAATGCATGAAGCGGTTCGAATCATTGGTAGAGGCTGGCGTTTCCAAGAAGGCCGAACGCGACGCTGTCGTGCAGGTTATCCAGGAGGCCAAGGATCTTTTCGATGCGGCGCGCCTTGAAATCAACGCCATGACAGGTGGTGAGAGCCGTAAGGAGATCCTGCGGGTCGAGCGTCAATTTGAGGTCGAGATGACAAACCGCCTGAAATCTCTGGGCCTTGAACATCTTCGTGATCAGGTTTTACGCCTACGTGGCTGATGCTCCGGATCCCCTCTGTGCGGGCAGGGGGACATTCCTCAAGCATCAGGTCATAATGTCAAGACCGAATTCTGAATTGGAGTTGCAATGGATCTTCGCAGCCTTCCCCCTCCGCCGTTTTCTGTCTTACTGAAGGATGGTGGTGCGTACTGGGCGGAAAACTTCGCTGAAGCCATGATCTTCACTGAGAGCGGCGATTTCAAGCTAGCCAAATCAGTGGTCGGCCCATTGAAAATCAGCACCGTGTTTTTGACTTGCCACATCCCAGCTCATCACGATTTGGAGAGAGAACAACCAGGCACTCCGGCGCCAGGTGCTTCTTTTGAGACCATGGTTGAGGTTATGCGGCCAGCCGAGGTTCCTCTTGCCCTCAATGATCTCTACCCCAAATTTGAACGCCACATTTCCATCGATGAGGCGATCCTTTTTCATATGCGCATCCGCACAGCGCTTGAGGCCGAGCTCAAACAAACTGCACAATGGGAGTGCATGCCTTTCAGGGTGCCGGCGCACGGCAATCCTTCCGAGGCTGCTCAAGCTGCACTCAGGGGAGAATTGACTTGAAAAACAAACCAAAATCCATCTGGCGGATGATTGCTGATGGTCTCGCCTCTATCGGCAGAGGCATGTCGACCTTTACCCTGTGGCCCGATACCGATTACGAGAAGTACGTCAGAGATTGCAGCAAGAAACACTTGTCTGAAGTGCCTGGCTTTGCTGAATATCAGCGTACTCTGGATGACTACAAGCGCTCGGCAATAGCTACAGGCCAAAGACCCAAAAAACCAGCACGCTGAATCATTCCTCCCTAGAGGCCTAGATCCGCGCCAAAATTCTTGTCGTGAAGCTTTTTGCTGACCTGGTTCTTGATGCATTCCAGCCGAACGATCCGGTAAATCTGATCGGCTTTTGCCGATGTATCGGCATACTCGACTATCAACTCAACAGGGATGTGCTTGAGCATCTCACTCACCAAGGGCTGGTTTGCAGTTTTAGCCCCGTGGCTGATCAACACCTGAAGCTCTGCTTTGGGGTCTTTCTTGCGAGTCAATAGTCCTAAGTACACGTGACTGCCTTCCTGACACTGCTTCAGGCCAATATACCAGTCTCCACCATCACGCATCAGCTTGGCGACGTAGTCGCGATTCTCAGGGCTATCCCGGAAAACATCCCTGGCAAACAGGGAATGGAAGAGCTCGTGACCAACCAATGGGGTAAGGGCTGGCTGATAAAAGTCTTCCAGCATGCCAGCCAGGCTTTCAGTTCCGCTACCCTTGAATGCACCGACATAGTCGTTGATATCAATCCCTGCACTACCTGCAGGATTGTCGGATTCACGAAGACTGCCCATGAAGCTATTGGGTACCATCACCCTATGCTTGCTAGCGAACTCCATAATGCTCTTGATACTGGCACGGGCAGCAACAGGCTTGATTTTGATCAGCTGCTTGTAAGCCTCTAAGTCGTTATGCCTGGCCACAGACAAAAGCAGCGCATCGATCGACAGGCGCTCCCGCAGTAATCGCTTGAGCTCTGCATTGGCGTATAGGCTCCCGTCGACTTTGCGAACAAAGCTCTGGGCGTAGGCAGAGCCGTTTGCGCGAGCGAACAAATCTATCCTGACCTCACCTTTGATTGCGATCGCCATGACCCTCTCATGATGCTCAGTGCCCAGGAGGAGGGCGGAGCATGCTTGGATATTGCTGGTCATGTGATTCCCAGGATTGCCCTTCAATACTTGAGCGTGAGACTGATAAAGCTCTGGATAGGCTTGGCGCAGCTCAATCAACATGCCCGACTCGTTTTTGTCTTCCTCCAGCCACCCCAGCACTAGAAGTGCGGTGTGTCTGGAAAAGTCAGACTTTTGCGGGGCGAGGAGGGCATCCACATCAGTAGTCCGGATCTTGAAGGTGTTGTTGGTCATATCGCTCTCCTGTCTGACCTCCAGCATAACCAATCAAGCTGTTGCATGCAAAACACGTAAATTGACGATTTATCAATATACGGGCCATTGACATCCAACGACCACTAAGTATACTAACCCTATACCTCACGACCACAGGAAGTACCGCGATGAAAATGCTCAAGATCTTGGTAGCTGCCTCCGCCATTGCGCTGCTTGCAGGTTGTGCCGGCGTTGCCCAGCAGCCTGTTGATCCAGGCCACTACACCTACGATGGCATTCCAGACCAGATGGTCGATGCATGGGTCGGCGCCGCCACCCCGACCGGGGAAAAAACCGGCTGGACGTTTGCGATGGATCTGCGCAAGAAAGAGCTGAGCGTCGCCACCTATTACTCGCGGGATTGCCAGTCGATGCTCAAGTATCAGCGCACCGAGGCCAACGGCGGCATCCTGTTGCTTGAGCAGGGTCGCAGTGGCAAGGCATGCTTCGCCAACCATTATGTTCGGCTGACCCAGCAAGACCCAAACAGCCTTTCGTATGCGTACTACACCATCGAAGGCAAGATGACAGCTGAAGGCACCATGCGCCGCTCTGGCACCACCGCATTCAAAGTCAACATGAGCCAAGCCCTGATCGGCACCTGGAGCGGCCCGGTAACCCTGGCCAACGGCAAAAGCACCACCGCACAGGTTTCGATTGGCAACGGCCAGGTCAGCTCGGTGAAATACGCATCAGGCTGCCAGAGCCGTCTGTTCTACCGTAACTTCTTGCGAGCTTCTGTCGCTTACGAGGAGCAGGCCTCTGCCGGTCAGCAGGCATGTGCTGGTGTTATCACCACGTTCTCCCTGGCTAAAGACGGTCGATTGCTGCGCACCAACGCCAATGCGCAAGGCCAAAAGATCTCGGAAACCTTCCTCCAGCGTGTGCGCTAAGAGAGGTCGCCCCTTCCCGCAGGGGCTGCCTTTAAAAGGCGCAGTACAAAGGCCCGTCGATTGACGGGCTTTTTTGTGGACAAAGAATTGGTTCTGCTAGGTGATTGACACAGAGAGGCCTGTGACGGAGAATAAAGCTACCAAGTGTACTTATTGGAGCGGCCATGAAAATCGCCTTATTTGGATCAGCGTTCAATCCGCCATCACGGGGTCATGCAGACTGCATCGATCAGCTTTCGGCTTATGTCGACGCCGTCTGGCTGATTCCCTCGTACAGGCACGCCTTCAGCAAGAGCATGACAGACTATTCCCTGCGCTGCGAATGGGTCGAAGCCTTTGCCAAAGACCTTCCAAGCCCAGCCCAGTTGATGGCGATTGAGCATACGATTGCTGAAGAATCTGGCCTTGATCGCCCTGTTTACAGCTATGAGGTGGTTGAACACCTTTGCCAGGCGTATCCGGAGCATCAGTTCCTGCTGGCTATCGGCCCAGACAACATGCAAGCCTGGAACCGGTTCAGCCACATCGAGCAGATTCATGCGCGTTGCCAGATCTTCGTGACCCAGGAAAGAAAACAGATCCGTAGCACCGGCATTCGCCAAGAGCTCGCCTTAGGCTATGTGCCGCCCAGCATGCTGACTCCCAATGTTCAGCACCTACTTCAAAGCCACAACCCGTGGGAGCCACGCTATGTTGCATAACCCAATTTTGACCATCGACACCGTCATCTTCCACTGGGACGGTGAATCGCTGAACGTAATGCTCGAAAAGCGCGAGAAAGAGCCATTCAAGGATACCTGGGCTTTGCCTGGTGGGTTCGTTCACACCAATGAAGACAAATGCCTGGCTTCGGCACGCGACCGTATCCTGAAGGAGAAAGGTGGAATCAAACCGCCATACTTCGAAAAGGTCGATTCGATCGGCAGCCCTGATCGTGACCCGCGTGGCTGGGCAGTTTCTGTTATCTACCTGGGCATCCTGAAAGCAGAAGACCGTCGACCTAGGCGCGCTGATAAGAACATCATGTTTGCCAATGTTCATGCCGTCATGGAGGGGCAGTACGAGCTGGCCTTTGATCATGTGAAAATCGTCGAACTGGCGTTCTTGCGACTGGCTGTACGCTGCGGCTACTCTGCAATTCCGCTGTGGTTCATGCCCAAGGAATTCACCATCCGCCAGCTACTGGACATTCATGAAGTGCTGATGGGTAGCCCACCCAATAAACCTAGCGTGCTCAAGCGCTATGTGGAATCCGGCACAATCGAGGCCATAATCGACCCCGAGACCAACCAGCCTAAAAAAGTTTCTCGGCCTGCTGGCCCCAGAGCGACAATTTACAGGCATAATCTAAAAGAGCCGGTGAATTTTGCTGGCGTGATGGGAACCACCTGACGGACTGGCCGTGCCAGATCTGCTTACGTGACATTTAGCCCCGGATATTGCATCCGGGCCCATTCACGATCCGCTGCGGCGGGGAGTTCTGCCTTGAAACCCAATTAATAGAGATATCGCCATGTCCGCCACTGCAGGTGCCTCAATCAAAATTCATACATTCAGCCGGAACACCAAGGGTATAGATTACGCCATAGGTGATATCCATGGCTGTTACAGGCACCTGGAAAAGCAGCTGGAGCGCATAGGCTTTAACAAGAAAGTCGATCGCCTATTCACTGCTGGGGATCTGGTCGACCGAGGCCCAGAAAACGAATGGGTGCTCGATTGGCTTGGCCAGCCATTTTTTCATGCCAGCTCTGGCAATCATGAGCTGTTCATCAAAAAACTTTATCGAGACGGCGAGCCGAGCGATGAGGTTCTTAAGAAATGCTACGAGTTCAAGAAATCAGGATTTGAATGGTGGGGGACTACTTCGAAATTCTTCCGGCGCGAATTCATTTCTCGCATCCGCGATCTACCATCAGCCATGGAGATCGACACCTCGATTGGAAAGGTCGGGCTGATTCACGCGGATGTTCCTGTTGGCTACAGCTGGGATGACGTTCCAGCCCTCCTTGATCTGGAGCCAGATGACCAACTGCGCAAAAACCTTTTCAGCTCACGTGATCGCCACAAGGCTCAAGACCACACCCCGGTAAGCGGTGTAGAGCGAGTATTTGTGGGGCATAACGTGGTTCGCAAAGTTCAGCAGCTGGGTAACATAGTCAACCTGGATACTGGCGCTTACCACGGAAGAGGTCATCGGTGGCCAGGTGAGGGGGGGCTTTCGATCGTTCGTGTTGATGTTGGCTGGAGCGACCTCAAAGCCGCAATCGATAGCAGCAAGAACGGTAAGGGCCTGCTTCTCTGCTAATCCATTCTTGCTCAAAATATGCATTTCATGGAAAATTTCGTATACCTGCTTTTTACTTCGTGCATACGCTGAATTTTAGGAACGTATACACGCTACGAGTGCACGTGCATGCATTTCATTTTAAGACACGCATACATCACATTGATTGGTGCGTATACCTAACAACTTAGGCTACGCATGTCATCATTGACTCATCTGGCTGCGCAGGCGCTCAACCTGACCCTGAGCGTGAGCGATTATCCGCTCGATTTGAATGACCATTTCCAGCATGTCATTGCTCACCATGGATGCTCCCTGGCCTTGGTTGCGGCTCTTGTCGAGCAGCGTTCCGGTCTTGCTGAGTAAACTGCGAAGCTTCCAGAGTGCAATCAGGTCTTGTGGTGAAAGCAGGCCCAGCAACTCATGCTCTAGCTGCTCACGAACTGCCGACAAATCGATCGAAAGTTGCGTAAGCTTGCGCTCGTAAGCGGAAACTGCTGGAGAAGCCACCTGGGCCTGGGTCATACGATCAAACCACCGCTGCAGCAGTAGAGGCGCGCTGGTTCAACCACTCACGCACCAGGGTGAATGACAGCGCGAGGCATACGGGGCCAATAAACAGCCCCAGAAAGCCCAGGGTGAGCATTCCGCCCATAATGCCAATCAGCACAATGGGTAGGGGCAGAACACCGCCACGGCTGATCAGAATCGGTTTGAGGATGTGGTCGACACCGCTGACAACAACAATGCACCAGATAGCCAGGAAGATCGCATAGCCTGTTTCACCTTGGTAAAACAACCAACCAATGGCAGGAACCCATAGCATTGGAGGGCCCATGGGAATCAAGCTAAGGAAAAAAGTGCCCACACCCAGCAGAAGTGCACCAGGCACGCCAGCAATCCAGAATCCGATCAGGGCAAGGACGGCCTGAGCGATCGAGGTGCCAATCACGCCATTGATAACCCCGCTGATGGTGTTGCGGGCGATCTCCCAATAGCGCGCCGAGGCGTTACCGATCAAGGCATTCAGCGCTTTTTGCGCCAGGCTTGTGATTTTCTCGCCTTCAAGGTGGAACCAGAACGCGAAGAGTAGCGAAACGGCAATCTCAACCAGCACAGAACCCAGTAGGCCACTTTTACCAATAATCACGTGAATGAGGCTCGATAAGTACGGTTTCACATCAAGAAACCAGCTGGGGCCTTTGTCATGCCACAGGTTCCATTGATGATCCAGGTAGCTCCCAACCCAGGGGAGGCCAGTAACCCAGCCAGGGGACTCAGGGAGTGTCGATTTGGACATTTCCACCACCCAGTGGGTGAAGACGGTCGCATCGCCCGCGAAACTCACTGAGAGGGCCACCAGAGGGCCAAGCACAACAGCAAACATCATGAGGCAGACTGCGCTGGCACCAACCCACAAGCGGCCTGTAGTGCGCTCAATCCATTTGACAGCAGGCCAGGTAGCGAATGCGATGAGCGCACCCCAGGCCAATGTAATCGCGAACGGCGACAGAACGTAGAGTGCGGCGAACAACACACCGACAATCAACGCGATTCCAATCGGCTTTTCAAGCTGACTGATCATGGGAATTCCTTAGCAGGTAGGCATAAGAGTAATTGCAGCGCAATTTATACCTAAGTCGAGCGTCATTGCCAAGTATTACAAGCCAAGGTCGGCCCCAAAATAGAGATCACGATGGGGCTCAAAGGCTTCCCCTTTCATCCCCACATGCCTTGGAAATTTCCGGTGCAGTAGCAATTGCTCGACAAACTTATGGAACGTAGGGACACGCAGGCTTTCCGGGCAGGTTTCGGAGGCAGCCTTGAGTATGTCGATGCAGACGTGGGATACGCGGTTCATCGCCTCTTGTGATTCACCAGCAGCCGCAAGATGCTTCTTTGATTCCATCGGCAGGCAGGTCAACAGCTGATTGAATTTCGGCGCCAGGTAATAGCCTGCCAGCATTCCCGAAGGGATCGAGAGACTTGGCGTGTTCAAGGCCAGTTTGATTAGGCAGATCACGGTATTGATTGAGGTAAAGCTCTTGAAGTCATTGCCCTCAGACCGCAGGGTGTCCAAGCTCTCTTTGGCCAAATCATACTGGCGGGTGTTGACGTATTCGTTAAAGGTGTCTGCGGTGATGGACATTATTTCTCTCCTAGTTCATACCAGTGTATCAGCTTCGCTCCCACAGGCGTCCAGGCAAAGCTTTTGCGCACAAAAAAGCCGGCGTAGAGCCGGCTCCCTTATGTCCGATGAGCTCAGCGATCATCCTCAGGATAATCCTCACGCTGCTCGGCGTAATCTGGGTTGCCATAGCGGCTGCTCACCCGCCTGGCAGGTTGCTCCTTGGGCTTGTCATTCTTGACGGGCTGCTGATGATCGAGCGGTTCAGTTTGGCGACGCATGGCGAAAGCTCCCAGAGGAAGGTGGAGTGACATACCGTCATTTAAGCGTATATTGTGGCTAATCGCAAGTCGAAGGTAGGTGAAAAAACCTGCCTCGGATAGACGCTTTATGCTAGAATTGAATCATTACAGGAGAGGCTAAATGACCACCAAATTCAATGAATCACTGACCATGATCCTCGCCATGCTGGAGGATTTCTCGGAGGAAAACTCTGAGCTTTTGCAGGCCCATCCTGAGCTTCAACACCACCTGGACATCATGAAAAAGCATGGCGTCAATGCCAGGCTGCATGAGCTGAAACTCAATGCCCCGAAGGGTGAGGCACCGGCTGAACCCGAGCTGACCGTAAATCACCTGACAATGTCTGAGCGCTATCTGCTGGCCCAGCTCAAGCGCTCTGGTGGCAACATGGCTGAATCCTTGCTGGGTAACGATATTCAGCGCCTTCTGGATCACGGTTTTGTGGTTCGAGAGGGCTCCGAAATTCAAATCACACATGTGGGCCTGGAGATGGTCAAGCCAGCCAGCCGCACCCCTAGGCAACTGACGCCTGCGAACGTCCTTGTCCGCTAACCCTTTTCTGGTTACATCCCCAGGTCGGCTTGCATGATTTTGTCCAAGCCGCTGGGGTAGATTGTCGAGATCTGCTGCAGTGTCACCACACCCTGGTGATAGGCCCTAGCCAGGCGTGAATCATTTTTATTGGCCCCGGTGGTTGTGAGCGCCTCAATGATGAAGCGAGCATCAACCTTACCCTCCTTTTGAAGCCTGATCAGGTGGTCGGCAAAGCCCTTTGTCATCACCCGCTGCATTTGCTGATGAGCAAAAGATTTGATGAGGTGATCCGGGATGAAGGTAGGCGGTATTTGACCGTTTCTAAGGCCTTCAGGGAAGCTTTGCGCCTTTTCATGGTGCTGAGCGATCGCCATCGGCAATTGGGCTTCCACCGCCTTGATCCATCCCTTATGCCGGCAGATCTTAGTGCAGATCAGGCCGACATCCCTTGAGGGTAGAGCGCGGCCCCAGGCTTTACTGACGGGGGCCAGGGCGTAGTCAATGGTCTCAAGATCCATATTGGCGATGTGCTTTCCAAAAGCCTCGCGGACAATATCTTCATAGGCAAGGCCAACGACACCGGCAAGCTCTGGACAGTGCGATGCAGCCAGAAGCAGGCCATGGTTCTCAATGAGTGAGCCTTTCTTCAGATCCAGGGCGTGTTTGGCATAGCGCTCAATCATGGCTTCTCGAAGCGGATGGCCTGGCGTTCTGGCCAAGAACGCAATGGTGCTCGGCTCAATTTGCGCCGGGTATTTGAGCGTGTCCTGCAGGAAAACTTCGGGTTGCTGAATGTCGCCAAGTTCGGCGACATACCCTGACACGGCCCACAGATGCTTTGCGATGTAGGCCCAATCAGAATTCTGCACCCGATCGCTTGCGTATTCAGGAGATGTCTCAGTGATCGCACCAAGGGCCTTGGTAAGACGAGTCACCTTGGCGCCGTTACGCTCAAGCTTGTCTTTCTTAAGCGCAAAGGTCTCTTCCCAGCAGGCATGGAGGAGGTCGCGCTTGTTCGACAGCATCGGAGCGAAGCGACGATGATGCTCGACTATGCTGTTCTGGTCGTAAAGCACCCCATGCTCAAGGGTATCCAAGATAACGATGGCCGGGGTGAGTAAGGGGGATGTCTGTTCAAAGTCAGCCCCCCAATCATAGAGATCACTTTCGTGCAGCCGAAGCGCTCCGCTCGCTTTCATCTCATCGACCTGTGCGCGATTGAGATGAAAGCCTGTGAGTGTTGCCATAGGATGAAGGCCATCCTGCAAGAGCACAGCCACACACAGCGAGGTAAGCGCTTCGTGAGATGGGGAGGGCTTAGCCGACTCGGCGCGTGTAAGTTTCAGCCCAGTTCTCGTCAAAGCTTTTTTCACACCCTGCGTGTTTGCCGGCAAACCGTGGAACACCTCGTTTACAAATTCCTGGGTCGAGGTCTTTCGATACTTAGGCTGCAGGGCAGCATTGAGCATGGTTGAAATCGGAGCTTCCGGGATGTCCGGATGAAGCTCCATGAATACGGTTTTGATTAGCGCCAGGCGATCGATAATCGATGCAGGCAGATCCGTGCGAGGGGTTTTAAGCAATTGCATGAGTGGTCTCCTTGTCCCATTCTCACACGCCTGAAACGAAAAAGGCCAGCACATGGCTGGCCCCTTCCTGCAAAGCTATCAATCTTTGTTGGCGATACCCAGCAGGCTGAGCAGGCTCAAGAAGAGGTTGTAGATCGAGATAAAAAGACTCACCGTCGCCAGCACGTAGTTGGTTTGTCCTCCTTTGATGATCTCGCTTGTCTCATACAGGATCGCAGCAGAGGAGAACAAAACGAAGCCTGCCGAGATTGCTATGGTGAGGCCAGGAATATCGACGAACAAACTCAGGATCACCGAGCCAAGGAGTACAAAGAAGCCTGCGGCCAGGAAGCCCTCAAGAAATTTCATATCACGCTGTGTGCGGAGCACGTAAGCACTGAGGCCTGCGAATGTAAATGCCGTAAGCATGAACGCATTGCCCACGATCGTTCCACCATTGGGCATTGCGAGATACTTGTTGAGCAGGGGGCCCAAGGTGTATCCCATGAAGGCAGCCAGGCCAAACGTCCAGCCGATCGCCGAGGCGCTGTTCTGTTTGCGGTGGATCATGAACAGGATTCCGTAGAAACCGACCAGGGTGATGATCAGTCCTGGGTGAGAAAGCTGCAGGTGCTTGCTGATGAACGCAGTGATGCCACTGACGGCCAGGGTGGCAGCCAGCAACTGATAGGTCTGGCGCAGGACGCGACTAGTCACGTCAGCTGAAGGGTGTAGAAGGTCACCGTCTTGGACGCGGGACATGGACAGTCTCCTTGTAGTCAATATCTGTCATATTCGATTATGAGAGTGATCATGCGCCAAGTCCATCAGTCAACTGTGTCGCTCTGTTACCGATTTGCCAATATATTGCCCTTATGGCAAGATACGTCGCAAATCTCATCTGGAAAGCGGTTATGTCGAACGAGATACTCATCTACACCGACGGTGCCTGCAAGGGCAATCCTGGGCCAGGTGGCTGGGGCGCAATCCTGGTCGCGGGTAAAAACCAGCGGGAGATGCATGGCGGAACCCTCGAAACCACCAATAACCAGATGGAGTTGCTCGCCGCCATTGAGGCGCTTGAGGCGCTGAAGCGACCTTGCTCAGTGAAGCTCTACACTGACTCTCAATACCTCATCGATGGCTCCAGCAAATGGATTCATGGATGGAAGAGAAACGGCTGGCGGACAAAAGAAAAGAAACCAGTCAAGAACGTGGATCTTTGGCAGCGCATGGATGAGCAGCTCAGCAGACACGATGTCCGCTTCGTATGGGTGCGCGGTCACAGCGGAGACCCGCTCAACGAGCGCGCCGACGCCCTGGCCAACCTTGGGTGCCAGCCTTACCTGAACCAAAATGAAAAAGCATTGCCTGCTGCACAAGACGTGGCGCAGGCATTTCTGGATCTGGCGACTGATGAATCAAAAATCAGCGTCACCGGCCCTCAGGTCGTTGCCTACACCGATGGCTCTTGCCTTAAAAGCAAGTCAGGTGGCTGGGGCGTTGTGATCATCGACCAAGGTCAGGAATACGAACTGTCAGGTGGCGCAGCCAACACGACAAACAATCGCATGGAGATGATGGCTGCCATCTCGGCGCTGCTAAGCATTTCTCCAGAGCGCCCGACCGTGATTGTCACCGACTCTGAATACCTCAAGAAAAACATTGAAGAGCACATCCACGCATGGAAAGAAAAGAACTGGCGCAAAGCTGATGGCGGGCCTATCAAAAACCTCGATTTGTGGAAACAGCTTGACGCGATGTGCCTGAATCGCCAGGTCGTGTGGAAATGGGTAAAGGGTCACTCCAACGACAAATACAACGACTGGGCAGATCGCCTTGCCACCACAGAATCTAAAGCAATCCAGGATTCAGCCCGCGCTGCTGCTGTCTGAATGCCTCACGGGGAGGGTGAGTCATCATGCAACCTGGCAACTGGCTTAACGATCAGCTCAGGCACAGGATCCCATTGATACCCAGGTCGTGGCTCTGGGTATTCAGTCATTGGCATTTTAGCTTCTAATCGTTCCTTCACGATTGCCCGTAAAATAGGCATGTGAGGTTTCAGCCAATCGGGGTAGGGGAGAACAGCCCTGAGGTTGTCGAGGGTTTCAGCGCACATGTTGCCCTCACCCCAGTTGTCATAGACAAAAATGCCCAGGTCGTTATACGAAACAGTCGCATAGAAGCAGTGGCAGCCGGTTTCCTCTGGCTTTCCGTCTTCATTGAAGCTGCTGAGCATGAAGGGGTCATCAACGATTTTGAAGTGATCGAGCAGGGCATGGCTGATCGAAACCAAAGGGTGGTGCCAGTTGGCAATTTCCACCTCGGTAGCCTTTTTGATTGCTTCGAAGCTCAGCGGAAATTCTTCTTTGGCTTCTGAGATGGCTTTGCACCAAGCCAGAGTCGAGTCACTAAAGTGTAGTTTTGCGGTTGCCATGCTATTTGCCTTTTTTCTTTATTTTGGCTGGTGCGACAACGCCGTGTCACGATCTCATCACCCAAGGGCGCTATCGAGAGTTAGAGACCCAGATCTCCGCCAAAGACCTGGTCGCGCATGGCTTCATTTTTCCAGCTTACCTGCCGAATGAAGCGATCTGCATGGGGAGCGTTGAGATGGGCTGATCCCGCTACAACTTGGCAGTACCTCTTGATTCTCGCCATATCAGCGATTTCCAAAGATTCAAGATAGGTTTTTGCCTTCGCCAGATCCTTGAAATCGCCCAAAAGCCTGGCGTCAAATATCTCAATGTCTTTACTTGGGAAGGCTTTGCGCCCCTCAAGGTCATCAAGCAGTTGGCGGTAACGGATTAGATCTTTCAGAGGACACCCTGAAACTTCTGCAGCAACCTCTGTGATATCAATAAGCGGAGTTTCACACGCCTCTGCAAGATGGGGCCAAACTTTGAGGAATAGCAGCTGTGCAACTTTTCCCTCTGGGCCTGGGAAAGCGTCCATTACGTTATCAATAGGTGTCAACTTCAAGATCAGTGCCGCATTGAGGGCCATTGAGGGCTCCCTGGAAACGATCTCTAGTATGGGCCCGGAGGCTTGCTGCTGAATTTCTATAAAAGCCGGCTGCTTTGTATAGTCGAAGGAAGACTTAGCAATTCGTGGGAAGCTGTCAAAAAACAGGTGATCAGAAATCGAGTCATTCAAGATTGACTGGAAATAATCATCATGGTTGAAGAACTTTAGCGGGAGAGCGGAGTACTTGATCTCATCGTTGTAGAATGGCCTTTGATAGCTATTACCGTGAGCATATTGATGGCCAGTTTCGCTTATCAGATGCGTCAACAGGATTGGCTCAGCCAGGCAATCTTTCATGATCAGGCGCGTAATGCCCAGGGCTTTGGCTGAAGGGTAGGCCGCGATTGCGTGCTGAACAAAGGTCGGGGTGGTATCAACCGTTGCTTTTGGGAAAAATGAGGTGATCAATGGGAATATGTTTTTTTTAAAAGCCTCCAGGTTGTCTGGAGCTGGTTGCGCGCAGCTGAGATATCGGCCAATGAGGGAGAATATAATCTCTCCAGAACGAAGATCCTCCCGGAATCCTCGCTTGCTCGGAGCGATCTTGAGTCCTGCAACTACAAAGGGCTCAAACAAATCGCGAGGACAGCTGGTCACATCCTTCGTATTGCACAGAAGGCCAAGCCGATAGTCATCCATGATGGGCTCGTACCCAGATTGCAGAAGTCGCTCAAGCGTTTTGTGTTTTTTGTCGTCAATGTAGGATAGCGCCGCCTCAAAAAAATAATCACGCCCTGCGGTCATCCGCAAAAACTCAGGGAGCATGTCCGATTCGATCAGCAAAGTGGGTGAGGAACAGGCGTAATTGCCAAGCAGGATGCTGCAGTCATTCCAGGTTGTTGCCCACTTGGATAGCTGCTCGGGATTATTAATGCCCATGCCCGCCTTGAAGTGCTCGGAGCAGAAAGCGAAGCCTTCAGAAATAATTTCAAGGAGCTCTCGCTTAGGTCGCTTTGACCCAGAGAAAAGTGCCTTCTCAAAGCGATTGATCCTTGACTCAATCTCAGGGGCTGTTTGGATGAGCATTTTCGCAATTTCAGGGTTAAGTTGTACCATTTCAAAAATTCCAATCAGTCCAGGCTGTTAACTGTTTGCAGGCCAAAGTCGTCGCTTATGCTTTGCTTCAATGCCTGGGCACGCTCAAAGCGAGCCACGAGACTTGAAGTCTTCTCAGGGCCCTTGACCGTGAGGGTATCATCATCACCGAGAAGCAGCTCAGCAGGCCTGCCAAAATCCACAGCTACTCGATCAGGATCTGGATGCTCAGTTTCAGACATTGTTGGCACCTTGACGCTTGGCTCAATAAGCTCAAAAGCAGGATCGCCAAAGTGGCGCCTGATGTCTGTGTACAGGGTTTTAGGGTCATTGTCGAAGTAACGCCCGGAGTAGCAAAAATCATTCATTTCGATCAGGGCAGGCCCTTTGGCTGTCATGCAGAAGTCAGCGACGAACCCTTTGGCCAAATGAGCATTGGCGGTACCGAATGCCTCAGCAAACTCCCGAATGGCCTTGGGCACCTCGGCATGCTCATAGTCGAGATAGGAGCTGATCGAGCTGAGATGGCCGTTGATGAAGTAAGCGCGGTATTCACCCTTGTGATTAGCTGCACGCTCAATGTCCATCACATCAGACACGATAAGCCCTGCATCCAAGGTCTCAACGCTAACCCGCCCGGCGATCATCTGCTCACGAAACTCACAGTACCAGTCAGGTCGCCTGAGGATGAGCACGACCTCATCTGCAAACAGACCCTCAAGCTCCGCGCCCTTGTGTGGCACCAACCCGCGAGCCTCTTCAACCGTCATCAAGTTCCTGGAAAGCTCGGCCTGGCTGTAGACCACGTTGTGAAAATCAGTCTTCTCAACCGTTTTCACGAACAAGGGAAAGGTCAGTACCTGATCCCGAAGCAGCTGACCCATCAGGTCACGATCGACCGTCATGACGTGGCGCTTGAAGAACTCTTCTGATTGACAAACGGATGAAGGCCAGTTTTTGACGGTTGTCATTTCTGCCGGCGTAATCCACTTTGGGAAGCGACTGAGGGAGGAGGGGAGTCTGGTGTCTGGATGGCAACGAAGCACCAGCGTGGTATCAGCGGACAAGGATTTGATATTGCAATTCGTGTCGATAACCCGGTTGTCATTCAGGGTGCCTTTGCTGATCACCACATAGGGAATGCCAAGCTCCCGACAGGTCAGGATTTCCTGGGCTTTTTCTCGGGCTACGCAGTGATGGTATTCTTCATTGCGAAAGTCGTTGTACCACGTCACGATACCCAGCCCCTGGGACAAGGTTTCCTTGTTGCTTTCCTGGAAGACGACCAGCATGGCGGTAACACCTATTTTTATAGTTATTGACCTATTATGCCCTGAGATCTTGGGCAAATGTTAGAGGCCCAGATCAACACCGATCATCTGCTCTCCTAGTCGAGACGTGATGTGTGGCATAAGGTCTGCGCGAGGTATTTTGAGCCTGTCGGTCACTCGATCCAAAACAGCAAGGCTGGTGATTGCCTTTGCAATATCTCTGTTATCCATCACCCCTTGATCGAGCATTTTTCGCAGTGCTGAGCAGAGGTCATAGTGGCGAAACTCATTCCCCTCAATCTTCTCCAGCAATTTCTTCAGCTTGGGGAGGATAATATTTCGCATGGATTCGGACTGGCCTGGAATTGCGAGCATGAAATCGACCATACCTCCCAATCCGTCAGTGCTTGGCCCCCTCAGAAGGCGCGGTAATTCCCGCCATAGGCGATCCCTAATCAACGCTTGGACATCTGCTGAAAGGCGACCAAACATCTCAGCCTGAAGGCTACGCTGCTTGCCACTGAAAGCCTTGCGGAAGGTAGCTTGGGAGAACATGTGCTGGATCGAATAATCTTTCTTCAACGCTCGTTTTAGCGCCGCGTTGCTGGGCTCAACCATCACCTTGTCGGGAAAATCATCTCGCCACCTGAAGAGGTAGTGGGCAATGAAGGTACTAAGGATTTTCTGGTTCAGCGCCGTAGGGCTACCGATCATGGAGCTTAATGAAAAGGCGGGCTTATCACTACAGGCCATGACACTCAGGAGCGCCGGAACAACGACCTCATCCTTGGCCTTGATCGGCGCTCGCGTTACGTGCAGCTGAACAAAACCCTCATTGGTAAAATCATTTACCAGGTACATGGCATGGACAAATGCCTTGCGAATGGGGCTGAAATCGCTATTGATATATCCTGTCAGCTCACAGCGAGTGATGTCATAGAGGCTTGAGCGCGTGTACCGCAACATGGATGTCTTCACCCGCTCCGGAGCGAACGCAGCGGCCATGATTTGGACTGCACAGAGGGTAAGCATGGTCGGGCGCTTATGGTCGTTTAGATCAGGCTCCAGCTGTTCATAGAGGGCGGTTCCCCCTTCCAGGCTATCGAAGGTATCGAACAAGCCCTTGCCGAACATCTTGTCTCGGTATTTGAACTCAAGAAAAAGAAGGTCAGTCCAAGCGTCAATCATTTCGGGTGATGAGGCTACAATCAAGCCCAGGCGTTCGAGCAGAATGTGACGCTGATCGACGCTGCCCCCAATAAATTCTGGATTTAGAGGCAGTGGCCCAGATCTTGCAAGCTGTTCACACAGCTCTGAGGGCGTAAAGCGCTCATTCAGGGCTACAAGCACTTTGTCATCAAAGTCGAGATGCCCACTGAACTCCCAGTTTTCAATACTTGCGCCAAGCAAAGACCTTGCATTTTGACCGTGATGAGGATCGGTTACCCTCACTGAAAACCATGGAACCCTTGTGTCGGCGACCAGGGCACAGAGATCATCGGCGCTGTGCATGAAGACAGAATTACCCTGGATCTTCGCGTAGGAGGAGGAAACGACGGTGCGCATACCGCGATCATCTGGCTCCTCCGCCAGAATCATCTCAAGCACGGACTCTACAAAAGGATTGCTCACGACCTACTCCTGTCCAACCTGGTGAGCCGAATACGGCGCCTATTCGGCTCACTTAATGAGCGGAATAAATGGATGTTCTATTCCAACTCTTCACCAGAATAGAGCGGCGATCCCTTTCGCTTCCAGTAGGTGATGCTGAATTTTTCTTTGGCGTTCATTGCCGCCATGTAGTAGGTGGCACGCAGATCATCGAAGAAGCTTTCAGGTAAGCTGGTATCAACCTCCTCGTCAAACTCCACCTGAGAAATCAGCGCGAGGTCGGCCAGGGGAAGGGCTTCCGTCCAGAGATCAATGCCCCCAATCACAAACGCTTCCGGCTCTCCACTTACCTTGGCCAGCGCTTCTTCCAAGCTTGAAACGCATTCGGCACCAGGGATGTACTTGAGCTTGGATGAGACAATGATGTTGCGTCGATTGGGCAGAGGCCTTCCGACGGATTCAAAAGTTCCTCGCCCCATGATAATCGGACGGCCACTGGTGACATCCTTGAAGAACTGCAGCTCTTCAGGAATCTTCCATGGCAAGGCCCCATTATGGCCGATTTGACCGTGAAGCCCGCAGGCCAAAATCAGGTTGAGTTGCACAGGGCCAGACATTTCAAAACCTCATCAGAGCAGTGGGAAGTGGGAAGACAGACCGTTGTCACGCACATGGAGCATGCGATTGAGCAAAGTCACGGGATTGATAGGGCGCAGTCGCGGCGGGACATACTCATTGTCGATGAAAGTCATGAGCATCGCTTCAAGAACCTGATGAGTCAGGCCGTCAACATCCAGGATAACGTCGACACGAATGCCCGCTTCATGGTCGTTTCGAATCTCAAAACTCTCTTCCGGAACTATGCCCAGACGATCCAGCAGTGCCGGAATGATTGCCAGGCGCTGACCGGGAAGCTGGCCCAGATCATAAGCTGCAAGCTGAGAGGCTTTGAGCTGGGCTGTCATGACATGGAAGTCGTAGAGAACGTCTTCGGTAGTCACAGGCAGCTGGAGGCGGACATACTGGCAGTTTTCGCCCTCCTGCATGTCTGAAAGCCATATTCGATCCGGGCTTTCCCGAACGATTTCGGCAAATACCCGTTTGACGTCCATGGCGCGGTCTTCTCGCGATTGCTCAATCCAGCTCACAGGTAGAACTCCGATTATAAATTCCTAAAATCATATCACAGTGTCGACAGTTAGCCCAATATTGAAGGCCTCGGAATCCTCAGTCGGGACTGCGGGGAGATGCCGCCAAGGCTGCTCCTCCAAAACGGGCTGGAGATAGTTATGCCGCTCCAACAGTCGTACGAGATTGTCTGGCAAATGCTCTACGGCATTGCTTGAATTTATTCGCTCCTGGGTCAAGGCGCATTTGATCAAAGCATTGATCTCACTGTGCTCGCCGAGCCTGGCAGAAAGTGCCAAGGGGCCAAGCTTCAGGCTAAAGCCCTTGAGGGTATTGCAAACATCCACCAGGTTTCGCCAGCCAAGCTTCTCGGCCAGCGGGCAATCCATCCAGGTGACCGACATCTGCCCCAAGGCCATTCGCGAATCATAGCTCAGCGAAGTCCCCCAAAGCACCTGCCTTAATTCAGAATTCCCCTGAGCGTGAAGATAGGACGCTCTGTAGATGTGGGGGGCGAATAGCTCCATGGAAAGGCGGTCAAGGAAAGGGCCGTAACCACCAATATCGTCCAGAAACCATTGCAGTGCCTGCTCAACCTGCACATTCATTTCCGGCATGTGCACCCGGATAGCGAGCAGAATGTCTTCAAGCTGTTTTTTTCTGTGAGCAGACCGAAATAGGATCTTGAGCGGAACCGCTGGGATTTTGTCCTTGTTGCTCATGGACATCAGCTGCGCTGCGATCGGCGCGGCCTTCCAGTGATAGGCGCAGATATCAGTAAAAAGATCGATGTAGTGCTTGCTCCAGGTCGTCGGAACCACCATGGATGGCCTCAGAATCATTAGGAGCGTCATCGCTCGCTCAAGCGGCATCCCCCAAGCGCAGAAACAACTGAAAATCAGATTGTGTCCTTTCTTGATCGAGGCTGCTGCAAACCAAATGATGGGATCTGCCTTCATCAGCGCCCTGGTAAACCCAGGTGCCTGAAAGCACTGCTCAATCTCGCGCTCAACCTTTTCGAGAAAAACTGCGTCGGATCGCCTGGCGGGTGTCACAGTGTCGAGCAGCTGCTTGACTTTCGACACTGAGAACTGGGCGTCCAGATCAAGTGAGTGTGGCATGTAATGTTCCGTCTTTATTTTTATTTTTGTGGAGTCAATTTACCACAAAAGGCACATTGGATCTCAGGGCTCAAATTCGTTTTCTTGATCCTGACGCTTAGACCGCTGATAGCCCGCCTTGAATGCTCTCCCATCATCTGACAGAGAAGATGATAATGGGGTTGGGCCATGGCATCGCCTGACCATATCCAACATCTCAGAGGCCAGACCTTGCCGACGCTTGTCGCGACAGGTGTAGATATCTGAAACCTCATCGGCTTCAATACGAATGCCAGCGACGATCCGATCTGCCTCTAAAAGCTGATAGCGCACACTGCCATTGCCACTGCTGATAGCGCGGAAACCTTCCTCATTTTGTCCTTCATCGCGCTCTAGACCCCAGGTACCCTGCAGCAGCGGGTGGTTGGCCGGCAAAAGCAGCCGCGCCAGCGCCGAAGAAATGTATTCATCCCAATCCCTTGGGAAAGGTTCAGTGCAAGAAGGGATTGCCCCGCCCTCAGTGAAGAAAAACTCAAAACCAGAGGTCTGCAGGAAGTAGGTAGTCTGATGGCCAACCTCTGCTCGATAGGCTCCTGAGCACTCGTCCGAGCTGATGAAATCATCCAGGGTTTCACCTTCTTCAAGCAGACTCGACAAGTCACACGCATCAGCAAACTCATCCAGCGGGATTCGCTGAGCATTGTTCATGAGCGCGGCCCAAATCAGAGGCCCATCTTGGGTTCGTTGCTGGAGTTTGTCACATTGGATTGCGTACAAAAATGAGGGAGTCATAAGCCAAGATCACTGGAAAATGAGGTATCGATATGCTCAGGATAGCGCCGGAGAAATTCTCTTTTCATCTGTGACCCATGAAATAAACTCACCGTGAGAGAACCCTCCAGGGCCTCCAGGCGCTTCAGAAAGTCTGGGTTATCCCAGAGCACATCGATTATTTCGTGTTTCTGCCCATAGGCGCTCAGAGTGGTTGCCCAAGTCATGAATGCTTGGCCTTTGGCCTCATACCCACGGAGGAAAAACTTCTTCAACGCCTGTTCAACTGAAGCGCTTCTTGCGTAGTCGCCATTTTCGAACAGCCGAATCAGGTGGGGCCAGGGTGTCCGCTGGTCGTCTCTCACCAGGACTTCTGCATAGATCTCCAGTGCCCGTTTGAAGTACATCGGTTGCTTGAATCGCTTCGAGGTAATGCTCGGCGTTAGATAACCCATGTAGAGAGCTAGGTTTAAGCCTGTATCGGCCAGCCCTTCAAAGCCTTTTTTACTGGCAACCACCGCGTCGTGAAAATCGCCATCGTTAGCCGTAAGACTGAGGTGGATAGAGCTAGCCACCTTGCGGTAGAAATCCTCTTCAGCAAGCACTCGAATCCCCATGCTCTGAAAAAATAGCTGACGTTGTGCGTGTGAAGATCCCTGCTCAAGGTAGTCCAAGGTCAGTGAGCGCAGAAGCCTGTTAAACGGCCTGTAGGTCGAAACAGCGCCGTAGGTTCGTTCTGCGGTCAGATGGAGGATCAATGCCCAAGCGTTGGCGGTCTTCTGACTCTGGCTGATAAAGGAGCCAGCAGTGTCGGAATCCGCTACTTTGACATAGGATGGCTGATTTCTAATGTACGAGCTAACGCAATCACCTGCTTGGGTGCCCATTAGATGCTGAATCCTCAAGCAGAGCACTGACAGCTCTGTGACATTGGCCAGCAGACTGATGCCCTCAGCAAAGCGTGTGAAGCCGCCCCCTGTAACACTGTCATCTGTCTTGAGCTCTGTGGTGCTTCTCTCCAAGCAGCTTGACTCACCTGTGTCAAGGAATAGAAGCCAATCCTGAATGTAGCCATCAACCCTGAATGACATCGTTTGCCCCTGTCGGTTTTGTAGTATATTGTCAGCCAAGCAATCGAAAAATGAAACTACTTCCGGAGCATGCAATGAATGTTTCAGTGAGCCGGATTCAGCGTGTTTGGTCAACCAGCTTTACCTATTCGGTAGGGGCGCACGCGAAGCGACAAGAGTGGCTAGTTGCAGCAAGCCACAGCGGACAAACCCTGAATGTGTTTGTGCAAGGGTTTGAAGGTGTTCGTTGTCTGAAGCTGAACGGATTTTCTCGCGATCACATTTCACACGTGAAGCGCATCAGGCCAGCCAAACTGGCCCGCCAGGCCTTGACCACTTGTACGCAACCAGAACTTGATCTGGAGCACTATTTCCTCACTGTTTTGAGTAACGCCATCAATTTAGGCAAGACCACCCCTTTGTCTCACGAAATGGTCATGGAGATCATGGAAGTAATCGGCGACTACCGTGAGTCCGCACACCCTGAAGGCCTAAAAAGCTTTCTCCTTAACAACGATCTCCAGGATCTTGAGGATGGGGCAGAGCGGTTTTACCCTTGCAAAACCGAGCTGGAATTCTGGACGAAGCATTGGACATCCATCATTAACAGAATTACAGAAGAGTCTAAACGCGAAGTTGGCAAGTGAAAGCAGTGATACAATTCATATTGACAAATTGTCAAGCGAACATGATAATCGTGCCATACCACTTGAGCAGTGTTGACCATGGATATCCCGTACATCGCCTCCTCTTCACGCACGGAAAGCCTGCACGCCAGGGCTGAGAGGGCCATCGAAAAGCTGCAGGGCCACGTAAAATTGTCTCAAAGCCCAGAATTGGCCGTACTGCTTGGCCAAATTCAGGCTGGCCAGACCTTGGTCAGCACCCAAACGCTGATCGATGTCATGGATATCTTGAGGGATTCCATTATCAATTTCTCGACCCTGGAGCTCGATGCTGCCCAAGACAGCTTTGCTGCCGAAGAATCCCACATGCTAAATGATCGCATACGCGAGATGACCCGGCAGCAGTACCGTTTAATCGAAATCGTTCGCGAATTGTCCCCCATGCCTATCGCTGAGGTGGAGGGCATCGAACGAGACTTGCGGGCGAGTCACTCCAAGGTTGGGTGAGTCAAAATAAAGGCGCTCTCTACGGACAGCGCCTTTTTTGCGGCCAAAATACTTACAACGTTTTTACATTAAATTGACAGACAGGGGGATTCTTCATCAATATGATGTCCTAAAACAACAAGAAAGGAACACCACATGAAGCGACACATGAAATCATCCCTTATCGCCCTCGCACTGGGACTCGCTGTGTCTGGTAGCTCCTTTGCTACCGACCTTACCCCACCTCCAGCGCCACCAGGTGCTGATCAACATGACTTCAAGCCGGGTGATCGCCCAGAGGACGGCAAGCCCCAAGGCGAACATGGCAAACGCGAACATGGTGATCGCGGCAAACCTCGCAGCAGTCTTGAAGACCAGCTGAACCTCAACAAAGACCAGTCCAAGGCGCTTCGCTCCAGCATGCGTGGTGACGTCTCTGGGCAGCGAGCCATCGTAGGGAGTTATCTAAAAAAACTGCCTAAGCCAGAGCAGGATGCGATGGCTGCAGAACTCAAGGCCAGCCATGACAAGCACTTCAAGGAGTTCCTGGACACCTTGAGTCCTGAGCAGCAGGCCAAAGCGAAGGTTCTGTTTGAGAAGTTCAAGGCTCAACACTCCCATGGCAAACAAGACCCTGAAGGCAAGCCAGGCGAAGTTACTCCAGCCAAACCTTTGACGCACTAAGCGCCAACAGGCCTGGGATCAAAGTCCCAGGTCTCCCGCCAAATTGCTGTCCCGACCTGCAGCTGGCACGTTCTCCACTTCTTTGATCGTCAGCACGCCGAGGGCAAGGCATGCAAGTTTTGTCCACTGCGGGAGCTGATTCTTGATCAGCTCGAATCCCTTAGGGTCTGATGACTTGATGGCTTTCAGAATATTTCGCCCTTGAGCACATTGGTCAGCACCTGCCAATTCCCAAAACCCTGAATCCTTGCTGTTTTTGCTCTTGAAGATCACTAGCATATCCTGCGCCCATGCAGAAGCTTTGGCATGCGGATCTGGCTGGCGGTAGACCGTAAGGGAAGGGGATAATCGCCAGTTGTACCCAGCCTCAATATAGAGGTCTGCTGTTTCGTGGGTTTCAAGAGCGCGTGGAGCATAGGAGTCGGATGCTTTCAACCGAATGCCATCAGCTGTGATCTGGCGCAGCAAATCTTTCTGAACGAATAAGGCCTCGCAGTCACGCCCATCAACAGAGCGATAGAAGTCCTTGAACATTGCGTTGAGGTTTTTCACATGCTCAGTGCGTACACCTACCTCTGAAAGCCACCGCTCACTGACATCCGAACCTCCATCATGCTCTAGATATCGCTTGTATCCCTCCAGGTAAATGCTTCGAAAAGGTTCCTGGTATACAGGGTAATCTTGATCGGGCAGATGTTCAGTCAGTCCCCTCACCAGATCATGACGGTAGATGAGCGCCGCAATTTGAGTTGCGAGTCGCTCAGCAATTTCTACAAGGCTACGATCAAACTCAATCGCTTTGGCCAGGGGCGCAAAATAGTCGCCAGGTTTTTCCAGGCTAGCCAGCTCCAGCATGCCTTCGCCACGTCTAACGAGTATGGCCAAAGCCCCTAAGCCCGCTAATGCCGCTGTTGCTCCAGGAAAATGCACAAGCATGGAGCTTTCAACACCCTCTGCGATTTCCTGAAATGAGTATTTGGCAAGAAATGCCTCTGGCTCGATGTACCGAGTTTTCAGGGAAGCTTGGGTTTCTTGAGGGAATACCCCATTCTTGACTGCGAATTCGACAGGGTTCCTCGATGAGCCTGTGTACTCCACGATGGAGTTACCATCAAGCTTGGCAATCAGAAAATCCGTGAATGCCTTGCGCGGGGTGTTTTGGACATCGGCAATTTTCCCAGCTTGGGTAACGAGGATCGTTTGGTGGAAAGCCCTGATCATGGATAATCCTTAGGAGGCCAGCCCGATGCAACTGGTGTCGGTATCTGGGTATTGGAGATTTTGTCTCATTGTAGGGCGCCCTGATCACGAGCGGCAACTGCGCCTTCTTCCGGTGAGGGAAGGCGAGTCGCAATTGATCAGCAGGTCAGCCATCCCGTAAGCTGGAAGGAACTACGGAGATTCCCCATGCAGCCTTCAAGCTTCACCGACATACTGATCCGTCTTCCGAGCCGAAACGGAGTTGCTCCACGGGACTATGAGACGGTTCCTGGTTTGATGTCGGGAGATCTCCAGACTCGCTGCCAAGAAGCATTTCGCTATCACTTGCGCCAAGGCCACGGCCCTAAAGCAGTGTTTGAATGGATCGGTGGCTCAACCGATAAGCAGCAGGCTCAAATTTTGGCAGCTAATGCATTCTATGCACTCAGTAGGCCTTGCAAGGACTACGTTGCCTTGCTGAACTACATCAAACTTGTCTGCAACGCTTCGCAACGTGACGCGCTGTCGTTCCATCGTGACGCGGGAGAAGCCATCCTCGATGCCAACCCCATCAACCCCTACCTGGTGTACAAGCAACTACCCGTTGAGGTGTGGGGCAGCATCGACGACGTGTTCGAATTGACTCGTAAAAAACAGCTGCTTCGAATGGCTGTAAGCTTTGATGATGCGGAGATGGTTGAGAAAATTTTCAGCTACAAACCCAATGACCAAGGCGTGAATCTGTCAAATGAGCTATCTCGTATGGTGTTTGACCCTTTGTCAGCGGTCAGGGCCTGCCTAGTGGCGCCGGAGTCATTGACATATACAGAGCTAGAGCGGCGAATCAAGCGCCAGCTCAAATGCATTGAAAGCCCGAATGAGGATCGTCATTGGGTGAGCAAGGCATTCCCCAGCGCCGCCCAAGCGTCTGATTTTGTGCCTGGCTTGTTTTCACTTGAAAGTCTGTTAATCACTTCCCTTGACCATCATTTACGCCACCTGCCTCGTTACGAGGAGTTTACCCAAGTAGAGCCAGGCGCTATCGGCGATTGCATTATGGCGCTCATAGAACATACCTTTGAAGAAGACCCGGCCAAAGAAAAACTTCTTGCCGTGCTTATCAAGGATTTAGAACGGGGCATGTCCTCTCATGATGAGATTTTCTTCAAATATTGTTTTGGGATGACCACGGGGCAATACCTTGACCTGGCACACAACAATAATATCTACGAGCAAATGATTGATCGTATTTTGGATGTGTCTGACCCCAATGGTGGCGATTTGTATTTGATGCGCAAAGCAAAGCTGACGCTTCTATCACTGGTCGATCCTGGTTTGTTGCGCCGACATGCCAGAACAGACATGCAACTTCGCTCTGCATATTTGGTGACTAACGACCGCTCCTATCTGGCTAAGCTTTCTGAGTCAGGTAGAGACAGTCAAATGGGCACAGACCTGGGCCTTTGATGGCCCTTACCGGCAACAAACATTTTTAGTCACTTCAATCCTGTGCAGGCTTTCATGAATCAAACTAATGTTTCTCAACCAAAATTCACCACGCAGCGCGTTGGTCTCCGAGCCACCGAGAATGGCGCCAAGCGGTACGAGGATATCCCGGAGCTCATGTCAGGCAAGCTTCAGGCCCAGTGTCAACGAGCATTTCGGCACTACCTCCACGAGGGAAAGAGGCCGCTTTTCGTTTCTAGCACCATCACGGCTCAAGCATCTCGGCCAGTGGGCGATTTACCAGCGGTTGCACTCAATGCAGCATACGCACTGAGTGTACCGTGTGATGATTTTGCAGAGATCCTGGTCTTCGTTAAGTCGGTGTGCGACTCCGTCGGCAAAGGCTGCTTAAAACATGCTCAGGAGTTCACACATCGACTCTTCACAGCCAATCCGGTCAATCCCTATCGGGTCTTCAAGCAAACCCCTGTAGAGCTCTGGGCGCGCCTCGATGTAGCATACGCAATCCTGAGGGAAGGTGACCTAATGAAGCTTGCTGTACTTTTCGATGATGCAGAGATGATCGGAAAATGCGCAGAGCAGGATCCCGCAGGGTATGTTAAAACCCTATCTCTGGCCCTTGCGGAGGTGGTGTACGATCCATTGTCAAATGCCCGAACTTGGATAGATGCGCCACATAGCGTGTCCTACCAAGAGGTTTCCAGGCGAGTCAACCGGCAGTTCAATTCGATCCGTAGCCCATTGGACAGCCAGTATTTTTTGAGCCGAACAAGACCCGACATTGCCAAGGGTGATGCTTTCATGCCGGGTCTATTTGACATCAAATCGTTGCGGTTCGATTCCACTGATCACCTGCTGCGCCATATTCCGCGTTACCAGCATTTTCTGACCACCGATCCCGAAAGCATCGGACGTGGCATCCAGGATTTGAACATCCTGAATAATGGAAATCCAGAGCGGGAGGGGCTGGCTGTGCGGCTGATTGAGGACATGATCGGCGCGGGTGCCACCGCTCCAGAGATCTATTTCAAGTACTGCAAGCGCATGCTTACAGGCGAGATTATGGATCTTGCCGATCAACAAGATCTCCAGCATGCGATGGTTTTTGATATTTTGGAGCTTTCGGGGCGAACAGACGAAATTGGCGATTCCGAACGCGCCATAAGTCTTGCTCTGCTCAACATGGCAGATAAAGACCTCGTAAAAGGGGTTGCAATCACCGATGTCCAACTGCGCACAGCTTTCATGGCAACCAAGAATCCAACCTTTCTCGCGGGTTTGTCTGCCAAGGGCCTAGACAATCAAATGGGCTCAGACCTTGGGCTGTAAGCAGGATTTTATCAACGTCCATTTTGAGGAAAACTCTTTGCGTTTCACCAGGGTGTAATCTCTTGTTAAGCATATATTGACGGTGATAGCCTATAACAATAAATACAAATAATTGGTGATTCACATGGAAAGCCCGGAAAACCTGGAAACCAAACCGGTTGAGCCATCTCTGCAGGCCTCGACCGACTACCTTGTTGCCTTGATGGTACTCAAAGAGGTTGAAGCTCAAAACGAGCTCGACCCTCTGCTTCACAGCCTGAAGGGCCGTCTGGACAAATCCAAGGTTGGTGCTAACCCCTACCACCTGCTGAACACAGCTTTCAGTCAGGAAGCGATCGTCGAGTCGAAGGCGGCTTACGCTGAAATTTGGGAGCATCTCCACAAAGAGATCCGTGAGGCCAGCATCAAGGCCACACTGCCTCATGCCGGCTACAGCCAAAGCGAGATCGACTCGATCCCTGACGAAGTCATTCAGCACTTCAACACCGTTGCCGTGTTTGAAGAGAAATTCCCCGATGAGGGCTCCAAGAAGTTCCCTCTCGTGGAGCGCCTGAAGGTCGGCAAAGATGTCCTGTTCGACGCCCTCGCTTCGGATAAGGGTAAAGCTGCCCTAAGCGCCGCAAGCTGGGGCATCTCTTTGGCTACTGGTGGCATCGTCACTCGCCTGGCTATCAAGGGCGGCGCAGCCCTGGCATCCCGACTGATCGAAAACGAGTCGGTTCACAGCTTTGCCAGCAAAGTTCAGCAGCGCGTTACCAACTTCATGCAGCGTAGTGGCGTGCCAACTGGAGCCATTGCGAGTCACTTCCGTGACTTCAAGGACAATGCAAAGTCCGTGATCGCCTCGCCAACATTCCAGCGCTATGGCAAACCAAGCCTGGCTCTCGCCGGCATCGCCCTGGGCGCTATCATGCTTGGCGACATCAATCACGACAAGATCGTGGAGCTTGCCTCTGGTGGACTCAACAAGGGTGCAGATCTGGCTTCGGCTGGTGCTACCGCAGCTGCTGACCTGGCTCAGTCAGGTGTTGATCTCGCAGTTGAGGGTGCTCACGCGGTCAAAGATGGCGCAGGCTTTGTCGCAGACCAAGCGCTTTATGCCGTCAAAGACACTGGCCGATTCATCGCTGATGGCGCCGTGAGCATGTGGAACGATCCTGTTGCCACGCTTCACGATATCGCTGGCGGCACCGTGGACATCGCCAAGAGCGGCTACGAATCGGCTACTGCAGCCCTGGGCGGCGCTGCCGACAGCGTGGTAAATGCAGCCGGAGGGGCAGTCGACAGCGTGACGAATGCAGCGGGGGAGGCAGTCGACACCAGTCGACAGTTCGTCGCAGACGGCTTTCACAAAACGGCTGATCTTGTTGCCGGCGTTGGCGCGCATGATTCAGTGTCTCCTGTAGATGCAGTCATTGGCGATAAGCAAGTGCTGACCGATGCCGATGTGGATCTATCCCATCTGCATGGTGCTCAAGCGGAGGCTCCGGCTCCATCGACAGCAGTTGGCCAGGGTGTGACCCCAGCGAACTACGAAATCCAAAAAGGGGATTCTCTTTGGAAGATTTCGAAGGAAGCGTTCCATGCCAATGGCATAGAGGCCACCGATCACCAGATCCATGAAGCAACCGTCAAGCTTTTCGCCGACAACAAGGATCTGATCGGTGCCAACCCTGACAAGATCATGACGGGGCATCACCTCAAGATCGATCCGCAGATCTTTGCGGCGAAGGTAGAAGCTGTTGCATCTCATGACGACTTGAAGTCGATGAGCGATATGATCGGCACCAAGCCAAGCTTCCCAATCGAGTCTGCTGCGCCTACCGCACCTGCGGTTCCGCACTTCACTCCACCTGATCTCAATGCTCTGGAACAGGCCACCCCTGCTGCTCCAGCTCCAAGTGAGTTCAAAGGTGATATCGCCAAGCTCAACGACATCCTGAACGTGACACCAAAGGATGGCGCCGTTTCGTTTGGCGAAGCTGTGAAGCGCGTTGCTTCGCGAGATGTAGGCAGCGACTCTACACTGGGGATGTAAATTCTCCAGGCAAGAAAAAAAGGCATGGACTCCCATGCCTTTTTTGTTTCCTACACCATGTGTTGCAGGTACGATCACGCCTCAATCAAAACCAACCTTTTGGTTGAAAGCATTGTTGGCCTTGAAGTCCTTGATGAGTAATTGCTTGAACTCATCGTCGTTGAGAAGCTTTTTCGCCAGGCTGCCCGCTTCAATAGAGCAAGCCCCTTTTTGTATGCACAAGTGTAGAATACGAGGCATAGCGTTCGGCCCAGGGTTGCTAGGGTAGGGCAGCTGTATACGACGCTGAAAGAAATCCGCATCTTCTTTGATGCCATAGTTAACGATGTAGCTCAGCGACATGGCGCGAGCCAGTACCTCTTCGAACATGGACAATGAAGCGCCAGGGCGTATGTCTTTTTCAAGCGCAACGACCTTGCCTATCTGAGCGCGGTAGTCAGCCTCCAGTTCAGCAGAGCCTATTCGGCAGTGCATGAGCTCGTGCATGAGTGTCGAACCGACCACAGCACGCTTCTCATCCACAAAAACCACTTTGCACACCTTACGGTCTGCTCCCTCTGGCAAGCTGAGCTCATACTTGGCAAATGCGACCGCCCTGCTGCTTACATTGGTGTTAGTGGCTTGCAAGGCGTTCTGACTTGCAGTTGACAGTACCTTTGCGCGCTTTGACGGATCAATTTGGCCGTAGAAGAAACCTTTATCTTTGGCCAGTATGAAATAGGGAGTAACAGAAGCCGGCAACACCGTCTTTGCATAGGTGGCCAGCTCGTAACCTTTGGTACCCTCACGGTATATGTTGTCCGCCGAGGCCCATATGGAAAAGGTCGAGAGGGCTATCGTCATCAGTAATTTAGTGATCTTCATGGCGAAAACCTTGGATTGATCGTTTCCACCAGTATACTGAGTGTACTCAATATGTCAAGAGATTAATTGCCAAAATGGCAATATATAATCAAGTGATGTATTCAAATCACGGGTAAGCCTTCACGAGAGGGGATTGCTTTGGCCCCGATTCTACGCGACAGCGTGGCTAAAACCCGAGATCGTCTAGGTGCGTCAAATGCCTGCTGCTTTTTGGCCCCAGTTCTACGCGGCAGCGTGACTCGCCTTTACCTTTCTGCAGTAAAAAACGGTCGTATCCGCCCACGCTTCTACGCGATAGCGTGGCTAAAGCCCCATATCAGCTCTAAAGGCGCTGTCACGCTGGGCAGGGTCGCTATCAATCAGCTCTTGCCTAGTGATCCTGAGACCGAGAAACAGCTTGGCCGAGGTTCCACATAGCTCATGAGGCATCATGCGATACAAAGTAGCCAAGCGCTCCTCAGTAAATTCTGGAAGGTCGTAATCGCGATCCCAGTTTCCAAAGCTCCCTTGCACTCTAAGTTTCTCAAGCGAGAGGGATTCGCGGGAAATGCCATATTCTTCAGCCTTTGACAGAGCGATCAGGCTCATTTTCACCAGTGAATAACAAAACCAATGCTCGGGATCCTTGATAGGTGAGTGCAGCATGATGATGCCTAACAAACGGTTGGGTTCAACCGGTATGACTGAATCATAGCCTGAGTACTTGGCCAGCAAGGCACCGGCTATTTCGTTGCTGTGACCATCTATCCAGCTGTCGATGACCTGTTGAGCATCCTTCCCGCCCCAAAACATGTCCAAACCCAGTAATCCCGATTCATGGGCCGGCAGTTGAGTGAAGAACTCCTTGCAGTCTATGTGGATCTGAGCAGTCTGCTCAGCATCGTAGTTCGTGATCGTCAATTTGCCATAAGCCACAGCAGCCATTTGCATCAGATCATCTCTGATTTCGTCGCTGGCGCCTTCCAGCCTTGGATTTTCACCCAGCTGCATGGCATTAGACTCATTTGTTTGCGCAGTGATTACGAGCTGGGGGAGAAGCGCCATGCCCAGGTCATACACAAATTCCAGATCGTGTGACCCTAGAGGAGAGCGCTTGTTCCAGCGATGGTTCTTCATATCAGTCCACGACACAACGGGCGACTGCTCAGCCCACCGCTCTTGGAACAGCACCTTGCCGGTAGACATGTCTATCTCAAGCAGATCCTTCAGGATTTCCTCCCATTTATGACTCGGAAGAGGGAGTCCTTTCGTGGCAACTTGTAATTCCTCAACTAGAGTGCCATCTAGCGCCTGGCTCGCTACATTGATTGTAATGGCCTTGGCGTATGTCGATGCCGGCACTGCATCTGCAAAATAGCTTGTTATCCCAGGCTTACCCGAGGACTGAAAAATTCCGGAATCCTGGAAAAGCGATTTGTTTGTGGGCAAAAAATCAAACCTATTCATCCACGGCATTCGGCAGAGCGTACATACCTTGAGAAGCGCTGAACGGATGTGTTGATCAGCGATGAGCTTGATGTCTGGGATGCCCCAGTGAGCCCGCTCCTCAGCCACAAGTGCAAACATTTCCAGGGTTTCAAGACCTTCGGCCAGTTGCCAGGCGTTTCGGTCGTTCCCGGCTATTCGAAAATTAAATAGAGAGTTTAGGAAAGCCCAGCTCATCGCATCTCTGTCTGCCGCAAGGCGATTGAGAATGGCCGATAGGATCGCCTGGTTCTCCTCCCATTCAGGTTTGACCCTATGGTTGGCCTCAACACGCTGGAATTGCTTCAGGAATGGCTCTTTTAGCCCATCATTGGAAGATTCAACCCCTTGAAAGCGAGTGAGGTCAGACAGGGAAAAGGGGCGGATGACCGGGTGACTTAAATCCAGAATACAGCGTATCCACTCGCCGTCTGTATGTGATGGAGCGATGCGGTGAAATGGGATATCCATGGGCGATCCTATAAGCCAAGGTCAATGTTGAAGGAGCTGGTGCGCAGCTTGTCATCCGCCGTCTTCATCTGCTCTCGTGTGAGTGGCAAACCCAGGGATAGACGGGCTTCCGGGCCTTGCAGGTGAGGTGGCATTCCCAGATAGGCTTGCTCAAGCGCTGGCGCTGAAGGCCAGGCATTTTCAATCGTGCTGTGGGCATTACTCAATATTGTGCGAACGCAGTTCATTACGGACATAAACTCCTCTTGAGGCTCGTTTTCACGAAGAAACTTTAGGGTCTGCAACTGCATTTTGACTATGGCATGAGCGTATAGCCCCGTGCGCTTGTCTGGATCGCTATGGTTGATGATGCTGAGTAGATTAATACCTGCCTTGGGAAAGGAGTAGCACTCCGAGAAGGTTCGGCTGATCAGAGAGGATGAGATGAGATTTTGGTGAGCATCAAGGTGCCTGTCGATGATTTCCAGTGGATCTCGATCAGTGCCAACAAACATCAATTTCCCAACACCTTCCGTTGGGCAGTCCTCGACCAGCCTGACAATCCGCTGGCTCTCCGGGAGTCCGCCTGCATAAGCGTCATCAATGTCTGATATGTGATACAGCCTTGCGATGACACTCCTGATTTGATCAAAAATTTCGTCGTCGACATCAGGTCTTAGATTGAGAAGGCCAGCGGCCCTGGCGACATCATCCTGATCAATCCAGGTGCTCGGGTAGTAACCATTCCACTCATGATCGGCCAAATCTTTCCACTGAACCATGCCGCCAGATGCCACCTTGGCCAAACTATCGAGGCAGAATTCAGGATCGTCTTGGCCATCCACCTTGATGTCATTCAGTACGCTGGTGCCCATCTTGAAGAGCAGATGAAGCCATAGTTGAGATGCAATTGGCCAAAGCTCATATTTCTTCACGAATTCGGCATGAGTGTTCGTATCAAAGCTGTCGTGAAACTGAATCAGGAGCGATTTTGGCAGCGTGCACAAAGGGCTTGCTTCGAGTTGAACGGCGCTTATGCCGATCTTTCCATTTGAGCCAATCGTGGCGTCCGTCTGTAGCAAAATCTCGTTCGTGGGCAGCCACTCGATTTTTGTCGTGTTATTGGACTGGCAAAATTTCGCGATCGTGCCAATAAGGCCCGTGAGTCCAGGGACGTGCAAAGACTTGAGCTCCTCGGATCCCCAGTAGCTACAGCTGGCTGCACAAAGTGCCAGCTTTTGGGTGACTGGAATTTCTCGAATCAGGTCGAACAGGTAGGCATCGCTTCCGGCCACATGATACTCACAGAGCAGCTGATGCACGCACCAGTTCAGCGCATCCCCATCATGCTTGAGGCGGTACATCAGGAGCCCGGCAAGCTGGCACTTTTCATTCAGCTCAAAATCATTCTTCCATGTGTGATCAAGGGCAAGACAAGAGCGAATGTTCGGGTACTTGTCAGTTGCAACCAAGCCTGAAATTAAAGGGATTTCCTCGGGAGCGAAGGAATCGGTTAAGGCCCCTTCGTGATTCATCAGGAACAGAAAAATGTCCTGGAATTCATGTGAGAGGAGGGCTTCTGAAAGGGTTGCGTGCATGGAGGCGTATCTCCGATTCGGTTTCCACCATTATTGCTGGTTTTCAGACGTGTAATCGAGGTTTTTTGGCGACTCTGGGCATTTGCTCAGGTATGCTGAAACAAAGAGAGGTACCGATAATGAATTGCTATTTGGTGGGCGGCTATGTCCGCGACAAGTTGCTGGGTCTTGATCCTTCCGATCGTGACTTTGTGGTAATCAATGAGAGCCCTGACGCCATGCGCAGCCGGGGCTACACCCTGGTGGGCAACCACTTCCCAGTTTTCCTGCACCCCGTCAGTGGTGAGGAATATGCGCTGGCCCGCTCAGAAAAAAGCACAGGAAAAGGCCATTCTGAATTTGAGTGCGCCTGGGAGGGAGTCACCCTCGAAGACGACCTTCTTCGCCGGGACTACACCATCAATGCCATGGCGCAAACCGCCGATGGCGTATTGATCGACCCCTACGGCGGTGCCGATGATCTCGAAGCAGGGGTGCTTCGCCATGTCTCACCGCACTTTGCAGAAGATCCTCTGCGAATCCTGCGTGGTGCCCGCTTTGCAGCCAGGTTTGGTTTCAGTGTTGCGCCTGAGACCATAGAGCTGATGAGCAGGATGGTACGAGAAGACATGCTGGAAACCTTGCCAGCTGAGCGCCTGTGGAAAGAAACCGAAAAAGCCATGCTCACTGACAATCCTGGGGCGTTCTTCGAGGTGCTCGACGCCTGCGGGGCCTTGGATCGAGTGTTTCCAGAGCTCGCTGCACTGCGCGGCGTTCCACAGCGGGCTGATTTCCACAGCGAAGGTGATGCCTTCGTTCATACCTTCATGGTCTTAAAAGAAGGCGCGCTTTACAGCGCGAAATTGGACGACTTCCGCAAGCTGCGCATCCGTATGGCCGCTCTCTTGCATGACCTCGGTAAATCCCGGACAGATCCCAAGCACCTGTGGGATGAGGAGGGCAATGTACTGGGTAAGCATCCCGGTCACGAAGATCCCGAGCAGTTTGAGCCTCTGCTTGATAGCCTTGCTGAAAGACTGAAGATGCCCGGCAACATCAAGGATTTTGTTTTCAGGGTCACTCACGTCCATCAAAATGTGCACGCCATTTTCTCGGCCAAAGGGCCTGGCCTGGTTAGCATGTACGAACGCTTGGATGCTGCCAGGGCCTTGCGGCATGACCCGAACTTCTTGGAAGACATCGCGATCGCATGTGAAGCAGATAACTATGGTCGCCTGATCCTGAACGACGATGGCACCACCAAGCGTCCTGAAAACTACGCCCAGCGTGAATATTTTTGCAGAGCAATGCGGACGATCTTCGAAGTCGCACCTGGGCCAATCGTAAAGGCACTGATGGGGGAAGGACGCACCCTCGATTACGCCCTTGAGAAGGTAGTTGCAGCTCAGCGCAGTTCGGTTAAACCGATGATTGCCGAGCAGCGGGCAATGTCCAAGGAAGATCGTGATCAACTACTGGGCACCCGAGCCTGAGGAGCGACTGTGAAGCTGTTGTATTGTCTGGATTGCCAGGATGTTCTGAAGATCATCAATGAGATGTCACGTACATGCATTTGTGGTGCGAGCACAGGCGTCCTGGCTGATGATGGATTGATTGCGACGGTGACAGGGCCTTGCCAGGTGCTGGGGCTGGGCTCAGGTTCAGTTCGGGAGGCTGCACTAACACAAACCAAACTAGGTGATACTGGCTTGCGCAAGCTTGCTTCACCCGCAATCCAGCGGCTCAACGACCTCAGGAAAACCGAACCTGAACTGGCGATGCTGATGGCAGCATCCCTTCCGACATCGGCTTTCAAAGGTGCCCTAAAAGGTCGAAAGGTCGTGGCCTTTGTCATCCCGTACAAGGCGGACACGGTCATTCGCGACGTTCTGCCAGATAAGGACTACAACCCCTCGGCACGCACCCCGTATCATGGGAAGAAAAGGGGTAGAGCATAAGCATGAGCAAACAATGGGTTGAGCAGATTCAGAATGTAAAGCAGGCCAGCACGTCCATGCATCTCTCGGGAGTGGCCAAGGCTGCTCTGACTGAGATTTACGTTGATGCCCAATCCAAAGGGCTCCTTTGCGTAATACACGCAGCTGCAGCGCAAGGTGTTTCCCGCGATGAGATTCTGGACAGTGCGGCATACCTGCTCACCAAACACGCTATCAACCAGATTGATGAAGCGATGGAGTACTACCGCGCTATTGCCGAGGTGGCGCCCCAGTACCCAGACCTTATCCATGCGATGACAAAAGCGAAGCTGACGAGCTTCAAGAATGTGGATGTGACCATTCCGATCGGAGAGGATTTCCAGGCATCGCTGGGGTGGATGCTGGTCGAAGGCTACTCAAAAGACGATGCCAGGCTTGAAACCATTGAACAGCGGGCCCCTTTGATCGCTGAGATGCTGAAGCTGTACGACAACGAATACATGTCGATTCAACGGAGCATCACCATTGGCAGCTTGCGTCGCAATGTTGTTGAAGCACCCTTCTCCCCGCAGCGCCCTGCCCACGCGGCATTGCGAAAGCTCGCATTTAACGGCGAGCTGAGTGGCGCCGATGAGAGCCGAGAAATGCTTGAATCAGTGATGTTGCGCATGCTCGGCGGCAAGTTGCCTGATCCAGTGAACTTTGCCGACGAGTTGGCAAAAATTGATCTCAATCCAAGCTATTTAGTCAAATACCTGGAGCGTGACTTCGCATTTCTGCTCGCAAAAGTACATGACACTGTAGGTCAGGACGAGGATAGGGCGAAGCTCTACCTTTCCAAGCCAGAAGCTCTGGACATTATCAATCAGTTCAAGGCGTTCATGGCCAAGCACCAGATGGATGTTACCGAAATGGGATGGTGTTTGTATGCAAACAAAAGCCCAAGCATGGCCCAAGACTGCGCCGACCGTTTCCCAGGTGAGAAAGACTATGCCTCTATGGCTATGCTCACGATGCTTTCAGATGGCGATATGTTCGGAGGAGTGGATGATGCCCAAGGCTACTTCGCCAAACAATGGCTCAAGTCGTTAACGCCTCAGCAAGCATTGTCACTGAAGGCTGATGACAAGTGCCTACTGAAGCTCTACACCATTCGAGGCGAGAAGGCTCTTCTCGGCAAGCTCAAGAGCGTGAATGAGAGAGACCGAGCAATAGGTATCGATTTGGGACTTTAGGCCCCAGGGAGGCTCTGCAGGGCCTCCACGTAAAAGGTACTACGCCCACCCTGTGTTGCGCGGGTCACCACATTTCCCAAGTGGTCGAAATTTCGGCCATACACCCTGAACGTGTCCTGGAAGCTTCCCTTCTTGTCATCTGCATCGCGGTAATCTGAGATCGATGAACCTCCCAACTCGATCGACCGCTGAAGCATGGTCTTAATCGCAGGCACCAACCTAGACGCCTGAGAGCTTGACAGATCTCGGGTCAGCAGGTGAGGGCTGATACCGCATTCATAGAGCACCTCGTTGACGTAGATGTTCCCCAGACCTGCAATTTTACGCTGATCAAGCAGAAAAACCTTTATGGGCGTCCTGTTGCCGGCTGCCATGGCCATCAGGCTTTCGGTGTTGAATGCGTCGGACAAAGGCTCCGCCCCCAGGTGCCTCAAGTATTTGTTATTTGCCACGTCCAACTCATACATGACAAAGCCAAATTTCCTCACATCGCTGTAAACGAGTGTGGTGCCATCCTGAAAGGTAAATCTGATGCGATCATGCTTGGCCCTATCGGAATTGATAACCAGCTTTCCAGTCATCCCAAGATGACACACGAGATGACCCTGTGTGAGCTCAATGAGAATGTACTTCCCAAGTCGCCTGATCGAGACGATCGCTTGCCCACTGACCTTCTGGATCAGGTCTGACTGAACGGGCTCTCGGAGGCGCTCGTTGAGAATTTCTCCAGTGGCAAACACCTTCCCAACCATGCGCTGCAGCGTGTTGATGACACATTGTACTTCTGGTAATTCAGGCACTTCTGACTCCGACTGGGCGTTTAGCTACGGGCTTTGAAAAGGTATCGAAGACCACCATCGCAACCTAAGTCGCAGCTTGGATGGCAGTCTGGAACACAGTCACTTTGACTTGGCAGCTTTGGCAGGCGTGGGATGCACTCAACACACTCCAAGATTTCGCAGCTATTAGGCCCACATTTCCTATCGCCAGAGCCATTGCCACAGCCTTTGTCTTTTTTCCGCTTTTTCTCCTCGCGCTCTCGACGCTCCTGCGCTGAATCTGAGCAGTCCGCAAAGCGTTGGGTGATCTTGCCGTAGCCGCGCAAAAGACCGTGCTCCTCCAAAATCTTCAACACCGCGCCAGAGCAGCCAGGCCCGCCGTGCTCAAGGGAGTGGGCGCAGCGGTATCCTTTACGAGGCGAGATGAACTTCTGATAAAATCCAATCCCAAGGCGATAAAACCATTTCACGGGAGCTGCTCCAGACGGCTAGATGGCGCCAATCTAGCACACGGATAGCTTGTGTCAATATATTGAAAAAGGTATTAAACAGGTTTTCGGCAGGATTGGCCGATCCGGGTCGGCTGAACACATCAGCTACCATGAACGCTCACAACTGGATCAAAACTTACCTCGACCGATTTAGAGTTGATGGATGGTCAGGATCTATGGTGAAGGTGGCTATGATTCACTGTATTGCCTCAAGTTGATGCGGCTCATTGAAGGGACTAGTATCTCGTACCTATTTTAAGATCAGGGGTACAGGGCATGGGGCAGAACAAACACAACGAGCCAGATTCCGATACCATTCTTGGCATCATACAGCTCGCACAGTGCCCACTGAGCATCGCGCAGATCATGCAGCAGGCTTCGACACTGAGTCGACCCAAGGTGTCGACTCTCCTGCGAAGCCTACTAGACAGTGGTCTGATTGAGAAGACTGCCGACAATCCACCGTCATTTTTTCCGGCGATTCGCCAGGTCGACTACACCCTTAAAGCCTCTGCGTACCAGGTCGTAGGGGATTTCAGCCTGGCGGGTAGACGCGTCAATCCAGAAGCGATACTTGCCCTCCTGCAGCTGGCGCCATCGCCACTCAGCCTGGGAGACATCCTCGAAAACACCAATCTCACGCAACCCATGCTGATCAGGCAGGCAGTCGAAAGTCTCGTTGCTACTGGTCGGGTGCGAGCCGTGGGAGGCGATATTCCTCGCTATGTGGCCGTTGACCTGACCAAGCCTAAGCTAAAAAGCCGAGCTGTTAATGTACCCCTGAGCCATGGCCAGGGTGCTACCGACATGAGCGTGGAGCCTTCGATTATTCTGGGGCTGCTGCAACTGTTCCCCCGTCCGGCAACCGTAGCTGAGATCAGTGACACGTGCGGCATTGAGCCCTACATTATCGAAATGAAGCTCCGGGCGATGGTCAGCTCGAAAATCCTGCTGGAGATGCCTGGCGCCCAGTGTCGTTATACGATCCTCAAGTCGTCAGTGCCTGACTACAGTGTTCAAGCGCTGGACTACCTTCAAGAGAGAGGGCAGTAGGGCTAGGCTGACCGGACGTTGCCATGAGGCTTGGGGCAGATTTTCCGGATCACGCTGAGCGATTCGACATTCAATCGCTTTATTGGTATATTGTTTACCTATCAATAGGCCCTCATCATGACCGAACTAGACGCGACAGCTGCCAAAAAACAGCGCAAGGCCAGTGACGCCAGTATCATCAGCCTTCTCCCCAAGCTGGTGGAGCGGATGCGCTGGAACGACAAGGATCAGCTTCGACAGATCTTGTCCGAACTATCGGCCAAGACGGAGCTGGCATATCCTGCAATCCAAAAGCGTATCGAGAAAGAGCTGCGCTTTTGCATGGCGCCTACTGAGCTCAGGTCGCTGCCTAAAAACCTTGTAGAACTCTGTACACCCGTCCTGACGCTAGACGATGTGGTATTGGACGAGGGCCTCATGTGCGATGTCGAAGCGATTGTCCAGGAGCACGACCGTCATGATGAGCTTGCTGCGTTCGACCTCTACCCGCGTCACAAGGTGCTCTTGCACGGAGCCCCAGGAAACGGCAAGACGATGTTGGCCGAAGCGTTGGCTTCGGCACTGAATATCCCTTTTGTGAAGGCCAAGTACAGCGGCCTGGTCGACAGTCATCTTGGCGTGACCGGTCGGAACATCGACACCCTGATGGAGTATGCGGCTTCCGGCCCGTGCCTAGTATTCCTGGACGAGTTTGACTGCGTTGCAATCGATCGTTCAGCAGCGGGCGATGTGACTGAAATGCGCAGGGTAACCAACCAGCTCCTGCTATCGATGGACAAGCTTCCGCCATATTGTGTTTTTGTTGCCGCTACCAACAGCGAAGCGCTCATCGACAAGGCCGTCATGCGCCGCTTCGATTTTGCCTTGGCGATTAACGCACCTGACGAAAACCTTATTCAGCGACTGGCCAGCAAAGAGCTCGACCCTAGCCGCACTCCGGGTACAGATGTTAAGGGCCTTGCGAATCGGATCGCCAAAATCTCTCTGAAAAATATGAATGAGGTTGTTTTTCTGTGCCGGCGCATTCGACGCGACCTGGTGCTAAACAAGGGGCTGGGGATCGAAGCCATCCTGAGCAAAGCAGAAAGTCCAGATTCTTAGCAACAGAAGCTGCACCCAACCAGCCCATGGCTAAGCCATGCAAAAACTCACCACTCCCAATGGAGAATGGATTATGCGTGTCATCATCACCGAAAAACCATCAGTCAACAGCATGCTTGCCCAGGTTGTTGGAAGCATCTATCCCAACGAAGAGATCTTCTTCATCGAAGCCCAGCCATTTTGGCTCAACAACTTTCGATTCCCCAAAGGCCTACCACTGAGCGGATACCCATTCTTCGGTCAGCCCGCTTACAAGAAAGAACAGCCGTGGGGCACGCTCGCACGCCGCCTTTCGATGCATAAGGATGGGTTGGCTGTACGGGGCGAAGCGATCACCCTCGATGCTGCCAGATCGGTAATGCTGCGGGCTGATGAAATCATCTGCGCTTGCGACTGGGATCACACAGGAATCTGGGGCTTCGATTTATTCATTGAGCAAACCCTGGGCCCTGAAAGGGCACCGAACTATCCAGTGCTCGTCCTGAATAGCGGCCTAGACAACGCCAGCGTTAAACGGGCATTCAAATCACTGATCACCACCGAACATGTAAGTTACAAAGCATTGCTGAGCGCTGGCAAAGCTAAGCGACTCTTTGAGTACAATTATGCGATCAACAGCCTCGCCATCCTGGGCAACCTGTACCGCAAGCTATCGAACAGTCAAGAGCCTGTATTCGTCAGCAAATACGCACTGCAGACACTGATTTGGTTGGGCGGAAAGCCCTCGATGACCCCAGGTAAAATCATGGCTCTTCTTAACAAGGGTTGGATAGGTACAGGCAAATATCCAAGGAGCGGCTTGCGCCATCTCTACGGCATGGGGTCTGCAGCCTCGCAGAGCAGCATCATTCAGAGTCTGGAAAAACTTGGTCTGATTGAAGAAGCTACCAAACAGCAACTGAAAGTCACATCGAGTGGGCAGGCATTTTTGGATGCCCTGCATCCGGATTGCAGTGATGCCGACCTGCCGTTCCGAATTGACGCTTGGATGAGCCAAGGGGTTGAAGCTGCTGAGCCTGCTATCAAACGATACCTGAATACGTTCTTTGGTAAGCAATTGCGCTACCAAGCAAAGGCAGGATTGGAAAAAGGCTAGTATTCAGTGGCCTGGCGATTATCACCTGGCCTATGAGGCGTCAGCGCGAAAGCTCTGGCGCTTTCTTCTCATTACTCTTCGACGCTTCCTGGGAGAATGCAGCGAAGTTTTTATTGCTGGAGGGTAGGGCGCCCCCACTTTGCGCGGCAGAAATCTGGATCTTGCCAGTGACAGACTCAAAAGCTCTGTCTTCGGAAGGGCCATCTGCATCAGCAAGCATCTGCTTTTCGTGAATGGCACGAACCTGCGTGATCTGCTCCTTCTCTGCCGAGAACTTGTCAAACCATGACTCAGTTGCACCACCTTCTGCTGCGATCTTGGCTTCCATGTCGTAACGGATTTGCTCACTCTCAGTCAGACCACCACCAGCCATTTCTGCTGCAACAGCCGCCTGGTACATGCTGTTTTGATCGATGGCCTTACGTTCTTCCGGCCAGTTCTGGCGAGCAGTACGATCTTCAAAACGCATTTGCTGGGTGAAGTCTGCCTTCACGCTGGCCACCCGATCGCCGACCTCTTCCATCTTGAGTTTGACGTTCTTCTCTTGCTCTTCCTGCACAAAAACGTAGGTGTTGTGCGCTTGGTTGGCAATCATCAGTACGCCAAACACTGGTGCCGCTACGGTAACGCCAACGGCAGTTCCGACAATCTCAGCAGCATGCTTTCCCTTGGAGGATGATTCAGCGGATGCCCCAGTAGCAGATCCTACTGCAGCTTGGCCAACCAAGCTAATGACACCGGCCTCTGGCGACAGAACGACTTGGCCTATTGTTGCAGCAACCTTGGTAGTACGCTCAAACGCAGTGTCACCTTTCTCGATGCCAACCACACTGTATGCCGTGCTGGAAGCGGCTTCATGAGCTGTTTCCTTCTTGATGCGCTCACCGGCATTGGCGTCCATGCTGATCCCGCCCATGGCCACCGTAAGCGCTGCCGCGAGGGCAACCCCACAGGCCTTCGCAATCACCCCTCGGGTAGGCACAGCTGCTTCCTTAACTCCCAGCCCTTGGAGCAATTTGGACGTCCAGGGCTGCTTTTTATCACTCATTTCTATCACTCCCGATAGGTGTCAAAGGCGGGGTCTTCAAGGCGAGCGACCAAAACCTCACGCTCATTGGCAGGATCAATCACGACCAAGGGCAACTTTGCATTCACTGCATCAATACAGGCCTGCTCAATTGCGATAAGCACCACAGACCCGTTCTGGCCACTGATGCGAAGGTCTTCGCCCTCAAGCAAAAAGTACTCGGCAGTGGCGGCGGCTTCCCCACCCACGGCGACTGAGCCGTAGCTTAGAAGCAGGCAAACTGGCTGCTGGCGTTCATTGAGACCCAGGCCCAATGCATAGCTGTCTTGAGCATTCGTGAAAAGAGGATTGGTCATGAGAAATTCCCTGTGTTTCACCAACATTATTAGAAGTGCTAACACCCTAAGTCAAAAAATATCAGCGGCTTGAGGCAACTTAAGCACGGATTCGATATAAATTGCGCTGTGCTTAATCGCGACCCATCTGGATCAGCCGAGGTAAATCAGGAAAGGAGTCTAGTAACCACTCCGGCGCCTACAGTGCGCCCGGCTTCTCGTATGGCAAAGCGAAGCTCGGGCTGCATGGCGATCGGAGCTATCAGGGTGACAGTGATTGTCACATGCTCGCCTGGCTCCACCATAGGGGTGGACGAACTCAGCTCACACGTACCAGTGACGTCGAGGGTGCGAAAATAGAATTGTGCTTTCCAGCCCTGGAAAATTGGCGAAAGGCGACCACCCTCGCTGTGAGGGATGAGATAAATCTGCGCCTCAAACCGCGAGTGCGCCTCAATTGTTCCTGGCTTCGCTAAGACCTGGCCACGCTCAACCCCATTGCGCGGGATTCCATCCAGTAGCATTGCAATATGCATGTTAAAGCTCCAGCAGAGAAGAGTTCGCCCAGAGAGGAAACAGATCAAACAAAAAAAGCCGGCATAGCCGGCTTTTTCAATGCCCGGAAGGGCGATCAGGCGATGATCTTGGCAACGACGCCAGCACCAACGGTGCGACCACCTTCGCGAATGGCGAAGCGCAGACCTTCTTCCATCGCGATCGGCGAGATCAGCGTGACGCTCATCTTCACGTTGTCGCCCGGCATGACCATGTCCACGCCTTCTGGCATTTCGCAGTTGCCGGTCACGTCAGTGGTGCGGAAGAAGAACTGTGGACGGTAGCCCTTGAAGAACGGGGTATGGCGACCACCTTCCTCTTTGGACAGCACGTACACTTCAGCCTCGAACTGCGTGTGAGGCTTGATACTGCCAGGCTTGGCCAGCACCTGACCGCGCTCGACGTCGTCACGCTTGGTACCGCGCAGCAGGGCGCCTACGTTTTCGCCGGCACGGCCTTCGTCCAGCAGCTTGCGGAACATCTCGACACCGGTACAGGTGCTCTTGATGGTTGGGCGCAGGCCGATGATTTCGATTTCGTCGCCGACTTTGACGATACCGCGCTCGATACGACCGGTCACGACGGTGCCACGACCCGAAATGGTGTACACACCCTCGATCGGCATCAGGAACGGCTTGTCGATTTCGCGCACGGGATCGTGGATGTAGCTGTCCAGGGTCTCGACCAGCTTGCGCACCGCCGAAGTGCCCATTTCGCCTTCATCGCGGCCTTCCAGCGCCATCAGCGCCGAACCGATGATGATCGGAGTGTCGTCGCCAGGGAAGCTGTAGGTGGACAGCAGGTCGCGGACTTCCATCTCGACCAGTTCGAGCAGCTCGGCGTCGTCGACGATGTCAGCTTTGTTCAGAAACACGACGATTTGCGGTACGCCAACCTGGCGCGCCAGCAGGATGTGTTCACGGGTCTGAGGCATAGGGCCGTCGGCAGCAGAGCAAACCAGGATCGCACCGTCCATCTGAGCGGCGCCGGTAATCATGTTCTTGACGAAGTCCGCGTGGCCTGGGCAATCAACGTGGGCGTAGTGACGAATGGCACTGTCGTACTCGACGTGGGCCGCGTTGATAGTGATACCGCGTTGCTTTTCTTCGGGCGATGAGTCAATCTTGTCGAAGTCAACCCTGGCTGAGCCGAACACCTCGGAGCACACACGGGTCAGTGCAGCAGTCAGGGTGGTTTTGCCATGGTCAACGTGACCGATGGTGCCGACGTTAACGTGCGGCTTGGTACGCTCGAATTTTTCCTTGGCCATGAGCCAATGCTCCTTAGAGAGAAAAGCAGCCATGATTGACTGAAAGAATATAATACCATTAATTATCCAGCAGTCAATATCCATATAATTCGTTTTAGTCGACATTCCTACCAATATCTGTTTCAAGTCCGCCCGTTTAGTTAAAGCAGGAAAGCATTCACCGTATACCGGCCTACAGGGCAAGCATAAGGATTTGAGTAGATGACGTAGGAGGTGTTTGCTGGCACCGCAAAGGAAATGTAGCCAACCTTTGCCCATTCATTGTTGTTGTCTACCGCATAAGCGACGGTCATGCCATCGACTACAGCCTGCAGCGCGTAACGGTTTGTCCAATCATCTGTGCAACTCGGGGCATTACCACCGTAAACATGAATGATCGCAGCCTGGTCACCCGTTCTGAAGCTCTGAGCGCCCACAAAAGTACCCACTGCTTGATACGAACCTTTCACGCCAGGGCTCGACCATTTCCCGGAAACGCAATACAAGGGGCTGCCGGCAGCATCCCTTGCGACAAGGCCATTGGGTGAGCAACCAGCTCCGAGTGATGCGTGCCCTTGGATCTCCAGATATTCTCCCACCGAGATGCGGCCAGCAACGGATAGGCTTCCTCTAAGCTGAGCCGAATTCAGAACCGAGGTCTGGTTAGGATCACGTAATATGTTCGATCGTTGTCATCGTAGAAGATAGGTGCAGACACCTCTTGTGCTGACGAAACAGCCCCGGTGGCGGTGACCATTCCGTTTGCGACCAAGTTACCAGCCTTGAGGCTCAAATTGCCTCGCTGGATCGTCAAGGCCTCCGCCTGGTTGGCAGCATTTTGAACATTGAGGGCGCCGACTACACCCAGGTTGGCATCCACAATGGCTTGTTCTCCAGCCAATGCGCCACCGCTTCTTCCGATGTAAAAAATCTCGGAAGCCAGAGCCTGAATCCTGGAAGCCCCTAAGATCGTCCTGTGATCAGCCGCATTTCCACTGTTGAACGACAGGGCATTGTTCATCGTGTTGCCTCCGTCTGTACGCAGCCAAATGTCATTGGCAGCCTGGTTGCGGGCAATCATCGTAATGGCGCCGGTAGAGGGCACTGATTTGTACTGGCCGTCAGTTGCCATCAGCAAAGGTGTTGCCGAGCTCGTTGAGCCAGCCGCAGCCATCAAGGCTGCAAGTCCCGCCAAATCGGAGCGCACCTCATCACCCTTGATGGTGAACGGAGTGGTATTGGTGGTGACCGTGATTGTCTTTTCGTTGCCACTACCCGAGACCACCAGATTGCTTTTGAGTGAAAGCTTGCCGAAGGTAATCGTTGAAGCGGCTGTCGCAGCCGGAAAGCTGCAGCGCAGGTATTCTTTCTGACTTGAGCCGCCACAGGTCACGGATTTAAGCCAACCACTACCATCGAATGATGAGTTGCTGGCATTAGGATTGGCCGAGATCCACTGCCTGACGGCATTGTTGTATTCAAAAAGCAGACCGCCCGTGGCGCGGGCCTCATTCTGCTGCATGTCCAGAGTCTTGCTCTGGAAGGCCAGTAGGGTTGCGTATGCGGCCAGCCCCATGACAAGAACCATCTCGATCAAGGTTAGACCTGCTTGCAAGGGTCTTCTGGGCATAATGGTATTCTCTGTATCTGCCAATTTATCGCTAACGTGACCTGGAAATTCAAAGATACCCGTGAGATCCATAAAAACCAACCGGTCTATTTGATATATAAAAAAGGCGCCGATAGGGCGCCTTCTTCAATCTGTATTTTTCTATTCCAGGTCTTGTCGCAGTAATGCACGCAGGTTTGGTTCGCTTTCAACCTTGGCTTCCGCCTCTTCCAGCGTCTGGCCCAGGTTGATGTTGCCGTAACGAAGGAAGCCGTTTTCATTGACGATCACGCCCAAGTCCAGCGCCAACTCCACCAGGCTTCCATCCGCATTGCCGGCGTCGCTGTTGGCGTCCTGGGCTTCAGCGCTGGCTGCGATTGACAGAGATTCTGCCTGCGGAGGAGGGTTGATGATCATGGCGTTCTTTTGTGATGTTGGCTGAGCGTCAGCGATCGGCTTGCTGGCAGGCTTCGGCGCTGGCGCTGGTGTTTGCGCAGCTGGCTTAAGCGCTGGCGCTGCAGCAACAGGCTTGGTCGGCACTGCCGCAATGTTGGCCACCTTGGGGGGTTCGATGACGCGATTGGCCAGATGCTTGTTGCGGATGAGCGTTTCAAGCTCTTGGGCAACCTCAGGGTTTTCGGCCAGGTATTTGATGGTATTCGCCTTGCCCTGACCGATCTTATTACCGCCATAGGCGTACCATGCGCCGCTCTTGTCAATCAAGCCATCGGCAACACCCAGATCTACGAGCTCGCCGAATTTTCCGATGCCTTCGCCGTACAGGATCTGGAATTCAGCCTGGCGGAAGGGCGGCGCCACCTTGTTTTTGACGACCTTTACGCGGGTTTCGCTGCCAACGATATTGTCGCCGTCCTTCACCGCGCCAGTGCGACGAATGTCCAGGCGTACCGAGGAGTAGAACTTCAGGGCATTGCCGCCAGTGGTAGTTTCGGGGCTGCCGAACATCACCCCGATTTTCATCCGGATCTGGTTGATGAAGATAACCAGGCAATTGGCATTTTTGATATTGCCCGTAATTTTTCGCAACGCCTGGCTCATCAACCTCGCCTGCAGACCAACATGCATATCGCCCATTTCACCTTCGATTTCGGCCTTGGGCACCAGGGCAGCGACTGAGTCGACAATCAGGACGTCGACGGAACCGGAGCGAACCAGCATGTCCGTGATTTCAAGGGCTTGCTCACCGGTATCGGGTTGGGCAACCAGCAGGTCATCCACGTTCACGCCAAGCTTCGCGGCGTATTCAGGGTCGAGGGCATGCTCGGCATCGATGAAAGCGCAGGTCGCGCCGTTCTTCTGCGCCTCGGCAATAACTGACAAAGTCAGTGTTGTTTTACCCGAGGACTCGGGGCCGTAAACTTCGACGATACGGCCCTTAGGCAGTCCGCCGATACCGAGGGCGATATCCAGGTTCAGGGAGCCAGTGGAGATGGCTGGAATGGCCATGCGCTCCTGGTCGCCCATGCGCATGACGGCACCCTTGCCGAACTGTTTTTCAATCTGGGTTAGCGCTGTGGCCAGCGCCGCTTTTTTCTGATCTGTAGACATGTGAACTCCGAGCGCCAAGGGTACTGTGAAGGTTAGCGTAAATCCTCATCCCATTCTGTCTATCTCAAGAAATATAGGGAAGAGGCACTGGTCGGGTGGCAATTGTACACTGAGTTTACTTTGCTGGGAACGGCCTTGACACTTTGGCAATTGTCGGTATATTCGACTAATCAATAGAAAGGATTTGCCGCAATGATCCAGTCGTTCACCCCGGACAGCTTTTTCGCGACCTTGAACAAAATTCAGATCCCTTCGATTCAGCAGATGGACAAAAACATCCGGATTTTCAAGTCGACTGGGTGCCGCAAAGCCCATGATGCCTGTGTCACGGCTATGCTACCCATGGTCTATGGCCTGGCAGTGGCCAACGCAGGAAGGGCGGAAGTGGATGACATGTTCCAGCAGGGCGCGCTGGCCGTGATGGATGCTGTGCGCAAATTCGATCCCAATGATGAGCTGAACATTCTCTCCTGGACAAAGCTGTACGTCTCCCGAGCCATCAACAGCCTGTGTGTTTTTGGTACCAAACTTATCCGCGTGCCGGACACCAAGACGATTCGTCTTTGCTACCGCAGAATGGGGCTGTTCTTGAAAGACGGGCCCATCAATGAGGCGCGCAGCAAACTCCTGGCCAAGGAGCTTGGAGTATCGCTGGAAGATTTCAAGATTGCTCGTGACCTATACTCAAGCTCTTACGAGCCGGTGCTGTCTTGTGCCGATGAGCCATGGCAGGGGCACGACATCAAAACAGATGAAACGCTGGAAGAAGCCATCATCGTCGAGGATGAGGCTGCCCACGTGACACAAGTCGTTGGTCGGCTCATGACCGTCCTCAACGCAAAGGAGGCCGAGGTAATTCGCCTGCGATGCCTTCAGGAGGATCCCGTTCAGCTTCGCCTCGTTGGGGAACAGTTGGGGTTTTCGACCGAGCGTGCCAGACAGGTCGAGAATATTGCTAAGGAAAAAATGCGCAAGGCTGCTTAGTTCAAGATTGCACAATCAGTTTCCACGTCACTTACAAAAGGATTTACCCATGTTCGGCTGCTGCGGATTAGAAAGCGTGAAATTCAGGGACAAGGACAACGGACTCGATCAAAAGCGAGTGGAAAAAATCGCTAGTGACCGACAGGATAAGGGGTGGAAAGAGGAGGACACTGAGCGCCTAAAGAGATGCACCTGCCCCTGCCACCGAGATTGCATGCAGGTCATGTGCTGAGCACGCCCTGACTTAAAGGCCAAGATCAGTCGAGAACAAGGCGTCCCTGATGACAGCAGGGCATGGGACGCCAAGATTTCGAATCATCTTGCCATCAATCCTAAAGATATCGATCAGCATAGCTGCAGTTGCTTTCGCATAGGGGCCCGCAAGCGTCTCGGACAACATGGCCAACTTAAGGAAATCCGCTTTCCCCTGAAAAGCCCCGATGAAGAGACAAAGATCACCATAGAGCTGGGGTGACGGCACAGAGCGCTGCCCGGCAACCACTGCTTCCAGCCTCATGTTGAACATCTTCTCAATCGCCCCTGAGCTGTAAGGGCCTGGCACCATCGTGGCATAAAAGAAAATTCGGTTGATCGCATCGGAAGATTGGTGAGCATTGAGCACCAGGCTATCCATCAATGAAGATTGCAACGTGGCATTCGCCTCGCTTGGCGAGACCATGTCCGTGATCGGGTCTCCAATATCATCCTGGTCAAGCAACAGGGTAACTGCCTCACTACCTAAGAAATGGCTGCCCACTGCCGAGCACAATGGAATCCAGCCAAAAAGCCTATCAAGGCCTTTCCAGTGCTCCGTCACGTAACTGCTCTCAAAGCTCCAATGCGCCCCCATGGGGCCTTGCATGAAGACGGGCAGGGGTTTGCCGGCAAACATGCCTCGCTGAGCATCAATTGGCGGTAGGAAGTCTTCCAGGCTGCAATCAGCAGCCTTAAGCGCGTCGATACTGACCGACAAGGCATTGATCCAAATCTGACGGGTCAAAACAGGCCTGTCTGTTTCCGCAAAACCCTGATGCTCAAGAATGACGTTGATAATGGGCTCGTACTTACCCCACAGCTCGTCAACATCCACCTTGGCGAAAAGCCACGTCATGACGTTGTCATAGACCAACCGAATTAGTAATTTGTCGATCATAAGCTGAGGCCGCTCATGATCATCGTCATACTCAAGCATCTGAGTCAGATGATCCAATTCTTGCAAGTACGCAGCTTTCCAGTCCGATGGGGTGGCGTAGTTGCTCCTGGCCGAACGAGGGTTGGCAATCTCCTGCTCCAACGAGTCGGCAAAATCACTCAGCAAACCCACGTTGATCGCCCTGGAGGTCGATCGGCGCAGAGGGTGGTACTGAAACTGGACGGGGGCTTTTTCTCGGGGAATGGCGCCAATCTCAGGATGAATGTATTGGAGCAAAGCCATCATGTAAGGGTATGTGTCCACTCCAGCATTGAAGTGAAGTCGAACCGCCAGGCTTGCAAGCCCCAAGTCCTTTGCATCGGATGCAAGAGTCCCTCTTACGAGGGTGCTGTTGTCCATCTGGCTGCTGATGGGGAAAGATCCAGGCCCATAGCCTCTGACCTGCTCCTCAGGCATGTCGACGAGCCGCTCAAGCAGTACGGGAGCCTCAAGGAGGCACGCCGTAAAGAAGTCGAGCGCCTTGGAACCACAGAGGGCCTTGGTTAATTCATCGCCCATGATATCGGGCGCATCCAGGCCCATCTCGTAGATCCGATTGGCCAGGTCAACCGCACTCAGGCCCCGTGTGCTTCCGAATGAAGCCTGCTCCAGCAAGTAGAGCATCCTATCAATGAGCAAAAGCCGATCAGGATGGAAGGACTTTCGAGGGGTCTGCTTGAAAATCCAATGGGCCATGAGGGTATCTCCGTCCGTCGACAATTGCCTTAATTCGGTTTAGTATTATATTGCATTCTACGAGGCCAGTCATGCCAAACCGAGTCAGAGTCTACCGAAACCTTAATAACGGTTTGCTGTCGATCCAGGAGATTGGCAGCGGCTTGATCCTTGCTCACTGCACAGCTTTGCGCTTGCGCGATGCGCTGTTTAAGGTCAATGAGCAGGGTAGGCTGCGGGTCGTTCAGACACGCCGGAAGGCCGTGCATGCTCACGTGGAGGGCTTGATAGAAGAGGTAGAGGGCCTGGTGAGCTACAAGGGGAGGTCGCTGCCTGCGTTATCAACTGGCACCCAGTATGACCTGAGCAGTCCGCGTAGACACGTGCGCTACAACCCCTATAAATGGGCCACCTTTGTTGATGAGAACTTGCAGGTCATCACGCAAGCTCAGGTAGTCTGCATCCAAGCAAGCGGGCTCATGAGCGCCACCCTTTCCTAGGGTCAAGGCGTCGGGGTGTCTGACTCTCGATCCCTTGATTTGTAGCCGATCACCCCTTCAACCATTTTGAGCTCAGATGCCCATGATTGTGCCATCGAAAGAGTTCGTGCTGCACCGTCACCGTTTTTGTAATTGACCAGACAGCCGCTGTATTTCAAAAGACCCACTGCGAGTAAGGGGTCGCCCCCAGCCTGGTTCAGGGCCTTACCAATGGACATGATACCTTCACCAGTGAAATTGCGAATGGCCTGCACATTTTCCCTGGTAATTCCGAAGTAACTTGGCTTGGAGGGAGGGCTATCTGAAGCAACTGAATCATTCATAGTCAGAGTCCACGCCTACTTGTGCTTCAACAACCTTTGACAGCGCTTCTTCCTGCAGAGCATCGTCGGACGAGGTGCCCGCTGTTGTAGCATCGAAGGGCGCTTCAGCTGTAATCACAATTGGCTGAAGCTCGATGACTTCAGGGCCTGGAGCGGCATGCGACAGGCCGCTGGCCAGCACGAATGACGCAAGAAATACTTGAATAATGGTTCTCATACGATATGCTCACGGCAGTATTTATTCTCTAGCAATTATCGCATTAATAGTTGATGTGACAATGCCTAACACCTCGAAAAATCAATATTTCAACGCTTTCAAGGTACTTTTTTCATGCACAGAAGACTGCAATTAGCAACGGGATTCATTAACCCATTCTGGCTGAGAATGGTTGCCAATAAGACCCTTGAAGGCATCGTTAATTCACAGGGCGCTATCGTCATCGAGGGGCAGCTGCTAGTGTTCAAGGAAGCCGAACAGACACTATCTCCAGGCACCCAAGTAATGGTGAGTGTCAGTGATTGGATCACCTGCACGACGCTGGATGAGCATCTATTCAAAAAGGATCAGCGCGCCCAGCATCAAGCCGAGGAGGATCGACTCCGACAGGAAAGGCATAGCGCAAACAAACAGCAGGCCGAAACCTTCAATGCTGCACTCAACATACCTGTACGCTGGTCTGTCGGCATCAAGGATGTTTTGCCAGGCCTGAGCGAGCACTCCAATGGTGATGGCTACAGTCGATCCACTGTCCACCACGTGGTTTTGGAGCAGGAACTACGCGCCGACAAGCTCAAGCGAGATAAGGGGGACTTTCTTTGCACCTTTGCATCAAGGAATAATGGAAAGAACTGGTCAGGCTCAAAAGCTAGCGCACTCCCAGACGGGAATGGTGGTACCTATGCACCCAAGGTCACTTGCAAGGCATGCCTGACCCTGTCAATGCGATTTCAGCATCTAACCCCTGATCCTTGAGCTCAAGCAGAAAAAGAAAACTCTCGATGAAGATCGAACCAAGTGAGAACGCCAAAACCCTGATGACTAATGTGTTTCAGGTGGATGAGGCAGGCAAACCAGCTGCGGAATTCGAATTGCAGCATGGCCCGGCTCCCCGCAACGAAGTGCTCAAGCAGCACCACAGTCTCAAGGCATACCCGTCAATCCTGGCAATTGATGAGCGCATTGGTTCGATTGTGGCAAGCCTTGGCCGACCTGGTCAGAGCGTCGACCAACAGATTGTAGACTGGGAATTTTTGTCAGCCCATGCATCAAAGATAACAGCTCAAGCCATTTACCTGGATACCAGTGATCGCAACTCCTGGGAAAGTATCCGCCAGACCATGGTTCACGAGCCGGGCCAAGAGAAATGCAACAGTCGCTACACGTTGGAGCTCAAACAATTCTGGCGCGGAAATTTGGATCGACATCTTGAAGCCCTGAAGCCATCCCAGGATGAAAGCCTAAGTATGTGAAGGCCGATGGAGGAGAGGTCGCTCCTTCATGGACGTCTTTGACGTCCAGGCTGCATTAATTTTGCCCTCAAAGGACACCGCTGTGAGCAACCTACTGAAAGACCTTTGTGAAGCCCTGGATAGTTCCAACCTCGATGAGGCAGCTCTTCATCTGTTGGAATACCGCCTGCGATGCGGCTACAACCGAACCCAGCAGCGGGAGCTTTTCCAAGCCTACCGAATGTTGTTTGCATGGTCTGTAGAGCAGGAGAGAGCGTTGCCGTATCTGCTAGTCGACACAGATATGGACAGCACAGAAGGCCTGATCATCAACCAGGTGCTCGTTGAACTGGTCATCAGCACACCCGACTCAACCACTAACGACACCATCGCTCAACTGTGCGAGCAGATGTGCCGGGCAATTATTCGGCACGGGGTTAAAAAAGATGAGGTGACAAAGCGATGGACTCAACAAGGGATACCGCCACTGCTCCTGGCTCGACGTCCATTTTTCAGTCAGTTGAGGGAGCAGCAGTTCATGGGCGATCTAGGGCTATAGGCTAGATCGTTATTGACACGTCCTGATTAAATTACGCCCCACCTCATTCCACTGTAATCAGGTAAGAGGGTGGATATCGCGCCCATTACCGCGTTGGCCAGCCAGCTGGCATCTTCAATGCCTTGCACAGCAGATCTGAAGCCACGTGAGTTTCTCTAGCGCGACCTACGCGCATCGAGTCAATCATCACCAAGATACCGTAGAGCGTAGGGTCAGCTAAAGCTGCCCGAGGTGCGCCAGGATGAAGGGGCGTAATGCTGTAGCCTACGTCGGAGCCATGCGGAGTAGGCCATACCGGAATCCGTGAACCTGCGCTGAACAAATGCGAGTTCATTGGCGCAGCAGCGTGCGCAGTGGCCAGGCCTTTGGTTTCAACACCAGGCTTAACGGGGAAGAGGAAACGAAAACCGAATCGAGCCAAGCCCATCAGGCCATGTCGGTTTGCGCTCAGTGGGGATCGATGGTATTCCGACGAAAGCAGCAGTCCAGCAACCCTCAAGCGTTCGATGGAGCCAACGATCTCAAGCCTTGGCAAGCATAGAGCTTTTGAGATCTCGTCAGTTTCAAATTGAGAAAGGACACTGTCGGTAGCCGCAGCATCCTGCTCAACCTGATCCAGCTGCAAATTCAAGCTCAAGACCTTGAGTACGACCAGAGCATCCTGGCTGTTCATGGGGGCTATCCTGGAGAGGCGGACAAGAAAAAGCGGGGGAAATCCCCGCTCTGGTTACGACAAATACTGCTTGGCAACGCGGGAGGCCAAGCCTTTGTCGAACTGGCCTGCATACTGGCCGTTGAGATGCTTCATGGCCTCACCGATGTTGGCTGGCTTCGCGTCAGCCAGGATTTTGAGCAGCTGATCTTCAGACAGCTCTTGCGGCAGCAGGGTACGAAGCACATCGTTTTCGGCCACGAGTTTCTCGGCGCCAGCACCTGCCTTCAGGCGCAGGGTTTCTTCGTTGCTCTTGATGAGCTTCTTGGCCACAGCCACGACTTTGTCGTCGGTAATCTCAGAGCCGTCACGTTTCGATACGGTTTCCAGTTCACCAACGAGCAAGGTGAGGATGTTGAAGCCTGCCACCTGGGCAGGGTCTTTGCGCAAAACCTGGCGTCGGGATTGCACCTCATTGAACAGAGACATGATCGATTCCTTTTATACGATCGGCGGTGTGGCATACACCTGGGTTCAGGGCTAGCCAGTGGCTAGCCGGAGGACAAGAATAACACAATATACGGCTAAATGGAGCGTCCTGCCGGACTCGAACCGGCTTATCCAGACTGGCAATCTGGTACACAACCGCATATGCCAAGGACGCGAAAGGTGGGGGCGTGAAGCCCGGTTGAGGCTATTCAGTCAGGCTGAAAGGCCCGGATGTGGTGGAAACTGCCAGTATCGAACTGGCTACCTGCTCGTTGTAAGCGAGCCGCTCTACCGAGTGAGCTAAGTTTCCGAAAAATGGTGCAGCGCATAGGACTTGAACCTATAACCTTCTGATTAAGAGTCAGCTACTCTACCAATTGAGTTAGCACTGCATTACATTTGGAGCCGACAGTAAGAATCGAACTTACACAACGCGGTTTGCAATCGCGGGCCTTAACCATTCGGCCATGTCGGCGTAACTTTTTATGCTTTCGCACGTGTTTGGCGGCCCCTGAGAGATTCGAACTCCCGCACCCTGGGTCAAAACCAGGTACCCTGCCGCTAGGTTAAGGGGCTAACTATTTAATGGGGTGACTGGAGGGTTTCGAACCCTCGACCTCCTGGGTCACAGCCAGGCGCTCTAACCAACTGAGCTACAGCCACCACTAACTGGTGCCGAAAGCAGGAATCGAACCTGCGACCTAATCCTTACCAAGGATTCGCTCTACCAACTGAGCTATGACGGCGATACTCTTTTTTGCACACAAATATGCGTACTTCTAATTTGGTGCATCAGACTGGAATCGAACCAGTGACCTTCAGCTTTTCAAACTGACACTCTACCGTCTGAGTTACTGATGCATATTTGGTGGAGCAGGTCGGGATCGAACCGACGACCTCTTACATGCCATACAAGCGCTCTTCCAACTGAGCTACTACCCCGTATAACTTTTCCTCTAGCTGTCTAGAGTTTTTGTATGGTGCCAGTGGGTTGATTCGAACAACCGACCTATCCCTTATCAAGAGAGTGCTCTGCCGCTGAGCTACACAGGCGAAAATCTTTAATCATCGTGGTGGCAACTTATTACCACCAGGTTTCTCGCAACCACACAAGATGGTTCCTAAATATGGCAGCCCCGGCTGGACTCAAACCAGCGACCTCCTGGGTCAGAACCAGGCGCTCTATCACTGAGCTACAAGGCGACTACAACTACAACTAACAAAGTGGTGGGCAGGGTAGGATTTGAACCTACGAACCTTCCGGGGCGGGGTTACAGCCCGCTGGCTTTGACCACTTGCACTACCTACCCAAAATCATTTAAAGCTATATTTGGCTCCGAAACCAGGGATCGAACCTGGAACCTACCGGTTAACAGCCGGTTGCTCTACCGATTGAGCTATTTCGGAACAAACTGGTGGGGCATGATGGATTCGAACCATCGGCCAACCGGTTAAAAGCCGGTTGCTCTAAACCGCTGAGCTAATACCCCGTAAAACTTTTACTGCACAATTTGGCAGCCCCGGCAGGATTCAAACCTGCGACCCCCTGATTCAGAGTCAGGTGCTCTATCGCTGAGCTACAAGGCGACTACATCTACAACTTTTCAAAGTGGTGGGCAGGGTAGGATTTGAACCTACGAACCTTCCGGGGCGGGGTTACAGCCCGCTGGCTTTGACCACTTGCACTACCTACCCAAAAACATCTACTGCTAAAATTGGCTCCGAAAGCAGGACTCGAACCTGCGACTCTCTGGTTAACAGCCAGATACTCTACCGACTGAGTTATTTCGGAACAAACTGGTGGGGCATGATGGATTCGAACCATCGGCCAACCGGTTAAAAGCCGGTTGCTCTAAACCGCTGAGCTAATACCCCGTAAACTTTCGAAAGCGCTTCCCGCTCCGTTTGATGACTAGCCCCGTACCGCGCCATCACCCTAGCTGAATCCATGTATTCAGCTCCCATTCCCCCACTCAGCCATCACTCTTTTATGGCATGTTTGGCTCCGAAACCAGGGGTCGAACCTGGAACCTACCGGTTAACAGCCGGTTGCTCTACCGATTGAGCTATTTCGGATTTAACTTGGCGGGCTGCCAGGGATTCGAACCCCATCCGCACGGCTTTGGAGGCCGGCATGCATGCCATAACAACCGCAACCCATAACTTCTTGCTGCTTTGCAACTGGTGGAGTGTCGAGGATTCGAACCTCGGAACCTTTCGGGGCGCGTTTACAGCACGCTGGCTTTGTCCACTTGCACTAACACTCCATGAAACCGCTTCTACCGCTATCAAACTGGGGGGCTACCGAGGATTCGAACCCCGTCCGCAAGGATTTGGAATCCCGCATGCTGCCATCACAAAACCGTAACCCACAATTTCTAAATCTGGTGGAGCTAACGGGACTCAAACCCGTGACCTCTCGCTTGCAAGGCGAGCGCTCTATCAACTGAGCTACAACCCCAATATCGTTCAAAACTGGTGCAAGCAGGGGGAATCGAACCCTAGCCAACCTCCCGATTATCGGTCGGGCGCTCTACCAATTGAGCTATGCTTACATGAAACTTTTCATCCTGTTTACGAAGGCTAGGGGAGGGCATCACAGCTCCTACATCCCAGTCACTACCCTTTCTACAGCGCCTGAACATGAATTACTTTCATGTTTAAGCTTAATTCCTGAGCTTGGTTTTAGACCTCATCAGCCTTCCTCAGACCTCATTGTGCGTGTCCAACTCAATCACTTCTCTCGCTCCAGGCGACCATTGGCTTCCTCATCCGATCACAAAGCTCTTCCTCCTTGAAGGCCTACTCCGCCATCCTGGCGATCCGGTTTGGCCTGAGATCCGCCAATGCCGCTTACCGCTTTTTCACCTGGGACAACCTGGCCCCTCAATTTGGTGGAGTAGGTAGGATTCGTACCTACGCACCTTCCGTACCGGGGTTACAACCTAGCTCCTTCAGCCTCGCGACCCTCACTCCAAAACAAAAACCCCGGATCCTTGTTAGGCTCCGGGGTTCTGAGAATCCCACTTGCTTTGAGCCTAACCTTCGCTTTCGCTTGGTAGGCTCTTTTCAGACGACCTACCGTACAGACGCACACCACACGGCAAAATAATTATTGCCCTGTTTGCTAATTTGGTGGATGAAGGTCTGTGCGTTCATTTCGTCTGTACTCTCGTTCTGAAAAACTTGTTTGCTGTTGATGATTTGATTACAACCCATCCGTTGAACGGCGTCAACCCCCAATTTGAATTTTTTTCATGTTTTATTCAAATCCTTGCTTTTTGTCCATGAGCGAGGGACATGTGTCATGCGAGAGAAGGGTGGCCTGAGCCTGCTCGAAGCCAAAATTCGATTTGATGCAAAATTGCTATAAGGGCTTGAATGCTATAAAATTGCCAGCATGTCAGAAGCAGGATCACCTCCTGGATACCGACAAGCCGCCTCGTTAGCAGTCAATGAGGCTTGGCCAATAATTGCTTCAATATGAGATAACGACTGGCCAGCCCACCTGGGGTCGTTCTTTTGGGTTTCTCGGTTGGCCCCGCGTCGCATTCACGCGAGTCTGGGTCTTCTTGATGCTATATAGAGGTCAAAGTAATGTTCTCTTCATCCACCGTTCCATGCTCGATCACCCGGCTTTGCCGCCACACTGAAACGGTTAACATCTCCTACCGCTACGCCAGGGAGAAAGAACAAGAGAAAACCGCCCTGGCCAAAATGCTGTGCTCCGAATGCAGCAAACGACTGGAGACCCTCTTCAACAATCCAGGTGATACAATCTTCGACCTGGTGCTCCCACCCCTGCGTGGTAGCGACAAGCAGGTAGCTTGGGCCAACGAGCTTCGTGCTCAGCGTTGGGCGCACCATGGAGCCTTGCTGCAAACTGTAAGCCTTCAAGACGCCAAGGATCCCCTAACTTTGCCGCTCTATCGAGCACTCCTGGCGTTTGGCTCGATGGACAGCGCCAAGTTCTGGATTGACACCAAAGATATCAAGCAGGGTCACTGGGGTCTTAAGAGTGACGTTGAGTTCTTCATCAAAGAGCCTGGCTATGGCGTTATGGTTGACGAGTTCTCACCTTATGGTCGCCTGAAAAAATTCAACCCGAGCCTGCTCGGCCAAATCATGCGCGCCGAACTGCCTCCGCTTGAAGCTGTAGATCAGCCACAAGCCGTTTAAGCTGAGATCCTCACCCATGACTCAAGATCGGTGGCTGCTCTTCATGCAGCAGCAGTTAGCCCCTCATGGACACCTGCTTTCCCAGATCCAGGGATTCAACTCATTCGATCTTGAGCTTCATCATAACTTCATTCAATGGTTGTTTCCCTGCACCGAGCCCTCCAAAGTCAATCCTGACGCACCATTGCTGACGCCGATTCACTGCGAGGTGATCCAAATCAGCAAAGGGATGAAAAAGGAGGTGGGGCGAAACCTGGACTTGATGCTGGGTCACTGGGGGATCAAGCGTGTAGGCAGTACGTTCCAGCGGGCAGACAATTTTGATTCAGGCTCAAGGTACTGGTGCTGTCCGATCGATCACAACCATTTGCGAATCACGCGGGTGCTGACCTTTCTGGTGCTGACAGGTTTTGGTGGCGTCGCTAACGCACTGTACGACTACCTGTACCAAGAGCTCTTGCAGTCAGTGCTCTCGAACATTGGGGCAATGCCCTATTGGACGCAGGCGCTCAAGCTTGAGCCCCTGCTGGCAGGCAATAACTACTCCTGAGCCTCAGTCGGCAACGGTTCCACTTCCAGACGCTTGATTCGGACGATGGCGTGCTCCGCCGCATGGCGAGTATCCGTGTCATCGGTATCCTCATAAATATACTGCAGAGCGGCCTGGGCGATTTCAAGCTGCTGGGCGAGGATAGAAGGAGTGGTCATGGCCGAAAGCTCTCTTGTAGGTTGTCAATATAGGTAATAATACCACATACTGTCTTTGAGAGGGTGACAGGCCGTCCACAATGGCCTCCGAAATCCCCCGATTGCGGTGCATGCGAACCTGAAATAACGGTCAGAATGAGCATTTGTTTGTATATTGGTTTGAATCAGGCTCATTTCGCATGAAACAATGGCTTATATCGCACGATCGGCGGGACAAGCCGGGCGGCGTGACGGAGATTTGATGTGAGACAGGCAAGTTTGAATGCACTCGCGGCACAGGATAGCTGGACACTCAAGCGCAGGGATGAGCTGATCGATGTTTGTCAGAGATTTAGCCAGCAGCAAAGCCACAGCTCCTTAACCCCATCACTCTACAAGCTCAAGCGAATGATGTCGCTTGAGGGGATGCGCGGGGATGAGCCGGTGATTCCGATCATCATCTATGAGTCCCTCAAGCGTCAGGCAAGCCAGCAAGAAATTGAGCGATGTGCGGAGCACTTCCACATCATTGATCCTGAATTCCAAGAGACCTTTGCCATCGGCATCTCCCTGATCAGTGCTGATCTTTGCCGTAACTTGGAGCAGGCCAGCTCGACCATCCTCCACTTCCACGTCACTGAAGCGCAAGCAATGGGTAAGCTATTGGAGCTTCCTGAAATATTTCGTGGTGAGCAGTGGGCTATCCGTTTGCGTCCATTTTTGTCACCAGAGAATCAGATCGCCATTGAGAGTCGACTGGAAGGCCTTCACCCCAATGAATGGTCAGAGCCATCACAGCGGCTTTTGAGCTCATTCGCTTACTACCTCAAGCTGTCATTCGATCAAGGCATTATGCCAAGCCAGGTATCTGCAAAGCCTGGGATGTCCAGGATCACTAAAACGCTTGTGACACATTTGCTTGATTCTGATCAGATGATCTATAAAGCTAACCAACCCCTCGTGCGGATGCTCAATGGCTGGATCCGGCAAAACATCCTAAGCCTGGGCCAGACCAAACACCCGTTCCAGGCGGCAGACAGGATAAGGCACCTCTGTCCTGGCTTACTCAACGACCCCCGAAACTTCCCTGAAAGCTGGAAGAAGACCTTACTGGTCAATATTGACGACTGCGGGTTGAGTCGCTGATCCCCCGAAACCGGGTGCCAAAAGGGCATTGGGTATTGAATTCAAAACTTCATGGTTGGCCAGCCAAAGCCTGAACTCCAGGCCGACCATGCTGTGATCCATTGAGCAATCGACGTTCCACTGACGCAAGGTGTATCCCACCTCAGCCCAGCGAAGCGTTACCCTCATCGGGCCTTCGCCCATTGCGTAATCAAGGCGAGTCACCTCAGGCCGAGGTCGATCAGGATGAGGGATCAGTTGAAGCTCCACACTGTTTGTCCACGCCGCGTCGAAATGAGATTGCTCATGGAGATGAAATTCCTCCCTCGTCAACACAGATGGTGATTGGATTCGGGTCAGTACGAAATCTCTAAACTCTTGTGCTTTGCGGTCAAATGCCCTCACATGCCACCTCAAGCCATTGTTAACCAGGGCGTAAGGGGAGATGATGCGCTCACTCTTTTCTCGTAAGGATTCATACTCAATGTGGACTGGATGTTGTCCGTTAATGGCCCTGGAAATAGCCGCAATTGTGTCTGTTGAGGGCTGACTCAATTGGAGAGGAGCTGAGGATGGAACCCCAATGGCACTTGGAAGACCCTCGCCTCGGCCTTGCCTGTTCGTGAGCCAGGCCAAAGCCTTGGAGGCATTTACTTCAAAAAGTGGAGTGAATCGATCAGTGATTCTGTAATGCTTTGCGGTGACGTCGTACGCCAAATTATCGCCGGCTATGGTGCGGTATATTTTGACATCACGTGTAATCGCATTGCCATGCATTCCTTGCTCATCAGCCAATACCTGGCGACTAAACCCACCTATGAACCGCAAGTTCATTTCAAGGTGCACGAGGCGTGCGTGCTGGGCTGCCGAAAGATCTGCGATGAAAGGATGCATGGGTCTTGAATACCGGATGGTTTGTCTCGGGCAAGTAGAGTACACCAACCGGCGATTGGATTCGATAGCTCATCCTGGCGCTAGGCCAGGATCAATTCAGTCGAATACGAACCAAAAGGTTCCAAGCCTGATTCAAGGTGAGGGGCTATCGCTTTCAGCCTTCTTCTCGCGGCGGATGTCGGCGCCGTAGGAATTATTCCAATCAGTGGCCAGCTGTTTGGCAATTGCCAGATGGTTTTCCTCTGGCACCCCAAGCATCAAGCCATCACGCTTGGAAATCTGCGCAACATAAGGCTTGAATAGTTGTGTCAACGACTCCAGGGGCTGAGGCCCTGTCTTCAGGATGTGGATGGCCCGATCGTGAACCGATTTGTCGCTGTTGAGTTCGGCATCGAGGATCTCATAGACCGCATCGATTTCTTCGAGCATGTCGGTGTCAGTCGGCATCAGGGTCGCCGGCAGATTGTTGCGAGGGGTGCGCATGGTCATGGTTATTCTCCTTTTACTTATTGCAGCACTGGAGCGGCACTTGGCTCAAGACCCTGATGTACGAAACAGCTTGTTGAGTACAGCCGCGACGTACAGTGAAATCCCAATCATTGTCCAAACGGTAAATGACACGCCGAGTACCTGATGGTTATTCTGACCACAGATCCCGCCACTCATGAAGATCTCTGGAAGCCACGTTTGGAGCGGAAAGACCTGACTATAGAAAGGGAAGGGTGAGCATGAGAAAGCCTCAAGAATTCCCTGCTCCAACAATACCAGCTTCACATTGAGATAAGTTGCTCCTGCGCCGAGCAATGCCATGGGAATCAGCGCGACGCTGAATAGCTTTGGAGGTAGCGCCAACCCAAAAAATCCAGCCAGAGAACAGGCTGCAAGCAAGAATCTGATTTCAACGCACATGGTGCAAGGATCCCAGCCCCAAGCAAACTGCACACCCAGTGCCAAAACTAACATGACCAGGGGCGCAAGCGCTAATGTAAGGAGACCGCACGTACGAGAAAACATGGAATTTAACCTTGAGGGAATTGGTTGGTTTTACAGTATATTGAAACCCAGTAGCAGGGGCTACCCATGGAAATTGGGGATCCTGCATAATATTTGAAAATGACATCTGCAGACGAATCCCATGCATTCAGCTATCAGTGAGATCAAAAGCTACCTTCAAGCCAAGAACCCTGCGGCAGACCCTTCTTCTTCCATTGCGGATCTCGTGGCACTGAGCGATGCCAAAGCTAATAGCAAGCCTGTTTCCATCTCACCGGAGCTATACCGAGGGCTGATCAATGAGCTTCGCGCAGAGCTGATTCAAGATGAAGTTGCATGCGTTGACGACTTGCTAGAGCTGCCTATTCTTAGAGATTGGATCTCTGAGGGTATGGGTCTGGCACACTCCTTCTGCCTCGGGCAAGAGCCCCTCAAGAGGCTTGGGGGGTCGCAGGTCGCAGTCTCTTCTGCCAACGACAAGTTCGGCGATTCAATGCTTGAGGAAATGTGGAGATACCTGGATTGGAAGCCCAAGTCGCTCCCTGAGGATTCTGTGCGCGGGATGCTGTCGGATGAAGGCTTGATCATCGAGTTCTCTGGCGTTGTCACCGGTCTTGCAAAGCTATCACTGACGCGCTGCTTCGCTCGAAGCTGCCCCTCCATACTCGAAAGCCGTAATTGGCACCACTTTGAGAAAGCGCATCACGGGCATGAGAAGCGTAAAGCCAACCTCTCGTCAGGGATCGCGCTAACCTGGCTGCCCATTCTGAGCTTTGATAATTTTGGTGCTGATGCTTACCGCTCCAGCAGCAACTTCGCCAATAGCCATGGGGCCAAGAAGCAGTACCCAAGCCCCATGCAGCTGCTGATCAATAAGGTCAAAGAGCCTGCTGACACCGACCTGCTTGATGAATTCGTTGAGGAGGTCTGCGAAGGGTGGAGCCACTATGACCTGAACATGGGGCTGAGAAGGGCCCTTGACTCCAACACTTTCTGGCGCAGCAGCTTGAACACTGAAGCCAACATTCGCGCCATGGAACGATACTGGTCAGCGCGAGCCCTCAAGTCGCTTGAGGGCCATGAGTTCGAGGCAAGCTGGACTGTGTGTCTCGCCGCCGCAATGTACTCAGGAAACCTTGCAAGAAATCGCCCAAGTGATTTGGATGATCGAAAGGAGTGCCTCGCAGAAATCATTGATCGAAATCCTGAAATGGTCGCCATATTCGAGTACTTCAATCAGCATTCTGGATGGATGAACATCTACGCAGAGACACCTCAGGCTGAAGGCCCGTGGACTGATGAGGCCTTTTTGGTTTTTTTGAGCGATGCTGCGCGCCGGGAATGGTTCGATGGTGTCAGCAAGCATGCCAGTGAAGAGCTGATCCGCTCCTTCAAGCGCAACACCAGTTGCTTTTATTCGTCTCAGCAGGTCAGTGACTACTTCAAGGCTCTGCATCCAGAGTATGTGTCCATGCTCTGCGACAAGATGCTGGAGAAGCTCTCCTTTGGGCGCATGAGTCGCGAATACCCAACCGCAGGGACGTTGCTGGCAGAAGTGGCCACCCATGATCTAAGGAGGCCTGAACGCCGCCTGGACGCGGTCAATCTGGTGAACTCCGTTCGCAGTGACAAGTGGAAGCTTTTCCTTGTCCAGCACCTGGGTGTTTCCCCCACAGACGTCAAATTAACCGCCCGCCAGCGTGACGCAGTGTTCGCTGGCAACCTCGGCATCTAAGCCCCACAACCACTACTCGCGAGAAAGACCCTATGGACATTATTGACAGCATCACCCAGCAGATCATCAAGGAAGGCGAACCGGTGGTGCTCATGCTCCTGGTCAACAGCCGATCAGAAGAGAACGACGTAGGGCTTTTAACGCGCCTGCATGACCAATACAAGCTTGCAAGCCTGCCGATCCGTGCTGTCTGGACAGACAGTCGCTTCCACGTACCCGATAGCAACCAGTTCGCGGTCGAAAGCCTTGTGAACACCTTTCCTATGCTTGGGGTGAAAACGCTTGAACAGCTGATTGAGCATGTCTGGACTTACGGCCACCGGAGTGTTGAGAAACCTTCCTGGAATTGCTCAAGCATGAAGGAATACGCAGTCTTCGCCATCAAGCCGGAGACCCTGGAAAAGCTCGCAAGCACTTCGACCATTCAGAAAAACGTACCGTTGCTCACAGCAGGTGAGCACCTGCCGGCAGCAATCGCCTATGCGCAACTGCACATCGCCCATGACAAGATCCCAAACAATTCCATCAGCGAGGAAAAACGATTCGATCACTACGACGAAGCTGATCGTCTGAAACGTGTTTTTCACCTTAAAAGCTGCTCCGGATACAACCAAGACTACGATGCCCCCCTGCCTTACGCGGTGTACGCCTTGAACAGATCGTCGTCGAGATTTTCGGGCTCGCTTATTTCTGGTCTCCACAAGGAAAAGTTCGCCTTGGAAACTGGCGAGTTGGACGTTGAGCGCTACACCCAGTTTTATGAGGGAACGCACCTCGCAACCGCTGTATTGCACGCTCTTGCTCACCTGGACATTCCGCTTTCGCCGACTCACTGGGCGCAGTCACGGCGACGCGAGGCTGCCAAGATGGAGTTTATGTCTAAGGTACTGATTGAGGAGCTCAACGAGCACTGCAGTGAAGCGGAAAGTTACGACGACGAGCCTGCGAAGATGGTGCGAGAGCTCATCAGCCCGCTCAAAACCTGTGTCAGCGAGCTCACCCGATTGCAGCATCGCCTCGAAGACAAGGCCGAGAATACTCGCTGATTGAAGGTTGGGTGTCTTGCTTAGTCACCCTTCGAAACTTTAGGGTTTGCTGCGGGCCGCTTCGCCTTCAATTTGCGCTTTTTCTCCATTGCGCTGTGATAACCCCCCAGGCACAGAATCCCCTGATAAATGAAGCACGCGAGCCCGCAGGCAACCATAATCAAAAGTGCTACGCAGATAGCCTGCAGAAAACCCAGGAATGCGAGAGAAAGCACACGCAAAGCATAGTGCGGGCTGCTCACTTTCCAGGTGTTGTCCAGAGTCACAAATACCAACCCGTACGTAGTCGATAAATAGCCAACCACATTGAAAAAAGCGACAGCTGCAGCCAGAAATAGAAAAAAAATTGCCAATTTCCTAAGGCCCTTGATGAAAAACGGCCATTCCTCACTCATATTTTCCCCCGACTAGCCTGGCGGCTTGCTCTGAAATAGGTACAACCCTGACTCGATTGCCCGTGAATATTACACAAGGTCGGTTTTGTTGTATATTGAAAAGAAAAGAGTTCGCCATGTCTGACTTTTCCTCGACCGACTTAGAAGCCCCTATTTCCTCTGATAAGGCACTGCGTCCTCGGCGCCTGGCTCAGTTCCAGGGCCAGCCTCACCTCATCGATCAACTGAAAATCTTCCTTTCAGCCGCCCGCTTGCGCGGCGAAATGATCGACCATTGCCTGCTGTATGGCCCACCAGGGCTGGGCAAGACGACGCTTGCCGGCATCATTGCTGAAGAGATGGGTCATGAATTCCTGACCAGCTCAGGGCCGCTGCTTCAGAAGCCTGCAGATGTTGTCTCGTTGCTCATTCAGCCTACGACGCCGACGGTGATTTTCATCGACGAGATCCACCGCATGCCTACCCAAGTGGAAGAGCTGCTGTACTCCGCCATGGAAGATCAGCACATCGACATCCTCACGGACGATAGGCGAAGCATTCGGTTGCACCTGGAACCCTTCACCCTGATCGGCGCCACCACGCGCCAGGGAAGCCTGTCAGCGCCTCTGCGCGATCGCTTCGGGATTCATCTCAGGTTGAATCTCTATGACCTACCTGAGCTAGGGCAGGTCGTCCTTTCAGCGGCGCAGCAGCTGGGGCTGCCTTTGAAGGAAAGCCAAGCTTTGATTATTGCGAGTCGAAGCAGAGGGACGCCGCGTATCGCCCTCAAGAACCTGCGAAGGATCCGGGACTACTTTCAGGCCAGAGGGGAAGGAGCAGGGGCAGATGACACCACGATCGCTCAGGCACTGAACTTCATGGGTCTGGATGAGAACGGCCTGAACCAGGCAGACCGTGACTACATCAATGCGCTGATCAACACCTTCTCAGGACGACCTGTTGGCCTAAACAGCCTCGCTGCTGCCCTGGGTGAAGACGTCGGCACCCTGGAGGACTCGATCGAGCCCTACTTAATCCAAGAGGGGTATGTGTCACGCACTAACAAGGGGAGGGTAGCCATGCCCAAAGCGTATAAAGCCTTTCCGCCACAGCTTAATCTCGTCATCTGAAAACGAAGATGGGCCTGGCCACCAAAAGCCAAGCCTATTAAATTTTTCAATAGTATAAATTATTCGACAATCTGCGTCTCGGTGGATCACCCTATGATGTGATGAAAATGGACGATGCCAGGCCATCAAGTCGCAGAATCTATGCCGACTTCTATCACAAGTTTACACCGCTGGTGCGGGCCTCTGGTGCTGGCAACAATGCTGTGACATATTTGGGATTGGCGCCAGGGGCTCGTAAGCTAAGCGAAATAGGTGGGGGTCAGGTGGAGGCTTTCCTCGCAGGAAAGGAGGACAAGGTAATTGGCGTGCTAACCGCCAGTGACTTTCAAGCTCTGGCCAGGCCACAAACTGGTTAGCTAGATACTCCCATGCTGACTTCACTGACAGCGAAGGAAGGGCACTCGCGACGTTCGCAGTAGATTTTTTGGACAGAGCTGCTAAGGGAACTGACCCCCGATTGGCGTAACCAAAGCAAGACTGGTGTCAGCAGCAGAACCGGCGCAGTTGCGTACTTGTCACCGGTTTCGGAAGGCGTTGAGGTCAAGGCATTTTTTTTAAAATGGAAGGCGAGCCCAGAGATCGTTTCCGGCCTAAGGCTACACAATCGCTGATCAGATGTAAGCGTCATAGACCAGCTGCCATAGGGCACTCCCTATGAATAGCAGCACGAAGTGGCGTGCTTTGAGCGTGAAAATGCCAAGGTTAAAGCAGTTCAGCACCATCACCCATACAATGGTGCCCAAAAAACTGATGAGCTGTCGTTCCGAGATGAAGTCAAAGATCCAGAAGCTAACCAGAATAGACTGGAGAATGAGGCCCACAGCAATGGCTGCAATCACGTCTGTTGCCTGTGGCTTCTTAAGCTTGTCCAAGCAAAGAATGTAGCGAAGGGCTTGGTTCATAATGATCTCCAGGCCCGCCAGTGACGGGCCCTTTTAATTTAAGCGGTTTTGAGAAGCTCAGGCTCGGCTTCAATCGAAGCAGATTGACCGGTGTAAGCGATCAGCAATTCCGGACGCTCACTGAAGAAGGCTTCCACCAATGGGATGGCCTGCTCGATGGTCAGCACATAGTCGTTCATCAGGGCATTGACCATGGTGTCAGTCAGTGGTCTGAAGCTGCTAAGTACGCCGACTGCTTCACGATACAGGCGACTGGACAGACCTTCGATGCTAGGACGAAGGGAGTCGGACTCCAGACCCGACTTGGCCAGGATGCCGTAGTTGAGCTTCGCTGATTGGTAGAAGCCAACATCGCGGATCATCAGGGTCAAAATCTCAGTGACCTTCTCGATGTCATTGTGGGCACCCGCCGTGACGCCATCCACGCCATGATACAGCTCTTCATTGGCCATTCCGCCGTAGAGGTGCAGGACTTCAGCCTCGTACTCATTACGCGTCATCAGGGGCGCATCCTCAGACTTGCTGAGCACGAAGCCCAGCGCACCCAGCTTCGATACGGACTCTGTTGAGATTTTGATGACCGGCAGTGCTTCACCCAGGGTGGCCAGATTGCCTTTTTTCTTCACTAGAGCACTGTGCACCTGCATCAGGAAGTGACCGGCTTCGTGAATGGCCACCACGCGTCGTTTCTCGTCCATCTTGGCCGTGGTCGCTCGATCGGTCAGCCCTACCGCGACACGCTCGAAGGCGTTAAGAAGCCGATCCTGTGTCACCTTGTCCTTAGCTTGAACAGCCATAAGGCTTGCCCGGCTTACGAGGGTCTCCAGAATGGCTGGGCTCATGCCTGCAGTCACACCCGCAACGTGAGTAAGATCAATATCGTCAGCCAACTTGTCCGACTCCAACTTGCCAACCAGGCGCGACAGAATCTCCTTTCGTTCCTCCAGATTAGGAAGTCTGAAGGCGACCTTGAGCTGAAATCTCCTTAACATGGCCTCGTCCATGGACATCTTATGCTCATCCATGTTCGAAGCCACCAGCCAAATAACCTCACGATCCTTGGACTTCACGCCATCCAGCAGAGAGAGCAGGGTGTTGATCGTGTCTTTTTCGTAGTTCTGAAGCCCATTGCCCGCCCGGCTTTGCAGGATGGACTCGGCTTCATCCAGGAAGATGATGGCCCGCTTGTGCTTAGATGCCATTTTCGCCAGCTTCTTAAGCGAACGTGGGCCACCGCCAACGTAGCCACTCTGTAAACTGGCTGCCGAGGCATAAAACATGGGGATATTCAAGCGCTTGGCGAGACACCGCGCAATCTTTGTTTTACCCACACCGGCAGGGCCGGTAAGCATGACGTTGAAAGGCTTGTCGACCGCATACTCACGATAAAGCTTGCGGTTTTTGATCATTTCCTCAAGCTGAAGAAGCTCGGCCTTCACATCTTTGAGCCCAACCAAGTCATCAAGACTGTCATCCAGGTTCTTGGGGTCAATCTTGTCAATGGTGCTGGTCAGGGCCCCTGTCTGCATAAACATCAGCAGCGAAAAAATGAACACGAACAACAAAATAGTGCCCAGTGCGCTCAGCAAGGATCGCGTCAGATCACCCAAACGATTGCTGGCAATCAACTCCGTTGGATCGTTGATAACACCAATGCGCTCACCAACCCCGTCTAAGCCCGACATGAAGCGGAAATCAACATCTGGGTGCGTCGCCAGAAAGGGGGTCAGCGTCGACTCCTGGTAAGCCTTGAAACCTTCATAGCCCACATCTCGATAGATGCTGACATTACGGGAATCCTTGAGCTTGATGACTACGCTTTTGCCTTCAAAAGCAGCATTACCGGCCACAATGACGTGGCTGACATTGTTGAGCGCCTCGCCCTTTAGGGCGAACAGGCCATCACCCGGCTTGACTGCGTAGGTTGCTGCTTTATCGCTTTGAAGCAGCTTTGCCTCAGACTGCTCTTTGAATACAAAGACACTGGCAATCATGAAGGTGCAAAACAAAGCACTAGCGAGAACACCGGCATTCTGGCGCAGGAAGCGTCCGAACGATTTGATTTTGGCCCACAGACCCGACATGAAAAAACCCTCTCTACGTCCGGAACATCAGTAGTTCAGGACAATATACCAATAATATTTTAAACCGTCATTTCTGTAGCAGCTTGCGACCCCGATCAGAACTCAGGGAACTGTGATCGACATTCAGGGTGTTCAATCAACAGGCGGCTACGTTGAGGTTCGACGGCCATACGGATTGCGGCCTGATCACTCGCACTGCAGCTATTGTTGCTAGAGGATCGACGTGCGGAAGTGTTTGTAGAGGGGCGATACGATGCGGTGCGACGTGCCGAGCTAGAGCGAGAACTGCTCCGACTTTTGGCCATGATCAGGGCGGCAGGTGTTGCATGCACAGAAGCCACCCCCATGAGAGCGGAAGACCTGGGCATGGATGCCTCAGCTGAGGTGACAGAAACGCCCAGCGATAGGGCTGCAACCGCAAAAACAACAGCAGAAAACTTGAACATGGTTGGTCTACCCTAGTGGCTTGATAGCACGATTATATCCACAATTGTCAAAACGTAAAGAGGGCATAGACTTCATCGGTACGGTTTGCGAATATATTGCTTTTAACCACCCAATCACGCCCTTGGAGAATCGCTGATGGCGAGCCCTAGAAATCTGAAAACCTACAGTGCTGCCTACCGAAAATTCCTACCGATTGCCCTATGCGTACTGGGCGGCCTGGGGCTCATGCTCTTTTACACGGCAGTCAGTCCAGTCATAAACGAGACGCTTAATCCGCCACCAAACCTTTACCATTTGCTATACAAAAAGCTTGCCGACAAGTCGCCATTGCATCAGCAGGTTTTGCACACCTACACGCAATGCAGGGGATCTTCAGGCACCTGGGGCAGCAGATTTCCCATGATTGCACATGACTGCCTGACCTCAACCATGCGGCAAATGGACAAACTGAAATTGCCTCGCGCTGATCTGTTCGGCATTGAACAGGACATTCGCGAGGGAGAGTGGGGGGTTTCAGAGCGCATCGTTTACGGGCGCTAAGGGCTTGATGCGGAAGGGGCTCTCAGAGCCCCAGATCCGCGCCGAAGCGAGCTTCACGCACAAAAGGCGACATCTGTGCGTGCATCGGACTCACTCCTGCGCTGACGAGCGCCTGGAATGGGTCAGCGGAGCGATAGGCATTGACGCATCGGTCGACCAGTTGACCCACCACGGATGGCGTAAAGTTCAGCGTTCCGAATTTGTAGGTCTTGCCATCCATCTCAAGGATTTCAGCGAGCTTCTGCAAAGGGAATTCATTGAACTGCACGTCCTCAGGTAGCTCAGGCAGGGTGAGCAAATGAACCGTAATGCTGGTTGCCAATCTATCCTTGCCTGTACCAAAGCGAGTTCTTGACAGCCATCTCACCGCGCTTTCAGAGGGCGTCCACTCGTACTCAAACTGATAATCCTGGATACGCTGCTGAGAATGGCACTCAGATTTGTCTCGCTCGATGAATTCGTGGGCCAATGGTAGATGGCCAATCGCCTTGAGCGTATCGTAGAGCTTAGCTGCGACATCGAAAGTCGGCTCAAAACGGACTGATTCGAATTTGATGGGCTGTTGGTTGTTATCTAGCAGATGCTGGATGTGCGCGCCCAGAACCTCCTTGGAGTGAAGCACAACTTGGCTGTCAAAGCTGCCGATGCTAGTAAGCGCGTCGCAACGCTGAGCGGAAAGGCACGATCCGAAGAAAATACCCTCAGACAGCAGTTTCCAGTTCTCAACATCGCCATCTTTTGCCAGGTTTGTGAGCATTACCCGCCAGCTTTCATCCGAACCACGCCCAAGCGCATCTGATTTGAGTGCTGCCCTCACCACCAAATTATTGAGATCCACATCGCCAAAAATGAATGCTTCAGCAATTTCTGGTTCGATCGGGAAGCGCAGTAGATGCTTGACCAGAGTCTCTGTGGTGATTCCAGGCCGACGGCTCCCCTGTTGCGCAGGGGGTGTGAGAATGCGAGTGACGTGCTGCATCAGATTGGACAGGTGACCGAACTCACGATTGGCGTACAGATCATCCAGCACTTCGCAAAGAGCATCGCTGATCTGGTCGTATTCGTGGGGGGAATATCCCCGACTGTAAAACATGTCAACCATGTGATTGCAGGCTTCGTGGCCACGCTTGAGGGCTTGCTGGGCTTGTATGGGGGTCATGGAATTCTCCTTTTTAGCAGTGTCTCAGGTGCCAAGGGTAATCAGCAAGCAAAGCACGCGGGCGACCCCCAAGCGCCTGGGTGCCAATAATCAGGCTCATTTGACGATGAATACGTATTTAGGTATATATTGAAATCTCCAATACCAACAATCTAGGGGGAATTTTCATGAAAAATCTACGCCTTCGTCTTTTCTGCGGGCTTTTGATCGTCTGCGCTGCTGCAGCTACGACCACCTATCTGAAGTCGAAGAAAGAACAGCCTTTGGGCAACAACCCAGTCATCACCAGCAAGATGATGGAGCAAGGAAAGGAATGGCTCTTGGATAGCAAGACCATCTCCAGCATGCATGTATCGTGCATCTACCAGCGGGATGTTTCCAAGGCACAAAAGCGCGTCGACGAAAACAACGACTCGCTGTATTCAAAAATCCATGGGGAAACCAAATTAACCAACTGCATCCTCAAGGATGATGCAAGCCTTGCCGACATCCAGGACGCGGCGCTGAAATCACTCAATCTGAAAGTTGATGCAGTAGTGGGTGATATTCGAAGTGGCAACACCAATGACTATGCGGAGGGCGGCTACACTGTCAAAACTGTCCACGTGATGGCAAAGAAGCTGGCCGCTAGCTGATCCGCCCAGCAGCCATTACCAGGCGAGCCCACGCTAAGTGACGATACTCAGACTGACTGACAGGTAGCCTTGGATTGCCCCACGGCGGGCTTTCGGGTTCGCCCAGGGAGGAAATGGGGACGTCTTCCTACAAGAACAACAAAAGAAACAATAGCTTATTAGCTACATCTCACGCTATTTCAAGGGTTGATTGGCCCCTCAGTGGTTGTGATAAAATGAATCATGAACCAGCGAGGGCCATTAACATGAAATCGTTCATCGAGCGAAACCCCAAAGAACAAGCGGTGGAAGAGTCACTCCGGGAAACCGCGAACTCCGGTTATACCCGCCAAAAGCGCGATCCCGCTGATAACATCTTTGAAGTTGTTGCTCGAATCAAGCGCCAGAGCAAGAGGAGGCAAGTGGATGCCGAATCCTCTCCCTCCATCTGAAGATGAAAAGCCCCTGGCCATCTTTTATGGCGGCACAAATGGAAGCGGCAAGTCCACACTACGTGGAGAATATCAGGACGCTACCATTGAGTTTCATATTGACCCAGACAGGATCGCCAAGAAGATAAACCCGGAAGATCCACGATCAGTTGATATGGCTGCTGGAAGACAAGCCCTTGAATTTTTCAAGATTGCTCTTGCCAATTCAGCCTCCTTTACAATGGAATCAACCCTCACAGGCAGAAGCATCATTGGCAGGATGCAACAAGCCAAAGATGCAGGCTTTAGTATCGAGCTTCGCTACGTTGGTTTAGAGTCTGCAGATCTCAATGTCAAGCGCGTTGCTGAGCGCGTTGCAAAGGGTGGACATCATATCGATGAGCATGTCATTAGAAAGCGATATGGCGAAAGCCGAGAAAACCTGGCAGCAGCCAGCCTGATAGCAAATCGTGTCGTAGTATGGGATAACTCCGGGCCCGAGGCAAATTTGTGCGCGACTATCACCGAAGGCATGCTGGAGGTTAGACAGGATCAGGTACTTCCAGCCTGGATTGCGGATGTCATCAGGCAAATCTCTCCTAACCTGAAGAATAGCTCTCTCGACCTCAGGAAGCTCCTGGGCGAGCCGTTGCCCGCAGGAAGCTTTGGAGAAGCTGTGAAGCGCATAGATCAGGACAAAGACCTGAACAGCGCCAGCGAACGCGAGCCTTGAGGTTCCCGAGCATCGCGAAGAACGACATTCAGGTAAATTGCTAAAATCAGAAACCTGATCACATCCGACGCTTAAATTCTTCAAAGGATGCAACAATGACCACGAACAAACCCATTCGACTCTACGCCATCGAGCTGGAGCCACGGGACTTCTCCATCACCCAATTTACCCTGAGCAATGGATTTGAGTACTCAGGTGTACGCCTGTTCGCCACTCACAAGCTGGCCATGGCTGACATCGATTCTGATGTTCGCCAGGCAATGACTGAGCGCCAGGATCTCGACCCAGAAGACGAAGACTACAAAACCGACAGTGAAATTCGAGATGAGATAGGGTCTGTTACCCCCTTGCTCATCCACTCTGACGGGCGTGTGCTGGATATCGTTGGTAATGACATGGCTGCTTATATTGGGCGTTCGGAGGAACAGAGCTCCACGGTTGTTGCCCAGCACATCAGCCAACTTTACGCCCAGGAGTCTCAGCGACTCAAGCTACAGCGCCAGCAGGGCATGAACGAGCCAGAGGTTTGATCACCTGCGCTATTCAGAGCCGGCAATGCCGGTTTTTTGCGTTTCACCAAGCTTCTGCCTACCGGTTCGGTAATGCAATAATAATCTAACTGCGCCCTTCGAAATGGAAATGCCATGACCCCCTATGAGGTTGCCCTGAATCAAATGCTGGATTTCGTCAACGATGTGGGAGACGAGTACCAATATCTCCCTCACCCACGTCGATGGTCGCTACCTTCCATGCGAAATTTCAATGCGGAGCTTTACAAGGAAGCATTTCCAGCAGCCCTAAAGCTTGCAGCCAATGAGGGTTCGGGGCGTGATGCGATCAAGATTCTGAATCAGGACAGGCATGCCTTGGAGCAAATTGCAGCCCGATCAAGCTTTGCGATCGAGCAATACCAGATCAACTACATGCTGCTTCGCCATCAAGCCTTCAAGGCTCCCGTTTTCACTGTCTCCGAGCCGTTGCGTCAGATGCTGGAAGACACTGGAGTCAAAGCGGATATTCCGGCAACCTTCCTTCGACCACCCTTCAGAACCTGCTACGTGGAGCTTGAGCCCGCTGAAACACGCAAAGAGCGCATTAAGGACGGGGCATCGACCAAACAGTATGTTGAGGGCTGTTATTTGCAGGAGCATTCGCTGCCCCATCTTTTGGGTTTGGACATGAGCGATTCTAGCCTACAGCAAATGGGGCTCGACCGCCTCAAGCCCACCCGCGTGCTGGACGTTGCCTTTACCTGGTTCAGTGCGCCAAGTGCTGGGAACGTTGACAAGAATTACCTGGCATCGCACGGGTGCGTCAATATCAGCCTCTTCATTCAGGACGAAAACGAGTCGATCACACACCTGATCAAGCGGCAATTGGATCTCTATAAGACGCGTCACTTTGAGCGAGAGGGTGACTTGTTCGAACTCAACCGTCGATTCGACTTTGTCCGCGAGAACATCGTCAACCTGGCCAAGACGCTGCTGTACCTGAACCTGAACATCAAGGATCGGATTGTCGAGTCGCCAGCATCCGATTTTGAAGGCAGGCTCAAGGCCGTGGGAGCCAAGAAGCGGGACAAGCTTGAGCGCCAGGCTGCAAAGGTCTACAACCGAATCATCGTTGGCCCCAAAAGCTACGTCCCATTGGCCGACAGAGTTGGAAAGGGTGATCTCGAAAAGGGCCGCAGGCGCCCTCATTTTCGGCGAGGTTTCTTTTCCGTACGCTGGCATGGGCCACGCGAAGATCAGCACCCCGTGCTGCACCGGATCCCGGAGACACTCGTGAACAAGGATCTGATGGTGGAAGCCAGCCACAGAGATTACGAGATTCGCTGAAAACGAAGTAGAGGGAGCCGACAAGGCCGGCTTTTCAATGGTGAGCCCAAGGTAGGTCAGAGCGCCCTGGAATGACACACGCAGGGTAATCAGGCTTGCTTTTTGTCAGCAAAATTGAGCCACTTCAAGAGCTCAAATTCGCCAGAATTGGGCTTCACATCCGTATTTAGCACAAATTCTGCAAGTGCCTGGTTCTTAGAAAGCGCCTTCTCCAGCTCTTTCCAGGCGCGATCGCGCTTCTCGGCATCGAATTTTATTTCCTCCTTTCGGTAAAGGCAGATGGAAACCTCTTTCCAATCAAGACCTGCAGATGCCTGGCGTGCTTTCTTCACCATCTCCAAGTCAAAGGAAAATCCTGCCCCCATCTGACAGAAATAGCCAAGCTGGGTATGCGGAGAAATTCTCAGGGCTTTTTCAGCGTTGGCCTTGGAAATGACGCCAGCCATAAAAGGCCCCTCGGGCAAATCCAGGAGAATCTGAGCAATCTGCTTGTTAGCTCCCACCTTTTGAGTGTCACGTACATCCAGAGCAGGAGATCCTGGCACCAAGAAGGGACTAACCATGATCGCCTTCTCTTCATTGCATACGAAAAAGACGTCTTTAGCCCCCATGCGTAGATCAGCAACCGCAGCCGCCTTCTTCAGAGTGCCGTCGTGGTTTCTTTTTTCAACGGTAGGGCAGGGCAGTGAAAGTCTCAATGAGTCTTCAAGGCTCACTCGGATCCCCAGGGATTCAGTAAGGCGAGAAGCGAAGTGCTGGTGAAAAAACTCGAAGGGGGTCATCTGTTTATCCATGTATTGCAAAGTGGTGGCAATATTTGCATAATCCGGCATCTTTAACAAGGACAGCCCCTCCATGAAAAGCTATTTGCTCATCGGCACCATCACCGCAGAACAGCCTCTTGCTACCTGCTCGAAGGATCTGAAAGACCGTGAAGGCGGCGACATGAAGCCCATTCCTGTCCCCAGTACCATGACACGTGATGGCAAGCGCCTCATGTTCCCGGCCACAGGCATTCGAGGCAAGATTCGCCGCATGGCTCGTGATGTTGTTCGCACCGCCATCATCGAGAAAAGCGGCATCGAAAAGCCCTTCAACCTTGATCAGCACTATCTTTTGACCCTGGGCGGCATCAAGTCCTCCGGTGACTCAGAACGCACTACCGTAGCTATGGATGCAGCCTTCCGAAACGCGAACCCGCTGATCAGCTTGTTCGGCGCTGGCGATGCCGGCGATCTTGGCTTTGTGCCTGGGCATCTGGGCGTGAGTAACGCCATCTGCCAAATGCCGTGCGAAGGTGAAAATGCCCCTGTGGTAATGTCTGGCGCACGCACCGACGACCTGTACCGCGATAAAGCCCAGGTAGCCTTCCTCAGCGATGCCGACATTATTGGGCTCATTGGGCACGCTGATGACAACCGCGCTCGCTCCCAGCTCAAAAATGAGCAGAAGGGCCTGGAGGCCAAGCTGCGCAAGCTGAAAAAGGCTGATGGTGACGCCACCTTGATCCAGGAAACCCAGGTTGCCATTGACGCCATTGAGACCCAGCTGGCCTCCCTAAGCCAAAAGGAAGGCAACAAGGATGTCTCGGTAGGAATGCCACTGGCAGGTTACAAAGCCATCCCTCAAGGACAGGTCATGAGCCACGACTTCAAGTTGCTCAAAAGCAATGAAATCGAGCTCGGTCTGCTGCTGAAATCCCTGCAGCTCTTTTCGATCGAGCCTGTTCTCGGTGCTCACTACGCTACTGGCTGCGGCATGGTATCGGCTCAATGGACAGTGTTCGAAGTCGACCTGAAAACCGGTCGCAGCCAAGTCGGTACAGTCACCGTCAAACCCTTTGACAGTGCTGAGATTGAAGGCCAAGCGCTAACGGACGCCATCGCCGCATTCGAAACCTTCATCGCAAGCGATGTAGCGAATTTCTCGATCCCGACCAAGTCGGTGCTCGAAGAATTGATCAAGGCTCAGGGCTAAGGAGTCCAACATGCTTTCCCATTATCTGGACATCGTGATCAAGCGTGCCGAGGTAGGCCGTCAATTGCACGCCCGACTTCTGATGGCCGTGCACCTGTGCAACCCTCAGGCAAGCGGACTTGCGGTCAGCTGGCCAGACTGGGGGCATTTCGGCGGCGACTTTGGTCTGGTCATGCGAGTACTTGGGCCAGAGGATTCCCTGGCTCAAGTACAAGAGAAGATTGCTGGCTTGGTCGAAGCGAAGCTGGTTTTCTGCCTGGCGATCAACACTATTCCCGAGACAAGCGAAACGGTTTGCTACAAGCGTGACCGCTCGTTTGAATCGCTCTCACCGTGCAGAGTTCGACGCCTCAAGCGACGGGCTGAAGCACGTGGTGAGACTTGTGAGCTTGAGCCAAAGGTTGGCGAAGTCGACCACTGGCTTCCCATGCAAAGCCTATCGACCCAAAACACGTTCTCCCTTGGTATCAAAAAGGTCAACGCCCCTGACGCAGGGGCTGAGAGCGCAGACAGCTATGGCCTGGCCGTGCGTGTACCGTCCTTCTAGTGGAAAACCTAATGAGCATTGAGCAGAAAATTCGCCAGGACGTTGAGGCCATCCTCGGCCCTAATGGGCTTGCTGTCCAACAGGGACTGAGATACAACGACAACCAATATGCCTACGCGAGGAATGTCGCATCTGGATTTTCACAGGCAGTCAATCCTAATGAAACCATGATCAATGCTCAGCAGGCAGCGACAGGCACTGGCAAGACCTTGGGCTACCTGATTCCACTGATGAGCTACTGCGTCCATGCTGCAGGCACCCTGGGGCTGCCAAACCGTGTGGCTGTATCGACTTACACTCGGTATCTGCAAAAGCAGATCATTGAAGACGATGCGCAGCTTGCCATTGAGTGGATTCACCAAGTCACTGGGAAAAGACTTACTGCTGCTCTTCGGGTCGGGATGAAAAACCACCTGTCTCTGAAGGCCTGCACCAGTCTTCTCGACGCCTTCAGGGCTGATGAGGTGCTTTATGCAGGTGAGCATATCGGTTTCTTGGAAGGCGCTATTTCCTTCCTCGGGGAACACCCGCAGTGCATCACCATTGATGACTACCTCGCCCTGGCAGGTGTTGACGTATTGCCGGATCGTATTGACCGAGCTCGTATCGGCCTTTTGTCGACCGCACCAAAATCTGAAATCGAGAGATACCGCGAGCTGGTGAAAGCAACCAAGGATGCGGACGTGCTCATCACCAACCATGCGCTCAGCGTGCTAAATGCTTGGGGGCATTCAAACTTCCTGGATAACGAGCATCGGCGCACAACGGTATGCGTGTTTGACGAAGCTGATCGCCTGGAAGACATGTGTCGCTCAATGGTGACATCTGAAGTCTCCATCAGAGCCCTAAAAACGCTCATAGAGACGCTGTCTGCCACCAGCAAGAAGCTGATATCGACCACCAACATCAATGCCCTCTATGACTACCTCGTGAGCCTCTACAGCGGCAAAGGCGATCGCTTCAAGCTCTGTGACGACAGCGAGGGAGAAGGCACCCTTATTGCCGAACTGCTTGAGCTGGTCATCAAGGATCTGGACGCCTGCGCCAAGAAACTGAAAAAAGATCCCGGCGCTCCTTTGCTTGAGCAAATTGAGAAAAAAGGCAAAGGCTCGATTGATGAGCTCAAAGCCGACGTATTGGATACCCTTGAGCAAATCAAAACGTTGCGCCGAATGATGAAGGTGGCCAACGCTCAAGACGACCAAGAACAAGGCGACAGCGTTGTCGTCAGCTGGTCTCCTGTCAGAACCTACCCCAGCCTTCGGGTGGGCAGGATTCGCCCTGGTCGGATTCTGGAAAGCTACTGGGCCGAAGAGAATCCATCGATGCCCAAAAAGCTTCGAGCAACCCTTTTTACTTCAGCTACTCTGGATGCGCTTTCTACTCAGGAGGCAAAACCTGAATTCAAAGAGCTCTTTGGCAAGCATGGCATCTTCGCTGACAAAGCAAAGCTCGACCGGGCCGGAAATCCAACCTACCGCGTGCAGAAAGACCTGCTCCAATCCTTTGAGCCCATCAGCTTTGGAAAGCTCGCCTTTGTGCTTCCTGACAGCTCCGTGAATTCACCCACACGCAGAATCGAAGAGGACGGGGAGGATGACGGCAAGGAATATTGCACCGACCCCGATTGGTTGCGTTACTGCGCCAGCATGATTGCCACCGCTGCGCGTCAAACAGGGCGCTCTCAACATGCACCTGGGCGTACGCTTGTGCTGACAACCTCCTATGCTGACACAGAATCTCTCGCTGATCTGCTAGCGGGAACACCAGGCCTTGTTGTTCACAAAAAAGGCAAACCGCTCAGTGCGCATCTGCCGGATTTCAAATCCCAAGATGGAGCCATTCTGATAACGCCTGGTGCGTGGGAGGGCCTGGACATGCCAGGACTTATCAAGAATCTGGTGATTGCGAGAATGCCTTTCCCTAGGCCCAACAGCATCGAAAGCCAAATGCGCGAGTTGCAGTTTAGGCGAGCGGGCAGGGGAGATCATCGAAACGTCGCTCGAATTGAAAGCCTGTCTACTGTGGTGCGGCGGCTCAAGCAAGGTCTTGGGCGAGCCATTCGTAGTCACGGCGACGAGGCCACCGTCTGGATAGCAGACCCAAGATTTCCTCGGCATGCTGCAGCCAATATCCGAAATACAAACAAAGCCCCCATAACCTTGGCAAGCTTCTCGCAAGGCATGAAATCCTCCTCTGGCAAGCCCGCCAGGCAGGTGCCCATGCTGAGAAAAGCAATTGCTGTACGATTCGACACAGACTACCTAAACGCCAAAGTCTTCACCGAACATGGAGAACTGTCATGAGCGAACCCTTCAAGCTGTCGATCGAGCTACTGACCCCTTTCTACATGGGCCACAGGATCACCCTGGATGGTTTGTTGAGCGCAGCCATCTATAACGCCACAGGGCTCACAGGGAAGGAGAATGCAGCCATGATCCCCCTGGCATCAGAGGACGGTGTATTCAGAGGCTCATCCCTGTTCGTCGGGGCAGACTATCGGCACCAGGTTGTTGGGCGAATCATGGCCCTGAAAGGAGCTTCCGATATGGATGTGAACGCCTTCTTGCCAAATGGACGGGGAGGTCGATATTCATTCATTGATCCGCAGCGCGATATCTACAAATACAACATGAGCCAATACCAGGGCATCCAGGTAGAGTCTGTTGAGTTCTATGGGCTTGGTGATGCCGAACAATGTCGAGAGCTCATTCAAAATTTCATTCATGGGATTGGCAAACGAGCTATTGCAGGCGCCGGTCAAATCGGCGAAATCACGATTTTCTACCTGGATCAGGATGAAAGCTTTATGAGAGCTGATGGCCAGCCAGCAAGGCCATTGCCGATCGATATCTGGAAGACGCTTGGGGGGGCTGACGCGCCCTGCGCGAAAATTCCAGTGCAATTCCCTTACTGGGAATCCAATGGGGTAGAGGCAGTTTTCCCCACAAGCATGACCTGAATGGAAATTCAGAGGTATACTATCTCGATGTTTTTGAGCTACTTCCTGCGTGAAAGCTCCGGTTTTTCTACGCTTTAGCATAAAATCCCCTACTGAACCGCCGTACAGGTGGCTGAAAGAGATGCTGAGCAGCGGTAGCTGCGCACGATCATCTGAACCGCCGTACAGGTGGCTGAAAGAATGGGTGCGCGACAATATTCTTTTTTCGGTATCTGAACCGCCGTACAGGTGGCTGAAAGATGGCGACTCCTGGAGCTGCTGTCGCGCTTCGACTGAACCGCCGTACAGGTGGCTGAAAGAGAGAAAGAAGATCTTCGCAAAGCTGTTGACGGCTGAACCGCCGTACAGGCGGCTGAAAGATATGCCCAGCCGCACCCAATCCGGTGCCTACCCTGAGCCGCCGTACAGGTGGCTGAAAGAACTGCCGTTAAGCTATATGTAGGGATAAATCACTGAGCCGCCGTACGGGTGGCTGAAAGAATAGTGTCGGGTGCCCGCCAGACAAAACCAGACTGAGCCACCGCACATGTGGCTGAAAGAGCTAGGAGGCCTTCGATGCCCTTATTGCTTCCCGAGCTGCCGTATAGATGGTTGAAGGTTTCGGTACCATTGTCCGCATGGTTAACGCACCTAAACTACCGCATAGGTAGCTGAAAGACACATCTGCCCATTCGGAAATAATTGCACCAACTAAGCTGCCGTACAGGTGGCTTGAAGAGAGTTTATATGCTTGAAGGGCATAGAAAAAACCCTTATCTGCGGTGCAGGTGGTTGAAAGAAGGTAATCCCTGGCTGCACATCAACCCTTTGCCTCAGCTGCCGAGAAAAAGGCTGCAGTAGAGGGCGCCCAGCAGGTCTTCTGAACTGCTGTATAAGTGGCTCAAAGATAGTAGTAGCGACACGCTTTTCACACTGAATCTGATCTACCGCACAGGTAGCAGAAGGAGTAAAAATTTACTCGCTGGACGATTTGGGTTTCCAAGCTGCAGCACAGGTGACTATAAGAAAGGATGGCGAGAAGAAAGCATGCCTGTCTAACTGAGCTGCCGAACAGGTAGCTGAAAATTAGTCTTCCCCCACGACGATCATGGCGCCATTCTAAACCACTGGGAAGTGGCTTCATATACGGAATAGACAATCTTCATATCAAAATCTGCTGAAATGCAGCTGACAGGAAGGTTCATGCCTGGCTTGGGCATGCCAAAAGGTACCCGCCGAAAGGTGGCATCGGGAGGAAGGGCTGCCAAAGACGCCCGAGCAGATCAGCAAAATAACCTAAAATGAAAAAGCCGCCTCTCGAAAGGGCGGCTTTTTGTATGGGGTGGTCAGCAAGGTATGGCCAAGACATTCAATATGCGATGTAGTCCTGGCCGGCATCTGACCGATTGTGTCGACAAAAACGAGAGAGTCGGTTATCCCAAATGATGTAGACCCATCCCAACATTCGACGCAAAGCTTGAAGCCGGGCAACCCGCCTAAGCAGATCACAAAAATTTGGTGCCAGCAAAGAGTTGCGAGACTTCTCCAATGTAGTCCCAGCAGGCATCTGGCTTAAGCGGAAGGGAAGATAACCAAGTGGTGAAGCCCAATCCACCTTCCCTACAACTTGATTCAATATTATCACATTATCGCCGAAGATCAAGTATTTTTTCTATATTTTCGATGCAACATCCTTATTGCATCAAAAATTACAGCTGCACAGCATTCACCGCATCTACCTGAGTGCCAGAACCTTCCAGGAACTGAGCCATCACCCGGAAAACCTCGTCCGAGAACCCGCCCACGCGCAGGGTGTCCTTACGCTCAGCGGTCGCAGAGTACTCATTCGGCGTGATATCCAGATTGATCATCCGCGCCTTAGGGAAGCGAGTCTTGTAACCAGCCCACAGCTCCGAAAGACTCGAACGATAGCCATCGCGCCAAGACTCGTTGTCGGAAACCAAAACCAGGTTGTCGAGGGCGATTTTCTGGTCGTTGATGTACCGCATCACGCTACCGCAGTCGGTACCGCCACCAGATCGACCAATTTTCTCGCAAATCGTCATGATCCGGGCATTTGCCGGCACCTTAACCTCACGGCAATTGAAATCAAAGGTCAGGATGGTCGCCTGGCGATTTTTACGTCGCAAAGCTGCACCGACCAAGGCTGCCACGTTGATGCACTTCACCGAGCTCGTTGAGCCAGCGCGATGGCCAGTGACTGGATCTCCCATGGAACCCGAGACGTCGATGGCCACGACAGTCCTCCCAAAGATCTCTGGAACGTTCTCCAGCGCAATTTCCATGGCATCTTCAAGCGCTGTCCTGATTTTCAGGGGCACATCAGAGCCGGCATTGATCATCGCTGCCATCAGCTGATACGGGAACGCACGGGCCGACAACACGTTCTCACGATTTGCCAGGCGCTCAGCTACCATCGAGACCATCTTCCGATCTTCGAACACGCCATGGCGCGAGAACGTATTGAGGTTCATGCGCGTCATCTGCCAGCGAGCATTAGTCGCGATACGAGCCCAATCCTTCGTAGACAAGGGCAGTGCGGTCAGCTTCTGGAAAGGCACCTTCAGCGGAGCCTTTTGAATTTCACCTTTCGCGAAGGACTCATAGTCCTGGATGAAATCAGGCAGCAATGCAGCGTCACAAGGCTTGCCCATCACGTACGCATACAGCGCGTTGCGTCGATCATCTTTTGCTTTAGGGTGCGCCAGCTTCAGCACATCGGTCAGAGAAGGGTCGTTACCGACCGACGCCTCCCACAGGGCGTAGTCAGATAGGTTCGCAATGAAGCCCTTCACCAGGCGCTTGCCCTTGGAGCCCAGCGACTTACGACCCACGACTCCTCCGCGCAACATCTGCACGAAGTTGCGCAGCATTTTTGCGTTATCGATCACGCGAGCGAACACCGCATCGGCATGCTCGCTACCCCGGACAACCAGCAGCGCGCAAAGCAGCGCCGGCATGTCTTTCATGAAGCCATGCTCACGCGAGTAGATCGCAAGCTTAGCCAGGAACTCGTCGCGCACTTTTTGGGAGCGCTCCAATACCTGGGCGAGCTGATCCTCACCCTTCACGTAGAAGGTGTCGTTGAATGTTCCCGTCATAACGAACTGCGCCAGCGCCTGTTCGTCCGATTTGGCAAATGCCAGACCACCGGCATGGTTGGTTACTGCCGAAAAAGCTACGCCTGGGGAAAAGATCTTTTTGTTAGCCATTTTTGGAAATCCTTAAGTTCATTCTGATCGAAAGTGGCCTGCGAAATCACAGCGGCGTCGCTGCGGGCCGTATCAGACTACGAATAAGGTATTGAAAAATGCGTGCCACAATTTCGAAGTTATCCGAAAAAACCTCAAGACGCCCGATTTTAAAGGGCCCGCGCACACTTACACGCTTCCAGCTCAAGGTTGCAGATAAACCTATATTGAGGGATAATATATTCCATACAATATGTGAATATGGTTATGAATATGTCTCAGTCGATCATGATCTCTTTCTTGGGTACCTCCCTGGATGCAGGCTTCAAGGAAAAGCGTAAAGCGCGCTGGCGACCAAACGTGGGCGTTGCCTTGGCGAACGAGCCAAAAATTGATCGATTGATCCTTCTCCATGAGAAAAATCACATCGCTTTGGCCGAGCAGGTGAGAAATGATGCCTTGTTGATGCGCCATGATTTCGAAGTTGAGTTGATGGAGATTGAGGCAGATCCCTTTGAGCTCAGCTCGACATTCGGAATGGTGCTGCAGCTGGGGGAGCGACTGGCCTTCAATCCTGACAACCGGTACTACCTGAACATCTCAACCGGTACGCACATCCATCAAATCAGCTTCTTCATGATGGCGGAAAGCAAGCGTTGGCCAGTGAAGCTGGTGCAGTGCGTGGACGCCAAGACGGACTCTCTGGCCTCCAGGATCCTTGTCATTGATCTTGATCTCTCTCGCTATGACCAGGTGATGAACCGCTATCCGGTTGGATCAGCAGACGACGTTGATCGCCTCAAGCACAACATTCCTACCAAAAACGCGCTCTACAACCAGTTAATCGAGAAAATTCAGAAGGTGGCCCTGCGTTCGCGCAGCCCAATCCTGCTCACTGGGCCGACAGGCGCCGGCAAGACTGCCATGGCGAGACTTCTGCACAAGACGAAGATCGAAACAGGTTTGCTTTCAGGCAAATTTGTGGAAGTGAATTGCTCCACCCTGCGTGGCGACACCGTCATGTCGACGCTTTTTGGGCACAAAAAAGGCTCCTTCACCGGAGCTTTGAGCGATCGGGATGGCTTGCTGAAGGCCGCAGACAAGGGCCTGCTGTTTCTGGATGAAATCGGTGAGCTTGGCCTTTCGGAGCAGGCAATGCTACTGCACGCCATCGAGGACAAGATCTTCACGCCCCTGGGCTCGGAAAAGGCCATACAGAGCGATTTTCAGCTGATCGCTGGCACCAACCGGGATCTTGATCATCTCGTGTCTCAGGGCCTCTTTAGAGAGGATCTGCTGGCCCGTATCGATACGTGGGTATTCAAGATGCCGTCACTGCGCGAACGCTCGGAGGATATCGACCCGAACCTGGATTATGAGCTACGCAAAGCGTCCAACCCATTGCCTGCTGACCGTCGTTTCCTTGCGCCAGCTCGAAGAGCCTATCTTGAATTTGCTGTATCGCCAGAAGCGGCCTGGTCAGGAAATTTCAGAGATCTGTCTTCATCAGTGGAGCGCATGATCACACTGTCGAAACAGGGCGTGATCGATGAAGAGGTCGTTCAGGATGAGATCCACACCTTGAAGCGAAAATGGAGGGGAGCCGCTTCAAAGGAAGCCGCTACACGGGAATCTCAAATTCCAGAAGACTTGGTGAGCTTGGTGCTGCCTAATCACTCGCTGAACCTGTTCGAGCACAACCAGCTCAATTTTGTTCTGCGCCACTCCCTGGACTGCCCAAGCTATGCTGCGCTTTCGCGGCTTCTCTATGGTGATAAGGCTGGAACGAATGCTGCTCAGAAATCCAGGGCTTACCTTTTGGGTTATGGCCTGGAACTCAGCAGCGCCAAACAAGTGCTTGCAGCAGGGTAGGGAAGAGCAGAGAGGTCGCCTTATTACGCCGGAGGCGGACTGCTTTTTCGCAATGAGATATTTCTGTAGCTGCAAATCACAGCCCGAGGTCAACGCCAAGGGCTACCTCACGCATAACCCCTGTTGATCGCTCAAGCTTGGACATCGGCAGTCCCGATTTCACCAAGAAAACCCGCTGGGCATCGGAGAAATCGCTCTCGAAAGACCAGTCGAATTTCTTGATCTTCAAGGCTTCATCAACCAGGTAGCGATAGGTATTCAATACTGCTTCACACATACCCTCTCGATCCCTGGCGCTGGCTGGATCAGATCTTGTGTAATGCGCAGCAAGCGGCACAGTCTTGATCAGGTAGCGCTTCAGAAGGTCAGCATCTGGCTTTCTGCGGCAATCTCCGTCATCGATTTGCCGAACGCCGAAAGGGCACACGAGTGGAGCGAGACCGAAGTAACGATTCTCGATCCCCATTTGAGCCTCCAGTACCTGGTTGAACAAGTCAGACCTGTAGGGAGATAGAGCTTTGGCCAGGCTGGGACTTGAGGACTGCAGGATGTAGAAATCAACTGGCGCTGTTACATGCTTGAAGAAGCCCGTGCCGAGGGTCTGCCTTGCCAAATTGAGTAACACATGCGGTTTTTGAATCTGCGCCCATGCTTTGGACTTCTCAAAACAATGGGACAGGAAGCTGTACAGCACCTCATCATCTGCCTTCTCGTACCCGGCTTGCAACAGCAAGTTGTCGAAGACTCCAGCGATGCTGCTGCTATGCAGGTCATAAAACTCATCCGTAGCCAGCGTCTCAAAGATCTTTCGAGCAGCAGGGTGTCCAGTAGGAAGGCCGGGTGCCGATCGAGTGACCTCGTAAAGCAGATCCTCCCAAAAGCTGTTGAGCGTCGTTTGCTTCTTTACGAAATTCGGGTTGAAAGCAGCCGTCGCTCGCAAGTAGTGCGCAGCGTTGCTATTGGGCAGACTGCTCACCGTGTTGCAGTGACTTCCGAGCCAGCTGAGTATCTGAATTCTATCAACATGCTCTTGGCCGAGCGTGCCTTGCGCCTCCATTTCGTTCAGGTAGTGCTCGACCCAACCCTCGCATGAACCAGATGAGATCAGCCCGGCAAGGCTTGAAACACCCTTGAAGGCAACGGTCTCGGCGGCGGAACTCATGACAGCAGGCTGATGGATGAGAGCTCTGAAAATATAGCGCTCAAAATCTGAATGCGTCAGGGCATGACCTCCAACGCTTTTTACCTTGATCACTCCAGTGGCGTTGAGCACTTCGAACAACTCGGACACATCGTAATCGAGGGACTGAAAAACCTCGCTGATGCTCGCCTCATTGAAATCGTGCACTACCGCCATAATCAAAACGAGGTCGTTGATGCTCAAGGCATCGATACTGGCGATGTTTCGGTAGCTCAACCAAAATGCACTGTCGGCGTGCGTGCCTTTCAGAGCCTCCCTGAAGGGTTTTAGCTTTCCAAGAAGCGCCGGCATTTGAGTTGAGCCGAACAGCGAAAAGTGATCACTCACGGTGTCGTTGAGTGCCTGATTGAAGCGATCCGCTATCAGCCTATTCACAGGCCTAAGTCTCGCGCAAACACGGTGGTAGCTACCTCATCCGTTAGGTTTTTGATGTTCTTGATATCCAGACCAAAGCCGACAAACAGCTTGATTTGCTCTGAATCGAGATCACCCAAGAATGCACTCATCGAAGCCTGAACGCCAGGCAAGCCGAATAAGTAGGTGAGACCCGAAGCTATCACAGGCTTGTCTTCCTTGAAATGAGCCTCATAGGCGTTTGACTTCAACCATCGTTGGTAGGGCTCAAGAATCTTTGAGAAGTACTTCCCTGCTAGCTCAGGATCCACGTTCTGTGGCTGGCTTTGCGCAAACAAATGGATGGTATAGGGGAGCTTAAGAATTGCCATCCCTACATGGGCATCTGGAATTTCAATAGCTTTCTCTAGCGCGGTATTCAGGAGCCCTGGGCCGTAACCATCAAGCCGATCAAGCAATGGCTGATAGAGATTAAGATGTTTGTGATCCGCCCTGTTTTTGAGGATGTGGTCACCAGCCATATTCAGCAGCAGGTGTGGCAATGACAGCATATCATTGAGCCCTGACCGCTCAACCACGGCAACGAGATCCCGATAGCTCGCTGGATTTTGGTCGTATTCGAAAAATGGGATGTCCACCAGGTTATTCAGGAAGCAGGCAACCTTGTCGCGGTGCTCCGCCAGAAATTGCTCAGAAAACATCCTTTCCAAGATGGCCTTCGAAAGAGCAGACTCCTCGTAGTCACCACTGATGTTGCAGATCATTTGCTCCCATCCGCTTTCGCTTGGGTGGAGCCCCACCAGCACTTCGTTCTCCAGAACCCCCGAGGTAGTGAGGAACTGATCAATCGAGCGATTTGGGAGGTGCTCAAGGCTGTTGAGATAGGTCAGCAAGCCCAGGCCAATGTCTTTGCAGTCGATCTTGAGCTGCTTCGACCTACTGGGGGACTGAAATACACTGGTGAAGACCTGCCCGGCACCGCCAGAAGCAATCAGCGCTGCAAATCGCATATAGCTGTAATTGGCAACCCCCTTGAAGTTCGCTAGACCCCTGGTGTTTGAGGCCAGTCCCTGGACGGCAGCTGCAGACAGCGTAACAGGGTCGATAAGCTGCCCCTCTTTGGTCTTATGTGCGAAGCAATCAATCCCGTCAAAGGAGTCAACGTAGTCAAGGACATTTACATCCAGTTCGGCAATGATTTCGCTGAGGTCGAAGATGTTCATTTTCCGAACAATTGCATGACTGAGAACCAGGAAGTTCAAAGGCATCTCGTATAGATTTCGATCTTCTAGGAAAAAGGGGTAGTGGTCGTTTTCATCCTCGGGAGGCTGCCCAAAGTTCGCCGCTATCAGGCTCTCTGCTTTCGAAACCAGTTCGGTGAGATGCTGGGCACCATGAAGGCCAAGATGGCGATCGATCTCTTGGTTCAGATCGATGTAAAAAAGTGCCTTCTCAACGTCGGCGGACATAATGGTTTCCTCAGTTTTGCCTCATTCCTTTCAATATTGTAGGGTTGGCAACCATGCATAATCAAACTACGCAGCGCTCAGATAACAGAGACATTGCCAGAATTTTCAATAAGTTCGACAGCCAAGGCCTGGTGGCTTTGCTCAAATGAGACGCCCTGAAAGGGATGGCTTAGTGCTGGCTAAGGGCCTCAATCACCTCTAACTGATTGGCGAAGATAATTCCTTGAGGGGTTTCTTGAGTCACATTTGTCAGGAAAACGTTCTCTTTAAAACCGTAAAAAATCTACAGCAAGCCCAGCAAAGCTGGAACGGGGCGACCTCTCTCTGCCACCGCACCTGGTCGGGGGACTTTTCTTTAGCGTGCCGCCTTGTAGTCGCAATATAGCGCATAATCCTCTGCAGTCAAACCCCCATCCTTGCCTTGCCAGTCTCTCGGCAATAATAGTTATGCATATATTGACAGCTCGGTATCAAGGACGGATCATTCACCCTCGCCCTTAACTAGAGAGTCCTGGCCATGAAACGTCTTATCGCCTGCCTGATTCCCTTGGTGCTCGCAAGCTCCTTGAGCTATGCCGATGACGCCACCACACCAACGCCAGAGCAGCCGAAGGCAGAATCAGCCAAGGACTCGAAGAAGGATGATGCCAAAGCTCCTTACGCTGCAGCACTCTTCAAGCTGATCGAGGAAACCCAAGGTACCATTCACGACGCCATGCTTCCGATCGAGACCGAGCTGGCCAACGATGTAGAAAAATCAAGCAAGCAGCTATTGTCTGACAACGTGGTTTATGGCGCGCTGCTTAAGATGGCCATGTATCGAGACACGCTAAATGGCGAGGAGAGCAATCCTGAACGAGCGGCGCGTTCGGCCATGGGCAGTCTCCAGTCAATGCTTCGTCAAACGCCAGGAGTAATGAGTAACGAGGCGCTGATCAACCGCGCTAGATTGATTGCTCAGGTAGCGAAGTACTACAGCAGGAAAGATCCTTCGCTGTGCCGCTACTATCCACAGGACTTCTCTATTCTGCTATCGGTTGATGCGCCCTGGTTGACCGATGTCGATGAGGATGTGGCGCGCCAGGCAATGGCAGATGAGTTGAAGGCAACCAAAGCCATGCTCGAAGGCATGCCGCCGCTGATCATCAACGATACTGACGTTCAGACAGTCTTTTCGAAGTTTGCTGGCGAGTGGATTGGCGGGCTGGATCCTGAAACGGTAAAAACCATTGCGATCGCCAAGGGACAGGCCAACTACTGTGAGCTGTGGAGATATTTGCTTGAAGATGTCGCCAAGATGACTGAGTCCTACCCAGGTGCCGGTCAGAAGCTGTTGTTGCCGCTTCTGACGCTTCCAACCCGAGGCTGGCTGGATGTCGGTCAATGGTCTTACCGTATCGGACAGCAGCCTGCCAGCACCCAGCAAAAAACCGCAGATGAAGATCAGTAGTCAAAGCTCAGGTTGATAAACCCTTGCCTGAGGCTTATCGACCTCAGCAGTGAGGGCAACTGCCTGGGCGAAAGAACCGCCAGGCAGTGTCATCTTTGTCGACAGTACGCGCTCAGCAACAGTCGGCTCCTTCACCAGCACTGGTGGCGCGAAAGGAGTTTTTAGCAGATTCTCAAAACCGTCAGGCTGTCGAGGTTTAACCGACAGATCAACGTCCTCAGGGATGAATGCTCTCTGAGGCTCTTCCGGTCGCAGGGCGGGGAGAGGCATCTGCGTCTTCAGAACTTGCTCACCTACCGTTTCAGGGCGAACCAAATTTGGCAGGTTCATTTTTTTGCCCATCAGAGCGCTTAGCCCGGTTGGATCTGGAGCCTTCAGGTCGGCCATGTCAAAATCATCCGGGATGAGCGAGCGCGCAGGCTGCTCCTTGGTCATAACGGGAGCTGCGAAAGGCTGAGACAGGATCTGCTGCGCAACACTAGGTGCAGGGGCATGCACATCTGGGAGATTCATTCTTGTCTGTAAAAACGAAGGAGTATTCATGGCTGTTGTCTCGACTGTGTGGGCAATGCCGCTTCAATACATCTAGAAATAGCACAGGCAGTACTCTCTGACATCTTGCGGACATGCGATTATCTGGTATATTGGCTCAATCATTTTCGAGTCTTTTCCCATGAAGCAAAATCTGCTGATTTTCAGCTTGGGTACCCATCAGCGCTTCGCGGTCGACGTGGCCAATACAAAGGAAATCGTCACGCTTGGCGACCTTAGCCAGATACCAGGCTCCAGCGCACTGGTGCTAGGGGTGACCAGGGTTCGCGATGCCGTGATCCCGGTTATTGATACGCAGGCCATTCTGTTCAAGAAGCTCTCAATTCAGAAACCACTGATGGCCATCGTTCTTGATCTGGGAGAGCCCATCGCACTGGCAGTCAGCGCAGTCAGCCATGTGCACAAGTTCGACCCAGAACTGCATGCCCACGACGAAGGGAAGGGCACCTACGTGGAGCTTGTGATCCAAGATCATCAGGGTCTCATTCAGAAACTGACGGCCAAGAAATTGTTTTCACGCCTCAGTCAAGCGCAAACGCCACTCCAGGAGCGCGCTGCATGAAGATTACCTCAGCAACACGTCTGATCATCCTGCTAGGTAGCATCGGCGCCAAGGCTTACGCTGATCCCGCTGGCGTCGCTGCGGTTCAGGCCGGGATGATGTCATCTTCTGCGCCGCTGGGCATGACTTTCATTTCATCACTGGGAACGAGCGAATCGAGCTCTGGAAGCCGCATGAAGGTGGCCGCGAAGGAGGATGCTGCCCTCTATGTGGCTACGGATGGAGCCGAAGATCGACCAGCTCTAGAGCAGGCGTATCAGCAGTACCTGCAAGCCCCCCAATCCGCAGGTGCCAGCAAGATGGATTTCGCTGTCGGCTTATTGGCACAACAATGAGGATCACTCTCATCCGCCCAATAAACCGTCAAAAAACCAATTAAGGAGCACTCCAGGCGCAGCTCTTTGAGCTTTATTGGACGTCTTGCAGAAGTCAAGCGTCGTTTTATACCTACAATTGGCAGGTAGGCTTCCTGCCGTATTGACTTTTCCATTCTATTGGCGTCTCATAGGCACCCCCCTAGTAGTGACCAACGGAATGCCGCTGTGACGTCCAAAAGCACCCCCTTGATTCTGAAATCCGCACTCGCCCTATTCATCCTATCCTGGGCGTCAGTGGTCATTGCTGATGAATTTGACGCCATGCCATCGCTGACCCTTGCAGACACCAGCCTTCCTGCGAACCCCAAGAAACATGGCACTGCCGTGACGGTTATTGACAGACAGATGATCGACGCAAGTGGCGCACGGTCTCTGGGCGAGATCTTGCGAATCGTCCCAGGCGTCACTACTGGTTATAGGTTTGGTCATACACTGTCCATCGGCACCCAGGGCGGGGCTGAAGAATTCAGTCGCAAAATCTCGCTTTTGATCGACGATCGTAACGTGTTCACGCCAACATCCGGGGCGCTCTTCAGTTTCAATCTGGTGCCCCTGGAAGATATCGAGCGGATCGAAGTCTATCGCGGGCCTGACCACAGTGAGTTTGGGGCTAACTCCATGCTCATGACCGTGAAGATCTACACGGCCTATGCTGCGGAGCGCCAGGGTACGAAACTTAGCTATCGCCAGGGGGGCAACGGCATTAAAGATACGTACGTCCAACACGGCGACACTGTTGGGCCGGTTTCTTGGACAGCGTCGTACAACGGCATTAACGACAATGGCCTGACGGGTCGCCAGGATGATACCCACAAACAGCAAATCTTTGCCCGTGCTGATTACCAGTCATCGAGTGACAACCAGTTTAACGTTACCATGGGTGCTGCACACTCCAATATCGACTACTGGCTCTCATCCAACCTTACAAGTGATGATCATGAAGCGCAGGATGATACGTGGTTCTTGAATACCTCATGGACGCATATGTTCAGTGACACCATGTATTCGACGACCAACGTCTCTCACAGCTATCTCGACAGAGATTCCAGCTACACTGCGGCTCCGCTTCGTGGGGTAGGGCGACTAAACTATACGCCCGGCTATACGTTGCAGACCACGGCTATTGACACCAAAATCGCCAAAGACTTCTCGTTTGTAGATGTGAGTATTGGGGGCAAGTACTCCTTCGACAACCTGACCAGTGACTCATTATTCAAGAAGGACGAGTACAACATTGAGGACAGGTCGATCTATTCCAATCAAAAGTGGCACCTGACTAGCAGCACCACGCTGAACACTGGCTTTATGGCCGAATCTTCATCGTTCTTCTCAGGCAGCACCTTTGCGCGAAACGCGTCGATTGTTCAGGAGGTTGGCTTCCAAAACACCTTCCGCGTTGGCTACTCCGAAGGCACCCGATTCCCACTCATGTATGAGCAAGAGTCGGCACGAAAAGCAACTCTACTAGACCTTGGTGGTCGTCCAGTCTATGACATTTATAATGTCTACAAGCTAGAGCCAGAAAAGATGCGTCAGTACGAAGCCGCTTGGATGTGGGGCACCCTAGACAAAACGCTGAATACCGAAGTTCGATTCTTTATGAATAAATACGATAACTCCATTGGTTATGTCGTAGCGCCGAATCCAGGTGTCCTCAGCCAGACGGGAAACACCGTAGTCAGTGCAGCGAATCTTCACGATACCTCAAGCGTAAAAGGCGTTGAAGTAAACATCGATTGGCGTCCTGCGCCAGGCTTCATGGTCGTTGCCAGCGGTTCTTACAATGACATTGATGCCTACATTGCGAAGAACACCTACAGCAACAACATTGGCGATAACGGGCCGTCGAACATCTTCAGCTTGCTCGGGCAATACTCGTTTGGTCAGCAGTGGCGTGTGGGTGGTATGCTGACCCGCGTTCAGTCCTTCAATTGGGCCAATGGATGGGCATTGGAGACTCAGAAGAACCTGGATTTGTACGTAGAGAAATGCTTCGGCGGCCTGGTAGGCACCAAAGTTTGTACCAAGCTGGCTGGAAGCAATCTTTTGGGCGATGAGTCGAATTTCCGCCCGGAGGCAACCACTCCACGTACGTTCTGGGCTGAAGCCTCCGTTAGCTTTTGACCGCCACTGAGGGCGTATGGTTCGTACTGGTCTGACAAAGCAGCTGAGAGCCCTCTTGTGGGCTCTTCTGGCTTGCGCAGGGGAGGTGGTCGCGAGCGACCAGTCCGTAGCGCCGGTCGGGCTTTTCTACGTCCAGGATTCGCAGGAGTTGCACGACCTCGTTGAAGGCCTCAAGGCATCAGGTCAGAACAACATCACCATGTTGGGCGATGTGACCCCCGATGCGTGCTCCCAGCCTGGGAAAATCATCACATTTGGGGGAGACGCCACTGTAAAATTACTGAACACTTGTCCCGATGCAAAGCCAGTTTTTATCGCCTCAAACTTTTACTATGCAAAATTCAAGTCCAAACTCAAGAGTGGTAGTTGGGGTTATTTTAATGAGCAACCCCTCATCAAGCAGCTGATGCATGCTGACAGGAACATTCCCTCAGTAAAAAGCCTTGGTGTACTGTACAAGGACAACGACGGTGATCTGGCGCAGCTTCAAAACCTTGCAAAGGCAAACACCAGAATACAAGTCAAGTTGGTCAAGATTGAAAGCGGGCAGATCATTGCCCAAGTTTTGAGATCGCTCTACGAGCAAGTCGATGCAGTACTGGTGACATCGAACCAGGAGATCTGGCCACTCCAGGACTTCAAGACATACCTTCTGCTCGGGATGCGCCAAGGTAAAATCATGATTGGGGGGCATTCCCAGTTTTTTATCAATCGAGGCTCAGTCAGTGCGGTGCACAATGACTACGTGGCAATGGGTAAACAGTTAGGCAAAGAGCTGATGGATGAGCACCATCCTCAGATTCGATATTTTAATGGTACAAAGATCGTAACGAACCAAATGCTGACTGCACGCTACGGCATCTACATCGGCGACAAGACTGAGTAAATCCTGTCGCTACCTCACCGTCTCACCTGAACTGAGCAAGATCGTCCAATCGGATATTGGGCTTACGTTTTTGTTCAACAGGCTTGCCGGGACTCGAACCCAAAACGGAGGTGTTCCCAGTGCTACGCGACTGCACAGTAACGGCGCCCTTTGCTTCTCGCTCATAGTCACGACGACGGTAGCCTTCTTGAAGGTCTTCATCTTCCTTGATTGGCGTGTAAGTGCCATTCTTTACCGACTCTAGATAGAGATCATACGCGTCGGCATCCTTTTTCTTAGGAGCGCGTTGTGCCACTGGCATGGAAAGAGAACGCTTTAGGGCGTCTTGTCCTGCGAGATCAGCTGCATAAGTTTTTACCTCATACCCTGAATCGACTTTCTGTTGAACTTGCTGCGCCAGCAGTTCACGCAATGCATTTTTATCCATAATTAATTGGATTCTCCACTTTCAAATTTATAGGTATCTAAAATCAGTATTTGACTGGAGAAGGGCGGGTGTCAACCAACCAAACACTTGAAATCCTGGAGCTATAGTCGCGGTTATCGTCAACATTGACAAAAACTTTAGCCGGTTTTCAGAATTTTTGAATTGCCTCAAAGGCTTGGGTTATGGGTGTGAGCTTGCCACTTCATACCAACCTCATTCGTAGCAAGCTAACTGCTTCAGATCAATGATTGAAGACTAGGCTTCAACAAACAGGGCGTCAACTGCCGCACGCACAAAATCCACTGAACCCATCGCATTGATTTGATCGATTCTTGGTCGCAAAGCTTGTGGCAGAGCCTGGTAGAAGTGCAGAACCGGTAGGGTCTCAGCGCGGTAGACATCCAGGCGCTTGCGCAGGGTGTCTTCGGCGTCGTCTGGACGCTGAATCAAAGGGTCGCCGGTCAGATCATCGATCCCCTCGGCCTTTGGTGGGTTGTGAAGCACGTGATAGGTGCGACCGGATGGCAGGTGGAAACGTCTGCCAGACATGCGTTCAACAATCACGTCCTCATCAACGTTGAGGGCGATGATTTGATCAATCTGCACTCCAGCATCAATGAGTGCCTGTGCCTGCGCGACAGTACGAGGGAAGCCATCCAGCATGAAACCATTACTGCAGTCGCCCTGTTCAATGCGGGCAAGCAGTAAGCCAATCACCACATCGTCACCGATTAATTGACCCGTAGGCATCAGTGCCTCGACCTGAAGGCCGATGTCGGTTTTATTGGCCACCTCGGCGCGAAGCATGTCGCCAGTAGACAGCTTGGGGATCTGCAGCCGCTCGCAAAGCAAGCTGCCCTGGGTGCCTTTACCAGCACCAGGCGCACCAATAATCAGGATTTTCATAACACACTCCTTTCTGATGAATTGGCATGATAACTTGGGACAGGCATTGGGCAAAGCAATTTCCATGTAAGTAGAAGTTGTCCTGCCCAATGCACCAGCGATATTAAACTGGGGTACTTGTCTTCGCGTTCCACCCCATGGCTTCGTAAAGCTCGTAACGCCAGAGGCCAATCTGCTCGTGCATCAAAACCTCGATCATCGCAAGATTCCAAGCGCTAGGAAGCCATGAGGCAGGGCCAACGACCTGTTCTGAGTATTCGGGGCTTACGGGAAAAGCGAAATGAGCGAAGTAGCTCTGGCTTCTGCGCATGTGAAGAAGCGAGGTTACCAGTCGCGCCTGGCTATAACCGTGCGCTCTTGCCCAGTCGCTCGAAAACCTGGCGTTCTCCCAGGTGTTGCGACTTTTATCTTCCAGCGCAATGTGGCCAGCAAGATCGGGCGCTGACTTGAGAATCCTGTTCTGGTAAACCTCAGCTTCAGTCAGTGCGGTTTCTCCCGTTGGCCCACCTGAGATTAGCAAGGTGCACTGCGCAACAGCCTGGCACTCTCTGTAGACTTCAATGGCTTTAAGGATTCGTGGAAGGGCGTAAGTAGGTACAACGGGCTTGCCATCCCGAAATTCAACCCCCAAACCCAGCACTACAATCAACTGTTTGTCCGCAAAAACAGATACATGCTGCACCTTAGCCCCTCTAGCCCAGCGCTCGATTGCACCATTCATTAAACCTGTACCACCAACATACAAAGCCATGATGGATAACGCAGCCAGGATTTTTAGCCAGCGGTTCCCAGCAAGAAGGGCGGACAAAAGCAGCAGGAGAAACAGCATGATCATCATCGAAGTCTCAATCAAAGGCAGGGGAGTGATGATGCCATACGTGGCTTTTGGTCTCCAGCCGGATACGAGCAGGTAGCTCTTGGTTGCTCCGACTGGGGCTGCAAATAGATAACCAATATTGGTTTTAACGCGCCCTCAGCCTTTATCATGGAATCATGGCGCGACTGAAGCGCGCTTCAACACCCCAAAACAACAAGAAGAAGACCATGATAGACATTTCGAAGAAAATTTCCCTGGCCAAGCTTACAGCAAAGACTCATATCCAGGTTGCAGGGTTGAACCTCAACAGTGCCCAGGTGGTTGTAGTGCTTGATGCTTCAAAATCAATGCACGCCCAGTACAAGGATGGCCGAATTCAAAGCCTTCTGGAGCGACTGACTGGCCTAGCCATGGCCTTGGACAAGGATCAGAGCTTTGAGCTTTATCTCTTTGGCAGCGAGGTCGCCAAGCTGCCGGCGCTAGACGGTGAGAGCGTTGCGGGGTATGTCGATCGAGAGATCATGGGCCAATATCGAATAAACCAATCGACCAACTACGCACCCGCAATCGCCCGCATTCACAACGATTACTTCGGCTCGAAGGATCCAGTCCTGGTGATCTTCATCACCGATGGCGACGCTACCGACAAGAAACAGACCGAGAAAGTCATCACTCAAGTTTGCACCCAAAACTACTATTTTCAATTTTGTGGGGTTGGCGGCGAGCGCTTTGCGTTCTTGGAAAAGCTCGACACACTGAAGAACCGCCCGATCGACAACACTGGCTTTTTCGCAGCTCAGGCGCTTGAGGGACTCACTGATGAGGCATTCTTCTCAAGCCTGCTCGAAGAGTACTCATCCTGGGTCAGGGATTACGTGTCCTAATCGATGTCAATTAAGCTCAGTGCATCCCACAAAGTGTGCTGGCTTCTATCCAGGTGAAATGAGTTGACCCCAGCGGCCTTGGCTCCGCCCACATCATCGCGCAACGAGTCCCCAATCATCAAAACATCACTCGGGGCAACACTCAAATCTGCGCATGGCTGAAGCATTGCTTTGGGGTCTGGCTTGATCAAGCCTGTCACACAAGAAAATCGGCACTGTAGGGGAGAGATGCCCAGTGCGTTGATTAGAGGTTCGCAGTACGGCTGGGCTAGATTGGACACCACGAGCCATGGAAGACCTAGCGCATCAAGGCGAGCCAAGAACTCCTGGGCATCCGGGTATGCCTGGACACTCCTAGTTTCGGCCAAGATCGCCTCCAGGATGGCCTCCTGCGCACTCTGGTCGAGACCAAGGGGCTCTAGCAATGCCTGAGGGGTGAGATTGGCAGACAGGGCGCGATTATAGAAACGTCGACGCTGCAGCTTGTCTTCGCCACCCACCTGCCGAAATGGATGGCGCTTGTCAGCAATCTGAACCAAGGTGCCATATCCGTCTAGCAGGATGGCTTTCATGAGATCTCCTTAGGGTTCTTGCAGGCTGCGAATGTAGGCGTCAAAGGCCAGCTGATTACGGGATCCTACCAGAATCTTGCCGCGACCAGAGAACTTCAACACCAGGTATTCGCCAGACATTGCGGTGCTCAGCATTCGCCCAAAGATCCCTTTTCGACTGGAGGCCGTGGCCACTTTGTGAGTCAGGCTGGCATTCCAGGCAATCAAATGACCATTATCAATCATGATCTCCTCTCCAGGCTCAACCGATACCGAGAAGATCTGCCCAAAGCCAGATACCGCCAGAGTCCCAGCGCCTTCAGTTTGCATTATCATAAATCCCCCCGTATCGCCGAAAAGGCCGCTGGTGATCGAGTTCATGCGATTAGTAACGGTCACACCCTTGTCGCAAGCGAGAAAGCAGCTTTGGTTGATCATGTATTGCTCCTTACCTACCTTCAACAGCTCAATGTCACCAGGCATTTGCGGAGCCAGCATGACCTGACCTTTGGAGCCAGCACGCTTTCCCCTAACCTCTTGCATGAAAAATGACTCGTCGCTCGTCAGGCTGCGCACAAGGGAAGACAGGAGGCCCCCGCGTACGACACCCTCCACAGAAACCCCGCCATCGTTCATCACCATCGCATTAGACTCACAAAAGACTTTTTCATCCATAGCCAGCGACACCGATAGCAATGGATCGCGCCCCGTTACAAGTTCGAATACAGGCACAACGGACACTCCTTGAAAGTCAATATATTGGTAAATACTATCCCGTTTAGAGGGTGTTCTCAATCTGGCACTCCGGGGAAATTTCAATTTCAATTAGCCTAGAAAAGCTTACCTTAGACCTATCTCATGGGTGAGCAATAAAGCGCGTAGAACGCAATCTACGCTACTGGAGGCAAAGCCAGGATCAACCTTGCCCCTGCGTTCGAGGCATCATTCTTTAAAACCTAATGAATGGTTGGCTGCCAACTTATCCATTCCACTTACAAAAGTTTGCCGTTGTGTGAGGGTTGGTTTGCATGATTACTGCACTACGAAGACGCGGATGTGTCCTTGCGCAACCCGTTGCCTGACTACAAGGTTGCTACCACCGTACACCGCAGCTGTAAAGGTTCACTTATCGCCTAAATTGACGCCCACAATTTATTTGCAAGATGGCTAGTTTCTTGAGGCTTTTTAGCAACTGGAGATTGACACTAATGCCTTTTTGTTGTTTTATTGCATCGCCCTGAAACTGGGGGCTGACAAGGTTCTGAAAACGGATTTGGTAATGTTCCAGCGCAGTCCCATTATCTTCAAATGCATTGGCTTTGCTCTGGTGGCAATGCTTCCTGAAGTCGCCTATGCAAACGACCATGTTTATGAAGCAGGGCTGACCCTGGCAGATGCCACGCTGCCAAGCAACCCCAGAACCAGTGCTACCGCCCTAACGGTGATCGATAAGCAGATGATCGAAGCCAGTGGCGCCCGCTCAATCGGCGAGGTTTTGCGGATCGTTCCTGGCGTGACTACCGGGTACCGGTTTGGTCATTCCTTCTCCATCGGAACGCAGGGCGGGGCAGAAGAGTTCGCACGCAGGGTTCTGGTGCAGGTCGATGACCGCCCGCTATTCACCCCTTCAGTGGGAACGCTCACCAGCTTCAACATGGTTCCACTAGAAGATGTGGAGCGGATCGAGGTTTACCGGGGGCCAAATCACAGTGAGTTCGGCTCCAATGCCATGCTCTTGACCATCAAGATCTTTACGGCCTATGCGGCTGAGCGCAAGGGTACTACCATGTCAATCCGTAAGGGCGGCATGGGCACTGACGATTTCTATGTCCAGCATGGTGGCAGCCTTGGGGCTGTTGACTTCACAGCCTCCTATAGCAATTCCAGCGACACCGGCCTCAAGAACCGTGAGGACAGCACGAACAAGAAGCAGCTTTTCGTCCGTGCCGATCTTTCACCCACCACGGCAGACGATGTCACCATCACTTTTGGCGCCTCTGACTCGCGAATTGACACATGGGTGTCTTCAAACCTTACGAGTGACGACCACTCAGGAGAAGACACCAGCTGGTTCCTGAGCGGATCTTGGACTCACATGATCGACGACTCGACCTACGTGTCGACCAACTTGTCGAATACCTATTATGATCGCGACACCCACTACATTACCGCCCCAGTTAATCCCCAGGTTGGGCGATTGCTTTGGGATGTCGGTTACAGTTACAACTCGTCCAGTTTTGGCACAAAGCTCGTCAAAAAAACCTCAATTGCAGACCTGACCTTCGGCATGAAGCTCTCCTCTGACATAATTAAAAGCGACTCCATGTTCAAAGCTGACGATTTCACAGCGACCAATGGAGCCTTTTTCGCCAACCAGGCATGGAAGCTCACTGACACCACCACCCTACACACAGGAGGTATGGTCGAACAGTCAAGTGGCTATGGAGAAAAACCGCAGGCCTACAACATCTCCCTGGTACAGAATATCGGCAATCAGAACACCGTTCGGATAGGCTATGCCACCGGTAGTAGATTCCCACTAGCCTACGAGCAGAATTCCCAGCGGCGTGCCTACCTAATCGACAAAGGCATGACGCCAGTCTACGACGTATACAACACTCAAAAACTCGACCCAGAAAAGATGCGTACTGCCGAAGCGGCCTGGATGTACGAGAGCCTGGATAAATCGCTGCGTACCGAGCTTCGGGTCTACATGAACAAGTACGACAGCATGGTGGGCTATGCGGACGTTCCGAACCCAGGAGTGATTAGCCAGAATGGATCGACAGTATCAAGCGCCAAAAGCTTCAGCGACACAGGGGTCGTTAAAGGCGTGGAGGCGAGTATTGACTGGCGCCCAACCTCAAAATTCCTTATGACCGTCAGCGGATCGTATAACGACGTCGACAGCCACGTGGGAAAGGAAACCTTTACGAGCAACATCGGCGAGTCGGCGCCCTCGACAATTATGGCGGTGTTAGGGCAGTATTCGTTCGACAACAACTGGACGGTCGGTGGTATGTACAATTACGTATCATCGTTCGCCTGGAGCAACGGCTGGGAGCTTGACGCGCAGAGCAGCCTAGATCTATTTGTGGAAAAGTGCTTTGGCTCCGTAGGGAACACAAAGGTGTGCGGAAAGGTGGCTGGCCATAACCTCTTTGGCGAACAGCAAAATTTCCGTCCCGAGGCCTCCACGCCAAGAACCTTCTGGTTTGAAACGTCGGTGAAGTTTTGATTACTGATCTAGGTACTGGTTATGGCTCTCAGTTTTCAGCATATTGCGCCGATTGCAACATTGTTTTGGGTCGTCGCGCTCCTGTTTCCCGCCTCTGTTTGCGCCCAGGGGCAGAGCAATCGCGTTCTTGTTGTGTCGACCAAGGACTCCCCTGAACTTCAAAGTCTGGTGAGCGGCTTGAATAGCGTTACCGCTTTAACTGTTTCGCAGGCTAGGGACGTCGACTTAAGCATGTGTGAGGACAGCGCAACTATCGTCGCTTTCGGTGAAGAAATGGCAGCTAGCCTGAGCATCATTTGCCCAAAGAAAGGCATCGTGGTTCTCGCCTCCTCTTACAGCTATGAAATAAAGGCCAGCAGAACGTCCCCTGGCACTTGGGGCTACTACCTTGATCAACCCCTCATTGCTCAGGTGCGTCACGCCGTCATGAATATGCCGAGCATTCGAAGCCTCGGAATTCTCTACAGTGACGATGATGCGAACAAGGACGAGATTGAAGCCATTGCCCGGCAAACTTGGCGAATCAAGATTCATCTGGTGAAAGTCAGAAAGGGCCAGGTTGTTGCTCAGATCATGCGTGATCTGTACCAGTCTGTGGATGCTGTACTGATCACAGGGAATGGAGAAATTTGGTCGCTGGCAGACTTCAAGACATACCTGGTGCTGGGTATGCGCCAGGGAAAAATCATGATCGGCGGTTACAGCTACATCTACATGAACCGAGGTTCAATCAGCGCCGTGCATTCGGATTTCTGGGGGATGGGTGAAGATGTAGGAAAGCAAATTCTTAGTAGGTCGCCACGCTACGGGATGGCCTTCTACAAAAAACGCCAGATCGTAACCAATGACCTGCTTGCGGCTCGATACGGAATCTACATCGGCAGCAACAACGAGTGGTAGCTATTGATCGCGGTACTGCTTGCTGTAGTCCGATCGCTCAAGTCAAACCCCCACATTGCCAAACCAATAAGCAGCAGGGAAGCTGCCAAAATGGGTGCGGCTACTATCACTGCGAAAGATGCCAGGGCGCCGGGGCGCTGCCGCTCTTTATTCCTCATTATCACTATCCTCATCATCATGGCCAAAGGGGCTAGGAAGCCCAGGCTGAGAAATCAAAATGCCCGTCGACCTTTTGACGGACTTCCTGATGTCTTTCCCAAGATCGTTTGTATCATTGCGCATAATGCCCTGCACCCAATCAGCTACCTCATGGATCAGCGAGAGAGGCAGGCTGATAAGCTCCGCAGACTGCTGCTCAGTCACCGCTTTCTCGACCATTGCCGATAACCGGAGCTGACGCGAATTATCACTGCGCGAGATGTATTCCAGCCATCCCACAGCGTCATCAATCAGCACGCGCTCGATCGATACGGACTGATGATCATGGTAGTCGAACGAGGCCAGGTGGCGGCGGTAGGCCTCTCCGTTGTCCGGAGTGACCTCAAGCTTGGACAGCTCAACATGAGCCTTAGGCGCCGCCGAGCATGCCGGATTCTGAAGGCTTTGCTTTAGCCCCAACAGCAGCGCCGCACGAAGCGGAGCGCGCATAGTTTCGTCGAGCTCAAGGCGCAGAAGAGATCCAGGCTTATCCAGATGATCAATCAAGTCTGAAAGATCCGTAATCATGCTGCTCACCACCTACCAGTACCGGGTGTAGAGATCATGCTCAAGGCACTCCCAATGGACATTGATACTATGTCAATATACTGCTAATTACAACATTTTGAGCTCCATTCATGCCCTCCCGAAAGAAAGTCTACACCGAGCAAGAGCTGATTCTGATGGACATCGATGAGCTTGATCAAATGGCCTTCGGGTACCAAAGCGATCAGTTGATCGAAGTCGATCCATTTGGACTGCATATCTACCTGCCCGACATGGAAAACGCCGAACACAAATTTACTTTGTGGGGAATGGACTGGGTGCGCTCTGTAGACCTTTCTGAGCCCATTCAAGTCTCCGTGCGAGGCGATGGCAAGCTATGGCTTGAAGATGGACATCACCGCACGTTTTGCGCCAGGCGCCGCAATGAAAAGCTGCAGGCGGTCGTCGAAATCAAAGCCAACCCTGTGCTCACCATTTTGAATCGTCAAGCCAAGCACACAAAAATACCTGACGACACCCCTTCACCCTGAGTAAACGGCTCTATATCAACCGCAGCGCCCCAGCCCTGGGTAATCGTGATATTCTGAACGCCCTGATTGAAAAACGTCCGGGCTTTCCCCTCGGATATTCCGCAAGGCCTTCTACTGCGTTGTAGTCATGTCAAAAACAAAACCATCGCTCACCGAACGCTTTGTCCTTCGCTTGCCTCTGGATCTTCGGGGCAGGGTGGCCGAAAAGGCTCGGCGAAACCACCGAAGCATCAACTCTGAAATCTTGCATACCCTTGATTCTTCTTTCGACACCCCTGGAGAAGTTGGAATCAACCTCCCGCGAGAGATCTCTCCTACGGAGCGAAAGCTCAGAGGTATCATTCACACGCTCGGCGTTGCGCAGCAGGAAGCCCTGATCGCATTACTCGAAACCGATCCTGCGGAAGGATCTGATTCCACGGGTAAGTCGCAGAAAGCGTGAAGCCTCAATGGCCCAAGAAGTAAATAGCAGTTATACTGAGCATTCAGACAATATAGGGCTAAATCGATATACTTATGAATAGACTGACTTCCCTTGCCCTTGCAGCTGCACTGCTGACCCCAGGTCTTGCCCTTGCAAACGCGGGGTCTGCGGCAGCTCAGGAATGCGGCCTTGGAAGCTGGGAGGAATGGGTACCAGGTAACCCTGAGTACCGTACTCCCCAGACCCTCAGGAGCATTCACAGCGCGAACCAGGGCATCCTGTTTGATGAAGATCAATCGGAGCAGATTTACAGCAGCTTCCAGTCAGGTGACTTTCTCTACACCAAGGACGCTGTAGTCAGCAGCAGCGCCAGCACAATCACCTTTGATCTCTGCCGCACCTACTCGCCAGGCACCGCCTCTGACGTGCGAGATCCGCCACACGCAGTGCGTGATGATGAAATTTTCCAGGATGAACCAGTCATCATCCCGGCGCCCACAAGCGGCTCAATGAAATTTGACTGCAAAACAAGCGGGTGGGGCGAAGCCACCTCAAGTCCTTTTGATTTCCCTGAGGGGGCAGTGGCGATGATTGACTACGGAAAAACTCGCATCTACGAAGATGATGGCGTGAATCACCAAAGCTTCGAGGCTCTGAAATACAAGGGTTACACTTACATAAAGGACACTCGTCACAAGCGAGACACTGGATACTCGATGGACTACGGAGTCTGTAAATCAAAGTAGTGATGTTGAGCTCCTTGGCGCGGCTTAACGGCCTCTCGTATAGTGGTATTTAAAGGAATATTCGAGAATCGACCCATGAAATTCACAGAACATAAAAATCCTACATATCCGCCGCGCACCGATCACAATGCTAAATCCGCTGACCTGACCGTGGCCTTTGCCGAGAAATTTGACACCAGTGGGGAGACCCTCACCCATTCCAAGGCAGGTGATCGTTACGTTGGCATCGCACTGCAGAAAACTCCCCGAAATGCGGCGATCGACCTTTTCCGCGCCTGCAAGAAACATAATGCCAAGGTGCTGAACGTCGCTGGCAACGGCATCTACACGCTCAAGGAATTCGACTGGACGCAGGAGAAGCTCAACCTCTGGGCATTCCAGGTGTTGAAGTTCGTGCATGACCACCATCCCTTCAAAAAGGTGATCTCGGGAGGTCAGACAGGGGTGGATTGGGCTGGCGGTGTAGCAGCTGAGGTTCTGGGCATCCCTGGTGAGATGACGTTTCCGAAGGGCTACCTGCAACGCACCCTGACCGATTTCAAGCTGATCCAGACCAAAGATGATGTTGAGCGCAAGTTCAACGATGACGTGCGGGTGCTGCGGAGCATGCTGGTTGAGCTAGGGATCGAGGTGCCAGAGCCTGCCGAGAAGAAGTCCGAGCCGCCCGAAGACCTTTTCGAGCTCTACTGAGCTCAATTTACCCACAACAAGATCGAGAGAGCCATGACCCCTGCTTTGATTCGCTGCGCCGGCACAACCCCAGAACAAGCCATTGACATAATGGTGCAGTCAGATGGGGGTATCACCTCTCTGGGGGAATGCCTCTCGTCGTTGTGCCGAGACATTTTGTGGGGGCATCACACTGCGCTGTACTTTCTCAAAGACACCGACCCAGAAAAGCGTATTCGATTTGGCTTGGAGGAGAATCTGGGTTCTCTGGTGTTCGGCTTGCTATGGCCTCACTTCGATAACATCGATACCAGCTTGGGCACGGGAATCACGATCTCCAGGCGTTATTCGCATAACCAATTCGTGATCGGGCCCGTCGACAACAAAAACCTGGATCGAGCTTACTACGTCTACCACCTGGAATTCCGAGACTATCCCGGCCATTACCTTAATTTCGAGGCGCCTAAGCGCGTCTGGATTAACATAACCAATGACCAGCTGGTGACGGAGTTTGAAGGTTGGCCAGAGGATGTGCTCGCGATGGCCGAGTCAAAGATTACTGAAGCGGAAGAAGCTAACCTGGCGGAGTGATGTTGGGCCGCGACGCCATGAAAAATCAACCACGGAAGACTTTTAGGCATCACGTCGCTTTCGAGCTATCTGGGGCGACCAAAATCTTCTCGCCTAAAATCATCGGACTCCTCGCTAAATAGCCCCGTGAGCATGCGGTCTCGACTCAAGCCTGCCACAACCCTCAAGAAGCAGGCCTGGCACAGTGCAACCTCATAGCGCTGATGAATCCCATCGATGGGCCAGCAACCGCTCAAGCGACCCGGTGCATTGCCCTCACCAATTGGCTCAAGGCATACATCGCAACGTGACTGCTCTTCAACAAGGGAATCTGACATTGGGATGCTCTTCTGACACCGCTTTCGATGAGTGTATGCCCGGAGGGTGCGGCAATACAAAGAGAGGGTGTTCAAACGCATAGCAGCTTGAGACCAGGAAAGATTTGGAGGAAGATTGCGCATCGGGTAACCCCCGTATTTTGCACCAAATCACCCCAAGGAGTTCGCATGACTACCCTCAAGCAGCGCTATAGCGAGTACAACGATCGCCTGCGCGCCAGCGGGATCGCACTGATCTCCCTTGAGTGCCCATGCTGCTCAGCCGTGATCGAGACAAAATCCGGTGTCGATGGTGAAAAGTGGCATTCCATGGCGCAATGCCCTGAATGTGAAGGCCTGTTCAAACTCTTCACTGAGGGTAGCAAGGCTTATGGCCTAACTCCATGCGCCATGAATGCTTAATGCCTCACAAGGAGCGAGCCGCGTGAATTGGCATCTGATCGAGTCAGTTACTTTGGATAAGCCGCTATACGGCGACCCATGCAATGGTTGCGGTGTTTGTTGCATTGCGAAGGTCTGCGAGCTGGGCGAGGCGCTAGGAGATGACAAGAACTGCAAAGCCCTGATTCAAAATGCCGATCGCAGCTTCTCCTGTGGCTTGGTGGCTGATCCCTATCGCTTCATCAGCCCGGAAAGCCTGGCTGTATGGCAAGCCATTGACGCTATGAGTGATGGTAATGCCGGCGAAAAGGCGCTGCGTGAATCTAATGCCCAAGCTCTAGGCGCAGGTCGTGGCTGCGACAGTGACGACGAAGCCGTCCAAGAGTGCATTCAAGAAGCACGAGAAAATATGCAACTACAGCTGTTCGCCTAATTATTATCTATTAGCTGCTTACTCAGCCCACCATCAAAGCCAGCTTGGGTTTCGCGTCACTCGGGCAATACCAGAGCATCGGTCATAGCAGCAGTTACGGCTTAACAGCCGTAACCACGGTCACTAGCTTGACGTGTAGGACAGACAGGGCACTAACAATCTGTCACCTTTGGAAAAGGCGCTTGTCAGCCGGGAAATCATACGAGGTTAATTTAGCAGTATGAGCCTCGGGGTGCGCCGGGTTGAAGATGTAGTTGCAATTTTCAGGCACAATTGCCGTTGGCACCCGCAGAAGCAACGAATCTCCAGAGGCCAGCCAGGCATCGCCTAGAGTTTGAGTTAGATTCTGACGCCCCTGCCACCCGGCTTTGAGCTGGTCATGGGCATCCTGCACAGAAACGGGCGCTGGAAACTCAACCTTCAGCAGGGTAAACGCCTCCGGCAAATCACCCATGGCCATCTCAAAATGGACGAGCACTTCCAGCACGCAGGTGGATGGCCAGTCAGCCAGGTAGACCACCGGACGCCCTTTGGTGTGCCAGCGCCCGGAAACCACGGTACCGCCAAAGCCGCTGAGATCCTTGTAGTTCGAGATACGCCACATGACCAATCCAGTCATGCCGCGAACCCATGTTGAATACGCAGGAGGGCTTCCTCTACGCTGGCGTAGCCAGGAGTAGTGGCTACCGCTTCAAGTGCGGTCAAACCACCCAGCATCGCGCTCGGCTTGCCCAGCCAGCGAAAAGCTTTGTCTTTATCCCCAAACACTGATTCCGCAAGTACCACGATCTTGCTTACACGGTACAGGTGGTCGCCTTCTTCCTGGGACAGGGCTTCGCCTTTGGCCTTACGATGGCGCAGCGTGCGGGCATTGATGATGCCGACACCGACGGCATTGACGCCGTGCTTGCTAAGGTTTTCCAATGCCTCAAGGGGAACACCGGAGCGGATGAGGGCGTCAGCGCGCATGCCGCTGGAACCCCCGAGCATTTGGAGCACCTGGAGATCAGGTTGTGTGTTCATGATAGCCTCCCAAAGTGGCAAGATGCCTACCATTATAAGGCAACTTGCCAAATTTTGTAGGGGTTTCTGATCACACAACTCAATCAGAAGGCCTCAAACCCTCTTGTCGTTGAAATTGAGAAACTTCAAGCACAGCTGCTCGTCTGATTGCTCTCATCTTCTCTGGAGGTCAAGGCCAGCAATTACAGGGCTCTGATTTCAGTACAGCCCTGATGAGGGGTTTAGTTGCACTGAAGCTACTTGACGGCGACCGGCTACAACTGGATAGATATACAGCCATCCAGTTGCTACCAACATGACCATGACCCCACTTCACCCAGGAAAGCGACTTCAGTCGCTCGCCAAGCTTCCAGCGCCCATCAAAATCACCGGGTTCGCTTCTCCTGCGACTGGATACGAAGCCAACGGTCTTTCCATCGACGACTTGGTAGGACTGGGTGCGCCGCACATTTTCCTCTGGAATCTTGATAGCGATTCCCTGTGCGGACTTTCGATCTATGCCGGTGACTTGCTCGTGGTGAACCGCGCCGCCAAGCCAGGCGATGGTGCCATTGCCATCGTTGTTGTGGATGACAGTCATCGTGTTTGCCAAATCGAGGGCAGGGCGCCCAATTTCAGCTTTTGGATAGAGCCCGCTCCAGGCCAGCGCCAGCCCATCGAAAGCACCGAGTCAATCACGCTTTGGGGCATCGTTGAGCGCGTCTTGAGGGACGTTCGGGTACGGTCATGAAACGCATTGCCTTGATCGACGGCAACAGCTTCTACGCCTCCGCCGAAGCTCTGTTTCGACCTGACATTCGAAATAAACCTGTCTGCGTACTCAGCAACGGGGACGGGTGCGTCATCGCCAGAAATACCAAGGCAAAGGAGCTCGGCATCCCTATGGGTGCTCCGTATTTTCAGATCAAGGGTTTCGCAAAACAGCATGGAGTACAAATGTTCTCCAGCAACTACACACTATACGCCGACGTGTCTCGCCGGATGATCCAGTCAATCTTTCCTCACGTCGAAGACCTGGAGCAGTACAGTATTGACGAATGCTGGGCATTGATGCCCGAGGTGGATTCGCTACATGAGTACGGCCTGGCCCTGAAAGAGACTGTTATGCGCGAAGTGGGTGTTCCTGTCGGGATGGGGATCTCTACTACCAAGACCCTGGCCAAGCTCGCTCAGTGGGCCTCTAAGCAATGGCCTAGAACGGGAGGGGTGGTCGACCTCACTGACCCGGTGCGCCAGGAGCGCCTGCTCAGGATCGCGCCGGTTGCGAAAATTTGGGGAGTGGGTCGTAAGCTTGAGGCGCGTCTGGCGACCATGAACATTGTGACCGCCTGGGATCTGGCGACTTTTGATCACAAAACACTGCGCAACTCGTTCAACGTGAATCTGGAGCGTACTGCCAGGGAGCTAATGGGTGAGGTGTGCCTTCAGATGCATGAGTCGCCTGAACTCAAGAAGGAGATCATGAAGTCTTGCATGTTCGGTACCAGGGTTCATGACTTGCCAGGCCTTCAGGAAGCAGCCGCAAGCTACGCCTCATCTGCAGCAGAAAGACTCCGTAGTCAGCGATCACTATGCCAGGCCCTCACGGTGAGCGTGCAGACCAGTCAGCATGAGCCGCATCACAAGCGATATTACAACTCGATCACCGTTCAGCTATCCAATCCCACAGATGACACCCGCATGCTGATCAGGGCTGCACTACAGGGCCTGGAGAAAGTGTTCCGTCCAGGGTTCGCCTATTCAAAATGCGGCATCCTCCTGACTGACCTCTACCAACGCGGAACCTACACCCAGGATCTGTTTGCCGAGCGCCAGGATGAGGCCACGGATCGGCTTGGCGAGATCATGGACACCATCAACCTTCGCTATGGCAGAAATGCGATCCACTCAGGAAGGGTCAAAGTTGATCCAGAATGGAAGATGCGTCGTGAACTGCTGTCGCCCAGCTACACAACCAGCTGGAGTGAACTACCCGTTTGCCGATGACCTGCGCATGAAAACCGCTACTCTTTGGGCCTGCTGTAGCCAGGTGCCAGAATTGCATTTCCAACGTTTATCAAGGTTTTGTGATTGCGGAGCCACAGTCTGAACTCAGGCCCACGAAGATAATGATCTGGTGAGCAGTCAACGCTCCATTGCCTAAGGGTGTACCCGGCAATCAAAGCGGGTACTGATATCTCAATGGAGCCGCCAAGCATTCCGTAATCGAGCTGGGTCACTTCGGCCCTGGGTTGATCAGGATGAGGGACGAGCTCCAGTCGGATTGATTTCCGGCACTCTTCGTCTGCCTGGCTCTGCTCATGAGGAAGTGCTTGCTCATTCTGGAGGATGATAGGATTAACCATTCGCGTAATCACAAAATCCCTAAATTCCCCATGCTTCCTATCAAAACCTCGAACATGCCAACGCAAGCCCGTATCCACAAGCGTGTGCGGGACAATCACTCGAAGGCTTGATCCACGTAATGATTCGTATTGTATCTGCAACGCAAGCCCTTGAAATATTGCCCTGGTCACAACACCAAGTGTTTCCAGATTTGGCTGGCCAAGCCGTGAAGGCTGCAAAGCGGGGACACCAGCCGATAAAACCCCAGGTACGCCGTCAGCAAACCCTTGGCTTAGCCAAGTCAAAACACGATCTGGATTGAAGCTATAGAGCGGGCGAAAACCTGGGCTGATGTGGTAGGCCTTAGCGCTTGCGTCATAGGAGAGATTGCCTGGAGCAAGCGCCATATATAGAGCAAGATCACGCGTTGCTGACGCAGACTTGATTTGGAATCGCCTGACCAGCGTTTGGCGTCGTACCTCGCCCATAAACCATAGGTTGAGCTCGATATAGGCAAGGCGTTCCTGCTGTGCTTGGGAGTGGTCTGATAGATCGTTGGTCATCGGCAATTCACGTAGTCACTTCCAAGGTTGCGATCTGTGAATGCCAGAAGTTATCATGCCGGCCACCAAATCAAAATGATCCGACATTCAGTTTGCCGTCCCGCCGATCACCTCGGCAAGGTAAGCCTTCCGGGGATTCATCATGAATGACTCAAGCCCATCAGGCTATGGCGATCTACTCGATCTCACATCGCATCAGAAAAATCTTCTTCTGATACGCCCCCTGCTCAGGTTGGACTTCAATAAACTCATGCACACGCGTGAGGACGGATCTTACCTTCTGGAGGGTGTAGACACCAACTACCTGTGCCTGGCAGCACTGTACTTTATGATGGAGGGCTCTGCCATCCAGCAGGGTTATACCTTTATCGAGGTGAAAGAGCATCTCAAAATGCTTGCAGGATCCATGCGGCACACTCTTGACGAAGAAAGCCGAGGGCGCATTGCAGAGATCGTGATGGATGCTCTCAGCAACAAGTCAAAAAAATTCACTGAGCACACCGAAAGCTACTTCCACGCCCCATCCGGAAGAACCCGAGAACTGAGCTTCAGATTGATTCGATTTGAGGCCGATCTTGACAACAATTACAGGTACACCCCAACGAAAGAGGGATACTTGGTACTGATGGGCATGCTTGATCTTGAGGTTGAAGATTATCAGGTGCTGATCGAAAAAATGTTGGTCTACCTGATGGAAAATGGCCGCTTTGATCAGGCTTACGACCTGGCAAGTCGAGCCCTGTCCCTGTCGATCGAACATAGACAGACGATCAGGGATCTGATTCGGCAAGCCGCCACTGCCCACGGCAAGGTAAAGTGGAGCAGGGACATCCAGCCGATCCTAAATTCTGCTCGCAAGCATGTCGAGGAGCGCCAGACTGTCGACTTTTCAATGAAAGAGTCGCTCACGGAAAAAATCAGAAGCCTTGATAAGCCTGAGGCCAGAGCTCCTCTGGCAAAGCTTCATGGTCAGTTGGAGGGTGCCAACCTTCAAAGGATGAAACTTCTGACAGAAATTGGCGGAGCTGGCCAAAGCTTCCTTGAAAATCAGACTGGTGGGTTCAGGGCAAGGCGTGCATCTGGCCTGCCAAGCCTGGATCAAATCATTCTTCCAGATCTTATGGCTCGACCCATCGAGAGCATTGCTGCATTCGCGGAGGATGTTCTTGTGAGTTTCTACCCTCCGATAATCCCTATGGTTCCTGACCTGTCAAACCTTTTGCACCTGCTTCAGGAAAAGCGCGACGAGGCAGTATTTGACGAAGATGATGACGATGATGGCGAGGTCACGAGGTTCATCGAAGTCCCCATGCCATTCCCTAGGGAACTTATTTCAAAAGTCCACCAATGGCTTGACCCGAAAATGCATGGCGGTGAAGTTCTCCATCTGAGTCAGATCCTGGAGCAAGCAGAAACTGAGGGGTTGTCGTTCATGGAATGCAAGGCTGTCGCATTTGAGCTGTACAGAGCTTTTGCAGATAGCGAATCACGTTACAAAAACCGCCATGCAGAGGTTGACGGCGAGTACGTCAGTTCCGTGGCTTTTGGGGATAACCTCCGATTTGACCTGGCCAATCAAGAAGAGGGCATCAGCCATGACTGATATTCATGATGCAGCAACACTTGTCTATAAGGCCATGGCCGTCCACGGTAGTCCAAATAATGACTCTACCTACCGAAATCTATTGGCACGCTGCAGAGCTGATCGCCAATTTCAGGAGATTGTTGGGAGCGTCGCTGAAGGCATGTCGCTCATAATTCTTGATATTAGTGAAAGGGGGCTCTTCATTGCGCCTTCGGGTAAAGAGAGTCGCTTCTCCATAAAGCTCAGTGATTTTCGCAGCAAGATGTCAGAGGAGCAAAAGGTGGCCTTTCTACTGGCTCACCTTGCCATCGGTGCAGTTTTTTACCCGACTTCGGAATCACTTGATGACGAAAGTCGAACTCCATTTCCCGCTACCGTGAGTGCCATTCGCGACAAGCTTTTGGCGGTAGCAAAGGGACTGGAAAAAGAGGCCGGTGGAGACAACTATCAGGCTGAGAGTACTAGGGATGGGTGGGAGTTGATTAACAAACTACCACATAAAATTCCCAATACAGATGAGCAAAAGACACAACGGGCAACGCTCGGCTCGATCGAGGGAATTATCATTATTTGCCTGAACCGCATGATGGAATACGGCCTTGTACGCAAGGAGGGCCGTGAAGAGGTTGATGAACAAACCTCATTTACCCCAACGCATCGGATGAGAATCCAGCTCCGCCAGCTCACGCTGCCGACACTGTTTCAAGCCGTTGTTGAAGCAGCAACACTAGACCAAGAGGCCTGATCGATGCGTATTTCCAGAATCTATGTCGATCATTTCGGCGCTCCTACGGGCTGGTATCAGAAAACGATCTTTGACCTTTGCGACCCTGTCACAGGCCAACCAACAGATGCCTGCATCAATCTTGAAAATGCCGGAGGAAAGACCTCTTTGCTTTCCTACATTTTCAGCTGTTTCGACCCCGATAAGAAAAATTGGATTCAGACTCTTCAGTCCAAAACCCACTTGTTCAAGGACTATTTCGCTCGGGATGGTCGGCCATCCTTCATTGTGATTGAAGCAATAATGCCTGCCAGAAATGCTGGTGGCTCTGAATATCGCCTTATCGTCGGCCAGGCCGTGATTGCCAAAGAAACCTCCGACAGGGGTGCTGACACGGATAGGCGCCACTTCTGTTTCGAAGACACAGGGGGCTTGTGCTGGGAGGATCTTCCCGTACCCAACATTTCGATGGCTCCTGTAAAAACATGGAATGAGTTCATTAATTGGGCGAACCATCCAGCACGACTGAAAAGCCGTGGCGATTTTTTCATGACCTCCAACCAGGGCGAGTGGATGACGCACCTGGAAGATCGCAGGCTAGTTGACCTTGAACTGCTCAAAATGCAGGTGCAATTCAACAAAAGTGAAGGAGGGAGCTCGGATGGTTTGCTCACCTTCAACAATGAGACTGATCTTATCGCCAAGATTCTCCATCTGTGCATGAACCTGGAGCAGACTACGGAGTTGCGCAACGTGGTTGGCCAGGCGGTTGATAATCTGAAGGCGAAGCCAAGGCACGAAAGCCGGCTTGAGCAAATGCTCAGATTGCAGCAAGCCATGGATCCCTTCAGCTCCGTTGCCACTCAGATGGTTGGAGCGTCAAAAGCTCTCGCTAGCGGTGAACAGCGGGCAGTAAACGTCAGCGCAGCGATCAGAAGCCACATGATAGAACTCGAAGCTGAGATCAGTACGAGTAGTGCCGGCATAGGCGACTATCAAGAAATTGCCAACAAAGCCCTGGCTGCAAGCCAAGAAGCTGCTCAGGATCACATAGCTGCAAAAGGCCTTGGGCTCAAGCGCGCAGAGGCCCTTGCCCTTAGTGATTTCAACAGTGTCAGTAAAGAAAGCACATCCACAGAGCTTTACAAGACAAAGCTGCACGCGGCTATCGACAGAAAAGAGATTGAGGGCCTAGTTGCCAACCTTCAAGATCTTGAGCGGAAAAAAGATTCAATCACACTGGAGCTTGCGCCCCTCGAAACCGATGCGGCCAATAACGGAGCCATGCTTCGTTTTGAACTTAATCGTCAAATTCAAAAGATCTCGGAAGCCATCGTTTTGATTGACCAGCAGCGAGCGGCATTGACGGCTGAGGTTGAATCGATTGATGAGCGCAACATGGATCTCAACAAAAGGAACACTGCCCTCGGAGTGGAGAAAGGTCAAATCAGGGGCATTATTGAATCTGCTCGAAAGGTACATGATGACCTGATCAAAAATGGCCATCTGCTGGCAACGGACATCACCGTCAGCCACGCTGTTGACCGCATGACTCTGTCCCTGGAAGAAGCAGAGGCCCGCCTTGAAGAACTCAAAAGCATCAGGAACGAAAAGAGCGCAACGCTAGAGGAGGCCAGAATTCAAGCCGCTGATATCAGCAAAAAGCTGAATTTTGCGAAGGAAAGCCAAGATCCGCTAATCCAGTATCTGAAAGATCATGAGCTTGAGTCGGAGCGGCTCAGGAATCTGCCTATGCTGATTGAGATTACGCAAGGCACTTGCGATCTTCGCTCGTTAGTTTTAATTAGTGATATCCAGCACTTCATAGAGGTCAATCGATCAGAAATCTCCAGCAGAGACGTACGATTGAGTCTTCTTGACCAAGAGCGTGAGTCTATTGAGCAGACGGGGCTGTCCGGACGAAACCCTGACGTTGACCAGGTCGTCGCGGCCCTAAAAAAAGCTGGTTTGCGATCAGCCAGGGCAGCAAACACTTACCTAGCAGATCTTCGCCCGGTGGCCGATGAAGCCCGCGCCCTCATACTCTCTGACCCTGGTCGGTATCTAGGCGTCAACATTGCAAAAGATGAATGGGCCCCTGCACTAGAGCTTGTCAATGCAATGCATCTGGAGCTATCTGCCCCAGTAACTCTTGCTGTCGCATCGCTTTCGCCGACTATGCATGATCATGATAAGGTCGTGTTAAGTCCATATAATGACGCCGCGTTCAATCATGAGGCGGCTGAAAAGGCCCTTGCCAGATTTGAAGCAACCATTGCGACCACAAAACGTGAGCGGGATGACTTCATCCAGCGCGACAAGCTTGCGCAAATGCTTTTGGGGGATGTTCAGCGTTTTTCTACTACCTACGCTCACATACAGGTGACTGGGGCAGAAACTCAACTGGAAAGCTTGAGGGGTCAGGTCGCCGAATCTGAGGAAGCTCATGCGGCGATCGAGAGTGAGATCGAGGCACTCAAAAGGGGGATCACAGGCATTGGGGATCAAATCGAACAACTGCCAGGGCAGATATCGAACCTCAATCATGGCATAAAGCAGCTGGTCACATACCTAGAGAACTGGGCAGAAGCTCAAGAGAAAGGTGAGCGCAGGCTCGACCAGATCGATCCTGAAATTGCAAACATCATGGAAAAATTAAAAGCCAACTATGACGTGCGCACTCTCAAGGAAGATCAGTCAAGGTCACTCTCACTGCAGCAGGCAGATCTGAAATCCAGCCTCAAGCTTGTACAGGCGGAGCAGAGTACTATTCATAAATTCAGCGATGAATACGATGCTGGCGTGGCAATCAACTTGCATGGCTACACCCTTGAAAGTCTGCGCACTCGCTACTCGGATTCGATCGACCTTCTTTCGGCTGCTGAAGCCGATAAGCTTGGCTTGATCGGATTTCAGCTGAGGACGGCCCGCAAGCAGCTTGATACAGCCGAGGCCACATACAGCAGTCGCTATCCTCACCTCCCCGCCGAAAGCCTGGTGGGGCTGATGGATCTCGATCATTCTAATGAAATCAGACTGATCGACAAAAAGCTCAGTGAGCTCTCCGAGAAGCGCGAGCTCAAGCGAGGAGCTCTTTCTGATGCCAAATCTTCCATCGGGGCATTTTGGGAGTCTCGTGAGAGAGTAGAGCCCTCGGATGAGATGCTAGCGCTGGCTGACGATGACCTGAAGAATCTAGAAGATAGTCGGCTGGAACAATCTCAGATCAAGCAAGCGGAACACCTGGCAGCATCAGAGTCTGTCAATGAACTCAAGGGTAAAACAGCTGCTGCCAGAAGGAAGGTTGATGATCTCAAAAACAACCTCAAGAACCTTGAGGCCGCTTTCGACCGAAAGCAGCTAGTGGCTGAAGAAATCGAGCTTGGTGATAATGTTGAGGAAGCCGTTTCGTCCATTGTAAACACCCTCCGCACACGGGAGCGTGAGGTGGCAAAACTCAAAGACTTGGCAGGCAAGGCCTACCAAGGAGTGGTGCGCATCGTGGGAAGAACTGAGTTTGCAGAGGCAGAGGGTCAAATTGCCGAGATTTTTGCCTCGGCAGATCTTGAAGCAGCTTGCGAAAGCAGCGAAGAAGTCTCTGAGATGGTTTTAGATCGAATCTCAGCTTACAAAGGTAGTCTTGAAGGTCTTATTCCTGACTTTGAGCGATGCGTCACCGAGATCTACAACCAGGTGTCTGCTGCCACTACAATGCTCAAGAACGCAACCTCCATGAATATGCCCGTTGGAACACCTTATGTGAGCGGAAAACCCATCCTTAAGATGAATGCCAACCTGGGGAGCATGTCTGTCGACCAACGCAAGCTGGAAATACGCCAATATCTAAATGGGCTGATCGAGAACACTTTGATCCCGGCTACTGGCGCTGAGATCATCACCAAGTGTTTGTTGATGTTCACCCCTCATCAGACATTTGGCCTTCAGATACTCAAGATGGAGGAGAACATCGAGTTTCAGTACCAGGCCGTGAATAACATGAAGAAATCCGCTGGTCAGGGCACTGTCATTGCCATGTTCCTCTACATGCTTGTGAGCTATCTCCGAGTGGATACTCAGGCAAAAGCCATGCGCGGCGGTGGTGGGCCATTACTGCTGGATAACCCGTTTGCTAACGTTCAGACGCGAGCGCTGATCGATGCTCAACGAATGCTGGCCAGTGCCTTAAACATTCAGCTTATCTGCCTAACTGCCAATGCTGACGCCAATATTATCGAAGGTTTCCGGCGCGTACTCCGCCTGCGTAAAGCCGGCATGCAGAAGCGATCATCACGCACCTACATTGAAATGGCATCGGCCACATTTGAGGGCTCGGCAGGCAAACCATGAGTGAGCTTTTTTTCAAGGCTTTGCTTCAACACCCACTCAAGCGCGTTGAGCTTAGAGCTCTGCGGGCTGCGTGGCTTGAAACGTATCCGGAGCAAATCCAAACCCACGACCGTGATCGCTTGATGCTTGAGGCATTGAAACACGGGCAAGAGCTAGGCCTCATCAGGCTACCCGCCGCCAGGAGTTTTGAGCGGTTTGGTGTGCCGCCCATGCCATTGTTTGTCACTCTTGTGCGCGAAGCAAAGCCTCAATCGCTGATGGACTATTCACAGGTCGCTTGGGCCCCGGAAATGGGCTTCTGGCCCAAGCTCTCAACACCAGAGCTCGGTGTGGCCTTGAAGATTAATGAGTGGATCATCAAACGCAGAGGCAGATTCATGCAGGTGCCTCTCAGGGAGCGCTCTCTGGAGATATTTGGAAATGAGAAGTTCCTCGACTCTCGCGTGAGGGGCAGTGCGCTATTTGGAGGAAGGCTACCCTTAGAGATAATTGGCGCAAGGCGCGTCGAACATCCGCTGGCCTATCGCCCTGCGGACATCGAAGGAAAATCTGTACTCCTCGTCGAAAACCACCATACCTTCTGGAGCCTTGGAGAGTGGAACGAGTCTGCTAAGATCTATAGCGCCATCGTGTATGGCAATGGGAAAACGATCGAAGCCTCAGGGCTTGCCCTGATAGAGGTGATGCGCGAGCGACGATCACCCCGCGCTGAATATTTTGGAGATCTTGACCCTGAAGGAATCGACATACCACTTAGGTTTAATCAGAGAAACACTCAGCAGCTTGTTCCATGCACTAACTTGTATGAGAAGCTTTTCTCGATTGCTCGACACCAAGAGGGGGTTATGGCTACCGAGCTACAGAAAGCAAACCTGGCCAAGTGGCTCCCATCCATGAGTAATAAGATCATAGAGCTCTGGGATAATAATATTTGGTTGGCGCAGGAAGGGCTTGGACTTGAACAGCTTTTTGATTACAAAATCTGATCCTGCAATCACAAGTAGCGGGTGTGAAGCTGGAAAGGGATAACTACGTAGAAGTCGTATCTTCCGCGCAGCGGACTTGCTCGCCAACTCGTAAGGCGCCGATGTGTGGCGCCACTACACTCAAGTTGCTCTCAATTGGGCCAGCATTACCAGTGATGTGATCACGCTCCTCAAAGATGGTCTAAGGCACCATGCCGTCACGTCACTGGTTCAAATCTGAGCCTGCGCGGCAAGGCTTACCACCAGCTCAGCGTTAACCCGTTTGGGTTATCGCTGATAACTGGCAGATTTTTCGTGATCGCGGCTAACGTTTGGCTTCTGCATCTCGATTTGCATAGCCAGCTTTTCTTGCAGCATTTTCCCGATATCGAGCATTTCGACCTTTCGGAAAAGCTGGGCTACCCTTTGGGATTTTTTGTCATTTTTGGGAAGAAATACTGCTTTGGCTTCCTTGCTCACCGAGTTAGGACTCCATGGCATTGAGCCAATGAAGAACGTGGCCCGAAGTTTTTTAAAAGCATCCTGAAGTGCCAGATGGGGCAGGGGGTCGCTGCTAGGGTCACCGACGGCAAAGATATAGAATTGTCGGGAGAGCTCATCTAAAGCCCCAGGATTGATCGAATGCTCATATAGCCTTGCAGTGATTGGCACTCTAACGGCTATGGCCCTTGAAATGTATCGGGCTGCGGCAAAGTGATGAGCACCGCCGCTGTTGAGCAGATTGATTCGACCATCCCATCCAAATCGATTCAGCGAGTCCGTAGGGGCAGGCCCCAAAATCCGGATTTGATTATGCTTGAGATTCTCCAGGAGAGAGTCTTTCGTCAAATCGCCAATGAAGTTAGTGCAGCGCTGCTTGGCAAATTCATCGAGGCTTTCGTAATCCGAGAGGTTGCTTTTGGATGCAGCGAGGGTCTCAATATCAATGATGTCGCAGGAAAACCCCTCAAAACGCTTGGAGACTATCAGGTTGGCCAGTGCAGGGACAGGGATGTCGATCGAATGGTAACTTCCGAGCGAATCAGCCCAACCGAGCAATACACCTGGCTTGGCGTCCAGCCCGCGTGCGCTAAGCCCTAGATTACTCCACCTGGGAATGTCGTTAGACGAGGCTGTCTTGGCATCGGTGAACTCGACATGCTTGAGCCCAGGATGGCTCTGAATGACCTGGGCAAGACTGGCGGGTTGTCCCGCCTCATCCATCACGTTTCTGTACAGGGATTGGGCAAATTGCTGGAGCATGGGAAGGCCTTAAAGCTTCAAGAGTATCTTTCCAATATATGAGCTATCCGCAGCGTGAACAACAATTGACTGGCAGGAGATTATAAGCTTAGACCACTGGATGTATATATGACATTTGAGCTTGATGGTCGAGCTACCAGCCGCCCTGAAGTGTTTTGTTGCTTGGTGTCTTCACGGTGCTTCGCGATAGCTTTTTGGCAGCAGGGTGAGCGGGTCAGCGGGTGAGCGAAAGGTTAACTTGTACGATTACGAATCTGATTTTTCCAAGGACGCAGCGGATTCAGCGAGCAATCTGAGAGTTTCTGGATGCGAGCGATCGAATGGCTGGCCAGCACAAGCGCAGAAAGCCGCTTAATCGCGGGGGCAGCACAGTGCTTCGCCTTATCGCGAGGGCACCTTTACCGATGGATGCTCGGACAGGACGGTTGTCCATCGGACGAAAATTCAGCTTATCGGCCCAAAACATTGTCAACCGATGATGACTATAGTCATTCGCATGTGACAGGTCACCTGTGGTAGGGTCATGCGAGTTCCGCTCACCGCATTATATTGCATGGAGAGGAACTGATTTCTGGGTTAAGGTCATGATAAATCACCAGCTGCAATGCATAAAATACATAACTGGATTTTTAATTCACCGGCCTGGGTAAGCAGAAAATGAAAAAATTCAAACCCACTGAGAAGTTAATTAGGGCATGGTCTAAAAATGGAGTAGGCGTTGAACTAATTGAACACATAAAAAACATAGAAGAAGAACCGGCACTGCTCAGCGAATTTTCTGCGACGGTAGGGAATATTTTTATTGAGCAAAACTGGGATAAACATGATGATTTTAGCCGCAGCATAACAATAATAAACGAGTCGATAAGCGAATTAAAAGAATTCTTGGGGAGGCAGGATCCTCACATAGTTTCAACACTGGCGAAAGGTAGTGGTGAAGCATTTATTGATATTTCATGGAGACAGGATAATGTTGGATTGGCTCTATGGGATCGCATCAAGGTTGAATGTGAGCACCCGGTAATACTTACTTTATTGATTGAAGGGGTGGCGGTAAAATTTAAAAAATTGAAAGAGCATGATGGAAAAAATAATAACAAGATGGATGTTTTTTATCCTGAGAGATTTAAGCATTCCAGGAAATATTCAATAGATTTTTCAAAAATATACAGACAGAACGCGGTTTTTGATACAGGGGCGATAACAGAAAAAGACCTAAACAGAGGCATTAGGCTGATTATTGAAGATCTTAACGACAAAATATTAAGTTATCCCCGCCGCACCAATTCGGAAGGGAATAATACATCGGCAGTATTAAACCAAGAACTGGTTCTGTCCATAGCTTATGGCAGGTTTGCCCAGGCTGGAAGACAAATCATGGACTTCCCACCTGGCCTTAGCGAGATGTTCGCCCACACGGATATCGGGGGCGTTCCCCTGAAAGAGGTTAAGCTTCCATACGTATGTCAATATTTGCACTTCGGGCCTCAGAAACACCTGGAAATTGAACCAGGCTGGTATGTTGATGGCGCTTACGTAGAGAGCAGAGGAGGGCCAGGGGAAATCAAAATAACCCTAACTTCTAAGGCTATGAGTCAGGAGTGCCAAGAAAATTGGTTCATCAAGCCTGAGCCATGCTATTCCCAATCGTTTAATTCATTGCATGCAAATCTTGACCTAAAGGATGCGTTAGAAAATTCTTTAAATGACAGGCTTTTTGAATTTTTTAAGCAGGAAGAAAGAGCTGAAGACGGTCAGTATTTCCGTGATGGAAAAAAGCAAGTAGAGGAAGAGATTGGCATCAATTTGAACATAAAAGATGTAAGTGGAGAGTCGGCCAAGAAAGAAATCGATAATACAAATCGACGGTACCCTGTATTCTTAGAGGCAATGAACCTTATCATTAATGGCATTCTTTATATTACATCATACCAAGATGACATTGAAATAACATGGCCAGAGAAAGCCCCGCAGGATCTACGAGAAAAAGCCAGCGGCGGGAGTCTCAAGGAACAAGAAAAGGCCAAATCAAAGCTCATTGAGATGGGCTACTCCGCTATTCATCTGTGTGGGATGCATATCCGAAGGAGCAATAGTCAGGCCTATACACCATCAGAGGGCCACAAGTCATTGCACTGGCGCCGAGGTCACTGGCGGAAGCAGCCATTCGGAGAAGGGCGAAGCCAAATCAGACTCAGATGGATTATGCCCATGAAAGTTGGTAAAGGTAACTCGCCAGACGATGATCCGGAGCTTGGCCACTTGTACTTAATAAGCTGATACATTCACAGCTCAAAATCTATGCTCAGTAGCTCATTGCGAAAAATTTTAATGCAAAATGAGCTACTGGGCTAACCTTGATTGCAAAATAGACTCGCAACAGCCCCTTAATTACTTGGGGATGCACCGAGGCAATTGCACATGAAATCGAAGCGCGGAGTCTGTATGCTTCACAGATGATTTAACTCAACTAAATATTCATTTAGTTGAGTTATGTTATGCCAAGCAAGCCATTAAGAGGGAGGGGCATAGACATCATCCCATCGGGATGACTTACATGCTCCTAACTTTTGCGGAAGGTTATGGGCCTCTTCAATGAATAGGCTCAGTGATTGGTCATGTTCTTCTGAGGGAGCTTGCGCATTAGATGTGTAGCCACCCCCCTAATAGAAGCTTTCAACGATCAATGGTCGCTTGCTCGAAATCGGAGGCTGTCGACGGCTTTCTGGCGGCGCAGACCGCTCTCACGATGCATTAGTCATGAGGCGATGGCGCGTCGAGCTCAATCCAGGTCAGATTGGCCCGGCAGCCGAAGCTTTGTTCATCGATTTGCTCAATGCAAACCTCGAACAGCGACATTTGCGCAAATTTATGCGGCGATTGCTTCAGCACTGACAAGGTATTCTTGCCAGACCGATTCGTTATGGGTCATTGCATCAGCGTCACACGTGGCGCATTTGCAAGTCAGGTTAGCGTCAAAGTCAGGTTCAGCCAGGGGTTCAAACCGTAGCTTCGGGTGAAGCTTCGCTAGATTCGACGCCCCTATAAAGTGATTTCAGCAGCATTTAAAAGCGACGACTCCTAAGATTCCTCACTCTGGCTCGGAAGCCATTTGTGGCCGGATTGTAGCTCCTCACTACGTGAGCTTGCGCAAAAAGCGCAGTCGATAATCCCTTACGAATCAATAGTTTAGTGCGCATAATGTATCTTATGTTAAATTGCTTGTATAGCCATGTATATACATGATGAAGCTTCCCATCACATGCTCCTTGCCCTCGTGCCGCACCCGCTCGCTCCTCTGGGCGCTGTTGCTTTTTGCAGAATGTCGGGATTGCTGCATATTGATATTAACTCAGGCTTCGTGGGGTCATCCGGCATTCAAACCAGCCTGCATTCGCAGGCATGGAACAGCACCTTTCATCTTGTTACGTGTTACGTGACATGTAACACGGTACGTTTACCAAGCTTTCTTGCGCACCACTCGAATTAAGCTAAAGTGAGTGGAATTGTGACCCTGCGTGTTTCATTTAACCCAGCTTGAGAGGCAAGTGAATATGATCGACTTCGAGTTGAAAAATGATAAGTATGGCCCCTATCTCATTGGGGATACACTGACCCTCAAGTGGCTTCATTATTCAATTCATGATCTGGCTCAAAACTGTTTCTGTGATTCAATAATGGATGAAGATGGTGGTGTCTATGCATTTGCTTATCATGTCCGGCACGCCCTTCAGCATGACAGAAAGAAATATCCAGCCACGCATGATCCGGAGCTGCCCACCAGATATGGCTTCGACTTACCTTGGCCTCTATTACTATATTGGGTTAAGGTGCTTCAGGAGTCGGTTGTTAGGCAGGCTCCTTCAAAATTTGTAAAGAGCGTGATATTTCATTTAGAAGCAATAGTTGAAATGGCGCTTAAGGAGGATTTTAAGGACGAGTACCCTAAGATCGTGTGTGCTTGGCAAAAAATGGATGTCTCAAAGGAGTTTTGCCACAACGCAAGCTTTACTAGAGTCAACTATTATGAGCAAGCAAGCTCAAAAGATAGGGGTTTGTTTATTGTGGATGTTATTGAAAGCTTGGATTATGGCTGGTGTGTTTCGTATAAAAATAACACCGAAGAATACCGAGCGTGCCATCTTGACCCTGAAATTTACAGTTTGCCGGAATATGCAAGATAGTTTGAGACTGCTTGGCTTCCGGGATGGCTGCTGGAGCTAGCGCCGATGATTGCCCAAGTACCCTTGACCTTCCCTGCGCTGGCAAACATCTCCGGCACCGGCCACCGGGCCCTAAATCCCAGGTCAGCTTCTGGCTCTTTCGGTTTGTGCACGTTGTCTCGTATCGAAAGAAAAATGCTGGCCGCAATCTTGAAAGCCGCGTACTCGAATGAATTTCTGCCCTTAACTGCGCTGTAAAGCGCCAGATGCTCACCCTGAGCCAGCAGTCTCTGTTTTAACACAATCAAGGACTATTTGTTCAGTTAAATCAGTCTCTTATGCCGTATATCTAGATTCACACTAGGTTTGCAGGAGATAAGATAATCCATGAAAAAATTCTCACTGCCCATCACTTGGAAAATCCCTTTTTGCTGGGCACTATGAGCTTCAAGATCCGACCTAACCTATTGCATTCATAAGCTCTCCACCCCCCGGATTATCAAGCATGAACAAAAACGAGGTCGACTATGTCTACCGCCTTAGCCAGGAGCTCGCTCAGCTTCGCGCCGACCTCGAAAAAGCAGAACACCTTCATTTTGAGGTCACAGGAAAATCGCTAAGAGCCCTTTTGAAGAGCGACGCCGCCTCAACGGAGAGCACCAAAGAAGCAACACCACCACTCGCAATAGGCGCGGCTGCATTTGCGACCGAAAGCATTCCAAGCTGCCTCGAACCCACCCTCCTCCTTCAGATCCAAACGCTCAATCAATCAAAAGCCCCTGCTTTGAAATCAAATCCCACTAACTACCGCCTGGGCCAATACCCGCTGACCGATGAGCAACAGAACGGCGTCGACCTGGCCGCAACAGGTGAAAGCCTTAAGGTTGAGGCAGGCGCAGGTTCCGGAAAGACCAGCAGTCTCACCGCTATCAGTCACAACCTGGGGAAGAAAAAGGGACTCTATCTGGCGTTCAACCAGTCGGTCATCAGGGATGCCAAGGGTCGCTTTCATCCCAACACAGACTGCCGTACGACTCATTCCGTCGCTTTTGGATTTGTCGGAAAGCTCTATGCAGATCGCATTCAAAAGAAAAATTTGTCCAGCAAGATCATAGTTGCAGCGTTAGGGCTTGAGGACTGGAATAACATTTCCAAATGGGGACAAGCAAACGTCATCCGGCAGTGGGTGATCAATTTCGCACAGAGCGACCTCCCAGTCCTGTCGAACAAGGTGGCGCCCTGGAGAGCTATCAAGATGCTCACCAAGCAAGGCGATCGGCAGATGGCTTATGAGGAGAGCAAGCCCATTGCTGCCTACCTAGGCCCTTTGGCCTCCATGCTGTGGGAGATGCTGCAGGACGTGCATGGAACGCTACCCATTTGGCCTGATGTGTATCTGAAGGTTTGGGCGCTCACTAATCCGCAGCTACACACCAATTACATTCTCCTCGATGAAGCTCAAGACACTGCCAAGGTGATTTTGAAACTGATTCAAGATCAGGAATCACAGGTCATCTGGGTAGGTGATCGACGCCAACAAATCTATGCCTGGCGCGGCGCGGTAAACGCCATGGAAACCATCGTAACACCTCATACCTGCCAGCTGACCCGCTCGTTCCGCTACGGGCAACCAATCGCCGATCTGGCCAATAAGGTGCTCGAAAACTTCCTTGGCGAACCAAGCTTCCGCATTGTGGGCTCGCCCATGGTCGAATCCAGGCTGTGTGAAGTCGAAAATCCCAAGATGATCCTATGCCGTGGCAACAGGGGGGCCATGAAGGAGCTAATGGAAGCCCTAAGGCTCAAAAAACGCGTCCACATGGCGGGTGACGTTTCCACCATGATTGCCGAGGTTGAATCCTGCGTCAGCATCATGGCTGGGCGCAGGCCGAGACTGCCTGACTTCCAGATGTTCAATACCTGGAATGAAGTTCTCGAATACTCTGAAACCGAGGCGGGGTCTGAGCTACAAACATTAGTCAAATTGCTAAAGCTATGGCCAGCAGCTGAACTCCTGCAAGCACTGAGCGCAGTGCAAGAGGTCAAACAGGAGGATGCTGACGTCACCATCTCCACTGCGCATAAAGCCAAGGGTCTTGAGTCACCCAGCGTCCGCCTTGCGGATGACTTCTCTTTTCCGCCCAGCGACCTTGGGAGGCCCGACATGCCATACAGCGAGGAGGAGGCTCGGATTCTGTACGTGGCACTGACTAGGGCGCAACATGAGCTGGATATAAGCCAGTGCCGAGCGGCCCATGTTGCACTGCAATGGAGTGGATCGCCAGCTAATACCTCCTGAAAACCATAGCAACAAATGGCGCGAATAAAAATTCATTCTCGCTAAGCAATTTTTTAAACATAATTAATTTAATAAATCAAAAACCTCAGCCAAACTCAATTCTTTTAATTCGAGACTGATAATGATTTGCTCCCTCATCTTTACATTTCCAATGCAATTGGAATCGCAGTTGTAGTTTTCGCCATCAAGAACCACCCTGAAGTCAATACCATCTTCGTTTGATTTAAATTTTTCGATTTGCTCATAATCTGCCAAATCGATTCTACCGAACACCAATGGTCTTACCATCGGAATTTCCAAATTCACCTCAATTTCAGAGCAATCTACGACTGTATGAATTATAGAAATCGCAAGGCTGGAGTAATCGAAGTTTTTAAACTTTTCTTCGTACGGGCACAATGCCCGTACTGCCTTAGATCCCGCATCAACAATGATTCTGACATCGACCTCATCCACATACAACTTAAGAATTGGACTGTAGACCAAATGAGTGAGCATAAACTGCTCAAGATTTTGTATCTGACTATCATCTGGCATGATGTTTTTAATTCCCTGCATTAGCTCTCCCACTGACTTTGAAAAATCCTTATATGGCTTATTCTCAATAATGCACTCTACGAACAAGAAGGCGCTCTTTGAGATGGACTTAAGAGAGCCATCTTGAAAAGAACCTCCAGTATTTATACCTTCCATGTATGCACGTCTAGACGAAAAAGAAAGAACTGCCACTATATTTTTATAGCAATCAAGTTTATTTCTTTTTGAGCTTAACACATTCCATTCAATCTCATTGGCGCATGCGGATAGATACCTCAGGCACTTTTCTTTTATTTCAGAATCATGTATGCATATCGATGAATTGAGATATATGAATCCGTCGTATAGAATGCGATTTGAAAATGCAAGGCCTTTATTTTTGCACGCTCCATTAAACAAATTAACAGCATTGCAACCATCCAGGAGGAGGCAAGACTCTACAGTCATGTCGCTTTCAAGATTCCATGGCAACAAATTTCTCGATACCAAGTCAATGAATGTATTTTCCACACCCTCTACTAAAAAAGTCTTATCGCCAATAAGCTCGACAAAGTCACGCAGGTGATAATTCTCCTGTCCTAAAAAGCCAGCACACCCAAATGAGTCAAGAATGAACTTAGTAATCTCAATGCTTTTTTCATCCACGCCAGCCAGTGAATACATCGATACACTTTTAAATATTTCGAAAGCTCCGGTCGTGGCGCTAAGGCAAGCTTTCGAATGAAGCTTTTGGTGACGGGCAATAAATTCATTTAACTCCAACTCCACATCGGAGAGGCCTTTGGGGATCCTATCAATAAGTGAACTCATATAAGATACCGACACTGGCATTTGATTAACTCTGTACCAAGAAGAAATATCTTTCAAGTGATCCATTATTTTAATGGTTGCCAAAACAGAATCACCAAAATAAAAGTCCTTTGCATTTTTTGAATAGAATCGATCATAATTATAGAAGAACCATTCGCCATAACCCTTCATTTCAATATCATGAATGCAGCTCCCAATTATCTCCATGGCGCGCTCAGGTTCGACATAATCTAACCTTGATAAAATATAATAATCCAAATAGTTTCTACATACAGGATTTATTTTTAATTTAAATTCATTGCTTAGTTGATAGCTAGACTCACCGGAAACATCATTCATTATTACTGGATAGCTCTGACTTTCAGGGCTAATAAATAATTGACTCAGACCCATTTTTTTGCAAATTAAGTTGCCTTTTGCTAAAAGCTGCTTGTCTGCAGAAACTCCAACTCCACCGGTTAATATTACATGCAATATGAAATTTAAGTCCGATTCATAATTAACATCCTTTGAAAGAGCTTTCTTGTCCAGTGCTGGTATTCCATACTCGGTCATGGCCGCATACAAAAACTTCACCCTATGCAATAGAGTATCTGTTTTGCCATCATTCTTAATGTAGGCAAGGTATGGCTCAAAATCATTGAAATCACCACAACCTAGGAAATTCAAAGCTGCAGACCTATCAATCTTCAATTGACTTATTTTTTCCCTATTGGTAATAATAATTGATTGGACGCTGTCATCTGATTTAAGAATTTCTTTCAATGCCATCGAAAATGCCTCCGGCAAGGTTAGATCAACGATCACAGAATCAAGGTCGCAATCATAATGCTCGAATAAGAATTCATGCTTTATGTTAAAATAAATAAATTCATTTACCTGCTTATGGCTTTTAGTCCTAAGGAATTCGCACAAGGTGCTCACAGTGACAACTAATGAGCCACAGCTTCCAAAGAAAAAAATGTCAGATATTTTTTTATTCCTACCGTTATAGTGCTCGAAAATTTCACCACCGCTTAGCTTTCTGCCACCTATTTTATTTGAAGTGTCCTTTATTTTGAACAGATCAATAAGAATGTTATTGTCCACGATAATTTTTGCGGTCATTATAATCTCCTTTTATTTATATTGTGGCATTTGCAGTGCTTGAATAACAATACCCCGCTGAAGTGATATCAAAGACCGCTAGCTCTATCCTTAAACAGACAGGCTGCGTATGATTAGGATGTAATGTCGCGGAAATCCTAAATTCTGATACCTAATAAATTTTGAAGGCAGCACTTACCCAATGGTTGTCATTTTTAGCAGAGCCGAAGCAGAAACCCAGGCTCAGACCAACATGCAGGGCATTGATGGCTTGTCCGGTGGAAAGCAGGATCTGCGCCATGGCTTTCTGAATGCTGCAGAGGCTCCCATTCCGGCTCGCGCCAAGCTCAATCGCCTGAAGAAGGCAGCAGAAGCAATATCAAAGGCAGTTGTTCCCCATTCGGCCTGTAAAACAGGCTGCAGCTTTTGCTGCCACATCTCCGTGGGCATCTGCGAGTCTGAAGCCAAGGCTATTTCAAAGGCCACTGGCCGAAGCTTTTCTGTACCAGTCGACGAGCCATCTGTAATCATGCGAGAGAAGTGGCACATGACGCCCTGCCCCTTTCTATCGGCTGGCAGGTGTTCGATCTATGAGGACAGACCCATCGCTTGCCGGCTCAATTTCAACATGGCCGATACGCCGGAGCAATGCGACACTCAAATTCCATCCGAAGAAAGCTACGTCATGTTCTTGAACCTGCAGCGCCTGGACAAAGCCTTCCTGGGCGCTTTTTTTGATGAGAAGTGGGCAGATATCCGGGATTTTTTTCCACCTAAATAAGCCACCCAAAACCAGAAGCGCCTACCATCAGCGTGTCCGGAGCGGGGAGTGCCAGTAGAACTGAAACTATTCAATTAATGGCCTAACCATCAATGATGGTGGTTGGATCCGTTTGAGCTGTGCATGATAAAATCCGAGAAAAGGAATAAAACTTCATCATGCTCAATTTCGCTTTGTCTTGGCCCGAAGAAGTGTATGAACACTACAGCTATGGTCATTGCATGCACCTTGCCGCAGCATTGCACCGTAAGCTTGGCTGGGAAATACAGCTCACCATGCAACCTGCTGAAGGCCCTCACAGCACCTATGTGGAGCATGCCTGGGTAATAGATCCTTCTGGCATGTTCTGCCTTGATTCCTGCGGGATTTATCCGATGGAAAGTAATGGATTCATCGGAGCATGGAACCCTATTCACACCAGCCTCTCTGAATCAGAGCTCAAGGAGTTTACGCTCCTGGGCAGCAGTCCATTTACAGATGCCGAGTGGGAAGAGAGTGTGCAGAAGGCCATTGCGATCGCTGAAAAGTACTATCCCCTCAAGAAGCTTGCAGACCTGCTGAGCAGTGGGAGCGTTCAGGCATCACCTGAAAACCCAGCAAGCAAGATCACACCTTCAGACCTACCACTCCTCTACCATGGTACAACCCGGCGTCAGTGGAGAGAAAAGCACAAAGACCCCAGCTACCTTAATCTGACATCCAGTCTAAGTGATGCACAGCAGTACGCGGATGAATGGGTAGAAAGCGAGACTGATGACTACGGTGATTGCCACCCAATCGTGGTCAGGATTAGCCCCACCGCCTTAATCAAGCTACTGAAGAAGCCAGGTGTTACCCTTGAGCCAGATTGGGGTTGGGTCGAAGGCCAGGAACACGACGCCAGAAAGAACGGCGGAGCTTTCACTGACGCCAACGCGACTTGGAAGAATAGCCTGGAGAAATGCAACGGCCTTGGCATCCAAGGGTTTCAGGACAAATTCAAGATGGCGTTCTGGAACATAAGCGAAACTACCCTTGAGCTTGGGTAAGATTACCAGGCCATCTTAGCATCAGGGCCATGGATGGAATCTCCTTACTGGCGTCGATTAAGCTTGGATATGAGAATAAATTATGGAGAATCACATGGTCACTGTCGGGAAAAAAATCAGCAATAGCACCATCCATTGCCCAGATGGACAGCGCCTTGCAGTGATCATCTCAGAAGGTAGGTCTCAAATCTGCGACGGCGAAGTTGTCGTGATCAGCTTCACCGACAGCGATGATAAGCAATACCTAACCTGGATGAGCGAAGGCAGCTTTTCAGAAGCCAAGGTCGCAAAAATCTTGTACGCCGCAAAGCACTCCCCCGAATTCCGCGAATCCCTGGAGATGAAGCCCAGAGCCTATGCCGAGTCCGAGCGCCTAACGGCCATCCTCGACCAATTCGACAAGCCAGGCTTCATCGAGCTCAATGGAAACCTGGTGCAAGTTCCCGTTCACCAGGAGCTGGGAACCATCATCAACTTCCCCGATGGCTACCCGCCCAACCTCGAAAAGCATGCTCGCAAAGCTGGGTGGCTCTCTGTGCGCAAATGTGGCGGGGAAAATCGCTTGAGGGTTTACGCCAACTACGGCAATGCTCACGCCTACAACCTGAGGCTTGAGAGTTTCCTGGAAGGCGTCTTGACGAATAGCCTCAAGAGGCCAGCCTTCTTTTACCTGGATCTGCCTACTGCCTCTACGGTTGTTCCGACATTTGGGGTCAAAAGACCAGTGGCAAAGGTCGAACCCGAAACCATCAGCCAGGCCGTTCAGGATGCTCTTAACCTTCCGCTGTCCTTGGCACATGACGCCCTAAAAAAGATCAAGGCAGGTCGGGATTCCTGGTCTTCGATGAAAGCCCCTGAGCTTGAATCTCAGATTGACCCAGATGCCCTTGAGGTCTTTCAGAAAGCCTTCAAAGGTGAGAAAACACGACTCACCGCATACCGCTGGCATTTGCGGGGACTCCCTGCCCCCTATGCAATCGTCAAGACAAAGCTGGAGATGGAGCGTGGTCAGGAATACGCCATGCTCAACCGATAGCAATCATGGCTGAGGATCATTCGAGGGAGCCCTCTTCAAGAGGCGTTTGGCGCGCTCAGTGAAGGATGGCGGCTCATCAAAAATATTTCTGTCACCATCAAATTGATGAAAGCCTTCCCACCAGTTGACCACCATGGCTGCAACCTCCTGGGTTGAGCCTCTGAGCTGTGAACCATGCTTGCCTGCGAGCCGTGGATTCTGGATGAGTCGGGCCATGCTTACAAAGTAAGGCTCATCATCAAATACATTGCGTTCCCCTCGCTCACCCAAGGTCATGAACTCGACCTTCGCCCACCAAGTCATAATGTCATCGACAAGTGCCTTTCTGGCCTGGGTTAAGGTGTCATAGCGCTCGATATCGGCATTGCCTGGCAATTCCGCTGACCACGACTCAAAAAACTCTTTTGAGTAAATGACTTCACCACGCTCCCGCTGCAATTCGGATTCTTCTCGTGATGTGGGGCCAGTAATCACCATTTGGGCCCTAGAAGCAGTCGTGTAAAACCAAAGGGCAGGCGTGCCAGGAAAGTCCATGTCCACCAAGATGTGTACCGGCTCCTCTGATGCCTTGGCAAGGTCAACTGCCTGGCACTCCGAGCGACGCAGAACAGGGAAATCACGTTCACGCCATTCCAGGGCATCCTCAGGGGTTGGAAACAAAGCCCTGAAAGCCCAGCCAGGGCTATCCGTGTAGACCAAATAGGCCTCATGACCATCGCTAAACACTGCCTTGCCGTATCGCATCGACATTCCACACCGCCCGTTAATTTTCAAATCTCTTCATCAAATTTAGCATGAGATAATCAACCCATTCCACCGTCCGACATTAGGTCTAAAGGCCGCTGTAGAGCGTCTGCAGCGGCAACAGGTTGCGATTGATGGCCTATGTGCGACAATACACAGAACCTACCCTCTCCAGCACCCAGCCATGTTAAAGCAACCCAACTCACCTCTTCTGATGTGGTCGATTTTGGCTACAAATAAAACTGTGTATCGACCACTGCCTCACGAATAGCCTAGCAAGGATGCATGACCGCGAGAGTCAGCGCCTGGCGATTCCTGCCCGGCGCTGCCATTTCAATCAGGCCAGGCGGTTGTATTTGATCTCTTGGCAACGCCCCGCATCCATCAAATAGCACTCGTGCTCGAAACCCTTCCAGGAGTCCCGAATTTCAAGCAGTGCAACGAACGTAGCAAGGCTCGCAGCCACGTGCTTGATGGCATGCCCGCTCATTTCAGACCCCAGTCCTAGGTAAATCTGTACGTCCCAGTGTTCAAGGGCCTTTGCCAGCATGTAGAGGCCAATGATCTTCCAGATGACTGCCGCTCTCAGTGCTTTTGCGCCAGAGCCTGTCATGATCACCGGAATGAGCAAAATCGGCAGAAATTGAACCAGGGCGTAAGGCCTGAGATCGCCGACACCCAGGAACTCAGTATTCCTCCAATAGACCACTGACCCTAGGCCAGCCAAAAGCAATGGGAGAGCCATGATTTTGGCTGCCTTGTAGCCAACGTGGCAACCGATGATCAGGGAAAAGAACGCCATGAACGAAATCGTCATGGGAAGCCTGTCCCAGATAAGCGTATGGTTGTTTGGATCGAGGTGGTAGTAGGCCGAACCAAGACCTGTCAACAGAACCCCTGCAAAGAAGGTCACCGTTATACTTGGAAGCTCATACATGACGACATGTGGCATCTTCCCACCGCTAGTCTGGCGCCAGCACTCATGCAGCCCCAGCAAGCCCACAAGGACGAAAGGGAGATTCGAGACGACATTCCAGAAGTTGTCGACACCCAGCAGGTGGCGGTGATCACCAAAGGCATGATAAGCCTGGTCTTGTGAGATCGGGCTGGCAAAAGCGGCTACGAGCACAGCAATGCCGCAGATCAGGGCAACAAGCACCCAACGAATGGATTGAGCCTTAACTGTGACGGTGCTCATGGCAACCTCGTTTTGACGATGGATTTGGATGCAAATCATACAGTCGTGAGTCAAAGTGTCAATATATCGATAAATCACCTATTTTCTCAGCGCTCTAGACCTTTTGCGCTTTTATCGGGTTATGATTAGACCAAACCAACAACAAATGAGAGAGCATCATGAGCAAAGCGGTAGAACGCCTCGTATTCACTGACACCAGGCAGATCATTTACTGGGGCGCAGGATTCGGCATCATCTGTATGACACTGGCAATGGTCAGCTTTGCACAGAACCTGGAAGTAGGCATTGGTGCAGTTCTTGCCGCAGTAGCTGGCTGGGCCTTCCTGACAGCAGTCCGCCACCTGGAAAGCGGCAAAACCGCCGTCCTTGAGCTTCGGGATGATGACGTGGTCTTTTCGGATGGAACCCAAGTCCGCTATGCCGACATTTCCAGAGTTTGGGCTGCAGACCCTTTCCCCATGCTTGGCATCGGTACATTGAACCTAGTACTCCAGCTTCACCAGAATGCCAATATCAAACAAACTGGCCGAAGCATACGTGCATTGTTCTTCCAGAGCTGGGTCGGCTCGAATATCAGCTTGATCCGCAAGAAAAAGATGGTGAGCCTCATGTGCCCTGGCCTCAAGCCCCTTGGCTGCAGCATGAGCGCCGATGAAATGATCGACGAATTATGCGCAAGAGTGGATCAGGCAAATCAAGCCTAAGGTCGATCAGGGGGTGGATCCCCACCCTCACTAATAAGTCGCTTTTGGAATATATTGAAACATCTTCAGATGAGTGGTTTAATGCTTCCTCCATATCACTGAAGGAATGAAATCATGGCTGGCGCAAGCCTGCTGACCCTGCTGGATGACGTTACCACCCTGCTGGATGACGTTGCCCTGCTCACAAAAACCACCACCAAAAAAACTGCTGGCGTGCTCGGCGATGACCTTGCACTCAACGCTGAGCAAGTATCCGGCGTTCGCGCAGACCGTGAGCTCCCTGTTGTTTGGGCCGTGGCCAAGGGGTCGCTGAAGAACAAAGCTATTCTTGTTCCTGGCGCCATGCTGATCAGCTCCTTCATCCCCTGGGCAATTACCCCTATCCTTCTTGTGGGTGGCGCTTACCTCTGCCTTGAAGGCTTTGAAAAAATTGCGCACAAGTACCTTCCGCATGAAAGCGATGCTGATGAGGCTCGCGCCAGCGCCAAGGCTGTAGCAGGCAAAACCCCGGCTGAACTGGAAAAAATGAAGATCAAGGGAGCCATCAAAACCGACTTCGTGTTGAGCATTGAGATTCTCTCGATCGCGCTGGGCACGGTGCAGGGCGCCTCGCTTCTGAATCAGTTTTTGGTGCTTTCGCTCGTCGCGCTGCTTGTGACTGTGGGCGTTTATGGCCTGGTAGCTGCGATTGTTCGACTTGATGACGTTGGCATGTATCTGGAGAAAAAACGAAGCGCTTTTTCAAAAGCGGTAGGTCGCAAGATCATCCTGAGCGCACCGATCCTGATGAAGATTTTGACCTTCGTTGGCACGGTTGCCATGTTCCTCGTCGGTGGTGGCTTGCTTGTGCACAGCATTCCCATGCTGAGTGAAGCCATGCATGGCATTGAGCATGCCGTTGAAGCGGCGCCGGTTGCTGGAAAAGCTCTCTCCTTCGTCGCTCCTATGGTTGTAGAAGCCATTGTGGGCTTGGTTGCTGGTGGCGTCGTGCTTGCGGCAGTAAGTTTTGCGACCAGCCTGCTTGATCGCGTGAAACCCAAAACGTAACGATCAGCTGCTAGAAGAAACCCCAGAAGGCCTGCCCCCTGGGGTTTTTTGCTGCATTATTTTGGTGATGGGGAGTCGATCTTAGCCTGTTGGATCAGGTCTTGGTTTTGAAGTGCTTCCTTGAAGCTTGACCGGATCAAGCTTGCCTCTGCATTTAGCCGATAGTCTCCTCCCACCTGAATTGCCCGCCGCATGATTGACCCCGATGAGGCTCTATTATGAAGCATTTCGCGAGCAACACTCAGTGACTGTCCATCTCCACTGAAAAGTCGGCTGAAACCCTTGTTCCCCGCGATATGCTTAGACACCTCTTGGGCCGTCGCCCCCAGAAGCACGAGCGCCGCTTCATGATTATGAGCCTGCTTCGCTACGACTTCCTTGGCCTGCTCCATGTGCTGTGCATCAACCTTGCCCGATGCAAGCAGGAAATTCTGACTTTCGAGGGATTTTTGGCTGAGCGCCATAAACTCAACTTTGGCAACCTTCAGCCCCTGGTCGAGCGTCTTAGCATCAAACCTTTCGATCATGGCTGTTTGGGCCTGGGTGAGGTCTGGCGTCAGCTGAGCCCGGATGTGAATCTCTTCGCTGATTGACTTGAAGCCACTGGAATTTATAGACATCTTTCCATCGTGGTAGAAGTGCTTCATGAATACAGCGTTCACGTGGGCCGTAACATCCTCGTGCGATTGGCCAATGAAATCAGTTAGCTTCACTCCGTCAACCTGCTCCTGGGCAAGCATGCGATATACAGCCAGATCGTCGGCATGGTTGATGTCCCACTTCACGGCCTGGCGATAGTTATTGATAACCCCCGAGAAGCTATCAAAGGAACCCGTGAGTGCCGCTGTCTGGTAAACGGCATGTAGATCAGCGTAAGCCTCTTGAATCGCTGTCGTGTACATTGAGGCTTCGTAGGAGGCAAGGCGATTACTCAGGATGTAGTCAGGGCCTTTGGCACTAACTCCGGCGAGATCAACAGTGCCGCCATTCTCCAATGCCTGCGTGAGGGCGATATTCACTACCGAATTGATGTTGGCTCCAGTACCGGAGAGCTGGGTTTGGAGAACTGGCATCACTGAAAAGTCAATGCAGTGACCCGCTTCGTGGTTTGAGTTACTGATTCTGGCCAATTCTGAATTCACCAACAGCAAATCATCGCGAGCGCCATGGAAAGAGAGATCACTTCCGACTTTAACCCAGCCTTCATCCTGCATGTTGACCACGCACCCAGCATCCTTCATATCCATGACCACAGCGGTGGCTCTGGGCACATTCGGCATGCCTTCGTATATGACGTCCCTGTTTTCGATCAGAAACCTTACAGAATGCCCATCCATGCTTTTCGAGGCCATGATCCGAGCTCTGCCCCCGAACTGCTCAGACCTAAGCATGGAGTTATCCTGTGCAACCTCGTGCTGAGCAGGTGCTGCGTGAAGCTCGGCACTGTGAGCAAAATTTTGAGCTGCCATGGTTCCGCACAGCACGAGCAATGCAGTGGCCATGAAGCGTGAGGGTTTTTTTAAGATCATTGGGCGCCAATAGCTTCTTTTTGACCATTGTCGCGTGGAAGCAGGTCATTTATCAATTTATGTTGATCTTGTTCAGCAAGCCATAGCTCAGCCCTCCCATGCGCTTGGTCAAAAGCCAATAGTCTTGAAAAGCGTGATGCCTCGAACGACCCAGATAGAAGTCAGCTTCCACGCCGTGTCTCACCTATTACCCGAAAGACGACGATGGGCACTTGTAATCCCCTGATCTCATTGACTTAAAATAGTCATATTCAGCAACTTAAAAGCACTATGGACATCCTCGAAGACATCAAACGACTCAAAGAGTCCGGAATTTCACGCACCAAGGCCGCAGAAGCCCTAGGGATGCCCCGATTCAAGCTGGAAGAAATCTTGGAAGTGGTTGGCATCGACTGGCCCAAGCAGGGTGGCCCGACCTACGACATTGATGGCGTGACCAGAACCATCCAGGCTCACGCAAACAAACTGGGTCTCCCAGCCTCCACAATACGTCAACGTCTGAAGGACGGTAGAGACCCCACTGCACCTTCTGCCATAGTTCCGATAACCCCTGATGAGGCCAATACTTATGCTGAGCTTCGTAAGGCAGGTGTGGGAGCATGGGAAGCGGCCAGACAGGTGGGTCGCCCATATAATTCGCTGAAGAACGCGGCGCGTCGACACGTTCCAGATTACGAAGAAATCGCCGACAGTGCACCTCGTAGTCGGCGATCCGCACAAGAAGAGGCTCATGCCTTTGCAGACCTTCGTAAGGCGGGTTTGTCAGCAAGTGAAGCTGCCAGGCAACTGGGACGTCCATACCATTCGCTCAAGAACGCGGCACGTCGATATGTGCCAGATTACGATCAGATCACAGCCAGCACACCTCGTGGTCGCCGATCTACAGAAGAAATTGGCCTAGCATCCTAAGCCCAGGATCCAGGACTCCTTATCGGGGTTGACAGCTCAGCACGAGCCAATTATCTTTCGCTCTAGGGCGTCAGCCACCCTCCTCCCAGCCGCTGTGAGTAAACATGGCCTTGTGATTTGCCCGCTTTATCGGATCGACCATTGGCAATCTTGCTGGTTGATTATTTGCTTGCGTTGCGGCTGGGAGCTGGCAATCAACCTGATTGCGAGAACACAAAATGGCTAGTTCGAACCGCTACACCCTCACCATCTTCGGGAAAGACACACCTGAGGTCACCTGCCGGCGTTTCCGCCGTGAAGAGTATCGTGACCCAAATCCTCACCCAAAGGCCGACCCTAAAGCTGGCACGCTTCGCTCCCCCCTGTGTCCTGAAGACGTGCAGCTCTTCAAAACTGAGCACAGCCTCAACGACATCAGCAAAGCCTTCGAAAATCAGGAGGTGATCCTGAATGAGCGCCTCCTTCTGATCAAGGGCTCGATGACTGTCGAGGGTATGCAGAAAGCTGCCCGTGAGGCCTATCCAGGCGAAAATGACAGTAAGGCTTACGACCTTTATGCTAGGCAGATTTCTGGAAAAGCCTACCGCGACCTTCTTGCTGAAGCCAAAAACCTGCTGATCGAGCGTTTCCGGTCTGCTTTCGAGGAGACAGAATTTGAGCACGTCATGGTGCAAAGCCGCTACAACCTCGGCCTGCACAACCGGGACACGTTCATCCACCCTGAGGTGGTCTGCACTCCCACTGCCCTCAAGACCTACAAGCGCTTGGCCAAGCAGGGGCATCTCTACTCCCAGTACATGGCAGGCCTGCTGCTGGCAACGAGTACTGGCAATTACAGCACGGAATGTGTTCAGTACCTGCTCGATGCGTACCAAAACGAACACCCCGATGCCATGGATTTGCTGGCTCGTTTTCTTCTTGTTAAGGAGGACTACCTGGGCGCCTTCCAATGCGCGCTTCTCTCTTGCGAGAGTGGAAAGCATAGCTCGCGTGGGCTCCTCAGAAAGATTCTCGGCCAGACCAGCCACAAGATGATTACCGGGGCCGGTGGGATGATGCCGGCGAGCTTCTTCCTCATCAACCACTGCCTCACCGAGGACTTCAAGGAGCTCGTGAGAAAGCACACCGATATCGAGCTCTACGACCCGAAGAATCCGCCTATGCCTGCGTTCCTGAAACGCCACATGGGGATCGCATAATGGACAACTTCAACTGCGTATCCTGTGGTGAAGACACCTGCGATCTCGATTTCGAATTCATCGATGATGAGCTAAATCACAGTCGTCCGCTGTGCCCTGATTGCTCAGCAGCAGCGCGTCTGAAAGAGCAAACCTGCGAGCACTGCGGTGAGCCTGCAACCCATGAAGTCGAGCTTGGCTTCTTGTGCGATGACCATCACGACGATTACGCTGACGGGTACCTGAGGAACTGATGCAAAAAGCCCGGCGTGGATGCCGGGCTTTCTTATCATGGGCTCGGAGAATCATCTTCGTGTGCCAGTGCGCGCTTGGTAACAGGCACTTCCTCCGTGCGCCGAAGAACAGTTTCTGCCTGAAGATTCATACCGGCAGAAGCAAGCTTTCGAGCTACAGCCTTGGAGTATTTTCCCATCCCATGCTCAACCAGGTCGTAGGCCTCTGGCAGGTATCCAGTAGCGTAAGGGATCGCCCGGATTTCTTCCGCTGTCATAGGAGCAGAGGCAAAATCCCCTTTCGTGAATGATTGCCCAGAAGACTTTTCCCCCATTTCATAAATGAACTGAGAAATTTTTCCCAGCATTTCAGTCCTGGAATCACTTGGCTCAAGCTCACCGTAGACTAGCGCCAGCGACACGTGAGCATAAAAACCAGCAACCTCTGGCTGTTGGATTGCATCAATGACGCTGATTAGAAACTGATCCTTCGACACATCACCCGTGAAAGCCACAGGAGAGGATCCGATGAATCGAATCAAATCTGGATTCACAGCCAGGGATCTGGAGAGGATTGCAGACCTCATAAGGCCCATGTCTTCCACAGTCAACGCCCTTGTAAATGGCGTCGTTCCATGAACGATCGCGGATTTACGGGCCACTGCTTGCTTTACGCAAGTCTTGATGTCCTTTACCCCAAATTCTACCCTTAGAGCCTTCGCGACCTCCTCCAGCAGGCATGAGGTGTGCTCAGCCTTTGCATGATCCTGGAAGACAGACGTAACAAAATTTGCTGGGATGATCAGTGGCGGCTTGGTGCTCATTTCATAATTCCTGCTTTGTAGTCATTTCATTGTGACACCCGAGATAAAACGCAAGCAATGCTTACTGCTTTGAGGTTGTGGATACCTCCACTCTCGGATTGCCCAAACCACGGGACTATCTCGTACAAGTACTCTCCAAGGGAAATCTCCTTACACACGGTCTGGATCCTGCCGCCATCTTTCGCGCCAGGGCAATAGCGCCGCAGCATGGAATCTGAGGGCTCTTGTTATGCATAGGAAGGATCTCCCGGAGAGAAATGGCCTCTTCGCTGCGCAGCAGCGCCCTTAGCTTCACATACAGAGCACTCTTGCCATCTCCCAAAAAGTCGAAGCGACGCCCCCCCATTTGTGAAGCCAGCCCGCTGCGCGGAAAGTCGACTTCGCTGCTCCTGCCTGTACTGCGCCTGCGAGGCGTAGCTGGTTAGTGCACCAATGGCCATTCTAAAGCCAGCCTTGAAGACCACATTGCTCACCCCATAGCGCTCGGGGAAAATGTGGATGTTTGGTACATCAATTTTCGCTACTAGGCCCCAAATCGAGATGGCAACGAATCTGATTGCCTCAAGCCCTTTCCATGACCTTAAGAAGCGACTGATCACTGTCTGAGGGGTTTCGTCGATAAAGGCAACTTCCACTCAAGACGCTCTACAGCATCTTGAAGTTATCAACAGTCTCCTTGAACCTGACCGGAATGCTCCACTTTCCGTAGTTCACCGCACGGCTTTGCAGGTTGGCATCCCGATTGATGATGCCACCTTCGTTCAGTGTGTTGACTGCGATCGAAATGATGCAGGAATCAGCCCCCAGATCCTGACGACGAATGTCCATTGTCGTGCTGGCGCTTTCTACAACCTGCTCTGGAGTAGCCGCAATTCCCAATATCCCAACCTTCAAGCTCCCTTCCCTGCCCACCATTATGGGAGTAAAGGATTTACCCTTGTGGCCCTGCCACATACCGAAGGATGGCGCCAGAAGGAACGTATCAACGCCTTGTGAATTGAAAAGATATCCGGCCAGCTTCTCAAGCATCTCTGATTTTTGGTCAGGCTGGAACAGCGCATTCACCACGAAAAATGGAATCTGGCCGGAGTCAGTGTCAACCACGAACATCTCCGAGAGCAGGTGATCGAAGCGAGAGACATCCCCAACCCTCCAGCCCAGTGTGCCGAGAACGTAGTGCCAGTTGTTACCGGGTGTGTTTACTTCAGGGCGCGTGGTGTTCATTACCCTTTGCATCAAGGCGTGGGCGATCAGCCAGGGAGTCGCCTGATCACCAGGAGCTGGCTTGAGCGTACGAATCAACTTCAGTCCGAACTCAAAGTCAGTGCCTGGCTGATGAGAATAGATGTGAAATTTTGCCAGCAAAAATTTGGAATGCTCCAGCATTTCCACCCGTTGCCGTGGGTCATCCATATCCGTGAATGGTAAGCTAGCATCATAGTGCTCGATAAGCTTGCTCAGCCAGAAAATGCCCTTCTGGACTTGTGAGGGATCATTGCAATCATCCATCAGCGACATGCTGGCCTTGCCGACACGGTACATGCCTGTCACCAGACCGATCTCAGCGGCTTGTTCGAAAAGCGCCAAGGCGCCGGCATGATCTTTCCGACCATCAATATTGCCCTCCTCAATCAGAGAGCCATAGTTCACCAAGGCAGCGGCGGTTGAGCCTGCGTCCTGAGGGTGCTCCAGGGCCATGAGGAAGTATTTCTGTGCACGCTGTGCAGTTGCCCTGGATCCAGGCATCGCCTTGAGCGCACTGGCTGCGTTGTAAGCAGCATTGGTATGCCCAGCATCGGCAGCCGCACACAACATTTCGACAGCTGCTTTAGGCAATGCCTTCTGACGCATGAAGAACGCATTGCTGAAGTAACCTACGATCGTTTCGTCCGCCGCTTTGTCGGTGCCACCACTCTGGGCAGGATTTGGCTTAGGCAAGTGTGCCAATGCTTTGGCAACCAATTGGGCGCCACCCTCGATATCACCCTTGGCAGCCATTTGAAGGCTGAGCTTCCAACGGCTATCGGTACGATGCTCAGTTAGATGCAGAAGGGCTTTGAAATCAGGAAAGCTAGCGCTGGAATTCTGGTTCATTATGATCTATCTAGGCAGAACCCAGAGCTCTGCCCAGGGCTGGATGTGAAAATTCACGCAATGCACAAATGCAAGCTTTTTGCTCACGGCATCTAAGATTACCATGATTGGTTGAATATGCGCATGCAGGCGGGGCAAAGCCCCGCTGGCACTTATTGAGTTAATCGACTTTTTCGTCACCGCTTTCAGGTGTTCTGGCCAAGCTCAGGACTGGCTTACGGCTGGCCTCGCAAAAATGAGTGCGGCAGTCGCCCAGCAGATCATCAATCTTCGAGGCGCCATCACCCCATGCAAATTCAGGCTTTCCTCGGGATTTCACCAGGTTATCCAGATAGCCTTCGATAGCCTGGATTCGATCATGCTCGACCGTCACGTAGCCAATAGGCACGGTGATGGCGCTCGCGTTATCAGGCTGCACATGGTACTGCACAACCGCCAGCTGTCCCGGTATGAGGAAGATCTCAACCGGCGTCTGAAGGTCTGCGCCTTTGTACGCAATCCCACACGGGATCCGAGCGTGGAAGTTGGACTTAAGCGCTGCGAGATCCTTTGTGTCCTCGTACGGCAAGATGGCCGTGACATACCCACGACTCTGCCGATCTTCTGATAGACGTCGGGACATCTCATTACAGAATTCGCTCATGAGTGAGCCATTGGCACCCCAAAGCGGTGCGGAGCTCGACAACCAGAAAGCACGATGCACTTGACCAGCTTTCCAATCGACTGCCAGCTCCTCAATCATGCCATCAATGTAACGCTTGTTGTTGGCGTGAAAGATCGGGCCAACCATGGAGCGGGTCGACTGCTGCCCATAACCTGTTTTTCGATTGGCGTGATCGAGCAACCAGCGGTTCAGGTCTAGCCCGCGATCATCGATGTAGCGATCCAGTACGTAGTCGTCGAAAATCTTGGTGAAGCCAAGAATGCTCATTCCCTTCTTGGGCCGGGGGAGCCCATTGAGGTAGTCGGAAATCTTTGCCTCGACCTCCATAGAGAGGGGGCGCTGGCGACCACCACTGGTTTTTTCAGCAACCTTCTTGATGATCTCGACGTCACCCTCTTTCGTAGGTCGCACCCAAATTTCAAGGTCGATCGGGATCTGGACGAATTTGCCAGTGCTGCATCCATCCACTTTGTACAGCCGAGTCTTTCTGGTCTCGGCTTGTGACCGGCGCGAGTAGTCCAGGAAAGCCCGGAACTGGCTGCCAAAGAGCTCAGTGATCAGCTGAGGAGATGGGCTGTGGTTTTCCTCTGGGATCGGAACCTGTGGCAAGCCATGGCGACTGCGGTTGTAGCTGTTCGAAGGCATGATTGAAACGGTCAGCGCTTCGAACACAACCGTTTCAGTCTTGATTTCGTACTTGGTCAGGCTGGGAGTGGCCTCCGGGTTGTCCTTTGTCCGGTCGATCAGGATGCTGGTCGGTACCAGCATTCCATCATTGTTGTGGGTGACTAGCTTGTTCTTCTCAAGCGTCTCGATCAAAACCTGGCATTCACGCTTGCTCAAGCCGAAGTACTGCTGGACTTCGCCTGGCGTAATTTCACGCAAAGCAATCAGAAGCCGGCACGTGAATTCCTCGATCGCAGGCAGGGGGATCTGCTGAGTCCAGGCGCAGTTGATGTGGTAGCTATAGGCTGGGATCAGCAGAGAGATCGTATTGCACAGCCGCACGCCGCTGGTGTCGATCATTTCGATTTCTTCATGCATTTCGTGCGCCCTCGATAACCGTGGTGCCATCGACCAATTCGTAATTTTCATTGCCAGCGGTGGTTTGTTCGCTGATAAACGTCAGCACATCGGCCAGCGAAGACTGCCTGTTGGATGCCGCCCACATGCTCTTGGCGCCAATGACAACCAAGCGCTCTTGTGCGCGGGATAGCGAGACGTTGATGCGCGAAGGCTCGATAAGGAAGCCTTGGCGAAGCTCTGGGTTGTTCCGGACGAGGCAGAGTATCACCAACTGCCGTTCCTGACCTTGGTAGGAGTCGACCGTGGCGATGTCGCACAGATCACGCAGGGGCGCCATCCATTCGGCCCGTGAGAGTTCAGACTCAAGCTGGCGCTTCTGAGCGCTATACATCACGATGATCCCGATCGGGAATGGGTGCTTCTCAGACTTGCTTGCCCGCAGATTTTCAAGCACAGGGGAAAGCGAGATTTGACGAAGCAGGTGCATACATACCTGCAATTCGTGACGGTTGATGATGCGACCGCCGCCCTGGTCTTCTTCGTAGACTGCTCGCTCGCCACTGCCGCTGTCGATCCAGGCCACCGGCTTGTTCATTGGGTATGGCATATCGTCATACCAGGCGGGTGCCGTCTTGCGATGACTTTTGAGAGCTCCCCCGTAGAAGCAGTGGGAGACGATTTCGCCAATGGGCTCGATCATCCGATACTGGGTGTCGAGAGATACCCCGTTGTTGGCGATAAATGCGCGCTCAAAGTCCGTCTTGCGCACCTCGGCCTCTTCAATACCCAGCTTGCGAGCGACATGCCGCACATGGGATTGGTCGTAGTGAGGGGGAAGCTGGCGGTGGTCGCCAACCAGCAAAGCACGCTTGGCGCATTGCAGGGCGATCATGAGCTCAGAGGCCTGGGCACGACCGGCCTCGTCGACAATTACCCAGTCGAATTCCTGTTCTTCGATATTGAGCCATTTGGCGCCCATGCCCACCAGAGTCCCTGCGACAAGCTGGCCCGACTTTACGAAGAACCGATCAAAGCTTGCAGAACCCGAGGCCAAGACATCAATCCAGTCCTTGCTGATCGCGATCAGATGGTTAAGGCGCTGAATGGCCAGCGGATTGGTAACGCCGTGCTCTGAAGCAATCTGACGAACCAGCTCTTGCCAGTAGCCAGGATCAGTTGGCTCAGGGAGCTTGAATTCGTAGCCACGCGTGCTGATGTTGTTTTCAACGATCTGCGCGCACTCATCCAGGCTGTGCTTGAACTCATCAATTTTGGCTTGGCGATCCGGCCCTTGCTCACGACGCTCGGTCAGGTCGTTGATGTTGCTCATCAGTACAGCTATACGCGACAACAGCGGGCTGATGCTGCGATGCAGTTTGGCGATGTCTTCGACAAAGTCCTTATCGAGCATCAGGCGTGACGCCAGAGCATTGATGCGCTGCTCATACTCGCGCTGGAACTTGTGTCGCATCTTGCGCTGAATGGAGCTTGAGTGACACTGCAGGAGCTTCTCGTCAATCAGATGCTCCTGGCCAAGGCGCACCAAGCTGATCTGATTACCCATCTCCTCGCAAAGCTCTTTAGCTTTGATAGCAACGGTGTCGACCGAAGTATGAGATTGGCCAACGAGCAGAATGTTACGTGCCAGCCCATTCTCAAACAGATAATTGATTAGCTGACTTACGAATTTTGTCTTCCCCGTGCCTGGCGGGCCCTGTAGTGAACTGAGAGGGGACTGACTCACAATCCGCTGAAATGCAATCACCTGCTTCGGGTTCAATCGTTCGCCAGACCCGTTAAAGTCGTCATAGCGACTGCGGATCGATTCCTCAGTGGGCACCTCCTGTATTACCTTGGAGCGAGCAATCCCTTCTTCATCAAAGTAGCCAGGCAAAGTCTGGATCCGGCAGTTGCCCGACAAAACCCTGTCCATCGCTTTCTGGCGGCGGAAACGTGAGGCATGGTTGCGTTTGGACTCAAAGAAGATCTCCGTGCCCTCTCCGACCTTTTTCTTGAAGTTTGACAGCGACTCACCGTGGGGGTGAACAGCCAGGATGTCATCCCCGGATTCAGCCGGAATCACGTGACCAAAAGGGCGAGTGTCGTCTGCCAGGAAAACACCGATTTCCTCGTCATCGTCACCTGGGAATTCCAGCTCGTTCCCAGATTTGAGGGTGCACTGGATCAACCATCCACCAGATTTGCTCTCTTCAATTTCAGCGCTGCGTACTTCGACTTTCTGGCGCTGTTCGCCTTCAGTCTCCAGCAAAGCTTTCCAGATATGGTGTGGCTTAACGGTCTGCCCAACACTGCTATCCAGCTCATCCTGGTCTTCCAGCTCACCCTTGGTTTGGCCAAACATGTCTTCGAGGAGATCCAGAACCACATCCTGGGCCATCAAGAATTCGATGAATGAATTCGGTTTGCCAGGCTGTGGGATGCCACGCTCAATGCTGATCGGCTGGGTAAAGCTAAACGCAGCCCGCTGTGCCGCCTGAGCGTATTCGTTCAAGCCAGAATCTGCTGTCCAGGCCGCAGTGATCTGACGAAGCTCCGGGTTGAGGATGACCGTGAGCTTTTTGTAATGCGCAGTGATGACGCAGTACAGGGCATTCTTGTACTTGTCAGACGTCTTTACCGAAAGCTGATACTCCAGTCCCTCATCCTGAAGCAGAGTCGCCGTCGCAGGCAATTGCATATCAGTGAAGATCAAGCGTAATGGGGGGTGAGCAATCTTGGGGGGTGCATTCAGTCGCTCGATTTCTGCCTTCAGACAATCACGCAAGAGCGAAAGGTCGACCGGGATGCCGTCGGGCTGTTCAGAGGCAGCTTGAATCTCTGCGCGCAACCCATCAGGGACTGCCTCACCAAACAGCTCATCAACCATGCGGTACACGGCAAACTTGTCACGGCCATACCCATCAGCAGATTGGGGATTGGTGGGGCCATATTGAGTGTTGTAGGGTTCGCTTTGACCGCCCCAGTCAAGGGCATCGATCAACAGCATGCTTATCTCAGGCGCACCAGCATCGTCTGCCTGGTTTGGCATGGCGCGAACCAGCACGTTCTCTGGGTGCAGGTCGCCATGCGGAAACTCATTGCTATGAATCTGAATGATCATCTCGCAAAGCGCCAGGGCAATATCGAGCTTCTCATCTTGGGTAACGACCCCTTGAGTGTGCAGATTCCAGGTGGCTCCTTCCTCGTAGCGGGTCAGAATAAACAGCCCCGTACCTTCACCGAAAAGACCATAGTCAAGCACTTTGGCGATAGGGAGATCAGCCTCCACCGCTTTTTCAATGCGGCGGCGCATTCGCAATAGGCGGCGATTGGCACTGGGGTTTTTCAGGTCAATGGCTGCTTTCTGCCAGAACTTGAGTAGGCCAGTTTCACCCCCAGCGCTGCCCACTTGGCACCGATAGCTGATCTTTTCCCCGAACAGCGTCGGAAGATCACCAGGAATTGGCGTGAAGTGAGCCATCATCGCAAACGGGCTCAGGTCGCGCTTAATGAAATCGCCCTTGCTGATTTCTTCGATGACCGTGTGAGCATCATCAAATGGCTCGTCCTTGCCCAGCGAGATGACATTGAATTCAGCATGCATGACAGCAGCACTGGGGAAGCGATTGCTCTGCTCCAGATCCATGGCTTTGGCGAAGAAGCTGTCGAGCTTACCCTCAAAAGGATCATTCTCAACGGGTCGCCATACAGAAAGACCTTCCTCCTCGGCCATCTTCTGGTGCGGGAAGCAGATCTTGTGCGCAATGATTGCCAGGAGGTATACGTCCTGGGTGAAGGGGTTGACGATCTCCCCTTCTTCGCCATAGATGTCCTCAGGAATGATGGAGGCCGAGCTTTTGATCAGTTTGCTCAGATCGCGCACCGTGCCCTTCTCGGGTAGGTGGGAGGCATGAAAGCCACTGGTCAGGATGTAGGCACTGTCCTCTGCATACCAAAGGTTCTGAGGCTGAATGTCACGGTGCGCCACGCCCATGCTGTGAAGCTCTGCAAACGGCGCCAGAAGCGCTCGAACGATGTCGAGCTTCTGGTCTGGTGTCCATTTGTGGGCGTTCAGCGCAATGTAGTCGCCCAGGCGTCGGGTGTTCTTCTTGACCTCGTACATGGCCACACAGTCAGCGCCGATGTTGTCTTCGTCAGGCGATTCCAGTGGGCGCAGCATATAGTTCTGCAGGGGGCTGTTGGTGGCTGAGGCTGTGCGATACAGGTGATCCTCGCGAGTGACAATCTTCTGCCAGATGCTGTCCTCACGGTTGATGATGCCCAGGACGGTCAGATCCCAGCGGCGAATCATGGCTCGCTGGCCATGGTACTTCTCGTGTTGTGCAGGGAACTCGGAGAACAAGTTGTTCTCATGCTGATGGTCAGGAACCTCGGAGGCTTCGTAGCCCTTCACCTTAAAGGTGGCAGGCTCAACCCGATTACCTCGAAAGAAATCATCGAAGTGTTTAAGGTTGACCGGGTCGTTGGGGCGAAGACGGCTGACATCGTCGAACCTGATCGACTGGGGGCCAGTGATGATCGCGTCGTAGCCATCGGCTTCGCGGATCTTCATGAATTCGTCCAGAGTGTGAACGAAAGGCTTGTCGCTGGCTGGCAGGTGCTCAGGCGTAGCTTCCCCGCAGAGAACAACGTGCGCTTCAACAAATGGCCAGTAACCCAGCTTATGGTGCAGCTCAGCCTTCAGGATATTGAGCAGGCGGTAACCCTGGTCGCGCTTGGTGTGATACGGGCTTTTGGAACGGTACTTGCCGTCGATGTACCAGTTCCCATCATACGAGGTTAGCTTACCTCGCCAATTCTTGAGTTCGACGATAAGGATGCGATCGTGAGTCACCACGATCAAATCGAATTCCATGCCCCCTTGTGAGTCACAGATCAGCACGGAGGCATAGGCGTGCCAGGAATTTCGCAGCTCAGCCTCCATTCGCGCAACTGCCTTTGTTTCGCTTCCGTGGAGGCCTTTACCCCTGACAACAATTTTCATGCCTTGCCCCTTGCCTATCCGCTGATCCGGGTGCCTCATGAGCTACCCAGCATCGACAAAACTGAATGCCTAGCCCTACGATTACGGCTCAGTAGAGATTCCGCCGAGCCTGAGGAAGTTACTGGCTTGCAGCTTCTGGTTCTTCATTGTTGGGCACTTGTTCTTGGCCCGCTTGCGAGCCAGCGAAGAAGCTGTCGAAGTGCTTAAGATTGACCGGATGGTTCGGGCGCAAACGCTCGTCGTCAAATGGGTGTGGCTGCTCACCCATGATCGCTTCATAGCTTTCAACGTGCCGAATTTTCAGGAAATCGTCCAGATTATGGGCGAAGCGCTGCTCACTCGCAGGAAGGTCTTCGGCGCTGGAGCTGCCGCACAGCACAACATAGGCTTCAACAAAGGGATGGTATCCCAGAGCGGGTTGGAGCTCGGTCTTGAGCAGCGCAGCCAGGCGCACGGCTTGATCACGCTTGGTTGCAACAGGGCTTTTACCCCGCGCTGCCCCATTGACGAACCATGTTCCGTCGTAAGAGGTAAGCTTGCCACTCCAATGTTTGAGTTCGAGAATGATCACTCGATCATGGGTAACCATGACCAGATCGAATTCCATCAGACCCTTGGCATCCTGAATAGTGATACCGCGATATGCCTGCCAAGAATCACTGAGTGCCACCTGCAATTGCTCACAGGCCTGCTCAAAGGCGTGATGTTCTGCTCCGCTGACGATGATTTTCATGCCACCCTCTTCCTTTTTTGGGGAGCCAGGATGCTCGCTATCAGCTATCCCTGGCTTTTCTCAATCCGCTTCGTGCTGTGAATCTTTGTGCTTTGACCGTCAGGTCATCGATACTATGAAGGGTGCGATCGTATCGGAAAAAGCTGTAGTGTTAAAGCGCTACCTTTCGATGTAAGAAGCCCCCTCTCAATCAGCAGATATGGGAGCTCCACGAATTATTAACGGTTAATTTATATATTGACGAAAGGATCTAAAATTCATGCTTCATGGTAGTGTTAAGGGAGGAAATAGTGGCTTTGAAATGAGAGATAACATGAGCATTTTTGATGAAATACTGGCCTTCCTGCATGAAAACGGGAGGCCAAACGCCGAGATCGCACGCAATGTCATCCAAGGTGAGGAGGATCCTTATGCACGCTCCACCCTCCCTGGCCACATCACGGGATCAGCCTTTGTTGTCGACGTACAGCGCCGATGCGCCCTTTTGATCCATCATGCCGCCCTTGGCATCTGGGTTCAGCCTGGAGGCCATATTGATCCACGAGAGTCACCCATGCTAGCCGCCCTTCGAGAGTTGCTGGAGGAAACTGGAGTAACTGGAGAGTTGCTTCTTAAGCGCATCTTCGACATCGACATTCATGCAATCCCAGAGAATTCCCGCAAAGGGGAGCCGAGTCATTACCACATTGACGTCCGCTACCTGGTCGCGGGGAACAGCAGTGATGCGGTGACTGTCAGCGAGCAAGAGTGCCATGGCTATGACTGGCCGACACTCGAATCATTAGCAATTCAAAACGACAGCGTTGGGCGCATGGCCAGGCTGGCGATCGAGTGGATCGAAGGAAAGACTGCAGCTTAAGCAGAATTGGGAAGAATAAACACCAAGCCCATAGGGTTTTTCTCAAAAACATCGTCATTTTAACGATTTTTCAATCCACATAAGCATTTTGGAAGCCTTCATATCGCCAGTGGCGCGAGCTGATTTGTCATCAGCGCTGAACATGATCCAGCCCAAGCCTTTATTCAAGTGCTCGCCGATTACATACCTTCCTCGCACCTTGGTATCTACACGCGTCGCCTCAAAACGGCGCTTCTGCCATGTTTCAGCCTCGCATCACTGATGAAATCGCAATCGGTCATATCGCGCTTACTTCGCTCTGCAGCTAAATATCTGGCGATATCACTCAATATCTTGATTATTCAAGACCCCAAGCCTGGGATAGAGGAATGGCCGTGCGGCCCTCGGTGAGAGATTGCTAAGAAAGCCTCAAAATATATAATGATTTTGACCTTCAAATCACTATATGTAATCATTTCTCCATTGCAGTAATGATTTTTACCAAAGGTGAATGATGACCAAGCTAATGGGGTATGCCTGGATTGCTGAAGAATACCGGTTGAGCCTGGCTCAGCCACTGTCGGTGATCAGCGCAGTAGGATCGACGCAGAAATCGGGGGTGGATGGTGAGGTCATCCGCCAGTACTACACCGCAAAGTATCTGCCTGAGCCTACCCTCCGAGCTCACATGACCTTCGCCCTCAAGCGAGAGCCCTTGCATCTTGAATTGCTTGCCAGGCTCTTCACCCTGCTTGACCCTAACGAGCTAATTGCATGGATCAGCAGCGAACCTACTGGTCAGTATGCTCGCAGAGCTTGCTTCTTGTACGAGTGGCTGACAGGCGGCGAGCTGGATCACCCCGGAGTGTCCCAATCCAACTATGTCGAGGCACTCGACCCCAAGGAGTATCTGGTTTCTAGCACTCCAACCATGGTTGCCAGGTGGCGCGTGCGTGACAACCTCCCAGGGGTGCCTGAGTTTTGCCCAATCGTCCGGATGACACCCAAACTCAAGCAAGCACTGACCTACGATCCTGCATTTGAAATTGAGCGACTAGGCGCTGAGTTTGGCGAAGACACTCTGATGCGCAGCTCCGTGTGGCTTTCGCTAAAGGAGAGTCGTTCGAGCTTTGCCATCGAGCACGAGCTCAAGAAGGTTGATCGCATCCAAAGATTTGCAGCCGTGATGGAGCGACGCTGCGGGAAAGGCTGGGTACACCTGGCCCCTACAGACATTGAAATGCTTCAGCGAGAAATTCTGGGCGATTCTGCATTGAGCTACGGCCTGCGCCAGTCCCCAGTCTATGTGGGCGAAACCACTGGCTATGGGGATTATGTCCACTACCTGGCGCCACACTGGCATCAAGTCCCTGCGATGCTCAATGGCCTTAAGCAATTCGAATCGAAAACTCAGGGTCAGTCTTCACTGTTAAGGGCTGCGGCCATTTCGTTTGGTTTTGTCTACATCCACCCAATGTCCGATGGGAATGGCCGAGTGTCACGCTTCTTGATCAATGATGTGCTACGCCATGACAAGGCCATTCCATCGCCTTATATCCTCCCTGTGTCCTCTGTGATGCAGAAGCACTCCCTAAGGCCCCGCAACTATGATCAGGTGCTTGAAACCTTCTCCAGACCCCTCATGGACTCCCTCAGCGGGCAGTACCGGTTTGGTACCAAACAAATAGCTCCAGATGGCTCGGAATACAACCTGCATTTCGACCGATATGAGCAGACGGCTCCAGCGTGGCGCTACATCGACATGACTGCCCACGCTGAGTACATAGCGGATGTGGTTCAGATCACGATCAACGAGGAAATGCGCGCTGAGGCAGACATCTTGCGATCGCATTACCGGGCTCGGCAGGCTATCAAGGAAGTGCTGGAGGGGCCTGATCGTGACATTGATGCGATCATTCGCTCGATACGCCAGAATCAGGGGAAGCTGAGCGGCAAGCTCGCGAAGCAATATCCACAGCTTGCTGATCAGGGGGTATTTGATGACGTACTGGAAGCGGTAAAAGCTCACTTGCCGTGGTGATTTTCACGCAAGCAGATAGCCCCAAACGGGGCTACAGCAGGATATGCACCGGATTATTCCTCAGCCTAGATGACACCAAACCCTGATTCTTTGATGAATCTGACGCCAAAGACCTCTTCAAGCTTTTCTGAAAGCGCCCCAAACAGGCGATGTTCCGTATTCTGCTTGCCGGTGAAAGCGGCAGCCACGGGGTTAACGCCCATGTGAGCCGAAAGGTGGGAAAGCCAAATTCCCGTGCAGGTTTCTGAACTTCCACGAACCTGGAAGAAGAGTGCAAACGGCGGCGGAGACTCAGTGCGGCTTTGGGAGGAAACAGGGGGGATTTGACGCCATTTATCAGTGACCGACAACGTGTTTTTTCCAGCGGTTTTTTTGGCTTGGTTCATCAGCGAGGACATTTGAGCGAGAATGCTTTGAGCTTTGCCTGAAGCAATAGCCGTCTGGATGCAGATGAAGTCTAGATAGTCATCAGCGGCTACCACCTCAATCTTGTCGCCCGTCTTGATGTAGCCCTGAAGAAATTCCGCTATGGCCTCAAGATTCAACTGGGGAATTGAAAACCAAGGAGGAGTTATGCCCTTTTCCTGGAGATAGTCTCAGTCCATGGTCAGGTTGATAAGGAAATTCTGTTTGCTGGCCATGTTTAAGATTCCTTGGTTGAGAGGGGTAGTTGGTGCAACAACCCCCATAGCGCCAATTACACCACGAAAAATTGGGATTACAATGCAACAGCGGACACAGTCGGCTCGCTGAAATGGATCAGCTCGTGGATCCGTTGTGCCGTCTTTGGCCCAATCCCCTTCACCCCCATAATCTCCTTGGCTGAAGCCGTCATCACGGCATGAATAGAACCGAAGTGGCTGAAAAGCTTCGTGGCATTGCCTGCGCCGATGCCAGGAAGACTACCGACGACATACTCAGCCGCCTCTCTGTTTGGCTTTGGCTTCTTTGGGTGAAGGTTGATGTCATAGCCAAGCCCGTGCTGCAGGTGGCGAGCCATCGTGGCCAACATGATCGCTGTTTCAGTGGTATCTGCAACCGAAACAACCGAGATTTGCTGGATGGTCATCAGGCTGGAAATAGCGCCGGCAACCGACTTTGGATCAATTGCAGATCGAGTACGAATAGGATCCCCCTCAATCAGCACCATTGGGCGAAGAAAGTCGAGCTTCATTCGACCGACTTGCTCGAACACACGCCCGCTCATGACGGAGGTAACGAAATCTGTGGCCGATTTGCGTTCGACAGCAACCTCTGGGCTCAGAATGTAATCACCGCAAGGAAGGCCCCCGATGATTACTTCGACGTTTTCCATTGCCTGGAGGGCTTTGACAACCCCTGACCTTTGCTCGCGCATATCCGCATAAATCTTGATGATTTTTTTCTCATCAACAACCAGATGTGAGAAATCCAACTCACTGGCTGTCAGTGCACCTTCGGTCTTAATGCTCATGCCACCTTCCCCTTCATTGATAAGTGATTTTCGCTCTCGCCATACCGAACCAACCTCTGGGTCAGATAGGGCATACGTGCCGTGACCAACCCTCATGATCAAACCCATTGAGAGCAGTCCATTGATGACGGGCTGCACCTCTTCGGTTTTGACCTCCCTGCCGATAGCGACGGTGTAGTAATCAACCGACGATGCCGAAAAAAGCTTCCCAGTCGGCTCTGGTGATCCTGCAATCAGGCCAAAAACCTCCATGGCAAGGCTGCCAAGGCTTTCAACCTTCTCTATCTCGATGTCCGCGATCGTACCCCGCAGGGTTTCCGCGACAATCGGAAATATCTCATCTGCAATTCCATTTTGCTTGAGGGTCAGGGCCAAGGCCCTGGCGAAATACTCAGGCCTAAATCCCAATGCTTCAAATGCGGCAAGCGCTACCTTGCGACTAGGAATATTTGAGCCGCGCAGTCGCGTTACGTGGCTATGCAGGATGTGATCAACATATCCCTCGCCCAGGCGGGGAAAATCGATATAAGTTGCCCCCTTGAAGGCATGGCTATGCTTGATTGTCATTTCAGCTACAAGCGCAGCATTGGAGCCAACACCAACAAAAAGAAAATACCCAGGGGTGCTGGGTCGCATATTGATGGCATCCCGAGCAGCCTTGAGAGCCAGCATCATGCTCTGGCCACCTTCAGACAGAATGGTCTGCTGTACCTCATCTACGACCAGAACCAGATCGGAGCCTATCTGGTCGACCATTTCCATCAGAAACTGCGACAGGGTTGGCCCGCGCTTCGTTCCTAATGCTGAGGGATCGAGCCTCAGTGTTGGAAATGACAAGCCTTTGAGCTCATCAATCCTAGCCTTCACCGCCCCCTTCAGGAGATCCAGAGGTGGCAGTAGCATGTTTGACCCAAGATCGACATAAATGGTCAATGCACCCATGCGCTCCAGAGCAGGAACAAGGTCACCGGAAAGGAATGTTGTTTTACCCGTGCGCCTGGCACTGGAGAGGAAAAGGCCTGAACGAATGCCTTCATCAAGTGCGTTGGGCTTGATTAGCTGCTGGGCCAGGGAAGCTGCAAGCTCAGGTCGTTGGTAGATGGCCATGAAATGCTCAATACGAATTCTTGTGTGAATTATAGATGAGCTATAATTCATGTCAAATATCATTGCGGTTCCAAGTCGGAGCCCCTGCCACGCTGGTGTTAGCGGATCCAACCAAAGACAAAGGGTATTCAGGAGGGTAGACTTCAGCCTGTAATGGCATAAGGCACCCAATCCACCATGGACAAAGCCAGATGAGTATCGCATTTAAAATTGGCTTCGCAGGAATCAGATAGCCCCTTCCAGGGCACCGTCTATAAGCGATAAAAAATTCATGTCAATTTGCCCTCTGCAAAGATCGACGGAATGGCAGAAGAGCTTGGAATTTTCAAATAAGAGGCCCAGAAGCAATTTCAAAGCACGATGGAAACCTCTGCGGCGAAGGATCAGCATTCTAAAATTTTCAGACGATGCTGACCGAAGGATGTCATGCATGTCGGATTATTGCTTACCTCGGCAGCCGTGTGAAAAACACCAGGGATATCAGATGGAACAAATAAAGAAGCAGTCTTTCTCTTTGTACCCAATGCTTACGGACAAGCTGATCAAAGCTGTCAGGCAGCAGTTGCCAAACAAGCAGCGTAAGGGACTTGATGATCAGCAGGTTTTAGTAGACTTTGTTCGTCGAAACCCTGATTTGCAAAATGACCACACGTTTTACATCATGGCTGAGGAGCTTCATCTCAAAAAGCTTGGCAGTCAGGTTATCTTTCCTGAGTCAAACAAGGTGCTGGACAACCTCCTCAAGGCTAGATTTTCCCTTGACTCCAGCCAGGGCTTCGATCTTCCGTTTCCGGCCTTCATCCTGGCTCCTCCACGTGGATATGCTTACGCAGGGACTGCCATACCAAGCCTCTTGGTAACATGGGTTGCGGGAGACCAGTTCAAGAATGAAGTTCTCAAGCCGTTCCTTAGGCACATCAAGGTGCATGAAGAGAAAGTTGAATTTTCCGAGCTACCCATTGAAGGGGTATTGACCCTTGTTTACCCTGACAGCACTGGCGAGCGATCCAGGACGATTATTTATGGGCAAAACATTGCAGCCCTATTAGGTGCGAAGAACCCTAGGGACTATGCAAGGATCATGATGACTGAAGGCCTTGTCACGTCAGAGAGCGATATCTCTGAATCTGATCGAGACATTCAGTTTTACAGCCTTCGCTTAATTGCGGCTTTGGGGGTGTACCACGTAGCGACGCAAGGTACCAAGCTAAAGCCAGGATTTCCCGGCGCTCAAGCGCCCAAAATGGAAGGTCGTCGCCCAGAGCAGCAGGTTTCCCCTATCACATTGATCAACAGCTCACCGCCTACTGATCGAGCCGATGGTGAGCACGAAACATCACCTCATTATCGCTCATGGCATTTCAGGCAGCTCAGAGATGAACGATACTACCGGGGCGAATTTGAGACCTATGCTCCCGGTACGCGCTACATCTTCGTTGAATCAGCGCTTGTGAAATCGGAAGCCACACCCAATACCCAATCGTGAGGTTTGCCGGGGGGATAAAATGCCCCTTGCTGGTCTACCAACCTACCAGGCAAAAGGTAATCTAGCCTTAGCTACCTGCAGGTCATCAGGCTGTGGAATTGCATGACTTCGAGTGGAATTGCTATCCTGAAAAAAATTAGAATGGAATCGAAAAATGCCAATCACAGTACTGATCAAGAAGCGCCCAGGAGACGGATCAATCTACAAGCTCAAGGAGGCACTCTCCGCTTCTGACGCGGAAACGGTCGTCTTGGAAATCACAGGATCCAGTGATGCAGAGATGAACCACCTCAGGAAACGAATTGAGCACGACCCCCATCTAGCCCTGAATGTCGTACTCGACTTGACTGGAGTAATCAACCTACACAACTGGGTCGATGGGGTTGCAGAGACCAGCCGAACAGGCACCATAGGAAATGGCAGTCTTCCGCCTGGAAGCAACTTTGTCACTATTGTCCGGGACGATCCCTCTGAGTCATTCAACAGCGAAGCGATTAGCGACCTGAGAAAGGCATTCGAGTGGGTGGTCGACGGCAAGACACACATCCTCTTCCAAGATATCCGGGCGTTGCTAAGACGCGAAGCAGAGGGTAAAAGCAGCTTGGAGAGAGATTACCAGCCCTAGGCATCGGATCCGGCACGGGGAATTGTGAGCTCACAGCCTCTCCATAGCTCGATTTCTAACTCAGTTAAAATACGTACCCACAAGTGAGTGCCTACAGGTAAAAACCGATTAAATAGGTTATTGAACAGCAATCTCTTATTGACAGGCGCCCACGCTGACATAGGCGCGTAGACGCCATCAGGCTCAGCGTCGGAGCTGATACGCTTACCCTCTAGATGCCGAAAGCCGCTCTATCAGTGCATTTCCAGCTCCTGGCCCAACGAAGAAGAAACCAATATGCATTCGCCCTTGGACTACATGCCCTTCATGCTTAAGGCGTGGATGCCTTACACCCTTGATGGCCTGCAGGAGCATTGTCGACATGACCTTTGGTCGATATCCGGGCTTTGATAAGCCGAAAAAACTGCCCTGGCCATAAGGCAAATGGGCTACCCTGGCCACCTCCTACACTGATAGGCTAGACGTATAGAAGGGCAAGAAGAGTCAGCCCACATCTTTTTGTCATCGCCCCATGAGCAAGCCATGCCAGCCTCTGATTGCGAAATTGCTGAAAACCTAAGGATTTGGATCCTGACCACCCTGTTCCAGCCTCAGGATCATTTTCCTGCTGTTAGTCATGTGCCAGTGGGCAAGCTCGTAGATTCGAATTTCGATGAAATTGATCTTTCCAATCCGGCTATTAGATCTCTGGGTCGAGTGGTAGGTTTCGAAGAGCTGCCAAGCGATCTTACGCTCGGTTGTCTGTGCCAGCGCCTGAACGCAAGCTGCAATCCACAGACGAGCCTAAATGACGGGCAAATAGAAGCGCTGATAGATTTGTCCTCATCACTGATTGAGCAAGAAGATGCGTGGGAAGAACTCCGATCGCTGTGGAAATTTTTCTCAAAAGCTGAGTTGCCGCAACCATACGACCTGGGATCGGCTCCGGTCATAGACCCTCTATGCAATCTGGTGACGCCGCCTCGATACAAGCTCATGATCACATTTTTTCAATACATAGATGAACAAGATGAGGAGACAGGTGAGGAAATTTGCCACATTTGCGAAATGCCCAACCCTCTCTACACAGACTCCCTGGATACGGCAGTGAACCAGATAAGACCGGCATGCCAGCGAGCAATCGAGGACATGGTCAAAGCGCGCTGCGATCAAGCAGGCTTTCTCAAATGGGCTCAGATTTTTGAAGGTGAGAAGCTGATCCTCTCCCTACAGTACAACGTCCCGGATAACTGTCGACAAGCCAATAAAAAAGGCATCGACGGCTACTCTTTGAGCTCCAACGAACTTTTCAGCTCGGGCTTGAGCGAGACTTTGGTCTCCTGCCTGAGGCGTGATTTTGGCAGGTCGTTCCTCGACAAGGTTTCTGAGAACAACCTTGCCAGAGATCTGGGTCTTTGAGCCCATACTCCTAAAAACTCTACCAACAGTAAGGATCCAACCATGAAGCTTCAATTTGACGAACACTTCAAAAAATTTGCCCTGTACCTAGATAACGCTCTCGCCCAGCCCTCCCATTTCTCCAGCCTTGAGGCCATGATGAATGACCTTCTGACCAAGGAGGTTACTCATGGCGACATTCTGGAGCACGGAATCTCTTCGCCGCTGGTGGCCCTGGCTCACCTGGTGAACAACCCCCACCTGATCGTAGCTAAGGGTGGTGATCAAGGCTTACCTGCATCACGGCCAGAGGGTAATGTTGAGGTATCAGTCGACATGCTTGTACGAGGTGCCATCGAGGCTGTAAACCTGGCCCCGATCCAAGCGGTTCCTGTGGCCGCGATCAAGATCTTGGGAAAGGTGATGGAGCAAGGAAAGCTCACCCAATCCCAGGAAGGTATTGGTCGCCTCCTGGCGCAAACGCTTGACCGCTCTCAGCACCTTGAGCCTGTACACCAAAAAGAGGTGCAAAGCGCAATCAAGGATGCTTTCGCGAGCTTCAGGGGCACGTTTCCATTGGATGACAATGCTGAGCGCCAAATTGCCAGGTTTATGCACGGCGAGACGGCCATCAAACTCGTTACCCTTCTAAAATTTAATCCAGACAACGTGAAATCACTCACGAACAAAGAAAGGGCTGAACTCAAGCGCTCTGAGCCGGCGCTGGGCTAATTTAGCTGGATTCGAGGCGTTGGCCATGCTGTCCAACCCACCCTCCGTTTGCACTGCCAGGATGGGTTGCTGAAAAATCAGCTTGAGTACTTACGCAACGGGAAAAATGCCCTCTTGCGAGGAGGGGGCTTTTGCTGGTTCGATTTGGAGCTGGCACTGAGCATGATGAGGGTTTGCGAATTTAGCGACCCTTCCAAGCACCTCTTGCTCATTGAAGCCGTGGTTAACCTGGCCTTCCCTGCCTGGCATTACTACCCCACCCTGCACATTCGACCCAATCGGCATAATGACCTTGATTGCACCGTTAAAGCAGTAGTGGTTAGGGCCCAAGGCATCCTTGATTTGGGCGAAGTTAGCGTCTTCAGGCATAACCTCCAGCGCGGCCCAGCCGACAAGTCGCGAGCGCAGCTTCTCCAGATCCACGGCATAACCGCCAGCTTTCATGGGCGAGACAAGAACTACTGGCCATTCACGATCCTGGGAATCAAGAGCTTGAGCCAGGAGCGTCAGGTTAGACTCTTCAATCACTGACAACTGAACACATGGGGTTTTGCTCTCAGCGAACGCTTGTGAGATCTGATCAACAATGCGTGGTGGGTTTAAGAAGAGCCGCTTGGGCGCAGGGCCCTTGAAGTCCAGGCGCACTGAAAATCCGCGTCCGCTCATAGGTGTCGTCTCACCGATGCCGATCGTGGTGATCCATTTGCGGCGATCATCCCTGGGATCTGGCGTCGATAAGCTCACCTGGCAGACACCCCCGGCAGTCAATACCCTGATCAACGAACCATCCTTCGTGGAGATCGCCTGAGTCTCTCCTGCCCCAATGACAACCGCCTGGCCCGAGCTTTTTTCGATCCATTTCTCGATCACAGGGGCGATTTCGGTCATTTCGATTTCAGGCCTAAGCTTGAAGCTGGTAGCGTAAATCATTTTAAGATTCTCCTTTGCTTCACTATACCGCCCCCCTATGCGAGTCAGAAACCCCTGATCATCAAAATGAAGAACGTGGCTCGTGGAGGATTAAGTTGGAAATGTGGTAAATTGAGCAGATTAGAAAGGATCAAGTAGAGAGGGCCTATGTACGATTTCATTGGGGATATTCATGGTCAAGCCGAGCGACTGGAGGCCCTCCTTAAGCTACTCGGTTACAAGAAACGCGCAGGGGTGTACGCCCATCCTGAGAGGAAAGCCTTTTTCATTGGTGATCTCGTTGACCGTGGGCCGCAACAGGTTGAAACTTTGGAAATCGTGAGACTCATGGTTGAAAGCGGAAACGCGGAAATTGTGATGGGCAACCACGAATACAATTCTTGCTGTTGGGCAACGCCAGATCCAGAATCACCTGGCGATTTTTTGCGACCCCACACTGACAAAAATCGCCACCAACATCGAGCTTTCCTCGACCAGATTGGGGAAAACAGCGCTTTGCACAAAGACATGATCTCATGGTTCAAGTCCATGCCAGTCTTTGTTGAAACTCCTGAATTTCGAGCAATTCACGCATGCTGGCACTCCCCTTTCATCGAGCAGGCAAAACCTTATTTGGACGCAAACAACGTCATTCTGCCAGAGTCGTGGGTACCCATGAGCCGCAAGGACACTAAGCCCTACTTCATCATCGAAAACTTGCTCAAAGGCACTGAAATCGAGCTCCCGGAAGGGATTACCTATTTCGATCCCGATGGCAATGAGCGTAACCGCACCAGAACTCGCTGGTGGGACGAAACAGCCAAGACCTACCGCGCTGCCGGGATGCTTAAAAACTCGCTTCTTGACCAGCTACCAGAAGATCCCATTCCGGCAAAAAGCTTACTGACCTACGATCAGGCCAAGCCCCTATTCCTTGGCCACTACTGGCAAATGGGGCGTCCAGCCTTACTTAACCCCCTAATGGCTTGCCTGGATTACAGCATCGGAAAAAGCACCAAGGGAACCAAGCTGTGCGCTTACCGGTGGAATGGCGAACAGGTACTTACCCCTGACGCGTTTGTGTGGGTAGATGCTCTTGATCCAGCACTCTCCAAGGATTCCACCCTGGAGAGATGAAAGGAAGAGGAAGCCGCAGATCAGAAATCTGACGTTCATCTATCAGGGTGATCGCAGCGTCTGGGCCTGCCAAGTCTATCGAAAACTTTAAAAAGAGAGCGAATGCCAAGATCTCAATGAAAGTTTTAATCACCAACTTTTACAGGGGCTGATATTTTTGGTCTCGAATGGCCCGACTTTTTCATCTGTTTCTGTAAATTACGAATCTTCATGTATAGGCGTTCAGCCAATTCCGGGGTTAGCCCTAGCCTGCCTGGCTCTGTATCAAGTGCACTTATGGCCAAGTCAAGTTGTCGCTCAAGATTAGGCAAAGCCTGCTGATTGCTTGCTTGTGAACGCTGCTCTGCGCGGGCGCTCAACCAACCACGAAGCTGTTCGACCTCTTCTTCTCGAAGGCCCTCCAGCTGGGCAGCGGCCTGCGGGCTGCTGTTGCGGATTTGATCAATAGTGGAGAGGTAGGACTTGAAAGAGATGACTTGTGAGCCAAAGCCCCGGCCCTTGGCTGGGTCATAGGTGGTTCGTATACCAAGGACACGCATACCTCGCAGAGAAATCATCATGGACAAGCTCACCCGCTTCCGTTGTGAAGGGCCGTATTGTGCCACATGTATGATCGTGTGCATACATGTGTTTTTATTACAGTATGCTATCAGTTCGATTCAATATATGCACATTCCTTACAAGCGGTATACACCATACGATACACTACGTATACTGCATAGATTGCGATGATATGCTTGCTATTTTTCTTTGTGCATACATGACGCGCAAATTCCTGCACATGGTTTGCATTTGAAAATCCAGCTTTCACTCGGCACCCCTGCCAATGAAGCAGGCAACAATGCAGAGATCCATCTTCATACCGCTCAGCCATGAGCGGCGATAGGCAATTAAACCAATTTAAGATTTCGGCAGGATCATCGTGCTTTGAGACTTACAGCGTAGTCAGTTGAAAGCTTGTGATACTCACGTTCAGTACCAGCGGCCAAAGGGGCCAGCATAGGATGATTCGATCGGTTTTTTACCCTGCCCCAAGATAAACTGATGGTAATCAGCGTCAGGATCCAGGGCAATTTCACAATCAAATTTCTCACTCATCGCCAGCCGGGTCTCGAACAATAATTTCAAATCATCAACAAGATCTGCACAGCCCATCGATCTAGCAAGGCTTTCCAGGCTGCTGAGGTTGTCCCTGTAAGCCACGCTGAAGGCGGCACCGTACCTAGCGCAATATGATTCATCATTAAGAATAAAATGGTAGCCAGCATTGACTACAGGCAAGCTTCCCCCATTTGCATGCAGCACTCGCATACTGGCAATTACATCTTCCGCCACGACATCTGGAAAGCAGGTCAGCCAGTGCCTAGGAGCAACAACTGGGACGCTTCCGTAGAAATCGCAAAGTCTTTTTGCATCAAGTACCTCAGCATTGAGTCTACGAACAAAGCTCCCTTGACGCCTGTACTCTGGCCGCACAGCGAAAGCTTTGTAGCGCTCAAGGCCGTTGAAAACACTTGCAAGGTAACTGTCATCTAGCCAATCATCAGCATCAACCCAAGTGACAAAATCTCCTTTTGCAGAGTTGAGGGCGCGGGTTCGAGCAATGCCTGGCCCGCTCTTCATCCCGCAAGGGGCAAAGGTAATCCGAGAATCATTGGGCAATAAGGAGGCATAGTCTGCTCCATCGTCAGGGCAGATGACGACTTCGATATCGTACGCACTTCCCGCCTGAGCAAGCAGATCCATCACGAGTGGTGGCAGGCTGCAAGTAGAATTGTAGGCAGGGATGAGAATTGAGAGTTGAGGCATAATAAAATCTCATTTTTCAACCAATATATCACTTAATCGGTTCTAAAATGTAATGCAAAGCCTGCACCCACGCCTGGAAAATTTATCTAGCAGGCATATTCCCAATCCTGCTACCGCCATGTGGAGCAGAAAGCCCAAAAGGTATCCAATGAGAGCTTTTTTTCGGCCTCATGAGTCCATAAGCGTCCAAGAAATGCGGGGGGTGCGTCGATACTGAGGTTGAGCACTAGTCCCTGCAGAGCAGACAATAGGCATAGATTCCCCAGTCGGTCGCAGATTCACGCCATTAGCTTGCAGAGTCCAAACCAACCATGCCGAGAGACAAGCTCATGCCAAAGCCATACAAAATTCGCCCGAAACGCCCCCATGTTGAATTTTTTGCATTCACGAATCATCCATTCACTGCCATTGAATACTTGTTGAAAAATGGCATGCCATTCTCATTTCACTTGCTTGAGGTTGGCGAACCAGCAATGCAGCGCACCTCAGGTCTTCGTTGCCAAGACATGGTTGAAATCCTCAATGAGGTTGCGGAAGAATTTGGCTGCAGGGGCGAAACGTGTCCAGAGAGGCTGGTTAATCATAAAATCGATGGTGCAGTTGCTCACGCCGTTGTTCTTTCAGCGGCTAAGAGGGCGATGTTCCACGCGGACTCAAGAGACAAGCTGATCACCTTGATGCAGCCCGTGACTGCTGTAATCGATAAGCTGAGTGGATTTGGCGCGTTCAAGCCTGCGCAAGTGAAATGCCTACCCTCAATGGTCTCAATGTACAAAACCGTATCCGGAATGAGTTTTCGCAGAGAAATCAACGACCTCAGTCAATTTGACACCGCGAGGGCAGAGAAGCAGGCGCGCATTTCCTGCCAGCGAGTTCTCGACAATAAGGATTTCGACGCGCTACCTGCATACTTCGCTGAAGCCTTCTATGAGCACCTGGCACTGAAGCTTGGCTCCAAGCATGGCAAGTCTCAGGCTGAGTCAAAGTTCGCCGCAGGATACGCACCAACCCCCTGAGCAATACCCTCCTCACCAGGAGGGCTGATAGCGAGAGCTATTCTTCTTCCAGGCAGGTGCGCAGATCGACCAGTTCGATAACTGCAGCAAGGTTGTCATCCCAAAGATTCAAAAGATGTCGGATGTCGGTGCTTTGCCTGGTGTCGAAGATGTGCTCATCGCGAAACGAAGCTTCGACAGGACTAAATTCCGTGACGATGCTGCCGGCAAGTATCTGATGCTCGTCAGTCAACACTGCCTTAGCGGACAATGAGCCGATGCACTCGAAGGCATCATCGTTGTAGTGCCCGTAGAAAAAGTGCTCCACGCGGGTCTCACCCCCTACGATTATCCACGATGTCGTGCGCACATTGTGGCAAATCAGGTCGCCCAGGATAGCAGCAGGGCTCTCGGAGCCGATGTCACGATAAAGGCCTTCAACGATCAGATTGCCTGTCACGATGAGGGGAGTATTCACTACAAGATCACCGGTCACTGTCAAGTTGCCAATGACCAAGCGCACATCAGTGCCTTCAATCTCGAACGCAGACAGGTCAGCGCCATCGCAAGCAAAATTGCCTGGTGCATTAGACTGAGAAAGGATCAGCCCCGCGAGGTAAAGCCCGCTGCATAGCTGGTCGTTTGCGAAATTCAGAGCGCTCGGCAGATCGATTGAGCCGTCAAATTTGGCCCCAAATAATGCCCTGTCCGGGGTCGAGCACTCAAAGCTAGGAAGGGTGGCAATTGCAGCAGCAAGTTGGCCTGGGTTTGGGAAATTGGTATTCATAACAGTGCCTTATTCTTGTTTTGCGCAATTCAATATATCACCAATCCGTATATTTCCACGCTGAAATTGAAAACCCCGGCATTGCCGGGGTTTTTTTTACAGCATCAAGGATCGCTTACGCGGTCTCTACTGCTGGTGCTGCTGGTGCTGGCAGCGCAGGAGTTTTAGGCCCCTCGCCTGGCACCAGGTTGCCCAGGAATGGGGGCAGGTTGATGCCGGCCTGCTTGGCGAGCTCATTCAGGGCCGGGAGGGAGGAGGCAAAGCCTTTCAGAAAGCCTGGCAGGCCACCATTACCTCCAGCACCGTTGCCGCTGTCCCATACAGTGATCTTGTCAATTTTGAGGCTCTTGATAGCCTCGGCATTGATGCGCACGATCTCTTCCATCTTCTCGATGAGTAACAGGTTTGCCGCAGCAGCAGGATCGCCGCCTGCCGACTGGATGATCAGTGCGTAGCCGGCAGCTTTTGCTTCCAGCATCTTTTGCAGACCTGCAGCTTCAGCTTCCAGGCGAAGCAGGATGGCTTTAGCCTCACCTTCTGCGATGATCGTGGCTTGCTGTGCCTGAGCTTCGGCCTCAATGAGCAGCTGCTTGCGAGCTACTTCTGCCGAAGCCAGCCGCTCCTTGGACAGCTCCGCTTCGCGGGCAGCACGCTGCTCAAGGGAAACAGCGGTTTGAGCTTTGGCACGAGCAACTTCACCACTTTGGAAAGCGGTAGCTTGTTTAACAGCCAGCTCTGCATCCGATTCGGCGATCAAGGCCTTGGAGGTGTTCTGGCCTTGAGTGATTTCGGCGGCAAGCGCAGCAGTCTGTACGACCTGGCTTTTCTCGGCAGTTTTTTTGCCGATTTCCGACTCGGCCTGCTGCTGAGCAACAGTTACATCTCGCTCACGCTTGTTGGTTTCTGTACCGATGTCGCCCAGACGAACCTGCTCGGAAACGTCAATATTTGCCTTATTGATCGCTTCGGCTGCTGCCTTTTGACCCATCGCCGCGATAAATCCTGACTCGTCGGTCACATCGCGAATGTTAACGTTAATGAGTCCCATTCCTATCTTGTTAAGCTCGGTGGTGACGTTCTCGTTGATCGACTTGATGAAGGTGTCTCGATCACGAGTCAGCTCTTCAATAGTGAGCGCAGCAACTGTCGAGCGCAGTGCGCCAATGATGATCTCACTGGCCGTTGTCTTGATGTCTTGCTCGTTCATTTCCAACAGATTTCGAACCGCGTTCTGGGTAAACGCAGGGTTTTTCGAATCAATTGCGATTGTGAACTGACTCGGCAGATTGACCCGGATGTTCGTGCGCGAGAGGGCTTTTTCCAGGTTAACGGCGATCGAAATTGGCGCCAGGCTCAAAAATTTGAAACTCTGGATGAATGGCACCACGAACTTGCCCCCGCCATGTACCACGCGAGCACCATCTTTGCTGCCGGCACCGAACACCACCATCAGCTTGTCACTTGGGCAAATCTTGTATTGCTTGATGACCATCATGATCAGCGCGATGCCAATCAGAATTGGCACAATCCACATCATCAAGCCAGGAAGAAAATCGAGCATGTTGAAACCTCTCTATGCTGTTTATTTGGTCGCGGCTTATGCCAGACGAACGATCACATTGGATGGAAGATTGAGCTCAGCCAGCACAACCTTGGTGCCTGTAGGGATGGGGTCTTTCCCCAAGGTTGTCGCGTTGAATTCGAAGTCGCCACGGTTCGGGCACAAGATGGTAATCAGGCCATAGCCAGTGCCACCTGGTGGAATCGTGGTGTAGACAGTCGCATGCATGCCCACTTCAGGAACGAAAGCCTCGATGTGGTCACGGGTATTCAGCTTTTTCAAAGCGTGCATACCAAGAACATAGAAGGCAACCATGGCAGAGCCTGAAAAAACGGTAGCAATCGCAGCACCCGCCATTCCAAGGTCGCCCTGCGACCAGAACAGCCAGCTCCAGCTGTAGCTCATCACAGCCAATAGAACCGACTGAATGGACAGAAACTGAAGAACGCTGAAGCCATCGCCGGCATCACCGCTGCTCGTATCAGCGCCATGATGATCGCCTAAGATGCTTGCAAAGAGCATATAGACCACGAAGGCGATCGTAGACGCCATCGCAAGCATGTGAATGGGGTTTTCCATCCTGTCACCTTGGTGAATTGTGAAAGTTGCCCAAGCGGCACCTGCCCTCGGATTTGATAATCAGGCAAAACTCACATCTCGCCTTGGATTGGCCCTCATAATACAGACCTTCGTTGACATGTCAATATATGGATAATCCGTCTTTTGGCAAGAGAAGAGCAACACCCTTCGATCTACAGATCGGCAGGCTTCACTCCACAGTCTGGAAATGGCAACATATGCGGCCACCCCTCCGGAGACCGAGCATGTGCCAACCGATTACCAAGCTCTTGTTGTTGAACGACCTGCTGGCTCAAATGCCGGGCACTAAACCCCGCTCGACAAAGCAGCTAATCAAAAGCTGGGAGTGGAAAACGGGGGCGTTCGGCCTGAAGCCAAAAAAGGCGCAATCGGTGACTGTTGGAGATATCACCCTTGAGCCCGAGGTGCTGTTCGAAATGTGCTATTCGGACGGCAGTCAGTGGGGCAAAGACGCAGTGTCTCCTAGAGCCGCAAAAATACTGATCGAGCTCTACCTTGATGGACGCCTGGAGACCAAGACCAAGCCTGCTCCGGTTGAGGCCATAGGGCAGTATGTAATCGACTACACCAACTCCACTCTGACCCTCAAAGACATCCTGAGCGCCGGCAGGGAAGAAGAGGCTCGCAAGCGCACTGCCAGGCTTGAAAGCTTAGCTCGCCCGCTTGATGAGATTTCGGAGTCAGAACTCACTGAGACTTTTCTCCACGATCTGTTTATGCACCACAAAATCACCAATGGTTCATTGACCATCGCTGGCATCAAGGTGACAAAGATCCTCAGCCAATCCAGCAGCAACTCAGGCAAAAGCCACGGCTGGAATGAGTCATTCGCCTGGATCGGTTCTGATGGCCAGCATCACCAGGAAGGAACCCAAAGCCCATATGATTCCAACAGACGCAACGATGCAAATCGCAACTGGGGACTGGGCCGGGATTGAACCCGGCCTCGAAAAGACTGGCGGCGCCAGCCCATCTCAACTCAAAAGCTCAACTTGAATCCCATGAGCCAAGCATCTCTGGACAAAGTGAGAAGTATAGGCTGGTCGTTTCTCCAGCCTGATGCATGCAATATGCTCCTGTTCAAGAAGGATTGACAGGTCAGCCCTCGTCAGTATCACTGTCAAAGCATCACCACGTGCAACCTCCTGCATTCCTTCGCTGGCAGAGTGGCGAAGATCGAGCACGCCAGAGCCAGCAACACGCGACCCCGAACAGACCAGGTTTTCATCCAGTTTGAAGAAGGGTTCCTGACTATCACTCCAGGTCAGACCACTGCTCTGCTCTATGCTCCTTAAGCACTCAATCGCGTACGCGATCTGCACAACCTCCCTTGCGGCGTCCCTTATCTTCAGCTCAAGATTGATCCGCCCTGGTTGTAGATTTTTGTTGTCAAAAGCTTTGTATCTCGCCAAGTGGTTGATGGCGATCGCAGAGGATTCCAGGAAAACATCAGATGTACCAAAAGTCGCGGCATATCGTGCCATCATCTGATCTGGGACTCCACGCTCAGCCAGACCTTTTCCGATGGTGATTTGATCCACCACCAAAGCCACCCGAGCCCAAAACATTATGCAGGTAGCGCTCGGCTCTTTCGGCAGACCGCCTATGATCCGGTCTCTCGCCCTATCGATTAGCCAGGAAAGAATGCCCCATGGAACGATAAATGCCATTGAGTTTATACAGTTGCCCAGAGGATTGGTTTTTTCAAACACCCTGCCTTGGTGAACAAGGTAGTTGATTCCAATGACAGCTTTACTCATGAATACCATCGGATGATGAGTAGACAGGTCAACGTGATCATTCAAAGCAGATGGTGCATATCCCGCCTCGTGAAAGGCCCTGTGATCGCGCAGAAGCGTCCGCTGGCGCATCACTTGCAACCAGGTCACCTCGCCCTCCCTAATGCCGAATTCTGCTAGGAAGTGACCCTGTAGTGCCTTGTGGAGGGTAAACACATCCTTATGGAGGGGAATGTCAGATGCCGTGAGAGCCTCACGCGTCAAAACGGCCTGATTAAGCTCCACATCCAGCGCACCAGTCACCCCTTCCGCTTGCTCCGAAGTTTCAATGACATAAGCCATTCGACCCTCAGCATCTCTCACTGATGAAACAGCACCAGTAACCTCAAAGTCGACGTAAGGCTGTACGATGAATCCTGGCGTTCTTGATGCATCACTCATTTCCTGCCAGGCCCGCGCAACAAGGTCAAAATCATAGGGGCTGCGAGCAACAACGCTGGTGAATCTGCCGCTATCGTATCCACCGAAGTTCTCCCCAGATGCACACGATCTGAAAATAAGCGGCCCCGCCGATCTACCCATTAGCCGATTGAAAAGGCGCTGGTCGAATTTTCGAATGTGCCTTGATGGTGGGGTGGAAAAGCCAAGCTTTCCAAGGAACTCCAACCCAGACAATTTCGTGAATGATTTGAGTCGCGGAGCTACCGCGATGGTCAGCAGAAACTGACCCATTGCAATGATCACACAGACCTCGAAAATATCAGCGGTGAGGTCGTTCGGGATGTAGCGGGCAAAAAAATTGAGTAGGAGCATGGCTCCCAGATTTGCAGACCACGCCAGCATGACCACTAGACGATGACGGGCCATCATGAACGCCATGGTGGTCACTGCAAACAGCATTGAGAAAATGATGGCAATCCACACCGTGGAAGGCCGCCCATCCGCACCGGTTATCTGCTCACTGAGCGCCAGCAACCCGCTGTCTACCACCTTCTTGATTGGGTTGCCGAGGTAAATATGCTCTTTGTCCAAAGAGGTAATGCCGACTACGGGATAGCCCTGATCTGTCATCAGCCCCAGCATCATTTTTGTGTAGAAAGCCGTGGATTTGTCCGTGTAAATGCCAACGAACCGCTGATGTTGCGGCAACGGATGTTCCTTGATGTAGGCCGTAATCTGATGAGGCAGCATCCCTTCGACCGGCAAAAAGATCGCTTCGCAATTTTCCCTAAGCGTCTCTGGGAAGAGCATGCTGGTGTTCATCTTGCCGTCAAAGGCCATGACAAAGGAGGTATCGTTCTGGCAGAGAAAGTCAATGTCTGCCAAGTCAAGATGCTTGTTCGAACCCCCGAATCGGCTAGCCAACACATCGATATTCCCACGGGTTTTGGCTTGCTCATCGTAGTAGTGCACGGAGACATTCGTGATGCCCTGGCTATGGAGATAATTGAACATCCCTTTGTCGAGTTCGTGCCCTGGATAGTCGTAAAGCTCCAGTGAGAGGTGCCTGCCCTGGCTCTGATACCGTTTGAGCACTTCGATACCGCCACCATTGGGCATCATGATTTCATGCAGATCGATGATCCGATCCTTGGAGTTGTATGGAAATCCCGAGAACCGCATGAAGAAACCTGGGCCCAGCACCCCGATCTTCGCACACGTGGAATTTTGGTCACATTCGGATGTGTCTAGCTCTGGAAATCCAGAGCGCTGGGCATAATCCTTGAGCACTCCAATCAAACCACCCTTGAGCCAACGTGTTCCCGTGGCATTAGCAACGGTTTCAGCGAGCTCGGCGCCAGCACTGACCAAAATCGTGTCATTAGTCAAAAAACGCTGATTGCTGAGGATGAATTCAGCTTCATACCCGTTGCGCCAGGCAAGCCCGCCATCATTGACGAAGAGCACCCTTGACTGAGTAGTGCTCAACTCAGGAAAGTCGACCCCTTTAGTCAAATCTGGCGCTGTCATCCTCACGTTACGGATGCTGTGCACGCGCTCGCCCAGCATGCCGGCAAGACGATTCTCTTCAAATGAATAGGTGTCTGTGACGTAATCATAGGGTGCATAGATCAGCCAGTAACCCCAGAGCAGGCTCACTGTGGTGGCAGTAATGGCAAATTTGCTACGCATCAGTCCAGTCAGCATGGCTAACGCGTAGGGAAGAATAACTGCTCCACCGCCTGCAGCAATGAATGGAAAGGCCTGAGCGCAGCTTGGAAGCAGTGCAAGGAGGGCAACAGACATACTGGTCAGCCAGGGGGAAACCTGACCACCTTTAGAAGCCGAGGTATTGAAGGGCATTGGAGGGCGCTGCAGGTTGATGATTCCGCGATCATAGCGCCAGAATGGCAATAAGTCGATAAATCGATTGACCCCAGAGAGAATGTTTCATGAAACTCGACACCACTGATTGTGCAAGGATTTCTTTAGTCATATATTGGTGTTGAGTCTGGAGGATTTTTTCGTATGCACGACAAGAATCTTGAAGAGCTTCATGACAAAAACGCCATCCCAGCATTGCTCCTTGAGGGTGTTGTTCCCCTCAGCGAAGTCCTCCAGAGTATCCAGCTGGGTGAGTACACGGGGCGGTGGATCGTCGAGCAGGTATTTGCACTTGCCCGGATAAAGCCGGACGCCCTGAGCGCAGCAGGCAACACCACCGAAAGATCGGCCTTCGACACGCCGCAGGCAGTGGCGGCTATGCACTGCCTTGAAGCACTGATCAGCTGCCCTTTTACAAGAAACAGTCTGGTCAACTATATCTGGAAGAGCGTTGGATGCCGACACCAAGAATGGCTGACAAAAGCTGTTTCCAGACTTTCCCCTGAGGCAGCCATCTTTCTGGCCCTGGGCAAACCAGAGGGTGACCGCATCAGCAAGCACCTCCAGGAGCCTAGCAAAGCCCTCATGGGCCACATCTCAGGTATTTCAGATCAAGACATGGTGGATTTTGCCCATCATCATGCTTGTTTCAGTATCTTGTACGATCTCACAGGAAATAAAGCAGTCCTAAAGGCTGCTTCGCAAGTCGACAGAGACAAGATCATGGCTGGTGACCTGGGCCTGTAAAGCAGTCCCCTTCGGGGAAGGGCGACCTCTCTAAGGCTCAACCTCTGTCTGCCGATAGCCGTTTTTTAGCATCCACCACTCTCGCACCAGTTCCCCTTCCCTGGGTTGGCGGTGGGGGTTTTCGATTTTGGCGGAGGAAATGGCACCCTCATAGCTCTCCCAATAACTTCGAATTTCCTGCATGATTTTCAGGCCGTCCTTAAAGCTCATATACACCAAGGGTTCCACAACGGAGGGTGGGGTGTAGCCATCAACGCCCTGCTCTCCTCTCCATATGTTCCGATAGGTACACCAGAGCAATCTACCGTCACAGTCCTCCTTGTACTCTTTAAGCTTGCTTAGGTAAAAATCTCGCTCGGCTTCGCTTGTAGGACTGACGTGAGCACAGAAATCTTCAGCGGCTGCCGATCCAGAAAACTCATGGGCGATCGGCCTCTGCAATAGTCGGATATCGATAACAAACCAGTTACTTGAGTCTGCCATTTGCTGAAGACATGCCAACACCTCTATGGGGGCCCCAGGCTCGCTTCTTTCGACGAGCAGCGAAACGCTGCCCTTTCTACGTTCTATGCGGGTTTTCATGGGTCTTTACTCAATAGGAGTGAAAATTCACTGTGACGAACGCAGCTCATGCCGGTCAACCACCTGATTACTTTTGCGCGGAGTTGGATAGATCACTTGAAGTGAAGAAAATAACGATCTAGTTTCAGGTTGTTTGCTAGACCTGGTTGAGATCTGGAGCCCGCCCCAGATATGCTCAAGAAAAAAGGGTTCACATCGTGGCAACAATGCTTAAAAGCATGACCGAAGAAAATGCCAGCAATCTTGTCGGAGCCGAGGTGTGGCAAAAGCTTGGGGCCTTGTGGGAGAGTGTTAAGGATGATCCTCAGTCAACGACGCTTTTTGAAAACCTTGCCCGGCGCTGGGAAGAGAAATTTCACGACGCTAATCGCCCCAAAGACCCCAGCCAGAAATACAACTGGGATCCGGCAAAAAATGCTTACGATAGCATCGCCAAGGAGTCACTGAGCGCCTTTGTGAAAGAGACAGATATGGATCTCGTCTCCCTACTCAAGGCCGAAGGTGTGAGCTTCAGCGACATGGAGAAATTCTACAGTCTTAACCAAAACGGATCCTCAAGGAAAACCTATCAGCTGCTCCAAATTAGTCGCTGGGGCTTGACCGGCCTTTCGATCAGGCTTGAGCCGCATGAGGTTTTCGACAACCTTTGTGCATTCATGGAGCCTACGTTCGTTGAAATGCGCCAGGAGTCTGGGAAGGCAGTCACGCGGTTCAACGAAATGCGCAAAACGCCCAATTTCATCGAGTACATGTGTGAGTGGATACCCTATTTTTACGCCGATGGTGTGATGGGCAAGTCTACCCTTGCGGAACATGACGGCCATGCCCTTCTTCTCGATTTGACGGGACTTTCGCAAGCTGGTGATCTTGATCCAGTACAATGGTGCAATTTCGACAAAAGGCAATTCGCAAAAGCCTGCGAGCTACTGATCCTGGATGTGGCCGAGCACTACAAGGGTAACCAACAACCGCCTGCGCAATCTAAAGTGGGCTATACAGAACAGATGGCTACCGCGCTGACATTGCTTCCCGCGCAGCTATTGCTGATGCAGGGCGTTGATCCCCACCAGGTCATGAAAGGAGTCAAGGGCAGGCTTGAATACCTGTTTTCCCAAACAGCAGAGTACACCGGCAAAAGTCACGTTCTGGAAGACTTAACCAAACTTCCCTTCTTCCATCACCCTGAATATTGGGATGAGCTGGGAATCACGACTGCCAATTTTATGGGTATTGATATTCGAGCCGACGATTCCAAAGCTGAGGTGTCAGCCACAAGTGGGACACCCACCTACTACGGTATTAGCTCAGCCCCGCTAAGGCAAAAGATAATTGGGTACTGCGAGGTGGCGGGGATAGACCTGGGCGATCCCGCGAACATTTTCCGCGTAGGCTATGGAAATTTCCTTCCTTACTCGCTAGCCACTGTCAGTGAAGACACCATTGACGAGGTGAATGAGCTCTATAGCAAGCGTCGGTACGCATTCCCAACCTACATCAGCAGCGATGACACTGGGCGCTACCTGGACTCATACAGTGATCGCCAGGCCGCTCAGTTGTTTGTGAAAAGCATCACGAGCCCAAAAAATGCTTTCAGATTCGATGGCGTCACTTCTCAAGAGCAGAACAAGCAAGCGCTAATCGCCAGGATCCTTGACGTAAGACCAGACGTAGTTCAGGCCGCGTTTCGCGAAGTGGTTGCTGGAACGATCTCAAAGAAACTTCTTCCTAAGCTAGATCCCTACGGGAAGCCGGCTTTCCAGGATCTACCAAGGCTACCTTTGCGATACCGCGATCAGCATTTTGCGGGCGATCTCGGCTTATGAGGCCAGAGTGTCGATCTGCTCTCGCAGGTGGGCCAGCTGAACTTCTGCAGCTTGTTTGAAAACAGAAGTGCCATGCTCACGCTGTGCGTATTCGATAGCCTCGGCTTCGTTTTCAAACGGGTTACTCAAGCGCACGCTTTGATCGGCTGCATTCGAGCCCATCACAAACCATTGCCCAGGGTTGTAGCCTTCGAGACCATTGAGGGTGTCCGCGAAATCCGACTCTCTAGCTTTTCTCACGACGCAGGTCGGTTCAACTTTGTGGTCGATCGTTCCGTCAGACAGGAGCTGCTGGGGCAGGTACCCAAGAAGCGTGTCAACGATCTCATCGGTGTCGATATCGGGCATGGGATCACGCTCTTCGAGCTCGCGCATCTGTTCTTGGATCCGGTAGTCCGATTGAACCTGATCCAGGAATTCTTGGGCCTCTTCATCTGTCAGCGGCTTCTCGGAGCTCACGATGCTGAAGCTTTCAACCCAAGGGCGGCGAAGCAGGGTTGATTTCAGAATTTTGTCCAAGGACTTTGCTCCCAGGCTGCCCTTGTACTGCTTGGTAAGAAACAAGATTCCGGTCACCCGTTCGCCGCCTACTACACCCGCTTTTTCGTAATGATCAAGCTTATCGCGCAGCCATTTACGAAAATTTAACGGGGTCGCGACTAGGCAGGGATTGAGAAGAACGACTCTCAGAGGATTCATAAGGCAAGCTCCAGGCATGAGGCGCTAAATACGGTTTTCCATTATATTGAACCATGCACTTTTATCAATGCCGAAGATGCTTGAAGCCTACAATGTCGAAGACAAACTGGATCTGACCATCCAGCTCGCCCTGAACATCACCCAAAAAGCACACCTTTGCTCCCTCTTCAAGCTTATCAAGCAAGCGCTTGAGCTTAACAACCAAGGGCGTTGAGCCTAGCGACATGTGCTGAATAATCAGCTGCGTCGAGCCACAGGGAAGATTGAGTAGCGCTTCAGTCGCTGCTTGGCCAATCAGCGTGAACTCAGGCTTGAGATCCTCGTTCATTCTACCGCCAGCCCAGCAGCAGTACATGGTTTTACCGCAGTGCTTGATTTCAAAAACCATGAAGGATTGCTGACTAGACCTATCCCCACCCATTTCTTGGCAAATCAAGTCCATGGTGGATTCATTGGCCTGTCCATCGAGAATGAGTTGTGCTTCGATCTTTTCAAGCATTGGGGTGCCTACTACGCATGGAGACTGGGATCGTACCACACCCTCCCCCCTGATTGCCTACGCGCAGATCTAGGGTACGTTGACTCGGGCCAAGAAAATAACGATCTAGTTACTCACAGCTCATGAGACTTGCGAGGAGCAAATGGAGGCACTATTACAGGTAATGGCCTTGTGACACTTTACCCTGGGGTTTGATGGATGAGACAATTGAAGGATGGGTTCACTGGACAAAAAGGGCCGATGAAATGGACAATTTCACCGATCATGTTGTGATCGAAAACCACCACGGCGACCCGGTTCGTGTACACAAAGTGCGGATTTCGACAGCTGCCGGAAAAGCCCAATTTGACCGCGACAACCTCAGCCTCTACTGGTTTCGACAGCGCGAACTAAAGTCCCTATCTGCTGCACTCAAGGGGTCAGTAAATTGGCTTGTGGACTGTCGGATCCCGCGATTCTGCGAGGTAAAAACCCCGTCGATTCATGATGCCGAAGAAGCAATTTTCCCCATGCATGCAGATGTACCAGTTTGCTCACACGAGAGCCTAAAGTCTTTCTACGCAATGATCAGCTATGACCGAAAGAAACAGCGCTACAACCTCTAAAGTGAGCCGTAGGCATTTGGCAGAAAAGCCAGGCCTTGCAAGCAAGATCAGCGAACCAGGCTAGTCCTGACCCACCTGCTCGCTCAGACCTGGATGAGATCACATGCCCATTGCGCTTTCAGTTGTTGCTTCGAGCTTGCTGCGACGATCAGCCATCTCATGCAGGAAGTACTCTTGGAGGTGCTGACGGACTTCGAGCTTGCTTTGGTTGTTCTGCAGGGCAATCTGATCGTGCAGCATTACACCGTACTCATCGTACAGATCGCCATTGCGATTGATCTTCAGCGTGACGACGCCGAGCTCTTCAGGGTCTTCGCCCTGGCGGATCTCATCTTCCATGTCCTCGACCGCTGATTCATGCGAGGAGTGAAGCAGAATCCCTCTGTACTGGAAGCCGCGCTTGAGGGTGGCATCGGACATAGCGAACGAGCGATCGCTGGAGTTGCCATACCCGACCGTGTAGACGATCAATGTGCTAGACATCGTATGTAGACCTTTGTTGATATTGGAATTTGCGTCGCGCTACGGCGGCATTCCTCATTATATTCATCGGCAGAACCTGGCCGGCAACCCTTCGTAGCAAAGTATTCCACTGATTCCGGATGGCACATGCGTAGGCATCAAGGGGCTGTTCACGACCTGCTCCGTTTGCACCAAAATCGACCCATTGACTTCTTATAGGCGCCGTTACTGCTACGTCGAATTTTCTGACTGCCTGGATGCTTACGACAAGCTACTGGACGGGTCATCTTTTCCTAAGGGCTGGGTGGCTCATAGACCGATGCCTTAGGGGTTGAAACGACAACCTTCAAGCCAGGCAGATGTGATGAGTGGAACTAAGCCCCCTGCCCTACCCCTGAGAAATTTGTAACCGAATGGGAGCTTGGAAACCTCGTAGCTGACTACGATCTTCTCAGCGTGGTACCTCCCATGCTTCAGCAAACCGGCTGCGGGTTGAACGTTCAATGATGTCCCAACTACCAGCACACGACCTGCTGTTTTCAAATGGAGAACTGCTTCAGACAAATCACCCAAGGGCTCGCCAAACCATACGATATCAGGTCGCAACTGGTGACCTTCCACACAGAGATCGCCTATAGACATATCACCGGTTTGATCGTAACTCAGGCTGGGGTTTACAGTGCTTCTTGATTTCAAAACCTGGCCGTGAAGGTGCAGCACTTTTTTTGAGCCCGCACGCTCGTGAAGATCATCAATATTTTGTGTGATGACCACGGTTTCATATAGGGATTCCAGTTCGGCAATTGCGAGATGCGCAGCATTGGGCTCAGCTTCCAGGACAGCTTTGCGTCGCTGGTTGTAAAACTCAAGCACCTGCTCCGGATCTCGGCGCCAGCCATCAATGGAAGCAACATCCTCAATCCGATGCTCTTCCCACAGACCATCCGCATCTCTGAATGTTGCTAGACCGCTCTCCATACTGACACCCGAGCCAGTAAAAACCACGATCTTGTTGCGATTGATTTCAGGCATCGAGGTTCACCAGGTGCAGGAGGTTCTCAAGCATAGGGGCGACACGGGTTCCCTCAAAGCGCTTTCGGATAGCCATTATGTAGTCAGCCCTATCCTTGTCCTCTTGGAACAGAATGCCTGTGAGTGAATTGTTCATCGCGAGTAGCAAGTGGATATCGTCATTCAGCCTGTCCAGCTGGCCCGTGACCGTCTCAAGCCCCGAGGGCGATTCGACATGGCGCTCTTGCGCCTGAGACCGAAGACGAGGCATGTCTTCAAACAGCGTCGGCTTGCCATTCACGTAGATGGTGTCGTCCTGGACGCAGTAGATAGCCAAGGCCTTGCCATTGCCCGTTGTGCAATCAAGCGCTAGCACATTGCCCAGGCGCTGTGGGAACGGCAGGTAGGTATGGCCAATGCATAGGCGCCAAACGCCCTCCACCCCGCTGCGCAAATGCCGGGTGATGCGTTCCCGCTGCCACAATGCTTTTTCCTGAATACCTGGATAGGAAAGTGCTTCAATGAACGCCTGCCAGGTCATCGCGCTAGGGACATTGGCGTGCACCACCCCCACAATGCCATGCTCGCACTCGATCTCAATGGCATGAGGAAGCGAGTCCAGTTTTGTCGCTACCATATCCTGAGATTCATCGGACAAGGACATCCACCATGTTGCCCCATTGTCGCTGTAAATGCGGTTGTTCTTCCAAGCATCGATGACCATTTGCTCATGATTTCCCCGCACCATGAACACCCAGGGCAGACCCAGAAGGTCTAAAGCCTCCCGAAGATCAGGGCCCCGATCGACAAGATCCCCGCCAATGATCAACCGGTCAACTAGGGGGTCGAAGTTCAGAAGAGTCAGGCCCTCCATAAGCTTTTTGACCTGGAAATGAACATCGGTGACGACGAAGCAACGACCCTTGGTATTGATCGAAAGGCGCTGAACGAGAGGGGGTCGATCGGCCATTTGAAAATTCCTTTATAAATGCCACAGGGGCCGCAGCGCAGGGACTTGGGTGACCAGCGCAGGGTGGCTAAAATAATACCTGAATGATATCATACAATTTGTCAGATAACCGTATTCTTTGCCCATCCATGGCCATTACAAGCCGTAAACAGGGCATGAGGTTCCAGATGGAAATTTCAGATTTTTACCCAGGTCTCGTGTTCAACAGTGCTGGCGGCCTTGAGTATCGCTGCACTGATGTTGGCACCAGAACCGTCCTGGCCATCCTGTTGTCCGGAGTAGACCCGGTTTTTGTGCAGGGCCCGCCGTACATTCAGACAGAAGAGGTTTTTGCCGAGCATGAGCTAAAGCAGTGCTTTTTGAATTTGTCGGATGCTCTGGTGAAGGCCTGTGAGCCATCCAACCACCCAGGCTTTAGCACTGATGAGGTGAAGACGATGCTTGAGGGCAGGTTTTCCCCAGAAACGCTGGCCTATCCCCGCAGAAACCTACTCAAAGCTGATCGAGACCTTGCCGATGATGTCGCTCATCCATTTTCGATCACTCGAACTGACAAGGGTATTCGGGTGCGCTATTTGACCCTTAAGTCCAAGACATTCTTGGAGATGGGCGAGATCGAATTCGCAAAACTGCCACTGACTACTCCCGAATCGCTATCATCCCGACTGGCTTAGGCGGCTATCCAGTTCACGGGGCAAGCTGCACAGCTTGCGCCATCACATTTTCGCTTCATATGGCTTGAGTGAAGTGAAAAGAAGAAGCAGCCAACCACCCTGTCAATTTTATTGAAAATCGTGGGATTGATTGCCATGACCGTTGCCCAACTGGAATACTGATCAGAAAAGAGAGCAGCATCATGAGCATTTTGGGTCGGCCAAACAACCCGGATTCATCGCCTTGCGTAGGCATGTGCAGCCATAACACAGGGGGAGATGTCTGCAGGGGCTGCGGAAGAACGGTGAGCGAGGTCTATGAGTGGCTCGGCATGTCTCGCGATGAGAAGGTTGAGGTCAAGAAGCTCGCCCGAGCCAGGCTCAATCTCCAGGCGCCTGGCATAGAGCCCACCTAACTGAGGCCGCAGCTTACTTCTCTGCCTGCAATGCCAGGTATTCGCTTCGAAGCTTCTGAACCACAGATGCTACATTGCGAGCATCGTCAATGCCCCTGTGGTAAGTCCCCACCCAAGTCAAGCCAAGGTCAAGCACAGCATTCTTAAGGCCCATAGCTCTGCAGTTGAGCGCCTTCCAGTGCCATTTTTTTAGGTTCGTATGCTCCAAGTCACCAAGCATAGCCTTGCACCCATGCCGTGCGGCGTCCTGCTCTAGCTGCTTCAGGTCGTAAGAGCCCCAGCTGCCCCACATGATACCCTCGGCTCGAAACGGCTCCAGAAAGCCCTCCAGTGCCTTAGAAACACTGCCGTAATCCTCGGCTTGATCAACATCATTCTGAGTAATTGTGGTCAGGTTAACGCAGAATGGGGTTAGCTGCGTGTGGAGGACAGGTCGCACAAAGCTACAGAACTCTGCAATCACAGCATCGTTGTTCCAGGTGTCGACCACCACGGCACCCACCTCAATCGTTTCCATTTCGTCGACAGGTACAGCGCCAGGGTACGAACGAGCTTCTTCATCGCTCAAGCCCTTGGGTATCTCGTTGCAGGTGGCTTCGAGATCCACACAAAGTAAATACCGATAGGGCTCCATCAGCCCCATAAGCTCCTTCATTTTTTGGGGTTTTCGTATTCGATTCATGGTGTTTTCTGTGCTCACAAAAATAGGCCAATAGTTTCACCCATGATGCTCTAATCACAAGCCCCAGACAAGGCTGGACAGGGGTTGGCAACACTCTGCGATCACGGCATCGCACCAGCAAATCAATCGAGAATGATCGGGATCATTTGCCCAGGCTGGTACGCTCATCAGCCCGCGCTTTGAAGCTAATGCAAGTGGAATGGAACAGGTCGACGCAGCTCATTAATTTATCGATAAAACCTGTTTCTGGATCTTCTTCCACATTGCCAAGACCTTGTAACGGGCCGAACGCGCCCCGTAGGATTGAAATAGATCCTTGGAAATCGAGAAAGCCATGACGTCCAGAACGTGCCTTGTCGTTGTCACTTCACTTGTGAGCGAAAAAGAACTGCATTCTTATGACTTGGGTGTACCAGGTGTCTACTTGATTGAAGGGATAGACCCATCCCAGACCGATGAGGTAGCCTGCGACACCGCCTTGGAGTCATTCCACAATCGAGAGCCGGTTAAGGTTCTTGAGGACTTTGACATCCGGGTTGTCGACGCAAATTCAAGGGTCGAACTCAGACCCAGCGCCCAGGCTATGGATTCGGTGGAGGTGGTGGATTGCCACAAGCTTTCGGATGATATCCCGGATTGGGTTGCCGCCATGCTTCAGCCGCTCCAGCCTGCACAATCCAACACCCTGCGCCAAAACTCCATTGAGCCGGGATGGTGATGAGATCGTATCTAAAAAGGGCGGCGCTGAAGATTCAAGAGATTGAACTTACGATCGACCACGGTAGTATTTTCGGCTACGTGGTCGATGCTACTGAGCCAAACATCCAGACGTACTTGATGCAGTACACCAACCTCGGTAAATCGATTGCTGGCAGGCTGGCTCAACGCAGCGAGGTGGTTGCCCTGTTGCGCAACCTGTATGTTGATTTTGAACATAGAGGCCAGGGAATCGGCAGTGAGCTGGTATCAAGCTTTCTTCAGGAGGCCGAACAGGCTGGCGCCACTTGCTATGTCCTGCTTTCTGATTACGGTGAGGAGCAAATCAACAACCTCGATCTGAAGGCCTGGTACGAGAAATTCGGTTTTACTGGAGTGCTCGGCACAGAATCTGGCCCTTTGATGGTGATGCCAGACAGCATTGCTGAGGACTTGACCGATTTTCTTGGGCCACAGGATGAAGACCCCGATTTTTATCCCTAGATCAGCTCTGGATCTAAGTTTTCAACATGATGCACCATGATCCTGTCGAGGCGCTCAAAGAACAGTTTCTGCTCATCCTCCTCGGCTTTGATTAGGGCGCGCTCCTCTGCAGTATTGTAGTTCAGGCTTAGACATGTATGAATCAGGTCGGCAAGGGTTAGGTCAGGCCTCGGCGTCTCAGCCACCGTTTCCTGAACTGCCTGGTAGTCCGGCGCCAGCCTTTCGGCGTTAGCCGGGTAGAAATGGTCGACCATTCGCCCTGCGAGTAGATGGATAGGCTTGTGATACAGCTGATTCACGTAATAATCACCCACTGATGCTTGGGGTGTTTTGTCACCAAGATGAGCGGTAAGACTCACATCAACAGCAACGTCAATGGTTGGCTTGTCTTCGAAAATTATCTTGTAATCGGAAATGAAGACGCCGCTCACCGTCTCAGCTGGGTTGTTCATTAACACCTGCTCCACCAAGGAGAGCTCGGAGCGCTTGACGCTGGTGATCTTCACCAGATTCAGACGAATAGGCTCACGAGCCTCCATCTCAGCAGGCGTTTTCGCTGTGACAGCGACCAGACCCAGCTTTGGCTTAACATCACTGGCGTGCTGCATGAAGTTTGAGGAATAACCATTGATATGCTGGAGCAGCGGATAATTTTTAAGGAGCCGATAGATGGTCTGCAGGCTCAAAAAAGCTGGGCTTTCAATTTTGAATGCTAGATCTACATCCAACACTTGCAGAACTTGAGACGGCACCAGAGGCTGTTCTTCAAAAAAAAGGGTGCTGCTGGACACATCAAGCACCAATGCCTGCAGAAACGTCTGTTCACCCAGGTTCATCCGCCCCCCTAAAACAAAGTCAGTCGCTTTTGTCGTATATTGGCACATCTTGCAGATCAGGCAAACCCCATACTGTCGCCTGGCAAGGCCTTGCTTGATGACGTCGGGGATCCACCCCCATAATGAAATTATTCAATCATTGGTGAGGATTTAGCGATGCAAATCAGAATGTGGCACGGCGGCAGACAATGGAAAGGCGCTCCAGAGATTAGACCTTCAAAAGAAGGGAGGTCTGAGCTTGGCCCTGGCATCTACGTAACGAACTTCTATGACTCTGCCGCCAGTAAGGCCGTGGGCGGAGGCGCCGTGCGAGAGATCGTTTTTTCTCCCAAGCTGATCCTTGAGCAAACCGCGCTTTCTCTTTCTGATGCATGTGATTTCGTCACCAGCGTGATCGTAAAGTCCAAGCAAGAGGCCGTCATCGAAAAAATGATCGAGTGCGCCGGGCGCCACTCACTTAAAGACAGAGTCTTGCTTGGTACCGACACGCAGCATCTTCATGCCGAATCGCTGGTCAACCTCTGCGTGAATGGTGATCTTGCGCTGGGCGCCAAAGGCCAGGCCCTTGCAGAATTTTTGGTTGCTCACGGTGTGGATTGCGCCTTTACCCACCGAAGCGGCAATGAGTTTTGGGGTACGATCTACAATCCAAAGTGCATAGACTCCTACGAGAAGAGATTGGCGAGCACAGTTGCTCTATCCCAAAAGGAACTGCCAAGCCCCCTTGCCCAGCTTGAACTTCAGCGGATGAAATCTTCCCGCATTATGCTACCGGATGAGCAATCACCAGCATTTTGATGGATTAGGGCGGGCTGATCGACTACCATGGTCGACCTCCAGAGCTTCAGAGTTGGCCCGCATGGACACTAAAGTCGTTAACCTGGTTGATTTTGCCGAGCAACGCGAGGAACAGAACGCTGCACTGTCTGTTCCCGTTGCCGAAGAGATTGCGGACTCATTCACCTGCCCGGAAACGGCAACACGCTTTCCTCTGCTCTACCGCGTGCAGTATCCCGAGCTGGAAGTCACCCCAGATGAAAGACTGAGCTTCACTGGAAGGTATACCACCGCCTACCAGCTTAGTCCGAGAATCAGGGGGCAGAATGCCGTTCTTGCGCACCCAAGACCTGAAATGGAATGTTTCTTCACCCTGGAAGACCAAGATCAGTGTTGGCTTGAAGTCTTCGATCTAAAATCAGCTTCCGGCATCAATGGTTTTGTCACCCTTGCTAACCGACTGACTGATTCAGAAGAAGAATTTGACAGCATTCACAGCCCCAAAGGGAGTTTTGGCTTGTTGGTTCGAAGAGATCTCCCTGAGAACTTCGGGAGGGTTGTTTATCATACCTCGCAGGTTCGCGAGCACCCTCTGTTCGGACAGGTGCCGTTCACTTATATTCATGTCCTAGAGCAGGATGGTTCAGTGACGCGTGGCGATCCTGTGCTGCCGGATATGAGCTAGAAGTCATCGGTCATGCGAGCGGTGAATTCTTTTGCCGCTTGCTGCGCATCAGGCTGTGGATTAGGCGATGCTGATGACATAGCACCGGCTCCCATTAGGGCAATCAAGAAAATCCCCATGAAAACCAGTGCGGCTGAAAGAGTCTGGGCGTCTTGCTTAGACTTGGCTGCCATGAGTTGGGCTCGCAACAAACCATTTTCGCAAATGAAGGCCCCGCCGCTCCCGCCACAATCCAGGCAATCGCACCACAAGCTCATCTCAGTCAACTCCGGTTACTTTCAAGGCTGGGTGATCATACGGCTTTACTTAATGCGCCACAAGCATCTTCATTCGGTTTAGACCTATATTGCTCAGAGGCCAGGGCCCGGCTATGATGAGTGAACAAGGAGAATAAGATGATCTACAACGAATTTTCGGCCCGGCACCATGCCTGGGTTGGCGCTATGGGCTGGCATAACCGATCTAATCTGGAAGCTATGGCCATGATTTACTCAGAAGTGGGTGAGTCAGTCGATGAGATGACCTCCCAAGGTCTAACCTCTGCCTTTCCAGGGGAATTGGCCGACATTGTCCTCAGGTCGGTCGATATGGCTATCGAAAACAAGGTCAATATTGATTTTGAGCGGCGGCACTACAGCCCTGATCGACCTGCGTACCGCACTGTGTCCGCATGTCTGCTGTGTATCACGTCAGTCCTGGCCAAAGGCGTAAACGCGGCACGACGCGATGATTACGATGGCATCACAGACAGCCTTATTCGAACCCTTCTGCATTGCGAGGAGATCGCCGCCCGCCAATCAATTGACCTGCAGAGCGTCGTTGAGCAAAAGATCGCCATCAATCTGGCTCGTGGCAGCCGTGGAAGGGCGATATGAGGCGAACGGATAAATTCACGCTCTTTTGGGGAGGCGCCTTCTCAAACTGGTACAAACGTGACTTCACGGTAAAAGGTCGAAAGTTTAACTGCGGCGAACAATTTATGATGTTCGCTAAGGCCATGCTGTTCGGTGACCTTGCAACAGCAGAAAAGATCATGAATGAGCCAAATCCGCGCAAGCAGAAAATGCTCGGTCGTAAAGTAAAAGGTTATGACGATAAAGTCTGGCAGGAGCGCTCACCCGGCATCATGGCCGCAGGTCTATTCCACAAATTCATCCAGCACAAGGATCTCACCCAAATTATTCTGGAGTCAGTGGGCACCCGCCTTGTCGAAGCCTCGCCTGATGACAAGATCTGGGGCATTGGATTGCACGAAGACGATCCTCGTGCGTGGGATGAAACCCAATGGCTGGGCCTCAATCGTCTAGGCTCGACGCTCGATGTGGCCAGAGACCGTGTAGTCGAGCACGTTGCGGCTAGAAACGCTTCACCCAGTTATGGCTGAAGATCTTCTTCAAGCGCCCTAGATGCCAGGGTCACCTGGCCGTCTGCAGACACTTCGAGCAGGGTCACCACTGACAACGGCTTGGCGCTGTCGAAGAACCATTCACCCTCGTTTGGGGCTTTATAGATCATCTTGTTTGAGATGTTGGCGAACGTCACTTTCTGTGGCTCACACTCATACACGGCGGTGGTAACTGCATGATCGAGTGTCTTTCGGATGACCATATCGATGCCGGCCCGACATTTCTCACCCTCCTCATACGCACGCAGGACACGCTTGGCGGCTGAATGGGCCGCCAGGCCATCAGTGATGTAGACATAATCCATGGGATTCACGTGGCTGCTGCGCGCGTCCATCGCCCTGATGATGCTCTGCCGGCGCGGGCCTTCGGCATCATACAGGCACACCCCTCGACTCCTGGATCTTCGCTTCTGGACTGCCTCAAGGTTGAACAGGGAGCCAAATCGACGATCGAGCTCATCATCTTCGAATTCAACCTTGAGCAGCTTGGCCTGCTTGAGCAGGATTTCGCTATTGGGTGAGAGATCACCGCGAGCGATGTCTTTTTCATCAAATTGGAACGTCAGAATCAAGTCAGCATCGTCGGTGCCGCCAAGGTAGTACTGGCAAAAATCCCTGGTCGTTCCCAGGAAAACGCCACCTGGATACTCGTGAAGCCCGCCAATGGTGAGATCCACTGGCTTGCGATCCATTAGGGTCTTTGCGGTCAATGTAGCAATGTCGAATGAAACGACGCGATAACCAACTGGCATAATAGTCTCCTTAACATGAGCCATTATGGCTTTGGCCATATGCGACGGTGCAAGGATGAGCTCACCATGGGAGCTGGCTTTCGTTCGATTATTGATCTCGCAGGCGCAGTCATCTACAAAGCTAGCTCAGACTGCGTGTGAGAGTTTCAAAGGCTAAGCCCAGGACTTTCATCGGGAGGGTTCGGAATCGCGCAAAGCGGGGCTTGTATAACATCCTGGGTCACCACCTCATCGGCAGGGGTACCGATCGATCGAAGGTGCAGGACGATGTACCGACGAAACAGGGGTAGGTCAAGGAAGCTTGCTACGCCATCTGGACATTCCGAATCGTAAAAACGCTTGGCTTTGTAGTCCGCCACAAAGACGTGATTTCCGAACCGAATGTCGTTGTTAAGCATGTCTTTCGTCACCCCTTTGGGTAACTCAAAATCCCAATGATTGCGGAGCAGTTCGAAATCGAACAACTCGTTTTCTTCATCCATGAAGTTTTCCAGCTGGACATCAAATAAAGCCTCCTTGCCGATCGTGACCCGAGCCATCGCCTCCAACGCAAGGTCTTCGCAGAGCCCATTGTTGATTTCGTAATAGGATTTTGCCAATCCCTGCCGGACGTACTCATCCCTCACCTGCCTGATGCTGTCGCTGATAGTAATGGTCACAGCAGCTGCTCCATAATTTATTGAGGTTGAAAAACTGTTGGAGTGAGTAATCACAATGCCAATAACAATATTGCCCTACGCCCAGTGGAAAAAAGAGAATCACCTGGCACTGCTTGAAAAATGCTACGAAACCTACGGGCCCAGGATCGACGAATACGAATACTTCGTCGAGGCCGAGTATGCCAAGGCCTCGAAAACCCATCGGATTGAGGGCGACTCCCCTGCCCCGCGATCAGGTGGCGTCACATTTCCAGAGAAGAATCGCCCCCAAACCTCTTGGAAAGCGCCGGGTTAATGTGCAGCGCTTGTACCTTAAAGCCTGGGTTGGCCTGAACCCTCTTCGGGACATAGCTCCATGCCAAGTCTGAGCCGGTCAGAGCCACCAGGCAGATTTCCGGGGTTCGATTTTCCACGTTGACCATCCTGAGCAACTCGCCATTTTGACGAAGTGCTTCGAGATCCATCTCAGGTGTTACTCGATCCTTGGGCAGCATTGCCAGAATCTTGTAGTCCGCCCTTACCGCCTTGAGCATATCCTCGTTGCTGATGGATTCCATCTTCACAAAGCCAATGGCGTAGGGGAACCTGTCAATAACGCTGAGCACGCGATCCAGTGTTCGATGTTTATCAGTCAGCATAGGGAAAGCATCCGCTCGCAGGCTGACCAGCAGATCCGACATCTCCTCTGTGATCCTATGCGAGCGAATGTGCTGATAGTTGAGTACATTGCGCTTGATGGAGGCAAGAATCATCTCATCAGTCACTTCCCGATCACTCAAAGCATAGATCCCTCTGGGATTTGCTCTGATAACCTCCTCAATGAAGATCGCATCCACCATACCATCAGGCGCGTATTTAGCCAATTTCCCAGGGTCGCTGATGGCACCCTGCAGAACGTTCTTCCGAGTGATCATACTGACCGGGGCATATTCGACCTGGGTAAGATTGTTCGCAATCGCAATATCACACATTTCCTGGGTCACCAAGGCTTCTGGTATATAACCCAGGGATTTGTGAAGCCTGACTTGCTCAAGGCACCGCATAGACGTCTTCAGGCTTTCTGGGGCTGCTTCAAAAGCAAAGGAGCAGCTCTTTATGGCGGCATCCACAACATCCTCAGTTCGAAGGCGATCATCAAGCCGCCTGAGGCGAGAGCCGTCTCGCGTACAGAGCGCCAGGGCCGTTTCGTGCGTAATCAGGTTTGGGTATTCTTCGACGTAGAGGTCGTTCTGCAGGGCAATGGCGTTGATGTCATGTGCGTTCTGCAGCCGTAACGGAAGAAGATCGGGCTTAATGGAACCCCTGATTGCCATTTTAATCAGAAACTCATGACTCATCAGAAAGTCAGGCACATCAGCACTGAAAAGACGCCAGGCGCTACGATAGTCCTTGGTAGCCAACTCCGAATAGAGGTCGGTTAGCACGGGTTGGAAGTAATCTTCCATTCTCATGCTGCCAACAAAGGGTTGGAACGGAGGGGTGCAGGCCCATTTGACCATAGCTTCTGCCCAGGGGCGCCACGGATTTTCGCTTTTCTTGGCTTTGCGAAGCTCCGGCCCACCTTCAAGCTCATAAGCAAAACGCCAATCCCTCACAGCTGAGATCTCATTGTCCAGGAGTCGTTCGATCACCCCCTGCTTGACCAGCGACTTGTAGGCTTCTGTGGAAAGTTTCTTAGGGATATTCATGCGTGCCTGCCGTTGATTTTCTGGTTTTACCCGGTGACGGGATGTGAGGTGCAATCGTTTCGAGCAAGGCCATGAAGTCCAGGCAGTCGACACCGGAACATTCAAGCTTTTCAACGGCCTCCTGGTCAAGCACGGCAACGATCTCACAACGATCCGGATCAAGCACCACGGTGATAGCGTCCTCACCTGTATCACACTCCACCCGATCGAAACCTTTCGCTAGCAAATCACAGCGCAGGTGAGAAAAATGGGAGGGCGACTGAAGGCTATCGTCTTCCGCAATACCGAAAAATTCATCGGGGGACATTTCGTGAGCCAGACCGCCTGTGGGATAAGCTACAACATAGATCAAAATTGTGTCACCCTCCCCCGACGCATTTGAGCTTCCAGCATAATCCAGGGCATTGAGCGGCACATGACTAAGATAAAGCCCCAGGCCTGAATTGCTGTCAGCCCCCCGCCCTACCTTTTTTGAAGTGAACCGAGCAATCTGTTGGGATGAGCCATGAAAAGCCAGACCGACTTCACCCTTTTCAAGCCGATCTTTCATCGTGTTTTCCTTGTTCTACCTCGATGATATGGGATGAATGAGCCAGAAATCTATTGGGATATTCCGCCCTCTATGCCAATATATGGGTATTTCGTATAAAGAGTGATTTCCACATGACTCGGATTATCCGCACCCTTGCCTTGGGGCTTATGCTGCTTCCCTCGCTTTCATACGCAGGCCAGCCAGGTGAATCCGGAATTGGCGATGCCTGCTCCGCAAGCCAAGACTGTGTTGCGCAGGCTCTCCAGGACTTCTATGGCAAGGTACTGCCGCTACCTGTGACCGACACTGTCACCATGACTGACCTGACCATCAATGGTGGAATCGCCAGCATCAACATCCTTCTCGGCCATACCCGAGAGGAAGCGATTACCAGGCCTGCAGAGGAATTCGAGCTCAAACGCAAGCTTCACGATTACGCCAAAAATCTCAGCTGCGGCGAGAACCAGGGCCTTGAGCGCTTGTATCTGAATGCCAATGGTCGCATTCTCTGGAACGTGTACTTTGCTGACGGTGAGTTCTTCACCAATGACTTCATCACGACCTGCAGCGAATAAAACATTCCCTGCAAAACTGAAAAAGATTGGCGAGTAAAGGTTTGGGCGGATGCGTTAACATACCGTGACTGGATGGCAATCCCCATAGTCCTGGTGAGACATAGCTCTTGCTGTAGATTTAGGACTTTAGCCCTTAACTCCATCCATAGAGAGTAGGTGAATCAGTGGGGAATAATTCAGCCTTTCGGTTATCCCCTGCCGCCTTCAGTAAGATTTTTCATATCAGCCCACACGGAGGGATAGCGCTGAGGGAAAATGTTGAGCACTTCAAAAGAGAAGTCATTAAGGGCATCGTTTCCAGTAGTGCCCGCAATTAAGCCGCCCGAAAACCCATGAGAACCATCGACGGCTTTGGCTTCAAAGAAGTAGGGGTTGAGATCCACCGCCTCTCGATCAAAGAAAATACTCACCTCCCCTCCGAGCATCGTTGCCTGGGCTGCTGGCTTATCGATAGAGGCCCAGGCAGAGCCGGAGACCCAGGACTCTTCTGGATTACCTGAAAGCCAGTCTTCTCCGAATCGGACGTAAAGGGAGAATCCATACGCTCCCTGGTACTGAGCATCTGCGGTTTTGTTTCACCAGCTTGTCAGGTGTTCGATGCTATACCGATAGTCCTTGCGCGTGAGACCAGGCAGGTTGGCTAGGCGAACAGCCTCCACGAACACCTCCGGTGGCATTTCAAGTGGTTTGGTCTGGTGCACAGGACAGTCTCCGGTTAAGCCGCAGAGCGGCGCTGCTTGATCGCCTGGTCAATCTGTTTCTTGGCATCACGCTCTTTCAGAGTCTCGCGCTTTTCGAAGTTCTTCTTGCCCTTGGCCAGAGCCACAGTGCACTTCACAAGATGCTTTGACCACTCCAGAGAAAGCACAACTGCCGTGTAACCCTTTTGCTCGACCGAGCTGGTTAAGCGATCAAGCTCTTTTCTAGACAGCAACAGCTTGCGGGTGCGCAGTAGGTCTGCCTCAACGTGGGTGCTGGCTGTCTGAAGCGGCTGGATCTGCAGACCGATAACAAAGGCTTCGCCACCCTTGAGCAGAACATAGCTGTCGGTCAATTGAGCCTTGCCGGCGCGAAGGCTCTTTACTTCCCAGCCTTCCAGGGCGATGCCTGCCTGGAATTTTTGCTCCACAGCATAGTCATGCCGGGCTTTGCGGTTTTGCGCGATGGTAGTCATGATCAGCCCTGAAATTATCGATTTGAAAGCCATAAAAAAAGGCACTTTGCTTTCAGCTAGGTGCCTGTTTTATAACTCTTTTTCGGATTTTGGTGGAGTCGGCGGGAATTGAACCCGCGTCCGCCAGTCCGCCACTGTCGGCCCTACGTGCTTAGCCAATTCTATTGAGTTAACTCCTCGCCGCCCGAATGGCAGGGTGCTTAGAGCGAGCTGCAAATTTTTTAGCCGTTACGCCTGCAGCGAGCTTGGCGGCGATCCTGTCTATCTGACAAGCACTTCGGGTTACAGGCATCCCCTTGTACTTGCTGGGGCCTAGGCCACCAGAAACGCATCAAGCGGCCAGGGCCACCGGAGCGTCGAAGTTGTCGTTGTTGGCAACTATGGTTTTGCAGCAGCTGATTTACGAGTTCTGCTACCAGCTCGGCATGCGCCTAGAGTTTTGTAACCGGCGTCGAATCCAAATCGACCCCATGGATTCTATTGTCGTTATTTATTGAGTTATTGTCAATAGGGTTTTGTTGCAATAAACCGGAAAGCCATGAAAAAATGTAAAAAAGGAGCTATGCCATGACCCCCCTATTCCCCTTCCCTTTTAGTGTCGGCAGACGGTCTGACTTCAGTGATCCGCTCAAGGACTTTTATAATGCCATCGAGACCAAAGATCTTCTTAAGCCGTCTGTGATTGCAGAACTCGATCAGGTTCATGATTCCCTGGTAGCCATGTCCACCGACCCGAGGCATGCCTACTCAGCAATGGCGCTGGAAATCAAGCTTATCGATAACTTGCATACCAAGGGCATAAGCAATCCCCCAGCCAAACTTCCCGTGATTCTGTACCTTTTACAGCGCTATCACTACCTTGACTACCCAATTTCAGCAAAAGCCTCGGCTACCATGGAAGATCACTGCGCAGCGGTATCAGGAGAGCAAGCGATGGCTGCCGAAGAGCTCTGTTTGTCGACTGCGCGTGAGCTCGTGAATGACCGTGACTGGGCCGTCAACCGCCAATACCTGCAGTGGGAGACGGATGTCAGGCACCCCATGTTTGACAAGGCGCTGCCCTTAGCCATCTATCTGGCTGATCCAGAACTACTCGGCATCCACAAGACTGAATACGAGCGCTATTTTGCCTTGCGACATACCGAGTGCGCCCCTAAGTGGAAAAAGCTTTCTCGCGATGCTGAAGCCCTATTGGGCTCCGCTCAGATTGCCCATACCCCTTACGCTGATCGCATTGAAGACATCCTCTCTAGGACTGATTGGGTGCGCCCAAGGGAGGTGCAGCTGGCGCTGTCGATGATGAACCACAAATTCAACTATGCCGATGTGATTGAAGCTTGGACAGACAAGGTGGGAATGCTCGACAAGCTGGGGGACAAACTCTTTACCTACAGCAACAAGCAACCCTGGATAGCACCCTATGCGCTGCTAATGGCGCACCTATGCCATGCAATGGATCTGAAGGGTGGCCACCCCTCGGTCACGAACTTCATTAAGGCCCTTTTGCTGCCAAAGAATCTTCATCGAGAGGACGCTGGAAGAGCACTCCGCACGCTTTCAAGCCTGGAGGGACGGCTTGATCCTGAGGGTGAGCGTTTGCTGTCACTGGTCACGCAAATGCGCCAGCTTGAGCCTTTTAACAAGGCTTACTATGAAACACTTCGAGAGGAGGGGCTAGGGGCCCAGGCCTACCGTTACCTCAAGGGTCAGTGCAAATTGGATAGGAGAAGTCGGACGGAATCTGTGAGGTCTGGCCAGGATATCGACTCTGCCAAGTTGATTCGCTTGCTGAAGGAGTCTGGCCTCGACCAATATCACCGCGTGTCTGACAAGTCCAGGGATCACGCGATGAGTATCGACTTGGGGCTTTGAGCGCTAGCTGGTGGTGGCACTGTCCAGGCGCTCACCACAGTAGGCAATGACCATCTTGTCATCGATTATTTTGAAGTAGAGGCGGATCTGATGCTGCGTGCCGTAGCCCCTGCCTACGCTCACATGAGAGAGGAACACCACTTTTTCACCTTCGTAGACGAACTCACGCTGGGAGCGCAGCTTGACGTTGTTTACGACTGTGTCTGACTCATGGCTGGCATAGCTACTGCCCAAAATCGTTCGAGACTCAGCGTCTGGCCTACCTGAACGAACACTGCCCAGGTAATCAACCAACGACTGCACCAGGGCCGCAAGACGATTACCCATTTCAAAATTGTAAGCGGCCTTGGCGCTTTTGATTGCGCTCTCAAGCACCACCAGGTCTTGAGGGTATAGTGCTGAAAAAGCTGTCAGAACCGCTTCGGGGGTCAGCTTGGCAGACCCCTTCATTAGCTCCACGACGAAGCTTGGTTCAAGCGGCAACGTTGCGCTGGTGCTTTGAGGGGACATGTTTTTGCCAATGCTGGCCATAGCCGTCCTGAGGTCGTGTGCCTCACGCCGAGCGACAGTGGCAGCCTCTTCCTGGCTGATGCGGCGGTCACGCTCCTTTTCCAGGTTTTGGTTGGCGGCATCCTTTTCCTGAGTAATCAGAGCAAACTGCTGCTGAAGCTTTTCAAGCTGCCCAGAAAGCCCAGTGACCTGTTCTTCAAGCTCCTTGGTACGAGCTGGAAAGTCTATTTTGGGTATAGATTGCAGCCGTTCTATCTCATAAATCATAGCACTGGCTTTTTTTATCAAACTGCTACCAATAGGGGCAATCTCGGCTGCCCTCTCTACAGCAGTCCCTTTGGCAACCAGTAGCTCCTCATTGAGTTTGAGGATCTCATCAAGACTACCGTCTCCGTTCTGTGTGATGCTCGACAGCTTTTCCATGTGGCGCTCAATCGCGCCCACGCTGGCATGAAAATCTCTGAAGCCAGTTCGCACAGGGATAAGCGCCTTGTGGCGATTGCTCATATAGCTTTCTAGAAGCCCAATCTGCTCATCACTTGAAGTGTCAATCGCGATCATTTTTGGCAGGGCTTCTAATTCAGCCATAACAGGAGCCCAGTGAGTCATTGCCTCACCAATCTTGTACCGCTTGAAAATCTCTCCCGCCTGGGACAGCAGAGTCACCATCTGCTCATGGTCATCTTTCAGCACAGCAGTAAACGAGTCGGCCCCATGCTGTGCGTGGTAGGACTGTATCTGCATGATCAGCGATCGGATACGCATATGACCTTGCAACGTCGGATCCAGGCGCTGACGGTCAACATTCTCAAATAGGCATTTTATTAGCGAAAGCATCTCGTTGGCATAGCTGACAGCCGGATCTTCCTCAGCAGCTTCCTCAATATTTTGATTCACGAGATCAATGAATTTTCCCTGTCGCTCAGCCAGCCAAGGGAAGGTATCAAAAAACCTCAGGGTAGCTTCAGGAGTCAGCGTGCAGAGGACGAGGTTGACACCAAGGTCAGCCGCATCCATGTATCTCGGCTTCAAGGCCCGATAGAAGGATTCATCGGCGGCTGCCGCGATGAAGTCGAGGAAATAGCTGGCGTATTCGCTTTCGTCGTCCTCCAATAACTCTTTGAGCTCCGCCACATCGTCGGCCTGATAAGGATTTGCCTGGAGAAAGTTGCTAGTAAGCCATTCCATCGAGCCAGAAAGGGTCATGCCCCCATTCTCCTGGATGACACGCTCCATCATCCCTCTCATAGGCTCTGAGCCATAAAACATGGAGAGGATGTGTGCATCCCCCATTCGACTAATACGCTTGCTCACCGAGCCAAGACTCTTGAGAACAGAGGATTTTCGAATGTTGTCAGCTAGCTTCTTGGTGCGCTTTTCGGGAGAAAAGACGTTGTTCCAGGCTTCCTCAGACACGTCTGGCTGAGTGAATCGGTCGGGTAACCACGCCTGTGCAGTAGGCAATCCATCCAGGATTTCTTCTAATTTTGCAAGTAGCATAGCCATCCACACTCCAGTACTGAATGGCTGCGAATCTACCAAATCCTCACGCTGAGTGCAGCAGCATCTTCATAATTGACCTTTCTGGGGGCAGCCAATGTGAGCACATGGCCCTGGCGATCTCGATGGGAGTCGGATCGCTTTCTTTTTGCGGGTAGTCGGATATTTCAGCAAAGGCTTGTGGAAAGGCGGCGATCAGGGCGGACAATGTCCTCTGGGGTAGAATGTTCACCATTTGCTTGATTTGACTGCGCTGAACAGCCCGCTTGATGATGGCTTCCATGAAGCCGGGAACCACCGCTTCAGGAAAGATGGATTCAGTCAGAAGACTGTAATCAAAATCCCATCGGTCATCGCCAGCAACGATTGCTTCCTGGAGGGCAAAACCAGGGTTGCCATCCTTCCATGGCCCTCCGTCATGCAGCATCGATCGATATAGCAGGGTTGTGGGCATACCTGCATCAATCCAGCTGCGCAACTCCCTACGGCCAGCCTCGCTATAAATTAGGCAGCCCAACACCTTCGGGGCGGCGTCGCGACCCGCTAGATAGGCTTTCATTGCCTTGATGGCAGAGGACTTTAAAAAATAAGGTGCGCAAAGCTCCTCAAACTGTGAAGCATCACTTACAATCGCCGGGTTGCCGGAAATCTTGCGCTTTAAGGATTTTTCGAGTGCGAGGGGTGACGGGCTGTTCATCGTGCAATGCCTTTTTGGCTTTTATAATAAGCACATTCGGTTATTGTGTAAATTGGAGATCATCCATTTCCAACATTTGTGAGGAATCGATGTCCGTCAGAATCTATGCCGCCTACCGCATGCGGTCGATGTCGATGAATCGCCTACAGGCCTGGTGTGATGCCCTATCAATTGAGGCTGTAGCACTGGCGAAGCGGGGCTATGCCGGTTACCTTGCCACTCAGATGTGCCAGAAGCTCGACAATCACGCTCTGGGCTTTGAGCCTTTGGCTGATACTGATCCCTTGCGATTAAAGGCAGACCTGATTGACCAGTCGCTATCTGACAGATGCTGCAGTGACGAAAACTGGGAGCTCTCGCTTCGCATTCTAGCCGACAGCAAATACCTGTATATACTGAGCGATTACAGAGGCAGCCACTACAGAGCCCTTCTAGATGCTCGGGATGGCCTGGAACCCTTCAATTACCAGAATTCTAGCGACACCATTCTTGACGACCTAAGCCCTGAAGAATGGGACAAGCGCGGGAAAACATGGGCTAGGCTTCTCAAAAGCAATGGAATTCCTGAAATTGGGTTTCTAACCTCTGTGGTCAGAAAGCACCAATACTGCTTTCCCTCTCCAGAGCTAGTTCGCCGCGCATTGCCACCCCTAGATTTGCGCGCCACAGTCGTTACCATTGAGCATGAGATTGCCCTGCAAATGGATGAGCTTGCTCCCCACTACCCCAACAAGCCGGCACTGCTTTACCGCGAAGCGAAGCGCCAAGTTCTAGCCATTGTGAATGAGACATCCCTCAAGTCCCAGATAGAGGCCAATAGGCTACGCCTCCCGGATGTCTCTGCCCTCTTAGCCAAGTGAGAAGTCCGTGAGGCCAAGGGCCTTCTGCTTTTTCTTCTCAACCTCCATCGATTGGTAGATTTCCAGGTTGAATGGCTTTAGGGTCGCTTCGTAGGTGCGGCATCCGCCGAAAATGCTATCGCAATCATAGCTCCAATATTTAGGAGTGGGGTACTGGCTCGGAGTTATGACTACGAATCTGTCCTCTCCCAGGCTGACGTAATCTCCTGATCCGTTTATCACATCAAGGAAAGCAATTACACCGCCTTTCAAGCGCATTGGCTTGTCAGGGTTACAGTTGAAAAGGTCGTCAAAGTCCACTTCGCCATGCCAGTGTGGGTAAGCGCAAGAGCCCCCCAGATTGTCTAGGAGTGTACTCAATTCGGCAGTGGTTACCAGGGATGGCAAATCATGATTGATCATTCTCAGGGAGTCCAAGGCATTGCGAATCCCATCGGTATCCTTGTAATTAAACCCAAGCATGGTCAACACCTGCTTTTTGTCCAGGCGCAGGAAGTCGATGAGCGACTTGGCATCGTAAGCTTCGAGATCCCTAGCCAAGCCCTTTTGGTAAAAGATGAGCTCGTCCACACCGCCCTCGAAAGGGCTATAGAAGGGATTGAAATTTAGACGAACACTGTGGCCAGAGAACATGTCCAGGCAGGTAGAGTCGTCGTTATCGCGAATGTGTTCCTCCATCGCGTACCACATCTGGTCGATGACTTCATCGATGTCCGCCACCGGCCCATCGCACTCCGACATAATCTGATCTATCTCGTCATACAGGTCATCGACGGGGCGACGGCTGATATTATCGGTATACCAATCATTTGCCTCATCACCCCAGGCATCTGTCAGCGCCCAGGTGAGGTAATCCTTGAAAGGACGGTCTCCCTCAACCTTACCCCGGTAATTTTTCATGGCGTCATGGAACGCAATGCCAATTTTTTTATGGTCGTCATCACTTATATCGTCACTGCGTGTGAATTGAGTCATGCTGTTCTCGTCAGCAAGCTCTTTGATCACGGGTGTCAGACCCTCGATCCAGCTTTCGACTTTTTCAGGATCCTGAACGGTGATTTCGAAACAATTGAGCTCAAATGTGTATGGGGTAGTCATGATCTTCTCCAGGTACACCTTGAGTATGAAGGCTGCCTTCGGATCTGCGCAATTGTGTTGCGCCGGCCTTCCTGCATTACATATTCTGAAGTTATATCTCCCCTACCAGAAATTAATACCGACCATGTCCACGAACTCGCCATCCTTCGACATCCCTGCAGGCCACGGGGAATACATCTTGAAACACGCTGACTGCGCTGTGCTGCGCGAAGCGCTGATTCAGAATGAGGCCAGCGTCAACGGCCTGACGATTGATGAAACCAGGGCTGGACTATCTCCCATCCTGGCTAACCTTGATGACCAGTCACTGCGCATGCTTGCCCTGGAGACGGTCTCGATGAACAACGCTCCGGGTGCTCGGCCCAAAGCCGCACTCAGAATTGATCGTGACGGACACTTCCTCGTGACTGATCGCGGCATCACTCACAATAAGAGCCTGGACAATTCAGGCCAGGAACGAGGCATCTGACCGTGAATCTCGACGAGCACATCATTAGGGATATATTGACTTCCAAGCTGCCGAATTTCCTCGCTCGTCTTGAGAAGATCAACACTAAACTGAAGTCAGGTGGGTTGCCGCCAATTGAGATCATCAATCATGGCTCCCACACCCGATCGGTGTCCCTCCAGGGACGTGGAATAGTCAATCTTCCTATGGCAACCATCTCCATCCTTCGCCAGGCGCCCACGCCGTCAGATCAGCGCGTCCAGGTTTTGGCAAAAACCACACTAGATTCACGACTTTCTTCCGAGGCGATGACTCATAAAACCTATGGCAATCTGACAGAAGAGGAGCGAAATGTCATCCATCATCACCCTGATCCAGGAGCCTGCGATCACTGCAGCTCCAAGCGCAACAGGGCATACATCTTCACCCTGAAAACCCCTGGCGGGCTCATGCGTGTGGGTGGCGGGTGTCTCACGGATTTTGTTGGATTTGATATGTCTCGTTGGGCCAACTCCCTCAACGAGGTGATCGAAAGTGCCGACAAGTATGCGGAAGTGACGTTCCGCGAAATGGCCGATAATGAGGTCATTCCACTACGCCTGTTCCTTTCCATCGCCAATAACCTGATCGAAGAGAATGGTTATCGCAATCGCGATATGGGTGAAAGCACGGGCGAGCAAGCGTTTTTCCTGTCGCAATCAGCCGTCAGCGGCGGGATGGATCGAGAAGATCCTGAGCACACTGGGGCTGTTGATCAGGTGTTAACCTTCATCAAGAACAGCGTTCACCGTGAGCAGGACGCCCATTCGGATTATTTCGTCAACCTGAGAACCATGGCCGATGTAGGCTATCTGACCACGCGCCAGGCCAACTTAATGGCCAGCGCGCCGCAGGCCTATCGAAGATACCTCAGGGAGCTTGCCAGGCAGGAAGAGGAGCGCAAAAGACTTGAAGGCTCTTCTCATATCGGGATTAATTTCATCGGTGAGAAAAAGCAGCGCATGCTTTTTGAAGATGTTGTTGTGAGCTATGTGAAGCCAGACAGCAATTTCTACGGGGCTTTCACCAAGATCTGCTTCCTTGACGCTGCCGGCAACCACTTCACCTGGAAAGCATCTGGCATCATTGAGGTAGAGGTTGGGCAAACCCTGCAGGTGCTTGGCACCATTACCGAGCACGAAAGCTATTACTCAAGAACATATGGAAAAGAGATCAAGGATAACAAAATTTCACGCTGCCAGATGCTGAGCGTTGAAGAAGTTCTTGAAACGCGCAACAAGCTTGCCAAAGCCGAAGCCAAGGCTAGAAAAAAGCTGGGGAATGACGACCCCCAGCCTTAATCAGAGCTTACCTAGACCACTTTGAGGACAGGCTTGGCGGTACCCCCGGAGATGGCTGCCTGGATTCCAAACACCAGGGCTTCGTCAGCAGTCATCTTGTTCATGTAGGTCATGTTAAGGAATTCCATTTCATCCTTGGTTTTCTCATCGCGGCCTGCCGCCGACAAAGCAAAGATCGGTGTGCCGACGTTCTTGGAATCACAACGGATTGTGCGGGTTGCCGAAATGCCATCGACGCGAGGCATCATGATGTCCATCAGGATCACATCGTATTTGTTTTCCTTCGCTAAGGTGATGGCTCGCTCACCACCCCGAGCTGTCTCAACAACTGCCCCGTAGCCCTGCAGGCTTTGACTCATAACATCAAGGTTAACTTGTTCGTCGTCGACAAGCAGGATTGAAACATCACGCAGCGTGTCGCCTTCGGTAGTCTTAAGCATGCTCAGCAAATGAGCCATGCCATGCTCAGCACTTGATCGGTTTTGCAAGCTACTGGAGATCTTAGTGATTAGGCTATGCATCTCAAGAGATTCCACAAAACCAAAATCGGCTTCTTTACGGAACTTGACCCCTTCGACGGCATCCGATTCGAGCGTCGGCTCAAGGCTTACTACGGAGTTGAAGCCTTTTGCCTTGAGCTGATCCAAGGTGATGTCGTCAGTCGCGCTTTTGAAATCCTTAGAGGCGATGCGACGCACGATCAGGATCTTGTTTTGAGCATCCAGTTGCCCCAAAGCCGCTTCAATTTCGCCAATCGACTTGGCAGGCACGCATTTGGTGTCAAAATTGCCCAATCGGCTGCAAATCGATTCACAGAAGCTGTCACGACTGTCCATAACGACGAATTGAGCATTGGCCTGAACAAGCCTGCTGGAGCCATTGGTTTGCTCTCCAGAGACTGGCTTGGAGCGCTTGACTGGAATGTCGGCCCAGAAGCGCATGCCACCGCCAGGTAGACGTTCTACTCCACGCCTGCCCTTCATGGCCTGAATATTTTCAGACACGATCGCAAGCCCCAGTCCAAACCCATTTTGCTGGCGTGTGCGGGCGTCTTCCACCTGGGAGAAAGGCTCAAAAATGTAGTCCATTTTTGAATCAGGAACGCCTACTCCGGTGTCTTCCACAGCGAAGCGCACCCAGATGGTGTCCTTGCTGGTCTCATCCAGTTGGCTGAGGTAGACCCGAATTCCACCGGTTTCAGTGTACTTGATGGCGTTGCCAAGGTAGTTGTCAATGATGTGTGTCCAGGCCTCTTGAGACGACACAACCATATTAGGCATTCCCTCCTCCACCACGAAATCGATGTAGAGGTCTTTCGCATAGGCCATACCGGACGTGGACAGCACTGCTGCTTCGACTTTCCGATACAGGTCAAAATGAGAATTTACGGGCACCTTCGGGTCACGAAGGTTGCGCGAATACTCAAGTACGTTGTCGATCTGACTACTGGCTTTTGCAATCTCGCGCAGAATCAGTTCGATGTTCCGACGAAGATTCGGGTAATGGGTCAAGGCCTCATCACGCGTCATGTTCAGCGCTGCCGTCTTGCTGGCATAAAGCGGTTGGCGAAGCTCATGACTCATCAAGTTGATGAAATTACCCTTGATTTCACTGGCCTCTTTTTCTTTGGCAAGAGAGATCTGAAGCGACGCAGTGGCTGCACAAATTTTGTCTTCCTGATCAGCCAAGACGGCCTTTGTTCCATCCTCGCTCCGGTAAACGTTTTCTACCAAGCGCTTGAAAGCAAAAATCAGATCCTGAATTTCATACTGATGACTGCTGGGCAGGTCTGACAGGTTAAGACGACCGTGTTGGGCTGGGTCAGAGGTCAGCTCCTTCATCTTGCCCATCGATTTGATCAGCCCCTCTAGCGGCTCACTGATCTGACGGCGAATCGTATGCTCGAAGATGATTGCGAAGATGACCAAGAGGATAACAATCGAAACGATGATGGCGAATTGATTGATCCGAGGGGATACGATGTCAGACAGATCCAGCGTGATCTGCATTTGACCTAGCCGGCGTGCCTTGGATTCTGGATTTTCACCCACAGCCGGGTAATCATCGGCATTAACGTCGTAGACGTAGCTTTTGTGAATGAATGGCTCAACACATGACTTACAAAGCCAAGTGGCGGCGCGCAGGATTACCCCACCCTGTGTGGGCGGCGACTCTGCAACAATTGTCGACGGGGTATCGCCAGGAACAACAGGATCAACCGTCAACTCGATGCGCATCAAGGCAGTGTCCTTGAGCGCGAGATTGAGAACTCGGACATTCTCCTCTCGATCGCCTGTTGTCATCGAGACCAGCAGCTTTTCCGATAACGCCTGTGCAATACGATGACTTGTGCGGAAGGCCTCTTCCTTGGAGCTCTCATGAAGAGCTATGAGGTGGGTAACCACCACAACGCCTGCCAAGACAAGCATCGGGCCCATCGCCGCACGCCTGATCATTTTCTTGAAGGTTGTGCGACGAACCAGACCGTCCGTCAGCGAGCCCCAAAAAGCCTTGCTAGATAATGCCTTATACAAACCACGCGTCATGCTCGAATTCCCACGCAAACTGACGAAGCCTCGACGTAAAACCAGGTGAGCTTTATACCATCTCGGGCATTGTATGGCCAATACTAATATTGACCTTAATACTTAACGCACTTCCACGTGCAATTTTACTAGCAAGTTACGACCAATAAATGGCTATCACCGACAATACAGACTAAAATGCAATACGATAATTGCAAGTCGTCAGAATATTGTCGCTTTTATTTAACCAATTTTGCAAATAATGCTCACTAAAAAAGTGAAGATGCTTGAATTAGTCCTCACTAAAATAGTGAGGAAAAGCCTGCCCCATGGGCCCTTCGCTCAATTTAACCCTTAAGCACTGTATGCCTATACAGTGGTATTAGTGTTATTTAGGGTATTGCGAATATTTATTCATAATTAGGGAACTGATGCGCTTGTCAAAAAGTCAATGGGAGGCTACTGTGCACACGTCTGCTGAAACCAACAGACGAAGCTCAGATGGAAAGAGCGTGGCCTGAGACTAGGCTTCGAATGAAAGAAAATCTGAATGAAGACACTACCATGATGCAATCAAGATTAAGCAGCGGGGCGAACGACCAAAGTCGGGAAGAGCGCCAGGCATCTGCAGCTGAAACTTTGCTCAATATGGCTATCGAGCGTAAGTATCTTGATGACATTCGCTCAGCATTGCTCATACCCAAACCTAACAACCGGTTTCACCTATCAATGGAAACTAGGTTCAGTGGCGAGGGTAGCTACACTTGGGTCAACGTTTACGGGGACTTTGAGGACTTGTTGGGCAAATTGGATCTGACAGTTAAGACTATTTTGGAAGCTGGCACTCCCGTCTTCCCAGAAAATCTTAAAACCTGGCAGAAACACATCAAGGAAAGCTACGGAACAGGCCAAAGCCTAATTCTGAAGTCATCCGTTTGAGCCCCGAAAGGGGCTTTTTAATGCCAGTTATTCGATATCCAAGGCTTTAGCTCGGGGTCTCTGGTATGCCAATGGCTTTCAGGAATAAGCTGGAATGCCCATCTTTTTGCGCCTCGATCGAAATCTGGCGCAGAAACTGATCCAGATTTCCAGCTTTGACCAAGGTGCGCAAAAGCTTCATCTGCGCGCCCTTGGCATACTGCTCATTGGCAAGCACCGATCGAAAGCTCTTTTCCGACTCTTGCAAAACGAGAAATACAGGCATATTGAGTACGGCACAGCACCTAGCCAGCTGCTCAAGGCAGCGCTCAAGATCTTCAGATGTATTGGATTGCTCGGAGCTCATGGCTAACCCATTTTATTGTAAATATTGATCCGGTCTATGGTAAGATTACCGATAAAATGACTACAAGAAAAGAGATGGCCTCATGAAAAAATCCGCCGTATTGCTCGCTTCAATCCTCGCTGGTCTTAGCGCCATGGCACAAGCTCAGGATACGGAGGCCCTGCTCAAGCGTATCGACGTTAAAAGCTATGAGGGATATCTGCAGGTCACACCCGCAAATAGCAAGAACGTCAATTTAGACATAAATTTCATCCGCCCGGCCTATGACACTCAGCCTACTACCGCTGGCGCCATGGTTGGGCTGATCCAGCTTTCCGCCTCGCTAACAAACCTGCAATACATGGTTGACCCCTCCTGCAAGGGTGAGATTCAGGCCAAGATCGGCATTCAGGAGTTTGGCGGGGGCAATGTTGGTTACCTCAGCACGACCTGGGCAGCAGACACTGCTACTGACAAGCTCTCCCTGGCAGGTCGGGAATTTCAGGAGCGTGGAGGTTCGGTCGAGGATCTGAATTCCGGACTTATCTCCGGGCGCATGAGCAAAGGCCAGTGGGTCAACATTCAGCTTCCAGCTACGCTGAAGCATTCTCCAGGCGACATCTTGGTCATGGAGAAGATTCGTTACACCAGCACAACAGACCGGTTCAGTCCCTGCAAGCTATCGATCCGCGAAAATATCTGAAACCCTTGGCGCCTGGTGTAGGGCGCCATGAGGTCAGTTACAGGCCCAGATCACTACCCAGCAGTTGATCCGTCATGTGCGGCTTCATCATTTGTGGGTTGAAAAGGCTTCGGTCAAATTCAAGCTTTTCTGTGAGCGTTTTAAATTCTTCATTGCTCTCAACTGCAGCTGCGATCAGAGACAGGTCGAATTCATGATCTTTCTTCATGTTTTCCAATGTCAATCGCAAGGAATCTAGATCAAATTTACGTAGCTTCTCGGTCGCCCTTAGGATAATTCGCAGCGCGGCTCTACCTGGAGACTCCTCACCCATCTGCTTGCAAATCGAAGTACTGAGGGATGCCAAAAAAGAGGACGGATGGATCAGAATACCGGCCATTCCTAGAGTACTGTCAACCGTCACCTCATCGTCCTGAAAAAACCGGTTGCAGCTAAAAGCGGCAAAAGCATCTGCAGCAATCTCTCCCGGATAAACCTCGGCGAAGCGAATGGCAAAGGACATCTGCTCGCCATGACTGGCATCTATGTTGTTCAGGATGTCCACTGCGGCCTCGAACATCGTTCCGCGAAGCGTATCCTTTCCAGTCTTCACATACGGGAGCTGTGCAAGAGCTGAGGCGAGACGGGTTGAAGGATCGTCAACGCCAGGTTCTTCAAGCATTGTATTTCGAAACAGTTGGTAAATGGCATTCTGGCTCAGGACGTCGTCATCAAGGACTGTCATCGCCAAGGTCTTATAAATCCGCATGGCAAAACCTTGGATGGCAGAATCCGACAGAGCCATGTCATCTTCAAGCTCAAGAAGAAGATCCTGGATAGCGAAGCCCGTATCGCTCATGGGCATACCCTGCTCATAGAGCTTGCCCAAAACCTCATAATCCTTACGCTCGACAGCGGCAGCGAGCACCATCTCATCAGGCACGCCAAAATCCAGCGGGAGGTTGTGAGGCTCATTAATTGTCATTTTTATGCTCTATCCAGGCGTCTATGATCGCTCGCACCAATGGAACGATCGGCTCAAAACACTCGCGATTGTAGAAACCCCATGACTTTACCTCAAAGTGTGGTCGCTTGGTACCTTTGCCAAACGTCCAGGGGATTTCCAAGCCACTTGCTTCATGAGCCTTTATCCAATTCTTGCAGGTTAGAGGCGCTACAGACAAGACTTTTGCCAAATTCGGTGCGTTGGCGTAATCACCCATGTACTCTATAAACAGGGCAAAAATACCCATGTGAAGAGGGTTGTTAGCACTCAAATGAGGCACGCCATTCGCATTCAGTGTGATTATTGAAAACAATGAGTGGGCTTTGACCACTTCTTCCAGCATGGTCGTGAATCTATCTGCATCACCTGCCACTGCTTGATTGATCATGATTAAAACTCCTTGAAAGCCTGAGTCTACGCCCTGGCTGTGGTAAAGGTTGAGTGAACCAGGATTAGGCCTGACGTCAGCCGATATAGCGCAATTCAGAAACTGTGCGCATAGCGACCAGGCATTTCACCCTGCCAGCCGCTACCCAGTCATTGCCTGAACCACCTTCGGCTTCGACCGGATAGCCCCCATGGCAATGAACAGCGTAAAGACCTAAGTTACAAATTCTGGGTGGCTGACAAAAAGGAGCGCCGTACAGAGGGCAGTCGCCAAATTTCAGCTTGCTGACTTCAAGCTCTTCATTTTTCTTCGCAGATCGAGCATCTGCCCAAAAGCCCGAAGCAACAAACGATCTTTCTGCTTTGTCCACAAAATGTTTCGGCTGGATTTCTACCCGAGCTAAAGTGCCAAAAAGAAACTTGAGCGAACCCGGTACAACGAAAGCGCCAGGTGCACTATGGGTAGCGAGATCGCCCAGAGAAGGCAGTACAACCCCGAATCGGGTTAGATTGCCCTGAAAAGCTCCACTTTCACTGCGCATAAAAGGCCTCGCTGGGGCGCTAACTGATGATGTGGAGTATGCTCTATCTATACTTCGCGGTCAAGGTGAGTTATTCATATATTGACAGGCAGTCAATTCATGATACAGTCTTGAGACAGTGCCCCGATGGTGAAATTGGTATACACATCGGCCTTAAAAGCCGCCAACCGCAAGGTTATGCCGGTTCGACCCCGGTTCGGGGCACCACTGCCCAGCTGGCGAAGTTGGTAGACGCGCAGAGCTCAAACCTCTGTTCCAATTGCGGAGTGCCGGTTCGACCCCGGCGCTGGGCACCAACAATTAAAAAGAGGCCTCTCGGCCTCTTCTTTCTTTTCCCTTACGGAATCAGCTCTGCCAAACCCAGATAGGGGCGAAGTGCAGCTGGAATGGTGATCCGGCCATTTTCCTTCTGGTGGTTCTCTAGCAAAGCGACCAGGGTTCGGCCTACCGCAAGTCCAGAGCCATTTAGCGTATGCACCAGGCGGGTCTTACCTGTGTTTGTATCGCGGAATCTGGCTTGCAAACGCCGCGCCTGGAAGTCACCACAGTTCGAGCAAGAAGAAATTTCGCGGTATTTGTTCTGACTGGGTACCCACACCTCGATATCAAAGGTCTTCACAGCCGAAAAGCCCATGTCGCCGGCACAGAGTTGTACAACTCGGTAGGGCAATTCAAGAAGCCGAAGAATCTTTTCTGCATGCCCTGTCATGGCATCCAAGGCTGCCATGGAGTTATCCGGATGGGCGATCTGCACCATTTCCACTTTATCAAACTGGTGCTGCCTGACGAGACCACGAGTATCACGACCCGAGGCACCTGCTTCGCTCCGGAAGCATGGTGTGTGAGCCGTCATCTTAATCGGTAGATCATCTTCATTCAGAATTCTGTCCGCCACAAGATTGGTCAGTGTCACCTCAGCCGTAGGAATGAGGTAAAGATCAGCCTGGCCAGGTCGTTCCACTTTGAACAGATCTTCCTCAAATTTTGGAAGCTGCCCGGTACCACGCAAGGCCTGAGCACCTACCAGGTAAGGTGTATACACCTCCTCATAGCCATGATGATCGACATGGTAATCAAGCATGAATTGGGCAAGAGCGCGATGCAAGCGGGCTACATGGCTTTTGAGTACCACAAATCTTGAGCCCGAGAGCGCAGCACTGGCTGCGAAATCCATGCCGGCTAGATCTTCACCCAACTTTACGTGGTCTGCAGGCTCAAAGCCAAATGCCCTTGCTTGCCCCCAGCGGCGCACCTCGACGTTGTCAGACTCGTCGACCCCATCCTGTACCGAATCATCTGGCATGTTTGGAAGAGCCATGGCGATGGCTTCCATGCGCTCCAGGATAGCTTTTAGGTCATCCTGTGCATCACGGTAGTGAGCTTGGGCCCGTGCGTCGTCTGTCATCAACTGAGTGATGTCTTGCCCGGCACGTTTCGCCTGACCGATCTCTCTGGCTCGTGCGTTACGTTCGGCCTGAAAGCCCTCTGCAGCTGCTTGTATGATCTTGCGCTTGGATTCAAGAGTAATGTACTCATCCAAGCTGACAGGGCCTCGGCGCGACAGAGCAGCCTGTACAGCTTTAGGGTCTTGGCGCAGCAACTTGGGATCAAGCATCGATTCACTCCAGCTCAGGGTTTTGAGTATCATCGATTATACAGACTATTGATGCTCTGTGAATCTGGGCTCACAACCCCAAGTCGATGGCAAAGATTTTCTCACCCAGCTTCGGCGTTACCAGGCTGACGCGTTGCGGCATCTTTCTGCCGATGCCCCTGGCCAGGATCACGGCAGCCCTGCTGGTTACCAAAGACAAAATTACTTGCAACTGATCATCCTTGCAGTCCTTGATCAGGCCCACAACCGCGTTCTCAATGACCATAGAAGTTCCCTGAAGTCTACTTATGGCATTGATCAGCCCTACCTTATGGCGCCAGCATAGGTCGCCAACGTCGATCGAAATGGGCTTTTCTAGCGCCATGTCGATGGCAACACCAATCCTTTTGATTTGGTTAAGGTCAAGCGGTTTTCGACCGGACTTGGAATAGCTGTTCCCCAGCCACCGTCCCCCATTCTCTGGATCTAGAAAATACCTGAGGAGGGCATTACGAGCTACAGCGATCGGCGCGATGTCCTGGTTGTAGAAATACTCACCGATACCATCGATTTCCTTGATGAGGGGCTCTACATCCTTAGGCACTACGACGAGATCGTGTTGCCGCAGCATTTCGATCATTGAGAAGATACCCATTGCGAATGTGGCAGTCCTCTGATCAAAGGGAGCCTGATTCGCTTGCTGTTTGAGGCTGTAGATCATGGTCGATCCTATGCGATCAGATCGCAGGGTAACCATTTTGTTGATGAAAGCCAGCATATCCTTGTCCACGGTTTCCGCCATGGAAAAATCATATGAAAGTGCTTCTGCCCAGCGATCAGCCATACCTCTCTTGATCAAGTCCGTGCCTGAAGACTCTGCTTGAATCTTGAGGCAGGACAAGGCAAACGTGTAGCTATGAAAGACATCTTTTTTCGCCTGGTTGCTACCTCTCAGATGAAGCCACTCCATGAGTTCCGGCACAGACAGCGATAGTCGATAGCAAGCCTCTGCCGCGATATCCAGGCCCTTACCGTATTTGTCCCTTGATACCTGACGGAATTTACTGTTGAGTAATGAGGCATAAGCGCTGGCCTGAGCATCAGTTATCTGCCTGGCAAAAAAGAACACGGAGCTCAGCTTGCAGAGGTCTGCATCAGGAATCTCTTCACACAGCCTTTCAAGCTGATGTTCAGATAACACCTTCGCATGGTCGAGACATGAATTGAACTCATGACCATCCCAGGCTTTTATGAAATCCTGCCCATTCATAAGCCCAGATCCCCCATGAAATGATGCTCTCGGGCCTTATCAGTCACGCTCGAAAGCAGGTGGGGGAGCTTGAGCAGTACGATCTCTTGCTGCTCGACAGACAATTTCTTAAGGACAGAAGACCAATCAATGGGGAGCCCACCTGAATCAGCCAGGCTTTTCCAACTCTTTGTATTCAGCTTGTCTAGAAAGCGGGATACGGCCTTGAAGGCGTGCCGGGTCAGAAGTGTTTGGATATCAAAACCAAGAGCTTTTACAGAGTTGATGCTGCTGAGCGCAGCCATAACCATCACATACTTGTCAAACATGTCTGCTGCATTTTTTGAAGAGGCTATGGTCTTGGTGTTCATGAAGGGTCGCATTGCTTCAACCGAAGAAACCCTTTCCAGCCAGTGCATCATATGCTTGGCGCGTGTATGACCAAGGTGAACTAGTGCTTCAGTATCTTCTGCATTTCGACTTCGGATCGCATTGCCTATGGAATTCAACTGCGTGATCCAGCGGCTAACTTCACTTTCCTCATCGATAAATACCATGTGGCGACAGCTCGCGATCGCCCTCAAGTCATCGTCTGAAGCTGCAGGATTGCTGCCCTTGAATGCTAGCGAAATCACCCTCTCAAAGAATGAGTTGTAGGTGGCGTTGTGAAAACGTTTTCTATCATAGGAAACAAAATGCTCGAATGTTCGTAGCGCGTCATTCGCAGGCATGATTTTCTTGAGGGCAAAGTAAAGCCTGCCCTTCAGAAAAACGGATCTGTCATCATTGTCATCGATCATGAACCTTTTACTGGCCAGAAGCTCGATTAGGGGCATGACCTTATAGCCTTGATCGGGTGTAACATCATCCTGCTCCAGATAATGAGCTATGCCCAACAAAAGGCGCGAACGCTGGATGCTATAAGTGTCAATGGAGTAGAGATTTTCGAGATCCGCTTCAGTGAGATCTAGCCTAAAAAATGCCGGGAATTTATCGTATTCCGACATCATTTTGACGCGGCTGGCAACCTCTCGCGCCTTCCCTTCCCGCAGAGACCACAGCAGGCCATATTCGAATGGCATCTTCGCCGCCTGGAGTCGCCTATTCAGCTCGCCTCGATAGGCCAGATCCGCTTTAATGTCAGACACACTACAATCCCAAATCATGTCCGAACAAGTCATCGCGGGAGCGAGATCCCAGCTTGCTCAGATCGTTTCTATGCTGATCTCTAATGTACAGTGTGAGCTTCATGCCATGCCTCTTTTTCATGGTCGCCTCAGCTTGCTGAATGTCGATCTCAGGATACAGGTCAAACAGCGTTGAAGCCACCAGGGGGCCGTCACCGAAGGGTGAAGCCACCATGTAGTGGTGAGAGGCCAGCAGCGCGCAAAATAACGTAGTCATAGCCCCTTGGCGTTCTCTAGGCTCGGTGCTGGCACGCATCAGCTCCACTAGCTTTCTAGCCTTTTCGTAGGAAATCCCGATACTGCTCACAGGCGCATTGAGCGATTTGTGTAGGGCCATAAACTGATCAGCGACCAGGCAGGTAACCAGCTCGCCTAGGCGCTTCGGGTTACACAGACTGATGGGGTGATCTGAAGCAAACTCTCCAACCATAATCCTGTCATTACCAAGCCAGGACAGGTTGGTCAGGAAGTCGCTGACTTTAGAGATTCCTGGCGCTGCACTGAGCTGCTTGATGAGGTCATAAAGCGGGTCTGCCAGCTTCTCAATCATTGCCATGGTACGAGTATCGTCAGGCGCATCTATAAGCGCGTTGATCAATGGATTGACGATCGAGCCAATATCTTCAATGAAACGATTATTGGTTTTGATCCTGTCCTTGAGAGCTTCCAAGTCGAGACTATAGCAGTCTGCTGTACACTCAAGGTATTTGGCCATGGCCAGCAAATGCAGCATCCGAGGCCTGGCCAGAACTTTAGGATCATCAGCCATCAAGGTATTGACCATCCTGATAAATGCGTCTGACTCTTCTTCACTATATCGACACTCAAGGTAATGCCCACTCATTGCCTCGAAGCCTGTTCGAAGATTGAAGGCCATTTGCTCTAGAACCTTGAGCTTCGATAAGGCCCTGACAAACGTGAGTCCACTTTCTACAGGGGCCCGGCCTGAAAAAAGGTCGACCATGATGTCATTCACCCTGCTCCAAAATGTTGGAGGTACCTGATCCTCGGGGGTGATTGAGCCTCCGAGCGTCACGATGCTGTCGATTAGGTAGTGGGCATCGAAATAATTCTGCCTCACAATATGCTCATGAATAGCAATCACCATGCTCTGCAGCTGGTTGGATTTGGCTGTCGTTTCCAAAATAAATATCCAGATGATGAGCTGGTCGATAGCTCTACACTACGAGATCAGAAATGATTGGCGCTAGATTGAGAATGACTCGCCACAGCCGCACCGACCCTTCTCATTTGGGTTCTGAAACTCAAATCCATGGTTGAGGCCCTGCCTGACGTAATCAACCACCAATCCCTGAAGATACACGGCGTTCTTTGGGCTGACGTACAAGCTGAAGCCATCATCGATCATGACCAAGTCGGTAGGATCTGCCTCATCAACAAATTCGAGAGTGTAGGCCAAGCCAGAACAGCCTGTGGTTCTCACCCCAAGCCTGATCCCAAGGCCCTTCTGGCGGGCAGAAAGCGAACCCTTTATTTGTGCGGTTGCGCCAGGAGTGAGAGACAGATTAATCATTTTGAATGAGCCCTCTTGGCGCGAAAGTCTGCAACAGCAGCTTTGATCGCATCTTCAGCCAATACTGAACAATGAATTTTGACGGGCGGAAGGGCCAGCTCTTCCGCAATTGAGCTGTTTTTGATCGACGCAGCCTGATCCAGGGTCTTTCCCTTCAGCCATTCGGTTGCAAGGGAGCTAGAGGCAATAGCTGAGCCGCAACCATAGGTCTTGAATTTGGCATCTTCGATAATACCCTGCTCATTGACCTTAATTTGCAATCTCATGACGTCGCCGCAAGCAGGAGCTCCTACCATCCCGGTTCCGACAGCGGGATCGCTCGCATCGAACCTACCGACATTGCGGGGATTTTCGTAGTGATCGATTACCTTTTTGCTGTACGCCATGAGACGTTCTCCTACTGATTTAGTAGGAATTTTACCATTCTTGCAAAGTTGCACAAAGGGTTATTCGATATATTGCATGACACCAAGGCGCCATAGGCGCCAGAAATTTATCGCGCCAGGCTTGAAAGCACCTTCCCTACTTTCATGAGAAGCTTGTCGACGGCCACGCCGCTTCGAGCCAGCTCCTGAATTTCGCGTTCGAGATCCTTTACGCCGCGCTCAACACTCAAGATTTTCTTGCAGTGATCGCGATTCTCTCGGTCAGCACTGTGAGCACCCAACTCTGGTCGAATATCGTAGGGGCGAACGCTCAGGTATTTCGCAACACTTAAAAGTGCGTTTGAGGTAATTGGGCGCTTCCCATTTAGGAAGTTGGTTAGGTTGGATGGGTCGATGTTCAGTTCATCCGCTACTCGTGCGCGACTCATTGTCTCGCGGGTTTTGAAGTGAAATGCCCATGCTCCAACCAGTCGATACCAAGCGTTACGGTCTTTTTCCTTGGGGAGTTCAGCATACAAAAACGCGCCCTCCTCCCTGCAAATTTCGATGACACGACGACCAGCCAGTAGCAAATGCTCGTGGGGATTCGGCATCGCATAGGGGTTCATGCGCAGCAGCGCATCATCCTTGGGCAGTCGATGCCAGATTGAGTCCATGATAGAGCCAAGAGAATAGGTGGTCATGGCTTTAACCCCAGGGGTTTGCAGTTTTTGACTTGGACATCCCCTTGAAGCAATCCGAGACGGGAATCTTCAGCGAAAATGCATTTTTGTGAGGCAGGATCGTAGTACATGACCCAAAGAGAATCCTCCTTCCAGGTCATACCCATCAGCTGGGTATTCTCTGGCAGCGTAACGGTCATTGTTCCACCCCATCGTCGGGCAGCAATATTTTCGAGCACGCCCGTCCACAGCAGGTAGCCAAATGCCAGGACAATCAGCGGAACAACAACGGTATAGAGCTTTTTTCCAGTGACCTTCATGGCCACCCAGCCCGAGAGCACGGCCAGCAAAACAACAATCAGCGCGTAGGTACCAATGATCACAGCATTCACTCCATTACAGTTACTTTTAAATATATTGCAAATACTTCACTCTGTCAATATTAGCCAAACCCAGCCTTACGACTGGGTTGGCTGAACTCAGTTCAGAATGCCCTTGGCTGTAGCAGCCTTGACCCAGGATGGGTACTCGTTCATCAGAAGCTCATACAGACGCTCATCCTCAACTGAAGCTGGATCCTTTAGCGCGAAAAAGTTGCAGTTGTCGACAACCCGACCGTCCATGCCGTCCAGCTCACAGAGGTACTTGAAGCCACTGGTGCTGGCTTTTCGGGAAGGAGAGGTTGGCGAGTCGGTAGCGCCTAGGAGGCGAGCAAAGAAGCCAGGTTTTTTTGCTGGTGCCGGATCTGGTCTTCCATCCATATCGAAGCCTTCCGGAGGGATAGACTCGCCGAGTCCGACGAATTGAAGATAAATTGGCAGCTTTGACATCCGACGGATAATTGAGCTGACTTTATCGGGATTTGCAGTATCGCCGTCAGTGACGAAGATCACATAGACAGGATCAGTAGTGCCTGCGTATTTCTCTTCCAAAAGCGCCAGAGCACGATCGTATCGTGTGCCACCCTCCAATTTATGAGATGAGAGAATATTCGACACACAAGACTTGTAATCACCCATGCCAAATGAACCGATCGTGTAGGCATCTACGCCGAAAGCGTAAACATCTATCTCACCGTCATCGTCGAACGATAGCCCAACAGGCATGGCTTTTGCCACCAGTCTGTCAACCAAACCACTCTTGTACAGGTGATCCATAGAAGCGGAAATGTCGAGAACCAAGGCAACACGAGCAATGTGATCACGCAGATGGTCGTGTTTGGCAAGGCTAATTTTCGTCTGCTTGAAAGCAGCAACGAGCTCCGGAGCCTCTTCCTCTACTTTCGCCAGGCTAATACGCATGATTTTTTTCCTTAATATTGACAAATCAAACTGCGGCTTTCACACCGCAGCATGATTTTAGCTGATGGCGTTTTTGATCTTGTCGATAATCGCTTGTTCGTCAGCGCCAGCGCGACCGCGACTGTTGCTCGCACCCATGACGTTGGCGAACTCGATGATCTCGCGGCGCCAGTTGGCTTCTTTTACCGTATCTGCGATTTCGGCAACGCGCTTGTTCACTTCCAGTAGGCGCGAGGTCGAGTTTTTGTAAGCGGCAACCAGCTCCTCGATCACTTCCGAGTACATGCCGTGAGCCTCGGCAGGCGACAGGTACTGCTTAATGCTGTTGTGGCCTGCGATGATCTGACTGGCCTGCTCGATCTCGCTTTCCTCCGCGCTGCCATCGGCCATGGTGATTAGTGCTGAAGATGTGATCAAGGCGCGGGCAAAGCGCTTTTCCGGAGTCAGTGATGCTGGCGAAAAGCGCTTGGCGCCAGCGACGAGAGCGCTGCCCAGATTTTTGAAAATGCTCATGATGTACTCCTTGGTTAGGCTACGCTGCGTAGCAATTTGTTGAATTTCGAGCGCTCGCTAATGAAGCGAATCATTTTTGCCCAGCGATAATGCGTGGCCGGTTCACACATGCTCCCATTGAGGGAGAAAACAGCTGGAGCATCATCAGCAAGGATCGCATCGGCCTCCTGGATTTCCATTTCCGAAGGCGCAAGCATGCCTTCGATAACGGCCAGCTGTGTTGGGTGAATGGCCGTCTTGCCGATGAGGCCGTGGGCTTTATCCAAGACAAGTTCGCGGTTCATCGTTTCTGTGTCTTCAAAATGCTCAAAGACTGGGGCGGTCAGCATGAACCCCTGGGGCCTAAAAACGTTTACCAGCTGAGCAATTGTAAGGCCCAGCGGCGTGTCGTAGATCGTCAAATTCCTTGGTCGACGCAGGCCCAGACAATTGAACAAGTCGTTGCCGCCAATGCGTAACGCAATAACACGGCTAGACAAAGATCCTTTGCGCATCAAAATGCCTAGAAGCTGCATCGCTTTGACGTCGAAGACACAGGCAGTTTCAAGCGTAGGCATCACGCCCAAAAGTGGTGGCGCACCCTCAAGGGCCTCGGCCCATTCATCATGAGTCTCAAGCGAGAATTTCGGCAACACAAAGCCGCTGCAATTTCGAATGTTTTCATCCTGAAGCAACTGGCGCAAAACAGCTGGATTCCGAGGACGGATGAACACCTGAACGCCGTCTCGCTCCAGATTCATCATGCCTGGTAAAGCTGCACGAATGTTTTCGATGGCTTGGGAGACCCTGGACTCCTCCACGGCATCTTCCGTGCAGATGACCAGCGACCTGGCAGCTGTTTTACGCTGACACACCACTGCATCAAGGTTCTCACGAGTGCCGGGGACGTACATTGTGGCGCCCAAGGAGAGCGCCTGGCGCTCTCTATCTGTCAATTCGTGCATCTTTCAGTGCCTCTGGAAAGTAGGTTTAGTCGTTGCCGACACTCTTGATGATCGCAACGGCCTGGATACGCAAATCCGGGCAAACTTTGATCCGAATATTTCTTGCCTTGGCCAGTCGAATGAGATGCTCAACAGATGGTTCTTTTTCATCTCGCAGCATCAGCAGGTCTGGCACCCTTCGCAGCAGCACTCGGCTTGCCTCGCCGATACCTGGCTTGATCATGTTGCGATCGCTTACACCCTCAGCAGACAAGATGCTGCGAATCATTTGGCGCATTTCTTCAGCAACAATGGACTTCTGACGGACATTGTCAGAGACGGCCCGCCCACTGCTAATGAAGTTCAACAGGCCACCACCCATCTCGGGTTCCATGAACTCCATCATGCGGTTCACAAACCACAGACTCAGATCACCCTCGGCGAGGTTGTTCAGGTAGGCAGCGCCGTGCATCAGTGGCTGGCCATCTTCCTGGCGATAGACTGAACGCGAGATCAGGCCAGACACAGTAGCGTTGAGCAGGCAGGTCGGGATCAGCGCATCTGTACGGGTGCCGGCGTAATCAGCAACACCCGCAATATCCGAAAGCACATACAGCTCGTCTTTGATCTGCGGGTATTTACGCTGCAGCACTGCAATGGATTCAGACAACTCTTTGCGGATAACACCTTTGCCTGTCCAACCATCCACGAAGGTAATGTCTTCGGCCTTATGACCCAGGCTCAGGATCTTTTCCATGGCGACCAGATCAAGACCGCGATCACGAATGATCGATACAGCGAAGTGATTAACTGTTACGCCGTAGGCGTCCAAAACCCGCTTGAGCACCACACCGACAGGTGTTCCACCACGCACCAGGGATACGATTACTGGCTTCTTGCGAGTTGCAGCGATGATCGCCGCAAGGTCGTGGAAACGTTTTGCCAGCAGAGGGCCTTCCGCCTCTATCTGCTGACGGAACAGATCCTGGTAGGATTTGTCAGGCATCTTCTCTGCCGAAAGGATCTCACTGTAGTGGACGCCACTTTGGATGGCGGCCTCCTTTTCTTCCACAGTCATGAAAACAGGGCTGATCTGCTCCAGAAGAACCTGAACATCACCAGGTGCGTACGAGTGAATCATTGCTGTGGCTCCTTATCCAGCATCTTGGAGACTTCCGCATTCAGAATGTTGCTGATCTGCGAGGTTTTCGGCACCACCATGAAGTCGGTGTGCTGCATGAATTCGAGGTCTGTGGTCGAATCACCAACACCCATCGATACGCAGGAATCCAGATTCAGGTAGTCTCGGGCACGGTCAAAGCGCTCATCCCCCAGGCCGTCACGAAGAGCACTTTTCAGGCGCTCAACGGCGATACCCTTGCTGACGAATGTCGGCCAAAGGCAGATCTGGCCTTCCGTCTCGTGAATCTGATACTTGCCAGTAGCACGAGCGATCGGCTCTACGAAGCGATGGCGGACAGCAGCCAGCTCTTCTGCCTTGCTGCCTTCTTCACCTTTGATGGTCAGCACCATGTACAGCGGCAGGTGCAGCTTGCCCAGCTGAATCAAATCGATCTGAACCTGGCCGTTCAACTCAGAATTTCTCACCCATGCTTCGATGATTTCGTAGTCCTTGGTCAGGCGGTGGATATGGGGATGGACAAACGGAAGATAGCTTTCTGTCCAAGCCGAAATCGCATGCCAAAGACCGTCGCCGTTGTTATCTCGAACCAGTAGGGATGCACCCAGATCAGTCAGCGCGAGGTCGTAGGCACTACCTGTGATAAAACCCGTTACTCGCTCAAGTTGCTCGTGGGAGCGCGCAGTTACCGGAATAACCACCCCCGAACCGATCATCTGATCGAACAGAGCCTTCTGATCTGGACGTGCAAAACCATGATCCTCCCCACGGACATTGACCGCCATGGGCAACACACCGCGAGGATCGCTGGCATGACTCTGAAAGAGGGTTTGATCCAAGTCAGTGAAGAAAACAATGGGGGAAGCAGATTGGGTCATGATGGTTACCTTGCTTTTTTGGCAATATATTGGTTACGCGCCTATCTGTCAACGCAATATACAGTTAACTCGTGTTTAAAGGTGTGTCAGTAGCGAGACGACCAGCCATCCATCACCAGAGGGCTGGCGTTTCCGAGCATTTCACAGAATTGGTGGGTCTGCTCGCTGACTTGCCTCTCACACAACACAATGACCTTGGCATAAGCGTTAGGATCAAGGTTGTACACGAAATGATCCACCCCATCTCCCAGGGGGTCTGGCGCATTCATCGCACAACCAATCGCACCCCACACCATAACCGGTGAGCGCGTAGTAGACTGAACCGCACAGGAAACTCCTATCGATTCAAGCTCATTAGCAACAACCACCGCAGCATGCATGAATTCACCTTGACCCAGTACCAGTATTGGCTTGTCATTGGGAACACCCGCTACGATCGCCGTCAGGGCCGGCGCAAAGCTATCAGGAGCCTTCATCAGCCCTCTTACACCCATACGCCCCCATGCTGGCGAAAGCACGCCTACGGCGCTCATAGGCGTACCCACAGACCGTGGTGGCTTGACATCCAGCGGGCGGCTCTCAAAACTGAACGAGCCATTCAACAAATGCACGCTGGGCCGAGCTGTTTCACTTGCCAGGCTGGTGAGCGTTACCCAAGAGACAGACTCAAGCGAAGGCATGTGTGGCTTGAGCGACCTTTCCAGGTTCAGGAACGTCTTGCCCGTCGAAACTTCATCATCGATCAGCACAACATCCCGGCTTTCCAGGAAAATACTCAAATGTTCCCCCTGAGGGGCGTACATAAATTGTGAGGCCGCATGGCTGTGTTCTTCAAGGAAGTCGATCTTCGGATGATTACCCATGTCGTATCGCGTAGAGGTCAAAAAGATCCATGGCTGATCAGCGCCGAATCGGCGCAGCGCGGCCTCATACAGCCCATGCCCCAAGCCCGTAGCCGTTTCGGCCATGGCAATGAATGTCATGGGCTTGCCCGGCTTGAGTCGAGGCGCCAGTTGATCCAGGAGTGCCTCATGGGCTTCGCAGATAAGAGCAGTAGGGGTTGGAATGTGCTTGCCCAGCAATTTGCTGACAAACAGGAACCCGCGCTTTGGATTGATGCGCGCACCAATGTCCATGCACTTTTCGAAGTCCCAGCCTTGCTGGTTGACATGCACCTGAAGATCGCCAGTTGGCAGGCTGTGATGATGAGTGGTGAACGGTGCAGGTGTTGGAAAATTCATGATTTAGGCCTCCTCAGGCGCGAATGTCTGGTAGGCGCACAGCTTTGCGCCAAGAGTAAACCCGCACGTCATGCTGCGAGACAGGAACAGTCGCAGGATCCGCACCGTATGCCAGCTTGATCCACCACCATACAAGGTTCACGCCCGAGAGCAGGCTCATGCCCATGCCGCCTGAGAACCGTGGGTTGATTTCAAGAATGCGCAGCGCACCAGTCACATCTACTTTGAACTGGGCGTTAAATACACCCTGCATTCCGAAGATTTTTGCCAGCTGCGCGCAGTATTTTTCGATGGTTGGATCATTAACAATGACCTGACCATGGTTCGCAGGCGAGCGTTTCTCACGGGCTACCGCCGATACAAGCTTGCCATCCCAAGCCAGGCAATCTACGGAGAACTCCGAGCCAGGCATGAATTCCATAACCATCCAATCGGAGTGACCCTTGGCTTTGCCGCTGGCAAATGCAAGTGGCGCAAAACGGCTAGGCTCCATCAACTTGGCGTCAACATTGAACAGCAACTGATCCACATCAGGTTCAGCCTGGAAGTGGAAGAAGCCCTGGCCGAATATCCCGTGAGCTGGCTTAATGCATGCCTCGCGCTTAGGTTCACCCAGCTCGACAGCGGTGATTAGAGAGATGGCATCATTGAGGCTGGTCGACAAGTCGGAACGCCACGTAGTCCAACGTGGCAGCATCTCACCAGCGCCATCATTCTGCAATTTATGATAAAAGGCGATTTTGTCGTCAATTTCATTCCATGAAGACAGGTCGCAGGCCCTCAGCACCTTAACGCCCATGGCCTCGAAAGCAGCTTCATTGATTGCCAGTGCCTCAAGATTTCGGCTGGCAACAATGCATTCGACACCATGTGTCTTTACGAACTCAAGCGCCCAGGCTGCGTAGGCCTCTGCATCATTGAAAGCTGGCTCCAGTTCCGCGTGGTCAGCCAGGTTGAAGCCGATGAAATGAGGGTTGTTGTGGGTGATCAACAACCGTCCAATTACTCTTTCAGCTTCAGGAAGCAACAATTCCTGTTGACGAATGGCCTCAATGGCCTCGGCCATTACCCAAAGACCTGCGTTGAACCAGACAGTGTGTTTCATTGAGCGCTACCAGCTTGACGGTTTAAGATGTTCGATTATACCGTTTATTGTCATTTCGTCAATTAGCATTATGCCTTAGATGCCGATCCAAGAGGTTGTTACAGCATCTCGATGGTACAAAAACACCTTGCCGAATGGCAGGCTCGCCGGGCCAGTAGCATCCATTAGCACAAAGGGCTTTCCATCATGGAGTACTCTACTCTCCAGCGCTGAATCCAGGTTTATCGCAGCTAGAACATGGTTGAACGTTGGCAGATTCACTAGACCCATAGGTCGATCAGGAAAGAGTTGCTGCAAAATGCCTATTAGAAACACCTGCTTGGCCTCACAGTCCCCCCTCCTTTCCACCAGCAACTGAATAGGCGTTGCCATAGGGAAAGGATCTTGGAGCATATCGTCATAAGGAATTTGCTGCAGGAGCGCCAGCGTTTGATTGATCAGCTCAATGGGCTGTTCAATCCCGAATTTAGAAATCATGGCGCGGGCGAAGATTGAAAATACATCCAGATTGTCTGACAGTAACGCCAGGTAATCTGGCCGTAAGCCATTAGCATCCTCATCGAAAATGAAGTATCCCCGCTCAGGGCTCTGATTGATCTCCAAAACCAGCTCATGCCTGAGGGCTTGGGCAAATGCGGTGTCCGAATCCTTTCCATCTCCATTGACTGCAAAAAAGAACCGCTCTTGTGTTCCTGCGACGTTTACATGCACTGTCGTGGTTGAGGTCTGGCTGGCAATTTTACGAGCAAGGTCGTAGCTGAGCTTCAGTATGCTCTTTTGCGAGACTCGATCTTTTCCCGATAGCATGGCGCTCTCTAGGCGATCGTAAGGAATGTCTACGGAGATTGTCTGAGGCTGCCCGTGAAAATCCACCCACGAGTACTCCATCATTTGGGCGATTGCGATGCCTGGCGTCAGGATGAATGAGAGCAGCATTGTCTTCAGCCATATCATAAATAGCTCCCTTTGTTAGCAAAAAACCCGGCATGAGCCGGGTTTTCTGAGGCATGATCGATCAGATGCTGTCGCGAATGATGTTGATCATTTCCTGTGCGACGTTGCCCGAGCTTTGGATGCCCAGAGCATTGACCTTCCAGGCATCGTCCTTGCGGTAGATGCAGGCCATGATCAGGCCGGTGTGGCCACCCTTTTCCGAAAGGTTGAATTGAGCGACTTTGGCGCCCGACTCGTCGTACAGGTTGCAGTACGCGTTTTCAACGTCTTTGAAGGACTGACCGGTGTAAGAGTTGACGGTGAATACCAGGTACTGGACGTTCGCTGGCAGTGCAGCCAGGTTGATCTTGATGGTCTCGTCATCACCATCGCCAGCGCCAGTGCGGTTGTCGCCGGAGTGCGAGATGCTGCCGCAGCGGCTGTGCAGCTGTCGGAACCAGACCTGATCAACCAGCGCCTTGTTCGCATCGAGCAGCAGGACGGAGGCATCCAGGTCGACAGATTTGGCACCGCCGAAGATGCCTCGTGCACCATCCCAGCCCAGGCCCATCGAGACGGCGCGCAAGGCGGAGCCATCAGGTTTTGCCAGACTGATTCGGGCACCTTTAGAGAGTTGGATCATTTCAGTATTCCTTGTAGCTGAGAATTGAATTTTGATGGAGAGGGCGCCTTAGCGCCCTTTCGAGCCAGCGGCCTGATTAGGCGGTGGCGACCAGGCCTACGTTTGCCAGTACGCCGATCAGCCCTTGTTCGTAGCCTTGGCCGATGGCACGGAACTTCCAGTCTTCGCCATGGCGATACACTTCGCCCATCACAACGACCGTTTCCACCGAAGCGTCTTCGTTCAGCTCGTACAGCGCGATCGAATTGCTGGTTTCCTGATTCAGGACTTCAACCTTCGCGTCGCCAACCTGGCCGAAGCTCTGACCGCGCTCCTTGCCTTCGTGGATGTTGATGATGAACTGGACGCGAGCCACGTCAGCAGGAATCTGGGACAGGTCGATGGTCAGGGTTTCGTCGTGACCTTCACCGGTACCGGTGCGGTTATCACCACCGAACACAATGGCGCCGTTTGGCGACTTGTCGTTGTCGAAGTAGATGAAGTCGCTGTCGGATTTGGCGCGACCGTCTTCGTACAGGCAGAGGGCGCTGGCGTCCAGGTCGAAAGCCTGGCCGTGAGTGGTGCGAGGCTTCCAGGACAGGCCCACCAGGATTTTGGTGAGACCTGGCTCGGCCTTGGACAAGCTGATGTTACCGCCTTTGCTCAAAGAAATGCCCATGATGTAGCTCCTAGTTCAATTTACTGTTTATTCGGGTTTTGGTTGGTTGGGAGGGGAATTCCCTCCCGGATGAATCTACTTCCTGAATCAGGCTTCAGCAGGTGCCGAAAGCGCGAATTCTTTTTTCTTGTGGCGCAGGCTCGACCACACCGACAGACCGATCAGAACTGCACCCACCAGGGCGGTGAACAGCTCAGGGATGTCCACGAAGCCAGAGCTGATCATGATCAAGGCCAGGACACCAATGGCGCACATTGCACCTGCTTCCAGGTAAACCAGCTCATCCAGAGTGCCCTTCTTGACCAAGTAGACAGTCAGGGAGCGGACAAACATGGCGCCGATGGTCAGGCCCATACCGATGACGACAGGGTCTTTGCTGATTGCGAAGGCGCCGATCACACCGTCAAGCGAGAAGGACGCATCGAGCACTTCCAGGTACAGAAAGCTGACCAAGCCACCCTTTTTGACAGTATTGACGACCGCGTCGCCGGTTTCTTTTTCCTCGAAGAGATTCTTCAGCAGCGACATGGCGAAGAAGATCACAAGGCCCAGGGATCCGGCATAGAGGAAGGTGGCCGATTTAACGCCTTCCAGCACCGAAGCGATGCCCATCAGTACTGCCAGTGCAACAAACGCCTTGATGCCATCAACACCGCCGAAGGAGGCCAGTTTTTCCTCGACCGCACCCAGCCAGAAGTGCTCCTTTTCGTCGTTGAAGACGAAGTCCAGGAAGACCATCAGCAGGAACATACCGCCGAACGCCGAGATGGAGAGGTGCGCCTCATGCAAGTGATGAGAATACTGCACAGGATCATTGATCAGCATGTGGGCTGTATCCATGAAACTGAGGTTTGCAGCTAGTGCGACGATTTCAACCGGCAGGATCAATCGCACGACAAACACGGCGATGAAGATACCGACAGTGAGGAATGCGACCTGCCAGAAGCGACTCATGTCCTTCAGCACTTTGGCGTTGGCTACGGCGTTGTCCAGGCTGACCGAGACTTCAAGAACGCCCAGGATCAGCACGGCAAACGCAGCCGATGGGCCTCCGTAGATGAACGCGCCAATCATACAGATCAGCGTGACGAGGGCAGAGCCCCAGAAGTTGCGCATATCGATCTCTCCGAGTGAGATTGAAAGGTGAGGTTAATTGCCAAATCGGCAACTTGAGGCCAATTATATTGTTAATCGACTCTCTGTCAATATCTTATTTAAGCGAATTTACAGATTGAAGGGTTGTGTACTTCCAAGAGCTTTTTTCCTCGGCCTGCTCGATACACACCTCGACCACGAGCAAAAATGCCTGCCCACCGGCACTGCATGACAGCTCTCGGGTGTCACGATAGAACCAGCTTTGCCCTCGATCTTCGATCGAGAAATCTTGCGGTCTGTCGACGCAGGACATTCCAGCAAGCAGGTCAAGCTCGCTCAACCCCCCGTCAATCCAGGCGCTGACCAGATCAGGCTGGCCATCCTCTGCCAACGACCAAATGGAATGACCCAGATCAGGAATGGCGGGAATCTCGATGTCTGACTGCGTCCCATCGATTTTGGACATGATCTGTATGAAGGCGCTTTGGGCGGCAACGACAGGGTCTTTTTCGGCTGCACTGACGCCAAAAGCAGTCAGTGCCAACATCATTACGATATGTTTCATGGGCGGCTCGGCTGAGAAAAAGCCAATTTATCAGCAAACCGTTTTATGAGCGACATCTCTATTGGTCGCCCGATCAAAGGCCTAGGTCAGCGCCTAGTCGCCGTTCACTGTGAAATGCAGTGAGCCTGGGCAAGACACTCAGGTCGGTGAGCTCCAGCAGGTTCAGGTCAAGCAGGTATTTGGATTCAACCCTGGAGAGGACGTCGAGCTCATCAAGCCTGCCCTCTTGCCTCAATGCAGTCATCAGCCAGCCCAGGTTGTCGGCGTAAATATCATCTTTGCAGGCAATGCAGTGTTTCACAGCCAGCACGGGCGAATCCTTGCCAAAGCCAAGGGCGATCTCATCAGCGGTGAGAAAGACAGACTTATTCTCGGCATTGGCTTGCGCCTCACTTATCATTTTCTGGGCCACGACACCCCCATGAAGCCCTGCAAGCAAATCGAACGTGGGTCTTAGCTCTTCGGTTGAACAGTGCTGCAAGTAGTAGAAAGGATAATGCCCATACCCAGCCAAACGCTCATCGGAAAATAATGCGATCCCCCGCTCCTTAAGGCTTTGAGCACACGCATGGATCTGTGCAACCGACATGGTCGACAGCAGTCCATTCAAGGAAGTTGAGTCATCTAGCGCAATCTCAAGGGCATAGCTCGCAAAAAATTGATATTGAGGTGAAAGGTGGAATCCTCCCTGGCTTTTTTCAGCGTCTCTGAGCCTCTTCAACACCCTCACTGTGGCCTCATGCCCAAAGTCCTCAGCATGCAACCCTGCAAGTATGTGAGAGTCGACCGACCGCATATATTGATTGAACAATCCCCTGCCGTTGCCTGTAGCGATAGCGATAGAGGCAATCGCCTGGCCAGCATCCGCCACATGAAGCGCATGGTAACAAGCCTCTTTAGCCGCATGATCAGAATCATCTGCATTCAAAATCTGCCGCAGAATGGTCTCTGGCCTCGTGGTGGACAACAGCCTCTCCATGAACAGCTCAGAAAATTCCAGGTGCCATGTCGCACAGTCAAGATCCTCACCAACCTGGTTAGACACTGCCATGCATTTTTTTATGAATGTCGGGTGGGCTGGCATAGGAAACCTCTTGGAATGGATTGTTAATCCATGATGCAGGATGCCAATCCTCCCTCTCAACGAAATAATCCCGCGTCTATGCATCCTGTTCATGCTCAACGGATATCGTGTATATTGATGCGCTCAGCCATCGAGCACAAGTGATATGAAAACCAAAAAGAGTGAGACCCGAAAAGATTTTGGGCGGGCCGCTGGTGCCCTGACTGTGCTGGCAGGGGTTGTCATTTGCCTAGTCGCCGGCTATGGCGTGAACAAATTAATAACGAGCACCCTCCAGGCAAAAGCGCAACAAGATGCCTGGGTGCAGGAGTATGAACGTCAAGGATCACAACTGGTTGTGAAGATGCCAGCCTTAGGCATCAATCAGTGTCATGACCTCTTACTGAGAATGAAAGCGGCTGGCTTCGAAATCCAGATTGATGGGCGTGAAGCAAATGAGGGAAAAGACATGGTCAGCGCATGTCGATGGTTTAAGGGCTCCCCAACCCTGACCCTCACCAGACCCTAGCAGCCGTTGAAGGGTGTACGGCACGTGAATGCCCCCTGGGAACTCGCCCCAAAGGGCGAGTTAGTTCAGTCATTCTTCGTCAGCGTCAGCGTCGGCTTCTGAGTCTGTTTCAGGTTCGACTGCGCCATCAGAGAGTTTGGCCGGGGTTCTAACCCGCTTGCTGTTCGCCACTCGCTTTTTTCGGACATCCTCGTAAGCATGCCAGATTGAAATGGCTGAGAGGGTAAGTGCACACGTGATGCGCTTTTCCAGAGCAGCCTGATACAGGCCTACCTCAGTAATACGCTTGAGCGAACGCACGTAGGGAACAAGAGGAGAGTGATTCTCTTCCAGGTCGAAATTGCCGTAGAAAACATCAGTCACCCCTTTGAGCATGTGAGAATCGGGACGAAGTTCGCCAATCTTCTCCAGGTCGCGCAGTGACAAGCCCGTTTGATCACGCAAAGCTGTTGCAGCATGCGAATCAGCGGTGATCTCACCATGGCCAGAAGCGCGAGGAAATTCCAGTGTGAAGACCCCATCGATCGGGTTGTACCGCTCCACCAGGAGAAACTGTCCTTCGCGAACATCGTGAATGATCATGACTGCATTGTTGCCATCCGAATACTCCACATAGGTGGAAAGACTCTTGGATGTCTTGACGTTAAATCCATTGCCTTCTAAAAGCACATCACCCACCTTCGCAGTGCGAAACATTGCTGGGTCAGTGTGGTTGAGCTTCATGTCCTCAACGAGCTCGTCAAGGATACTCACCAGGTAGCCTTGGGCATAGTCATGAAAACCCTGGCCCGCATCAGTAATGGTGTGGGTTTTCTTGTAGCCAGGCAGCAAGGAAAGGTACTGCTTGGCCAATGGGTGATCATTCGAAGCGCAATCCTGAATTCTATCGAGCTGGAGGAGGGATTTGAACAGTGCCATGTTGATCAGAACGCCACCACGTTCTCGAACTTGCACAAATTGCTCAACGCAGTGGTTCGACAGCGCAATGGAAGCCTCGCGCCAGTTTTTCCCGATTTCCGATACCGAGCCAATCTTGGTCAGAAAAAGCTCATTGAGCGCATTGTGGCTCAAGTGCTGCAGCGCGGCATTGAAGCGCTCCGTCAGGCCGGTTGATTTCAAAAGGAGCACTTCAGGGTTTAGCGAACTCATGGGATTTTCCCTTCTTATTTTTATGTAGAATCACTTTGCTATAAATTGATTCTGACATCATCAGGGAAAAGATCAACCCGCATGGGTCTTGGCACTGTCTGTACTTCAGGTATGTTTTTGGGCCTGGTCGAGCAGATCTTCACGGCGCTGCACGAAATCCTCTTCTGCCTCGATAAGTTTGGCAATAGGCGCCATATGAGAAGCATTGACCCCTTGGCCATAATCGTCATGCATTTCTTCGACGAATTTACCTAGCATGTACAACCGATTTAGATACAAAATTGCGGCACAGGACATTACCACAAGGGCACCGATAGCAGCCCAGCCCCTTGCCTCCGGGGAATAGATTCCCCATATTTCCAGGCGCAAGCTGACTGCCGGCGAGGTGCTGAATACCAGATACCCCAGCCAGTAGGCAACAGACACAATGACCCCAAAGAAGGTCAGATTTTTCAGGGTTTTGCGCAAAGCAATCAGCAAGATGTTGAAGTACAGACTGAGTGTGGTTCTGCTGTCTTCACGATCCCGATTGAAGCCGACAAGGACTCGGCGGATGAAGGTGTTCACGTCTGTGTCTCCAGATCTGAATTTATCGTTAATAAAATTATGCCTAGGCCGCTTGAGCGGTTGCAAGTGACCACTCCTGCTTTCAAATTTTCACTTCCATCAACCTTGCGGATGGGCGCCAGACCATCCAGCGGCCACCATTTATTCACAATAGATATCTAAACCGATACAATGAAAAAAGGCAGGATCGCAACCGTTCTCCTCTCAACGCGACAAGACCTGATAGGCAAAAAAGCCCATGGCTACCCAAAATACTGCTCGCGCAGCCACTTTGCCCCCTTGTGATGACAAGGTTACCTACGGATCCAGGGTGTCTCGCATCCTGTCCGGCAAGCCCACACCTGAAGCCTTGGAAAATCAACTGCAGCTGGGGCACGATCACGCCCGCACCCTCCGCATCTCCCGCCATCTTAAACGTCGCAAATAACTCCAACATCGGGGACTACCATGAAACTATTTCAGATCAGAAAGCGCATAGCCCTTGCAGCTTTCGCTATCATTGGATCCTACGTCGCGGCCCTAAGCCTGGCAAATTCGTGGGCCCAAACCGCCACTGCCCGATACAAAAATGCAGCAGCCGATGCGCAGGTCATCATTGATGCCTACAACCAGGACAAGTCGCTCTCCGGAGCCAATAGAATCCTCGTTGAAAGCTACCACCTAAAAGGCAACTCCCTTGCCAGCCTACTCTTGATGGCCACTGCCGAACATCAAGGTGATCTCACCCGAAGAGACAGAGTATTTTTAGAAGCGCTGCGCGAAGCCAGCAACGTTGAGGCCTATACACTGCTTGGTCAATCAGCGCTCTACGACCCAGCACAGCGAACCAAGAGCATGGAGCTTGCCCAGAGAATGGAAATGAATGGGGGCGTTCACAAGGCACTGGTCGCCTCAGCAACCACTACGCTCACAGAAGCCCAGCAGCAGGCCCTGCAGTGGTGCGATCAGGTGCTCAATGCCCGCTATGGCGGGATGATGGCCAAGGCTTATTACGCCTACGATTTGATGTACAGGCCTCAATCCTGCGACATCCCAGCATCCTGATCAACCTCCAGGCTCCTGGCGATGTGTCAAAATAATCTTCGGATGTCTTAATTGATGATATTGACAATTTGGCAATTGGGCATATAATTACCCATAACAACTCGCCAGGAGTCACCACCATGAATCGCATCCGTTTCCGTTATGCCGTACTGTTTCTGCTGCTGACTTCGACCATCGCCGCTGTATGGATGGCTACCAAGTCACAATCGTTTGACGATGTGTTCGTTGGGCCAGTCGTGATCAACGGTGTACCCACAGAAAACATCGGTACCGTCAGCATCAAGACCGAGCGTTTTGACGACAAGCCTTCGATCACCTTTGGTGTTGAAGCGCCAAACCGTGAGAAGGCACTTGCGCAAGGTATCAATGAATACTACGTGGGTAGCAACACCAGCTGCTCTGTTACTGGCTACCATGACAAGCGTGACAACAAGGATTTCAACGCTGTCGTCGAAGTGCAGTTTGAACCTTACAGCCCACGCCTGCATTGCGCCAACGCCGTACTGAAGGTTGAAAGCTTCAACAAGATGACTGTCGTGATCAACCCTGATAAGCCCTCCGAGCGCCTGGAGATGTCAGTAGAACGTGAGTACCTGCGCAACCCGATAATCCTGGCTGCTCAGTATGTCATGTACATCTCTGGCCGCAGAGCCATGAGCTTCTACTGATACATCACTCCTGGCCAGAGTAAGCCCCCTTTAGAGGGGGTTTTTTTTGCCTACAAAAAACTCACAGGCTGACGCAAGGCTGCAAGAACCACCCCCGTCAAGAATGCTCTGATCCCGAGACTGTTCATTGAAGCTCCTCAGGCTTGCGAGTACCAAATCGAGCATGAGTCCTTCGCCATCAAGGCGATAACCGCGCTTTGCCCCCTCCATCAAACTCGCAATTCCTTGTGATTGCGGATCAGATCCGGGCTTACCCAAATAAGGCACCCCTTTGTTCAACGCGAAAGTCGTTGTGATGACGTCATACGGCCCTATCACAAGCCTCACACCCTCAGACTCCGAGAATGTGGGGTCAAGTAGCTTACTTGCGCTACTGATCAGAACAGGCTTGAGCCCGCATTCAACAAGCCTCTGAACCATATAACTGTGGTCAAAGACTGCATCTGAGAGAATGATTGCCGTAGGAGATGAGATGTTTTCTACCGGGTCGAACATACTGGTGTTGAGTACCAGAGAGCTTCTGCCCGTGTCGATAATGGACGACAAAAAGCTAATGCCAGGTCTATTGAGGATCGCTTCGAGCTTGTGTCCAGTCAAATCTTCGATCCAATCGGTCAACTCAGGGAAATCTTTTTCCAGATGGGAATAGTTGTCTCGAAGCCTGGCTGTCGCCAGAAGGACGCGATAGTTCAGGAGTGTGCCCACAATGACAGCGCCAGGAGACTCGAAAGCGAAAGTCAGATCCGGCTTCATCTTCTCGAATGCTGCACTCCAGTTCTGGAGGTGCATGGCCCGCAACTCGTGGGTAGTCCATCCCAGGTGATGCAGTTGATGGGCAACCCCCTCACTGGCCATCTCGTGGAGAAATGCGAGCTTCGATGATGAGTAAACCTTTGTAGCCCACGGTACATCTGCTCGATCAATGGGATTTACACAGGCCACAGCAATCTTGCAGTGTGGGTATTCGGACTTAAGCGTTCGCGCCAATCGCCCCATACACCACAGGGTTTTCATGGAAGAGCCAAGCTCCCAGGTAAACAGAATTTTCATTATTATTGTTCTCCAGTTCACTCATTCTAAAACCCTTTGAGTGAACTGGCAATTTATAGGTTAACCGACTCTCAAAGACCGAGGTCTTGTCCGAAGAAGCTTTCGCGGATTCGATGGTCTACCCAAGGAATTGATCGCAGCTCTGCCTCGTTAAAATGTCTGGGCAGCAGCTTGCGAAAACTCTTCAATTCCTCCTGGCTCAGTTTCGAAATCTCCCTGATCGATTCTGGGGCTTTGAAAAGGCCAATCTCTGCCCATCTGGTAAACAGGTCTGAATCATTACCCTCATTATGGGAAATGACCGTTTTCAGTTCCAGTGCCGTGACATGGGTGCGCTCCAGATCAAAGACGACGTGGGAATCATATCCGCGCAAGGCCATCAAGCAGGACAGAGGCTTCAGATTTTTGATCAAATCCTGGAGTACCTGAGAGTTCGCATATGCAGCCATGACTACATAATCCAGCGACGTCGTCCCGTATTGCTGACTGAGTTTTAGGATTTTTGAGTGATCAGCATCCACTTTCGAGAGATCCGTAATCAAGCGCTCGGCTTCTTTCATCGCCTCCTTGTAGTATGAGCGCTTACTCAGAACCTTCATGAATGCGCTACTGGTGTGACCTGCCGAAAGGTACGCCTCTTCAAGCCTGGCAAAGTCAAGAAGACGAAGGGGATCCTTCATGACTTGCTGCTCCACCATAGCGCAGTCCAAAGCCTTGGTAACCAGTTCCTTGCACATGGCAGCATCCAGGGGGATTGCTGAAAGCTCAAATCCCTTGCGAGCGCCAATATCCCACATGATGTGATCATGGGTTTGAGGGCTTGACAGCACTTTATTGAAAGATGGCTCATCCACCACCGCAAGCCTTTGCAGCAAGCGATCGCAACGAAGGTAATTTTGCAGGTGAACCAATAACCTCTCCTTGAACGTGAAACCTTCAGGCTCATCAAGCCTTCTATAGGACACAGGCGCAAATTGCTCAAGGGTGTCCAAATGCTTATCGATGAAATCAATGGCCCATGCAGACTCACCATCATCAATCATCTTGCCCAAGAGAACGATGAAGTATTTACCCCCATGGTGAATAGAGAGAGGGTCATTGGAAAACAGCTCAATGCTCTCGAAAGTGTTTTCTAGCATCATCCTGCTGATTTCTGGGGCAGGTGCATTTTCGACCTTGAAATCAGGAAATGACTCCTGAAGGTCTCTTAGGGTAGAAAAACCACCAAGCTGTAGGGCCTTCATGCTCATCCCCAGCCAGTCGTAGTCAAGGTGGGTCTGATTTTTCGCCCAAAGATGCGCCCTGCATGCCTTGGAAAGGAGGGTGGGATTGGGGTGAAGCCTGTATACCCTTTCTAGGCAGCCCTGGTTGTGGAGCAGGACGTAGAAATTATCGAGCAGGAATTTGGCGGCTTCCATCCCTGCGTAACAGCCCAGCATGCCAGATGGGGTGGTTCGATCAAAGCCAACGAGCTGTTCGATCTTTTCAATAATTTGGGGCGTCACTTCACCAGGTTTATCCTCTGGTCGGCCATGCCGGAGGTAATACTCAAGAGAGCCCTGAAGCGTTGCTACCTCGCCGATCAATCTGTTGACATCACTCATAAACCAAGATCACTCGCAAAAAATGTTTCCCTCACCCTGGATGATCTCCATCCCCGGAAAGTGGAAAATTCGGCCCAGAACGAAGGAGCTGATTTTTCCATCATAGCGGCCTGGTCATTCACAGAGAAATACAAATCGTATCGCATCCCCTTGATTGCCTGAAAATGACTCTGCGTAACCAGCGGGTTAAGCACCTGCTTGACGACGTCCTCATACTCGCGTGGATACTCATTAAGCTTTCTGGTGTTACGGAGCAGCATGGTGGCTTCAATCATGTTACACAGAAGCTTGCCGGCAACCTTTTCGCCAAGCCTGCCTTCAAGAACCTTATGGCACACATCGACGAACACAGCGTGGTGCTGGAAGCACCTGGCAAGAACAGTGATATCCAATTCGGCGATAGCATGAATTCGCGAAGAACCCATGCGGGAAAAAGCCCATAACGCCGATTCAGCCCCAGAAGGTTTCTCGCTGCAGGACATGCCTACGAATCGAATTGGCTTGAAGGATGCGATGGTCATGATGTCCAGCACAGCCCATTGCGTCGCAGGGTCTGAGAGAAGGGGGGTTACTAACTCTGGGGTAATGTCATAGCGGGGTTTGTAAAAATCACTGCACTGCAGGTCGGTGCTCCCGGAGGACTCCTTTTTTCGAATCAGCATTGCGTCCCTGAGCAGCGCCTGTGGGTTGCAAAGCAAGATGCTCGGAGCCGACAAGACCGCTGGTGAGTGGAGGAAAAAGTCATAGACTGACTCAAAGCCCTTCAGGTCAGGATGAGTAATGTTGATAGCTTCCACGAGGCTGTCGGTGACAGGCTTATTTCTCTTGCTCAGAGAGATGCACTTCCACACCATCTCCTTTAGGACTTTGTCGTATCCTTCCCCTGCGGAACGATTTCGGAGCATCCAATCGAGGACAACCTCATTATGGCTGGCAACTTTAAACATTGCTGTCATGTGAGCCATGGAGGCGTGGTAGACATCGAAATCAGGAGCGTCGAGCAGATCAAGCATCTCATGCAGCTCCTCACGCCCCATCGAATGCTTGGCGCCGAAGAGTGCTAGCAAGAAGATTTGATGTGCCTTTTTCGATGGCAGAAGCTCAAACAGCAGCTGACTTGCTTCCAGGGTCAATCCGTCATCACCAAGAAGCTTGTTGTCTAATGTTGTCACCAGGGCAACGTATTCGCCCAGGGTCTCTTTGCAGAATTCTGCTGCAAGCTTTGCCTGAAGATCCTTGAGACCTAGGAGCGCTATGGTAAAGCGGTCGGTAGTCATAACCCAATGTCTCGACTTAAAAACTCATCCCGGACGGCAGGGTTTATGTCATGGCCACGCAGAATCACACCTGCAGGCATGGGAATTTTACGCTGCTCCATTTCTTTGAGAAGGCTGCCAACCCCTTCTCTACCTTTACACGTCCTCAGCAGAAAGCCAGGTGGTGCCGCAAGGAATCGTTCACGGAAGAGATCGCACAGGAAGTCGAGGTGGTTCTTTATGCTGTTGCACCCCACATACGCCTCGATGATTCGCTCGTCACTCACTTGCTGAAAATAATGGCCCAGCATTGGGCAAAAATTCGCTGACCAGCAGCTTTCGCTTTTCAGGATCTTGCCCAGAGGTAGATTCGAAAGCGCCTTGCGATATGGTTCATTCAAAAAGGCTCTGCACGCCACGCGAAAGTACCTACCGGCCTCAATGTCTCTGTAAATTTCGGATTCAGTAAAATCCTCTGGATTCAACAGTGACGGCTTGCTCATCAGAGCCTTCTGATGGCGCACGAGCAAGGGGTACACAGCTTCGAAAAGATTCTGCTCATCAAGGCAGTCAATTCCGTTTTTTCCTTCCCCACATTTGTCAAGCCAACTCAACAACCAGGCTTGTGTTTTCCCGGTCGTAATTGACTTGCCCAGTACTCGTTCAAGGGTGAATGTCGGAAATTCAGGATTATTATCAGGTCTGACCGGGCAATGGCCATCCATTAGGTCTGACAGGATGAGGAGCTCCTGATGGATTGGAAAATGCGCCGCAATATCAGCATGCGAACGGCTAATTTCCAGGTAGAGATCGTACGATGAAGTGTGGCTGATAACGCCTCGAAATGTCCCACCCATGCTGCTGTAGGCAGCGTCTTGCTGAAGCAGACCCGCTTCTACCACCGCATTCCAAAAGCCCCGGCACCGGTCGACGATCAGAGCAGACTGCCCCATCAGGGCGGCAGCGCCAAGCAAAATCCCAAGATTTCCCTGATCACGAAGTGTCAGACGTAGTGAATTGGTGACTGAATCTCGCAGAGCAGAAACCAGATAGAGCACATCATCCCGATCCAGTTCATTTGCCACATTTCTACTGATGAAAAAGTCGCCCTGAAACGGATTGACCTTCATCTGCTTGAATTGCGCCAGCACAGTGCCTTTCCAGCACTCCCCGAGGAGGGATTCGCTAGGCCCCTCGGCGTACGATTGACAGGTAATCTGGCGGGGTATTTCCGGGTGCGGGTCAATTAGGTAGTACCTGAGGAGATTTGACCGAAAAGCACCATGGGTACCCAGTAAAACCAATAGCCCCAGCCGATCATTTTCGTAAGCAAGCGAGGGCGTGGCACTAAAGAGATCGCTGATTAAGGCTGCCTTATGCTGATGCTCACGCGCCCATTCAACGATGGCGTGAACATCCCCTGTGGGAGGAGCCACAAGCAGCCTTGGAGCGATTTCATCCCAGTAAGCCCCCAGGGCTTCGCCATTCACCCTGCCTAATCTGTGGAGCTCGTGGAGACGCTCCAGTGTCATTTCCTCGACCATGCCTCCAACTCCCTCAAAGGCCCAAATCACCTGCCATATGAAAATCCCTGTACCAATGCGACTTCATCAGGGCTTCTTTGGGGATATTCAGCACTTGTGCGAAATCCGCCACAATCTGAGCTTGGTCTGGGAAGGAACGCACCAAAATTTCAGCCATGTCCTCTTGACGCCCAAGGCCTTTCAGGATGGCACCTGACATCACGACGAATTCCTGGGCATCCGATTGATCCAGTAGCTTTAGAATCTCCTGTGATCCAGCAGGAGGATTCTTGGGCCCTTTTTTAAATTCAAGATGAGGCATTACCTCTCTGAAAAATTCAACCAAAGTCTCGCCTACATTGTCTTTCACTACCAACTTCTGCCCATCTATTGTCCAATCTACAAACCGGACGGGTTTGAAAGACTCTCTGAATTCTTCATCCACGGCGTAGCACAAACTCGACATGCCCTGGGCAAACCGCTCTGGCAGATCGAGCTCCATAATTTCTTGAGGGCTAGAGTGGCAGATTTGATAGGTAACAGTCGGTATCGTAGGGTAAATTTTCGCAAGAGAAGCAGCCGTATTTTTTAGCACGACACCCAACCAGTCAGGAATATTTCCTCGAATTGCAGAATTCATTGCGGTTACTGCGGACTGATCTAGCAAATTCTCTGGCAAGATTTGCTTGATGATCTCCCTGTACTGACCGACCAAATGCACAGGGGGATTCGCTGCGTAGGCCGCAGAGATAAGGCTGGTCTTTTTTTCAGCTGGCAGCTCACCAAAGAACTCGTTAAGGCTTTTTCGTCCTTGGCCATAGGTGTCTGCCTGAAGGCGCTGCTCAACAAACCTGATGCCCAGCGTTGTCCACGGATAATCGCCAGACAGCAGCCGCTCCAGATGAATCAGAGGGTTAGTCTGCGCATGATTGCTGCTCCAGAAATTGACATGGCTGCCATCAGCCCACAAAAGCACCTCGTCTGTTGCTGCCTGCAAAAAATTCACGATGGGTGCTGCGCTAGGTGATGCTGCGCATTCAGTCACCAAACTCCCAAGAAAGGCGATAGCGGAGTCATCGCCCGCAGCATTAATACGTTCTGCCAAAGCTAGCGCCTGCTGTGGCTTACACTCCAAAACCATCTTCTTTCCGTACTGATCAATTTGGTCAAAGAAGTTGAGCTCAAACCGCGCCTCAACCAAGTTGACTTCATTGATTGTGAGGCTCCTTTCGACACTGAGCACTAGATTGTCCAGCGTCGTATTCATTCGATACACAATCTTTGACCAGTCAGCGATGGGGAACAGACCAAGGTGTGTCTTGACTACGTAGTCAGCCCCTTCCCTAATAGCGCTCGGCGTTATATGACCTTCGCTCAAGCTCATCTCATAGAGATCAACCATTAAAGCCTGGATATGGGGAAGTACGCCCGCATAGGGGCTCCACGACTTCTCAAGACGCTTGATTGTCTTGGCATCAAAGCACACTGGCCAGCTCATACCCAACCTTTCCAATATATTGTGAAACTCATCCTCCAAGCGTACCATGAGGGCATGAACAGAAAACAAGATTTTTACCCAGAAGCCCTGGCTATAGCAGAGGAGCTATACGCCCACAAAACCCGTTCGGGCGGTAAGCGACCGTACATTGAGCATCCTCTCATGCTGGTCGAGATTCTCCGCTCCCATGGATTTGACGATGACGACTTGCTCTGCGGTGCAATCCTGCACGACGGCATTGAAGAAAATGAACACGACCAGGCCGTGGTGGAAATGTTGGCCAAGCGTTGCCCCCAGCAGGTTTTCCAATTGGTCAGTGAAGTTACCGATGCGCCAGGAATGGCCCGTGAAGCAAGGCGGCAAGAGCAAATTGACAGAGCTCATGGTTATACTCGCTACGCAGCATTGATCAGGCTTGCAGATAAGCTCGCTAACATGCGCGACATCCTGTCAGATCCTCCAAAGTGGTCTTCCAAGCACATCCTCAGCTACAGTGAATTTGCAATGAGGGTTGTTGAGGTCTGTCGCCCTGCCTCTCACAGCCTGGCAGATGAATGCAGCATGGTGTTTGAACAGGTTAAGGCCAGGCACATAAAGCCCGTGATGCCTGAAATCCATTCTCAGAGTCCCAGCTGACAGCCCAACACAGCGTCTCTATAGGGCTCAGGAATGGCATCCTGCCACTTCCCGGTAAGGTTCATGTGCTTGATAACCATCAGAACTCTGGCGGGGCTTTTTGAGTCCTTGATAGCCGCTTTTTTCTGTCGACTGTTCATCATGCATGAAGCGCATAGATAAAGCGCAGGATCATCATCGCCCGTAGCTCTGCTCAGTACCGCTCGCCAATCATCGAGGGGGTGAAAACCCAGTGCTTTCTGCCAATCAATCAGCTCTCGGGTCATCATGCAGGTGATAAGTTTGCGGTCAAATTCGCCACTGCTCTCGGTGTATCTTTCACACACTTGCCTGAAACGCTCTATCGAGAGAGCAGCCCCCCTGTCGATCAGCTCCTTGGCGAGCGGCCAGGATCTCTGCTGCATGGGAAAAAGAAGCGCCACAAGGGAAGAAGCGGAATCTAGACGCTTTGGAAGCGCTTTTGCGAACTGCATGGACTGCTGAATGGATGACGCCTGGTCTTGCATCTGGGGCAGCATCGCAGACAATCGACGTCGTATCGCTGGGCGCCTTAGCACAGACTTCAAGCACGACCATTGGCCATGGGAGGCGACAGTCATCAAAAGCTGATCGATTTCAAAGTCAGTCAGTTCCCGCGAGGACAGGGCCGACAAGAGCTTTTTCTGGTCTACGTCAGGCAGACTGCTGAAAGAACTGATATCTTCTAACGAATCGAGCATTTGAGAGCCCTCCTGAGCGAATTATACCGCACAGGATTTGGGCCCACCACTGGTACTTCTCAGTTAAGCCAGGGTAATGCGCGGTGACTTGCCATGAGGGTGAACTTCCAATTGCGAATAGCCATCCGCACCAGGAACAAGTATGACCACGTGATGACTGAGCAACTTATCCCTCGATTCAGCATCAACGCCAAAGAAGCCGAGGACATGGGTTGAAGCAGAATCGAACAACACAAATCCATCCAGATGCAGCCGAAGAAAGGGCGCCTCACTGAAAGGCATCCCGCCCTCACTCTCTGGCCACAATATGGCACAGAACGACAATCCCTCCTCCTCCCCGAAGGCCAAAGAGTAGGAGGTAATTGTTTTGGTCAATTCAGTCATGTTGTCACCCATCAATATATGCTTAATTCTACCAACGAATCTATAGGTGATAAACCCCTTCTAGGCTTTAAAGACCAAGATCCACAGCCATCACAAACTCGGAGGCTTTCGGATACACCTTCATCAACTCTGCATGCTGCTTGGGCCCAAAACTCTGACACAACCCACGGAGGGCCACTGGAGACAAGGTGGGTATGACCTTACCAATAGCCGTTATGCCCGCCATAACCAATGCCGCTTTGATCGCAATGCTAATTTCATTGATTCCTGATCCTGGTGAGTAAGCGCCGTGAACCAATGCTGCTGGCGAATGCTTACTCACCGATTCGTCAAACACGGGCAAAAGCTTCTCAAAATCTTGGAAGTTTCTGGTCATGGGGTTGACGCTGCCTTTTTGGGTTCGACGCACGCCAAGAGCCTCTAGAAATTCAGCCAGAAATAGCTCTGGAGATCGGCTGTTTTTCCAAGCGAAAATGAAGCCAGAGCAAGGGAGTTTTCCATCTTCCTTGATCATTGCGGGCACAAGGGGGATTGCCCTTTCGGTGTACTCAGGCACATCAATCGGCATCCGCTGAGCATACCACTTAAAAAATGAGGAGGTCACGCCGCGCTGCTCATCCATCTCCAGCTCTTCAACCATCGCTTCGGTATTAATGAGAGCCGAGGCGCCGAATTGCTCAATGTAGCTCTCAAAGGGGCCCCTCACGCCATCGATGCTATCTCGATAGTTTGCTTTGAAGCATCGACCTGCCTGCTCAAGGCATTCATTGTGACCCAGTAACTCGACGTAGAGACTCAACGCCCAAGCTGGCATCCTGCCGCTGGCATGGTCATTGAAAAACTGGAATTTGTGCTCAGAATCTTCCTCTACGAGGCATTCAAGGCATGCCCTCAGTGTTTGTGGGTAATGCACCGAAAGCAGCAGATCACTGCAAGTCGATATTTCGAAAAAGCTTCTATCCTTCATGCGGTGAACGGGTACATGTCCCGCCAGTGCAGCGTCGATCAATTTGGACTCGGGAAAGTGCTCTATGAGTCCACGTGTCAAGCCCCGCATCAGGTTGATCCTTCCACCATAGCTCCCAATGAAATGAGCAATGAGCTCTTCACGAGGCTTGGCTCCTCGTTTTTTGGCGAGAGTCATTTCCAGGTCAACCAGATGGAGGACAGCATCAGCGCCCAATGTTGCAGTGCTATCGACCATTCCCAATAGCCGTTCATGCACAAGCTTCGGCAGTTCATTGCCTTTGATTTTGATGAAATTCAGCAGATCCTTCATTGGCCAAGCGTCCAAGGCGTCGACCAGCACCTTTTCGGTCAATGCTGGATGGACTGCTGACTCATGGGGGTGGCGCTGGCGATAAATCTCCTTGAGGCCAAGATAAATCGCATGCACTGATCCCTTCCTGTCGGATGGAAAGCGCTCATCGATGCTTCCAGATTGGATGGCAGCGACCAGGTCGCTCAACATTTCAATATCCTTGGTGTGCATGGCTCAACCTGATCATGTTTTTTCCATTGTGAATATTGCGGCGCAGAAACCGCAAGGTTGCTGCCTATAAATTGCGGATGATAGGCTGAAACAAAGGAGATTTTCATGCCGATCGATCTAGAGAAAGTGCCTGTCGCCGAGGCTTTCATTGCTGCCGTACGTAAATTCTACACAACCGACCTTGAAAGCGTTGACCAAGAGTTCATTGTCTTGCCCAGGGAACTTCACCCTCTGGCGCTTCGAGAGGCGCTGGTGATGTCATTCATCAGTCAAAATGAAGCAATGCTGGAGTGGTCACTCTCACGCGGACTCGATGTCGATGGCACTATTGGAACTGACTATGGACTTGCTCTGGAAATATCAGACCGGCTAATTTCAAGACTCGGAAGCGACCCGAAGCCACAGTTTGTTGATTTGATCAGATTAGCAATTGAAAGGCACGGTGACGAGCTTCTGACCGATACCGTGACCTCCATGGCGCTATCGTTCAGCAACAAGGATGACAAAATTGATCAGGCGAAGGGCATTCTGACCCGTTGTGAGTTAATCCTTGGGAGGAGTGCCCTCAGCCATCCTGATTGTGCGCGCATTCTATTCAAAGCAGTATCTGAGCGATCAGACCACCGGCCTTTGCTATGGGACTTTGCAAGGCGGGACTACCTGATTGGCAACCTGACCTGCGAAAAAACTATCCTTGATGCACTGCGAGCAGTGGATTCCAAGGAAAGGCCCAACCTAGCCGACTTGTTTGAACCCGCGTTGATCAAAGCGGTTTCCAGGATTCACGACCTGGATCTAAGTGAAGATTTCTTACTGGAGGTCATGCCGCACGCGACTCCCAAAATTCTGCATGCCTTTGTGGGTAACGTCCTGGAAAAGGTTCGGCCTCTGCGTCATCATAAGCTGGCTAATACGCTTCTTCACGGCTTGAGCAATAAGCAATTTGATCACGTGGGTGAGCTACTCCAAGATAAAATCCTCGATAGGCTGATAGGACATCCCACCTTTGCTGAGCTATGGAGCAGCTATAAGCCAGTTAGGGTGGTCAGCCCCAACCTCTGGTCAATACGAGCTTCTGCCAAACTCAGCACCTTGGGGCATCAGGTTTCAGTAGCCAGCTACAATTTTGATGAAATCGTGAAAGTGTTGGACGCCAACTACGCCAAGTTGGCCCAGCACGTTCTTCGCGAGATGCGAGATATCCTGAAGGATGAGCTTCAGATGGATCTGAAGAAAGCATTCAGAACCGCAAAAAGGGATAACCCTGAACCATCGCACTATTTGCATAAACTGAACGATGTGCCTGACCCAGAGCTGATTGACGCCCTGGTTTGCCTCTGCGCCCACGAGCAGATGCTCCAGGATCAATCCAAAAGGGGCGTAGAAGACTGGGAAATCCCCTTGCTGGCAGCAGCCCGCAAAAACGTTCGCAACCCAAGTGGCAACCCCCACCACAGCATGAAGCCAGTATTTCGCTATCTAATGAAAGGGATGGATGATCAATTCAAGATCAACCTCAGACCAAAAGACAAAAAATACGCCAGGGCAATGATCATGGGTGGATTGATCACTGACACGAGATTTTATTCACTACTCACGGCCAAAGACCGCGAGAGCAAGCTGGCAACCGATCTAGGCCTTTAAGACTCCAGGTCACTACGAGCTTTTGCCAGACCTTCTCGCACCAACTGAATACGTGACTTGGCTTGGCGATAAGCTTCGCTGCCCGCTTCAATCAAGGGGAGTATCTGATCAACATCAGGCTCTGGCATTTCAGACAGCGTTTTGACCGAATGCTGTAGCGTTCGGATGTTGTCCATGTAGAGGGTGGAGTCGGTCATGCTGACAATTCCTGCTCGGATGTGACGACGGCATCGAATTTGCCATCCTGGAGTGTAATGGTGAGGGTGTCGCCGGCAAGCACCTGAGTCTTTCGAGTAATGAACTTGCCAGCACTGTTTTTCACGTAGCCATACCCTTGGGCCATAATCGCCAACGGGTTGGCAGACATGACTTCGGTAATGAGCTGCTTGGCATGTGCTTCAGCTTGGTCAAGCAGCTTTTCAGAGCCAGAGAAGACCTGCTCTAAAAGTTTTAAAGAGGTATCTGCGGCCTGATCAGCCAGACGATCACCATGGTCGACCAACTTCTCAAGTGAACGCTCGCTGACTTGCTCAGACTCACCAATCTTCTGCTCAGCCCTGGATAGCAGAGCCTCATAGATCCTGTCCTGTCCTTGCTCAGCGCGCTCCAGAACCTGGTGGGCGGACTGGTGGAGCTGGTCAAGCAAGCGAAGAGAGTGCTCTTCAGCGCCAGTTAGAACCGACTCAGCAGCCCGGTCAAGCGCCTCAAAAGCATCATGACCAGCATTGGCATTTGAGATCATGGTCTCCTTGATGTGCGAGATCACAAGACTGGGAGTGGGAAAACGCAAATTCGCCAACTCATCGAGCAGTAACTTATCGCGATCGTGTCCAATTCCAATCAGAACTGGCAAAGGAACTCTACACACCGCATGACACAGACGCTTGTGATTGAGTTGATACAGACCCGCCTTGTCACCACCACCCCTGATGATTACAAGGGCATCGTAAGGATTCACGCGATGAGCTGCAACCACTTGAGCCATCGCTTCAACGATCTGGTCACCTGCGGTCTCACCTTGGAAGGAGGCATGATAGTAGGTGAATTCACACAGGCCCAGGGCACCAATTCGGTCAGCTTCAGTTCGAAAGTCTCCCAAGCCAGCGGCATCTGCAGGCGCAATCACTGCCAGCTTGAAAAAGTCCTGGGGCTGAGCCAGCTTCCGATTCGATTGCATAACGCCTTTCTCTGAAAGAAAATCGCGGATAGCCTTGATTCGAAGCTCCATGTCACCCAGCGTGTAGGTGGGATCGATCTCTTCGATAACGAGTGAGAAGCCGTAGCTCTCATGGAATTTAGGCGACACCCTGCAAAGCACTTTCATGTTTGCCTGAAGGGCATTCCCGGTGGCCGCCTTGAATTTTTCGAGCATGCCGGTCGCCGACTTCCATATCACACCTTTGGCTTTAGCGATCTCACGTCGATCATCGTCGTACTCGACAAGCTCCAGGTAACGATGCGCGCCACCTGACATTGACAGGATCTCAGCGGTTACCCACACCCCGGCAGAAAACCTTTCTTGAAGCGCGGCCTTCACCTGGCCAAGAAAGGCGGATAAGGGTACCGATTTCATCATGACATTCCGGAGAAAAGTTAATCCTGATTATACGCCCTATTGACTGTTTGGCAATCAATTGAATGTCACTTCCTAACACTCATGTCGGGAGTGTTGAGATTTTCGCTTTCCAGGTCTTTGCCATGAGCTCTGGTTGCCTCTTTGGCAGCACCTTCAAACTCACTGTCCTTTTGCTCCATAAGCTCTTTGAGTTGGTCATGGAGCATTCCGTAGCCGGAGGCGTGCTGGCCGCGCCCGATCATCCAAATCGGCTGAGATCCTTCCCCAGCGCCATCATTCTCGGGATCCTTTCCCCCAAGCTTGAACATCGACTTGATCGCATCCATGACTACCTTAACCAAGCGCCTCATGGTTTCAGCAGCCTCATCCGCTACCTTAGGAGCCTGATTTGGCATAGGACTGGTACGTGCCAATGCCCCCATAAGGGATTCAATTTTCTTGTCGCGCTCTTCAGGAGTCATCCCACTGGCATGGCTTTTGAGCAAGTCCTCAACCTTGCGCTCAGAACTCTCCAGGCCCAGATTACGATCAGCTCCTGCCGTAATGGCCTCGGAGCCTGGGTTTGGTGAGAGAGTTTCGGCGTTGACCAGCTTATCATTGACGGCACTGGCCACGTCGGTGAGTACCGGCGCTGCATTGGACTGAAGTGATGGCTCTAAATTGGACATGTGGTAATCCTTTTTGAGGGCTCGCAACGCTACGTGGCGCTTCCTCTACATGGTGTTTAGGTATATATTGCCAGACCTCAGGAGATCTTCGCCATGAAAAAAAAATTCAGCCGCTGCAGCTACTACCTTTTCGTAGTGGGCGCATTCGCCAGACTGATCTGGCGCGCCCTGAAAATTAGCTCATGGATCTATTTCCGTAGTCTACTGGAGACAAGGTTCAACTTCACCCTGTGCAACGCAGTTTTATTTAACTCGTCCAAGGCCATCTTTGATCCGAGTACCGGTAAAGTAAGACAGGAATACCTTCCCTACATGACCGAAGCACTCCAATTAGGCCTCGTGCTGTCTAACAGACATTCTGAACCCTACGTATTCACCTCGACGTACGCAAAGCGTTTGACATCGGTGCGCCTGACGCCGGAGATCATGCGAGGGAAGATTGTCGACGTCATAATGAATATATTTCTCACCGGCGGGAATGACCCCGATGGCTTTGTAATACCCTACAACGAGAAAATGAGCTCAAATGAAATCTGTTTTGCACTTTGGGTGGGATTCACGATTGATGAGGAATTCCTCAAAAACCCTGAATTGATGGTTAAGATCACCACCTTGGGGCTAGAGGCTAAAGAAATTGTTGATTGCCAAGCAAACCCCCATCTGGCTCAAAAAATAATCGATTCCGGAGCTTTCAAAAGCTGCATATGGGCCAAAAAGGAGAGCATAGGCATTGACTTGTATAGGTCAATGACTGCAAAAGGTCTGTGCCCACCTATGAATCGCCTAGCCTTTGATGACTACCTGTTGAGTGAATGGGCTTCTCAACTGTCAGTAGACGACGAGCAGTGCCAACGCTTTGATGATAGGGGGTTGAGAAGAATTGCGAATGCTGCAATCAAGCACTCAAAGCCCGTGAGTGCACAGCTACTTCGATACAGCCATGAGCTTGAGGTCTACGGACTTCCTAAGCACCTGATGCAAGAGCCCCCAGAGAAGCCGGAAAACCAGCAGGCGCCTTCAGTGCGGCCCCTTGAACCAAAGGGTTGGAAAAAACAGACATATTATCCCTCGAAGCAAACTCTGAGGAAAATGATTAAGAGCGAAAATCCGGCCCTAAAGGCAGAAGCGTTGGGAATATGCCGACGTTATCAGGTGACACACGACCTTGTCGAAAAATCAGATGACCCTGATTTGTACATACTCCATATTCAACAAAATTGGAAACGCGGATGGGAAAAATACCAGGAACGACACTATAACCTCCTGCCCTTCTTCATTCAAAATCACCCCAAAATTATCCGGCATTACGCCAAGGATGATATAAAAATTGCAGTGTTGATGGCGGCTATGGCCTCCATCGAACAAAACGATTTCATGCCGCGTAAAATCAAGCGAGCCAGCCTCTACAGACTGATTCAAATCGCCTTGATCAAGGGTTGTCCGTATGCCATCTTCAGGCTCTCGCAGATTGATGAAAATCACCTGCTCGGCGTCGCTCGGGAATATCCTGAGTACGAGCTGATTTTCAATCATTGCCATAATAAACGGCCTGAAAACCTTGAGCTATACCCTGGGAAGCTTAGAGATCTTCAATTTGGTGCTGATCTTGGACTCTGAAGCTGGAAGTCGCTATTTGGGCTGTGACATGCTGAAGCTGAACTGAGGAAATCAGCGTGAAAATCAGCCCACGCAAGCGCTTCTACCACGGAAGCCCTGTGCGCATCGAACAATTCGACTCATCATTCATGAACAAGGGAGCTCAGGCCCTTGGATCAGGCTTCTATTTCAGCGATGACAAGCAAGATGCTCTGAGTTACGCAGACACTAAGGGCAATGTCGCGACAGGCGCCCTTGCGATTGAGCCGACGCTTCATACCGTGCTTCTCGATATCAAAAAACCATTGATTAAGGGGGTGGAGTGCTTCCTGTCTACCCAGCAGGTCAAAGACATCATCAGCCATCTGCCTGACGATGCTCTGTATGAAGCTCTTATCGATTTCGGCGATGTCGACAGCTACGGGGTCGACCGCGTTCTCCGCCGAGTGGCAAGCGTGTACTCTGGCGAAGTTGAGCTGTCCTATAAGCTGTTTTGCCTAGCAAACGACCTGTTTGATGACCACATTGACCTCTTCAATCGAGCAGTACGGGACGTGCTGGGTTACGATGCCCTGGTTACTCGCCACAGCAGCCGGGTAACCCACGTGTGCGCCTGGTTTCCTGAGCAAATAAGATTCATCGATCGGCAGCCTGCGGCGCTCGTCAGACTTGAAGACGACCTATCGCCGGGGTGAGCCTTGGTCAAATGCAAGCCTTAAGGTAACATCCTGGCATTCTCAGGAGTCTCCACATGGCGAAGAAGCCCCTTACCTATCAATTCCACCCCTCCATGTTCTATACCACAGAGACCAATCTTCGAAGGATGCTTGGTGGTAACCTAAAGGGCGTCTCCCGGCGAGAAATGATCAAGGACATCTCCAGGTCTGAGCCCTATTTCCACACATCCCTGAACTTCATTGTTTTCTCTGAAGATCTGGCCTATGAACGCAGCGCTCGCGAAGTAGTTCTGCCTGAAGGCCCTGAAATTTATCACGAGTTGCTTCAGGCCAAATACACTATGAACTCTGCAAAAGGGTTCTCGTTGCCTTTTTCATCTTTCGTTCTCTGTATGCCCAAAGGATTCGAGATGGATGGTGTGGAGATTCCTGCCTGCCTGGTAACCTACAGTGACTACCGAAGCTCTCCAGAAAAAATAATCTACCCCTTCTCCGATTACATTGACGCACCTCGACCACAAGTAGGACTTTCTGAAGCATCAGAAAATTCAAACTACCTCTCGATCACCTACCTAGAGCCAGGAACAATTTCCTACGCCAGAGTCATGGCCGTTGACGACGACTTACCAAAAATTTTGAGTGCAGATACCCCTGAGGCCTGTCGAGATGCCATCGGAGACTATGGCTTCTTTGATCGACTGACCAGCATGAATGAGAAAGACATGATCATCCAGTTCTACCTGATGAAGCTTGTGTCTTCAATCGGGATCTATTTGATCGCAAATCAGCAGCAAGGTTTGAAATCAGGATTCCCTGGTAAACTGCCCCCAAAATTTCTGGATAGAGACCCTGCTTTCTCAATTCGCATGAACACCCTACTCAACAAGCCCCCTATTGAAACCCTCGTTGAGAAGCCTCAGGTTGCACGCTGGCACTTCTCACAAGACCAGCGCGATGATTACAATGGTTCATCGATGGACAATATCAAACTGGATTGGCTCAGGGATTAATATGAAAAAGAGACTAGAAGCCCTGCTTTCACACCTAGATGACGCACCAGTCGAATGTGATGGCTTCTCGTCTCTAGCAGCGACACTGCTAAGTCGCAATGGTATTGCTTTCCAGGGTATGTGCGGCCAGATCATTGCAGCGCAACTTGGCTCTGCAATTCCGCATGTGTGGATCGAGGTTGGAGGCTTGGTGGTTGATTACAGGGCTCGCATGTGGATGGGTAATGGGCCAGATGTCCCGCATGGGGTTTTCCGCAAAGCAGATCACCCTGACCTATACAAAGGAAATCCGGTTGAGATCGAGCCTCTCCCGGATTTTCTATTCAAGATCCTGCAGACTCCATTCCCGACGAACCTAAATGAATCGGGTTCTGGATTGGAGCCTTAAGACTCAGCGCAAAGCAGCCTCGCTGTAATCCAGTTCTTCCATTAGCTCACGAAGAATCTCGTCATCAATCTTCTTTGTTGAGCGAAGTTTCTTCAGCGCTTTGCGCTGCGCATCGATCGCCTTCGTGCGCAGATCAAGCTCCAGCCTCTCCATCAGGGAGGCTCGCTCAACCACCTCTGCCTCGCTGTTCAGCGCATCAACGTCCTGGCGGTAATCCAACATGATTCGAGCTGCCACCTCAGCCATCACAGAGGCCTCGGAGGCATCAGCAGCCATGGCGTGATTGTGCTCCCAAGCTTCGAGGTAGAGGATTGCTGCCTCAGCGGTCTGGCGACGGGTGTCATCAAGAATTCTGTCGTGAATCGCACTCTCATCCTTGGCAACGAAACGCATCAGCAGCGGAATACCGATAGCCCCTACGATGATTGAGACGAGAATAACCCCCATTGAAACGAAGATCATCACATCACGACCAGGGAAAGAGCTTTCGCCAAGCATCAATGGCACCGACAGCACACCAGCAAGCGTAATCGCGCCACGAATGCCAGAAACCGTCATCAGCAGTGACACCACTGCATCTTGATTGAAGTCAGTGGGTTTACCTTTCAGAGAATTCACCGATCGAACCAGTTTCTTGTAACCGTAAAGCCAGATAAAACGAACCACATAAATAACCAAGGTGATCAGCAGCACATCCAGCACAAGTGTTCCGGCATTTACGAAACTAGACAAGCTGTGATCCCAAACACTGTCCAAGATTTTTGGTGCTGATGAACCCAACAATACAAAGCAGCAGCCGCTTGCAAGTGTCGAAACAAGAATCCATACCGATTTGTTAAGCATGCGAGTCTGCATATTTTTTGGGCGCATATCAACCCGAGCCATAACAAAACCGCTTCCCACAGCACTCAATATACCGGAAAAACCAGCATGCTCAGCAATAACAAAACTCAAGAAAGGAACCATTAACATCGCCACTACATGAGTAGCAGGATCAGTCATGCCCTTGTCATGCATCTTGGCCTTAATTTTCCCAATCACAAAAGAAATGGCAGCACCAATAACTAAACCACCAATAGCCATTACAACAATAGAAACTGCGGCATCGATGATTGAGAAGGTGCCTGCAATGGCAGCGACGAGACCTACACGAAACAATGAAAGACCACTGGCGTCATTAAATAATGACTCCGCTTCAAGACGACCCATAATACGAGCTGGAATTTTGCCATGAGCAATACCTGATACCGCAAGGGCATCAGTCGGAGACAGAACCGCCGCAAGGGCAAAACACACAGCTAGCGGCATTTGAGGTATCAAGAAGTTAATGAAATAACCAAGTGCTACAACTGTCATGATGACCAGACCAAAAGCCATTCCAAGCGTCGGGCCCAAATTCTGAATAAGCTTCAAACGCGGCAGTGAGTAGGCGTCGAGACAAAGGATCGGAGCAATGAACAAAACCATAAAGATCTCAGGATCCAGTGTCAGATCTACTCCGCTCCCAGGATACGCAATGACAACACCCATGGCGATTTGCACAATCGGCAGCGGGATCGGAAGCACATTTGCGAGAACTCGTGCGACCCCCACCGCAACAATCAGAAGGAAAATGATGTTCAACAGCTCCATGAAGCTGACCCCCAAAACAAGTCAAAAGTAATTGGCAATTTATACGCAATTATTGCCAATACGTCAATTTATATTTTACTCGGCTATTCAAGGCTAATATGACCTTGGTGCTCCAACACTGCCGCCTTAGCAATGGCTTGAAAAACGGCATTTCGATCGCATGCGTACAGACCAGAGGTTGAGAAGGCGTTTAGCTCAACGATACGCGCCTGATCCTGTGAAATGCAGACGTCACAGGTATAGGCGAGATCAACCTGGCGAGGCAGTCGTGCAACTTCACTGGCCACCCTAAGGCAGCGATCGTCGACCTCACCTGACAAACTGATCTCGCCATTCATCATGTAGCGAGAGCCCGCAACGACCTCGCCTCGTACGATGACGAACCGGTATTCACTCTCGATTGGCCTGACAGGGCTAAGCATTACCATCGTTTGAGGGTAATCCCAGTCAACTGATCGAGTGCCCCAATCTCCTGTTCGAAGCACCTTCTAGTCACCACCAGCCCAGAAAAGACCTTACCTCCGGAATCGGGGCGCATAAAGATTTGATCAGCACCTAGCAGGTCAAAATAATGATCGACAGGGCGAGTAAGCAAGCCCGCAGGCACAAAAACAGGCCTTGGGTTGAGGAGGTTGTCGATAGGGAGGTCGGGCAGGTAGTGGCTGCAGCGATATCGCGTGTCACTGTAGTACGCTCCTGGGGTGACGGCATGATTTGCCGTCATCTGCCTACAAAAGGCGATACTTCCCACAAAGACCACCGCGCACTCTATTGGAAATGGGCCCATCTCTCTCCCCAGAGTGAGATCTTTCGTTGCTATGACCTGAACCTTCAGTCCGCAAGCCTCAAGCGACTCTGGAAGCAAGGTTGCCTGTTCACGCACCAGGTAGCTGTCCTGAAAAACGATTAGGCAATTCACTTCGCCCCCAAAGACACGATTTAGTGGTATATTGCTGAAAAAATGCGATGCTAAATCATGTCACAGAGCCTATTTTCATTCAACCAAGGCGGGTGTAAGAGCCTAGCGCCCTGGCAGCCATTTGATGAGCGCCAGGTACAAGGTTTTTTTGAGCGCAATCTCCATGAGCTTTTGAAGCTTGGAATGGTTGCTTCAGAATGGGTGCCCGCTGGCGAAGCACTTCGCATGGATACATTGGCTATCAGCCCACAGGGCAATCCAGTCATCATCGAATTCAAAAAGGTCGGTGATACAGGCCTTTTGAGCCAGATCTTAGCTTACAAGTCGTGTCTTATGCGCCACCAGCGAGAGTTCGAAACCATGGTGCACGCCCGCTGGCCCAACGTCGTTATCGACTGGACTGTCGTTCAGCTTGTGTGTATCGCCCCAATCTTTAGCCGTTTCGACATCGACGCAATCGATAGCGTACAGGCAGACCTAGACCTCATCTCCTACCAATTCTTCGGTCAAGGCAACGTCCTGGTCAATACCGTCAAATCTACTCGGGTTGAGAAAAAGCCCGCCACCCCACCAAGGGTGAAGCGCTCCTTTGATCAGCAGCATGATGTCGCTAGTGCTGAGGTCAAGAATCTTCTACAGGCGTTGAGGGAAGCCTTGGAGGCTCAGGAGGACGTGTTTCAAAGCATAACCCGTGATGGCGTAACGCTAAGTGCAGGAGGCTGCGAGCTTGGAGTCATCACCCTCACCCAGGGACTTCATCCTAGAATCAAACTTGCCATGACAGGCAATCTTCCGGATGACCTTGCAGCCAGCCTTGGATCGATCCGAAAGGGCAGGGGCATGACCGAGGTGACGTTGCGCAAGCTTGAGGAAATACCGAGTCTTCTGACCTGGGTAGAGCAAGAGTGCAGCTCAGCGACGATGGGGCTTTAGAACCCACCTTGCCCCTACCTAACTCAGGCTGGATTAAAGACCCAGGTCGATCGCCATCATCTGACTACGCACAATATCGGAGCTGCAGTACTTTCTGTGATCATCGGTCAGTCCGAGTCGAGCCATGAAGCCAGGCGCTTCAAAAATACGCTCCTGAGCGCCTTTTCCAAGTTTCGAAAGCATCGCCGTTACTGTCTTCTCAGCATCCAGGCTTTCACGCAACCTTTTGAGGTAGAAGCTTGCGCAAACGTATCCCAAACCTGCCGTCTTGCCCACAAGATCGGCATCAGAGAGCTGGTCGACAAGCGTACTCAAGCCGGTTCTCTCATAGACCGCATCGAAAAGAACTGGTGCCTTTTCCAGATCACTGGTAATCGCGGCAGCAAAATATGCCTTGTGCAGTGGCTGGGCCAGATACGGCGCAAGCCCTGTTTCGATCAAAAGATCGAGCATTTCGAAATCTTGGTGCGCCGATGTCTCGCTGATGTGCGAACCATCTTTGGTTTTTGGCAGTGCGAGATTCAAGAGGCTGACCGGGCTGAAACTCAGGTTGTCTCGCTCCCAGTGGAAAGTCTTGCTCAGATCCTTGCGCAAAGGTAATGCCGCATCAAGGGTTGCGTATACCTCAGCGAAGTCAAACGACCCTGAGAGCTTCCTGACGCCCTCCAGGTCATTGACGCTCACCAATTCACGCAAAGTCATGAAAACAGCCCCAGAGGCCCCGATGCCGAGCTTTCCGAAAGGAGCATGGGCACCCGGCTTGTAACCTAGCACCAAAGCCTTAAGGTAATCCTGCCAGTAGTTGTACCGTTGCTCCTTTTCCTTGCCAACATCCTCACGGAATTTATCAGATCCTGTGAGCAAAGCCAGATCAAGCGGTCTGGACAGATGTTGAAGGATATTCACCATGCCTGAATCCAGGAGCCTGGCGACGCCAAAGCGGAATCGCGCCAATTTTTCGGGAGATGCCCCTACGTCCCGAGCGTGAAAGAAATCCTCAGGCCTGACGGTAGCAGCATTAACTGGCACGGCCATCAGCTTGCGACCACCCATGCTCATCAGTGTCGACAGCTTAGCGTCGAACAGTTCGGTGTCTCCGTTGTCGACAAGCTGAATTAGACACCTATTGAAGACTGTACCGGTGCGTGAGCTTTTACGGCGACCCGAATAAGCGTCTTCAACGCAGGCATGAACTCGACTTTCGGCCATCAGCTCCTGATACCGCTCGAAAACCGTCAGGCGAATATCTGCGTAAAGAAGCATTTCCAGGCAATCCCCATCACCTCGCCCTGCGTGATGAAGGATGGTTTCCTCAAGCAGGCCTCGATACCAAAGCGGGTTTTTGTATGCCCCTGCCGCAGGATTGGCGTTTTCGAATTTATTCAGATAGCCAAGTGCCTCAGGGTGCTTCTCAAGGGACTCTAGCAGGCGTGCGACGTCGCGGCTGCTCATAGCTGGATTTTGCATGATTTTTCTCCATTTCTGACAGCGTAGCACGCGCAGATAGAATGAAAAAAGCCCGACATTGTCGGGCCTTATTGTTAACTCGCTATCCAAGCTAAGTGTAACTTACTGCTCAAACTCAATGAGGAATCTCGGTACAACTTGCGCTGTGTCGTAAACGATTAGCTCTGAATTCTGGATGCCACTTTTACCTGGAACGGCAGTTGTAGAATCCGTACCAGGATGAGGCAATTTTTCATGCGTTCGAGTTGGCACGTAAGTTTTGCCAAGTGCCATGTCGATAAGGAACATGAAGCACTGACTTTCGGCTTTTCCAGCCCACCAACCTGTTGAATAATTTAGAGATTTTGTCGATTCGAATGACCCATAGACTCCGTCGCCAAATAAACGACCGGTGCAAAAGCTACTTGACGCCGGAGGAATCATAAGTCCACTTTTCAGAATGGAAAGCAAGTTGCCTGGACGTGTTCCGTGCCACATTCTTTCAATGTTGCCGACTTTCTTGCCGCGATCTTCGAAAGCCTTGCTCATCGAGTCAATTGTTAATTCGTAGACGGTCTTGATCTTATAGCCGTAAGAGGCGTGCATGGACTTAGCACCCTTCTTGAAGAAGGCTGCAATTTCATCGATGACCGATTTGTCGGTGACCACGTTGATTTCGCAGTTGAAGATCTTCTCGACGGGTGCTGGAGTTGCTGTTTGCTGCGCCTGGGCTTGTTGCTGGCGAAGCACTGCTACTTGCGCGATAGAGGTCTCAAGGTCGTCAAGAATACCGGACTGCTTGACCACCGCCTCACCATCCGGAAGCACGCCCTTCACAGTCAGCTGTCGACCGACTTTCTGAGGGATCAGCATCAAGTAGCTGGCAAGCAGGGCCTTGACGTCAGCACTGTCGAAATCCTTCGCTTCGATGTGCTTACCGAGCTTTTGCAGAAGGTCGCGAGCCTCGACAATCGTTTCCTGCGTTACGATGCCCAAAGGCGTCTGGAACACGCCTGTCTCGTCATCGTACTTCAGGTCGGTAGACTTCAAGATCGAGTGAACGTTGGCCTGAACCAAGCGCTTGATCAGGTCGATAACGGTGTCTTTGTCGCGGGTTCTGATCTGCTCGGAGGCTGCCATTTCCAGCGCCAGACGGCTAGCGCCCGACTTGGTCTTGGTAGTAGCAACGCCCTGGAAGGGCTTGTAACCACCCTTCTCTTTTTCACGCAATTTGGACTCCAGGAATCGGACTGCCGCCGCTTCTGAAGTGAACTTTTTTTCTGGCTGTTTTTGGCCGTCACTGCCAATTCGACCGTTATAAACCTGGACGGTAAAATCATCAGTGAGAATTGCCCTCCAGAACTTATTCGAATTAACGTCCACCGACGCTTTAACCAGCATTTCCTCTCGAAGTACTTTCACGGTAATGCCCCTTAAACGCCGTTGTTCACAGTGACGTTAGTGGCACCTTTCGCAGTGAAGAGGTAGGTCATGAGCTTGGTGAATTCCGGTTGATGACGGAACTCGTTGTTGTAGACGAAAAGCTCAAGCACACCGTTGTCAAGCTCTTCCTTATGCGCACGGATAACGGACGGGTGTGCCTCGCAGAAGCCATCGACGTATTCTTCCAGAACATCCCGAGCATTCAGGTCGTAGACATCCAGGGAGACTTTGACGGAGAACACTGGCTTAAGGCCGGCGTCAGAACCGTTTTCAGCAATGCCTCGTAGCTCGGACACCAGGTAAATATGGTATCCAAAGCGGGAATCACCCACCAAAATATTCCCGATTTTATACAGGCGGTCAATGACTTCGGATGGAATTGTGGAGCCTGTGCCGACAACTGCAATCTGACTCGTTACTTTCGGCTGATTGACGTCTACGGGGCAGTGCAGCTTGACCAATCCAGCCTGGTTAACGACGCTCATCAGCTCTTTAGGATGCTTGAACGGATGGGACTCGATCTCTACGAGAGTGAATCCCCCGCGAACGATTTCATCCATGTTAATAGGGAAGGAATGCTGCTTGATGTGACCATTTGACATGACGGCTCTCTCCGCTCGGATTATTCATATATTGTCGCACCCAGCCTAGGTTTTGACAATATATGTATAAACCGTGGTCAAAGACCCAAGTCTTTCGCGAGCATTGTATCCATCTGCTTGCCCGTTGCGCCTACCAGGCGGTACCAGGTGATCTGATCTATGTAATTGGCTTTGCGCCAGTACGTTAGGGTCGATCGCTCGCATCCTTTGAGCAAATCCAGTGCATCCTCACGGTTTGCCAGCAACCCAATGGCAAACTTTGAAACCTTGCGCAGGAATTGCCCTGGCCCTGCAAGAGGATACGCTAAAAGTCGGTCGAGGGATCCCTCAGCAAACACATCCGCCAGGTCTTCAAGAGGCAGCCAGGCAGCATCACTGGAATAGCCATAACCAACCCCCCGAGAGGTGAGTGCAACTGCCCTCTCTAAGCCATGGAGCTTTTTTAGCATGCCGTAGATTTGACCTTGCTTGGCTGCACTGACCTGTTTCCAATCGAGAGCATTCCCAAGGGGTAATTCAGGAAAGTCGTGCTTAGCAGCCAACAGTGGATGCCATCGCTCAAGCTCCTGCAGGGACAATGAGTGCCAGTAGGCGTCCTCAGCGATATACTTGAGCACATAGCGCTCCAGTAAATCCTGAAGGTCTGTGGCAGAAGGGTTCTTCCAACTCAGGCCGAATCGCCTTAAAACCGTTGCTCCGCCCTGCTCACAAAAATCCTGAATATCACAAATGGCCTCACAGATTTGTGGATCCATTGCCAACAAACTGAATCGAATGCTCTGAAGATTTGAAAAGCATTGCTGATAGCCATGGGTTTTGGCAATGACATCCAGTAAGTGAGGCCGAGCTTCCGGCGTATAGGCATACATGGAAATGAATGCCCGCATGAGATCTTCACGTGACTCCATCCCGTCATCTGGCATGGCTATATCGATCAACAATGCATGCTGCTGCAGTGCGCACCAGTACTCATTGGCCTGCACAGGCCCAGGAAAGGTTTTGTCACAGTCACGTGGACGCAGATTGAAAACAGATGGGGCTGGTTCTCGGCGAGCCATAGCAATACCCTCGGGTTATGCCTTATTTTGAACTGGGAGAGGCCTGCGGCGCAAAGTCGGGGCTGCGCCCCGAAAGGGGCGACTTCTCTGCCCTATTAGCCCTCTGTCGGCTTGGAGAGCACCTCGCCCTTAAGATCATCCAGGGTATAACCAGAGCGAGCCAGACCAGGCAGCACGCCTTGAAGATTTTTCACCTCTTCCGCAGCTCTAGAATCACCCTTTTCTGCGGCAATTGAAAACCACACCAACGCTTCGACTTCAGCGGGGTGTGCAAACCGCCCCTTCATCGTGCTCGGGAATTTCTGAATGATCAGCCCATTGGCATATTCAAACATGGCATTGACATCGCCCTGTTGGGCTGCGGCAAGGTAATATCCTCCGGCTTGAAGGCTCTTACCGCTGCCTGCAAGCTGGCGTGCCCTTTCGGCTTGAGCCTTCGCGTTACCGTGATCAGCAGCAAACGTCAGGGCAGCCTGAGCCTCCTGAATACGACCAGCGCGTTGATACAGCCTGCTGACGAAGAAGGCGGCATCCGGGTTTGCGCCCTGATAAGCCTGCTCCAGCAACGCCAGGCCTTTCTGTGGGTCGTTAAGTTTGGGTTCAGCGAGGTTGCTATACATGAAACCCAACTGCATCTGCGCTTTGTTCGAGGTATGGGCAGCTTCCTCCAACATCGATAGGGCCTTTGGATCCGTGGCGTTCTTACGAATCGCAATTAGGCCGAGCACCCGTTTCGCTTCATCCTTGCCTAGCTCCGCAGACAATTCGAGATAGTGGACAGCGAGCATCTCGCTTTTTTCAACACCATCACCCTCCATATACCGGCGACCAAGATCATAAAGCCCATCAGCATCAAGATTGCTGGCGTCAGGAGGGGTAGTAAGAGGCTCCTCTGGGGCAGCGGCGTATGCCTGAGCCCCCTCCTCCGCCTCAACGCCCTGGGTGGGAACCTGGGCCGTCTCAATCGATTGCTCCGATGTAGGCGATTCATCCACGACAATGACGCCATAAAGGCTGGTTGACGAGTCTCTAACGGGAATATTCGAGCCATTCTGGGTAACACAACCAGAAAGCAGAATAGCCAGGCAAGCAAAAGCAAATTTTTGCATGATAATTGATCAGCCGACGATGAAAGTGTTGGGATTATCTTGAGGCCATCAATATATGTCAATATCGAATGCAGCTGCTTTTGATGCCCGCTGCCTTGCTAGAGGCCCAAATCCAGGCCAAATACTTTTTCTCGCAATTCGGGATGAGCGTGCATCAGAACCTGCCTGGGCATCTGGTTGTCTAGTAATTCTGTGATGTACTGACTATCCGACATATCCCGGCAAGCATGGCGACATAAGCCCAAAATCGCAGCCTCTCTAGCGCTATCGCCCTGCCCTCGACTGTGCAGTGTGCTTAGCGCGTCGGCCACCGCCTCAACGCGCTCGGGCGAAATCAAGCGAAAGGGATTCTCCACCCTGCCGGCCATGTATAAACCAAGGACAGCCACAAAATCTGAACGAAGGCCGCGCCATGATCCACCTCTTTCAGCCATTTTGGAAACAAAATCCCAACTGCTTGGTTCACCGACTACTGCCACAAGCTCTTTGAAGTGATCTACACCCCAAGCACCTGTTTCTACGCGGGAAAAGGCAATGTCACCACTCGCTTCACAGCCCATAGCCTTGAAATTGAGCACAGACCTGATTTGAACATCCACTCCCAGACCACCTACCCTACGTGGCTCCAGGGCATGGTAGGCATTTGCAAGCGCCTGGTCGACAGACTGGAAAAACTCAGCCATTGGCGAATCAGGCCCAGGGGCATCTTGGAGCACCCCAAGGTGATCAATGATGAGAGCGGGGGTGAGCTCGTCACCTCGGAGGTTGAAAAGATGTTCAAAGAGCGCCAGGCCCGACTCAAGATCGGGTGCCTGGAGAGCTTTAACCAGATGAGCTGATAATTTTTCTAGCATGTCGATCCCCTGATGACACACGGTAGCACGTTTTAGCGATTTATTGAGCATGCCGGGCAGAGAGGTCGTCTTTTGGCGCGAAGCGCGGCTGCTTTTGATTTAAGCGCTGGTTTTTGCTGATGCAGATAACGACTCACCATCCACCAGCATCTTGAGAGCATCCTCGAATCGCCGAGCAGCACCAGCCCATCGCGTCGCCATCATCAGATTCTTAGGTAAACCGAAATCTTCGACTGTAAAGCCAACTGCATCGACACCAAGTTCATTGGGCACCTGGTCGACCATTGGCCTGTGGTCTTCAAAGTACACGTAGAGAGGCTTGCGAAGGGCATTTGCATACCCAAACTCAAAGACGGTGCCTGAATCAGGCTCGTGGCCTCGGAATGGATTGAGGTTAACCAGGAGCGCATCTGCCTTCTCGATACAGGCAACATTCGCCTGTGCAATCCAGCTGGCCATCTCCTCCTTGGAGAGCCCTGACGGGCATGCATTGTCCAGCGGATAAAGCGCAGTGATGCCAACAGCAGCACACTGCTCTACCAGGTGCTGACCCCAGGCGATGGCGTCCGGGCGAAAAACGTCAAAACCTGCCAAATAGACGGTATACGACATGTCACATTCCTCATAAGCCGAGATCACCGGCAAAAAATTCTTCACGACGCTTGGTTGGTATGAGCTCCAGCGCCGTTTGCTTTTCATCTTGGCTGAATATTGCCATGAAAGTAGACCAGTCGCCAGGAGTTCTGGCCACCTTAGCAACCTCTACTGGGCCCATGTATTGGAGATAGGCTTTTTCGAAGATGGCAGAGTCACGCCTGGTGGCGTTTCTAAGCGCAACCTCGATGGTCGGGAAAGTCTGGCCTTGCACAGATCCCCCCATCTTGAGCAACTGAACGATCGGTAATTCATGATCTGGATATATCTTGAACTTAATTGGCCTGCGCACTGTGCGGGCCTCATCGGCCCACAGCTCATAGCCTGCAGCAAATAGCTCCTGAACGCTTTCAACTTCCATTTCAACAAATCCACGAGACTCAGGGGTCTCTGGTTTCCACCCGTAGCGCCTGTCGAGATCAATAAGCGCCTGGGTGTTCACGTGAAAATTAGCGAAAGAGAAAGCGTCTTGAATCATCTGCTTCGGGAAAATTTCGTATAGGCTTTCTTTGTGAGGAGAGCCGGCGAGCTTGTTTAATAACCCTATTGGCCCAGCAGCAGAAAAAAGAGCCTTTCTCTCGCATCGAGCAGGGAAAGTCCTGCCTTGAATCTGCTTGTTGATAAGGACGTCGAGTGGAAAGAAATCCTCTACAAACGCCAGCGCAGCAGTGAGCGCCCCGGTCGACACAGGGCTGATTTCGATCTTCGACAGTTCGTCAAGAGGAATCAGCGCGAGTGTCATTTCTGGGCGGTTTTCAAGTCCAAGTAGCGTGAAATCGGGGACGAAATGCTCCAGATATCGATGATATAAATTGTGCTCCCACTCGGGAAGGTCGGTCGCTAGTCCAACGTCGACGTCATCAAGCGCCTTGATGCCAGTCTGGACTTCATTGCCATAACGAAACGGGAAATCAGTGGCACGCAACTGCCCATATTGAGCTAGACCCACGACTGTCTGTGGATCCTTTGCTCCCCACTTAGTCCGCACCTCATTTCGAAATGCAATCAGCCCCTCATAGCCGGAAACTTCTGACGTGGTAACCCAGGCAGGGAAGTGGCTGTAGATGTCCTTGAAGTACTCCTGGGCATCACGTGCCTCGGTTAGCGCTAGCGCAAGCTCTGGTGAGCGAAGCACATTAGCAGTCAGCACGGGAATCTCTCCGTCAAAATGGCCTGAAAGGCACTCCAGGGAATGCTGCTGCTTGTCTGCATCAGCTACCCAGTACAAAGCAACGTTGACCCCATCGCTGGAAGGAGCAATAACGCTCGCGTCTGACAGCATCTCTAAGCAGTGCTTGATGTCGGAAGGGCCTCGAAACCCGCTCATAGCATCTCCACGACACTCGACCTCATAGTCTTTGACGTGGATTCCCTGGATTGAGCTAATTTTAACCGGAAACTCCCCAGGATAGTCCCTCACGATGCGTTGAGCCAGCTCATACTCACCAGAATACAAGCAGTTCAGGAGGCAAGCTCCAGCCGCCTCCCCGAGGTGTGATAGGAACATACCCACGTGCACTCGTGAGAGGCTTTGATCCCTGAGCCTGCTGGTCATGAATCTCAATGCGCCCATCTCGGTCGGCGCCAACTTGCTGAACAACGCGCTCAGCACGTCATCAGACAATTTCTTGTCAGCCATATACCCAAGGTTTCGCGTAAGTTGGCGAATCTCCTCGTCCGACGCCACTGCCAAAATAACGGGGAGCACGCCTTCGATGACCTCTGATCGGTTGGCTTTCGCGGCCTCACTCAGCCAATCATGAAACTTCAGAATATCCGTCATCTCAAAGCCCCAAATCGCCTGCTAGGCAGGTCTCTCTCATTTTCTTAGGTAGCAAATGGAGGCAATCACGCACCTCCTCACTGGAAAAAACCGCCGCAAACAGTCTTGTTTGCGGCTCTGTTTTGATGTGCGGCGCAACCTTCCTTGCTCCATGGTATTTGAGCAGTGCGGGGTATTCCAACTCCTGCTTGAGGCGCATGGCTTGAGTGAGCGCCTCTTTTATCGACAGCTTCATCTCACTGCCCTTGCCTGGCCAAAGCCCCATCTGCATAGCTGCAAGATACGACTCCTCTTGCCGATCATTTGGCACATCAAAGGATGCTCGTTTTACGAAACCTTCGTCTGAAACGTCCGCAAAGCGTATGCCTGCATCATTCAGTCTAGCTGCTTTGTTTCTAGTGAGGGTGTAGGTGTCTTTTGTGAATACGAAGCCTAGGTTTTTCATAGCTCCAGCAACATCTTCAGCTGCAATCCCATCACCAAGGGCGTCTCTTTGGAAATAGCGATCCAGAATGGGCATTGGAACTAGATCGGCAATAACCTTGGCCATTTCTGGGTCGGCTAGCCTGCCGAACAGATTTTTGCTGAAGCCGTTCTGTGCACTTTGGATTCCCAGATCAGAGGGTATTGCATCTCTGGCCATGACTAGCTTCTTATCGCGGAGCGAAATCAGGCTCTCCAATGGAAAATAGGTCGCAGCAAAATCCTGCGCATGGGCTAGGTCGACGTCATCGACCATGCAGACGTCGTATCCCAAGATCACATCGAGATCCATCATCATCAGCGTCATGCCGTTAGGCGCATCCAGCCCGAGACGCTGCCGAGGTGTAAGCATGTACTGAGCGAGGTCATGGGATAGACCCCTCTCCTTCGACGACTGCGTTTTTGGATCAAGACCGACGGAGATGCCCCGGAAGGCTTGATCTCCCGACACATGACCATACGCTTGAAGGTACTCCTTACCTGACGCCATAACAGCCTCGTAGTCCACCAGGTTGAAGTCTTCAGGTAGACTGCCGCCATTACTCAGCTTGTTTCTCTCCTCTGGGCCCATGGTGAATTTTTGGCAAGGTACGATGGGCGTTCCTGCCGTCTCGGCGACGTCTTCATTATCAACCCATACCAGAATTTTATCGTACAACTCAGGATATGATGAGCTTGAGCGTCGGTCAGACAGCGCCAATGCCAATTCGGGTTGCTTGACCTGGCCACGAGAAAGCACCGGAATTGCAGGTGACGAGACAGCTGACCTTGTTGCGATAACGGCATCGGTTAGATTCTTGCCAAGGATCCAGGCGCTGCCATCGTTGTTGCGGCCCAAAAGCTGCTCAAGGCCAGCCTGCAAAAGAATATCAAATACGTACTCAACGTCTGCTGCGGCCTGAAATGAAGTGAATGACTCGCGCTTACTGACTTCTTTTCCGTCAACGCAAGGGCCAATATTACTGACAAATCCGAAATTGACAGGGTATCGATGAGCATGGCTTTCATGTATGAGCCTGACGATCTCAACGTCTCCTTTGAAAATCGCTTCCGTCAAAACGTGTCCGTACAGCCCCTTGAGGTTCTTGATGTGCTGGTCGAGATCAAGCCTATCGAGCTCCGGATCTGCAATGCGTGCTAGCAAATAGGCCGATGACGTCTCCTCAGTAACACCGATCCTGGATGCAATCAAATCCACGATGGCTTTGTGGGAAGCCGAGGTCATATAGGCATCCATCAGCTCACGGGTTTCCTCCAAGGAGGATTCATCGAGGGTTGGAAGTACATGACTTATCAGCGCTTCGATCGACTCGATCTGCTGGCGCTCGATGAGTGTATTCAGGAATTCTTTATAATTTCTCATCTCAGAGTCCCAAGTCGAGTGCAAGGTGGTTGTCTAGCTTGGAATCACGGGTGATGAAGGGCAGCAGGGCCCGACTCTTCGTGAAATCGTAGAAGTACTCCAGGGCTTCCTGCTTGTAGAGCTTGCCGATGATTTTCGTACCAAGCCAATCAATGATGTCGCCTGCAATCTTGGCGTGCCTATCATCGTGGCCGTAATTCAGCGCAAGAAGTGCCTTGCCAATCAAAAGCTTGGTTTTTGCCAAGTCGATCCCTTGATCAGCAGCCAGGCTTTTGGCCAAACGATCATAGAAGGGAACAGCAGACATGATGTCGCCAGCTGCGTCCCTAACAAAATCCTGAAACGCCCTGATGGTCGGCGGGCCGTCTGAAGTACCAAGACACTTCAGTAGAATTTTTTGGTTAGCCAGCTGGGAGTCTGAGCGCGGGCTCTCTGGCTCTGTGTTTTTGACAAATTCTGGGCCAAATCCGCATGCTTTCATGAAGCCCTCGCAAGCGGGGTAGTGAAGCATGCCCGATGAAAATGCCCACACGCGATAGTGAGTGAAGTCCACTTCGCCTTTCTTTACGAAATCCCAGTGCTCACCGTGACTCCCCGAGTCATCCGAGAGCAACTGCAGATAGGCGCCCACCTGACCCCTAGAGTCGCAGTGAAATACGGCAAACCTGTCCTTATGGGCGATCAGGGCCTGGATCAAGCCCACTGACCTCAAGTACCCTTCACGCGTACCAAACATACGTTCTGGAACGTCAAGGGCCAGACCTGCTGCCGAAAAGCCAAAATAGTTCTTGTTGATGCTCTTCAGAAAAGCAATGTCATTCGCATCAGTGAAGTGACCCAGTGGATTGATTTGGGGGAAGAAGCGCACCCTGCCACGATAAAGGGGCTTTTCAGGAAGGGTTCCCCATACCTGCTGAACCTCTAGCACCACATTCTTGATTGCCTCAAGCTGCCCTGCGCGCAGCAAGTCAACGCAAACCTTTTCGATGGCTTGGCACTGATCATCATCGGGATCTTGTAAATCTAGGGTGATCAACTGCTCGCGAAGCAATGACAATTGGGCGTTGGTGATCGACGGTGGCATGGGATTCTCCTTTAACACCATGGTATCTAAGGAGTGTGCATGGAAGGAACCACGAGTGGGCTTTGGATCAGTCATTTTTGCAATCTGGGCTTTGCACCATAGCCAGCAAAAGGGTGAGTAATTGAACCATAGAGGGGGAGTGAGGAATTTTGACAACAAATCAGAAGTTTTGCACTGATTGGCAAAACCAGAGTAAAGAAGCGTACATCCTAAAACTGGCGCTGCTGGCAGGGCTTGAACCTGCAACCTGTGGCTTCGTAGACCATCGCTCTATCCAGTTGAGCTACAGCAGCAAATTGGTGCGCCCAGCGAGGCTCGAACTCGCATTTCCAGGGTGAAAGCCTGGCGTCACTCACCGGTTAGACGATGGGCGCAATACTTCATAAATTGGCGGACGTGATGGGGATCGAACCCACGATGCGTGATAGACAGTCACGCGCCTTAACCACTTGGCGACACGTCCTATAACTGGCGCTGCTGGCAGGATTCAAACCCGCAACCCTGGGCTTCGAAGGCCCCTGCTCTATTCAGTTGAGCTACAGCAGCAAATTGGTGCGCCCAGCGAGGCTCGAACTCGCATTTCCAGGGTGAAAGCCTGGCGTCACTCACCGGTTAGACGATGGGCGCAATACTTCATAAATTGGCGGACGTGATGGGGATCGAACCCACGATGCGTGATAGACAGTCACGCGCCTTAACCACTTGGCGACACGTCCTATAACTGGCGCTGCTGGCAGGGTTTGAACCTGCAACCTATGGCTTCGTAGACCATCGCTCTATCCAGTTGAGCTACAGCAGCAAAATTTGGCGGATGTGACGGGATTCGAACCCGCGTACCACGATAGACAGTCGCGTACCTGAAACCAAACTCGGTTACACATCCTAAAACTGGTGCCCTATAAGGGAATCGAACCCTTGTTGCCGCCGTGAAAGGGCGGATTCCTGACCGCTAGAAGAATAGGGCAAACTACTTTTTACAACTTAATTGGGGCGCACAACGGGATTCGAACCCGTGTCTTCCTCGCTGAGAACGAGGCATCCTAGACCACTAGACGATATGCGCAAAATCTAAAACAACAATTGGCTCAGTATTTGTGAGTTTAATATAGACTTGTAAGTGGCATGAGAAAAACAATTCCACTTAGAAGCAAAAAACCCCTGCAGGCCCAGCCTCCAGGGGTTTCCAGGAGGGTGCGGCGCCCTCCCCTTTAAACTCAAGGAAGGACTAAGTCAACGATCTTCTCGCTCATCACGCCGGTCGAATCTGCAAATATCAATAGACATGTAAATCACCTCAATCAATATGTAAGGTCATAAAAAAACCCCGGAGTTTCCTCCAGGGTTTCTTGTCTGGAGGGCATTTAGCCCTCCGAAGAGATGACTAAATGCTAACGCACGGGCGATAATCGCGATCTTCGCGACGTTCGTCAAACCGTTCAAAGGCAAAAGTGTTCATCTCGGGCGTTCCGTGTTTGGTTTCGATATGTATTGATGATGTATCAAAGCTCGCAACCATGTCAACACTATTTTAAAGATTATTTTCCTTCGTATCAAAGATGGCAATGATAGGTAAGCAGCGCTCTTTACCCAGCGTCAACTCAGCAGGCATCTTAAAGGCATATTGGATTTTTTGAGAGACAGCCATGAAGACATATGAGGACGCCCTCGAACACTTTGTCGTCGAGCACAAGGCCTCGATTGCCGCCCTTTTCAACACGCCGGAGGCTCATCTGACGAAGGCTGACGTGAAATCCTTAGTCGAATACACCATTGGCATTCAGCTAAAGAACACTTTTGAGTACAAAGGGCGACTTGGCAAAGAAATGCTCCAAGAGCTCGAAATGCTTCCAAGCCACAAGCGCTCAAAGACGGTTGTGCAAAAGGCTTTGGAGCACTCTGAGTTCGGCAAAGTGCAGAATAAGACTCTGAATAAGGTCAAGGCGGCTGATAAAGCTCGCAACCCGCTGGCTGAGCACATTGAAAATTGGCGAAAAATGCGTATGCGCCGTGAAATGCGGGAGCTTTCACAAACAGCCATGGTCGTTGAAAGACAATCTCGCCTATTGGCACAAGCCCTTGACAGATATCGCCACTCTCCCAGCCCATCGAATAAGCACCTTGTTTCAACCTCTGTCCTGGGCTTGAACAGAGCGCTGATCAAATCGCATTCACGCGCCAGGATTGCGGGCGCCTGGGCAATTCGTGCCGGATTCCACAGCCAGTCTGCAGGCCAGGCCCTTGAGCACCTGTACTTCAGAAGGGCTCGACGCTTAGAAAAAAGCACCGCCAAGCTCGATCACTGGCTGGAAAAAAATGGCTTCAAAGTCAGGATTTCAGCGGGCATTGCCAGGCGTCGCAACATCTTGGAGGCGGAAGTAGGACAGGCCATTGCAATTGATGCTCCAATCAGCCTGATGAGTTATCCTGTTCGAAAAGCTCATGACAGGCAGATGGATAACCAAAATGCCCTTTGAAAGATTGAATCCAGCTGAACAAAATCAGGTCGTTGATGACCTTCTTGATGCTCAGGCAATGGTGAGGGAGTTCGATCCAGCCTTCACATCTCTCGATCGGGCCTGCGATATCCTTGAGAAATCATTGGAGGGCTTGACCCAAAGCCCTTCATCACTCGTTCATTAAAGACCTAGATCTCGCCCTATAAGCACTTCGGCATACACTGCTGATGCCATAGGGTGTTTGATGAGCACTTCACGCTTCATTCCCAGACTTTCAAGGTTTTTGAACCCTTTGGCATCCAACTCAATACCAAAGAATGCCTCGGGGTCTTCAGCTATGAAGCGCTTAATCGCCACCTCAATCCGACGGCCTACGGTGCCTTGATTTTTCCTGGCAGCTTGCTTGGCAAAATGAGTTTTGTCTCGCTGCTCGCTTGCCAATAGTACATTCCAGACAGCGTCCGTCATCAGATCCGGGCTAGGCAGTTCCCACACCAACGCTCCGATGCTCAACTCGGGCTTCCCGAATGGATGGCATCTTGAGTCAGGTTCGCAGTTGACCAAGCCTTCAAAGCTGCTGAGGTTACCCAGGATGTGGATCAGCGGCCAGCCAGGGAATTCCTTTATCTCAGGGTGCTTGGCAATGGCCAGTAGTGCGTGCGTTGCGCCGGCATGATCACGACCACGATAAATGCAGGCCATGCTGTAGTGAATCAGTAACCAGGCTGCATGCTCTGCAACATCCACGCTTTCTTCTGTAATGGGCTGGTGGGGGTCGCAAGCAAGCTCACTGGCGAGCCATAGAGCTCTCCTGGAGGCTGGAAACCCCTCATCTACGTTGACGGCCAAGCCATGTTTCCGTAATGCGATCGCCCAATCTAGCATCGTCGAAATACCCCCGGCCCCAAGATCAGATAGTAGCCTTGGCAGCGGAAACGAGAATGGGTCACTCACATCGTCGAGTAGCTTGTAGGCCTGGAATGTGCGCAGGGATTGATCCAGGATCAGGGGTTGATGCCGGGGTTGTGCGTGAGGAAGGTAATCCAGTAGCCCCTGGATATGCCGATCCCTAGAAATGGAGAAGTGAGAGCGCTCCGAAGGACTGGCGCTGGCATCTCGGCATTCTGAGCTGAGCCTGGCGCCCAGCGCCTCCCAAAAAGCAGTGGATTGCCAGTGCAATGAAAAGAGATGTGCCTCTTGGGTCGGCAGCGCGCTCTTCTCGAAAAAGTCCTGGTGGGCGTGACTTAAAAAATCATTGTAATGCAGCATGCTGGCTCCCCTTTCCATCAGGGTAACAGGCCCACCACAAGCCTATCAATTCAATCGAACAGCATGAGCCAACAGCCCAGGATGAAAGTCGAACACCCCAGCTTTTGTCAGTGCGTGAAGTCCCAAAACCTGGAAGTGATCGGTAACCAGGGGCTCTTGTCCGGCATGAATTGGCTTGAGGTCTTGAGAAAAGATCCTAGTGGGCTTGGAATCCACAGTAGTCAGCTGCATCTGGTCGATAATGCCGCCTCACAGAGCATCGCAGCAATGATAGCCTCGCGAAGGGTGGCTGCGTCTTTATCAGCTTCATGAGGAATATCCGCAGACTCAAACGCATCATTGATGCTTGTGCAAATATCTGCAGAGAATGCCTGATCCAGCCTTTTGACCTCAAAGGCGCAGCGGACATCTGACTCATCGAACAGCTTTGCCAGCCAGCGCTGATCCCACTCTGTGTTTACCATCAGCGTCCTGCCCTTGAATATCGCATTCATTTCCCTGGCGACCAGGAAGGAATCACGCCCTTGAGACAGCAGGAAATCCCTCTCTATGCCATGAATGCCTGCAGCGACCCCACACCACTCCACCCACTCACCGAGAGGCGTGACGTACCAGATCCAGCGCTGTTCGTTACCAGCAACACCGATGGACAGAGGGTAAGATTCATCCGTGAGGCCGGAAGCCTCGATATCCATGGTAAGTACATCATCAGGATTCATCATAATTTCGCCCCCTGGCTGGTATGGCGAACGCCGTGTTCGTGAATGATCAGTCTAGCCATGTTTGTTGCGTCGTCGATACCTCGGTGAAGAGTGCCGGCTAGTTTCACACCTTCGTGATCAAGGGCGCTTTTCATGCCCCGTCGCTTGAGCCGTGGATGGCTCTGACTATAGAGAGTCTTGGCATTGAAATGAAGTGTCGATCGAAGCCCAAGATCAACCCCTTTTCTGTGTGACTCGTACTGGAGGTGATGCAGATCGAACATGCCCCATGAGCACCAGGCATAGTCCTCATTGAATTTTGAAAGCCATCCCATGGCCTGATCAAGCCCCTCAGAAAACAAGGGCGCACATTCGAGCATTTCATTGGTGATGGTTGTCAGGGATGTGCAGAACTCACTCAAGACAGGATGGTGCTCAGGCTTGATGAGGACAGAGTGAGTCCCCACAATCTCAAGCTTTTCCATGTCGATAGCGGCCAAGCCAATTTCAATGACCTCGCGCTCCATTCTATCTGGTGCGCCGATCATCTCTGCTGGCCAGCAGGTGCACTCAAGGTCTATCCCGATGAGATAACGCTTGAGTGTCTGTTTTCGAATGTGGTCAACAATCGTGTCCATGAAGACTACCAGAGAAATTTAGCCGCAATGGTAGCGACTTATTCAATAATTGTCGAGACGGCAATCGTTGGGCACTTCAGGGCTGCATAGCGTGATCGGCACTGGAGCTCGGCCTGGTGATTTGGATTGAAGCTGCGGAGGCTTTCTCAATCAGATCGACCATCAAACTGTAGCGGTTCTTGCTTGGCGTATTCATTGCCAAGTACATGGCCAGATCGTCCATTTGGCTGGCGTCACCAATGTTGCGCCAGACGCCAATTGCATCCCGCGAGTAGATTCCGCTTCGTTCTGGCAGCTCGCGGTTTTTGGAGATTGGGTCAATGAACCCCTGCCCGGCTGTGCTGGAGACGACAGTCATCTTTTCATGCTGCAACACAATACCCTTGGTCAGCAGCTGCTGAATGCTGTCGGCAAGCAAGGGTGTGTAATCAGCGAAAGACATATCCTGGTATGTCATTACCTTGTTCATGTTGACTCCTTAAAGACCCAGATCGGTCGCAAAACGCTTTGTCATCACACGGTCTTTCAGTCGGGGCGGCAGCATTTCTGAGATAGGCGCCAGATCGAAGTTCTCCAGGAGGAATTGAGCTCTTGGCTCTGACGTCGCGAGTTTGACAACCTGTTCAAGTGGAATGCGGTCAAGCAGCCCCATGCACTGTTGCCTGATTCCCTCGTCCTTGGAGCGCACAGCTTTTGTTAGCCAATCCTCTGGCTTGGAGCCAATCGACTCCATGAGACTTGTAAAGCCGTAACCCAGGCTGGTGCGCAAACGAACCCGTTCATGAAGGTTCCAGCCTTCTGGGGGCTTGTTGCCTGGCACCGTGAAATCGATGGGAAGCGTCAAGCCGAGCTTCTTCTTCTCCATAAACTCGTAGAACGATGCTGGCGCGGAAACCCTGTATCCCACGCCAGCGCCCAGGGATGAATGGTAGTGCGAAAGATTTTTGAGCAGCACATCAAGGTTCTGCTCATCCGACATTGAGTCGTCATGCTTGAGCAGAGTATACCTCTCCGGGGGATGGTGGTGCCCACGAATATAGGTCGAAAGCCACTGCAGCTCTTGCTGGGATGTCAGGTAGTTAACCAAGCCATGATCTGCGGTCAGCTCCTTGGCTAAGCTAAGAGACTTTTGATCGCCGTTGGGCTTTCCGACCACTGAAGGAACGCCCTTAAGATAGAGGCGGGTGTCCAGATAATCTGAGCACCAGCTATCTTTTTCGTAAGCAAGCAGGAGTGGCTCAGGGCGGTGGTGCCTTACTGCAAAAGACAGATTCTCGCTGGGATTGGCATCATCCATATCCAACGCGGGAATCAAATCCGCAGGAAGCAAGGCAACCCGCCTGCTCTGCTGAAATTTTTCATCTCGAAGCTTTGAGATCTGTTCATAGCTCAACAGCGAAGTGGAAAGCATCACCTCGATATCCGTCAGCGCGCCAGAAGGATCTTTGAAACCATGGTGGGGATACGCCTGGGGCTTTCCGTTACGATCGGTGAGGCCAAATTCAAAAACAGGGGTAATCAGGAACCCACCAATTTTTGCCAATGCGCCACTATCCTTCTCATCGATGATTACCGGCACCAGGGCGGGAAAAACGTCCGCATGCCAGCCCCCAAGGTTTTCCGCGTGATGTCTTGACTCAAAAAAAGCCTTGGCCAGCGCGCTATGCTCCAAGTGGGGTTGCCCATTTTTTATGGTAAGGCTGGGTACTTCAACCTTTTCCATGTCCATGGTTGAGCCTACCAGCTCGGCCTGAATCGCAAAACGATCATGCGTCCACTCATCATTGTGATACTGGTTATGCGAGTACTCGCTTGCGGATAGGTAGGCTGGAAGAGAAACCCCCAGTTTGTCCAAGACCTTGAAGGTGTCGACACAGATCGACATACCACTACCTACCGCATACAGGCAGGATTGTGTGCCCTGGCTTTTGCGCCACCTATCGAAGTCTGAGCCCAAGGCAATGGACATCTGCACGCGATCGGGCACCTTGTCTACGATTTGCAGGGCTAGATCGTGACCGCCAGCGCGCATAAGGTACTCAAACAAATCCTCTAGGGAATTTTTGTCATCGCACGCAGAAATTGCCCCAGAAAGAGCACGCCTGTAAGCACTATTTTTCAAGAAGGGCTTTGCTGCCAGTTTGTCAGCTTCGTCACGGGTATATGTAGCGCGCTTAAGAAGACCAGCGTTGGCATCCCAGTCAAAGTTTTCAGTGTTGCTGACGCGATACAGAATTTCCTTTAGCTCGGTGAAAGGAGCGAGCGCATCGGCAAGGTCTTTCTGACCTCCCTCCAGGGCTTTTACAAACAGGGTGGTGGCTTCTGAGGTAAGACTCATAGAAATTTTCTCCATTTCCATCAGTATCCACCCTGCTGCAGATCAGTTTCAAGCTAGAAACCCGAGCTACTCCACTGCATAAAGCCATACATGCCAAGACCCGAAACCACCGTGGCAAACGGAACGGCCCACTGCTTGAATTTTTTAACTGTCGATGAGGCCATTTGCATGGTGAAGGCGGTGTAGATCATCGAGATGCAGGCAAACAGTACACTTGCAGCCTCCTTCGTCCATGGGATGCCGAACAGGGTCAGCGTGAGACCAAACAAAATGACGAACAGATAGAAGCTCACGAAAAACGAGTGCCAAGCCAAAATGGCATTTCCGTATGCCTCACTGAATCGAAGCGCAAACGCGCCATCCCCCTTCGTGGCCATGAACGCCGGCAAAGCCATAAACCCTGTAACGAACACTACGGCGACACTGACGAAAATACCCCCCTCCAGGCCGAGCGTCGCCGTTACGATGGTGAAAAGAGACAGGACATAGAGCGCGAGCCAGCGCAGTTTGTAGCTGAAATCTTCGAGGGCCCACGCGGCAAAAACCAGCGGGGCGTGGGTAATGCACCCAAATACGTAATGAACAGGGTGCTGGGCAGTCTTGATGAACATGTCTTCCTCACAGGGTTACTGGTAACCTACAAATTAATGTCTACCGCGTTTGTCATACTCGTCAATATATGTTTAAATCGCTGCGAAAGCAATCAACAAAGGAGTCACACCATGGCAGCAATTAGCCTCAAAAAAGGCGAAAAGATCTCTCTGCAGAAGGTCGACCCAGGCGTTAAAAACCTACTCATCGGCCTGGGCTGGAAGGAGCGCTGCGACACGGGCGAAGACTTCGACCTGGACGCCAGCGTGTTTCTGCTCAACGACCAGGGCATCGTAGAAGAAGGCCGTGATTTCGTCTTCTACAACCCGCGCCATCGTAAGTCCCTGTGCGGATCCGTACGTCACCTTGGTGACAACAAAAAGGGCGGCACCGGAGCAAGCGACTGCGAGCAAATCGAAATCGATCTGGAAACCCTTCCAGCGCGCATCGATAAGGCGGTGGTTGCCATCACCATCTACGAATCCAAAAAGCGCCGGCAGACCTTCGGCATGGTCGAAGATGCTTACGCCAGGGTCGTTAACCGCGACGCCGACCGCGAAATTGCTCGCTTCTCCTTGCAGGAGGAATACAAGCAAGAAGACAGCCTGATCATGATCGAGGTGTATCGCCACAGTGGTGAATGGCGCGTGGGATCTGTTGGTCAGGGCTTCATTAACGGCTTGTACGGCCTGGCCAAGAACTACGGTCTGGACGTCGATCCAGAGTGATTTCGGCGTAGTGAAAAACCCGGCCTAGCCGGGTTTTTCTTTTTAACTCTTTGATTATGATGTGTATTGACGCGCTCATTCGTTCGATTTACCATTGTATTGCTGCGATCGAAATCGATGCGGCACGCGTGCCTGATGGACGTAAATTTAACCTATAAAGTCGCTCTAGGAGGACTTACCATGCAAGCCAAGCCTTTCGCCCTGAACCTCTTCCAGCTCATCGATTCGCTGGAGATTTTGAACAAACGAACCCCCAATTACCCACCGATGGACATCATCCAGACTGGTGATGACACGGTAGAGTTGCACCTGGCTGTCGCTGGATTTGCTCTAGCCGACATCGAAGTGACAACCGAAAAAAATGTCCTGCGCATCAAGGGCATCCTGCCTGAAACCGGTGAAATCCAGTACATCCAGCATGGCATCGCTCGTCGGGCGTTTGATCACAGATTCAGGCTCGCGCCAAACACCCATGTTGTCGAAGGCAGTAGCTTCGTTAATGGCATGCTGAAGATCAAGTTGAAGACCGTTATTCCGGAAGAACAGAAGCTTAAGACTATCAACATCGGCTAAACTGGTCTGAAGCCGTAAAGGGGGCGATTGAGCCCCCTTTTTCTATTGGAGTGCTTTTGTGAACAAGACTTATGTCATCTACCATGCCAACTGCCTGGACGGAATGACCTCAGCAGCCATTGCCTATATGAAGCTTGGCGACTCAGCCACCTACCTTCCTGGTAAATATCGCGAGCTCGATCTTGATGCCTTTGAGGGAGACGAACTGATCTTGCTGGATTTCAGCTTTGATGAACCAACTATCAACAAGCTGATGTCCAAAGGATGCCAGATCCGAATCATCGATCATCACGAGGAGCCCATTAGCAAGATTGCCCACCTTCCCCTGAAGGAGCTTGTCTACGACGTCAACGAAAGCGGCGCGAGCTTGTCTTGGAATTATTTCTTCAAAGATCTAGAACTTCCCAGAATGGTTGAACACGCTCGTGACTACGACCTCTTCCATCGTCAGCTCCCAGGTACTGATGCTTTCATTACCTTCCTTGAGCAGAACCCCCTCGACATTCCAACGTTCGTTAAGCTGCTCAACGACATGGAAGACCCGGCGCATTACCAGCGCGCACTGGATATTGGAGGGCCTCTATTCCAATACAAAACTGCGCTTATTGATGGCATCCTCAAGGAAGCGAAGCCTTGCGTTATTGGAGGTGAGCAGGGATGGATGGTTAATGGGCCGTATGCCCTCGCCAGCATGATTGGAAGCATTCAGTCAAACAGGACTGGGCGATACACACTGATCTGGTCTGAGCGAGCAGATGGCAAGATTACCCTTTCGTTCCGGGATATCGCTGGGAATACAGCACAGCGCCTGGCCCAGTTGATGGGTGGTGATGGCCACTTGAGGGCCGCTGGAGCCACGGTTTCCAAGAAAGCGTTCAACGGCCTTGTGGCTGATTCTGAGCGTAAACTTCAGGGTGCTTATGATCTTAACCTCTGAAGCTTCATGTAGCCCCAGGAAAAGCCCTGGGGCTAGTGAACGCGGGCAATCTTGATCAAGCCCGCATTCAATTCACTCAAGCCTCAGTGCCTTGGCTCCAGGCTCGGTAAGGATGCTTGGCCAAACTGGAGTTATAATATTCCGGTCGACCTGTAACCTCCTCTCCAAGCCACTCAGGTCTTACAAAATCTTCACCTTGGGTCTTGAAGCTAATTTCCGCCATGATAAGGCCGTTATTGTCCCCATGGAACTCGTCAATTTCCCATAGGTGCTCAGCCGATGGAACGAAATGGCGCGTCTTGTCGATCATGCCGGGCTCGCACAACTGCAGCATGAATTCAGCCTCTTCCAGCGAAAGCTTCTTGTTAAGCTCAGGGCGCTTTTCCCCAGAGTCATCGCTCAAACCCTTGATGGTCTGCACTGCACGGCCATCTTGGATTCGGATGCGCACGGTGCGAGCAGGATTGGAGTTTAGATAGCCCTGCCGTAGAATCGAGCTACACTCAACTTGCTCACGCCAACCATCCTTGACCAAGAATTTTCGCTCGATCTCATCGCCGATCGAGTTCTGCTCGGCGTATTTATGAGCAGGGTCATGGGAACTGGCCTGCACGACCGACTCGATTGCCCTGACCAGGGCATTGAGCCCCTCCTGGTCATCGACATGGTAATAGCCGCACCCTAACCCCTTTACAGCCACACGCGGGTTGGGAGATGTGCAATCACCATTGATGCGCACTGTGTTGCCATGCGTTGCATAAAGCATCTCTGCGGTGTCTGCGTCGATACCAGGGCCCTTGGCTATCCAGTAACCCCAGGCTCTCTCAAAATTCCAGCCGAAAAGATCACCCCGGATAGCGGTTTTGACCTCGCCCTTGCCACGCAGGAACTCCAGGCTATGGATTTCAATACCGGCCTCCTGCAGTTCCTTGCGCAATACATCATCCACGCTTGGGTGATCACCAGCCATGTTTGGAAAATTCACGATAGTCTCCTTGGTCAAACGAAAAACCCGGCTTTAACACCGGGCTTTGAGTGCAAATTGAGATGATCAGCTGATTAGCTTCATCAGATCGTCTTCAGTGAGCACGGGAATGCCCAGGTTCGCGGCGTCTGTCAGCTTGCCACCACCGTCGGCGCCAGCAATCAGCGCAGTTGTCTTTTTACCAACACTGCCTGAGGTTTTGGCGCCTTTGGCTTCAAGTCTCGCCTTTGCCTCACCGCGAGACAGCTGGGTCAGCGTACCTGTCAGCACATAGGTGCGGCCAGCCAGTGAGGTATCTTGCTGCTCAACGGCAGCAATCGTGACTCCAAGCGCCAACATTCGCTGAGCCATCTCCAGAACCGGTGACCCAGGGGCAAACGCCTTGACCAGGTAGCCAGCCTTCTTGGGGCCGAAGTCTTCGAGCGCTACGAAGTCGTCAAAACTCTTGTTGATGATTTGGTCAAAGCTCAAGAAAGTCTTGGCCAACACTTTTCCGGTAGTTTCGCCGGCTTCACGAATGCCCAGTGAGCGCAGGAATCGAGGCAGCTCGGTTTGCTTGGACTTTTCGATCGAGGCGAGAAGCTTGTTTACGCTCGCTTCGGCCATGCCTTCCACCTTGATCAGATCATCGTACGTCAGCGCAAAAACGTCCGAGAGGTCTTTCAGGATGCCGAGGTCGCAAAGCGTTTTGACCGTAGTCTTACCCAGACCATCAATATCCAGCACTTCACGGGATACTGCGTTGATGATCATCTCTTCGCGCTGGGCGTCACAGGCAATACCGCCTTGGCAGCGACGATAGGCCAGCGTGACCTCTACGTAGACGCCTTTCTTTTTGACAAGATCAGTGTCGTTGAGGATCTCGCTGTTGCAGCGCGGGCAGTGAGTAGGAGCAACGATTCGCTTGGCCCCTGGAATGCGCTTATCAGCCACGGACATCATCATTTGTGGGATGACATCACCCGCTCGGCGAATGATGACAGTGTCACCCTCATGAAGATCCAGGCGCTTGACCTCGTCCCAGTTGTGCAGTGTCACGTTGGAAACCACAACGCCACCAACCTGTACAGGTTTTACTCGGGCTACCGGGGTTGCTGCGCCAGTGCGACCGATTTGAACATCGACCTGGATCAGGACGGTATCAACTTCTTCTGCTGGAAATTTCCAGGCAATCGCCCAACGAGGCACACGGCCAACAAAGCCCAGCTCTTCCTGTAGCTCGATGTTATTGAGCTTGAAGACAATCCCGTCAATGTCGTAATTCAGGGTAGGTCGGCGTTTAAGCAGTTCCTCCCAAGCCAACTTGACGGCCTCAAAGCCCTTGATTACCTCAAGGCCTGGAGTGATGGGCACACCCCAACCTTGAACCATCTCCATGGCTTCGATGTGAGTTTTGGGGCGAATGCCCTCCGCGCCCACCAGACTATAGGCACAAAACTCCAGCGGGCGGCTGGCCGACACGGCGCTGTCGAGCTGACGCAAGGAGCCTGCTGCGGCGTTCCGTGGGTTTGCATAGGTTTTCAAGCCCAGCTCGATTTGACGCTGGTTCAGCGCCTCGAAGCCGTCGCGTGGCATGTAGACCTCGCCACGGACTTCTAGATAAGCCGGGAAATTACCCCGCAACTTCAGGGGGATATTCTTGACGGTGCGCACAGTGTGCGTAACATCTTCGCCCGTTTCGCCATCACCACGGGTAGCCCCGCGATTCAGAACGCCATCGATGTAAATCAGCGAAACAGCCAAGCCGTCGTACTTCGGCTCGCAGACGTATTCCAGCTGATCAATACCCATCTCGGCTTCGATAGCTTTGACGAATTTCTGGAAATCAGCATCTTCAAATGCGTTGTCCAGGCTCAGCATTCGCACCGCATGCTTGACCGGCTGCAAACCACCCACGGCGACGTAACCGCCGACCTTCAATGTCGGAGAGTCGGGGGTTTGCTGGGTTGGATCAGCAGCTTCGATTGCTAGCAGCTCCTGAAACAGAGCGTTGTATTCGTTGTCAGTGATCGTAGGCTCATCGAGCACATGGTAGCGATAGTTCGCTTGATCGATCAAATGACGAAGTTCGGCGGCACGGGGGTTGATTGACATGGTGGGCTCCTTGATATGATGGCAATATATACGAAAGTCGGCGATATGAGAAGCGACCCATGACAACCATTGAGCAGCCCGCCAGAAAACTCCTTTTGCTCGACCTGGATGAGTGCCTATTGTATGCCAGCAAGAGGCCTTTTGACGGGTGGCAGCTAATGGTCAAAGACCTTTACGTCACGATTCGCCCTGGGGTCGAGGCTATGCTGGACGCCGTGGCGCCGTTCTACGACTTCGCGGTCTGGTCGAATACCGACCCGTCTTACGTCTATGCCAAACTCGAAGCCTTCTGGCCAGAGCACCACCCCATCTTGGATGTCTACTCAAGCCTGCAGTGCAAAATGAAGGTGGAGGGAGGATACGGCATACCCTTTTATAAGGACTTGAAGCGAATCGTCAAAGATCACCCTCAGTTCCCGCTCACTCAAATTATCGCGCTCGATGACAAGCCTGCGGTATACAAGGATTACTATGGAAATTTTTTGCTGGCGCACGAATTTCTGGGTGATCCGAATGACCGACACCTTGATCGAGTAGCGAGGTTTTTGGTTCACATTGCCCCAGAGCCCAATGTGCGGAAAATTGAAAAACGCTGGTTCAAATTGGATCAGAACCAATGGGGTGACCCATCCCAGTCTCCTCAGCTTGGGTGATCGCTACCGACGGGGGAATGACATGAAAAGCTTTCCCCTGGCTCCAGCCGCAGGCCTGCTTAATCAGAGCCAGGATTTGCTCATCGGTCATCCTGGCCGAAAGGCAGACAACGCCCTTTCCTGTCGCAAAGCTCTGCTCAAGCACTGTTTTAAGGTCGATGTCTTCGTACCGGTCTGTCATACGGCTTTTCCTATCAATGGTTTTCGTTTAGACAGCCTGGCTCAGTAAGCACAGCCATCTGTTTGCACATATCTAGAGCTTTGGCGAAGGGTCGATCAAAAGATCGACCTGCCTCTGACACCGCTGGAGATGGCCCAAAAGGTGCTGGGTGGAATCAACGTATTCCCTGAGGCTTGCACTTTCTGCCTCGCCCGAAATGCCTTCTAGCAGCCCCGCGAGCATCCTGGGCAGATAAACCTTAAGCGTGGCAGTCCCGTACACTACGCTGCCTGGCCTGGCCAGCTCATTCTGACTGGTCATCTGAACCACTTTCACCGCCAGGGTTGAGTCAGAGAGCGCTTTTACCCTATCTCCCTCGCCGTCGGGGTCAATGTGAGCCGCAAAAAACTTGTCGAGCTCAGTCGGACGCGCTTTGGGGGGCTCAGGGTAAAGCATCCTCCTGAGCTGAGTTGTACCGGACTTAACGGCATTCTCCATGCCCAAAAATCCTCTGGTTTGCGCCAGCATGAATTCTGCTGCATTCAGAAATTTTTTGGGGTGTGTTGCGTGCTCAGGGAAGGCTTCCACTTTTTTGAGATTGCCCTCCAGGCCCAGGCGTGCTCTCTCCAACTGGATGGTAAGACGTTCAGCTTCCTTGAACAAGCTGAGAGATTCTGGGGTTTTCAGCATTCTCTGGGCGAATCGGTGAAGCACCTCATCGGCAAGATAGTCTGCCCTGACCGACTTGTCGCGCTGATGATTCTGCAAGCTCACGTGCCTGAAGCCATCCTCAATCGCCACGATCATCATTTGCCACAAAGGTAGCTTGTTGATGTGGCGGAAAATCTCACGCATTGGGCCTAAATCGGAAGAGTCGGGCGCAAAGCTCTCGTATAAGTGAGAAAGTAGATTGTGATGCATATCCGGAGCCTTTTTTCTTAGTGTCCCACTGGCCTGGTAGCGGATTCAATAGATCGGCTCCGCCTTCATGAGCCATCAGTTCGCTAAACGCAATGCTTAGCGGCTCTGATGTCATAAGCTCATTCAGCAGCTCATGAGAGTACTTCCAGTTGTGCTCTGGAAATAGCGTTTTGCCCTTTTCCACATAGCTGGCATAAGCGGCTTTTCGCTCATCAAAGATAGCCTTGCTGGCCCGAGCCTTGATTTCGTTTTGAGCAAAATGCGCGGCATCCAGCACATCAGCCAGCTTCATGATGATTTTGATGAGTTCGTCAGCATCATCTTTGGCCCTTGCGTATGGCTTGCATAGTCGCTCTTCGAGGATCTCCAGAGGAGATTGGCCAGCCGGGAATAGCGATTCAAGATAGCGCTTGAGCGGCGTAGGGACGTCACCTGTGATGGTTTCGCTCATATCGTGCCACATGGCAAGCTTGAGTAGCTTGAGCTCTTGCTCAACTGTCGGGTTTTTCACAATGCCATTGAGCAGATACAGTGAGTAATGAGCCACCTGGCAGGTATGCTCAGAGATACTCGGAGCCTTGTAGCTAGGGGTCTTGTGCCAGCGCCGGACGTCTGCGGCCAGGGCTATGTTGGCAATAGGGAAATCGATCATGCTCACCTCACTGTATGTCTGTACAGCATAGCATAATTCAGCTCACGACATCCTGAAAACCTACTCCAAGCCATATAAATAGTCGGTTTACCGATAAATTGACAACATGAGGCACATTGAATATATTTCGGGCACCTGCGGAGCTCATCATGAAACCCGAAATTTTTCTCAAAACACTCACCGACACCTGGCCGGTTCTCAGCATGATCTGGAGCCGGCACGAAGGCCGCGTATTTTCGGAATCTGACTTGTTCCGTGCCATTCGGGCCAATGCGGGCTTCGACCAGCAGCTCCCTGCGACTGTTGCCAACCGCCTGGTGTCTGCCGGCGTACTCACCGAGAACAAGCGCGGGGGGCGTGGATTCCTCTTCAACAATCACCTGACACCCTTCATTCAGTTCATTTTGGAAGAGCAAAAGCTGGGCTTGATAGCAGAGATCACTGCAAACACTGATACTTTGCATGCCCACCTTGATCGCATCCGGATGGCTCTTTTGGATGGCAAACGCAGCGATTTTTTCGCCCAGTGCTGCGAGATGGAAGATCGATTCTACGTTCTCCAGCGCCTGGTGGATCAAAACACCAAAGCCATCTACAAGCTGGTGGATGACGCGAAGCAAGCCGATCGAAACCTGGGGGTTGCTGCGCGTTACGCGAAGGTCATTCGGGCTTGGGACGACTATGTCACGCCAGCTCTGCAAATGAAGAGCCCAGGCCAACCGTTTAGTTTGGTGATGACCCAAGCGACACGCGAATTCCAAAACTGGCTTGAAGATTACACCATGAGCGTGCTGTCAGCAGATGATGCCAGGGCGCAGCTGGAATCGGTTCAATTCAGAATGCTCGATTTCAGAGAGGTTCTGGACAAATCGGTTGACCAAATGAGCAGAAATCTGGGCCCCCTGGTAAACCAGGCTCGGATCAACACTCAAATCAGCCAGGGGGCTGCCCTGGCTTTCAGGCACTTGAGCAAATCGACCCTTTCACCGCAGGTGGCTCAGCAGCTCAAGCTGCCTGGTCGCGTTCGAGCAACCCGACGCGCAGATCCGCTAATCCTACTTGAGTTTCATGCGCGCCTCATGAGTGCTGATCGTCCCGATCAGACCCGTACCGTCAATCTTGACGAGGCGACAGTCAACCGTCAGAACCGGATACGGTCGACCACTGTCAGCGAAATGGTTCACTGGTTGAAAGCACAGCGACCCGTAGAGGACACCATGCTCACTCTGCGTACGAAATTCCCTTTGGCTGAGGTCGAAAACCTGTGCCAAGCGCTTCATGTGCTGAGCCACGATGAAAACCTCCGTCGCTACCTTGTCACCCGTGATGACATGGTCAGCTATGACTTCGAAGACCTGTCAATTTTGATGAATCGCCGATCGCTTACTACCAAGCCGCAGCAAAAGACAAACCCCTTCTTTGTCGAAGAAGTGACCATTATTTCGAAAAAGGCATCCTGACCATGGACATTACCAGCGACACGATCTCCAACGAAATTCAGGATCAAGCCCTGCGCTTGGCGCAGGAAGTTGAGGCGACTGCCGCATGCACCCAGCGCTTGCGAGAGCTCCTGCCAAACAGCATAGAAATCATGGCACAACTCAACTCGGGGACGTTCATCAGCTCCAGCGGGCACATCAAGCTGCACAAAGAGCTGAATCGACATGCCAGGGCCTACAGCGACCTTCTGGCCTTGGGTGGGAACACACTCGCCCACCATCCATCAGGGTTCTATTATTTGCAGCCCAAGGACGGCCAAGTAATTAACCTGCGAGAGCGTCAAATGGCAGCTGCCATCTTCTGCGCGGTGGAATTCATGTCCGATCGAGGCCTTCCCGTAGAAGCCATGATCAACAGTGAAGACCCTATCAGCCTCACCGACATCTCTGCACTGGTCGATCACCATCGCGAACGGCTTTCCGAGCTTTCCCTCGGTACTCAGGATGAATTCATTGCCAATGGTCTGAAGAAACTGTGCGAAGCCGGCGTCATGCACACACAGCAGAACAGCAAGGGTGAAACCACTTATTGCTTCGGCATCCCCACATATTTCTACCTGGATATCGCGAAAAAACTCGCCAAAGAAGCCGCAGCAGAGAGCAATGATCAGCTCGCCGAGCTTGAAGGCCAATCCTCGATAATTTTGTAGGAAATCCTTGACATGAAAACTCGAACACTGACAATCCTTAGCATCGCCACTTGCTTGGTAGCCAATGCTCAAATCGAAACAAAGGCAGGGCCTCTACTCCCAGGTTGGTGTGTTGCCATTCTTGGATTTGGGCTGCTGGTCTGTATCACCTCGTGGGTGATCGAGCTTTTCAGCCCAAGTGCGTTCGAGCTTGAAATGGCTGAGCGCACTCGGGCTCAAAAGGCAGCTGATCGCAAGACCTGGAATCCATCACGTAATAGAACCTCAGGCTCTGATGGCGGTTCGGCGGGATCCGCATGGGGTGGTGACTCTGGCGATTGCGGTGGCGGAAGCTGTGGCGGCGGTGATGGTGGCGGAGGTGGTGATTAAGAATCACCGCACCAAGAAACATGCAGCACGATTTCTACAATTTATGCATAAAGTGGTGATTAAGTGAACATTCCCGGCAATAATAGCAGCCCCAAAAATTTTGGCCTTACCCGCTATGCGCTGGTAAACTCCGGCTCGCACTCCCTGTCAATTTTGCCATTCTGGGACGCCCTTTCGATCGCCGGGGCGAATAATTTAGGCAAGAGCACTGTGCTTGCTTCCATGCAGTTCCTGCTAATTCCATCGGGCACAAACAGCCATAATTTTGGCTCCCATGACCCAAAGGAAAGCCGTCAGTTTTATTTCCCAACCACCAGCTCCTACCTGCTGATGGAAGTCATGCTTCCTACTGGAACATTCACCTTGGGTGCATATGGCAAGGGGCCTGGATCAGGCTATGAATATGAGCTGTTCGTAGCCAAGCACTCAATTTGCACCGAAGATCTCTTGGACAACAACCGAATCATTTCTTATCGTGAACTATTCTCCCGCTGGGCAGAGGCTGGTCGAGAATTCTTCAGTGTGTCCCGTGAAGAAATGCGTCAGCTGCTATACGGAGAGTACAACAAAGTAAAAAATGGCCGTTTTGACGTAACATTGTTTCCTTTGGCCAATAGCTCAGACAAGCGATATGGCACTTTCAGGCAGATTTACAAAAATCTTCTGACACAAACAGTGCTGAAAAGCCGAGACATGAAGGACTTGTTGTTAAATGTATTTGAAGACAAATTGAGTAATCACTCAATTAACTTCAGTCAAGTTCGGCGTGAGGCTTTCAGGGAATATTCCCTGCAGGCTGGTGAGATCAAAAGCCTGGAGGCTCGCCGAGCTGACATCCTGTCTTTGCACCAAGAAAGTGAAGCTCGAATCGAGAAGCAGGAAGAAGGCGCCCACCTGGCCAGGCAGCTTAAGGTGAATGCCGAACGGGCCGTCCTCGCCTATCCAGAAGCCATTGAGTCACGCCGCCACTTTCTGTCTCAGGTGCAGTCACGCAAGGATGGTTTGACCACCACTTACAAAAAAAACAGTCAACTGCTGAATGAGTTGAATCGAAGCAAGGGTAAGCATGACAGCCTGGCAAGCGAGCTAGTAGCACTCAAACAACGCGTTTCGTTAACCACCCGTGATCAGGTTCAAGCCAACCTCGATGCGGTTCAGCGTGAGCTCCTGCAACTGGAATCAAGCCTAAGTCAGTCTTCGAGGTTCAATGCTGAAGTGCTGGCACGTCAGCTCGAATCTGCCAAGGGCACACTGAATCAGCTCCAGCATCAACTGAAAACCCTCAACGAAGGCGACGGTCTTGGTCACGCACTTGGCTTGAAGGATGAAGAGATCAGTGAACTTTCAAGAGTTTTGAATCCTGCCTTGTTCAGCCTTCCGAAGGCCTTGCTTAAGGAGCAGACACGAGGCAATTTCAAAAGCTTCCTCCTGGCCAACCTGCTACCAAAGGATGGCGTTATTGAGCGCACAGGTTTCAGGCTTAATCTTGAATCTCTTCCGACGCTCGATTTTGGTCTAGATAAAATTCCAGAGCTTGAACTCCAAATCAGCATGCAGCAACAGGCGGTTGAAGGCATCCAGCAGAACCTAGACATCGCCCTCGATCAAAAGGGAACCGTGGAGCGCATCGCAAAGCTCAAATCGGATTCGCGTCGCCTTAACAGCGCTGTTGGAGACTACGATCGCCTGGAGGATATGGAGCAGCAATACATGGATTCCAAGGAGCAGGTTGTAGCTCTGGAGCTTCAGATCGAAGAAGTGATGGTTGCGATGGCTGAATATGCCCAAAGCCTGGAGACTATCAACAACGAAGCCTCTGTCGCTACCAAAGAGCATGAGGAGTTAACCCGCCAGCTTCAGGTAATCCGGGAGCTGCAGCGCCAAATGACCATGCGCGCAGATTTCTTTGGTCTGGCTAGCGGAGAAGATGCTCAATTTGAGTTAGACCTGAATGAGGCCGATCTTCCAGGTATCGCCGAGCGGCTACGCAGCCTGGAGATGGGTGTTCGCAGCGTTGACTTGAGTATCGCGGCAAGTCAGCAACGCATCCTTGAAGAGCTGACTCAGCTGTCTGAGCACATTGAGGATGGAAGCCTTCCTCGAAAGGCAAAGGAAATGCTTGATGCTTTACCTCAGAAACGTGAATGGCTTACCCGTCTGCATGATCACGCAGTAATCCAGGTGTCGAGCTGCCTCCACGACCTATCAAGCAACTTCCTGCAACTAGAGCATGAAGTCACCCTCTTCAACCGAATGGTTAATGCTCGAAAAGTATCCAACATCAAGCGCTTTAGCATTGAGCTTAAAAGAGACGAAGTCGTACTGGAGTCAATTGACACCTTGCTCAAACACCTGTCGAATACCGAAGCCAATGCAGCTGATCTGTTCGGTGGTGCGACGGCTGATTCTGTATCCGATGTCGAATTGCGTCGAGCAATGGATCGCCTGACTCGCGTAGTTGAAGATGGTCGGGATGGCAATCTTGAAGTTGCCGACCTTTTCGAGTTGCAATTCTCAATTACCGATGCGAAAGGCAAGGAAACAGTGAGCGAAAAACTAGATCAGTTAGCTAGTTTTGGTAGCACCATGACACAGAAACCACTTCTTTACATGAACTTGCTGAGATATCTTTCTGACAAAAAAGTTCGCCATGAAGTATACCTGCCTTTTTACATAGATGAAGCCAACTGCATTGACACAAAGAATCAAGACACAATCATTAGCTACTGCAAAGATCTTGGATTTACTCCGGTGTTTGCATCAGTTCACCCAACTTTAAGTGCATCGCTCGGTGTAAATCTCTCCGAATGTCAAATGGACGATAATAGGATTGTAATCACCGAGAAAGATTGGCAGTTCTTTAATCACGAACAGCCAGTACCTGTTGAAGAGCAGCTAGAGATGCTTTCATGAGCGGGGCTGTCAGAAAAAAGGCCCTTCAATGGCTGCTAACCCTCAAAGATCAACAGTGCCTGAAGGTTTCAGCCTGGCCTTCAGGACTCGGGGCGGAGCTCGATGCGTTGCAAAAGGCGGGGGTGGTGCGAATATCCACTCCCGAGGGTCGACGAACCCCACATCTGGTTGTGATCAGCAACACCAAGCTGGATGCTCGAATTTCCAACATTACTGGAGATTCTCCGCTGAAAGATCTGCCTGCCAGGGCTGCGAGCATCCACAAGCATGGTTCAAGCAAGGCCGGTGATGCCCTGCCCTACATGATGCTCAACGTATTACCAGGAGGCACACCCTGGGTCGTTGGCGATACTCCAGTACCTTTGCAAATGGGTGACCACTGCTACAGCGGGCTCATCCTGCGTGAGAAGAAGCCATCGCCCCAACCCCTGGGGGATATCATTCTGATCGAGAACCGAGAGACCTGGGTCGACATCAGGCATCGACTTCCCCTGAAGCTTCAGGCTGCCTCACTCATTCATTACGAGGGCTGGCTTTCTGACAGGCTGATCAAAGTTCTGAAAACATGGGATCGCGCCAGAATCTGGATCGCTCCTGACTATGATCCTGTCGGCTTTCACAACTACTTCAAGCTGAAGGAGGTTAGGCAGGATGTGGTGATGCTGATTCCTCATCTCACTGGGGCTGAAATCAAGCAGTGGGGTAATGAAGAGCTATGGGCTAAACAGCAGGGCTACCTGTACACTGTGCGCAAATGGTGCGCGGACAATCCAGGCCCCACAGCTGACTTTTTCGAAGACCTGTCCCGCCAGGGTGTGGGTATAGAGCAAGAGTTTTTGCTGGGGATTTCGCACCTTGTCTGGAATACGGAACAAGTCGGAAGGTGCAATGATGAACCCTCGGGAGCTGATGAGGCAGATTGAAGAACTCAAAGGCGACACCCTGAATCTACCGTTACCGCGCAGAATGGCGCTTCCTGCAATTCAGGGTTACCGCTCTCTGCTCTTGGCAGAGGTCGGCCCCATGATCGATTTCTGCTGCAAGCAGGACTTCACACTGGCTCATTTCCTCGCCAAATCGCGAGAGCACCCGGCACTGGATGCAATGAGAAGGCAGTTCAGGTTCACTGATAGCTCTTTTCGCACGATGTTCATGGTTAGCCGACACCAGTTCAACAACGGCCCCATCTACACGGTCTCAGAAGGCCTGGCAGAGCTTCTCGCGGACACCAAGGTGCGTGAAAACATCCCCATCCGTTATTTTGCCCCGCCGATGCGCAACTGCTACATCGAATTCTCACCTGCCGAGAAACGTCACCTCAGCCCCTTCAAGGTTGAGGCGGCTGGCCTAAAAGCCATTCTCGAAGGCTGCTACCTGCAAGAAACCCAGTACGATTGCCTCCCTCCAATGGCAGCCGAAGCGCGAGAACTTCTTGAGCTTGATCCTCACGCGAAAACTCGTGTTCTTGAAGTGGGTTTCACCGCATCCCCTGTCGGTCTTGATGCAAAATCGAGTACTGTCCTACTCGATACCATCGACACCTTCAGTATCTACATCCAGGATGAGAATGAGCCATTTGGTGAGGTGCTCAGAAGGCACCAACAGCTCAATGAGCATTGGCAGGTCATTGCCAACACCGGCTTTGAGAATTTGTTCCAGACCCTTGAATTCAATGCTCAGCAGCTGTCCAAAATTCTCTTTTACCTGTCGGTCGAAAGAGAGGAGCGCCGCGTGATCAATGAGGCTTCTGATCTTGAAAAGCGACTCAAGGGCGTTGCAGACAAGAAAAAGCCCAAGATCGAAAAAATGCTGACCAGGACTTATGATCGTATCGTGGTGGGCCCGAAGACCTACACACCAATCAGAGATCGCATTGCTTCTCACAATTTGCCGCCAGGCACCAAGGCGCCACACTACAGGGCTGGGTATTTCGGCATCCGCTGGATAGGATCTGGCCAAGCGAAACACACCGAGCTGCGACGAGTGAAGGAAACAATCATCAATGAGGAGTTGCTTAAGGGCGATAAGCCAGGCGCTCGCGACTACGAAATCCGCTGACCAGGTGCAAGAGAGACCAACCAAGCCTCTCTTGGATTTCAAAGCAGGCCCGCTTCGCGGGAAGATGCGACCTCTCTACAGGCCTAGGTCTCCGGCCAACACCGCGTCTCTTACCTTGTTGCTCACCAGAGGCAGTAGGCATCTGCGACCCGCAATCCTATACAGGTCATCGGCTTTGTTGCGAGACTTTGCATATTCGATGACGATCTGTTCATCCACCCCTTGCACCAGCGCTTCGCGCTTGCCTGGGGTGAACCCCTTCAGTTCCATGACCGCCTCAAACTGCTCAACCGGGGCGAGCTCAGTAGTTGCCAGGTCGTGAACAACGCCTCTTCCATGGGCACTAATCATGAATGCCTGGTACCAGTCAGCACCGTCCCTGATCAACTGGTATGTGAGCGGGAGATAACGCTGATCCTGGCGGTGGCTCTTCAGCAGTTCGATCAGCAATTCGGTGCCAATCTTGGCCGTGTGTTCTGGGATATACACGACTGCGATTTTGTTGAGAGGGCTTGTAGAGTCTACGGAGTCCAACAAATCACGATAGTAGCGGGTGAATGAAAAAACACTTTCTTTGAGCCAAGCGTTCAGCGCTTCGGCCATCGAGCTTGAGAGGTGAGTGCCATCGTTAACCCTGCTGATTTCATTCAGCCAGATCCGCCGCTCCACACTTTCGAGCCTTTTGACTACTGCTGGAATCCTGAGAAACCAGTGGAAGTCTTCAGCGTCAGCCTGTCGCAGGATTCTGGCGGCGTACACATCGATCAGAGAATGTTTGGATCGCAACTGATAGCTGAAGTGCTCCGGGTCAACAAATCCACCCTCAAGGTCACGTACAGGGCTGAAGCGCCTGAGGGATAAATGCGTGTCACGGGGTACGCCAGGCGCAATGCCCTTTTCTTTCAGGTTGAAGCTTAGCCTGTTCTCAAAGGCGATTCGCAGGGAGTCTGGATATGTTCGAGAACAAAAGGAAGCTCGTAGAACCAGATTGTCGATCGACGCCCTGATCGCCATGAGATCGAACCCAAGCGGCTCGAAATAACCCGTTGAGTCCAGCTCCTCCGCAAGCACACCTACTGACTTCCCATTCCGAAGCTCTTCAAACGCGACAAGGCCGGCACCCCCAATCATGTTTTGGTCGATTGGGGAGCTGTCTTTGAGCTCCCCCCATAAGCGCCTGGCTGATTGAGTGTCGAGTTTCATCACAGCCCCAGGTCGTGACCAAAAGCCTTGTCGCGGGCTGCGCCGCTTTTCACAGATCCCAGCACCTGGGTGAGCCCAAGCTGATAGGCGAAAAGCCTCAGGCGGTCGGTGTTGATTTGCTTGCTGATCGAGTCAGAATCCAGAGTGGTAATCTTGTTGAGCACCACGATGGCTGCGCTCTTGTGGCGGTCTATCAGCATTTGCTGATCTATGACTTCATCCATGCGCTCAGTGAGCTTGGCGAATACCTCAACCCAATTGGCGAGCGGCCCTCTGAGGTTGAGGTGGCGTGCAATGCTGTCACGAACGATCGTGTCGAGATCTGAGTCGTCCCCGGCAACGGCTTGAGCCTGCTGAAACGCGTTGCGCCTACAAAACATCTCAACCATGCGCTCTTTGGAGATATATTTTCCCAGTGCAGCGGTCTCAAGGGTTTCAGGAGGGGCGCTGAGCAGGCACTCCTGCATTTCAGCAGCAGCGTCACGCAGCACCATCTGTTCGCACATCGCATGTGCGACATGGAAGCGGTTGTGCTTAATGGCATGACTCAGAACTGACTCAATCAGACTCAGATCAAGCCCTTTGATCCCGTCATCACGCATCCACTGCTTGAGCTGTACGACCGAGAAGTCCTCAGGCATGTACTTCATGACTGCGAAGAAAGCACCCTTGCCTAGACCAATGTGGCTTTTGATGACACTGACGAGCCGCTTGAGGCAATGGCTGTCAATTTCTGGGCATAACTCGTCGCCGTGACGAAGGATGATCAGGTTTGTCGCCCTGGCGGCGTTATGGTCACGATCAATCAGGGACAGTACGGTTTCTGACACCCCTGTCGTGAGCGCTTTCGGACTGAAGGCTGCTTTCAGAAAACCTGTCGTGATCAACCCAGGCGTAAAACCTGACACGATGTCTTCCTTGGTGCCCATTTCAATAGCGTGGCGCGTGACGACTTCAAGATGCTGCATAAAATGGTTTCCAGTATTCGGTGGTGCTGTTACAGACCCAGGTCGGACATTAAAATCTCGTCCCGCTTCTTGTCAGAGACCTTCTGGCCCCAGCCCTTGTAATGCATCAGGGTAGAAAGAACGCCGACAAACGCCTCTGGCATTTTTCGCTTGGCGAAATCGTCAGGGCTGATATCGCTCAGGAGGGTCTCCAGGATCTCTTTGAGCTCGACTCTCTGCTCATTGCTGACCATCCCCTCCCATTGCCGCTCGAAGAGCGAGGACGCCTTCTCCAGCGCCCTGAGGGCGTCCCTCATGTCAGTGCCGGACAAATCCACGCCTGCGTTCTTGACCTGCAGTGCAAGCCAGGGCTGATTCAGGATCATCGGCCCGAATTTCTTCGCCAGAAAATTCTTCTTCACATCTTTCATGCGGTTGATGCTGAACGCGTCCGAACCCACGCGGTATGCCAGCAGCGTCACTTCAATTCGGCGATCCTGGGGAACCTGATCAAGGTTCGACCTTAGCTTTTCCCAAAATTCAGGAGCCGCGAGGGTGAGGTCTTGCTCGTTGAGCAGCTTGCGCTCATTCATTGAAAGAAGGGCGTTCAGAATTTCAACCTGGCGCTCATGCTTGCCTTGCCTAGAGGCACTGAACACATCTCTCAGCACCAGTTTGGGCAGGTCACCCTCGCCAACCAGCTTATCGAAGAAGTCGAGATCAACCCTGTAAAGGGCAGTTTTCACCGGGCCAGAATCGAACGGATGGGCATAGACACCGTCACGGTAAGGTCGAAGCTGCCGGGTTATTTCATGGAGCTCAATCGCAAACTCGCGATCTGGGGAGCTCCGCCATTCGTCCTTGTTGAGCGTGCAAAGCTCCTGCAGGCGATTGGAATACATGTGAAGTGCTGCCGCAACCCAAGTGAGGCCATCTTCGCCCAAATCCGCTGGCTCTCGATCAGCCATGCGGCGAGCCAAGGTCAGGGCGCCCTCGTAATCACAGACATCACTCAGATATTTGAAAATCTCAATACCCTGGTAGGTTTTTGAGCACAAAAGCCCTTCGCACTCCAGCAGGCTGGGAAATGCAGCCATGCTGAGGTCTGACACCTCCATACTGCGGCGAATCGGATTTTCACCCTGCGTCCAATAAGCCACGTCAATAAGGCGATCTAGCACCGCCAGATCAATTCCTGCTTTCTTATTACTCACTGTCGACACCCGTGATGGCAGCATTTTCCCTGATGAGGTCGCGGATGACCTCTTGCTTAGAGCGCTTCCCATTGACCAGCTTATCGCGCTCCACCAAGCTTTGCAGCGCCTGATGATCAGATTCTGTCAGTGGTAAGCCAATCCTGACCGTGCAGGGCTGTGCTTGAAGCCTTGGCCTTCCACGGCCTCGTGCTGTTTGATTGGATTTTTCGCTCATGGCCAGCATCCCGTCCTGCACTGGGCTGCCACTGGTTTTATTGCCGGGCGCCAGTGCTATTCTGTTGTTATCTATTACTAATTCTGCTGGGTGCGAAATGGGCAAATCAATCAATATGTCACTTGATAAGGCTGATAAGGCGCTTTTGTTGCACTGTGCGGAGACATTCTTTCAAGCAAATCAAGGCAACCCGATTTTGCTTCTCGATGTGATGCGGGCATCCAAGGACGCAATCTTGACCTACAACTCCAAGGTTGATTTCGTGAGGCTGATGGGCGAGGTTGCCACCTACGTACGCAGCCAGGTGTCGAGCCCGAGTCGTCGACAAAAGGAAGCGGAGACTTTCAAGGAGTGTGCTCAAGCCATCAACAGTGGCATGACCAATCTGGGTGAGCAGCAGGCCATGTTTCTCAAGGACGCAACGGAACTGTACATGCGCGTCTGGCTTGGGCAGTACAGCCACCTGAGTTTCTGCCTAGGCCCTGGCCCATTCAACTCACTCAGCAACAGTGACATCTGGGACTCGGTATCCTCGGCAAGACTGGACGGATTGGGCATTCGAAACGAAAAAGTGCCAGACAATGTTCGCCAAGCCTACGCTTTTAATGAAAAGCTATCTGGCTTGTGCAAGGCTTTTCAAAATGAGCGGCGCGATCTAGGCCAAGAGCTTGAATAGCAATTTTATGCCAATGGCTATGGCTATGGCCGCGACGCCATAGCGTACCCCATTAATCAAGCGGTATGCCCGCACGTAAACATTGATCGCCTCTATGGCACTGCGGCGCTGCGCGCCCTGTAGCTTATTGGAGAGGAGCAGGTTGCATTCAGGCATGATCAGGTTCACCAACCCCCTGCGCTCCAGCTGGTCACAGAGCAAAAGAGCTTCGTAATAGCGTTGTGCAAGGGCCATGATCAGCGTCCAAATGAGAGTTGAGCTGAGTATACCGAAGATTAGAATATTGTCAATCTGTCAATATATAGCTATAACGGTTATTTCTGATAGGCTTAATCAGTTCACGACTTTCTCACACGGAGTGGTTGATCATGCACCCACTGGCGCCAAAGCTCGGGCCAAATGAAGCTGGCGATAAGCTTGGGAAAGACCCTCTATGGGAAAACTTTGCCCGAAAAATTCAGCATCACCCGGACGTGAAGCTTTTTTTGATTGCAAAACAGGGTGGCAAATGCCCGGTCTGCTCAAGAGGCGTAGGGCAAGACGACACTGTTCATCACGTGTCCTACCTTTTCCGCTGCCTGTATGAGCATCAGGTGGAGGTCATGGCCTCTACTGGCAAGAGGGCCAAAAAGTTGGTTAAGGCACCACCCTGCAGTGGCTGCCAAAATCTTTCAAGATGCGCCAGCATGTTAGTGATCGTACATGATCGGTGCCACCATCTCATTCATGCCGCGCCCTGATCCAGGGCTCCTGCTTAAACAGCGGCACGACGGGCTAGATAGCGCTCAACAGCCTCAATGGCAGACTTCAAAACCTGCTCGTAGGGCTTGGAGGCGTCAATGACTTCAAAACGCTCTGGGGCCTCTGCTGCTTGCACCAGGTAATCGGCGCGAACTCGATCAAGGAACTCGGAACCCGTCAGTTCGAATTTGTCATCAGCAGCCTTTCCGCCCCCGTTGCGCTCCAAGCCAAGCTGGGGGTCAAGGTCAAAGATCAGGGTGTAGTCTGCCTCTACCCCGTCACGAGCAATCGCATCGATTTCACTGACCAAGTTCAAAGGCATGCCTTGGCCTGCGTGCTGAAAGGCTCGACTGCTGCTGCTGAATCGATCAATGAGGCAAATGCAGCCACGTTGAATCGCAGGTCGAATCACCTGTTCGACGTTTTGTGCTCTCGCAGCAGCAAAAAGTAGCATGTTGGACAGCGGACTCATTTCTGAGTTTTCCGGAGATCGGGTGAGCACACGGATCTTCTGGCCAATTGGCGTGCCGCCAGGTTCGGCAGTGCAGACTACCTCGTGACCTTGGACGCTCAGGTGCTGAGCAAGGGCCTTGAGTGTTGTTGATTTGAAGCCCCCATTCGAGCCATCGATGCAGATGACTAAGCCTTTTTTGTTCATGCGTCAATTTTCGCTTAAATGATTGTTATGGCGGAAGTGTGTTCATCAGGCATGAAAAAGCCCGCTGAGCGGGCTTGTTCAACCATCAGGATCAAACCGGATCGGCTTGACCTGGGATCTGCACCAGGCTGATCACGCCAGGCTCGGCAGCAAACTCGTCGGCAGGAGCTGGCTGTGCCGCTGGCTCGACGTCTACATCTGCGTCTGCTGGCAGTACAGGGTCAAGCTGGGCGTCACCGACAGGGTCACTCTCGGTGTGGCTGTGCTGAACGCCAGTTTCGCTGTGGATGTCACAAGCGCCTTTCTCGATGATCTGAAATGGCACCGAGCGAATCTCCTTCGCCAGGGCTTCCAGAGCATTGGCCATGGCCTCGTTGCTATGGCGGTACTGGTCTTTGTAGGCGGCGGCGACCGTGATGCGAATGCCTTCGGAGCGCGAGCGAACAATCAGGTTCTCGGCTGCATCCAGGCTGGATGCGAGCGAATCGCGAGAGCAGTCGATAAGGGTGATGTCGCTGGCTTGATCATCAGCGAAACGCACCTTGACTTCGGCACCCAGACTGACTTCGAAATCTTCGATCCAGGGTGCCATTTTGTCAGTCACGATCACAGGGTCTTGGGTGACGCTGCGAATGGCTTTGAGGATATTGTTGAGCTGGGTGAAGAGCTGTTGCTGTTGTTTGTTGAGATTCATGACGCCTCCGTATTTATAACAACGATTATGCCATATATTGACGGAGAAAAGAAGACCTGGAGCTACAACCCCAGGTCGATTGCCATCAGTTTGTCGATGGTCTTGCCTTTGACCTTGGCTTCGTTCGAAGTGAACAGCCCTGCCCTGACCATCGCTAATCTGAAGTCGGGCGGCGCATTGTGAATCAAGACGGGGTCGACTCTGATGCCCAGGGCGAGAATCGTTGCACGAACAGATTCCTTGGTTGCGACATCCTTCTCGTTGAATTGGAACTGGGCAGGAATGCCATCGGCAAGAATGAGGCGTAGAACCTCGCCCTGACGTTTATTGCTAGGGTGTCGACGAACGCATTGCGCCATGAACAGATCAAGGAAATCTGCCTGCTGGAGTTCATTCCATGCTGCATAGGGCTTTACCCAGGAGAAACTGTTGGTGGAACATGCGTCCACCAGTGCAAACATGATGGGGGGCGTAGGCTCTAGGGATCTCTCACTCACCCCGATCGCCCGAAGCAAACCCTCGGAATCGTTCACAAAGGCCAGATGAATGATCTGATTAGTAAGTGATTGATCGATGATGGTCGGCGCCTTCTGCTGTACAAGCTCGAAAGCCGAGGTCAGAAGCTTGGTGAGGATTTTTCGGTTACCAAAGCTCTTGACCACCAGGAGGCTTGAGAGGAATGCCCTAACAGAGCCGGTCGAAACAACGCTGTCCTGATGAAGAACAAGCAGCGTTTCGACAAGGCCTAGGCGTTTAGCCCCATCCACTCGCTCAACCAGGATCACAGGCATCATCTCTAGCGTGGGCGGTAGCCCCCACTGCATGATCGAAGCTTCTACACCATCAACATCCCCATCCCACAAACAGGACTCAACAGGGTGCAGGTGCAATCGCCCAAAAATTTTCGCCAGCGATCTCTCTACCATGTCAAACCTCCAAGGCGGGATGGGCAATACCCACTTCAGCAAAAGGCAAGTTCAGTACCTTTGTGGCACCAGGCGTCTGCGACAGCATTTTGAGAACCCCGCTACCTGCGAGCGCATTGGCGATAGATGAAAATCCGGTGGCGAGATGGTAGCGAGACAACGATTCCTTCTCATAATCACTTCCAACCAAGAGTTCGTCATCTGCATACTTTTTTGCGATGTACAGATCGTCATGCGCCTGTAAGGCCTTACCTAAGGCACTTGGTACCCACTTAATGAAGATGACCATAGGGGCCTCACCAAGCAACGGGGGGGCATCACGCAGGCAAGAAAATTGCCAACCATACAGCTGGCTTTGAACATGAACCGTCCATTTGCCTGGGTTATCCACACTCAGTGATTTTGGCGGAAGAACGCTGACAATCAGGGCCGAGACAGGAACAATCTCATCAACAAAAACTACCACCACGTCACACCCCTTCAGTCGGACAATGCCGCTCAATCCAGGGTAACATTGTGAAAGCCATATGCTGGATTCAGAAAGGGGCGAGTGTACATCGCCACTGGTAACGAAGGCTGATCCAAGTCCCAGGGCAGCCTGCACATCAATTTGATTTAAAATCATCGCGATGTATCTCGACTGGTGTTGTGGGCCTACTATACCCTGCCTTGCAGCACTTCACCAAACCCATGGCTATCAAGCCTTGGATCTGACAACGCAGCTCTCAGCATTTCTTCATCGTCGTAGGTATCTAGAAGACCCTGAGCAAATGGTTCGATCCCCAGCTTTTCGCTGAGTAGTTTTTCCTGCAGGGTCAAGCTCCTCAGCCTGCAAATTGCGTAGCGATACTGGCGATCTTCCTTCATGCTCATGAGGTTAAGTGCGGCAATCTCACCTGCAGTATGAAGGGCCTTGCGCTGTTCCAAGGGAAGATGGAAATCTGCTGTATCAACGTCGCCCGAATGAATAGTGGCTATGTTGTTCAGCGCTGCATCAGATAGAGGGGTTGAGTTGTGGTGAGCCATGAAATTTCGAATCGAGACGCTCACTGCACGCATTGTCATGATTTTAGCCTTGCTCCAGAAACGGCCAAGCACACCGACCGTCCCGTGATCCCCAGTCCTGAGCGCATTATGCTCATATTCGCGCATTTGATCACGGATCTCTTCGTCCAGGATGATTCGAAGCTTTCCATCCTTATTGCGAATCAGCTCGTCAACCGCCTGAAACTCCAAATCTGACTCCAGAGGAGAAAGGACAAAGCCAATTGTTTTGGCATCTGCCTCTTCTGGAGAGTCGAAGCGATCGGCATGCATGTTGAATGGGAGGTTGTTGTTTGTCCCGCCGTCTATACAATTGAGATCTTCGTACTCCATGGTCGAGAAAAGCACCGGGAGGTTCATGCTTGCACGCACAGCAGTCTTAATCGGCATGTGCTGGTATTCCCCAAATCGACCATCGGGGTTTGCAGCACGCGCCAGCACAGGGCGGAAGAAAAAACGGTTGTCCTGAGCGCCAAGCCCTTCAAAGACAGGGCTTTTGCCGGTGACAGCATCCATTGATTTTTTAACCAGGCGCGAGGTGAATTTTGCAACACCCTTGATCGAGGTTGGCATGAAATGGTCAGTAATAGAGACACCGAACTCTTTGAAGCCTTCGTCAGGGTAGCGCTCCGCCAACTGCTGCAGCTGACTGAAGGTGACGTTGCGCTTATCACTGCGAGTTTTCAATGGGGGCGTGATGGCCTCCAGGGCATGTACGGGCAGCTTGTCGAGTCGATATTGAATGATGTCGCCGATGAACTCTTCGATCGTCTCTGACTCGGGCTCAAGCTTGGCTTTGGCAACACGAATGCATTGAACGGCCCCCTGAAATGCCTCAGACCGCCCCAGCAAGCTTGCAAACTGAAGGGTCTCGGCCTCTTTGCGCATCCCTTGTTTTTCCATATCGTGAAGAAACTGAGTGCGAGCCAGCTGATAAATTGCACCTAAGCTCTTTTTTCCTTCACGCGGATGGTGTTCGAGATCATTGAGTTCCTGGTGCACAACCTCTTCGCCAGCCTTCATCAGATGCTGAAGGGTGAGGTCTGTGTTCGCAATCAACGCTGGAAGCATGTAGCTTTTGCTGAAGTCCTTGAGCATAAAGCCTTCAGTATGAGGAGAGGCGTGCGTATCCGCAGCTGTCAGGTGTGTTCGCCTATAGAGTTTATTCCAGCCCGTCTTAAGCGTATCCTTGATTTTGTCGCCATACTTGGCAACCAGGCTGACAGGCAGTGTGGCCTCGGCAAAAAACTGGGCAAACCGACCCTTCTGAGCGATCTCCGTAATCTCCTCGGTCTTGAAACCCAGGGCAACCAGAACGCCCATCATGGCACCCGCAGAGGTACCAGCCACGAAGCGAATATTATTGAGCAAGCCCATTCGCTCAAGCCACTCGATCACTCCGGAGTATGAAATACCCTTTGCTCCACCACCTTGGAACACAAGAGCCTCAGGGGCAAACTCCGACTCACGGCCCTTTTTTATCGCAATGGCTCGGGCACAGGCACTTTCCAGAACGTTGTCCCTTTGCTTGCCTAAATCGAGGAGCTTGCGCTGTCGCTCAGGGGTATCTGCGGTCTCCCATACCCTCTGAATAGAGCGTGAAAGGTTACTCAGGTGGTCGCGGAGGCGTAGAAACCGTTTCGTAAGCGCGGGATCTATCTGATTCAGGCCTCGCTCCAAATCTCGGCGCAGATGCTGATTCTGGCGGCCCTGCGGATCCTCCAGCGCAACGAATAAGCCAGGATTGCTCAGCTCTTTGTTCATGGTTCTGACGAGAACCGAGAGCATGTAGGCATCCTGGTTTTCACCGTGCATCAAATCCTTTGGGTCGTAAAGATAGCTGGCAACCTTCATAAAGGCCGTCCAACCCTCTACGATCACCAAGGCCATGTCGTGTATGAGCCGCTCTCGCAAGAATACGGCGTACGCTTCCTGGCGTTTAATCTTGAGCTGATGCAGTTCCTGGGACATATCCGAACAATCTTGAAAGAGTTTTCACCATTAAAGCCATAGCAGGGCTGCACAAATCAATTTTCGATTAATGGCTTGTACCAACCTGATCGGGACGAAACTCTGATGATGCGGCTATCGCAGCCCATGGTCGCCGATTCTGTAAGCGTAAACTCGATAATTGCACCTCGCAGCAGGGAAACCTGGTTATGCGGGAAATCAGTGAGACTGAAGGGGCAAACCGCATGACACTCAGGCGACAATGGCGAGAACTTGAACGAAGGCTCCATGTCTTGAAGGCTGGGGATGTATCGCACAAATCCTAAACCATTCTCCAGGTCTACTTTGTGGACGATGCCTCTCAGGCGAGATCCCGGCTCCCCCCATCTTAAATGCTTTCGATCCTCGCTTACGGCATCGGTTGGCAGTAGCTCGGGAACAATCCATCCTGGGTAGACTGCATCAGATGCTCCTCTGAGCTGTTCGCTGCAGTGATCGAATGCAAGAACCTCGACCCTTGCGCCTTGGCGCCTGGCAGCCGCAACGAGACTACTGAAGTCCCCATCCCCAGAAACCAGAAGTATGCGGTCTAGCTTCGACGCACTTTCAAGCACATCCACAGCGATATCCACATCTGCATTTGCTTTTACGACTAACCGATCTCCCTCACCATACTCCTTGGCTTCCTTGAGATTGATGTGATAACCCATAGACCTGATCTGAGCTTGATAAGCCTTTTGCCTGGAGTGCCAAGCAGGATCCCGCTCTGCTTTAGCAGGGTTGGTACTGCTGTAGACGTTCAGGTGTACGCCTCGCGCACCACCACGAAGCGCAAATTCTCGTAAGACTGAATAGTCCATTTCAAACCCCTGATTGGCATTTACGTTCGCCTGATCTATGTAAACCCCCACCCTCTCCATGTACATGGCAATGCCCTTTTATTATTTTTTGGATTCCGAATATTGCTATTAAACCACAACCTGGCTAGGTTTTGAGTTGACACAATAGGTATGTAAAGGTATAGGTGCGCACGTATTAGGGATTTTTTTACAACCACATGAGAGGTTTCACCTATGAGCAAGATCCTTGAGTTCCAGGCGCTCGAAAAGAAAATCGCCGCAGACACGGCGCGGTTTGAACAGCTGCGTACGGAGCTTGAAGGCGTTGGTGCTTTGGCTGAGCATATCCGCAATGAAGCCGAACGAATGGGTCTTGATCCTTTTGAAATCTGCCTGGCGGTCGTTCCTGACCTTGAAAAGCGGTTGAGAAAGGCAGACTCCCAAACCCCTGGCAAACACGTACAAACTCGCCAGCGCAAAGTAAAGCGTTACCACAACCCTCATACCGATGAGTACATTGAGACCAAAGGCGGAAACAACAAAACCATCAAAGAGTGGCGCCAAAAATGGCCTGACGAGGTAGACTCCTGGGCAACGATCATCGAATAAGCACAGGAGGCGGGTCTTCAATGGCCCGCCATCACATCATGCAAATAGTCCCACGCTCGTTGAATCTAGATGCCATTTACAGCCAGGGCTTCGACGCCGTGGTGCTCACCCGCGAACATTACGCGATGCTGAAATCGGTTCTGGCTACGACCCAGTGGGTTGCCGACCCGGAAGGCATGTTTAGTGCAATTCCTGATTGGCAACATAAATCGGTATCCAATTTCTCCCTAAAAGCCGAAGCAGAACAAGCCTCAAATCGTGAAGGCCTTGAAAGGGCGCCAGCCATATTGCAGCAGGCTGCATCCGACCTGCTAACGAGTGAAGCTTTGATGGGATCCTGGCTTTTGGCTTTCGATTTTGAAGTCAAATTTTTGAGTCTTTGGGATGGGGCTGAGCCGCTTGACTGGCATTGGGACGGCCCAGCCAATGCAGACTTCTTCTTCCTGATCTACCTTAACGAGACTCCAGGCTGGCAGGATCAGAAGGGAGGGCGATTGCTGACGGGAGAACGTAGTCTTACGGGCAATTACTTACGAACCCAAGACGCACCCGTTAAACTTAAAGAAACAATAGCCCCCGCACAACGCACCCTGGTCTGCTGCAACAATCAAAATCCTCGGTTCGTACACAAGGTCGAAGGCTTGACTGCCGGCGATCAGCGAAGAGTCTTGATGATTGGATTCGATGCTATTGCATCGCTCAAAGGACAGCGTCACTGACTAACAGGTATTTGCACGAGCCAAAATATGATGCAATATAGGATAAAAACGATCTAAAGCGGTGTGAGCCATGTGGGACATCATAGGGTATGTCGAAAAAGAGGTTTCTCTCCTCATTCGCAAGGGAGGGGTCTACTATGTTCTGAATTATCCTTGGCAAACACCGAGCCCCGTTCCCCTCCTCCTCGCCAGCCCGAAGGCTGAAGCCATTAAGATCACCGACCAAGAGCTATTTGAGCAGTTGAGAGTTCGTGCTTTGGCCCACGCCCTGAATCATACTTGCGCGTTGAGTAGGGGTGGCTTGCTTGGTAAAACGGCAGAAGGGATCAGCGACCTAGTGCGAGAATCGCTGAAATTTGCTCTAAGAAGGCGAAAGGCTGACTTGGTCAGCGCCCAAGATTTCATTCAGATGCTCATGAGCTGCGCCATCCTGGAGCCTATCCCTGATGGCTTCTGGAAGGCATGTTCAGGGTTCATGAGTGAAGATGCAGCCTCCAAGCTCAAAACATCCCTTGAAGCCTTGTACGCGCTGCAGCCCAAGGATAACAGCTGGATCAAAAGCCTGACCTCCTATTTGCAGCGGGTGAAATGGGTGCAGAATGAATTCTTGCTCATACAGACAGTTGCACGGCAGCTCGCCTTCACCTTTCGCGAGCACGAGTGCGGCCCTATTTTGAATGACCTTCGAATTCAAGCCTCAAACCTTATTCAGCGGGAAGAAATCGAAAAGGATATGGCGACCCAAAAACCCTGGCAGAAGAATGCCATCCCTGTAAAACGAGCCATTAAGATTGGCCCGGCTTCCAGCAATACACGCAAAACCGCTCCCAAAGATGATGATTCTGGAGCCAAGTCGTAGTATTGTAACGATGATAAGACAGGCTCAGCGAGCCAACTTGCGAATGAAAGAGGGTGTTGCCGTGGAAGTCTTTCAGCTCATAACCACTTACAGCGAACTTCGTGCCGCAATTGCCGCCCTGAATGCATCATTTTCCCGGCCAGGCTCAGACAACAGCGGTGCCTTTGTAGCTGCTGAAGATGGCCCATTTTTATACGCTGAGAGCGCCATCGCCCTGGCAAAGCGGGCGTTTGAAGACATTTTCTATGACTGGAGCAAACAGCGGGACATTGAGGCTCTGAAGCCAGAAGTCTCTTCCACTGACAAGGTAGTCAAACGCCCTGAGAAAGATGGGCGTGAAACGAAGGTTTGGCTGGGCGGCATTGGCGTGGATCAGGCTCAGCTTGAGTTAGCTAAAGAGGTCAACCGATGCAAGGATCGCTTTCAGGAAGCAGTCCACAACCTTCGCCAGCGTGTGCAACAAGAAATCAGTGGTGGCGAAAACCACGCCTACAAAACATTTCGGAAGATACTCAACGACAACAAGCTTGGCCTGGTTTCCCTCCGCCAGGCCTACAGGCACATTCACCTACTTGATGAAACTCCAGCATCCATTCGCTTTTCCTTCTCTGTTGGTGGAAGGAGCATTAAGCGTATGACTATTGATCAGGCAAGAGACCTGCTCGTAAAAAAAGGGTGGGAAGGAAAAAATATCGAGGTTGCATTCGCCAAGCTAAACAACCAGAAGACGGGGCATGTAGTTGCCCAAGTGCAGGAGCTGGCTGGCTACTTCAAAGCAAACGTAACCTGGCCCAAAACTGATGAGGGCGAGGTTAGGAGGCAGACCATTCCAGTCTTCCTCCCCATTATCTACCTCGCTAGTAGTGAGATCACACCAAGCCACCAACCCCATCCACCGACATCGTCCCAGACGAGAACCAAACCAAGGTCAGACAGGAAGCTGGAATCAGAGCCCTTCATTCAGGGCCTTCGCCTCTATGCCTATGTGGACGCAATCAACCCTGTGGCAAGCTCATCAGAAGGCTCAGTCGATGATAGGATCGCGTAGCATGCTGAGCCAGTCCATCTCGGGCGGCTGAACCTGAACCTCAACCAGCTTTGTTTCAACAACTATGCGCTCTGTGACAAAGGGGATAAGGGAGCTGTGTACTTCGCTGCTCTGCCACGAAGGCAGGATTGAGCAAGCGTATCCCTGCTCACCCAGCCGCTCTGCAAGCGCATTGCACATGCTGATAGGGGCCGGTGAGTATTCTTTTGATCTCAGCGCATACAAAATGTTGAGTGGGTCGCGCTTATCGATGCTCAGAATTTCAAAGTCCTCCATGATCAGCTCCTGAGCTGGCTGCTCAAAACCCATACTCCGGAACAGGGCAACACAATGGAATCCGGCGTCAGCTGGCTTGCAGATGCCCTTGGATGACAAGACTTCACTGATGCCAGCAATAAGTCGATCGGCCTGAAGCCTCACGAACTCCTTAAAAGCCTCTTCCAACTGTGATGAGCGCAGGATATTGATGGCTGTGGGTGCCCAGACCAGCGTGGGGTCATTGCAGAGCTCAAAACGAACACCATCCTTAACCTCGCGCTGATGACATTTCAGGCCTAGTTCGGCAGAAAGCGCTGGGATGGTGCTGCGCATGTCACAAATTTCGGCAATTTCACTATGTGCATGAATGGTGTAATTGAGCCGACCCAATGTCAGCACCACCGACAATTGTAGATCGGGGTGATTGGTGATTTTGAAGGGTAGAATGAGTGTTCCGTAATTATTAAGCTGCAAACAATTGTCAATATATGGCGAAACCATGATTCCGGGATCCTGCCCATACATTAGTGCAGTGTGAACCTGGCTATAGGACTCCCTACCTAAGGAGCGCAAAATCCCCTCAAAAATATCCTGGCGTAACTGCTCGAAAGACAATGCGATCTCAGACATAAATAAACCCTTTTATTGTTTATTGAACCCTGTCTGCCCACGAAAAGCCAGCGTGTTTCGCTTGCCATCCCGCGTAGCATAGATATACTTGCACCACAGTTTCTTCCGGGGTTCTCGATATGCAGTGGCTAAACATCACAGGATCGGCAAAAGCTCTCGTATATGGTGAGCATCTGCGCCTAAGTGGTGGAATCGTAGTGACTCGTTTTGAGTCTCAAGCTGCAACCATTGCCGGCGAGATTCCGTTCTTTCATCCTGACCTGGTTGATCGAATCATTTATCTCCCTGATAGCGAAGTGCTCCCTTACGACCTTGAGTCGGCTCCTGCGTCGATTAAGTCCGAGCGAGCGCAGGGCATTCGCCGCTTGATGCTGGGGATTGAGAACCCAATCCTGGTCATCAGCGCCTCCAATCTGATGCAGCCTGTAGCCAGCAAAAAATTCTGGCTCGAAGAGTATCTGGATATCCGCGTCGGTCAAAAGCTCCCAGTGGGACTAATTGAGAAACTAACTGCGTGGGGATACAAGGAGTCTTTCCGAGTAAAGGCGCCAGCGTCCTGGTCGACCAGGGGTCGGATTTTTGACCTGTACCCAGTTGGCATGGCTCACGCTAACAGCAAGTCCTTGCACTGTGCCGTACGCATACGCCTGGATGCTGATCAGACCATTCGCTCAATCAGCCAGCTTGACAGCCTGACCCAGGACTCGTCTGGGCAGATTCAGTCGCTTGAGGTATTTCCTACCCGCGATTACGAATTTGGTCAGCCCTTGATCAACCTCTTCCGCCAGCGGGTCTTTGATGTACATGATCATCCCCGCGACCAAGAAACCTACAAGGCGATCAGCAAAGGTAACGATAACCCTGAGCTTTTTACCTGGAGCCTGTTGGCAGACATGGGCGTACAGCCATTGCCTGAAGTCATTGGCAAAGGCGTCACTATTTTCGATGAAGGTGCCTACGATGCTGTAAACGAGCATTGGGCACTGATCTTGCGCCGGCATGAAGACGTGAAGGCTGATCTTACCCGCATGGTTCCGAACCCCCAGGATGCCTGGCTATCTCCTGAGTCACTGGTTGACATCATGGAGCCGTTTGAGAAGCACATTCTACTAAAAGAGTCTGCACCCGGATCTCATGACCTGCATTACGTTGCCTCGGGCTTTCAGCGTAAAGGCGTCCTGAGTGAAGCTCTTGGCATGCTTAAGGAGGTGATTGCGTCGGGATTACCACTACTCTTTGTGGTCAAAAGCGACGTACGCCGTAATCACTTGTCTGTGATGTGCCGGATGCTGGGGCTTGGGGTCAAAGTAGAGCCGGTAAGCGACTTCAAGCACTTCCTGGAGTCGGGCGTTCGTCTTGGCATTACTGCAGGGGAAATGGAGCAAGGCTACCTCCTCGATGGGCAATATCGGGTGATCTCGGAACGCGAAATTTTTGGCGCAGCCATCGAGAGTAGCTTGGATGATGAGATCGGTGAACACCATCGCCGCGTAATTCTCCAGGGCCTTCATGAAATCCAAATTGGCGAACCGCTGGTGCATGCCATCAAGGGTGTTGGTCGTTTCCAGGGCTTTGAATCGATCAATATGGGGGATGGCCTTGAAGATCTTGTAAAGATTGGATTTGCCGAGGATTCAAGCTCTTACATCAAGATCAATGATCTTGATCTGGTTTCACGATACTCGGGCGGAAACCCCGAGAAGGCGCCCCTTTCCAAGCTTAATGACCCCACCTGGCTTCAGAGCCTCAAAGAGGCACAAATCAGCGCGCTGTCCGTAGCCAAAGACCTTATTACGCTACGCACCGCTCGTGAGCGTTCGACTGGCGTAATTCTAAAGCCTGCCGGCGATTCGTACGATCGGTTTGCAGAAACGTTCGCCTATGACGAAACAGCTGACCAGAAAAAGGCAATCGCAGACATCATGTCTGACCTTACGTCCGGTAAGCCCATGGATCGCTTGATCTGTGGTGATGTCGGGTTCGGCAAGACTGAAGTAGCAATGCGTGCTGCCTTCATGATGGCTGATCAGGGGTATCAGGTGGCAGTCCTGGCACCCACAACCTTGCTGGCCCAGCAGCATTACAGCACCTTCTGCAGTCGCTTCGAGGAAACCCCTCATAAAGTCATGCTAGCCAACAAGAACACCTTTACCGCACTGGAGCGCAAACAACTCGCCAACGGTGAAGTGCAGATCGTGATCGGCACACACCGGCTGCTCCAGGGTGACATCAACTTCCGAAACCTTGGTTTGATCATTGTCGATGAAGAGCACCTGTTTGGAGTCAAACAGAAAGAACAGTTGCGTACCGTAAGGGGCAATAAGCACCTTCTGAGCATGGCTGCTACACCCATCCCTCGCACTTTGGGCATGGCCATTTCCGGCATTCGTGATATGTCCATCATTGCCACGCCACCTGCTCGGCGCCTTTCGGTGCGAACGCTGTTGCGCGTACAGAATGACAGAGTGATTCAAGAGGCCGTGCAACGCGAAATGAGCCGTTCTGGGCAAGTGTTCTACCTCCATAACCGGATTGGGAGCATGCCTGATTGCGTGAAGCACCTTCAAAGCCTGATCCCTAAGGCCAGAATCGCCATGGTTCATGGCGATATGCGGGAGGATGAGATGTTCGATATCATGCTTGCCTTCCGCAACAGAGAGTACGACATCCTGGTCGGAACCACTGTCATTGAGATTGGCATTGATGTACCGAATGCCAACACCCTGATCGTCGAGAAGGCCGATGCCCTGGGTCTTGGGCAGCTGCATCAACTCCGTGGCCGTGTTGGCCGCTCCACTCGGCAGGCCTATGCCTATTTGCTCTCCAATGTTTCCACAGGCGTTGCAAACATGCGCCTCAAAGCCATGGAAGCAGCTACCAACCTGGGTGAAGGCTTTGTCATTGCACGGCACGACATGGAAATCAGGGGGATTGGTGAGATTCTTGGAGAGGAACAGAGCGGGCACGTTCACCGGATCGGCTTCGCCTTGTACATGAGGCTTCTGGAGCAAGCCATCAAGGCTTTGGATGACGAGCGTGCAAGTCCGGGTTATGACCTTGAATTGGCAACAATCATGTCGAGTGTTCAGATTCCAAGACGCGGCTACATTCCCTCTACCTTCATCGCTGAAACCGGTGAGCGCCTTGCCTGGTACCAGCGCCTTATGTGCAGTGACAGTGTCGAGGAGTCAAAGACCAATCTGCGAGAGCTGGAAGACTTGTATGGTTACCTTGCTCCCGAAGTGACCGAGTTTGCGCAGTGGGTTGCAGAGGCCATCTCACTTAAGAGCCTGCAGATCGGTAAGGTTGAGCAGGATGGAAATGACGTGTTGGTCACTCTAACCCATGGCCACCTAACCCGAGCCTCGCAAGCGGTCATGGCCCTCACCTTCGAGTCAGATTTTGTCGTAGGTGAGAAATCCAACCAGTTCAAGGTGCTGGGCTATAGCATCCCGAAATTTGCCCAGGCCATTGTTCAGGCGACTGCCCACTAATAGCTCAGTGAGCGCCCTCGGGCGCTCACCCTGTTCACCCAGAATGGATGCTGAGTGCTCTGAGCGGCAAACTGTGCCAGGACGTAACCGATATCAAGGTAACCTTCGCACCACTGGCTCATTCGCTCGCTGAGATTCTTCACGGCGCTTTCATACTCAGGGCTTTTGTAGATTGCCCCAGAATCTCTGTGGTAGCCCAAGTCGAAATCTACTGAGCTGACGTGGGTTGAGAGCACCACCCTGCGCACCAGGTCTTTGTGCCAGTGAAACTCTCCAATCAGGCCAGCGCAGGCGTGATGGGCCTGCAGGGGCATGCTGAGACCTGTCGAGTTGAAGTGCAGCGAACCGTCACCCACTCGGGTGTCGGCGGGAAATCCGACTGGTCGATGAGTCTTCATGAGCCAGTCGGAGATCGCCATAAATCCGTCTTTGGTCTGCAGGCGAGAGCGTACCAACCCCAATCTATTGACCTCCTCCACGACGTAAAGGATAGGCATTTTGTCGGGACGATTGAACTTTGACGTGATCTTGTTGACGGTCTTCATTTTTTAGCCTATAAAGCTCACACGATCTCGGAGAGCACGGAATGGACACGGTAAATTGCTTCGACTTGCGTCATGCGGTTAAGTCATCTATTAGCTTCGGACAATTCATGGTTAGCGTCAATATTGATGGCTTGCCTGCTGTCAATTTCTATCAAAGTGGTGCAGCAGACTTTGGTGGGAATCAGGATGTCACGAACCTGATGCGCCGTCTGCCAACCGAAGGCCTGATCTCTCTGCTCGCCATGCGGGATTGCGAAGACTGGCAAATCAAGCTCAGTGACGACCAGACACTCTCTCGCATGGAAGAGGTTTTCCGCGAAGCCTGCCTGCCTGGCTGCATGAGCACAGTGCGCAACATCAAACCAGGTCGATCGCCAGACCTTACCCTTGCTCAGTTCTGGAAACAGGTTTTGCAGCCATCGATTGCCGCCAGCGCAGCATCCTGCGGCGAAGATCAGCACCCTTCCTTCAAGTCTGCGATGTCCAAAGCTCATCCAGCCAACTCCCGCCGCAAACTTCATCCGAAAGCCGAGAGCTTCCTGGAACATGAATTTCCAATTCAGGTCGAAAAGCACCTTAAGCTTCAAGATCGTAGGATTGTGAAAACCGCTTAAGCGTGTCAATATTTGGCAATCTACTCCGAGAACAAGAGATTGCCAAATGGATTGGTTAAACCACCCATTGTACGCAGACCTGCCCCCCATTTTTTGGGGTATTTTTGTTTTTCTAGGGGCAGCTATTGGCAGCTTCTATAATGTGCTGGCACTGCGCTGGGGTGATGTTTATCGCACTGAATCCATTCAGTCAGAAGTGGCGCCAACCCCAAATTCACCGGGTTCTCAGGCAATAGCTCTACCTCTCATGGCTGGTAGATCGCACTGCCCAAAATGCCGCAGCCAAATTCCCATTTATCACAATATCCCTCTAATCACCTGGCTTCTCCTGCGAGGAAAGTCAGCCTGCTGCTCAACTCCCATCTCTCCAATTTACCTGCTATTTGAGGGTCTTGGTGCTGGGATTTTTTTCCTGGTAGCGCTTAGCGTCGGCCCGACTGTATACGGACTGGTACTTGGCCTCTTATTGATGACGCTAGCGCTTTCAATACGACTCTTTCTCCGCGAAAGCATTCTGCCCGCAGGTCTTGTGATTGCCATGCAAGTGCTAGCAGTCCTGTTGGTACTTGGCCCCGGAGTCGTGGCTCCAAAAGCCGCCCTCATAGCTCAGGTGGCGCTACTCGCCCTTTCCTATGGGTTTCGTCATTTTGTGCGCTCAAAATGCCCAGAAACAGGGTTTAAGCCTCATGACGCCATTCTGCTCGGGATTCTCGGGCTAATCGTTGGCACGCAAGCCTATTTGGCTCTCATCGGATGGGTTTTAGTAGGACTCATGGGCTCGATATTGCCAAAGAGAGCCAAGATGGCCACCTCTAACCTTCTAGGCGTCAGCCAGAGTAACTTATTCAGCTTTACAACGCTGACCTTAACCACAATGGTCACCTGCCTGGTGATCTTGAATGATACGGGGATATTCCAGTGAGCAGTGACCAACACTTGCCCGTCTTGAGGGCTCTGGAGCTCTCTAGAATTGTACCCAAAGCCATGGGCGACCTTTGGCTAGCCATTATTGAGGTGAACTGCCAAGGCCTAAGCCAAGAGCAACGCAGCAGCTTATCCGAAAACCTTGTCGGGGAGTTCGACCAAACCGGACAAAGTTACCTTGTTCGCGTCAGTGACAATACTGAGACAGCCCTGCCGTTTGAGACTTGCGAGCTTGCCACTCTCCAAGCTCGGCAACTTGGTCAAAGCCTAATCAACAAATACTGCTTCAGTGTTTACTCATCCACTGGAGAAATGGTGCAATATACGCCTATGCCAACCCTACATTTTATGCCAAATCATAGCAAAAAAGCTTGAATCGCCTTTGCCTGCTGGCAATACTATAGAAAACTGAGGGTATCCATCATGAAGAAAATATTAGCGGTATTAGCCTTATCGATCATGTTGCCGTTCAGCGCTTTCGCTGCCGACATGTCTTGCTTCTCCGTCCCAAAAAATGACGACTTGTACAGCCAGGTTGGTGATTTCAACAAACAGCAGTTCCGCGAGCAAAAGATCGGCGAGCAAGAGAACCCTGCTCAGGATCTTATGGGTTGCGCCATGTCGGTGACTCAAGGGGGAAATCCGGCGAATGCCATTAAAGGCAACTGCGGCTGCGAAAAGGCGATCAAAAAGCTATGCAGCTTCAATATTAAGAAAAAACGGGTTTCCGCGTCAGGTGGCGCAGATGCAGCCTTCTGCGTGCCCTTCGCTCCCTGGAACCTTTGACGAAAGGGCCATGTAAAACTGCCGCTGACAAATCTTCAAAAAAAACCGCCCCGAGGGCGGTTTTTCTATTGAGCTTTCATCGCCCTAAGGCAAAAGACTCGTAGCAATCCTTCAGTCGGGCATAGAGGACATCCATGCCTTCATCAGGATTCCAGCTCTGCATCAGGTCTTCTAGGTACAGATTGTCTTCACGACCAGACCACAGCTTGATGTAGGTACCTTGCTTGTCGCCATTATGCTGACGGAATAGGTTCAGCACGTTCTTCGCGGCGTAGGTCGAGTACATGCTGTCAAACGTCAGCTTGGCGTCAAGCATGACGGCGCGGAACAGTGCCCAGTTGATTCGACGAGCGCAAGCCAGGCCCATCATGATGTCCAGCTTGCGAAGCGTGTCCATCTCCTCGAATCGGTAAACCACACCGTCAAATTCGAGGAACTGATCATCAAGCTTCCACGCTTCGAACAAGTCTGCGCGGGCCTTTTCCGGATCATTGGCGATACGAGCGACTTCACTCAGGTAGAAATGCAGGATGTCCACGATCTCTAGCTGAACCTGAATCAGGTTTGCCGACTGCTTTTTCCACCATTTGTAGGTATGGTGATCGATCGCTTCGCCCGACTCAACGCTGGCAGCGCGAAGGTATGCGTGCCGATTCTGTCGCCACTGAGGGTCAAACACATCGTTGAGCTGCTCCTGATAACGAAGCATGGTCGACATTTTTTCAAGCGTGGCTACGCCCTGGATGTCATAAGTCATCGTGTTACCTTTATTGTGCAGGTTGATAGAGTTTCAGAATGTTCTGGATCTTTTCTTCCATGAGCGTGTTCTTTGGCAGATTCGGCGCCAGCTCACGCATTGCCTCGCTTGCATCCCAGTTGGAAAGGATCAGTGCATGCAGAGGTGCATATCCGACCTTGACGTAGGCGTCATAAAGCTCCGAGGCGTAGGGAAGCGGTGCCACAAATGTCCGCATCTTATCGGCATCTGCAATATCGCTCATGCTGAGGGCTTGCATCTGTTTGGTGATCGGGTTTTGCAAGGTGAGCTGAGAGGGGGATGCGGCTTGTTGGGCCTGGGGCGAAGTGGGCAAAGCACTCTCAGCAGCTCTGGAAGCCGAAGACACTGCCATGAGAGGTAGCGCAGCAGCGAATACAAGGGGAAGAAGGGTGCGTTTCATGGAAACCTCTACGGGCCAGGACTGTTCGTAAGCTGTCAATATACAGCCAAATCGAACTAAAGGTCAAAACCCACGGCCTCCTTTGTCAATTTACAGCCAAACCGAACGTAGGTAGACTGTTATCCATTTCCAGGAGCCCTTCAATGATCAAGCAACTCGACCAATTTCTAAATGCCCGCACCGTGAAGATGTACCGCCAAGAGGCACAAGCAATTTTGGCCAACAGTGAAGCCCTATCTTCCCTTACCCAAGGCACCCTGGCGCACAGCTTTCAAAACCTTCGCGGCAGAACTGATCGTGACTCAATGCATGTCGCGTTTGCAATTATCGTTGAACTCGCCGATCGAACCTTAGGAATGCGCCCATTTGAGGTTCAGATCATGGGCGCCCTAGCTATGTGCGATGGTCATTTGGCTGAAATGGCAACTGGCGAGGGCAAGACTCTGACTGCCGCTCTCCCCCTTGCCTGGCATGGACTTCAGTCCCGTGCTCACGCCATGACCGTGAATGACTACCTAGCTAAGCGTGATGCCCAAAAGCTCGACCCTTTATATGAGTCGCTGGGGTTATCCGTTGGCTACCTGCAAGACAACTATGGGCGAGAGCTTCGGCAGATCGCCTATCAGAGCGCCATCGTATACGGCACCCCCTCGCAGTTCGTTTTTGATTATCTTCGCGACCATATCGTCCACCAGCACCACAACCTGATGCAGCAGGGTCGCCACTTCCTGTTGGTCGACGAAGCGGACTCGATCTTCATCGATGAAGCCCGCACGCCACTGGTTCTCTCCGGTGAAGGAAAGGTGGACGCCTCCCTTTGGTCAATTTTCTATGCATTCGTGTCAACACTGAGCCACGAGTCAATCAAAGAGGACAAGCGCACTCAATTTGAGAAAGTGCTAGTTGATCATCAATCCTATGAGGCTCATATCATCGTTGACGAGGCCAAGCAGGACGCCTTCTTCTCCGAGCATGGAGTTCTGGCCATCGAGCAGTACCTGATTGAAAACCGCCTGATCAACGAGCCTACGGATCTCTGGCAGAATGGCAAATCCTACCTGTGGCGCACCCTTAACGCCTGCGCTAAAGCTCGACTGCTGTATGCAAAAGACAAGGATTATATTATCCATGATGACTCCGCGATCATCGTCGACCAGGAAACTGGGCGTCTGTCCCACGGCAAGCGCTGGAATGATGGCTTGCACCAGGCCGTTGAAGCCAAAGAAGGTTTGACCATCAAGGCCGAGTCCGAAGAGCTGGGCCGCATTGCACTTTCCAACTACGTCTCCCTGTATGAGCGTGTCAGTGGCATGACCGGCACAGCGATGACTGAAGCTCAAGAAATCCGTGAGCTGTATGGGCTTCGAGTAGTTCCCATTCCAACGCAGCGCCCTCGTGTCAGGATCGATCATCCCGATCTTGTTTTCATGACCAAACAAGGGAAGTGGGCGCAGATCGTCAATGATGTACGAGCCCTTAAGGCAAAGGGGCAGCCGGTACTTATCGGTACAGGCAGCATTGCCGATTCTGAATTGCTGGCCGAGCTGTTCACGAAAGCTGGCATCGACCACCAGGTGCTGAATGCTAAGCAGGATTCTGGCGAAGCCAGCATCGTTGCTCAAGCAGGTCGCCTGGGCGCAATCACCGTTGCTACCAGCATGGCTGGACGCGGTACCGATATCCTCTTGGGCGGCAATCCAGAGTCGATGATCGCCGATGACATGACCGAAGAAGAAAAGGAAGCAATCAAGGATCAGTGCGAGGCTGAGGGTCAGTCAGTGCGCGAACTTGGTGGCTTGTACGTGCTGGGCTCTGACCGTGGTGACTCCCGCCGATTGGATCTGCAGCTTGCAGGTCGATCAGGACGCCAAGGCGATCCTGGGGAGACTCGCTTTTATATCTCCCTTGAAGATCCACTGATGGCAAATTTTGGCGGCGACACCCTCAAGCGGCTGTTCACCTCCCTTGGCGTTGGCGAAATGGATGGCGTTGAGCACAACATGATTGATGGCGCCATCGCCAAAGCCCAAGAAAAGAAACAATCCATGTTTGCCGCTTCGAGAAAACAGGGGCTCAAACAGGACAGCGTCATCGATAAACCCCGCCAGGTCTTTTTCAACCAGCGCTCGGAAGTTTTGACGCTGATGGGCGAGGGGGTAATCGAAAAGCTAGCCGAGACAGTGTCCACCGCCGTATCGCGCATGATCGACGTTTACCTGGATGAGGGCAAAGGTTTCCCGGAAAACTGGAACAAGGCCGGCATGAAGGAAAAGCTCGCTCAATGGGGTCTTTCGCTTGAATGGTATGACCAATTGTTTGAGCGTTTTGAAGCCGACGGCTTCAAGGTCGCCTCTTTCCAGGATGAATTGGTGAAGTGGATCACCTTTGACCTCAAAGGACGCTCACAACAACTTCAAGAGAAGCGAGAAGCGATGATTCATAGCAGCATGCTGCTGGCGATCGACAATCAATGGAAGGTCATGCTTGAAGAAACCGACCATGTGCGAAACGGCATTCATTTGCGCGCCTACGCCAACGAGAAACCCGACCAGTCTTTCCAGAAAGAAGTGTTTAAGCTATTCAAGGCCCTGTACTTCGATATCCCGGTCGTAACGCTGGATAACGTGTACATGTGCATTGCACACCGAGAACGCCAGCTAGACATGGAAGACGAGCCCTCAGCAGCATAAAAAGACAAACCCGCCAACAGGCGGGTTTTCTTTAATCTGAAATCATCACTACAGCAGGCAACCAGCCAGGTAAGCTTCGTTAATCAAGGGATTGCCTATGTGACCCAAGCTTGTGGCATCAACCAGGCCCAGCCTGACCACGCCCTCAGCAGTAGATTGGTCATAAATTCTGGAGAGAATGTGCATCCTTTCAGGATGACCAACGCCCTGGAGTCCGACCATCAGGCGTAGCGGGGAGCAAGAAGATGTTAGCGAAGCGGGGGGCACTGATGACGTTTTCAGCATCTGATCGAAAGTTCCGGGGCAAAGCTCGTCCAAAAGCACCTGAAACGAGACCGGAAACAATTCGGCGTTATCCAGGTGCGACAACCATTCCCACTGTTCTTCGAGATCCAATATCAGGACTTCACGCTGTTCGTCACTGTCCAGAATCTGAGGCGCATAGAGCGTCTGAGCCAGCTGTACCAGCTGAAAGGCGATCTCTCTATCGAATGTCGCATAGAGCCCGACAACAAATAGATTCAGGGATCTGTAGCACGCAATGAGCATTGCTGCACGGCTGCACTCTGGGCGAATCAGAAAGTGATTGTAGATGGCGCGTAAGTCGTTATGACGGCCTTGCCCAAGCAAGCTGCAGAGGTAAGATTTAATCGTTGAAAAGCCGGCCTCTTGGAAAAGACTGCCGGCTTCCCTCACTACCGCTTCACTCATAGCTGGCGTCAGTGACAGCCTCGCGAGCAGGTTTTACGAAGGGCTTTGGTCGCTCAGAAAGGGACAGCGTCGCTTCCGCCTTGGAATCAAGCTCCAGAACGTTACCAATGGCCTTGCCGTAGGCGTGAATGTTGCTTAGCAGGACAGTGCCAACACTACGACTGGCCTGATCACGCGTATCTGCAGTGCGAACAGCGATTGGGCAAGCCAAGTAGGCGTTCTGGAAGGCAAAACTGACATGTGGGTAGTGGTGGAACTCTTTGTCCACAAATGCCTTCAGTTGCTTGGAAAAGCCCGCACCGAACTCTTTCTTGAAACGCTCATTGGACTTTACACCATTGATCCGCTGCGTCGGAATCACTTCGACCTTCATGCCTTGGCGAGCCATCTTCTTCATCCATCCCGACCCGCGACCGATGAACTCATCCCACAGTGTATCGACCGCAGGAATTTTGGTATTTGCATAGTCGTATTGGTGGGTCAAACGCCGGATAGCGTCCATCTGCACGATACGCTTGCTGCCGGACTCATCCACAGGGCGCAGGATAACACCGCCATACATGCCGTTCACACTGTTGGATTCGATCAACTCCAGTAGGGTACGACGCACCGAGGTTTCGTTGCTCAGGTTCAGATCGACCATGCGACCGTATTGGCAGTCGACAGCAACGAACCACTGGCGAGCTTCGCGGTACATCGACAGCGCCAGTTCTTCGCGAATCTGTGTGTAATCAAGCAAGCTGATACCGTCAATTTCTTCGATATCTCGACCACTCGCAGCCAACTCTGCAAATCGCCGATTCATTGCGGTCAGCTTTACCTTCTTCTCTTCGTATTCGAAGCCCTTTGGCACCAGGGTGTTGATTTCCAGATAGCCCACGCCGAGCCGGGGAGCAGGAGCATCGTCGACATCACGAAGAATTGACAACCAATTGCAAGAATAGAGGCCCTGTGCTTTGTCGATGACCTTAACTTGCTCGGCCATAAAGACGCCACCGGTTGGATTTCCAGGGCCGTTCTCAGGATCTGCATAGCACGGGGTGCGGGCCTTGCGGTGAGTCTCGCTGAGGGCCGATAGCGTGGGCACGACGATGTCGGAACGCTTTTTGGCCTCTTCGATGAAGCGCGATGGCACATCGACCCGCAGAATGAATGGCGCGCCCTCCTGATCAACCCCGTGTACAAACTGATCTTCAGGGTTATCGCCGATCTTATACTGCCGGGGATAGCCGACAAAACCGTTTGCTTTGCCTTCATTGAAGGATTTCAGGCTGCCATATACGGCCATGTGAACCACCTCGTTTCAATTTAGGGCTAAATATTACCCTACTTTGGGAAGTAAATCAATCACCCAAGGCCAAAGGACGACTCCTGGTGCTTCGGCCTGCTCAATTTACCCAAAAAGCGTGATACCAGACCCTCGCTTTGGGCCTTCAAGGGCTCAGGATTGGTTGGCGCCCCGTCTTTGGCAAGCGCCGTGCGCTGCTGGAAGAGCTTTTCGACATCCCCCTTAAGCTTGACTGTCAGCAGGTCGTTAAGCTGGCCTTCGTTTTCGGAGGTGAACTGTGGGCCAAGGATCCATGTGCACACGACATGGCCATCTTTGTGAACTCCCCTAGGGGCAGCATCAACGAGAAGGCTAAGCTCTTCAGGGTTCAGGTGTTCTGAATTAATGTACATCTTGGTAACCGATCCTTTGGCAGCGAGGTCACGGTGTTCCTTGTTGATCTCAGCTTTGGCTACCGAATCCATGATGTTCGGGAGGCGTACAGCTTCCAGGTTTTTCTTGAGATCACGCATGTTTAGATTGTTATTGTAGTTCATCTGCATTTCCTCAAAGTGCATATGACTACTGTGCAGAATGAGCAAGGCCCAGGGCAATCCCTGGGCCAGTCGATATGGGGGTATATTCAGTCCCCGTCGCCACCCCTATCCAACTGCTTAAGCATCATCTCCAGCGTCTTGCTCACCACTTCTTCTGAGAGTCGGCTCGGCTGCGGATCGCTTGGGTATTGGATGCGCTCATCAATAATCCCCAGGGCGCGTCGCGCTTCAGCTTCCGCCTCCTCGTCAGTACGCCCATGCGCTTTTTCAAGAGACTTGAGCTGCTCCATAGGCATCGCTGCTTCTTTCGCTTTCGGAGAAAGCGCCTCAGGACTTTCCTCGATCTGCTCCTGTATCGACTCATTGATGAGATCGGACAGGGATTTGTAGATCGTCTGTGCTTCCTGCTTGAGGCTGGTGTCCGCCTCGTAAGGTGCGCGCAAGAACGGAAGGCCTGATTCGATCTCCTGGTCTAGCTCGTCACTATCAGCATCACCTTTGCTCAGCGCTGGGCGAGCGTCCGGTGTTGGCTGATGCCGAGGCCTTTCTTCTTCAATGCGAGGCTCCTGACGACGCTTCTCAAGCGTTACGACATTGTCTGCCGGCGCTTTATCGCCTTGGACTTCACGAATGAAGGTTTCATCCAGAAGTTGCTCTTGATATTCCATCAGGCCAAGCGCCAGACGAGCACTGGAGTTTTGATCCTGGGCGCGATCCATCGCAAGACCATAACCCCTGAACAAAGCTTTCAAACCAGCATCAAGCTCATTGTGCTTCAGTCGCGAGGTTTGCAAGCCATTTTGGAACGCCTGCGCCATGGATGTTCTCGCCTGCGAAAGCTGTTTGATCGTATCTGGGCGCGGGCTGTTCACCATGAGCATTCGATTGATTCGATACTCCGGTGAGGTGCGAGGCTCGGCGTAGAACAGTTGGCAACGAACCAGGAGGTCGCCGAACATCACGTGTGCCTGACCAGGCTTCTGATCCACCAAGTCACGGATAGTGATCCTGTCACGTCGCTCGGTGCGAGTGGTTTGGTTATCGGCGTACCCTGAGAACACCTCACCCTTAACTTCATGACCACCTGTTTGAGCAGTTTCACCCTGACCAGCACGATTTCGAGCCAAGTCAAATGTCGAGCCCTGGTCTTCAAGTTTCATGAAGATCTTGATATTGGTGTTCGCTGTAATGGACATGGCTTCTTTCTCGTCCGTACGCTGGAACGATGGGAAGTCCTGACCAGCAAATACAACGGAAATACCAAGGCTTCGGGCCTGCGCCGCAACTACCGAGAAGCCCTTCACGCTATAGTAGCCGTACTCATCAAGTATAAGTAAAAATGGCACATCAGAGTTTGTTGGTTTCGCATCCATAACTTCTTCGTGAGAGCCTTCTACTTTCTCACCAAGTGCTGGAGCGAGCGCGCTTCGCACCCCTGCGACCACGAGCTTACCTAGACCAGATAGCGCTCCAGGATCTTTTTCGAGCGCTGGCAGCATCACAAAGAGGATGCGTCGATTGTAAACCAAGTCTTTATAGTCAATCTCACCAAGCGGTGCGTTAAAGATGTGGCCATAAGTAGACGACAGCTCGGCAAGAACTTTTGTTAGCTGCATAGTCAAGTAGCCATGTTGTTCATAGCACTTGGCAGAAAGACTACCATTCAAGGCGTCATCTTCGGTGTAGCCAGGAAGGTCAAGCAAGTACTTCTTAAGTTCAGTTACAGCATGTTCTGGCAAGTCACGGCGCTGTGTTAGTTCCATGACCCTGTCAAGTGGCATATGAGAACGCAACTGGCCAACGTTCATGTTTATTTCGCCGGAGTCTCTCAGGTAGCACAAGGTATCCAGAAGAGCTGCAAGCAAGGCACTCGCTCGACCTTTCCACATGTCGTCGCCGCCACCGCTGTCATCCATAAGACTCACCACAAGAGAACGCAACTGCTCTGATGGGCCATAGGCAAATGGGTTGGTGGTGTTAGACAGGCGACTTCCGTCGTCCTTGGTGTTCGGGTTTTTCGAGCCGGTGAGGTAGTTAATCAGCAGAAGGTCATCTTCACGACCCAGGCGTCGCACCATCGAGAAGACAAGGCCGAATACCGTAGTATCGCCCTTACCATCAACGTACATTACCCCTGATCCAAGCAACAATGCCTGGTAGAATAACCCCAATAGAAATCTGGTCTTTCCACTGCCAGTGGAACCGAAAACCAGCATATGCGTTCGCGCATCGTCGTTTGAGACCCAAAAAGCCTCCCCACTCACCTTATCATTTCCGATAAGAATGATCCCATTGCCCATCCGGGCCTTGGCTGCTTTCTTGGGGTCTTTTTTCTGATCTTTCTTGAGCTTGACGGTCGGGTCTAGCTCTGCAGGATCCATTGGCCGACGAAGAGGGTATGCTCTACGGTTGTTTTTACTCAGCCAGAGCATGATCAGGCCGAAGAAGATCATGAAGTCCGAGAGCGTGCCATAGCCCACCCAAGGGGTGATAATGACCGAACAGCCGAGGAAAGCCGTGGCTGCGCCACCAGCAATGGAAAAGAAGTCTTTGATGCGATAGCGAAACGGACGCACCTCGCGGTGAAGAAGCGCCGGATCAAGATCCGCATTCTTGGAAATACCATGAACCATGTGCGTTACCGTTTTGTTATTTTTATTGGTTAGGTAGCTTTATTCAATTTACATGATATTCGTCTTCAATGGAAATTAGGATTTCAGAAAACCCTGCTGCATCGAGCAAGCAGATCCTGGGTGCTGGCTGCTCCACTGTCGGTTTTCAACACATCCCTCACGCAATCTGCTTCAACGCCAAGTGCGAGTGACAAGGCAAACCTCATGCGAAGGGCGTGATCATCAGAAGCGGCCAGGACGAGATTGACGACCTTCAGACTGAAAATGCAATCAGGGGCCTGCTTTTGAATCAACATCCAGTCCACCAGAATGTTAATCATGCGCCGCATGTCGTCGGTCATCATCAATTTATCCATTAGCCGATCATCTGGTTCTATGCCTAAGACCATCCCACGGGATGAGTGGTCATGTTCATGGGTGCAAATTCCTTTTGCTCCTAGTCATTGTCGGGCATTTGAATGGACTCAGTGTCCGAGCCCGTTCTGTCTTCAAATGCTCCTCCCTGACGGGCCAGAGGGCCCGCAGATCTGCATGAAATAAGCCTGCCTGCAGATGGGACATCTAGAGACCTCCCTGAGGAAGAGCGATCAGCCCCAATCATCGTCTTTTTTTGCATCACCAGGTCTGGCCGTGAGGCCCAGAGAAACACGAAGTGCTTCAATTGCTTCAGTTGTTTCAGCATGTGGAACGCCCATGTTGATTTCTTTCTCAAGCAACCAGTGGGCGTAGGTACCAGCCGATTCCGTGAACGCAGTTTTCTTGCCAACGCAGTTCAGAGCATACCAAAGCGGGCGGTTTTTCACTTTCAGCCAGCGGAATGACGAGGGTGCCAGCGTTGCGCCCTCACGAGCGGCCTCCAGAAGCGTCATAAGGCCAGTTGAGGTGAATGCATGGCGTGATAAGCGGTCATCCGCCATAACGTGCCTGAGCGTCTTTTTAAGATCTTTGTTGGTGACCAGGCTGCGGATTTGCGACTCCTTGATCATGACCTTGGCGCCACCCTTCTGAAACCATTCGTCAACGACAGTCGTTAACTGCTGAATCAGTGCCTGGTGTGATGGAAATTTCGCAAGCAGAGTGACATCGGGTTTGGCCAATGTGGTCAGGTTAACGGCTTTAGCCTTCTTCGGATCCTCTGGAAACAATTTTTTGTCCCGGCGATCTTTGATGATCAGACCAACGTAATGCATCAGCACTGGAAGCACTTCCTTGCGCTTGATCAAAATCTTGTCGCGGAACAGGTCGGTCAGCTGCTTTTCGTTTTCATCGAGGCGGTTGTAACCCATGTACAAACCACCAAGCTGCACATCAAATGCTTTGCGGGCCAGGTCTTCGTTGAAAGCTTTCTCGCCATCCCATATGGCCCTTTTGAGGGTCTTATCGCGTTTGGCACTGTTCTCCAGCCCTACAGGTGGAACGCATTGAGCAAACTGGCGCTCAGTCATCACCATGCTGTACTCATAGCTGCTTGGGTCATCAGGGTAGAAATCCAGGGGGGTTTCTTCAGGATGGATCCCCAAAAACTGACGGTTATTTGGAAACGCCCTGGACATTTTGAGGAGCAGAGATTCCATATCGAATTTGTTCGACACATTCTCAGCGGCCAGGAATATCTTGGCCCCAGACACTGCGATCAGGATTCCAGGTAGCCAGTTGAAAAATTTCACGTAGATGTTGTCGAAATCACTGATCATTGAAGCGGTCAGTAAGGTCGGCTTGGTATCGAGCAGGAACTGCATGCCAGCACCAAAGTCGATGCCGGTGAAATCCTCCACGGCTTGTGGCACGGCATAGGCAAAAACACTTAACTCTGCGATACGCAGCCATTTCCAGGCTGTCGCATACATCCAGAAATTTTCTGAGATCAACCAAAAAATAATGATGAAAATAATGACAATCAGAAAAGCCCACATTTCCATGTTGGTATCTGATGCACCACCGCCTCTTTGCGACATGATCTCAATCTCCAGACAGCATTTGCAGTTTCATTAGGGGGTCTAGCGCGTCGTCGATGTCCAGGCTGGCGTAATCCTCCGCCTCCGGGACTTCCATCTCCACAGGCATCGCCATAGGTATAGGGACGGGCATTGGTTTAACTGGCACCGGGGAAATTATTTCCCCTTCTTCAATGACGATTTTCGCATCAATTGAGGTATTCCCTGATTCCGCCTCGGAAACAGGTTCGACAATAGGTCGTTCAAGGCGTGGTAGGGGAGCCAGCGGCTTGCGAGGCGCCGGATCCCGCTTGATCTTGCGTACATCGGGATTTCGAGCTTGATAATAAGCTTCCGGCCCACTCTCCAGGTTGGCCATCACCCTATAGCCAACAACCAGCATCTGCATCAACGCATTGGTCTGGCGATTGCGGCCCTCGAAAGACTCCAGATAGTCGAGTATCTGTGCGTGCGAAGGGTCTTCATCGTAGAGAGAAACGACCTTGCGGTGGCGCATGCTTACTTCCTGCCCATCACGAATTCAGCGTACTTGAGCATGCCGTCGGCATTCGCAAATGCAAGGTCTTGCATGATCCGCTGCTGCTCGAACCAGCCGTTGAGGTAATTCCTGAGGTATTCGGAGGTGCCGCCTACGAAAAACACATTGTCGATATCGCGGGCCGTCTGCAGGTGCCGTTTAACGGTAGCCTTGATACTGTTGACCACTGACAGTGTCGCGTCGTCAACCACATGGCCTACGTCATACATTTGCCCCCTGACTTTAACCGTCCTTTTTGTCAGAGCGAATTCGACCTGTTCGTCAGAAAGCTCGATGCCTTTGAAAAAGTCGTAGAGACGATCTTTGAGGCCGGTAATGATTTTGATCATGCCGATATCATCAGTCGTCGAGCGATCGCCATCAAGCACCCATTTCCGAACGACAGCTATATCCAGGGTGCGCCCCCCAATGTCCACGATTGCGGTTCTTTCATCAAGCCGATCTCGGTCAATGGTCAGTTTGCCGTCGTCTTTGCGAATCAAAACGTAATTCACCCAAGCAGCAACCGCTTCAGACAGCACATCGTGACGCTGGATGATTGCCGGCTGGAAGCCATCCATTCCCTTGACGTCCAGATTAAGCAAGTTCGCTTTCTTGGCGTTAATCAGCTCTTGGTTTGGCTGACCTTTAAGGTAGTAGCGCTTGAGGGGCAGGCCAGTGACGACATCTAGTGTGTTCAGATGACCCAGTCCGGCCTGGCGCAGTGCATGAGCAACAATCACTCGGTTTTGTGTGCTGACTGGATATTCATCGTAGGCCGTATCCTCTGCGGATTCGACATCACCCAACGTATAGGGGCCATCGCTGGTCTGATAGGCAAATACGCCACTCTTGGAACCGTTGAGGGAGATCTGGTTTGACAGCCCGCTCATGGCGCGGGAGGGAATCGCCAGCTTGATGCCGTTTGAAAGGCTGATTTTGGTTTCGCGGTGACCATCATCAATGCCCGCAAAAAGGTGAACCTCTGACATTTTTTTATTCTCATTAGCTGTCAATATAGTTAATAATATGACACCCCAGCAGCATCGGCAAGACATGCACATAGGCGATTTACATGTTTATTGCTAGGACTGGCTTTACCTGCGTACCACCAAGCCTGATTCTTGATGAGCGCCAATCAAGAGCGCAGGCCTGCCCTCACCCCCCGTGATGTTCAAACTGTGAAGAAAGCCTATTGATATCAAGAGGAGAGTTTAGCCGCCCTACCCCACCCTCTTAATTGCGTCAGTCGGCGTGTGGAAGCACCACCTACACCCAGGTCGGCTGCGCAAGGTCTTTCTTTGAAAACAGACGAGGTCGGTCAGGAGGGGGATTAAGGTCGCCTGCCTGATCGGTGCGGTTTGTGTGATAACCCTGGTCAAGCAGGGCATGACTAAAGAGTCAGAGGATGAGCCCTTCTTTTTTGGTTCGGTAGGGCATGACCTCGCACCCTAAGGACTTGTAAGGGCAGTTTTTGCAGCCTGCGCAAAAATCGCTCACACTCGCCTCCCCCGCTTGTTGCAGGACACCTTGGATGTTCGGGTCACGAATAAGACTTACTGTGCGTGATTGGAATCCATAAATCGTTCTGCGGCCACCACCGGGTTTTACCAAGCCCCATTCCCTGAGCTTTTTGGACACCCATTCAGGCTTCATCCATACGGGTTTGTTTTTCGCCACAGCTCGCTGCCGCATTGCCAGCCGCAGTCGTAGGCTGATCTCCACGACAGTGATTTCAGTCATGCCTTGCTGTAAGCGGCTGGCTACTACATGCCTCAGTGCCTCGTCTGGATTGGAGAACGCAAGTTTGCGCTCATTCTGGAGTGAGAGCGCATCTTGTATTGCGCTCTGAGCCTCCGTCATCCCGGAAAGCCTGGCGAGGGTGATAAGAGGTATGGCGATTTCCTCTTCTCTTTGGGAGCTGCTGGCTATCAAAGACTGATACACATCATTGACCGCGCCAACATTGTCAAATGCCCAGCAGTGAAGATCATTTCTGAGTTTCTTCAAGTCTGCAGAGTCAAGGTCTTCACGCTCTAGAAAACTATCGACCTCTGACGATGGCATGCTCTGGGTGTGAACATGAAGCATTCGACTACCCAGGATTGCATCTACCCCCGACGTGTTGGAGATGATCTTGACGCCGAAAAAACTCATCAGTTGTGGCTTTCGGCGGCTATTTGTCACAAGCTTGGTTGCACTGGATCTCTTGTAGGAAACCTTCAGCAACTGCACCATTTCACTGAACTTATCCTTACCAGCAGCTGATCCGATTGACTCCAGGTCGTCAATCACAACAAGACCTTTCGTATCATTCATCAGCCTGATCATACTGCTGGCACTGGACTTGCCGATGACTGTTGCGTTGCATGAGACGTTGGCAAGCGCTGCTCCCAGCTCGCTTTTCCCCGTGCCCCCCTTGCCATTTAGAAGGATCAGCGGTACGGCTTCGAAAATTGCCTGAACATACGAGAGTATTGCTACGAATGTTAGCAGCCAATAATCGTTGGAATCTGGAAGCCAGACTTTAGCGTGAAGGTGCCTATGAACCAAAACGCAAAGGTCTTCAAGCTTTGGTGGCCTATAACCCTGGTTTAGATATGCGCTGACCGAGCTCCAACTCCATGTGGCATGCTGTGTTGCAGTTAGCTTTTCTCTGATCAAGGTGCCATCGGTAAGGCGATAAATTGGCCCTCCCGCCTGGGCAGCCGAGGCTGATTCAACGATGTTGTGAAGTGTCCTATCGGATCGCACCACGACAACGTCAATGTCCTCGTACCTTACGGTTTCACCCGATTCTGAACTGATCTGAGTTGAAACCAGGGTTTCCACAGGATAGTAGAGATGATTCATGTGAAAAACAGAGCCTAGATCGACCGGTTCATAACCATGGCGCTGAATTTCCACAGGATTCTTCACCTCACTACTTTCAGGAGGTACAGGCAATGTTGTGAGCTGATAGATCATTCTCCATGTTGGCAGTCTGGCAGCCAATCTATCAGCATCAGCTTCAGTTCCCCCTTGAGCAACAACTTCGACTCTGAACGCTTCAAGTGTTTTTTCCCAAGCATCTCTCGCGAACACTGATCGCCAATCGGCATCACAGGATACAGAGTGCATTTTCTCTAAAATCGAGAGGGCGAATATGGCTTCAGGAGCTTGCCCGAAACCAAAGGATTCCACCGCTCCATCCTTAAGTCTTTCGGTCAATTCTGATTTCAAGTGATCCACCCCATAGCCAACAGCATCAATGCTTGCTGGGCAGTATCGTACAACCAAAAACCCCTGTCCAGCTCAGCCAACCTGGATAGTAACTGGATGCTAACGTGTATCAGTTTAGACCCGTAAAAATGATGCTCGCAATTGATTATGTTCCAGTAGGAACTAACTGGATTAGAACTGGAATGGCAAAAAACTCAATTAAATCAATAGGTTAGCTGGTCAAGTCTCAGCTTCACCAAAAACAAACAACTTTCTATGAATGCTGTATATACATACAGCAACATCGAGATTTTGAAGTCAAGGTCATAACCATTTTTATCAACACTGGCTAGGCAGCCGAAGCTTGTTGTCGAGCATCATTCCAGGCCCCCTTTTCGTTTATGCCTAGCCACAAGCCAGCCTATATTGTGAAACCCATCCGCCACGAAACCATGTTTTTGGGAAACTAGCCGTCACTCTGATTTCTCGCCATTTGCCCCCAACCCTTATAATCATCCCGCAGCCGATCCCAACGAACTGACAGATGGGGTGTTGTTGTAAACAAAATGCACAACTCACCAACTTATCCATAATGACTTACTTAGAAATTTGCTTGAGTTCTGCACGGTACTGGCCCTTTTGGCTCAAAGCAATCGGCCTCACCAGATTCCAGTTAAATCTTGTCTTGTCGGTCACTTTCTATACGGGGAGCCCCCACCCTCCCCTACTCATTCACGGCGACTGGGTTTCTGCAAATAGACCCTATAGAATCGCCCGTTGAGAAAAAACGATATGGGAACCTTGCTCAAACAGCTCAAGTTTGCTGCTTAGCGAAAACACCAGGCTAATAACCCCTTCCTGACAGCCGCCACCACAGAAGATGGCGAATGACCTCTGCTAGCAGGCCTAGACACAAACTGACCATTTTTTCATCACAGATCGGTAACTGCACGCAGCACTAATCCAGTCATTGCTCGTTGAGTAATCTACAGCTCCATGCCCCCTTGGGTTAACTAGCTTTCTGAACCCTTGACACTGTGTTTTTAGCCTCGACCCTTCTGCCCTCACTGACGACCTTGGAGCGCCTGAATACCATTCAAAGATCCGACAGGCGCAAACAACAAGTCGCGACACCTAAGGGATCATAGCGAGCGCCAAATCAATCAAAATTTGATTCAAATCTTAAGCTGGAATAACGAAAGCATTCACAAAAATATAAAACAAACCAGGGCTTGAAGGTCATTTATGGTTTGCTAATAAACTATCGATCACCTTGTAACAACTATTGGTACATCCAGCCCAATTTGGGCTTAGAGGTAACCCCCACCTCTCTGCTGCACCATGACATCATCCGAACGACGAACCTTAGCCGAGCCTGATCAACCACTGGGCCCATACCCAGTCGCACGCCAGGCACGCTGCGAAGCGCTTTCCCATCCCTATACGCAGGACTCTATTAATCATTACAAACCACTCGACTACGATCATGCTTTTATTGCCTCTCGCCCAATTTGGGTACGGCGCTTGGTGATTCACTAGCCTCAGTAATATCAATTACTCGCACCTTGCGTTCCGCTTGCACGCTTTGTCCTTTTCGCCAGCTCTTCGCTGTCCTCCACCTTAGACCAACCTTCCTGTTACTTGCATGCCCAATTTGGGCAACCCGAACAGCGATCCTCACTGGCCAGCCCTCTAGACAATCCTGGGTTCCCTATCAATGCCCAATTTGGGCATCACAACATTCAGCACTCCCCTCTGGGTGCAGCCACTCAGGGCGCAGCTTTCATCTACCCAATTTGGGAATGGCAAACCTGACATGTTCCCGGCGACCGCTGCCGTATTACCTTCAGCTCCATGCCCAATTTGGGCAACTCGGGCATAACCCTTCCCATCCTCGCCATCGTCGCCCCTTCTCCCAGCTCGGGCGCGTAAGCCACGAATTTGTTTCTTGCCTGCCTGCCTATGCTGCCAACCCCATCACTTTGCCCAATTTGGGAAACCCCTGCCGCAATCATTCTTGCCCAACCTATCTGGTTCACGCTTTTCCCCAATTTGGGAGTGACGTCCTCAGACCGATTATCCAGACTTCTTCTCTCGCCTTCCCGCTCTTCACCATGCCCAAATTGGGAAGCCAAGACTCACCCATTTTTTCAACCACACCACCTTGAGCATTTGCTCTTCCGTTTTTGCTAACCGGCTTTGGCTTGAGCCCCTTGGCCTATTTCCCTAATACCTATCACTTAGCAATGCCCAATTTGGGTTACCTGTCGCTGACCATTCTCTTCCTGAACGGCTTTGTTTGTTCGACTCCAAATCTGGGCATGCCCGGATCGACATGATTGCTTTCACTAGGACTACAATTAATTTGTGCATTTCTATACCCAACAGGTCAGGGCTTGTGAGTCTCTCTGTGGTTAATCTGCTAGTCCATGGCCCAAATTGGGTATCGCAGGTAAGAACTGATTCATCTTTTCAGTCTTTTGCATCGAGACCCCCAAACTAAGTTTGACGACCATATGAAATACCAGGGCAGCGGGGCATCTTTCTAGAGGTATCTGCAGTGGAACCCAATTTGGGTGAGTTTCACGACAGCTAAAATCTCAAGAGCATAAGCTCAACAAAGATTTAGGCTGCTTCTCATGAGCCATCTGGTTATCCTCAAGTGCCATGACATTTTATGCTCACTGACATAGATCGCATAAACCCATCGCCCGTCAAAACGCTCGATGCTGCAGAGAGACATCCCAAAAGCGATTGCGCTTTTAAGCTATGACTGTTAACCGCTATAGGTAAAAACTTCACCTGTAGCTCAGAAACTCCAAGCGCTGGGAGAGTTACTGCGCCATCGATCATGGCGTGTAGACCATAACGGCCAAAAAAATCCTGGACTGAAGCAATGGTTCTTAACCAACGTTAATCCTCACCAGGCTGCATATATTTCGATGTTTTAATCGGAACTGCTATTCGGTCTCGGACAAATCACTGCTGAGAAAATTGCGAATCTTCACCAGGTTGCAAATCCGGCTAAACTAACGAGGAGTGCAGAGCGGGGGGAGGGGAGGGCATACTAGATGTTCCCAAGTTTATGAAGCTGCATTTCGGCGGCGCGCACTTCAAGCTAAAAATACGATCGGCCAGCAAAGATTTTGAAGAAGAAAGGGATCTAAAACTGGGCACTGTAAGGATCATGCTTGTGACCTGAACCCAAATTGGGTAGGCGCTGTGGCGAACCGAGCCTGACAGGATCTATAAGTCATGAAAATGTTGGGCTAGGGCCACACCATGGTAAATATGCCCAATTTGGGCATGCGGTCTTGATCATTGATTCTTGTAGGTTATACTCCTGTGCAACCACCCAGCGTGGGACAACACAACCCACCCAGTTGATAACGTTTCTCATTTGGAGGCGCCATGCGCATTACGCGTGTTATTACCTTTCTGAATAACAAGGGCGGTGTAGGTAAGACGACTGGTTCTATCAATCTCGCGGCAACCCTCGCAAAGATTGGCAAATCGGTTCTGTTGATTGATGCTGACCCTCAACGAAATGGCACCATGCACGTAGCATCTGCTTTTATGACCAGTGGGGCACCAACCCTCTCGCCACTGATGATCAATGACACCATCAACCTGTGGGACGCTGTGATCAGCACTCGCATTGAAAACCTCAGCATGATCATGGCTGACCGTGACATCGAAACAAACCTGGACACTTACAAGAAGGGCTGGGCAAGGCCTACTGAACGTCTGCGTGACAAACTAGAAATCCTGGATGGCATGGTCGATTTTATTATCATTGACAGCCCACCCAATGTCGGACTAATCGTTGAAAACGCGCTGGCTGCCTCTACTCACTTCATCATCCCGATTGATTCAGCCGCTTACTCGGAAATGGGGCTTGTGAACCTTGAGCATGGGATTTTGAAGAAGATCTACCAGGTTAACCCGAGCCTCAAGTGCCTAGGTGTCCTACCAGTGATGACCAAGAAGGGAACTGCAGTCGACAAGAATCTCAGTGAACGAGTATCGTTTGGCGACGGCAACTTCCCAAAAATCCCGGTAAATTTGCCATTCCGGCAATCCATCATCAATGACACCCATACAGGTGCATTGGCAGTGGACACGCCCAACGGTGACATGGCGCATGCATATCGCAAACTTGCCAAGCACGTTATTGAGCATACTGCCTTGCAAGCAGAATCAGATGCCGCAAAGGAGATCAGTGCATGACTTCACTAGCCGATCAAATCAAAGAAAAAAGCCTTGCAGCCCAGTACAGCGGAATTAGCAAGACCATTGATGAGCAGCCTCGTCAAGGTGAGGAGATTGTCGACCTGGATCCGTCCAGGGTAGATCCCAACCCGTTTCAGTACCGAATCCGGTTCAATGCCGAAACGGTTGAGGATCTGGGTAAAAAAATCCGCAGAAATGGCCAGATGCAGCCAATCGGCGTTCGCAAGGCTGGAGATCGCTACCAAATCATCTGGGGAGAGCATCGCTGGAGAGCCTGTACCCTCGAAAATCTCAAAGTCAAAGCAATCGTTCGTGAAGCCACCGACGAAGAAATGGCAAGCCTTTGTTTCGGCGAAAACAATGATCGCTCAAACCCTACGGCTTTTGAAGATTACAATGCCATTGCAATTCAACGCCGCCTGGGACGAAAGGGGAAAGAGATTCAGGAAGAGCTGGGCATTCGAAGCCAAGACTTCTACAAGCTCTTGGGCTTTGATAATTTCCCCGAATCAGTGCTCTCCCTGGTCAAACTGAATCTCGATGTCATAGGGAAAACAGAGGCGGAAGCGCTAGGTAAGATTTTCAGCGGGGCAGGGGATAATGCTCAAAAGGTCACAGATGTCGTGCTGGAGGCGATTGACCGGTTCGTCAATAAGAATCTGCCCACCCGGAAGGCCATGCTGGAGTTCATTCAAAAAGAATTGAAGGTTTCAACTCCGAAAACGTCCCGTCAGATCAAGACTGCGACACCGGCAATCGAAACGAAAAAGCCGCCTGCCACGCTGATGTTCGAAGGAAAGCCGGTTGGAACCTATGAAAATGGCGAAGCCGGCGTCTGCATGACAGTGTCAAAAGAAGACCTGGCTCAGGACAAATTCGATGAGCTTCAGCGATTTATAGCCTCATTCTTTGAAATCAAGATCGAAGGGTAAGCCAGGCCGCGTCATGCGGCCACTTGCTTTTCCAGCGCCATCAACTGGTGCAGTCTATCTATAAATCCATGGCCCTGCCTCGCAACGGCCATGGAGTAGATTTGGGAAGATCGCTGATCCTGAAGAGAAACACTCAACTGATCACGCAGTCTTCGTACCAAGTGGCACTTCCTGGAGAAGAAGGAGCGTGAGGTGGATAGTGCGTGATTGACTCGATCAATCCAATCACCCATTTCAGAAAGCCTGTGAGAGTTCTCGTGGATTTGAGTCATCATGGAGATCTGGTCTTGATGCGACGCTTCGATGGTACGATAGCATTGCTCAATTTGCTGCGAAATCATTGCGCATTCACAGTTAGACGCTTGCTCAGGAAAACCACTGTCATTCAGTTCAGAGATAATTTCCTTATAAACCGTTGGAAATTGATCAGAAATAAAATTCACCACGGCTTGGGTCTTGGCATTCTGTTTACGTGCGTCTTGAACTGCTACAGCATCCAGAATTCTAGACCTGATCGAATTTCTTTCGAAACGCAGGACATCAAGTTGTATATGCCTGGTCGGATCGTTAAAGCTCTCTCCAGTAGGGACAAAGCCCAAAAGCTCCGAAATTTTTGCTTGAGCGGCATTGAGATCTGCGTGAAGCAGCTCAAGGCGCTGGTTTAGGTCGAATGGAGAGAATCCCAGCAAATCCATCAGAAAGTCACCCTGGATCAATTTATAGAAAAGTATACCTTAAATTATCTTCGATTTACAACTATATTGTCGTTGCATGCTCCGTATCTCCCTGCCACTCTGTGTACATAAAAGCTGGACTAAGGGGGGACTGACGTATGGATAGCCCTAAGCTCGACGTCACGCATCTGCAGGTTGTGGGCGAAAATGAAGTGGTTTCTGTTACTCGCAAACCAATGTTTGTATGGGTAGACCTAACCACGCTTCCTGGCCGTGCATTGGCCTATGAAATCGATACCAAGCGCTGCTGGCAAGGCGATAGATTCGACCCTTCAAAGGCCGCTCTTCGTTCTCAAATCCCACGGCCTTGGCCCCTGGACTATTTCCTTGAGCAGTTTAAGCCTGCTGAAGGTTCCAGCTCAGGCGTAAATGGAACTTACTTCCACAGTATGGGCGACCATTTTGCACTTAGGATGAAGCATGATTTCTGCTCCCACAGTCCAGACCTGTCTCGCTGCATGGAGGGATCGAAGGGGGATTGGCTCATCTTTAATGGCGAGGTGAACATTCCTGTAAGCCAGGCAGCATTCGAGCAGGCTTGGATCAAAACAGACTCATTCTCAACCAACCTGAATATCAGGGGGCCTCAGTGGGACAGGGACTCATACGGTATGCCGATTATCGGTAGAAGGGAGGCTGGCATGAAGGCGGAAAACGTCATCCCTTTCCCGAGGCGTGAGCGCCAAACGAGGGTGCAAACAGCCACGCTGCTGGAGATGTGAGATCCTCCAGCAGCCTGCCTGGGATCACTGAGCGGAGGTGCGCAGATCTTTAGTCAGCTTGATGGATACGACCTTGCTGGCCGGGATCTCGATCGCAGCGCCGGTGCTTGGGTTTCGACCGGTGCGCGCAGCACGCTCGGAAACCTTGAAGGTGCCCAGGCCATAGACAGCCGATTCGCCAGTAGCGCGGATCTCGTCCTTGATGGTTTCAGGAAGGGCGGCGATCACAGCCTCAACGTCTTTGCGGTTAACACCGCTTTTAGCGATCAGGGCGTCAATCAGCTCTTTCTTGGTCATGTGCAAATCCTCGAATTCATAGAAAATGCAGCGCAGTTCTTTGCACTGCTGACTCGTAGTATACCTATTTTTAGAAAACGCAAATCAACATTTGCGAGGCTTATTTGACATTTTCGGGGTTTTTTTCATTGAAAACAAAGTTTTTCTGCACTTGCCTGGCCCAAGGTCAAGCTGGAGGCTGGCCGAGGTATACCCTTTAATGATATATTGTCAACGAAAACGACCTCACCCATCCATTGTGCGTAGGCATTCTGCTCCCACATAGTGTAGAAAAGACTTCATTCAGTGACGCCAAAAATGTCTAGAAAAACTTCAAATCACGATCGTGCCGTCAGTGCCGTACAGATGGTTTATGGGTTCCCAGGCAAGCTCCTCAACAAATGGGAAGCTGAGCCTTTGGGCAACGATGAATTCATGCTGCATCGTCACAACGGGTCGAGCCGAAAGGTTAAGCTGAATGAGCACATCGAAACTGTGTTTGGTAAATGTATTGTGTCGCGCAGCGAATTCGGCACTCTGGCCATTGGTGACTACAGCGTCATCATTGGAAAAGGCATCAAGCACGGCTTCCAAGCGCGCAAGATGGCACGCAAGGACACATGGACACTGGTTTCCGACACGGGGCGAACCATAGGTCAGGTTAGGCTTGGTGATGAGCCAGGCCAAGATCCTGTGTCAATCAAGGCTGGTCACCTTCTGCAGGTGGGTGATGAGATCTATCCGATCGTCCCTAAAAAGCACGATATCAACCTACTCGTCTTCCGCACCCCCCATGAGAATGGGTACTACTCACGCATCAACGTGCTTGAGAATGGCAACATTGCAAACAGGCGGGATGGTGCCAAGGGTATTTTTGTACCCCCTGCTTTCGAGGGTGATCCTGCCCTGTTTTACGACAATGAGAACCATCAAAAGGTACTCACGGCCAAGTTCTGGATTGCGAAAGGCGGAAAAAGCGTGCAGTTTCATAGCCGTGATGTCGAGACCGCCCTCAAGGAGCTGACGCTGGAACGAAAGCTGAGCGAAAAGGCCGCTGAAGCCATCGATGCTGGAATCGACCCTGAAGGCTATGATCAATATTGCGCTGTTCTCAAAGAGCTTGAGCCTATCCGGGACGCATGGCAGAAAAGCTCAATGATGATTGCCTGTGGCGCCGAATACTTCAGGCCTCACAAGATCGGCCTGAGCAATAGCTCAGGCTATGAAATAGGTCGTTAAGACACCAGCCCTACCGGGCTGGCTCTCATTTTCCTAGCAACCCCTTCCTCGCCATGAACCCAGCCAATCCTTTTGGCTTGGGTTTAACGGCTTTATCTGAGTGGTCGGGGATATCAGGTTCTGGTGCCAAAGAAGGCTCTGGATCTGGCAGTTGAGGTTCACGATTATTCGGAACGTGCTGAGGAAATATGTCCTCAATACCTGCCTCAGGCTGCTCAGCCAAAATTGGCGATGCAGGGTCTTTGCTATCTGGTTCTGCAGCAATTTCGGGCTCAGACACTGGCTCCAAAAGCTCTTTGACAGCCATCGGCTCATATACCGGCTCCTGGATTGACTCATATTGGAGGCCAAGAGCCGCCTCGCTTGTCGACACCGGCTGATCTTCTGGAATCTTAGAATCGAGGCAATCAGTCATCCCCGCACCAGGCAGACTTGACAGATCGTCATCACTTTTCATCTCATGCATTCCGCTCTCTTCAGGGTCTGGAACAACAGGGGTTTCCTCGGCCAGTGGCTGAACAGGCTCTGCAAGCCCAGGTTCTTCATCGGGCGGTAGCTCCATCTCAGGTTCAAAGATCGGCTCCGGATCCTCTGCAATTCCGATTTGATCCGCCGCCCGATCAAACACATCCCCCTCATCCTTATCTTCGACCGGTGCGAGTGGAGCAGCTTCCGGATCGCCGAAAACCTCAAAGATATCATCAATAATGATCATCTCATCTGGCTCTTCAGGATCATCGCCTGCCTCCTCACCATCTTGCGCAAGTACATCTGGCTTATCGGCGCCAGGGTCAGGCAAGAGGTCAATGTCACCTTCATCGAGTACTATTCGAATTGGAGAAAACCACGAGGGGAAGGCGAGAGGAGCAAAGCCGTTGAGACCCGCTTCAACAGGCATGTCTCGCTGAGGTATGACTGGAACTTCTTCGCCAACCATAAGCGCCGACAGCGTGCCATCCTCTGCCAATTTGGCGGGAATGGCTAACGGAGGTGTCAGTGGATGAACCCGTAGCAACATAGGCTCACCCTCATGCATGCTTCGCGAGGCTACAAGATGGCAAAGCTCGGCGCGATCACCCGGATAGTACTGCTGAAGAAGGCGATTATATCGTTCAGCAGCCCCGTAGTGTTTTCTAAATACAGTGCCTGCAGTGTGGCATTCAATAGGTACGATCACGATTTGGGCATCATCCCCCAGCCCTGGAAGCTCGGGATTTTTTCTGTACAACCACTGCAGAACCTCAGCGCCAGACTGAAATCTACTTTGGTTTTTCATAAACAAAGGGAGCATTTCCGTTGCTATCTCAGGAAGATACTTACCCCCCTCTAACCGAACACGAACGAAAGCACCTACGGTGGCACCCCGAAGGTTCTGATTGTCGATAAGGCCTGAGAAATGCCTCTCCCACTCCTCTCTGGCTGACAAACTGAAGGTGCAGGTCTCCGCAAACCGGTACATCCTCAGCTGGTATTGAAACTCAACGGGGTTGTTCATTTGCGCTTCGATTGCCGAGACGCGCTCCTCCCAGCCTGAGGGCTTGGCCTCACGAAGCGCCTTGATATCAGTGAGATAACCACGTTGCTTGGTTACAGGCTTGGCAACATCAACCCTCCCTATGCCCTGAATTGGCGCTGGCGACTCATCATCAGCGCAGAGCCTATGCGCCCAGCGAGCAATGTAGCTTGTCATCCCCTTTCTGTTGGAGCCGTCAGGTTCGCAACCTGTGAACAGCAGCATGCCACCCGGTTTGTTGGGCCCGTTGTCCGGTGTGGCTCGGCACACATTTTTCGCGCCATAGTCCTCCCTAGCGAACTCAGCAATGCTTGGCTTCACGCCAATAATCTTGGCGTTCGCAGGAATGCGTAGCTTGACGTTGACCTCTTCACCATCGGGCGTAACACCCTGGACAGAGTGCAACGACTCATCGCCGCGCTTGTTATAGCTGCGTGGGTAGAGAATGATATTTTCTTGAGTCATCAGGAGATCAGCTAGATTGTCAATTTAGCGCGAAATCGCTATGATGCGTTCCGCTTCGGTTATTCTGAATATTCTATGCACGTTGGGGCAAAAAATCCATGCGGATGAACGACGAGATGCAAACGCTGATTAAGCATGAATTGAAATCCTTCGTGCACCGCGCCATCGCTCGCGAAATGACTGACCTCCTCCTTGACCCCAGGCACCCAGGCGAATGTCCATTGGCCATTCAAGAATGGTCTGATGAGTGGAAAGTGACCCCTGAAGATATTTGGGTCGTAGTAGATTTCATGGTCGCCCGCGATCTATGGCAGATCGAGCAAGGAAAAGTTGAAGACATTCTACGGTCAGGCCAGATTAAATCCTCAGCCGGAGCCATCAAGAAAAAAGGCAAACGTCTGGACATGAACCAGATCAAAAAGGCAGCGCAAGCAGACCGAAGCCAGGATCTTGGATTAGGGGACGTAACGCCTAGCTCGGTGTCAGAGATCTGTCGAAGAATCCCACTTCTCGAAAGAAATCTTGCAATGCAAGAAGGATACAAGGGATGGCTACCGACTGATCGATATGGTCTTGACGGCACCGTCTTCACCATCACCGATAGCATGATTGCTCAGTGGCAAAAAGAATTTCCGGACGTCAGTATTCAGGTTTCTCTGGAGCTGATGTTCGACGACCTCAAAATGGAGAAGATGGAGCGGCCAAAGCCTGCGACCTTCATTTACTGGGTCAAGAACTGGTTGAAAAAACACGGATCAGCTGGCGTTCTCAGCATTGAGGATGAAGTGGTCGTCGACGAAAGCTACAAGGTGGATTACTGATGAACACTGTAAGCGAAATCAGCCTGTCCCAGGCATGCACCAATATCAGCCGGCAGTTTTTGAATCGCTACGGAGCGGCGATGTTTCGAAAGCTTTACGGAGAACCATCAAACTATGCCACCGAGCTTTCTGGATGCCTGAAGCGAGTCGGAATCACGGGCCCGGAAGCTGAGTCATTACAGCGATGGCTGCTCACGGGCATCAAGGCATTCGCAGAATTCCCACCCAGCTTTGAGAACATGGTGCAAATGGGCCAGCTACTCAAAAACTTCCCGTTCACACCAGCCCAACAAGAAATCCTGGATTTCTGGCGCAAAGTAGATGCCATTTTCAGCCAAAACTATGGCCGTATGTGGAGGGGTGGTGATGCATTGATTGATACGCTCCAACGCGAGCGCACCTGGCTAACTAATCTCGAAGAGATGGGCGCAAGCCGCGAAGAACTTGAAGCCACATTGACCAAGGTGAGAGCCTGCGTTGCCTTTCGCAGCTACCCGCCCAACCTTGAGCAATTTGGCGATGCGCTCACAGCCCTTCGAATCAATGACGCCCCTCTGGTGGAGGATGCTTGGCTGCAAGCAATCTCGATGAAACCAGGCCAGTCATTTCACCCTCTGGTGAAGCGCGCCAGGGGCACCATAGGCGCATTTGATCTCAACGTAGGGGAGAGGGATCGAAATTCAGAGATGCGCTTCAAACAAGCCTATCTGGAGCTTTTGAGAAACCCTTCGCATGAAGCTTTGGAAGAACAGGAGCCTAGCGTACCCGTAGTGGCTGACTACATGGATACGGCCAGCATGCTAGACAGGCTTTGACATTATACGTCTAAACTCAGAAAGCCCCGCCCAGCGGGGTTTTTTTATGACGCGTGAAAGCCATCAAAGATGCTTAGGAGGGTGCTCAGCCAAGTGTTTGCGAAGTTTTTTGATGGCACTGGATTCAAGCTGGCGAACCCGCTCAATCGAAACTCCAAACTTTGTTGCGAGGTCAGCCAGGGTGGCGCGGGGATCTTGAAGATGGCGTGCCAACACAATGAGCTTTTCTCGCTCCGGCAGGTTCGCAATGCCTTCCTCAAGCGTTGAGATATCCGTTTCTGGCTCAGGCTCAATAGCCTCAAGCTCTTCAAATGCCTGAAAGCTGCTGGCTGAGATGGTGATGCTGTTTTGGTACCAGTAGCTGACCAGCTGACCCAGGCGAAAGCGGGTAATGCCAGTTTCCTGGCTCAGTGCCTCAAGAAGCTGACAGGAAATCAGCTCGCCTGCCCTGAGGTGTTTTTTAAGCTCATTAAGCACTTGGCGTTCGCGCCGGCTTAGCTTTGGTTGATCAGACGCCGTTTGAGTGAGGTAGGTGAGCAGCTTGCGCCGCATGTGCATCCACGCGTAATGCGTAAAAGTGCCTTCCATGCTCTCTTGCCAGTTGAATGTCGCCTCCCACAGGGCGAGCTGAGCCTCCTGGAGCGCATCCTGGCTTAGCACTGGGTTATAGCAGTAGTCATTCACCAGCCGGGCAGCGACCTGAAGGTTTGCTTGCCACAGCTGGTGCTGGTGGGCCGATTGGATCAATGTCATACCAGGAGCAGGGGGTGGCGGGTTGACTCAATATACGTCTAAATATATGCTCTCACGACTTGAAAAAAGCGGCAACCGTCAATTTACGTAGAAAGGGTGTCTTACCATGCTTTTCAAAAACCTCAACATCTATCGCATGGGGCAGGCCGTCGAGGCTGAAGCCTTGCTGTCCATGCTCGATGCTAATCCATTTGTACCTTGCACCCCCTCTCAGGAGCGCAGCGCCGGCTTCACGGAAGTCGTTGGCCTGGACACTCGAATCTTCAGCGTGGGTGCGTCCCATCTGTTCTGCCTGATGGTTGAGGAAAAGAAAGTTCCAACCGGGGCCATCAAGACCGCCCTCAACAAAGAGGTTCAGATCCGAGAAAAGAAAGAGGGCCGACGCCTCAAGCGCGATGAGAAGCGCGCTATTCAGGATGAGATCAAGGCTCGACTGTTAGTGCATTTCCCGCCACAGGCAAAGGAAACATGGGCCTACGTGGACAACCGGAACAAGCTTCTGGTCATCAACTCCTCTTCGCTCAAGGTCAGTGACGCTATTGCCTCCACCCTCAAGGGAGCAATGGAAGAAGCCATTCTTTACCCGGTAAAGCCTCAGCATGAAACAGGGGCGCGGATGACCTTTTGGGTATCGGAGGAATCGGCAGTACCTGAGCCGTTCACTCTGGGTGAAAAATGCACCATTGGTGAGGAAGAGGGCACCATCCGCTACAAAGATCGCGAGCTTGTTGACCCGAACCTGCAAGACTACTTGCGCAAAGGACTTCAAGTATCTGAGCTTGAGCTGAGCTTCGACGAGCGTTCATCTTTCACGCTAACAAACGACTTCATGATCAAGGCTTTTGCGCTTTCTGATGTTGCCATGAATGACCTGGATGCTGGGTCTGGAGAGCCCCTGGAGATTCTTCAGGCCGATGTCGTACTCATGTCAGATGAGGTCAACAAGCTGCTGGAGGGCCTTCTTAAAGTTCTTGGTGGCGAGGCTCAAGGGGATCTGGATGGCGAAGACCATCAGGTCGACGAAGACGCTGAAATTCCGACTGTAGATTACTGATCACAGATAGTCGTTTTAGTGGAATATTGTCGGAAGTTTGATTAAGATAGTCAAAATTGGTGAATGATGGCCTGCGGGCCAGGAAGCTAGTACCCATGAGCAACCTTGACGCAAAACTGGGCGTGGATGACAAAGGCTTTTTGGATGAGCTTTTGACCCATGTCCAGGTGCTGACCAAAGAGGAAGCAAACGCCGAGCATTTCGCTTCGCTATCAGGCTTTACTCTGCGAGCACGCAGGCTAATCAAGGCTGAGCTAGGTGAGATTCCACACGCACCCAACGATAGTCCAAGTAGGCTTTGGGCTGACTTTTCAGGAGCATTTCCAGCATGAGCACTGAGCTTTCTCAAAAAGCGCTCGAACACTCGCCAGAGTCTGCTTTCAGAGCCAAAGAGCAAATCAAAGTGCTCATGGCCCTACGTGAAGCCGAGTATGGTGAATCCGAAATTTCTTTTGTAGCGGCGGGTAGGGGAGAGCCGATCTTGGCAAGCACCCTGACGCAGTGGCTTGCCGACCCTAAAAATTGCCATGAAGGAAAATACACACTGGTGGCCAAACCCTCCCTCACGACGGAGGGCCTGAAGCAACATGCCAAGCTCAGTGAGGTTTCAGTTCGGGAAACGCTGAAGGTGTCGGAATTCAGCGAGGCTATTTTGATCGCTAAAGAGGTGGTTATTGTCAACATTGATGGCGAGCTGTCGTTCGTTCGCCGCAAGGACAGTCTGGATGCAGCTGCGAAAATAGTGAGGGCGCTCAGGCGCATCAGCGCTCTCGAAAAAGTGAAGGGGATCTGACATGCGCAAGACGCTGATGCTGCTTGCTCTCTGCTCGACCTCAGCGCTGGCTGAACCAAATCCTTTTCTACCCCCTGAAGCCAGGATGACCGAAAGCTTCAATTCCGGCTTACCAATGTCAGGCCCTGGCGGGATCGCTCTGCCAACCCCAGTCACTGTTTCGCCTCAGGCTAAGAAACAAGCCGAACTCCAGGGTGCCCGTATGGTAGCGATCATCAATGGCAAAGAGGTCTGGTACAAGCCGGACGCAGGAATCTACGTGCGTTACGACGTGGATGATGCCTCCAAAAAAACCTTGGAAACCCAAGCGCCAGATCCAGAAAGTGAAGCTGTCGAGAAGAAAATCGCGGAAGTCCAAAAGACCGTACAAAAGCCAACCAAGCAGGCAAAACAATGGTAATCAAGCATACATTCAAAGTCGCCGCTCTTACCCTTGCGCTTGCGTTGGCGGGTTGCGCCGGAACTAAAATGCCCAAAGACAACACCATTCCAGAAAAAGGGGTGTTGACCGACAAGATGAAAGAGGGATGGGCAAAAGAAACGCCAGCACTGAAAACTGTCGCCCTGGATCACGACTTCATGATTGAGTCGCCACAGGCGATTCCCAAAGAAATTGCCGAGAAGAAGGTTGAGGTGATGTTCAGTAAGGAGAGCACCCTTGATGATCTGGGTGGTGTCCTGGCTGATCAGGGCTTCTTCCTGGTTGTGCCAGACGAAGCCCTTCGTAGCAAAAAAATCGTGATTTTCAACTACAAGGGCTCCTTTGGTGATTTTCTGAATGCCATCTCAATCGCGCACGGCCTGAGCTTTTCCTGGCTTCCAGGCAATATTCTGATGGTGACGGAGAGCAAGCCTTACATCGTCCAGATCCCGCAAAATGACACCGTTGCCAAAGCAATTGAAGAAAACATCACAAGCCTCGGCGCGACTGATGTCAAAACTTCGGTTCAGGCTGGCACCATCCAGTATCGAGCTAACCAGCAGAACCAGTATCGCATCGAAAATATGGTCAAAAAGATGGGCATCAACGCCTCTCTGGTTTCGATGCAGGTTGCGGTCATCAACGTTGCTATCGACAGTGAGCGCAACACTGGCTTTGACTGGAGCTCCCTAAAAGCTGGTATCGGCGCACTTGGCCTGGCAAGCACTGACGCCACGACAGGCCCAGGAACTGGAAATGGAACTGGAACTGGTACAGGCACTGGAACCGCCACAAACAACTCTTCCAGCAACTCAAGCTCCAACAGTGGCACAGACACTGGGACGGGAACTGACGACACAACTGTTACGGGACGCACGAAAGGTGTATTTGCCGGCCTGAGCAGCAAAGGCCTTGAGCTGAATATTGCGGCTGGCGATTTCAGTTTCCTCTCCGCCTTCAATCTGCTGTCCACCTATGGCGAAACCAAGACGACCCAGTCAGTTTCGATGGATACCATCTCGGGAGAAGAGGTGGCGATCAAATCTGGACAGAAAATTCCGTACATCGACTCCATTGGCGTTAACAGCAACAACAACAATGGCTACAGCAACAGCAACAACAGCTTGGGTTCCACTGACGTTAAAGACGTCGATATCGGCCTGGAGCTTAAACTCAAACCTTATTACGACAACCGATCCAAGCTAGTCTCGATTGGTGTTGATCTCAAACTCTCATCGCTTCTGCGCTTTGTAGAGCTGTCTGCGGGGAATCAGATCGGTACCCTCACTCGACCACAAACCCAGGAGCAAAGCTTCACTGACAACGTGAAGGTGCGAGCCGGGGAGAGCATGATCATCGGTGGCTTGATGTATGATCAGCTTTCGGACAACCGAAGCAACCTGGCGATGCTTGACGACTACAAGACGGCTTCGAAAAGCGCGAAGGTTACACGTACCGCCATGTTCATTCTCATCCGTCCGACGGTAACCGTTTTTGCAGGCAAAGGACAAGCTCATGAGTAACGCTCAAAAGCCCGATGGGAGCGATCTCATTAACAAACTGCTGGCCGATCAGGTGGAAGATGAGGCCGATAGGGGTGAGGTAGCTCCTGGGCTCATGAAGAAGTTTTCGAATCTTGGGCAGCAGCCAGAAGCAGTCCCTGAGCAAGATGCCCTATTGGCATCTGATAGAGACGTGCAAGACCGGGCCTTCGAAGCGGCGCCGGAAGACAATATTTCGGCTTATTCTGAGCCTGCCGATCACAGGAGCATACCGCGTAAGCAGGGGGTATTCTCTCGCCTAGGCGCAAAACTGCTTCAGCTTAATGACCCTCTGAACCATGCTGGTGCAGAGGGTGAGGTAGCTGAGGCCGCGAACTGGCCTCGGCAGATTCAAGTTGGCTTCATGACTGAAGTTAAAAAGAAGGATTTGCTTCGGTACATTGGCGAATGGGTTTTTGACAATGCGACCTCAAAATCAGCCTGTTTCTACCAGATCCTCCCCTACAATGGGGGCCTGGCCTATGAAATCCAGGAAGGTGGTTCAGGAAGTGGGGTGCTGAAATCAGCCATTGAAACTCTGAGTCGTCATAGCGAAGTGATCATTCCTTCCAGCGAGCGGTACCTCCAATTAAGCATCAAGCCAACTGGATTTTCATCTTATCTGCTGGATGAGTTTGAAACAAAGCTGCCTAGTCCTGAGCTTGTTTTCAGGGATCAGCTCAAACCCGTGTTCTCAAGGCATCATGGGCTCATGGTGGCTGGCCTGTTGAGCGCACTTTTGGGGGTCGCTACAATTTGCTCAGCCTGGTTCATGGTTTACGGCATCTACAACAAGGGAAAGGTGCCCGTTTATGCCAATGCGCACTACGAGCTGCCATCTGAGCAGCTGCGCAAGGTAAGCGATGTACTGAACCAGCCCAACAGCTACCTGGATCGCCTTGAGTTCAAAGGGGATAAATGGAACTTGATCATCAAAAAGTCGCTGCCAGTCGTTTCCCCGCCCCAAGCACCAGCACTAAATCCAATGCCAGTGGTCGATCCAGCCCTGGCTGAAATCCAAAGCAGCCTGAAGGAGGCCGGTAAGTGAAGCGCTCAAATGCCTTATTCAATTCCACCATCGGAATCGCAGGCCTTGTGGTTTTCACGGTCAGTGTGATTGCCTCAACAGCACTTCTGACAAGCCCGCGCCAGAACATCCCTTATGAAAAGCTCAAGGCATCTGCGATCGAGTCTTGCCAGAAAAACACGCAACAAGCGGGCTTTGTTGTGATTAAAGACGGTGGATCAGTTGAAGCAAAGCTGTTTGGGCTTGAAGATCATGAGAAAAAGATCCTTCGAAGCACCGTAGCCATTCAACATTGTCAGAACATGCAGATGACCGAATTCTGCATGGGTGACTGCAAGGACAAAAAGGGCGCCGAGGTGCGTGGTGTGGTGTTCCGCATGAGCTATTTCGACCCCGCCTTGAAATAAGCAACTGTCCCAAGAAGACCCGCCACAAGGCGGGTTTTTTCGTTCAGACAGCCTGGGATTTGGCACAGTCCAGAACCGAGGCATAAAGTTCTTCAATTCATATCTTAAATCACTGACGTGTCAATATTTACTAAAATGGACACAGTGTTAAGATTCAAATTGTCGAAGCAAACGACCCAAAAACAAAAACAACAAAGAGGTTTCATCATGTTTGCACTGATTATCGCCATCATCGCCATCGCCCTGACCGTGTATCTGGCAGTGTCCACCCTATTCTACGGCGGTGACGGCCTGTCGAACGGCTCGGCTCGCGCCATCGCTTCAACCTTCATCAACCAGGGTCAGCAGATCGCTGGTGCTCACGTTCTGTACAAGAACGACAACGCTGGTCTGTCGCTGAGTCAGGCTGCTGAAACCGCGACCGGCAACACCGCAGTCAGCACCGAGCTGACCAAGCTGGTCGCCGATCAGTACCTGTCGAGCGTGCCAACTCCACCTGCTGGCATTCAGTACCGCGTTGCTGAGTCGTTCGACGCCGACGGCACCACCGTTCCGAAAGTGATCGTCGCCGCTGCCGCTGCCGGAGAATCGATTGCGAACGAAGTCTGCGACATCATCGCCGACCAGTCCGCCAACAGCACCGGCACCTTCGGCTGCGTCAAAGGCGCTACCGCCGAAGCCAACAAGGTCTGGTACCGCATCTAATCCACCCCGATGGATTGAAAAAAACCCGCCGTTGGCGGGTTTTTTGGCCCCCTTGGATTTGACAGTTTTTTTATTCAAGGTAGGTTTTTCTTATCTTTATACCTCAATTGCCTAATTCGTCAATATTTACATAAAGCGGCACGCTGGTATCATTCAACTAGTCGAAGCAATCGACCAAAAACAAAAACAAGAAAGAGGTTGACCCGCAATGTTTGCACTGATTATCGCCATTATCGCCATCGCCCTGACTGTTTACCTGGCAGTCTCGACTCTGTTCTACGGTGGTGACGGCCTTTCCAACGGTTCTGCTCGTGCCATCGCGTCGACCTTCATCAACCAGGGTCAACAGATCGCTGGTGCTCACGTGCTGTACAAGAACGACAACGCAGGCCTTTCCCTGAGCGAAGCCGCTGAAACCGCCACCGCCAACACCGCTGTCAGCACCGAGCTGACCAAGCTGGTTTCTGACCAGTACCTGTCGAGTGTCCCGACTCCTCCGGCTGGTCTGCAATACCGCGTAGCTGAAACCTTCGACGCTGACGGCACCACGGTTCCGAAAGTGATCGTGGCTGAAGCTGCTGCCGGCGAAACCATCGCGAACGAAGTCTGCGACATCATCGCTGGCCAGTCCGCGAACAGCACTGGCACCTTCGGCTGCGTCAAGGGCGCAACCGCCGATGCCAACAAGGTTTGGTACCGCATCTAACCCCCAGGGGTTGCCAAGAAACCCGCCTTCATGGCGGGTTTTTTGTTGGTCATCTATTTATAGACTGCACTCAATCCAGTCCAATCAGACCCAAGCCTCTGGATCAAGCATCGATTATGATATATATTGACAATCGATACGCCCGAGTGCACAGCGCAAAGTGTGCCGGCTTCAAATCCAGGAGATTGTCTATGTCACCCGCCACACTCGTAAGGTTTAGCAAGCATCCAATCATTGTCTGGTTTGACCGAATTGCCCCCGTCATCGCGCTTGTGATTGCTGCTTACTATGGCATGCATCACGAATGGCTTCAGGCAGGGATATGGGGTGCCACTGCTGTTCTCGCGGTAGTCCTGTCGGTCTGCAGCATCACCAAGCTGATGGAAAAGTTGCTGATCAAACTGATCGCAAGGCGGTAAGCGCTATGGTGCATCTGATCGTGGTGCTGATGGGGATCGGGCTGATGAGCTATATGCTTGCCAGCGGGATCTCCTACATCAACCCAACATCCTTCGAAAGCAAGGAAAAATTCGAGCGCTGGTCAGCGCTAAACATGAATCTGACCATCGCATGGAACCGCTACCACGATCTGAATGGAAGGATGCCTGCCGATGTTGCGGCCTTGCAGGGCATGTTGTCTGCCCCTGGCCCAATTCCTGACACCATGCTGCTCACGCAGTTGACGACAGAATTTAACGGGTGGTGCTTTGAAGGTGAGGTAAGCCAAGGTGGCTTTAATTCCCTAAAAGGCTTAGCCACACGATTTCCCAGCCAGTATGGCCTTTCCGCTTCCTGCGGAACGGTAGGTGGAGTTGACCCCAGCTGGATAAATGCCGCAGCTAACGCTCAATATCCACTACCTGTCGTCGTGACATATCGCATGTCAAAGTAGGAGTCATCATGTCCATAGTAATGTTCATTCTCGGCTTGATCTTGCTGGGACTGCTGGCACTCACGGCTCACAGCATTTCCGGCATGTTTGTAGCCATGAACGATTTGAGTCTGACAAGCCGCGAGCGCCAGATCGATCTGATCTGGGAGTCTGGCATTTCCAGTCTAATGGTGCAGGCTGGGCCTAACGGTGAATATGTGGCCCCTTTAGGCGCCATTCTTACCAACTCAGCAGGGACAGTCATCGGCCACACAATTCCGTCGACTACACCTGGCCCACGTCTTAATACCAAAGGCTATGCGCCAAGATACTGCGCCCTAGGAAGAACTTCCCTCTCAGGTGGATCTAGCCAGACCGTGACATTGTCGATCGGCAGCACCTACAGCGTGGAAACGGTCAATGTCGGCGGTATTGACTATGTCACCCGCTCAAATGACGTGGCAGGTATGCAGCGCGGCAACACAAGCGTCCTAGGCTTCATCATCTCACCACTGGAAAAGAGCGATTCGTTGTCTTGCGCCAATATTGCCTACGATGCGCAGACTGGGGCTTACTCAACACCCGGTATCGTTTCTAAGGTCATACCTCTATTCGGCGCGAATGGAGGGACTCTGAGCGCTGCCGAGGGCATCAACCGGTCAAACAGTCAGTTTATCGATGGCAGCCTGTATGGCTCCCTCAACGATGCACTAGCTCCTTATCTCAACAACCCCCCTCGAAGGCTGATTCTTAACCTGCCTGCCAGAGATTCTGGTTACCGAATGATCTCGGATCTGTCATTCGGGCGCCAAACTGCGTCTGATGCAGAGCTTGTGATCACCGGGGCTGGAGCTGAAAAAGCTGAGATTAGCGGTAGGTACAGCTTCACTGTATCCAACGCAAGACTGGTGCTCAGCAATGTCGCCCTCCAGGCTTCTCTAGCAGCCACAGACGCTACTGTTAACCTTGCTTCATCCTCGGTTGGCTCAGTAGCTGCCAAACACTCGGAATTGATTCTGGATGGAACCAACGAAATCAATGGCAAGATCTCTCTTGATAACTCCAAGGTTGATCAGGATGCGAGCTTGGTATTGAACTACGCCAGCACGACGACGGGTGCTGTTGACCTGGTTCAGTCCAGTTGGAGAGCTCGTGCGGGCACACTTTCAGTAAACGGCTCCTCCCAATACGGAGTTTGGCTTGATCAAAGCAGCAGGATGTCGCTTCAAGGGGAAACTCTCCAGCTACAGGGCACATTTGGGCAAGGTATCCGAGTAGGCTTCGATTCGGTTTTATCATCAATTGATTCAACCATGAGTTTTGCGGGATCCGCGACGAGCTTCCTGGATGTTAAGGGGCGAGCTGTCCTGACCGGTGGCCTGGCCTATAGCTCTGGAAGCCTCAGCAATGGCGCTGTTTTACGTGACGGTGCCTCCATCTTGTTGGATAATAGTCAGCAGTGGTTTTCAACCGGTATCACACCCCAGGTGGGTGTGAATGACCTAGGTGCTCTGTCCGTTGCGGGCACGTCCGCAATTGTGGGTGGGGACGTATGTTGGCAGGGCTACCTGTTTACCGAGTCAACTGCAGGGCAGGTTACTAACAATAATAACGAAAACATGCAGGGGCGTGTCACGGCGTCCTGGAGCTGCAGTCAATGATCTCATCCAAAAACGTCCAGCGAGAGCTCACCCCCAAAGAAAGGCAGCTTGAGCAGGTGCTGATTGCACGCTCATTGGTAAACCCCCAGGCGATCAACGCCGCCAAAATGGAATCGGGAATCACCAATGAGTCGATCGGCACCATTCTGGTGAACAACGGGTTTCTGCGCAAATCTGACCTTGTTCAGGCGCTGCTATCGATTACCCCTGATGCACTGATGGATGAAGAGCTAATCGTCCCCCAGGTTCCCCTGGATCTGCTCATCAGGCACAAAATCATGCTTGCCGCCGAGACAGTTGAGGCGGTTTATCTGGCCTGCCTGTGCCCAACTGCTCAAGCGCGAAATCTGCTGGCTCGATACTTCCCCAAGCAGAAATTGGTCTTCATCCCGGCAAATGTGGAACGCATTCACAGCTATGTCGAGAAGCTCAGGATCATTAGCGATTCGGACTCTTCAATTCTAGAGCTGCTCCTGCGAGAAGCCATTCTTCACAAGGCTTCAGACATTCACATCGACCCTCGTCGTAGCTCCTACAGTGTATTCATGCGTTTCCTCGGCGTGCGAACTCTGGTACATGAAAGCGACCTGGATGAATATCTGGTATTGGCAGCCAAGATCAAAGACCGTTCGAAGATGGACTTGGCAGAACGCCGTGTTCCTCAGGATGGGGGATTTTCGATTGAATATAACGGGCGCCTGATCGACCTTCGGGTTGCAGCAGTGCCAACCAATTTTGGCGAAAGTATCGTTATCCGAATTCTGGATCCTGAGCGCGCCCAGTTCAACCTGGAGACTTTAGGAATTTCGGGAGTGGAGGAGTGGAAAAAAGGCATCAGTCGCTCTGACGGCCTGTGCCTGATCTGCGGGCCAACCGGATCTGGCAAAACCACCACGCTCAATGCCACAACTCGCTTCTTAGATCGCTTCTCGCAGGCTATCTATACGGTTGAAGACCCTGTGGAATACACGACTCCGTTTGTTAAACAGGTCAACATCAACGAAACCGTAGGCCTGAATTTCCCTCGGGCGCTGAGAAGTTTCATGCGGGCCGACCCGGATGTCATCATCGTGGGAGAGGTTCGTGATGCCGATACTGCACGAATTGCGATCAAAGCCGCAGAGACCGGACACCTTGTGTTTGCCACGCTGCACACCGGCTCAATTCAGGCATCCATTCAGCGACTGAAAGACTTGGGTGTCGACCCCCACGAACTCAAATATGTGCTGAGATCGGTCATGGTTCAGCGATTGATGCGCACTCTTTGCCCTGCCTGTGGCGGCGTCGAGGGAGAGTCAGCAGAGTGCCCGGTGTGCACGGGTCGACGCTATACCAACCGCACCATCGTATCTGAATGCTCTTATTTTTCAGGTATGACAGAGGTTAACCGTCTGCTCAACACCCAGGATGTTACTTGGCAAACCATGATTGAGGATGCTTACCATCGGTACATGCAGGGCATAACTGACAAGGCTGAGTTCTTCCGAGTGTTCGGTGCTGAAGCTACTGAGATCATCGCCGAACGAGGGGATCGTTAATGAAAACCTGGTCAGTCCTGTACGAAGATCCAATTAAGCGGAAAGTGACGTCTCTGGACGTCATTTGCGACACGCAGCGCGAAGCTGAGCAGAAGGTGCGCAGAAAGGGTCGTATTCTTAGCATCAAGCGCAAGCGCACCTTCTCGATTATCAAGCAGGCGCTGACTCAAGATGAGCGTCAAATGTTCCTCCAGCGCCTGGGTACTATGCTGGAATGCCGCATGGGCGCCTCTGCTGCGCTCACGCTGATCGAGCGCACATTCAAAGGGAACATTCGAGCGGTCTCCGGAAAGATGCTGCGGTTGGTAGAGCAAGGCGATGATATTCCGACTGCGATGGAAAACATCGGTCAATCCAATTTCCCACGCCAAATGACAGCTCTGGTCAAGGCTGGCTCCAAGGCCGGCAATACGGGCAAAGCATTGCTCCACGCTGCAGAATTCGAGATGGAGATTGATGCAGTCAAGCGCAACAACGTTTGGGCGATGTGGTTCTCTGTCATTGGCTTCCTATTTGCCGCGCTCACCATTTTCACAACCAAATACTACTTCGCCCCCAAAATTCTTGGCTCCGAACTGATCAAGATGGCAGGTGACAAGGTTGATACGAAAGGGGCTCTAATGCTGCTGGATTTCTCAGTGGTATTAATGGGCGTGTTCGGTGGTGCGTTCATTTTGCTATTGCTTTTGGGCACTTTCGGGCGGTTGGTTATGCCATCACAATCAGACAAGCTTGTGGTTAGAATCCCCTTCTACAAAGACCTTGTACTGTCGAGAAACAACTACATCACACTGTATGGTTTGAGCCTGCTGGTGGGTAGCGGAGTGCCCATGGAGCAAAGCCTGACTCTGTCTGCAGAAGGTACTCCAAAAGGGCTGATGAAGGACGATCTCCTCAACGCCGTTAAGGCCGTGAAGCAAGGTAAAAACTGGGCCGAAGCCATGCGATATCTACACCCCACTGACCGAGCCGCGTTGGCATCAGTCCAAGACCGAGATCAGGCTGGGCGATCGCTCAAGGCATTGTCAGACCAATACCGAACGATTTACGGCCAGCGCGTTAAAGCCACAACACCAATCCTGATGCTCTTCTCGGCCTCATTCCTGACTCTGGCCGGTTTGATCCTCTACAAGCTCGGCGTTGAACCCATTTTGCAAGTCGCCGCAAAAGGCGCTCTGTAACTCATTCAAGGAGACACCACCATGTTGAAAAAGACACTAATGGCCATCGCTCTTACTCTGTCTGCTGCCTCAGGCTCTGCGAGCGCCAGCATCCTGGATGACCTAAGTCTTCAGATCACAAGCATCTCACCGGCCAAAGCCCTAAGGTCGCTGGCTGAAAATCCATCAGATGAACAGGCTGCGTTGAAGCTTCGGCAAATCATTGCTGACTCATCCTCGGGAGCGCACCGGGTCTTCGCAGCTTGGCAGGGCGAGGAAGAGCAAAGCCTTTATCCACAGTGGCCTGAGGTGGGACTCAATCTGCTGCGATGGATTGAGCCTGGACATTCCTACGATTGGAAAAATGGGGTGAGACTACCTGGAGGTCAAGTTTCCTATCAGCAAGATAGCCTTGTTGATCTAGAAAGAACACAGGCCATCCACCAGACTTTCGCAGCCGTGCAAGAGGAGGGAAGGGGGTATTTTGTTCATGATGGCTCAAAACCGCAACACGCCGCTCCCAGCACCAGCGAGCGACTCCTGTCAGAAGGCTACGCGCCAATCGCGCCCGACAACAAGCCTGTAATGGTGTGTCGTCTCGGTAATAGCTCACAGGCCCCGTATGTGGAAATGAGTATGGGGCAGCGGGATCGCTTCCAGGCAGCAACAGGACTTGCATTCAACGCTTGCCTGAGTGGGAGTGTTGCCCAATCCTACTGGAAAGGCCGTTACGGCGATTTCGTCGATGGCTATTACGACCGCACCAAGCGCCTTCATCCTGGAGAAACCTACTGATGACAGCCGAAAAGAGCCAGCAGCAATCGCTGGCAACTTTCTACGCCCAGGCTCAGGAAATGCTTGAGAAGCTTGCCATATCACATGGTCTTGAAGTGCCCAAAGGTGCTGCAACGATTGAGTCAGGCTGCCTGCACTGGCGACTGAGCGTATACGCCGAGGCCTCATTAGAGTATTGGAAACGTCAATGGGACGATCACTTTCAAAATCTAGACCTTCCACTTACCGTGAAGCCTGGTGACAAAGTCATTGATCAGGATGGCAATGAGTGGACGCTGCTAGGGCTTGACCCCACGGGTGGGGAAAAGCCAGTTCGTGTTTCAGGCTTGCGCGGGAAGGATAGCTTTCTAAGCCTGCCTCTGGCGCAGCTGCTGCAGAGAATCGGCTAATTCCACTGCGCCGCCCGGCTTGCCGGGTGGTCAGGGGGCTAGGCTTTGCTCTTCGTGCTGCAGGTAGACCTTTTTCAAAAGATCGCCATGTTTTTTGCGCCAGGCCTGAGTAAAACCTATTTCCTCAAGGACTGTGTCATCAATTGTTTTCAGTGTGGCCAGCAATTGAAGTCGCACCTCATTGAAAACGGAAAACTCCGGCATGTCTTCCCTGTTTGCGACTACCTTTCGCCACTTCTTGAGCTTCTGAAGTAGTTCTGGATCGATCTCATCCTGCGCTTTTTCTGGTGCTCGACTGAAGCTGGTGAGTGAAAGTTCGATTCGACCGTTAACCCAAGAGGCTCCTCGGGCGGTCATCTCATTTTCTGGGCTGACCAATGACTCTTTGATCAGCATTTCTCTCCAGCGCTCCATGTCCCCTACCGCGTAGTTCATGAAACGACCAGCCACTTCGACCTCACCTTCCTTGAGAGAAGAGGTTGGGATCATGCCCAAAAGCACCTTGAGCCAATTTTTGCTGCTGCATTTGGCCAGTTTGTCCAGGCAGTTGGCGAGGTTGATCAGGGTGATGGGGCGAATGTAGCGCTGACTTGCATCGGTTTGGCTTTTAGAAAAACTCTCGCTTAGGCAGGTGTCACATGTCCCGCAGCGAGTGTGGGCTTCTTTGAGACCAAAATACTTGAGGACTGTCCAGCGGCGGCAGAGGGTGGTTTCTGCCCAAGCCTGCATGGCGTTTACCTTTTGCCAGTTATTTCGGCGAATCTCATCAACCCAGATGTAGTTTTCATCTGGATCAAATTGATCGAGCGCGAACACGTTCTCCCTACGGGAGAGTTCTCCCTGGCCCACCATCATGGAAAGGATTGAGTCGACCTGAGCTGAGGAAACATCTTCACGACAGATCGAGGCCAGCCATCGGGTGTCAAGGGTGTCAGGGCCGCTGATAAGCCTGGAATGAACCAGCGATTTGATGGCGGTAATCGCTTTGACCTGAGGAGAAGCCATCCCAATAAAAAACTGATGGATGCTGCGGTCGCCTGGGTTGTAGAACAGAATGGCTTTGGCCGGCTTTCCGTCACGCCCAGCACGACCAGCCTCTTGATACCAAGCCTCCAGAGATCCAGGCATCTGCGCGTGAATGACCACACGAATATCTGCCTTGTCGACGCCCATTCCAAATGCCGATGTGGAGACCAAAATCTGGGTCTTGCCGGAAATGAAGTCTTCTTGAATCGAGCTTTTCATCTCGGGGCTGAGCTTGCCGTGGTATTTCCCTGCTTTGATCCCAGAACCCAAAAGATGGGCATGGATTCGCTCTACTTCTTTGACGGTCACGCAATATACGATAATACAGTCGCCAGAATGCTCTCGGATGGCTTTTTCGACTTCAGGCGCCCTGTCTCGATCAGCGCTGACCACAGCGTAGGTCAGGTTCTCACGGTCAAAGTCTTGCAGGTGGATGTCCGGACTGCGCAGCCCGAGAATATTGACTATGTCAGCTTGCACTTTGGCAGTAGCAGTCGCTGTAAAGGCCACACGCTGCAGACGCCTACCCAGGCGAGATTCCAGTTCGTCTATTGCCCTACCCAGTTTGGAGTACTGTGGGCGGAAATCATGCCCCCACTGGGAGGCGCAGTGAGCTTCGTCGATAGCGATCATGTCGATCGGTGACTGGGACAAGGCTTCCATGAATCCCTGATCCAGAAAGCGTTCTGGTGCCACATAGAACAATTTGAACTGACCTGTGGCCAAACCATTGTAGCGGGCTCTAACCACAGTCGATTCGATGCTTGAGTTCACATAGGTCGCTGAAACCTTGATTCGCTCAAGCGCATCAACCTGATCCTTCATCAGGGAAATCAGCGGGCTGATTACCAAGGTCATACCGCCACGGTGCAAGGTAGGCAATTGATAGCAGAGGCTCTTGCCCCCCGACGTTTTCAGAATGGAAAGCGAATCACGCCCATTGACCACAGAGTCAATAATGGGCACCTGCGCCTCACGCAGAGAATCGAATCCCCAAACCGAATGAAGGGTCTGCTGCAGAGTCCTGCCGTTAACGATCATCGAATATTACCTATATTGACAGGGATACCAATTCATTATATATCTATTGCCGTCTATCTAACAGCGCCATTGGAGCACAATAATGGATAACGGCAATTCCTCAGCGGTAGCTTCGCTGAACGACAAGCGCGAACAAGCGATCGCGCTGGTGGAGCTCGATGGCGCCAGCCGCATGCTCGGTATTAACAGTCTCTCCTGGGATCTAGGCACTCAGCAAGTGCTGCGGGTTGCAGGGCTGACCGCCAACGAACACCTGCTTAAGGACAATGTTGCCCCAGGCGCTGGCAGTCCCGCCGAGCTTCTGGGCCACAGAACCCTTCGCGCCCTCGTCGAGGGCAGCAAGAAAGACAATGGTCTCGAACTGGATTGGACTGAATTTCAGGCCAAAATGACCGCCCTGGTTTACCGCCAAAAATACAACCTCACCGAAAACGATTACCAGGAAATCAACGCCCTGTTTGATGACGCAACCCAGATCCTGGGGCGAGCGCCTTCAGACAGTGCCGAGTTTCATGGGGCAAAACAGCGCGCCTTGGCTGAGCGTGTCGACCAGTTGGTGGGCGAGAACCAGCGCCAGCAGGCCGAATATGATCGAAAAACCAGTTCGCTGCAGCAGGAGCTGACCCGCAAGACTGGCGAGGCGGAACAAGCTCGTGGTGAGGCTCAGCGCGTCTCTGCAGATGCGGTTCGCTCCATTCAGGAGATGCGCCGCGACTCTGCTCGACTTCAGGAAGAAACCGAAGTGCGGGCCGATGCAAGGGTTGAGGAGGCGCGCAAAGAAGCCTCGATTGAGACTCAGCGAAAATTGACCGAACTGCGCGACAGTCTTCAGGCTTCGATCACCCAAGCAGAAGCCCAGCGTCAAGCCGCCGAAGGCGAATTGACAGAGCTACAGCGACGTATTGCTGCTGGCGAGTACGTAACCAAGGCAACTCTGGAAGAAATCAACAACAAGCTGGGCCAGCTTCGCTTGTCCGAAGTCAACATGCGCAACGACCTGCTGGCGGTCAATGAGCAATTGACGGCAGAGAAACTGGTTAGCGCGGGCTTACGTGAAGAAGTCACCAGATTGCAGGATGCTCGCATCCAGGATCGGGAACAAATCACAACCCTGGAAACCAGGCTTTCGACCATTATCGAAGACCGAACTCAGACAACTGAATTCGCGATCATGCACGAGCGCCTGACCAACAACCGGGACACCATCGCAGAGCTCACGACCCAGCTCGATACTGAGCGATCACGCAGCCATAAGCTTGAAGGTAAACTGAACAGTGTTCGAGGTTCGTACAAGCAACTCCACACCTCTGGGCGCCTATACTGCGACAGCCTGAAAACACAGATCACCGAGCTTCAGGTTGAGAAAAATGCAGCTACTCGCGATCTGTCACAGATCAAGGTGGTTCTGGCGGTTACCCTGACGTGTGGGACACTCGCAGCCATCGCATTTGGCCTCAAGCACCTCGGGTTCTTCTAGGGTGATTTTAGGAGGCTGACGATTGCAGCCTCCATCAGCGAGCGATTCATGAAAAATAATAATAAGATCCTGCCCTTCATTTTTTCTCTTTTGCTTGTATCCTATCCAATGTTTGCCATTGGCTTCTTTTTGGACAGGTGGAGCTCACCAGGCGAAAATGAGATTTATGCGTTAATTGCATTGGGTTTCATGGCAGCAGTGGGGCTTATCTGGAATATCTCGATACTCGTCTCCACACAGATTGAAAATGAATCCCTGGGTCGACGGGTATTGGTGCTTCCGCGCCAAGCCGAAGAGAAGCCGGAGCCTTCGTCATCAAGCCCACAACCCTCATCAGGGCCAAGAACCCAAAGGGGGAGGCCGTACCCAGATCCAAACAAGTCCAATCCAAGCTGGAAATCTAGGTAAGCAGCCCATTGGCATCCATGAGTCGAATGGATTTCCCCTTCGACCATGTCCAGGCGTCCCTCGTGAATCCAGACGTTCCAACAATGATCACTTGATCGAATTTCTCGGCGTGCATCACCCCGAACATCTCCCTTACTACAGCGACCCCAACCCTGGATCGCCAATGCTTGCACTGGACGAGGATGCGTTTTCCTGATTTTCTCAGAATCAAATCGCGCCCGCCATCAGCCCCGCCTTGTCCGCACATCTCAACCCGGTAGCCTTTTGCCTTGAAGTACCCTGCACAGAGCTGTTCGAATTGCTGCCACGTCATCCCTGAAATAGAACCCAATCCATGCTTCTTGGCTTTTCGATACAGGTGCCTGCCTTTGCGACGACCAAACATCATCTCGATACCTGGTTCGATCAAAAGCAATACAGGGGCCAGCATGACAAGGCTCAAGATCCACGAATGCTCATTCATACTTGAGCCCTCAAAACGGCACGCTGATGTCGTCGATCGACAATCGGCTGGATGCTGTAGGGCGCTGTTTGGGCTTACGGTTGACCAGCTCCTGAAATTGAGGGCTATTGCTCATGTCCATATGCTTGTCAGCAAAGAAGAACGCCAAGTGTGATCGGCGAAGGTCTTCACGAAGCCCTGAAAGCGCTTTTGCAAGTGTTTCCTTGGAGCCAACGAAGTAGACCTGCTTCTTGCCACGGGTCATCGCAGTGAAGATCGTACGCTTTGTGAGCATGCTCAAGTGATCTTCTGGCAATACGAAGATCACGCACTCAAACTCAGAGCCTTGGCTTTTGTGAACCGTCGAAGCCCAGCCGTGGGTGATATCCAGGTAGCTGTTATAGGGTAGAGCAACTTCACGGTCTTCCAGCGCCAGGATGAACTCCTGACTGGTCTCATTGAAATCAATGATGATTCCAGTTTCACCATTCTGAATGTCTTTGTCGTACCTGTTGCGCAACTGCATTATGCGGTCGCCCACATTGTAAAAGTTGTTGCCGAGCTGACGGCCAAAAGCCCTTGGCTCGTTCGCCTTCGGATTGAAGACTTTTTTAAGGTTTCTGTTCAGGGCATTAACGCCAGCATCACCCTTGCGCATGGAAGACAGCACCTGAATGTTCTCCAGACTAATCCCGTGCTCATGAGGAATGACATTCTGAATGAGGTCATTAACCTTCATGGCAATCTCAGCGGGGGAGGACGCTTCGACCAAGCGCAGGTCTCCATCACCAACACCAAAAACTGGCATCTCTCCTCGTAGAATTGAGTAGGCACCTGAGACAATCAGGCTCTCAGCCGCCTGGCGCTGTACAACATTAAGCTCCACTACAGGAAAGCGGCGTGACGCAATGAGGTCGCGCATGACGGCACCGGAATCAACCGATTCCAGCTGATCCTTATCACCCATCAGGACAAGCCTGCCACGGTTTTTCATGTGCCTGACCACATTGGTCAATAGCGCAGCATCAACCATCGACAGTTCATCGATAATGAGTGTGTCGTGCTCACCGAAGCTGGTCATCATTGACGAGGTGTTAGGCGCCATACCCAGCAGCCTATGAAGGGTCGAGCAGGGCACCCCCGTTACTTCCGTCAAACGGCGAGCAGCCTTGCCTGTCGGCGCGGCCAAAAGGATGCGACCTCCTGGGTAAAGGTTCCTTAACGCCTTGATAACCGCCTGAGAAGCCGTTGTTTTGCCCACCCCAGGCCCGCCTGTGATGATCGAGACCCGGTGCATAAGGGCGCTGTAGACGCCCGTATTCTGATCGTCGTTGAGGATGATCTTGTCACCGTTGGGCTTGGTTCCGCCATCAAAGCGCTGATATTCAATGGCGTCTGTATGTAGCCCGGATCTGGCCATAAGCTCAGAAGCCAGGCTTTCATCATTGCGTAGCATTTTACCCAGAGAAACGGAGTCCTCGTTGTTCATGTGGCGATAATCCGCTCGACCCTGCTTGATCATCTCAAGAAGGGTTGCCTCGATTATGGGTGCCTTGATCTTCAGTGACGTGCTGCAATCCAGGATGGCCTGCTGCAGGTTGACTGCGGTAGCGCCATTCCTTGATACCACCGCATCCAGGTAGTCAGACACAACATTTTCGGTATCTTCCCTAACCTGATCAAGAACGCCAGTGGCACGAAAGTATCGAGACTGGATCTCAGAGGGAAGAGTGAGCGTTTTAATGGCCCTAAATGGATGCCGATCCATCGTGGAGTCGCGGTTTTCGCGGAATACGTCGATCAGCAAATCCACATAACGCATTTCGATATTGTGGCGCAGCAGCATCCTGATCTCATGCCACATGTCACGCAAATTGCCCCACTCATTCTTGATTCGCAAGAATTGTCGATCACTCAGATCAAGCGTTTTGCGAACGATATCGGGGTTGTGGTCGAGCACCATGAAAGCATTTTCGCCAAACGTTTCGTACCAAGCAGCGCGCTTGTCCTTCAAAAATGCAAATCGCCAAGATTCGAGAACACGGTGAACGATCTTGGAAACCCCGTAATCTTTAGCGGGGATGATGGAGTCAAGCATCAACCAGCGATGATTAGGGCCGAATTTATCGGTTACTCGAAAGAGACAAATGTAGGTCTGATGAGGCACCATCTCGATGTCGCAGTTGATATGACCCATGACAACGCCACGCACCAGATTGTCTCGGATGGGCACCGGAAACTCGCCATGGATGGGCGTAGGGAACATCATGACCTGTTTATCAGACACTTTGGCGCCCGCCGTGAAGACGTGCTCGTAGTGCTCAGCGCCGTAGCGGCGCATGTTCGCCAGGTCGAGAGGCAGCAAGCGACTATGGTTTGTCGGCGATTGCATAATTTCCTTCAATAGCACCCTAATAAAAATGCGGTGCTTTTGTTATTATTGTTCTGTATACATCATAGCCTGAGGAGTGATCATGCTTAAAGTACTCACTGCCCTGATGGCTGTCTTAATTCCCGCTACAGTCCACGCAGGGCCTGTTGATGAGCGCGGTGGATGGCAGCCCTTCAAGGAAGAGCTTGTTTTTGAAGCTCAAGCAGTCGAAATGGACGGGCCCTTGACATACTGGGTTAAGCCCAGCGAAGGCTTTGTTAACCAGACTGCTAAGGTAATGGAGGATATGCGATCGCCGTTCGTGATCGTCAACCCATTTGTGTTCAAAATTCAACTCGCGGGCCTGACCAGTGGATCTTCGTCCGGGATGCTGCTCAGCGAAGATGGATTTGAAGAGGAGGCGAAGAAGGCCTCACGTGATGAGTTGATCAATCACGATTATCAATTTCGCTGTTATGGCAAATATTCAGACTTGGCCATGCCGATCTGCTCTGCAATTGATGGCAAAGGCGAATCTGCCGGTGTGAATTTGGTGCGAAAGGGCGTCTACATGCGGGATAAAACCTTCGGGAGCCTTTCGTCGCTTGAAGAGAAATTGATGAGTGAGGCTCAAAAATCGGCAGAAGCCGAGGCAATAGGCATCTGGAAGCCATTCAGGTTCATGTTCAGAGGCCTACAATAAGCCTTCCTGAAAATTACCTTTTGATGTAAATTGACAGCCCTATTCACGATCGTGCTAGCGTGAATATAAGGGGCTGCCATTGCCCAAACGAATTCAAACCGCCCCGGCTCGACCGGGGCTTGGCATCTAAAAGGTAGAGACATGACCACGGTAGTAAAACGCAACGGCCAGCCAGTGGCCTTCAACGGCGCCCTCATTGCAGCGGCTCTAAGCAAAGCATTCAACGCCACCCTTGGCGAATCCGCCAGTCAATCCAGCCATTTGCGTGAAGTCATCGCCAGCATCGTGGAGGGCGTGACCAACGCCGTCGCCGGCAAACCTTCTGTAGATGTTGAAACCATCCAGGATCTGGTGGAGCGTGGTCTGATGGCCAAAGATGAGGCAACCACTGCTCGCGCCTACATTCTGTACCGCGAGGAGCGCAACAAAGTCCGCCGCACTCCTGAAGCACCTGCTCAGCTGTATTACACCGACGAGGCCGACCAGGCCCATCCCTTGTCGGTCGAGCTGCTGACCAACTACCTGGCCCAGGCTTGCCAAGACCTGCCAAACGTTTCTGCCTCCAAGCTAGCAACCGACACCCTCAAGAACGCCTTTCCTGGGATTAAGTGGGGTGACGTACTCAAGGCCATGCTCATTACCACCCGCGCCATGATCGAGCAGGAGCCTGACTACTCCTTCGTCAACGCTCGCCTATTGTGGCTGGAACTCAAAAATGAGTCACGAGCTGTACTGGGCCTCGGCAGCGACGCGACTTATGCTGACGATTTGAAAGCAGCACTTGAATTTGGTGTCAAAAACGAGCACCTGAACCCTGTGTTGATCGATGGCACATTCGACGTAGCTCAGCTCGGGCAGGCGCTTCGCGAAAAAGGCGACATGCAATTCACCTTCTTGGGTGCCCAAACCCTTTACGATCGCTATTTCCTGCATTCCAATGGCCAAAAGTTCGAGCGTCCGCAGGTATTCTTCATGCGCGTGGCCATGGGCCTGTCACTTGAGGAAAAGAAGCCGACCGAGCGTGCAATCGAGTTCTACAACCTGTTCTCCTCGTTTGACTACATGGCGTCGACGCCGACCCTGTTCAATGCCGGCACCCTGCGCTCGCAACTGTCGTCGTGCTACCTGACCACGGTACCGGACGACCTGTCTGGCATCTACCACGCGATCCATGACAACGCGATGCTGTCCAAGTTCGCAGGCGGTCTGGGCAACGACTGGACGCCTGTGCGCGCCCTGGGTTCGTACATCAAAGGTACCAATGGCAAATCTCAGGGTGTAGTGCCATTCCTTAAGGTGGTCAACGATACCGCTGTGGCTGTCAACCAAGGTGGCAAGCGCAAAGGGGCAGTCTGCGCGTACCTGGAAAGCTGGCACTTGGACATTGAAGAATTCCTTGAGCTGCGCAAAAACACGGGGGATGATCGCCGACGCACGCACGACATGAACACTGCCAACTGGATTCCTGACCTGTTCATGAAGCGCGTCTTCGACAAGGGTCAGTGGACGTTATTCAGCCCATCCGATACTCCTGATCTGCATGACTTGGTAGGCAAGGCCTTCGAGGAGCGTTACGCGCAGTACGAAGCAATGGCTGACGCTGGCGAAATCAAGGTCTACAAGCGTATTGCTGCAGGCGACCTGTGGCGCAAGATGCTGTCCATGCTTTTCGAGACTGGCCATCCTTGGCTGACCTTCAAGGATCCTTGCAACCTGCGCAGCCCTCAGCAGCATGTGGGCGTGATTCACAGCTCGAACCTGTGCACCGAAATTACGCTGAACACCAGCAAAGACGAAATCGCCGTATGCAACCTGGGTTCGATCAACCTTCCGAACCACATCGTCGACGGCAAGCTTGACCTGGTCAAACTGCAGAAGACGATCAACACAGCAGTGCGGATGCTGGACAACGTGATCGACATCAACTACTACAGCGTACCGCAAGCAGAAAACTCCAACCTCAAGCACCGCCCGGTCGGTCTGGGCATCATGGGCTTCCAGGACGCGCTGTACATGCAGCACATCCCTTACGCCTCTGAAGCTGCCGTGGAATTTGCAGACAAGTCGATGGAAGCGATCAGTTACTATGCTATCCAGGCCTCTTGTGACCTGGCCGATGAGCGAGGCGCCTACGCATCCTTCGAAGGCTCACTGTGGAGTCAAGGCATTCTGCCGCTGGATTCTCAGGAGATCCTGATTGCGCATCGCGGTGAGCAATATATCGAGGTGGACAAATCCTCGACCCTGGATTGGGCGCCCGTGCGCGATCGGGTTAAGAAAGGCATTCGTAACTCGAACATCATGGCGATCGCTCCAACCGCCACGATCTCGAACATCGTTGGTGTCACTCAGTCGATCGAGCCCACCTACCAGAATCTCTATGTGAAATCGAACCTCTCGGGCGAGTTCACGGTGATCAACCCACGCCTGGTGATCGACCTGAAGGCTCGCGGCCTGTGGGATGCTGTGATGGTCAACGAGCTTAAGCACTATGACGGCTCGGTGCAGCAGATCGATCGCGTACCTCAGGATCTGAAGACCCTGTACGCCACGGCGTTTGAGGTAGAGGTTCGCTGGCTTATCGAAGGCGCCAGTCGTCGCCAGAAATGGCTGGATCAGGCACAATCGCTGAACCTCTACATCGCTGGCGCCTCGGGCAAAAAACTCGATACTGCATACCGGATGGCATGGTACCGTGGCCTGAAAACCACTTACTACCTCCGCGCCCTAGCAGCGACCAGCACGGAGAAATCCACCATCAACACGGGCAAGCTGAACGCTGTTAGCGCTCAATGATTTAGCCTTGTATTGAAAGATCCCGCCCTTGTGGCGGGATCCTTTTATGTTAGATAATGGAAATATTGTCAAACCCAGGAATTACTCATGAGCATGGGCCTAAAGCCGATTCTAGAAAATCCGGCTCTCAGCAATGAACCCGTACACGAAAATCCAATCATCAATCGAATTCTGCAAAACAGAGGTATTCGACATATTGATGAAATGATCTATCCCCTGGATGCGCTTATTCCACCTTCCTCGATGCTAGGCATGGACAAAGCCGTGCTGCTGCTCGAAAAACACATTCGCGCCGGAAGCCGGATTGTCATTGTCGGAGACTTCGATTGTGATGGTGCAACAAGCACCAGCATTGCAGTTGAGGGGTTGACGATGATGGGCGCTCGGGATGTTCAATTCATCATTCCTGATCGTATGATTCATGGCTACGGTCTTTCGGCACCTGTTGTTAAGCTGGCTGCTGAGTACGAACCTGATCTAATCGTTACCGTGGATAACGGCATTGCTTCCTTTGAAGGCGCTGACGCTGTCAATGCACTGGGCAACCCAACCACACTTGAAGACGGCACCGTGATCGCTGGGCGTCCTTGTGAACTCCTCGTAACAGATCACCATCTTGCTGCCGAGAAAGGCTTACCCAACGCAACCGTCATCGTTAACCCAAATCAGCCCGCCTGCAATTTTCCAAGCAAGGCGCTGGCAGGATGCGGGGTGATGTTCTATACGGTCATGGCACTGAGATCGCATCTCCGAGACACTGGCTATTTCCATGAGAAAGGCATGCAAGTGCCCAACATCGCCAAGTTGCTCGATCTCGTTTCCTTGGGGACGGTGGCAGACGTTGTCTCACTCGACCGCAATAACCGCATCCTGATCCATGCGGGCCTCAAGCGAATTCGCCAAGGGCTGGTGCGACCAGGCATTAAGGCCCTCCTGGACATCGCAGAGAAAGAGTTGGGCAAAGTAGTTGCCAGTGACATGGGCTTTGCAGTTGGCCCTCGCATTAACGCCGCAGGCCGTCTGGACGACATGTCGATCGGCATTCGCTGTCTGCTGGAGCATGATGAAACAAAAGCCCAGGAGCTTGCGCTGAGACTGACCGAGCTGAACCAGCAGCGTCGCGACATCGAGGCTCACCACGTGTTTGATGCTGGCGTGTACATCGAACAGCACAAGCTGATGGAAAGAAAAGGGGTGGTAATCCACGACCCTAGCTGGCATGCCGGCGTAGTGGGTATTGTGGCTGCGCGGATCAAGGAGCGCCTGAACCGCCCTGTCATCTGCATGACCGACACCACTGCCGCTAGCGAAGAGCGAGAAAAGCTCAACGTGATGATCAGCGAAGGTGCAGCCCCTGATCTCATCGAAGCGCAGCGCTGGGTGCTTGATCAGTGTGACGTTAAGGGTAGTGCCCGCTCAGTGCCGGGCGTACATATGAAGCATGTGCTTGACCACATCAACAAGACTCATCCTGAAGTGCTCGGCAAATTTGGTGGCCATGCAATGGCTGCCGGCATGAGCGTCAAGTATGGTCAGCTTCCACTTTTCATGAAGCTGTTCGATGAGGAAGTTGCCAAGGATCTGACTGACGAACAGATGCTGGGCACCATCCAAGTGGACATCATGAATACTCAGCCCCACCACATGACAATGGATCTGTGTCGAGCCATCTCTGAAATGGGCCCTTGGGGTCAGCATTTCCAGGAGCCTGAGTTTCATGCCCGCTTCCGCCTGATTCGTGATGAGCGCCGTCGTTCTCCCAAGGTCTTGAAAGAGAAACACCTGCGAATGATCGTAGAGTTCGCTGATTACCCAGGCCAGCAGTTTGAAACCATCACATTCAATTGCATTCATGACGGCGAAATACCTGTTGAGGACACCTTTGACGCCTCTTTTGGCCTTTCGATCAACGAGTACCCTAAAGGAACATTCAGGCTACAGCTCATGTTCAAGGAGCTGCAAGATCCTGATTTGCATCTGAGGCGCGAGCATGCCAAGGCTGCAAAGGAGGGTCTGGAGCGCAAGAGCACTCGCATTGCGGGCCTTCCAAATCAGGAAACCAACAATCCTGTACAGCGATTCCAGGAAAACTACGAAAGCACCTTGGAGATGCTGAGATCGGCGCCCCCACGAAAACGCTTCCAAGCTGACAACGGCGAACCAGAGCCATTCTAAAACAATAGGTATCCCAGATGATCATTACCCTTAGCGGCATGAGTACCAGTGGCAAGACATACCTGGCAAAAGCACTGAGCGAGATGCCACAGTTCAGCAAAACGGTAAGCGTCACGACGCGACCCATGCGTGAGGGTGAGGCTGATGGCGTCGACTACCATTTTGTTAGCACCGAAGACTTTAAATCGCTTATCGATAAGGGCGAATTTCTGGAGTACGAGGCTTCCCACAAGGCCATGTATGGAACCGCCGCGTTTGAAGTCGAGCGCATCTTGTCCAATGGCTCCTCTGCCGTTCTGGTGCTGGAGCCAGAGGGTGTCGTTTCGATGGAGCGAATCGCCAAGGAGCGTGGGTTGCCATTCGTTTCGGTGTACATCGAGACCTCGATGCCAGTGATCATGGATCGCTTTGTAACTGAGCGTATGAACAATGAGATGGAAACCCGTGGGGCCATCGACTTCCAGGCTCACGCTGAGAGACTTGAGGTGATCCTATCGAAGGAATCCCTGTGGCCGGGGCGTAAGAAATGGGATCTGGTACTAAAGGATATTCATCTGCCAGGCCGATTTGAAGAAGTGCTCAATCAGCTCGTTGAGCTTGTTCAAACAAGGGATTTGTCCATCTTTGGGGACGTGATCCAGCCTGCTCCGGTTAAAATCCATGCCTATATCGATCAAATAGCGCTGACGGCACAATTGCCGGGTCTGTATCGGCAGCTTAGGCAAAAATTGATCAGCAGCGAGGATATGTGGAAGACCCTTTCTGGTGAAAAGAAGCCCGCACCATCCCCTTCCTTGGGTCTTGGTGATTGAGAAAAGGCCCCTTAGGGGGCTGGCATGTCTTGATCTTGCGTGTTCTTACGCGCATTTGATCTTGCCTGTGCTTTAAATTTCTGAAATTCCTGGTGAGACATTTCACCGATGGCCTTCATCATTTCTGGGTCGAGCTGATTCGCCACCTCTGTCGGCTCGCTGTTGACCACGCTTTGCCTGCGCAACACGTGGACAAATGCCTGGCTCGCCATCGCTATCTTCAGGCACGCTTTACGCATAGAGCTGAAGTACCGAACCACGTGACGGAGCGGGCCTCGCTCAGAAGAAGTGCACTCACGAATCAGCTTCAGGGTTGGGGTGATAACTTTAGCCCTGATTTTGCTTGCAAAAGACCTGGCTGCATAGCCGATATTTTGGAATTTCTCCATATCGCCACGGTAGTCAGTGGCTCGGGCCAGACCCATGACAACACCAACTGCGCCAACCACTGGCCATTGCCATTCAGGCGGGATCATGTCGTAAGCCTTTTTCACCGGAGGGAAAGGCTCAAGGGAGATCAGACCAAAAGTTGCCACAGAATAATTGAAGCAATCAACGAGGATCGTAAACAGATCAGTTTTGGCCTGCCTTAGCTTTTTGTCCTGTGTGGCAACAACTTTACCGTTGTTCTCTACACGCCACTTCTCTGCGCGGCCTACCAGTGGGTGCATGTTGCTGAGCACCGAATTGGTCAAGAAGGGCAGGTTGTGAGTTTCGTCGACATACTGCTCTGCAAGTGATCGGTTGCCAGAAAAAACCCAGTCCGAAAGGAGGCTGATGTTCACCGCATAAAACAGGTCAGTACTTTCAATATCAGTTCTTTGGACAATGACCTCAAGCGGCGTAATCCCTTTATTGTCAGCAAGCTCAAGACGGCCACCGTGAGTGATCAGGTCAAACAGGATGCGGACAGAGGGGTTGTTGCGGTCACGCAGATTGCCGGAGTAATGATGCGCGGCATAGTGAACAGCTGTCCACCCATGGTTATTGGCAGCATTGATGTCGACCCCTGCCTTGATCAGGCTTGAGACCGCCGATGGATCCATATCCTTGACCGCCATGATCAACGGCGTGTGCCGGTCTTCTGAAAGATCGTGCTGGTTGATACCCTCCGTACTGAAGCCAAGGTAATGCTTCAAAGCACCCCAGTGCTTGTTGCGGGCAGCCAGGAGAGGAACCCGGAGGCGCTCAGCATCCGAATCGGATTTTTTGATCGAAGGGTCGACGTTGGCAGCGGCCTGGTTGTATTGCATGTACAGGTCAATCAGCTCCGTATGCCCATGGTAGGCCGCCACGGTCAGCGCCGTGCGCCCCTTGTGAGTAACCCAGTCAAGCAGAGCCCCATCTACAAGGAGCGCCTTGTTGACGGCGGGTCGATTATAGTGGGAGGCGGTAATCAGGGCTGTTTCGTCATCGCCGTCAGGGTGGTTGATGTCGATCTGCGTACTCAACCAGCTGAAAAGCGCCGTGAAGGACTCATCAGGGATCTTCTGGTCATGAAGACGCTGAGCAAGGACATGCAGGCAGGTCTTGCCATACCGATCAAGCAGGCCGAAATAGCGCTGATAATAGGCCGCACTCACGTCGCCAAGATTGCGCGATTCCAAAAGGCAATCTGCGAAAGCCTGCACGACCTCAAGCGATGGGTCGGGAGCCTTTCTGAAATAGCTGGCCAAAGTGCTGTAGCCAGCTTTGTCCGTGAAGTAGGGGTCAATCAGCGGCTGATCGTTGATTCTTGCAGTGAGGTGGCGAAGCAGATCCATCTCACCGCTAATCATGCACTGAACGAGGAGGGTGACGTTGTTTTTGTTTCGCATGACCTTATGTAGGTCTGGGCAAGTCTGTGCAGCAACCAATGCGCCTTCGATGTTTCCCGCCAGCAACGCCATCATGCCAAGCGAGCCCTCGCTGAAGGGCTTCATGGTATAGCGGTCAACTGCCGAAGCAAAAATGGACGCTGAACGAGCCATTTGATCGCCTGTGGCAAAACTGGCCAGGGCCTGCAGCGGAGTCTGCTGGCGATCCAAAATTGGGTCATTGATGCTGTCTACCAGTACATCGTAATGCTCTGACAAGAAGGCTTGATCTACCGGACTTGATAGGAAGATATCCCACGCTGCATGTGCCGGAATGCCAGATCCTGATCTCACAGGCAGATTTGCAGCAGATTGCGAGACTGTGACGTCTGGGCTTACGTCCTGATTGTTGATAGCGTTCATTATAGGCCAGGCTCCGCACTTTCCAACTGGGGTTTTCTAAGGTGTTTAGTGTTCTTGCTGATCTCAATGAGCAAGGCATTTTTGGCAAACTTAATCCGCTCGATCTCTACAGGAATATCGCGAACGCCAATGCCGCTGATCAGCTCCCGCATGCCCATTATCTGAGTCAGGGCTTCTTCGCGGGTGTGCTTTTTGACCTTGGTCAGATACCCGAGCTGATAGGTGTACAGAGCATTAGCAATACCCTCGTAATTGATGGTCTCATTGCGCAGCTCCAACTTAAGCACACCAACCATCAGATCGCGGAAATTTCCATGACCGATGAATGCCTCCAAGTGAGGGCGGTGACGCTCACGGAGCATCGAGTACACACCATTAGCCGTCTCGACTGGCTTTTTCGTCTGGACATGGAAGCCATCTTCGTAGGTTGCTAGCGCTCGATCAATGCACTGAGCAATCCAGATGCCCAGATTATCGCCATGCTCCTGAGAAGCCTTCTCAAGAGCCTCTGGTGCGTATTTCTCCATGGCTGAATAGATCATTAGCGGGAGTTCTTCAACCGTGTTTTGGCCAGACTCCAGGGGTGTGCCGTGCTGGCGAGCAGCAGTAAAAAGGAACATCAGCAATGGCTGAAGCTGCGTGTGGGGGCCAAGGATGTAGTATTCACGACCTGTGATCGACAAGGCAAAGTTATGCCTGGCGTTCGGAGACACCTCAAAGTCGATCAGCGAGCGAGCGTGTCGCGAAGCGAAGCTCTCGTAGGTCTGATTGATGGTTGATGACAAGTTGTCCCACTTGGCAACCGTTTTGCCAGAGAAATGGCGCTTGGCACGCGCCTGCTCGATGGGAAGGGTGCCTGCTGACCTAGAGAAGGTTGGAGACACGAGGATTCGCTTGGGAACATCGACACCCAAGGCCAGAACCTCTGCCATCGTGATCGCTTTACCCGGCTGATGAATAGCCCGAGGCGCGATATTGGATCGAGTCGAATGGCTTGGGTAGTAGTAAAATCTGGATGGGTTGCAGCACGAGGGATCCAGATCAATGCGAGAACGCAAGGCATCGAAGCAAGCTGGCCATTCAGTAACAGGAATAGGCTGAGCCAGTCGGACGATAAGCCTGTACTTGTAGGGCTCCTCAGGCGTGAAATTGTGCGTGCTGTGCACAATGTACTCATAACCCTCGAATACCGTTTCGGCAGTCTCAAGGGCCCCGGCTTCGTCGATATCAATGACCAATAGGCTAAGCGAATCCATGTTTGCATCAGTACGGTAGTGCTCAGTCCCTTTTTTAGAGGTTACCTGAACCCACTCGCTTTCGATCTTCATGGCCGCAGGAATGTACCCAGGCCCGTCCTTTCGGTCGCGGAACCGGTGGCGCATCACCTCACACTTGAATTCTTCCCAGGAGAATTCGTTGATGCCTACCTCAACCTCGGTATCCCGACAGGAGTTGAGGTTGACCAGGAAGATAAAGTCGCTGACATCTTGCTGCATGGCATGTACACATAGAAAAGGGAGATATCACTAGCATAGACAGTGAGTAGAGAGGGTATCAATGGTCAGGATGTTCGAACATTTCTACCTCTGAATTGCTGCAGTGTCAATATTATGCTAAATTGCACGTCCTAACAGGAGATTATCCGATGAAATACTGCGCAATCGACATTGATGACGTCCTTGGCCCCTTTTCCGCTGTGCTGAATCCGGCCCTAAACAAGACCTTCAACCGAAAAATTCCGGTTGAAAGCTGGGTCAATTTCAATATGACCCCCTTGTATGACATCACAAGCGAGCAGTTTTTCGAGGTCATCATCAAACAAGACCTGCTGAGCCAAATGGTGCCTTATCCTGATACCCGGCGCGCCCTGCAGCGTCTGCGGGACGAGGGCTATCGCATTGTTCTCATCACTTCTCGCGGCTATCACCCTGACGCACTGGCGCTGACCCTTGCTTGGCTGAAGGCTCATGATCTTCCATTCGACGATCTAATCATCAAGCCAGAAGGGATGACAAAGGCAGAAGCCGCTAAAGATCAATACCCAAAAGGCTTCGAGTTCATGGTTGACGACTTTGACACTAACCTTGATCAAATGAAAGAAGCTGGCATGGCTCGCACCCTCATCCTGATCGACCAACCGTGGAACAGGGCCAGAAGCGACTTCCAGGTTGGGAAAAGTCGCTTCAAAAGCCTGGGGCAGTTTGTGGAAAAACTGCTGGGGCATGAAATTGTCGCTCAAATGGCATGAAAGCAAAAAAACCAAGTGATCCATAAATACGATTATCTGGTATATTGCCCATAACAAAAACAAAAAGGACACGGTAATGACCCACGTCGACCAAGCGGCGCAAAAACCTGCGCCGAAAGAAAAGAAATCGCTGTTCACGCTCAATGATGTCCTCAAGTGTGCTGCCATCCTCATGTGCCTGAGCGTGGCCTACAAATCCCTCTACAAGCCTGATGTCGGTGCGCCAGCAGCTTCGCCAGCAGTGCTGTCGCAAGCGGCAGGATTGCCTGAAGCAAAAGTCTCGGCTAAGGCTGACGACCTCAAGATCGACACCGACAAAATTGCTGAACTCCTCAAGAAGAAGGGTGATTCGATTCTGGCCGCAGGCCCAGTCAGAATGAGCCTTGGCCAGACCAGTCAGCCTCAACCCCAAGTGAGTGCGCCTGCTGTTGCCGCACCAGCCCCAGTTGCCACCCAGCCCACCCAAGCTCAGCAACCAGCGGTAGCGATTGCACAGCCTGGCTCGGCGGATGCCAACCGTGTACCCAAGATCGGCTTTCGAGCAGACGGGTCTCAGATGACCCCCTCTGAGAAAACAGAGCAAATCAAGGGCATCATCGCCAAGATTCCGGATAGGTGGACAGTGAACTGGAAGGCTGAAAATGAGAAGGCCAGCATTTATGTTTTTACTGATCCTACCTGCCCGTACTGCCAAAAACTGCACCACTCGATTGCCGAGCTGAATGCGGCGGGCGTTACCGTTCACTACTTCCTTTACCCAAGAGACATGGGGCATAACACGGGCTATGTGTCTAAAACTCAGGAAAATCTGAACAACGTGTGGTGTTCGGTTAACCAGCAGGCCGCAATGGATGACGCTTACGCTGGCTACAAGATTCCTGCCACCGATTGCAGCCAGCTGCCTGCTGATTTGAATCGGATGCGGTCTCCAGTAGCCGATCATTACTTTCTCGGTGAATTGTTTGATGTGAAGGGTACTCCAACCATCATCACTGCCGACGGTCAGGTAATCGTAGGCTTCAGCAACACGGCAAGCCTGATCAAGGCAGTTCTCAATTAACTGACAAATAGCCCCTTCGCCATGGAGGGGTTTTGACTTATATTGATCTCTGTGTGAGAATCGCGCTATAACAACAAAAAGAAGGGAAAAACCCCCCATGTCACAGCTGATCATCATCGTAATCGCAATTATCCTCAGCATCATTGTTGCGGCAAGTACGCTCTTGTACCTGTCCGAAAGCGGTGAAACTGCTGCCAAGTCCCAGGCAACCAAGTACATTCAGGAGGCAGCGCAGATTCGTGGCGCTATCCTAATTGCCCGAAATGACGGGATCTACTTGGACACTGAGTCCAACCTGGATCTGCTGGTTCCCAAGTACCTGGCCGTTATTCCTCAGGCGGGTGAAAACTGGGAAACTCGTGAAAATGAGGTCTACAAGACCGGCATCGAAGACAAGGTCTGCCTGGCAGCAAACCGCTCCGTTGGGTTCACCTTCAAATCGACCGACCAGGGCGTTCGTAAAGCAGATGGCGGTTACATCCCGTACTGCTCCAAAGACAACCTGAACCCAAACACGCCTTGCTGCGACAATTCGGACACCGGTAGCAACGAAGTTAACTGATCAGGCTATGAAAAAGGGCGCCATCGAGGCGTCTTTTTTATGGATGGAAATCAGACTCAGGATCCGATTTTCTTAGGTTAACTGTTCGTGCGAACTCCAATACTGACGGATTGATAATCGCAAAAGACTCGATGCAAGGTTCCACCTCTTCAAGTATCTTGACCGCATCAACCCCCTGGGCCACCAAGTATCCCCATACCCCTGGTGACTCCAACAGCATGTAAGCCGATTCTTCAGCCTCACCCCAAAGCTCGACATTCCAGGGCGAGTTGGAATAACCTGTATCGCGATTGAAAGCTTCAAGAAGTTTGTCCACATTTTGCGGGTCGGTGGCATCCAACACTGAGGCCGACTTCATTCTGAACGCGGTCAGTGTCCCGCCACGTGCGAAATGAACCGCAAAAGATCTGGTCGCTGTGACATAGAATGGATTGCCAGGAGAGAGAGCAATGCATTTATTTGATTTGCCACCAAATGCTGGCTTATCAGGCCTGTGCGGGCTTCCGTGATAAACGAGCAGATCCTCAACCAAAGCCGAGCTCAATAACAGAGCCTCCTGAGGTCTTCTTGATCCGCTCTGAGAGAGCCCTGTGGCGCTCCATGGCAGCTTCGTTGACGCTAACCACGCTCAAGGCGTCTGCCGGAACTTCAAGGCGTGCGGGGCGCAAGGAAGGGCCTGTGGCTTTGAGGCGGGTATCCAGAGACAAACCTTCCTGAGACACAGTCATCAGAAGGTAAACCTGCGCCAGAAGGTCGGCGTCGAGGAGGGCGCCGTGGAACTCACGGTTATAGTTGTCAGCACCCACATATTCACGAAGCAGTGCATCGAGGCTATTTTGCCTGCCTGGGCGCTTGGCACTGGCTACGGCAAGGCTATCAATGATGCCATCGCAGTAATCGCTAAGCTTGCCGTAGCCAGCATGCTTGAACTCCATGTCGAAGAAACCTTCGTCGAACTTGGAGTTGTGGGCTACAAGGGTTGAGCCCTTGATGAAGTCGATAATTTGCTGGGCAAAGTGACCAAATACACGACCCCCGGAGAGCCTCACTAGCTCATCTCTCGACAAGTTATGAACTTCTCGCGCTTCGTCCGGGACATCCCGTTTAGGGTCGAAATAAAGGTGTAGAATTCGTCCGGTTTTTTTTCGATCAATCAATTCGACGAACGCAGCCTCGACCATCTTGTCCCCTGTTTTGGGGTCTAGCCCAGTGGTCTCGGTATCGAACACGCACATCCTGCCAGACTCAACAATGCTCATAAGCAATTATCCTATAAATACATACTGCCCATTATGCATATATTGAAACCTAAAAAGGAAGGTCATCGTCATGGGGCTGGCCATCTACTGGAGCGGCCACATGCGAAGCAAAACTGAGCTCAAGTTCTGGTGTCGAATCGGCTTCGGTGCGCTGATCTGCCGACTGCTGGGCAATTTGAGCCACTTGGGAAAGCGTACGGTTTGGCTGGTTCAATGTGCCCATGTTTTCAAAGCGCGACTGACCATTGGCAAAGCCAAGGCGCACAGTGCCCAGTGGGCCGTTACGCTGCTTGCCGATGATGAATTCTGCAACTCCCTTGTCTTCGGTATCTGGGTTGTAAACCTCATCACGGTAGACGAAGGCAATGACGTCAGCATCCTGTTCGATTGATCCGGAATCACGCAGGTCAGAGTTGATAGGGCGCTTGTTAGGTCGACGCTCCAGGTCACGGGAAAGCTGGGACAGGGCAACAACCGGCAAACCGAGGTCACGAGCAAGCTGTTTCAAGCCACGGCTGATTTCACCGACGCCTTCGTTTCGATTGCTCTTAAAATGCGCCGACAGCGTCATTAGCTGAAGGTAATCGATCAAGATCCCGCGAATACCATGCTCTCGCTTGGCCTTAGTTGAGCGAGCCACAACCTGGTTGAGGGTAAGTGCTGGCTGATCATCGATAAAAAGAGGGGCATTATCCATCATCTCTTGGCCAATCTTGAGTTTTTCGAGATCGCCATTCTTTAGGCGCCCCATGCGAAGGTCTTCAAAATCGATACCAGCGATGCTAGCAAGAGACCGCTCGTAGATGTCCTCCTTTGGCATTTCCATCGAAAAAACCAGCCATGGAATGCCGTTCTTGATCGCCGAGTGCTCAACCATGTTCATGCATACTGTGGTCTTACCCATCGAGGGTCGGCCACCCACAATGATCAGGTTCTGGTCGTTGAAACCCTTGATCAGGTTGTCCAAGTCATCGAAACCAGTACTCAATCCAGGAATGCCGCCCTGGGTAGCCCTCTGCTTGAATCGCTCCTTCCACTTAGCGCCCACATCCTTGTAGCTTGATGTGGTTTTCTCACCCGCATTCATACGAGCATTGGCCTGCTTGATGCCGGCATCTACCAGCCTAATCTCTTCTTCTACAGGCTTCTCACCTGCAATCAGCAGGCGAGAGCTTTCAGCCAACTTCTGGGAGAGATTCACGCGGATGCTCAGATCACGCAGCTCTTCGCAGTGGCGCTTGAGGTTGGCCGGGGTAGGAAATCCGCTGCAAATTTCGATGAGATAGCTGCTGACTCTTGGCGAGCTGTTGAAGTGACTCAAACCAAGGGGGGCGTCCACATTTCGTCCTGCCCGAACCTCGTAACTGATCCAGGAAAAAATCTGTTTGCCCGCTTCGCTGATGAAATCAGTAGGCTCCAGCACTTCGGCAATCTCCTTGTAGAGCGCGCTGTCGTCCAGAAGGGTCACAAGGACAGACTTCTCCAGTGGGTCTGCCGATGATGCGAGGGTATTGCTGGCTGGATAGTCGTTCATGGAACCCGTTGAAACCTCATTGCGAAATTCGAGTTAGCAGTATATTGATTGGCATGGCGTTGTCAATTGATGTTAAAATCGTGCATCTGTCACGCTGTACCTAGACCGCCTATCAAGACCAGGAGCCTCACGTGAGCTTCGTTCATCTGTCTGTACACTCTGAATATTCGTTGCATGACTCACTCATCCGAGTCAAACCACTGATGAGCAAGGCGAAGGAGTTCAATCAGCCTGCCATTGCGATCTCCGACACCTCAAACATGTTCGCCACAATCAAGGCATACAATGGTGCGATGGCGATGGGGGTGAAGCCCATTATTGCTGCAGAAGTCCAGGTCAAGACGCCTCGGCTTCCGGCATCCACGCTGACGCTGTACTGCATGAACAATGATGGCTATCAGGCGCTGTGTGAGCTGATCTCTAGGGGCTACAACGAAGCCCCCCGCGATGACCTGAATCATCCGGTTATTCCCCTGGAGTGGCTGGATGGGCAAACCGATAACCTGATAGCGCTGTCCGGTGGTCGTGAAGGAGAAGTAGGTCGCTTGATGATGAGCAACCGCAGAACGCTTGTGACTGAGGCCCTTTCGGACTACAAGCTGCTTTTTGGTGATCGCCTATTCATCGAGCTACAGCGCATCGGACATCCTGCTGACGATCGATACGTCAAAGAGGCCGTGTCGCTTGCCATCGAGCACAAGCTGCCAGTCGTGGCTACGAACCCATCGAGGTTCCTTGATCCCGCTGATTTTCAAACGCACGAAGTCCGGATTGCCATTGCCCAAGGTCGCAGCGTGCGTGCACTGCGCGAGGATCTCAATCCACCTTGCACCCAGCACCAGTACTTCAAGTCGTCGGAGGAAATGGCAGAACTGTTCAGCGATATTCCCCAAGCCATCGAAAACACGGTGCGCATCGCCGCCCTATGCAGTGTTGACCTGACACTGGGCAAGAGTTTCCTTCCGAACTTCCCGGCCCCTGACAAAATGTCTGAGGCAGATTATCTGGAGAAAACATCCTACGAAGGCCTGGAAGAGCGTCTTGCCTATCTATTCAAGGATAAAGATAAGATCGACGCCAAGCGCCCCACCTACGTCGAGCGACTAAAGTTTGAGCTGGGCGTGATCAATCAGATGGGGTTCCCTGGTTACTTCCTGATCGTTGCTGACTTCATCAAATGGGCTAAGGCGAACGATATCCCTGTGGGCCCTGGTCGTGGATCGGGCGCTGGTTCGCTGGTGGCATATTCCCTGGGCATCACTGACCTGGATCCGCTTCCCTATGATCTGCTCTTCGAACGATTCCTGAATCCCGAGCGGGTTTCGATGCCAGACTTCGACGTTGACTTTTGCATGGAAAAGCGCGACCAGGTCATTCGCTATGTGGCAGACGCTTATGGTCATGATGCCGTGTCTCAGATTATTACTTATGGCACCATGGCGGCGAAAATGGTGGTACGAGATGTGGCCCGAGCTCTCGGATACCCATACCGCCTTGGCAATCAGATTTCTCAGCTTATCCCGAAAGAGCCAGATATCACGTTGGAAAAGGCGCTCGATCGCGTTCCAACCCTCAAGGTAATGCTCGATACAGACCATGATGTGAAAAATATCATGCTGCACGCCCTGAAGCTTGAGGGCATCACTCGCCAAGTCGGTAAACACGCGGGTGGCGTACTGATCAGCCCAGGAGCCTTGACACAGTTCACCCCAACCTACTGTGATCCTGATGGAGGCAGTCTGGTATCTCAATACGACAAAGATGACGTGGAGAAGGCTGGCCTGGTCAAGTTTGACTTTCTGGGTCTTCGCAACCTGACCATCATCGATCACGCCCTGAAGAGCATCAACGGTCGTCGAGTGAAGGAAGGTCTGGCCAAGATTGATATCAATGGCATCGACCTGACAGACAAGCTCACCTACGAAATGATCCAGCGCTGCGAAACCACTGCTGTGTTCCAGCTTGAGTCCAGCGGCATGAAGAACCTGATCAAGCGTATTCAGCCCGATTGCTTCGAAGACCTCATCGCCTTGGTGGCTCTATTCCGTCCTGGCCCGTTGCAATCCGGAATGGTGGATGACTTCATCGACCGTAAGCATGGGCGTGCGGAGTTGTCCTATCCACACCCCAACTACCAATACGCGGGGCTAAAGCCTGTGCTTGAGCCAACTTACGGCATCATCCTTTATCAGGAGCAGGTGATGCAAATCGCTCAGGTAATGGCAGGCTATACCCTCGGCGGCGCCGACATGCTACGGCGCGCAATGGGCAAAAAGAAGCCTGAGGAGATGGCCAAGCAACGCGGTGGCTTTGTAGAAGGCTGCGGTAACAATGGCATTGATGCGCACCTGGCTGGCAACATTTTCGATCTGGTTGAGAAGTTTGCGGGCTACGGCTTCAACAAGTCCCACTCTGCAGCCTACGCTCTGGTGGCGTTCCAGACGGCCTGGCTCAAGGCCCACTACCCGGCTGACTTTATGGCTGCAGTCCTGTCCTCTGACATGGACAACACTGACAAGGTCGTGCGCTTCATCCACGAATGCCGCAACATGGGTGTTGAGATTCAGACCCCTCATGCGAACCATAGCCAGTGGCATTTCACGTCTCACAATGGCGTAATCCTCTATGGTCTTGGCGCCATCAAAGGCTTTGGTGAGTCGGCGTCCAAGGCTATGCTGGCCGACCGAAAAGCAGGTGGTTCTTATCAGGACATCATTGATTTCCTTCGCCGTAATAGCTTGAACAAAAGTTCGATCGAGGCCTGCATTCATGCGGGGATGTTCGACTTCTCTGGCCTTCAGCGCTCTGAACTGCTTGCTATCTACCCAACAGCTGCGAGCGCCGGCAAGCAACTTCGCAAGAATGTGAATCAGGGCATGCTCTTTGACATGGATCTGCCGGTGATCAAGCGCGCCGAGACTACAACGATGGATGATGATGTACGCCTGGCAGGTGAACGCAAGCATCTGGGTCTGTACCTGACAGGCCACCCTTACGCTAAATATCAAACCCGACTGAAACACTCGCTGACTGCGAGCCTGATCGAAATTGCGCAGAGCGTCGAAGATGATGTCGATGGTGTTGAGAAAGCCAAGTTCAAGCATGTGACTGTTGCTGGCCTGCTGAGCGACATTGATGCCCGAAGCAATACCAAGGGCACCTATGCCTTCTTCAAGCTCGATGACGGCACTGCCCGGCTCGATTGCAGCATCTTCAACAAGCCCTATCACGAATATCAGGAGTTCATGAAGGACGACAACCTGGTCGTACTCAACGGCATCGTGCGGATCAACCCCAAAACCAACATAGCCTCGCTCATTATTGACCGCGTCCAGCCGCTAACCACGTTCCTGCAGACTCAGCCAGGTCGAATCATCATTCGCACCAAAGGTGCGGCCAGCGTCATGGGGATCCTACATAGCGCCGGCAACGAAGAGGGCAACCTACGGGTATGTATCGAGACTGAAGATGGCGATCAAGTGGATCTTCCTGCTTTGCCGATTCACCATACCTCGGCAGCTCTCTCGTTGCTTCAGCGAAAATTCGGCGACAATTGCCGAGTGGAATACGCCCAAAGCTTAGGCCGTGTCTACCGCAGCAAGGACTCGGTAGACATCGAACCCATCGTAGATATCGAAGACATGGACGAGCACCGTTCCAAGCTTCGTGAGGAGCTTGAGCGCAGCCTTATCGCCGCCAAGAAGGCAATGGATGGGTCAATGGAGATGGCTTCGTGACCTTCGAGAAGGGGCACCGGCCCCTTCGGGAGAATCAAGGCGAATGGAAACGCTATGTAGAATGGCTTGAAGGAAAATTTGAAAACAACTACCTACCGCACCCCGAGAACAAGCAGGAGTACATCCTGTACGGAGAGTGGTGTGAGAAGAGATTTCTCAAAGAAATGGCTGCCAGAAGCTACCTGGCAGTGAAACTCAATCCTGAGAAGCGCAAAAATTCCAAGGTGATCGATTTCTACCTGGATGGCTGGGGCTATTGTGACCTCAAAACTCAAAATAGTCCGTTCTTCATGTCGCAGCGAAAATATGGAATCGACAACAATCGAGCCATCAGCTTCAACGTAAAGGATTGCATCAATTATGCCCCTTATTTGAAAAAGGGAATCGACGTCGGGATATTTTTCTGGGTCGACTGGAAGGTGCTTTCAATGCCGAAACTGGGTTCAACACCCTATCGGTGGGGCATTTACTTCATGCGCTTTAGCGAAATTCAGAAAATTATCGATAAAAACCTGGCTCGGTCACACGAATACGAAAACCGGAAGGAGGAGGGCACCTCCGAATGGCGCAAGGAGCATGGGCAAAACAGTGATGGCAATGCATCACGAAGCATCGGTCTTTCAGTCGATTGGATGGAGCCAGTCTTACGTAGCAGCTCAAACCCTTGGATTTGAAAGAAAAGCCGTATACGCAATATTGACATAAATCGTTAGTGGATGTAGATTCTAGATATCTGGACGAATCCAGCGCCCACAATAAGAAAAATAAAGAGCGTAACCATGAAGACATTTCGCCAAGAGATGCGTGAACTTGTGCACGCATCCATCCCTGCCGACGAGATCGTCGACCGAAACATCGAGATCACTTTTAAGCACTTCGGTTGGGATGGCCAAGGTGGCTGCAGCATGCAGTCTGTTGGTGATGAGCACCTCCTGACTCGTGAGCGCGTTCGTCAGATCTCCACAAAGTGCGCAAGGCAAATGGCTTCCCGCCATGAAACCGTAGTGTCCACACTGCCCGTTCTCCTGGCGACAATTAACAAGATGGCTCCAGCCCGCGCTGATAGGGTAGAGAAAGCGCTCAACGACTTGGGCTTGGACGGCGACCGACTCGAAGGGGTTTTGGCGGCAGCCAGACAGTTCAATAAGGCCGAAAAACACCTGCGCATCAGCGAAGAATTCTCCCAGCGCTTCGTAATCTTCCCGGATATGGAGGGCTCGGCCACTCAAATCCTTGCTCAGGCCAGAAGGCTCAACAGCAAGGTTGGCATGGCCAACGTCAAGGAACTACTATACCTTGTACCTGGCATTCCTGAGCCATCCGCTGTTCAGTACATTCGCGATGTTCTTGCAATTCGCCATGACACCACCTGGCTCGACGAGGAAAAAACCTGGTTCTGGCTCAGCACTTCTCCTCGCAACCGCCTGATTACCTGCCTGCACAAGATGCTATCACTCTTCTCAAGTGTCACGGTGGAAGGGATTCGCCAGGGTGCGAACCGCTACTTCAAAAAGGGAGAGAAGATGCCTTTCCAGTTGGCTGCCCCAACCAGCGTAATCGCAAGTTTTATTCGATCGTGGGGCGAGGCAACATGCTCAGAGGCCAATATCGTCCGCAAAGGCCCAACGTTTAGCCCCAAGTCGAAGGTGCTGGACTATGATCGTCTTATCGTTCAATACATTGTAAAAAGACCCAGCAAGATGGCCCGCGAAAAAGAGCTGGAGAACGCCTTGGTACCCACCACTGATGGTGTAGCTCACGAGAAAAAACACGCCTTTTCAATTGCCTTGAATTACTCGCCTATGGTTTGCAAAGGCAAGAATCGCGGTGAGTACATCGCGAACGGCGCCTTGTAAGGCAGGAGGGAGGCAAAGCCTCCCTTTGGGTGGAAATGTTCAAGGTAAAAAACGCTTTCGCACCCAAGGTTGAATCAGGCCACGCCAGAGGCCCAAGAGGTTGGTCAGGACGAAACAAACCTCCAGCAAGAAAAGACCCCAGGCCTGGGTGAGCAACCCGAAGCAGGACATACAAAGGCTGCTCACCAAAAAGCAGATCCATCCATAAGGCGAATAGCGAGAGTGGCTAGCTACCATCGCTGCTCCAGTAATACCTGTGGCGGCTCCTGTCCACTCCAAAACGGTTTGCAGCAGCATGATTTGCTCTCCGCCCAATGGGTCAAAAGGCTTCAGGGATTCAATTCTGAATCTTCATCAAGCCCAGTCTTTTTGGTGATGGTCATTCCTGGCCCAATCCACTCCCTGATGTCTTGGCCACAGATGCGCAGGGAGGCCAGCAACTCACGGCTAATGACTGCCAATTCGCGGAACTTCGGGTCAACCCGCTTCACAATGCTCATTTCTGCGAAATGCTGTTCGGCCTGCACAAACGCCTGGCGAAGCAGATAGGGGTTCGGATGTCGCTGGAGCACCGGCTCGACATGATCGAGCAGCGAGCAATAACGTCCATCACCCAGGAATACCGAGACCTCAAAGGCGCGAACCACTGTCAGCAGCTGCTGACGCGTGAGAGGCTCATCGAAATTGATGTCAAGGGTGCGCTTGTCGCTTTCAGCAGGCCGCATCTCATTCCAAAGCTCATTGAGCTCCTGGGTGGCACTTTCCACACCGGGAATCAGGAAGAAATCGTGCTTTCCAGCCATCAAGCCATTGTACTGCTCGATTGCATTCATGATGGGCTGTACAGCTGATGAGTCAATTTTGAAATGATACATGGAATTCACACTGAAAAGGACGAGCCGCAGCCACACGTTGTGGTGGCATTGGGATTGTTGATCGAGAATCTGGAGCCGGCAACGGTCTCTTCATACTCTACCGTCGCTCCAGCTAGGTACTGATAGCTCATCGAATCAATGGCCATCTTGATTCCGTGCTGAGTGTAGACGGAGTCGTCTTCATTTTGCTGTTCGTCGAACATGAACCCATACTGGAAGCCGGAGCAACCGCCACCTGTCACAAATACGCGTAACAGCAGATTCGGATTACCTTCTTCCTTGAGAAAGGAAGCCACTTTTTCTGCCGCTGCTGGTGAAATTTGGACAGCGTAGCTGGCATCAATTGCCTGAGCCTGAGTGACTGCGACCGAGTCGATTTTAGCCTCAGAGGCGGGGTCGAACGTTTCAATCGTCATTGAATAGCTCCAGGAGCAGTGCTCTAACAGAATCACCGCCGACGTCAATTTTTGGTGAAGTCGATCATATGGGGTAGACAAATCACTGTCAATATATTAAAAAAGACCCCTCAAATTCAGCAGGCTGGGCAGCTCCAATGGCGATTCCCGAGAAAAAAACGAAGGGTACTGAGGATGGAAAGGGCAAGAAGAACATGCTCTCCATCCCGCAGGACATCATCGACCGCATTGTGAGTCAGACAGACCTCTCAGAGATCATCTCGCGCTACATCAAACTCAAGAAGCAGGGTGCTGACTTCATTGGACTGTGCCCCTTCCACAGAGAGATGAGCCCTTCGTTCACAGTATCTCCGCGCAAGCAGTTCTACTATTGCTTTGGTTGTGGCGCAGGCGGGAACACTCTGGATTTCATGAAGGAATACCTGAACAAGACCTTCATTCCCGTGATTCAGGAGCTCTCCGAAGAAGTTGGGATCGACATCACGCCATACCTTAAATCAGCGCAGAAGGAGCAGCTGGATTTCCAGATTCCTCAGGCCCTGGCTGATGCACAGAACTTCTTTCGCAACGAGCTGCTGCGCAATCATACCGATGTGGCAGTGGCAACCGAATACCTGGCATCACGCCACGTCAGTGCCGATCTTTCCGAACGGTTTGGTTTAGGCTTTGCGGGATACGGCAAGCGAGCTATTGATGCATTGACTGAACACCATGAGGTGCTCATAGAGATCGGTCTTCTCCAGCGGAACGAGAATGGCTCCATGTTCTCGTTGTTCAGAGACAGGCTCATGATGCCGGTTCGTGATATGCGCGGCAAGGTAATCGGTGTCTCTGGTCGAACGCTTGATCCCGAGGTTAAGCCTAAATATCGCAACTCGAAAGAGAGCGCGCTATTCTCACGCAATAGCGTGCTGTATGGCCTGTACGAATCCATGCAGGCGTATGGAAATAGCGGAAAAATTGACCGGGTATTCGTGGTCGAGGGCCAATTCGACGTCCTGGCTAATCATATGCTGGATTTGGCTGCCTGCGCCGCGATGGGGTCTTCGGTATCCGTACAGCAGCTACGACTGCTTTTGCGTCACGCTCGACGCGTAAGCTTCCTTTTTGATGGTGACCAGGCGGGTCGCAAGGCACTGATCCAAGTTGGAACCTTGCTGCTTGAGAATATCACTGACCATGAAGTAGTTTTTGATGTATTGACCCTGCCTGAGGGGGTTGATCCCCACAACATGGTTACTGAGCAGCCTGATCTGTATCGTTCGATGCTTGAGCAGTCTCAGCCTTGGCTGGAGGCATTCATGGCTGCGCTTTCCACTGGTCATGACCTTGCAACTGACCGGGGCAAGGCTGAGTATGCAAGCTCGGCTTTGGACATTATTCACGACACTCGTGACCCTTTGCTGCGCCATCAGGCCGTTAAGAAACTTGCGGCAGTTGCAGGACTTCCTTTTGATGCCCTTGAAGAACGCCTGAAATCAATGCCTGCCGCCCGCAGTGGCTTCCTCAAGCCTCAAGAGCAGCTTAATGATGCCTCCATTCGCTTGGCCCGTATTTTGTGGGATGAGCCACTATGGGCGTCACATATCGAGGAAACTCAGCTCTGGCTGGAGGAGGGGGATGAAATCATTCAAACTCTCGCCGCCTGGAAGATTGACCTTTTTTCCGGCGCTCTGGATGCCATGCCCTCTGCTGAAGAGCAGCGCCTGATCGAAAGCAATGCCGATCTTGCTGCCGATATCACCCAGAACTGCCGAAACAAAGGGGGGGCAGCTGCCTTGGGTCGCAGGCTATCTGGGCTACAGGGGGGCAGGCTAATGGAGAGCCTGATGAGGGATGAGCCAGAAACCAGTCGAGCAACAGCCCACGCGTTGGCCCTACACATTACCGGCATCTGTGCGGGCAACGGGCTGCAAAGCCTGTCCAAAACCGCTGCGCTAGGTGCGTTGGATGACACTGGCCGAGAGAAATTTAATAGTCTGATGCGGATCCGTCGTGAAGCCGTAAATAGAACGAAAAATCTATAGAATCCGACATTCAATATTCTGCTAAAATGTCGATATCGACTATCAGTACGCCGTAGCGGCGAATGAACTCGGGGGTCTTTGCCAAAAGTCTTCCGACCAATCATTGGGGACATTCATGTCAGACGTATTCACTTCTCGCACGATGACCGATCTTGGCAAGATTGGCATTGAAGACCCGTGGGCTCTGCTCCTGAACGTGCCCAAGCACTATGACGACTTCACCGTTCCGCTGAAAAGCGTCCCTGCGATCATGCGCTTGGAGCCAGGTACCAGCTTCTACGCTTCTCTGAAGCTGGTGAGCGTTGCGACTTCTGCCGAAATTGATGCTCAGAAAAAAGCTAATGGCCAGCCCGCCAGAGAGGGAACTGGCGAATATGTGAATATCGAGCTCACGGATGGCATGCGATCGCTAAAGGCTATGGTTTTTGGCCGTGTTAAACCATGGGAAATGATCAGAAAAGACGCTATTGGTCAGATTATCCATGTCTCGGGCAAGATTGGCCTGGACAAAAGGAATCCGGAGTACAAAACGATCAAAAATCTTGAGATCGTTCCCAGCTCTGATCGCAACCGAATTGTGTCTCGATACAATGGTAAAGATGGTGTTATCACGGGTAATCGGGTTGCGGATCTGACCAAGACATCCCTCTTACATTTTGCCGATGAGGCTGTGGATCAGATTCTTAACAGCATGGGTGTTCCTGAACAGACCGTGATGCAGCATTGCCGGATTCCGTTCAATGATCTCAAGCATTTGCTGATGACGCTGCACATTCCGCGCACACCTCAAGATCTTGATCGAGCGATGCTCAGCGCCAGGCGCATGAACGCCTACTATGGAATCCGGAAGGCCCAAACTGCGACGACCCGCAAGCCAGTTCCTGAGTCTGCCATTCCGGTTGATAGAGACCTGATTCGCCAGTTGGTTGAACAGCACCCGTTTACGCCCACGAAAGACCAGCGGCAGGCAATCTGGGACATCATCTGCGACCTTGCCAACGATGTACCTATGGATCGACTGCTATCAGCAGACGTAGGTAATGGCAAGACCATGGCCTACGGTATTCCAGCGGCTTACGCAGCATCCAAAGGCAAGAATGTCGTGATCTTGCTGCCAACCGAGCCACTCGCTGGCCAGGTCGAGAAGAATATCCGCACCTGGTACCCTCAGCTCAACATACACCTGGTAACGGCGGGCTTTACCCAACCGGTTGAGCAGGGAAGCGTCCTTGTCGGCACAACCGCCATTTTGGCATGGCTTGAGAAGCACCCCGAATGGAAGGTGGACTTCGCAGTCACTGATGAACAGCAGAAAATGGGCACAGTTCAGCGCGAATCGCTAAACAGTCTGGGCACCCACATCCTGGAGGCAACCGCGACACCTATCCCTAGGACTATGGCCCAGGCTCTTTTTGGCAACAAAAAAATCACCTTGATCGACGACTGCCCGGTAGTCAAAAAAATCTCAACTAAATTGGTGGGTAATACCTTGGCGGAAAAACGAACCGCCATGGACATTCTCTACCAAACCGTAGCAGATGGTGGTCGCGTAGCAGTAATCTACCCCCTTGTTGCTGAGAAAATGGCTTACGTCTACCACGCCAAAGTGGAGACTCAAAAGGAAGCTGAGAAGATCGGCAGTGTCTTCAAAAAGCTCAATTTCCAGGTTAAGTCTGTCAGATCAGCTGCGGATTCCGGCGAAATTGTTTCAGAATTGTCAAAATCGGTCTGTGATGGCTTCCTCATAGAACTGCATGGTGAGGAGCAAGCCCACACCAGATTGCTTAAACGCTTTGAGCGCGCCCTGGGCGAGCACTGTCAGGTGTTGGAATTTTTGGGTGAGCGTATGGACGAGGATCTCGCGCTCAAGAACAAGAAAACCATCATTCAGGGCGCTGAGAAATGGGAGAAGATCAAGCCTAACCGCGTAGCGGTCATCCACGGACGATCCAAACGTGATGAAAAGGTTGAGATCATTGATCTGATGAACCGTGGGGATGCCGATGTATTGCTGGCTACCACGCTTATCGAAATCGGTATCGATATCGCAGACCTCCGGGCTTTGGCGGTCATTGATGCTGACTATCTGGGCGCGTACACCCTTCATCAATTACGTGGACGAGTGGCGCGTAACGGTGGTGAGGGTGCATTCGTGATGATGGCCAGCGCCCCTCTGGACGAACTGGACGATAAGGCCCTGGATCGCCTCAACCTTTTGGTGAAGTTCACCAGAGGTTCTGATATTGCTCTGCATGACATGGAGCAGCGTGGGTTCGGCAACCTTGATGCAGGCGGAAAGGCCCAGAAAGGCTTTGACGATGGGCTATTTGCTCAGTTGAAGCTCTCCCCCAAGGAAATGGACTCATTCCTGTCAGACCTTAAACAAGAAATGGCCAATCAAACCAGGCCCGATAAGCACCGGCCAATGGCGGCGGCACCTTCCCCTTAGCCAAAAAAACGGCGCCATTATCAATAAACGCCATAGTACGGGCGGTAGGTGGATCTAACGATCCTTTCACATACCGCCCGATTTTGCTCGCCCTCAAAATGTTTTGACAATTTGCTTGAAAATGTTATAAATGCCCTCACCGTAAGTCATGTAGACAAATTGGCAAGGGGATAAGGGTTGAAATTGAACCGAAACGCGAACCTCCATGCCAAAGACCGATCCCATCAGTAACGTGGGTCAACAACGAGAGCCCGGAGACTTTATGAGAAAGCGCAAAAACATCCTTCTTGAAGCGCTACCCAATCGTGAGCCGCTGACCGAAGAGCTGGCGCGGCTGGAGGCGTTGTTCGATGACATGCAAACCAATCTCCCCAAAGGCCCCAAAGCCCCTCGCACCAAAGCCGCCGAAGCAAGCACCCGACTACTGAAGGCTCAGCGAGAACTGCTGAAGGTAGAGACCAAGCGTCAGCAATTGGTTACGACCTTTGACGAGATGCTTGGCCTGGAATTCGTATCGCAAGAAGATGCCCTTGCGATCAACGAGGTCGTTGAGATGCGTAAGCAAGCGACCAGTGATTACTATCGGTCATATTGCCTACAGAATTCGTTGTCACGCATCACCCGTGAATTTGCCCCGGTACTCAAGGGCCAGTTGCTGGAGAAGATCAGCACCCTGGAAACCCAGGTTTCCAATGTTCGTAAAGGCTTGTTCGCAATCTACTGGGCTCTTCCTGATATCGGCATGACGTTGGCAGAGTGGGAAGCCCTGACCCAAGTGCAACGCCGCAGCATGCGCCCAACTGGCCGACCTTCGCTCCCCCTTGAATGCCAAATCACCGAATGTGAAGAGCAATCCAAGGCACTCCTCGCCGAAATATCCACGCTATCGAAGGGCAAGCTCAATACGGTTGAGAAGGCGCTCAAAGGCGTCGAGCTTTCGACCCGTGGACGCCCTGTCATCAGTGACATTGGCAAGATGGAACGCCAGGCCGGCAGATTGCGCCGTGAAATGGAAAAGCTTGACCCTTCAGACTTCCCTTCTGAAGCCGAGCACAAGAAGAATCCACGTCTGGGTGACACCTATCAGATCCGAGTTGATCGCATGACCGCTCGTATCGAGGAAATCGAAGAGTCGATTCGCATTGCTGAATCCGAGCTTGAAGGAGTGGCAGTGTATCGTCGCGAGCTTGAGAAGCAGCGTGCCCGACACCGCGACCTGGTTGTATTGGAAAGCAAGGCAAATGGGGATGACCAGGCCATGCTACTGCTCGAAATTCTTCGCAACGAAGTTCAGCAGCAAGAAACGGTCGAGATGATTCGCAAGGCTGACCCGCAGGCCACTGAGACCCTGACCCACCGAGTCAATCCTAAAGAGACCCGCGAGCGCCTGAGCCGCCTTGAGATGAATGGTCGACTCAAGGATGGCGAGCTGCTGATCCTTCAGGAGATCAAGCAATCGATCATGGGCAAGAGCTCTACCCGAGGCCGCTAAGGATGAGAAGATCAGGGGCAGCGAAAGCTGCCCCTTTTTCATGCCTTACGCTTAATGTTTCGAGCCCTAGAAATGCTGATGGTATCGTCTGGCTGCTTCCAAAGGTAAGCTTTAGTCCAGAATGACTTTGAAATCACAGAAGACCATACGTAAGTCTCGCTGCGTAACCTTATAAGGGTTCCGCCAGCCCAGAGAAGCACCCAACCGACACAGGATGAGGTTACACAGACCCACAATGGGTAGACCTCAATTCGCCCCCTGGCAAGAAGATGAACGCCAATCGACTGCAATTGGGCATTCCAGCCCTTAGCATTTGCCTCATCGAGCCACATCAAAGGGATTGTCGACTTAAGGATGATCGGGTACATCGATCCAACGATCGCGCCAATACCCAGGAGAATAAGTAAAGAGGCATAAAATACGCGCCATTGAGCGCGGCGTTTCAATGCAGATTCGTAAAGAAGCTCTTCTTCAGATACAACTCTGAATGCAGATCTAGCTGGCACGGAATGGACTCCGACTTGTTGATGAAGGATGTCATCTCAAGGTTGCCCAGGATGGAAACACTGTCGTAACAGACGTTCTGCGCAACCCGAGCTGCTGAGGGAATGATGACGCGGTTTTTGTGTACAAATCGCTCACGCTCTACTCGATCGACCGAATATCCTGACACCGACCAGGTAACACCAGCTGCGGGGCGCTCAGGGCCTTTGCCTAAGCGCCCCATGCATCCAAGCGTATCCAGACGGTGCATGAACAAGCTCATTGCCGTCAGCGGGCTGTCAGTGCGGCTCAATTCTTCACTAACCGCCTCCCAAGCCTGGTCTGCTGGGAGGGGGGCTTGGCTGAAGACGACAAGCCCTTGCTGTGTATCCCATTCGATGGCTGCTGGAAGTTTGGTCAGGGCGTAGTGAAGCTGGGCTTTGGCTACTTCTGTCATCATGGGTAACCACTGACCAACCAGTGTCTGATGGCGGGAATTGTGGTCATTTAGCTTGGTCAGCACATCCGCCTCATTCTGCCCCATGACTGCCCTGATCCAAGGCTTGCCAAGGTAACTGACTGCCTGCCAAGAGCTTGGTGCAAAACCAAGAAAATTCCCCAACAGCACCACCCGGTCAGACGAGGGGTGGAATCCCACTTTCTCAAGGAAAGTGTTCAGGGCTGGGAAATGGCCATGTAGCTCACTGATGGCAAAAACCCTCCCGCCATCAGGCAGGGTCAAGCGTTCAATATTCATATTTTTATTTCCTTAACACCGCCATTTAAACGTATATTGTCAAATGTCGCAAGTCAGAGCTGGTCAATATATGCTCTAATGTGATTCAATAGAAAAATGGAATAGCCTATGGGGGGAGGCTCTATGACGAGCCTGGGAAAGATCTTTGATAAGCGCTTTACAGTGCACTTTCAACCGATCGTAGACATGAAAACACTCAAGCTCGTGCGATACGAGGCGCTTAGTCGCCCCCTTGGGTTTGTTCAAGACACCGAGACGCTCATTCACCAAATGGAGCGAACCGGCGAGATCCGCTTGTTTGATCAATGGGTTGCAGATACGGTAATCAAAACCTTGGCGCAACTTCAGGACGGCCCGGAAGTGGCCATTAACCTATCTGCCAAGAGCCTGTGTGATCCCCTTTTCCATGATGAGCTTGAGTGGATTCTCAGTCGTAAGCCTGACCATGTCAAAATCGAGTTCGAAATCACCGAATCGGAGCCTATTCGGGACATGAGCATGGCGAGGGCTTTCGTCAAGCGCCTAAAAGCTCATGGTTGCAAAGTTGGGTTGGATGACTTCGGCACTGGGCATGCACGATTCCGTGTGGTTGAAGACCTCAACCTGGATTACATGAAGTTGTCAGCCAACTTGACCACACTTGTCGATACCAGTCGTGCGGCTCAAAACGTGATTATCAAAGCTGTTGCTGCATGCAAGGCGAGAGGAATTTCGGTCGTAGCAGAACACATCGACAACCCGAAGCAGTATGCTTGGCTGCGTGACATTGGCATCGATCATGGCCAAGGCTGGCTGTTCTCCAAGGCGGGCAAAGAGCTGCTCAGTCAGGCTCACTACAGAGATCAGCTGGCCAACGCCATTGAACAAGAACGCTCCGGTGGTAAACCTGGATCGAACGTCCATTCCCTCTCAACGCCCAATCCTTACTGATTGGAAGCCCCTTTCAGGGCTCCATTCCCGTGTCCGCCAAGCGGGCACTGTAGCCATTTTCAATCCCGAAATGATCCCTTAGGATTTGATTCATTCGAGCCCACGCCTTTGGGCTGCGCTTTTTCATCTGGGCCCTGCCGGTGCCAATCCCCCCTTTGGGAAAGACCAGGGTGTGTGTTTTTGCGAGAATGTAGAGCCTTCTTAGGTCTGCCTCAACCGCAGCAATATCTTCCTTAGTGTCAGCAAAATAAGCACCCTCATCAGTCGCTGGAGCTCTTTTGGTGACAATGCCGAAGGCGTTGGGCTGGTAGCGAATGATCGCCTGGCCAGCGCCGTTAGCCACGCCTTTGCGAGCGATATTGTCGCCAAACACAAAGATCTCGTTCGGGTGCGCCTTGGTCAACTCGACGCTGTAATTTTCAACCAGACGCACCTTCATACCTATTTCCTCTTTGCAGCGGGCTTGGAGCCGCTGGCCTTGCCAGTGCCATTACCAGATTTTCCACCACCAGCCTTGTCGCCAGCGAGCTGGGCATCGATGAACTTGCGGCAAGCGTCCATCTCAGTAAACACCCGTGGATCAGGTTGCTTGTCGTCCGCCAGCTTAGAGGCGAGCGATTTAGCAAACTTGATCATCTTCTCGGAGGGAGGCTGACTCTTATACTGGGCGTCCAGAGCTGGCTTGTGCTTGGTAACAAACTCATCAAAGAGCTTGCGATCTGCCTTAACTTCATCAGACGCCTTAACCCCGGCAGCTGCTTCTATCTTCGCTAGAAAGCCTGCCTGAGCATCGGAGAGGGAAAACTCCCCGCCCTCTGAGCGAGGACGTGAATGCTCTGTCAGGAAGTCACTGGCCTTCTTCGGATCAGTCAGGGTGCCTGGTGGCAGCTTAATCCCCTTGCGCTCGGCAATCGACTTGATCGCAGCCTTCATCTTGTCAGTAACCTTGCCGGGAGTACGAGGAAGAGCCTTTTTCTCGACCGTGGCGAACATCTCGTTCATCCAGTCGATGTAACCATCAAGCCCGCCAAAGGTTTCCTCGATGAACTGATCTCGAACACGGATAGCTACATTGTCATCCTCGATCAGTGCGAGCTCGGCAAGCTTGCCTTCCCACATCGCGGTGGTCTCGATGCGATACATGGAGTGTTTGCCATGCTTCATCAGGAACTCGATCAGTTCCTTGCCCTTTGGGTCAAGGAAGAAGGCGCCTTTTTCCGCATGGATATAGCCACGAGCCATGATGACTGGGATGATTTCCTTTCGAGTCGCTGGCGTCCCGATACCTTCTGGCTTGTCAGTGCCGTCGTTAAGGTACTTCCGCATTTCCGGATCATCGACTTCGCGAGCAGCATTTTGAAGTGCCACGAAGAAGTTGACGTCGGTGTAGCGACCTGGGGCCTTGGTCTGCCCTTCCTTGAGGATGACCTCAATCAACTTCGCAGGCTCATTGTTTTTGAGCCTAGGAAGTTCAGCGGTTTTGGCCGAGGAAGTCCCCATGATGCCTTGCCAGCCAGGATCAACAGTGCGCTCTGCTTTAGCCGAAAAGTTACTGACTGGAGCGCCAAGCATATCTTCAACAGGAACCTGGAATGTGATTTTCTGCGTGGCATACTTCGCTGGTGGCAACAGGGCCTGGATAAAGCGCTCAGCAATCAGGCGATAAGCAGCCTGCATGTGATGTGCTGTATGAGACACTTTGCCCTTCACGGCCTTTTTTGGATACATGCTGGCCAGGCCCTGGGCATCGACAGCGCGCAAGCTTGGGATGATCCCATGGTGCTCAAGCTTCTTGTCAGTGAAGCACTTGGGCTTGAACGCCTTATATTTGGGATCTTGGCCATTGTGGATCGCCATGGCTTGCTGGGCGGCACCAGTGAGGCCAGGGAGATTCATCACGCTATTGATCAGTGGGTTTCGCTCACTCGCTACGTACAAGCTGTTTGGAAGCTCGGATTTGTCTGTACGAGAGTAAGAGATATAGCCCTGCTCGTTAAGGTCTTCGATGACAGCCTGGGCGACATCTGCCGACAGCTTCGTAGCTTTCACGACATCAGCCAAGACACCTACCAGGTTGTAAGTGATAGGCGGATGTTTTTCCTTGGTGCCTTCGCTGTACTCAAGCACCTTCGATTGGGACGCAGCTCGCTCAAGACGCGCTTTGAACTGGTCGATGTGGGGCTTGCTGGTAAACAGCGGGGCATCCATCTTGTTCTCGCCTTCCAGGCCTTGTGGACGCCAAGTCACACCGGCAGGCATGGAATCAATGATTTCGCGGGTGACCTTGGGTTCATACTCTGCCACAAGGTTGGCACCTTGAATGCTGAAATCACCATTGACGTTGAAAAAGGTCTGCGGCACGAAATTACGAATAGCCATTTCGCGCTTGTAGATCATGTACAGGGCCGCAGTCTGCACACGACCCATCGAGATCACTTTATCGCGAGCGCTTTCACCACGACCCAGGTAATCCCCAAGCAGGGCGTATTGGCCATAGTGGCTCATGAGGCGCACGATGTAGATGTAGCCATGATCACAATGAGCTCGCGCTTCAGCTGCCCGCGCCAAACTCTTTTTCTCATGCGGCGGCAGCAGGTTCTCCAGCGCTTTGCGCATGGAGTCGCTGTCCATACCACCTGCCAACCAGCAACGCTTGACCGGCAAGCGGCAATTGAAATACTCCAGAATCGACCATCCGATGTATTCACCCTCCCTGTCGGAGTCGGTTGCCAAGATGACTTCATCGGCCTGATCAAGAGCCTTCTTGATGTTGTCCAGGTAGCTCTTGATCGGCTTGCCTTTAACATCAGGGCCATCAACGATCGGAACTGGAACCTTTTTGCGCGGAATAGGTGAAAGCATGGTTGGGTTGTGCCAGCCGAGACCCGGCTGCAGATCATCCGGCGATGGCAGGGTCAGCAAATGCCCCTTCGCTGGAACAAGAATGACGCGTGCGCCTTTCCAAGTACCCTCAAAACCCATGGCGGATTTCGACCACCCCATGGCCTTGGCCATAGGCTCTGAAACCTGGTTTTTCTCGGTGATAATGGCAATGGTCTTCATTCGATGAACCTTAACATTTTGCGCTTATTGGTGATGGCAGCCACTTCAGTCCGCTTCTTCATAACCATCGGGTTCTGAGCAGCCATCGGAGTTGCGAACCCAGCGGATGCTCCGCCAGAAATCGACTGTTCAAGGGCGGCCAGTGAGGGGACGCCTTTGTCGGTAAACACGGTGATCGGACTGGTTGGTGCGGCGGGTACGGCGCCAGCTCTACCAAAGTCAGTGGTTCGTCCCAAGGCTTTAGCCTCACCTGCCTTGCCAATTACCGGGTAAAGGCCAGCATAGGCATTGGCGATCTTCTTTAGATAGACAACCCGCTTAGCAGGTGATTTGGAGTGGTAGTTGCCCACTGCAAGCCACGGCCTGGTCGGCTCCTCCTTCAAGCGCTTGGATAATATCCAGGCGCCAGCGTGAATATTCTTGCAAGGATTGAAGATCAAATCCTTCCAGTTGTAGCCCAACTCACGCTGAATGGCGTTAAGGTGAATGGTGTTCACCTGCATGACGCCCATATCGTAAGTGCCATTGGTATTACGGCTGGCAGTGCCAGCCTGACCACCTTCGACGGCAATAATGGTTTTGAGCATGATTGGCTGAATGCCATAAGCCTGACTGGACTGGCTGACGCACTGATTCAGCACGCTCATGGGAATGGGGGTTTCGGCAATGCCTGATGCCTGGCAGTGTGCGGCCACTCCAAAGCAGAGCGCAGCAGAAAGAATCAGCCTTCGGAACATGGACGTTTACCTTTGTTTTTATCGGCCCTGGGGCGCTTTTTTCTCTCGGGTCGTCCGGACTCGAAAATTTTAATTCCGAGGATTTCCTTCATCAGCCTGCGCTTTTGAAGGTACTCGGATGTTCGAAAGCCTTTGGCGTCCTCAACCACTGTCTCGCCGCTTTTTTTGTAAACAAAGTCAGCTACGTAGGTAGAGATATGAATGCCCCCGGCTTGGAGGTCATAGCGAATTTGGCGCTGTAGGTCGGTTATTTCACCTGCCCGCTCCAACAGGCGTAACACTAAAAATCGCTCGTACTCCATCTTTGAGTCAAATCGCCCCTCGGGAGCATTGACCTTGATCGCGTTGAATTTACCATTGCGCTTTTGGGGCGCGGTTTTGCTAAGCGCCTGCCGAAATTCCTCGGCGGATACCCGATTTCCAAGCCGGCTTGTGTCGAGTGATCGCAGGCGCAACATGGCTTAAGTCTCGTCTTCTTCGTCGTCCACCTGGGCAGGCATCTGAACTGGGGCACGTCCTGTACGGCGGCGGTTTGCATCTTCGTGTCTTTGCCAGTCATCTCGGCAGTCGCTATCGCACCAGCGTTGACCAGCTTTGGTAACAGGCTCTTCGCAATTCAAGCAATTGCCTGTGGCCTGGGGCGAATCCTTCACCTGTGCGCGGTGAGCGGCCATGCTGCTCTCCAGGAATGCCTCCTGGAATTCGTCAGCTACATCAGCTAAGTCTGCCATCTGATACTACCTAAATCGTGTGAGGTTGGGGAAAGGGGTAAGGCACTGTTTTGCCTAATATTGACGTTTTTCGTCGACCCGAATAATCTGCCACTCAGCTCGCCGCATGTCAATATACGTGATAATTGAATTATGCATCGGGCGGCGTCACAATAGAAGCATAAATCGACTTTCGGAGCCTCCATGAACAAGGCCATTACCCTGCAGGATCTCCTCAGCTTGACCACTGAGCAAGATCGCGTAGATCTCTTGATGCGTGACCTTAACGAGGGTCAGCGCGAGGCCGCTCTGCAGCTCAACGGCCCAGTCGCCGCAATTGCAGGTGCTGGGGCTGGCAAAACCAAAACCCTGATTCACCGTACCGCCCATTTGCTTATCAAGGATGTGCCGGCGACCAGCATCATGCTTGTGACGTTCACCAACAAGGGTGCTGACGAAATCAAAGAGCGCCTAGAGGCGATGGTGGGAGAGGATGCCCAGTACATCACCGCAGGCACCTTTCACTCGATCATCTACAAGGCAATCCTCAAGGCCTATGCAGATCACCCATACCTGGAGTCGATTGGCCTGGATATGAAGGAATGCTCGATTCTGGACGATTCAGAATCAAAAGCCCTGTTCGAAGAAGCCATCAAGATGCAGGACAAGGAAGTCCAGGAGCTTATTGATGAGCACAAGTGGGACAAAAAGATCGAAGGCGAAATGGCTTCCGCTCGCGCCAAGGGGCACACCCCAGAGACTTACGGGCGCGAAATGATTGGCTTCGGCGATTCAAAAGAAATGCTGTATCGAACCAGCATGGACGTTTGGTCGACCTACACCAAGCTGTGTCGAGCAGCCAATGGTATCGACTTTGACGATATCCTTGTGGTTGCATGTCAGTTGCTCGCCCGAGACCAGCAAATCGGTCGCGAGCTGTCTGAGCGGTACCGTTATCTGATGCTCGACGAGTACCAAGACACCAACCGCGTGCAAATGCGAATCATGGATGAGATTGCAAAGCATCATGAAAACATCTTTGTGGTGGGTGATGAAAAGCAATCCATTTACGCCTTCCGTGGTGCAGATATCACCGTGATTTTGGGCTTTAAGAGCCGCTACAAGGGCGCGAAGGTTGTGTCGATGGACATCAACTATCGTTCAACTCCTGCCATTCTTGAGGCAGCCAACTGCATCGCTATGCACATGAGCCAAAAGCTCACGGAAGGTCGGCTGCGCAAAGATGACCCTCACATGGAGCGTGGCAAGGCGATCGCCCTTGTAGGCTTTGAGAATGACCTGCAGGAAGCAGAAGTGATTGCCAAGGCGATTCGCCGAGATATTTCACAAGGCGCCCAAGGCAAGGATATCGCAATCCTATACCGCTCTCGCACCACAAAACCTGCTATCGAGCAGGCACTGGTGAAGGCGGGTATAAATTACCAGGTTGTAGGTGATATCGGCTTTTACCAGCGAGCAGAGGTCAAAAACGCCATTGCCTTGCTGCGATTCACTTTCCGCCCTTGGGATTCAATGGCAGCGCTGCGAGTGCTCAAATGCACCAGCTTTGGCGTGTCGGACAAGAGCGCGAAAAAGGCTATGTCTACTGGGAAAACCGCCCACGCTTATCTCACAGAAATGTCAGAAAAGACACGCGGCAAAGATGAACCCACGGCGGTGGCGCAAAAGCTCAAGCCATTGCTTAGCATGATGCTGTGCATTCGGCGGCTAGTTGCCTATGGCGAAGAGGCCGGGTATGTCCGCCAGGCTGTTGAACGCATGTGGGAATCTTACCTGCAACCGGGTGTTCAGCGGGCAGCTGCCAGCGATAATGCGCCGATCGACGAGGCTGTTGAGTCTCGGATGCAGAACGTGGCTTTCCTTCTTGACCGCTTCTTTGGCGAACTTGAGAACGGTCGCAAGCCGGAGGATATCCTCGATGAACTGAGCATGATGGGTGATGTGACCAAGCAGACTGAGCAGGACAAGGCGCTGACCATCAAGTTAATGACCATCCATGGCTCCAAGGGCATGGAGTTTCCTTATGTATACCTTCCTGGTCTGGACGCAGATACTACGCCAGGCGAGGCTGAGGATATCAACGAGCTTGAAGAAGAGCGTCGGATTTTCTATGTTGGACTGACACGAGCCATGAAGCGCGTGAACGTTTCCTACTCCAAAATCAAGCGCAAATACGGTCAGAAAATGAACACCGAGGCTTCTCCGTACGTCAAAGAGCTGAGTGAGGGCCTGGGACAGAAGATCTTCATGTATAAAGCGCCCGAGGCATCTTCACCGGCCCCTTGAGTCCTGCAGGCGCAATGGTCAGTCATGGCGCAGGTTCGGGGTACAGAGTGGAGCAAAAACAGGCCCGCACTTCGGCGACGATCAAGAAAATAACCTTCTTTCGCCGCCTTCGCGCAGGAAACTGCGACCTCTCTGCCGGCACACCCTTTACGCGCTGACCAAGTAAATCAGCCAATCCCACAATTTGCCAATATAGATTTAAAGCGCGCCACGAAGGCTTTTTTTCGAGAGCTAAATGGATTCTCAGGCGCGAAAATATTATCGACGCCTTGTGTTATAATTGCCATTTTGGTAATTAAGTGGTATATTTTAAATCAACCTAACGGAGACTCAAGCCATGCAAAAGAGTGAAATTGCCCAGCGTTTGGCGAAGACCAACGAAACCGAGGCCGAGAACAGTAGAGCTGAAATCGGCTTCAACGCTGACCTGAAGAATCTCAGCCAGCAGCAGCAAGACCTGATGAAAGAATTGCAAGATCAGTTCGGCGTCAGCACCTTAGATGAGCTGCGCACCCTCTACGGCAATGCCTCCAAAGAGGATGAGCGAGCTGTTTCCGAGCGTGAAGCACTGGTGACCAAGCGCAAAGAAATGCTTGATAGCGTGAAGGATGCCGTTAACCGCGTAAACGCTCCAGGTAACCGAGGTTAATGTCCATGACCCAGGCGCTGAAAATCAAACCATCGCAAACGCTCGATTGCTTGAGTCTCCTGACTCCAGGCGTGATCCGCCAAGAGGCTGAGCTCCTGGGTGTGGCAAAGCAAGCTCAAGTGGACATGGCAAACGTCGCAGTCGAAATTGCAGAATGCGATCAACTGCTCAACCGCAAAGATGACGTGCTCCGACAACTTGGCCTTCTGCAACAAGAGGCTCAGGCCAAAAACAAGGGTGTTTTCGAAGAACTTCTTACCTCCCTGATTCACGAAATCATGCCTCACAAATCGGGGGAGGAAGTGGTGCTAACCAGTACGCTGCGCCAAAACCTGGCCGCGCTGGATATCGACATCAAGAGCAATGGCCACCTGGAAAACGTCTCCCGTGACAAAGGTGGCAGTATTGCCAACATTGTGGCCATGGGCATGCGCTTCGTGGTGTTGGCTCGCCAGCCAAACCGACGTGTTCTGTTCCTTGATGAGGCGGACTGCCACCTGCGAGAGGAGTACATCCCTGCTTTCGCAGCGGTGATGCAGCAGCTGGCCCATCGCCTAGGGATTCAGGTGGTCTACATCAGCCACCATCCTGCAGCGTTCTTTCAGGGTTTTGGTAGAATCATCGAAATCTACAATCAGGAAGGTCAAAATCATTCGCAAATCCTGAGCGATGAAGAGAAGGTTGAAGGGCATGAATACCCGGAAAACGCCTTCCGCTACATTCGCTTGCGCGATTTTGGGCCCCATGAAAACGTACTCGTCGAGCTGGGTGGCGGGCTGAATATCATCACTGGTGACAATGACCTCGGTAAGAGCAAGTTCATCACCGCAGTAGGTGAGTTGCTGTCCAACGATGGTCAGGAAGCCCGAATTCGCCACGAGCGCCCGTTCTTCGAGATCGAAATTGGTCTCGAAATGGGCATGAGCCTACTCTGGAAGTACAAGCGCACCGGTTCCCAAAAAACCCTGATGGAACTCAAAGACAAGGATGGCGCGGTCATCGAAAGCTCCACCCTGGGTTCTGGCAAGATTCCTGAGTGGCTCCATACCTACCTTGCGATGGGTATGGTTAACGACAAGAACATTCACGTTCATCCGCAGGATGAGCCGAAATACCTGCTATCAAGCCATTACACCTCAATTGACCGGGCTAAGATGCTGCCATTGGGTCGAGAATCACGAGATGTTCTGCGCATGATTCAGATTTTCAACCAGCAGATTATCGACGCTCGCTCCAAGCGAAGAGGTCTTGAATCCCAGCTGGTCAAGGTCAAGAACCTTCTCCAGGCACTGGCTCCACTTCTGGACAGCGCTGAGAGTTCAGATGACCTGGAATCGAGCCTTACCAGGTTGCGTGAGCAGTGTCGTAGAACTGACATGATGGCCGAACTTGGGTTGAAGCTCGGAGCATTGGCTACTCGCAAAAAAGTGTTGGTCGAAGGCTTGGCCGCGCTGGACAGAATTGTTGTTCCTGCGATCGAACTCTCTCGTGCTCAGGACATGCATACCCTGATCGAAAAGATTGAGAAAACGGAAGCAGCCATCGAAAGCCTCAAGGGCTTGAAGAAACTGCCGCCTATTTCAACGCCACCGGTTCTGCGCGATACCGCAGCAATGGCACAAATTGGCGCTAAAATCAGGGACAATCTGAGCAAGATCAAGGCTATTTCTGCAGTTAAGGATATTCCGGCTGCTGGGCCAGCTCCAATCCTGAAAGACCCTAGCCGCATGAAAGATCTGATTTCCCGTTTTGAGTCGATTGACAATCAAATCCTACAGCGTACGCATGATCTGAAGGTTTGCCAGGAACAGGCTCTCGCGATCAAGGTGCAGAAAGCAGATCTGATTGAAGCCTTGGGTGGCACGTGTCCAACCTGCCAGCAGTCAATGAATGGAGTGCATGCTCATGTCTGACATCAACGTTCGTAGCATCGAAAATTGCCAGATCGTGGGGAAAAAAGGGTTTCTGTTCATCGGTGATCCCTTGCTGGGCGGCGATCGTCGCACCGGACGTGTAGATAACGCGTGGGATGCGTCGATGGATAAGCTCAAGCAATGCATGGAGATCGCAAAGGCGCGCAGCCTCGTTCCAGTCATTGTTGGAGATCTGCTGCTTCAGAGTCATGACCTGGCAAAGGTGCTGGCGATCATCAACGTTCTCAAGGGCAATCGGGTGATCCTTCTGCCTCGCGATGCTCGCTGGGCAGACCGTGCCACTGGTCACATTGCAGCAGTACTGCAAGCAACTGGTGTTGCAGAAATCGCCGGTTTTTTTGCCAAGCGTTATCAGATCCCTTGCGCCAATGGCAGTGGCGAGGATGTGAGGCTCAATCTGGAATGCCACACACCCTGGGGTGGACACAAGCGGTTAGAGCAAGGGAGTCGCGGTCGGGTTGTATTGACCTCCCTGGATATTTCCGTTGAGCCACATTCCGGCATCCCGGAAATGGTATCTGAAGGTAATGCATCCGTAATTCGGGCTGGTCGACTGATTCGGCTGACTCCGATGGAAGAAAAACTCAGCATCAATGTGTTTGCGGCCACCCTTGACGGCATTGAGCGGATTCCTTTGCATTTGACGCCCATTGTCTTCACCGAAGCAGCTGAACAGGCAGGGGCTCATCAGGTTCTCCTTTCTCAGAACAGCAAATTCGTCGAACAACTCAAGCAGTCTGCTCAAGAGGTTGCGGAGGAGGAGGGCAAGGACGGTCTGCTCGATTTGATTGAGCAATCCTGCACTGAATCTGGCGCTGACGAGTGGCTTCTTGGGAAATGCTATGAGTTGGCCAAAGAAGCAGTCAGCTCTGCGGCTTAAAAACAATGGGGCCTTTAGGCCCCGTTTTAATGCCCGGAGAATTATCCGATGAATTCAGACCTGATTTTGATCGTGCTGATCGTGACCCTACCTATGTCCGGTCTTCTAGCGTTTGCTGTGTACACCTGGAGAGCAGAACACCGCAGGAAGACCAAGGCTCTGGCGCGCCAGGTTAAGCCCAGTCGTGGTGCTGGGGGAGGCTGGGGTACTGCTGGGCGTGGCTCAGCATCTGGTCACTTGAGTCATTACCACTCAGATGCGATCTATGACACACCCCTAAGCTCAGCGAGGGCATGCGGCAGTGGACATGATCACAGCGGGATCGTCGTTGACAGTGGCGCAGGCTCATGCAGTGATGACCGCAATGATTAAATCGAACAGCTTTATTTCTTTATAAGCTTCCGTTTCACTTTAGAGGCCCTGGAGGCCACGTCATTCAAGGGCTGCGCCTTCAAAGTATGGACACCTTCCGTGCTACCAGTGGACAAAATCCGTGCTGGCGGTGGACATCCTCCTTGTTGGCCATGGACGACTGGCTGAGTTGATGTGGACGCCTGACTTGAGGGCTAAATTGAAATATGGACATCCGCTTTGTGGATAACCCGTTATCCATGGACAAATGCCTTGAAAGTCAGAGTGAACCTGGCAAGCATAAGCCTACCCGCCCTGGCAGACCTCTGCTAGCCCTCCTTAATATGGACGCTTGGCTTGCTGCCCGCGCTAATGTGGACAGATGCCTTGATAAAAACCTTAGGAAAGCGTCGTAAGCATCTGAAATGTGGACATACTCGGTGGAATTCAGGTTCTTCGAGAGCTCGGGATGGGCAAAATTACCTCCCTTCTCAGCTATCCGTCCACATATGGCCCTTTTCTCAAGCCAAATGTCCACATTTACCGCCTTGAGCACGCTAGATGTCCATGTTGGAAGGAGAAAGGCGGCTTTTCTTGCGTCTCGGCCAAGCTATCCGTCTATTTTTAAGAGAGAGGGTCGGCTTTTCAGCCGGGCGGAGCCTGGCTGGCTCAAGCTATCTGTCCATATTCCAACTAGAAAGCACCCCTTGTAAGCGAAGGCGGTCTCCCAAAGGTGGACAGAAAGCTTGATGTTAAGCCTCACGAAAAATTCCCAAACCCCTGTAAACATTGGAGTTATCCCAAACATGGACAACTACCTTGGCACTGCGATGTTGATCCGGGGGGGAATGGGCCTGAAAAAGTTCGCCACTCAAGGTAGTTGTCCACATTTGAGGTCTAGGACGGTGTGGTGAGGCTTTTTCCTCAAGCCATTTGTCCACATTAATCAATCCGAGCAAGCTTTCCGTCCATATTTGCGATGGGCACACCCTAAGAAAGCAAGGTAGATGTCCACATTAGATATCGATTGATGCGGTTACATGGGCGTATGGCTTGAAACAAGCTCACTGAATGGCCTGAATTTGCTTGATATGTGGACAGATGCCTTGTTCGAGGCCCTGAATCGGCTCTGTTGGCGCTTTCTGTCTCAATGTGGACGGATGCCTTGAGTTTCTCGCAAGCCCTACCAGGGCCATCCTAGAGCGTTTATGTGGACATATGGCTTGTAAAAAACTCGCTTTAGCACTTAATGTGGACATCTAGCTGACCCATTCGTCGGACGAACGGTAGTTGCGTGATAAAAAAGTGGCATTTCGGAGAATTTTTCCCTATACAGATCACCAATCGCAACATGAACCTGAACGCACCAAAGGAATGATCATGTCATCAATGACCTCCAGCTCAATGCACGTTTACAAGAGCAACGAGCTGATCACGGCTGGCTACAAGCTGACGGTCAATGAGATGCGTATCATTTTGTGCTGCATCACCCAGATTGATCGCAACCCCAACGAAGTCATTACTGACGAACGCATGTACAGCTTTACTGCACGCGACTTTGCGGAGCTATGCGGCATCAGTCTAATGGCGGCTTACCAGGAGCTTAAAGATTCGGTCAAAAAGCTCTACGAGCGCAGTGTTCGAATTCAGATTGATGGCAAGCGAGACAGGAATACCCGCTGGATCCAGACCGCTGACTACCTCCCAGGTAATGGCCGGGTTGAAGTTCGATTCTCCAAGGACATCCTCCCCTACCTGGCCAACCTCAAAGGGAACTTCACAAAATATCGGCTTGAGGCGGTCGCGAGGCTGTCGAGCTCTCACGCGGTGAGAATCTATGAGCTGATGGTGGAATCCCGCTACAAGCAGCGCAACGTGGCCTTGCTGTCCCTTGATAATCTTCGGTTCGCTCTGCAGCTGGACGATGCCTACCCCGTTTACGCCGACTTCCGCAAGCGAGTGATCGAGCCGGCTCTTGATCAAATCAGCATCTACAGTGATCTGAAGATCATTAAGTTCGAGCCCAAGCGTGAAAGCCGCAAGATTGTGGCCATTGAGATTCATTACGTCGAGAAAGACAGCTTTGGCTTACCTGTCCAAGAGGAGCTTCTGGGGGCTGATACTGGTGGATCGGTGATTGAAGGTGAGCTTGTGGCCAAGGCTCCAGCATCCGCAAAAAAGCGCCGCTCGAATGCGAAGATTACTGATGCCGAGATCAACAAAGCAGCTCGGCCAGGCGAATCACGTGAGCAGGTCAAGGCAAGGCTTCAGCGAGAACTGGCTGCTGCCTGACTCTACTGGTGTTCTACGAATAGCCTGGCTTGCCAGGCTTTTTTTTCGGCCAACAATCGCTTAGTGGCTCAAATCACTGCCAAGCTCATTGTCCAAGCGTGGCTTTGCCTTAGCAATGTAGGGTTGAGAAGCCTTGAATTTGCTGTCAAATCCAGCTTCGTGGGGGTACTTCCCCTTCTCGTCGGGCCACAGCATCTGCCGGTAGGTCGGCTTCGAATTCTGGTTTTCCAGATACACATCGCCCTGGCCAGTGAATTCAGCAGCTACCGAACGCTGAACTTCATGAAGCAGCAGCGGAACTGCCAGCAAGTCCTGTATCGACTCCTGGTTCGCTGGACGACCGCCCATCCTGACCTCGTGGAATATCTGCATCAGTACCGGCGCAATGTTTTGCGGGGCGATGCCGAAGATAATGAGCTCTGAAGCACCGATATTGGTCATTCCCACAGTATAGACATAGCTTGGGCATTCTTCTGAAGCCATGATGGGCTGGATGTGAATTCCATGCCTGGCGACGTTCAGGGCAATGTTTGACTGAAAACGCTCAAAAATCTGTTCTGATGTGGGTCTCATGATTCTTGTCCGATCGTGTTGAGGCATCACACATTCTACATATTGATGTGAGGCACTGGGAATACAATCCCAAATTCGCCTGAGCTGGAAAGCTCGCAGACTAAATAGACTAGCCGTTAAGCGGTCAGTGCATCGTCGTATTCACGATCCAGACTGACATTCTCATCCACATGCCTGGTAATTGCCTTCCAGCCTGCAGAGCGCAGTGAAATGAGCGCATCTTCTCGGTGAGCCAGGGTGAAAAATCCACGAGCGGCCATCGCGTGAGCTCCGGTCATCAGGCGCGATGGAATATCGACCATCAAGACTTCATCAGGCTTGCGGCTCTTCTGATTGATCTGGTTTTGAATGTAGGACGCAAGGCGCATTTCCTCACCAGTCAATTTTTGAGTCAACCCTTGGTACTGGGCGAGCCCCTTCATCAGAGCATCATGGTCGTTTCGTGCCGTGACCTTGAAAACCCAACTGGCTTCCGAAAAATTGGGCTCGATAGCTTGGGCTGCCCACATCTTCATGTCGGGATCATAGCCCACAAAATAGGTTTCTTTCATAATTGCTGTCTCCACGACTTATACTTATATTGTCAGTCATGAGACCCCCCAGAGGCAAGCAATGGTCACCTCAGTCGTCAATATCCACAAAAAAGAGCGCTGCGACATCTACATCGGCAGAACCAAAGATGACCCGATGCACTTCGGAAATCCCTATTCATTGGGAAAGAGTGCAATCACATCGCTATCCAGGCCTGATAGGTACACATGTCTACTCGCCTTCCATGACTGGATTACGGGTCGAGCTGATATCAACGTCGAGCCTGAACGCAGAGCCTGGATCTGGGACAATCTTGATCTGCTAAAGGGCAAGAAGCTAGGATGCTTCTGTCACCCCTTGGTGTGTCATGGAGATATCTACCGCGTGCTTTTGGGGGAAGTCACTCTTGAAGAGATTCTGGAGCCGATAAAACCAAAGCCCAAAGCGCCAGAACCCGATCAAGTTTGTCTTTTCTGACCTGCGCCGAGCCGGAGATCTGCAAGCCAAACGTCCACAAAAAACCCCCTTTCGGGGGGGCTTTCATGGCTCGGGGGAAGGTTCTGTGTCTCGGCGCTTGCTGAAGAGCTTGACGATCGCTTTCACAAGCTCGACTAGCATCTTGGCAAGCTTGTCCATCTCCTGCTTAACCTTGCGGGCAGCTTCGCCTACGGCGCCTGGCTCCACGGCCTTGTCATCCACGTGTTCTTTGGCGCTATCGAGCATCTTCTTTGCTCCCTTAACTGCCTCTCCAAGGCCCTGATTGAGCTTTCTTTCTCCCGCCTTGCCGGTCTTTTGGATGTCCTCACTCAGGGACTTCATGGCACTTGCCATTTGCCCCCAAGCCCCCAGTGTTTGCTCGGCAGTGAGGGGGGCTCCCTCTGGGGTGGTTCCGCTCTTCAGCATGTTGCTCAGAGATCCAATTGCATCCGATTTGAGGTTGATGCTCGATGCCATCGCATCAGCATCGAATCCAGAGCGCATTGGAATCGAAGGCATGCGTAGTCCCTTCAGGCTAAGCTTAGGGGCGCTCATGTTGATGCTAAACATAGGAGGTGGCATACCTCCCATGCCAGGGCGCATCCCCATGCCTCCCATACCACCCATGCCTGGCATACCACCCATCCCAGGCTGCATTCCTGCCATGCGAGGGTCGAATGCAGGCCTGTTCGCTGCCGGGTCGCTTCTACCAGCGCCAGGGGCGAATTGGCGTGAGCCGCCTTTTTCTGGAGTAGATGCAGGGGTGTGTGCCGGCCCATTCTCAACCTTTGGTGGCGTCTCTTTGACTGCTTCGTTCAGCTTTTCGGCTTTACGCTGCTCTGGGGGAGGCTCGTTAGGAATGAAAGCGCCGTCGTCCTGTCCAAGATCGTCATACATCGCCAAAGACGCGGCATCGCGCTCAGCCGCTTGATCCTCTTCAGACTTGTCTTTTTTGCCGTCATTGACCTCTTCCGGGGCCTGGTTCTTCTCGGTTGCCATGTGCAAAACCTCTTGTGGGTGGAAGCTACCCACCGGCTTGTTGTTCAAGATAAGGGTGTAGCGGCCAGACTCATCCTTGAAGCGTTCAATGCGAGTAGGGGCCTGGATTTTTTCCATCAGGCCATCTTCCATCTCCGATCGAACAGCATTAGCAAAGTCCCGAGGCATGTCGAGCCTACGCACCTTCGCCATCTCGCCCCGGTTCACGGTGCTGTTGATGAAATCCTGGAGAATCCAGTCTTTGAAAGCCGCGTTGCGGATACGAATCTCGCGAACGTAAGTTAATTCAAATTCCCTGAAGGCATTTTTGTAGCGCGCCAGGTCATATCGACCTCGCTCAACAAGCACAGGGTCGAGCAGCTTGAGCTCCTCTTCGTCAGGCTTGTCATTTGGAAAGTCGGACGGCTCTTTGCCGCCAAAAAAAGCCTTGGCCCAGCGATCAGTGTCCCCGATCGAGTGTTCAAAGGCGTAATCCCAATCCTTGGTGATTTCAGCGTTGATCTCAGACAGGTTGACTGGCTCATCGGGCACATACTTCTTCATGGCCATGGCTAGTTTTTCAGCCTCATCGCCTTTTAGCGTTTCGATCTCCTGCCGCAAATCGATCACGTCCTGGCGCTTGTCGAACTGCGCATTCAACTGCTGAATGTCAGATTCATACTGCTTGAAGCCTGGTGTTTCCTCTTCGTGGCGACGGGATTTCTCCTCCATCTGCTCAAGGGTGTCGCCTGCAGCCATGCCGATGTTTTGGCTTTCAGCCTCAAACTTGTCGATAAGACCAGTTTCTGACATGGATTCGAAAAGCATTGTTGCGATATCGGCTTCGATCTTTTCGATATCAGCAGCATGAACAGGAACCTCGCCAGGAGCGGCCATCATGCGCGCCATTTCCTCGCGATCCTTATCCTTCCACTTCTCCATGTAGAGATTGTCGACAGCAAACGGAGGGTCGTAGGGAACTTGGAAATGCTGGCCATTTTCCAGGTCATAGACACCCTCGATCCCGGCATAAGCAAAGTATTCCTTCACCCGCCGAATGTCGATGATCCCTTTGTTATCCATGTAGTCGAGGTGGTAGAAAATCTGCTTCTCGATGTCGAGTGGCAGATTTGCGCTCCTGACCATGCGCTGGATCTGGTCGTAGTGAATTTCACAGGGATGGCTGTTCCTGACCGAACGCTTCACTTCGTCCGTTTTGTAGTCGTAGAATTCTTCGATGTTGAATTTGTCGATGCGTGCCAACCACTGCTTGAAGAAACGCTCAACGATTGGGTTGCCCTTAAGCAAATTTCGGTCGTAGTAGGCCACCCCGACATCGTAGGACTTCGGAACTTCCCAGTAGCTGTTGGCTGTCATATCGCTCATGAACGTGCTCTCTATTTTCTTTATCGTGAGCGAGGAGCCCAAGTGCCATCAACTGTTATCACAGGTTTTTCTGTGGCTCGTTCAGTTGGTTGAGTACGTACGTAGCCAGCAGGCGTTCGCGAATCAGACTGGATTCATAACGATCAATCATTTGTTTGATCTTGATCGACTTCATGATCGCCCCGTCCCTGTTGATGGCATGGGTCGAATAGGAACTATCCTGCGTGGTTCGCTCCAGCCAGCTATTGGTATCGCCAGATAGCTTGCCATCATCGGTAAAGCGCAGCGCAGTTTGAAGCTCAAGCGTTGAAAGCTTGGACATTTGACCTGCTGATGGGGGGGTGCGCATCTCCGCATGGCGGGTAATGATGGCACCAACCAGGTTGGTGGCGTTCTTCAGGCGAAGCTCGGCTTCAATTTCCGCCGTGCTGGTCGGGTCTGTTGGATTTTTCCTGATATAGGGCGGATAGGTGATGAAGGCGTAGTTTTGCGCCATCTTCAAATCCTCGTCGGAGAACTGAGGATTGTAGTTACCCATTGGCATGAGCAGATTTGGATTACCTGCGACATCATCTTTGCCAGCATCTGACCAAGCCTTGTACTCGTCATAGGCCGCAACCTGCTTAGCTACATATTCCTTCATTGCTTTTTCAGAAAGCGTTTCTTCACTTCCACCTGTGGAATTGGCATTTGTAATCAAACCAGTGACGGAGCTTGCACCAGAGCCAATTTTTGCATAAAGCGATGATAGCCCGGAGGACACCGAGTTGATGAGCGTGTCTCGATCAGCTTGAAGACTGCCCTGATCGCACAACGCGTCAGAGAAGGCCTTGCTTGAAACCGTTGCAGAACATGCATCTCGCGATGGCTGGGATCGCTCCAACTGCGTGAGGTTTTGAAGATCGGTAGCCACTTTGTTGATTCGGGCAATGGCGTTGGCAGTCCCGTTGTTGACGGTGTCCACCTGGTCTTTTGCTGCCTGCCCCGTCATGTCGAAAACTGTATTGCGAAATGCTTCTTTGACGGCTGCTGCCAGGCTGGCCTGAATATTCTCATAGATCTTGTCGGCGAGGTTCGCGTAGTCCGTCACGGGAATGATCATTGCCGACACACTGAGGGAGGCGGCAAGGGCAGCAGTGCCAATGCTGAACTTCAACCTATTCTTGAGCTTCATCATCAGTCCTCCGGAAGCTGTTCTTTTCGCACGACGATGAGGGAATCGGAAATACCCCAGATCCAAGCCATGTCATGCTTTGCTTTATCCATCACCTGATCGAATGAAATGATGATGTCATAAAACGGCGGCTGGTCTCCACCTAGCCTATTCTTGAAACTACTCTCGAAACGAGAGAATTCCATAAAATTGTGTTCTTCCAGGTAGGCGTCCTTGTCTTCATCACTCATGTTACTGAGCTCGTCAATCAGGTCGCTACCCGCTTCGTTCCAGGCTTCGGCCATCATACCATCGATATGGGCGATGAAATTCGATTTCCAGCGTGCACTATCGTCTGGCTGAAGCTGTGGAGTCTTCACGCCGTCGAGGTATCCCCTTGCAATGCCTCGAACACGAGAAATCAGTGCCTGTGCGGCTTCATCCTCATAACCCATGTCCAAATTTTCGAATGTGGTTTCAAAAAGAGGAAGCGGCATCAGCGGATCACTTGGAAGGTACTCAATCGGGTCGAGCTCCTCCATCACGCTTTGTCGGTAAGCCCCTTCAAGCACCTCCAGGCAGTGTGGAAGCATCGTGCTGAAGAGGTTTTCTCGATCGCTGATCTGAGAGCGCTTACTCCAGCTGAAGGCCACATCCTTACACAGCTCAACCGAAAGCTTTTGCAATTTGCTGACGACTTCCTTTGGTTCATGACCGCACCAGAGGCCGTCTAGCCGCTGGTAGGATTTGAGAGACGCCGTGAATAGAGATAGCTTCACGCCAAGGATACTGTCGCCAGTCGAATTTTCAGCCAGAGCATTCTCGAACTCGGTGCTTTCAAGTACCCAGGCCTTGGCAATTTCAACCACACCTTCAAGATCCTCGACAGGAGACTCCAGATACATTCCGGCGAGGCTTTTGGCCATGGCTCGACGAATGTAGCGCAGCAGGATGTCTTGGGTATTTGCATTATTTGCAGTCAGGCAGTGATCCACCAAGCTCAAATGGCTACGGCATTGCGATGCAACGTGCTGACGCAACTCCTCCTCGCTCATATGCGGGTTGCGGCGGCGCTCACCCATGTAGAGGGGTGCGGCCTCGACTATCGCCTGAAGAAAGCCCTGCAGTGAGCGGTAATAAGCAATCCGGCCTTGACCCTGAGGTGGATCGCTTGCAGGCGGTAGCGCAGGCTCTTTTGGCTTTCTGTCGGGGTTTAGGGGTTCTGCCCGAGACGAACTTGTCCGACGGCGATCTTTCTCCCGCTCCCGGTCTCTAACCCGACGGATGAATGCACTATTATCATCGCCCTCTTCGTCAAGGCTATTCTCGATGTCTTCGACCATCGAGATGGGGTCATCATCGCCTAGAAGGTGATTGGGTCTGTCCCTATCTCGATTAGAAGCCATCGATACCACCCTCTACCGACTGTTCGCGGGCCAGGCGCTGGCGCTGCTGCTGTTGCAGCTCTGCAGCCTTCTCGCGAGCCTTGTTAAGTGCTTTGAGGGGAATTTCTTCCAGTAGCATGCCGTGCAGGTCAGAGATCGCGACCATGTTGGCATCAAGTAGGGGTAGGCCTTGGCCGTCTTCATACTCAGGAGTGGAGCGGAAAAGACCGTGAATCACCATGTTTTGTGGCTTGATGCGCACCAGCTTGGATTGTGGGTCAATCTCGAACGTATCTGCTACAGCGCTTTCCATTATCAGGCCCATTAAGCCATAGGTCATGTTTTCCATGCCGGCCACAGGGAAGTCCTGACTATCCTGGATATTGCGATCGGTCTGCTGATCAAAAGTCAGCTCGTCAAAATGCTGAATTACCATGCCGCACGGGGAATCTTTGCTCACCACGTAGCAGGCATTTGGAAAGAGGCGAACCCCACAGAGAAGAATCGCGGTTTCTTCAGCGCGCATGGCAAGCCGCGAGAGCAGCACGGCAGGGTGGGTTACGACATCAATGGGATGCTTGTCGTTATCGACATCGACCTTGAAATTGCTAAGGTTCAAGCGTGACATCGCCGCATTGAACGCGACACGAATGTCTTCGATTTTCTCTATCGCGATTGTGTCTGTGGCAAATGACATGAATTACGACCTTGCTTTGTTTTTTCTTTGATTCTAATATCAGCTGAGTCAATAAACAAGAAAATAAGCATGCCATGGCTCGTGAAAAGAACCCCCTCGTAGGGAAAAATCCCGAGGAAACGTTGCTGCTCAATCTCGGGCACGAGATCCTCAATTTCCGCCACGATTTTCCGAAAACATCACTCAAACATACCTTCATACTTGGAGTGTATGGGTCATCCACCTTTGGGCTGATGCCTTCCAATGGCCAGGTTTACCTGGGTATTCCAAAGCGTTTTTATGATTTGTTCAAGTCCGCAAAGTGGCTCTATGCAGCGCGTGTAGAGGGTCAGGCAGGTCTGTTCCTGGTAATGCAGATCGGGGCCGGTGAGTCATCCCATCCTGTTGGGATCCGCATCTTCATTAGAACCAAGCGCTTAATGGCTTTAGGTGATGAGGTGAAGGTTCTTCGAGTCGTACCTATGGACAGGCACGGAATCACGAGAGAGAACGACATTCTTCAAGGATTTACTCTTAAATTGATGCAGGTAAAGCAATACGTATGGGAAATCGAAGCCGAAGCCGATGATGATTTTTAAAACTGCCGACGCCTGATGGTTGGTTCTAGATTGCGCGTGGCAAGTATTGAACTTCGCTGCTGGCAACTGATGGAGGATTCAACTTCCCAAAGTCGAGCGATAGAGAAGCATGGAATGGCCTCTCCATTGCGGAGCCTATTTGAGGGCGCGAGCGCATTGGCTGCGCGTAGAAGCCAGGGCGTCGGTGGTGACAAATGAATTCCCGCCGCTAGCTCAAATCGACAACCCAAGCCTCTTCAGAACCTTCAAGATTTCCTACCCAAAACTGAGCACCCTGTTCCAATGCTGCAATGACAACGGTGCTGGCGGCGTAGTACACTTCACGCCCCCGTGATCCCTTGATGTGGATATGCGTGCCCGTGCGTGACCCTATAAAAGGCTTGTCATCGAGGTCGAGCAGGGAGGTCAGGAGACCGCAGCGAAGCTTTCCGGTTTCTTCGCACTGGCCAACAAACTCGGTGGGGTTCTCGATTATGGGCATTTTGTCTTTCGCAGGCCTTCTCTCCAGGTTCAGAATCAATGGTAAGGCATGAGGAGTGAAAAGTGAAAGTAAGACATTTGCTGAAGAACGCCATTGTCCTGCATTCCGAGGGCAGGGCTGGCAATAGCGCAAGCCTGCCGTCGCTTCTGCGGGAGATCGAGCTGCGAAACATTTCGACCCTGGGGGCCTATCTATTGGCCCAGATCGACAATGAGATTGATCCTGTGGTTCAGCGAATTCGCAAGGCGAGCCAGCGAGATGCGAATGGCGAGGCAGTGCTGCTTGAGTCGATCACCGCCATGTCTGCTTTCAACAAAGTGCTCAACGTTCGCTATGGCGTCCCTAACAGCATTCTCCTCAATGTGGATGACCCTGCCCTGGCTGAAGTTATTTCTAGCCTCCCGCATGGCATCCTGCGCTACCAGCCGATGCAAAAACCTGCTTTACCCAAGATCAAGTCGCTTCTTAGCAGCGAGGTGGGCTTCAAATCCTACATGGGCTCTATGTTCTCGTATCTAAAGGAGCGCCATGAGTTTAACAAGGCCGTAAGCGAGACCCTTAATGAGCAAGATCACGGTCATCGATTCGGATCCTTTTCGAAGATGACCTTTCTTCGAAGCGAAAAGCTTGTTTTGGCACCGCATGCAACCTTGATTCGCCCCAAGGAGGGGATGTCGGTCTCTCTTTTGCGCTTTTCACCCGAAATTGGTCGTGAGCATGCAAGCCAATGGCATGGTCAGGAGCTCCTCAAAACCTATTTGTTCAGCCATGAACTCGGCCATTGCGTCATGCCTGACGAATCCCATCAGCAGCACCATGAGAGGTTTCGAGCTGACGGCGACGCCGTGACTCATGAGTGGCTCGATGAAGTCTATGCTGACACTTACTCGGCGTTGTTTGTGGCGAAAATGACCAAAAACTGGGACTTTCTTCCCCTGTGTATCCTACCAGAACGAGTTTCAGATCAGCCTGACCACAATACCTTCCACTGCCTCAGAAAGTTGCCAAGCCTGATAAACCCGGAAGATCTGGAGAAGCTTAGCGAAAGGGATCTCGCCCACACAGCGCACAATCTCATGGCGGAGTTCATTGCCACTGAATCTGCGCCTCATGTCCTGAGGGTAGAAAGCTGCGCCTCGCTGCTCTACGGTTGGTCATTGAAAAATCCGGATGCATCAGCAATCGAATTCGAGCAGGAAATCGACAGGCTGGCTGGAGGTTCCAGGGCCTCTCAATTCAGAATATCTGTTATTCATTCCCATGCCCAGCGAGCTCAAGCAAGCATCGATAGCCTAGGCATCAAGATGCACTTTGGGGTTTCTGCGGCTTCGGTAAAGTTAGAAATGCAGACAATTGCAGGTGCACTTCGAATGGCTGGGCATAGCCAGGCATCAAAAGCCCTTCTCGATATCGCCTCGATGCCTTCGGAGCTGCAAGTGGAGCCTTACGCAAGCTTCATGTCCAAGAGTGCAATTGGTGCATGCGATCGCTACGAAGAAACCATGATCCAAATTGAAGACTTCTGGGTGCAGTGGAAAAAAGAAGAGATGAGCTATACACCGAATGCAAAAAGCCCGGCTGTTGAGGGCCGGGCCTTGTTCTGATCGCCTAATTACTCTGCGTTGAGGGTTTCACTGAGGCTTTTCAGGCGGTTGCCCATTTCGAACATCAGCTCGGAAAGGGAAGCCATATCTTGAGCGATTTTGGCATTGCGTTCATCGCGCTGGGTCTGGGCTTTGGTCTGCGCATCCACTGCATTTCGTGCAGCGAGTTCAAGCAGCTCCATCAGCTGACCGCTAAGGCCAGACAGCGCACCACGCTCTTCAGCTGCCGGCGCTTGAGAAGCGGTCACGGCGGGTTTCGCCGCAGCATCCTTGGTCTTGACCCGTGCTGGGGCTGGTGCAGCAGATGGGGCAGCAGTAGGAGAAGCGGTCGGGCCCTTCGGCGTAGCCGACTTGTCTTTTGCGGTGGATTGTTCGCCCGCGTTTTTCTTGTTAGTCGAACCTTTTGGACGACCAATTGGTCGCTTGCCTTCTGTTTCGGTAGGGGCCTTCTGACTGGCTTCCTTCGCCTGCGGCTTGCTAGTAGTGGCAACAGCAGCCGGAGTTTGAGTGACCGCATCCTTACTCAGCACACCATCGGCCAGCATCTTGGAATAAAGCTCTTCACCTTTTGGCGAGAGGTAGATAGTTTCCGAATTCATGATCTTGTCCTGAACAATCAGGCCTTCTGCATGAAGGTTGGCCAGGATGTCGGCGAAACCAGGATACTGCTCCTCAAGGACAGCGATTTCCGTAGGTGCTTTTTGCAGCTGTTGGATGACAATGTCCCGAATATTTGCCTGCTGGCTGGCAGACTGAGAGGTTGTTTTTGGGGCTTCGTCGGAGACTTTTGCAGGTACTGAAGCTTCAGCTTTTGCAGCACGGGGTGTCTTGGTAGACATCTGCACAACATTGTCTGTTGGCTTGGTCTTGGCCCGAGGGGATGCTGGTTGACTGTTCAGGCTGAATCCCGCATCACCGGCAAGCTTGAATTTGGGTGGTGAATCTTCGGTTTGTACGATTTTGCCTTCCTGGATCATCTGCTTGATCAGCGGATTGAGAAGGTTTCGTGCTACCACATTGGTCTTGCCAGCAAGTTCATTGATGGACAACGGCGTAGAAGCCTGCTGCAAGGCGTTAAGGATGTTTTCCGGTTTAGGGGAATTGCTTAGAGTCTTGCTCATCTTGATCTTGCTCCGGCGTAATGGGCTTTGTGCGCACGCGAAATTCGCGGATGGAGCGTAGAATGGCGTCTCGAAATAATTTAATCAAGCGCTGGAGAGGGTTTTCTAAAAAAAATAGATAAAAAAGCAGCATTCACGCTGCTTTTGTGAAACGAACCGGATTTTCTCAGGTCTGTAAAAGTCGCCAGGCCCTTATTTTCTCAGGGCTTTTTTCTGGTTACGAGGCTTGCTCATCAGGGTTGCGCGGTTTTTTAGCACCAGATCGAGAAACCCTTCGAATTTAATCTGCTGCTTAAGCGGCGCAGAAAGTCGATCGTATAAATCCTGGGCGAAAACACGCATGGCGTCGTCAGAAAGCAGCGCTTGCGAAACCTCTTCCCGAGGCTTAGCTTTTACCAAGGTGTTCACTTCTTTGATGATCATCCCGGAAATGCGCAGGTTTGCCATGCCCCCGGTGGTTAGTGCACGAGCCGCACTCATTACGCCCATTTCTCTTCTACCTTGCTGTTTTTATTGGGTTTGGTGATTATGCGACGTCTTTAACGTGCGGTCAATATATACCTAAATGGACATTTCGTTGTCTTCGTAGTCCACAGTTTCGATTGCCTGGACTGATGGTTCCTGGCTCTTGAGGGTAGAAACGGGTGCGGTTTTCCCTGTGCCCTGAGTACTTGATCCCAGAGGGGCCTGCTTGAGTACCGTCCATGCTGACTGTAGGCGCGACCCTATGGATTGCCCACCTTGCGGTTTGGTCAGGGCCTCTTCGATCTGAACCGCGACATGGGGCTTGAGCAGTTCGGGCGATCTTTCAGCCACCAAGTCCAGCATCATCCTGGCGCGACCATTTGTTGACCCGAATTGATCCAGATAGGTCTGCGCTATTTTGGCGGCGTGCAAGTTAATCGTTGAAGGCCTACCAAGCTTTTCCTTGATCAGTCTTTCCATCACAATATGTGCTATCTCATGGCGCCACTGCCTGACATTTGATTGCTTGACGTCACTGTCTCTTGGCAATTCATGCCGTAATGGGTCAAGGAAATTTCCATCAGCGTCACGATCACGAACAAATGTCAGCCCTTTACTCCATGAGCGCAGCACATGCACCCAGCGTTTACCGTCGTCATTGAGCCTGGGCTCTCCGATTTCGCGTGTATATTGTTCCGCTGCCTCACCCAGGCTCATGCTGTGCATAGCGATAACGCGCAAAACAGCTTCGTCCGAAGACAGGCTTGAGGTGGGAATGCTCGAATCAGGCACGTCATCCACAAGGGGAAGTAATGCTTCATGAGCTTCGTAAGAGCGTTCAAGTTTTTCATTTGCTCGCAAACTAGCCACCTTTCGGTCGAAAGGTCTGCTGTAGGCCACGGCCATGCGCTCGGCCCATAGCAAGCTGATTTCCCCCAGGTGACGGCTATCAGTCCTTGGGTAGCTCAGCTTGCCCTTTTCGTAGTTTCGCTGAACAGAGTCGATTACCTCGCTGAGCGGTTTTTTCAGCGATCGACAGCAGAGCGACAAAGCTTCTGGCCCTGTAAGTGGTTTTTTTTCATGCTCCAGGGTTTGCGCCGAGCGTGTCTCAATATCGGGGCGCGGAAGGGCATCCAGAATCCCCATAATGGTATCGGCATGAACAGCCTGGGTTGTCGGAATCCTCACGATCGCATGCCAGCCATCTTCGAGCGATTTGGTGACTATGTGGCTCTCAGGGGGGGTATCGCGCAGGCTCTGCACCAGAGGGGTGACAATGCGACCCATGCTCATCCGCCAAGGGTCTTTTGGTTGCGTCAACATGAAGCCAAGGTGGCGGTCAAACAAACGCCTGGCTTTTGCAGCAGATACCCGATCCGAATCGAGTTTTTTTCGATTCAGTTCAGCGATCTCGATGTATTCCGCAGTGAACCCCGTCAGGTGAACTCGATCAACCACCTGATTTTCCAAGCACAGGTGTGCGACTTGACTGGCAATGAGTTCACCCTCAATGTCAGTGTCTGTTGCAATCAGCACCTCATCAGCATCCTCAAGCATTTTTTTTAGCTTTCGAATCTGATCGGGCCGCTTGGCTTTCCAGGCGACCAGGTTGGGATTGTTGGGGTCGAGCCCCAACCTGTCATCCGGAAGATCATACAATCGACCATAGGTGGCCAGGACGCGGTCATTGAGAAAACCTGCGTTCTTCAGTGCCATCTTGAGCGAATCAGTCTTTCCGGGGGCTTCAATAACCCAGACCCGGATCTTTTTCATCGCTTATTTCCCGGAAGTAGCCTGTTGGACGCGCTGCTCCACGAGATCGGTAACACTTACGTTGCCACCGGTAACATTTGTCCCAATGGTGTCCTGGGCGGTCTGATTGATGGTATTTACCGAGGTGTTCATCGCATCACGAATGGTCGAATTCACCTTGGATACCGTATCGCTAGTAACCATTTTGACGATGCTGCAGGAATCCAAGGATCCCAAACTGCCGCCAAAGCTTGGAAGACCAGGAAGCGACAGGCCCAGGTCACAACCACCATCCGGGTTGGTATAGATGAAGGGGTTATTGTCCAGCGAAGGGGTGTTGGTAATCCCAACACAGCTATTGCCCATCAGGTTGCCAAAAACCTGGTTTGCCTTGTCGACATAGGTCTGGCAGGAACCAGCGGATGCCTTGTCTGACATAAAAAGGCCTGTTGCTGCCATGGCGCTGAGCAGGGTGGCAAACCCGATCTGCTTGATCTTCATACTGGGATCTCCGTGTTATTTGGATTTGAAAGGCCATTGGGCGTGTATGCCATGCGCCTTGCGTGAGCGCATGATCGTGGAGATCCGCTCTACCAATTGGCGCGCCAAATCGTAATGCTGGTGGTCGGCAACGTTGTTGGTGATGTTCGTCGCTTCCAGGTAGCACAGCGTTCCCCAGCCAATCGGACTTTCACCTGCTTGATGATTGAGCCAATGGATGGCGAAAATGCAAGTGCCGAAAGGCATGCTGACGAGAAGGGGAATCAGCTTGACCAAGATGTCTTGGCTTTTTTCATCAATTGGCAGCTGCGCAACACGTGGGAGTGCGTGCGCCATGCGAATGAAAAGCTCAGGCAGCTCATTGAATTCGTAGGTAAAGGTTTCTTTCTTCTCAAAGTGAGCAATAAATGCCCTGAAGTCTGGTTGCATACCACCCCAGAACTCACTCTGAGCTTCCGGAGAAAAAAGCATGGGGTTCGGTGCAGAGGAGTCCATGGGCATCTCGGCTATTCGGTTTTTAAATATATTGACTGATTGACGGTGAAATTGCCACCCCGTATGATCAACAATATAACAATAAATAGTCGCTTGGGGTAACCATGTCCAATCTCGCCCTATCGTCCTTTCCGGCTTACCCCTATACGGTCGAGGAAGTCGTTTCTCCTGATGCCAATTACTCCGGTCGCAACGTACAGCTCGATCATGTGAAACAAGCCCTGCGCGGCCTGAATCGCTACTTCGAGGCGTTCTGTCGTGAGCGTGTAGTGCCAGGCATGAGTCACGAGCTTGGCCGCACCATCGACCTGGGTCAGTCAGGAGACAGAAAATGAAAACCGCATTCAAAAAACACAAGCTAAAGGCTTTGGTGTCAGCTATCGCCTTGAGCGGCATGCTTATTACGCCTGCTGCAAACGCCTTGCTGCCTACCACTGACGCCGCCAACCTGGCGCAGTCGATCATGAACAACATTCAGCGGGCAATGGAATGGGCCAAAGACGCTGCAATGCAGGCCTCGCAGATGGATTTGATGGGAGAGCTTTCTGGTCTTTCCGTCGACAACATCAACAACGGCTTCGCCAACATGATTGCGCGTTTGAACCGCACACAAGCTGAGCTTCAAAACATGGAGCAGCTGGAGAAGTCGATTCCTGCGCAAGACGCATGCCAGACCATCACTGTTTCCAACTTACTGGAGGATGCGATCTGTAACGCAGACTCCCAAGTTGAAACCCTTGCTGCCCAGCGCAAAGAGTCATCAGACATGAGCCGGGGTAAAGCCGGAGCTGGTAAGGCTAAGCCAGCCTCGGTTGCTGAAATCAATGATGTCCAGATCAAGAAAACCAAGGAGCTGGTTGCCGCCTGCGACGCACTCAAAGACAGTGATGGTAGTTCGCTGTGCGAAAAACCTTCGTTGCTTATTGCACCTCCAGGGGGCGCATTAAGCGTAAATGAGTACAAGGCAGCCCAACACCAAAACGAAGTGGCGGCTAACGCTGTTGCCCCCAAGGTGCCTGCAGCCACGGGTCTGAACGTTGAAACTGACAGCTACAAGCAAGCTTCGGTCGCCGACATGCGTCGTGAAAACATTCGTGACTTAGCCCTGGCCTCTTTGGACAACGTGCTAATCATTACGCAGGGTACACTTGAGGGCCAAACCCGTAAGCCAGGCGAACTGACCGCCATGCAGAAATTCGCTGATGATCGCTTCGGCAGTGCAAGCTGGCTGTGCCAAGTCACAAATTCCTGTGCGGATACAACCGCCAGCAGTGCCTACGTTTCGCCAGCTGAGCTGGAGAAGCGTGCCGCCGAGATGGATGCCTTCATGCTTCACCTTGCCGTCGCTCAGTACAAGCAATCTCTACGTGAAGAGCAGTTGATGGCCAACCTGGTTTTGATGCAGGTCGATGCACCCATCAACAACACCAACAGGAAATAAGAAGAAAATCACATGATGCCTAAAACAATAAGAAGAGTGGCATTGGCATTGACAGCCTTTCTCCCAGGGTTCGCCAATGCGGCAGCGGTGAACGTTGTCGCCCAATTCACCACGCTGTTTGGCGTGGTGCTTGCTGTTTCCGCTTTTATTGGCGTAATGCTTTTTGCTCAGGGCTTGTACTCGATTTATGTCTCCTCCTCCGGGAGAAGCAATAAGTCGGTCGGACAAGGGCTGATGAACATGCTCGTCGGCACATTCATGCTATCGGTTGGCTGGGTCTACGGAATGATGAAGGCGTCATTCATTGGAAAAACAGTCACTGGCGTTGACTACGAAGGGCGCGAGGCATTGGCACTTAATGGTGTTGAGGCAGCAGCGATTGCAGCCGGAAATGCCGTGAGTAAGACAGCGTATGGGAAGTTTATTGACTCCAACACGCTGCAGGCTGTCTTTGCCTTCGTTTTCTTCGTAGGCCTTTTGGCTTTCGTACATGGCGTGTACCTGCTTCGAACAATCGGCATGGATGGCGGTGACGCCAACATGAAGCGTGCCGCGTTCTACCGAATTTTCGGCGGACTCGTCTGTATGAACATCACCTGGTTCAGCTGCTTGGTGGGCGGAATCCTCGGTATCAGCTCCATGTGCTTCGGAGAATAAGCATGATCAGCATTTTCAAGGAAATTGTGGGGCAGGCTAAATCCAGTCTCAGGCCATCTCTCAAATATGGCGAGATCAAGGATGCTATCAACGAGCGCATCAAAGGCCGGCAAGAGTTTGATGACGATATGCCGTGGATGGGTGCAGATGAATTCATCAAGCGGTACCGAAACGTGCGTTTCTCTGCAATCGCTGCGGGTGTTTTAGGTCTGATCTCACTTCTCTCAGTTGCTTTCGCTGGAAGCCTCCAGGGGTTTGTGTTGTCTCTGATGTCCTTCATTGTGCTGGAGCTCTTCTACGTCAAGCTCAACTTTTTGTTATGGGCCTCCCGAGAGACGGTGTTTACACAAAAAGATCGCATTGTTCGATTGCCGGATTACCTGGCAGCGGTGGCCGCAGACCCAAGTCAGTTTCTCCCATTAGCTCTATCCCACAAGGTGGGGAAAAAACAATGAAAAAAATCCTCTACGCACTGATTTTCGCTTTCTCAGCGATTTTCGTAACCCCAACCTTTGCCGCAGACAGTGCCCAGGCCGAATCCTTCATTAGTGAAGTTATTCAGGCGACTCCAAGTGATACCGACCTCGCCGACAAGAGCTTTGCCCAACTGTTCGGGAGCTTTGTGTTCAAGCCTTTTGGTGCCTATCCTGGTGGCGCCCAAGAGACAACAACGCTGTCTCAAGTGCTGGGTTACTCCAACATCGTTGCGATGATTCTTGGGGTTATCATTCTCTCCTACACTATCCTGGGTGGCGCACTGAAGACTGCAGCTGACGGTCAACTGCTTGGGCAGGGCTGGTCGAGCGTTTGGCTTCCATTGCGTACGGCAACCGCTTTCGGGATGATCACTCCAGTATCGGATGGTTCAGGAGTGTTCTCCGTTGCGCAGTCACTCGTCATCTGGATGGTTATTGTTGGCTCAAACGCCGGTACTTGGGTTTGGGAGAAGGGCGCCGTCCTGCTAACGGTCGGCAACCCAACCATCCCAACGGCTATGGTTTATGACTACAACTCATTTAAGGGTATCGCGGGCGTGCTGCATTGCTCTGTGGTTCGAAATGAGTATTTCGTCGGCAAAGGCATCACGGATCAGCCAGTTGGTACCGCCAATTACTCTTCCAAAGCCAGTGGCGCGAAGTCGAGCAATTTTACCTACTCCGGTGGATATTCCCTGAAGTTAGAAAATACGGACAAGCTGTCAAGCATCGAATTCAACGATTGCGGTAGTATTGCCTTTCCCACCTCGATCACCACTGATGCCCTGACTGATGGCTTGAGTGGCACTGCAGGTGACAATTCCATCGTGCACAATGCCTTCGGCAAGCAGCCATGGGAAAAGAAAATCGCAGATAATTTTACAAACAAAGTACCCTCCGCCTACATGACATTCCTCAACAGTGTCTTGTCGCAATCAGTAACCCTTGCAAAAGGCCCCAACGCCGCTGAAATTGCTGCTGCGCGAACAAACTTCAAAACCAGCACTGCCGATCAGGAGATTTATAAGCAGATCGCCACAAGTGGTGCTGCGCTGGACACCATTGCTGCTTCCTATGCTTCTTACATCAACACTTCCAAGGCAGCGATCGTCACTCCTGATATCGCTGCAGACTGGAAAAAGACGATGACGGAAGGCGGGTGGATGGCTGCTGGAGTATGGTTCTTTGAGGCATCGCGCCTTCAGGCAACCGTTTACAACTATCTGAACAAGCTTACGACAGGGGCTAACTACAGCCCTGATCCACAAGGCTATGTGGCCGGTTGCAGCTGGGTACCATGGTCGAGTTGCGAAGATTCGCTCAAAGAGCAGGTTGTAGAGCTGGCTCGTATGGATGAGCTTAAAAAATATGCGAGCTCCAATGGAGTCTCGACGTCATCCAGCAGTGTCATTGCGCTTTCTGCTGGCGCCAAAGGCCTTGACTCAAGCTTCTTCAGTAGCGCTTCTGTAGCCATTGCTCAAACGTTCATGAACGGCTTGATGTACATGGGTTCCAGCAGTGGCGTCGGAGAAAGCGTGGGTGGCAATAGCGGGATGAGCGAGGATACAAGCGGGATGATTTCCCCGTTCACTGCCTTGTCTTCCATGGGGCGCGGTCTTCAGAACATCAACGAAACCATCTGGGCCATTGGCTTGGTTGCAACCGGTATTGGCAAAGGCTTAGGCGGCAGCGTCATTACCTCAACATTTGGTGGCGGCGCAGCAGAAGGCATCATTTCTTATCTAGTCATGACCCTTGTGCCGTTGATGGCCGCTCTGCTCGGCATGTCCTTTATCATGGCAATGGGAATTCCATTCACACCCGTGGTTACCTGGATCTTGATGAGCTGCGGCTACTTGCTGACGGTCATTGAGGCAATTGCTGCCGCACCGCTTGCTGTCATCATGATGGCGACGCCAGAAGGGGATGGTTTGGCAGGCCAAAACCTTCAAAGGGCACTGCAACTGGTCAACGCAATTATCCTGAGGCCAACGCTTTCGATCCTTGGTTTGTTTGCTGCGATGACGCTGTCGTATGTTGGCTTTAGCCTCATGAACACTATGTTCTGGAAGGTTGCTGGGATGTCGACAAGCCTGGGGCTTTACGAAATCATCGGCCTGATCGCCATCTACATCAGTATCTCGCTTAACCTGTGCCGCTACATGATCTCGGTCATGCACAAGATTCCGGATCAAATCCTGGGCTGGATGGGCGGCGGTGTAACACCATTTGGTGAAAGCGCTGATCACGTGAGTGAAGGCCTGAAATCGCCAGGCAACCTCAACCAGAGTGCGATGAAAGCCATGCAATATCAGCGTGACAAGAATCATGCGAAAGACCAGCGTGAGTTTTTTGCAGAGATGAACCGTCGAATGAATCCGCAGCCGGGCGAGGACGGTGGCAAAGCTTAAGTCACAGGTAGAAAAAAGGGGCCCTTCTGGGCCCCTTCTTTTTTGGCGTTAACTCAGTCGTAGGCAGACTGCTTTTGCAGGAAGCGAGGTGGTGCGAGCATTGCGCAAACTGCGAAGATCACCACCAGCATGCCGAATTGACCGAGGATCGCAGCAGGCACCAGGAAGACCAGTGAGGTGCCTTCTGGAACGGCCCAGGCGATGAACGCGGAAGGGGCGGTCAGCACCTTCAATACCGTCATCACCATGCCGTCCCATGCTGGGACGTGCAGGAGCTGAGCTAGGCTAACAGCAATCCGGTCACTCAGGTTGGCCATCGACTCGGACTCATTCAACACACCAAACAGCAGGCCGAATGGCAGGTAGGCGAATTTGAAGAGATTCCAGATGAGGGTCGTGATGTTCATTTTGATCTCCTGTCCGGATTCCGGATCGCGTTGGATGAGGTCAGTATAATGTCTATTGCCGAATTGTCAATGGCCTGTTAAAGCAATTGTCTCACTCGACTAAATACGATTTAGATGGATATTGCGCATCCTCGATCTCCCTGTGCGATAATGGGATACAACCCATGAGGGAAAGACCATGCTGTTAGAAGCACTGAATAACAAGACCTGGAAGGATGAATACAAAATTCACGCCTGGTCTTATGAGCAAGGCCAGGAAATCCTTCTGGCTACGATTACCCTAGACCAGGACAAACAACTGGTTGTGACACCTTCCGATGCTGGCGCTCCTCTCTATGCCCGCATGGGGCTGCTCCCTACCAACAGCAACGATGCCTACAGCCTCGACCTTGCACAAGCCCCCGCTACCCTGGTCGCAACCGCCCTGGGCCTTCCAGGTAACTCACAGAGCTTCCTGAGAGGTCTGCAAGAGGATCTGGGTCATTACCCAGGCGCTTACGACATTCTGGAGGTCGCACTGCGGGGCCATCCAGAGCAAAGCGGTCGTCTGAATGCGTCGGGCAGCGAAGACAGAGTTCTAAAAATCCCAGTTAATCATTTCGTTGATCTGCTGGCAGATAATACAGAGGCGCCAAAAGACCTCTATGTTCGCCATCAAGACGAATACCAGGGCATGACGAAATCTTCGGTTCTGGCCAAAAATGGCAGCTTGATCATCCCGGCTTACCTTGTGACCGTCGATAGCGATCCTCACGCCAATGCCAATGACCGCCTTGCCATTTATGCTGCCGCACTCAAAGAAGCAGGCAGTATTGACGGCGTTCTAGCAGACAAGCCATTGAAGTTTGTTCGCACAGCAGATGGCAAGCCTGCTCTTTTGGTTCAGGATGCCACCAAGCCGTCCTTTAGCGCCCTTGGTGTCGTTGCTTCAACTCGAAATGCAGATATTCTGCAAGTTAGCGTTCGCAGTTCACAGCTAGAAGCCAAGCGTTCGCTTGAAAATGGGGCGACTCTGATTCGCAGCAAGGATGAGGTCAGCGTTCGCGCCTATGTACAGGTGAGCGCACTTCAGGATCTGGTTCAGGACTCCCAAGGGCTATCGGTAAACATGCCTCGCAAGTCTGAATCTGGCCAGGTTCGTGCCGATCGCCTGAATGTGCCCCGCCACATGACTGTCGAAGGACTGGGGGCCATGATCACTGCGAGTGCTGGCCAGGTGGCAGAGCGCGCAGGGCGTCAAGCAATGGGCATTCAGGGGGGCAGCGATATAGGCGATCAGGCAGTACAAAAGCTGCGCTCTTTTGCACGCAAAGCCAGCTCGTTCCTCGCTGAATTGGAGCGACTGCCGACTGCACTGGCTCCAGAAGAACCTGCTAAAGCAGCTCGCATCTACGACATCATGGATTTGAGCTGAAAACGATAGAAGGGATGCGCAAGCATCCCTTTTCTTCCCAATAGCACTGTATTGGCGTGTTTAAATCCAGCCAGCTAAGCCGAGCTGACTTCCGATTCCTTTCGATAACCTCACTGATCTCCTTTGCGGCATTAGCCAGCTGGAAGTGAGCGTTCCCCGATGCGAACCATTCATCTAGGGCTGCCTGCACTTTTTGCAACTCTTCCTCGGTTGCTTGAGAAGGTTTTGACATACCTTTACACCGCCACCGGGGCCTTGATGCTCGGGTGAGGGTCATAACCCACAATCTCGAAATCCTCGAATCGATAATCATAAATCGAATCGGGTTTTCGGAGGATTTTCAGCTCAGGAAGCTTTCTTGGGGTGCGGGAAAGCTGTTCCTGGATCTGATCCATATGATTCGAGTAGGCGTGCGTGTCACCAGTTGTGATGACGATTTCGTGCGGGATCAAATCGCATTGATGAGCAATCATATGGGTCATCAATGAAAGCCCTGCGGCGTTGAAGGGAAGCCCGACTAGCACATCTGAACTACGAATGTAAACCCCCATTGTGAGTTTATTTTCAGCTACAAAGGCCTGATAAAGCAGATGGCAGGGTGGGAGTGCCTGCAAATTGGCCTTAACGTTTTCTTGGGGGCTTTTGCTTTCGTCTGGGAGGTATTCGACGTTCCAACCGTGGAAGAGCATCCGTCGACTGTCCGGGTTGTTCTTGATCATGTTTATCAGATTGTCGATCTGATTGATGCTGCCACCATCTTTGGTTGGCCAAGCTGTCCATTGTTTGCCGTAGACTGGGCCGAGATCACCATCCTCTGTCGCCCACTCATTCCAGATGCTGACTCCGTTTTCCTTAAGCCAATTCACATTGGTGTTGCCACTGAGCATCCAGATCAGCTCATTGGCAATGCTTTTGAAGTGAAGCTTCTTGGTGGTGAGCAGTGGGAAACCTTCACCAAGGTTGTGCCTGAACTGCCGCCCAAATACTGCTTTTGTGCCGGTACCCGTTCGATCCCCTTTGACCACCCCGTTGGTGATCACATCAGTCAAAAGGTCTAAATATGCTTTCAAGGTCTTTCACTCTCAATAAAAACCCGCCTCGCGGCGGGCTGTGAATGTCGTTTGTGTTTAGGGCTGGTAATCCACGCCATCCGAACTGCCACGAGCCTCACGGCTCTTGCGGTCGGAGTCGATGATCCCGACTTCTGTGCGAAGTGACTCTTCTGCCAAGGCGTTTTCTTGCAGATCGGCACTGATGGACTTGAGGCCATCAACCAGAGTGACTGTGCTCATTACGTGAGCCTCAAGCTCTTCCAGAGCTTTTTCCTGGGTAGCATCCATCGCTACGCTCGCCTTCACCTCAGCCAGTGCTGTGGTAAAGCGCTCAAGGTTCGAGCAGTTCTTAAGGTTGTGATCCGAGAACCAACGACGATCCAGGTGTTTGACCCACTCGCCAATCTCGGCAGGTGTGAACTTGTTGTAGCCCATCACTTCATCACCGTAGTTCGCCCACTTAGCACGCAATGTCAGCTCAAACATGCGCAGACGATCACGGGATTGCATGGTTGAAAGCTCATGAGGATCGGTGGCGATGATCTCGTGGCGCTGTCCTTCAAAGCCAGGGATGCTGATCATGCGGCGTGTGCGCGAGCGTAGGTTGTGCTCATCACGACCGATCATCCCAAGGCTGTAGATGCCCTCGTAGACATCCTCAGGTGGATCGAAGTCGCTGATGAAGGCTTGCTGTAAACGCTCCCTGAAGCCTTTGTCAGCATCAATCATGGTGGCGTGCTTGAGGCAGCGCTCCATGTCGATGCCGGCGCGGCGGGCGAGGTCATCTCGACCACGAAGCACTGAAAGCTCCGTCACCATTGGCTGCTTGTTCGTACTGATCGAGCGAATGGACGAAATGCCTTCACCTTCGCCCAGGTCGGAAACTTTGGTAAACATCCGACGGCGGATCTCGGATGGCTCCAAGCTCAGGAGTTCTGTAGGGTCTTCGCGCAGATCGACTGCATACATTTTGGTCTTGACGCTAAGGTCATAGATGATTGGTAAAACAATCGACAAGTGACCCTGCTCACGGCTGAAGAACGGGTCTACCATCGCCAGTGGCTTGCGCTGGTTGACGAGATTCTGAATCTGAACCTTGTCACCCAGTGAAAGGAAATGATCCCACATGCGCGGATTGGCCTTACGCACCAAGCGCATCAACTCGATCGTAGCCATAACGTCGAAGCGAGCATCGTGCGCGTTATCCAGGCGAATACCGTTTTCACGGCACATTTCACCCAGCTTCATGGAGTAACGACCGTCCTTGAGAGGCCAGCGCAGCATCTCGGGGCGAAGGGCGAAAACCATTGTGATCAGGCGCAGGATGTCAGAGCGGGAGTTACCCTTGTCCCACTCATGCTGATAAGGATCAATCATGTTGCGGTAGAAGGTGTTGCGGATCACCTCATCGTCGAAACGCTGGGTGTTATAGCCGGTGATGTTGGTGCCTTCCTGGCGCATGAACCAGTTGCGAATATGGCCAGCGGCCTCGAACTCGGGAATCCCGTTTTGCATCAGGTGGCTGATCGAAATGCCGGTGACGGCAAACGCGCCAGGGGAGGGGACTACGTCTGGGCGCATCAACACATCCAAGACAATCTCATCTCCCGGAATAATATTCAATTCTGGGTCGAGGCCGACACCAGCAAATTGCACGATCTGGTCGTGATGTGCTGACAAACCGCTGGTTTCTGTGTCGAAACATGCTATACGCTGAATGCGTCCGGCCATAACAATAATACCTCTAATCAATGCAATATACGCCATAATCGAATGGCGTAAACTACCAATGTCTGTGGATGTCTTTAGAATATCATGTGAGATCCAGCCAATGGAGCAATATTCGTGAAAATCATCCCGCTGAAAGAGAAGCACAAATTAACCGAACAAGACATCAACGACCTGGCGAAATGGCTCATTGATGGAAAAAGCCTCGTCGAAATGGCCTATTCGCTACAGAACCGCCTGACGCCGGAGCAGGTCTATGTCGCACTGGGTCACATCGCCAGGGAAATGTACGAAACTCCGCTTGCTGAGCTGTGCCCGCACCTCGTCGATGAGCGCAGACAGCTCAATGACCCCAAGCGCTCTCAATGGCTGGAGCAGAAGACCGAAAACAAAGTTGCTGACATCTTCCGTCAGTTTCTGGAAGATCTTGGTCTCTATGAGCTTGAGCTGGTAACGGGCGCCTAAAAGGCGCCAACACTCAAGATGCCATGATCAGGGAGTCGTCCACCAGGTGCTTGATCTGGCTGTTACCCATCAGCCAGTCAACATACCGCTTGGCTCCAAAGCAATCATCGCCTGGACGGTTCTCCTTCCAGAATTCCATGATGCAGTTGCTCTTGCGATCGCACGTCACGCACTCTTGATTCAGATTACGGGTGTATTGGCGTCTAATGTAGGCGCGTCGCTCTCTTGAGGTCAGCACCTCTTCAAAACTTTGCTTGAGGATATTGCCAAAGGGCTGCATAAACTCAAGCCAGCCGTCCTTGTAGTCAGGCAAGACAAAATCACCATCAGGCAGTAGAAACATCGTCTGCCCAGCGATATTTGCCTCCATGGGTAGCTTCTGTCGAGACAAGATGAATGCCATCTGACCGATCATTGGCGGATTTTTGCCGGCTACCATCAGTGCGATCCAATGCTCGGTCAATTCGATCATGAAGTTGGAGTATTCGCTCATTGGGGGTGCGAATTTTTCGTACTTGTCGCCCTTATTCTGCTCATTGAGCATGAAGGGTAGGAAGGATGCCTCTTGAATGCCGAGGTCTGTCAGGTAGTTGAGGATGGCAACAGGGCCGTCCTTGAATAGCTCGTGGTTCACCACACTGATTGTCGAAACTCGAAGGCCGTCGGCGGTAGCTTGGCGTACACGCTTGTCCCATTTTTTGACATAACCCTTGCCGCGCATCAGCCCATCAAAGCTGGTCTGAAATTGGCCGCGTCCGTAGGTGTGAAAGACTTTGAGCCAATCGTCTTCGATGTTCAGCAGGCTGGTTAGAATGTCGTGGCGGATCTCATATCCTTTAGCTTGGGTAAAAATTGCATCAATCAGTTTGAAAGCCCCTAGGAACCACGAGAGCCCCATCTCGGTAGGCTCACCACCATACCAGTAGAAAACCACGACCTTCGGCTTCCCAGGGCGTTTCTGGACGTAATAGTCATCAACCTTGTGCAGAACGATCTCCAAGTCGACAAGGGTCATGATCGGACTGTTTCGACGCTGGTCAAGGCTTAGGTAGCAATGAGGGCAATTGAGCGAGCAGCGGAGCGAGGGCATCATCGTGAAGACAAAGTACCCTTGCTCAATGCTGTTCATTTGGCTGATGTCGACCGATGAAATCGCGTCCACCCATGACCTTTGCTCAGGGAATATGTGTAAATTGGGATTAGGGTAAAAGGTCAACTCGGTCATTTGAGGTTATTCATCGTCGAAGTTGGAGTATCTTTGGCAAGATCGTTACTTAAAGGATCTTCCTTGCCAGCAGTGGCCAATTTCTGAATTGACCAGTTTTGTGGGCCTAGCGACCAGATGAATCTGCAGGCCAAGCGAAAGATTAGCCATAGCCCCTTCCAGAACGGTGTTTTGGCTTGGAGGCGTTTGTCAATTTCATCTTTTCGGTGGATCATCAGCAGCCTCGCCACTGGGAAGTGGTTTCGGCCATGGCGCTTCGGGGCAGAATGCCGTCAACTTCGACCAGCCTGCGGATAAATTTAATGAAATTCTTGAATCCTGGGCACTCGCCCCGCCCGTTCCAATAGTTGTGCAGGATGCCGCAGGCACTCTGGCAATTGACGAGCTCGTCACAACCCATGCAATGGGCTTTTGGCACGATCGCCTTGGTTCGCTCGCGCCGATATTTTGGGCTTTGGATAATACCCAGTACACCCACTTCGAATACGTTGCCAATGGAATCCATGTCGACTTCGCCGCCAGCTTCAATGCAGGTAACAGCTTTGCCGTCAGGATCGAAATCGAGTGATCCTGGAATGATAGGGCAAACAATGTCATCCATCGGCACCTTGCGGTAGATGGATTCGATCATCGACTCGACCGGGTTCACATAAAGATTCGGGTATTCTTCTCGACGCGCCAGGTACCACTTGGCAGCTTCAATCATGAAGGCGCTGGTCTCATGAAACGGAGGGAAAACCGAACCCATATGAATCAGGCCGTCACCAGAAGGGATAAAGAACCCCAGATGGATGTTGCGAAAGCCTCTGGCCAAGAAATCATTGAGCAAGCGCTCGGCGCCATGCTGGATTACCTGGCGTGTGACAGCCGTGGTGACGTTTACAGGCTGGCCAGCATCCTGCAGCTGCGTACAGTGTTTTGCCCACTGCTCTTCAAGTTTGGGTAGTGGCCGACCTTTGGCTGACACAAACCGGGTGTCGATCTCATAGGAGGTGGCCACATTGTCAAAAAGCTTGGAAATGGCCACGGACTCTGGTGTCACCAAATTGGTAACGATCGACAGCTTAACCTGTTGCTTAACCTTGGCCAGCCGCTCGCGAATTTGCGGAACCGCGCTCTTGTAATATTCGAGCCCAAGGAGCGTGGGCTCCCCTCCGATAATGTGGACATCGGCAAGGATGTATTCGCGAAGGCCCTGGGGTGAATTCAAAAATTCGACGATTGAATCAAAGATCTTCAACAGATCCTCTTCAGCCATGAAGTGCGAGAGGTCTTTCTTGGCAGATGAGATGTAGCAGTGCGTGCAGCGCAGATTGCAGTCACGCGTGGTGTTGATCTGAAAAAGAAAGCTTTTGCTCACGAAACGTCTACTCCCAGTGATTCGGCAACATCTTGAAGCCGATCCTTCGTTCTGAAAATTGAAAAACCACCAATAGGCCGCTGGGCTTCACCGACTCGCACTGAATCCTCGATGGCATCACCCATTGAAGGCCCTGGCACCCCAGTCAGTATCACCCTATCGACTTCAAGGGCAAATCTGTCGGCCTTGCCCTCTTCTGTATCGTAGATGTTCGCTGATGACTGCAGCCAAAAATCAAGCGGACATAAGCCCGGTACAGCACTTGAGCACCCTGGCTCAACCCAGAATCTAAAGCGTTTCTTGGTGCGTGTCAATTTATCGCTAAACAGCGAGATTCGATTAGGAGAAAGAATCAGTGGTTCAGCATTGGGGTCAATATACTCAGCGCATTGTAAAGCGAGCTCGGTGGAAACATTCATACCCTCCAGCCTGATGGCGAGAGCTGATTCTACCAAACCCGTGAAGCTTGGGTGCCAGCAGGCAGTGCGTTTGTCGAGCACCGCCTGGTAGCCCTGCCATTGTTGCTGATCACCTTCGTGAACGAATACTTTTTGCCCTTTTGCTGCACAGCGCAGGGCCAAAATCAGATTAAGTGTGCGATCAGGGCCGATTATTAGTGTGTTAGCCCTCGCAACGCCATAAAAGTCCATCCAGCAGGCATGACCTAAGGCGTCAAGGTACTTCAATGCTCTTCCCATCATGCCCGCACCACGCTGATCAAGGTAGCGCTTCATATGCCTCAGCGCTTCTTTGAAACCAAACCGATGCGCTTTCACTCGTTTGTTCACAGGTGCACCACGCCTCGATCGCGTAAAAGACTTTCGAAATTGATGTATTTCCTGATCTTTTGTACGGCGTCGGCAGACGCCCTGGACAGCAGGGGTATGGCTCTATCCTGTGCCATGGCCAATATCGAACCAGGGACATTGTTTACGAGCACAAAACGCAACAGCTCGTCATTGCGTTGATCCACAATCAGGCTGCTGGGCATGGTTGTAGCCACTGTTCCTGCTATCACGCCATGGGCAAGCCGGGTTGCAATGACGGCATCGAGAACCAGCTGGGCAAAACGAGAAGAGGTGTATCTGGAGCAATAGTCCCACACCACCTCAGGTTCAAGTCTTAGGGTTCGATAGTTGCCGCTGGCAAGGTTACGGGCGATCCGCATCCACTGATTTTCTCCGGCTTTGGTAAGCAGGTCGCTCGATACCTCAACCTCCACCCCGATGCCATCGTAAAACCAGAGGCGCTCAGACAGGGTCGATCCAAACAACCGGTCTTCATCGATTACGATGTACTCGGACTTGGAGAGATCAGCCAGGCTCGCAAAGAAGGCTTCGTAAGTGGTTGCCAGCGCAGATTCAAAAACCGGGGAGGAAGGCTCAACAAAGCCTTCGTGGTGCTGCTTGCGCAGTTGAGCCCTCATCGCCTGGTGGTTGAGATCACTGACGTTCACAACGCCATTGCCTAGCCTTGCTTTTGCATAGTCCCAGTACTTCCGGTACCCAGCGCAGTCGTCCTGGTTATAGCGAGCCAGTGCTTCGGGGGTAAGGTACTTGTAGTGATAATACCCACCATTGCAATAGCGTAGGTATTCACACTGATTGCACTCAGGCTGCTCGGCGCTGAATTTCACATCCATCTGGCGGATGTTCTCGAATAAAATCTTGTAGCTCCAGAGTGGATCCTCAAGCGAAATAGACTGTGAGGGTAGGGGGGCCTCAGTGCCGGTCATGCTGGAGTTGAGCACAACGCTGCCATCGGGCTCAATGGTCAGATCGTAAGCATCATTGCCATTGAGGTTGAATCCTTTGCCCGTCATTAGGCTGCCCGACACCTCATCCCAGGGAGAGATGGTGATGCCATCGATTTTCTCAAGAGCCTCGGTCATCCGAATGTAAAAGTCTGACACTTGACCAAAGGTTGGCTGATGCTCCTCAAAGAATGCCTTCCCAGAGCCATAGGGGTAGAGCATGTCAGAGCTGATGTCGAAAAAGCTCCCCTCCTGAACAACCTTGACGAATTCCTCGATAGGCATTTCTACCAGCATTTTGGTTGGAATAATGTTCAGGGTCTTGCCAGCCTCCTTGATGCGTTCAAGGTTTTTCAGGTATCTGGGGTAGAGCTTATTGCGAGTCCCAAAGCGATTGGTGTCAGGCTCCCATGGGATGAAGACGCCCCAGTTCGGGTCGTCTTTGTGTTCAAGGATAAGATCAAAATATCGATCATCCTGGAAGATCATGTTGGTGCACCAGGCCAGGGATGCGGCCTTGCCCGTAATTTCACGGAAGTGCTGATGCTTGCTAAGGGCGAAAGGGAGAAGGTTTTGCCAGTACTCGAAGGGCATCCGAGTGATTTCGCCGCCCAAAATCTCGACATTGATCAGAGAGGTATGGGCATCGAGCTTGAGCAGCGCCTCAATTCGTTCATAGGTGAGCTTGAAATGTTCTTCACTCATCCCACCTTTGCTGGCGAGCAGTGCAGGCTCGATGTAGCAATGGGTGCAGCGCAGGTTGCAGCCACGGTTCGTTACCAGGCAAATATTCATGAAATCAATGATTCTGCGCATCACTTGCTCCCAATTAGGCCGTTGAACCGCATCCTCATGCGATCACTGCCCCAATGCTCAATAGCTTTATCCATGGTCGCGAACAGCATTTTCCAAGCCTCGCACCATTGGGTTTTTCCGTAAATTCCAGTTCCTGCCTCCAGCGATTGTTGCATGCACCCACCCTGACAGGAGTTGAAGTAAGGGCACTGGAAACATCCGGCCTCTAGCTGGTTGCTGCGGTTCCGAATTTGCAGGTGAAGGACTTCATCAAATTCCTCTCTTAGGGCATTGCCCAATTTAAGCTCACCCATGTCAGCCAATTCCTGACAGACGTAGAGATCCCCGTTTGGCTCCAGGGATAACGACTTTACCCCACAGTCGGCTTGCCAGGCACAAAAACCCTGGTCTTCACGAGCTTCATCAAAAAGGCGGCGGCGAAGCAAATTAACGAATGGCTCAACCCTTACCCGCATGCCTGCCTTCATCCAGGCATCAAACCCTTCAGACAAAGCCTGGCCTAGGGCCTGATTGGAAATACCGTCAATCTCCGATCCACCCTGAAAAACCGGGCGCAGTGTGAGTTCGCGACCTTCATTGATTGCCAATGCCAATTCTTGATCCAGGTAGGGCAGTGTTTTTGCATCAAGGGTAAGTACAGCTGGAGGTGTTTTGCGAGTAATCGATCGGACTTTCTCATTGCTGCTGGCAAAGAATGAGCGGTAGCGATCGGCTCGCGCTGCGTCAGTACCCTTGAGCCCAAGCTGGCGCTGGTTGGTAAAGCGATCAATTGAAGTGCCTACTCGACCACCAAAGAGCTCATAGAGGTGCTCAATTCGCTCATCTGAACCAATGAGGTTGGACTGGGCGCCATCCCTTACTTGAATGCCTTTGTTCTCAAAAAATGAACGGACTTCTCGGACAGTGTCAGACAACAAAGCAGGATGAATGAGAAGGATCTCGCCGCCGACGAACTCAATATTCAAGAAAGTCGGACTTATCCCCAATTTCTCCCAAGTCTTATGGATGAAGGGGAGGGCCTTTTTCATTTCTTCTGGCCCCATCGCCTTCCCAGCTTTCTGCTGCCATGACGAGCAATAGGTGCAACTGGCGTTACACCCATGGGTCAGTCTGATGTGCAGCGTGAAAGGCCTAACGGACATGGCATTCTCCAGAGAGAGAGAATTTAACACGTTTATTGACGCTTGCCCATGCGCCTGAACCTGGAAAAACCTTGGTGTTTCAGTGTCATGCACAAACCACCAATGATCCATACAAATGAGAAGACGGCCAGAATCGGTCGCATGAACGCCACTTGTCTATTCCGAGCATCTACGGCTGAGTGGTAGTCAACAATGACCCTCACTCGATCGGCTTTTTTGTAGAACGCCATTTGCTTCTCCGGCTGATCGATGCCCGAGGCATCGAGCCAGCCAGTGTTCCACGCATGCATAAATACGAGCTTGGATTCTGCGAACTCGTTCAGCCCTGCTAGCCCTCCTAGGCGTTGAGTATTATCTGGTTGGGATGGCCCAACCCTTTTTTGGCTGACATCGCCTTTAAATTGGGAATACACGAATGGGTGCAGGGGGCGGGAAATCGTAATAGAGTAGTCCCCATCTTTCCGGTAGGGCCCTTCGTAGCAGCCAACCCCAGGCATGACGCAATACTGAAAAAAGGCTTCACTGGTTGCCTTCACTGAGAGGGCCGAAAGATCCCTTTGCTCAAGGGTTTTGCCAAATTCGAGAACAACAAGGATGTGAAATCCGATCAAGAAGGTTGAGCTTACAGCCATCAGCATCAAATGCATGGCTCTCTGTGCGGTGAAACCCGAAACCAGCCCTCGAATCGTCAGTGCCAACCCAGATACAAGGGCGAGCACCATCACCCCATCCTGAGGCCTTAGTACATAGCTTCCAAACTGAGTGATGTCGAACAGCCCCCAAAACTCTAGCCAAAGTGAATCCATCACCATTAGTAGTGCAAAAAGGGATGATGCGATGAAAACCTTCCACAAAGAAGTGGCACTGTAGCTCTTTCCAAAGGCAAGCCAGAAACCTAGCCAGACCAATGTCTCATAGGGCCCGCGCCATGAAACAGCCCCAGGATAGAAAGTCGAGATAAAGCTGTCTTCCGTGTAGGTGTCAAACGTCACGAGCGCCAGATGACTCAGGCAGATAATTAGAAAGCAGGAAAGCAGGGGGCTCCCCAGATACAGGCGCTTAAGAAATCCCACGGATGCTCTCCTCGCGAGAAATGTTATTAATCAGGTTCGACAGGTATGCAGCTTCTTGGGTATCGAGGGCCAATGCACATGTGCTTTCGCCTTCGGCCAAGTCTTGTCCGATAATGCAGCGAAACAGTTCCTCATTGCGCGCATCAATGATCAGCCCATGTCGATCACCCGCCAGGGCTATTCCTTGGCCCCTGCAGGCTCTGAGGGCTGCACAGGCAGATCTGAAGCGCTTGGCAATGACAGAGGTACTTGTGGCCAGGAAATCCTTGAGGAAGCCTGCATCGAGCTCAATGCTGTGGTAGTTGGTGTACAGGTAGTGCTCAATAATTCGTTCAGCATATTTGGATTGAGCCAAAATTGAGCCTGGCACAAAAGCCTTGACCCTTAGATCGTCATACCACCACAGCCTTTGAATCAGGGTTTTGCCAAAAAAACTCTGCCGATCAACAACAACCCTGCTCATCGAGCGTGCTGCCTTGAAGTATTGGTCGTAGTCATAGGGAAGCTCGGTTTCTCGAATACCTCCTTCCGTAGAGCCCTGCGGGACGCCTCTGCTCAATTTGGAGCGAACAGCCAAGCGGTGAAGGTGGGCTGAGCGATCCAGGCCCTGCCGGCCGAGCTTATCGAGATTGTCTTGCCAGAACTGCTTGTAGCCAGAGCACTCATCGGCGCGGTACTGATCGATCAGCTTTGGATCAGCTACTTTATAGTGATACCAGCCAGCATTGCAGTAGGGCATGAACTCGCACTGGTCGCACTCGGCGTGCTGAAGACTCAGCTTGTTGTTCTCTTCTATTTTATTTTCAAAGCAGACCTTGTAGGCCCAGTCTGGATCGCTGATATCCAAGGTTTTGAATCCCAGCGCAGCTTCCGAAGCTGTCTGGTTTGCATTGAAGTGACATGTTCCTTCTGGCTCAATCGAGAGGTCATACTTGAAATTTCCATTGCACTGGAAACTCGTACCACGCATCAATGTTGAGAGCATCTCTTCCTGCGGAGTAAAGGTTACGTGTGCTGGCTTCAGCCGCTCCATGTCACGGAAAAATTGAGTCATCGACTGAAAATCAGCCATGTTGGGCTCAAAGAAGGCTTTCCCGGAGCCATACGGGGAAATCATTTTCATGGAGAAATCGGTAATGCCGGCAGGCAGAAACATGTCAAGAATGCACTCAGCACCCATTTCTATGATGCTCTTGGTCAAGATGATGTCCAGGATTTTCTGGCTTGCCTTGATGCTCTTGAGGGTGTCATAAAAGCGCTGGAAAAGCTGGTTGCGCTTACCAAACCGATTGGTGTCCGGCTCCCATGATGTGTAGAGACAGAACGCTGGGTGCTCGGCATATTGGTTGAACAAGTCCGTGTAGCGTGGATCCTTGTAGATTAAATTCGTCAAGAAATTGAGCGAGCCTGGCGATCGCAAGCCAGTGTTGATCTTGGCAATTCGATCCAGCGTCCAGGGTAACTGGCGTTCCCAGAACTCGAACGGCATCATGGTCGTTTCTCCGCCAATGGCCTCCCATTCAATTTCAGTCAAATTGTGATCAATCGACTTGAGCTCCTCAATCCGATCGAAGATCAGGCGGTAGGTGTCCTCGGTCATTCGTGTCTTGTCGTCGAACAGGTGGGGTTCGATGTAGCAATGATCACAGCGAAGCGTGCAGGTACGATTGGTGGTGATCGAAACATTGATCTGGTTGATGACCCGCTTCATGAAAACTGCTCCCAAATGGATTTCATGCCTACGCATTCCCCACTTCCATCCTGAACTGGAACGTGAGATGGCCCGCCCGCACAGTGGCTGTAATACTCACACTTCAGGCAGGGGAGGGTTCGGCGCAGCTCGTGACGCAGGTAGCGATCGCGCTTCCCGCCGAACAAGATTTCACCAGTCTCCTGGGTCTTGAGATCACCCAAGTAGGTGTTTGGGAAGTCGGAATAAAGAGGGTTTGTCGTAACGGTGCCATCGGGATTGAGGGTGATGAAATCATGGCCACGCTGGACAGCGAACATTGTCGAGCTTTTGCCTTGCTTGTACTGGTCAAAAAGAGTGGAATGGATCCCCAGCTTGCACACTCGCTCCCAGTGATCGGTCATCATGGACTTTAGATAACCTGAAAACTCAACATAATTGGCGCTAAGGGGCAGCAGCGGGTAGCCGTCTATAGCATAGGACGGCTGCTTGAAAAACTCGCTAAACTCGACCGAAACATCTATTTCAATCTGGTTGGCACCCATTTTCTCCAGGTAGTCAAGCATTGCACCTGGCCCAATCTGAATGGTTTCTTGATTGAGTTCGATGTTGATTGGGCAGCTTAGCCCGGCAGCGCGAACCTTTTTGTAGGAGGTGCAAAAACGCTCCAGAAACTGAGCTTCGCTTCCGCCCAGACCGCGTTTTTTTCTCAGTGCCAACGTTGTCTCGATGTGGCCTGAGAAATGCAAATGTGAGAGCTCGATCAGCCAGTCAGGCATGGCATACAAATTCGTTACCATTGTCTGTCTGGCATTAGGCAGGAGTTCGGCACAGAGGGCGGCAAGCTCGGTGAACGATCGCTTGCCAATTAGGGCAGCCTCACCCCCCTCCCAGATGACAGTCAGTGGCTTTTCCGAAAACCACGGGTTTGACACCAGCTTTCGAAACACGTCTGGGTCAAGGCGCTCTTTTTCCATCCGGTGGGAAAGGGTTAAGTAGCAACGATCGCAGTCAACATTACATTGCCTGGTTACGTTTACGAAAAGGACTCTGTCTCCCACGGCGGATCTCGGCTTTGTCTGAATGCATCGCAATATAGCACTTAACCGATGATGTGGCCACTGTCATGCTTTGCGATAGAGACTCAACTGGCGAAGATCATTGATCAGGCTGGATAGTGCTTCCACAGCTGTCTCATCGTAGTCAGTTGAGGCCAACAGCCCGAGTTGAACTTCAAGGCCAACCAGAACACCCGATTCATGGGCCATGGCGGCATTGACAATGTCATTTGCCGACGACTCGCTTGGGAAAGATTTACGCTCCAGCATATCCATAATGGCCTTGCTGATGAGTCCGCGCTCACCGTTGTCCAGAGCCTCTTGGATGCGCGTTAATGCCTGTTCACCCATGGTCTTGAGATTGTCATGCAGCGCCGATAGGGTGCTGTGCACCATGACACCAAAGCCCTCCTGACCACCGTAATAGCCCAGCACAGTGGCATGTAGGCGCTCTTTTAGGCCATCCATGGTTGGCGCATCCATGTCCTTCTCGAAGTACTCATACATCATCGAGTTATCTGTCAGCGTTGCAGGCTGATAGCCCATCTCTCGCATCGACATGTATTGGATGTAGGCGGTGACAGGGAGAACTTCTTGGCCGAACTGCGGAAGGTCGAGCAGGGCAGCAAGGAACTCTTCCACATAGCTTGCCCACTTCACCCAGTCTTCGGCGCTTCCGGAGGAGGGCGGCGTGACGATGACGTTGGACTCGACACTGTGAGCAACGATCAATACATCCTTCGCTGTCATCGGAAAATCGAACGGGACTTCGAGGAAGATAGAGCAGTGAACCTGGCGATATTGGATCATCGTATCCAGAAGTTCGTAATCAAATTGCCCACCCACAATTTTTGCAACGAAACCGATCGACTTTATTTCGCTGAGTGTGAGCGGGCTGAACGCATCAACATCTACACCAAATACGTGCGGGGCCAGCCCTTCCTGGACAGCAAGAAGGTCAGAGATTTTATGAGGGCCGAACAGGTATTGATCAGACATTGGCATGCATTCCTTGGGGTAAGCTTAGCGCCAGGATCTCGATCCATGGCAGTTTGAATAGCAGTTGGAGTAGCAGCCGTAGGCGTTGAACGGGTCGACCTTATCAATCCCGTACGTGGAGTCTGTGCCAGAAGCTGCAGCTAACAGGTTTTTGACATCGAACAGGCTGGAATCACCATTGACCGACAGTACATTGGACAGTACACCGAAATCCTGCCCCATCAGCGCCTTCATGCTGTTTTCTTTCAGTAGCTCGTCCGCAGCGAGGCGAGCCTCATCGGAGACCTTGGTGCCATCGATTTTGAGCGGGACGTTGGCGTGCGCCATTGTGGCGGCTGCCGCAGCAATGGCTGCGGTAACCGAGATCAGGACAGTCTTCATGAGGAAGCACCTTTATTGTTCTTATATTGCTGACATTAGACTGCATCAGATGCTGGCACGTCAATATATGCCTAAATAGTAAATTGTCTCAAGCCCTTAAACAAGAGCGACCCACCCGAACATTCGCCGGATTCATCCCACTTGTCCGAAGCAAGGCAGCCGCTTGAGCAGATTGGTCGGTAGTCACAGCCATCACAGCTCTGTTGGCGCATGTGGCGTGCCATGCGAAAGTCCATGATCTGGATGACCTGTGTTCCAGCGTTACGGTTGTCATACTCGCTTGTGACGGCGGTACAACCGCGTTTGTAGCCATTCGCGTCAATGGTGTGGAAGCGTGTATCGCATGCACCGGACAGGCACCCAGAGCCACCTGCCTCGCCTCGATTTAGGCGGTCAAGGGAATCAACCAGGCCATCGAACGGAGACAGGTGGAAAATAGGGTCGCCTTCTTTGCGGGGCTTTTTCAGGTACTGCAGGTAGGCTCGGCCAAATCGCAACATGTATTGGCTGTACTGCTTGTTCGATACACCGATCTTGTCCCAATTCTGCCTGGCAATTCCTGTTTTGGTCAGTCGCTCGATGTGCCCTGCGCGGACACCCTTGGACTCCATCATCTCGAAAAAGGCCACTGGGTTTGGAAAAGACTCAAAGAAAACACGAGTGCCCGTTACAACCAGGTAGGGGGCGAGTCCATCACTAACCAGCTGTTCAACCTTGGGCCAAAAACGCGACTCAAAATCAGCATTGGTTTCCGGCTTTCCTGCTCGCATCAAGCGAATCTTGGGATCCCAGCTGACCCCTACATCTGAATCGAAATGCTCCTGGTAGAGCGATCTCCAGCTCTCATCGTACGACAGCAGGTTGGTCTGAATGCCGAATTTCCAGGTGTACTCGGGATGCTCGCTTTTCCAGCGTTCGATCGAAGCTCGGATGATTTCAGGCCCAAACATCGTAGGCTCGCCACCATGCCATTGGATCAGAATGGTTTGGCCTGGTTGAGCGAACTTGGCAATCATGCCTGGCACCTTCTCAAGCTGATCGGCAGTCATTCGCTTTGGATTTGGGGGGATAAAGCAGTGCTCGCAAGCCAGGTTGCATCCCTCGAATAGGCGGATGTAGACCAGGTGGTCGAAAGACTGGATGCCCAGTGATCTTGGGTCATTGGAACTCATGATGCCTCCTGACGGATTCTTGGCAATAACTCAAAGCCACTGCGGCGACGCTGTGCGTAATCGACAAGCATGTCGACATCCTCAGGGTGCTCTTGGCAGTACGCTTGTACATGGAGCAAATGGGTTTTGTAGCCGGCACACTCCTGCTGGCCCTCCGAAGGCCCATTCGGGGTGACAGGACATCCCGATTTGCAGAAGCTTCGAAACTCACAGACTGAGCAATGGTCTTTTTTATGGGTCACATCCATGATGCGAATCCAATTTCTGCGCCCTTGCGACCGAATCAGGTTGTCGGCTCCGTCTTCAATGTTGGAGTAAGGCTTTTCATGTTTAGCTCTGTCCGGGCAGGTATTGATGGAGCCATCAGGCTCAACGACCAAAAATTCTCGCTGGCACCGTGTGCCCCAGCGATCTCCTGGCATGCCGTGGACTACACCCATGATGCTTGCCGCCACTACGTTGATCACTGGCGAGGTGCCTTTTTCTTTGAGGCGCTTGACCGTTTCGTCAAACAGTCCTTTCAGAAACTTCGCATGCTGGTGGTTGCTCGGCCAGTCGAGGGTCTTGGTTCCGAATTGTGAAAATCGCTCGACGTTGAAGGCTTTGAAGCCATTGTCATCCATCCATCCGATTATCTTGGCGGCATTGTCAATCTCGTGTCGAGTGGGCACCATGCCTGGTAGAACAAAGTGACCATGATCACGTGCCAGATTGACCTTATCCATCCAAAGATCAAGGTATGCCGAACTGCTGGATTTCAGTTTTCGCTGTGTAAAATCTACCGAACTGCCAATATGCCCATCGAATAGCTTATCGACCACCTCCGACCACTTTTCGGTGTAGGGGATAAGCGAGGTCTGAAGCGACTGTGTGAAACCATCCCCTAGCTCCTCGCGCAGCACACGATCTGCATTGAGATAATATTCCGGCGAAAGGATGAGTGGCTCACCACCATGCCAGATGAAATGAATCGGGCCACTTTTCTCTCTTTCTGCCAATTCCTTGGCAAGTCGGGCCGTCTTGCGAAGCTGTTCGTCCGACATCAAGGTTCGTTCGGCTCGCACCGATTCAGGAAGGTAGCAATGATCGCAGCCCACATTGCAGAAGTTCGTAGGCTTCAGGTAGATCGTTAGCATACAGCCACCGCCCAGCGGTCAAGGTCGGAGGGAAGACTTTCGCGCTCGATTTTTGCTCTGATGGCAGAGGGGTTGGCACCAAACCATTCAATCATCCGATCTGCCTCACCTGACAAGATGCTGGCCTTAATGCGGTCAAAAACCATCTTCCAAGAACGGCAATACATGAATTTTCCACCAATGCCCTGGTTGTACAGAACCACATCCCTGGCACAACCACCCTGGCACTCCTTGAAGTGACGGCAGGATTGGCAATCCAGTGGCTGCAGTACGGCGCGACGTTTGATGGTTCTCGCGGCAGGGGAGGCCATGAGATTGGGAACGATCAGTTCTACCGGAGCTTTGCGAACAAAATTGATAGCTTGTCTGCCTGGCGTATAAGTCCCCTCAAGAATATTGCCATAGCGCCAGTCATCGGACAGGTCAGAGAACTCACCGCAATTGTAAACGTCGCCGTTTGGCATGATCCCCATGAATGCGCCGCCGCACTTGCGCGTCCATGGGCATCTTTCCAGGTCTTGGCCAAGTACTTTTCGTAGCATCAGATCCAGGGGCGTGACAACGAAGCCTGGCACATCCGCAATCCAACGGTCATAGATTTCAATCAACTTTCGACCATACGTCTCTGGCTCAATCAGCAGCCCTGAGCCTGACTCTCGACCCACTGGCGAGCAATAGTTCATCCGCAAGTGATAAGAGTGATCACCACGTTCGATCGACTTGTCATACATCAGGTGCATCAAGTCAGCGGTTTCTTCAGTGAACGTGCCAATCACGAGCGGGCTGAAACCATCGGCCTGGAATGCTTCGAGCTTTCGAAAGAAGGTGCGGCTGTATTTCACCGGATCGCCTTTGATCGTACGCTGCTTTTCGTCAGGCTCGTAACTGGTGGAGCAGGCTCCCCCAAAAATGTCTTCGAATACTCCCTTCCACTGCTTGGTCTTGTAAAGCAAGAGGTTGGTCTGAACAGCGAATTCGATTTCGGGAGTCAGCTCTTTAGCGATTGCGTGCGCCTTGCGGTAAAAATCAGGGCCCATCAGCAATGGTTCACCGCCGTGCCAGAGAAACAAGGATTTCGGCTCAAGATGCCCCTTGAGTGAGGAGAAGATTCGGACAAGCTCTTCCTCACCCCAAGGCTTGGATCCATCAGGTGGCGAAGAGCAATAGCTACAGTCTGCGTTGCAGAGCTTGGTCGGTTTAGCGATGACAACGCCAATCATTATGCAGCACCCAAGGTTGGAATGCTGACAATATATAGCTAAACCGTCGCGGGAGCAATGGCCTTGGTTACTTAGGGTAGTAGCAGTAGGTCATGACGATGGCCTGACCTTGAGCGCCGGTATAAGCCGAGTCAGCCTTGATCGTCCAATACGTACCACTGTTAAGGGCATAGAAGTAGCTTCGGCCCAGGTAGTAGCCACTGTAACCCGTGCCTCTGTTTATTGTAGCCAGCGGAACAGCGCGGGGCGTGACGATTACCATAGGCTGGCCAACGCCACAGGCAGGCTTGCTTACGCCCTCATTGTCATTGGCAATCCAGCCTTGTTTAAGCACCCACTCAGGCATCAGGTCATACATGCTGACCAACTGCCCACCCCGACTGACGTTGAGCGTTCGTACATCAACGTTACCCGCCATGGTTGTTATCCCTGCGGCAGTTGTGTTCCCTGCCCCGTCAATCTGTCCGATCTGAAGCCGACCAGCATTGATATCAAGGTCGGTTGAAAGCGCAGGGTTGGCGCTAATAGAGCGAGCACGTGCGGTAACTACGGATGAAATTCCGTTCGGGTCGAGGTAGAAAGTTCCATCATTTAGGTCTACCATTCGCTGGGTATAGATGGTTCCGTTAACCGTAGCATTTCCACCAATGCTTGCGTTGCCAGTAACGCCCAGGCTTCCTGCGATATCAGCACTGCGGTCAACGAGCAAGCGACCAACCACCTCCATATCGGACTCGACAATCACACCGCTGCCGACTGTGGAGCTTGCAGCTGAAAGACGCTTGCCGTTTCCGGTAGCTGCTCCAATCGTAAAGAGCTGACCTGCAAGGTTCTGGATGCGGGATGCGCCAAGAATCTGCCTATTGGTAGGATCAGATCCATCAAATTGCAATGAGGCGTGCATGTTGTTGCCGCCATCAGTGCGCAGCCAGACATCATTCGAAGCGTTGTTGCCGGCAGTCATGGTGATAATGCCAGTCAGTGGATCTGCCTTATAGTTTGAATCGGTTGTAGCTGTGTAAGGTGAGACACCTGTGCCGCTCTTCTGGTAGCCAGTCATTAACGCAGCGGCTGCCGACAGTGCAGAAAGACCAGCCAGGTCGGAACGAGTAGTTAGCTGACCCTTGAAGGAAATCTTGAATGGAGTCGTTGTAGTGGTTGCCGTGACTTTACGGGTGGGTGCTGAGCCAGACGACGTCATTACTGTGGTAAAGCTCAGGTTGCCATAAGGCAGCGGCGAAGCAGCCGTTGCGCTCGGGAAGTCACAAGGAAGGAATTCAGATCCGCTGGCAAAAGTACCGCCACAGGTGGTGTTTTTCAGCCAGGTTGTGCCGACCTTTGTGGTCGGTGTCGCCAAGTCGATGTTTTTGGCGATGTAGTTCCTGACTGCGTTGTTGTACTGGTAGATGTAGCCCCCCATTTGGCGAGCACGGGCTTGCTCAAGATCGGCCTGCTTCGTATAGAAGGCCAGCAGTGTGCCCAGGGCTACCAGCCCTACCACAAGGATCAGTTCGAGAAGGGTTGCTCCTCTCTGGCGCATTTTCATAGGCACGTCCAATTGTTTTTATTATTATCAATATATGCTTAAAACAATACCAATGGCTTGAGTTTTAATCAACGGATCTCAGCTCGATAGGCAATTTCAACCTCAGGCAGTTTGTTTGCTGCGTAAGGTCATTCTTCAGCGTTTCAAGTGAAAGATTCCTTGACCTGATGGTTCCGGCCACCGAGTTCGTATCCTGCAGCACCTGAAGCTGAAGCTTTACTTGATCTGTCCCTGGTACTGATGCAAGAGTCTGATGCAGGGCCATGCGAAAGCTCGACGCCAGCAGCTCACGCACCTCCTCAAGAGGCATGTGACGAGACGCGAACGAGCAAAGTCGCATCAATGCTTTGATGGGGTTTGCAGCGTGCATGGTGATCATCACAAGCCTTCCGTCAACAGCGCTTCGTATGGCGAGGGCTGCAGTTTCAGAGTCTCGTACTTCCCCAATCATCATCATCGCTGGGGTTTTTGCCGGGTACGCTCGCATGGCATCGCGAATTGCAGTGGCAAATTGCTCCTCTCCAATCACGCCACGCTGGAGGCACAAACCCTCGCCATGCCTGCCTTGCAGTGGCATCTCAATGGGGTCTTCGACAGTGATGCAGATGCCCGCATATTTTTCCAGCCGAGCAACAATAATGGACGCAAGGGTTGTTGACTTGCCGTTACCCGGCAGCCCTGAAACGATAATCAGGCCACCCTTGATCATTCGCTCAGAGAGCAGCTGATTCGCGACGACCGCAGGCATCCCCAGCTTAGCCATAGACAGAATCTCTGTTGGCATCTTGCGAAAAATGTACATGTCGCCACCAGAGGTGGGCATGAAGTGAGAACGGAAAGGAACTCCGCCCTCAGCGACCTTGCTGTCGGAAACGCGTTTCTTTTTTGCTTTTTCCACCAGGGCAATGCACGGGCCAACCATCTTGGGTGTGATTGGGTGATTACCTGGAAAGAAAATGCCGGCTCCTGGATCTTCTGCCGGCAGATACAGGTCTGTCACATGATCAAGAGGAGAGGTTGACGTCATGGCGTGCAATTCCGAATGGAACTTGGAAGGAAAAAGGGCGCCTAAGCGCCCATTTGCTTAGCGGGCAGTCCAGCTGAGCGATTGCTCGGAGGTGCCGCACGCGGTAGTGATGGTCGCAACGGTAGTCACCGTGGTGCTACCCACTTTGGCAGTATCGAAGTGACGGAAGGTGCGCGTCATCAAGTCGATGCAGGTTGCTGCAGGGATCTTGGTGAAGGTAACGGTGAAGCTGTCATCCGCAACGTTGGTGGAGGCAGAAGCGATGGTCACAGCGCCAGTGGCCTGGTTCCACGGGTTCTTGAAGCGAACGGTGTTGCCGCTACGAACCAGCATAGACTCCGGAACGTTACCAAACTTGGCCGCAACGTCAGCGGTCAGGCCCTCGTAACTACCCTGTGTGGAGAACTGGTTGCGGATAACCGACGTCAGTGCGGTAAGGGAGGCGGTTGCCTCTTGCACCTTGGACGATTCGTTTGCCGAGTTGAAGTAAGTCAGAGCACCGATGGTGATGACCGCCATGAGCGCGACAACCATCATGATCTCGATCAAGGTGGCGCCAGCCTGGCGAGCGAAATTAAGCTTATTAGGCTTCATGAGTACGACCCTCTTTTTTATAGTTGTTTTGGGTGACGCTTGAACAATATCACCATAAATCGACCCCAACAAGCCAATATATGGTTTAATCGGTGATTTTTTTCCTTCACATGCTGCCCGAAGCCTGCCCCATGGAATTCGCCACGGAGTTGAAGCAGTAGTAAACCCAACCGACATAGGCGGCTACACCCAGCATGGAGATGCCATTCATGGCGCCAGCAATGAGAGTGATCTTCTCAATGCCCTTGATTACCGCCTGGCGCCCGATTTCATTCACCGCGTCCTGAAAGTTTGCGTTGGAGCTCATCATGTGAACACTGACCATCATTTCCTGCGAGAGAAGGCCTGTGTCCATTGAGTCTGAGAGGCTTCCACCGTCGGTGATGTTCGCAATCATCCGACCTAGGTGGTTACTCAGATAGGGAGATGAATATTTCTGAAGCTGCACCATCGAATCCACAAATGGAATGCCGGAGCGCATCAGTGCTGACAAGGAAATCAGCAAGTTGGCACTATGAAAAGCCTTGTAGAAGCTGTAGGGAGGGAGCGCGTCCAGAAAGCTGCGCAAACGCCCTGTGAGCCTAGGCAATGACCAATTGACGGCGAAGATGACACCAATCAAGACGGCAAGAACATAGATACCCTGGTCTTTAACGAACATTGCAGTCGTGTACATGGACTTCGAGTTGTCTGGCCAGCCCGACGGGTCGGAAACCTCGGCGATACGGGGAATGATCGAGTGCGAGAAGAACAGGATGAGGCCAATCAGGGCAAGAATCAGCACAACCGGATATGACAATTTGCTGAAAATGGTAGATTTCATCGTGTTCGCTGAGCCAACAGCGTCAATGGTGTTCTGCATACCCGATGCAGGGTCACCACTCTCCATACCGGCGCGAATCGACATTGCTTCGTTGACAGGCACCCACCTGGAAATCGCGTCGGCAAATTGAACACCGGTCGACATTTGCAGTGAGATGTCATCCAGGATGGCAACCTGGTACATGAATCGTCGAGCCTTGGCCTTGCGAATAGAGCCCGCAAGGCTGGTAACAATGTCGTTAACGGGAATGCCCTGCTTCAGGTAATCCAGGAACGATTGATACATCGTACGGCGCGCATCCGCGCCGAATTGCATTTTTGTAAGCCACTGCATGGGTCAGTCTCCGCCCTTACCGGGTCTTATTATTTTTTCTCGTCCGGATTGGACGCGTCCTTGTTAGCCGTGCGACTTGGTTTTTTGGCCCGCTGTTCAGCGATGCTCTTGACCACGCCAGCGCCTTTGGGCTTTGCTTCTTTCTCCGGGGGTTCGACCACAGGGGATTCGCCAGCAGATAGCAACTTTGACTTATAGCGACGTGTTGGTTTTTGGGCACCATCTACCTCTTTGTCCTTTCCTGCGGCAGTGCGTTTTTGCGCCAGAGAGGTAACCTTGCGAGGTTTCGCAGGAGCTTTCTTCGCCGCAGCATCAGGAGCAGGCTCTGGCTTGGTCACTTCTGGCGCAACCTCAGATGCCAATTCTACGGCCCCCTGATCAGAAGCGTCCGAGCCACCTTCAGTCTTTTCCGCATCGATGAGCGCTTGCAGTTCAGCGGCGGTGGTTTGATAGACAACTTCAAGCTCATCCTGGCTAAGTACAGAGAAAGCGGCTTTCACGGCATTCCTCAATGTATCTGGCGTATTTTTGTTGGCCAACAGAGAACTGATCGCTGCGGAGGACAGTCTAGCCTTGAAGAATCGACCCGAGAGCCTAATGCCGTTGCGCTGAACTTCAGATTCGAGCACTGACAAGAGGGCCTGGATCAGTGAAGGCGGAGTGCTGCGTTGAGCCTGGCCAGGAGCAGACTCAGCTGGTTTGACCTCGCTCTCGGGTTCTGCTTGAGGAGCAGGAAGTGCGACTGGCTTAGGATCTGTAGCTACGGCTTGAGCTTTCTCCTCAGTGGCTGCAATAGCCTCAGGGATGATGTCAGTTACAACCTGGCTGGCCACAGCTGTCTCGAAAACCTTAGCAATGACGTCTTGCTCAAGATCATTTGTCGGAACGATCTCGGACTCAAGGGCAGCCAGTGCTTGCTCGGCAACAGGAACTTCGGGTGCTTCAACGGCCTGATCCAGCTGTGGCAGTTGCACATGAGGTTCTGCTTTAGGCACGCCTTCAGCCTCTTCTTCATGAATAGAATCCGAGAGCTGTAGAGGGACGTCTGAATGCTGCTCAGGAAGCGTGGCATCAAAGGAAACAGGCTCCTCCTGATAGCTTTGAGCCACAGTAGTTTCGGGAGCCTCAACAGGAGTCTCTAAGGAGCTATCGGCGAAAATCTTTACGCTTGATGGCCCCTCAGCTACTGGAAGATCGACAGGAGTTTGGGCTTCAAGCTCTACAGCCGTAGGCTTTGCCACTGGAGATGGCTTAGAAATAAAATCCACTCCACCTGGTCTCGGGGTGACAGGCACTTGCTCAGGAAGGATGAGTGTTTTTTCTTCAGGCAAGATGATTGCTTGCTCAGCCGGTTTGGCCAGTACGATAGGTTCCTGCAAATCTTCTAGGAGAATGATCTGTGAAGTCTGATCATTAGCCGATTGCTTCAGGGCCTCTTCTGCTTCTTCCTGGGCCTTGATAAATGCGCTATAGCTCGGAGAGGCAATGAAGAATCGAACCGATCTCGACATTTCCTGCAGAGCTTCGATCAAGTCGAGCTTATGCTCAACATCGCGAATATCGCACTGACCCATCAGCATTTTGGTAATGCCATGATGAATGGCAAATTTGCCGCCGCTATAGGCGTAATGCATCATTGCATCTGAGTCTTGACGATCCCTGAAGGCCCGCAACATATAGGCGTCAGGCAAGATGACCTCGGCAGCAACCGTCCGTCCCGTGACGCCTTTTCGGCAATGCTTGCAGCCTTCGTTGTTGATGAATCGAAGCTGCTTGGCTTGAGTTGGCCCCAGGTAGCGATAAACACGGTGTACAAGCTCGGCGTCAGATTCATCATGAGCATGCTTTTTGAAATGCTCAAAATCAGTGGAACAATGAGGGCACACTGTCTTGAGAAGCGTCTGGTACATCAACGCCGAAATGAAGTTGTGGCTACCCAGAACGTCATCGGGTACTCCGTTACTTCGAAGCCTGGAAATGATGTCGATACCGCTGGAGGCGTGTGTGGTGGTAAATACAGGGTGACCAGACTGTACGGCGTGAATCAGCAGTTCTGCCGAATGGTGGTCGCGAACCTCGCCGATCATGAGCACATCAGGGTCGGAACGCATAGCTGCGCGGATGGTGGATGCGAATGGGTTGATGTCTGCACCCTCCTTGGCCGCTGAGCGTGAACGAACAACAGGCACCTGAGATGCGCCAACCAGTAGGTATTCTGGCGGATCTTCTACCGTGATCACCTTAATACGACCACCATGATGGGCGATTTTCTCGCTGAGCATGGCGTTCAAAGAGGTCGACTTACCGGAACCGGTTGTACCCGCCATCATCATCACACCAACAGGCTTGGCAGAACCACGACGCACCTTGCTCAGATGCTCACCGCTATACCCAAGCTTATTGAGGTCAATTTTCTCACCCGACTGACCCATTTTCAGGATACGCATGATCATGTCGAAACCGGCAGGGTAGGTTGGCAGGGTGTTCAAACGAACACGCACAGACCCATGCTCACCCAGTTCTCGGTCGATGATTGCAGACTGGTCACGGCGCTCGTCGAAGGACGTATCCTTTTCTTCGGCAATAACCATGTAAATCACACCAGCCATCGTGCGGGCATGACGCACAGGCCACTCAGTGAAATGCTGAAGTGCGCCGTCCACACGGAATTTTACCTCAGCTCCGCGCCGGGTAACTTCGATGTGAATGTCCGATGCGCGGGCTTTCAGAGCGCTGATCAGCAGCTCATCGAACTCAAGCTGGATCTGGGTCGCAGCTTTTTGCTGCTCCTCGACGCTGCGCTTTTGCTCGGTCTGCTCATAGATGATCTGAATAATCTCAGGCTTGGCTAGCTTCTTTGTCTTGACGCGAGAATAGCCACTACGCTTGATGCGGTCGACGATAGCCAGGTAGTCGTCGTCGATTCCTGCCTTGCGAATCACATCGATCGAGCAAATGACCTCGACTTCTTTTTTGTCTCTGTTGGTCAAAAGAATGGCGTAGTTCTTCTGCCAATCAGGGGTAAGCTCGATCAGCCCATTCGTTACAGATAGAACGGCTGAGTGCTGGGGAATATCATCCTTCTTGGAGAGGACGTTGTAAGCAGCAGAGTCACGACTTGGTCTGTTGACTGCTGGCTGCTTGGCGGCGGCAGTAACCTGCTGGAGCCCTTCTTTTGGTTTATTCTCAGTCTTGAAGCGACGAAAAAAATTCATTGCCAGCTCTCTTATTATTTTTCTACTGGCCAGGTTTAACCCGGTTTTTTCAACAATATACATCAAAGCCGTATTTCGCAAAAGGCTTTGTGTCAATACAAATAAAAAGGGAGGCCATATGGCCTCCCTCTTCAATGACGCAGGTATCAATTGCCTGGCGTTGGGCTCATAGGTGTGGCCATACGTGGCATTTGTTGACGATTGTGATCGCCATCATCATCCGAATTGCTGGTGAAAGACCGGGAGAAGGCCTGCTGCTTTGTGGTCAAAAGCGTCTTCTTGACCTTTCCTTTGTAAGAGAAGATCGCGCCATTGCTCAACACCTTCTCTAGGCGCAGGCCATCAGCAATGGAGTCACCTGAGTGGGCCTTGATGATGCTGTTCTCATAAAAAACGGTCGCCGTTTCGCCGCCCTCCATTCCGTAGATCTGGGTCACAAAAACTCGATCCAGGGGAGATGTCGCAGCACCAGAACCACTTTTATGGGATTCTGAGCCACCATTATCGGCAGGTGCTTCAACTTTAATGGTCGAAGTCGCTTCTGGGGCAGCTGCCTTGCTTTTGAGTTTTTTGATCTCATCCCGAGATTTGGCCTTATCAACCTCAAGCTTGAGGATGTCCAATTCCAGCTGAGACTTGTCCTTGCGACGATACAGGTCATCAAGTGCCTTGGTGACGGCTTTGGATTTGGAAATCTCTTCGGCCTGATCAGCGTTGAGGTTGCTGTACAGCGAGGCCGGAGTATCCTCTTCAGCTGCAATGTTGGCTTGTGCCACAGGAGCTGGTGCTGCAGCAGGAGTCTCAGCTGGAGCGCCCACAGGTGCGGCAAAGCTGGCGGATGGTGCCTGGGAAGGCTCAACGGCCATCGCGTGCATGGAGAACACCGTGGTCAGTGCGCACGCAAGGAGTGCTTTTGTGTAAGTATGCTTCATGGTGTCCTCATCAATTCTCGTATAAAGAGCCGGAAACTTTCCAGATGATCCCAGAATCGAGTCGCTCAAGCTCGATCGACTTGGGTACAAAGTTGTTTGCACGCTGAACCACATCCATCAACGACACGAATCCATCAAAGGAATCCCCCGACATCTGGAATTCTCTCACACGCATCGACAGCTGTGGCATGTTTTCGTAGGCCTTGTTTTTCAGGCCAGCGATAACCTCTTTGCGCTGATCTTCAGTTTTGACGCTCGCTGTGAAGTGAATGCCATTATTCATGAGATCAGTCACAAACACTTGGTGGCTTTGACCTTGGGTTCGGATATAACCCAGGATGTCCTCCACACCACGCGACCCCAGAGAGATCTTGTGCGCAGTTCTGGAAACACCCATCTCAGGCGTAAAGGCAACTGACACATCTGAGCCAAATGATTCGCGAATGGAATACGGGGTGCCGTATTTTTCACGACTCCACTGGGCAGTAATGGTTTTTGGATTCGCTGCCGTGAAGCTCACCTTGCTCAGCTTCCATCCTGCTTTGTAACGAGGAAGCTCCTTGCTCAGGAAGTAGAAGTGCTTGAACGCCGGCATGGTGTTGATCGTGTTGAAATCATCACGAAGCCATTCAATTTCCTGCTGACGAGCGCGGCGTAGCAGCTCATCATCAGTCGGGCCTTGGTCAATAACCTTTTCGACCGTGACTTCCTTCTCGATCTTATTGAGATCCATGGCTTCCTGAGCCATCAATTCATCAAGCTCGCGCTGTTTCTGAATTTCCTGGTACTTCATGAAGCCACCAAAGGCGGCAACCAGAAGCACAAGCATGAGGCCCATGTAGACGGTACTCGGTACGCCGATCAAGTTTTTGATTCGAGCGTTCTCGGCAACCGCCAGCTCAGCCATGGCATCGACAGGGCTTTGATTGATCAGATTGTCGAGACCATCTTCGTCAAGGCCAAGCTGCATCGCAACTCGCGATGTCATCAGCATCTTCATGTATTCCAGGGGAATCGAAGTCGACAACTCCTGGAACATGTTGCGAATTTCAGTTGCAGATGTCACCGAGTCATAACCCGGAATCACCCTGCCTTCGCTGATCACACAAAACCAGAACTGATCATCGTCCAGTTGCTCTATCGCAATGATCGAGCTGTGAACGTTGGCCAGATGGGCGGCAGCAGAGTAGTAGGCTCCCTTGAGCTTCTTGCTGTGGCACACGCCGACCTGGCTCACAGTCGGGCCATCCTCCATGGCGACAGTGCGCAGGGTGCCAAGCTTCGAGCCGCGCTGCTTGGCTTGAGTCTTGGCAGCCAGTGCGGCGTCCTTGCCCTGGAGTTTGATCCACTCCAAGCTTGTTACCAGACGCTTGCCGCCGATGTCAAAGATACGCTCCATGTGAGCCTCGTTCTCTTATTTCTTCATGATGTAGGGGGTGAGGACGATCATGGTCATGATCTTCTTCTTACCGCCCGACTGCGAACCACCCAATAGCCAGGACTTGCGACCTAGTGGCGAGGTGATCGTCGCATTGTTGGCTGTGCGTTCAATGCCTGCGATCATCAGTGGTTCGCCACTTTTCACAGTAACCAGCTGGTTGTTCTTGTTGGTCGAGCGGCTAGGCACTTGAATCTGAGCACCGCCATCCAGACCATACGAGTCGATCGAGTTGAGACGAGAAGAATCCACAGCGAACTTCATCATCACGCGACCGTCTGAGGTCACGCGGGGGATGATTGTCATCGAATAACCCTGGCTGGTTTTACCTGGCTTGAGGGTGGCCAAATTCGAGGCATCACTGCTTCCGCCCTCGCTACTGCTCGAAGTTTCGATCTGCACCTCTGCCAGGTAGCCGATTTCATCCAACTGCTGGAAAGGAGTAGGCTCGCCGTTCTGCGCATAGATGGTCGATGACGACACCTGAGCGACGTTCTTGTTGGTTCGCAGCATCTTGAATGCAAGGCTCGACGAATCAGAGAACTTGTGGTTAGTGGTGGTGCTGTCACGATTCGGAGAGAATGTGAAATTATCGTCCTGCATGCCCAACTTGAAGCCGCCGAAGCTGTATAGCGCCGAAAGCTGTGGGTCGAAATCACCGTTTTCGTCCGAGTTGATCTCGTAAACGTCGGCGCGAATCGCGATTTGCTTGTTGGCAATGGCGTTCTGGGTCTTGATGTAGCGAGTGACCTTTTCCATTACCTGCGGCGTATCAGTAACCGTGAGGCTACCGGTCGACTCAGAAAGCGAGATTTGGCCACCGGCAGACAACATGGTTTGAATACCGGCTTTTACAGCCTCGAAGGCCGACTGCCCTTTGATCGCGGACGTGACCGTGTGCACCGAGTCGGAGGTTCCACTGCCTTCGTCACTGGAGCCGTTGGTCGACAGGTCGGATTTGATTTCCGACTGATAGCTCACTGTGCCTGGCGCCATGTCCAGGATGAAGCTTCGAGTTTCAAACCGACGCATCACGATCTCGCCGTTTTCGAATTTCCAGAACAGGCCTGCTTTGCTGGCGACCAGGTCGAGAAGACCTGCAACACTGCCTTTGTAGTCGAGTGTGAACTTGATGCGCGACCCAGCTTCTTGTGCGCCGCCAGTGATGGCCTGGAAGATGTTCTGTTCATTTGACGCAAAGTTGCCAGCTTGAGCGGTCATCGCCTGGCCAGCAGCATCAACAGCGCCGGCAGGGCCATCTTTGTCTTGGCTGCCCGCGTCGCCTCCGCTGGTGCTACGCTCAACGCCATTGGTGTAGTCGATGGCGTCCTGAGTCATCACGAACTTGATGCCAATATCAGTGCTCAGCATCTGCATGACATCAGAGGCCGAAATTGGATCGAGCTGCTTAACAGAAACAGTGCGCTTGAGCACGCCTGGTGCAGTTTCTTCCTGACCAACCTTGTACGGATCACCGCCAAGCCAGATTTCATCCGTGTCGGATACCGCACTTGGTTTCATGGCGCGATCAGCTTCGATCGATTTCTTGACAGATCCCATGTCACTGCGAGCCTTATCATAGGATTGGTCAACGATGGTGCAACCGCTCGCCAGCGCAGCAGAACTCAGCGCGACCAGGTACGAAAGCTTTTTCAATTTCATGGGAAATGCCTCAATTAATATTGTTCATCATCGGTGATCGGTGTGCTCGGAGAATTCTCTGGCGAGTATCCGGCTTCACTGATAACCACGACATTGTTGCCACGGTAGAATTTGGCGGTTAGCGGAACATCGCGTCCCTGTGTGGCGCTCATCAATTTATCGACAACTCCACCTTTGCCGGCAAAGTACCCGACCAGGTTGGCACTGTGATCAACAGGGTAATTTGCTTCAGTCTTCGACCAGTCTACATGCCAGCCTGCCTTCTTGGCCCAGGCATCCAGGTTCTCGCGCAGGGACTTGCCAGCCTGAAGCGACCAGACCTGTGTGCCAGGCTGAGCCAATTGTTTGGCCAACTGCGCAGTACGCGAAACTGAAATGCGCTTACCGCCATCGTTGATAGCAATGACCAGGTGATTGTTTTTCGAGATCTGGGTTAGCGCAGCGCGCCAATCAGCAGCATCTCGCCACGAGACTGGAATGTTCTCAGTGCCTGGTTCGAAGACGATCGACCAAGTCTTACTCTGCGGCACCAGATTTTCCATCGCGGCAAAGAGCGGAACATTCTTGCCAAAGGACATCAGGCCGGCCTTTTTCTCATCCTTCATTTCAAAGGATCCATGCACCGTCGAATTTCCGACAACAGTTGAAGCTGGCGCAGGGGTAGGTGCTGGTGCTTGAACCGGTACCGGGACGGGAGCTGCTTTCAAAGCGGCAGGGGCCACGGGCGCTGCTGGCTGCTGGTAGGTAACGCTATCGCGAACAACAGGCGAAATGTACAGTTCTGCATAAGCTGCATTGGCGCATGTTGCGCTGATCAGCGCTGCCGTCAGTAGTTTCAGCTTGCGGGCCATTGTGGATGTCCTCTTATCTTTAATTGATGTAGTTTAATGCCAATATTGACGGTTGAAAAGTCTTTTATCACCTATATTGACAGGGGTTAAATCTCTAAGTGTTTGCGCCATGGCGATCTGATTTGGCGCTTTCGACCCACAAACCAACTGCGGATAATTCGCATCATCATCCCAATGCTGATTCCCCGGCGTGAAAGAAACCAGAGGAAGATAATCGAGCCCAGGAGAATCCATGCCGTCCAAACACGCGGCAGCATCATCCAGAGCAGGATGGGGTAAACGGCCTGGGCGTCGATTGGGCCCAGGCGTGGTTGGCGTGTGATGTAATGGGCTGGCATGGCTACTTCCTTATCCCAGGTTTGCTTTCATGGCTTGGTAGTTTGAAAGTACCCGCTTGTAGACTTCTTCTGAGATGATTCCGTCTTCGTACTTCATTTTCGCATCCTCAACCATTGGGCGCCCACGGGAGTGAACCAGGCGGAAAGCTGCCGAGGCGATATTGTCAGACTCCATCATCATGTCTTTGTCCTGCTGGTCAAAGATCATCGTTTCGCGAATCGCGGTGCGGCGACCATCAACTGTCGGGATAAGGCGCTGTGCGACAATCATCTTCATCGGCTGAATGACGTCGATTCGAGCTTGTTGCTGCATGTCCTTAGGAAACACATAAACCAGGCGCTGGAAGGTTTCCGGTACATTGTTGGCGTGAACAGTGGAGAATACCCCGTGACCTGTCATGGCTGCTTCAAGCGAAGCCTGCACAGTTTCCAGGTCTCTTGATTCACCTACCAGAATGACGTTTGGCGCCATCCGCAGTGAGTTGACAACCCCATCATGGAATCCAGATACATCGTTCCCAACCTGCAACTGGGTGACGAGCGAGGTATCCTTCTGCACCTCATCATAAACGAATTCAATTGGATGCTCGATCGTCACTAGATTGGTATGGCTGTTCGGCCCTTCGATGCGATCGCGCAGAATGGAAGCAAGGAGGGTGGATTTACCGTTACCCGTGGCACCGACCACCAAGATCAGCCCTTGGTCAATCGACCTGGTAACATCAATGATCTCCTTTTCAACGCCATAGGTTTCCCAATGGGGCGGCAAAGAAGGGATCGTACGCAAGGTAATGGTTAGGCTTTTACGGCCATTGCGCAAGCAGCCAACCGCATTAACACGGAAGCGATAGCGCTGACGCTTGCCATTTTCTTCACGGAAAAACTCATGCGCGGCGTTGATTGGATCGCCAGCACCTAGCATGGACGGCGCGTTGGTGTTATAGATGGCGATAATCAGATCACGCGCTTCGTTGTCAGAAAGGCGCCTTTCAGTCAGCTTAACCTTACGCCCATAGCGAGAAACCCACACCTCACCAGAACCGAGGATAAAAAGGTCAGAGCCGCCGATTGCCACCATGTGGTGCAGCAGGTCGTTCACCACATCCGCGTTGTTGCAGCGGGGTGGTATGGGGAATATGAAGTTTTCCATTGCGCGCTCTTTATTTTTATTTTTTTTGTGAGCAGGGCGGTTGTATCACCGCCTCTGGTTGGTGTCTCTTTGCTCGTCAGGTGTGCGGTAGCTGCCTCGCGGATCTAGGTCAAGCGGGATCCACTCTTTCTCGTTACCATTGAAGGACGCTGGCGCAGTGATCGCGAAGGTACGCTGCTGCAAGTGCATGCTGTTACCATCGTCGACCTTGCCACGATACTGAGAGGCAACATACGAAGGTGTGATTTTTCGCTCACCGACAAGGCGTAAGTAGCGAACCATCCCATTGAAGTCGGAGCCGAGGTTACGCACGCGAGCAGTCATTTCCGCATTTGCCTGCAAAATCCCCGCTTCCCATCCTTCCGAGACCCAATCAGACCAGAGCTGTTGTTCCTCCGATGTCTTTGGCAGCAGGGCGCCAACAGGTTTCGAAACATCGACCGGGATGTCGATCAGCAGGTACTCACGCCAATCTGGAGGGTTGGTGACCAGGCGTTCTTTTTTCAGAATGTCGTAATACTTATCACTGACCTTAATTCGGTTATTGTCATCCGAATGTGCCGTCACATCCTGCGATTCATGGATCACAGGGGGTAAGAAGTAAAGGGCTTTCTCTCCCGGCGCCGCTAGGCGCATCAGATCTTTGAAGGCCCAGAGCTGATCCATCGCCTTGGCTTCAGAATTGAGCTTGAGTCGCAATTTGTTCATTTCAGAGACGTAACCATTTTGCGCGCCAACTGCCAGGGCAGCTTCGCGCATGGCCTCGTGACGCTTGTTGGCAAGGTCATCATCCCCAGCCAATGGCATGTCTTTGTAATAATGAAGGGTCTGCAGCTCTGAAAGACTGCTATTGTCGTATTGAACGCCGGGCGTTAAATCATCAGCATGAACCTGGGTCATGACCGATGAAATCGCCATGGCGAGAAGCATTCTTTTAAGCATTGAGCAATGCCTCAGTTATTGTTTGTAAACCACGTTGATCACGTTGGCCTTTTCAAGCACTTCGACGCGGATCGACGAGCCGGTTTGTACGCCTAGCTCGCGCAGAGCGTCGTTGAGTGGTTGATTGTCGATATTGATTGTGACCCACGGCTCGTTGGCAAGGCGAACGCTGGGCCCTTTGAATTTGTAGCCAGCCATGAGGGCCAAAGCCTCGGCTGCTCGTGTGGCAGGGCCTGTGTAGGAGAATTTGCTATTGCGCTCAAATCCCTTCGGCACATAGGTCGACTGGAAATAGCGCTGAGCATGCTGCTCCTTGGTCAGTGACGGGGTATTGACTGCGTCGTTGACCTTGGCCAGGAGTCGAAGCTCGTCTCGCGCCTCAACAGCCACCGATCGCAACTCGTCAATCGGGTTAACGGGCGGGGTCACCTGCACGCTGGTGGCCCGAGCGGTCTGATTCGAGGCGCAGCCCGTTAGGGCCAGGCTCAACGAAATGGCCGTCAAAGCAAGGGAGAGGTTGCGCTTCATGAAATCACCTTTTAGGGACATATTCTTGTCCTTTGTCAATATACGAGATAATAGATTAATCAAAATTACTTGGCAACCGGGATCTTGGCGTTGTCGATCAAAACCGCGTGCTCTCTGATCAACTTATCTACGAGTATGTCGAAAATTGTCAGGTTCTGATCATGCTCATTGAAATCGACAGCATTGTCAGACAGCATGAGCTGAATCTCGGCCTTGGCTGAGCCGTTAGGGTAAGCCTTGGTCAGGATTTTCAGCGTGTTGTTCAGGCCGATCTTTTGCGTCATGCGGCGGCGCAAAGATACATCCTGTGGCGTGGTGGTATACGCCCATATTTCTGAACCACCCAGGGTCAAGCGAATAACCTGCTGGATCTGGGGCGCCGTTTCGCTTTTAAGCGACCCGATGTACAGCATGCTCGAACCCTCGACGCCTGGGCCTGTCAGCCAGCGGTTCATATAGCGAACGGCATCTGCTGATGGGCGGAAGCGAGCCTTGATCTCATCCATTGTCGTCTCGGAAATACCTTTCGAGAGGATCACGGTGTTATTGATCAGCTGAATCATGTCAGAGTCAAAGTCGCTCAGCAGCTGGGACAGCAGGGAGACGTGAACGTCGTATTTACGACCCTCTCGAATGTCGACAACAGCCTGCTTTCGAACCTGCGGGGAGTTGGATGTACGGTGAAATTCGTCCATGCAGAACTTTTTCGGCACCGATTCATCTTTTTCGATGATTTTCTTATGGTAGGCGCGGAAATGCTCTGGAATTTCCGGAAGGGTGAACTCCGCCTTGCGGTAGTAATCCTTGCAGATGATCTGACGACCCAGAAGGTACATGACTGCCGTACGCTTCTCAGCTTGAGCAGAGCCTTCCTTCGCAACGCTCATCAAGTCGATCGAGATGATACGAGCTTCGCCGATGCTGAACACAGTTGGCTGAGCCAAGATCGGGTAGTCGTTTACTGCCGAGATGATCATGACCTTGAGGTAGTCGATCAGTTTTTCATTGCCCACCATCGATGAGCCATAAACGTCGCTGATCGATGTTTCCTGGGAAAGGACGGTCGTTGCATCGTTGAGGGTCGGCACCGCAAAGCGCTGAGCGAGCGAGGCTTCCTGGGTGAGGCCGGCATCAAATAGCATGCGGGAAATCTTCCACCAGCTATCACCTTCGAACGTCTGCATCATGTGATCAGCAAGCGCCTTGTCGACACGCGAATCCATGCCCTTCTCGTAATACTGAGGATTGCGCTCTTCCGAGAAGTAGTCATACATGGCATCGACCAAGTTGCTGATCAGCTCGGCCATGCGATCGACAGGCTCTTTACGCCCTGCAGGGGTGCACAGAAGCAGGAGCATGTTCACAACATACTCACGGTCAACACTCAGAGGCCTCTGGCAGCCCAGAGGGGTGTCAAAGAAGTTAACTGCATAGTCGTTAGTCATCTCGATTCTGAACGACTGCGCCAAGTGTTTCTGGTCGGCGGGAAGCGAGTCTTTGACCAGCTCCACGAACATGGCAGAAGAGAACCCGATGTCAAGGATGCCGATGCGAGGAAGCACTTCGTTACCTGGGCGTGTGATAAGGCCCATGTTGGAAGCTGCCAAGTAAAACGACTTGCCGAAACCTGGGGGTGCGAAAACGAGCTCCATGTTGGCTGTCTGCAGATCGGAACCCGGCAGGAACGGGAATACCTTTTCATCGATCGTTCGGTAAAGCATCGTTCCATCCGCCCATGGTGAAACAGGGCGGGTGATCGGACTCATCGTCAATGCTTCTTCAGCAAGCAAGGGGATGCGAGTGGCAAGATGATTGGCTGAGAAGCCGGGCATTGTATTGAACCAGGCCTCGATAGCATCACCACGCTCTTCAACAACCTGGAGTTGACCCCATGATTCGACTGCTGACTTCAGCTTTGAGCGATTGCGGCGAACCTCTTCAACGTCGCGCCCCCAAGTGGAGAACGAGATTTGTGCAGAGACCATGGTTTTTTCGACTGCTGCCTCAAGCAGCTCCTCTGCTGCCTCGCGAATCAGCTTGTTCTCGCTCGACACGAAAGCAATGAAGGACGAGAACGTCTTCTTGCGCGAGATCAGCTGGCAAACCCGGTCATGTCCGGAGTCGATTACAAGCGACATCTGCCATGGCACGTCACGGTGAATGGACTTGAACAGGTCTGCAAAAGGCTTGGCTTCCTGAGGTCGCTGATCCACAAGGATCGGAGCGATCTTCCAGTCGCCGATATCAACTAGCGTGTGATCTTCTTTGCAGGTCTCTGGATTGCGAGAGAAAAGCTGGTGTGAGATATCAGGCCACAGGATGTTCGAGACATCACCATCTTCAGGAGACTCTTGCATCAAGCGAGCAGGCATTTTGTCGCCAGGCAGATAGGCACGCCATTTGTCACTGGTATCGTACTGGGTAATCTGCTTACGCAACTGATGGAGGAACTCGTGCGCCTTGTATTTGCGCATCGACAGCTTTTCTTCCAGGCGCGAAATGACCTGGCTTACAAAACCTGCGTGCAGTGTGTCGACACCGGGCATTTCAACCATGGGTGATTGTGCGAATGCACCAGGCTTTAATCCGCCGCTTTTGGAGGCCTTCTGCAGTCGTTCCTTGGAAGCCCCCTTCAGAATATCAGGATGAAGGGCTCGTGGCGTAGTCGTAATCACAAGAAAGCAGGTTTCGAGAACCGTTTTCTTCTCAAGCTTGTTGGAACGCTCAATGACCATGTCTTCAAGATCCATATTCAGAGCCTGAAGGGTGCGAATGGCCCCTTGAATGGAGCGGCGTAAAGCCTCATGAGAGTTGAGCGGGTCACGACGGAACACGAACTGAATGCGGTGACCTGGGCGCTTCAGGGCTGACGATAGGGTATCCACCAAACTGTTGATATGACTTTTTGTCGCATCATTCCCCATGATGCCAAAGGTTCCTTTGACCTCAAAAGCAGTCAGTAAACCACCATCCCTGGTCACCAGGTTGTGCTCGTCAGAAGCAGTCTCTAGCTGGCAATAGTGGCTAACCGAGGTTTTGAAGATGCGATTTACGAAGCTCGCAACGGAAAAGGAAATGCTCACTTTGTGCCCTCTTTGGCTGACGACATACTGGAAACAACCAGGCGTCGGGTAAATTCTCTGTCGCTGTGTCGATCAATAGGCTCATCGATCAGCGAATCGATGGCCTCCAGGGTCTGGCGGGTAACGGCGATGGGCCCCATTTGCTTGATCGGCGTCATAACAACGTCTTGGCCAATGGTTGCGATCAGCTCCATGTAGCTTTCTTCAAACAGGTTCATTCTTCAACCTCCAGATCGGGCTCAAAGGGCGGGATCATCCCAATCTTTAAGGCGAGCTGAGCGGCTCGCTCTCTCTCTCCCTCCCTCACCAACACAATGATTCGGCCCGAGCTGTAGGAGCCGACCACAAAACCTGCGTTGTAGAATTGCTCAGCCGCTCGACCACAGGCCATTCTGTCCATCGAGCGCATGTATGCGCCCAGTGCTGTGTTGACCTTGTCTACCGGAGCAAGAAGTGAGCAATAGAGGTTCTCCAGGAAGAGGCCTGCACTGATCGAGCAGCTGTACTGATGGTTGTCTATCAGTGGGATGTCTTTAAGCTTGCCTGAACCAACGCTGACCGAGTCGTAAACGGCAATCTCTGCGTAACGCATCAACTCCAGAACTTCCGGGTAGGTCGCCCAAACCCTCTGTCCTTTAGCGCCAGCAGCAAAGGTAGCGAATGACCGGTGAGAGGGCTCCTGGCTCAGGATGGCGATGCGCAGGAAAATCGAGCGGCGAGCATTTAGCGCGTAGTTGTCGAGCATGCGAACGAAATCATGATTGGCCTTGGCCAATGGCTTCCCATCACGAATTCCGATCTTCCACTCCTTGTGCAGCTTGTCCTTTTTCCAGACGCTTTCGAGGGGGTAGTCCTGGGAGAGTAGCCATTTCGAATAGGCAAATCTGGGATAGCAGAACGCAACGGCATGTGACCGCTCTGGCTTCTTGACGCCAGTCATGGCCTGATTTTCCTGAGTGGCATGATCGATGATCAGCTGCACCTCATTGGGGTTCAGTCCTTGGGTTGGAATTCGAAGCGATGGAACGTCCATGCGGGCTGAGATCGCCTGCGTATATCGGTAGTTGAACTTGTGAGGCTCAACGCCCAGGTGAATATCTCCCAGTCGAGCTACACGATTAAAGGTCTGGGACAGAAAGGAGGCAAGTGGCTTTGACTCAAGAATCCCATATTCGGACTGCAACATTTTCACGCTGGTTCGAAAGTATTGGGACTGGGCTAGGTGCTTGAGACGCAGCAGGTTGAGCGCTTTGAAGTCCGGGAAGTCCAAGTTCGTCACCCAAAGCTTGTCGGACGACAGTTCGTGGTAGCCGGTAACGCGTTTAGCTTCTTCGCCGCCCGCTGAAGCCCATCCGTCACGGGCCGACTTAGGGTCGTCAAAAATGCATACGCCGATCATTGCCTGGCTCATTGGGTAAGCTCTATTTATTCTTATATTGCCAAAATTTAACGCTTTTTGTATAAATTCGCAATGCCTGAGAGTATTTTCGGTAGCAAAAAGAAAGCCAGTCTTGATTAACTGGCTTTTTGATACAAATTAGAGAAGCTGAAAGACTGGATCAGCCCGACTTTTTCCACGATTCGAATTTTTGACGTGCGGTAGCCACCCAATCTTCAGGCTTGTAGCTCTTCGAGGCTTCAACCCATAGCTTCAGGTAGGGCAGATAAGCCTGCTTGTTCGGAAGCAAGTAGATATTGGTCAGCCCTATGTGCCGCTGAGCATATTCCTCTGGAGAAAGGCCTGCCATGAAATCTCCAATAATGGATGGCTCACTGCTGCCCAGGAGTGATTTTACCGGAATGTCAGCTCGATCCAGCCGAGAGAGGAGGTTGGTTGCCGTGTTCTTGAGGTCACCTTTGCTGATGGCCTCCGCGACCCACAGCATGCGAACCACTTGGTTCAGGCCAGCCTGATCAATCTCTGTTTCCGGAAGGTAAATAAGCTTCCCTCGATTCTGGATCCCTGCAAACCCCAGGTGATGGCACATATGGCAAAGCACGCAGGACGTAACCAGATTGGCTTCTGAATGGTCTTCATGGTTGTCGTTGGCATGATGAACTTCATTCTTTTCATGCTTGAATCCACAAAATTGACAGGTGAAATCATCGCGGCGTAGCACCCTTGCGCGTGCCTGTCTGTAGACCGAGTCGGAAGCTGGTGGGTGCGGAGAATCAGCGCGGAAGGCGCCTCGCTTGACGGAAAGTACGATAGGTCGGGTAATCATATTGGTTCCTCAGATAACAAAAAAGGGCGGCACAGGCCACCCTTTTTATGCTGCGCTCGCACCTTCCTTAGAAGGTGGTGCCTTTGGTCACGTTCGTGGCAGTATCACCCTCGCCCGAGGCGACGGTTTCCGTGAACATGCCCAGCAGCCATGGGATGATCATCAAGCCGGTACCGACCAGAAGGGCGGTAATACCTTTCTTGATTTCACCTTGGCCTGGCTGCTTGCTGTCCTTGTAGAAATAGAACAGGCCAGCAGCGAACAGGAAGAAGCCAATCAGGCCGAACACTAGTTTGCCGATACCCAGGGCAGCATTGATCTGGGTTTTCCACTGAGAGCCCATTTGGGTCAGGTCACTGGCGGCGTTGGCGTCAAGTGCGAACAGAGCGAGCAGAGCACCCGCGCCGACCACGCCTGCGATTCGTTTGGTGGAGGATTTATGGAGCATCATGGACAGAAAACCTCTTTTTCTTGTTATTGTTGGTCTATGCGCGAATTGCTACTCATAAATTAGTATATATTGCAGGGTCGCGCAATACCTTCAGCACAATATAGGTGAAAAAGAAGTAAATTATCCTGTGTTTTTACGGCATAATTGCATGTTTTCTCGGGCGTTCTCGTACAACATCATTGTGCATTAATAAAGGCCAGGGCGTCTGCCTCTCGAATATCTCTCATGATGATGCCTATGCGGGTTTTTAGTTAGACGCGCTTAGAGGGAGCCTCGGTCTCACCCTGGCAAGCCCTCACGTTTAACCTACCTCTTACAGAGGGTCTAGATTTGCACTCATTGTAGATTTCCAAAATTTGCCTGCAATCATCGCCTTTGGATCTCAGCTAAGAATACTGAACACTGTAAGCCTAGACATAAGCTTTTCTTTCGCTGTGAATAGCCGTAGCAAAATGAAGCAGGCAGCAGAACGACACCCGATAATAAGGCCCAGGCGCCAGCAGTTTCCTAGTCTATCCGATTAAATTCAGTCGCTTGCGACTCGATCTTTTTTTCCGCTTCCTTTCCAACTCAACGTCCAGAGTCAACGCTTAGTAGCGAGATAAGCTTTTGATTCGGCCATTGCTATGTCATTGATGACGACATTCACGGCGTCTGACATTTTAAGCTTCTCGGCCCATCCTTTTGTTTTCTCGATACAAATCGGCGAGCTAATAATTCGGCTGGTCTTCATTGGCCGTTGAGCAATGCAGTTCTGGTAGTAATCCACGAGGTTCAGGTGAGCTTTGCTTTTTAACCTGAGGTCATCAAAAAGGTGGGCATACGCTGCTTCGTATCGTCGAGCATCTTCTATCCACCAGTTGATTGCCAATCCCATCGGAAGTAGCAACAAAACGACGAAAACAACGGCGGGCTCTACGAATGTGCTAATGAATTTCATGAGTAACCTCAGGGTTCTTCCCGAAGATCAATTTATTGATAAGTCGGTATCTGATATGAAAAAAGGAGGCCTAGGCCTCCCATTTCATTTTTGCGCAGTCAGTAAACTGACTTGATGATGGTATTGCCCACCTCCAGGTCTCCACCAGGGGTCAAGCCCTTCACCGTGCCAAGCTTGTCGATCGTGTCGCCCTTCTTATACGACTTGAACTCACCCTTATCATTCACGATACCAAAGCTGTTGTTGCCATCGTAAACTGCGTTGAGAGTAAAGCCACGTGCACTGACCGGCGCGGATGGGGTAGCGTCACGCCTGGTTTGCGAAACTTGCGGGCGTGCCGGTTTTGGTTCCGGCTTAGGATCAGCCTTAGGGGCTTCAAGCACCTTGTCGATGTAGAATTTCTCTCCTACCAGGACAATAGAGCCATCTTTTTCGATCCCCGTTACCTTCTGGCGATTACCGGCCCAGTTGATGACCTCATCCGGGTAGAGGGTAAAGATTCGACCATTCGAGGCCTTCTTGATGATAGACATCTCACCATTTTGCGAAGTGTCGATAACCTGAAGACCTGCGAGTCGAGTGCGACCATCGGTGATCGATGCGGGTTTGGCTGGCGCAGCTGCATCAGATGCTGCTTGGGCCTTTGCTGCAACAGCTGCCTGGGCTGCAACTGGAGCAGTTGGAGCAGGGGCGGCAGCGATTTTGGCGATGTCAGCCTTAAGGCTTTGCACTTGGGTCATCAGCTCATCTTGACGACGATTGCTGCGCTCCAGCATCCCGCTTACATCCTTTACCAGGCCGGTGATGGCTTTGGTTTGAACTTGCAAGTCAGCAATGGAGGATTTGAGCTCAGAAAGCTCATTGCTTGTAGGAGCAATAGCGCGCTCTGGTGCTTGAGTTTGCAGCACAGGAGCAGCTGGTGCCATCGCTGGGCGATCAGGAATAGCCTGCAGGACAGGGTTGGGGAACTGGGCATTTTTTTGCTGCGCCTCCTGAACTTCGCGTACCGCAGAGGCAGCTTGGATTGGTTCGGCGGCAGCGACTGGCTTGGAAGGAACCAGGCCGGCTTTATTGCCAAAAGCGTTAGGCTCCGAAGGTGCCGGAATTTCTGCTTGTTCAGAAACTTCGACAGGCGCACTGGAGCTCAACACGCCACTGGCGCCAACACCAACAATGCCGAGCATGACGACACAACCTGCGATGCAGGCAATACCCAAGGGGGTCTTCACGAACGCTTTTGGTTGATCGGCGGTGGCAGCAACTTTGGCAGGCTTGGCTGGGGCTTGTGCTGGCGCGGGCTGGCCCAGATCAGCATCATCATCATCGGAGGGAGGCAAGGCAGACGAATCATCAACCAGATCAGGGTCTTCCGAGTCTTTGAATTGTCCATCATCATCATCGAGCATCCCAAACTGCTCAAGGTTGTCGACATCGTCGAACGGATCGGTAAGGTTATTCTGGCTCATCGCCTACTCCAGCAATGGATTGTCAATTTACGCGATAATAGATGTTTTGTCCGAGATTGGCAAGCGCCCAGCACCGCTGAGCGCACTCGGTTTATCTGTTTATTGCGGCTTGGAAAGGTCAAGGTTGGCCATGAACATAACTATGATGCTCTTATTGGGCTCAACTGTAACGGTTGGTGGGCGGTCAAATTCCTTCTCGAAGATAGGGGAAAACTTCTCACCCATCTTGCCAATCCCCATCTTGACCTGATCACCAGCGTTGGGCAGTGCCGAGTTGACCGTAGATGAACTGCCATCGGTGTTGGTGGTGGTCTGAGAGTCTTGCAGGGCATCAGAGTAGCCATCCACAAAGGAGGCGATCATAAGCTTGCTGTAACGCTCAAAGGTGTGGTTGTCTACGCCGTCAGCTAGGCCCGAGCGATAAGTATCTGGATCCAGTGCAATCGCAGTGACCTTGTAGCTTTTGCCATTGAGGCTCATATCAGTGAAGGAGAGCTTGGCCTTCTCACCAGTGCGCGCTGGCTCACCGGTCAGCACAGCGCCCTCCAGAGGGCCCTTCTGCACCATGACTGCACGGATTGGGCTAATCTCATCGGTGTTCACGCCAATCTGAAGCACTGAGTAGAAAGTCTGTCCAACCACCACTTGGCCCACTGGCTCTTTGGCAGAAACACTGGACTTGGCAATGCGCTCACTCGGGTAATCCGATGCCGTCGCAACCTGGGAATCGCCATCAACACCAGAGCCTTCGCTCTGATCAATGTACTCAGTCTGTGTAAACTTCCCACCTGTTCGTGCCACAACCCTTCCATTCTGCGCTTGGGTGCTGGCAGTAGGATTCACGCCCGCAGTTTTGAGGTACTGAAGGTAGCGAGGCGAGGTTGTCGCATCCCCAGAAGCAGACTGAGAAGTCCCGGCCTGATTCGACCCTGCAAGCGATTGCGACGCCGCCAGTTGAGTGGATTCCTCATACATAGGCTTGGCAATAGGGTTCGCTGTTCGCTGTTGGATCTGATCGATCTTGCCGCCGTACGCAGAGGCATACTCCTGGATATCCTTGGATTCATTGTCCAAGAAAGCCTTCCAGGGGTTCTCCTGGAACGTTGCACTGGCCTGAGTGCGCTGCTGAACCTGCTTGGTTTCCGCTGCCTGGGCACTGGCTTTGCGATCCTGAATGAGCTTCTGGAGGTTGCTCGGGGAGGTGGCAGCCGGAGCTGGTTTGGGCTCGATTTTTTCGACATGCTCAGGCGCCACATTGACTCGAAGGCTATCCACATGACTGCCTTTGCCAGATAAGGCTTCATCTGCGCGGCGTGCATCGTCGGCCTTATAGAGCTGGCCAACGGCAGTATCGTCACCAAACTTCACCTGGTCAGCCGCCGTGTCACGATGGATGTTTTGGGTTGTTGGTGGCGTATCAACAGTTACCGAGGTCTTCTGCTCGGCAGGGCCGCTACCCATAACGCGCCAGATGCCGAAGGCAATGATGCTGCCAACGAGCAAGACCGTCAGCGCAATCATCAGACGCGCCTTCGGGTTGATGTTTTTCTTCATGTTTGAAAAGGCGCCCATTATTTAACCCCTTTGTCGAATACAGTCTTGGCGCGCTTGATGTCGACGCTGTACAGATCCTGAATTGTCCCGCTACGGCGATCGCCATTGAGCGAGATCGAGATGTACGTAGTGGGCGCAACCTTGTACAGATAGCGACCAGTCGGTGAAATCGAGCTATTGATAGGTGGTGGCAGCAGTAATCGGCCAGGCAGAGAAAGATAGAGGTACTGGCCGTCATACCAGGCTTCAGAGTTCGGAAGTCCAGCTACAGAAAGCGGCTTGGAACCTGCTGGAGCGTCGCCACCCTGCAAGCGCACCAGTTCGTCAGAAACGTTGTCCATCTCATGTTGGAACACGGGCTGAATGGTGGCATTGGGACTCAGCTTGGGAATGGTCACGGATACTCGACCATCAACAGTCGACGTTGTGCCCTTCAGAATTACCGGAATCGTAGTATTCAAGCCTTCCATCACGATGGCGGCATTGGAAACGTTGTACTTTCTATTAAGCGTGAAGCTTGCGATGTGGCGCTTCTCACCCATGATCTTTTTGGTAAAGCTGTCGCCATCACCTACCACGCCATCCTTCCTGATCGACCAGGGCGCGCCGCTGGCATCGTAGAACTCAACCTGTGCGGCATAGCCAGGAGCCGTTTCGATAACCAATGGCTGGTTTGAATCAGGGTTGTAGGTCACGTTGCGAATGCGTACGTTGGCCGTGCCATGAAGAGGCTCGTTTTCAGCCTTATCGATGGCCTCCAGTCGCTTACGGAGGTCAGTGATCTTGTCAGGCTCCATAGGCATCTTGAGTTTCATCTGCCGCTCTACTGCCTTGCCTGTTTCAGTCTCCTTGAAATACTTCCTGATTTCACTGAGTTCGTTGTTTTCATTGATATACCCGGCCAGTGCACTTTTCTTCGCCTGGGTGTTCTGGCGATCAAAATTGGTGACATCAGCTGGATCCACCGAGTACTCGGCAGCCGTCTCGTTGAGCTTTGAATCAAACGAGTCAGCAGCGAGAGCATGCGTGCCCTGCATCATTAGCAGCAGGGCAATCGCCAAGGGCGTCTTGCGCATTGGGGGAGACCTCCAGAGGCTTTATTCTTATATTGGTGTCAATTTACATCAAAACCGAATTTACGTATACAGACTATCTATCAGTTGCCAAGCGTTTATCAGCGCTTGGTCATTACAACCTTGGAGATACCCAGGCCATTCACGTCTTCCAGCACACTACGTCGATCAACCATGACCGTGAAACGCACGTTGTTGGTGAATTCCTGGCTCTGGGTGCGGAACGTCATGATGGCATCAACCTGGAATGTCCAAGAGAAAACACCCTCTGCGTTCGGCTTTTTACCTACAAGGATCGGGGTACTGTTCAGCGTGGTGGTCAGGATCATTCGGCGTTCGGTGATCACATCAAAGTTACCACTGTCCTTCATGGCCCTCAGAAGCTCATTCGCCCCGTTGTCGTTGAACCACTTCATTGTGGCTTCGTTCAGCCGGGTATTGATGTTCGTGAAGTCGAAACTAAATGTGTCGACCAGAGCGTTTTGAAGCCACTGTGCAACAACCGTGTCCTTTTGATTTGGCTCACCAAGTGCGATAAGAGGAATCAAGGATCCGTTGCGGTCAGTTGCGAAGTAGACCCTTTCATTTCGGGCCGTGAAGCCTAGGAATGCGACAAAAATCTGAATGCAAACGACCACTACCACCACGGAGAGCATGATTGTCAGCTTCCGATCACCCGCCTTGAAGAATTCGTTGCGATGCTTTACCACCTCAAACCCTTCGCCCTTAGGAAGGTTTGATCCTGGAGCCGGAGCCCTTCTGGCCTGTGGTTTGGTGTTGTTAGCTGGATTGGACATGACCTGCCTCTTATTATTTTTTGATAGGGGTGAGCTCGATGATCCGGCCATCCTGGGTAGTGATGTAGGTCAACGGAGCAGGGATGAATTGGAAATAGACTGTGGAAGCCAATAGCAAAGCTGAGCCAAGGATCGTCGCGTAGAAGATCGCGCTCAATGACATGAGATAGCGATTTTTGTGCTCGGAAGCGGTAGGGCCTGGCTCACCGCAGGCATCGTTTCGGGCCGAGATCTCATTGAGAAGCTCGGTAACCCGAGCCTTGCGATCTTCAGGCGACAGTTTTTCCAGGTCGAGCGTGTGCTTGCTGTCCATGGTTCTTCTTATTATTTTTGTCAATATATGGCGAAATATATCACCTTGACCTAGGCCTAGCAATTACACACTTGCAATATGCGGTCAAAGCGTGCTTTCGCAGTCGATGACTGCGGCATAAATCACCGCCATAGGCCTGTCACAGCCCCTGGGTGCGGCCAAAAACGCGGTTTACTAGGCGTCACACTCTCGGTTTGCGACATTAGTCGGGAATAAAAGGCATTGCAGGAGTGGGCTGCGAAGCTTAACGGTTGGTTTTTTCGTCGCATTCACACCAAAAAATGAGCCGCGCTGTCATTGACGATTTGGCAGCACTCATGCGGTGCGCGAATAAAAATACTCGCAAATAGGGGGTGCGGGGTTTTTGACCAAAATGGCTCAACGGGTTCCAAAAATGGCCAGCTGGATGCCAAAAACGGCACCGACAATGCCTAAGATGGCACTTCCAGGAATTCAGATTCTGAAAAAATGGTGGAGCCCCGCTTGTTTTGGGGGCGCCGACCTTCTTTTAGTTATAATTTATATAATCTTTATAATTACTGTAATGCTTATAACCTACCTCAGCTTTCCAGGGTGGCAAGTCGATATTCCTTGGCTTTGGAGATCGCCAAATCGATGCCATCCTCCACGATCGGAAAGCGCTTCTTGTCGGACTTTCCCTCGCGTTGGAAGCTAACCACTATGTATAACAGTGACTTACGATGGAAGCCGTATGACAAGCCTGGTGGAAGGTCTGGCAAAACTTCACCAGTAGCCGGGTTGAGTTTGGCCTGAGCGTCCTGACGGCTAGCCACCTGAATGATCTTGTCGGATACCGGGTAGCCAAATTCCTTGAGGTGGTGCTCATTTCGCCAAATGATTGCGGCCTTCAGGGCTCTTTCATAGGATCCATGCTCACGAATACCGAAGTGCTTGTAGAGATATTTGTTTTTGCGGGCAATCTTGACCCTGATCGAGCCCTCACAGTAGCGAATGTACTTGTGGGGAGTCGTCAACCAATTGCTCATCAGCTTAGTCATGGATAACGGTACCCTTTAGGATGTAAATGGCGGTCGGGAGGAAATTGTCGTAGTTCATGCCATTCCCAAGCTCAAGTACAACGGATTTGTTGAGCAACAGGGTAGGGACGCCTTTCAGGCCGATCTGTGCGACAAGGGATTTTGCCAGCGAGATCTGCTCATCCGTTTGCTTACTGTTTAAATCAGCAAAAACGGCCTCAGCTGAAACTTTGGCAGAATGACCCGCCTGCGACTCAGCCGCGAGCGCAACTGCGATAGCCTGTTTCATGTCAGCCTTCTTGACTAGTTGCTTATCCTGAATGGTCGCCATCATGAGCCGATGGGTCTGAGCGCTGACGCCGACATGAGATAGCGCGTAGAAAAGGCGAGCGTGGGTCTCCCACACCTCATTGATCGGCACAGGGATCATTACAAGCCCTTGTTTGCCTCCCATAGCCTGACTGAACTTGGCATCGGCATCATTCTTGTCAAAGATGCTCTCGACCGCACGGCAGTGTGGGCAGCCATACCAGAACAGGAATATGGCATCGGAGGGGATGGATTCAGGAGCAATGACGGTAACAGGCCGACCTGGTGATCGCTCTGGAGAGAAAAAGCCGTCGGGTTTGATGAAGGCGCAAGCAAGGGCGACTACAACGGCGGCGGTGGCTGCAGCAAACAGCCAGATGGATCGTTTCGAGGCGGGCATGATCAGCTCCTGTCAATATACCGCTAAAACGATATATGCAAAGCTGTTGTCTGGCAAGGGGAACAGTATTGATTCCCAAAGCTACCGCTCTCTAAAGTAATGCCCGTTCAGCGCGAAGCGCGCCTAGTTTTTGATCTTGGGGCCGAATGCCGGCCTGCTTTTGATGTAAGGGCGAAGCCTGTTCAGCGCAAAGCGCGCCTAGTTTTTGATCTTGAGGGCGAAGCCCATTCAGCGCAGAGCGCGACTAGCTATTGAAAAGGCAAAGCCTCTTCAGCACGGAGTGCCGCTATTGCGATGCCCAGGGGCGACCTGGTGGATTTCGATTCGAGGAAAAAAGTCGGCGCTGCCGAAGAGGGCGACTGCTGCCAAACCACAAGATGTAGTGGTGCGTGAAAAAAAAAGGCCTAAACGCACTGATGTTTGTATTCAAAGAGTAAGCAGCAGCCTGCGGCTGCAAAGTAAAGCGATTTCTCCTCCGCCCCCAACCCCACCATTCCAACCTCAAATTCACCTTCATTCCTCAAAACCGGTGACCTAGAAGCCGTAAATATCAGATGTAAAAGCCGGTGGTATCCTGCAAGTGATGAGGTGTCTGGGCCAACGCAGCTTTTCTCTTGTCCTCAAATATAAGAACTCCGTCTCACTTAAAAATTTTCAAGAGGGGGGGGTGAAAATAAAATGGTCATTGTCGACGAACGGTAATGATATTGACAATTTGACAATATAAGAGTAACGTCTCAAGGGCTTGAGATCCGTGGCCTCCAGGGCTTCTGGGTCTGTTTTTTAGTGGGAGAGGCACATGAGCCCAGAATATCGTCAAAAAAAGCTTGAATTGAGTTTGGTGCACCTGGTCAACGTCGGCATCCCACATGGAGAGCCGCTCATCCTGGGTGCTGGCCGAACAGGTCAGGCCTCAGGGACAGCAGATCCTGGGGCCGGTACCACGATGTTCTCCATTCCCCTGCGGGGAACGCTGGAGTCATTCGACATCGCGCTGATGAATACCGGCCTCATGGCCCTGCGGGAGCATGACTCCAAGCTCAATTCCTGGCGTGTGATCGCTTATCAGGGTAACCCTGGGCATCTCGTGGATCTGGCTAACGATATGCTGGTAGGATGCAGGTGTTCCCACCTGGTCGAGACCAAGCCCCGTGTCCACTAATAATGTCCTGCTACATCAGTTTGCTGCCCGCATCGTTTCTCTGTCCCAGGCCATGGGTCTTGACGATGAAGATGAGCGGCTGCTCTGGGAGTACATTGCCGCTGTGCCCGAAAGCGATCACACCTCTGTGACGCTCGACGCTATCAAGCTGCTTGAACTGCAAGCCGAAACCACTCCTGTGCTTGTCCGGGGCTGGTCACTGACCGCCACGATCGATGACATGTACGTGAAACCCCCCAAGGGCTTTATCGGCAAAATCACCAGCAAGCCCCCGGTCTTCGAGGAGAGCAGCACCCTTACCTTTGTGTGCTATGACACAGAACGCCTGCTTAAGGACATTACGGAGCACACCCAGGTCGATTGTTTCAATCTATGGCGCGATCGACTACGAACAGTATTGCGAGAGGATGGCGTGAACTGGAACCCTCCAGTTTCAACGGACATCACGGTGAGGATCGAGCTCAACACAACGCCCCTCCTTCCTGAGCGACCTCCTCAAGACACACCAAGTGGTGTTAGGTAAAGTCCGGAGGCACCACATGTGGTATTTATCACCGAGTTCCGCGCTTTAACCGATGAGCGATTATTGGATATATTGGCGATCCATGCCTACAATGGGTCATGAATCAATCCAATCAGGCGGCTGCATGGCCGCCGTTTTTGTCTCTAGCAGGAGAAGCGTGATGTTGAGCTGGGAAAATGAAGAGGACTTGCCAGAAGCCTCAGGGGCCACGGTCAAGGAAAGTGCCGTTACGATCGTTGCTGAAGCCCTGAGCGCCCTCGGTGAGATGGATATCGGCGCAGGGGAGCGTGAGCTCGAAGAAGGTCGCCAGAATCGCGTTCAGGTTGGCCAGAAGCAAATGATCAACGCTCGGGCCGACGTCAATCAGCTCGTGCCATTCAAATATGAATGGGCCTGGCAAAAATACCTCGACGGCTGCAGCAACCACTGGATGCCTCAAGAAGTAAACATGTCCGCAGACATCGCCCTCTGGAAAGACCCCAATGGCCTGACCGACGATGAGCGTTTGATCCTCAAGCGCAACCTGGGCTATTTCTCTACCGCCGACAGCCTGGTGGCCAACAACCTGGTGCTGGCCGTGTATCGGCTGATCACGAACCCCGAGTGCCGCCAGTACATCCTGCGCCAGGCATTCGAAGAGGCGATTCACACTCACGCGTATCAGTACTGCGTTGAAAGCCTGGGCCTTGATGACGGTGAGATCTTCAACATGTACCAGGAGGTGCCTTCCGTGGCCCGCAAAGCCGCCTGGAGCATCAAGCACATGGATGCGATCACCGACCCTGCGTTCCAGACCGGTACCGCAGAGGCGGACACCACCTTCCTGAAGAACCTCATCGCCTACTACTGCGTCACCGAAGGGATCTTCTTCTACTGTGGTTTCACGCAGACGCTGTCCATGGGGCGCCGCAACAAGCTGGTGGGTGTCGCCGAGCAGTTCCAGTACATTCTGCGCGATGAGTCGATGCACCTGAACTTCGGTATCGACATGATCAACCAGATCAAGATTGAGAACCCTCATCTCTGGACTGATGAGCTCAAGCGTGAAGCGACGGTCATGATCATCCAGGGCACCCAGCTGGAAATCGCGTATGCTCGTGACACGATGCCTCGCGGCGTCCTTGGTATGAATGCGGCTATGATGGAGGAGTATCTCCAGTTCATCGCCAACCGCCGACTGACCCAGATTGGTCTGCCTGAGGTCTATGCCGGCGCCAAGAACCCATTCCCATGGATGTCCGAGATCATGGATCTGAAGAAAGAGAAGAATTTCTTCGAGACCCGTGTGATTGAGTACCAGACTGGCGGCGCCCTGTCCTGGGACTGACTTTCAGGTAATGGAAAAGGGGCCCTGCAGGGCCCCTTCTTCGTTTCTTATATTGGCTCAAGGCTCATCAAAGAGCGCCTGAACCTTCTCGTCGACCACGAAGCCTGCTTCGCGGAAGAGTCGTTTGACCTCGCTCAGCGAAATGTCTTGATAGATCCCAAAGGTCGCCTCCTCATCCTCGCCGAAGATCAGATCTTTCGGGTAGATGCGCTCCATCACGCCGCTGAGATGGATGGATTCGAAGTGCCCGTGCTTATCGAAGAAAGGCTTATAGACCGCCATGACCCACGGGCCATCTAGAATGCTGTCGCCGGGGTTTTCCCCGAATGCCACATAGAAGTCAGCAGCGGTTAGCGCTGACGCCTGGGCGTGGACAATGCTAGCGGCGTCGGTCGAGAGTGATCGTTCGCTCTCGTTAATCCACACCTGGCCAATCTCAGGGTGGGTAAAAATCCGAATGTCTTCGGTATGGATATTCTTGAATTTGGCTGCTCGTTTCCATGCCTTTGCGCAAGTGTTGGGATAGGCTTCTACGAGAAGGGCTTTGCAGTCTGCAGTGCTCATGGGAGCTCCTCTGTACGTTGTTCTCAATATATGGCAAAGATGACCAGCATCAAACAAGTATGCCGTTAAAGAGGCCCCGCAGTGGCCTTAAGAGCTACAGCGAGAGGTGGCTGTCGCTGGTCTTTTGGGGAGACAGAATCTTTTGAAGGTTCTGCATGTGGCTCAGCGCGAAGTCGACGTAGTCCTTTCCGGGCGGGGGTGTCAGATTCAATCCTCGGATCACCGAAGGGGTGACAAACTTCTCCATCTCCGCCATGAACGCTGCCGGCGCAGTCTCTGCGGCAAGCCTGGCGATGGACTCTTCGATTTTGTGAGCAAAGTTCTGCGCGTCGTAGTCCTTGAGCTTGGTCTTGACGAGCTCGAAATCTGGCTTGATGCCTCGATCTGACAAGAACTTCAGATCCCACAGGTCTCGGGCCTTGATGTACTTGCGGTTGGCGATCGCAGTGAGCTTGTCAGCCATGATTTCGCGCTCGGACTCGACGCGAAGCATGATTGATGAGTGGGTGTCATTCAGGAAGCCGTAGCGAGGCTTCATGAGCTTAGCGCTGACGTCGTGAGCCGGCACATTGCAGAACTCCACCTTGATCATTTGCTTGCGCTGGAAGCCTGGAATGGCAATTTTGAATTGCCAGGTTCTGACGTCAATGCCATTGAATTCGTGCTTGGAAGGGGGTTTGACCTCCAGCTCTAGACCGTAACGCTCAGTCATCTGCTTCTTGAGCAGCTCCACCATGCCATCGATCACGAAGTCTTTGTTGTCACCCGCGCCAATCACGAAGTCTAGGTCTTCGCTGTAGCGCTGACCGCTGTAGAAGAGACGAAGCGCGGTGCCGCCTTGGAAGGTGACTTCTCGTGCCAGGTCGCTGTCGCTCAGCGCCCGCAGGATGTCATAGTGCAGCAGCTCCTTGATAACCACATCCGGTGGAGCACCATTGGACTGCGCCTGGGCTTGTTCCAGGAGCTGGGTAAACGCAATTTTCATGAAATTTCCTCTTGTTGTTCTTCAATCGTAAAGGGCGTCACTGATCGGTGTCATTCACGATCTTCTTCGGGAAGAACAAGATCCAGGTTCCTGGCGTAGCGCCGCAGATCAATCAGAGCCTTCTCAGGCGTGGCCTCCCAGATCTGACGCTGTTGATTGCGCGTCAGGTGGCCAGCCCAGGCCTCGGTGCTCTCCTCAGTATGAACAAAGTCGATATCACCCAGTGGAGTGCTGTAGCGGTAGCTTGGGCCAGTGGTCACGAAGGTCAGGCAGAAGGGAATCTGGCTAATCCAGCCATGCTCGCTGAGCACAGATTCGACACTTAGGTAGAAATCCTCACTGGGCCGCAAGAAGTTCGCCAGGCGGTACAGAGCGAAAGCAGGCGGAGCCAGAAACGGGTTGGCATAAAGCTTTGGGCCTAGGCGTTCGATAAGGCCTGCCTTGCAGTGCCGGGTCATAGCCACCCTGAAATACCCTCGGGCGGGATAGCCCATACATGCCATCAGCGTGCTTTCTGGAATGCACCATACGCCCGCCTGGGCGAGCTCTTTGCATTTTGCGATCAAAAGTGTGCGTTTCATGATGGGGCTCCAGGCAGTGGGCCTAGGGTACCAAATACACCCACCACATCAAGGAATAATTATCAAATTTGATAAATAACTTTCGAGTGAATTTTCTGCGGGCGTAAAAAAGGCCTCTTACAGAGGCCTTTTCAGAATCAGGGTGGTTAGCCCTTGAAGCTGTCGCTGAAGTTTTTCTCGACCTTCGACATCGGCGAGGATTCGATCATGCCGCCGCACAGCGAGCCGGCCTTACGCAGGATCTCTTCAGGATGGCGAACATAGCTGTCGGTGCGAGTCAGGCATTCCTTGTGAGTGCCGGCCAGGAACAGGCGCTTCTCGGCAGGGGCTGCGCGGCTGACAGAGCGACAGATGAAGATGAACTCGTGACCGTTGCGGGTCAGGGCGTAGGCAGCGTGATCATTGTTCTGGAAGGCTTTGGAGTCGATCGCAGCGCAAGGTGCGGTTTCTTTGCTGAAGTCGTAATCGGCCAGCTGGCGACGAGAGCCATCAGCCTTGAAGTCGGTCGAAACGATCAGGCCACCCTTGTACAGCTGACCATCGGTACCAACGCTCTTGGCTGTCGGCAGGGTGTCGGTGTATTGCGGAATGCCTTCACGCAGGTTGCCAGCACAGCCGGTCAGGGCGACAGCAGAAATGATGAACAGCATAGCGGCGGAGGTGCGGAACATTTTCATGGGAAGGCATCCTGTGTGTGATGGGTCGATTATCAACTTGGATTGCCAAAACGTCAATACAGGCGAAAAGAATTTTAACCTGTAGGGTTAAGTTACTGACATCTGTTGTCTGACGCTGCCCTGCATTATTAACGAAGGCGGCCACCATCGATGGCCTTGAGTAGCGAGTTCTTGCTTGGGCGCTTGCGTGCGGCGTCTTGGGCATTTTTTTCAATGCGGGGTCGATAGAGGGGGATCTGCACCATGGATTTCGCCATGCCAGCGCCAGCCTTGCTTCCAGATTTGTTGGATTTTTGTTTCACAGCCTCATCTCCAGAGAAAAACAAAAGGGCCTTGAGGCCCTGTTGTACGAATCGGGTACATGCCCGCATTTTATTTCCCATGATAACAGCGAGCCATAATGCGTCAATAAGTATGTAAATGCCATCCGTCAGAGATTGAGCTTTCCGCCGATCTCTTCGAGCATGCCTCCAGTCATGTCGTCTGTTTTGCTGATATCGCACAAAGACATGCGGCCATTGCCGTTGAGCTGGTAGATGAGTGAGAAGTAGGGGTCGCTTTTGCTGCTGGACAGGGTCTTCAGAGCGACAACCGCATAATCTCCCGAATTCATCTGGGCATTTTTCACACTCACCAGGCCCAGGCGTGCAGAGGGTTTGCTCAGAATGGATTCGTACCGAGCCACAAGTTGCTCCCCGACCACGGGCTGCACCTGTTGCTTCATTTCCTTGAATGAGCGATCCGGCAGGCCCACGCGTTCACGATAACCACAACCATCCTCCAGCATGTCAGGCACCTGGGTGCTTAGGATCATCTTCCAGCTGTACCCCTTGCTGCGCTGATCAACCAGTTTGGACATGAAGTCGCGTGCAGCTCCTTGAGCATGTTGACGTACTGCATTGTCAAAGGACGCGTCCGCAAAGGCCAGGGTAGGCAGCAGGGCAATACCTATCAATAAATGCTTAAACATGGTGAAATCTACCGTTGCTTGACAAAATGTCAGCTCAATTTATAATGAAATAGTGAAAATCTCAAGTTCAAGGATGTCTCCCATGCGTAAAACCTACCTGCTGTGTGCATTGGCTCTTGCTACTTCCATTACCGGTTGTGCGGCTCCAGGCACCAGCTATCAGCAGCCCACGCGGCTGGACGTGGGCCGCATTGTGGATGTTCAGAAGGTCGCTACCAATGGTAGCTGGGGTACGGGCGCTGCCATTGGCGGCGTGGCTGGATTGCTGACGGGCGGTGGTCACTCCACCGAATCCAAAGTGATCCGTGCCGGCGTAGGTGCTTTGGCTGGAGCAGCGATCAACAAGGCGCTGACTACAGGTCAGATGGAAACGCAACTCGTGGTTCAGAACCGCTACGGCCAGATGTTCCAGGTTATTCATGACCATAGCGATATGTACCCAGGCGACTGCGTGCAAATCCAGACCCGCTACGACGGTGAGATGAAGATCTACCGCACCAGCCCAACCCAGTGCAATTTTTGAGTAAAACAGAATGAAAGATACAACCCAGACTTGCCTGATAAGCGACAGCCAACCCCTGATAGGTGGTTCAAAAGTCACCTTCTCGGCGAGTGGCCAGCTTCTTTTTGCAGACATTCCTCTGGGTTGCGAACTGCCGAAGGAATTCGAGGTCATTCTCGATGGTGAAGGCTTCATCGTAGTTGAAAATGGTCAAGGCCACAGCGTCTGCGACGATGATCGCGACGCGTTCACAGCCCAGGTTTTTGGATGAACTGACATGAATGCACAGCGAGCGCTGGTCAACATTTCTGAAAACATTCGCCAAGTGGCGATCAGCATGTCGGGCAGAATGCCTAATGCGCGTATGCAGGAAAAGGATGGCGTTCTACGCTTTGATGGCTTCGCTGGCAGTGTGGTGGTGGATCTTCTGGGGGCTGAGGTAACCGTACTAGAACCCCGGTCGACAACTGTCGTGTATTCATCCCTGATTGACCTCGAAAGCGATGGCGAAAAGGCCATTGAGGTTGCAGGCCGCGTCTGCGTTGAAATGCTCACGATCTGTCGTCAGCATGTACTGGTATAGGCTATGAAAGGCTTCATGATTATGCTGGTATGCCTGGTGGCCATCCTGTTCTCGGCATTTCACCCTGAGGGGAAGCGCCTGGCTGGCATGGCCTCCGACTGGGTTACGCATCACATTGGTGATGAGGTCTGCTCAAAGAGTGGCCGGGAGGCTCAGCAGGCCTGCGCCGACCAGCAAAACCAGATGGCAGGAAAGATTGATCCTCGGCTGGACATGACGGATCAACAGCGCGCCCTCACCAAAGCCCTGGAGAACTGATATGACCAGTCTTTCTGCAGTTATTGCAATCCTTCAGACTCAGCTGGCTGAAGCATTTGCAGAGCTTGCCTGCAGCTCATCCGCCCTGGCCAATAACCTGCTCCAGCGATTTCCTGGGTACCGCAAAGCCAAAGAAAACCTGGCCGATGCCTTCTGGCAAGGTGACGCTTCTCGGATGCTTGAAGCCATTCGATCAGCGCCAGCAACAATTTACGATGAAAACGAAGATTGGTGTTGACAGTTTGGCAATACATCCATAAGATCACCCTCAAGCAACACATTTCCCAACCGCGCCCAACATAGCGTGTTTTATAGGCAAGCTCACCTCCCCCGGTCTTGCCTATTTTTTTGCCCAGAATTCAGGATTGTTCAATGAGAAAATTATTCGGCTTTTTCCTCGTGGCGTTGGCAGCTTCGGCTCAGGCTGATGTTCAGATTGCTGACACCTTCCAGGGTGCTAAAAAGCTGCTTGAGCAGACCTATCGTGACAATCGGGTCGACCGCTATTGCGGCTGCTCCTTTGATGCCAAAAAGAACATTGACCTCGCCAGTTGTGGGTATGAGGTTCGCAAAAATGAAACTCGCGCCAGCCGCATTGAGATCGAGCACGTGGTGCCAGCAGAAAACCTCGGTCGCCAATTCGCTTGCTGGAGGGAAGGGAAAGGAAAGCCGGGTGGTGGGCGCGAGTACTGCTTGAACCATGACCCGAAGTTTGTCCAGGCGCACAACGACCTCCATAACTTCCTGCCCGTGGTGGGAGAGGTCAATGCTGACCGAAGCAACTTCAGGTATGATCAGATTCCTGGGCCTGCTACGCAGTACGGTGCTTGCCAGTTCAAAGTAGACTTTCAGAATCGTCGAGCTGAGCCGCCAGACAATCTGAAGGGCGATGTGGCCCGTATCACATTCTATATGCGTGACACCTATGGCCTCAGGTTGAGCGATCAGCAGACTCGCCTCTATGAGATCTGGTCGCGACAAGACCCGGTTGATCAGGTTGAGCGTGACCTTGACCAGAAGATCGTCCGAATCCAGGGCAACTCCAATCCCTATGTGAGTGGCAAGCAGGTCACAGCGCAAACGCCGAAGCCTTTTGCCGATGTTCAATCCAGGCCGCAGCCAACCCTTCAGCAAGCTGGGACGGGGTTTAGCTGTGAGATCCGCAAGACTTGCAAGGCCATGTCTTCCTGTGAAGAGGCCAAATTTCAACTGACCCAGTGCGGAAATTCCCGTCTGGACGGTGACGGCGATGGCGTTCCATGTAACGCTCTGTGCCGCTAAAGAATGAATCGAAGAGGAAAGTGAGATGAAAACCGTTATTGCTGGTGAAGAAAACGCACGCCCAATCAAGATCTGGACTGCTGACATCGAAGATGCCGCCTTGACCCAGCTCAAGAACCTGTCGCGCCTACCCTTCATTGCGCGTAATGGTGTCGCTGCGATGCCCGACGTGCATGCGGGCATTGGCTCGACTGTCGGCACCGTGATCGCAACGGCGAAAGCCATCATTCCTGCGGCTGTGGGTGTGGACATTGGCTGCGGCATGAATGCCGTACGGCTGTCCCTCAAGGCCAGCGACCTGCCGGAAAGCCTCAAGGCCATCCGTTCGCAAATTGAGCGCGATGTGCCGCTGGGCGCGGGCGGTCGACACAACAAAGATGACCAGATTCAGCACAACATGGGCCGACTGCCGGATCCGACTGGTCGCGCCCGGTATACGATCGACAAGGGTGTGTTCAAGGAAAGCGTTAACGGCTGGGATGACGCGATGAAGAAGGCCGGCACCCAGCTGGGCACCTTGGGCTCCGGGAACCATTTCATCGAGCTGTGCATTGATGAAAACCAGGATGTTTGGATCATGCTGCACTCGGGTTCTCGTGGTATCGGCAACATGATCGGTTCGCACTTCATCAAAGAAGCGCAGAAGCTAATGGATCGCTGGTACATCGACCTACCTGACCGAAACCTGGCGTACCTGCCAGAGGGCGCGCAGGAGTTTGAGGACTATGTTGAAGCACTGTCATGGGCCCAGGAGTACGCATTCAAGAACCGCGAACTTATGATGGAGAAGGTCATCTTGGCTCTGCGTCGTACCATCGACAAAGAGTTCACTATCACTCAGGAGGCGATCAACTGCCACCACAACTACGCCACTCGCGAGAACCACTTCGGTGAGAACCTGTGGGTCACCCGTAAGGGCGCGATCCGTGCTCAGCGGGGCGATCTGGGCATCATCCCAGGGTCAATGGGGCAGCGTAGCTACATTGTGCGCGGCAAGGGTAACGCTGAGTCGTACTGTTCGTGCTCGCACGGTGCCGGTCGCAAGATGAGCCGCACCCAGGCGCGCAGGGAATTCACTGTCGCTGACCTCAAGGCACAAACCGAGGGTGTCGAATGCCTGAAAACCGAAGCGGTTCTTGACGAGATCCCAGGTGCGTACAAGGACATCGACGTAGTGATGGACAACCAGAAAGATTTGGTCGAAGTGGTTCACATCCTGAAGCAAGTGCTTTGCGTTAAAGGTGCCTGATCATTCAAAATGAGCCTCGCTTATCCCTGAGCTAAACGCTCAGGGGTGGGTGAGAGCTGACTGCTGTTGATCTGGAGAACCTGTCATGAAACTCATCCTCTGTACCGCCCTGTACATCACCCGCCAGCGTCATCAAGGATATTCACTTTGAAGTATGAAGACCTGCCGGACGGCGCCAGCTTCGATGTCGGACATGATCAGCGTTGCCAGGCGCTCTATGGCTACATGAGCAAGCCGCTCATCGACTCCCTAGCCAAACTCTTCGAGGGTAAGCGGGTTGTAGAGGCTTACGCGGGTCGTGGCGTGCTGTCGTCACTTCTCACCGAGAAGGGTGTGAATATTCGCGCCACCAGTCTGCGAATGGGTCACGATGGATCGGAATCTCTCGGTCACCTCATGGAAGTTGAGGACTGCTCGGTAATCCAGGCGGTGAGCAAATATGCAGTAGAGATGGACTACCTTCTTGTTTGCTGGCCCATTTCGGATGAAACGCTGTGGCGAGCCCTGGCATACCTGCCTGAACACGTGCGCATTGTGTTCATTGGCGAAGTCACGGATTACAACAGTACCCCAAGGTTTTTGGGTGGTTGCGCCAGCGACCAGTTTTTTGATTCGGTAGTCGAGTGCGAGGATTTGACTGCGCAGCTCTGCTACCCAACCCCGCGCCAGGACAAGATCAAAGTGTACCGGGCTCTGCCCCCTAGTCGCTAGGAGTCGAGAGGGCCCCCGATCGGCTGTCAGGCATTCTGGAGAAATCGCCTGAGATTATCGTAGTGGCAGGCGATGTTTTCCCCGCCCACTCCGTTCTTGGAGTGCACTACGCACTCAGGCAGCACCATCAGACCGTCAAGGCAGCGATCTTCCACCCACTTGAAGCACGTATAGCCCGTCATCTCCCGGCCAGATGCTTCAAAGTCCATCAGATCGTGATCGAATGAAATGAGGTCGAACCTCGACGTCGCTTTGAGCAGGGCCTGGGTAAAGGCCTTGAAGGTTCTAACGACAGTCCAGCTGACCCCTGAAGGGTAGGTGAGCCAGGTGACGTCTTCGGGGGTTCGCTCATCATCGAGAAACAGGCCGTTCATGATATCTGTGCCGGGTGTGTGGTTGAGTAGCGTGCACGATAGACCTGCTATCGAGTCATTTCAAGATAAATTGGCAAGCCAATAAAATGGCGTATACCAAAAAACATTTGCACAATAGACTGAAAAGTCACACATTTTGATGTATTTTGACAGATCAATATACGATTAAAGGTTGTTTTAATGGTTTCGGTTGTTATAAAAAGGATAGTGGGCGAGGTCACACCTCATAATCCATAGCGAGGAACACCCGGTGCGTTCGCAAGCACTCAATCTCAAATTGGTCGCGGTGAGCATTTCCATGGCATTCATACTGGGATGCACACCACACAAGTCGGCAATCGAATCCGAAGAGTCGCCACTCCAGGCGAAGACGGACGATGCTTTCAATTGGTCGATCGACCAAGCCACCATGGCTTACCTCAGCGGGCCGAGCTCCCCCTGGTCGAGCCTCTCAATCCTTCAGCGGGGCGCGGAAAAAGCCGCACGATCAAAGCCTTCTGTGACCCCCGTGCACCTCAAGTCAGAAGCGCTGGCCCAGAGCCTGCAAAGCCAGCTGGAGGTCGACCCTCTAATCGCCGCTAAGCTCGCACCTCTGATCGAGAAGAGTGCGGCTAAATACAGCGTCCCTTCCTACCTGATTGCCGCAGTGATCAACAAGGAGACAGAATTTGACAACAAAAAGCGTTCTTCTGCCGGTGCGATTGGCCTGGCCCAGATCATGCCGAACGTATGGGGTAAAGAGTGCAAAGGAAATTTGCGGATGGATGCAAACAACCTTGATTGCAGCGCCAAGATCCTCGCCCACTACTACGAGCTGACCGGCGACTGGGAGCAGGCGTTGGCTTTTTACAACGTGGGGCCGGGCAAGTATGAGCGCAGTCGCAAGGCCCGTACGGTAGGGCACCGTTATGCATCTGGCGTGATGAGCGACATGGGGCGTATCAAGCAGGAGAGGGAGTTTGTGCTGGCTTCGATCCAGCAGCGACTGTAAACGCCTACACAGGCCCTCCCTGGGCATTATGAATCAACCTGGACTCATTCCTTCTTGCCGTCGACCACGCGCAGGAAGCTGGGTCGCTCGCGGCGCTCCTGGCCTTTGAGGCCGAAGGGGTTGCCGAAATTGCTCGGGGTGGCAGTTGCGGCCTTCGCGTCGCGCTCCATGTCCGCCATCAGCTTGGCTGCTACGCGTTCCATTAGATTGCCGTTGACCAGACCAATCAGTTCGCGCTGAAGGTGGTGCTGCGGGCTCTCGGTCGACAGCAACGCCATGTCGGCTGCTTGCTCGACAATGGTCTTGAGGACGTTGGGGTCGATGGCCTCGCTCAGGGCTTCTGAGACCATCTCAACGAGATCATCCTTGGCCCCATTGTCGATCATGCCGGAGAATAGGTTGAAGTCAGGATGTCCTTCTGCATCCACCTGGTGGGTGGTGATATTGATGAGGTTTTCAAGCTCGCTTGCGATGGAGCGAAGGTTGCCCATGGCCAGGCTATAGCGCTCCATGACTTTGAGACTCATGACAAGGAGGCTGCCGATGAAGGCGAAGTTGGACATGTGGGTGGACATGTGCACCATTTCGCCGTCGCGGTAGTAGTCGCCCAGAACATTGCCGACGCCTGCTTCGAACGCTTGGGCATCGCGTAGGCATGTGTCGCGAATATCGCCCTTGTTGTTCTCTTCGAAATCGCGGATACGTTGATTGGCATCACTCAGGGTGTTGCTGGCACTGAAAAGGCCCGCGGTGGTCAGCTGATCGAAGTGGCGGGCGCCAAATCCACCGTCGTTGTCATCATCATAGGACATCTAGTAAGTCCTCCCCCTGGTTCGAAGGGTAAAAATACTCATGGTGTACAAGAGTGTCAAGCAATTATAAACCAATGGTGGCATTCAAATGTCATGGTTCAGTGCTGTTTTTGAATGTCAATTTAAGTGGACAGATGGTTATAAAAAACCTGTCAAAACAAGCCGTTTGGCTGGTAATTGCGATGCATTTGATCAAAGAGCTTGGCAAATAGGGGGTGCACGATTTATAACTAAATTGAGAACTATATTCACACCCCATTCAGGTGACAAAGATGAGCAAAACTTTTTCCGTCAACACCCCTAAGGATGCCGAAATCGGCTTGAAAATGGATATCCGCTCCAATGATGAGGGCAAGTGGCGTGTGTTCATCAAGGAGACCAAGGAGGGCGTTGAGGTTGCCGGCGCTCCAGTGCGTGTAGGCTTCCTGGAAAAGATTGGTGAGGGAGAAAATGCCTTCATGGTCATCCGAGCCGCCCTGCGTGTCAAAAACGAAGATGGCTCGTACCAGACCCGTGCCCGCCAGAAAGACGGCAAGTTCCTCGATGCCATGGGCAAGGAAGTCGACAGCGAAGACAAAGCGGCCCGTGAATACGTTTTGATGAGCTACAAGCAAGATCCATCCAAGCTGGTCTTCGGCCAGATTGCGACCGTGAACGTCAAGAACCTCAAGGCGGACAAGGTCACCCCGACCGTCATGACCTTGCTGACCTTCAAGCTGTACAGCGATGACGAAGCCCTGGAAGCTGAGCGCAAGCATCACCAGCTGCAGACCATTGGCAAAGATCACGCTGACTACGAACAGGGTTACACCGACCTTAAGAACCTGCGCAAAACCTCTGGCAAGTGGGCTGACTTCTTCATCGCCTCTGGTCACGATGTCCTGCGCGACATGGGTTTCAACATTCGTGAGCGCGCCCGTAAGGGCCAAGAGGTGGATCCAGCACCGTCGGCTTAATGGTATATTGAGCCTGGAGCCCGAGAAATCGGGCTTTTTCATGAAAAAACAAAATTCGATTAAAATAAGTATTGACTGCCCCGTATAGCATCCCTATACTTTGAATCGTGAACTGGCAACAAGCCAGACACCTAAAAATCCAACGCGAGGAAACAAATCATGCAAAAGCACACTATCGCTGGCAACCTGGTCTCCGCTGCTTCCCTGTCGTCCCGTGACAACCGTGACAGCCTGTCCTTCACCGTCGCCATCAACGAAGGCACGAACAAGCAAACCGGCGTCGCTTACACCACCTACGTGCCTGTGGTTGTTTCGGGCCCGAAAGGTTTCGCTGACACCGTCAAAGAGTTCCTTACCAAAGGCAAACCGGTCACCGTTTCTGGCGAGTCGTACGTCAGCAAGAACGAAAAAGACAACGTTGTTTACGATAACCCTGGCATCCGCCTGCGCAGCCTGCGCAACGGTCTGAGCCTGGCTGGTGACAGCGTGCTGGTCAGCGCTGCCAACGTTGCTGAGCATCAGGACGCTCCGGTTCCCCAGGACGCTCAGGACGCTCTGACCCAGCAGGGTCAAATGCAGGACGGCGCACTGGCTGATGGCCCGAGCGGTGACGTCCAGGATGACGATATTCCATTCGGGGCATAAGCCGGAAGGCTCTAAGAGCCTAGTGGAATAAAGACAGCCGGCGAAAGCCGGTTGTTTTTTGTCTGGAGAAAGCACTTTGAAGCCTATTGATCAAACCAAAAACCTCGACGATGGTCAGCGTGGGAATTGCTTGGCGGCATGCCTTGCAAGCGTCCTGGAGCTCGGGCTTGGACAGGTTCCTGAGTTTGAGGAGTTGCCCCCAGGGGCGTGGAAGGTCGAGCTTCCGAAGTGGGCTGCGTCCATTGGTGTGGCAATCACCCGCAGGCAGGCTGGTGAGTTCAACCCGGCTGAGCATTACATCGCAGTAGGCTATTCGCCTCGCGGCAACCTCCATGCGACGGTCGCCCTGGATGGGAGGGTAGTACACTGCCCAGCGCCAACAAAGTGCGGTATCGAAGCGATTAACTACATTTTCACCGTTACACCGCTGAGAGCTTCAGAATAGGCCGCATAGACTATCTGTTTAATGGTAAATTGAGTTTTTAGCCGGTTGCGTGATGAGAGCCAGGCATCCTAAAAGCAAGGTTTTCGATCGGCAGACGGTAGAAAACGAGAAAGTTAAGAAATTTTCAAAAAACGGTTTAAATAAGTATTGACTGCCTAGTATAGGTTCCATATACTGGAAGCGTGAATCGGGGATAAACCCCGATCTCAAAAAACCCAACGCGAGGAAAGACCCATGAGCATGAATAAACTGAACATCGGCGGTAACCTGGCTGCTGCCGCTCGCTTCAACAAGGTCAACGACAACTCGTTCGCCGTCAGCTTCACCGTGATGTGCAACAAGCGTGTCAAAGACACATCTGCTGAAGGCGGCTACCGCGACAACGTCACCCCGTACCAGGTTTCCCGCTTCCTGCCAACCGAGGAAAGCGCTCGCAAGCTGGCTGAGCTGCTGACCAAAGGCCGCGCTGTCGAAGTCGAAGGCCCATTCCGCAAGAACGCCAAGGACAACGTCGGCACCAACGGCAAGACCTACAAGGGTTGGACTCTGATCGCCGACGAAATCGAGCTGGGCGCCAAGCCAAAGCCGAAAACCGACGACTCTGCTGATCAAGCAGCCTAATCGGCCAGTGGCATGAAAGGGGGGTGGCCTGCGGGTCACCCTTTTTTACAAATTGAATTTTGAATCAGGAAATGCACGAATGAGTGTGAGCGCAAAGAAAATTGAAGTCATGGCTGATGAGTGGATCGCTGGGGACGCGTCGACCCGCACCAAGATCCAGCAAACCCTGCGAGGCTCTACCGGCCTTAATCAGCTGCTGGATCGCATTGGTGTCAAGCTGGAAGAGGCCAAGGCCCAGCCAGCGCCCCAGGCTCTCACAGCCTGATCACTGCGCAGATTCAAGAGAAGCCGGCTCCTAGCCGGCTTTTTCTATTGTATTGAAAAAATCTTTCGACAGGTTCACTGATGCCTGGCTGTGCAGATGCGCCCTGGTCAGAGAGGAGGTCGCCCCTTCCGGCCTCGCCGGACTTGCATTGTGCTGGAGCTCAACTGGGACGTCTGTTACCATCAATCAAGTAATAAAAACACAATAAAAATAAGAGGTTGCGATGACCCAGCAATATTTCAATAGCCTGGAGGAGAACGAGGCGCGCATTACGGGTGTGCTGATGAATCCGGCGAAGTCATTTGAGCACCGTGAGAACCTGGTCACCTTGAAGGTATCTGCAAAATCCTACACCAAGACCTTTCGGGACAGCGCCCGAAGCGCTAGGCGAGAACACGTAATGGTTGAGCTGCACGATGATGCGGCGCGCAAGGCCCGAGGTTTCTCTGCTGGTGACATCCTGCATCTCAAGGGGCAGCTGTCGATCCGTGACTGGACTGATGGCCAGGGCAAGCAGCATATCCGGATGGTGTTAGTTGTTCAGTATCCCAGGGACGTGAACAAGATCGGCGAAGCAAGCGCCCAAAGCGCCCACAGTGCTCCGGATAGTGAAAAAGTAGATTGACCTTCTGGTATAGAATATCTATACTCGGATCAAGCAGTTAGAGGCGTTAAAGCCACCTGCAAAGATTTTTTAGAATGCCGTTTGGCTACGTATGTCCGATCGCGTTGGACAGACTTTGGGACTCTTCGGAGTCCTTTTTTTATTCAGATGAAATATCATTTTTTGAATTGACAATATGTCAATTAATCATTAGATTGCATGGGCGGTCTCTATTGACCGTTTTTTATTTTTCAGGGGGTTACATGCCGATTTCCAAAGTTCAAGAGTTCCGTCAGCTGGAGCAATCTCTGGCCGAAAACCAAAAACTGATGGCCGAACTTAAGCCGCAAGTTCAGGAGCGCCTGGACATGGTTGAGCTGTTCAAGATGGAAGCTGTCGAAAAGGGCTTCGATATCGAAGAGCTCGCATTGGCCATGTGCCCGCATCTGGTAAATCCGGCAAAGCTGGTGGTCGCCTCTGCTCCTGAGCGCCAGCCAGGCAAGCCTCGCAAGGCTCGCGTCGTCAAGACCTACAAAAACCCGCACAACGGTCAGAGGGTTCAGACCAAGGGTGGCAACCATAAAGTCTTAAAAGAGTGGAAGGCCAAATGGGGTGGTGACGTGGTTGAGAGCTGGGTCTTGGCTAACGCCTAACCAAGTGTTGGTGGGAGATAAACTCCCGCTTGCGTTACTTTCAATTGTGGCTATACTCGACGAATCCACTTTCAAAGGACTCCCGGCAATGAGCCAGACCTCCAAGAAGATTTCGCTTTCCCAGGGCCTCAAGTTCGTCGAGCGCCTGACCCGTCTGGTCAATGAAGAGCAGGGTGAATTGAATCGCCTCGCGCAATCGATCCAGATCAGCTTTGGTTCGGAAAAGGCCAAGGTCGAAGAGCGCCAGACTCTAGTCGACCAGAAGATCACAGAGATCGAAGGCATGTACGCAGCCCTTATCCATCTGCGCAGCGCTATCGGCGCCAAGAACGGCGAGATTGGCCTGCACGCCCTGCTGGCTGAGCAAGCAGTCCTGCGTAACCGTATGGCTGGCCTGGAAGGTCTCACCTACACCCAGGTGCACCAGTCTGGCGCTATCGAGCTGTCGCTGCTCGAAGAGGCCTTGGCTCGCCTTGAGCGCAAAGATGAGCTGCCAAAGATCAACGTCAAGGTGCTTTCGAGTGCCAAGACTGAAGAGGTCAACGCGACCATTCGCGACATCGATCGCCGAATCATGGTGATCAATGACGAAGTACACCGCCTGAACAGCACTACCCAGTTCACCCTGGAGCTGCCAACGGATGTTGCGGAGAAGATCGGTTTGTTTGCCGCCTGATTCGCACGTTTTCCCCGAGAGTGAGGGTAGGGGAAGCAGGCCTGGCCTGTTAGCTTAGAGCCTCACGGGTGGCTTCACTCATAACTGGAGCTGACCTCCGGTCAGCAAGAAGCTGTCTTTGGCACCAAAAAACTGATGGCCTTAGCGCCGAATGTTCGTTGTTGGAGCCTGACGCACCCCATTCGTTGTCAGTTGTTCGTTGGTCGTCTGATCATCGAAGCCATCAAAGGCCACCTTCGTGTGGCCTTTCTCTTTTATAAATATTGACGTTTAAGCAATGAGCAGTATACTTCGCCTATATCTCATCAGGAGTTAGCCATGAAACCCTATGTAGAACGACCGCACTACGGTCGCCTGGGTCGCATGGTGGGTCTACTGCTGAACACACTGGCATCGGTTTTTGCGCTGCTGGTTCTGCTCAGCGGCGTTGGCTCACTCATCAGCGACCGAAGCGAATCCACCGTTATCTGCCTGGGTCTGGGTGCAAGCCTCTTGATCCTGTGTCTGCTGGGCTTTACGGGGCCTCTCCAGGCGAGCGCAACCAACAAGGCGTCACATACCCATAGATAACGGGGTGAGGCGCTCCGGCGCTGCCCAGGAGGCTTCATGAGCACCTTTAACATGCCAGGAATCATCCACACTTGCCTCACCATCCGGGCGGAACTCGCAGTGCTTACAAGAGAGGTCATCTGGTTTGCCCTGCACATCTCAAGCCTCTTGCTGGCCGGAATTGGCGTGTACTGGTCTTTTCAGATGATCGAAGTTTTCCATAGCCCCGTGGTGACAGTGGATCTGTTTGTAGCGCTTTGCGCCGTCCTGTTATATCTGGTTGCAGCCATTGGCTTGCGCGTGATGGCCTTGATCAACCATGAATTCTGAATTGAAACAGCCGGGTCTGCCAATGCCTACCAAGCGCCTTTTTTATTGGCTTCTTGCGCGATTCCTTGTTCTGTACGAGCGTATCAAACCTGCAGGCAAGCCGCTTGATCTGGACTGATACTGGGATAAATATGACCCATAAGATCGCCAAGTGCGCCTGGCTTCTGCCCGACGTTTTTTTTGCATCGAATCGACAAAAGGTCACTCTTCAGGTCTGGATTGCCGTCACGGTTTCCCGATACACTGAAAGTCTATTCGATTAAGTCTTGTATTGATCCCTTTCCACCACCGAGGAATTCCTAGATGAACCAAGCAACCCCCGCCGCTGCTCAACCTGCCATGAAATGGGAAGACGCCGAAGCTGTACACGGCGAAGACTTCGACCTGAGTGCCGAAGCTGCCGAGGTGCCGCTCGCCTGCAACCTGGGCGAAGAATGCACCGCGTGCCAATAGGGTTCTTATTGGTAAATTGCCAATCGGGCAATTAACCTTTGAAGTTAAGAAAAGAGGGGTATATCATTCGATATGCCCCTTTTTCCTTGCTGGGGCCCAATACCCCAGGAGACTTCCATGTCCATGTTCGAGAAGGATCACCACGTTCTTATGCAGGCGCTGCTGATCTGGGCCAACCACATTGAAACCGGTAATGTGGCCACCAGCGCTGTCGATATTCGCAACTGTGGCAGGGAGAAAGAGCTGCCTCGCCTAGATGCCTCCCAGGTGCTGTTCATCGAGCGCCTTCGCAAGCTTTCATCGGCTCAGGCAACGAACAGCACGGCTTCCATTGCAGCCAACAAGCATTCGGAGCCAGGCATTTCGCTCAATGGCATCTGGACTGCAGAGCCTACCGGGCATGTTTGCCGCGTCGGAAAGGTCAAGGTCGCTCAGGTGGTAGCTGCCGACGTCCAGGGTAGCCCAAAAGCCTTCCAGGCTACAGGGACAATGCCAAACATCCCTGCGGATCTGGGTGGGCACCCAACCCTTGCCGAGGCCAGAGACTACGTTGATCGTGCTGTGCGCGCCTGGATCAATGCATTGGCGGGTACGCCAGCATGAAGGCCAAACGGCTTCAGGCCATGCGGGTACTTGTTTGCGTCGCCCTATTTGCGCTGGTATCGTTTGCCCCCTGGAGCAAGCCTGCCAGTAACGCTCCGGCCCTCAATCAATTTGCAATCAGGAGTCAGTGATGGTCAACCCACTCAAGCGCGCCAGCACCGATGATGAGTCTTCGGTCTTAGAGACATGTCGTTTCTATCAGGTGCAGCGCCTGATCTCCCGCAAGGGCATTGCAGTAGTGCCTGAGACTCGATTTGGCGAGCTCTTTGAGCTGGATTACATGGGCGCCAGTGAATATGAGGGCAGTGCCTTCCCAGCCTTCCTGCGAAACGTCCACGATCATCTCGATACTTTGGTGGATGCTCGGTTGGAGATTGAGGGTATGAGCGTGTTCGTGGTCTTCTCCACGCACAACAACACTCTGGAGCATGTCACCAGTGAATTGGTCGCTATCGCTACGGGCGAGCGCCATACACAGGGTGGAGCTAGGTTCAAAATGGCTGAGCCTGCGCAAGAGCCGCCACCCCGGAAAAACAGCCAGGCCGCACGAAGTGCTGAGGTCAAAGAGTATTTCCGAGTCGATGGTTGGGCTGAGATCTCACTCACCGCATTTTGGACGGTGCTACCCATGACCCTGGAGTCCTACAAGCAATTGATCGTGGCCTCGGCTGCCTTCATGGACGAACAAAAGCGCCAGCAAGCTGAGAGGGCCTAATGGTTGTCAGACAAGAAAAGGGCTCTGGCTCAGTGCCAGGCCTTAATCCGGAATGCCGATACCTGCGTAGCAAAGGCAGGCTCGGCTTCTACGGTAAGGAAGTGCGGAAGCTGCGGATCGACAAGGACATGCGCCTTTACGAGATGGCTGAAGCGGTTGGCTTGAGTGCCGCCTTCCTTTCGACCATTGAGAAAGGTGACAGGGTTGCACCCAAGAACCTGGTCGAGAAAGTCGTGGTCGCTCTGGGTCTTGAAGTGGGCGGAAAAGAACACCGCTGTCTTGATGAGGCGGTGATGCTTGATCGCGGCTATGTCACTGTCGACATCTCCAAGGCCTCCGCCCAGGCACAGGATGTAGCTGTAAGATTCGCCCGGTCATTGGGCTCGCTCAATGACGCCCAGCTCAACGCAGTGATGGCGATCGTCAACAAGGGCGCTTCCTCACAGCCTCGCGCCTGCTGAAACCCTACTGAAACCCTGCTGGTGCCCCGTCCGGAGGCGCCATTGGCTCAAACGGGCCGGAAATTCACTCAATTCTATTATAAGTCGTTGTTTTTGCAGTCAAAACACTTTATTGTGCCGGCACATTTATCGCATGTAGGTGATAGGCAGTCAAAAGGAGATCTGTGCCGTGCTAAAAAATGTATTCGTGTTTCTCGCCCTGCTGGTGGGAACCCTGCACCACCCCCATGACGTCTCGTCTGGCGCCCATCTTGCCGTACGGCGAAACAAGGTCAAGTCCCACACATCCCACCATCTTCAATGCCAATAAATGGTTGACCATATAAACCCTTTTGGCTAATATTGTGTCTCACGCGGCTGGCGTCCATTCAGGATGTGCAGCCGCAGGGGGCCTTGAGGCCCTCTTCAAGCGCTCGTAGCTCAACTGGATAGAGCATCCGCCTTCTAAGCGGATGGTCGCAGGTTCAAGTCCTGCCGGGCGCGCCATCTTCTTTTGCGGGAGTCACCGCATGAACACTATCAGTCTCGAAGAAGCTCAGCGAATTTTGAATCAGCTGGGCTATGAATGCCGTGAGGTCAGCACACTGGTCGAGGGCATTAAGGGCACAGGTCTGAATGCATCAGTCCTGCTTGAAAAGACCTTCAAGAGCGCTCAGCGCTGGGAAGCCTTCATTCGCAGCGCCAGGTTGCGCATGCTGGGCAGCGCAGGCTTTCGTGAGCCTCATGGCGCGGGTGGCCCCAGGGGCTATAGGCATTTCGGCATGGAGTTCTGGACGCACTACGATGCGTCGTTCGAGCTCGACAACAGCCATGAGGTAAAGCTCCTGGAGTCATACGCCGACGCCATGACGGGAAACCTGAGCGAAGCTCAGGCCCATGCTGAAGCTACCGCCCCTGTGCAAAAGCGCGCCTGATCCAGTTTTAATCAATTCTAAAATAAATCGTCTTTTGGCCGGCCAGACGCTTGACGTCAATAGTACACCGAGTATACTAACAACCAAGGCCACCAAGAAGGCCTGGGCACTGACCCTACCTTTCCAACGCGAGGATTTCGAAATGACTGATGCACATAAGCAGGTTGATGCTCTGGCTGGCAATGTCCCTGCCAAGTTCGGTTTGAGCGCGGATCAGAAGTTTGATCTGGTTCCGGGCAACATGAAAAACGCCATGGGCGCCATTGGCTCCAAGAAAGATGTGTACCGCGTTGACCTGCGCAAGACCATCGTCAAAGATGGCCTTAACCCTCGTATCAAAGATGAACGCTACTGGGAAGGTATCCGGGCGCTAAAAGAGTCGATCAAGCTCCACGGCTGGTACCCTGACAAGCCTCTCGCGGGCTACATCGCCAACATCGGTGGTCAAGACGTCTGCGTGATCGTTGAGGGTGGTCGCCGCCGTGATGCCGGTCTCATGCTCATGGCTGAGATGGACAAGGAGATGGCCGATCTCTACAAGGTGCCGGTCGCACCGAAAGGGGCTGGCACCAGTGAGCTGGAGCTGACCTACGGCTTGGCCCAGGGCAACAACAACGAGCAATTCCGCCCGTACGAGCTGGCTGTCCTCGTCAAGCGCCTGGAAACGGTCTACATGCAGGAGGATTCCCAGATCCTCAAGGGTTTGGTTGGCCTGGTCTCTGCATCGTACCTGCCGAAGCTCAAGATGGTTGCCGGTGCACCTGAAGAAATCGCTGCGCTGGTGATCACCGAGGAAATGTCGGTAACCGAAGCCTTTAACCTGATGGTCAAGCATGGTGACAAGGCTGTGCAGGTGCTCCAGAAGGCCAAGGCTGCTGCTGAAGCGGCAGGCTCCAAAAAGGTGCTGGGCAAGCACATGCCGGGCCGCAAGATGGAAAACCTGCTCAAGAAGGAAAGCCGCTCGCTGTTCGATGCCGCTGCACTGGTGACGGCTGACCCAGGCTTTTCACAGCTGTCGGAAGAAACCCGTGCCGTGCTGGGCGACCTGATGCGCGAACTCGAAGCCAAAGAGAAGGCATTCGAGGCAGGCGAAGTGAAGGTTGGCGACGATGATGCATTAGAAGGCGAATTCACCCGCGCCGACAACGAAAAGCCCCAGCTGACACAACAGACCGCCTGATAGCCCCTCGGCCATCGTCAGCCCTGCCATGCGGGGCTGATGTGTTTCTGACCTTCTGAATTGGATCGACTCATGGATAAGCCAGGGCTTCACTGCGACAAATGCGGGGCGCATCTCTGCGTCAAGGGCGTATGCACCATCTACTGCCCGAACAAGACGTGCCCGGCTCCAGCGCCAGCGAAAGATGCCATTCTGAATGCTGAGCACGACATGAAGGCCCAGGGCTTGATGCCGCTGGATCAGGCGTTGTTCGAGGTCAAGTATGGCCCCCTGGGTAGCGATGGGGCGCCCGAGAAGATCTGGCTGCAAAGCCTGACGGATGCCAGTCTCGAAAACCTACCTGAGGGAACCAAGCTCTTCATGCAGCCCTTCACTCCGACACTCCAGGGCGTCACGGATGCACCCGAGGGCGCTGTGAGCACAGCCTGGGCGGTGATGATTGTGAATAAGGATGGTCGTCCATTCTTCTTCCTGGATAGGACTGAGGCTCAAGCCAGCTCCAGGCTCAAGGAATGGAGGTTTGAGACCCTCTCCAAGCAAATGCGCCCGGTCAGGGTTCATGGCTTGACCGCCAGAGCGTTTGAGGAGGCCCAGCACTACCGGGCTGCATCCAGTGCCTATGCCCAGAATGCGCTAGACCTGCGGGCTCGCTGCAATTCCCACAAGGCCCATGAAAAGGCGGTGCGCGAAAAGCTCGACAAAGTCACCGAGGCGGTGATGGCGCTGTCGCTGGTCGCGGGTATGGAACATCCAGAACAGTGGCAGGCGGTGCGCGAAGCCCTGGCACTGTCGACCGACCCAGGGCTAACCTGACCGAGCTACACCCGCATGAGGCTGCCGATCATCTCGGTGGCCGCCTAGGGGGGAGTCGTCATTTCCAGCGAAGCTGGGCTAATTTGAAAGTCGCTTGTGGCTTTTTTCGTCCAGATAGGCGAGTTGGCGAGCCATTTCCATCAACAGATGGCCGCGAACCTCGGTGAGCGACATGAGAAAGGATTCACAAACGCCAGGCCCATGCTGCTGCAGATACTGCATGATCGAAGCATGATTGTCCTGGTACTTGGGATCAGGTGTCGCCGGTACCGTCAGCTGGCAGACTACTCCATGGCAGGTGCGGATGTAGATATGTCGCATCTCATTCACGACGCGCTCAACGCCCTGTGGATCCAGAATGCACTCGTTTCGTAGAAATTCTTCCACCTTGTGCCGGTAGTTCTTTTCGAAATTGTTATTGGCGTCATTGATCGACACCGGATGAAATTGAATTTCAGCTTGCATAAGCACCTCGTCAATATATGAGAAAATACTTGCTAAAGGCCGGCCCGACAAGGAGAATTTGACAGTCATGTGACTTTTGGCCAGACTTGCAACCCTTCAGTTAAGGGTTGGAGGTCAGCATGAATCAGTTGAAAGACAGGGCCACCCGGCAAGAACTGTTTGAAGCGGACGAGTACGCTGGAGATTGGGAAGCCCATCAAGCATGGCGCATCCAGCAAGCTCAGGAGCGCGCAGCAGAGAGACTGAAAATTCCATTGTCGTCAGTTCGACTGACCTTCACCCATCGCATGCAGCTTGAGTTGATGAACCGCAAGGGTGATCAGGCCATGTATCGGCCTGAAGGTGTCATTACCTCTATCCTTCCTCCCTATGGGCAGGGCATTAAGTTCGTCGAATTTGAGGTGTCCTGGATCGATTGCTGGGGCTATCCGCACCGCAGCACCAAGAGTTTCATGGAGATCATCCTTACCGCGACGGACGAGGTGAGCTACAGAAGGATGTTGCGCGAGATTCGTGAAGCGCAGCAAAGGCTTCGGGTAAAACCTCTCGTCCAGTAATCCCGCCAGCACCGGTAGCTTCGGAATATCGAGGATGCTGGGGCACGGCCTTCTGCGCGTCAGCGCGACTGTCGTTGGGCCTTGGCGAAGCCGCTGCCTCTCAGCGTAGAGGCAGTCCACTCATCAATTGCTATCGAAAATGAATGTTGCGGTCAGGCATTCAGCGCGCCAGCGCGCCTGCATTTAGCTTTTTGCTGTCAAAGAAAAGCTTTGAGGACAAAAAACCGGAGCAAAGCTCCGGTTCTGTGTTCTTGCTGCCGGCGATTAGATCGATCGTCGGGAGATCATGGTGGCTTGGGCGCGGAACTCGCCGATCTCGCGTCGACGTTTCTCGATGAACTCCTCCGCCACTGGGAAATAGCCCAGATTGCGCCAGCCATGAGGTACGAAGGAAATCGGAACGATCCCGCAGTCACCGACCGCAATTTGCCAGTTGCGTACGTCATTGGCCAGGCAGTCGGCACCCTGGTCGTTGTAGGTGGCCAGTGCCATGCACGAATCAACCATATTGTCAGGCATGCCCCAGGCCTTCATCAGCAGGTGCGTGGCCGAAGCGAAGGAGATCATGAACACCTCGCTCGACAACGATTCACGGGACAAGTGGGGGTTCATCTGGTGCAGCTGGACGAAACGCTGGGACTGCTCTGGCAGCACGTGCATCAGCAGAAGCTCTCCCAGGTTGTGCATGAGGCCCACCAGGTACGCCGATTGCGGAGAATCGCCACCAGCCTCCCGGTGAACCTGACCAGCGCCATAGGCGGACATAAGGGAGTTGAAACAGGCGTCCTCCAGCATGCCGGCAAGATCAGGGGCGACCCGGAACGAGTTGGAAACCGACGACTGCATGGCGTACTGCATGGTCTTGTTCACGCCCAGTCGGCTGATAGCCCCACGGACGGAGTAGATCGGCTTGCCTGCTGAACCGCTGGCAGCGGCATTGGCCCAGGAGATGGTCTGAGCCGAGATTGGCGCGTCCTGCTCGATCACAGTGACCAGCTCGCCCATGTCGAAAGAGTCACGGCGCTGGAACAACTCGATAATCCGGCGTGCCGTTTCGGGGAATGGTGGGATCTGACTGTCTTGGCCGATCAGCTGGTCAATGCGCTTCTCGTTGTAGGAGCCAATGTTCCAGGCATCTTCGTGGCTCACTCGGGTATTGGTGAACTGGGTTGGGATCAACTTGTCGCCGAGGAATTTCTTGAAGTCTTCGATGGCGATGCTGATGAAATAGCCAAGCTTGCCAGTAGGAACGACGATGAATTCCATTTTCAGCAGGGTCTCATCGATGTAGACGCTGATGTCCTGATTCAGAATGGTCATGCACTCAAGCTGCCCCAGCTCAAGCAGAGCGGCAATGGTGCTGCGATCGTAGACGGCGAAGTCCTTGATGATCTCGGGATAGTTGCCAGGCGTCAGATAAGCATTCTGGCCAAGGAGAACGATCGCAGGGCTACCTTCGGCCTTCACGATGTAAGGTGAGACAGGATGACCATGCGGTGGACGAGGTAGACCCTTCGGAAGCTCCGTGAAAGGGACTGCGTTTTCAGTCAGGATCAAGTCCAGGGTATGCATGATTTTTGCCTGTTCTTCTTACAATTGATGCGAAATATATGACTACTATACGACAGTGTCAAATCCATGCGGCTAAAGGGTTTGAAGCCAATCTAGTGGCCGATGAACGGCAGAAAGCTTTTTGTGATAAATTGACAAAAAAGTGATGCATTCAGGTAAACTCCGTTGCTATGTTGAAACTATCAGATCGACAGATGAGCGTACTCCTATCGCTCACTTGATGTGTTAGGATCGTCGCATCTGGTCAACGGAAAAATACAGAGGCCAACAAGAATGAGCAGCAAGCTTGACGAAATCCCACGCCAGGACGCAAAAAACCGTCGTTTTCGCGGCCTGATCCTGTCGGGCCGTGCCGGCATCGGCAAAACCACCAGCCTGATGGAAATGGTCGGCGAAGACGAAAAATTCGTCCGTATTCCCATGGCCAGTCGTACCGCTGAAGACTTCGGCGTGTACCCGGTGCCTGACAAGCAGGCAGTGCTGGGTAAAGATGGCGTGACCCGCGATGTCTGGACAATTGCACAGCCACTGATCGAAGCCCAGATCGTTCCTCTGCTCAAAGAGAACATCGGTGACGGCTACGGCGTGTTGCTGCTCGATGACGTGACCCTGGCCGACCCTCGTCTGCAATCGGGTCTGCTCGAACTGGTTCAGTTCGGTCGTATCGGCGATTTTGAAATCGGCGAGAACGTGCTGGTCGCCATGACCGGTAACGGCATTGAAGACGGCTGCTCCGCTGTTGAGTGGAACAAGGCGCTCCTGGGCCGTTCGATGCTGATCAACTACGAGCCAGACTTCGACGCCTGGATCGACTACCCATGCAACCGGGAGCTGGATCCATCGGTTATCGGCTTCCTGAAAGAGAACCAGGGTTTCTTTGCTCCGGGCGCTGGTGATACCAAGTATGCTGACGAAAACGGCAAAGTGCCGTCGCCACGTGACCACACTGCACTCGGCACCGAGCTGAGCATCAAGCATGGCGGCGTGCGCAACTTCAAGCCAGGCTTCCTATGGAAGAGCCCATCGCAGTTGGCTGAATCCATGTCGGGCAAGCAGTTCGGTACGGCCTTCAACAGCTTCATTCAGCTGCTGATGAAGTACCCGACCTCTGAAGAGCTTATGGAAGATCCGACTCGCTGGGATCGCCTGTCGCTTGAAGAAAAGAACAACGTGGGTTGCGTATTCGCAGTGGCTCACTCGCTTCGCACCAACTTCGTTCGCTACACCAACAAGCTGGACGAGAAGTTCGCCGGCAAGCCGAAGGAGCTCGACAAGGCTCGTGAGGATCTGGTGAAGAACGTTCTGCACGCCACCGCCTCGATGGCCAAAGGCCGTCGCGAGATGGCTGCCTACATCTTCCGTCACATCGTGGCTGAGTTGCAGGTCAAGAACGAAGGCAAGAGCGACAAGAACCGCGACAACTGCGTGACCAAGCTCAGCGCCTGGGTGTACCGTCTGGATGGTAAGCAGGACGACCACATCGATTCGCTGAAACTGGACGAGGTGTTCGAGTCCATCCGCGCCATGGGTAACATCTGATCTACCCAGCCTCAAAAGCCCACTTAGGTGGGCTTTTTGCATGTAAGGCCATCCACTTTTTCGACAACGCCCTAGATCCGGCTTTCAGTCAGGCAATTTTCTATTTCGCACCTCGCTGTTGATTTGGCTATTGATCTGGCTGTTGAAAGACCATTTGCCTCTGCTCCCCGTGTTTTTGACCCTGATCCTGCTCTTGGGCCTAACCGGCTTGCGTCCTGGCTTTCCAAAGATCATTTGGCATACCCAACCCACCAATGCCTGAGTTCAGGCCAAGCGGGTGTGTTGGAGGAGCCCTGTAGGGCTGAAGTTATGCGGCTCTGCGAGCCGAATGGTAGTCTTATTTCGTCGAAGATTGGATAAGTTGTAGGTTCATTATATTTCTGCTGGGAAGGGCAAAGGTAAAGTGTTTGTTTGGGGGTTGCAGGGGGCGAAGCAGCGAAGTGGAAAAAAGCGGCCCCAAGGCGATAAAGCGCAAGGCAAAAGCGAAAAAGCCAATCCCAGCCCCCTTCAATATTCGGGTCAGTGTCGGACAATATGGCGCCTGGTCGCGCAGTAGAAGGGTAGGGGATGGGCTGAAGGCTGTTCGCTCCACGCCTTCGCTCGTTATCTGGGTCAGTGTCGGACAACAATTGAGGAGGGGTGACTACCCACAATTTATGATAAAAAGGAGTAGTATGGTCAAAAGCGCCCATGACAAACTGAAGTCATGGAAAAGCATCTGCAAAGGTTCTGATGATGAGCAACGCCCAGCCAGAAAAAATCAAACCAGTAATGATGGATGAGAAGGCATACGATCACGATTTCGCCACGCTTATCCGTCTGACCCTGCTCGAACTGCGTAACCACAGCCCGTTCCTGGGCGTCATGGCGACTGAAATGTGGATCGCAGGCCCGACCGATTCGGTACCGACGATCGCTGTATCGCCCAAAGGCACCGTGGTCTACAACGAGAAGTGGCTCAAGTCCATTTCGATCGGCGAGATGATCGGCGTACTCATTCACGAAGCCCTCCACGTAGCGCTGGATGCTTGGATTCGCTTCAAGGGCAAAGATGGCCGCATGGCCAACTGGGCCCACGACTTCGCAATCAACGACATCATCAAAACTACCCTGCCTGAGTTGCACCTCAAGCGTAAGCAATCTGCTGCGCGCACCATCAAGATCTCCCTGCCTGATGGCGGTCTGTATGACACTAAGTACTCTGGCTGGTCGGGTGAAGAGATCTATGTCGACCTCGACAAGATGGTCAAGGCCAAAGCCGAGGAGTACAAAAAGCACATAGAGAACGCTCTGCGCCAGCAGGCTCAGGCCGAAGGCACTGACTTTGACCGTGAGCAGCGCATCAAAGAGAAGCTTAATGACTCCCTTGTTCAGGCGCTCAAGGAAATCGGCGCCAAGAAAGAAGACATTCGTTCGGCTTTTGAGCAGATCAAGCTGTCTGCAGAGCGTAACGACTTCCGCGACATCCTGCTCAACCTTGAAAGTGGTGGCGGTAGCCTGACTCATGGCGAAAGCCAAGATGACGCTGTCAATAACCCTCTTGAGGGTGGCCAGAAAGGCTCCAGCCAGGGTAGCTGGGACAACGCAGGCTCCAAGAAGCAAGACACCAGCAACGACTCGTTCAGCCACAGAGGCAATGATGACGAGCAGCCTGAGCCGACTGAAGCGCAGAAGAAGCACCAGGAAGCCATGGACAACATGGTGGAGGGCTTCGGCGAGTCCCTGGGTGACTACATGGAGCGCGAATACGATCGCCTGGGCGCCGAGGAAGACGGCGTCAAGCCCGAGAAGACCGGCAAGGAGAACGTAGGCGAGTTCCGCGCTGACCTCGACCGCCATGCTGATGAGTACATTGACACCGTCACCAGGGAAGGTCTGGAAGACGAGGCGATGAAAAAGGACGAGCCTCAGGATGAGCCTGATCAGCCGGGTGAGCCTGGCCAGGATGGCGATAAGCCAGAAGATGGCAAGTCCGATCCTTCCAAAAATGATCAGGGTAAGGATGGCAAAGAGCAGGGTGATGGCGCTCAGCAGCCAGGGCAGGAAGGTGATCAAGGCAATCAGCCTGGCCAAGAAGGTCAGGAAGGTGAGGGTGCCGATGGTCAGCAGCCTGGCGGCGGCAATGAGCCTGGCGACGGCAATCAGCCTGGGCAAGGCAGCCAGCCTGGTCAGAGTGAGGGGTCTGAGCCTGGCCAAGGTCAGGGCGGACAGCCAGGTACTGGTCAGGGTGGCCAAGGTCAGAGCGGACAACCGTCCCAATCTGGTCAAGGCGGTCAGTCCTCGGCTCAAACGACTCCCGGCCCCTCCAGTGGCTCCCAGGATGGTACCCAGCCCGGTCAGAGTCATGGCCAAGATCAGCAGCCCGGAGCTCAGCAGTCGGGTCAGGGGCAGCCGTCTCAAGAAAATGGCCAAGATGGTTCCGGTGGCCAGGGTCAGCCGCAGGCCGGTGATGGCGCTCAAGGTAGCGAGCAGGCTCAGCAGCAAGGCGGTGGTGCCTCGCAGCAGCCCAATGAACCGATGTCCCAGCAGCGCGCCCAGAACAACGTAGCCGATCAACTGGAGGCCATGGAGAAGGAAATCCAGAAAGCTCTGCGCGGCGAAGAGAACAGCTTGGGCGGCGATGGCTCCAAGATGGGCTCTGGCTCCAACATGGCTGACCAGGGCGCCTGGGAGAGGGCTATGCGTGATGTCGGCAAGGAGATTGGCGTCGGTCAGCTGCAAGGCGACATTTTGTTGGATGACAGCGAGATTGCGGGCAACCCGTACAAGAACGAAACGCCGGAGCAAACCCAGGAGCGTCACCGTCAGACGCTAGCGAGCGCTGTGCAGCTCGACCGTCAGGCTGGTGGTACCGGCTGGGGCAAGCTGCCTGCGTGGGCACAGAAGCAGATTGAGGGCATCCTCAACCCGCCACTGACCTTCGATCGCCACATCAAGAAGGAAATCGGCAACTACGGTGCGAAGTCTATGACCACCTTCAAGAAGCCGAACAAGCGCAACTCGTTCGCGCCGAACCGTCCTCTGCTGCCGGGCAAGAAAAAGAACGAATCACGGGTTTACATCCTGCTCGACACATCAGGGTCTATGTTCAACCCTGAAGACTTGGACAACCTGCGTCACGCCTATGGCCTGATCAAGCGCCTGGCGGTCTCCAAAGGACTGGAGGTCATGGTTGTTCACTGTGACGCGGATGTAACCCGCGTGATGGACACCCGCGAGGTGATGAAGGAGATCAACTCCAACACCTTCGGCCTCACCGGTCTGGGTGGTTCGGACTTCCGTCCAGGGTTCGAGTTTATCTGGAAGGAGATCCGTCAGAACGACCCGCTGTACGGGGCTCCGGTCATCGTCTTCACCGACGGCGGCATTACGGTTCCCGATCGGGTTCCGTTCAATGTGCGCTCTTCGACCCTTTGGGTAACGGTGCAGGGTGAGCAACCGCCGACCACCGAATGGGGTACCCACGTGGTCATGGACGGCAGGCACTAAGCGTCCTGAGGACAAACCCCGCTTCGGCGGGGTTTTTCGTTCTATTGGGGCTAAAAATGACCGCAGGTCTGAATGTCACAAAAGCGTCATGACAAGCCTGTTCACGGCTGGTAGGTTGTGGCCGTGATGGGACTAAAGGGGTTCGATTCTCATTAAGAATTCATAAAAGTCAATAGCTTACGCGAAAATGCTTTCGCAATATTATGCATAAGTGTGTAGAATATCCTCTCAATTGTCTCGCCGACAGAGGGTGTTCAGGGCATGTCATCGCCCACCCACGCTGTTGCGCACGTAGTAGATGAAGCCTGCCATGGTATACCTGCTGTTCCCCGTATTACTGCTTTTGACCATACACCTGCAGAACCTGCAGGTGCGGTACTACGACACCCGCTATTCGACCTCGTCAGTACTGAGTATGTCGGGATTTCTGGGTCTTGCCGGGTACCAGCTTTACCGCGATGCTCCACTCGATCTTCCCTTCCTGACTGACCTGCGCTTCTGGATTACGCAGGCGGGCCTACTCCTGTTCATCAAGGTTCAGCTCAAGGCGCGTAAGCTCAATGAGAAGAACCTCACAATCTTCAACATGTCGAGCTTCATGGTTGACGCCTTGGTGCCCTTTACCTCCATCCTGGTGGTTGTCATGTTCGGCCTTCAGAACACCATTGAGGCAGACGGGCGCACCTGGCTCGACCGCTGCATCATGAGTGGGCTGATTTGCATGTTGCTGGCGCTGTTCTATGTGCGCAAGGTGCAGAGCCGCGAGTGCGTGCGCCCCGATCTGTTGATGTCAAACTGTGTGCTGGGCTCGGTTGTATTGATGATGCAGGGCAAGCTGATTCAGGAGTACGACCCTTATCTGTTCCAGATGGCCAGTTCGCTGGTGATGTTCGTTGTATTTGCCGGTCTGAGCCTGCGGCGGCGCGAGTACAAGAGCTTTGATGTCAAAAACATCAGCTTCAAAAGCGTGTTGGAGCTGGTGTTCTGCCACTGCACCACACTGCTGCTGATCCTGTTGATCATTACCAAGATTCCGGCTGAGAACTACACCATCGTTCGCAATAGCGGCCTGGTGCTGGCAAGCTACGCCTACAGCCAGGTTGTTCAGGGTAAGAGGCAATACAACCTTCAGGACTGCCTAATCCTGTGCGGAATCATCTCGGTCGCGTTCCTACTCTGACCGAAAATTGTTCCGTAAGTCGTCGATAGTGCTTGGCTGGCGAAGGGTTTGACCCAATATTGGATCACACTTTTTAGAGCCCTAAGTCTTCAGCAATGACCCGCTCGATCCTGTCTTTGAGCATAGGGAGGCACTTCTTGTCCCCTGTTGCCCGGTACAGGACTGCCCAGTAGACCGGGCGATCACACAGGGCCTCCATTGCTTGCGCAGGCTCTTTGCGAATCATGTGGTAGATCTGAAAGAGCTTTGGCTGGGCGTCCCATATCTCCGGGCTTTCGCCATAGTAAGCGCCTTCCTCGATCAGAATCTCGTGATACATCCTCAGCTTCTCTTCCTCGGAGCACTCTGCATAGCTCTCGGGTGAAAGGGTCAGATAGCTGAAAACACCCTTTACCAGGATGTCGACCCTCGATACGCCAGCGCGCTCAAAATGATCAAGCAGTTGCGCGGTCAGGGCATTTTTCTCTGAATTAGGAGACATGGCGCTCTTTGCCCTGTCACCAAAGGCCCGAAGAAATGCCTCATGGCCATTGCGAAGGAAGTCCAAATAGCCGTCGAACACCTCAAGCTTGTGATCCAGGCTCTTGAGGGTAGTGCACTCCAGCGTGGAACCTGCGTTCAAACGCGCCGGCTCGTTGCCATTGATCAGCAAGGCGTCACTTCTGTCATCTAAAACATCGAGTTGATTGTAAAACCTGGCCATCAGCTCTTTGTCTGGGATCTTGCCTGGCGGGTATTCCAGGTGGGCTCGGATAGCCGTGAAGGGGTTATAGCTAACCCGTGCCATGGCCCATTCGAGGGTAGGCAGATCTTGCCCTGTGAACGCCTGTGCGCCGCGCACGCTATCGCGGGTCACTGCCAGGATGGCCAGATCCCTGGATGAAACCGAATAGAACATGCAGAAGTTGTCCAGGGCGACCTTGCCCTTGTTCTCAAGCTGGTGAATGAGGTCGATGGATTCGGTTTCTGCGTACTCGGAGAGCAGCACTGAGATCGAGCTGAGGCTGACGTAACCTTTGGCCAGATACTCGCTCACAGGGGCGATATCCTTGAGCATAATTAGGGCAACAGTGATGTTCAGCAGGTTTCGTCTGCGAGCATCATCTGAAATAAGCCCCGCGTGCTGCTCGGCATATTCCAGAAAGATGCCGCTGGCATTGTCAAATGAACTGCGACCGCACATTTCTTGGAAAAAGACCTGCGCTTCAGCTTGTGGCTGGCCGCTCGCCAGGCTGACCGCATCGATTGCAACACCGCCATGCCTGAGGGCAAAGCTTGGGATGGGCGGCTGCTTTCTCATTGCTTGTCCCGGTGCTTGATGTGGCGGGTTGTTATAAGCCAAGGTCTTCGCTCAGCATCTTTTCAGCACGATCAGCAAGCTTGGGCACGTACTTGCGATCGCCCGTTGCGCGGTACAGGGCGTGCCAATGCGAAGTGGTGGTGCAGAGGGTCTCCAGGGCTTCGATCGACTCCTTTCGAATGAAGTGGTTGATCTGGAGCAACTTGGGCGCGGCATGCCATTCGTCCTGATTGTCCCCATAATGGGCAGCCCCTTCCAAGAGCATGGGCAGGTACATGGCCTGCTTTTCCTCGGGAGTCATCGCATGGTATTGGGCCTTAAGTTCATCAGTTGGACGTTTCCAGTGCAGACCCTCCATCACAGGCTGATAATTGATGACACCCTTCATCAGGATGTCTATCCGCGAAATGCCAGCATTCTCCATGTCCTCAAACAGATTCGCGAGTAGCTTTATCTGGTCGGTATCAACGGACTGCACTTGTCGAGTGTGTGCACCAAACCTCAAAAGCAGCTCATTTTGGTATGTGCCAAGTGTACGCAGGTAACCTGGCAGCGGCCTCAGTTGGTGATCCAAGGTATCGATCTCGTCATAGACGAAGTCAGAGATCGGTTGGAGCATTGACGGTTTGTTGGGATTGATCATCGGCCTGTGCTCATAGAAGGCCGTGTACTGCATTCTGATTCGGGTCTCCATCTCATCGAAGGCCATTTCCCCAGCAGGCATCCCGATGTGAGCGCGAATGGCCGAGAGTGGGTTGTAGGGGACACGAGCCATGGCCTTATAGCAAAGCTGCGGGTTCTCTTTCTTGAACACCTCATAAGCAAGCGGGTTGTCATCCAGCACCAGCTTGATGGCCAAGTCTTCACCCTTGACCGAGTACACCATGCAGAACATTTGCAGGCTAAGATCGCCTTTTCGCGTCAATTGATCAACGATGTCGATCTCAAGGCCCGCTGATAGATCCTTGATCACTGAAGAGACGCTGCCCAAAGGTACGTTGTCGTTGATGATGTAGGGCGCCAGCGGGCCAATGTCTTTGAGCAGCGCCAGCGCGACCGTCGTGATGAGCAGGTTGTCCTGGAGCGCAAATTCACCCTGGGCCTCTTTGGCGCCGGGGTATTGGTCAATGAGGGTGCGAAACGCCTCCCTGAGATCTTCTGGCTCAACCTGTTGAGCTACCCACAGGAAGAACCGAGTGGCTTCCTCCTGAAGTCGCCCAGTGCGCAGGGTAGCCTTGTCGAACACAACCTGCTCGCCGGGTCTTGCGTAGCTGGGTAGCCACTTGATCTCATTCATCACCGCATCCTCATCATCTTTGTATCAGCATACAAGCTGCGAATGCCTGGCCTGAAGAGGATGTCGCCCTAAAGCCCCAAATCCGAAGAGATTACTGACTCAATCCGTCCAGAGAGGTACTTGAGGTACTTGCGGTCGTTGGTCGCCAGATACAAGCCATGCCAGTGGGATGGCTGGGTGCAAAGTGCCTCAAGAGATTCGATTGATTCGGTACGCACTATCCGCTCAAGCTGAAAGAGCTTGTTGTGGTCACATTGCGCCAGTGGATCGCTTACGAACTGAAGGCTGTCAGAGATGTGAGACAGGGCATCAACAAGCAACTGTGGATATAGAGACTCACGATACTCAGGTGTAAGGTTGAGGTAGTTTGTCGTGCCGTAGCCAAAAAAATTCATAACACCAGCCATCAGCAAGTCAGCCTTTGGAACGCCTGCAGCTATGAAATCGTCCATGGTTTGAGCGACGATCTGAAGCTGGTCTGGGGTATGCATTTTTGCCAAACTCGCGTAGAAACTCATCTCACCAGCCAGTTCGATGAGCTCTTCGCGAAGCATGGTTAGGTAACCAGGGAAAACACTTAGTTTTTGATCCAGGGTGCTCATCGCCTCCCAGCTAAAGGGAACCCCAGGCTTTAAGATAATCGGCTTTTTAGGGTCAATGGCGCCCTCATCTCCATTGATCATTACCAGCTGGTTCTTGAAACGGAGGCGAAGCTCTGTACGACTAATGAGCTCTGGTAAATGGCCGACGAAACTGCGAATAGCCGTCAGAGGGTCGTAGGGTAGATGGGAAAGGGCCCACTCGACATCCTTTGGACTTTCTTTTAAAACAGTGTCATAGCCCGCAACCCAGTCATCGGCAACGGCTTTAATCGCCAGCTGCCCAGCATCAGTGTCATAGAGCTCGCAAAAGACCTTCAGAGGCAGGTCACCCTTACCTCCAAGCAATCGAAGAACGTCTATATCAACGGCTGGTGCCCAGGCTTTAATGTACTTGGCCACCTTTTCGGAATCGACCTTCTCGATGAGGTGGGCGAAGGGTGTGAGATCTTCAAGAGCCACAAGAGCCAGCGTGCCAGCGAAAAAGTCCCCTTCGTCCTGCAACTTGGGTACTGATTGACCTAATCGCGGATCGGCAGCTCGCAGTCTATCAAACGTTGCGCTAAGGTCATCGACTCCATGGTGCTCCATCACCCACAACAGATACTCGCGAGCTTCTCGCTGAATCTCGCCCTTGACCAAGTGCGTGTAAGCAAGATTCTTAAAGTCGAGATTGACGTCGCTTTCGACGCGAACGTAGCTGGGAAGCCCTGGGTATGTGCTCATGAAAACTGCCCTCTATTTGGTACTAGCATACGAGGTAGAGGGCTGTGCGTGAAGCGAAGTGGATAATCGACTACAGGGGGTTTTGAGTTGGCGCGCTGACGTCAGGTTTGATCTGCTACTCCAGAATCCTTAGCTCCAGCACCTGGCATGGAAGCAGCGTCAGCTTGTCCAGGCGCAAATTACCAAGAAGGTTGGCGGTGATCTGGCATGCCTCGGTGGTGCGACTCACGTCCTGATCAACCTCAATGTCCTGGGTAACGCTTCGAAGCTCCCTGGCGGCTTTTTCAAGATCACTGGCAAGTGAACCAAGGGCCTTGAGCAGATAACCTGTTTTTCGCTGCGAGGGGAGGGTTTCTGAGGGGTTCTGCCCTACCGCTCGTGTCACCGCAGGGGTGGCATCGGCAAACTTCGCAGCCAGCCGGCGTTGAGTAGCCTATAGCTCTTGCGAGACTCGTTTTCGATCAACCTGAGCATTCTTAAGAATTTCCCGGATCGCTCCAATACCTTCCCTCGTGCTGGCTTCCAGATTGCGTAAATTCTGAAGTGTGAGCTCGATCTTATTTTGCATGTTGAAGCCCTTTTTTTTGCTCAGTGGGGTCAATGGGGATGCGTGGGCCGGCATCCTTCGCTTGAAACGCATTTGCTTAGTAGCTGAAGCTTCTCAATGGATGCATCAAGCTTCGATTTCAAGCATGGTTTGAAATGATCCACAGATCCAGGCTTGTCTGAGTGACACTGCCTTGCGGCAGCAATGAAGACTTCGCTCACTGCCTCGTCATCATTCAATTTGTTTGGTGCTTGCACTTGTTGCGTTGCGCACCCGGCGAGCACAGCAGCAGCCATTAGCAAACCGATGCCGGACGGGAGCTTTAAATTCAGAACCATGGTCGCGTCTCAAATTTCGGAAAAAGGGTCGTCAGACGGGAAGTTCCAGTCTTCAATTGTGTCTTTGTAGAACTTCTGCGTGTCCGGCAATTTCATGGTCTTTCGGATAGCGTTCAAGCTGCTGGTAGAAAGCCAGACGTTGACGGCGAAGTTGCATTTGAGCCACGGGTTTCTCAGCTTCCAGGCCACAGGGTCAATACGCTGCAAATTGGCGTTGCCGCTGTAGTCCTGATCGCTTGCCCAGTGCTGAAGAACATCTGGCATGTCAGCCACCTCAACCCCGGTGATCAGCGCCAAATCATCAAGGGTTTGAGGCGTCACGTTTAGCACCCAGGACGCGGCCTTTCCGTTGCTATGGCAGAAGGCTTTGGAGTTCTCCCAACCGCCATTCAGTGTGACACCATGAGAAACGTAGGAAATATCCTTGTAGTACCCTGACTTGTCATACAGCTTCGATAGACGATAGCGAATGACGTCTTTTCCGGGACGATAGGTACCACTCAGCCTTCTTGGGCGCTTGGCGCCTTCGACCTGTACATAGCAAGTTTCTAGGGTGGCAAGGGCATACAGGGTGTCGGCGTTGTCTTCAACGCGATCACGGAACCACTGCATGATCTCGTCCTTACGCTGCTCATACTCGATGTCAGCCAGGCGCTGGATCTCCGTTGCAAAGTTGGCCCGAGCCAGGAAAAGGCGATCGTTGAGAAGCTGTTTTTTGTCGCCAAAAGAAGCACTGTCAAGGCTGTGGTACTTGTACTTGCGAACATCTCTCTTGAAGAAGTCGTTAACTTCGTCAGCGTAGTTTTTTGCAGTGACTACGCTGGGAAGGGTGCCCTCGGAAGCTTCCTGGGTGAGGTAAGCCACCACATCCCCCGTACTGAGCATGTTCAGCATCAGTGGGTTGACCTTGGCCTCGTAGCGCTCGACCAGCCAGTCGTTATGATTGCCGCCTGACTTGCCCAGGGCCTCCTGCATGTCCTCGCCTGGGTGGGCAACCTCTTGGAGGGTAAGCTCTTTTGCCTCGATGCCATGGTATTGAACCACTGGCAGACCGGCTTCATTTGCCTGGTCGATCAGAGCGCTTTGAACCTTGACCATTTCCCCGGTGTACGAGAGCTGTGGGGCGCTGACCGGCTTGCGCCAGAAGCGTTCCACGATGAGTTCGAACATCAGGGTGATCCAGATGATCTCGCAGGGGCCCAGCTCATTGATGGCGCTGAGGGGAAAGGCTGTCTGGTTGATCGGCGTGACGGCGTTGCCAAAGTCCTGCTTTTCAATCCAGAGGGTGTTTGATTCTTCGTTGTACTGCCAGTTCATCAAGTCATATGGAAACCAATGCTGCATGATCCGCTTCCCGTATTCCTTGTCGGGGCGTCGTGACATGTACTTAGCGAGAGGGTGAGCGTGCTCAGGGATGTCAGATAGCGTGATGATGTGACCACCATTTCGGATGGCGAAGACAAAATAGCTCTGGAAGTCATCCGGCGTTCGGATCAGGTTCAGCGAGACACCAGAAGGGCTGTTGCACAGGGCGCGGAGCATCGAGTTGATGTTCCAGAACTGATAGACATCCCGGTTATAGGCGGGCTTGACGCTTTCGGCCTCAGGGATGCCGTGGGTGAAGTAGTCAACACGGAGTTTGTTCATCGAAGCCAGGGCATCACGGCGCAGCAGAGCGATGTCATGCCTGTCTTCGATCAGCTTCATGACCTCTTCGGTGTCGGCCTGGTAGTGGCGTACCGCCTGGCGGGTAACCAGTTGGAAATGGGCCAGGTCTTCAAGCATTTCCTTGTCATTGAGCAGACGCTGGAGCTGCTCTGTCCTGGCGATGAAGTCTTCCACCCGTGGTCGATCATTGAGCAGGTCTGTCAGGTTGAAGTGGGTCTGTTTGATGAAGCTCTCGGCGTAGTAGCTGAGCATCAGGAAGCCGGTGATGTTGGTGTCATCCAGCTTCAGGGCTTCACCGATCGAGTCGGTCATGCGCTTGATGTCGTACTCGCGCATATTGAAGCTCTTCTTCGATTCGTCGAAGTTGGTCAGCGAGACCCAGAGGTTCAGTGCTTCAACCAGCTTTTCCTGCTTGTTCATGGTCAGTGTCCTTGCCGGCGCCGGGCGTCTTAACCCTGGGGGTGCTCAACGATAATGGAGGTTGGGGTGAAATGCACCTTGCCTGTCTCAGGGCGCACGCAGGGCCCCACTACAATGAAGCCGGTCAGGTCGATAGGATTGCCAGTGGCCACATCACCCACCCGGCACCACTGTTTGCTCACTGGCTCCCACTGAAAGGGCGCAGAGGGCCAGATGCGTTTGTCGCCATCTACGTGCGCCAGCCAATAAATATTGGCGTGCTTTAGTTCATTGAAGGGTGGGAGCGGGCCGCGCACGTCGGAGTAGGCCTCCTGAATCTTGCGCTCACGGTCGTTGCGGGGTTCGATGATGACAACACTGAATTCGGTCATGGAAATCTCCAGGTGATGAGGAGAGATTAGCCATATATTGACCATTTGGCAATAGGTTGTGATGAAATATCACTCTTTCCAAGCAGAAAATGAGGGGCGTATTTCGATTCTGACTGTCAGCCTGAATGGCAACACGTCAAACTTCAGACATTTGGTACAAAGGGCTGTTTATGCCTGCAGGGTTAGCATCCCGCGACCCCAAATCAGGTTTCGCGGGACTGACTAAAAACCTTAGAATGGAGTAGGCGCTAACTCAGTGTTGTTCTTGTACTGGCGAAATATCATGTTGACGAAACCATGCATCTGCTCATTAGAAAGCGCAGGCAATTTGTCCAAGTTGTCACGGTGTTTGCGCCTGAAATAGTCCATGAATTGACAGAGGGGGTCTTCTTCAAGTCCCGTGATTTTAGCCACTTCCTCGTAATCAAAGAAGTAGTTGATCGCCTTGAACTTGGCAAGGAGTTGATCATAGTTATCTTTAATCTCGGGGAATGCAGAAAATATGTCGGGGATATAGATTGATTTGTCTCTTTTCCATGGGTAGCAATTTAGGTTCTCTTTCGCCTCAATCCAGGGTAGGAACTCTTTATATATCGGACATGTGCGACCCTCAACAAGGGCGGTGTGATTTCGATATTCTTTAAGGTAAAGGTATGGATGGAAACGTTCGCTGCTAGCAACGAATTGATAGATGTCGTCAATGCTGTCGAAACCTTCTTGCCAACGGTTAGAGTCAAAACCAAGAAGGCGCAGCGCTGCTTCGAAGTCCTTAGTTACCAGGATCGTTTTATCAGAATTTGTATGTTCTGGCATTTGAAGCCAAAGGCCGCTTTTAACGAATTTCATCCCCATTTTCTCGGCTACAGGGCCCATAAGGTTGCCCAAATCATTCCAGCTAAAATAGCTAAGACTGAAATCAAAATCGACTTCTGGGGTGCTGACCAAATTAATTTGTAGAAACTTGCCGCTATCCTCCAGCGGAAGCCCAACACTGAGAACTGAGCCGTTATTAATCCATGGTAATGGCAACTCGTATGTTTTGGACAGCTCCTCGACTAAGTGATGCACGCCCATAAAATCAAAAGCCCGGCTGTCTATGAGTACATTAAGCTCGTCAAAATCCGCTTTTTTGCGAAAGCTTGGGATGGGTTCAACGCGTGCAGCGCTCCCCAGGACGCCAGCGATCATCGAAAAACGTACCTGGAATTCATCCAGTGCCGACATGGCTGCATCACGCGTGCAACGCGTTGCGCCGAAAGGGGACAAAGCATTAACAGCCATATCGGTTTCCTTTATCTATTGAGAAATGTTCACATTTTTTGAGCTAAGCACGCCATCCTGCTTCAAGAATTGACCTGCTGATTTGCTCATCAATCCAGTCTTCAGCTGGACACAGGCCATAGGATTATCTTATTTCCGAAAGATGAGGATGGTCAATCTTTATCAGTTTTGCTCTATTTAAAATAATAAATACATCACAAGTTGGAGGCGTGAGGAGAGGTGCCGGAAGTGCCTCACTCTGGTCAGTGTGCTCGATCCGGTCATTAACTACGACTTGGGAACCTATAGTCCCAGGTCGCTGCTGAGGCATTTATCGATCGCACTACCACAAGATTCAAGCAGAAACGCCTTGTTTCTGGTCAGGCCGTAGACGGCAGCCAAGGCGCTGTCGCTTCCACACTGGGCAATGATCTCGCGATCGGTGAACTGACCGAGGTAGTCCGTATAGACGGGGGCGAAGATGGCCTGATTGATGGCGTTCATCCGGCCAAAGGATTCCAGGGCCTCCATGAGGGTTGCAGGTGCACTACCCTCGGCTTTCGCCACAACCGCATGATCAATGATGTAGGAGCCCGAGACACCCGCTGCCATGAGCGCCTTGGTAGCCTCCAGGAAGCCTTGGATGTCCTTGTTGTGCTCCTCCAGATAGGAGCTCTGAACATAGAAGAAACTTTCAACCAGGCGCTGCTTGTCAGCCTCAAGCTTGAGGGGGAGCTTAGGATCTAAATGTGCAGGCAGTACTTCATGATGATTTGCAGCGACGAGCGCAGAATTTTCGAATGGTTGGAGAATAATAGCATCTTCCTGGGTGGCCCTCAGCCAACCAAACTCCTCTGGATTTTCCCCCAAGTATTTTTGGCGAGTCCTTATAGCCCGATGCAGGAATAAATCTTTCTCACTTTGCGCATCATGAACATAAGCCTTGTGAATCACCGAGTCTTTTTTTTCTGGGAATGACGCTAGCGTGTCCATGGCGGTTTTGAGGCCGCGCCAGCCATTTTCTGCAAAGATAGCGTTTTCGAAGACCTCAAGATTATCAAGCGCAACCGCAGCCAGCTGAACCTGGCGCCATTCAACCTTATATACCTGACGTGTCGCTCGATAATACCCTCGGCCAGGAAGTGAAGAAAAAGCTCGTAAAACGTCAACTTTTTTGCAAGCCGGAAGGGATTTATTGAACTCTTTGATCATTAAGCTCACCGACATTGACTCATTTTCAATGTATTGTAGGTAGCGCTCAATAATGTTGCCGGTCGTCTCAGATGGGATGCATAACGCCATGGTCACTGCGAAATGGAGCCGGTCATCATTTTTGTAGTCGCTGGGCTGGAGCGCCAGGATGCCAAGTGCTTGCTTGACGGCTTCTTTGTCGTCAAAACCAAGCAGCCAATCCTCGCACAGCGATGCTACGTCATGAAATTCGTCCTTGAGGAGGTAGCCATCTTTGTAGCTGCGGTAGAAAGATTCGATTTCGTGGCTGGGGAACATGTCGCAATCCTGATTTGATCAAGGCTGTCGTGCAGATAGACACAGTATGAACTGGGCGCAGAGGTGGGTGCACTCAAAGCAGGGGAAAATCAAAATAAATCGATCACAACCAAAAATTCGATGAGTGGCTTTGCTATAAATTGACTGATTGGCAATTGTTTTTAAGCTTTGGCGCGCATTGACATAACGCGGATGCTCAGCCATTACCTTCAATGGATGTTGGCTAGGCCGCTGGCCAACGGTTCTCTAGAGGTGGTGAAATGGCTCTGAATAATCCCGGTTCGGTTCTTCGTGGGCTTAAGGTGGCGCTCTGCCTTATGGGTGCGGCACTTGGCGGTTGCAATGGAGTGCCCAAAACCTTCATTTCAAATCCTGTGTACGACCAGGCATTCATCGTTACATCAGGCGCGCCAATGCCAATGATGATCATGGCCACAGCTGTTCAGTGGAACGACGATTACGCCGTGACGGCTAAGCACACGCCATTTCTGAAAAACGTGGTTCATGAGGGGCGTGGAGATTTAGTTTTCTTCAGACACCGGGCTGACTATGCACCGCAATGGCGCCAGCATGTTCCGGGTGAGAGTGTCACGGCAGTAGGGTTCAACAGTCTTTACCTACCCGTTGAGGGCGCCGAGAACACAACCTCAGCATTGGTAAGGCTGGGTGTTGGGGACAATGTTTTCTACTCCATTCATGATGGGGCAACGATGAAAGGGATGTCAGGAGGCCCTGTGTTTGCGGGTGACGGCAAGGTGGTTGGCATGACCGTCGCCTTCATTCCAAAAGGCGAAATTGACAGCTTGAAGCGTCCCGACCTCGCCAAGCTGCAGCGAGTCAGTGTGTTCATGCCTTACAGTGAAATTGACAGAGACTGGCGCCGCTATCAGCAAAAGCTCGCAGGGTTTCCCGCGCCAGCGAGCCAGCCAGCCTTTGTTGCAGCTACCTCGCGTTGATTAGCTTTAGCAGTGGCGTGCGGTATCCGTATAATGGGGCATGGCCAACCAGGATCACACCTTGAAAATTCCACTCGTCATCACCTCAGAGCTTTGGCACATCGGCGACTTGAGCAACAACACTCAAGGCAAGCGTCAGAGTTTTGAGGGCAATTTGCTATCGGCTTCCGCGTGCCCGAACGCTTGGGAGGGTATCGCTAGGCTGGGTGGGGGCAAATACTACAGCCTCAACCAAGAGATCATGCTCGTAAACATGTGGGAAGCCCTCAAGGGTGCTGACTTCGAACCTTTGCGCCTTACGGTGCAGCAGTGGGCATTGAAACGGCGACTGATTGAGCCAGGGGTTATTTACGTGGCCTCGTACTACGATGATGAGATGGAGTGTGAGAGGGAGATGCATTTTGCCTCTGAATCTGAAGCGCGAGCAGAGGTGGAAGTTGAGGGGTGTGGCTCTGAGATCGAAACCCGCTCAGTGTTTCTGGCAACCGATGCCTTGCTCAAGATTCATGGTCTGACCCGACCCATGGCAAGCAGCGGCTTGGAATACGCCTTGATTGAGTGGGTGCGCGAGAATACATCGCGCATGATCCAGGGGGTCTACTGGGACGAGAAGCTCGATGAGCTGGGGCTTTCGGCACCACGGGCCGGCATGTTCTCAACCAAAGGCTTCGAGGAGCGTAATGCTCTTCCTGACGATGAAGACTGCCTGGCTCACGTCGATTTCTTCACCATGGTGCAGTACACGCGGGGCGGGCCTAGGGCGGATAACGGATCCGAGCGAGGTCTTTGAGCCCTCTCGCTAGCGTTCCCGAGTGGTCATAAGTTAATGTTTCTCACGCTGATCACCAGCTTGTAGGTGCAAAGATCCTGGCCTTTCACTTTGGGGGCGCAGTTGCCGAACAACATGTTCTTTGACTCACCCTTGCTGGCAACGACCGCACTTGTGAAGCCGTTGCGGTGCATCCTGGGCTCCTGAACAGTCGCTGTGGTGCCCGGAGTCGCTTTGATGGAGAAGCCATTGAGTTCAGCCACCTCACCTTTGACCCTGATGAAGACAGCGTTTTCTGGGGTCAGGTTGGCAATCACCTTCAATGTGAGGCCGCTAGCGACAGAGGCCGGCAGAAATGAGATTTCGCCGTTTTTGAATGTGGCTCGATCGACATAGCCATGCTCAACCGTGTCCTCGATTTGAACAGGTGTAGCGGCTGCGGTGATATTTCCTAGCGAGAAGGAAGACACCAGCTCATCACCCCGGTACAAATTCCCATCCATAGCCAGCCTGGGCGAGCTTGCAGCCTGCGCAGACAGCGACTGGAGCAATAACACCAGGAGGAGGATGCGTTTCATATGGGTGGCTCTAAAGGCTAAGGGCATTGGATCGACAGATTATGCATATATTGCAGGTCGGTCAATGGTTTCCGGCTTGCCTGTCTGGGCGCACCGCCGATTCTGATTTGAGAATCACTGCTAAGGGCAGAGAGAGTCGTCACTTGGCCTTGGCCGAGCTGCTTTTAGCTGCTCCAGCTTTCGCAGCGCCAGCATCTGCTGGGCGTGATCAAGGACTTCAAGATGATCAGCCTCTGACAGCCAGTTCTGCTCAAAGGGGCTGACGCCGAGGTCAGGTGCAACATCTACCACCAGCGGAGCCTCGAAGCGGCCCATGGCCTGCTTGAGGTTGAAGGTGCCCGAGGCATCAAGAAAAAGATCCTGCTCAATTTGAACGGCTGCATGGCGGGGAAAGCCCTTGGAGCAGAAGCCATGTGCTCGCTCGTACCGAAAGAGTACGATGTTGAGCCCTGTGATGCTGGATAGGGCCTGCGAGAAGCTTGCGCATTCACCATCAAGGTAGCGATCGACGATGTAATCAATCTGCCATTGTACGGCTTGCTCGTTAGAGGCCAAGGTCAGCTCCTATGATGGCGTCTCTAAATTGTTCGTTGCCAGCTTGAAGCAGTCTATTGTCATGGGTTATTTGATAGACGATTTTAGCGGTGCCTATGTCGGTGCATTGTGAAAGTATTTCTGTTGGAGTAAAGTCCTTTAAATAGACTGAATAGGCCTTTCTAAAAAAGGAGCGATCATGCTCCGACATTCGTCTGAGCGCAATAAGGGAGTTTTTAAGAGAATCTTTGGTTGATCCCAATATCGATTTTCCAGAGGCCTGGGTTAGGATCAAGGAAGGGGGGACTCCAGCGTCCAGGAAGGCCTGCGTAACCTCATCGACAATATTGGCATCGATGATTCTCTGCTCGCCTAAAGGTTCAAAAAAAGCTTGTATGTGACGCTCAGGGTCAACCATCAAGCGCTCAGCAAACCAGGGTTCATTATAAAAAGTCTTGTCAGAATTAGTCCAATCCAGCCATACCAATCCGCCAGGCATAAGTGTAAACTTTTGATCCACGATGCACCGATTATAAAGAGCTCCTTCGATGTATTCGTCAGTTATTTCGACTCTTAGGTTGAGCAGTAGAATGTGAAGAAAATCCTGATCTGCGGTTGGCGACTGCATCAGGAATTTGTGAATTTTGGTGCTAGGATCAACTGGAAAATCCATTAGCGGTGCGAAACGATCCGCCCAGGTTTGGCTAGATCTTCTGTCATAACATTTTTTGAAAACAACCAGGTCGTCCCACGCCACAGCGTTGGTGGCCAATTGGTTAATGGAGATGCGGTAAACGGTCGCGGCAACATCGTAAAGCCAATGTGGAAGCCCTCTGAAAATCAGCATGAGATCCAATGGGCACTTGTCCTCGGTTAATTTAGAAAACCTGATGACATGGTTGCCAATATCAAATCCATTTGCATGAATATACTGATGATAGCGATCAATAAGTTCAACTGTGTGTTGGGATGGACTGCACAATGCCATTGCCATGGAAAAATACATGCGATCAACATGGTTATTACTTGATTTTGAGCACACGTCATTCGTCGCCAGCTCGGTTGGATGTATGCCCGCAGACGTTAATAGCCATTGCTCGCACAACGAACCAATTTGCAAAAATTCGGCTCCTGATGGCCTCCAGTCTGCGCTCAGGTGCTCTTGGTAGGCTGATTCGATCGCTATGATTGGGAACATGGTTCAACCTCAGACAATCAGGGCACTGCCCTGCAAACTCGTATGCGTTAGTGTAAGCCGTGCGATGCAGTAATCAATATTTACAGGCCAAGATCCTGGCTCATCACTATCGACCTGGTCGTTTCATTGCCAGCTTCAAGAAACGCTTTTTTACCTGTCAGCCGATAGGCCAATGCCAGTCGTTCAGGGGTATCGCACAGTTCAATAATTTGCTCCGTAGTGTAGGCCTTGAGGTACTGTACATAGAGGCTGACGTAGAAAGCCTGTCCTGTGGGCTCCATTTCTTCAAAACGAGATAGAGCTTTTTTGAGTGACATTTCTTCCTCGACTTGACCATTTTGAACCATCTTGGGTGCACATGGGCCGTGCTCAACAATGTGTGCGGGTGCAATGCCCGCTGCCAGAAACGCTTGTGTGATCTCGGCTGCATGACGGTCGTTATAAGATCCCGTGTTGTTCAGATGCTGGAAAAATGACTTTATGATGCGATCTGGTTCTTTCATCAGCTGCTCACGGAAGTCTTGCTGGCGATAAAACGCCTTTTGGCTTGTGCAGCTTCCCAATTCTAGGTCAACGATGCCGTCTGGAAACAGGGTGGGTCTTCTATCCCCGGTAGACCTCGCGTAGCAGGCACCGCCAGAGTATTCATCGAACAGCAGGGCGCGAACCTCCTGGGTGCGATAGAAAAAGAAGTCTCTCTCATCTTGATCGGTATCGATCAGCGCCTTGTGAATCCTTGATTCAGGGTCAGGGTCGAATTTAGCAAGAGCTGACAAACACCAGTGCCGAGCCTTATCCTCATCGTCAGGGATTGCAAGATTGAGTAGATCTACATCGTCCCAAGCAATGGCATCCAGAATGAGATCAGTGCGATTAATCCCATAGGCGCCACATGCGATGTCGATTATTGTTGGAGCGACTTCACGCAAGCCTTTCACTACATCGACGTATATCACTGCTTCATCAGACTCCAGCATCATGTCCATCGCAGTTACCCATCGCTGGATATTGGGCAACTCTTGGTTGATATATGTGCTGTAGATTGAAAACAGCTTTCCAGTGTTGTCAGAGGGAAAGCAAAGCGCAAGACTGAAGGCAAAAAGCATACGCTTGTCGTAACCCAATCTGCTCTGGAGGCACAAATTCTGGATGGCGGCCATTGCGGAGTTTTGCTCGTTCTCAAAGCTCAGCAGCCACTGTTCGCTGATTCGAGCTACGTCCTCTAGCCCCACAATGTCCACATTCCCGCTCATGTACTGCTCAAAGCGGGATTCGATTTCGAGAATGGGAAACATAGGGTGACCTCAGACGTCCAGGGCATCACCCTGATTGTTCATTTTTTTCAGTATAAGGGGTGCGTATAGGGCATCGAAAGCGCATGCATTACTCCTTTTCCGATCACGCATGAGGTCGGTACCAGCATGCAGAAAGATTTTTGTCACATCTCAGGCGGCAGGTTGTGTCAGATCTGGTGCAGTCTTGGGCTGGGATGGGCTTTCAATGGGCGGTGATCGGTCTGCATACTGAAAACATCAATGATTAATGTCGCCTGCCTGAGACGAGTACCCCATGTTTGGAATCCCTGAGCTTGATACTTTCTACCGGAGACTCAAGGACGAGTGCCGGGATTGTGGTGATTTTCTGGAAGCCGCGACGCTGGCAGAACAGTGGCTGCTTGGATTCTCAACCAGCAAGTTCCCAGTCGCCTCAGCCAAGCGCAAGATTTCGGGTTTGGGTGGCGGCAAGGACGGTGAGGAGCTGATGTTTGCCTTAGGGATGGCGCTGTGTATCCCCTCTGACCATACCGGGGCCATCATCAATAGCTTCTATCCATTTCTGAAGGACAACACCTTTGACACTGCTCGCTATGTGCAGCAGCTTTCGACCCGTGGCAGCGACGAAATTGAGGTTGATGTACTTCGGGCAGTCAGCATGGTGAATGACCGCAGGATGTGTGACCTGACATGCAGACTCTATGGCTCAACCGTCGACGATGTTCGCCTTCATGCTGTTGCCTGGGATGACCTGGAAGCCTTCAATCTCACCCTCTCAGATCATGAGCCATCGGCCAGGTATCAAGCCGCCTATGCACTGGCGCGCTTCCCTGCGGCCCCCGAAAGCAAGATCCACCAGCACCTTTCACGCCTGGAAACCTTCAAGCTGGACTTTCCCTACTACCGTAGCGGCGTTTTGCGCTCGCAGCTTGAGGGCGAATATTCATCCGGGGTGGACTTTGTGCGCTTTGAGGGGGCTCAGCGCGCAACCCTGCAGCCCGATGGCGGGGATGAGCCGGAGCGAGCCAAGCCTGGCCAATTCAGAGGGTTCCATGAAGAGCCTGATTTCGCACTGCAACTGGCAGAAAACATGGAAGAAATCGTTCATGAGTTTTTTGAGGTCAAAAGAGAAGAGTGCCGCATCAAGCCGGAGAGCTGGTGTCAGGTCGATGAGATAACTCGGGCGTTCATGGCTGCTGGCGCCGATGCCAATGCGCTTATCGCCCTGGGGCCATGCGATCAGGAGGAACTCGGCACGCCACCATCACTCAATGAGGCTCTAAGAGCTCTGGGCGAACTGAGTGTTGATTGGCAGCGCTTTTACCAGGAGATGTACAGGGCCTACTTGAGGGGATTCGATCCCGCCGAGGTGGTGGCCAGCTGTGAAAATGACGAAACACTGGCTGCGGTCTACAGGGTCACGGGCGACAAGGCCTATTTACAGGCCGGCAATGAAAGTGTGAGAAGCATCGCTATCAGTGCTGACTTAGGTTTGTAGTGGGCAACCCCAGGGCCCGCCTGGGGCATCGAAAGTGCTTAAAGCCCTAGATCCTGACCCATGACTAGCGATCGAGCATGGTCGGTGCCGGCTTGCAGTAGCTGTTTATCACCCGTGAGGCGGTAGGCAGCCGCGAGATGCTCCGGTTTTTTGCAAGCCTGTGCGATTTCGTTTGCGGGAAAACCTTCAAGGTAGGCGCGATAAGCCGTGGCGAAGAATCGCTGCTTCCCAGGCTCCATTGAGACGTACTTATCAAGCGCTTTGAACACCATATTGTCGCTAGTCACTGGATAGGCTGCATGTCGCGGATGGCAAGGCCCTTTGGCAATGAGATAGCCAGGGGAGACCCCGGCATCCAGAAAGGCTTGCGTGATCTCATCCGCGTAGGGGCCATTCTTCCCATCCGTTTCGCCGGTCAGCGAAGGACTGAAGAACTCGCGCACCGTTCGCTCAAGGTCGCGATGGAGCATGAGTTTGAATTCAGGGTGGCGATGAATCGGCGTCACACTGGCGTCTGCTTTTGCAAGCAGGCTTCGGCCACAAGGCAGGAGCGTTGATCGTCTGGCGCCGCGCTGTCGAGCAAGCAGTCCAGAGTAGGTGGTGCTACACGCCAACTCCGAACGAAGATTTTGCATCTGCTCGCCAAAGAGATCCTTCTCATCATCAATGCATGTCACCAGGCGCCTATGGATCTGAGACTGCGTATCCACTTCAAACATGGCAAGTGAGTTGAAGGCCACGACGCTGGCAATGTGAGCATCCTCGCCAGAGCTTTCAAGCGCATTGAATGCCTTGATGAAAAGCTCAAGGTCATCCCACGCAATGGCGTCTCTAATCACGTCATGGGCCTTGACGCTGTATAGCGTGAGGGCAAGATCGAATGCTTCAGGATCAACCTTTTGCAAGGTCGATCTGATTTCAGGGGTGGCGCCGTGGAACGAAAGGGTGATGTTTAGATCAGTGATGATGTTGGTCAGGTTCCGCGTGTTGCTTTCGATGTAATCCTGGTAGCTGCGCAAGACCTGGTCAGGATTGGCAGAGGGGGCGCTCAGGCAAATGCCAATTGCAAATGACAGTCGGTTGCCCGCTTGACTTGGGCCAAGTGAGTGAAGGCAGTTCAGTGCGTCGCTGTAGGGGTGCGAAGACCTGCTGAAGCCAAGGAGCCACTTCTCTGTCAGCTCTGCAACTGTGCCCAGATCGTAGATCACGTCCCTTTTGCCGTTGGTGTAGCCGGCATAGAAAGACTCGATTTCAAGGATGGGGAACATGAAGCGACCTCGGTTTGTCAGGGCATTCACCCTGGGTGTTCATTTTCCCCAGTATAGGTTTTGCGACCAAAACAAAGAAAGCGCGGCATTGGGCGATATCAGTCGTAGGGCTGATCGCCAACCAGGTCATTGCCAGCTGCTAGGAGGCTTTTGCCTCAATTCGATGTCTGGGGGTTATACAGCCTGATCCTGGCGACTGTGCCCAGATCGCTGCTCATCATCGACCACAGATCTTTGAATGAGATTTTGTTGCCAGCGTCCACCATGTAGCGCTGGCCCTCATTGCCTGAGGTGGAGCTGGTTGTGCCAACGGTATAGGTGGTAAGAATATCCCCGGTTGGCCCCATGACGTCCAAATGGGTATAGCGATCGATCCAGGCGAGGGCGTTGTTTCCCGAATTCGAAACCACGCTCAATTTACCCTGAATGTTTTGCGGCAACCAGGTGGCTTGCTCTAGGAAAAACCCTGCGGTTTCGAAACCTGGAATCGCGACGGGGCTTGCGGTGCCGAAGTAATATTGCCTGGCGCCAAGGTAATTCATACCGCTGAAATTCAGCAGTGATTTGGAAGTAATTTTGCCTACGAAATCGCCATAGACAGTTCGATTCCTGTAGGTTGGATCGATGACCTGGGTTTCTACGTAAGGGTCTCCGGAGGGCCTGGTTTTTCCGGTTTTGGTGTTTTTCTCAATGGGCAGCACATTTCTCGCCTGGGTTGTGCCGCAGGTTCCTGTCTGATTGACAGTCGACCCATAGGCTACCGAGGAGCTCAAGGGGAGCCATGAGCATCCAGTGCTCACCGATGCCCAGTCGGATTTTTGCGTGGCATCAATCCAGCGCTCGGGATTCAGTTCGCGGATGGGGGCGGCAACACGAATCTCGTTCCCGGCCTGGGCAGAAGAAATACCTACAGAGAGCAAAGCCATGAAAATTGTGGTGAGACTTGGCGACTTTATGTTCATGACCGTGCCCTATAGTTATTTTAATCTGGGTCTCTCATTAATCCCGATGCAGTAGTTAATAGCAATAGCTTTTGGGTTCCTGCTTAGAAACCCCATTCTTTGTACTTGTATTGTGCCGACCGCCACTGGGGGTTTGCAATTTGTTGTTTATTGCAAGAAAGACTTTCTGCTCGACGGTGCTTTGCAATGCTGTCGATCAACAGGATTGAATGACTACAGGCCCAAATCAGATGCCATTGCCGAATCTCGCACCAAGCCACCCCCTGCCTGGAGTAGCGCTCGGTTGCCCGTTGCGTTGTAAGCAGCCAAAAGGGTGGCTGGATTGATGCAGTTATCCAGGATCTCCTGGGTTTCGTATTTGGCCAGATAGGCCCTGTACGCCTCCTGGTAATAGCGCTGGTTTTCAAGCGTGATCTGGCCCAGCTTGGTCAGGGCGCTTTTGAGTGTCGTGCGGGTTGCAACTTTTCCCCGAGCCCCTTCGTCGATGATTCGCTCTGCCGGCACACCCGCCCTCATGAATGCTTTGCACACCTCATCAACGTGGTGCCAGTTTGAGGGGTTCACATCGAGCTTGCTGTCCCTGTGAATGAAGAACTGCTTGATGAAACGAGACGGATCGTGGCTCAAGGCTTCTTTGAAGCTTGGGTGCTGGTAAATCGGAAGGTGGGTGCCTGGCACTGGACTATCGAGCCACCCCTGCGGCTGCATCACAGGCTTTGAGGTGTCTGCGGGTCGAAGATAGGTGATGCCATCTTTGTATTCCACTGCCAGTTGCTTGCGAAGCGCCTCCAGGCAGAAGTAGACCAGATCGCGCTCATCCTTCTTGCATCCAATAACCGCCTGGTGAACGGCGCTTTCTGGCTTGATGGGGAAATGCGCGAGTGCTTCGAACTTCGCGGTGTGGGATTTTCCGGGGTCGTCAGGCAGCGTGTTCATGAAGACTTTTGGGCTGTCGCAGGCTACTGCTGCAAGTCTGACGTTTGCCGCATGGGTTTGGTAGCACGAATAGGCCAACGAATAGAGCCTCTTGGGTGTTGACTCAAAGGCCTTCAGCACATTGACGGTGTGCACCGGGAAGATATCAGCCATGACTTCGCCGACCCAGCTACCGATAAGACTGGAGTTTTGATTCAGTGTTTTCACGAACACGCTGAAAATCTTGCCGGTGTTGGCTGAGGGTTCACACAGGGCCAGCGAGAAGGCGAAATAGAAGCGCTTCTCGGTGCTCTGGGGGTTATGGGCGCCAAGGCTATGCAGAGCATCCATGTAAGGATCCTGTGCCTCGGAAAAGCTCAGCAGCCATTGCTCAGCAAGCTCCGCAGCTGCGGTTATCTGCTGGGGGTCAATTTGAGACCGGCAGTATTGGTGGTACAGGTTTTCAAGCGGCAATAAGGACAGCATCTCTGGGCTCCAGCTTTGGCGTAGTTGGCGCGGTGAATGTTGAGGCCAGCATGAAGATCAGCGCCCGCTTGTACTGGCGTTCAGCCTCTCCACCTCGCATGTGACCCATCAGCATAAAATCCAGGGCGCTTTGGACGGGGTCATCGCTTTTGAGCAAGCCCACGAGAAAGCGATCAGACTCAGCCGCAGCTGCAGGAAAGAGTGCGGGGTCAAATGTCTCCTGCCCAATGGTTCGGGATAAGTCAGCCGCCAGTTTGTGGCTCATCAAAATCTTCCTCGGTTGTTTTTATGGTGGAGGGATTACAAGCCAAGTTCCGACGCCAAAGCCTCTGCTCTAACGCGACTTCCCGAAATGGAATTATCACAGGCCCAGATCAATGGCTATTGCAGATTCCCGAGCAAACCTGTCGCCCGCCTGGATGAAGATAGGGTTGCGAGTCGCTTTGTACGCCGCCAGGAATGCTTTGTCGTCTACACAGTTTCGGAGCACATCCTGATAGTCATGCTCATCAATGAAAGCCTTGAATGCAACCTGGAAGTAACGCTCGTTTTGTTGGTCGAAGGCCCCATGGCCTTTCAACGCAGTTTTCAGATCAATTGGAACACCGACCTTGCTTTCGCAGCCCTCCCGGACAATTCGTTCTGCGGTCAAGCCGGCCCCCATGAAAGCCCTGATGATAGTGTCAACATGATCCCAGTTTGCAGGGTGGATTTCTCTGTTGCCTCGCAGCGGCTGGAAAAAAATCCTAATGAGCCTTCCCGAGTCGGCTTCAAGCGCTTTTTTGAATCCAGATTCCTCGCAGACCAAGGGAAGCTGTCCGCAGCTCGGCCTTTCAAGGTTCAAGCGATGGCCAGGGAACAGGCATATTTGAGAGCGGTTGTATGGCCTCAGGTAGCTTACGCCACAGGTGAATTCCTCCGAGAGTTGTTTTTGGAGGGCTCCAACACGGTGACGCATCAGCATGATTTCATCGGCCTTGCTCTTGATGAACGCCTTGTAAATGAGGGTCTCCTTATCAATCGGAAACCGCGCAATGGCATCAAGTGCGATGGTTCGCCTTTCTCCATCTGAAGGCAGGGTATCGGTGAAGAGCTTCAGGTTGTCGCATGCCAGTGCTGCTGTCCGCACCAGCACTGGATCCACCCTGTAGATTTGGCAGGAAAGTTCGTATTGCGCTGAATCTGAAAGATTGCCAAGCCCCTTTAGGACGTCTGCGGGGTGGGTTTTTTCGATGTTGCTTGCTACCTCGGTAGTCCATGAGCCCATCAAGTCAGTGTTCGCTCGCAAGAAAACATCATACTGTTTAACAACCCCATCCAAATCAGCAGTTGGCAGACAGAATGACAATGACAATGCAAAGCAAAGGCGATAAATGTTGAGTTGACGATCGGGTGAATGCAGACTTTTGATGGCGGTTATATGGGGATTTTCATCCTCACTGAAGCTCACCAGCCACTGCCTGGCTAATTCAGCAATAGGGGTAATCTCATCGGGATCAAGTGTCGACCTGAGGTAGGAATTGAATGCCGATTCCAGCTGTACGATAGGAAACATATTTCGTGAACCCTGGTGAGGCGAGCCTTTTGCTCCGCATGCACATTCTCATTATGCAGTGTGCGGTGTGGGCCTTGATAGCGTCAGGAAGAACTGCTCAGCGGTTGTTTGAGCGGCGTTACCACTAGCTCAAGGCCATTAAGGGTTACGAGACCAGGCATGTAGTTTTGGCTTGTCATGGCCTAAAGGCCTAGATCTGATGCCAGCGCACCTTCTCTTGCTCGACCCCCCGCCAGGCGAAGCACGTCCTTGTCTCGGGTAACCTCGTACAGTGCACGCTTGCTTTCGTCGGTGGCGCAGTGGCCAAGCAGGGTTTTGGTGTCAAAATCACTCAACAGGGCCTGAAAGGCGACACGATAGAAGCGCAGATCTTCCTTGTTGAGCATACCCATGCGTCCGATAGCGTGCTGCAGGGAGACGAGGGGCGCGCCCATGTTCTCGCGGCACAAACCGTAGGTCAGCAGGTGCTGCGCTGAGACGCCAGCATCCAGGAACGCCTGGGTAATGCGATCGATGTGATCCCAGCCGTCATGAGCGCGGATGTCCAGCACCTTCTTGGGGGTGAAGAAGCCTTGAATGCAGCGAAGCGTGTCTTGCTGGATGCCTTGGGCGAAACCGGGCTGTGTGTAGAACAGCTCCTCATGGTCAGGGGCGCAGAGGGGCCAGGCATCCTGGTAATTGGGGAAAAGGGTGTTGGTATTGGGATCTAAATTACGAAGGTGGCTGATGCCGTTACAGAAAGCATTTTCAACGTTTAGCCGCAGGGCCAATATCCTCGCCAGGAAGAGATCCTTTTGATCCTGCTCGGTGACAATCAGTGCCTTATGGACTGCGGTATCCGGCTGGACAGGAAACAGCGCCAGCATGCCAAACTTCTCTTGCCATTCATCTGTGTGGGTGTAGACGGCCCAAACCCGGTTGTAAGCCTCCATGTCATCGTTGCTGATCGCATCGATTAGGGCGCTAGCCGTGGAAACACAACAGAGCTGAAGCAGGCGTTTGAGGTGGTCAGGATTTGCCAACCTGATGAGTGAGCGCATGTCCCCTAGTTTGTTCGTGCCATAGGCTGCAAAGGTATCCTTGAGCTGAAACTTCATGTCATTGATGAACAACATGTAGGCGCTGAAGATCCTTGGAAGATTCTGTGTGGGCGCGCTTATGGCGGTGGCCAGCATGAAGGTCACAAGCTTCTTGTGTTCGTCGCGCTCGTCACCACTGCGCACGGGGTAGCCGAAGAAGGTTTCGAGGCCCTGATTCTCGCTGTCCTGGAACATCTCATGAAGCAGGTCTACGACCGGATCGTCTTCCTCAATGAAGCTCATCAGGCAGATCTCGATTTTCTGCGCAGCTGCCGCGAACAGGTCTCGATCGATCGGGCCTTTGTGCGAGGCATAGGTCTGGCGGTAGAGGTCAAGAATCTGCTGGTCAATCATTTCAAAATCCTTGGTGCAGGGTTACAAGCCCAGGTCAGCGGCCATGCTCAGAGTTCTGCCGTTGCCACCCATGGCCTGCAGCAGCTTATTGTCGCGTAGAATCTTGTGGGCACCTAGTAGCGTCAGATCACTGCCATCACAGGCTTCGATCACCTGTTCGATGGTGAAAGTGCGCAAATAGGCCAAGTAGATGTAGGCGTAAAAGCGAAAATTCATGTCGTTCAGGTGACCCAGGTAGTTCAGCGCCTCATCAAGCTCCACAGGCGTGCCGTATCGGCTTCGATTGAGCGGGCCATAGGTAATCATGTCCTGAGGGCGTGCGCCTGCGTCAAGAAAGATTGAGGTCACCTCATCGGCCAGCGCCCACATTTCTGGTTCGTAGATCTCAAGGTTCAGGCTTGGGCCGTAGATAGCTTTGATGGCATCGACCGGGTTGGCCAGGATCCATTTGCGAAATTCGGGTCGACGAAAGAAGGTGTCAGCATCACTCTCGCGCTGGCGCCAATTCTGAAAGCCGATGCCGAGGGTCTTGGGGCTGCCTTGGGCATTGCGAGTCAGGTATTTGAGTGAGCGTTTCGAGGCGGGGGGTTCCAGGGTGTAACGGATCATGGCGGTTCGGGCTTTGTATATCTCGCGCTGGCCCTGTTCACAGTTCACATCAGGGCATTCCAGGAAGATTCGTGAATCCGGAGCGTCCTCGAACTGCGCCAGGCTTTGCCACTTGTAGTAGGGGTAGGCGCCGCCATCGGGTTTGGAGCAAATCAGCTTGAAGAGCTCAACGTCATCGGTGGCAATGGCCTCAACCAATACATCGCTCAAAGGCGCGTTGTAGAGACGGCTGGCCTGCTTGAGTCGCTCTGCCCCAAGGATCTTGAAGCATCGGGCCAGGTCGATTCCCAGTGCCTTGTCGTAAAGCTTCAGATCCGTGGACAGCGTGAGGGTGAAACCGATCATGTACTTCCAGTAGGCGTCGAACACGACGGGAAAGTAGCTGTTAGGGCGCGCCAGCGACAGCTTCAGCAGGTTGAACAGGATGGCTCTGCAGAAACTGATGCTCTTGTTGCGAGGGTTTCCATCGTCCACCCACAGCGGGGCAATAGCCGACAATGCCGACTCACAGGGCTTTTCTTCATCCACGTAGTGCAATAGCCACAAGCAGGCTTTATCTGCCAATTCGACGATGGCTTGTTCGCCGACTGAAAAATCGGGTGGTCTTCGGCAAAAATCCAGAAGCTGGTCGGGGATCATGCTGGACTCACAGGGGGTTCAGGTTCAGTGGGAATCGACCTTTGATCGGCAGCTGGTCGATCAGCTCGATGTTGTCCAGATTATCGAGGATCTGCACATTGACTAGCACCCCCATCTGATTCTCGCTGAACGCCTCCTTGAGCTCGGTGGGCATGCGCACCGCCAAGGTCGGGGTTTTCACTATCACACCGGAAAGCGACTTACCGCCCGGTAGGATGATGCTCAAACGGGTACCCACTTCGGCGCGATACAGGTCATCAGGATTCAGGTAAAGCCGGGCTGTGGCGGGCAGATCACTCTCCAAACGGGCTATCAAGTCGCCGGCAGCCACCGACTGTCCGGCCTTGACCGGGACATCAATGACCTTGCCGCTGGTGCCTGCGATGATGTGTTGGCGATCCTGACGCTTGAGCAGGTAGTCCAACTCGCTCTGGCGCTGCACCTGGACGTCCCCATCCAGGCGCCCTTGGCTTGCATTGGCGATCTGCTGTCGCATGAGGTTGGTGCGGGCAGTCAGGAGCCCCTGTGAGGCCTGAGCCTCCTCCATCTGGTTCAGTACGCCATCGGCTTTCATCTTGCGGGTGATGTTGTACCAGGCGCCAGCGCGGGTGACTTCAGCCTTGAGCACATCGATCTCTTGGGTGCGCGCCAGCTTCTGCTCGGTAGAGAGTTCTCGTTCAGCCAGGGCCTTGAGGGTGTTCAAGCGGTAGTCGAGTTCCAGATCTTCAAGCTCGCCGATGATCTGCCCCTGTTCGACCTCGTCACCAGGCTTAACAGCAAGGGATTGAATCACGCCAGCTTCTGGGCTGTAGATTTCGGCGCTGGGGAGCACCAGCTTACCCGGCGCGTCGGTCAGCGCCAGCGACATGGCAACTTTGCCGGCCAGGATGAGCAGGGGAGAGGCCACCAGGAACAGCAGGAAGTACCAGCGCATTTTGAATGCGGTGCGCTTGCCGGCGCCGTAGATGACATTCAGGCCCTCGTGCTCGGTTGGCTTGGTTTCCTTGCTGCTGTTGAAGCTGATCTTCATGGGTAAATGCTCGGATGAAATTCTTGTTGTTCTCTGTGTGCCCGATGACTCCGTCTGTGGCGGTTATAATGCTTCTTCCTTGCTCGGCCCATCATGTTTGACCTAGCGGGGCTACTAGGGGACTCTGATCGTACCACGGGTTAGATATATATTGTTGTTTGGGCGGTAGGCAAGCCCACAGATCCTCAGTGTTTTTTCTGAAAATAAAGTTGACATATCCATATATTGAGGTAATATTCAGTGAAAGCCATCCACACCAGAGCGGTTAAGGAGAAGCGATAGATTGAGGGCGGCATCCTCAATCCAGCATTGATAGCAATGACCACTGGCGCAACCCTAAGTCCAGTGCAGCCGTGACCACAAAGAACACCTTATGGGAGGTGGGTCATCGAATGTTGAGCGAGTGCCAGGTATTCGAAATCCATCAGAGATCGAAAACACATAGCCGCCGACGTCTAGCAGCCCTACTGGCTGGCCTAGAGGAAAAACCCCAGGAAGCCTATCGCGCCTGGGGTTTTTCGCGTCTTGGTGATAAGGTTTAGTTCATGATGCACCAATTGATGATGGCGACAGCGCACTAACTCTTTTGGGCCAATATTTCAGGCGCCAGCGGCGCCAATCCAGACCATCAGAAGATCAGTGTGATGCCGTTGCCGGCATCTGCTTGAGACTCTCCCAGTCCTGCCAGTCGATCGACTCAACTCCGGTACCAGCCAGAGCCTTCTCCAGGTGCTCCCTAGCCTCATCAAACCCCGTAGACCCAGCCCAGCTCTCCTGGGAGGAAAGAATCGACTCCACGCTTGCCGATACGCTGATCCGGGCATCCGGACACGCAGCCTTCGCTTCCAGCACGCGCTGGTGCACCACCTCAACATTGGTTGAGTAGATCATCAGGGAGGCCGAAGAAAGGCTTTTGTTTTGCTCGCAAACAGCAGGGTTTTTGCTGTACCAGCGCCAATGACTGGCCGAGGTGATGGGCCAGGGGGATCTCTTGGCCACCTGGTCGACGGTTTCCTGCCAGAGGCGAACCCTGTCTTGCTCGGGCACCTGGCTCTGCTCGATTTCAATATCCAGCATGAGGCCATCAAACGGGACGTGTTCGAGCGTCCTGATGATGGTGAGCAGCTTGCGCTGGTGCTGGGGCGCAATCCAGTCTGGATCACCCAGCAGCAGATGCACGCTGATGTTCTGCGCGTGGGCACTCTCGATGAGGTTGTTCAGGGCGTAATGGGTCTGCGAGGGTGTCTGGAGTTGGTCTGAAGACAGGCCAAGGTAGAGGCGTGTGATCCCATACTGCGAGAGAGTCGCTACTTCCGAAGGACTGCTTTTAGATGAAAGAAGTTTATCACTTTGCCAGGCATAGATTCCGTGCCGAACCCTGTCGGTAGCTATAGACGGCTCGCCCCAGCCTAGTATCAGCAAAAAAAGCATTGCTAAATAACCAGTTGGGAGCGAGCAGACTTTTGGAAGCATTTTTTCCATGGATTTTGAGTAGCTAGAAACCACATATTCCTCTGAATTCAGTAATGCACTTTGAATGTATAATCCTTGCATACTCCAAAGAGTATAAAATCTTCAGATCATCATTTATGCATGGATAGTTGACTCCGTCTAAAATTAAATCCCTGCCAAATAACGGTAAAATTTGTGAGTTCAGGCTTAAGAAACTTGTTATCAATTCAGCAGTTTCCTTTTTTAATCCAGACTCAGGGCAAATATCCTCCAGATCACCTATTTTATGACTTTTCCCAATCTTGATTTCTGTCCACTCTGAACTTTTAATGATGTTGAATTGTGAATGTGAAGATATTTCTTTCAGAATCTCATTGATTAGTTTGTTGGAGATGCGCTGCGTGTTGGGGTTTGCTGAGATCCCGGCAGCTCTCCGAAGTGCAAATACTCTCTGCGTTAAATGCTTGATATACCAATCTTCACGCGCCAGCTCATCATCCATAAGGAACCTGAATCCAACACGCTTTTTAATTATGGATCTTGTTTTCTCGGTTATTAAATACAGTGCGTTTGGATCAACTTCACTGTCAATAATAAGTCCCTGTTCGGCAAGGCTAGAAATATACTCAGCGTCCCTATTTATTCCTTGAAAAATGGCAATTTGCCCCTTGCTTAGTTTTATAGTGCCGCTCAAATTTAGCGCTCTATCCAACAAGCATTTTCCTTCTTTCAGCGAAGCCTCAAGAGATTTTCTGAGGGCTAGCAGCTCTCTATTAAAGCTTGAAATGTTTACAATATCTTGTATCTCTCCAAAAAAAATTCCTAGCTCTTGACAGCACTGGGTATCTCTTCTTCTAGATGCATTCATTTTAATCACCCTAAAATCTCTTTGCACGTTTAAGCACCCACCATGGCGCCATGGAAGTCTCTTCATGCCCGCGACGGAACGCATCGTTGAGCATCGCCAGGCCACTCCAGCAGCGCATAACGAACATGTATGCCGGAAAGACCAGGACAAGGGGCGCCAGCTTCAAGTCCTGCTTGGGGCGCTCGGACACGAGCAGCACTGAGAGCAAGTACATGAGAGCAGTAGCAGCGACATAGAGGGCATACACCATGGCGATCAGCACGATGACCTGGCCTGGTGGAAGCAGGAACAGCACGGCCACCATGTAGCCGAAGATGATGAAGGGCAGCACCAGCTGGAAGAACAGGCTGCTGTAGGCCGTCATCAGGTAGTTGCGCCAGCCGATCAGTCGCGGCTGTATGGCATGCCGATGCTTGCGCATGTAGATGAAGTACAGATCCCCGTCCCAGCGCAGACGCTGCATCAGGTACTGCTTGAAGGTGATGGGGCTATCTGTGTGGCCCACAGCGCGAGGCTCAAAGGGGATGCGCAGGCCTTCGCGCTTGAAGTACTGCTTGATGCGCAGAGTGGTATCCAGGTCTTCGGCGGTGTGGGTATCCCACCCACCAATCTTTTCCAGGAAGCTACGCCTAAAACACCCGAAAGCCCCGGAGATGTTATTCACGATATTGAATTCCGCCAGGCCCACCTTTGATAGGTGAATCGATAGCAGGTACTCCAGTGCCTGTATGGCTGTGGTCATCGAAGCTCCCACGTTGCGCACACGCAGGCTTCCGGAGACTGCTGGCACCTTTGGGTCTTCAAAATGGCGGACGATGGTGCTGACCATGTCGTTGTCGAATGAGGTGTCGCCATCAAGCGCCATGATGATCTCACCGGTCGCGAGGGACAGACCTGCGTTGAGCGACGATACACGGCCTCCGCGCTGCCATTTAGCGATTGGGCGCAGCTGGCGCCGGGGGTAGCGCTCCTTGTCGATGGAAACAGCCCGTACGGCGTCCATGGTGACCTTGTTGGCCGTGGCGCCATCGACGATCGGGATCATCTCGATGACCCCTGGGTAAATTTGTTCACAAAGACTCAGCAAGGTCTTCTGAACGTCGAGCCCTTCGCTGTAGCAGGTGATGAGGCAGGAGACTTTCGGGGCGTAAAGAGATTGCTTGGGCGGCAGGGTGTTCATGCGAATGAACCAGCGCCCCACGCCCAGGATGATCAGGACATTGAGAGGCACCTCGAACACGAGAAAGAAGGGGAAGATCATCAGGAACAACCGGTAGGTACCGTCGGTCATTCCAAGGTCGTGGGCGTACGACTGCCAGTAAGCAATGATGCTTTCGATCATGCGGCACCCAGCTGATCACGCAGGTGAGCCAGAAGGACACGCGGCTCGTCATCGAGCTTGTGCCCGTGTTTGATGGTTACCGAGGCCACGCTCATCTTCAGGGTCTGCGAAGCGCTGGAGAGCAGTTTCTGGATCTCTTGCAGGCGCGGCTCGACCTTGCTGGCGCCCTTGGCGTCGGTGTGAGGCAGCAGCACCCAAAGGTGATCGTCTTGACTACGGCTGGCACGGTCGGTCTCGCGCAGGTTGGCGCTGATGCGCTCCACCAGGTTCTCGGCAAAGGCGTTGCCCTTGGTCACGCCCAGCGCGCCCATCACCGTATTGAGGTTGTGCATGTGCACGCCCAAGAGAGTGAAACAGAACTCGGGGTAGCGCTTGACCATCTGCATCTGCCAGCCGAGAAGATTGTCGAAGTGATCCAGGGCGACAAAGTTGCCGCGCTCGAACTGCTCATCCAAGCCTTTTTCGAAATTTAGGCCATTGCGGCAGAGCATGCGACCCTTCTCGGTCAGCTGGTAATTCTGAATCAGCTGCATGCGTAGCTCAGAGGGCGCGTGGCGTTCACTGCACTCAAGGCACCGGGCTTCGACCTTCGCGTCCACGAAGAAAGCCTGGCAGCCGTTACAGCTGTAATTTTCCATAGGGCGATCGTAGTCGCTGCCGATATGACGCAAACGCGTCAGGCACTTAGGGCAATTCATCACGCCCCCTTTGAGGAACTTGTTCTGGTGGTTGATGTGGCCACACGTGAAGCAGTGAATGGCAGGCTGGCGCTTGATGTCCAGGCAGTTGCATTCCGGGCACACGTCGACGAAATTCAGGTGGCTCGACCCACAGCCCTTGCACATGCGGATTCGGTCAATCAGGCCAATGGGTTCAAGCAGGCTCTTGGACTCCATCAGGCTGAGCCAGGCAAAGGCGTGCGACTTCTCTCGCCCCATCATGGTTTCGAGCAAAGGATAGTGATAGTGCTGGTTTAGCTTGGCGTTAGCCACGGGAAGCAGGGCTGCGCCTTCACGCATCCAGAGGTAGGCCAGAATACGAGTTTCAAGACTTTCGGGTTGATTGCCCCGGTTGAAGGCGCTCAGGCGCTGGTTCATCGCACTCCAGGCGTCATTCATCGATTTCAGTGATTCTGGCGGGGCACCGTCGGACAACGACACGTTCAGTGCGTTGCTCTGGTTGCAGGCGTAGATAAGGGTGAAGCGATAACGCACGTTGATTCGCAGAAGGCGAAGAAAAAGACCGGTCAGCTCGGCATTCTGATCGATGATGACAATGTCAAAATCGACAGGGTCATTGATCAGTGCCTGAACGTCGCTGAAATGAGTCACTAGACCCTTCAGGGCGCTCCCAGGAGCTGACTTGCGGACGAAAGCCACTTTGGGCTGATTCATGCTCACCACATATTCTTGTTTTTGTCGGATGAACAAGGCTAAGCAGGCTGGAAACCCTGGGTAGAGCCCCGTGGCAGCGCAGCATCTTTCTTGTTGTTATGGGATCAATTCTACCCCCAAAGCAGGTATTGTCAATATACGTCTAAATCGCATATAGTGCCCGTTTGTCGTTGTCTGGCGCAGGCCTGGAAATATGTTAATTCTGGCCTTTCTGCCGGTCATTTGCGAGGATTAGGCATCTAAAAAAGCCTGGAAGAGAACATGAAAAAATACAGATCAAAGGGGATGAAGCAAGCCGTGGTCGCCAGGTGCCAGGCGTTCGAGCTGAGTCGGGTGGCGAAAGGTGTCAATCTTGAGTCTATGTTGCTGGAAGCTATCGAGGTTTGCAGGGATGTACTTGCGGTATTCGATAGCGTCAACGCCGCTCTGGATTATATGACGGGTGACTCACCTAAATTGGGTCTCAAAAGCGCTTTCATCTACGCATCGACGATGCCACACGAGGCGTATGATCGTACGGCGTCAGCGTTTTTTCACTCCAGCCTGAACACCGACCCTGATCCCTGGCTCGAAGATTAGATTGGGGGTGTGGGCTATGAGGGTTTGACAATCCCACGCCTTTGGTCAGATGACCTTAAGCCCTTTTGCAGCGTTGGTTTCTTCCAGCGCCTCTTTCCTGACGCGACCAGAGCCCAAGCTCATGAGATTGTTAAGCAAAACATTCATGACATGAGCAAATTCATTTCCAATCATGTGGTAAAGGGAGGAGAGAGTAACGACAGCTTTTGGGTGTTTTCAGCGATTCTTTTCAGCGGTATGGCAGGCAGAATTGTGGTCGCAGAATGCCTTTTGAGCATGCGCTCGCCCGCAGAAGATCCCGTTTGGCTGGATTTTTTACCCTGGCTGCAGCCTGATCACCTCGGAAAACTCATTGACGAGAGTGCTAATGCCTACCGTCCAGCCGAAGAGATCGTAGCAATTTCTAACTACTTTCAAAGCTTCCTGGGGCTAAGGGAGCGGTTTTCCCGCCAAGGTGATTTCGGCGGTTCTCAATTCGGGCCCTGGTTCTCAAACCTTGTGAGAGATCATTTTACAGGTGAATCATACCGTCGGGTGATCACTCCATGGCCCTGCGATAAGCAGGGGTTGAAGGCTCGAAAGGCCTATTGCGCCTGGGGCTTGATCCACGACCCAGAACTTTTGGAGACGCTGATCAGACGCCTTGATCTGTTCGAGAAGAAATACAAGGGCTGGGAGGTTTCCGAGGTGCTCAAGCTTGTTCATGAAGACATGCCTGTGGCGGAACGCAGCAATCAAGATCTGTGGATAGAGGCTGTCCTGAGCCAAATGAGCATGGCCTCGATCATTGAGGGTCAAACATTGACCGCTCAGGAGCTTTCTCGTTTGGAAGCCATGTCAGATCTTTGAGCGTTCGAGCGGGTTTCGCTCGGATGTAATCCGAATGCAGTGGTCGCGGAGTGGCCTAGTGAAAAGCCCCAGGGTACGCGCTCTGGGGCTTTTCGCGTTCTTGGGTCTTTATTGAGCCAGGCCTTAAAGACCCAAGTCATTTCCAAAGCATGTATCCCTTACTCGACCGTTGCAAGCTGCGAGAATTTCCTTGTTGCCAGTGAGCTTGTAAGCCGCTTGAAAGGTTTCCTCGCGAAAGCATTTGTCGATGATCTGTGCCGGCGTGAAGTCAGCCAGGTAGCGACGATAAACCTCTGCATAGAAGTCCTGGTCGATATGGCCCATGGCGGCATACTCACCCATCGCCAGCGGTAGACCCACCACAGGATCCTCAGCACTGCGTTTGAACACCGCCAGCTTGATGATCGTCTCAGGAGAAATACCTGAGTCCATGAAGGCCCTGGAGGCGACCACGGCATGCGTGGCGTTCAACGGGTTGCGCAACGATTCATCTGTGCGATGGAAGAAATTTTTGATCAGGTGCTCGGTATCCTGATGCAGTTTGTCGGCAAAAAAGGGCTGGTTGAACACCTCAAGAGCAGGCCCCAGTGGCATCTTCCGGAATTCTGAGAATCTACCAGGGATGAGGGTCGCGAATTTCTCACCCTCTTCAACAATCCAGCCAATCTCCGTCGCGTAATCACCCAGCAATCTGAACCGCAGGTTGTAGATCTTGGCGCGGAAAAGGTTGTCCTCATCACTCTGAGTGGTTACGAAATGTCGATAGATTGCAGTACCTTCAGGCTTATGCACGCTTGCGATCATGCTCAGCGTAATGTCTCTGGCATCTTTGGATACTGGCGGCAGGGTTTTCAAGAACACGTCGAGATCATCCCAAATGAGCGCATCCTGACGAAGCTCCCGAAGGTCGACGGCATAGCATCTGCAGGCTTCAGAGACCGCACCCTGTTCAATGCATTTGAAAGCCTTCAGCACATCAATAGAAGCATGATCGGGGCTCACATTGAGGTGCGCACCCACCTCAAGAACGCGACCGCCTATGTCGCGGCTGAAGTCCTGCATGTACTGAAGGTGTTTGCTGAAGATCTCACCCGTGCGCTCAGAGGGAATGCAAAGGGCCAAGCTCAGGGCGAAGAGCATCCTGTCGGCAGAGTAGCGGGGCTGCGAGGGATCAGTGTTAAGCGGTAAGTGGGTGAATCCGGATGGGGTGAGGTCTTCCAGGGAAAGGATCCAGGCTTCGCAGAGAGGTGCAATGGCCAACAGGTCGCTGCAGACCCATGCGCCTTTCTTGAACTCCTGGTAGAAGGACTCGATCTCGTTACTGGGAAACATGGAGCTGATCCTGATCTTAGGTGGCCAGTGAGCCTGGCTGATCTACCCAGTATCGCAGGAGCAGTTGTTGCAATGCCATGAGCAAAGCTTTGCGTACTGCCCTGTAGGCAGGCAAAGGCCTAAGTACTCTGATGAAGGACTTCATCATGTTTCAAATGGCATGCATGGTTGGTAAGGCCTTCAATCTGCCAGATGTGAGGATTGGTGATGGCTTGCGAATCTCGCAATAGGTTTTTGCATAAGCAATGGATTCGCTGTAGCCGCAATTGTGACACTTGAGGCAATCTTTGAGCCTGGTGGGCCACTCGCCTTCATAGGTGATCCCTCTCGGTGCGCCGACCAGGGCGACCCCAAGGGTCATAAGTGCGCTGCATTTGAGGCACCCTTGCTCTGCGTTTGGCGAAACGATTGTTGGTGCAGACTGGCTAGTACGGAATTGATTCATGATTTTCAAACTCCAGGCTGCAGAGCGGCCATAAGTGGCATCAAACTATTTAGTGATTTGGGGATGAAGTGAATCCGCGCATTGCTAACCCGAAAAGTCTGAAGGTGAGCCATTCAAAAAAGGATAAGGCGCCCAATCAGCTCGGCTGCCTAACCAGCGATAGCTTTGTCGAAATCGACAGCTTCCTGGCTAGGCGGCTGGGTGTTGCCGGAACAGTTCAATTGACGTTCCGAAGCACCCCTTGGAGCTGAGTTGCGGGCAAAGGCCACGATTGGCTGATTCATGCTCACCACATCTTCTTGTTTTTATCGGAAGAGCAAGTCTGATGAGACAGGGAGTTCTGGAGCGAGTCCCGTGTCGTTCAGCATTTTCTTGTTATTGTGGCTTTGATTCTACCCTCATCGAGAGTGCTGTCAATATACGTTCAAATAGAATATAGTGTCCGGTCGTCGTTGTCTGACGCCGCCCCGATTATTTGAGCCGTATGCCGGCTCCGACAGTTTTATTAGCTGTTACGTGAAGCGAGAATCTGGGTCTTTGGGAAATTGACCAAGAGCTTGATCGGCATGAACAATGAAGCATAGGAGATCACCTCATGCCCAACCTCAACCTGTCCAGTCTTCACCCTGACGTTGCCAACAAGCGCATCATAGATGCCTGCGAGCATTTCATAGGCAAAGAAGCGCCAGTCCATACTCGCCTCATCCGCGAACATCTGGCGACAGCCCAAGACCTCACTGAGCAAATCCTTGGCCATTACAGGAGCTTGAAGCAAGCCTCAGAAGCCCTGGTGGGTTTTTGCACTCAAAAGCAGCTGTTGCCTGAGCCACTGCTACGTACCGTGTTGTTCGCCTGTGTTCAAGAGCACCCCATGCTGGGAGTCTTTATGGGTGAGGTGCACGAGGTGTATGCAGGAATGAGTTCCGGGCAGGAATTTATGATAATAAAAAGCTTCGTGGCGGCAGATAGGCGTTTTTTTCAGATCCCTGATCCCATGATGATTGGCCCTGACGGTGTCCTTCGATACGAGCCAGTGGCTTATCGCTTTGTTCATGGCATGGCCTTTGAAAAGGGTCTCACGGATATCTTCAGAAGGGGATCTGATGCGCTGGAGCAGCTTCTCAGCCAATATCCAGAAATGAGTGAAATCAGTAGAAACCTGCTCGATTACCACATGACGCAGAAGGTCTATATATCGCTTACTCCTGACGATTCGCCCATTCGCAGGGTATTACGCGAGAAGCTTGATGATGTTAAAGACGCTCAATCGCGCATCGATTTGATATTTGAATCTGAAATGCTCAACGAGCCTGACAGTGATTTTACGCAGCGAATGGAGTTCGCCTTCAATTTCATCGGTAACCTGGAAGCGCAGAAAGCTCAAGAGGCGCTCCTAAGGCTTACCTACAATATTGAGTTCATGCTTGAGCAGAATCCGTTGTTTGAGGGGCAGCCCATAGAATGCATGACCAAGGTATTGATCCGGGCAAAGTCTCATGGATACGACCCCTTGGGGGTGGTGGTCAAAGGGATGAGCATCCCAGCAGAAGAGAAGGATTTGGTGCGCCACATCATGGACAACTTCACGCCTGAACCAGAAGAGGAGTCTGGTGCCAATATGTGGAGAGTCGCTGCGGTGCTGAGCCTAGATGATCAGAAGCTGCTGGAGATGGATCTTCCTGAGCACCATCTGTCATGGATTTCTGGGAGAACAGGTTCAGCCAGCATCCGAAACCATTTGCTCAAGACAGCGGTGGGGCGGGATATGGTGATGGCTCAGGATTTGGGCCTGTGATTTTTTCAGAAAAAGGCTGTGTGACTGATTTTTTGTTCAGCCTCTAAACGAGTAATTGTGATGCCGATTCCACGCTTTGATCTTTACTGCCACTCAGCGAACCCCAGCCCAGAGCAGCTGTTTGATGTGTGTCGCGAATTTTCTGACTTCCTGGCCGAAAGCAAAGATCAAATTTGGAGTCGTAATTTCACGAGCATCATATTCTTCAAGGGCATGGATGAGCCCACAGGGCAAAAAACTGGCACACCACCAATTAAGCCAGAAAATCTACTGGTTTTAGCTGAGCAGCTTGCAGAGCAAATAATTGGTCATTACGGGGGGCTTGCCGCTGTATCAAGGGAGCTTGAAGGTTTTGGCGAATCAGACCTGAGACTTCCGACTGAGGTTTTGGATGTCTTCTTATATGCCTGCGCAAGGGAGCATGAAAGCCTGAGCGTGATGCTGAATGAAATGAATGTTCTGTATGGCGATAAAGGCGATAAGAAATCCTCGGTACTCATACACGAATTTCTTAGGGACACTACGTTATTGGACATCCCAAGGCCAAGTCTATGGTCGTACGGCGGTTGTCTAAAATACAGTCCGGCTGCTTTTTATCAGGTGCATCACAAATCGATGGAGAATGAGGTTGGATACCTCTGCTCAACTGGTTCTGATGAGGTTCAAAGAATACTTTCTGACTATCCAAACATAGATCAGCGCAGTAGAGATTGTTTGGACTCAATGATGAATGGCTGGTTGAATAATTCAACAATTTCTCTTGACGATCCTAGGCGCGAACTGTTGGCTCACGTACTAGATCCCGTAAAAGAAGGGAGGGTGGTTTTTCAGTGGCTATTTGAGAGGATCGGCGAATCAGCTGAAGAAGCATTATTTCGGGCGAGGCTCCAGCACATTATTAATATTGTTCGAAGGCTGCCCTCTGAAAAATCAGATAGCGTACTGGAATCAGTTACGCAGTGCATAAATATGTGGACTGGGGAGCCTGATGAGGATGTCGATATTTTTTCAGAGCCAGAAGTGGTTGTTCCCCGCCTTGTAATGATCCTGAACCGAATCAGTGAATTTGGATACTGTGCTTTGGAGGCTGTTGGTAGGCATGCTTGCCTTGAGGTTGCCGACATTAGCGACAAAAGGCGTGTGGAAAAAATTATTGATCAAGGAGTTGCTGAAGAGGCCGATAATTTGAGTACTCATGCAGCCTGGCGTGAAGCGGTGCTGTTAACCCTTGATGAGGATTTTCTTGTCGGCCTGGGCCTTGGCGAACAGCACCTTGGGGCGCTGTATGCACGCAGGGGTACGCCAAAGCTTCGCGACAAGCTGATGAGTACCGATCGAGGGCGTGATTTGATTATTAGCCACGACCTTGGACTGTAGGACATGGTAATGCTCTCGGCGGTTGCGCTTGCGCCAGCGCAGTCGCCAGAATTGGGTATAGGAGATCCCAATGCCGCGTTTAGATCTGTACAGCAATTCCCCAAATCCAAGTCCAGAGCATCTTATTGAGGTCTGCGATCACTTTCTCAAGTTGCTTAGGGACGGCGACTGGAAGATTGCTGTTGAAAGCGCTGAGCACCTGGCAGCGCAAATTCTTGGTCATTACCACAGCCTACCGGCAGTTTCTCAAGAAACGGCTGGGCTGTCGCTGATAGGGGAGAAGCTTCCTCATCAGGTTTTCTACGTGTTCCTCTATGCCTGTGTACGAGATCACTCCGCGACGGGCCAGGTGATGGAGGAATTAGAGGCACTCTATTCTGATGGCGAAGACCATCGGGCTAGGGCCAGCATGCTTGGGTTATGGCAAAACGTGGATCTTGTTTTTGTTCCGAGGCCAAAGCTGTGGAATTCAGAGGGGAAACTGAAATACAGTCCATCGGCGTTTGTCCAGATGCACGAAAACGCACTCTGCCATCAAATCATCGATTACTGGAGAGTAGGTGTGTCGGGCGTTCAGAAGGTTCTTGATGACTATCCGCTCATGAATGAGACCAGTCGCCAACTGATAGATAGCCATCTGTGCCGCTTGGTGTATGAAAGAGCTGAGTCTGAAGATCATCCAATGAGGGTGCTTTTGGCCGACAAGCTGGATGCTGCTGAAGACTGCCAGATGAGGTTAAAAACGCTCATCCAGGGAATTGACTACGTCAGCGACCAGCTGTTCGATGAGCGATTCAGATTTGCATTTTCCCTGGTTCAGTCACTGCCAGAAGACAAGAGAAGTCTTGCTTTCAAGGGTATTGATGACTGCATCAATACCGCGATGAGCGCAGAGGTCGTTGAGGAGGGTGAGGACGATGCCACGTTGCTTGAAGAGCCTCAGATGTCCGTTCGCAGACTGGTAAAAATCCTGGAGGCTGCACAGGGTTCTGGCTATAGCCCTCTGCCTCAATTTCACAGTAACTACCGATCTTCTCTGGAAGGCTTCAGTGACAGAGACATGATGCAGGTTCTCCTTAATGGCGGATTTTCACCTGAGCGGAAAAAAATGGATGTGGTCACCGCCTGGGTGGAAGCGGCAATGATCGCTGCCGATGAGGCGTTTCTGCTCTCCTTCGATCTGAATGAAAAATTGCTGGCGCAGCTATCGAGCAAAAAGGGCACGCCAGGGCTTCGCAAGGCACTGCTGGCAACGAATACTGGTCGAGACATTGCCTTGGGCCAGGACTTGGGTTTGTGAGGCTCAGGGAGATCTGGCATGGTCTTGCTCGGGTGGGGGCTCAACCAACACACTTGGGTATAGGAGAACCTCATGCCAATCTTTGATCTCTACAGCGAATCACCCAATCCATCGCCAGAACAGCTGCTTGCTGTATGTGAACGCTTCAGCACTGAAGTAAAAAACAAGTCTCAGCACACCAGTTGGGATGACCACCTGAAAATTGCCCAGCATCTTGCCGAGCAGATTTTAGGACACTACCAAAGCCTTCATGCAGTTTCTTTAGAGTTGTTGGGCCTACGTCAGTTTAATGCGAAATTGCCGCCAGCCGTTCTTGAGGTCTTCTTGCATGCCTGCGCGCAAGATCATGACTCCCTGAATATCCTGCTTGATGAGATTGAGTCCCTGTATGGGGATGAAATAGACAGAGCTGTCGAATCCCTGGCCAAGGTCATGTGGAATGACAGCATGCTTTCAATGATGCCGAAGCCATCTCTTTGGGATAAGGAGGGTAAGCTCAAATTCAGTCCGTTAGGTTATGCCAAAATTTATCGAGAAGCATTTCTGCGCCAGATGAATGACTGGTACCACAAAGGTGTGGTGGGTGTTCAAAAAATCCTGGATGACTATTCATTGATGACCCCAGGCAGTCGAAACATCATGGACGAAACGCTATGCCGGAGGGTTTACTCATCAGTAATGCCGGATGATCATCCAGTTCGAGCCGTACTGACGAGCAAACTGGATAATGCCAAGGACGGACTTTGTCGCTTTGGTGAGATGTTTGAGGCCCTTGACTGCCCTGATGACTACACTGGTTTTGACGTTAGGCTTGAGCACTCATTCTCTCTTATGAGCTCTCTACCCTGGGAGCAAGCCAGTCAGATAGTGCACAAGGCAATTGGTAACTGTATCTGTGATTGGATGAGCGACCACGGAGATGGCACCAATGGCTTTAGTGAGCCTGAATTGGCAGTGCCCAATCTTCTCAAAGTTCTAGAGCGTGCCAGACCTTTTGGTTTTAATGCACTGGAAGAGGTGTCCAGAAACGTTAATTACATGACCAACCAAGCGTTGAACAAGCCCATGATTGAAGCTCTCTTGGATGAGGGATTTGTCGAGGATCTCTATGATCTCGATACCGCTGCTGCCTGGAAGCAAGCGGCTCTTACTGCGGCGGATGAGGATTTGTACTTGAGCCTTGGCCTGGGTGAGAAATACCTGGTCATGTTACTGAAGATCAAGGGTACGCCAGGGCTGCGCGAAGCGCTGAAAAAGACCAGTGCGGGTCGTGAGGCAGTCCTAGGTCATGATTTGGGGCTCTAAGGGGCTGCTGGCGTTTTCTAAGCTTGATAGATTCGGCGCTCAGCCGCCAAGATTGGGTATAGGAGACTTCCAATGCCCAACGTCGATCTGTACAGCCAGTCCAAAAACCCTACTCCTGAGCAGCTGATCAGAGCCTGTGATGACCTTCTGCTCCAGATGCAGAATCGTGACTCAAAGCCGCCCATTGAGGAGTTTCTATCTTCTTCAGAAGCACTGGCGGAGCAGATTTTAGGGCATTACGGCAGTCTACCGGCAGTGGCCAGTGAGCTTGCTGGATTTGCCATGGAAGGCTGCAAGATGCCCCTGCAGGTCATGCAGGTGTTCATCTACGCCTGTGTTCGCGATCACGCCTCACTCGACACCATGATCAATGAGGTGCATGCCGTCTATGGCGACCAAAAAGACCGAACCGCCTACGCTGCGCTGACAGGAATGCTGCAGGACAGCTCTCTTATGTTGGTGCCTCGTCCGAAGCTGTGGGGGCCTGATGGCAAGCTTAACCACAGTCCTATCGCTTTCTATCACATGCACTTCATCTCTTACATTCGAGAACTGTCGAGCTACTTTGCTGACGGTGAACGCGGAGTTAGCAAGATCCTGGCCGATTACCCTGAAATGGATGAGCAAAGCCGCGCAATGATGGATGAGAATTTGTGCAAGCGTGTCTACCACTCCATGTTGCCAGATGATGACCCAGTGCGACGTCTGCTTCAAGATAAGCTCTGCAACGTGGATGACTGCATGATGAGAATCAAGCGACTGATTGATGTTGTCGACCGGGAAGATGACCCTGATGGCCCTGATACGGGCTTCGAGGGCAGATTTGAGCACGTCTTTTCCTTGTTGGACTCTCTCTCCACTGCGGAGGTTGGCCTGGTGCTGAAGAGGCTGTCCTCCGCCATCAAAACTTGGATGACTGATGAAGGGGGGTTCGCTGAGAATCTGCAGGACAAGCAGGCGGTGGTACCTCGCCTGGTGAGGCTGTTGGAGCGAGTAAAGCCCTATGGCTTTAACGGGCTGGATGAAGTGAACCAACACATTCTTTCCGAAACCAAGCAGTCGCCCAAGCTTGTCGTTCCTTACATCCTGGATGGAGGCCTTCGCAGTGAGTGGGAAGGATTGGATATTTTGTCAGCGTGGGCCGAGGCGGCTGTGATTGCCAGCGATGATGACTTCCTTCTCTCACTCGACCTTGATGAAAAGCACTTGGCGATCCTGGCGGGGCACAAAGGCAGCGCAGCGTTCAGAGAGGCGCTGCAAAAAACCGATGCCGGGCGAGATATCGTCCTGGGACAGGATCTTGGGCTATGATAACCCTCACCCTGTCTAACCTCGCAATCTGAGCCTGAAGGGGTGACACGGATGCCTCAGGCCTGGCCCTTGCCTCAGATCTTGGGGCTATGGGTATATTGAAGGCATCCAGTCAGTTCCAGGCGCCCTCGTGAGTACTGGAAGTTGACACATGCACAGGAAAAAGACCTCATCATGCGCATTCGTCACATTCGACCCTTCCTCGCCAGCGCTGCCATTGTATTGTGCGCATCCGTTACGCCAGCAATCGTTCAAGCGGCCCCCGGTCTTTATCTCAATGGTGTAGACGTTGAAGGCAATCAGGTGAAGCTGGCGACAAAGGCTGATATCGCTGCAGCGGCCCAGCGTCATGCGGGTTCCTTGCAGCTGGGGGGGGCCTACAAGTTCTCGCATAACAATGAGTACCTGTGCACCTTCTCACTGAATAATCCTGCCGAGAGTCGTCTGCAGAACCGTACCTACGCCAATGACTACAATGACCCGGTAAAAGGCATTCTCTTCGCCCAGAACGTCAGCAATTTCTATGTGGCAGCCCATGAGCTGTCGCATTGTTTCAACCATAATCGCCTTCCTACGGGAAAACCCTTGGTCAGGATGATGGTCAACCCCGACTTCGCGGAGCTTGTCACCCCGGTTGGCATGCTGGAGCACAGCGTTCTTGAGTCGTACGCCGATCTCTCTGTGGTGATGCTGGGCGCCAGTAAGACCGGTGATTGGACGGTATTTACCGATGCTGTCATGCGCGCACGATCGGGCCTCCCTGACCCCATGCACCTCACCTCCAATGCAGTGTCCTCCATTATCGCCGGCATTGACCCAAAATCGCTCAAGGGGTTGTCATTCCGAGAAATCAACGCAATGGTAAACCAGGAGTTTCGCAAGAACTTCCTGGATACAAAGGGCGAGATCGGCATGGGAAGCCCAGGGGTTGTTCGCATCATGCAGGAGATGAACTTCCTGGGTGAGCGTCTCAAGGGAGTAGCTTCTCTTCCTGGTGTTCCCACCCAGAGCGCCCAGCAGCTCCGCGAACAGGCAGGCGTTATTGAGAAGTTTTCGACCAAGGTCTACAGCACGCTACCAGTGAATGTGAATGACTACGCATTTTTGACTGCGCTGCAGATCGTGGATGCCCGGCAACAACAAAAGCTTGCCAGCGCTTCGGTGCCAGCCTCCTCGGCAGGCAAAAACCTGATCAAGCAGATCGTGCGAGGCATGGATGAGCGTCAGAATGTCAGCACCTACCTCTACAGCACCATGACCCACAACAACAGGCAAGCAGATACAGTGCTGCAGCGAAAAGTAGCGGTGGTTGAAATGTGGGTCAATGACTCGCGCAGCGACGTGTCTGCAAACCTGCTGAACGAAGATATTAGGCAGATGATTGCTCGTTACACGACGCTCTCAAGCGACCATGCGCTGGCAGTGAATGCGGGCACCGTCTTACGCAAACCCGTTACTGCACAAGATGGCTCATCACTATCTCGGTAATGCGAAAAACCCTCGGAAGAGGGCTTTTTTGTTCTCAAACGGTCTTTCGGCTTGTGCTCTATGGCAGGGCCAGGTTGGTCAGGTGGCGGGGCTCACAAGCCGAACGGCACGGCCTTCTCAGTGATACCCAATGTCAATCGAGCGCCCATCAACACTTCATCCCCACTGTCAGTGCTGGAGAATGAGGCAATGATGTCAGGGTTGAAGTTGAACCGTGGCCAGTTGCGTTCGTTGGTTACCGCGATGTCGACGTAGATGCGCCTGACCCCATCGCGCTGCACAATCCCGGCGCCTTTGGCAATACCGAGAGGCGTACCGGAATAGCGAATTTCGCCCAGCGAGGCCTGGCGAATCAAATCCAGCAGGGTTTCTGGAGCGCAGTCAGGGATGCACTTCTGCCTGGACTGGCGAGGATCGATCAGAAAGCGCTCGATACGGAGCTCATTGAATTCGACTGTTTTTGGCATCGGTTAGTTCTCTTTTCTCTTGCTTCTATCGACCCAAGATGACGGCGAGATTACGCTCACTGCTCTTGCCATGTTCTTGAGCATAGAAGGCTTGGAGCTCGGAGGTGACCGAGATTTTCAGCCCTGCCTCACGGGAGAGGCGCAGATCCTCGCTCATGCTCTCCAGGGACTTCAGGGTCTTGATTGCTACCTGAGTGCTGGGTGCCGCAGGATCGATGGTCTTTGCAGGTGCCAGGGAAGGCGCCTCGGGAGGTTCCTGCAACGCAGCTCTTGCACGGGCCACCAGGCTGTCAAGACGCTGACAAGCGTCCCAAATTTCAGACGGGTTGACGTTGGCGCTGTTTCGGATGTGACCGATGCATTCGTAAATGGAGTTGCCAATGGCAAGCACATCGGTCAGCGCAGCGCGGTCACCTTGTTGAGTGGCGGTCATGCTTGGTTCCTTTTCAGGGCTTACGAGGCGACCTGCTTGGTGGGCTGAGCACACATCAGCAGGGCGAACAGGGTGCCTACCACTGGCACAAATTGGCACAGGGTGAACAGAGGGTGGTAGCCGGCGTCACGAATGCGGCGGGTTACGATCGATACCACAGGCAGGAAGGCGATCAAAAGATACAGGCCTTCCAGGCGTTTGTTGAGGAGGAAGAAGATCACAACCAGCGCGAAGTGGACGGCAAAAAATTTCCAGAAGGATTCCCGGTCAGTGCGACCCGAGAAATCCAGACAATTCTTGAATGCCGAGGTGTAAAATTTGAGCATGAGAAAGGCCTTTAGCGAAACGGTTTTGAGTAAATTAAGCACAAATTCTATCGACGTGCAATATTAGATTAAAAGAATCCATTCTTGACGTATTTTCATGAACGCAGGCATCTCCTAGCTTACAATGGTCGAAATAGACATAAATTGTAATGACGGGTTTGAGAATGAAGCGGATATTTGCAGGGTTGATTGCTGGTTTTTTTACCATGAGTGCATTGGCAGGGGCCGCCAATGGGCAGAACATCATACGGATTTCGGCGCCTATCCAATCTACTGGATCCTGGGAAATGGCTGAGCCTACCTATGGTCTATGGGCTGATTCAAAAGGCTCCCCATTTTGTGGCTCGTGGATGCCCTCTGCAGCTGCGGTCACTTTCGGCAATACATTCACGCAAAATTCAAATTGCTGGATCGATCAAGAGAGACTTGTTCAGGATCGGGAAATAAATTCCAGATCGAAGGCGACGAGAAATATTGGAGCACCCTATGTTGAATATCAGACAGTAATAAAAACGATGTCAAGGCAATCAGTAGGAACTATGGCATCTTGGGTTTCAGCATCACCAGTATATTCGACTTGGTATAATACCGGGCCTGTTTTGAACTGCGGCGAATGGACTCCTAAGCCAGCAAGTAATTACACATCTGATACGCAGATATCGCAGTCAAGTGTTTGTGAGCAACAGCAGTCTGCGAGCATGCAAAAGCGCGAGCAAAACACAGCGACAGGGCAACTACGAAATGTTGGAACGCCTACTCTAGAGTATAGAACTATAGAGAACGTAACCGCTCAAAGAACCTACAGTGTCTTTTTCGGGGGCTGGGCGAACAAGGGGTATTATGGTAATTGCTCGAACTGGGCACCTGAAACGTCAACGGTGCCAGATGGTCAATGGTTCACTCAAACTGCATCTGACTGCGTCCAGCATCAGTACCGGACGCACGTCGAATATTATAACGACCCATCTACAGGGGTAAGGGTTTTCGCTGTTGACACGGAGGAGCTTCGGGATATTTTCGTGACTGACTCTAGAAGCGCATACGGCACCAAGAAGTAATAACAGCAGCATCTATTTGTATTGAAATAAGGGTGGGTTGGAATTTTGACTCACCCTTATTTTGATTGTCTAAGAAACTTCGATGGCACTTCACTCGTAAGCCAAACACCGTTCTCGCTTTGTTGAAAAGCATGTCCGGCTGCAAGCATTGCTTTTGCATCTACCTCTAGGATGATGACTTCGCCCTTGCGTCGAGCGCCCACATTCCTGGCCGTGTCTTTTTCGTGACTTAGATGAACGTGCTGTCGCTTTTGTGGTGTCAGTCCCTCACGCATGATACTGCTAAGGAAACGATCCACGGTTCCGTGATAAAGCAATGCGGGAGGAATCGCGGCCTTCAATCCTAGGTCTACGGGGAAGCTGTGGCCTTGCTTGGCCCGAATGTGGCTGCGGTCGGAGGAGATGGCATAGCGCTGCTTGTCACATTGCTGGACAGCAAGATCGATGATTTCGACGCTCAGAGGCGGCGCCTTTCGATTGGCTGTGGACTTCTCGATAATCTCGGCGATGCTCATCCAGCCCTGAGCATCGTGCCTAAGGCCGATGTTGTCAGAAATTTTCTTGTGACGAAGGATGGCTGCCAAGTAACGGCCCACAGCCAGGAGATCAGGCTGATCGGAGTGAGTTGACATAGGTTGATTCCTGTTTGATAGGTCTATGGACTGAGTATCTCTCACTGCTGGCAGAGGGTTGACTACCTGAGTGGCATCGAACGCATCCTCGGGCTTCTTGCTTTGGCTCATTGGGCCATCTTTTTGGTGGGCTGAGCACACAGGAACAAGGTGATCAGGGTGCCGATGACCGGAAGGAAATGGCACAGAGTCAGCAGAGGATTGAAGCCTGCGTCGCGGATGCGCCGGCACGCGATCGACAGCATGGGAAGGAAGGCGATTAGCAGGTAAAGGGCGTCCAGGCGCTTGTTGATGATGAAGAGCACCAGGGAGATCGCAAAGTGCACCGCGAAGAATTTCCAAAAGGCTTCACGCTCGGTGCGACCAGAGAAGTCTAAGCAGTTCTTGAAGGCATCAGCATAAAACTTGAACATGGCAGTATCCCACGGGGTTATTGGTATTCTCGTGATCCTACTGCCTGGCTCGTCCCCAGTCAATTGAACCAATATTTGTTTTTTGACGCGCCAAGACCTTCGGCATGATGCGCCGACTTTATGAACGCGTGTTTAGGTCAAGGCATCCGTTCATTAGGTTCTCGGCAGCCCAAGCGCCGGTTTACATTTGGTTCAAGTGAGAAATAATTCCCTAAGTGTTCTCTTTTTTTCGAAAACGTAAACAAGCGGCGTTTATTTCCCATTTTCAAAAAGGTAAACCGCCAACCCTGGATCGGTTCGCAACCCAGAGTTTTTGGGGCTTTCATACCCATTGCCGGTTTGCGTTGTGCGCGAGACGATCCTCAAATGGGGTGTTTTGGGTTTACGTCAAGGCTTCCTTTCGACCGCTGCAGCCCTGGGTTTACGTTTTTCTGAAGTCGCTAACCCAAAGAGTTGGACTCAACCCCCAAAGTAGCTTTCTAAAAGGGTGCTTGAGAATGCCCCCGACCACCCTGGCAGACCACCTTCCCATGGGGAAACCGCCTCTTTTTTCATCATGTCGTGATTAGGAATCGAAATTGGGCATAGAAAATAGCAGTGGGGATATGAGATTATTGTCAATATAGATCTAAAGGAGCTTCAAATCATGCGTATCAGGCGCCTGGTCTTTGCCATCTTGGTCGCGTCGGCCTCAGCAGCACCTTTTGTGCACGCTGCAGATAATGTCAACATTATCCGAACACCAGCAGCGGTACGGCTGTCGGTGAATGACGATCAGTTTTGGCGGTTGATTGATGCGCATGTCACGGACTGGGAGAACCTTGCCGGTGAATATGACTGTTCGCAATGGACACCGGATCCGGCGACGCAGACAATAGGGGCTGTGTTCATCCAAGCCCAGGCTTGCAATCAGGATCAGCAGCGATTTGTCCAGCAGCGAGAGCGTAACGAGCACACCGAATCCATTCGCAATGTAGGCTCGGCTCAGCGCGAAGATCGCACGATCATCTCGAATCACACCCGCGAGGCGATTGGGGCGCTGGAAACCTGGGTCGCGACCACTGCTGTCTATACCGCGTGGTCTAATAGCGGCGCTGTCACCGGTTGCTCAAATTGGTCGCCAGAGCCTGCGACGGTCACTGTAGGCACAGCCTTCACTCAGACTGCTACCAACTGCAGCCAGGCCCAGACCCGATCGCGTCAAGATCGTGAGCAAGAAACTACCACCAAGGCTGTGCGCAACAAGGGTGATGCCGTTGTTGAGACGCAATCGATTGCCGCTTCCTCAACTCGCAGTTCGACCGGTGTTTTGGAAACGTGGATTGCAACAACCCCCGCCTACACAGCCTGGGTGAATAGCGGCGCTGTCACTGGGTGCTCCAATTGGTCGCCAGAGGCTGCGACGGTCACTGTAGGCACAGCATTCACCCAGACTGCTACCAACTGCAGCCAGACTCAAACTCGCTCCCGCCAGGATCGCGAACAGGAAACCACCACCAAGGCTTTGCGCGACAAGGGTGTTGCTGTTGTTGAGACACAGTCGATTGACGCTTCCTCAACTCGCAACTCGACCGGCACGAAGGAAACCTGGGTTGCAACAACCCCCGCCTATACAGCCTGGGTGAATAGCGGCGCAGTTACTGGGTGCTCCAATTGGTCGCCATCTCCTACGACGATCACCATTGGCACAAGCTTTACTCAAACCGCCACCAACTGCAGCCAGTCCCAGACTCGCTCCCGCCAGGATCGCGAACAGGAAACCACCACCAAGGCTTTGCGCGACAAGGGTGTTGCTGTTGTTGAGACACAGTCGATTGACGCTTCCTCAACTCGCAACTCGACCGGCACGAAGGAAACCTGGGTTGCAACAAC